>Ga0310814_10001_pt1 | contig 1149613 bp, 1142 predicted proteins | sample Persta1Coculture_FD_201299 | JGI IMG/M metagenome (GOLD analysis project Ga0310814, IMG submission 201299) | Contaminated culture microbial communities from Brunswick, Lower Saxony, Germany - Peredibacter starrii DSM 17039 Co-culture | ecosystem: Engineered > Lab culture > Culture media >... | reverse complement strand
GATTAGTTGTGAGCTTTTTGCGCTCAGAAAGAGAAAAGGCCCTCATAATCTGCTCCTTTTAAGGATTTTAGCCCATTTTTTAGAAAAGCGGTTTTTTTAGCTTGTCTAGAAAATGGGGTACAGATCAGTAGGGCCCTTTGTTATTTACCAACGTGAGCGATATTGAACGCAACGAAGATCATACCATCCGCGCATTCTGATTTCATAATTACACTGGCGAAGAGCATTCTGGCAGACTCCACGGTGATCAGTCTGGCCGTAGAAACGTGCAACGACTCTGTTATAACGATCAATCGCGGCCACCTGACATGAGCCATAGGCCTGAGCGAAAGCTGGAAGTGTTGAGCATGCAAGAGTAAGAGCTAGAATAAACTTTTTCATGAGATCCTCCCTAAATTTTTCTTCTTAAAGTAGAACCTCTGCACTCTCGATATACAAGGCAAAAAATATGACATCAAAGTCAGATACAAGGTGCATTGTGGCCCTAAATTAAGATAAACCATCGTTATTTTAGTGAGTTAGATTGCGTTCTTAGATCTATATTAATTACCTTCTCACTGTTTCATTTACCCCTCGGAAGCTATATTTCGCGCACCATTTTTTTTGAGATTTCAGAATGAAACATTTCATCATCGCTCTCCTTTTGTCTCTGTTTGTCGTCTCCTGCGGAGGCCCGTCAACTAGCAAAAAAAATCCTATCGAAACGGTGACCTCTACCAGTTATTCGAATGCTCCAATTTTTCTCAAGAGTCAGGATGTTGAATGTTATTCAAGAAACTTTTCCGGGCCCGTGGAGTTTGGTCTTCATTTATTTTTAAATGGTCAAGAAACGTTTGAGACAAAGAGCTTTGATGGCCTCATTAATCAATCAACTCTCCAGAACGGAGAAATTATTTCAAACGCTGTTTATGGCGAAAGAGTTGAGATCATTCGCTCTCCTGTCCAGCGCTATATCGGTATTGCTGCACCAAAAAGGATTTCACTTTGTGCAGATCTTGATCAGTACGAAAGAGGCTCTGTAGAAAGTGCTGCACTCAATGCGGCCTACTTCATTGCTAAGACGAACACTACGTTCAAGTCAGCGGTAAGTAATATCAAAATCAGACCAATTACTCTGAACATTTCTCCTTCCATCCTTCAGTCCAACATCATTCTGAATCAGAAGGGCGAAAGAGTTAAAGAAAGTAGTTATTGGACTGACAATGCTCTCTACTCACCTGTGAATGAAAGAATTACTTTTCTACCTCATAGTCAGGAACTGCGACAGTTGGGACTTACAGTAAATTTCTGGGAAGTTCCTATGATTGCGTCCCATGAGTATGGCCACCATATTTATCAGGCGATCTTCCCTTATCAAAATAATCTCTCGATTGGATGCTTTGATCATTTAAAGAAAACAGAAACCAAAAATAAAACATTTGGATTTCGCTCAGTCGAAATCGACGATGTTGTAACGGCCTACAACGAGGCCTTCGCCGATTTAATTTCCTACTACACTCTCGGAGAGAATGAACGTGGGGTAAAAGGAATTAAATGTCTTGAAGTGACACGTGATGTGGGGTCCAACACTTTGATTGATGGGAAATCGAAAGTCCTTTCTAAAAGTGTGGTGAACACCTTCTTTTCTTTCATCGAGCAATTTAGCAGTTGTGAGTCACCATCCTTTCAAGAAGTTCACATCTTAGGAGCATCATTAGCTTACAGCATGGATCAGTTCATGAGTGCGATGACCTCTTCCAAGTCCCAGAAGCTACAGATTCTGGTGGATTGGGTGAAAGACATGAAGACCAACCATTCAAAGTTGAAGGAACATTATCCGGAAAAATATTTTGAAGAAATGATGTCTCTATTCGTTGAAAAGAACCTGCAGAAGTTCAATAATATTGAAGAAGGCTGTGAGGCCGTTAAGACTTACTTACCAGCAATAAACGTAAACAGGTGCTCTCATGCAATTTGAATATCAGGCCCTCGTTCTCATGACAATTTTCTTTTTATTTGCCTGGGTCCCCGCAAGTTTCGGAAAATTACGTGCCTTCGGTCTCGGCTGGGTCGGCAGTAATCGTGTGCCAGTTAAAGACAAAGAGCTTTCTGCCTGGGCCGCGAGATGTGAGCGGGCCTACAATAATTTGAAAGATTATTATCCTGGTTTTGCTGTTGCAATTCTTTTACTCGGTCTGACCGATAAATTTGATGAAGGAACAAAAATAGCGGCCGGTGCCTATGTCGTAGCAAGACTGGGTCATTTTCTGGTTTATGGATTAGGCATCGTTAGTCTCAGAGCTGTAAGTTTTATTACAGGAATTATCGCCAACGTATACCTACTCATCAAAATTCTTATTTAATCGCTTCTGCCAGGACTTTGTTGATTTCTTCAGCAAGTAAGTGAATGTGGTATCCATCAACAAACCCATGATGGGCCTGCACAGAGAAGGGCATGGAAAGTCTGCCATCTGCCAGAGTCGAAAATTTACCCCATGCAATCGAAGGAATATCCGCTGATTTAAAGCGTCCCACTGGATGTTGAATGGAAGTAAAATCCAACCAAGGAAGACTTGTAATAAAGACATAATCTTTAATATCGCGTGCACTCACATCCGTGGCAGAATGAATGAGCTTAGATGCCTTCATCGATTCATCTTTCGCGGCAAGGCTTCGACGAATAAATTCTCTAACATCATCACTGAACTCAAAACGAGTGAAGTTAAAAATATTCTCTTCATTTAGGATCGTATAAGAAGGAATTAGACGATCTATCTGAATCACTTCCCCATCGTAAATACGATAGCGAAAGTTTTCAACATTCATCAGGGCTTTAAATAAGTAGTAGAGAAAGAAGTGGAACACCGGTAGGTCTTGCTCTTTACAGTAAGGTCTAAAATCCGGAACTTCTAATCTAAAAGTAAGGTTTAAAAAGGGACTCTCCATACTTTCAAAGAGTTCAAAACGGTCCCTGCGCTTTTCAAAATTCATCATAAAATATCAATATCGGCCATGCAGGATTTATCGTTCTTAATTACTCCATCTGCTTCATGAAGATCACGAGTCGTAAATCCAAGTGTAATATGCGGGAAGAAATGTTCGGCCATAAAAGAGCCTTGAGTTCCCCCTCTTGTTTCAAATAATTTTTGAACCTTCTTTCTAATCTGAAGTAGGTCCATCGAATTCACCACGATGAAATACGTTTCATCGTTTTTGAGAGCTCCCTTACCAAGGCAAATGACCTTGAAAGTAGAACTCTGAATGCTGCTTTTTACAGCAATCTCATTGATCTCTTTCATTGAGACCTTGCTTTTTAAGACCTCAAAATACTCAACTGGTGTAATCACTGTGATGTGAGCTTCACCTCGAGTCTTAAGCTCTTTACGTTCGCTTTTTACGACACTCTTAAAGAGCTCTTTCACCGGAGCGTAACGAACATCCATCGATAGATAAGAATCGAAAGCACCATTTCCTTCATGCTTTATAAAGGCCAAATCAGCGTTGTTGTAGACGGTCTTAGATAAACTAAAAGCGAACGAGCTTAAGCTGAATAACAGACCCAGAAATGGCAGAAGGAATTTAAGCATCTCCCAGAATTACTATAGCTCTCCGGGCCATGTCCATTGGATTTCGGATTTTATGTACTCGAATCGACCAGATTTTGTTCTATTCCAATCATGACTCCGGGCAGCCCTTTTTTATGGAGAATATAGACGGGGACGGGTAAAGGTCTGCGGGAAGTATCTGTTTCAGAAGAGGCAAATGTCCAAATAGACGGATGAAAATGCTCATGGCCCACAAGATCTTTTCCGCCCTGAATCTGGGCGACTACGCACCCTTTGCCGCCTGGAATATAATGACATGCCACGATTTCTCCGCGGATAAATTCAAAACCTGTTGGATCTTTCAAATACTGACGAATGGGATGAAGACGAACTTCTTTAACCAGCACTTGAGCAAAGTAAAAGAACAGGAAACCAAGAATTAAAACGGCCCCGGCCCCAGCAAAAAGAGGCATACGCCCCGGCTCTTTTTCCATGGCCACTCCAATCATGAAGAGGCCAGTGGAGACCGCAACAAAACCCGCAAGATTAAAGCCCAGAACAGCGGGCCAATCACCAACGCTTAAGAGTTTTTTTATCCGTGCCTGGTCTTTGAGTTCAGATTCATTTTGAATGATTAAATTTTTCCAAGAACGATACACTTAGGCCTCCGGTTTGGCCGGAAGAAAATATTGGCTGATCATGAAACTCACTGGATAGAAAACGACCTCACGCCAATAGAATGCCAGATCATTATACCACTGAGTATCGTGTTTCTTCACTGTCATCACCAGGGCATCAATCCAATAGTAATAGTCATGCGGATAAATATTCATATTATCTTTGGCGTGACTCTGAGAAAGTCTCAGCACCTGAGCACGTGCATTGGTATTTGAGTTGTCTAAAAAATCTAGGATATACTTAAGTCCCGCCATCAATGCTTTTTCTTGATGTTCAAAATCAGTATTCTCAAAGTACTTTTTAATTTTAGGACTCAAAAAGAAAAGATGCTGATAAAAATCGCGCGCAAAAAGTGGTGTATCGGCCGATCGATTATACGATGCCCTAACAAGAGTAACTTTTTCTTCCCAAGTTTTCTTTCTTTCACGTGCCATAGTGCTCTAATATTAACAGATTTTAAGAATTTACCATCAGGAAATTTCCTGATCTAAATCATCTTGTCTAGTTTAATGGAGGATTCCTTAAATTCGAATTTCGGGGCGTTAATGCCAGAATAGGATGAGTATAGGAGGTTCCATGGTAACTTCAGCTGGAATTGAAACTCAAAGAATTGATGAACGCGTGCAAGTGTTTCTTGATGGTGTGATGATTGCCGACTCCATCAATGCGATTAAACTTCTCGAACCGGGCCATGAACCGGTCTATTACATTCCGAAAAACGATCTCCATGAAATTGATCTTGCGAAATTTGACGACTATCACTGCCCATTTAAAGGTGAGGCTGAACTCCTGACTGTGAAGCAAGGAAGTAAGCAGTTCGAAAATGTGGCCTGGTCTTATGAAGAGCCTTTCGATGAGTTAAGTGAGCTCAAAGGCCGTGTGGCTTTTTATGAAGATAAAGTGGATCAGATAAGAGTCATGTAATTAGAAAAACTCTAGATTCAAGGCCATGTTTACACTTCTCCCCATTCCCGCCACGGCCGTGCGAGATTCAGGAGAATGATTAACAAGATCAATTCCTCCCAGAGGTAAAGCATAGTTGTGATCTAAAAGATTACTGATCGAGAGATCAAGACGAGCGAGCTTGGAGAATTGATAGCTTGTTCCTAAATCCAGAAGCGCATATCCTGGAGTCACCGGCTCAGTTCGTAGTTCATTCACTTGGGATTTTTTATCCACCATCGTGACACCAAAATCACTTACCCATTTTCCAAAAGCATACTGAACGGCAACCTTTCCGTTCAAGGGCATCAAGTGATAAAGATCGGCCCTACCATCTTTACGGTATCCGCGAGTATAACTTCCAGTGGCCTTAAGACTTAGATTCGCTGTGATTTTCACTTTTCCGGAAGCGTCTGCACCAAAAATCACAGCATCATGGTTGGCGAAACGAAGAAAGTTATTTCCATTCGCCGAACCAATAAAATCAGCATCAATAAAGTTTTTGATGTCTGAGTAATAAGGAGTAAAACGAAGCTCCCACTCTTTTGAGGCCTCATCATGAGCGACCAGGCTTGCACTTACTTTATGGGCAACTTCAGGTTTTAGATTAATGTCCCCCACATAACCATTTCCATCACCGAACCAGTTAATCATGAGCATATCCATCGAAGCACTCATGGATTCCATGTCCATAGGATCAGTCGGGTCAGTTACTGTTCCGGCCCAAGCGTAACGTTCATACAAATTAGGAGATCTGGTTTTTCTACCAAGGCCAAATTCAAAATCAGTGTGCTCATCCATTTTTAATTTGGAAGCAAGAGTCACATCATAGTTATGATCACGTTTCTTGTGAGATTTAGCATTAAAGGCGGCGGCATCCGCCGGCAAGTTATCAGTCTCGTTATATCCATGAACATCATCCGTATCCATCGAAACGATGTCTGTTCTGAAACCCAGGTTGGTTGAAAACGTTGAACTCCAGTCAGAATCTGTCTCAACAAAAAGTCCTAAACGATCTCGCTTACCATTATTGATACTTTGAAAGTCACCTGGTCCCATAATGACTGTGAGATCTTCAATGCCTGGCCACCAATCATCTAATCGGTATCGATCGTAATCACTACCAACTGTTAAAAGATGATCGGCACTGAGCGAATAGCTTGCCTTAACATTGAAGCCTGCTTCCTCTGAGCGAGTCTTCATCGGCATCTCCCCTCCTCGCTCAGAACTCAGCATATCCATTTCATGATCTGTCTTCTGATAAAAGAAGGTCGAATCGACAATGGCACTGCCTAAATTACCTTTGTAATTGAGATTGGCCATATTGGAGACGTTATTCACCATATCCATACGTTGATTGATAAAACCTTCGTAAGGAACAACTGCGCGAGTCAGTTTCAATGAGAGAACACCATCATCTAGCTTTCGCCCGAGATTCAAGGTCTGATTATTTTGATTAAAGAGAGTCGACTTAAGTCTGTTCCCTTCACCATCCCGATAGTTATTGGCATGCTCATCAAAGCCAGAATAGCCAATGTAGTTTTTCTTCGTAGCAATGGCGTATTGAAAAGAAGCGCCCTGATTCTCATTGTTGCTTTTGAAATAACTTCGAATATTGAGACGTTGTTTGATAACTTCATCACTCTCAGCAAATACCAGGTCACCTGAACGTACAACAATTGATCCGGCTAAACTGTCGCCACCAGCGCTCACTGGCGTGATACCGGCCATCACTTCAAGTGAAGTGATTTTGGAAGGATCAATGTAAGACATCGCGGGATTCATGTGATTAGGACAAGAAGAAGTCGCAGTGGCCCCATCAATTTTGATATTGATGCGATCATCGGCCATCCCCTGGATCACAGGAAGAGATGAAAGCCCCCCACCTTTTTGGATAGAGACTCCCGGAATCATGTCTAGTAGTGCTGCCGAATCTCCGCCGATATTTTGCGAAGACTCATTAGGAGTAATTTTTGATGGTTTAGATAAAGGCGCCTCAACCTCAATTTCATCAAGATTCTGAGCAGCAATCGCTTCCCCTAAATAAAGGGTGAGAAATGTCAGGGAAATGAGTCGGAGGGACAAACTAAATATCATAAAAGTTACAAGTTTTTATCTCACGTAGGACTTGAATTGTCCCCTAACAAAATGTGTGTTAAAAGATGACCATTAATCCTGAGGAGCCACTATGAAACAAGTTCTATTTTCTCTCGTTCTTGCCATGGCCGCAATTCCTGCTCTAGCTTGTGATTTATACTTTAAAAGCGAAGACGTATGTCTAAATGTGAAGTGGGAAGTACTTCCTCCTGCACGCGCTAACGGTACAATGCTTTTAACTTTCACTGACGCTAAAGATGCTGGTCGTGTTGTTACACCTAAATACACGCCAAATGTGATCCTTTGGATGACAAGCATGGGTCACGGCTCTAAGCCAGTGACATTAAACTTCGTAGAAGAAGGTAAATTCCGCTCTACGAATGTATTTTTCGTGATGGGTGGTCCTTGGGACATCAAGTTCCAACTGAAAGACGGCAATAATGTTGTTGAGGAAGTTGTTCAAAAAATTAAGATCTAACAGAAAGGGTCCAAAATCGGGCCCTTCTTTTTATAAACCATTAAAATCACTACTACCTGTTAGATTCCTAACACTCAGTAAATAGTTACCAATCCGCCTAAGCTGCTGCCTTTGATTGATAGAATGCCAAAATATCAAAGGGACTATTATGCAGCTTAAATCTCATTCACTTTTGGCCATCCTCACACTTCTTACCTTGGTTTCCTGCGGGAAGAAAGCTGATGGGACGGCAGATGAGATAACTTCCGGTGCTACCGTTTTCGGTCCTGATGATCGCATCGCCTTAAATGCTCAAACAAAAATTGAACGCGCGATTGGACAACTCAAGGGGAAATATCCTTCTTCGGAAAAAGCACAATACTCTTCATGTTCCGCAACCGTCCTCTCAGGCGATTACCTTATCACTGCGGCCCATTGTGTACTGAATAATAAAGGCGAAAGACCGACAGAACTTTATTTCTACCCGCAAATCAAAGGTAACGTTACCTACCCTCATGGACGTTACCGTGCCACTGACATCTACTACCCTGCCAAATATCAAGCGAATCAAAAAACTCTCAAAGATTTTGAGTACGATATGGCGATCATTAAGGTCGATAAAAATGGCAATGGAAACGCGCTCGAAGATAAAGTCACAGGTTTAGGACTTGATGCTTTGCTTGTCATGGATCAAGGAACTCCTGGGGCCTCTTCAACTATGGGCTATCCAGGAGATAAACCAGCTTCTGTGCCTTTTAAGCAAGCAAGTTGTTCTCATACTATCTACAATAAACTTCAATTCAAAACCGATTGCGACATTTTCAGAGGTCAGAGCGGTTCTTCTTTTTTCCACACCGATCCTAAAACCAAGGTTACGTCACTGATCGGAATCGTAGTGGCCGAAACTTCAGAGTACAACGTCATCGCTAGAATGACGGACACGAGATTACAAATCATTGAGAGCATCATTAATGAGAATTTTTCTCCTAATGGAAATAGTGGCGAAAGATGGAATCATGAGAGCTTGTCCCGCGCAGATCAAATCAGCATCCTGGTTCACAACAAATGTAAAAACGAAATCCTGGTTGCTTATTCAGTCATGAAATCGGATGGAACGTGGATGACCGAAGGCTTTTTTTCCATCCGTACTGGCCAAACAATGCAGGTAGCACAGACTCAAAACGGTACCTACTACTTATCGTCAATGTTCAAGACCAGCAAACAAGCCGTTATTCAAGGCAAAGAGAAAATAGCAATCCCAGGCAGTGGAAGCCATTTCTTCGAACGCTTTAACAAAGGAAGTTATGGTGATGCTCTCCACACTGTTTCTCAGTGTGATGGATAAAATCAAAATTCAAATTGATGTGTAGAAATAAAAAAGCCTCAGATTTCTCTGAGGCTTTTTTGGTGCCCGGTGCCGGAATCGAACCAGCGACACAAGGATTTTCAGTCCTTTGCTCTACCAACTGAGCTAACCGGGCATATCGGATTACTTAAAGTATTGGTCTTCTAAAAAAGAGAACTCTAAGTTAATGTGACTAAGCTTTTTCGTCAATCAATATATTGCGAAAATTTTAAGTTATTGTGCGCGTCAAGGTAGGAATATGTCTGTAAAAGTAATCACCACTGAACTCTCTCTTCCATGGTTCCAGGTAAACGCTCTGGCGTTCATCCCTTCCGCCTCTGGAACGAGCTCTATTAAGAGTGAATGGGCACTGTTTACACACGGATACACCTCTCACAAGGGCGATTGCCTGAATTGGGCCACACGATTAGTAGAGGCCGGGGTTCCTTGCATGATTTTCGATCAGCCAGGGCATTATTTAGGCAGTTTCAATGAAGTGAATTCATTTAGTGACTTCACAGCTCACGCTCATGAGCTGTTTGGAGAAGCTTTTCAGCGACTTCAGTCGCTCATGGAAAATAATTTAAGCGGTCAGTACTCTGGGCCCACCAATATTATTCTTGGTGGTCACTCATTGGGCGCATTCACTGCAATCAGAGCACTAGAACTGCCGGTTCTTCAAAATTATCAAAGAGTCGCAGTTGCAGTCGGAATTGGAATTGGCCAAAGACAGGCCACTCACCTTTTTGAAACTGCTTTCTACGAGAAAACTCTCTCAATCAGAAGACAGCTGGTATCTCCAGAGCTTGATTCAAAACAAGTTTTTGGTTGGCTTAAACATGAAAAAGAAACCATGACTCTTTCTAATCAACGCATCCACCTCATTACAGGTGAGGACGATATTGTAGTTGGTGGTGGTGGATTAGAGGCGTTCTTAGAAGTGCTTGAGAGAAACAATAACAGTGTGACTTTTGATAAGCCCAAGCGTTTACCACACCACGAACCTGGTGCGGCCTCACCTTATCTCTATTCATTTTTAAAGAATCACTTCGGTTGGAGTTAGCGCTTAAAATTTTTAAGCCATCCCTCTTTGCCTGGACGATCAAAAGCAGTTCCGAAAAGTTTTTTGCGGAAACCGCGATTAGTATCAGCGGCGATCATTGATTTCAGTTTTTCCCTTGGTAAATCAAAGAGCCAATCTTTGATAAAAAGAAACTTATCCTGAAGCTTTAGAGATGAGGTAATTCTTTGAAGGGGCTTTCTGTTCCAAGGACAAACATCCTGACAAATATCACAGCCAAAAATTTCTCCGCGAGACTTATCAAATCCTGCAGGGGCCTCGGCGTCTTTCATGATCTCAATCGTGAAAGTTGAAATACATTTAGAGGCCTCAAGCGTTCTTGTGTCCACATTAATAGCATTGGTAGGACAAGCATCGATACAGGCCGTGCATTGCCCGCAGTGATCCACATCAGATATCGCTTGATCAATTGGGAGTCTTTGATTCAAAAGAATGCTTCCAATGATGAAGTAGCTTCCCTCTTTGCGATTAATGAGCATCGAGTTTTTGCCAAACCATCCTAGGCCTGCCCGATAAGCAAGATCACGTTCAAGAACTGGTTGAGCATCAATCGTGAAAAAGGTCTTAAGATCTTCTACTGCCAATTTCTCTGCAATTTTTGTAAGACGTTCTTTCAGTGCGCGGTGATAGTCCTCACCCTCAAATCCCAAAGTGTAGGCGGCCACAGAATGCTGGTTGTTCTCGAGCATCCACTTCTTCGTCTCCTGATAACTAAAAAGAAAAACGAGTGCGGATTGAAACTCAGGAAAGACGTTGCGCAAATCACGACGAAGCTCTTTTCTGTGATCATTTAGATAATTAAGAGGCCCGTGGAAATCCTTTTCCGTCCAGGCCTCATATTCAGATAAGGTTCGTGGAATCGCTTCTTCTGTATATCCCCAATCCAAGACACCGAGGCCTTTTAAAAACTCGTTATCTAGGACTGGAGACGATTTCATGGATTAAAGGGAATGATTTCGATGGCACCAGTTGGACAGGCCTCAACACAGGCCATATCCAAGGTACATTTATGAACGTTTAAACCGTTAATTCGAGTCTCGTGATGTTCTTCAATAGACGCAGTCCAGATTTCAAATGGACATACGTTGATACACGCCTGGCATGAAGCGCAGATCGATGTATCAAGTAAGAGCTTTCCCTGGTCAAAAGACACCTCCTGGATTGAATCCTGGTCAGTGTTTTTGAGAGCACGAGGGACATCTTTAATTGTCTCTACGCGAACTGAGTTTGTAGTTCCCTGACGGAAGAACTTACCATCACCCACTGTTACAACGACCTTATCGCCTATTTGAAGAAGATTTTCTTTCTTCAACTTGTCGATCATAAGCTCTTCAAGCTTCGTGAGATCGCTGTTCTCATGAATATTAAAGTAGTACGGAGAAATACCCCAATACAGGCTCATCTTGCGAATTACGTGAAGTGAGTTCGTTACACCTAGAACATGAGTTTTAGGACGGAAACGAGTCATCTTCAAACAAGAATTACCACCCTCAGTGATCGAGATGATCCAACGAGCGTGAAGTTTTTCAGCTGCAATTGATGCTGAAACCTGAACCGTCGCTGTCACACTTGTAATATTCATATTACGAAGAAGCGGACGCTCAGTTGGTTTCTTCTCTGCTTCCTCAATGATTTGACCCATGATTTGGATCGCCTCAATTGGATATTTACCAGAAGCAGTTTCACCTGAAAGCATTACCACATCTGTACCGTCCCAAATGGCGTTGGCCACATCTGAGGCCTCAGCACGAGTTGGACGAGAGTTTGTGATCATACTCTCAAGCATCTGAGTTGCTGTAATGATCGGCTTCCCAAGTTCATTACAAATTTTGATCATGCGTTTTTGAATCGCAGGCACCAGATGGTTCCCTACTTCAACACCCATGTCACCACGGGCGATCATGATCATATCTGAAACCTGAACAATACTTTCCATATTGTCGAGGGCCTCGGGCTTTTCAATTTTAGAAACGATTGGAATTTGCACCTTCATTGAATGAAGAAGTGCTTTAACTTCGAGAATGTCTTCTGCGGTACGAACAAAGCTCAGAGCAACGTAGTCCACACCCTGCTTCAGTCCGAACATAAGATCTTCTCTGTCCTTCTCAGTAAAACTCGGAGCAGAAACCTTTACGTATGGAAGGTTAATCCCTTTGTTAGACTTGAGAATTCCTCCCACTTTAACTTTGATCTTTAGAACTTCACGATCTTTTTCAATCGCTTCGGCCTCCAAAAGACCATCATCAAAAAGGATACGGGCGCCCACATGAGCGTCCTTCACCAGGTTTTTATAGATGGTAGGGATGAAGTTTTTTGAATACTCCGGATACTGATCCTTAACGTGAGAAGGGCCAATGACCCAAACTTCATCGTCTTTCAGTTCCAGAGGCTCCGGGAGTTTATCCACACGAATCTTTGGACCTTGAAGATCCAGGAGAATCGCTACTTCCTTTCCAACATTTCTTGAGGCCTCTCGAATGTTCTTAATGGATTGTTCATGGGCCTCATAGGTACCATGGGACATGTTGACTCGGGCGGCATTCATACCGGCCTTGATCATTTTTTCTAGCATCGGGATTGTGTTCGAGCTAGGTCCGATGGTCGCAATGATCTTCGCGCGACGAATAGACATAGATTATCTTTTGAAAGAGTTGCTAATTAACTAAGGCGTTTATATTCCTTCATCTGATCCATCGCCTCTTTGTGGCCATTTTTCATGCCCGTGATTTGATTTTCATATGAAGAAACTAAGCGAGACTTCTCATCTTCATAGGCCTGCTTAATGCGATCCTGCTCTATTTGATGATTCATGTCCTTCTGGGCCAACTCTCTACTGTTGAGACCCTTCAGCTCTTTTAATTTATTCTCATAATCATTAGTAAGCAACTTTAATTTCGAATCGTGATCGACCTGCATCTTGTCGAGCTTCTTCTGGAAGTTCACATTCATCTCAGTAATATTTCTCTTAAGCTGAGCTTCACGTTGATCCATTAAAAGCTTGTGACCCTTAACATCTGCCGCGCGACGATCTTCGAAAAGAGTCGTTTGGGCCTTCAAGTTTTTATCAGTCTGATCGATGATATTTTCGATCTTCTGACTCATGCTCATCTTGATGTATTCATTCTCTCTTTGGAAATTCGTCAGACGGGCCTCATAATTTTGCACCGTAGAATCCATAAGTTTTGAGAATTCACGCTTCATTTCAAAGATTTCGTTAGAACGTCTTTCTTGGACCTTCTTCATGAATTCGTTCTTGTCCTGATTAGACGTCTTAGTCACGTCTTCAAGGGCTGCTGTGTGCTTTTCTTCAAGACTCTTCATTGAAGAATTGAAGTTCTCTTTCAAGCGATCAATACGCTGTTTAGAACTGTTTCTTTCCACCATGAGCTGCTGCTCATAGGCGGCCTTGTCCAGGCGGTTTTGATGCTCGCGGTTTGCAACTTCAGATTCAGCGCGCTCTCTTTCTTTTGAAACCGTCACGATCTTATCTGCATTGGCCTCATTCAGCTTGCGGTCCATACGGGCCACTGCTTCTGATGCCTCTTCTTTTAAAGTTTGGTTGAAGCTGTCCTGATCTTTATCGGCCTTCTCATTGTATGTACGTTGAAGGTTATCCAACTGAGACATAAGAGAGCGCTCACGGTTCTCGTGAATGATCTGATCTTTCAATCCCGTTTGTTTATCTACGACCTTCGCAAACTCTCCTGTTCCGTTATCGCGACGTCGTTTCTCACGTTCGATTCCACGAAGCTGGTCATTGAAGTTACGACGAGCATCCAGCATTGTTTCCTGGTGCTCACGATTGGCCTTTAGAGTTTCATTCTTCTGAGTTTCAGCAAGATTATCACTTCTCATGCTGTAATCTTTCGCCATTGTATCAAAGCGATCCTGATACTTCTTCTGCATGGTCTCAAGGCGATCATTCGCATACTCTTTGTGATGCTGAAGATCCGCTTGCTGCACTTCTTTACTCTTAGCAATGTCTTTACTGATACGCTCTTTCAGCTCAGCTGTCTTTTTAGAGTTGCCCTTATGAATATCTGTCATGTGATTTTCATGGGCACGCACTAATTGCTGGCGCTCACGATTGTACTGTTCTTTAAGGTCCGCACCTGCTCCAGTCATTCGGTCCTGATAGTTCTGCATTTTCTCAGAAGTATCTTTCGTAATGTCGGCCACGTTACGGGCGTATTTATTTTTTTGAACGTTGGTCAGATCTTCGTGACGGTCTTTCTCCGAATCGAAGGCCTTTTGATAGCTGTTTTTGATGTCATTTAGACGCTGATCAAAGTCCTTACTCTTTTTGATACTCTCCTGAGTAAAGGCCTGTCTTTCCTTCTCCATGTCCTTGTTGAACTTAGAGCTATTGTCTTCAATGTATGAACGAGTTTTTTCTTTGAGGTTATCGAGTGAAGTTTGATAGCCCTTTTCAAGATCTGCACGGTCTTTTACGAAGGTCTCACGCTGCTTATTGTTCACGTGTTCTGCACGCTCTTCAATATCAGCAACACGCTTATCAGTCGCGGCCTTCGATTTCTCGTTTGCCTCTCTGTAATATTCGCGTTCCTTGGCCAATTGCTTGGTGTAATCTACGCCGTTCATGACTTCATCCCTTGTCTGTCACTTCCTGTGACATCATGCCTTAGTATAACAAACGGGTTGAAACTAAAAAGCCTTGGGTAAATCTTGCTGATTTAGCCCAAGGCTTCGATTAACTGACTAAAAAGATATGACTAGCGAGCTAGTTCTTCGTCGATGATCTCGGCAAAAACGTCCATTGGCTGGGCGCCGTTGATCAGCTGACCGTTGATAAAGAACGTCGGAGTCGACTTAACTTTTACGTTCTTCCCCTGCTCCATATCGGCCTTAACCTGAGCTAGGAACTTGTTCTCAGAAAGACACTTTTCGAAAGCTTCTGATTTAAGACCAATTTTCTTGGCCGTTTTCTTCAGGCCTTCAGCATCTAGAGAATCCTGGTTAGCAAACATTTCATCGTGCATTTTCCAGAAATAATCTGAACCCTGCTCGTTAGCACAAAGACCTGCTACAGCTGCTTGCTCAGCGTGATTGTGGAACGGAAGTGGGAAGTTTTTGAAAGCAACAAGAACCTTGTTACCATACTTCTTTTTGATTTCTTTAAGGATGTCAGCACCTTTAGCACAGAACGGACATTGGAAATCAGAGAACTCGATGATTGTTACTTTCGCGTCTTTAGCGCCAGTTGTTGGAGCATTACCTACTTCAACCGGGAATGTTGGGCGACGAGGTTTTGGAATATATACTTCCACTGGATCTTTCTTCGTTTGTTCAGCGATCCACTTATCAACAGCTTCCTTCTTTCTTTCCATTTCAAGGTAGTTTTTGATTTTCTCTCTAACTTGAGGATTGATGTGCTCAGCTGGGATGTTTTGATCTTTAATGAAGGCATCAATTTCTTTATCAGAAATTACAACTTCTTTAGCGATGTACTTCTCAAGGAACTCATCATTTGAGATGCCTTTTTTACGAGGATCTTTGTCCATATACTTCTGAAGAAGTAGAGACTTAAGACGAGCAAATTTGATTTCGAAAACTTTTGTCTCAGCTTCGAACAAATCAGACTCAATACCATCCGCTAATTCAGCGTTAGTAATTTCCATTGATCCAACTTTGGCAGCAAGGCCTTCTTTTGGAGCTGGTTTAAATAGGTAACTTGGTTTCCCTGTGCTGTCTGAACAAGCAGAGAAAGATAACAGAACAACGAGAGCGAGTAGGCCCACAATAGCTTTCATAAATGAGATCTCCTGTTAAAAACTTTCAACATCTTAACGTAAGTCTCGGAGAATAAAAACAAAGTGGTTTAGTCTACTAATGGAGGTGTTTGAGGAACTCTTGGTATTTGGCCACACCACGTAAAACTTGGTGAGATCCTGTCGCCGCAATTCTCCCCTCTTCCATCAGGATGAGCTTGTGAGAATTAAGGATGGTCTCAAGTCTGTGGGTCACGATAATGGTCATCGAGCGAGATTGGAAGAAACGAATAAGGTCACGAAGAGCGGCCTCTAGCTCCGAATCCAGGCCACTTGAGATTTCATCCATCAAGATCACAGGCTTCTTCAAGAACAGCGCACGAAGACCGGAAATAAGCTGCTTCTGACCCATTGAAAGGGCCTTTGGAATAACTTTGTCTTCTGGCTTAAGACCCCAACGGTTGAGATATGGTATCGAATCACAGGCAAGTTTCCAGAAAGTATCAAAACCTTCTGAAGCACCAAGCGTGATATTGAATTTCAGAGTTTCTGTAAAAACATGAGAGTCCTGAGAGATAAGACTCACGTATGATGAAAACAACCGTAGTCCCTTCTCATCACTGGCATCAATCACTTTGCCGTCCATCGTGATGGTGCCGGTAAAGGTGTGATACTGACCCGAAAGAAGTTTTAGGAGCGTCGATTTGCCACAACCTGACTCTCCAAGAATTCCGAGAATTTCTCCACGGTGAATTTCAAACTGAATCTTATCAAGTTTAAAACCCTGATCGTATTGAAAATACTCAAGATCAAACTTCATCGTTTGCGCTTCAAGATGAGTGAAGTCCATTCGCTCTAGATTGTCTTGGTTGAAACTGTCGTTAAATTGGTGAAGGCGATCAATCCCAGTTCTCGCTCTCTGGATTACAGAGATTTTAGAGGCCACGTCTTTAATCGGAGTAATTGATTTCTGAATAAGGTCAATCAGTGCCGCCAGGATTGCCACCTCCACGATTTGTGAATGCGGAACAATGATCATTACGAGTGCAACGAGGATGGGATAAAGCGATTCCGCCGCGGAATAGTAACTAGCGTCCCAAATGTTGGCATGAAGTTGTTTATCCAGAAACTCTTCAAAGATCTTCTCTCCTCTCTTCGTGGCATAGCGATCGTTCGGAGAGAAAAAGAGTTCTTTTAGACCAGAGGTTAAATCCGTGATTACTCGGGCCATAAGACCAGTGATACGACGAACATCAGCGAAGATTACTGCCATGAACTTACTTCCTTTGATGAGAAGTAAACAGGCAATCACTTCGGCCACAAACAGGGCCACACCGGTTGTTGAGTTCAGTTGTAAGAAGCTGATGAGACAAGAAAGGATGAAAATAATATCGATGAAGATACCAAAGCTACCCGAACTCACAACTTCTCGAACGGCATCTGTATCATTCATTAGACGAGCAAGAACTTCTCCAAGCGGATACTCGTCATGCTTGCCCGATTTACGCTTGAAAGGAGCTTTCAGCCAAAGTGCAAAACTGCGACGTCTGATTTCTGTCAGGAGAACCTGGATGTAACGGTTAGAGCCCAATGAGAACAAGAAACGGTTAATGTATTCAATCGAAAATAACAGCACGAGGTTAATCATCTCGCGATGAAAAGAAGCGTCGTTGTTTAAAGACTCATAAAAAGAGGAGATAAACTTAGGCGTGAGGTATCCAGTGATTGCAGAGATCACGAGATTCACGAGAATAAAAATGGCAAGTGGCGTTTCTGACTTAAGCCAGATGTACGTCAACCAGTTGTTCTTTGAAGAACTTAGTGACATTTTCGTCCTTTAAAAGTTTATGGGCCTCGCCCTGAGCTTTGATACCAGCTTCACGATCGAGATAAATCACTTCGTCCGATAAACGAACTGTCGTCAGTCGGTGACTTGAAATAATAAATGTTAAATGGCCCCACTGTTCACTTTGACGAAGGTTCGCCACAACTTTTCGCTCAAGGATAATATCCACTGATGAGAATGGGTCGTCCCAGATGATTAATTGAGCACCAGACATAAGGGAACGGATGAGTGCTACGCGCTTCATCTGACCGCCTGAAAGACGCTTACCGTTCTCACCCACTTCAAGTTTCAAAACTTCATCGATAGTGGGAGCAAGATTATCTAATTGGAAAATTTTAATCAGATCACTGGCACGCTTTAAGTTCGTCTCGTTAGGAGTTGCTCCTAAAAAAATGTTCTCTTGAATAGTATCGTTAAAGAGATATGGCTCTTGCTGAACCATTGACACCACTTCTTTATTCAGGATGAGACCAGTCGCTAATTGAGAAAGGATATAACTCTTACCACTTCCAGTTTCTCCAATAAGTACCGTCCATTTCCCCTTCTCGAGATTGAGATTAATCGGCTTCTCCCAAAACAGCATGTTGAGGTGGATACTCGATTCGTCTTCTTTCACTTTAATGTTCTGAAGACTAAGTTCCTCTTTCGATTCAACTGCAAGGACGCCATAAAGTTCTTTCACACGTTTCCAGGCCGCAAAACCTTGAGACATGATCACTGCCACCCATGACATAAACATTACGGGCTCTAAGAATAAATATAAAAAGCCAGAGAAAAAGACGAGATCAGAAGTGTCACCACCATTCTTACGAATCAGCATCGCGGCCCAAAGAAGTGAGGCACCCAGACCTAGTTTTACGTAAGGACCAGTGATGGCGAATCCAATACTCGACTTGAAGAAGAGTGTTAGCTCTTCAGATGAAGACCTAACAAATCCTTTAATGAAACTCTCTTCCCGGTGGAAGTTCTTAATCGTTTGCTTCGCTTCGTATGCTTCGATGATGTATTGCTGAACTTCACCCTTCTTATCCATCATCTTTTTAAAATACTTCTGATTGATGAAGGTCATGATGGTGAAAAGCACTACGCTAGTGAAAAGCGGAATGAATGCTGGCCAGAGATACGAATCAGTTTGATTCAGTTTAGGTATTAATACCCAACCAGCAATAATTAAGTTCCCCACTTGCAGGAGACCAAAACCAATGAAGGCACGAAGGTTATTCACATCATCGAAAAGAATCTGGAAGATTTGCCCCTGACTTTTACCTGAGTAACGAGTTGAGGGAACAGTTTCTAGAAGTTCCAGAAGCTCCATACGAAGTAACTTCTGTTGAACTCGGGCCGGGTAAAAGAAAAGTAACCTTGAGAAAGTTCGAAAGAAAAGAATTCCGATCGCTAGACCCAGGAAGATCCAAACTGAGGCACTTCCGAGCTCCCCTTGAGACATGAGTTTCGTTAATTGGCGGATTCTTTCCGGGATTTGACTTTGAAAAACCTGCAAAACATATAGGCAGACGAAAGCGCCCAAATAAAACCATTTGAACTCAAAGGCGTGGTGGATGATCCAAGAACCGAACCGGCGGTGTAATCGCGAACTCATAGACCGAAAATTTACCCCAAATTTTGCTCAAAGTCATTGAAAGGAATAGTGACAGAACGAAGAATTCTTCTTAACATGATGGACTCAACGCGCCCGTAGCTCAGTTGGTTAGAGTATTACCTTGACATGGTAGGGGTCACAAGTTCGAATCTTGTCGGGCGCACCATTAGTCAAGCTGGTCGAACATTCGGCTTCAAAATAATTAAGGGAGCTGGCATAAACCAGCTCCCTTTTTATTTTAGATCGTCCCAATCCATAGTGAATCTCAAGCCTGTCAGGAAAAATCTCAATCCGCTCCACTAGACTCGTAATAATCCTCTGTTTCTTCGCCGTGGTTAATCCACTCTCCTTCAAGTTCCTGAACACATCCAAAAGTTTTTCATAAGTCATCCCATCGGTCGGAAGTTCTCTGTCTAACTCTTCATCCCTTAATTTCAAAATCTGAAGCTCTAGAAGTTTTTTATCTCCCTCTAGCTTTTCCATTTGCTTATAGATCGGTGCCGCCGACACTTCACGAGGCAACTCGGCAAGCCTAAGCGTAAGGGATTCAACTTGAGCGTTGATTGAATAGATTTTGTTCTTCAATCGTTCTATTTCAAAAGAGTGATGCTTTTTCTCACTGACCTTAATGACACTTGAAAGGAGAGCTGTTGCCAATTTTCCAGTGAGAAGTTCCTCAATATCCTTCCAGACTAATTCCTCTGCGATCTGTGCTGGAATCCGATGTGGATCGCAGTTGTAGATTTTCTCTTTGTACCCCATTTGAATCGTCGTTCGTCTTGCATGCTCATAGTAGGGATGTTTCTTGGTTTTATTATGGGCCGATCTACCACATAATTTTTCTCCGCATACGCCACAAGAAATGACTTCCGTCAGGATAAAGGGATAGCGATTCGGGCTTTCAGGCTTCTTCCTCTTATGGTTCTTGGTAAGTTTTTCTTGCACACGATTGAAGGTCCCTTCATCAATGATTCCATCCCACGTTGCCTTAGTTTCTTTTACCCCTCCCTTGGTCTTAAAAACTTTTACGCCAATGTAGGATTTGTTGATAAGCATCCTATACAGAGTGTCCACCTTGAAATGTCCGGCCCGCATCCATCCACTTCCTTCCCTCTGCTTTCGTAGAGAATAACCGTGGTCATTTAACCATCTGCAGGCTGACGACAAAGTGCCTTGATCGAGGAAGGCCTTATAGGCCATCTTCACCACTTTAGATTCATCAGGGTCAGCGTCTAGCTTTCCTTTTGTGGTTGAGAGTTTGTAACCAAATGCCACTGCACCTCCATTAAACAATCCACGCTCGGCCCTCACCTTAAAACTTGCAGAAATCCTTTCTGCAGTTTGTTTCCTTTCAAATTCGGCCCAGTTCGCAAAGGATTTAAGCATGAGTTCACCGGTCGCGGTGGTAGTATCGAAATTTTCCCGAAGGGAGTAAAACTCACAGCCAACACTCTTAAAGAACTCCCACATGTTCTCAAAGTCTTTTGTGCTTCGGGATAGACGGGATAATTCCGTCACCATGACAAGGTTCACATCACCTTCTTCAACCGCTTTTAAAAGCTTCTTCAATGCCGGACGATTCATGTCCTTGGCCGATAGACCTGGGTCTGAAAAGACTCCTACGATGTCGCAGGACTTCCCCATATCCTTTTGATAGCGGACAGTTTGACGTAAGCGCTCTTCTTGGTTCTTGATCGAACCTTCGGGATTTTCTGCTTGTTCCTCAGTGGAAACTCGGACGTAGAGTGCAATCTTGAAGTGTTTTGAATCGGACGCATTCATGCCTAACCTACCTTTTCTAATTCCTGTTCATCACAAGAAGTTTTAAGTTTAGGTTCAACAGAACGGTTTTTATGAAGCTCGCAAAAAGCATCATAAAAAAGTTCTCCCAATTCATCAAGCCGCCTTTCAAACAGTTCTTCATCCACCTCTACGATCTTTCTTCCAATAAATTCTGGATTCCATTTCTTCTTCATCTGATTCCCTTCTTCTCATTCGGGACTCATTTGTTTTGCTCATAAGTGTCTTCATAGTTATTTTCCCTTTGTTGTTAATCATCCAAAGCCGCCGCCTACACATGCCAGACTCTACATTTTTGACCACTATCGCCCAATATCGTTGGGGGGGAGTGGTCAAAAATAATCAGGACGAGTCGGCATGAAAAAATGCGGCGGCAACTCATTAAAATCAAAAACAAAAATTCAGTTTTAGCTGCTCAATTTGAAAATCGAGAAGTGTACACTTGGGAGCTGCATTAAAGTACACTTCTCCCGCGTCATTTTACTCACTTCAATCACCTCCTTTTAGCGTGAGACACTTTTGTGTTTTTCACTCACTACATGCAAGAGCGTGCCAAAGTAATTGGCGAAGCTAGTCAGAAACAAGTTTTTGTTTTGATTCATTTTTGGAGTGAGACAAGTGTTTCACGGTTTTGAGACTGAGACAGTTGTTTCACGAAATTGTGTCGGGCAGTTGTCTCAAACCCGAGACAGTTGTCTCATTCAGAATATGTTATGTAATTTGTTGCAAGTGATTCGCTGCAAGACTACCACTACTCGCCATAGTAACAGGCCATCGATCTAGTGCAAAAGTACGTTGCCCCTTGAACAGTTTGATCTACTATGAAAGTATCCATACGAGGAATAACATGAGCAAGATAACATCAGAAATGCTTCGAAATAAAATTAGTGAAATCATCTATGCATGGGAGGAAAGAGTTCTTCAAGAAGTGCATGCGGCAAAACTGCAAAAAGGTCTTGCGCTCCGTAATTCTCTAAGAGAATTTATTAATCAGTTAGCAGAAGAACTTTCTGATTCAAAAACTCGTTCAAGTAAAGAGGTGGAGGAAGGGAAGCAACTTAGAACTCGTATCGGAAAGCAGCATGGACAAGCAAGGGCAAACAGTATCCTATACACCTTAGACCAACTCATTTATGAATATCATGTTTTGAGACAGGTCATTTTTAAAGTTCTAGAACGAGACCAACCCATTGAGCTTAATGACCGGGAAATTATAACTGAATACATAGAACAGGCAGTAAACGACGCCGCCACGGAGTTTAGCTACACATTAAAGGCTGTTCAAGATCAGCTGTCACGCACACTGGCCCATGATTTAAGAAATCCAATTTCCATTGCCAAAGCAAGTGCAGAATTAATATTACGTAGACCCGATGACGAAAATAGTTGCATCGACAAAGCAACACGTATCGTATCGAGCATGAGTCGAATTGATAAAATGATACGAGACTTATTGGATGCTACCAAAATCAAAGCTGGCGAGCTGCCTAGCATGGATCTTAAAATTTGTGATGTCGATTGGATTTTGAGAGAGGTTGTTCTTGAACTAAATCTTGCAGAGGCCGAAAAAGTCATCTTGAAATCAAAGGCGCCAATCAACGGTTATTGGAATGAAGATGCTCTTCGAAGGATCACAGAAAACCTCATCACTAACGCCATAAAATATGGAAAGACCAAAACTCCAGTTATCGTTTCAGTTCAAGAAAAAGACCACTTTGTATCCATAAATGTCCACAACGATGGTCCTCCGATTTCAGAACAAGATATGAAAAAACTATTTCAACCTTTCGAGAGAGCGAAATCATCAGAAGGAAAAACTGGCTGGGGCATAGGCCTGACTGTTGTAAAGACTTTGGTGGACGCTCTTCATGGAGAAATCACAGTGACAAGTGTCGAAGATGAAGGAACGACATTTTCCATCACACTTCCGATAGATTTTCGAAATGAAAGGGAAAAGCCAATTTTTCAATAATGACTTCAGCCTCTAATCAAAGCGACAGAACTGGTATGTCTTTTTGGCCAGTTACTCGCTAGTTAGTCCATAACTAGCTGAACATAGCCTTCCTCACCAGATTCAATATCCAAGTAAGATTTTCTGAAACTACTGCCAGAATGGCCACGTGCTAGCGATTGAGATGAGCTTACTCATGTCTCCCCCTTTTTGTCCTTCACTGAACGATCGATTCCGTACAGATAAACCTTGATTGTACTGAGACTAACCCCACAGTGCTGAGCAAGTTCTTTATTTGTCCATCCGTGTTGTGCCCGAAGAGTTGCGAGCTTCTTCTGACTGAGGTTGAAAACCTCCCGTTTCCATTGAACCGAGAACACCCTCTTGGCAACAACGGGGTATTCGACCACTGTAGCGTGAGCTGCACCATTCTCAAAAATTCAATCGCTTACAACTAGACACCACCCCTTACTCTCTCTCTTGAAAACGGCACTTATCTTCTCAGGACGATGCAAGTTCGAGAACAACTCCAAGGACAAGGCATCGGACGATTAGTACTCCAAGAGTTTGCGAAGCTAGTTCAACAGATGAAACTAAGCGAAGTTTTATGCATGCCCTATGCACACTTAGAATATTTCTATGGATTGATCGGCTTCAAGAAGTTAGCTCTAAAAGACTCACCTTCTTTTCTTATTGATCGGGTAAATAATTTTCACGAACGTCACAAAGACCAAAAAGTCATTATTATGACGTTAGAGCTGAAGGACATTTGAAGTTCACAATTTGTGACTTCAAAATATTAATTATCAGATTTCAAATCCGAAAGTTTCATCAAGTGAATGTGGGATTTTATTGAACCTTTCTCGCTGAAAGATATAGCTTGCTCCATTTCGCAGGAGCATTTTATGGACGACATCAGATTATCAAACATTGAGAGGATGATCTACGTAATCAGGGGACAGAAGGTTATGCTAGACTCTGATCTAGCTGAACTTTATCAAGTTGAAACCAAGCAACTCAACCGTCAGGTAAGAAGAAACATTCTGAGATTTCCTGCAGATTTTATGTTCCAGCTTACTTCGGAAGAATATGAAGTTTTGAAGTGCCAATTTGGCACTTCAAAAACGGGTAGCGGAGGTAAACAAAAGTTACCATTGGTATTTACTGAAAATGGAGTTGCCATGCTATCCGGAATCCTCAATTCAGAGAGGGCCATACTAGTAAATATTGCAATCATGAGAATCTTTACGCGTCTTAGAAGTTTTTTGCTTTTGGAACAAGAATTAAAAACCGAGATTTCGAACTTAAAGAAAGGAACCAGTGGAATGTTTAAAGTAGTCTTTGAAAGACTGGACTCTCTAGAAGAAGCTACCCCTTCCCTCAAGCCAAACCGCAAGAAAATTGGTCTTAAAAACTGATTTCAAGGCAAGAAGTTCGACACTCGTTAAGTCGGATGCACCATTTTTCTTGTTTCAGGCATTTATTCATTGACACTGCTACGTCCTCTCAAACTAAAATTTCCAGATGAAAATCATTAAGCCTAATCGATTACAACCAGGACAAAACTTAGGCGTTGTTGCTCTCTCAACTCCGGCAAAAACATTGAAACCTGAATATAGAGAAAGAGCTTACAAAAGAATAAAAGAATTATTTGGTCTCAACATCATTGAAGCTCCAAATCTTGATCAACAAACAGGCCATACAGCAGGAACGATAAAAGACAGAGTTAAATCACTCCACGAATTCTTTAGGCGAAAAGACATCCATGGAATTATGTCTTTTTGGGGAGGATTCAATACTCACCAAGTTCTTGAGTATCTGGACTATGAGCTAATTCAAGCAAATCCCAAAGTGCTTATTGGATATTCCGACACAACAAATTTGTTATCGGCCATCACTCAAAAAACAGGGCTCGTTACTTTTAATGGTCCTGCAATTATTACTTTTGCCAAACCAACAGTACCTGATGAAACAATTGAATGTTTTAGAAGTTTGGTTATGGAAAATAATTCTTCTTATACTTATCCTGTTTCAAAAAGGTTTTCTGATAACCAATGGTGGATTGAAGATAAAATGGATTTCTCAACGAACCCAGGTCTTCAAACTTATAAAAAAGGAAAAGCAGAAGGAAGAATTGTTGGTGGTAACATTGGTACTCTATTATTGCTTGCAGGCACTCCTTACTTCCCTTCCATGAAAGGAAAAATTCTTTTTATCGAAGAAGATGAATCTGAGAATCCGAAGACTCTGGATCGTTACTTCACACAATTGAGACAAATGGGTGTATTTGACAAAATTAACGGTATGGTGATCGGAAGATTCGCTAGAAGTGTTGGGCTTGCTGACACCGACAACTTAAACATGATTCTGAAAGATGCACTCAAGGGTTACAACTTTCCTGTGATAGCCGAATTCGACATGGGACATACTGATCCAATAATGACAGTGCCAGTTGGAGCAAAAGTCTCTATCGATACAAATAAGAAAAAAATTTTAATTACTGAAACAGTCACTAAATAGCTGGCCCCTACATAGGCCATATCCTTCGATTAAATCGCGGAAAATCTGCCCAATATTCGGGCCTAAATCGCTATATTCGATTGATTTCTCCTCTCTAAAATCTTTAGCTATAAGTGCCCTCTCCAAGGCATAACTGCTCCAACCTGCTCCACAGGCGCAAACTCATTAACTTACCCTCTGAAACCAATCTTTAGTTTATTTCCACTATGACAAAATCTGAATGAGGCTAAAATAAAGTTAAATTAAATTTAATAAGCCAGGTGTCTCGTTCGATAAAGGATCTGATGAAATTATTCTTTCTCGTATTATTAGCGGCCATCTCTTCTTGTACGCCAGTAGGTCAACAAACTGAATTGGAGTTCAAGGATAAATCTAATAGCCCTAAAGATGCCATGACAGTAATGACTGAGAATTGTATGAGTTGCCACCAAGCAGACTCTGGAAGGGCCTTTACCATCTCCAACAATTCAAAAGCTCAAGACTTCATCGATCAAGGTATGATCGTTCCAGGTAAGTCGGCACAGTCAGTTTTAGTTCAGCGAATGAAGTTTTCAGGTGGCAACAATGCAAACATGCCACAACAGAATACCGAGTTTTCAAGAGATGATTACAACATAGTCGTAAAATGGATTGATAGCTTAGAGGTAATTAATGTACCCAAGCCTCAAATCACAATTCAGTCCCCTACCACAAATTCATCTTTCAAAAGCACGGTAGTCGTTAAAGGGACCTGTACTTCAGATCTTGAAATTGAGATCACATCGGGAATTACATCTCTTGGAACAGTCGGATGTATCAATCAGCAATTTGAAAAAGAAATAACTATAGCGGGTGCTGACGGTACGAAGGTTATTAAACTTACTCAGGCCAATGAAATTGGGGAAAGTGCAGAGGCCAGTGTTACAGTTATTAAAGATAACGTAGCACCAGTTATTCAAGTCATCCAACCTGTGGCAAATACAACAGTTTATGAGAACACAGTTCAACTCACAGGTGTTTGTGAAGCATCGTTAAACTTACAAATCACTTTTGCGCAGCTACAAAAAACCATCCTGTGTCCTGATGACGGAAGGTTCAGTGATTCTCTAACGGGTATTAATACCGATGGAGAGAAACCAATACGACTTCAACAGACAGATAGAGCGGGAAACTCAACCACACTCAATACTAGCTTCATTAAAGCAACGAGAGTGGCACAGGCCCCGGTTATAACGATCACTTCTCCGATGTCGGGAACATCGTTTCAACAAAGCGTAACCGTTGCTGGTAGTTGTGAAGCGAATATCCAAGTTGTCGTATCAGGGGATGTAGCGGCCAATAGTAGTTTTACATGTCCTTCAAACGGACAATACAGCAGGGCCCTGACATTAAATTCTCCAGATGGAGTGAAGACCCTGACCCTTCAACAAACTAAAAACGCCATCTCGACCCAAGTAAGCTTATCCGTATACCGGGACACACAAAGACCAACACTGGCCATCACATCACCAGCAAACTTGAGTCATACTCGTTCTTCATTAACCGTTTCTGGTAATTGTGAAGTCGGATTACCTGTCGTGCTTAGTGCTACTGGATTAAGTAACGTCAATGTAACTTGTACTCAAGGACAATTCTCTAGGGCACTTGTTTTAAATTCTGCTGATGGAGTTAAGGCCATCTCTGTTACTCAAACAGATGCTGCACAAAACTCTACGACTTCAACGATCTCAGTTACATTAGATACCACTCCTCCATTAATTACTCTCAGTTCTCCTATGGCCAATGCCACAACGATTGCAACGAGCGTAGTTGTGTCCGGGACATGTGAACAAAACCTCGTTGTTAGAATCTCTCAATCAACTTACGCTGCAACGGTAAACTGTACCAATTCGGCATTCAGTACCACGTTTACGTTTTCTTCAGGCTTAGGAGAAAAAACGATCTCTGTAACTCAGACCGATCTGGCAGGTAATGCTTTTGAGCAATTAGTAAAGGTAACCAGAGTCGGCGACAGTAACAATTATGCCGCTTCAGCACATGAAGTTTTAAAGACCAGATGTATCGGATGTCACTCAGCCGGATGGGAAACTCAACTTAATAATGCTAGTGACCTTCAACAACTTGTTTCACTACAGAAGATCATTCCTGGAGACCCTGAAAAGTCACCAGTTATTATGAGAATGTATTTTGGCCCGAACCATTCCAACAATGCTGTAAGCAAAATGCCTCCCGTAGCTTCTCAAGAGTATCAGGGCTTTAACATTCACGAATATCAAGCGGTCTATAATTACATTACTTCAATAAAACCAGCTCCTGGAACAGGGAATGACACGCCATTTGTTTGTGATACAAACGCAGCACCATCCCTCAATCCTTTAAAACGTCTCACTAAGATTCAGTACACTAATACTCTTAGAGATCTTCTGAAGCGCGCTTTCACAACTACTGTGGTCGACAGTATTATGACTAATCTAGCTGTACCACTAAGTACGATCCCTAGTGACGAAGCTAAGCACGACTTCCCAGGATTGGACAATCAAGTTACCAGCTCACACATCGGTGGGCATCTGGATGTGGCAATCGCTTTTGCCCAAGAAGTGACTTCAACAAGTTCTCGTCTAACAACATTTGTTGGTGAAGCGTGTGCTGAAACTTATTCAGACGTTAACTGTAGAAATCGTTTTATTGATCGCTTTGGGCCAATTGTTCTTAGACATCCACTTACTGTAGAAGAAAGAGATAAATTTAGAGCAGATGCTACTGCTTTGACTTCTTACTCTGATCTTATCGCAGTCTTCCTTATGGAATCTGACTTCCTTTATCATACTGAGTTCCGTGGAACTCCAATTGCAGGAAATGAATCTCAGTTAAAGCTTACCCCTCATGAACTAGCTAACAGAATCTCTTACCTCTTCTTCCAGTCTATGCCGGATACTGATTTAAGAAACGCTGCAGACTTAGGAACGATTACCACACAATTTGAAACTGTCGTAAACGACGCTTATACTCGTGCACAAACTAAGACATTCTCTGTTTCTAATACAACAAGGAATGCTTTCGGCCATTTTATGAGCGGTTGGCTACAATTAGATGAAACTCCAACTATGCAGTCCTTGAATGCCTCAAGCTTGAACGCGACTCTGGGTATCGCCTACCCGAATAAAAACACTGCACTCCCAAGTAATATGGACTTATCTGCGTATCGCTCTGAACTCGTTCAAGAGATGATGGATATGTTTAATTACTACGCTTATACGGGCAACGGAGATATGTATGATCTTCTGACCTCGAATGTTTCATTTGCTAAAGGTACCAATCTGGCAAAAGCATACGGAGTGGCGGTCTGGAACGGAAGTACATCTAATTTAGTGACTTTCCCAAGTACTGAACGATCTGGGATTTTGACTCGGGCCGGATTTCATTTTCATGCTGGTATCTTGTCCAGACCGATTTTGAAAGGCGTGAAAGTCATGAAGAAAATCCTGTGTGAGGACATCCAAGCACCGGCAAACAACACAGCTCCAGAAGGTGTTGTTATTGAAGCTGACTTTACTGTACGTGAAAAGACCCACGCCCTTACTCAGATTGAGGGAACATCATGTGTTTCATGTCACCAAAGAATTAATCCACTGGGCTTTGCTACGGAGGACTATGATGTTTTCGGAAGACACAGATCCGTAGAGCACATCATTGATTACGCCGCAGGTTCAACTGTTGCTATAAAAAATGTGGATGCTTCAGCAATTCCTCAAATTAACATTTCTGATACGACTTCCGTATCAGGTGGTGTTCAGTTATCAAAAATCATCGCCGACTCTGGCAAGGCCGAAGCTTGTATCGTGAGAAACTTTCATAAATATACATATCGTCAAAAAGAAAACCTCTCAAAAGACGCTTGTAGTTTAGAGTTTATGTATCGTGAGCACAAAACGGGTGGTCTGAAAGGTATGATGACTGGGGTTGTGAGATCTCCGGCTTTTTCAATTCGATACCATGATGGTGAAGAATAAATAAGGGATTAGAATGAAGTACGACAAAATATCAAGAAGACATTTTTTAGTTGGATCAGGCGCATTTACTTTAAGCCTTCCTTATCTAGTTTCTTTAATGCCAAGTGCACATGCTCAGACTTTACCTAACTCAAAGTTTCTCGTTTTTTTAAATACGCCACATGGTGGTCTTAATGAAGAATATTGGGCCCCTCGAGTCTTCCCTACGGGAGTAAGAAAACAATTCAATGCAGGAAGCCTCTATGGACAAATTCAATATGCTCGTCTTCAGGAAATCGCTGATACTAATGGCTTAACTAGTTTATGGCAGTCCTTTATTAATCCTTATCTAGGGAAAATGAATATTCTGGAAGGATTTGATATTCCCTTCTACATTGGCCATCACCGCGGTTTGCTCGGGACCTATCACAACTCAGATCAATTAACGGCCAGTGATATTGATGCAACAAAATGGGACTCACTCGATTATTTCCTTTCAAAATCGACTTCGTTTGATAGTTCTGGGGCGCACCCTTTGACTGTCTTACCAACTGGTGAGCAACAGTCATATTTTTATAATTCGACCGGTATGGTGAGATGCCCTACGGCCCCTAATACTGCTCATGCACTCTTTGCTTCGCTTTTTGGTAACCAATCACAAACAAATCAAACCGATCCTGCGCTTCTAAAAAAGAAATCCATCATTGATCGAGTTTTGGGGTCTTATAATAATGTCGTTGGTGGTGCGTATGGTCCGGGTAAACGTATTAGCTATAACGACAGACAGATGCTGGATGAACATTTAACAGGGCTAAGAGAACTAGAAGTTAAAATTAGTAACCAGATGGCTCCACAATCAAATTCTTGCTCTCAAATCACTCGTAACCCGAATAATGTAAGCATTCAAATGACGTATGCTTCATACAATATTCCAAATGAACAGGTTAAGTGGGACATTATCTCGGACATCATTGTAAACGCTGTAAGATGTGGTTCTTCGAGACTATTTAGCGTTCCTTTGGAGCCTTGTAATACATTTGCCGTAAACGACTTCCATGAAGAAATCGCACACCAGCACAGAACTGCATCTGTCCAAGACAAAGTTCTCAGCAATTATCGCAATAGCGCGCGAGATATTTTTACTACGATTGTTAAAAAGCTGGATTCGGCACAAGGTCTTCAGGGAGGATCTGTCCTTGATCAAGGCCTTGTTGTATGGAGCCACGAGAGTTGTTCATACACACATGAATCTTTCAACATGCCAGTCGTTACCGCAGGCAGTGCTGGTGGATATTTCAAAACCGGTTACCATGTTGACTTTAGAAACCCAGCTAAACCGATGTATGGGCAATGGGGAGACTCACTTGGAAACGCGGGTATTCACTACAATCGATGGCTTGCGAATCTTGCTATGTCGATGGGTGCGAGTCCAAGTTCGTTTGAAAAAAATAACCAGAAAGGTTACGGGCCATTCGGTGCAAAATATAAGATCGGTAGTAATGGCAGCCATAGAGAACAGCTAGGAGACCTCAGCAGTCCCCTGCCATTCATTGTTGTTTAACTTTTATCAGTCACACCATTTACTTTCGCCAGCGGAAGTAAATGGTTCAACTATTGTTCTTCCAGAATTCATAAAGTGATTTAATACTTTTCTCAGTCATCAATGGCATCGCATTTTTCAACAGGTCATCACTCCAATCCCACCATTTCATTTCTAGCAAGAAAGCGATCTCTTCATCGGAAAATCTTTTGCGAATTAACTTGGCGGGATTTCCTCCAACAATCGAATATGGCTCAACGTCTTTAGTAACAAGCGCCCTACTTCCAACTATGGCTCCATGACCAATCTTCACTCCAGGCATAATCATTGCCTCAGAGCCAATCCAAACATCATTTCCTACTATGGTATCTCCCATTGCTTCGTAACCATTCTTGGCGCCATGGAAAATTTCAAATTCTGGCATGAAATGAAAAGGAAAAGTGGAGACCCACTCAGATTGATGCCCCTGATTGCCGGCCATAATAAAGGCAGCACCAGAACCAATTGAGCAAAAGCTACCAATGATAAGCTTATCTACATCATTGCGATCAGGCATCAGATAACGGGCACAATCATCAAATGAGTGTCCGTGATAGTAACCGGAATAATAGCTGTACTTACCTACAATAATATTAGGGTTAGTGACTTGATCCGATAAAAGTTTTCCTCTGAAAGGACTTTCGAAATAATTTGTCATAATTACGCCTGAACAATTGTCTTAAACTTACCTGTTGTGAATCTTTTCATATCAAATGGCATGGACTTAAAATTTTCCGGTTTCATACGTGGATCATTATGAACTTTTTTATTCACCTGATTCGCATGAGCTTTCGACTTATAGACAATAAAAGCAAAGATCACAGTTTCATCAGACTTCAACTTGCATAATTTTGTGAAAGGAATACCGTAAGGAAGGTCGAGAGTATCACCCACGCACTCGTAATAATCAAGAGCACCGTGTTCCATCCACACTTTGCAACCCAAGGTCGCCATTTTCTTGTATGTCTTCAGATCTTTCTTTTTAATTGGAATAATAAAACCATCAACATATCTCGCCATATGGCCTCCATTGTTAAGTAAAGAAATTATGACAAGAAGTTCGAAACTCAGCAAGTAGGTCCCATTTATGCTAGACACCTGAACCAACACTCAAACTATAATATCAAAATGAATTCAAATTTTTTCAATACCATATTGTTTACTCTCTGCATCTTTTCACTAACTGTTAGGGCCGCAGAAGTTAGCTTCACGATAGATGATCCAGGAGTCCAGTCGGCTCCAGAAATGACTCATCTTCAAGTGGGAAAAAAACTTCAAGAGACTCTCAAAGCAAATCATCTCAAAACAATCCTATTTGTATGTGGAATGAGAGTTGATAGCAGTGATGGGAAGAAGCTTTTATCTAGCTGGGATGATGAAGGCCATATTCTTGCTAATCATACCTACTCCCACAAAAACTATAATAATAGTCAGATAACATTCGACTTCTTTACCCAAGACATTCGTAAGAACGAAAATTTAATTCAGGAATTCAAAAACTTTAAGCGTTTCTTTCGATATCCAATGCTTAAAGAAGGAGATACTGTTCCGAAACGAAATGGCCTGAGAACTTTTTTAAAAGATAACAAGTACTCAGTCGGACATGTAACAATTGATGCGTCCGACTGGTACATAAGTAATCGAATGGTCGAAAAATTGAACCAAGGTAAGAAGGTCGATTTTGAGGCATATAAAAAATATTATTTGAACCATATCTGGGATCGCGCCCAATATTACAATCAGCTTTCAAAGGAGATTCTTGGTCGAGAAATAAAACATAATGTTTTAATTCACCATAATCCACTGAATGCTTATTTCCTTGGCGACCTTATTCAGATGTTTAAATCTAAAGGCTGGAAAGTAATTAGTGCCGAGAATGCTTTTAAAGATCCTGCATACTCGTTTTCTCCAAACAATCTTCCTGCAGGAGAATCCTTACTTTGGGCCTTAGCAAAAGAAAGTGGGAAGTACGAGTCTAAACTTCGGTACCCCGCTGAAGATGGAGAATATCAAAAAGAAGAGATGAATAAATTAGGATTGTAATAAGTACTTCAAAATCAAGATAGCGTTTTCCTTTAATTTATTACACCGGCCCATTTAAGCGCTTCATCTCTATCAATATATGTTCGGAACTCGGTGATTTTACCCTTACTCAAAGCAAACACATCAGTGGTTTGACCCTCAAGCCAGTCTGCATGATTTTTGAGTCTTACACGTACATGCGTAAAGACGACTACTTTATTATTGATTTCGGTAAAACGCTCGGGTGTACAACTTCCCTCTGCCCAAGTCTCACGGCCCTTCCTTAGATGTGCTTCCATCTCAGTTAGGCCTCGGAATACGCCAACAGAAGATAAATCGATCAATTCAACTCTTTCAATTTGAGTATCAAAGAGCTTCATCGCTTCGACGATGTCATTCTGATTGATTGCTTCGTAAAGTGCTTTTATAACATTCAAGTTTTGATTATTAATGCTCATAATTCAGCTTAACATTGCATGTGAAGTTTATGCTATTTTTTAAGATGTCCGTGACTACTTTCCCTGAATTAAATGCGTTACATTAGACACTTCACGGAATGGTAATTATGTTCATAAATCGTTTAAATCAAATCAATCCAAATACCAAGTTCATCGTCCTCTGCTTTGGTGTGTTCCTTGGTTTCCTTTGCATCGGAATTCCGCTTCCCATCCTTCCTGAGTTTATTCATAACAACCTTGGCATGACCATGTTCATTGCTGGAGTCGGTGTTGGCCTTCAATCTCTTGTAACAGTCATTACTCGGAGGTTTGCAGGGCAATATGCTGATACTGTGGGTGCCCGCGAATCCACGAGACGTGGATTTCTTATATGTAGTTTAGCCGCAATCCTTTATTTTATTTCGGCCCTTGCTGCTGCCAATCCAATTCTAGCAATTGCCGCTTTATTTGCTGGAAGGATTGCCCTGGGCATGGGTGAAAGTTTTATGCTCACAGGTATCCTAACATGGGGAATTGAAATCCTCGGTCCAAGTCAATCGGGCAAAGTAATGTCTTGGAACGGGATCGCCATGTATGGGGCCATTGCTATTGGTGCACCTATTGGATTGTGGAGTTATTCCAAATTTTCGTTTCTTGGAGTGGCGGGAATTGTTCTGCTTTTGCCAATGATCGGATATCTCATCGCTTCTTCATTTACCCATGTTCGACTGGAGAACACTTCAAAAGTAAAACCATCATTTGTGAAGACAGTTCAAAAAATTTGGAGCTTTGGTCTGGGTTTTGCTCTGGGCGGAGTTGGCTTCGGGGCATTATCAGCATTTATTGCATTAGTCTTTAAATCAAGAGGTTGGGAAAACTCAGGCTATGCTCTTCTCATCTTCGGATTTTGTTATATTGGAGTTCGTCTGGTTGCAGGTCATCTTCCTGACAAAACCGGAGGACGTTCAGTTGCCATTGTATCTTTAGTTTTGGAAATCCTCGGACAGATTTGCTTATGGACAGCAAACGAACCAACCACTGCATTCATCGGGGTCGCACTAACAGGCATTGGTTTCTCTTTACTCTTTCCTGCATTCGGCGTCCAAGCTCTTAAGCAAGTCCCTCCCGAAAGCAAAGGAACTGCCCTTGGCGCATTCAGTGCCTTCTTCGACATTGCTTTAGGTTTAACCGCTCCGATTTGCGGACTTATTATCGAAAGTTCGAAGATACAAAACATCTATCTTTTTGGAACTCTGGCCGCGCTCATCGCTTTTTTTATTGCTACTAGAAAAAAAGAATCGTGTTGTTCCTAAAACCGTGTACCATTGAGAAATGGTTATATTTGCAATATCAGGAAGCCTTCGCCAAGGTTCATCGAATACATCAATTCTTCATACTCTTAAGTCCGTCGCACCGGCCGGCGTGGAATTCATCCTCTATGAAAACGTAGCGAGTCTTCCACACTTCAATCCGGATTTAGATAACGAGAATTTGCCACAAGAAGTAAAAGAACTTCGGGGCATGCTTAACCGATCGAATGCGATTTTAATTTCTACACCTGAGTATGCTCATGGGATACCTGGTTCATTGAAAAATGTTCTCGATTGGTTAGTAAGTACAGTTCTACTTGAAAACAAACCGACCGGTATCATTTTGGGTTCAGCAAGCGAAGGGAACTACGCTCGTGAATCGCTCATTGAAATTCTTAAAACAATGAATGCCAAAGTTTCTTCTGACCTGGTGATGACTCTGCCAGGAGCGAGAACAAAAAATGATGATCCTAATACCTGGCAGGAGCTAAAGTCTTTTATTGAAGGTCTTGTTTTAGCAACTCAACCTTTGTCTTAAGCTCAGGCATTATCAATTTCAAGTTCGTGATGAATTCGTTTGTGGCAGCTTCTAATGCATCTAATGGCATATGTGGAAGACTCTCAAGGATGAACCACATATTTTTTGTCTTACTGTCTATCCGAGTTCTTACCCCCTGTCTCCAATTCCATTTACGACAAGTAACACCGTGATCATCGCACCAGATGATTTCACCCTTATCCACTAATTCCTGAAAAGGAGCACCGTCCTTGATGGTATCAAAAATTTCAGAGCCATCAGCGACTTTAAGATGAGGATGACCAACATAAGCATCAATATTTTCTCCCCCTACCGGAATTGAATATTTAATACTAATGGCATTATAGATATCCACTACCGGATCAATTGCGGGAAGAGAACCATCTCGCATTAGTCTTTTTCTCAGGGCCTCAGCCGAGCAAGGAGTTCTTTGAGGTTTGGCACCAAATTTACGATAAACTTCACCCCATGCCGACAGATGATCTTCGGCCCAAGGAAAGCCTCCACCATTCAAGAAGGAATTGCAGGCCTGGTCTAATATTTGTTTTGAAACAGAAGTGTTAGTAAGCTCAGAAGATGAAATCAATAGACTCATCGCTCTGAACCCTGGAGCAATATTGAAGATTCTAGGATCAATTATTGTTTTCATACTTTAGAAAGTCCTCTCGTTTAATGACATATCGAAGCTTAGCTTCATTTCCACTCGCTAATTGAGCATTTATTTTTCCAAGTGCCTTTTGCGATCTGATGTTATTAACACCAACATCAAAGAAAACGGCTTCGACTTCCTTGAATGCGTGATTTAGCATTAGCAGCTTTAGTTCTAAGTTGTATCTACCGCCCCAATAATTCCTTGCGAGAAATGTGTAACCAATAAATACGTGGCGAAAGTCAGCATCAAAATTATAGTACCGAGAGCTTCCTATTATTTGATTTGTACTCGTATCAAAAATAACAAAGGCGCCACAAGACTCAAGGGCCCCTTGGAAAAATTCACGAAACACTTCGAGTTTGTATCGATCCGAGGAAGGATGCTGAATCCAAATCAAAGGATCTGAAGCTATTTCAAAAAGTGCATTAAAATCGGTTACAAGCAAAGGTCTGATTTTAAGGAGATCACCCTTCAAAACTGGTTGTAATTCCATTTAATGACCTATTTTAGAGCGCCCTTTTTCGCTACGAAGTTTGCCATTTCTGAATTTCCGATTCGATTAAAATATTCCTCTACTCCCTGTCGATTTTCTTCAACCTGGTTTTGACTTACTTTGAATTTGCCTTCAATTTGAGAAATTTCAATTTCAAGACCTATAAGAAGTTTTAATTGGTTCTCAATATATTGAGTAGGAGCATCCGAAACTTTCCAGTTGCTCGAAACTCTCGCCTCAGAAGCATTGGTTAAGTCATTTATCTGCTTCAAGATCCATTGTGGGTCATCGATTACTTTTGACTTCCCTCTAACTTGGACCATTGAGTAATTCCAGGTAGGAACTGCTTTTCCATCTCTTTTCTTTGTAGGATAGGCCTCAGGTGTGACATAAGCATTGGGTCCATTGAAGACAACCAATACATCATTCCCAGTTCGTAAACTTTCAACTTGAGAATTCATCCGAGCAAGATGAAAGCGAAGTGTGCCTTTTGAACCATCTTGATGCAAAGAGGCAGGAATAAAATTGGCCAAGATTCCTGCGTTTATATTTTGGGTAATGATAAGGCCCAACGGATAGGTATGAATAAATCTATGAAGATATTCGATCCTATCCTCAGCAAACACCTTTGGTCTGTACATATAAATAATCTCCGTTCTCGATTACTAATCAAGCCCATTATCTGCTACAATTGGACCATCAAACAGATCCATTTATAAAATAACGATTGGTCCACTTATGGCAAAAACGAAGAACAATATAGAGATACCAAGCCTCAATCTGATCAACAGGAAAGAAGGAAATATTGGGCAACAACTTCTTCAAAGATTAAGGGAGGCCATTAATGTAGGTGAATTAAAACCTGGAGAGCGCTTGCCTTCAACTCGCTCACTTGCAAGTTCACTTGAACTGGCTAGAGGTACTGTTACTGAAGTCTATGACCAGTTGATAGCGGAAGGTTACCTTGTAACCAAAGTCGGATCCGGTACAACAGTTGCATTAGATTTATTTGAAACAGAAATAAAATCTCCTCGTAAAACTTCGGCCTCTGAGTCTCAGATCACCTTATCTGAGAAGGCCAAATTTTATACCGCCCTTGCTGAACAATTTATCGCCAAGCCCACTACCCCGTTCTCAATTGCACAGCCTAAAAATGATGTTGCGATGGATGCAAACTGGGACAGAATAAACAGAAGAGTTAGATCATCTAAAACTGCAGGACCAAGCACATACCAAGAGCCAAATGGTCTCTTATATTTAAGAAATGAAATTGCTAATTATGTAAGGAAAGCACGTTCAGTTTTATGTGAACCAGAGCAAGTTATTATCACAAGTGGTACCCAGCAAGGACTGTATTTAACTGCAAAGGTTCTTTTAGAAGAAAAAGATAAGGTCTGGATAGAAGATCCGACTTATCTTGGACTGAGTTCTATTTTGAAAGATTTTAAGATTAACATGGTACCTATTCCTGTCGATGAAAATGGTCTGGATGTTGATTTTGCTATAAAAAAATCTCCCAAAGCAAAAGCAGTCTATGTCACTCCTTCCCATCAGTATCCACTTGGGATGGTTATGAGTATGGCAAGACGTCAGGCACTTATTAATTGGGCCATCAAAAACAATAGCTGGATCATTGAAGATGATTATGACAGTGAGCTTCGCTACTCAGGTCACCCCTTTCCTTCTTTGCAGGGTCTTGATCCCCAGAGGGTCATCTATCTCGGGACTTTCAGTAAGGTTTTGTATCCATCACTAAGATTAGGATATCTTATTTTACCAAGGCCATTGGTAAAAGCATTTGCTGGTGCAAAAGCAATTATTGATAGGCATTCTTCTTTATCTGATCAGCAAGTTCTTGCAACGTACATGAGTGAGGGATACTTCGAGTCGCATATCAGAAGAATACGAGCTGTTTACGCTCAAAAAAAGAACCTCCTGGTCGAACTCCTAACCAAGGAGCTTTCTTCAACTTGCTCCATTCAGAACAATGACCAAGGAATGCACCTTATCCTTTGGCTTCCGCCAAAATCAAATGACACTTTAATTGCAAAGGAACTCCTCAAAGAAGGTATTGTAGTAAGAGCGGTCTCGACGCTTTATTCAAATGGTAAGGGTCGCTCCGGGTTGATGCTAGGCTATGGTGGCCACACGAATCAACAGCTTGCAGATGCAGTGAAAAAGTTAAAACGCACCCTACATAGACTTATGATTTCCTCTCCCTAAAATATATTTTGGAGAAAAGACACATGAGAAAAGTCATCCTCGTTGAATTCATCAGCATAGATAACGTCATTCAGGCACCGGGCGGTCCCGATGAAGATACTTCAGATGGCTTCAAATTCGGTGGTTGGCTCGCGCCCTTCTTCGATCAAGCTCTAGGTGAGGCCCTTGAGATTTCATATGGGCAACCATATGATCTCTTATTAGGAAAAAAGACCTATGACATCTTTGCTGGTTATTGGCCCAAGGTGGCAGCTCAAACGGAAGGCATAAGTGAAACAGATCGAAAGTTTGCATTGGAATTCGATGCTTGCACAAAATACGTAGCTACTCATAATACTGATTCTTTAAAATGGAAAAACTCTAAATCTCTCGGTTTAAGTGTTACCCAAGAGGTAGATAAACTTCGAAAAGAAGATGGAAAAAACCTCTTAGTCATTGGTAGCTCTAAGTTAGCGCATACTCTACTCGCACATGACCTTGTCGATGAAATGCACCTCATGATCGCACCTATCATTCTTGGAAAGGGCAAACGTCTTTTTGATGAGAATAGTAGGCCCACTTCATTCAAGCTTAATCGCTCCGCTGTTTCTACGACAGGTATGCTTCTCATGCATTACCTTCGAGATGGAGAAGTTAAGACAGGCTCTGTTGCTTAAGCAATGAGAATTTAATTAATGCTTTATCGACTACTTCGGTTTTCCACTCTCTTTTCATATTTTAAAGAGACTCTTTGTTGCGTCAGGGACGATTCCCTAGAACAAGGAGTTTCAAATGAAAAAAGTTTTCTTTCTCGCATTCTCACTACTCTCCCTTACTGCATTTGCACAAGGTTCCCGTGGCCCACACAAAGAAGATCCGGAAATGAAGGCATGTTTCGAGGAGCTTAAAAGTAATGGGCAACTAAGTGAAGGATGCCAAGAGCTGTTTCAAGAAAAGCAAGAGCGGAAAAAGAAAATTCAAAAATGTATCGCTGCAATAGATGGTGATGATGTCACTGATACTTCTTCTTCCGATGATACTACAACAGTTGACGATTCTGAGTCGGGAACGGAAGACACAACGATCACAGAATAATTGATTCAAAGGAAGAGTTTTATGCCTCTTCCTTCAGAATCTTTTAAGTCTGTTGAAGTTTCATTTCATCACAGTCCATGTACTTCCTTCTAAGATAAATCGAGAAGGAGAACTTTATGAAAAAGAAAGCAATAAAAGACCCTAAAGGTGGATTAAATGTTCACTCACCCCCGAGGTCCTCTCAAAGATAAAGAAGGAAAACCAACTCGCTTGGCACTTTCCGCACGAGCGTGGGGAGAACCAGCTCCAAAAACAATGGAGTCAGCAAAAAAACTAGCAGCAAAAGGTAGACGTCTTTTAGAGCAGGCCAAGAAAGCGGCCTAGAGGTGATTTATGGCAAAGAAAAAACAAGGTCTGTACGCAAATATTCATAAAGCGCAAGAAAGAGAAAAGCATGGTGGCAGACCGGTTAGGAAAAAAGGTGAAGCAGGGGCCCCAACGAATGAGGCCTTTAGAAAAGCGAAGAAAACTGCAAAAAAATAGTACTAATGGCTTTTTCCATCAAATTCGGTGACAGGTAGATTTTTAAAATCAAATTCTTCCAGACATCTCACATTGATAGAAACCATTTTCGTTCCATCAGGCATAGTCCCTCTGCCGAAAGAGCTGACACCACAATTTTTACAGAACAAGTGGTGAATAGTTTTCTTATTGAATTGATAGTCCGAAAGTGAAGTTTCGCCTTTCAAAAGCTTGAAATGACTTTCAGGCGCAAAGGCCAGAATATGCCCCTTTTTGGAACAAATAGAACAATTACACGTTATTCCCGAATCAATATTCGCTTCGACTTCATAGCGAATATTCCCACAATGACATCCACCTTGATAAATCATTCTTTCCTCCTGAATGCTAGTTGTAAATATGTTATACTCCTTATCATGGAAACTCGAAATTATTTCGTTAGACGTGCACAGCATTCTGACGCTCAACCGATCATTGATTCTCATGACCGATCAATCCGCGAGATATGCTCGAAAGATTATACTCAAGAACAGATTGATGCGTGGTCGGCTCGAAAGCTAAAAACAGAACATTGGTGCCAGACAATTGATCGTGATTTCGTTTGGGTAGTTGAATTAGATTCTGAAGTCAGAGGCTTTGGACACTTGGCCAAGATGGATGATGAAGTGGCAGAAGTTATGGGGCTCTATTTTACACCAGAGCTCTTGGGGCTGGGAGCTGGTAAGGAACTTTTTAGAGTCCTGATTACAGAAGCAAAATCCCTGAAGATAAAACGACTCCAACTCTTAGCAACGATTACTGCGAAATCATTCTATGAGAAATTTGGTTTCAAACAGATAGAAGGTCGGTGTAGCATTGAAATGCGTGGAGTTGATATCCCCTGCTTCCCAATGGAAAGCATTCTATAAGGTTGAATATGCATAAAGGTTCTTGTCTATGCGGTTCAGTGAACTTCGAAATCGATGGAGATTTTGAAAGTTTCTTTCTTTGCCACTGTAAACATTGTCAAAAAGACACTGGCTCTGCCTATGCTGCGAATCTTTTCTCTACTAAGGCAAAGCTAAAATGGATTTCGGGAAAAGAACACGTAAAGACCTATAATCTTCCTGGAACACGACATGCAAAGAGCTTTTGCAGTGAATGCAGTTCAGCAGTTCCCAACGAGGCGGGCTTTCTTCAAGTTCCAGCTGGCAGCCTAGATACTCAATTTAATTTAAAACCAAATGCTCATATCTTTTGCAGTAGCAGTGCAAATTGGGAGCGTGGTCTGGAAAACATCCAGCAGTTCGAGAAGTTTCCTAATTAAGTCGTAACCACTAAGAACTCTTCCCCGCTCGAAGGTTTAAGATCATCAGGTCTGCCGGCAAAATACATCTGAATAATATCTTGTCTTGAAACATGTCTCACGTCTTTTAAACCCGCTTCCTCCGCTAACGTTATAGCTTCCGAAGACGCAAACAGACTTAAGAATGGAGTCCCTGCTTCAGCAGTTCTTTTCATGACCATTTCATAAGGAACGCGGTCTTCTGGTTCAACCAACTCTGGTGGAAGCATAAAGGTCATCGCAAGTGTTGATCCTGAAGCAAGAGTCGATACTTTCTGAAAAGTATCTAAGTTGGCCTCTCTTGTGAGGTACATCGAAACACCAGTCGACACAACATAGGTTGGTTGGTCCAATTTAAAACCATTTTCTTTTAGCTTTTCTAACCAAGACTCTCCATATTCAAAATCAACAGGAACAAATTTCAAATAGTCCGGAATGGTATAATCAAGTTCTGCTAATCGCTTTTTCTTCCAGGCTTGAGTCTGAGGTTCATCGATCTCAAACACCTTAATTTTTGAAGCGATATCAGGTCTTCTCTGAGCAAATGTATCAAGACCAGAGCCTAGGATCACATACTGAGTAACACCATGATTGATTTTTTCTAATAATAAATCTTCTATGAATCGAGCTCGACCAACAATGGAAGCTCGATATCCACGAGTCCCTTGAGGATGCATATCTCCTCGCTCTTTCCAGCTTTCATCTGGTGCTACTAACTTCAGACCGAATTCATCCTTAAAAATTGGTGAGGCATCGATTTGTGCATGCATGGCACGCCAAAGAGCAACTCTAACTGCGGTATGATCTGGAATGGTGATTTGTTTCATATGAACCTCTCACCAATGCTACATTAAGTGCAGGGCGAAGTCTAAACTTCGCCCTGAAACAAACCTTAAAAACCTTCTACTCGACCGATGGCTTCTTCGTCATTCACTACCATTAGTTTTCTCTTAGGTTGTGTCATCGCCATTCGCTTCTCTTCTCTACCAGTGATAAATGTTTGCATATTTAGCACTAGACCAGTAAGAGTTTCGGCCTGAGACGACATTTCTGTCGCGGAAGATGCCACTTCTTCTGATGAAGAAGCGTTACTCTGGATCGCCTGATCTAGGTGATTCATCGCCTTAGAGATCTGCTCAATGCCGTTAGCTTGTTCTTGGGAGGCAGCGGAAATCTCACTGTTAAGTTCTGCCACCTTTTTAACAGATGACAGAATTTCTTTTAGAGAAGCACCTGAAGTATCTGCAATCTGCACTCCTTCTTCAGTCTTTGTCACGTTTTCCTTAATCAAAGTATTAATGTCCTTTGCCGCAACAGCTGAACGTCCGGCAAGACTTCTAACAGCGTCTGCGACTACTGCAAAACCTTTACCCTGCTCACCCGCTCTTGCAGCTTCTACGGCCGCATTCAGTGCCAGGAGGTTTGTCTGAAAAGCAATGTCATCAATCACATTAATAATCTCTTCAATTTTTTTAGACGACTTCGACATTTCTCCCATAGCAGAGATCAGCTTATTAATTTCTTTCTCACCTGTCTCAGCAGAGTAAAGTGTCTTCTGAGACAATGAGTTGGCCTCTTTGGCGTGTTCCGAATTGAGTTTAACCATTGAAGAGAGCTCTTCCAGAGAAGAAACTGTCTCTTCTAAGGAAGCGGCAGACTCAGTTGCTCCTTGAGATAATTCTGTTGATGCCGAACTTAGTTGATGACTTGCAGATGACGTTTGAGTTGAAGAACTTGAAATCTCTCCGGCAATTGTAGTGATAGTTTTGCTGATCGAGTTTGAGAAATAAAAACCTATTCCGATGGCAAAGGTAACACCAGCAACAGAAAATATTACACTTAATAAAGTGGCTGCATTGTAGGCCTCAGTTGCTTGTTCTTTTTTTACTTTGGCAAATTTTGTTTGATATTGAAAAAGTGCATCAAACTTCTCTTTAGCTGTTAGACGAAGTTTTCTCAGATCTTCGTCTACAAAATTTTTAATTTCAGCGGGATTGGCCTTACCTTCCAGACCATTCTCCAACATTCCAAAGTAAGTTTTAACGTTTGCCTTATACACCTGCCAACTGTCCCAGATGTCTGTATAAAATTGCTTACCTCCTGGCATGAATGGAAGAGCACGATACTCTTTATCTAATTCATCCATCATTTTTGCGGTCTCTTCAAATCTTCCGTGAATTCGATGCACTTCAGTCAGACTATTTCCGATATAAGCCATGTACGCACGAAAAACTAATCGATGAGCTTCGTGACCAGTATCATTCAGTTCAGCGGTCTTTTGAGACTTCTCCAGAATAACATCTGAAATATAGCTATATTCAGATTGCACTTTCTGCATTGAAAAATACCCAACAGCAGCGACAACCATCACAAAGAAAGACACAAATGTGAAAGCCATCAGCAGTTTTGTCTTTAAACTTTTTCCTTTAAACACAATAAAACTCCTTCATAAAATTAATAAAATTTAACGGCATGCGGTTGCTCTATCGGAAAATTTCATTATTCTATACGCTTAAGTTTTCTTAATTTTGCCAAAAGGAATATTTTGTAAGGTATCCATTACATTGGAGGGCCAGAGCAAAAACGTCCGGCATATTTCGTCTGTTTATAGTCTTTTGTTACAGCTATTTATCTAGAAAAGATGAGGTCCTAATGTCAGAAGCACGCTTCAGTATTAAAGCTATTTTTCAACCAAAGCATTTAATCCCACTGCTTTCGCTGATCATTCTAGTTTTTCTGAAAGGAACTTCTGAGATGAATTTTGTGTACTCGCTCATAGCGATAACTCTTCTAGGTGTTTCGGTTATGACATCAGTTCACCACGCCGAAGTAATTGCTCATAAAATTGGTGAAGGCCTTGGAACTCTCGTTCTTGCTCTTTCAGTGACTATCATTGAAGTAGGCCTCATTCTTTCCTTAATGGGTTTAAATGGTCCAGATGCGAGTGTGCTTGCTCGTGATACGGTCTTTGCAGCGGTAATGATTGTTACGAATGGAATTGTGGCCCTATGTCTGATCCTGGGAGGGATTAAATTCCGTGAGCAAGAATTTCAGGTTCAGGGTTCAAGAAGTCTTCTCGTGGTTTTAATCGCTCTTTCATTCTTGATTTTCGTGCTTCCCATTTATTCTTCTAAAGAAACAAGTTCATTTTCTCCCCTTCAAGGGATCATCATTAGCGCAATTTCACTTATTCTTTATGCGCTATTTATTATTTTCCAAACTAAGACCCATAAAAGTTATTTTGAAGCTGAAACTTCCAATCTCAGTGTTGTTGATGAACAGGCCCATGATGAAATCACAAAAGCTGAAGCATGGCTTAGCTTTGCTTCATTATGTATCAGTCTTGTTGCAGTAATCGGCCTGGCAAAATTAATGTCCCCAACTATCGAGAACTTCGTGGTGATGCTTGGTGCTCCCAAGTCTTCAGTGGGTCTTATCATCGCAACGATTGTATTGTTACCTGAAGCCTGGGCGGCAGTAAGTGCGGCACGAGCGAATCGTCTTCAAACAAGTCTTAATTTGGCACTTGGTTCGGGGATCGCAAGTATCGCACTCACAATCCCAGTTGTTATAGGTTACTCAATTATGACGAACACCGAACTCATTTTAGGATTAACTCCGAAGAATCTGGTGTTTATGGCCATGACTTTTTCAGTTGGTACAATCACTCTCGGTACGGGTAAATCGACCCTACTTCAAGGTGCGGTTCATGGTGGAATTCTTACTGCCTATTTCCTGATGTCGTTTGTTCCTTAGCGGATCTTTTCGAGGATATAGACCTTCTCTTTCAAAGTTTCGAGAGAAGAAAATTTTGGTCCTTCACGATCAGGCGAAACTGTTTCCACTAATTTAATTGAAAACTGATCTGAATAAAGCGATTGCACTTCATTCTCACTAATGCTGAATGGAGGACCGCTCATCTGAGCTTGATCGTATTCATAAACCACAAGCAGACACTTTCCACCCATTTTTAACGAGCGCTTAATGACTCGGGCATAATCCTTTCTCATTGTCTCAGGAAGTGCCACAAGGGCCGCGCGATCATAGATAAAGTCGTAAGTATTCTTATCACTTAGCTTGAAGAAGTCCCCAGCACTCAACAGGATGTTCTCATAGCTATAATTAGCAAAATTCTCATCCTGATTTTTAGTGACGGGTAAATGATTGTCGGTGAAAAACTCTTCAACGGCCTTGGCATATAACTCAATTCCGTGAACTTTAAGCCCCAAGCTATGCAGCCATAATAGATCTTTGGTTTTACCACAAAGAGGCACCAGAACACTCTGACCTTTCTGCGGGTTTAGTGCGGGGAAATTATCCAATAGCCTTTCATTGAAGGCCCCTCGATGAAAACCTGTTCTTCCCTCGTCCCAAGCTGATATCCAAAATTTTGCGTCCATAAAATTCCTTTTATGGACGTATTATAATAGATAGCGGGGCGGCTGATAAATACTTATTGAGTCTTAATATTGATACTTTGCTGGCATCAATCTAGGCGTTATGAAAGCTTCTCTTTGCTTTTTGAAGCTTCTGGTAGCTTTCAACAAACTTGATGTGCTTATCAATACCCTCTAAAGAAGTATTCGTCGGTTGTAGACCAAAGAATTTAATTTCACCGGATACGCTCTTAGTCACTGCTTCCATCACCTTCTCGCCATACATGCGAGTAAGATTTGGCAGGTAGTCAGCAAGTTCTAGTTCCTCGTTGATTTCGATATCTAAGACAACATTCAAGGCCTGATAAAACTTCTTTCTGTCAGGGAGACTATTACTGAAGGTCGTTAGGTTCTCTACCAGGTCTTTTGCTTCTTCAAACTTCTTGAGACTTACATAACTTAGGGCCTTGAGCTCCCCAATTGTCAGTTGTCCCCAGATTGAGTTCTCATCAAAGGCAATTCCAATAAGTTCTGGGATGGTCGTATAGTTATCGATTTCAGACTCTTCAAGCTTCTTAACCAGATTCTTGAGGGCCTTATTATCCAGAGAGTGAAGGTTTAAAATATCTTCACGGAAGTCCAGGGCCTTATTGTGGTTGTCCCAAATAAGCTCTTCTGACGAATAAATCTCAGAGTAGCCAGGAACCAGAATACGTGTGGCCTTTCCACCTAGCTCTTCGTAATCCGCAATATAAACTTCCTTCTCCATCTCTTTCAAGATGCCCATCAGGTAGTTGAATTCTTGCTCCGTAGTTCCAGAAAAGTTCCAATCCGCAAATTCATAATCTGATTTCTCACTGAAAAACTTCCAGGAGATCACACCGGTTGAATCGATGAAATGATCAACTATATTATTCGACTCTCTTACAGCAAATTCATTGAATGTCGGTGGAATCAGGTCATTCATTCCTTCAAAGCTTCTGCCCTGAAGTAGTTCAGTGAGCGTTCGCTCAAGCGCCACTTCAAAATTTGGATGTGCACCAAACGAAGCAAAGACGCCTCCGTTTCTTGGGTTCATCAAAGTTACATTCATCACCGGGAAACGACCACCTAAGGAAGCGTCCTTCACCAGAACCGGGAAGCCCTGTTCTTCTAATTTCTGAATACCTTCGATAATTTTTGGATAACGGGCGAGGACTTCTTTCGGGACGTCCGGAAGACACAACTCATTTGAAATAATTTCGTTTTTCACCGCACGTTCAAAAATCTCAGATAGTGCCTGAACACGGGCCTCATGAACTGTATTGCCTGCACTCATACCATTACTGACATAAAGATTCGCAATTAGGTTTACCGGAACGTAAACGGTCTTTTTATCTGACTGACGAACAAATGGAATGGCACATACACCACGCTCTTTATTGCCAGAATTTGTATCATAGAGATGGGACAGCTTAAGTTCTCCATCATTGCCATAGGCACGAAGGAAGTTTTCATCCATCAGATCTTTAGGAATAGAATCTTTAGGCCCGGCCTTGAACCATTTTTCATTTGGATAGTGTACGAAATCGCCTTCAGCAATTTCTTTTCCTAGAAAATAATCACTGTAGAAATAGTTGGTACTAATTCGCTCTAAATATTCGCCGAGAGCAGAACAAAGAGCGGCGTTCTTAGTGGCACCCTTACCGTTGGTAAAGCACATTGGAGAATCAGCATCACGGATATGCACAGACCAAACGTGAGGAACCGGATTTCTCCAGGAAGCGATTTCAATCTTGATCCCAAGACTTTCTAATAGCCCAGTGAGCTTTACGATTGTGTCTTCAAGAGAAGAATCCTTTCCGATGATCATTGTTTTGGTTTCAGTTAAACCAACATGCTCTAAAACGAGATTTGAATCTTTACCCAAAACATCCTTTGGGTTGATCTTAAAGCCAGGATTATTTTGAATCACGCGCTTTACAGTACATCTGTCCATCGCCTTCAAAATACCTTCACGATCATGATCAGAAATGCTGGCCGGAAGTTCAATTTCGATATTGAAGATTTGGTTATAACGGTTTTCTGGATCAACGATATTGTTCTGAGAGACTTTGATATCGTCTGTCGGTATATCGCGAGCGACACAATAGACTTTTACAAAGTAGGCCGCGCACAGGGCCGAAGAGGCCAAAAAGTAGTCGAAGGGACTAGGGGCCGTGCCATCGCCTTTGTACCGAATAGGTTGATCTGAGATGACTTTGAAGTCATCAAAACTTGCCTCAAGTCTGAGGTTTTCTAAGAATCTTACGTTTACTTGCATAGGCTCCACAAATACCATTTTCGAGATGGTGTTTACAGTAAAAGGCCCTTCAATCTGGTAATTTTTACGCGTCTAAGTGGTCTATTTTCCTCCCAAATCAGGAATGATTCCAGTTTTACTTCGAATTTGACCTCAATTTATTAAATTCTGACTTCAAGACGTCTCGAAACCAAGACTTCAATGGGTCTTTGTGCGTGAGAGCGTGCCACACCATTCGGAACTCAATCGTGGGTGCTTCGATCGGTACTTTTTGAATCTTAATGGGAAAATACTCCTGGTACTTCTTTAAAAGTAGAGTCGGTGCGGTCAGGACAAGATCAGAACTTGAGAGCGTCCATGCCATACTGGTAAAGCTATAGGAGCCATACTGAAAATTTCTCTGTTTTTGTCCTTTTACTTTTAAGACTTCTTTGAAGTCACCTTGAAGAGTAATTAAAGCGTGATCACACTCATAGAACTGAGCTGCATTCAGTTCGCCTTTTATCTTTGGATGATTCTTCCTATAAGCAGTTGAGAAAGAATCCTCAAAAACCTTTGTCATATAGAATCCTTCAGGAAGATCTTTATAAAAGCCAGCTATCGCCAGGTCATACATGCCACTCTCAAGTTCGCTCTTAGGAAACGACCCTCCCGTGGGGCGAATTGAGATTTGAACATGAGGGGCCTCTTTTTTAAGTCGCTGGAGGAGATGAGGGATAAGTATCACTTCAGTATAATCAGTTGTAGCAATCGTGATTCGACCTTGCGATGTTTTCGGATCAAACTTTTCGGTACTCTGGGAGAGCTTTCTCGCCTCTTCCGTCAGTCTCTCAATAGAAACTTGCAGTCCCTTTGCGACTTCCGTCATTGCCATGCCCTTTGAAACTCTAACGAACAAAGGATCGTTAAAATGATCTCTTAGTCTTGAAAGAGCGTGGCTCACGGCCGACTGGCTCATGGAAAGTTCTTTGGCGGTTTTGGAAACATTCAAGGTTTTATAAAGGCTTTCAGCAATAAAAAGAAGGTTAAGATCGAGTTGTGTCTTCATTATATGAATATAACCGATAGCTATTATGAAAGCTATGAAATGTATATCTATCAGCCCTTGTGCCATAATCATCTCATCAAGGGAGGACCTATGAAATTATTCGTACTATTAACGGCCATTCTTACTCTCGGGACTGCATGTAGCAGTCAAAAAGGGGAACATAATATGAAGAAGACAGCACTAATTGTGGTTTCAAGCCATGAGAATTTGGGAAGCACTGGAAAAAAAACAGGTTGGTATTTATCCGAGGTAACTCATATCTACTATCCCCTTTCGAAAGCTGGATTTGATATTGAATTCGCAAGTCCAAAAGGCGGAGCTGCACCAATGGATGAAAGCAGCCGAGACTTAAAAGACCCTGAGAATAAACAGTTCTTAGAAGACAGGGCCTTAATGGAAAAGATGAAGACAACTCTTGCCTTAAGCGAAGTTGATCCGAAGAAGTATCAAGTCATTCACTTTGCCGGTGGCCATGGCGCCATGTGGGATTTTGCAGAGAATAGAGATATTAATCGTGTTGCGTCCCAAATTTATGAGCAAGGTGGGATTGTATCGGCCGTTTGTCACGGACCAGCTGCCTTAGTTAATATTAAACTTTCAAACGGAGATTATCTCATAAAAGGAAAAGATGTGAATTCCTTCACAGACTCTGAAGAAGCAGCGGTAGGAAATACGAAGGTCGTTCCTTTCCTTTTAGAGACAACTTTGAAATCTCGTGGAGCAAAATTCCATGCGGGAAAAGACTGGGAAGATAAAGTTGTAGTTTCCGAAAGATTGATTACTGGTCAGAATCCTCAATCCGGTCACAGCGTTGGTAAAAAAATTGTAGAGATGTCACAAGCTCAATAATTGGTATTCCTATTGCAAGATTTCCTCCGTTTTAAATTCAATTAGGAGGAAATCTATGTGGTTAAAATTTTTTCTTATCTTAGTTGTCTCTCATTCAGCTTTTGCGTCTCAGGAGTTCTGGGGCAAAAAGGTTCATGTCGGGGAAGGTTACGCCAGAACATTTGCCTCACTAGATAAAGATGGAGGGCTTAAGGAAATGGGAATTATTATTTCCCATAGAGCATTAGAAGGTCTGGGCCATCATGATAAGTCTTATGAACTTCCACTTCCTTCTAAAATCTCCATTCCACCTTACAAGTTGGTCACCCTAGATTGGAATCCTCATGGACACGAGCCAGAAAACGTCTACACTCTGCCACATTTTGATATGCACTTCTATTTCATAACCAAAGCGCAGCGAGATCAAATTAGCTGCACGGGTACTGATGCGGCGGTTTGCACTAAGGAAATTCCTGAGAAGTATCTTGTAAGCAACTATGCACCGACTCCGGCCGGAGTACCCAAAATGGGATGGCATTGGGTAGATTTGCTCTCTGGTGAATTTAATGGAGAAAAATTTACGAAGACCTATATCTATGGGTATTACGACTCTGAACCTATCTTCCTGGAACCGATGGTTACTTGGGAATACCTTGCTTCAAAGGTAAATGCTTCTCAAAGTTTACGCTTACCAAAAAGCTTCCCACAATCAGGCCACTACCCTAAAAAGTTTAAGATCTCATATGATGACCACAAGAAGCTGCATAAGATCGTACTTAAGCATTTTAAGCATTACTAGGACCAGCTACTTGGATCGAGTTGAAAGTAATCCTTATATAATTCATAGATCCCCGGATGATTCTTCTGAAGAATCCGGGGTCTTGTGAAAAAATACTCAGTCACCACAGCAAAGAATTCTGCCTCATTAGTTGCCCCATACGAATCAATGTCAGAACCCTTATGGGCCATCACTCGCTTTCGAAGGTTAATGAATTCCTTCCCCATGACCTGTGCCCATTTATCATAATTCCCGTTTCGACCTAATGTGGGAGTTCCATCAAAACTTCCATCTTGCTGATCTAATTGGTGAGAGAACTCGTGAAAGATGACACTGGAACCTTGAGCAATTGAGTTCCAGGAAAGAATGATAGGTCCTCTCTTCCATGCCTCTCCTAAGCGAGCAGTATGAGTTGGTAAGCCTGTGGCCGCATTTACGGGATTGTCCTTCGGAATAAAAACATCTTCCATAAGATAAATATTCTTAAGACCAGGATAAACATCGCCATCAATATTCGTAATCATCAGACATGCTTCGGCGGCGACCAGAAGTTTCATCTCATCGGTTATGACAAGATCACCGACAGCATTGAAGATCTTGTTTTGCAGAAAGTATAAAATCTTAGTTTTGAAACGCTTCTTCTCTTCATCATTGAGGAATTTATAGGGAGCAAATTTCTGAAGCATTTTCTCATATTGATCAGGGAAAGGTTCTTTCGCCAACTTCTTAAGTTGCTGTTGGACAAAATTTTTCCTGACGTATTTAACGATAAGATAAACTATGAGTGGCGTACCAAAGAGAAGTAGAAATTTAATAAATAGATCCATGGGCCTATCTTAAGAAATATTGGTTGGAATAACTAAAGTGATTTTAATACAAACTATCCGTGAACAAAATCATCATTTGGTTATTCGCATTAACTTTATTAACTAGCTGCTCACTCTTCACTCGAAAAGGTAGTTGGGGTAAAAATGCTCTCTGGCCCATTAAAGGTTCACGCGTCACAGATGCCATCAAAAAGAATGCCGCCTCCGCTCACGTCTGGGTTCCTTTGATAGGAGCAGGAATCACCTACTGGGGAGATTACGATAAAAAGATTTCCGATTGGGCCTATAACGAAAATATTTTCTTTGATAGCCATGATGACTCGGATGCTTGGAGTGATAACTTAAACAGCTATCTTATTATTGAAATGTTCACGTTACCTCTTTTAACTCCTTCATTGGAAGAAGGAGGTAAATTCAAAGATTGGGCGTGGAATAAAACGAAAGGCTACGTTGTTCTTGGCATTGCCACCCGAGTACCAGACTATGCACATGATCAATTGGCAGTATCTTTTAAACGTCAAAGACCAAATAAAGAAGACTATCGCAGCTTTCCATCAGGTCACGCGACGAAGGCGGGAACTTCGAGTATGATGACCTCAAAGCATCTTGATGCCATTCCGATGGATAATAATCTCCGCTTCGGTTTAAAGACCGTAAACACGATGGCCGCAGCGGGAGTTATGTACGCGCGGGTTGAAAACAAGGCGCATTATCCAAGTGATGTTTTAGTGGGCTATTCTCTCGGTGCATTTCTCAGTGGAGTCTTTTATGACTCACTTATAAATTACGATCCTGAACATCCAGAAACTTTTGCCATCATCCCAACTAAGAATCAAACTTCCTTTCAATACACCTACGGTTTTTGAAACAACCCGCCTTTTAAACAATCGTATAAGATGACATAACTGGCGTCATGTCGGTTTCTGATTTATCCATTAAAAAACCGGTCTTTGCCTGGATGCTCATGGCGGCCCTTCTTATATTTGGAGGTATTTCCTATTCGCGTATGGGAATCAGCCAACTGCCAGATGTGGATTTTCCAGTAGTAACAATCACGGTGACCTGGCAAGGCGCCTCTCCTGATATTATGGAAACGGCCGTGGCGGATATCATCGAAGATGCGGTCATGAGCATTGATGGTATTCAGCTAGTGACTTCAAACTCGCAGCAAGGCCGAACTCAGATCATTATTCAATTCCAACTTGAACAAGACATTGATGCGGCTCTTCTGCTTGTTCAGACTAAACTATCTCAAGCGCAGAAAAATTTACCTCAAACCATTGATCCACCTATTATTACTAAAACCAATCCTAATGATCAGCCCATCATGTGGACCGCTCTCTATGATCCTCGGGGAGGAAAGCTAAGATCGCTTTCAGTCTTTGTGCGAGATCACTTAAAAGACAACATCACAACGATTGAAGGTGTGGGAGATGTAAACCTTGGTGGTTATCTTGAGCCGCAGATGAGGGTGTGGCTTGATCCCAATAAGATGGCCGATCGCCAGATCACAGCTCAAGACGTCATTGATGCCATCAATAGTGAACACCAACTTACTCCTACGGGTTATCAAGACAACGGCAGCCAGGAAACATATGTGCGTGTCTATCCGGAATTTCGAAATGCCAAGGAATGTGGCGAACTCTTCATTCCAACCCGTGGCGGAAATCCTAACTTCCTACGCACTAAAATCAGCGATATCGGTTATTGCGAAGAGGCCACCGACGAAGTCAGAAGAATCTCACGTTTCAACGGTATTGAACCGACGGTGGGTCTTGGAATTATTAAGCAGCACGGAACCAATGCTGTGGCGATTGGTGACGCCATCAAAGAAAAGATCAAAGAATTACGAGATATTCTTCCCAATGGTCTGAAACTCGATATTGTGACAGACACCACTGTCTTCATCAAAGACTCCGTTCATGAGTTATTGACCACTCTTACTCTTGCGGTCATTCTTACTTCGATTGTTTGTTATTTATTTCTAGGAACTTTTAGTTCTGCCTTCAATGTGATTCTCGCCATTCCTGTGTCTTTGGTAGGTTCATTCATTGTTTTAAACGCTATGGGATTTACCTTAAACAGCTTCACTCTTATGGGTCTTTCACTTTCTATTGGAATTGTGGTGGATGACGCCATCATGGTGCTCGAAAATATTTCTCGTCACTTTGAGGAAGGAAAAAACCGGGTTTATGCTTCGTTAGTTGGAGCAAAAGAGATTACCGGTGCCGCCACTGCTGCCTCCGTGGCGATCCTTGCGATCTTTGTTCCGGTTGTCTTCATGGAAGGTATCGTTGGTAAATTCTTTTTTCAATTTGGTGTGACGCTTTCAGTGGCCGTGATGATTTCCCTTCTGGAGGCCTTAACACTTGCGCCAATGAGAACATCTCAGTTCCTCCAAAAAGGCGAAGGTAACCGCCTTACAAAGGCAGTAAGCCGAGGCATGGACTGGTTAGTGATAAAATACAAAAAGGCCCTCGCTGTATGCCTCAATTATCGAATGATCATTCTCGCAACGACCTTGGCTATTTTTCTGGGATCTCTCTTTATTGCAAAATTTCTTCGAAAAGAGTTTCTCCCTCCACAAGATCAAAGTCGTTTTCTCGTGACTCTTTATACCAAGATGGGATCATCTTTAAACTTCACCGATGATGTGTTTAAACAAACCGAGAAGTTTTATAAATCACGACCAGAAATTGAAAAGTATTACGTGGCAGTGGGGGGATTTGGTGGTGGTTTGGTTAACCAAGGGATCACTTTCGTGACAATGAAAGACCCGAGTGACCGGCCGACTGCCTCGCCCTTTAAGAAGCGTCCGACTCAGCAGCAGTTTATGGAATTCATGAGAAATGAAATTCAAAAAATTCCCGGCGTAGAAAGGGTCTCGCTGTTGGATCTATCTTTAACGGGATTTAGTGCTCAACGAGGTTATCCCATTGAGTTCGTTCTCCAGGGCCCAGACTGGGAAAAACTCGCAAAGCTGTCTCTTGATATGAGAAAGAAGCTTAAAGAATCAGGTCTTATGTCGGACGTAGATAGTGATTACAATCCTAATATGCCTGTGACTGAGATTTATCCCGATCGAGAAAAGGCAATATCCAGAGGAGTTTCCGTTTCAACTATTGCGAATACCATTACTTCAACCGTTGGTGGACAAAAACTCCTTCCAAACAAATATACCGATGCCTCAGGTCACCGTGATGATATTCAAGTGAAGCTTCATCCAGAGCACAATATCGGGCCCAAAGATTTAAACAAAATTTTTGTTCGTAACGTGACCGGTGAAGTCGTGCCTCTCATAGATCTTATCAAAGTGAAACCTGATACGACCCTTCTCACGATCACAAGATACAATCGCGAGCGTGGTATTAGTATTTTTGGTAACTTTAAAGAAGGAAAATCTCAATCAGAAGTCATTGAGTATATTGAGGACCTCGGTAAAAAAATGTTACCGAAAGGTTATCACTTGGAAGTTTCGGGGAACTCGAAGGCCTTCGGAGAATCATTTAATAGCCTTCTTTTTGCTCTCGTTTTAGGAATCGCCGTTGCCTACATGGTACTTGGAGCTCAGTTCAATAGCCTCATTCATCCGGTGGTAATTCTTTTAGCACTACCCTTTAGTATCACCGGTGCTCTGATCGCCATGTTCGTAACTGATATTTCACTTAACATTTATAGTTTGATTGGGGTTTTACTCCTCATGGGTATTGTGAAGAAGAACTCTATTCTCCTGGTGGAATTTACCAATCATAAACGTACCGAAGGAATGGATGTCAAAGAGGCCCTCCTTGAGGCATGTCCCATGAGACTACGTCCTATTCTCATGACTTCAATTGCCACAATTGCAGGTGCAATTCCTTCAGCATTTGCAGTTGGTGCTGGCGCAGAGGTCATGCGCCCTATGTCTGTTTCAGTAATTGGGGGAATTTTATTGTCGACGTTTCTTACTCTATTCGTCGTACCCTGTGCCTATAGCCTCTTTGCAAAACTCGAAAACAAAAAACATGCCGAGGAATTGAAAGAGGCCCTAGAAGAATTAGAAAAAGAAGTTATTCAAGCCAGGCCATCGCCTCAATCTTATGACCATCCAGATCTCTCAGGAAGCAGCCATAATACTGTTCGCCATAATGAGGGCGAGGACCTGGGGCACCGTCATCAGTAGCACCCAATTCAACTGCCGCTTTATAAAAAGCATGAACTTGTTCTTTTGAAGAAGCGAAGAAAGCGAAATGAGTTCCATTTCCAACTTTGGCCTCTTTTCCATCATGTGGTTTTTGAACCCAGAACTCTGGAAATTGTTTTCCATAAGCAATGGCACCGTATTGGCTTAAATCGTGAACGCGTTTGGCTCCGATTGTAGCAAGAACTTTGTCATAGAAGGCAATCGCCTTCTCAAAGTTATTTGTACCGATTGAAATGTGAGACATGATACTTGGATTTTCCACAACAACCTCTATCTGTTAGTGAGTTTATGTTTGAGTTCAGAAAGATGTTTAATTTCATAAGTAGGAGTGACCGTAACTGATGAAATTTTTTGATGTGGATTGAACCAGCAACTATCAATTCCAAAGTTACGGGCGCCTTGAATGTCGGCCTCTTCTCTATCTCCAACAATAATTGAAGATAGCTTATTGAAGTTTGTTACTTTCTTGGCCGTATATTCAAAAAATCGAACGTCTGGCTTAGCGAAGCCACACTCATCCGATACGCTGATGAAACTGATGTAGGGTGCGATTAGGGAATTCTTAATTCTTTGATGCTGCACGGTCTGAATTCCGTTAGTGATGATTCCAATTTCACCATGACCTTTGAGCCATTCACAGATTTCAACGGCATGATCCATGAGAACCACAGTTTCAGGCAGCGTCTCTAGATATCTTTCACTTGCCTTGTTTGGATCAACTCCAAGTCCATTGGCCTCAAAGATTTTACGAAAGCGTTCAACTTTCAAATGTTCTTTCGTGACCTTTGCCTCTTCAAAGAGTTTCCAAAGACCGGTGTTAACAACTTGATATTGTGAGAACAGGTTCTCGAGGTCAGATTGAATGCCTAAACTCTTTAAAGCGAGAAAGAAGGAAAGCCTTTCGGAGGCCTTAAAATCTAACAAAGTATCATCAAGATCAAAGAGGAAAAGATTGTATTTCATGGGCCTATTTATATCAGTATTGACCCCGTTAGACAAAGCCTCTAATCCTGACTAAAATTCAATCTATGATCATTTCCTCTCTTGCCCTTCTATCTGGTTGTCTTCTGGCATTGATGGTCTTCTTCAATGGCCAATTGGCGAAATTTATCCGGCCATTACCAGCAAGTTTGATGATCCACTTAGTTGGTCTTTGTATGGCCATTGTTTTGGTATTCATTTGGAGAACACCAAAATTCAATTTCAGGGAAACTCCTAAATGGGCGTATGCCGCCGGGGCCTTCGGAGGGATTGCCGTCGCTCTATTTGGATACTCAGTTAATACAAGTATTGGAGTATCAGGAACAATTGGTTTATCTGTCTTAGGACAAGTCCTGTATAGCTGGATCAATGATTCCTTTGGATTATTTGGTGCCCCAAAAAGGAAACTAACAGGATTAGATTTCCTTCAGGCATTTCTCATTCTTCTTGGCGTAGGAGTGATGATTTATGGATAACCTACTTCCTATTATTATCGCACTTCTTGGTGGTGCAGCTCTTGGAATGAATCGCGCCTTTCTGGGAAAATTAGGAGCAACTCTTGGAGCTCCCGCCGCCTCCGTGATCAATCATATCGGTGGTGCGATCTTCATTTTTATTGTTCTTGTAGCGACTGGAAGTGCTTTTGATTTTAATCAACTAATAAGCGCACCAAGCTACGCTTACATTGGCGGTCTAGTAGGTGCGCTCTTCGTGGCACTTGTAAGCTGGCTCATTCCAAAGGCCGGTGTGATGAGAACAACTATCCTTATCATCAGCGGACAAATTCTTTTGAGTACAATCATTGATTTCTTTAATGATAAGGTTCGCTCCATCGTCATGGCGGGCATTGGTTTAACGCTCATTCTCTGTGGTGTAATCATTGGAGAATACAGAAAAATGAAGAACAGCAAGTCTTAAATGCATATCTGACCGGCAAAACAATCACTTTTCATCAACTCCATTTTTGTAAATATTTGTGAAAACAAAAACGGAGAAAAATGATGAAGACAATCCTACTACTTTCCCTGCTACTTGCTACTTCTCACTCTATTGCAGATACTTTCAAATTAAAAAAAGCTTTCAGCACATACCCGGTTAAAGATCCTGAACTGACTCAGATTTGGGAAGATTGTATCAACCAAGCGCCAGAAGTTACCTTTGCTTCTGGTTATGCCTACCTTTCTAACTTTAAAACTAAATGTACTCAATTGGGTCTGGATAATGTTCCTTTTAAGCAAAGCGGAGATCGCTACTTTCTGGAACTTCCTCAAGGTTCAAACCCATTCGAAAAACTAAAAAACGCAAAAGTGACTTTCTATGCATTCTACAGAACAACCATTGCTAATCTTCGCCTTGATTCTCATAGCACATTTGTCCCTGCCCTTACTCTGGACATTCGTCTTGCGACTACCCAGGACGGAGTTCCATATGACTATTTCATCTCACAGAGAGCTGGAGTTATGGGTTGGGAGAAAATCCAACAGTCACTTATCTCAACTCAGACAAGAACTGAATTTTGCCGTCCTAATATCGAATGTACGATTACAATTAAAATTTACGAGCAGACCTGGAAAGATAACCGCACCGGTCAAATCACGAAGCTAATAGTTTCAGAGTCTTAGCTATATGCAAAAGTTGCATATCCATCCAGCAAAAACTGACTTTTAATTTACAACGATTGCATGGGAGTGATATTTCATTCCCATGCAATATCAAATTGACCCACAAGACTGTCTCATCCTTTACGCTATCCATGAGGCCGGCTCCATCAAAAGTGCCGGGCATATTCTCAAAAAAGATCCTTCTGTTATTTTGAAAAGAGTTCAAAAGATTTCCCGTGAAACTGCTCTCATCGAGAAAATGAATGGCTCTTGGACTTTAACAGAGAAAGGCAAGAAGATGGCCCTTTGGGCCAAGGAAATGCAGCTTAGTCAAAAGGCCGTTTTGGAATCGCCCACGACACTTCGCCTTGGTGGAACCATGTTCTTCATTGAACGAGTGATTGCCCCTTATCTTGCGAGCTCACCTTTCAAAGAAATGGCCCAGAAAAACCATTTGGAAATCCTATGTCCTTCCGAAGGACTTGAGGCCTCGCTTCTCCGAGGAACACTTGATCTGGCCTTTGCCTGCGGACGACCTAATGATCCTCAAATCGGATTCAAAAAAGTTTGTGACGAACGTTGGAGCATCGTATGTACTCCTAAACTTGCTAAGAAAGCAGATGAAAGACTCGATCAACTTCTTGATCTCCCATTTCTTCGTCACAAATCATTGGTTCCAGAAGAGATGCTAAAAATCGATCGCCATAAAATTAAGACTCTACTTGTCTTTGATACTGTTGCGGGACTTCGTTCAAGTGCCATCAATGGTCTTGGCTGGACTCTTCTTCCAAGAGCGGCCGTAGCAGATGAACTTCAAAAAGGACAATTAGTTGATTTGTCTTCCTCTCTTCAAATTAGTCTTAAAAATGATTTTTTAGGGATTTGGTGGTTAAAAGAAAACAAATCGGTCAAAGAGCACATCGCACCTCTCATGAATTGGCTCAGTGATTCAGACTTGATCTAAGAATTTTGGTGATCCAGGTCATTTTTTTTAAGTTACCTCTAAATGACGGCCCAAGACTCACCATATAACTCCTGAACTTAAGAATATTTTTAATCAACATTCATTCGTGACAAGTGCTACCTGTCTTGCCCAGAAAGGTAGGTCAAGTCTATGAACTCACTTAAGCATATTATGAAGTTGGATTTACGTTCCCTTGCCCTGGTTCGTGTGACACTCGGGATACTCACATTCTTCGATCTTCTAAGAAGAATTCCTGAGATCGGGGCGTTCTTTTCAGATGGAGGAATTCTTCCTCGTTCTGTGTTGATTGAAAATTTGGAATACAACTACCGGATGAGTTTACTGAACCTCAATGGCTCATACTCCTTCGCACTCATGCTTGCGATAGTGGGACTTATTGCTTCGGTGATGTTCACCATCGGGTGGAGAACGAGAATCGCCAACTTCTTTGTCTGGATCGTTATTATTTCTTTTCAGGCCCGTTTTCCCGAGGCCGCCACCACAGGCGGAGACATGTTGATCAGAATTTTTCTTTTCTGGTCTTTCTTCCTTCCTATGAATGCCTATTATTCTGTCGATCGTGCTGTGACTGAAACAAAACATGAAGGCAAAGAATACTTCAGCATCTTTACCTCGGCGTGGATTGTTCAAGTGACACTACTCTACATCATGACTTTCTTTTATAAGTGGGCGCCGGTTTATCACACAGAATTCAATGCTGTGTATTTCATTCTCAATCTGGATTTCATGACTACCGACTTTGGTAAATGGTTAAGTCATTTCCCTCTTACAATGAAGGCCCTCTCGATTGCATCATGGGGTCTTGAGGGACTGGGACCACTCCTCCTCTTCATTCCGTATAAAAGAGACCTATTCCGTGGAGGCGCTGTCTTTGCGTTCCTCTCATTCCATATTGGTATTGGATCGACTCTCCACTTAGGTAACTTCGTGCCAATCTGCCTCATTATTTGGCTAGCAATAATGCCAACTGCGTGGTGGGATTACATTGAAGCAAAACTTAAAGCTTCGAGTGAATCGATTAAGATTCTTTACTTGGACTCTGAAAATACTTTTGCCCGAAAACTTGCTTTGGTCTTTAAAGAACTATTCTTTCTTAAAAGATTAACCATCGTTCCTGCAACTGCGGATCGTAAAGCTGAGCGTCTCATCAAAGCGAATGAACCATTTGTGGTTGAAGCTGGTGGCGAATATCAAACGGGCTTTAAGGCCCTGGAAAGCGCCTTAAAGGCCTCAAGTCTTCCTTTCATTCGTGCCATTGGAAAACTTCCTCTGGCAAAACTCGATGAAACTCCTGTCGCACCGGAAGAAAGTTTCGGGGCACAGCTCGTTGAAGCGAGGGAAAAAGGAGAACTCTCTCTTGCTTCCGCCGCTAAGAGTCCGGATGAAATCCCGGCACCACGTGAGAAAAACCGAAATCTAGAGTCTTTTTTGAGACACATTGGCATAGATAAGATCAGGTATAAAATTACGTATGTCGAAAAGGTCTTCGGAACTTTTATTCTAGCACTTGTTACTCTTTGGAACGTCGAAGGTCTGGTTCAGCCGAAGTCCTGGTATATCGGATCTCCTTTCGACGAAATCATGTTTACCTTCCAACTTAACCAAGGCTGGGCGATGTTTGCCCCGCACCCTCAACGTAGTGATGGTTGGTTTGTCATGGACGGAAATCTTTTAAGCGGAAAAAAATGGGACGCTTTGAATAACAAAGAAGTCACATTTGAGACTCCGGAAAACTGGCATGAAACTTATGCCACTGATAACTGGAAGAAGCTTCTCGACAATATTCAGGCCACTCGTGACGAATTTCATCTGCAATGGCTCGGAAAATATTTGTGCCGTTCTTGGAACAATGAGCACTTTGATAATGAACAACTAAAGACCTTTGACCTCTATTTTATGCAGCAGTTTACCAACGGTCCGGATGAACCACCCGCAGAGATCAACAAGATAAGACTGTGGCGTCACGAATGTTTTTAAAACAAAAAAAAAGGGCACCCGAAGGTGCCCATTTTTTTAATCTCTAATTGGATAACAGTAATTTCCACTACGACCATAACCATAATCACAGTCATGATGATCAACTTCTTCTTTGTCGTCATCATGGTCACGGCTTAGACCTTTTACACAGCAAATAATCACCACAACGATGATGATTGCCGCAATCACTTTCCATTTCCCGTGATGAGGACCTTCACCCGCAAAGCTGGTACCTTCGTGGTAGTTCTTATCCATGAATTCCATGGCAAGTTGTGTTGCCTGTTCTTCAGTCACGTCTTGAGTTTTTAGAGCTTCCACCAGACGTTTATAATCGGCCTGGGCCTTACCTTGAAGAATGCTCTTCTCCATTGCTCTTTGAATTTCTTGTGCGGTAACACCGGCCTTCATTAGATCCAAAAGCGTCTTCTCAAGTTTCTTCTGGGCCTCTTCTTTGAAAGCGACATCGCGTTGATCCCACTCAACCGCCATGGCAAAATGAAAGCGGTCAAATGCTTCGGCCACTTGTTGTTCATGCGACGTAAATTGCATCTTGTAATCTTCGAGTACACTTGCTTGTACGCCTTGAGGAATGACTGCAGTCGAGAAAAAAGACAGGGCCAGCATTAGACCCACAGGGAGCTTGAAAATGTTCATTGACCATCCTTTGTTAGTTAAAAAACTCGAACAAAGGAATACCCTTGCCCATCAGGTCAAATCATCATAAGAAATTACGAAGATTAGAGTGAGAACAGCATCAATTCAAGCTACTGTTTAGAGGCCTTGGAATTTGAATTTTTCGATTTATCTGTAGAAGGCCGAACGTCCTTACCTTCAACACGATCAGTGTCTAAAACCTCATTCTTAGGCTCACAGTATTTTTGATCAACTGTGATTTTAAAGATTGCGCCATTGGTCTGGTCGTCAACCTCAAAGCAGTCCGGCTTAACTTTAAACAACATGGACTTCCAGTTATAAGGAGAACCTTGAGTATACTTGGTCACGAATAAATCTATGCCTTTCTGTGAACAAAAATGTTGAGGTACCGGACGCATTGCTCTGTCAGAATCAACTTCTAAGCAAGCCCCTCTCTTTGTAGAAAGATATTCAAACCTGGTTCCAACACATTGCTTGCATTCCTCGGTCAGAACTCTCGGCGTGAAACTAAATTCACCTGGTTTGTCCTTGCATATATAGTGGCACTTTTCACCGTAATAAAGTCGTCTGCCGATTTCCGGGTACTCATAAGAATCATCAAAGGTAATATCTTTGCGTTTTGAGAAACATGTCATACACGATTCTCTTTCCATTCCATAGATATCTTTGCGTTTAATGCCCATTAATGTTCTTTCAACCGGACGACACTCTTCAAAACAGGTGTCACCCACCTTAAGAACATGCTCAAACAAGCGGCCCTTATAGCTTGCTAGTTTATCAGTCCTAATCTGATCTTCTTGATTCATAAGAATCAAATTGGGATGTTCAGGACGCTGATAGAAACAACGCTCTCGTTTCATCTCGCCTTCTGGACCAGTACATTCCACTTCGGCGCAAAACTCTTTTCTCTTTTCTTTCTTAACCACTCTCCAATTGGAGATGAGTTTTTTGTTGGTGAAGGTGTTATCGCAGAATTGGTCAGTGATCTCGCTCTGGCCAAAGGCGATTCCGCTAAAGAGTGATGTGATGATTAGAATAAAATGGATTGTATTTTTCATAGTGCCTCAACATGATCAGTTTATCACGAGCACTCTTCCCCTCACTCCCCGGTAGAATCTTCCCCCACTTAAATCGCCTTCCTTAGGCCAAGCTTGATTTTCCATTACACTCTTCGTTGTAACAGAATTTGAAGATTTCATATGGTATGATCCAACGTTCCAAGAGACGGAAATCAATATGAAAAGCTCAGTTTTAAAACCTGCTTCCCTGAATAAACACCACCATCCAGAACACGGCGACCACCTGGTCCATTTTTTCGAGAAGACCGACTCCTTGATACAGGTTTTATGCAACTATGTAATTCCTGGAATAAATCGTGGAGAAGGAATTATTGTGGTCGCTACGAAGGCCCACCAAAAGGCCTTAACCGAAGGACTAAGTCACCGTTCGGTAGACGTGAATAGAGTGATATCTCGAGGACAATTAGTCATTCTGGACGTGCACGATGTGTTGTCTCTCTTCATGCATAAAGATCGCCCCGATAAAAATAAACTCCACGCTTTAGTGAATCAGCTCCTAATGAGTATGAAGCAAAAATACAGCTCCATCAGAACCTATGGGGAAATGGTGAATGTTTTATCGCTTGAAGGTAATCACGCTGGGGCCTTAGAGGTTGAAAAATTTTGGCATGAGTTTATTGAAAATGAACCCATCTCTCTGTTCTGTGGCTACTCTTCCAATGTCCTTTATGAGACGGATCTCTCCTTTCATGAGGTATGCTCATGCCACTCCCATGTGGTTGTTTCAGATGGAATCTTCAAGGTCCGGTAGATCATAGAGAAAGCCCTTAGGAAATCTTTTCTCAAGCAAGGGCCCAACGGTTTGATCAAATTTAACCAAATACTTTCCTATTAATCGTCGTTGTTCATAAGACACACTATCCTTAGGAATGATCTCGTAGTGTTGATCTCTGGAATGAGTATATGTCTTTTTTATTTTAGCGATGAAGGGTTCAGCATTTTCTAAGGAAACTAACCACTGATCATTTTTACACCAGCGCTCACTGACACCGCTACTTTCTCCACCCTGGCATTTAATAAGGTTAGGAGTTGCCAGAACAAGACCCGAACTTAACAAAAAACAGCAGGCGAATAGGATTTTCATGTCGACCTCCTGAAAAGTGAAACGATCTTTTCCTAGAAAAATAAGCTAGTCGAGCATCGGCATAAAAATTCAATTAAGCTTAAGTTAAAAACCCTGATATAATGCTTTTCATGAAATGGATGTTTTTATTATTTGTGTCAGTGCTATTTTTGACTGGTTGTGCCTCACAGAATGACTCGACGGAGCATCCTTCTGGAGTAACGGTTCATGAAATCAATCCGGATAAATGGACCCATATTACAAAACAGAATCTCCTTCATCTGACCCAGGTCTATGATCTTCAGCCCCTTCTCTTCACAAAAACGGTGAATATTGAGACGAAAGCGGTTTCACGCTCTCATCCGGTTCTAACAATCAATACACGTCATGCGGAACATCCAAACCGCATCCTGGCCCAATTCCTCCATGAGGAAATTCATTGGTGGACTGAGATCAAGGCAAAAGAAGTTGATCTCGCAATCAAGGATCTCGTAAAGATTTATCCAAAAGTTCCTCATGCTAAAAATGAACGACCTTATGTCACTTATCTGCATTTGATTATCTGCTATATCGAATATAAAGCTCTCGCCCATTATCTGGGCTCAAAAGAGGCCAGCAACATTCTGACTTACGTCATGAAGAAAGAAAAACTTCACCCGTGGGTCTACTCTCAGGTTCTGTATAAGGATTTTGCAATTAAGAGTGTGGTAGAAAAGTATAAGCTACTTCCTCCTCCACTTTAGAATCCAACGAAGAATCCACCGTTTTGTTCAGACAAGAGGCTCAGGAATTTATACTGATCGCTGGTCTTGTCTTTTATGAAATTCGTGCCAACACCAATCGTGTTGATCTGAATCTTGGTTTTATTTTCGGCCCGCACGACATTCAAAATGTCGTAGATATCGTCTTTCCTATTGGAATTGTGATAAGTCGGTTGACCATCGGATAACAAGACGATGTCTGACAAGTTATCGTAGTTTTTAATCACGAATAGTAATGCATCTCTAGTGGGAGTTCCTCCACTAGGACGCAAAGAATAGATGAAATCAAAGGCGTCGGTTTTATTAAAACCAGTCGTCTCTTTGATATTTCCCCACATACTTCTAAAAGGGGCCCGCTCACCTAATGGGTATTGCACGATATCCACCTTATATTCAGAGGGAAGTGAGGTCAGAAACATCTTTAAACCGGCCTTCACCTGCCCCATACGATCTTCTTCCGTCATACTGTAGGAAGTATCAATAATGAAGACAATGTTCTTACCTTTGAACTTGAAACCAATATCTACATTAGCACCACCCACCACCGGTTCTTCGATTTTAAGTGGCTGGGCGGTCTTGACCTGAGCGGCCTTGAGGGCCTCAATCTCTTTGGTGAGTTCATCGATCTTCGCTTTAGATGAGGCCAGCTCCTGCTTTACCATCACCTTCTCAATATCGTCTTTTGGCTCGACCTTAGGTTGATTTTTTGGAATCGCCACATACAGAATGATGACCGCACCCAAGGCACCTGAAATAAGGTCCAAAAATGAGAGCGAGAATAGTTCTATCTGGCGGCGTTTTCTCATTGAATCTCAATTTTATTAATGAGGTTATCAATGACGAATTCTTTAAGATCAGAATGGAAGCGGTCTGTTTCTTCTTGAAGCTGGTGAACAAACCACATAAGGAAAACTGAAAGGACCAATGCCACTAACGTCGTATCAAAGGCCACCCCTAGAAGAGATGTGATCTTTTCCATATCTCCAGAGTTGGCATAAACCAGCGATTGAGAAATACCAATGACGGTTCCAATAAATCCTAACGACGGAATTACCCACGTAAGATAACGAATCACGGATTGATCACCTTCCGCTTTCTCCTGAGAAACTTCAATTTGAATGCTCACGATATCGATTAATTCAGAAAGTGAACCTGAAGTACGAAATTTCGTACAGGCCTTCTTCAAAAGATCACTCAGGATATATTTTTCTTTTCTCTCAAATTCGATGAGTTTGAATTTTAACTGGTTCACATCTTGAGGCATGAAAACATGCTTCTCACTGGTGGGAATGAGATTTAATTTAAAAGCGCGACGCTCCCGGGCAATCACCGTTAGTTTTTCACGCACCTCAAACCATGCCCATACAAAGGCCAGGTAAGTCAGACCTTGGATGTAGCCTCCATTCACCACATCACCGCCCAATAGGACCAGAATGCGGTACAAAGTAGGTGAATTTTCTTTATTTGTGATGGCCAATAAGGTCATACAAATAGCTGTAATCAAAAGTGCTATCCCCGACGCGAGCGTGAGATTTCTTAGATTTTTCATCTGGTAAAATCCGTGTTATTAAACTTATGTTTCGTTTCGGTAAATAGTTAGAAAATCTAAGGGAGTCCTATGAAGAAAGTGGAAATCCATCCCGATGCAGTTGAACGAGTAAAAAAGTTCACTATCAATGATCCTCAGCTCGGTTTTGGTAAATATGTTGCTCCGATCATGATTCAGGCCTTGTACGATCATGGTGAGTGGCAAAGATTCGATTTATTGCCTTATGGGCCCCTACAATTAGATCCTTGCTCAAAAGTGTTGCATTATGGTCAGGAAATTTTTGAAGGGATGAAGGTCTTCCGTCACCCGGATGATTCCATTCATATGTTCCGTCCGGAGATGAATGCCCGACGTTTCAACTTATCTGCTCGTCGTATGGCCATGCCAGAAATCCCTGAAGAGGACTATCTGAATGCCTGCTCAACGATCAGCGCTTACTGTAAGCACCTTATCCCAAAACGTTTAGGTGAATCACTTTACCTACGCCCTTTCATGATCGCGACAGAGGTGGGTCTGGGAATTAAGCCTTCTAAACAGTTCCTTTTCATTATCGTTGCTTCTCCATCTGGTTCATACTTCGCTGGAGACGCAGTAAAAGTTTATATCGAGCGTGATGATATTCGTTGTGCTCCAGGTGGTATTGGTTTCGCCAAAACAGGTGGTAACTATGCTGCGAGCCTAAACTCTTACGCTAAAACAATTCAGTTGGGCTGTGATCAGACGATGTGGCTTGATTCAGTTGAACACAAGTACATCGAAGAAATGTCAGGCATGAACTTCTTTGCGGTCATCGACAACAAAGTCGTAACTCCGACTCTCACTGATACGATCCTTGATGGCGTCACTCGTAAGTCAATCATCGACATCGCTCGCGCTGAAAAGATCGAAGTTGAAGAAAGAAAACTTTCTATCGATGAAGTTCTTAAAGCGGTTCAGGAAGGTCGTTGTACAGAAGCTTTCGTATGTGGAACTGCTGCAGTGGTTGCTCCAATTGCTTCATTCATGGACAAAGACCAGACGGTGTACAAGCTTCGTGATTCTCAAGGCAAGATCGGCATGCAGCTTCGTGAGAAGCTTATTGCAATCCAGGCCGGCAGATTCGATGCTCCTCAAGGCTGGACTTACCCGGTTCGTGATTTAAATTTCTAAGAAAAAATCTTTTTTATCCATCATCTCACCATTCACTTGGATCATGAGATGATGGATTCCTGAATAATACTTCATTGTCGTAATTGGCCTAAGAGAGTGACTCTTCGTTAGAATGATTTCTTCTTTAGGTTCAAGTTCAAAAGACTTCAGTTTATAGACCTTCTTCCCTTTCTTTCCATTCGCTTTTACAAAATCAATGGCGTAGTCCACGACGATCTTCTGCTTTTTCTTTGAGGTCGAAGAGACGGTAAACTCAAAGGTGAGCTTGTCATGAAGTTTGAACTTCTTCTGGTTAAGTGTCACCTTCCCAAGTTCTACGTCTGCTTTCCCTTCTACTCCCATGAGCTTAAGCGCTCCCGGATGACCTTTTTTAATGAGCGTTCTGAGAGCGTGGCGTTTGATCCAATTGATCTTATCCTGATGCTCAGCTGGCACATCTTTGATCCACATACGAAGAACATCAATCACCACTTGAGGATGATTTTTAGCAATGTCATTTAAGTGATTGGCGACACTCTTTCTCACATAGAGTTCCTCGTCATGTCGAAGTTTATCGAGGAAAAGAATTGTATGTGTAGGGTCCATTACAAACAGAGGAATTCGCTGGCCCCAAGGAAGAAGAGGTCTCGTGCCTTCTGAAATCCAACGACGAACATGAACGTTCTTATCATCTGTCCATTTGCTCAAGGCATTTAAAACTTTCTTATGATCCTTAAGTAAGAACGGGCGAACTGCCCATTCTGCCGTAAAACGCTGAGTGAGTTTATACATGGCCTTCAATGAATCATCGAAATGATCCAGACCAAATTGCGAGATGTATTCCGAGAAGGGCCAGAGTTCAAAGCCAGTGAGGTCCCCCTTCTCCATCGCCTTAACCAGAATGGGAAGAGACTTTTTATAATCATCAGGAAGATGCTTTTTCAATTCGGCCGTAATTAAAAGCACACGCCCTTTAAGCTCCAATGGATCAAGTTTTTTGCTTAGTTTTTTAAACTCATTTGTCTTAAATGATGGATATTCGCTCTCAATTGCTTTGGCAATTTTTGTGACCACTCGATCATTTATCCAGAGTTTAAAGGCAGAAGGGTTTTCTTGAGATTTGTCTTTTTGAGGCATGGAACTTCCTGGGCAAATAAAAAGGGGCACCTAAGTGCCCCTTATATTCTTAACCTAGAGTAGGTAGAAGTTCAAAACAAAGAATCGCCACCGCAGTCGGGAAAAGAGCACCTTTCAGAAGACCAAGAGGAGAAATCCCGTCAGCTCCGAAAGAGTCTTTAAGAATACCGTAACCGGCCGGGTTTGGAGCGTTGGCAATAACTGTTAGACCACCACCAGTAACCGCACCAGCAACCAGGAAGTACTTAGCTGAGTCAGTAAGATCAACTAGTGAACCAAGGTAAGTAAGAGCAGCATTATCTGTGATACCTGTAAGGGCCGTGGCACCAAAGTAAAGAACCTGATCTGACATTCCAGAAATGAGAGGTTGTAACCACCACTTCTGTTCAGAACCAAGAACGATTAGACCACCGAGGAAGAAACCTACCATCAATGATGATTTGATTTGAACTTCATCCTGGAACTCTTGAGTACAAACTGTAAAACCCAGGAAGAACAAGAACAGACCCATGAACACTACCATGTGGTGAGCTGTTAGAACTACCAGAGCAAGGAACACAACGTGAGTTAGTGTCACCCACCATGGTGGAAGCATCTTCTCAGCGTTATCCGGACGAAGTTGGAAATCACCTTGAAGTTCATTCTTGAACATGAAAGAGATTACAAGAGCACTGATAATACAAGAGATCGCCGCTTTATATCCAAAAGCAAGAATCATATGACTGATGCCCCAACCCCATTTACCGGCAACCATTAAAACAGGAGGAGCGGCGAAGTGAGTAAGTGTACCACCAATAGAAACGTTTACAAAAAGTAGACCGATTGTGGCGTACTTAAATTTTGTACTCATTTCTTTTGAGTAAAAGTTCTTAAGAAGGATGATTGCAGTAACAGTCATCGCAGCCGGCTCAGTAATGAATGAACCCAGAAGAGGACCAACCACTAGAGCAGTTAAATAAAATGCCATCTTGCGAGGAAGTGGAATCAACTTCGAAATCATAACAATGATTTTTTCAGCAAGTTTAATCACCGGACGAGTACCGGCCATTGCCATGATGACGAATACAAAACCTGGCTCAGTGAAATTCAAAGACTCTAGGTAATGAATAGGTTCACCAAAGCCACTATGGAATGCCATGATCCCAAGGAACACTGCTGACCAGATACCAAACACGGCCTCAACTTCGGCCATGAAGTGGAAGAAATTTTCCCCGAAAGAACCTTCAGGATACTTGTGCGCGATGTGCGCGAACTTACTCACCAGAAAGGTGTGCAAGATGGCGAGAGCGAAAATAACAGTCGCCGTCACCTGGATGAAACTAGGATTCATGCATTCCCCTTTTAAGAAACATATTTCTTATAGTTTAAGGGGAATTGGAAATTATGGTAGAAAAAAGGAACTAGCCGTTTTTGCCAATCGAGTTCACTGGGCAAGCATCCATCTGCTCAACACACAAAGCGATTTCATCGGGTGTTGTTGGTTGCTTTTTAAGATAAGCATTCCCACAGTCATCTTCCGCGAAGAATTCAGGTGCGCCTGAGTAACAAACGTTACACGCGATACAACCCTCTCCCCCATCATCATCAGGATCAGTACAGTAAAAGGGACCAGGGACATTTTTTGGATGTTTATTTTTTACGTTAGCCATATGGCCCCATTCTAATTCTCCCAGTGAATACTATCAAGAAAGAAGGCCATATTCGCTATGCGTTATTTTTGACTTTACCAATGAGGACAGTTAGTTTTTACCAGAATCAAACTAAGGAAGGATCCGTGGATCAAAAAATCATTCAGAACGCAACTTTATGGGGTAACAACACTTACTTTAGCGAAGCAGATCGACAGGAGATCCAAAAGCTTCTGGCCGACCTTCCAAAGAATGAACTTGAACTAACTGAAAGATTCTACCGTGACCTTGAGTTCGGTACAGGTGGTCTACGTGCCCCGATGGGCATGGGACAAAACCGAATGAACCGCTACAACGTTCGTCGTGCTACACAAGCACTGGCAAACAACATCATGAAACACTTCAATGGTGGTTCGGCAGTTATTTCCTATGATTCAAGAAACTGCTCAAAAGAGTTTGCTTTGGAAGCGGCCGGCGTGTTTGCAGCGAATGGCATTAAGGCCTATGTCTTCCGCGCTTTAACTCCTACTCCAATGCTTTCATACGGTGTTCGTTACTATAAGGCGCAAGCGGGGATCATGATCACTGCCAGCCACAACCCTCCTATCTATAACGGCTTCAAGGCCTTCTGGAATGATGGTGCTCAAGTAGTTCCGCCAGTAGATAAAGAAATCATCAATCAGTACAACGAGCTGACTGATTGGAACAACATTAAGTACATGCCATTTGAAGAGGCCGAAAAGAAAGGTCTCGCGGTTTGGACAGATGAGAAGGTTGAAAACGCTTTTTATGAAGTGATTGAAAAGAAAGTTATCCAGGATATGGATTTTTGTAAAAAGCACGGTGGAGAGCTATCAATCGTATACACTGCTCTTCACGGTTCAGCGGAAGTTCCATGTAACGTAACTGCAAAACGTCTGGGCTTCACAAACTTCTACTCTATTCCTGAACAAGCAAAACCAGATGGGAACTTCCCGACTGTAAAATCACCAAACCCAGAAGATCCAAAAGCGCTGGCAATGGCGATTGATTATATGCTGAAGAACAATGGTGATATCGTTTATGGCACTGACCCAGATGGTGACCGTCTTGGTGTTGTTGTTAATGATCATGGAAAACCTGCGATCCTTAACGGTAACCAGATTGCGGCTTTGATGCTGTATTATGTGTTCTTCACAAAAGTAGAAAAGAAAACGCTTCCTGAAAAGGCCCTGGTCATTAAATCAATTGTGACCTCACCTATTCAGAACGCCATCGTCGAACACTTTGGTGGAACAGTGATGGACACTCTGACTGGCTTTAAATGGATGGCGGGACTTATCCGTGATCTTGAAGTTCAGAAGTCTCCCTATAACTTTGTATTCGCTTCAGAAGAATCATTCGGATATATGCCTCACAATGAATCACGCGATAAAGATGGCGTGAGTTCAATGGCCCTGATGTCTGAAGTGGCGCTTTATTACAAGCGTAAGAACATGTCTCTGGTGGACGCTCTGGATGAAATCTACGCGAAGTTTGGTTTCTTCTATGAGTCTCTTGTGTCTCTGGACTACGAAGGTATTGAAGGTGCGAAGAAAATTGGTCGCATCATGGAGTTCTTCCGTCATTATCCTGAGACTCAATTCGCAGGTGAAGAGATTGTGGGTAAAGAAGATTACGAAGCATCGATCTCTTCTGATATTCGTCTAAAGAGTAATAAAGCAATCGCCCTTCCAAAGAGTAACGTACTGAGCTTCTCGTTTGCGAGCGGCAACAAGCTCTTCCTACGTCCCTCAGGAACTGAACCTAAAATCAAGTTCTACACGATGGTACGTGAGACTGAAGGCGATCTAGCGGCGAAGAAACTGAATGCGCTTAAGAAAGTAAAAATCATCGAAGACAAAATTAAAGAGTTTTGCGAAAAGGCCTAATGGAAAAAGCAATTGTCCTGTTAAGTGGTGGAATGGATTCTCTGGTATGTGCCGGGGAAGCATTAGCAGAAAGCCAGGAAGTATCATTCCTGCATATGAACTATGGTCAAAAGACCTCTGTTCGCGAACGTAAATCATTCGATGATATCGCCGACTTTTATAAAGTAAAAGAATCTGATCGAAAGATCATTGATATGACTTTTTTAAAGCAGATCGGTGGAAGTTCACTGACTGATGAGAATATCGATGTGAAGTCTTACCAGGGTGACTCTAATGTCATTCCTGATTCATATGTTCCATTCAGAAACTCAATCATCCTTTCTCTAGCGGTTTCATGGGCCGAAGTGGTTGGTGCCACTAAGCTTTATATTGGCGCAAACTATGAAGACTCTCCGGGATATCCTGATTGTCGTCCAAGCTACTATGAGGCCTTCAATCGTGTGATCAAAGAAGGTACTAAGGCCGGCAACATTGAGATTGTTACTCCTGTGCTCATGATGAAGAAGCGTGACATTGTGCTCAAAGGTCAGGAATTAAAAGTTCCATTCGCCTTAAGTTGGTCATGCTACAAGAGTTCGGACAAAGCATGCGGTCAATGTGACTCTTGCGCGCTACGTTTACGTGGTTTTCGTGAAGCTGGCATCAAAGACCCCATTGACTACAAGTAGAGCGGCCTTAAACTAACAGCAATGAATTTAACACAAGGAGTGTGTATGAAAACTTTGCTAGTTGCGTCTCTTCTTTTAGGTTCAATCGGAGCTTTCGCTAATCATCACGAAGAGTGGGACAAACTTCCATTCGCAGAGAAGAAAACAAAGATCTCTGAAAAACTAGATAATAAAATCAAAATGCTTCAAGAGAACAAGTCTTGCGTAGATGGCGCAAAAGACGATGCCGCTCTGAAAGTATGTACAGATAAAATGCACCAGGAAAGAAAAGAAATGAAGAAGAACTGGGACAAAATGAAAGGCAAGAAAGGTAAAAAAGATAAGAAGTAATATCAGGGCCCGCAAGGGCCCTTTTTTTAGTCTTTATAGAACTGATACGACTGAACTAAAATATAGTTTCGACCATAGTCCGCATATTGAACTTGTCCCGTCACGGCCATGGCACATTTCATGAAAGTTTGATCCAACTTCACTTCTTTCGAAGAAAATTCATAAAAATCCAAATTTCCGAAATAATCCACTCCTACCACCATACAGGTATTGAATTCATCCTGCCCTGTTCGATTCTTAAAGTCCTCATAACACAACTGCATGCTTTTCTGGGTCGAAGCAAGCTTCATGTTAAGATCGGGACTGTTAATGATTTGCATGAACTGGTTTCGAGGATTTTTAAGATACTTCAGAGAGACGTGGGAGCAGGTTTTTTCTTTCTTAAACTTGGGCCGTTCACTGGCACAACCGACTAGGAACAGCGCGAGTACAATGAAATAAAATTTTGTCATCTTCTTTTCACCTTCTCTAAAGCTTTAATGACTTTACGGAAGTTCACAAAGTCATAACGACTATGGCACTTCAAAAGAAAGTCGTCCATAGTCGGCTCGTCATCCTGTAAGTAATAGAATGAAAAGTCCGTGGCCACTATGAACAAAGCTGAGAGAGGTGAAATCTTTTCGGCGCGAAGGCCCAATGGAAATCCGCTTCCATCCGGAAATTCATGATGTTGGTAAACCAATGCATCTGTATCTGGCGGAGCAGAAGTAAAATAACGTTTGATGAGATTCGCAGCGTCTTTCGGGTGAGACAAAAAGATCTTCTGATCTTCTTCAGAAAGTGTATTTTTAACGCGTTCGAATTCATGAAGATTAGGAATCTTCAAAAGTTCAGGTCTAACTGCGAGTGTAATGTCACTCACAACCGACGCATAAACGAGTTTATCCATGGTGGTTTTTGAGATCCAATCGAGCTGCTTAGCAAGCACACACGACATAAGACTAGTAAGATTCATCTTTTGAGTAAAAAGAGCATAATGATTCTGATTCTCTTTCAAGACTCTCAGGAATGCATCGACCTTGGCTTCTTTCTCGACGATGGCGCGAATTTTCTCCACCGCTTTCTCGATGGATTCTTTGAAGTCCTTATCTACGTGAACTTCATCATCAATGCGTAGAATTTTTTGTTCGAATCTCTTCTCCGGAGAATCACTCGCCCCTCTTAAAACGAAACGGAAGTTATTGGCCTTAAGGAAAATATCGATTTGATTTTGAATCTGATTAATGACCCACATGGCAGTATCACGAGTGAGGTAGAAATAATTAATGCCCTTACTCTTATATTTCGTCAGATCCAGAACATCGGTATTGTCATCTTCGTGGAAGATCTTAATGAATTTATCGTTGCCGATGCGGATAAAAAGGTTCTTGTTGATCCCGTCCAGAATCGCCAGGAAGTTAATGTCGATTCGGCTGTACTGCTCTTCATTTAAAAAAGGAGATCCCGCGAAGAGCTTTTTAGATTCTTCAACCAGAGCACCAGGAAGAGTCGATTCATCCATCAGAATCATTTGATGCTGATCCTTCAGGAGCTCTTTTCCTTCTTCGCGAATTTTATCTACCAGCACCACGATACGAACTAATTTAGAATTGTCTCTCAGATAACCGATGAAATCTTCCAACAGGTAGGCGTTCGGAGTGTAATCGTAGATGATCATACTCGGAACTGAGTCCAGGTTCTTTAGGAAGGAAAGTGCCTTTTCCTCTGATTCAAGTTCAGTTACTTCTGTATGAAGGAGTGTTTCGAGCACGAACTTCAGAATCCCCCTCATATAAGGGGAAGAAGAGACAACTAAGAATGGGAGCTTCCGTACTGGTGTTGTCATTAATATAGTTGGACAAAGTCCCCTTCAGTCACAGATCCACCCGAATGCAGGTTACAAATAGCTCCATCTTGGCCGAAGAAGTCCACCACTTCCAGGGTGCCTTTAACCTCGCCCTGGGACATACCTATCATAGCACCAGATTCAGGATCATAGATTTCTTGCCCCTCAGTTATGACCTTAAGAATGTCTCCCAAGTTAATTCCAGAGGTTCGACCGGCATTGATATAGATACGAGTGCCGATGATTTTTGCCACTCGCCCCATCCAGTCTAATCTGCTTGCTATTTTTGTCACTCTTGGCACGAATTTACGAACCGCCACTTTTACAGAATAACGTAGTAGGTCCTGACGATACGCTAAGTTCTCTTCAGATTCTTCCTGATAAAAACGAAGATTATCATCCGAGATATTTCCATCCACTGTTTCAGAGAAAAGTTCTTTGTTGGTGAGAACGTCATAAACCTTAATTTCAACATAGGTCTCGGCCATGGACTTTAGTTTTCTCACAAATCCAATCTCATCACTCTTCTGACGAATGCGTGCTTCTTTCACGCGACCGAAAACAACAATATTCACGCCAGACATTTTTGCTTTTCGAGCAAGTTGAGCGAGTTTAATTCCACCACCGGCATAGATCTCTTTTGAGTTACCGAAAATGGTCTCACCTTCCGGATCAATTAAAAAATCACGGGACTTAATCATCTCGCGACGAAATTCTTCAGTCGCAGTGATGGCAAGGTCTTCTCCCCCCATGGGAGATTCATTGTAAAAAGTCAGAAGCGCGATTTTCTTTTTGATCGGACTAAATTCAGAGACCCTGTTTACTTTAGTGGCCTGATTGATAGGTTTTCTGCGCGTGATAGGCGCACAAGATTCTAGAAGAAAGGCAATTGCCAATAATGGGAATACTCCCCAGCGCAAAGCGAACATAATCATCCTCAAAAAAGTTATTCAGCAATAAGCTTCAGAACATGGTGAATGCCAGTAAATTCATTCACTAAGCTGTAGCTATGAGATGATTTTAACTCTTTTAGGCGTGACAATAAATCAGTAAACGATTTTTCCTCACCTTGATAGAAACCCAGAAGCTGGGCCTCATTTTGTGAGAAACGATCGAGCTGTAGCTCGAGATTGATACCTTTTCCTTCTTTCTTGAGCATTTCCATCAACTGTAAAACATCACCCAGATTGTTTTGTCCCTGAATAATCAGACGGCTGATGCGATTAAGCTGGGGCAGGTCCCCTACTTTTTTCGTAAAAGTGCTGAAAGCACTCATGGGTGTGCGGTACATCTGACTAGCAAGGGCGGAATTAAGTGCCTTCTGATCCATCCCTCTCCAAGTACGAGTTTGAAGAGATAAAGTTTCTGAGGCGAGCAAACGCTTGGTATTGGCGTCCAAAAGAACTGCACTTCCGTCCCATTCAAAGGTCCATTCATTCAAACTTTGTAAGTGACGAACGCGTCTTAGGTTAAATGAAATTTTAAGCCATAGATTGTTTTGTAAATCTGAAGAAATTTGCATTCCTTCATCCTGACTTACTTCCTGCCAGTTTTTGAAGTTAATGAGGCATTGATCCGTACAGATAACCACTTCTTCAACGTTAGAAGGTTGATTAGTAACTAACCAGTTTTGCCAAGAGGTCATGATAGGAGAAGAAAAACTTGCTTCTCTCTCTAGTCCTAATTCAGTCCAATCCATCCCGATGAGATTGATTTCCGAGATAAGATTAATTTTAGCGTATTGCTTATTTCCCTCAGACATTATTCGCTGAACCAGTCTGTCGAGCTTCACACGGTTAATATTCAAATCAACCGTCGCGTTCCAAGTGGAAGTTGCATTGGGATTTTCGAGCTTTTTAAACTGAAACTGATCGACGATCTCGAGCATTCTGCTGAATCTGATGAGTTCTGCCTCACGATGAGACTCCAGACCATTTAAGAACTCTGTCTTCTGTTCAGGAGTCAGGCCTGCTTGATAATTTTTACCAAAGCGCTCCAGAAGTTTTTGTTCTCGATATTTTTCAAAATGCTTCTCAAATTTTTCCTGAAGCTTTTTTTGAAACTCTTCGTTGCTGAAACCAATCTCACTTGAATACTGAGCAATCGCCTCATTCGTGGCCGTATATAGTAGATATGGCTTTGCCCCGTCCGCACTAGGTACGTTTAATTGGCGAGTCACGCTCTTTTCAGTGGTAAGCTGCGCCCATGAAATGGACGCAGTCATTAAGATAAGAATCAGGAAAAATTTCACTGTTTAACTTCCTCTACTTTACCGTCAACGATGAAAGACACAGAGTTGGTATTGAGAAGCTCATTGAGTTTTGCGGCCATCTGCGGAGATGGGCTCACTAAGAAGTTATCATCCAGAGGCATACGAGCACGGCCCTCAGAAGTTTCAAAGATAAAGTGAATTGGCACTGAACCCCGGTAACTTAAAAGGATCTGCTTCATTTGCGAAAGCGAGTAAGCATTTAGGTTTTGAAGTGGAACATTTACCCGTACCGAAGTTACGCGCTCTTCCGATTCATTCTTAAGGAAACCAACCTTGGTCGGGAAGAATTTCTTCACGTCTTCCAGACTCACGTAACCAGAAAGTACAAGTGGCTCATCGGCAGTCAAAAACTGCTGAAACTCAGCAAAGACTTTCGGGAAGAAAATACATTCAATTTTTCCATGTAAGTCTTCAAGAGTCACGAAGGCCATTTTATCACCCTTCTTGCTCAGGATGACCTTAGATTCTGAAATCATACCGGCAATCACAACACTTCGTTTAGAAGGATCGTGTTCGTCCCCACGACGAGGATTAAAGCCCTCAGGCTTAGGCACAGTCGGAAGTTCATGGATCTGAGAGAGATTCATGGAAGTTAGTTTCTCCATGATATCTTTGAATCTCATCAGCGGGTGACCAGAAACATAAATCCCCAAAAGTTCGGCTTCGTGGGAAAGTTTTTGTTTCTCATCAAACTCAGCAGACTCAGCAATGTTTAAATGCTCTTCAGAACTTTGAGTCACCTCACCCATATCAAAGAGTGAAGTTTGACCCATGAGTTTTTCTTCCTGCTTCTTCTCAGCGAAGGCAACGATAAACTCCATGTTCTCAAGAAGTGTCTTACGGTTGTATTTTTCGCATGAATCGAAAGCACCTACTTTAATCAGGGCCTCCATCACACGCTTGTTCACAGATTTAAGATTTACGCGTTCACAGAAATCAACGAAGCCCTTAAAAGGACCATTTTCTGTGCGCTCTTTTACGATATCATCTACCGCACCTTCACCCACGCCCTTCACGGCACCAAGACCGAAACGAATACGAGTGTTACCGATTACGTTGAACAGCCATAACGACTCGTTAACATCCGGTGGAAGGATTTCAATATCAAACTCTTTGGCCTCAGCGATATACGCCGTGATCTTTTCTTTGTTGTTGATCTCGGTACCGAGAAGAGCAGCAAAGAACTGGGCCGGATAATACTTCTTTAAAAACGCTGTCTGATAGGCAACTACCGAGTAAGCAACCGCATGGGACTTGTTGAATCCGTATTCAGCGAATTTCTCCATCAAGTCGAAAAGTACGATTGATTTCTCTTCATCGAAGCCACGCTCAAGAGCACCCTTTCGGAAAATCTCTTTATGAGCGGCCATTTCTTCAGCTTTCTTCTTCCCCATCGCTCGACGAAGCATGTCCGCTTGTCCAAGCGAGTAACCACCGATCACTCGAGCAACGTTCATTACCTGCTCTTGGTAAACGATAATTCCGTAAGTATCTTTCAGAACTGGTTTTAGTTCTTCAAAAGCATATTCTTCAATAGCACCGTTAATTTTGTTTTTGATCTCGGCAAATTTTAAGTGCATCCCCATGCCCATCGGACCTGGACGATAGAGGGCGTTGATCGCGGTAATATCATCGATAGAACCTGGCTTAATTCGTTTACAAAGATCCTGCATCCCTGATGACTCTAGTTGGAACACCCCTACGGTTTTTCCTTCTGAGATCATGTCGTAGACAGAAGCATCGTTCATATCGATGTCTTCAATATCGAAGTCGGCCTTTAAATCACGACGAACAAACTTCTCTGCGTTTGAAATCACAGTCAGAGTTTTTAGTCCTAAGAAGTCGAACTTAACCAGACCAATTTTTTCCGAGAAGTCTTTATCGAACTGAACGACCTGTTCACCCTTGGCCCCGCGGAAAAGCGGACAGTAAGTCACAAGTGGTTCGTTGGTAATGATTACTCCGGCAGCGTGAATACCCGCGTGACGGTTAAGACCTTCAAGTCGTTTACCAATTTGAAGAATACGTCTTACTTTAGGATCATTATCTTCAAGCTCTTTAAGCTTAGGTTCTTTATCAATGGCATCCTGAAGTTCAATACCAAGTTCTTCCGGTACGAGCTTCGCAAGAGCATCTGCTTCCGCATATGGAAGAGCAAACACACGTGATACGTCACGAAGAACCGCTTTTGCAGAAAGTGTACCAAAGGTAATGATCTGCCCTACGCGCTCTTCACCATATTTTTTAGTTACGTATTCAATTACTTCCTGACGACGGTCCTGACAGAAGTCGATATCAAAGTCGGGCATCGAAATACGTTCAGGGTTAATGAAACGCTCGAAGAGAAGGTTATATGGAATCGGGTCAACGTTGGTAATTTTCAATGCATAAGCAACAATTGAACCGGCACCAGAACCACGACCCGGACCAACTGGAATTCCATTGGCCTTAGACCAGCCGATGAAGTCCGATACGATCAGGAAGTAACCAGTGAATCCCATTTGCTTAATGAGTCCAACTTCCACTTCAAGTCGATCAAGATACTGAGGCTTAATCTCAGTTTCCCAATTATCTTTTGTTACGAGATGTTTAAAGTGAGGACCATTGAAGCGCTCTTCAAGTCCTTCTCTCGATTTACGAGCGAAGTAATCTTCTTCAGTTTCCTGAGTTGTAATTTCAAATTTTGGAAGAAGGTAAATCTGCTTACCTTTCTCATCCTGCCAACGAATCTCAAGGTTACAAGCATCAGCAATTCTTAAAGTGTTGTTACAAGCTTCAGGAACATAGCTGAAGGCCTGACGCATTTCCTGGGCCGACTTGAAATAGAACTCTGTCGTAGAAAGCTTCATGCGTTTTTCATCTTCAAACGTTTTACCAGTTTGAATACACATGAGAACTTCTTGGGCGGCAGCATCTTCACGAGTCAGATAGTGACAGTCATTGGTTGCAACAAGAGGAATCGAATAGTCCTTCGCGAAGTTGATGATCTTTTTGTTAACATCAACCTGTTCAGGAATTCCGTTCTCTTGAATTTCCAGATAAAAATCATCTTTATAGATTTCACGAAACTTCATCGCCGCTTGAAGCGCGCGATCATCTTGACCAGTAAAGAGGTTATAACCTACTTCACCTTTCAAACATGCTGAAGTCGCAATTAATCCTTCTGAGAATTCTCTAAGTAGTTCCACATCAGCTCTTGGCTTGTAGTAGAACCCTTCCTGATAGGCCTTAGATAAAAGCTTACACAGGTTTCGGTAACCGGTCAGGTTTTTACAAAGAAGAATCAAGTGGTGAATCTGGTGCTTCCCTTCTACTTCGTCCTGAGAATCAAGAGTCTTTAAGTTTTTAGGAGCACGACGATCGTGACGAGAGCCTGGAGTGAAATAAATCTCTGAACCAAGGATTGGCTTGATACCAGAAGAGATGGCACGAGTATAAAAATCAATACCACCAAACATGTTACCGTGATCAGTACATGCAATGGCCGGCATCTCAAGTTCTTTGGCCCTCTTGAACAAATCACCTAAACGAATTGCACCATCCAGTAGTGAATACTGACTATGCAAATGCAGGTGAACAAAACTGTCCTGACGGGTATTTTGAAAATCACTTCCAAGGAAGGGGTTTTTCATACTGAGAGTCCTCGAGATTATGTGGTAGGTGTACTCCCTAAGATAACCATTTTTCGAGGGAAAAGACCACTAATTGGCTATGCAGCATTTGAGAAGATTTTAGAGTCAAAAAACCGACAATTTTTCACCAATACAAGTCCCTGTAAATTCATCCCGCACCACTCTCAGAACTAAACAATTTTCAGAAGTCGATTCTATCTAGGATTTACGTTCAGAATATGCAAAAATTTCGGGTCTCTAAAAGGGTAAATAGCGTGAAAAAACTTGGATATTCATTTAAAGAACTCGATCTCTTCAACTTGATTTTCATCACTTCCATTCCGGTGATTGGAATTGTGTTACTCATTCTACATATTTGGTTAGAGGGCCTTAACCCTTACCTATTGATTCCTGCTGCCGTGATGTACATTCTTACGGGCTTTTCTATCACTGGTGGTTACCACCGTTTATTCGCTCACCGTTCGTATCAGGCGAATCCTCTTATAAAACTTTTTTATCTTCTATTCGGAGCGGCCGCTGGAGAGAACTCTGTTCTAAAATGGGCAACAGATCACCGTATTCATCATCAGAACGTAGATACCGATGGAGATCCGTACGATATCAATCAAGGATTTTTCTACGCTCACGTCGGTTGGATTATCCGAAATCAAAACTTATCAAATGCTAATTATCCGAAGGATCTCACTAACGACAAACTCGTTATGTGGCAGGATCGTAACCTTCTCTCTATCACTGTATTAGTTAACGTTATTCCATGTCTTATCATGGGATATCTGACAGGTTCATGGATTGGAAGCTTTGCCATTGTTGGGTTTTTAAGAGTGGCAGGCGTTCAACACGCGACTTTTTTCATCAACTCTCTTTGTCACATGTTGGGCAAGCGTCCTTATGACGATACACAAACAGCTCGTGACTCATTCTTCCTGGCCCTACTGACTTTTGGTGAGGGTTACCATAATTTCCACCATACATTCCAGTTGGATTACCGTAATGGAATTCGTTGGTATCAATGGGACCCAACAAAATGGGCGGTAAATCTTATGTCTCGCGTGGGTCTGGCCACAAACCTGAAGCGAACTTCTGAACTTAGTATTCTCAAGGCGAAAATGAATGTTCTCGCCAATAAATATAATCACTCGCATGATCACAAAATGACTCTGGAAGAACTTTCTCTTCAGGTTCAAGTTGCTTTAAAAAAATTGGATGACCTCAAAAAAGAATACAGGCTTAAAAAAGAACAAAAAGCCGCTGAATTTCATCTTCAAATGGAAGAGCTAAAGGCACGTATCCAACAGGCCAAGGCCGAGTTCCAGGAGCTTTATGCTCAATGGGAGATGGGTCTTCTTTCAATGCAAATGGCGACAAATCATGCGACCTAATCCCCACTGGGGAAAAGAGGTCCAATGGATAAACAACCTAAACGCGTAAGTCATGAACTCAAAGTTCGCACACTCACCGTTAAACGAATCACAGACGTAACGCCGTCTATTCGTAGAATCACATTAACCGGAGAAGAGCTGAACGGATTTGTTTCCAGCGCTCCGGAAGATCATGTCAAAGTCTTCTTTCCACTTCCTGGCCAGACCAAGCCACTCATTCCAACCATCATTGAAGGTAAACCAGTTCTTCCGGAAGGGGCCATAGGCCGCGATTACACTCCTAGAAGATATGATCCAACATCAAATGAACTAGACCTGGAATTTGTTCTGCACAAAAAAGGGCCCGCTAGTGTTTGGGCCGCACAAGCGGAAGTAGGACAGCAATTGGGCATTGCAGGTCCCCGAGGATCATTCATTTATCCGGAATTTGATTGGTACCTATTCATCGGCGATGAATCGGCCATGCCTTCTTTTGCGCGACGTCTGGAGGAAACTCCGGCCGGCACTAAAGTTATTGCTCTCTTAGAGATCGAAGACGAAACTCAAAAGTATCCCTTCTCAACTAAGGCCGAACTGAATATCACTTGGCTTTCGCGCAACGGTAAGGCCAAGGGCGATTTTATGGCATTTGAGGAAGGTTTGAAGAATATCGAACTCCCAAAAGGTGAACCACTGGCCATTATAAGCGGTGAAATGAGTGTCACAAAAATCTTAAAATCGACTCTTATTAAGTCTTATAACTTTAAAGAAGAAAATATTAAGGCCACAGGCTATTGGAAGTAGTTCCGCACAGAGTCTTTGCTTGTAATATCATGATCTTCAGTGTAGGAAAGGCTCTTGTTTTAAGGAGCCTTTCTCATGTTCACCGGTCAAAATTTAAAGCTAACAGAAGAACTACTGGAGGCCATCCGCTTTTTTAATCATAAAGGCTGGTCCCCTGCTACTTCTACGAACTATTCAGCTCGTGCTGAAAACAAATCGGAATATATTATTTCGCGTTCTGGAGTTGATAAAAGTAAGTTCTGCAGTTCTGATCTGATTTTGATCAATGCAAAAGGTGAAGTGCTTCCTCCTTTCAATCAACCAGGAATTAAATCATCAGCTGAAACTGAAATTCATACTGCTTTGTATGACATGTTCCCGGAAGTGAACTGCGTTCTTCATACCCATTCTGTTCTTGGCACGGTTCTTTCTCACTCTTTAGTGAAAGAGAAACAAATTCGATTCGAAGGATTCGAGATTCTGAAAGGTCTTGAAGGAAATAAAACTCACGAGCTCGTTGAGACACTTCCGATTGTTCCTAACTCTCAGGTCATGTCTGAAATTCTAAATAATATTAAAGGTCGCCTCGATAAAAATGTTCACGGTTTCCTAATTGCAGGACATGGACTTTATACATGGGGCAAAGACATCGCGACAGCGAAACGCCACGTTGAGACTTACGAATTTTTATTTGAGTGTTACCACACGATGAGGAGAATCTAATGGCCGTTCTAACTCTCCTGGATCCGGAAAGAAAAGAAATCCGTGACCCAAAAGACATTAAAACTTTCATGAATGATCGCGGAATCATTTTTGAGCAGTGGCAAGCATCACTGCCTCTTAAGGACTCTGATTCTCAGGAAACGATCCTTAAGGCCTATGAGCATGAGCTTGGCCCTTATATGAAAAAGCATGGCTACCAGAGTGCTGACGTGATTAACGTGCACAAAGATACTCCAAATGTAGAGGCCATTCGCGCAAAGTTTTTGAATGAGCACACTCACTCAGAAGACGAAGTGAGATTCTTCGTGGATGGTGAAGGACAGTTTTTCTTTCACTTAGCTGATCGTCAGGAAGTGTTTAAACTTCTTTGTGAGAAGGGTGACTTTATCTCTGTTCCAAAGGGCTACACTCACTGGTTCGATCTAGCTCCTAAGTATCATGTGAAGGCCATCCGCGTTTTCCAAACTCCGGAAGGATGGGTAGCAAGCTATACAAATAGCGGCAAAGAACAAAAGTATAACCAATGATCAAATTATTCTTATTCGATATTGAAGGAACTACGACAGACATTAACTTTGTTCACAAAGTACTTTTTCCTTACTCGGCAAAATGCATGCAGGACTATGTTCTTCATCATCAGACTCACCCACTTGTTGTAGACGCGATTCAAGAAGTGAGAGACACGGTTTGGAAGGAAGAAAAACGCCAACTTGGTCTTTATGAAGTTATTGATAAGCTTCTTGAGTGGATCAAGGCCGATCGTAAACACCGCGCTCTTAAAACGATTCAAGGTCTTATTTGGGACGTAGGTTACTCAAAGAATGATTTCAAAGGTCACGTTTACCCTGACACCAAACCATTCTTTAAAACGATTCTCGATAAAGGTTCAAAAGTCGGCATCTACTCTTCTGGATCAGTTCATGCGCAGAAGCTAATCTTCGGCTACTCTGTTGAAGGTGATATGACTCCGATGATCTCTTATTACTTCGACACTAATGTTGGAGGAAAAAGAGAAGTGTCTTCTTACCAGAAAATCGCGCAGGAAGTTGGACTTAGGCCTCAGGAGATTCACTTCTTCTCTGATATCGCTGAAGAACTTGCAGCAGCAGAAGCGGCCGGCATGGGTGTGACTCAACTTCTTCGTCCTGGAACAAAGTCTTCTCGCTTTGAATCCATCACGTCATTCGATACCTTTAAAAATTATCTATAATTAAGAGCGCCTACGGGCGCTTTTAGAATCTCCAGAAAGCATCAAAGACATAGTAATAGCCCTCTGGCCCAAAGGTCAGATTGGTAAAGTCTTTTGTCGCAAGTCCTAGGCTGATATGGAAGGTCGACCAGATCCACATATAAGATACGGTTCCTCCAAAAGTTTGAAGTTCAACGTTATACACCGGACCATAAAGAATACGGTCCCAATCATCCGTGATGTATTCGGTGATGCTTCTGATATCTGAATAAGTGAAAAGCCCCAGATCTTTCGTGGCCCTTGAATCATTGTATTGAGGATCGAAGGTCGCGGTGAACATGAAGTGATTTTGAAACTTCGAGTTAGAAGGAACTGTAATCACTCCCCCAAATTGTCCGATCCAGTCTTGTTGCTGAACTTTGTAAGCACCAAGAGTGTTTAAAGTGATCTTGGCATATTTATTCGAGAGTGCGCGGTACTTAAGTCCTAAGTTCGCGTAGCCATCAAACCAGAGAGCGTTGACGACTTTGACTCCGAAATCATTCGTCACACCATACTGAACCTGAAATGGACTAATGAGTACCTCATGTTTTTCCAGAGTGTGCCCTTCTGAAGTGAAAACACCAAAATAAGCGAGTTCCTGGAATTCGGCCGGAGTACTTTTTCCATCAGCAAGAGTCAGGGAGTTAAAACCTGGAACGTTCATGTCTCTCAAGGTCTTATAATTGACGACTTCAACAACGTCCCCAACCAGTACTAAATGATTATCAAAAAGTTCTTCGATCCTGACTTTAAAGATGCCGGGATTGTAGGGGTCAATCTCACTACGAATTGTCCCCAAAGCAACAAGCTTTTTATTGGCCTGCCCCGTAATTAAAACTTTCTGGTCTTTCTTAAATTCGGTCGGAAGAACAATCTCAATAAAGACTTCATTGGACGAGTGAATCTCTTTCACTACACCTTGAGCAAAGACCGTAAATGGAAATAGAACGAGAAACAGGACAAAGAATCGAAGCACGAATTAGTTACCTTTTCTTGCCTCAGCACACTTCGTTTCAACGTTTACACATGAACGAGTGAAGATGATGGTGGTCCACCACTGCTCTGTCATTTCGGCCTGTAAAAGATAGTCCTTACCAGGACAAAGGCTTCTTACTAGAAATGGGATCGCAGAATCTTTTTCTTTTTCAGCATTCGAGAAGAAGAGCCACTGATTGAAACAGGCCTCTAGCTGATCGTTGCCTACAGGCACAATCTTAGTCAGAGTAATAGGTCTCTCATAGCTTTCTTTATTGAAGTCCACTTTACGAATGAGATCGTAGTCAGCGTACTTTTTGGTACAGCCCACCAGGGCGAGAAGGATTAAAAGATTTTTCATGCCACGGATTTACCACATCGAAAACCATTGGGCGACGACAAATTTTCCATAAATTTCAACGACTTCCAGTGGTGTCACTTTGGGGTCTGTAAATCTTCATAGCTTCTTGATAAATCAAAGAAGAACCAAGTTTTATGGGATATGGTCCATTCACTTTCAGGAGTCGTTCATATGAAGTTTCTTATTCTTTCTTCGCTCTTAGTAAGCACAACAACATTTGCTCAAAGCATCGACGTAAAGGCCTTCAAAACACTTCTTACTCAGAAACAAGCCGTTCTGGAAAAAGCAACTCCAGGAATGTCTAAGAAAGTGGTGACGACTGCCAAAGTTGAAACTGAAGCGGGAGCTTGCGAGTATTCGCAAACGGCCATTCAGACCATCCTTCGCATTGAAGGTGCGAAGATGATCGTTCATTCAAAAGAATCTCTTACACTTGTACCGAGTTCTGGATGTATCAATGCCGGTTATGAAAATTACGATGAAACAGTAGTTTTCTATGCTGAGAAACCTTCTCTTGCCGCAGATCTGGCGACCCTAGATGCTTCTGCGGCCAATATTAAATCTCTTGTGAAGTCTGGAGAACAAGTCACTCTTCTTATGGATGTGGAACTTGCCGATGAAGAAGGCCATACCGCTAAAGAGAGCATGACTTTCAAATATGATCTAACAAAACCTTCATTCAGAAATCTTGTCTTAACTGAAGGCGAAGGCTTTAAGACAGTTGTGACAGATGAAAAAGATGTAGATCTAAATACAGTGGATCTTCGTAACGTTACTTTCTGTGCCAATGACGACGCCGACAGCAGCGACTGTGTTCAGGGCGACTTTTCGGACATTCTATTCTAAAAAATAAAAAGGCTCCATCCGGAGCCTTTTTTTATTCCCACTCGATAGTGCCTGGTGGCTTGGAAGTACAATCGTAAACGACCCTTGTGATCCCCTTCACTTCATTACAAATGCGCGAAGAGACCCGATTTAAAAAGCTCCATGGCACTTCTGTCAAGGAGGCCGTCATACCGTCCTGTGAATTAACCATGCGAACAGCAATGACCTCTTCATAAACGCGACCATCACCTTTTACTCCCACGGTTTTTACCGGAAGAAGCACCGTGAATGCCTGCCAGGTCGAATCATAAAGCTTATGACTTTTAAGTTCTTCAAAAAGAATCTGGTCAGACTCTTGAACTTTACGAATTGAATCTTTGTGAAGCTCTCCAAGAACACGCACACCAATACCCGGACCCGGGAAAGGATGACGATAGACCCATTCGTGCTGAAGTCCAAGCTCAAGTCCCATTGCTCTGACTTCATCTTTGAATAAGAAGCGAAGTGGTTCCAAAAGTTTCAGATGCATTCTTTCTGGTAGCCCACCTACATTGTGGTGTGACTTAATTGTGACGGATTTACCGCCCTTTTTATGAGGGGAAATGGACTCAATCACATCTGGATATAAAGTTCCCTGAAGAAGATAATCAAATTTTACATTGTGACTCTTCTCGTATTCATGAACTTTCTTTTCGAACACATCGATAAAAGTCTTCCCGATGATTTTGCGTTTACTCTCCGGATCCTTGTGTCCATGAAGAGCATTTAGAAACATATCCGTGGCATCGATGATTTCAATTTTAAGTGAGGTCTTTTCCTGGAGGAGCTTGATGTGATGAATGTCTTGCGGACGAAGGAGACCATGATCCACAAAGAAACAATGGAGGTCATCGCCGATCACTCTTTGAGTCAGGGTCGCGGCCACAAGTGAATCCACTCCTCCTGAAAATGCGCAAAGAACTTTTGATCCTTTAATCGCCTTCACTTCTTCAAGTGAAGTTTCAAGCATGGTCTTTGATGACCAATCCGTTTTAAGTTTCGCGACTTCATTTAAAAAGTAACCAAGAACATCTTTACCATGAACCGTGTGGTGAACTTCCGGGTGAAACTGAAGCCCTAAGATGGGAAGCAGTTCATGCTTAATTCCGGCAGTAAGACCATTTTCACTCTGAAAAATAAGTTTAAAGTCTTTAGGAAGCACACTCACGTGATCCGAGTGACTCATCCATACGTCACTCTCCGCCGGCATGCCCGGAACATTAAATCCCGGAACCGTACGAAGTTTCGCCAGGCCATATTCACCTTGCACACCCTTCTCTACTTTCCCGCCAAAGTATTGACCAAGGATTTGCATCCCATAACAAATGCCCAAGATAGGAAGCTTAGGACGAGAAAAGAACGGAGAATAATCAGTCGTATCTTCGAAGACACTCTGAGGTCCGCCGGATAAAACCAGGGCCTTCGGCTCTTCGCCTTTTAATTTTTCCAGGGCATCTTCCAGAGTCATAATCTCTGAAGTAAATCCCAACTCACGAAACTTTCTCGTGATGAGTTGAGTATATTGAGAACCAAAATCAACGATCCAAATAGAGCTTTTCATGATTAAACCTGGCGATAGTTAGGAGCTTCTTTAGTAATGATCACATCATGAGGATGAGATTCTTTCAGAGAGGCAGCGGTGATTTTAATGAACTTTGCCTTCTTGTGAAGCTCAGTCATATTCGGAGCGCCCACATAGCCCATTCCAGATCGAACACCACCAACCAGGTGGAAAAGATTTGTTGAAAGCGAACCACGATAAGGCACTTGTCCTTCAATTCCTTCTGGAACAAGTTTTGACATCTCTTCTACTGCACTCTGGCCGTAACGGTCTTTTGACCCTTTCTCCATCGCACCCAGAGAACCCATGCCTCGATACATTTTGTAGGCCCGCCCTTGGTACAGCACCATTTCACCTGGAGCTTCATCAGTTCCCGCGAATAGTGAACCAATCATCACTGTCGAAGCACCACCAGCGAGGGCCTTAAAAATATCGCCTGAGTATTTAATCCCACCATCAGCGATGAATGGAATGCCTGCTTTTTCACAGACTGGCTTGCAATCAAAGATCGCCTGCATCTGAGGAACACCAATTCCCGCGATGATTCGAGTCGTACAAATTGAACCTGGCCCGATCCCTACTTTAATTCCATCAACTCCAGCAGCGATCAGATCTTCGCAAGCTTTTGCAGTTGCTACGTTTCCGGCCACCACATCAACGCTCGCGTTCATTTTTTTGATGGCCTTCACCATCTCGATAACGCCCTTTGAGTGACCATGGGCCGTGTCCACTACGATCGCATCCACATGGGCCTTAATTAGGGTCTCAACGCGTTTTAATTCCTTCTCCCCTACACCACAAGCCGCCGCCACACGCAAGCGGCCAAACTGATCCTTGTTAGCATTAGGGAAGGCAATGGTTTTCTCAATGTCCTTAATGGTAATTAGGCCACGAAGTTTTCCTTCGGCGTTCACGACTGGAAGTTTTTCTACGCGGTGATTTTGAAGAATGCCTTTTGCCTTCTCAAAACTAGTTCCTTCAGGAGCTGTCACAAGGTTCTTTGAAGTCATGATGTCTTTAACTTTCTTTGAAGTGTCAGACACAAAACGAAGATCACGGTTGGTGATCATTCCCACTAAGGTTTTATCTTTCTCCACAACCGGGAAACCTGAAATTTTATATTTCTTCATCAGGTCGAAGAGATCAGAAATTTTTTGATCAGGTGTGACAGTGAAAGGATCAAGAATCATTCCTGATTCATACTTCTTTACCTTCTCCACTTCGAAGGCCTGCTCTTCTGGAGTCATGTTCTTATGGATAACACCAATCCCACCTTCCTGGGCCATCACAATCGCCGTACGCGATTCAGTTACCGTATCCATCGCACTGGAAACGATCGGAATATTCATGGTGATGTTTTTTGAGAATTTGGTTTTTAATTCGACTTCAGTGGGAAGAACTTCTGAGTAATTTGGAACGATGAGAACATCGTCATAGGTCAAAGCTGAATCTTCGGTATAAAACATAAAGCTATCCTTTGATTACCAAAGGATAGCTCATTTAAAGTAGATTTCTAGGGTGGGAACTATATGCGCAGTACGTAGCCCAAGTTCTTGAGCGTTTTGATGTGAGTTGAGAATGGCTTCAACTTTCTGCGAAGATTTGAGAAGTGCGTATCAAGGTTGTTCACTTCAACGTGAACGTCCTTCCAAAGCATATGAATCAAATCATCCTTATGGATCACGCGATTTGGGTTCTGTGAAAGCACAAGAAGAAGTTGATACTCTTTAGGAGTAAGACGCACAGCTTGGTTATTAAGAATGACTTGATGACCATCAAGATCAATAACCAAGTCTTTAAACTTAATCACTTTATTGTTCTGAAGATTTCTCTTCGAGAGGGCAATACGGTTACGGATACGTGCAACAAGCTCTTCAGTTTGAACTGGTTTCAAAAGGAAGTCGTCCGCTCCAATCTCAAGCCCTTTTACTCGTGCACCCATATCTGAGTCACCAGTTAAGAACAGCACTGGAAGGTTTTGCTTTGCGCGTTTTACCTCTTCATAAACCTGGAAACCATCTTTCCCTGGGATGTGAAGATCGAGAAGAATTGCGTCCGTGTGGTTGTTACGGATGAAATCCAAGCCCTTATCCGGCTCAGTAAAAGACTCAATTGTGAATTGGTCTGATAGCGAACTAGAGAGAACCTCTAAAAGATCTTTATTGTCATCAATGATCGTTACATGCATTCGGTTTTTTTCCATAAGATGCTCCATTGAATGCATATTAAGGCATGTTTAGATCGAACTAAAACTCAAGATATCTTAAATATTTTGTGTGTAATTCCAAATCCCCCAAATGGCTGAAATTTTAGGGGATGTTAAGGAGCTTCTAACATATTGAAAAAGCGTTCTAAGTCCTAGTAACTCTTCAGGTCGTCGATGAGCTTTTCTAATTCTTTCGAATACTTAGGCTGTTCTGCAGTGTGCTTCTTTAGAGAGTCCCCAAACTCTTGATTTAAAACGCTCGTTTGAGGCATTTTTTTGCTAGTTTCGGGCCCAACAGATTGAATTGATGCTGGCTGTCTAGGAGCCTCAGTTGGTGCTACATACGGTTCAGTTTTCTGATAACTCGTTCCAAAAATGCGAATTGGTACAGGAGCAGCATCAACAACTACTTTCTTAGTTGTGACCTTCTGCTTGTAGTATTTGTGAGCGCTGCCTGAAACCGAGGCAGGAAGACGATTAGTAGAGATAAAAATGATCTCTCCCTTCTTCACTGGAGCAGGTGCTTTTTCCTCTACTGAAGCAATTGAGCGGGCCTGGGGCTCCTCTGCTTTAATCTTCTCTGGAAGCTGCTTAAACTCAGATAGTGCCTTATTGAGAGAGGCCAGACCTACCTTCGTAGGAGTGCGAGGAATACCATTTTCTACTTCCGGATCAATAAGTGAAAAAGTACCTGCGGCCACAGTGTACTTCATGTTCTTATCCAGAACGTTAGATACTTCTACTTCACCATTCACAACCAGAACTTGTGAGCGAGAGGTAGCTTGATCAAAAGTCGTAATGAATTCACCTTTCCAGAAATCAACAGCTGCATTGGCAGTTGTAAGAGCTAGAGGATGACGAGCATTCACAGATTGAATCCAGGTCTTCCCTTTCTTCAACTGAACTGACTTATTAAAGAACTTCAGATGCGAGCCACCAGTCATGTGATAAGTAGCATCGAAGTAATCATTCAATGTAACTGAAGCACCCTCTTCAACCATCACCTCAGATTTCTCTTCAATGTGTTGGTTTACTTTAAGCGCACTGGTTTTTCCCTCGGGAGTTACCACGAAAACGGTTCCGTTTAACTCTGTCACTTGAGCAACAGGTTTGGCATAAACGGCCAGAGAAAAAGAAAGAAGTAAAAAGCTACTGCTTAATTTTGTAAGAGATGTCTTCATAGTACCTACTTAGGATTTTCCACTCTTCAGTGTTTCTGTATTTAAGGCGAAATTCTTCTACGGTTTTAAGAAACTTCTGATGCTCACCCTGATTGTACTGAGCAAGTGCAAGCCATAGCTTGGCACCACGATAGAACTCAGACTTAGGATAATTCTTCACCAGACGTTCAAGATGTTGTTCAGACCAGTCATAACGTTTACCAGTCTCAAAAGCGGCCACACCTGCTCCGAAAAGCACGCGGTCACTAACGATTTCATGCTTAGGATGGCGAACGATCAGCTCATTATAAAACTGTGCTGACTTCTCATAATTTTTGAAGTGAAGTTCTTTCTCACCAATGGCCAGAAGCTTCTCTGGAGTCCATTTATAGATCTCGTAATTCACAAGATCGTTCGTGTCCATTTTGGGAACGCTGGCGATTTTTCTCACAGGAGTAGTGGCCGCGGGGGCCTTTGCTTGAGAAGCAAAATACTTATTCTTTGATTCAAGTTGTGAGATCTGATATTTGAGATCTGAGATCTGCACCTGGAGAAGACGATTCTCTTTGGCGAGAGCGAGTGCTTTCTTTTCGTACTGTAATTGGGCATCTAATTTCGCCATCACAGTTTTATCCATTCCTCCGAATTTCCAGAGAGAAAAGACATAGCCAAATGCCAGAAGTAGAAACACAAAAAATAGCTTCATAATTGACCCTCAGGGCTCCATTAAACTCGTTTATTTATCGGTAAATTGACTGAAATCTTTAGTTAAAGAATTTGGAAGAAAATGCCGATATCTGCAGCAGGAGTAATCAATATGGCTTTTCGCACACTTGGACTTTGTCTACTTTTCCTCTCAATTTCAGTAGTTGCCCATGCTAACCGTAGCCCGGCCGTAGAGGATTTCGTAGGGATCGAGATAGATCAGCCAGAAGCAACTCCACACGCCAGCGACACTCTCTTCAATCTTGAACAAGACATGACTAAGCTTGAAGAATCGAGAACAAATCCACCTAAGCCTGAACTTGTAGAACCAAGTAAACCATGGAGTGCTTTCTCTATGCTTGCAGTGGTTTTAGGAGTTGGTTTACCGACTTTTGTATGGCTCACAATCATGGGTCACCTTCGTAAAAAGGCCACACTTGAAAGTGCTTCTAATCTGGAAGTGCTGGAGAAGTATCGTAAAGAAAGAGAACTGGCGAAACAAAGCGAAGAGTCTACTCGTAAAGCGTCTTAGAAGCGCTCCCACTCTCCCCGACTTTTGTATTTCATGATTCGTTGAATGTGATTGTACATCACGGCGATTTCGCGCACGCCATCTCCATCAACATCGTAAACGTTCACGTTATAATCGCGACGCCAGTACTGCTCCCGCTGGGCCTCTTTTTCGTGATAAAAATGTGGCCCTTCAGTCATTGAAATGTTGTTGAGATCATTGTCCTCAAAGGAAAGAACATAGATTCTGCCAGTTGATTCAAAACGCTTTCCCTTGGTACTTCCTTCATCCAGGAAAACAATCGCGACCTTGACCTTTTGGGAAATATTCACGAGTTTGATTTTATAAATAGCACTCTCGGACCCCATTGCGAGCATCTTACCCTCAAAGATTTTTCTCTGAGAAGGATCGCGGATTTCGAGCCAATCTACCCCGTCCCTTTTTTGAGGGATGATAGATTCCTCAAAACCGTCGCCGTTTAAATCGTAACGATAAGAAGATCCCTGGACATTGAATTGGGGAAGGAAGGTCTCTTTGTGTTCTTCACCCAATTTTGGGAGTTCCCCAGTGAGAATCTGGCGAAAATAGCGTTCATCCTGAGAAAAACCCAGTCCGGAATAAACCAGCAGAACTAACAAAAAGAGCCAATGATGCACCATGAGTCCATTGTAACTTAAAGTTCCGTTTGTTAGTATCTTCTGGTTTAAAGGAAGGTTTTGCATGATTATTTCGCTCGGTTTTATCCGTTCTTCTAGCCAAGTGCTGATCAAGGAACTTAATTGGCTTCAAAATAGCCTTGAGACTCGAATTATCGACGTTACTGATCTTGCTGATCAAAACCTCCAGGCTTTATTTATCCACGATAATGAGCACTACAGCTCGCTAGTGAGCCTTCTTGAAAAAGAAAAGGCCTTCTACCCTATCCTGGACGCTAATGACGAAAACCTAACCCTATCTTCTTTTGAATCAATGCCTGCTCAGCAGTTCCGCGATATTTACCTGAAGGTACTTAACCGCTGGACCATGCACCAGAACTTCAGCTCTATTGAGAATGTTTGGAAAATCACGAATCACTTCCGTGAACTTTGGAAAAAAGACCGTATCACGTTCTTTGAAGAGTTCTGGTACTGGATGAAGAGAAACATCGGTGCAACTGAAATGACGATGCTTTTCAACGATGTGATTTCGACTGAAGAGAAAGATGAGAACAACGAGAAGAAAGAACGTCCAAAACTTACTACCTCTCTTCTTTCTGGTACTAAGAAATGTAATTTCCAACAAGGTGCCGCCAAAGAAAGAGAACTTATGGCGAGCTACATTGATAAATTCCATGATGTATTCGAAGTAACTGAATTCAATCCATCGAAAGGTCAGTTCGTAGCAACTGCTCAGATTGAAAGAAGCCCGATTATGTTTATGGCGAGAACTGCTCAGTTGAATCAGTTGCAGAGAACTGTTTTAGCGGCGGTGTTTAACGGACTGCAAGTTTAATCCAAAATAAAAAAGGCCACGAAAGTGGCCTTTTTTTTTGTAATTCATTTTCATTTCAAATAGTTTCATTTTTAGAAAATCATTAAATTCAGACTTCAATCAACTACTTCTTGGCAATCAAACTTGATATTCCAATTTGGAAGATCAAAAAGGTGATATCAATTATTTAAAATAGTTTTCGAGAGATTAGATAGTCTTGAAGCAGAAACACCAATCCTTCCACATAAGCGCAAAAGGATTGGACTAAAAAATAAGGACTAACTTCCAAAATGCCCTAACGGCTCCCCAGCAAGAACATGAAAGTGAGTATGAAAAACTGTCTGGCCCGCATTCGGTCCAAGGTTTGTCACAACTCTGAATCCGCCTTTTTCAAGACCTTCGTTCATGGTGTAAGTGCGAATAGCATTAAACACATCTGAAAGCTCTTTAGGATCGTTTTTAGCGAGATCATTAATGTCTTTAGTGTGCGACTTATGAATAAAGAGCTGATGAATCTTCGCCTGAGGACGCAGGTCCTTAAAGCCAATCACGGTTTCATTTTCAAAAATCTTAGTTGAAGGAATTTCACCCTTAACAATTTTACAGAAAATGCAGTCGCTCATATTACCCCTTCACGCGCTCGATTTTGGCACCGAGCCCAGTTAGTTTCTCGTCGATTTTCTCATAACCACGATCCAGATGGTAGACACGCTGAATTTCACTCTGACCTTGGGCCACAAGTGCGCAAAGAATAAGTGCAGCAGATGCTCTTAAGTCCGTACACATTACTGGTGCAGCACTTAAAGATTCCACGCCTTCAATCGTCGCAGAGTTACCTTTAATCGTTACCTTTGTACCCATACGTGCCATCTCCGGAACGTGCATGAAACGGTTTTCAAAAATTGTTTCAGTCACAACCGAATTACCATCAACCACACTCATGAGCGCCATCATCTGGGCCTGAACGTCAGTTGGAAAACCTGGATAAGGAGCAGTATCAATGATGGCACCTTTTAGACGGTTTGATTTTTTCACATGAACAAAATCATTTCCAAGTTCAAGGTTCGCACCCATCTTCGTCAGAGTATCTAAAACGTTTGTTAAGTGCTTCGGATTGAAGCCTTCAACTTTCACATCTCCACCACTCATAATACCTGCGATGATAAATGTGGCGGCCTCAATACGGTCACCAATCACGCGGTATGGTTTAGCAGGAGCTTTTAGTTTTTTGATGTCCATTCCATGAATGGTGATGCGAGATGTTCCAGCACCTTCAATATTTACACCTTGAGCGATTAAGAAATCAGCAAGGTCATCAATCTCTGGCTCCATTGCTGCGTTCTCAATAACTGTTTCACCTTCGGCAAGAACTGCGGCCATCATGATGTTCTCAGTGGCACCAACACTTGGGAAAGGAAGAGTAACAACAGCACCTTTAAGCTTGTCGCATTTCGCTTTGATGTAACCATTCTCAATTTGAATTTCAGCGCCAAGTTTTTCCATTCCCATCAAGTGAATATCAACTGGACGAGCACCAATGGCACAACCTCCAGGAAGAGAAACCGAAGCAACACCATAACGAGCAAGAAGAGGTCCAAGTACCAGAACCGAAGCTCTCATGGTTTTTACCAGTGAGTAGTCTGCGTGTTGATTTTCTAAGTGTGAAGCATCAAGCACAATTTCGTCACCTGACTTCGAAACTTTCACACCCATGCTCTGAAGTAGTTTTACAATCGTTCCAACGTCCATGAGATCAGGAATCTTTGTGAACGTTACTGGATATGGACACAGAAGTGTTGCCGCTAGAATTGGTAGAGTTGCGTTTTTAGCTGAAGATATATGAACAGATCCCTTTAATTGACATGGGCCCGTTACGAGTAGTTTATCCATTGATTTCCGCCTTGAAGTAGGATGAATCAATTTTATGAGGAAAGTAAGATAGAGAAAAGCGGTAATTCATTTCAAGTAAGGCGTCATATTTCTTTTAGATCCAAGGATCTGGCCCTAGGAAATTGTGGCATGACTCTTGGACTAAAGGTCATCTTTAAGACCCCCTGTCCAAAAGGTGCCAGGTTGAAGATGGATAAGTTATTGGAAGAGCTGATTAGGAAGTACGAAGTTCACCTTCAAGATGGGCTGGATTGTCTTGCAGACATGAGAAAAGGGTCTACGAATTACCAAACTCAATTCAGCATTAATTCCATTTGGAGAATGCTATTAAAAGATTTAAGAGAATTATCCGATAAGGTCCAACATGATAGTCATAAAAAAGGACAGTGAAGATTTCAAACGATTAAGCTTAGAAGTGCTTGATGCGTGTCCAGTGAATACTTCAAAAGAGTTTATGGATGGATACATCGATTTCGTTGATGCAATCTTCGAGGAACTAGAAGGTTTTTCTAATATCTTTTGGAATTACAGAGCAGGAACCTGTGAGATTGACTTCGAGTTAATCTTTGATAGTGCCAATAAAACCGTTACCAAAAGATCTTCCTCAATCGAATTCCTGAGAGGCGCCAGACTCGCTGAAAAAGAAACCCTCGCCGCAATGATCTTCGCCTTTAAGTTCGAACCCAAGCACCAAGAAGCTTAGGCTTTCTTCCCTCTCAAGAAGCGGTTACTTCCACCAAAATCTTTTATCACGATGACTTCCTGAAAACTAAGCTCTTTCAAAATCTTTGCTTGTGCTTCAAGCTCCAGCTCATGCCCTTCCATCATGAAGACTCCACCAGGCAGCAAGTGATCGCGAACCTGAGTAAAGAAGGTTGTAAACCAGGCATTATAGTTTTGGTCATCTAAGAAAAGCGCCATATGTGGTTCATGCATATCAACTTGTTGGTGAACTAAGTCACGGTGACTCTTAGACTTGATGTATGGAGGATTAGAGACAATCAGTTCAAAGGACTCATGCACCTCTTTCAATCTATCTGACTTTAGAAACTCACAACGATCTAAAAGGCGAAGCCTTCTGGCATTGGTTTGTGCCACTTTTAAAGCGTCTGGAGAAAGATCAACTCCAAGACCAGTCAAGGCCACATTTTTTAAAAGAAGCGAGAGAAGAATCACTCCACTTCCTGTCCCTACATCCAGCACATTGGAGTAAGACTTTTTCTCTCTCACGAGAATATCCACGAACTCTTCAGTTTCAGGTCTTGGAATAAGAACTCGAGAATTCACATAAAAAACATTCTCGTAGAATTCGGCCTTCTCCAGCAGATAAGCAAAGGGAATGCCTTTCAAAAAATCGTTTTCTAATTCTTTTGTGGTTTTAACTGAGACCGAACAACTCGCCTGATCAAGGGCGAGCTTGGGATGAGTTAAGCGGTGTTTTAAAATGTCCTGAACTTCTCGCAAAAAGCGCTGAAGATTTAAACCAGGATAATGATGACCTAACTCAGTTTCACGCTGATAAAAGAAGGAACTCCAGGATTCTCTGAGAGTTTCTATTCTTCTGTCCCTTGAAGAAGGATCGCCTGGTTGTGAGCAATCAAAGCGTCGATTACTTCATCAACGTCGCCGTTCATGAAGGCAGGAAGGTTATAAATCGTATAGTTGATTCGGTGATCTGAAATACGACCCTGAGGATAGTTATATGTTCTGATACGTTCAGAACGGTCACCCGTACCTACGAGACCTTTTCTCATAGAAGCTTCCTTGTTGGCCGCTTCCTGAACTTTTAAGTCATAGAGTTTTGTTTTTAAAATTTTGAACGCTTTCTCTTTGTTCTTCAACTGAGAACGCTCATCCTGCATGGCAATTACGATACCAGTAGGAATGTGAGTAAGACGAACCGCTGAATCGGTGGTGTTTACTGACTGACCACCCGAACCTGATGAACGGTAAACGTCCACGCGGATTTCGTTCATATCAAGCACGATGTCCCCTACTTCGTCTGCTTCAGGCATTACGGCCACTGTAATCGTTGAAGTATGGATACGGCCCTGAGCTTCGGTATCAGGAACACGTTGAACACGGTGTACACCCGATTCATATTTCATCTTCGAGTAAACTTTTTCACCCGAAACGTTCACGATGATCTCTTTAAGACCTCTGTCACCTTCTGAAATTGATACAACTTCAGAGCGCCAGCCTTTACCGTTGAAATAGTTTTTATACATACGCCAAACATCTGCCACGAAGATAGAAGCTTCGTCACCGCCGGCACCAGCACGAATCTCAAGGATTACGTTACGATCGTCGTTTGGATCTTTTGGAAGAAGAAGAAGTTTAAGCTCGTGCTCTACTGTTGGTAGGCCCTTTTCAAGCTCGGCGAGTTCTTCCTTCGCCATTTCACGCATCTCTTCATCTTTTTCATTATGAATGATGTCTTTGTTGCCTTCGATATCAGCAACCATCTTTTTATATTCTTTGTATTTGATAACGATAGGTTCAAGGTTCGCGCGTTCTGCGTTTGTCTCTCTTAATTCTTGAGCACGATCATAAAGTGAGGGATCGGCCAATCTTTCAGTTAGAATTTCAAAACGTCTGACAACAGCATCTAATTTATCGAACACGGGAATTTTCCTTCAGGGATTACTACTCTAAGAATTCTTTCAGAGTCGAATTGGTAGTTTCAATTTCGGTGATGTTCTGGATATCAATTTCTTCCAGGTTCAACACTTTGCTTTTAGCATCTTTAAGATTGTATTTGTCCTCTAGAAACAACACGGCCTTGATCGAAGAAAGAGCAACTTCAAGTTGCTGATCATCCGGCTCTTTAGTCGTTAATTTCTGAAGAAGCATACCCGGAGCACTCATTGCTCTTGCCCACCATTGATCAGAACACTTACCAGCAGTTTTAATAAGCTCATAGCTGATACCAGCAACTGGTAACATCAATGCCACTTTAAACAACACGGCCACAACGTGACGAAGAATTGGTGGAAGATTTGTTCCGATCGGTACCAGAGTGAATACCGCAGAGAACATGATGATCGAAATCAGAATTAAAAAGAAGATGAAACTTGTACCGCAACGTGGGTGAAGAGTTGTGAACTTACGAGCATTATCAACCGTAAGATCCATTCCTGCTTCAAATGTCGCAATCGATTTATGTTCGGCCCCGTGATATTGAAACACGCGATAAACGTCTTTCATAAACGAGATACCCCAAATGTAACTGACGAAGATAATTGCTTTCACGACACCGTCGACAGCATGGAAGGCAAAACTATCAAGTGTCCAGCTCTGACCGAACAAGTCACCGATAGCAAACGCAATCATATGAGGAGCAAATACGAATAAACCGATACCAAAAGAAAAAGACACGGCCATTGTTAGGAAAGTGGCGATATCAACTTTCTCTTTCTTCTTTTGAGAAGCCTCGAACTCCTCAATCGTTTTACCCTTTTTAAGGGCCTTTTCTCTTTCTTCTTCTGCCATAGCAATGTTGGCAGAATAATTTAGTGACACCAGACCATTGGCCATAGTTTCAACTAACATCAGAACACCACGCAGACCTGGCTTCTTTAAGAAATCGAGTTTTTTCGAGAGACCATACCATTGGTCGCGACGAAGACGAATGCTTCCATCCGGCTTTCTAACCGCAACAACAAATGCGTTTGGAGATCTCATCATCACTCCCTCAATAACGGCCTGTCCACCGATAGAGGTATATTGCTTCGTCGTGAGAAGAATGATGCGTTTTAAGGTCTTAATCATCCGTTCATTTTATCCAAGAAAGCGATGTTGGTCTTCGTATCTCTCATACGTTCAAGGATAAATTCCATAGAATCCATAGTATTCATAGGGTTAAGTACTCGACGAAGGACGAACACTCTCTGAAGATCTTTGTCGGCCATAAGGAGATCTTCCTTACGAGTAGACGATTTGTTGATATCCAGACACGGGAATACACGCTTCTCCATAAGTTTACGGTCAAGCTGGATTTCCGAGTTACCTGTACCTTTGAATTCCTCGAAGATAACTTCATCCATACGCGAACCAGTATCGATAAGCGCAGTTGCGATGATTGTAAGGGATCCACCATTCTCGATGTTACGAGCGGCACCGAAGAAACGCTTAGGCTTGTGAAGGGCGTTCGAATCCACACCACCCGAAAGGATCTTACCAGACGGTGGAACAACTGTGTTGTAAGCACGAGCAAGACGAGTGATTGAATCCAGAAGGATCACTACGTGTTGTTTAGCTTCAACCAGACGTTTAGCTTTTTCAATTACCATTTCAGCAACCTGTACGTGACGAGTAGCAGGTTCATCGAATGTCGAAGAAACTACTTCTGCGCGTACGTTACGCTTCATATCTGTTACTTCTTCCGGACGTTCATCGATCAGAAGAACGATAAGTTTTGCTTCCGGATGATTATCAGAGATTGAGTTAGCAATGTCCTGCATAAGCATGGTTTTACCAGCTTTAGGAGGAGCAACGATCAAACAACGCTGACCAAAACCTTGTGGAACGAAAAGATCGATCACACGAGTTGAATAGTTAGTTGGTTTTGATTCAAGTTGGATTTTCTTATTCGGATAAAGCGGAGTTAAGTTATCGAATAGAACCGTTGAACGGTGAGCTTCCGGATCACGGAAGTTAATGTGATTTACTTTTAGAAGTGCGAAGTAACGCTCGCCTTCTTTCGGAGTACGGATCTGACCTTCAATTGTGTCACCAGTACGAAGACCGAAACGACGGATTTGAGAAGGAGAAACGTAGATATCATCCGCACCTGGTAGGTAGTTATAAGATGGAGAACGAAGGAAACCGAAACCATCTGGAAGAATTTCTAGAACACCATCACCGAAGATCTCTTCATTATCTTTTGATTTTTTAGTGAGGAGCGAGAAGATAAGTTCGTGCTTCTTTAAACCGGCCGCGTTTTCAATCTGGGCCTCTTCCGCCATTCTGGTTAGTTCTTCGATGTCTTTTTCACGTAGTGCACTTAAATGCATTCTGTCTCCAGGATTAGATGGAACTCTATTTGTTTGTTCAGTTGGTGATGAATGTCTTGGCTGATCGTCTTGGAAACGTTGACGAGGTTCGCCACGGTGTTCTCCACGATCTCCACCGCGATTTTGCGGATGACGACCACGAGGGCCTTGATCACGATCACCACGATCTTGGCGTGGTGGTCTCTGCTCACGCGGTTCACGTTGTTCACGTGGCTCGCGAGCTGGTGCTGCTTCTTTTGCTTCAACTTCTGGAGTTGTTTCAGCTTCAGCACTCACGGTTTCGGTTTGATCATCTTGAACGGATTTTCTTGGTTTTTTGGTTGTCATGAAATTTTTTGTTTGGGAATTTGGCCGTCGATTAAGATGGCCGGTCGATATAACTGTCTGATTCCTGACTATCTTAACCCGAAATGCACCAATGTCAATTTCTTGTTTTAGCTCCCTGTATAATCTCTGGATTTCAACGGGTTACAAAAATTTAACTACCTACTGGATTAGTCCGTAAATTTTCCGTAAAATGAGCGCATGCGAAAAATCATTCACATTGATATGGACGCGTTCTTTGCGGCAGTCGAAATGCGGGACAACCCTGCCCTTCGAAATGTTCCAATGGCCGTGGGAGGATCGTCGGATCGACGTGGAGTGATTTCAACTTCCAACTATGAGGCCCGAAAGTATGGCGTTCGTTCGGCCATGCCGACCAAGACTGCGCTTAAACTCTGCCCTCACCTGGTTCTGGTCCGCGGAAGAATGTCTAAATATAAAGAGGCCTCCGACATCGTGTTCGAAATTTTTCATGAGTATACGGACCTCGTTCAAGGTCTATCACTGGATGAGGCCTATCTTGATGTCACGGACTGCGATATGTTTCAAAACTCGGCCACCTGGATTGCTCAGGACATCCGTAAAAAAATTTATGAGAGAACCGGAGGGCTCACAGCTTCCGCGGGAATTGCTCCTAATAAGTTGATCGCTAAAATCGCAAGTGATTATAGAAAGCCGAATGGCCAATTCACTGTCGCGCCCAAAGACATTGAAGACTTTATGAAAACCATTCCGATTGAACGCATTCACGGGATCGGTAAAGTGACGGCCAAACATATGCATGAGATGGGAATTAAAACTTGTCTTGATATGCAGGGCTACACTCGCAGTGAACTTATTTATCACTTTGGCAAATTCGGAGACGCGCTTTTTGATTATTGCCGTGGTCACGATGAGCGAGAAGTTGAGACGGAATATGAAAGAAAGTCTCTAGGGACTGAGGAAACTTTTTCTAAGGACATTTCCAATTTTGATGAGATGAAAATTCATTTGGTCCGCATGGTGGAAGAAGTTAAAAACGATCTTGCTCACTATGAAGATCGAACTGTAAAAAATCTTCACGTGAAAATTAAGTATTTCGACTTCAAGCAAACCACCATCGAAAGACAGATGCCTTTTAATGAAGAAAGTTTTGTCTATCTATTAGAAGAACGTTGGGCCCAGGATCCCCGACCGGTTCGTCTCTTAGGAGTGGGAGTAAAATTTGAAGAGGAAAAGGTCATGGATGAGAACAACTATCAACTCTCGCTTTTGACGGAACCAAAGCTTTAAGCTACAACGAACATCATGTCAGAATTTGCACTACCAACCGATCATCCTCTTCATTTAAAGACCGTTCTTGCGATGGATTTCGGGGAGAAGTTTATTGGAGTTGCCACTTTTTGCGTGAATCGTGATCCCTTTCCTACCCCATACGGCAGAATTCAAAACACAGGTCCGGATGCCGTCATCAAAGAACTCAAACGAATTATTGATGATGAATTTGTGGATCTGATCGTCATTGGCCTTCCGCATTTGACCGATGGGCAAAAGACAAGCACCACTACTAAGGCGCAAAATTTTGTGAACTTTATACGGGAGCATTTTACTCTCCCTATTGAGGAGCAAGATGAGACTCTGTCGACTTTTGAGGCCGAATCTCGAATGAAAAATTCCCCACGCTATAATTTCCAAGTGGATCTGAAGCAAATTGATGCGGTCGCGGCCAGTGTGATTTTGGAAGATTTTATCCGCCGCACAAAGCATCGTCCTGGTTTATAATCTATTGATATAACTCTATCGGATGGATTCGATGCTAAAGAAAACTCTATTCGCAACATTGGTTGCGGCCCCTTTACTTGCACTTATTATGCTTTCAGTAGTAGTGGCGTTCATCTTTAATCAAAGCTACACAGGCCCGGACAAAACCTTCACTGTAAAAAGTGGAGAAACTTTCGGGAGAATTAACCGTCGTCTTTATGATGAAGGTCTTATTCCGAATACTCGTGTGTTCCACTACTACGCTAAATATAAAGGTCTTATGTCGAAGTTTCGTGCCGGTAACTTTACCATCACGACTGGCTCAAACATGGGGCAAGTATTAGATACATTAGTTTATGGTCAGCCAAATCTTACGAGTGTCACAATTCCGGAAGGAAAAAACATGTACGAGATCGCGAGGATTTTCGCGAACGCCGGCATCACGACTGAAACGGAATTTCTGGATGCTGTTAAACATCCAGGTCTGATCACCCAATTAAGTGCCCAGGCGCAGAACCTAGAGGGTTATCTTTATCCTGAGACTTATCGATTCGCTCCTAACACTTCTGCTAAAACAGTTGTGAAGGCCATGATTGATTTATTTAATGAGAGAACTAAAAACATTGATTTCAATCACCCGTTCTTAAATAAACATCAGGTGATCACTCTTGCCTCAGTGGTTGAAAAAGAAACAGGTGCCAAAGTAGAACGTCCGGCCATTGCAGGTGTTTTCACGAATCGTTTGAAAAAGCGCATGCGCCTTCAATCAGATCCCACAACTATCTACGGTATCTGGTCTCGCTATCAAGGTAACATCAAGAAGGCCGACCTTCTGGAAATGACTCCTTATAATACATATAAAATTCCAGCATTACCTCAAGGCCCGATTTCAAACCCCAGTCTAGAGGCGATCCAAGCTGTGCTTAATCCTGCTCAACATGATTTCCTTTATTTTGTTAGTAAGAACGATGGAACGCACGTTTTCTCTAAGACCTATCAGGACCATGAGAAAGCAGTTCAAAGTTTTCAGAGGAATTCAAAGGCAAGAGAAGGAAAGAGCTGGAGAAATCTTAAGCAGTAATTATTCTTCGATGAAAGATTCTTCGCAGGTCTCGGACATTTCCGGGAAGGTCTTATTTACAGCATCATTCCACATGTAAACTGTAGATGACTTCATACTGCGAAGACTCTTTAGTGAGAATTGCAGGAAGAACTTTTCATTCTTCGTATCCACCGCCGCTCCGTAAATTCGACCATACTCATCCATTGCACGTTTAAATGTACTATTTGGAAGGGCCATTTCCATCACATAATTATTGCGAGTGTTATTCAGAGTTGCGATCCAGCTAGCAAGAGGCTTGAAGCACTTTGGATAAACTTCTGCGCGCTGATAATCACCATTCGGAATGAGTTTTACTCCGAAACTGATGTATTTGCTGGCCGATTCAAGTGAAGCTTCAAGTTTTTTCTTAAGATCAGCAAAGCAGTTACTGTTTGAAAGCATTTCAGAGCGAAGGCGATCGACCTTGTTATAGTTCAGGTCTTTTGTACATTCTTTCTCATCCAGCATTTCACTGTTATCGATAGTTGGAGCACAAGCAAAACTTGTGGCATGAAACATCTGTCTTAGCGAAGTTGTAAGAAGGCCGGTCGACTCTAAGTAAGTTCTTAGTTTCGCATCCATATTCGAAGACACGACGGCACGGACTTTACCTTTTGAATCGAGAATTGGAGCGCCGGTATTTCCATTCTTCATTTCACAGTTGTTGAAAACCATACTTGGTGAAGAGATGTTTGAAGCAAGCGGGTTGATGTAAGTATTGTAAGCGGCCTCACAGTACTCACGACGAATAATGGCGGTATAGTCATCTTGTTGGTCCACAAACCATGTTTGATATTCTTTCGCATTGGCCAGACCATCACGACTAATACTTGCCTGACGACGATTAGATAAAGGAGTAGAAAGTTCAAGGAAGCTCACATCATCACGCCAAAGAATAGGATCATTGCCGTCTAATTGAGAAACTTGAAGAACTTGCTTACAGCCCACTCTTTCGGCCGGACGATTCGAAGTTTTTGGAAAAAAGAAGAAAATATCACGACTACAGTCCTGTCCTACTAATCTCAAAAGATTTGGTAAACAGCTTGAACTTGTGGCCACTGTATTTTCATTAACCAGAAAACCGGTACAGAAGTTTAGTTTGTTATTGTTAACAACTGCGATCTTAGTCAGATAGTTAGGGCAGGCCTGATTTCCGTCACACGCAACTTCCTGACGAGAAAGAAGCATGTCCATTTCAGACGGCTCTAGATTTGGACGAGAAGCCACGAATTCATTATCGTTCTTGGCCTTCTTCCCGCATCCAACGAAGACACCCATCCCCAACAGCAATGTAGTGGTTAACAAGAAACGCAATGACATCAGTAGTCAGCTCCTGACTTACGGATGTGGACCATTGGTTTAGATTCCTCACTCATTTTATAAGAAGAGAGAACTTTGGCGTAAACGATGTCGTGATCACCCGGTTTAACCGAATCGATCATCTGACACTCGATAGCAGATTTCGCCTGATTCAAAATGACGCCGCCATTGGCACCAATCTGATGAGGCAACTCGCTAAACGGATTACTGGCCGGGTCATACCCTTTCCAGAAATGTTTAAGGTAAGACTTGTCGTGGTCGCCGACAATGTTAATCGCAAAAGGTTTACCAGATTTGATCAGGTCGTAAGCTGGGCGGCCCGGCTTGATGGCAAGAGAAACGATCATTGGACTAAAAGACGCCTGCTGAACCCAGCTGGCCAGATAGCCATCGATCACACCTGTAGCAGTATCTTGTACGGCCACAATAAACAGACCCGAAGGAATATGCCCAACAGAGGTAGCAATATCGCTAAGCAGCATAAATCCTCGTTTTCATTAATGTCATAATTAACCTTAGCGAGCCAAAAGCAGATTTGTCAAATTTGACCTTAAGAAAACCTTAACGCAGAGCTTTTTATTCAATTTTTGGTAAATTATTGCCGATAAGATGTGTCACTTGAGTCGTGCCCCCTATACCTTTAAAATAGAGGGAAGTGGGTCGTTTTCAAGGCTCGTTTATTATCGGACTCCAGGGAGGATCCTGTGGATAAAAAGAAATTGGAACATTTCAAAGAGTTGCTGCTGAAACAACGTCAGCAAATCTTGAATGTAGGCCTTCTTAACAAATCTGAGGACTTGCATGTTGCGGAAGAGGATCTTTCGGACGAAACAGACCTTGCTTCTTCACTTATTCAACAACAATTGAACTGCACGATCCGTGATCGCGAATATGCAAAACTACGCCGTATCGATGCTGCTCTTGATAGAATCGCAGAAGGTACTTACGGCCACTGTGAAGAGTGTGACGAAGAAATCGGTATGAAACGTCTGGAAAACCAGCCATGGGCCGAACTTTGTATTACTCACGCTGAAGAAAAAGAGCGTGAAGAATCGCAGGTTTGGAAACAGGCCTAGTCCTAAATTCAGTCCTAATCAAAAGGACCCTTCAAGGGTCCTTTTTTTATGCCCAAAAGTTAGTGTCTATATATTAGACAACTCTCACAAATCAGACACCCAAACCCACCTAACCCCTGAATACCCTATCCCCAAACTTGGCAAACGGCTTGCTTTACATAATTACACGGAAGCTTGAACGCTTCCCCTTTTGAACTTTAACCGTGGTAAGGATTGGGAATGAAAAAAGCTGTTAAAACACTCTTCGTAGTAGCCCTCAGCTTAAAGCTTTCAGTAGCAGCAGCTGCCGGTCTAGCTTACAACCCAGAACTTCTTATCTCTCGTTACGCTTCATGGGGTATCGATCCAGATAAACACCTGGCCTCTATCAATCTGAAAGAATCTTGGAACAACTTCAAAAAGAACAAAGATATCGTAGTTGCCGTAGTTGATACTGGTATCCAGGGTGACCACGCTTTCCTAATCAATAATATCTACGTTCCACACGGGAAAGTTTCATCAACAAATTTTGGTGTAGATTTCTCTGGCGAGAAAGTAACAAATGCTCCAACAGATGCTCACGGTCACGGAACTCACGTTGCCGGTATCGTGAAGTCGATCTTCCCAGAAGTTAAAATCCTGGCCCTTAAATATTACAATCCAAAAGCTTCTGGTCAGGCGAACCTAGATGCAACTATCAAAGCTCTTAAATATGCTGTTGATAATAACGTTGATGTCATCAACTACTCTGGCGGCGGTCCTGAAGCTTCAGTAGAAGAACTTCGCGTTCTTAAAGAAGCTGAAAAGAAAGGTATCCTTGTTATCGCAGCAGCTGGTAACGAGCGTTCAAACATTGACGACAAGCGCCACGCTTACTACCCGGCTTCATACGGTCTATCTAATATCATTACTGTTGGTGCTCACGATGATGGTCTTAACATAATCCCTTCTTCTAACTACGGTAAGAACTCAGTTGATATCGCAGCTCCTGGTCACCGCATCCGTTCAGCGATTCCAAATAACGGTGCTGGTTATATGACTGGTACATCTCAAGCGACTGCTTTCGTAACTGGTGTTGCTGCTATGATTAAGTCAAAGCACCCATCTCTTAAATACGATCAAATCAAGAACATCATCCTTTCGTCTTCTCTTAAAGTGAAAAACTTTGATGGTAAGATCCTTGGTGCTGGTAAACTTGATGCTGGTCGCGCAATCGAACTAGCTGATCAAGTGAACAATAAACTTGGTACTCCAGCTGCTCGCGCTGTAGCTAACCGTTAATAATTACCCTACAATGAAGGGATGAAGTTAAAGTCCCTTATTCTCTCCCTATCTCTTACTGTAGTTGCGGGCGGACTCTATGCCCTTTGTTATCCCTCAATTTTCGGCGATGGCTGGTTTCCACTATTATTTTTGGCTTTGCCTTTTTTCCTGTGGCGCCTGGAAGTTGCTCCTAATGTGAAGAGCACTTTGCTGCATATTCTCGCCTACAATCTTGGTTTAAATCTCGTTGGCTATTATTGGATCCCTCATACACTTCGTGAGTTTGGGCAACTGCCTTGGATCATCTCTGTTTTATTGGGGCTCTTGTTCTCACTCATTCTTCAACCTCACTGGTGGTTGTACGCGGTCTGGAAAAGATGGCGTCCGGACTTTCAGTGGTACTCGCAGAAAGGGATTCTCATCACGGCGTTTGTGATGACGATTATGGAGAGATATTTTCCACAGCAGTTTCCTTCTTATGCGGGAAGCCCTTGGCTGAATTTGGCGCCTTACTTGGGGCTTGCTCCGATTTTAGGTGTGGTGGCCTTTAGTTTTATGACTTATTGGGTCTCCCTTGAAACCTTCACTCAACTCGCATTGAAGAAGTTCCGTCCGCAAGTGTGGATCGCACTCGTGGCCTTTGTTGCTCTGAATGCGATTTCTCCTCTGAAAGACACACTTTCTGATAAGACACTTCCGGTTCGTGTGGTTCAGGCGAACATCGGAAACTTTTTGAAAGTTTCTTCTGAAAAGGGTGACGAAAATTCTTATCAGTCGATCAATAAGAAATATCTGGATCTCTCGACAGTTCAGAATGGCTTCAATCCTGAACTCATCGTGTGGCCAGAGACCGCTTATCCCAACGCCTTCGTGGGTGAACGCACTCGTTTAGATTTTATTTTCCAGGACATCATGAACATCACCAAAGCAGAGATGCTGGTGGGTGGGTATGATCAGGATCCAACGAAGTCACCTTTTGATTTTATGGAAACTGTTTTCAACTCTTCAGTTCTTATGAGTGATAACAAATTTAAAGTCGCTTATCACAAGAACATCTTGATTCCATTTGGTGAGACCCTTCCTTTTGGGCCGTTTAATCGCCAGATCATTTCGATTGTTCCGGCCGTTTCACTTTTCGCTCGCGGTGAAGGCACTCCTTTGATGGAAACGAGAACTGGTTATCGCTTCGTTACTCCGATTTGTTACGAGATCCTAGAGAGTAACTACATGAGGGGCCTTCTTAATCAGTGGAAGGAAACGCGCTTCATTGTGAATCACACAAACGATTCTTGGTATGGCGATACTGCCGAACCTTATCAGCATTTGTTTCTCTCAAAATGGCGTGCCCTTGAGTTTCAACTTCCGATTGTGAGAAGTACGAATACTGGTATTACCTCGGTGATTTTTCCGGATGGTTCTGAGTCGAAGAGACTTGAGATTGGGACTGAGGGAACTCTAGATGTGAATGTTCCCATGGGAACTGGTCTGAGTACTCCGTATCAAGAATATGGAGTGTTTCCAGTTGTGGGCATTTTCTTAGTTCTGATGCTGGTGACTTGGTTTCTCGAGAGAAGAAAAGATTAATCCAAAATTTTTTAGATCTGTTTTGTAGAGATGTAGGTCTGTGCCTCTGAAATTGTATGAGTGGTACAGACGAAGTCCCAATTTCTCACTCAAGCGAACTCCTTCAGGACTTACGCATTCAGCGAAAATAAATGAAGAGCTAGAGACTTCTTTCTCATAACTTTTTACGCCAAAACACATTTGCTTAATCATGTGAGTAGAAGCGTGAATGTTCTTACCATAAATCGAATAGACAAAGAAATAGACTGGAGATTCTGGATTGCGGTCTAGGTTGAAGTCAGTGAGTTCAAAGTCACCTTCATCATTTTCATCATCCGTAATTTTGTGAAGTCCTACTTCATTAAAAGGAAGCACGATTAAGTGGCCGACAAGTTCTTTATTTGAATAGATGACCTGAAAAAGTTCCGGATATTTATGAGAGAGAATTTTTAAGATGTGATCAGGAATGTGTTCTTGTTCCCCATAAATGTCATCCATTTGTTTCGTGACTTCACGAAAGTTCTGAGTTTCATTCAGGGAAACAAGTTTGTATTTCATTTGCTAAGTGATGAATTAAATCCCGCTTTGAAGAGATCATGGAGTCTTAGAACACCTTTGAACTCACCTTCATCAACAACCGGAGAGACGTTCAATGGGCGTGACGGATTTTCCATGATTTTGAGAGCATCAAAAGCAAGTGTCGTTGAAGCGACCGTCGTCGGCTTTGCTGTCATAATGTCTTTCACAGGTGTTTTGATGGCGTCAGCTGATTTAGCAAAAGCACGTCTGATATCACCTTCAACCAAAATTCCCAGCATTTTTGAACCTGAGATAATCGCACACATGCCGACTGGTTTTTGAGTCATGGCAAGAATGGCGTCCTGAAGAGTGGCATTATCAGCAACAGTTGGACAATCACTTGCTTTAATCATTAAGCGATCAACTGTTAATGAAAGAGATTTACCAAGAAGACCCGCTGGATGGTTGACCGCAAATTTTTCTTTCGAAACACCCATCACATTTTCATATAGCACGGCCATGGCATCACCCATCGCAAGGGCAAGTGTTGTACTTGTAGTCGGAGCAAGATCATTGATACAAGCTTCTTTTTCTACTGAAGCATCCAAAACAAGACCTGACTTATGAGAAATAGGAGAATCAACCTTCCCTACCAATGCCACAATTCTTTCTTTCGGAATCTGCACGTAAGGGATCATATTAAGTAGTTCTTCAGTCGTACCGGATTTACTAATAAGCACTATGGCATCAAGTTTTGTCACTCGACCTAGATCACCGTGCATGGCCTCGGTTGGGTGAAGGAAGAAAGAAGGAAGTCCCAGTGATGAGAAAGTGGCCGCGATCTTTGTTCCAATGTGCCCTGACTTCCCTACCCCTGAAATAATCAAGCTTCCGCCGGTGTTTACCAGCTGCTCGTAAAGGGCAACAAGCTTTTGGGCCTGTTCTTCCGTAAAACGAGAGGCCGCAAGCTCCAGTGCCTGAGCTTCAGTTTTTAGTACTTGGGTAAAGATGTTTTTGTGGTCCATGTGCGTTCCAAAAGAATTTCTTTTTATCTGATTCGTTGATAACATGATTCTTATGAAATTTATTCTTTTAGTCACCATGATTTTAGGTTTGAGCGGATGCGCTAGCTATGAAAAGTTCCGTCAGATTACGGAAGAGCTAGAAATTCCGACAAAAATCTACAAGGCCGATTACAACCAAACTTGGCAGGCCGTGATCCAGGTGATGAGAAAATATGACATCGCACAACAGAACCAAGAAGCTGGTTTTATTAAGACCCGCTGGATGGATAACACTCTGGAAGTGAATTTCGCCGATTCATTCGGTTCCGCCGATGCTGTGAAGGCCGCAAAGTATAAGCTTGTGGTTAACGTGGTTAAAGGTTTCCGTGGTGGACGTGAAGTAAGTAAAGTCACGATCTATAAGCGCCAGCTTATGGAGCAAGATTTCCTTCAAGGTTGGAAAGAAGTTTCAACTGATGGAATAGCCGAGAAGACCCTTCTCTATAGAATTGAACGTCTCGTGGCCATCGATAACAGGCTTAAAGAAATCGATAAGGCCCGCGAGAAAGAGCAGTTAGAAAACAGCGGTATTCAATAATTTTTTAAACTAGATCGTCTTACCATTCGTCAAAGCGACCTTTGACCAGAACTTACGACGTTGTTCTACCGAGTTCGGTGAAACTTCCCCAGTGATTTTTTCCAGAGAATAATCCAGATCATCCATGAGGTCTTGATACTTAGGTTTCTGAATAAGTTTTGCGAGAGGCTTCTGTGCCTTCTCAAACTTCACATCCCCTACAGTGCGAATGATACTTTTTACGATTGAAGTTCTCTTGCGAGCGCCCTTCTCTCCAGTGTAGTTACTTTGGTCATACATCATGCTCCAAACATTTGGACCAAGTGACGTAATCTTGAGTTGAGAAATATTATCCAGGGCCTGCACTCTCACGATGAGAGAAGGGTCTTTAAGTGCTTTAGCGTAAACTGCGTGGTACTCTGCCTGACGAAGACCAAGAAGGGCCTTCAAAGCAGCCACTCTCATCATCCAGTGCGGATGATCAGCAAATTTAGCAATAAATGGAGCAGATTTCGTTCCCATCACTTGCGCCAGTAGCATGGTTGCATGCCAACGGTTTTGTTCAGGGTACTTACTCTCTTTCATGACTTTGATAAGAACTGGCACTGCTTTCTGACGGTGCTTAAAAGTATGCCGCTTCAACATGGCATGAAGACCCGGAGTACGAGCGTCCATCATGAACATATTTTGAAGTCTATCCAGGGTCACCACATCTTCTTTTACAAGAGGCATGGTTCTGCCGTTTGGGTCCTTTAATAATTGGATTTTTTTCTCAGTTGCCGCAGCAAATGAGAGCGAAGAAATCCCCATGAGACACACAAGAGCGGCCAGTTTCATTTTTACCCCAGCATTTTTTCAAATTCAGATAGAAGATCTTCAGGAGTCTTATCTGATTTGGATTTGTCGTCTGATTTTTGTTCATTCATGGCGGCCAGCATATCGGCCTCAGAAGTATCTTCTTCAGGAGCTGCCTCAGCGGCCGGTTCTTCAGAAGCAAGGAAATCTTCCAGTGCATTTGTATCAGTGGTGCTTTCAGCAGGAGTCGAATTTCCTAAATCAGCAAGTAGGTCTGAAACATCAGCAGTTGAAAGGATGTTATTTGGATCGATGGCCTTGGCCGGTTCAGGAGTTGGGGCCGGTGCTGGAGCTGCTCCACCTTGGGCCGCAAGTGAACGCTTAAGTTGTTCGTTCTCTTGTTGAAGGCGTTTTAAATTCGCAAGATCATCTGAGATGATTTCAAACTCTTTCAAGCGATCGCGAATTTCATCGCGCTCTCTTGTTACCATATCTAGTTCTTTCTTAAGACCAGCGTCCCCTGCTCCACCGCCAGCTGCTGCACCTGCATTATTGCGAGCATCGGCCAGAAGCTTTTCAAGTTCTTTGATTTTGCCTTCAGCAGAATTCAAATTACCTTGAGACTGATTTAGTTTTGTTTCAATTTCTCTTTGAGAACCTTGAGTTGAAGAAAGTTGTGATTCAAGTGAAGCGATATAGGCTTTCTTTTGATTGATCTCTTCTAGTAATGCCGTTGATGGCGCACCAGAGACAGCAAGTCCATCACCACCACCAAGATTTTGAAGAGGCATTACTGAAGGAACACTTCCACCTGTAACATCTAATCCGCCCCCTCTGAAAAGAGACGATTTAAGTGCGGTTGAATTTTGGATGATTGAATCTAAATAGCTTTTAACAACCGTTGCTGGAATAGCATGTTTTAGATTGTGGTATTTACGACGGTTCGAAAACCATAACCATAAGAACAGAGTTGAAAGGATAATAAGAAAACCGAACTGAATGACCAATAGTTCAGGCCCAAATTTATCCATGTAATTAATGACAGAATCGAACACAACCCCTCCGTGGATATAGTTCGCTAGCGATAAACACGCTGCTTAGTGTTTACATTATCTAACCCATCAGAATTCTTGTCAAAGTAAAGAATTTTCTACTTGTTAAGGATCTTCTTCAAAGGGGCATAGAGAGCGGGATCTGCAGCAAGAACAGATACCCCGAATGGATGGTACTTTTCGCCCTTGATGGTTGAGATTTTTACTCCGGCTTCCTCGCAAATTAAACCAGCTGCGCCCATGTCCCAGGGCTGCAGACGATATTCCCAGTAAGCATCGAGCATTCCGGCGGCCACATAACTAAGTTCAAGGGCCGCACTTCCCAAACGTCTCATGGCACGAACTTCAGGAAAACTTTTCAGTAAATCTTTTTCAACGCGCTTACTTGTGAGATTGGCCGACAAAAGTGCTTCTTTAAAAACCTTCTTGGACTTGGTGGCCTTAAGACGAATTTTGATTTCCTTGTCCCCTACTAAGCGCATGAGATAAGCACCACCGCCGCGAACTGCATAGAAAAGTTCGCAGGTCACAGGATTGTAAACCACACCAACAAGAGTTTCGCTTCCTTTATTAAGGGCGAGACTGACGCAAAAAAATGGAACTTTATTGAAGAAATTATTCGTTCCATCAAGCGGATCGATTAACCAAAGATACTGATCTTCATCCACGCCTTCCATCTTAAGCTCACGTGAAAAGGCGTCTTCTTCCGAAAGAATTTTATGATCAGGAAAATGTGCATGAATTTGCTTCATGACATAGGCCTCAGATAAAAGATCGGCCTCAGTCGCCAGACCTTGCTTACCTTTATCAAGAAGTTTTAGTGGCTCATTATATGAACGGATTAAATGAGAATTGAGAATTCCACCGCATTCAAAGGACCACTCAATCATGAGCTCCAGAACTTTGGATAGATCAATGGTGGTGCTTTTTTTCTTCTTCAGCGTTTTTTTCATGAACGAGCTCTTCCAGAGTTTGGATTTCTTCTTCAGTAAGTTTTTCTACCGGCACAGTATAAGATTCAGTCAGCCACTGACCCAGATCAATCAGACGACATTTTTCCGAACAGAAAGGACGAAACTCCGAAGAGTAGTAATTAAATTTTTTCTTACAGTTTGGGCAAGTCACTGCCAATTGTTTCATCTTAAGACTCTTACCTTTAACATTTCAAATTTTGCCAACATTTCCTGAGTATACTTTAATTCGTTGCCGTCGATGTGGTCCACTAAAAACAAACCGCGAACAGAATTGGTACCAAAAATCAAATCGGCCTTCAAAACTTGATCAATATTTGAGGCGACTTCCTCCGTCTCTTCAAAAAATTCTTTTGAAACATCCAGGACCTTTCTTCGCATCACACCTTCCAGAACATTGGGCCCAGCAGGTGGAGTATAGAGTTTGCCTCGTCTCACCACGAAGATGTTCGCCACAGATGATTCCAAAATCGTATCATCAGGAGCCAGAAACAAAAGATCGTCATCAATGTCTTTTAGATAAATTTTTTGTGCCAAGATGGTTTCAAGATAATTCCCGGCCTTCAAGAAAGAGGGCCACCATCTCGGACGCATAATCGCCGGACATGTTCGGAGCTTAAACACTCCATCAGTTCTTACTTTATCAAAATGAGTAGATGATAAGTGGAGCTTTAAATCAGTTACTGAAATCAAACCACTGCGAATGAGACCTCGCCCCTGCTGCTCGCGATAGACCGTGATACGAAGAACGCGGTCGCCATTTTCCATGAGCATGCGAGTCTCTAGCATGTTCTTGAAAATCCCGACCCACTCATCTGCGTCAGTGAAAGGTCCATAGAGAAATTCAGTGCCTTTTCGAAGGCGATCGAAGTGATATTCCCAATCTTGTAATACCCCATCGAACATTCGCACAGTGGTAAAAACTGATTCTCCATACATAAATGCTCTATTATGAGTTTCTGACACTTTTACCTCTTAAAACTTGGCCAACGTTCGAATACTCATGATAGCTTTGATGAGGAGTTTCAAACTAGTCATTTTTATGATGCGACTAACCATCATTGGCTTTGGAAATCAGGCTCGTGCCTGGTCACAAAACCTCAAAGATTCAGGATTCCCAGTCAGAGTGGCGCTGAAGCCAGAGAGCCCTTCCATTGAGATTGCAACTAAACTTGGTTTCGACGTTGTTGAAATTGGTAGTTCCGATTTTTATTCTGGTGAGGCCTTTGCACTTCTCACTCCGGATCTGACTCACCAGGAACTCATGACTGCTCACGGTGACAAATTTCACAAAGGCAGCGTGATTCTTTACGCTCATGGGTTCTCACTGTTAAAGCATAATTTCCATACTCGCTTCCCTCATCTGCAACACGTGCTTTATGCGCCTAAATCAATTGGCTCAGAACTTCGTCGTCAGTATGAACTTAAAGGAAAACTAGGTGCAGTTTACTCACTCGAGTTTTACCAGGGGGAAACTCTCGCCATTGAAAAATGGTTAATGAACCTGGCCAAGGCCATGGGAATTAACATGGGCCCCTATATGACAAGTTTTGAGCGTGAGACCCAAGCGGATCTCTATTCAGAACAAGGGCTTCTTTGTTCGCTTGTTCCCTACGCTGCTGGTGAAATGTTTCGCCACTTAGTGGAAGCAGGAATTGAACCAGAACTTGCTTACTTTGAATGTTGGCACGAACTGAAACTTATTGTGAACGCCATGGTTGATAAAGGACCGGAAGGTTTCTTTGATCTTATCAGTCCTAATGCCCTGATCGGTGCAGAGAAAGGATATCACAAACTATTTACCCCAGAATTTCATTCAAACCTTCGATCTCTTTTTACTGAGATCCAGAACGGTAAATTTGATCAAGAGCTAGATGCTGCCAATGTTGAAGAGACGAGAAAAATCATTCGCGAACGTTGGGCAAAATCTCCTCTCATGAAAACTTTTCATAAAATTCATCAGGACTCTCCATGAAAAAATTAAATCTTCGTGACATCAAAAAGGCCAAAGGACAAAAACTTCAGGTCCTGACTTGTTACGATTTTCAAATGGCCCAACTTTTTAACGAAACTGATCTGGACATGATCCTGGTTGGCGACTCAGTTGGAAATGTGGTGCTGGGATATGAAACAACAGTTGAAGTGACACTGACTGAGATGGAAATTTTCGGCAAGGCAGTCCGAAGAGGTGCTCCTGATAAATTTCTTATCGTCGACCTTCCATTTGGAAGTTATTCAACGGTCACTCAAGGTGTACATTCCGCCACGAAACTTTTTCAGGCGACTCGTTGTGAGGCCATCAAACTTGAAGGTGCTTTTCCCTATCAATTGAAACTGATTGAACGTCTGACTCAAACTGGTATTCCAGTTATGGGCCATATTGGTCTTACTCCGCAATCGGTTCATCAACTGGGTGGATATTTCACGCATGGTAAAACTGAAGACGATGGTGAACGTCTCTTGCGAGAGGCCCGTGCCCTTCAAGCGGCAGGTTGTTTTTCTATCGTGCTTGAAATGGTGGAAGAAGGTGTCGCGACTCGTATTACTGAAGAACTTAAAATCCCGACTATCGGGATTGGTGCCGGAAGAAAAACTGATGGCCAGGTTCTTGTGATCAACGATCTTTTAAAAATGGGAGCAAGAACTCCACCTAAGTTCTGCCCACCAATCGCAGATCACTATCAAGAAAGAAAAAATCTTATTACTCAATATCTCATCGACCAGAGAAAATAATGCAAGGACTGATTACACTCGATTTCGGCAACTCTAACCCTCACGCAGGACTCTTCCAGAAAGTAGACGGTAAATGGGACCTCATCAAAGTGGTTCCTTTCAACGAACTTCAAATCTACACCAACCAATTAGGCATGAGTGCTAACAACTCTAGTGTGGTGTTGTGTGAAGTGAAGTCCCGTGAAGAAGAGCTCGCTCCCCTAGCGGAACAAGGCTATCTCATCACTCGAGTGAAAGAATATTGGCGTGGAACTCGCTTTGCGGGCATGCCGGTGAATTATGCCAAGACTCTCGGTGAAGACCGATTAATTGAGGCCTTCTATTGTTATAAAAAAGAAAAGATTCCAACTCTCCTTATCGATGCCGGAACTTTCGTCACGATGGATGTGATAACTGAAAACGGTTTCATGGGTGGTTATATCATTCCAGGAACTGAGGCCTACTTCTCGACCTATGGAAAAGGCGAACAACTTAAAGACGTTCCCCTGACTTTGAATTTTAAACACCAACTTCCCCAGGAAACCGCTGACGCCATTACTGAGAGTTATTCCGCCTTTGCCGCGCTGGCCAAAAGCCTCATTTCAGAGCATAAAATCCAAAAAATCGTCCTTACGGGCGGTTTAACGACCCTTTGGGAAGGATTTTTTACGACTGAGAAAACCGGCCTAGTTGTGGAGGGACATCCCCATTTGATACACTGGGCCCTCCAATATTGGATGACTACTCAGATTGAGCCACTATGAACATTCTCTTAGGTATCTCTGGATCTATCGCCAGTTTTAAAAGTTACGACGTCGCCAGACAACTGGTGAAAAATGGTCATTCCGTAAAAGTCATTTTAACTGCTGGGGCCCTGGAATTCATCAAACCAGAAACATTTCGTTATCTAGGTATCGAAGCAGTTTATTTACCGACTGATGATTTCGTTCCGGGCAATCTAGCAAAGACTTCAACTGTGCTTCATATCGAACTGGTAAAGTGGGCCGATAAATTAATCATCGCACCTGCCAGTGCGAATACAATTTCTCGTCTTGCGATGGGAATCACCAATGATCTTCTCTCGAGTGTATACCTGGCCTATGGTTCCAAACCGGTACTGATGTTTCCGGCGATGAACACTCAAATGTGGCAGAACACACGCATTCAAGATCATATTAAAAATCTTCAAGCACTTCCGCAGATCGGAATCATTAATCCAGTGGCAGGACTTCTCGCTTGTGGAGATATCGGTAGTGGGAAATTTCCCGAAGTCTCAGCAGTAGTTGATCTGATTGAAACATTTGATCCGACTCTTCCTAAAAAAGAAAAGGTTGTGATCACAGCGGGTGCCACCGCCTCTCCGCTTGATCCAGTAAGATACATCACGAATCCTTCAAGTGGAGCGATGGGCATGTCAGTGGCAAAGGCCTTTCTTATGTCAGGCTACGAAGTGACAGTTCTTGCTGGTCATCAATGCACACCTGCGATTGATAACCTTTTGGGACATCCAAACTTCAAACTTCTAAAAACGCCGACCACTGAGCTGATGAAACAAGCAGCGGTTAAAGTGTTTCCAGAATCTGATCTTTATATTTCAACAGGCGCCATTGCTGATATCGAATTTGATACCGCGACGATCAAGCTTAAGAAAGAAGCGATGGGAACTTCCCTTCCCTTCAGACAGGCGGCCGACATTCTGAAAGAAATTCTTTCCATCAGAAAGAAACAAAAGATCGTGAGCTTCGCCGCTGAGACAGAAACAACGAAAGAAGTTTTTCAGGAAAAAATGAATCGCAAGCCGGTCGATCTTATGATCGGAAATAAAGTGGCCAATGGCCTCATCGGTAGTCCTGAAGTTCAAGGATTTCAAAAGGCCGAAGGCGAATACTTTTTCGTTGGGCCGGAGACAATTAAAGGTCCACTCAAACTAAGCAAACTCGAACTGGGAAAAAAACTTGTTGCCTGGTTTGAAGGCAAGATCACATGGTAACTCTCGTTCGCACGACTCAAGAACTTAATGACATTCGCTCCAAAGAAACAAGACCAGTTGGATTCGTTCCTACCATGGGAAATCTCCATCAAGGGCACATTTCTTTACTCGAGCGCGCATTAACGGAATACGAGGTAGTTTACTTCTCTATTTTCGTCAATCCTAAGCAGTTTGGGCCAAATGAGGATTTCAACCGTTACCCTCGCACACTTGAGCAGGACATAAATCTCATTGAAGAACTCACGAAGCGTTTTCCCAAGAAAGAGGTTGTCGTTTATTCTCCTAAAGACCCACAGGAAGTTTTTCCTGAGTCTAAGAATCAGAATGTTTCAGTCCTTGGATTGAGCACCATGCTGGAAGGCAAGATCCGTCCAGGGCATTTTGATGGAGTGGCAACGGTGGTATACCGCTTATTTGAATTAATGAAACCGACATCGGCCTATTTTGGCCTGAAAGATTTTCAGCAATACCTCGTCATTCGCCAGATGGTGAAAGACCTGCAGATGCCTATCAAAATTGTTGGTATGCCGATTATTCGCGAAGCTGAGGGGCTGGCCCTTTCTAGCCGTAATCAATACCTGTCTCCAGAGCAGAAATCGACTTCGCTCTTGATTTCAAGAACACTCAAAGAAATTACAAAAACGATTAATAATAAACGAGCAAATCTTTCTCAAGCGCAGACCTTTATCTCTACCCTTCTCAAGGATCCAAACTGGAACTACCTTGAAATGAGAGACGCTGAAACGCTTTCAGAAGATATTTCTCATTCTAAACAAATTACAATTCTTGCGGTTTATCAGATGGGCACAACTCGCCTGCTGGACAACACGCAAGTGGAGATTGAATGAATCACGAAGAGTTTAAACTTCCACTCGGCCAGAAGGCCTCACTTGTTTCACTGGTATGTGATAAATTTGAAAGTCATTCTACGGTTCTTGAAACAAATAATTCTCTTCGTGAATTGCGTGAACTCCTTAAAACTCTGGGCCTCATCGATGGTGAAGAATACGTCCAAAATCGTAAGCACCTGGATCCGGCAACTATGCTGGGCGAAGGTAAATTAAGCGAAATTGCGGACGCTGCCCGTGAAGAAGGCTCTTCTGTCCTGGTTTTTGACTTTGAATTAACTGCCTCTCAGGTTCGTAACATCAAGGCCATCACCAAGATGGAAGTGGTAGACCGAAATACCGTTATCCTGGAGATCTTCGCCCACCACGCACGTACAAAAGAAGCAAAAATCCAGATTGAGATCTCTCGCCTGCAATATCTTCTTCCTCGATTGACTGCCATGTGGGGTCACTTCTCTAAACAAAGAGCATCTGGTGCCGCGATCGGTGGTGAGGGTGAACAACAACTCGAGCTTGACCGTCGTATGGTGCGTGAACGTATTGAGTTCTACAAAAAGCAACTTGATGAAGTTCAAAAATCCCGCGAACAACAAAGAAAAAAGCGTCAGAACCAGGCGGTTACTGCTGCTCTGGTTGGTTACACCAACGCTGGTAAATCTTCTCTCATGAACCGCCTGTGTAAGGTGAATGTACTGGAAGAGAACAAGCTCTTCGCAACTCTTGATTCAACTTTCCGCACACTCAACCCGGATTCTAAGCCGCCGATGATTATGATTGATACGGTGGGATTTATTTCAAACCTTCCGAACACACTCATCCAAGGTTTCAAAACAACTCTTGAATCTGCTCTTGAGGCCGACCTGCTTGTCATCACTTGTGACATTTCAGATCCAAATTACCAAAAACATCTGCGCGTTACTCAAGAAGTTTTGAAAGAGCTTAAGATTGAAGAAAAGCAACAGATCATTGTCTTCAATAAAAAAGATCTATTAAATGATCCAGTTCGTGCTCGGATCATCATGAGAAACTATCCAAATTCATTTTTAGTTTCTTCTTATGATGAAGAAGATATGAAGAATCTTCGCGAGTACATCATCAATTTCTTCCTCTCAAAACAGGATCATTACGATCTATTTGTTCCTTATGAAGCGGGTGAAGCTCACTCGAGAATCAGAGGAAATGCGAACATCATTAATTCTGTTTCACATGAGCAGGGAATTTTTTATCGCATTCGAATTCCAGATTTTATTTTCCAACAACTCGGCCTCAATAATTTTATTTTGGCTCCGTCGGAAGCTAAAGACTGGGAAAATCCAACTTCAATTTAGAAAAAATTTACTTGAGTAAGTGAGCGTAATCAGATTACTCTTTTGCGCTCATGAAAAAAACACGAAACACGCTTAAACGACGATGGACTGAACGTCAGGCGAGATTGAAAGAGAAATCTTTGAACCTGGCACATCCAGTTGTGAAAGCTTCATATACTTGGTCAATTCTTTCTGAACAACTTTGTGATGTACTCGGACCCGAAGTTCATCATCAATGGTTCAAGCAAGTAAAACCTCTGGTGATCAGTCACAACGTTCTGATCCTGGAAGTTCCAAATCATTTTTCAGCACAATGGATTCACACTCACTATCATGAGCTGGTTGATGTACTACTTTCTGTGATGGATAAAAAATTAACGTCGTTTTTTATTTCTCAATCTGAACGTCATCATGCACCTCAGATCGCGACAGGGCTAACTTTAGCGGAAGGCCCCGCTACGGAAGTAAAGCGTCAATCCGAAGACGAGTAAAGTCAGGACGATCCCAACCGTAACAATGAGCTTGTCTTTATTGTTGTTCATGCACCGATTATACAGGAAATTTAATTAAGCTTTAAAAATTTTCCAAGAAGATCCGGAATTTGGAAGGGATCAAACGGGCGCTGAATTTGCCCTATAATGTTCTTAATAAAGCTCAGCTCCTCTCCCGCCTCAATCAGGACAAAGGGAAGATTCTGCATATTTTCTGAGCTCTCATACTGCTTTTTAAAGGCCTCGCCATGAGTGGCGGCGGTCTTTCCGTCCAGAATAATCATGACCGGTTTCAGATCATCCACCAGGTAGCTGAAATTCTCAGCACTTGGAAGCGTATAAAAAGGCAAATCCTTCTTCTTGAAGACTTTTTCAAGAAGACCGGTTGCGAATGTATTTTGATCGATCCAGAGGATTAAACCCACGAGCTTGTATCCTTTGACAAAGGGGGCCAGTGATTACTACCATTGGGCCATGGAAAAAGAAAAGTCAAAAATCCTCGTGAGAGACGTGCAAACTCAGCAAGTTCTGTTTGAATGTGCCATCACTGAATCAGAAAAGGCCTATCAATTTGCCGCTGAGATGGAGGAGATGGGACTAGACATCGAAGTGGTTGTACCTACTCTCGGTGAAACTCTTTCCAACTCATTAGGTCTGTCTCGCGAAGATCTTGAGAAATACAAAGAGAGCCTCGAAGAAGAAATGGATTCTCACGAAGGCTCATGCTGTTTCACAGAACCTGAAGACGATAAAATCATCCACTAAAATTTGTGTCCATAGTGAACGAACACCGAAAACGGCAGGACTGAGTAGCCGTAGAGTTCTTCGTATTCACGATCCAAAACGTTTTTAACCTGAACGCCGACCTCGTCCCTGATCCACGTTTTTTTCGCCCCAATATCTAAAACCGAATAACCGTTAAGTTTCACAGTTTGAAAATTCTCGTCTATATCCTTTCTTGATGAAAACCAGCGGCCGGTGGCATTGAGTTCAATGGTCTCAACCGGGAAATACGAAAAGCTCAGCTGGGCCATATTGTATGGGCGACGAAGGACGGGTTCTTCATTTTCACGGAATTTTTGATGAGTAAAAGTCGGAACCACTTCAAACCTGTCTGACTTCCAGCCGGCCGAAAGCTCGACCCCTTCAGCAATGAACTTGCCTTGGTTGAAATAAGCATTATCAACAAAAGAGTAATTGATAAGATTTGAAAGACGATTTTGGAAGAAGGTAATCCCCCCACTCCATTCATCGACACTTTTTCTCCAGGAAACTTCCCAGGAGTGATTTCTTTCCGGAACCAGATCCTTGTTTCCAAACACTGGAGCATATAACTGATAAAGCGAAGGTGCTTTAAATCCCTGCGAGTATTGAACTGAAAAATCTTTGTAGGCCACTCCACCAGAGCCAGTAACAAACTCTCCGTATTGAGAATGATGATCAGCGCGACCACCGGCCTGCAATTTAAAATCATTTGATTTGAAGGCACTTTGAAGAAAAAAAGAATTTAAATCAAAGCTTTTATCCACACTGGTAGTTGAACTGGTTTCGTGCTCATTAGAAACCCCAGTGAGAAATCCCCATTGAGGCAGCTCAAGGCGGTGAACAAGTTCATTCTGGTAGAGATTACCCTCGAAAGGTAGCGGTCCGGTTGATTCCATGCGGATGAAGCGTTGATTTCGATTAAGACCGTTTCTGAGTAGCAGCACGGATTGATCATTCAGTTCATAACTCGTTTTTTGCTGTACTAAATACTGATCATTAATGCTGTGATCATTTTTAGTATCAGTGGTTGCACCATCGAGTTCATTTTTCCCGTGAAGATAAGAGAATAAAAAATCAGTCTGCCATTTCTTCGCCCATTTGTGTTCCGAAGAAGAAGTGGCCTGAGTAATATCCGCACTATCTGCTTCAGTGGCATTGAAGCGTTTTTCATTCAGGCGAGAAATCCCATCTGTATGAAAACGAGTGAGAGTCACAGTTCCATTATGATCCTTTTTCTTCCAGTCTGAAGAGACCGTACCATCAATGGTTCCAAAACTTCCGCCATTAATCAGCACTCTCGTTTCAGGAGCATTTTCGCCTTTGCGGGATTTAAGTTCCACCACTCCACCCATGGCGTCTGATCCAAACAAGACCGCTTGAGGTCCTTTATGAACTGTTACATCACGAAGAAACGGTGACGTCATAAAAGCAGCATCGAACAAACGTCCCGTATTGGAACTATCATTGAGCTTTAATCCATCAAGAGTAAATCCAACATGACGGCCTTCAGTGCCTCGAATGAAAAAAGAAACTGTTCCTCCTGGCCCACCATTTTGTGTGGTCACAATTCCGGGAGTTTTTTCAATCGCAGGAGCAATCAGCGCAGTTGAAGCTGTCTCAATATCACGTTCAGGGATTTCATTGGCATCACCAAAAGTAAAGCGGTCGATGTCTTTGACGGTTTCGACTTCAATGACTTCAAGTTCTTCTTGAGCGAATACAGGAAGAGATAACAGAAAAATAAGAATCCAGAGCCTAGACATCATTTCCTCCTCGGGAATGTCTGATCTCCTGGACCGTATCTGACTTATCTCTTATGAGCTTACAGTTGCGGGACAGTGCTGGATTTTCACCGGCTTCCGGTTTGGCAGGAGTTAACTCACTTTAGCATAGAACCATCAAACTGGAATCCTATTTGTAACATGAGTTCAGGGCTGGGATTGAAGGCAAGCTGATCGACAACTAGTGGAACATAGAGAACTTGAAGTCTCACGAGTTCAAAAAAACTCACGGCGGCGGTTAATTGTACAGTCACTCCCGAGCAGGCGGCCGAAGAGACTTCCGCTAAATCAGCATCACAAGGTTTAGTCCCCAAGTTATCTCGATCGGCCAGGATGTAGCCTAAGCGTGAACCGATATGCCACTGAATCACCGCTGTATTGAGGTTCACAGGCTCATATTCAATCCCAACAAGTGGAGTTACTGCCCAGATGTCTTGTGCCCGATTAAAGAAGCTCGACATGCCGTTAAACATCAAGTGATAGGTATGCCGATAAGAGGCCGTTCGAAAAGAATCGGTAGGAATCACACGTGAGTACCCGACTTCAGGTGAACTGGCGTAAAGGGCCGACCAATAATCTTTAGGAGGAGTGTAACGAAGAAAATTCAGGGCCGGTCTGGTGATAAATGTGAGCTTTTGGTGTTGGGCCTCTGGCTGCTTTCTCACCAGAGTATTGAGCATCTTATTCAAACGTTCTTTCAAGTAGACTTTTCCATAATGGGACTGATCCTTATCCAGGCCAAGGTCTTTAAATTCAAAATCATGATTTTCCAGATAATCAAAAACAACATCAAAATCAGGTTTATCAGTGATGGGAGTGTTCTTTCGATAAACTGCAAGATCACTTAAAATTTTTAAATTAGAAGATAGTTTGCACTCCTGCTCTTTATGAAGATGCCGCTTGAAACATTGAAAGGCCTGATCTTCTGTATCCACTTTTCCAGGATTGATGGAATCAGCATCATTCATTCCCAGATAAAAATCGGAGATACGAAAATCCTCTTCAACAAAACCGAGAAAGGCATAAAGAGGTTCACTTACCAGAGGGTAATTTTTTGGATTAGTCTTAATGTGTTTTCCAAGTCCAGGTTTTGCTTCGAGACTTTTTGAAAGTTCAAATTTTCGGGCCTGCACCGTGAAATCAACTAACAGATGATAAAAGTCTTGAATGACTCCCTCATCTTTTCTCTTCACTTGTTCCACATTTTTCTTACTCACCAAGGGCGCAGAAGCATTTAAGTAATAAACCGTGTACTCCTTCCCAGGAGTCAATTTGTCCAGAACTTCGTAGGCATAACCCACGGGACCATTGTGATAAATGCCACCATCAATAAAGAGTTCGGTTTGAGTATTTGAAGAATCACATTTCTTAAAAACTTCACCAGGCCGGAGTAAACAAAACTCAACCGGATAAGGGGTGAAGGCACCGGGAAAAGCTGAAGAGGCCTGGATCAAATCAAGGAGAATGTTGATGTCACTCTGAGGAGAAGCACCCAAAGGTAAATAAGTACGAAACTGCTGCAGGCCCTCGGTTTGATAATTTTCAACAAAAGGATACTGTCCCTTGCCTCTTCCCTTAATTCGCACCATGAAGAATTCTGGTTGGCGAACGATTTCAAGACCGGGCTTAAACTCTTCCACGAGAGGTGTTCGCCTCGTGACCGCTGCACCGAAAATGATATCGCATTCTTCCCGTAGTCCTTCTCTCCATCGTTCTCTTGTTTCTGCAAAAAGTGGTTTAATTGCTTTTCTTTCTAAGAGTGAAAAGACTTTTTCATCCTTTGATTCCAACTGATCGAGTCCAATAGGAATCCACATCTTCCACAGTAAACTTTTCTCACGGTCAGTGTCGCGAAAGCCGCACATATCAAGAATGCCGAAGAGACCATTGATACTTCCCGCGGAGGCACCGAAGACCACTTTTGTATTTCGAGTAAGAGATGCTTTATCTTTTTGCAGAAGCTGATAGAAAACACCGGCCTCATAGCTACCAAGCGAAACACCTCCACTAAGAGTGAAAGCGAGCTTTTCTTCCGCCCGGATTGAAAATGAAAAGATTAGAGCGAGAAGGATTAAACACTTCATCGCGAATGAGATTAGATTACTTAATGAATTTAATCATGACGCATTTTCACTTCGACGTCGAAGTGGATTTGCGTCAACGCCGACTCCTTCGCATCGTGCGACCGTCGGCATACCGGTCTCGTTCGCTACGCTCACTTCCTGACCATAAAAAAGGGCCCGGAACCGGGCCCTTCGGAGGGGTATATATTTTAAGCGGATTTTTCTTCCAAATATTTTTCGTAATATTCTTCTTCGTCATCAATACATCTTTGGATCTCCTGATACTTCGGAGTCTCGTATGGATGAGAATGCATTTTGTTACGTTTTTGATCTTTTTGTTTTTCTACCTGGCGTTCCATTTTATCAACCACCAGATCAAGTGACTTGTACATGTTGTCAGCACAAGCTTTGGCGAAGAAATCAAACTTCGGCCCATGAACTTTAATCTCTGCCCAGTGTTCATCATTATGAACCCAGCAGAACCATTGTACGGTCGTGTTACCTTGGAAATACTTTTCAAATTTTTCTGATTTTTCGCGGATGCGCTCGTCAAGTGCGGGAGTGTGGTCTAGGTGCTTAAAAGTAATTTTTAATTTCATAAAACGTGCCTCTAAAAAATTTTGTAATCGCACACCATAAAAACTAACCAAAATTTATGTCATTATCACCTCCAGGTTTGATTACTTCTTGCGCTTCGACGAAGGAGCGATGCCCATCATCTCACGATACTTAGCAACGGTTCGGCGAGCTACTACGATATCTTTAGTACTTAAAAGTTCAGAAATTTTCTGATCTGAGAGCGGACGCTTAGGGTCTTCATTCCCGATCATTTCTTTGATTTTAAGTTTCAAGCTTTCGCCTGCGATATCAATACCGCCGTTCTTACCGCCAATACCGGCGTTAAAGAAGTATTTAAGTTCGAATGTCCCGATCGGCGTGTGCATAAACTTATTGGTCGTCACACGTGATACAGTTGATTCGTGCATGCCAATCTCGTTGGCGATGTCTTTCAGAATCATTGGTTTTAAGAAGGCAGGACCTTTTTTGAAGAACTCTTGCTGAGTGCGAACGATTGAGTTCGCCACTTTATAAATCGTCTTCTGACGGTTCTCAATGGACTTAATAAGCCACATTGCCGCACGAAGTTTGTCTTGAACGAATTCTTTTGCTTCCGCATCCGATTGCCCGCTCTTGATCAGTGATTTATAAAGATTCGAAATTCGCAGACGAGGAACACCTTCATCGTTTACCTGCACAACAAATTCGCCACCGACTTCGGCCACGAAAATATCAGGTACCACATACTGAGTTTCCTCAGAGGAGATGAGGCGTCCTGGTTTAGGATTCAGACCCATGATGATGAGTTCAGCGTCCTTCACCTTGTCTTTCGAAACTCCAAAATCTTTTGCGATTTTGGCGTAATCTTTTTTCTCGAGGTCTTTTAGATTTCTTTCAATGATAAGCTCTACCAGAGGAGAGCGCTCCTCAAGCATGCGCGCCTGAATCCCCAGACACTCTTCCAGGTTCTGAGCACCACATCCAACCGGGTCCAGGTGTTGAACCAGACCAAGCATACCAAGTGCCTCGTCACGGTCGGTGATATTTGAACGGGCAACGATTTCATCAAATGGCACTTCTAAGTAACCATCATCATCAATGTTACCAATCAAATCGAGACAGAAATTCAGATAATCTGTATCAAGGCTTTCCATACGAAGCTGCCACTCAAGGTGTTCCTGAAGTGACTGGCCTTTTGAGACCATGTTTTCGTAGCTTGGTAGATCATCCGGAGAAGTTGCTTCTTTCATGTTCGGAGAAGATGAAGAAGAACTATTAAATGATTCTGAGTAGGACTCCCAATCGAAAGTGTCTTTCGAGCCTTCGATCAGTTCAGGGCCAGAGAAGTTTTCTGCAGTGGCCTCTTGTGTTTCCATTTCTTCGCGGGTGTCTTCGGCCGGACCTGCATCCATTTCACCGTCAACTTCTTCCAGCATTGGGTTCTCAACCATTTCCTGTGAAATGAGTGTAGTCATTTCAAGGTGGGTAAGAGTCAGAAGCTTAATCGCTTGCTGAAGCTGAGGCGTGATCATTAGGCTTTGCGTTTGCTTGAGCCCTTGATGCATTTTAATCGCCATTTGAAATCCCCTACATCTTAAATTCTTCCCCTAAGTAAAACTTACGGGCAATTTCATTATTTATGATCTCGTCCGGTGTTCCGCTTACAAGTAGTTCACCGCGACTCATAATGTATGCTCGATCTACAATTCCCAGGGTTTCTCTTACGTTGTGGTCCGTAATCAAAACTCCGATGTTCTTCTGCTTCAAGCGTTTGATGATCGACTGGATGTCATGCACTGCCAGTGGATCAACTCCCGCGAATGGTTCGTCCAGAAGAACAAACTTCGGATTAAGTGCCAGCGATCTCGCAATCTCAACCCTTCTTCGCTCACCACCGGATAACTCTCGTCCTTTCGATTTACGGATGTGATCCAAACCAAAATCGCGAATAAGATCATCCAGGGCGTTCTGTCTTTCCTTATCGGAAAGATCTCTCACTTCCAACACCGAAAAAATGTTCTCTTCTACCGAAAGTTCTCTAAAAACAGAGGCTTCCTGAGGAAGATAACCGATTCCTTTTCGGGCCCTTACGTGAAGCGGTAGTGAAGTGATGTCATCACCGTCTAAGTTAATCTGACCTCTATCAGTTTTAACCAGACCTACCATCATATAAAACGATGTTGTTTTACCGGCACCGTTGGGACCTAAAAGTCCTACAACCTCGCCTCTTTCAACATCTATGCTCACACTTTTTACGACCTCACGGCCATTATATGTTTTCTTAAGATCTCGAGCGTGAAAGCTTGCATTCATAAAAACTATTCCTTTAGTTTCTTTTCGCGTTTAATTTGCATATCAGACATCGCATCATCTACTTCGACCAGCTCAGTATTCTCGCGGATCGTAATGCGGTAGCCTTTGATGACATCCTTGCCCATCTCAACTCTTGGTGCACCTGAGAGCACCATTTTTTCTTCGCGTCCAAAACCTTCCAGTCTTTCCGCGTATGCTTTGCGCTCAGTAACTCCCTCAGGAGTTTCCAATCTTTCCGTCACCTTCACATCGTCATTCAGGACGAAATACTTGAGACTTTTATTATAGTTTTCAAGGAAGACATCGGCTTTTCCGGCAGTTATGAGGTATCCATCACGCTTCATCATCACATCCCCACGAAGCTCAGCGAGAGATTTATTCCCATCCATCTGAAGTTCTTGTGATGCAAAAGTAAGACGACCTTCGTATTTTTTCTTTCGGGCCATGAAACCCTTCACATTGCCTTTGAAGGTTGAAAGTTGCGATTGAGGATTGGCACGCATTTGCAGTGAAGTGATTTCTACATGATCTTTCGATTTCAAATCATCGCCAAAAAACTTCACGTCCCCTGTTCCGATGATGAGATCTTTTTTAAAGTAGTATTTGACCTTGTCCGCGAAATACTGTGCTTCATCAGAGAGGACTTCCACTTTTCCATCGAGATTCAGAAGATCTTTTTTCTTTTTATAAAGACCGAAGTCTGCACTGTAGCGAATGGTTTTATTTTTTGCCTGGTAGTTATAAACACCCTTGGGAAATTCAAACTCTGCCATCTCCTCGCCTTGCGAGCGCATTTTATCTGCAGCAAGTGACATCTGAGGCACGCCTTCTTTTAAGTGAAAGTAATCGAGCTTTTCAATTTCAGTAAACTCCGGGGCCACGGACTTCGCCACTCGGTTTGCATCCACTGCTTCTTCATCTTCTAAAAATGAACTCGCTACAATGAATCCATTGAGGGCAAGATAAACTAAAATAATTATTATTGATTTAGGATCTCGTATCTTCATTCTTACATTATACTCTTTTCATTAATTCCAGATAGTTAAAGAAGCTATTTGCCTAGCTTTGTAAGGGGAAAACAGGTGACGTTTTTCCTCGGTTTTTGTAGCTTATTCGCATGCAAAATCAATCAGTTCAAGAAGGCCACACATTGGCCGATCTAGTTGCCTCTGGCGTTAAGTTAACTCCGATGATGGAGCAGTACTATCAGGTCAAAAAACAATATCCTGATATTCTGCTGATGTTCCGCATGGGGGATTTCTACGAAATGTTTTTTGAAGATGCTCGCGAGGCCGCGCGTATTCTCAATATCTCCCTCACTGTTCGCGGTAAGCTTGGTGAAACGCCCATTCCAATGGCCGGCATTCCTCATCATGCTGCTGCTACATATGTAGACCGTATTTCCCAGCAAGGAAAGAAAGTTGTTATTTGTGAGCAACTGGAAGATCCAAAATCTGTGAAAGGAATTGTGAAGCGTGGTGTGACTCAGATTGTGAGTCCAGGCATGCCTTACGATCTGGATAAAACAACTTCGACTGAGAACAAGTTTCTTGCCGCTGGTTTTAAGAATGGTACTTCATTCATCCTGGTCCTTTTAGATTTCACCACAGGTGACTTCTACGGAGTGACTTTCAAAACGATTGAAGAGTTCTGTGAAAGACTTCTCATGGTTCGTCCGAAAGAATTCATTTCTTATATGGGCCAATGGGAAAATTATCCGATGGTGGATGACTATCTTCACTCAATCGATGCACTTAAAACTCATCTTTCTGAAGAGTATTTTGAAGAGAAGCATACTGGTTTCTACATTCAGAAACTTATTCCAACGTATCAGCGTGACGGTATCATCGCTCAACTGCCAGCGGTGCTCTCGCCTCTTGGTGCTTTAAGTTACTATGTGACTTCAACGCAGACTCTGGAAAAGATCAGTCACCTTCGTCCTTTTAAAATTGTGAATAACGAAGAGACCATGAAAGTGACCTACGCGACACTTTCAGGACTTGAGATTTTCCCACGTTCTCGTGAAACAGAAATGAATTCACTCCTGGGCTTCATGGATAAAACGAAAACGTCGATGGGTACTCGTTACCTTCGCCAGTTTTTCCAGTCTCCCCTTTGTGAAGCTGCACCAATTCAAAAACGTTTGGATCTCATTGAAGGCCTGATCAAGAAGCCGGACTTCATTAAGTCTCTTCGCACTCACCTGCAAGACGTGCGTGATATGGACCGTATCATGGCGAAAGTTTCAACTAAGAAAGTGAATGCAGGAGATGTTCTGAATCTTGCTCACGCTTTTGAAACGTTCCTAGCGGTTGAAAAAGAAATGGACGCAGCTGGCTTCAGCTTCTTCCAGAAACTTCCTAAAAAAGACATGGAATTCCTCCAGAAGCTTGCTAAGGACATCCGCATTTTCATCAATGATGAAATGGGTGCTCATGCCGACAAAGGTAACCTAATCCGTCCAGGTGCCTCAGCAGAAAGAGATCGTCTGGCGAATCTTTCTAATTCAGCGGCTGATGAGATTTTAAAAGTAGAAGCGAAGTACCGTGCAGAAACTGGCATTGGTAACCTTAAAATTAAACACAATAATATCTCTGGCTACTTCATCGAAGTATCAAACTCTCACCTCTCAAAAGTTCCTAAGAGCTTCATGAGAAGACAAACGCTGGTAAATAACGAGCGCTATGTAACTGCTGAACTTGAAGCTTTTGAAAAAGAAGTGACTTCAGCTCTTGATAAACTTGTTCGTCTTGAAAAAGAAATTTTCGAAGGCTTCAGTAACAGAATTGAAGAACAATCTCACCTGATCCTGGACGTTGCTAAACGCATGGCCCAGATCGATGTGTTCCAGTCCCTGGCGTGGATTTCACTTCAAGAGAACTTCGTACGTCCTACTCTTCACGCTGATCGCAGAATGGTGAAGATCACAGGAGCATGGCACCCACTTATTAAACGAAATATTAAAGATAGTTTCGTCACACACAACGTGACTCTGGATGAGAGCTGCTATTTTGGTCTTATCACAGGACCCAACATGGCCGGTAAAACAACGGTTATGCGTGAAGTGGCGATCATTCAGTATCTAGCGCAGATGGGCTGTTTTGTTCCTGCTCACTCGGTGGAACTGGGAATTTGTGATTACCTCTTCTCTCGTTTAGGCGCTTCGGATGACATCATCAAGGGTCAATCGACTTTCATGGTGGAGATGGCAGAGACGGCAGAAATCCTTCGTCACGCTACCGATCGTTCACTTATCATCCTGGATGAAATTGGCCGTGGAACTTCAACTTATGATGGTCTTTCAATTGCGTGGGCGCTGGTTGAACACTTTGTAAAAAAACTAAAACCAATCACTCTTTTTGCGACTCACTATCATGAGCTGATTGAACTGGCAGAAACTCTTCCGGAAGCGAAAAACTTCACTGTTCGCACTGAACAGAAAAACGGCAAGGTTCAATTCCTGTATGAACTTATTGAAGAAGGTGCGACTCAGAGTTTCGGTATCCACGTGGCCGAACTTGCGGGACTTCCGCGTGATGTGCTTAAACGCTCACGTGAGATCCTAAAAGAGCTTGAACAAAACCATAGCTCAACTCCAAAAGAGATCGTTAACAGCAATCAATTAACTTTCTTTGGTGCTCCTCAAGAGGCCCCAGAAGTTGAGGTAATTCCGGATTATTTAAGTACCCTGGAAAGTGATTTAAAGGCCTTAGACGTAATGAACCTTACTCCTATGCAGGCCCTTCAAAAGCTACACGATCTTAAGAGTCAGATGTTGAACCATTAAACTAAACTTTTACCTCTAAAAACCGAAAGGTTTTTAGAGGTAAATATGGGTCAAATCGATTTAACTGAATTCGCACTTCGAGAACAAAAACTTCCAAAAAAACTATTGGTCCCTGGAAAAGAAGACCCTACTCCGACCTGGAAAATCCTGGCCGCTCATTACCTCGATTTTATGGCCGTAGCCATATTTACTTCGTTCAGTGCTGTCATGTTCAATCAATCGATCAAGCTCTTCATGACAACTAAAAGTCTTCGTCTTGCTTTTGATGAACAGGCCATTATTTCGCTCGCAAGTTCCCTTTTGCCAATGATGCTCTTTTCGTACTTCTTTTTAAGCTATTTCCTGAATCAGGGTCAAACCTGGGGCATGTTCACTTTCAAGAAGCGCATGAAAATGCCTTCTCAGAGCTTTAAATCTGCCTTCTACTGGGCCGCTCATTCCCTCTTCATGTGCATAACCGGGGGCCTCTTTTACCTCGCTAAAAGAGAAGAGTGGCAAAACCTTCAAAAGCACGACTACCTCTATCACGAGATGCTTCTTCACAAGGAAGACTACAGCATTGATCTTTTAAAACGGATTGATGAACAAGAAGTGGTCTACGAGTACGCCGAGGCCGCTTAACCTTTGAGCTTTTCTTCGAAAGCAGTAAAGATCTTTTTGAAGTGACCGTTGTCATAGTACTCACGTCCCCACGTGATAAAGTCTGTGATACTGGTCTCGATGTTTTCACCATCATCAATAAAGTCCACCAGGTCTTCCACAATGATAAATAGCGCCGGTAAATGACCGATGCGTGCGGCATCCATAGCACGAGGGAAACCACTACCATCTTTTATTTCATGATGCTGGAGAATGATTTGATCCACGTCAGGCGAAAACGAATCCAGAGTCTTCACTAATTTTGAGGCCTCAAAAGGGTGCATACGATAACGAATGGTCTCTGGTGATTTGTCACTTGTATTAGTCGCCTTCCTGTCCCACTCGCGAAGATTTTCATAAATTGATTCATCAACTGCCACGTCGTGAAGTAAAGCGGCCATCGCAAGTTTCACCTGCCCACTTTCTCCAATCCAGCCGATTGATGAGCCAAAAGCACATACCATATAAGTGAGAAGCCCCACATGACGGGAATAGGCCGAAGTTGGGTTAGCAAGTCTGCGCTTGAGCACACTTACGATATTATCGTTCTTGGAAAGAATTTTTACCGCTTGAGACACACTCTTCTGGGCAGCAACTAAAACTGACGGGGACCAATTCATCGCCTTGGCGATTTGTTCAATAGATTCGACGTTTTCAATCGCAAATGAAATTCCGTCAACTGTGTCGCCATTCTCGACATTGATTTCTTTTTCAAGAAACTTCAGGAACTCTTTACTGTCTTCATGCCTAATAAAAAGCTCTTTAATTCCCTTTGCCAGAAGTTTATTGGCATCAGAATCAAAGAAGGGCTCTCCTTTATGAATGATTTTCACGAAGTTTTTATCAGATAATTTCAGATACAAATCAAAATGTCCCATTCCTAGACGAAGCAACGTCGGGATCTTAATCGGAACATGGGTCGGCTGTAGTGATTGAAGTGTAGAAATGCTTTTCACTAAGTAAGTAAAAGAACTCACACTCATCGGCTTTTCAATCAACGCTGTTACCAGCGGGTAGAAGCTCATGAATTTGTCCTGGCTTGAATCTTCAGAACAAACGATCAGAGGAGTTGAGAATTTTTCTACATCCAGATGGCGATAGAACAATGAATCTTCTTCAGTGAGATTTCGATGATCCATGATGATCATCTCAGGGGTGCCTCTTTTTTGGATAATTTCCAGCCCACGTAGAGAATCTTCGAAGGCAAAGATCTCTCCGCCATAAAAGCAGCTCAAAGCTGTTTCTTGAAGATTCAAAATCTCCGGATTAGGATCCATGAGAAGGATGTACTTTGAAGAATTATTCACCCATCTATAGTACCACTCTCCTGCCCCCGTGATGACGAGGCAAGAGTTGCTTAAAATTCAGTGGTTTGAGGATGATTTTATTAGGCCGAACTTAACTACCTAAAGACTTAGTGCCTAGCATTTTCGACACTTGCTTTAAGTGCCTCAAACACCTTCTTAAAATTCCCTGAGTTATAGCGGCTTTCTTTGTCTTTCAGAAATTGCAGAACTTTAGAATCAATCTCTTTGGATCCCTCAATATAAGAGAGAAGATCCTCAGTGATAATAAAGACAGATGCCATCGGACTAATACGACTTGAAGTAAGCCCTCTTGGAAAGCCTTGTCCGTCCTTCGTCTCATGATGCTGAAGAATAATTTGATCAACGTCAGGTGGAAGACCTTTCATTGTTAATAACAAATTAGCAGCGTCCCCTGGATGATTGCGATACTTCACAACTTCAGGAGTTTTATCTGCTGGATCAGAGGCCGCTTGGTTCCACATGATAGGATCTTTATAAACTTCTTCATCAATCGTGAGGTCATGCATAAGTGAAGCAAGACCAAGTTTCATTTGAGTCGATTCACTCGTCCAACCTAATTGATAACAAAAGCCACAGGTAAGAAGAGACATCATCCCAACATGACTGCAATACGAAGAAGAAGAATTTTTCAGTTTGTTTTTCAGAAGCTTAAGAATGCTCGGTTCTGTACTCACTGCTTTCACAGCAAGATCCACACCACGTTTGGCGGCACTCAACACTTCTGGGGTCCATCCTAAAGAAGCAGCAAGTCTCTCAATAGATTCGAGCGACTCTAAGGTCAACACCGTTAAATCCAGTGGAGTGTCCTGCGATTTAAGAAGTGAGGTCATATTCTGTTCAATGTTCTTTAAGTAACCTTCGGCATCTTCATAAGTCACATATAGGTGATGAAGACCTTTAGAAGAAAAACGTGTGGCATCTTCAGACATAAAAGCCTCTCCAGCATTGATGACCTTGATGTACTTTCCTTCTGATAACTTCATATAGAGGTTGCAGCTACTTGAGCCCCAACGCATAAGAAGTGAAATTCGGACCGGTACAAAATTTGGAGGAGTATCTTGATGTCCGATAATGGCATCAACTGTATCAATCAACGGTCTGAAAATTCTCGGCTTTTCGATATAACCCTGAAGACCCGGCATGCGGGCCTCCAGAACACTTTTTGGATCAGAAGAACAAATAACGAAAGGAATTTTCCACTGACGCTCAACCAGAGACTGATGAAGAAACTGGCCGTCTCCATCCGGCATCCTTAGATCCGAAATGATAAGAACTGGTTTGCCTTTCTCTTTCATCACCTGCAAAGCATGGTGGCCCGAACTAGCTGTTGCTACATCTAAAGGAAATGATCTTTTAAGAAGCATCTCACAGATGTCACGAATATCGGCCTCATCATCCACTACAAGGATGTAACTCATTATATCCCTATTCCTCTAGCCATTTGAATCCAAGCTCTTTGGTTTGAGCTGGATTTGGTTTTGAAGGTGAACTTGCCATAAGGTCCGTCGCAGAAGCTGTTTTAGGAAACGCGATTACGTCACGGATTGAATCCGTTCTTGCAAGTTGCATGATCAAACGGTCCATACCAAACGCCATACCTGCGTGTGGAGGTGTTCCGAATTTAAGCGCTTCAATGAAGAATCCAAACTGATGTTGAGCATCTTCTGGTGTGAAACCAAGAAGTTCGAACATACGCGACTGTTGTTTGTTATCGAAAATACGCATTGAACCACCGCCAAGCTCGTAACCGTTACAAACAATATCGTAAGCGTAGGCCTTAACGTTCTTGATCAATGATTTATCATTTGAGTAATAAAGCTCCATGTCCTCATCTTTTGGACGAGTGAATGGGTGGTGTTTCGCGTGCAGAGAATTTGTATCAGCATCGTAATCAAAAAGCGGGAAGTCATACACCCATAGGAAGGCGTATTCATCTGTCTTAATGAGGTTCAATGTTTTACCAAGGTGGCGTCTTACAGCGTCCGCACAGTCATGAGCAATGTTCTCATTCTTATCTGCGCAGAATAACCATAGACCATCACCCTTCTCGACTGATTTTTCAGAAAGAGCGTTTAGCATGTTGGCATCAATGAATTTCGAGATACCACCAGAAACAGCACCATTCTCTACTTTAAACCATGCCACACCCTTACCGCCGTAAGGTTTTACAACTTCTGTTAGGGCATCGATGTCTTTACGAGCAAGAGCACCCATTGAAACTGGAACGAACATGGCCTTAACCATTCCGTATTTCGCCGTCGCAACGTCAGCGAATGTTGTGAACGCTGAACCTTTGAAAAGATCCGTTACAACCATTTGCTTTAGAGCAAAACGAACGTCAGGTTTATCTGAACCGTAGTCACGCATAACTTCATCATACGTGATGCCTTTCATTTCAAAACTCTCAGGGAGATTGAAAATGTTTCTCATCATGTGAGTCGCGAGGTTCTTCATGTAATCAAGAGTCGGGAAAGAAACTTCAATATCAATCTGAGTAAATTCCGGCTGACGGTCTGCACGTAGGTCTTCATCACGGAAACAACGACAGATTTGGAAATACTTATCTGTGTTGGCGATCATCAGAAGCTGCTTCAAAGTCTGTGGAGACTGAGGAAGAGCATAAACTTTACCGGGGTGAACGCGTGATGGAACGATATAGTCACGAGCACCTTCCGGTGTCGTTTTATAAAGGATTGGAGTTTCAACTTCATTGAAACCAAGTTCATAAAGCGCCATACGAGCTTTCTTCGTTGTTTCAGAACGAAGAGTAAGAATGTCCTGAAGCTTTTGAGAACGAAGATCAAGGTAACGATAACGAAGACGAAGATCTTCTGTCGCAGGAACTGCACCGTGTGGAAGGAATGGAACTTCTTCAGCAAGAGAAAGAAGTCTGATTTCTTCAACCTGAACTTCTACAAGACCCGTCGCCATTTTTGCGTTTTTCGCAGCATCCGGACGAGCAACAACTTTACCTTTCGCCAGAAGAACTGACTCAAGAGAAAATTTTCTTAATTCGTTGATGTCACCTTTGAAGGCCTCAAAGCCAAGTTGAGTAACGCCGTACTTATCACGCAAGTCTATGAAGTGAAGAGCACCAAGGTTACGGTACTTATTCATCCATCCACAAAGTGTTACTGTTTTACCGATATCGGACTCCCGCAATTCTCCGCAGTGGTGTGTGCGCATTGAACCGGGTAGATTTTTGGCCATTTGAAAACTCCTAAGGATCGCATAGACTTATGTAGTGATCATACCTGATTCAGGAATAAACTTCATGAGAAAATTTCTTACCTTCGCCCTTCTCTGTACACTCTTTAGCTGCCAAAGTGTGTCACGAGATCCACTCAAAAAAGTGGAGTTAGTTACGCCAACCGGTGCAAAAGTTGAAACCACTCTCGCCATTTCAGAGGCTGACCAAAATCAAGGGCTATCTGGAGTTAAAGAAAATGACTTTGATGATGATCAAGGAATGCTCTTCTTCTACGCTGAAGACTTTGAGAAGTATTTCTGGATGCCGGACACTTATTTTGATCTGGACCTGTTCTACATGGACAAGGACCTTAAGATTCTCGACATTGTTCGTCGTGCTCCCCACTACGTCGGTCGTGCCAATCCTGAGCTCATCCCACGCATTCGCGGAGTCTGGTGTCGCCACGTATTGGAGATGAAATCTTCCTCAGAAATCGCCAAAGCACTTAAGATTGGTGACAAACTAGAATGGAAATCAACACTCAGTCTCCAGGAGACCGAGGCCAAAGCTAAAAACGTAAAATAGAAATTACAAATCGCGGTTTGTTTCAGGTGCGTCTGCTGACTCACCTGCAAACAGAATCAGAAACTCATCCGCCGCGATTACACCCAAGTGCTCTTTCGCAAGCGAGCGCTGAAAGTTACGATCCGTCTGGATTTTCGTAATTTCAGTCTTAAGCTCTCTGTTTTCTTTTTGAATTGAAGCATGCTCTTCAAGTTTTTCCTTGATAACACCTTCGGTAGAGAAATAGTCCCACACACCACGATCCATACAAATCAGACGCAGAACCAGAAGTCCGATGACTGACCAGCCTATCTTAGTGAGTAAGTTCTTTTTGAGTTTATCTTTCTTTTTGCTGGAAGTGTTTGTCGAGCGGGCCGGACGTTTTTCAACGACCTCTTCCTCTTCTACTTCTTCTTCCTCATCCAGATATTCAATGGGAGTCTCTGAAAGTTCACTCTTACGGTGCTCAATCAGATCAGTATTGTCCGCATGGCCAATGGCCTTGCGAGTAGCAGTTGTTTCGAAATAAGTTGGCGCAGTTGTAGAGTCGGCCGCAAAGGGGCGATTAAATACGTTCTTTCGTGTGCGTAATCGTTCACGGCTCGGTGAGGATTTCTCAGAGGATTTTGACGCGAAAGGTGATTCTACTTCTTCATACTCGTCGTAGGACGGTCGATTCATTCTTAATTCCACGCAAAATACATCCTGTATTTTTGGACACCAAGCTGCCCATGTTAATTTAGTGTGTTAATTCCAATTTAACATGGTCAGCTAAGCGCTACAAGTATTTAAAATAATAGAGGCAGGAATTTCCTAGCCGCGATTAGTAACGGTTCCCGCGGTATCCGCCAGAACGACCGCCGCGATCGCCCCCACGGTTGCCCCCACGATATCCGCCGCCGCCGAAACCACGACCGCCGCCTCCACCCGCAGGTGCAGTAGCAAGTTCGATAGAAACGCGACGATTACCGAACATCTCACCTTTGATGTTCATGATAGCGTCTGTGAATTCCGAAGAAGCTTCAAGGAAAGCAAACTTCTCTTTAGTTTCAATACGACCGATGTTACGGCCAGCAACGCCTGATGCACTTGAAACGAACTTAAGAAGCTCGCCTGCATTTGCTCCATCCATTGTTCCAAGGTTGATGAAGAAACGCTGCATACCAGTTTGTACACGGGCACCTTGCTGGCGCTCGCCACCCTGACCGCGTGGAGCTACATCAATTTCCTGTGCCTTCTGGTAACGCTTCAATGTGTTTTCGAACATGAAACCGTAGATACCCTTGATGATCTCTTCTTTATCAAGCTCATCGAACTTGGCCTTGAAAGCATCGTAATGAAGAACTTCTTCATCATGGAAAGATTCAATATGGTCTGTGAAACGCTTCAATGATTTCTCAAGAATTTTCTCGCGAATTTCATTCACTTTCGGAAGGAATACGCGTTCAATTTTTGCTTTTGTAAGACGCTCGATCTGACCTACGCGACCTTGCTCATTTGGCTCGATGATTGAAAGTGAAACACCTTTCGAACCGCCACGACCTGTACGACCAATACGGTGAACGTATGATTCGTTGTCTTGAGGAAGACCGAAGTTAATTACGTGAGTAAGGTTGTTCACATCGATACCGCGAGCAGCAACGTCAGTACAAACTAGAAGGTTAATTTTCTTCTCTTTGAACTTTTTCATCGTCATATCACGAGCGGCCTGATCCATATCTCCGTGAAGAGCGTCAGTTGGATAACCGCGAGCATTTAATTCATCAGTAAGTTCTTTTGCACCGATCTTCGTACGTGTGAAGATGATCGCGTACATATCATCAGAGAAATCCATATAACGGCAAAGTGCTTCAATACCGTTTTCACGACGAACCACAACTGCTTTTTGTTCTACTGTATCAGCAGTAAGAACTTTCTTCGTTACACGAACAGTTACCGGGTTTGAGAACTCACGGTTAACTAGATCAGAGATTGGCCCTGGAAGAGTTGCAGAGAACATCCAGATTCTCTTTTCAGGGATTGCATCGATGATCGCTGTAACGTCATCAAAGAAACCCATATCAAGCATTTCATCTGCTTCATCTAGAATTACGAATTTAGTGGCATCAAATTTAAGAACACCACGATCGATAAGATCCATCACGCGTCCTGGAGTACCAGCAACAACCTGAGGTTTTTTCGATTTGAAGTCTTTAATTTGAAGACCAACAGAAGTACCGCCGTAAACAGACATTGAACGGATTGGTTCGAATGCCGAAAGCTTCTGGATCTCTTCGTTGATTTGGTTAGCAAGCTCACGAGTTGGAGCAAGAATGATGGCCTGAAGTGCCGGCGATTTGAAATCTAATTTTTCAAGTAGTGGAAGAACGAAAGCAGCTGTTTTACCAGAACCTGTTTGCGCTTGACCGATAAAATCAACATCCCCTTGCATCAGCACAGGGATCGCTTGAGTTTGGATTTCAGATGGATTTTCGAATCCCATCTTGGCGATAGCTTTGAGTGAAGACTCTTTGAGTCCTAGATCATTAAAAGACATGCGTTTTCTCCTTTCGAGAAAAGATAAGTATTATGCGCTTTTTGAATGTAGTGAGGCCTGGTCCTATTGGTCTCTAACAACTGCCCTGAGAACCACTTAGACCTAAGAAATAGACGATAGATCCGGGTGGGAACAAGGTACAAAATAAACGACTGATGACCATTTATCATTAAGTAGTAGCATTTGTAAATAGCGCGTTATGAAACTTAAGAAAAACCTACCTTTTTAGAGTGATATCCATAAGTTGTATCTTAAGTTTGTATGTCGAATTTACAATATTTCAATTGAACGCCATTCAAAAACACTTACTATAATTTTCATGAGATTCATTTTTATCAATTTGCTCGCGTTTGTGATCACACTTACATCAGTGATCATCGACTCTAGTTCAGTTGAATTTCATTCAGAACAACTTTCCGGCATTCATCAAGCTTCTTCCTGGCAAACCGACTCACTCCGAAATACAGATCACAAACATTCAGAGCGAACAGTTCATATCGCCCAGGACTTCATTCCAATCGTGGTAATCGCCGAATCCGTTTCGGCAGACATCGATTTTCTACACTACCTACCCATTTACGGGCAGGCCCGCCAAAAAGAATATTTCCTTCTGATTTAGAGATTCTCTTCTAAGAATTTTAATAACTGAAATCAAGGAAGATTTATGCAATTAAGTTCACTTGATGTGGCCGTTGTTATGGCCTACATCGTTCTGATCTTCTCTATTGCGGTTGGTGCGAATGTGTTCATGAAGAAACATTCACTCGCAAAACGAAGAGGCGGATTAAAACCAATCGAGAATCACTATCTCGCAGGAAGAAGTATTACTTTCTGGGAAGCGACTCTATCGATTATTGCGACTGAATTCTCCGCAATGGCATTCCTGATCATTCCGACCTACGTTTATTTCGATAACATGAACTACTTGAAATTTGTGATTGGCGCTTGCTTAAGTCGCTCTTTCATTTCCTGGTATTTCATTCCTAAAATTTATGGAAAAGGTCTGACGATCTTTGAGGCCCTTGCTCGTGGGATTCACGGTTATAGCGATATTAGACAAGAAGGTCTTACCGGCAAAAGGACCTTTGCCTTTTTTTATATCTTTACCAAGCTAGTTGGAGTCAGCGTAAAACTTCTTGGCGGTTCAATTCTTATCTCTGAATTCTTTGGCATTTCCGTTTTCATGGCGATGATCATGATCTCTCTCATGACTTATCTTTACATCATGCTTGGTGGTCTCAAGGCGGTGGTGAGAACAGACATGCTTCAGGCCACAATTTTTATTCTTGGCGGTTTCATGGCCCACTACGTGGTGGGAAAAATGAGTAACCTCACATGGGGAGAACTCGCCATGTTTGGTCTTGAAAATGGAAAGTTTAATCTCTGGATGGACGGCGGCGGTTTCGTGAGCTTCCTCTACGGGATCATTGCTGGCGCAATTTACGATGCTGCCACTCACGGAGTGGATCAAGATCTTACTCAAAAATTTCTTGGCGCCAGGGACGTAAAGACCGCCCAGCAAGCACTTGCCTGGTCTTCAATTGGATCACTTCTGGTAAATCTCGTGTTCTTGTCCCTGGGAGTTATCATCTGGGCCTATTACACGAAACATGGTCAGACAGTTCCACATCCAGAAAAGATTTTTTCTTATTTGATTGAAAACTACTTCCCTACTCCGGTGAAGGGCCTCATGGTGGCCAGTATTCTGGCGGCCAGCATGTCGACTCTTGATTCATCGATCAATGCCATGAGTGCAGTTTTCTGGAATGACTTGATGGGTGGTGAGAAATCAAAAATGTTCAGAGTGTATATCAATCTGGATAATTTTATTATCACGGTCGCCATTATCATCGTCGCACATTTAGTGTCCCTCATTCCAGGAGCGGTGAAAATCGGGATGCATTTCGCTTACCTCTCAACAGCACCTTTATTGGCATTCTTTATCTGTCGTATGATGCTTTCGAAATATATCAAGATGACCTATTCATCTACCCTGATCATTTTAAGTATCTTCACAAGTTTTCTGGGAATGGGTCTCAACCACTTTCGCTTTGGATTTAATCCACAACTTACAATCATGGTTGGTGTGATCACCACCATCGTCTTCATGTGGGTCTATTCAAAGTTGATCGACTTTTCAAATACACCAAAAGAGAACACATATGAGTAGAAAATTACAATTTCATCTTAAAACAGATGATCGGATCAAATCGGGAGAACGCTTCCGCGATCAGTTGAAATTGATGGCCAAACCAGAGACTGGTTTCATTAAGGCGATTGTCGTCAATACACTTGCCGTAAGTCTGTTAAGCCTTGGTGTTCCTCTTGCCATTCAGGTAATCATTAACAACATCGGCGTGAGAACCATGACCCAGCCCCTGGTGGTCCTGTGTCTGCTTCTCCTTTTTATTCTTTCTTGTAGCGGAACTCTACAAGCGATTCAGACCTATACGGTTGAAATTCTGCAAAGAAGACTTTTTGTAAGATACGGTCTGATTATCTCAGAGCGTTTGACCTGGTATCAGGACAAGTACTTTAAAGAAGCAAATTCTCCGGATCTTATTAACCGCTACTTTGACATCATCATTATGCAATCAAGCATGGTGACATTCTTCGTAAGTGGTTTTGGTTTTATCATTCAGTTTTTAATTGGATTTTCTCTTCTTGCTTTCTATCACCCCTACTTTCTTGGTTTCGCTGGATTCATGACTCAATTTCTGTTCATCAACTGGATGCTCTTCGGTCCGGATGGTGTCAAGGCCGGCTCTCCTGAAGCAGATGGGAAATATGAAGTTGTCAGTTGGGTAGAAGAACTATCAAGAGTGCGAAACATCTTCTCCTCTGATAATGGGAAAGACTTTTCTAGCAGCAAAATGACTCACCTGTTTAACCGTTGGTTAGAGGTGAGAAATAATCTTTTCAACTTTCAGTTCCGCCAGCATATCGGTCTTCAGATCTTTGGTGTCGTGATGAACGTTTTACTTTTAGGAATGGGCGGTTTCCTGGTTCTTAATGGTGAATTATCCGCCGGCCAGCTTGTTGCTGCCGCACTTGTTGTAAACAGTATTATTGCAAGTCTTCCAAATCTTCAGAATTTTTTCTTCAGTGTATATAACTATTCGACGGCACTTGATATGACGGCCCGCTTTTACGACTATCCACTGGAAAAAGTAAAAGAAGATGTTCAGTCACCTAAAAGTTATGATTTTTCATTTGAAAACCTTAAATTCGAACCAAACTATGAATTCAATTTTAGTTACAAAGAAGGGACTAAAAATTTAATCCTGGTTAAGAGTTTTTCTTCTATTCAACTTTTTTACGAAGCATTGATGGGCTTTTCGGAGCATTCGGAAGGAAAGATCAAGTTCGACAATCTCCTGGTGGATGATGTCGATATCGGAGAAGTAAGAAACCACATCATGATCGTTCGTCATGATCAGTTTTTCGCTGGGACGGTAAAAGAAAATCTCATTGGCCTTGGAAACAAGAAGTTCACAGCGACTGAGATTGATGATGTCCTTGCTCGAGTGGGACTTACGGAAAATATCGCCAAGTTACCATTAGGCATTGATACCCCTATTCGTCCAAATGGATTTCCATTTTCAAAGTCTCAGCTCCTCGCGATTCAATTTGCCCGAGCACTTCTTTTGAAACCAAAGATTCTATTGGTGACACCTGACTTTGAGCAGATTTCAACCTTCAAACGTAAACTGGTTTATAAAGAGCTGGTTGACCGCAAGCATGACTGGACTCTCCTCTTTTTCACTCAGCGTTTTTACAAGGGTGACTTCGATCGCTACACCGTTTTTGAAAGGTCTTCTATGAGAGACATTAAGGGCGAAAGCGAGCTTCTGAAGGAGATTGAAAACTATGGCTAAATTAGAAAAGAAAAATACTGATCCGGTCTCGGCATACGCCAATATACCGGACACGTATGAAGAAATTTATGCTGAAACTCCGAAGAAAATGCTTCAGCTTCATGATTTACCTGAACCCGCAAAACTAGTCACACGTCTGATTGTTGTGTTCTTTCTGTTCATGATGGTGTTTTTGATCGCCATTCCCTGGCAGCAAACTTCAGATGGCTCAGGCAAGGTGATGGCCTACCTTCCTCAAGACCGTGTTCAAAACATTCACGCCACAGTAACGGGACGAATTAAAAAGTGGTTTGTGAAAGAAGGTTCATTCGTTAAGCAAGGTGACCCAGTCATGGAACTGGTGGACATCGATCCAAACTATATGTCTCGCTTGAAAGTTGAATTTGAGGCCGCGAAAAGTCAGTACGAAGCGGCCCAGGCAGTGGTGAAGACAGCAAAGTTTGATTATGACCGACAGACTGATCTTTATAACAAAGGCATCAGTTCACGTAAGGACATGGAACAAGCAATCATTGCTTATAAGACGGCCCAATCTGAAGAGGCCCAGGCACTTGCTAATTTCACCCAGATGCAATCCCGCTTCTCACGTCAGGAATCGCAGCTTGTTCTGGCACCTACTGACGGAACAATCGTCAGACTCCTAGTCGGAACCAGCTCAGTGGTAGTCAATCAAGGTCAAGTGGTCGCCATTTTCGTTCCGAAGAGCAGCCAACTTTCTGCTCATATTTTCATCCGCGGTAACGATCTTCCTCTTGTGTATGAAGGCCGTAAAGTGCGCTTACAGTTTGAAGGATGGCCCGCCATTCAATTCTCCGGCTGGCCTTCGGTGGCAGTTGGAACTTTCGGTGGTGTTGTGAGTTTTGTGGATCAGACAGCTACTCCAGAAGGACTGTTCCGCGTAATTGTTCTTCCTGAAAAGGGAGAGAAGTGGCCCGAGTCCCGCTTTATTCGCCAAGGAACAAGAGTCAATGGCTGGATCCTTCTTAACAACGTAGCTCTAGGTTACGAGTTATGGAGACAGTTCAATGGTTTCCCTCCATCTCTGGATGCGGCACCAGGAGCGCTTGAAACCTCGACCCAAGAGATTCCGGAGTAAGTACCATGAAGTATTTTTTTATTTTGATGATAAGTGTTCCGGCCTTCGGGGCCATCTCCCCTACTGTAGTTAAAGATAGCGCACTTAAATATCATCCCACAGTTATTGCAGCACTCGAGAAAATGCGTGCAGGAGAAGAGGCCGTCAGAGGTGCACGTGGTGCCTTCGATACGCGAATTGTTTCAGATTATAGAAGACAAACGAAACATGATTGGAACAGCACCGTCTCGAGAACTTTCCTCGAGAAACCTTTAAGGGTCGCCAATTCCAAAATCTACGCTGGCTCTGAGCAAATCAGCAATGCCAACGGTAAATTTTCTCCCGTCTACAATACCGGAAACCCGGTCTCTACTGGCCAGGTTGGAAATTACTCTGTTCTCGGTTTGAAATTATCTTTGTGGAAAAACTTCTTACTCGATCCCGATCGCGCCCGATTTAAAAATGCTAAGTACGAAGCGAAAAGAGTTGAGGCCGAAAAAAGATTGACCGATCTCGACATTGGAAGACTGGGTCAACTTGCCTATTGGGAATGGGTCACGGCCAACAAAGTGAAGAACGTTTACGAGGAACTTCTTAAGAATGGTGAAACTCGTAATGAGTATCTGATGGACCGTAGTGCTAAAGGCGACACCGCAAAAATCGTTGTGACTGAAAATGAGCAATACGTGGCCAATCGGAAAGGCTCACTTCAGGCTGCAAAAGAACGTCTGCTTCGTGCTGAGTATGCTCTTTCTCTTTTTTACCGAGATGAAAATGCTCTACCAATCATTCCAAGTTCAACTGAGGCCTATGAAGATTATCCAATCAAGCTCTCTGCGCTCATGGAAAATCTTGATCTGAATTCCAACATTGATGAGCTGATGAACAAGCGACCTGATTTGAAAAATCTTGCACTGAATGTTGAAAAAACTGACGTAGACCTTGAACTCGCCAAACAAGACTTAAAACCGCAGATTGATGTCACCACTGAATACTATCAAAGAACTCAGGCCAACATCACAATGCCTCGAGATTATTTGATGGTACTGGCACAAATCAATGTCCCTATCGAAAGAAATTTGGGTAATGGTAATATTGCCGCCGCTCGCGCTCGTAAGATGGTGGCACAAAGTGAAATGACTCTTGGACAACAGTCTTACAAATTTGAAGTCATGGCCCTGAGGCAATCACTTCATTTGCGTTTAGAGCAAGTCGCCCAATCAGAAATTGAATTCACCAAGGCAAAAGAACTCGTGGTCTCTGAGACCTACAAGTTTAAGTCTGGTGGAGGAAATTTGTATTTAGTGAATCTAAGAGAAGAGGCCCAGGCAAATGCGGAAGCTTCTTTTCATGAATCCCGTCTCGCCTTCATGGACACATTGTTAAGCTATCAAGCTCTGGTGAGCACAGCAGAATAAAAAAAGGCCCTCGAAAGAGGGCCTTTTTTTATGGCGTTTATTTAATTTGATAAGAGATCCAAGCTCCGGCCCAGAAAGACTGATCTGAGAAAGGAACGTCGTTCACGTAGGCACCGATGTAAGGGAACACGTTGAACTTAGGCGTGATGTCTTTTGAGTAACCCACGAATACGTTCTGCCAGTAATCTTTAAACACAGGCTCTTTTCCGTTAAGTGATTTCCAACGACGGTCGTTCTCTAGCATGTTCTCGTAATAAACCTGAACACGTGAAGTATCATCGATCGTGTACTGAACGAAAGGAGCAGTATAGATACGCATACGAGTGTAGTTATAGCGGTCATCGTAGATCCAGTTACGGAATTGACCGAAGATACCAACCTGCCACTTCTTATTGATGTCATATGTAGGAAGGTAACCAAGTTCAATTTGGTGAGTTGTTGAACCTAGACCACGGTTCCCAGAGTTACGAGAAGCACGGCTCACCGGCATACGCATACCAGGACGAATCCATAGATTGAATTTTTTATCTGTTGATGAGTAAACCACACCTTGGAAACCCACGAGGAAGTCTTCAAGCTCAATAAAAGATCTGTCTTCCGGAGCTTTCATATCAGTAGGAGACGCAAGCGGAGTCATGAAACGTGGGTTAACCACGAAATTCATTCTCGCACCAAAGTTATAGTTGAAGCTGATTTGATGCCATAAGTTAGTTGGCCACGTATCTTGGTTTTTCTTCTCACCGCTTGGTGCTTGTCCCCACTCAGGAGAAATAGCAGCGTTTCTCCACTGCCCCTTACCCATATCACGGAAGGTTGGAGTTGTTAGAACTCCGAAGTAACCAATACGAAGACGATCTGAGAACTTTTTGAAACTAGTTTTCTCGATGACCTCTGTAGTAGAGATCACAGAAGTCTGCTTGTTTTGTGCCGAGGCAACAGAGACCATCAGGACAAAAAATGAGAGCCCAAAGAGAAAAGAACTTTTCATAGTGATGTTGCCTTCCTTACAATCATTAAATTTTTTTCAATAACTTCGATTCTAAGCAAATTTGTCTAGAATCTCAAAGTATATTCGATTCGTCTCATGTAGATTAAGGTATGACAATAATAATTTTTCGTGGTGCAAAATTGGCACCGGGAGATGTTAGATGAGTAGTGAAAAGCAACAAATTCTTACTTCGTTTTTTCAGTCATTGGAGAAGATGGAGTCAGAGGACATGATGGCCATGGTAGAAAAACATCTTAAAGACGAAGACGTTGAACTTTTCGTTCAGCACATCGAAACTTTCTACGGCATCACTGATGATGAAGAACTAGGAATGCTGGCCCAACTCATGGTGACTGGATACCTTGCTGCAAAACACGAAGAAAGTTTGAAGTCGACTCTTAATTAAGAATTAAGGTCGAACTGAATCTGGATCCAGAATCGACGCATAGCCGCTAGCTCTTGAAGATAGAACCAAGTGGTCTGCAACGCCGATGCATCATTCGTTTGCTTCGAAAGAATCTTAAATAAGTCTGTCATGGTCTCAGTGATCACGCCAAACTCAAATACATCCTTTAGCTCCTCCAGAATGAACTCTTCGCAATCAGTAAACTGAACGCGATTAGTTTCGTTTTGGATGTTCATTTCAATTCCCGCTGAAGTCACAAGTGTTTCAAGGGATTGAAAGTTTCTGATGGCGAGCTCGCGATCCCCGAGAGGTCCAAGTTTAATTGTATCATCAGAAGCGACCGACATCGTGAAGGACAGTTGGAAGCCTTTTTGTTTCTTCGTCAGCCACCAACTAAACCCCGGATCAGAGATATTGCACATCATTTCCTCATACATAGGGAAACGACGGTTATGAATCTGATCATGAATGATTTCCGCCTGAGAGGCCTCTTCAACAATGAAGAACTTCAAGCGATGACTCAAATCTTCTACTCCACCTTCTAAAAGGCGAAGGCTCGGGTAATCTTCCGGCTTTTCTAAAATCTGAATATAGTCTTGGCGGATGTTTTGCGAAACGAAGGTACGTACCACGAAAACCGATTTGGTTTTCTGAACGTGATAAATGATCCCCGGCCCTTCCGGAAACTCACTTCCCTCTTCTTGAGGAAGTTCTTCCTGGAAATACCCTTGCATCTCTTCAATAGAGACAGGATCCATCAACTCCCGGTCGGAACCGAAGTTTGTGTCAAAATGCTTGAACGTTTCGTTCACTAAAAGTTCGATCTCATCCATGAAGACCTCACAGTAAGTACATTAGTATTTGAACCAAAATAATGATGATCATCGGAGAAGGATCAAGCGGAATGTCCTTCGGAAGCATTTCACGAATGGGTCTCTGAGGAGCATCTGCAATTTTATGCAGGATCTGCGCCCACTGCTGACGACGTACATCTGGGAAGTAACTCAAGATGACATCGGCAATAATGATGTAAATGAAAAGCTGTAGTAAATGATGAATCATTACTTAACATTTTGAAGTGAAGAGAGAGGAATGAAAAGAAAAAAGATGAGAGAGTTTTCTCTCTCATCTTCGTTATTCGAATTTGTAGTTTGCCATGATCGAAGCGATCGCGAAGAGAACCAAAGATGCGAAGTAGGCCGGCTTTCCATATTTTGGAAAACGACGAGCAACAACTGCGCCACCGATACCGATAATAAACCAAATTCCCATCTTCACTTGAACCCAAAGTGGCCAGCCACCAGTGTGACCGATTCCCATACGGGCCATCAGTCCCATGCCACCTACCAGAGTGAAAAGGGTCGCAATTCCAGTTAAAATCTTGATGTGTCTGGCGGTTCCGCCATAAAAACTGATCGCAAGTCCTGTGAACAAGATCACAATCGATGTTAGGTGAATAATTTTATAATTTTCGTAAGTAATCACTGTTTCTCCTCTTAAAGCGCTTTCAATACTTCTTTAAATAATGTCCAAAAAGTTTCAACCGATGGGATGTGGACTCTTTCCTGCGGTGAATGGGCACCCATGATCGTTGGACCAAATGAGACCGCATCGATCGGGCCAATTTTATCTCTTAAAATCCCACACTCAAGGCCCGCGTGAATGGCAGTGACCTTGGCCTTTTTCTGGAAAAGGGCCTGGTATTTATCCGCTACGAGGTCCAAAAGTTTGTTCTCACGAACCGGTTTCCAGCTCGGATACTCGCCATTTTTTGAAAATTCGAGACCAAAACCCAGTGCCAGTGCTTGAACCTGATTTTCTAGACCCACGCACTCTCCGCGATCGAAGAATCGAAGTGAACTTTGAAGATAGAATTGTCCGCGAACCATAAGAGAGATTGCAAGGTTGTTACTAAGTGAAACGAGTTCCTTATTGCTTGCCAGATCATAAGCATGAGCGCCATGAGGGAAGGCCACCAGGAAACTTAACAGAAGCTTAAGATCATGAGCATCCACTACTTCTGAGATCGCTTCAACTTCTTCAACTTTAGTGAAGAAACCACGATCATTTTCCGGCATGAAAGCACGCCATCGGCCCTCAACTTTTTTCGCCACTTCTTCTGCTGCTTTGGCGTCTTTTAAAACCACCAAGGCAAAAGCATCACGCGGAATAATATTGTGGGCCTTGCCACCTCTCCACTCTGAAAGCTCGAATGAATCGGCCGGAATTGAGGTGATCCAATCCATCAAAAACTTAATGGCATTTCCTCTTTGTTCGTGAATATCCACGCCAGAGTGACCACCAAGGAATCCACCAACTGTTAGTTTGTAGCTCTTGCCTTTAAGTTTTGCAGGAACCATTTTCACAGTTTTCTTGAATTCGTAATCGATACCACCAGCACAACCAATATAAAGACTGCCCCACTCTTCTGTGTCGAGGTTCAGCATCTTTTTACCTTTAAGGTAGTTGGCATCAACTCCCCAAGCACCTTTTAAACCAGTCTCTTCATCAATCGTGAAAAGAAGTTCAAGTGGCGGGTGAGAAACTGTCTTGTCATACATAAGAGCGAGAGCGGCGGCACAACCGATGCCATTATCAGCACCAAGAGTTGTACGATCTGCTTTGATCCAATCTCCTTCTCTGAAAGTGATGATAGGATCTTGAGCGAAGTTGATATTTCTATCCGGAGTTGCGTCCGTCACCATGTCCATGTGATTTTGAATGATCACAGTTTCATGATTTTCATAACCAACTGTGGCCGGAACATAAACAATCACATTCCCCACTTCATCTGTGTGAGTTTTAAGTTTTAAAGTTTCCGCTTCTTTCAAAATAAATTCACGGAACTTGTCTTCCTTGCGAGAAGGTCTAGGTAATTGATTGATGGTGTGGAAAAGACTCCAAAGGGCCTTTGGTTCGGCCGGAAAATGCTCTGGGATATACATGCTCTACCTCCCGATAAGTCAGTAATTTTTATAGTCTTTTACCCCCAGCTTCCCCCTTTGTCAGCTGTGAGAATTGACAATCTGCCCAATCAATTTTAAAAGGAGGCACTTTTATGTAAAAAATTGGAGGTTTCCGTGAAACTTAAGACTCTTGTTGTAGCTGCGCTCATGGCCCTTTTCACAAGTTCTGCTTTCGCTCAATGGTTCCCAGGAATCGTTCAGGTTTCAGTTCTTCCAGGACAAGTTGCTTTTGTAGTTTCGAACCCGCATCCTCAACCGATTATCTGTAGTGGCCAGGTTTATGGTCAGACTGTTTACGGACAAGTTTTTACAACTTTCTTCATTGAACAAGTTCTTCCAATTGGTGGCTACCGTTATGCATACGTGAACGCAATTCCATATGCTCCCTTCGCTCGTGGATGGGCAAACATCAACTGTCGTTTTACGGTTTGGCCTTATTAAGAATCAAACAAATTTTTTTCATTGAAGGCCCTCGAAAGAGGGCCTTTTTATTTTAATTTTTCTTGAGTGTGCATCGTTTGTTGGTCTTGTTATAAGCGCCCTCCAAACTTTTTTAAACACACACAGGAGTTCTCATGAAACTAAAAGTTTTAGTTGTTGCCGCTGCACTTTCACTCTCAACTGGAGCATTCGCTCAAGCCTTTGCAAACGCTCAGATGTTTGTTAATCCAACTGTTGCTATTGCTCGTATTTACAATGTTTGGGGTCGCCCAGTTCTTTGCGAAGGACGTGTAATTGGTCTAACTGCTCAGTTCCCAATCTTCGCTAACTTCAGAGATGTTATTCCTGCTGGTCAGTACCGTGAGGCCTATGTTTATACAAACGCCTACAACCCATTCATTAACGCGAGCTCAGAAATCTACTGTCAGTAAAAATAAAAAAGGCCCTCTTTCGAGGGCCTTCTATTCAAAAAATCTTTGAAAATTTCTTAGTTTAGACCTTTATCCAGAACGATATCGTCCGCAGTCCCGCTGTAATAATAAACGAAATTATATCCAGCTTCTGAAAGATCATTTGCAGCTTTTGCTGGAGCATCGTCGCCTTTTTGAAGGCTATAAAGAACTACGTTCTGGTTTTTATTTGGGAATTTTGAAGAGAACTCGCTCATAAAATTAGAGCTGTAGTTCATGTGCTCAACGTCCTTATACTGAACCGGAGTGCGGTCAGCAGGAAGAAGATCGACGAAAACAAAGTTAAGACGGTCTTCAAGACGTTGTTTAAAAGCTTCGCGAGGAATTTCGTATTTCATAAGTACCTTTCATTGACAGTTTTGGACCCTTTAAAGATACTGCGAACTCACCAAAAAGTTTAGATTTTTTTCTTCGATGAGGCCGCGTCATATGGACCAAAAAGTGAACTTTCTACCTGTCAGTTCGCACCTAAATTGGGACGAATACTTCATGTTTCAAGCGATGATGGCATCGTTTAAAAGCAAAGACCCGAATACTAAAGTCGGATGTGTCTTCGTGGACGACAATAACCATCAGCTATCCATGGGTTACAACGGTCAAATTGCCGGAATAGATGAAACTCAAATTCCGTGGGGAAATGTTAAATCTGTCCCGCTTGATCAACAAAAATACGCTTATGTCGTGCACTCGGAGGCAAATGCTATTCTTCACGCGAAAGCGGACCTTGCCCATTCTCGTTGTTACGTGACTCTTTTCCCATGTCACGAATGCGCAAAAATGATCGCAACGGTTAAAGTAAAAGAAGTGATTTACCTTTCGGACAAATATCAGGACACGGTTGAGAATGCCATCGCCAAGAAAATCTTTGATATGTCGGGTGTAAAATATCGTGAAATGAAAATCCGTAAGGACATTGTGAACGATCTCTTTAAATACTTTGAGACAGTTATTCCTTAAATAGGAATAAATCATCACCAATTTTTTCGGGCCCGGTCATTTTCATCAACTGGGCCAAAAACTCAAAAGACTTCTGATTAAAAAATTGAACATGGGTAATGTCCCGTTTGTAAAACCAGTTAGGAAACTGACTTTTTTGCGGATACATTTTTGTTTTAATAAATATTTTCCCTGCGGGATTTAAGATTGAACTTAATCGCTTCATGACTGTCTCCGGTTCACCCAGATGTTCAATCACTTCGGATAAAATAATAAAATCGTACTTCTTGTCCCAGATACTTTGATCCGGATGATAATAGAGATCAAATGAATCGACTGAGTGGCCCCTTTGTTCAAAAAAGCTCCCAAGAATTTTGGTGGCCCCACATCCAAAGTCCAACCCTCTCTCACTTTTTAAAAGATGAGGCAGGACTTCCTGAGAAATATTTTGGAGATAATGGTGATAACCCGGATCTTGATCAGAATTTTGATGGGAGTCGTAGCGCTTTTTTTCTTCGGTTGGTGAAATCAAGGCCTCGCGAGGAACAAACACCAGCTCACAGTTTCCACATAAATAGTAAGAACGAATTTTGTCCTGATCAAAGATCGTGCTGCTTTGGTGCTGGCACAGCGGACAGGTCATTCTTTTTCTTTATCGCCGGCCTTAATCCAGGCCGTTACTGAAAGTTTCAGGGCCTGATCAACTGGCATATCTACTTTCTTCACTTTTTCACGCTCAATCAGGATCGTAATCCCGCCCAGCATGTAGCTAAGGGGAATATAAACAGAAATAAGTCCTGAACCTGGCAGCTCTTCCGAAAGATCTTCGCGAGTCACCAAACCCAGAACATCCACACCCATGGCGGGCATCGGAACCAAAACCACTCTTTGCGGTTTATTTTTATCTGAACGACCCGGAATGAGGGCCATCAAATCTTTTAGAGGATTGTAGATCACTTTAATCAGCGGAACTTTCTCCATGGTGTTGGTTAACCATGAGAAAAACTGACCTGTGATGTAATTGTTGACCAATAAACCAACTAAAAAAATCAGGGCAACGGTTACAACAATACCAAGCCCAGGAATATACAGCCATTGTCCCAGCAAATACTCGAGGGTCGATCCGAAAATCGACTCAACTTTTTCAATTGCCCAAAAGAGTAAGTAAAAAGTCAGAGTAATAGGAAGAAGAACAATGAGGCCTTTAAAAAAAATCTGATTTAGGTATTTCATGGAAGAAGGATTATCCGCTATGCTGTTTTTACAAAGAATAGCATAGGCGCGCTCGATGAGCAAAACGGCATCTGTCTCCACAAAAGAACATGTTCGGGCCTCTTTTAAGGACGCCACTTTCACAAGCCTTAACATCGGCATGTGTGAAAGTTATTTTTGTGCTTATATGCTCGCCCTGGGCATTCCGGGAGTCATCGCCGGACTCGGAACAGTCATCCCACAATTTATTGGGGTCATCTTCCAGCTCTTTTCTATTAGAAGTTTCTTTACACGCTTCTCTTTAAAGAAAAGGCTGATGCTTTTTTTAACTCTTCAGGCCTTTTCTATGGTCCCGTTGATCATGGCGGGAATCTTTAAGATTAATTCGCCAGTATTCATCATCAGTATCCTGGGCATCTACTGGGCCTGTTTGCTTTCTTTGAACCCACCTTGGAACAGATTAATGGGTCACACCATCCCGACCCGCTTTCGCCTTCGATTTTTTTCCATCCGAAGTCAATTTTCTCAGTTCTCTGTGTTCGTGGGCCTCATCACTAGTGGCCTGATCCTTTACTGGGCCCGAGGTCATGGGCTTGAGATGCCATTTTATGTTGGCATTTTTATCATTGGCTTCGGATTGAAGTGCCTTTCATGGTTTCAAATCAAAAATCATCACATCGATTACACTTTAGAACCCGGATCGGAGCCGCGACTTAGGCTGCGCGACTTCTTAAAGCGCCTTCGTCAAACCGATCAGGGCAAACTCATCACCTTTTTGTTTCTCTTTTACGTTTCTGTGTACTTTGCTGCCCCCTACTTCAACCCTTTCATGCTGAAGAGGCTCCAATTTAACTATCTGGAGTACATGGCGATCACTTCCATTTCTTATTTCGGCCGGGTTCTGATGTTCCGGATCCTTCAAAAGAAGGCAAAGGCCCGTCATGTGGACAAAATTCTCCTGTTTTCAACGATTGGAATCTCAACATCGCCACTTTTGTGGGCACTTTCACAGAACTACTGGTGGATTGCGGGGGTGGAATTCATGTCAGGATGTTATTGGGCGGGGTTTGAACTCTCCACCATCCTCCTTTATTTCCAAAAGATCGATGATCGGGAACGAACCAGTGTAATTACCTACATTGCCCTCCTTAATACCACCGGGATGCTACTCGGTTCATTACTTGGGGCGAGCTTCATGAAAGTTTTGCCGCCTGGTTGGGATCAGTACCTCACCTTGTTTACCGTCGCGACCTTATTAAGAATCGGCCTAGTGATGTTTGCACCACAGGTAAATTTCAAGGGCCAGATACCAAAACTTATCGCCTCAAGAAGAGTTCTAAATGTGATGGTTCCATCAGGACTATTATCGCGACCGTTGTTAGAAAAATCGAAGAAGAAAAAGAAGTAAGAGAAATGTGATTTTCAGAGGGAAAATGGGCAAAAAAAAAGCCACCCGAAGGTGGCTTTTAGCAAGTCGAATTACTTCTTCTTAGCTGCTTTTTTTGTAGCTTTTTTTGCTACTTTTTTTGTTGCTTTCTTAGCTACTTTCTTAGTTGCTTTTTTTGTAGCTTTTTTTGCTGCTTTCTTAGCCATAATTTCCTCCCAGGAAATAGTTGGTTAACATTAATTGACCTTTCTTATTTAAAGCTTAATCAGATTTTTTACTTAACGCAAATAAAAAATACAAATTTTATTCAACTGATACTTTTTTTTATTCAATTGGTGGGTGCTGATGGTTTTTTTGACGGCCTTCATGCACTTCAATTGTTGTTTCAATTGTTATGCATGAAGGATCGGAAGGTTTAAAAAAGATATTTAGGAAAAAATGAAATCGAGTTCATCGTTTTTAACTTCAACGATGACCTTGCCACCTTTTTCGAGCTTACCAAAAAGGATCTCATGGGCCAAAGGCTTCTTGATCTTCTCATTGATAAGACGAGCAATTGGTCTCGCTCCAAGCTTATCATCGTAACCGTTCTTCGATAGCCAAGCCTTGGCTTTTTCAGAGACTTCGAGCTCTACTTTTTTCTCAACCAACTGGTTCTCAAGCTCCATCAAGAACTTCGAAACCACCATCTCGATGTTCTTATTATCGAGCTTGTTGAAGCTGATCACAGCATCCAGACGGTTTCTGAACTCAGGGGTGAAATAATTTTTAATGGCCTGGTCGCGCTTAGAGGAATTTATTTCCCCATCGCTCAATACTTTGGCACCCAGACCGATTGATCCGGCGTCCATTTCTTTAGCACCAGCATTTGAAGTCATGATCAGGACCACATTTCTGAAATCAGAGGTGCGGCCGTTGGAGTCAGTCAGCGCTCCATGGTCCATAACTTGCAATAGGATGTTGAAAACGTCCGGATGGGCCTTCTCAATCTCATCTAATAACAGAACTGAGTATGGGGTCTTGTTGATGGCGTCGGTTAAAACTCCACCCTGTTCAAAGCCCACATAACCCGGAGGCGCCCCGATTAATTTAGAGACCGTATGTTTCTCCATGAACTCAGACATATCGATGCGGACGAAATTAATGCCCATAATATGTGCCAGTTGTTTCGCAAGTTCGGTCTTACCAACACCAGTTGGACCGGTGAAAAGGAAGCTCGCGATCGGCTTATCAACATTACCAAGGCCCGATCTGTTCAAGATAATCGCATTTGAGACCTTATCGATGGCCTGATCTTGACCATAGATCATCATTTTCAGATCACGATCAAGATAACGAAGCTTCTCTTTTTCGTTCATTGAGATAGATTTCTGCGGAATTCGCGCGATCTTCGAAATAATGAACTCAATATCCTGAAGATTGACCTCTGAACCTGTTCCACGATCCGGTTTCAAGCGGATGTAGGCACCTACTTCATCGATCACATCAATGGCCTTATCAGGCAGTTTTCTGTCGGCCACGTGCTTGTGTGACAGCTCAACTGCTGCACGAATAACTTGGTCTGGATACGTTACCTGATGGTGCTCCTCAAATTTCGATTTAAGACCTGATAAAATCTGAATCGAGTCTTCAATTGAAGGTTCAAGCACATCAATTTTCTGGAATCGACGATTGAGGGCCTGATCTTTCTCAAAATATTTGCGGTATTCATCAAAAGTGGTCGACCCCATACAACGGATCTGACCTTTTGAAAGGGCCGGTTTCAATAAGTTTGAAGCATCCAAGCTTCCACCTGAAGTGGCACCAGCACCAATGATGGTGTGAATTTCGTCGATAAAGAGAATTGACCCTTTTTCTTCATTTTCTTTTTCCAGGGCCTGAAGAACTAACTTTAAACGTTCCTCAAAGTCCCCGCGGAACTTAGTACCCGCCAAAAGTGAGGCCATATCAAGTGCGTAGACTGTGGTATTGGCCAGGGCACTTGGTACTCTATTTTCAACAATTGCTTTGGCGAGACCTTCTGCAATGGCAGTTTTACCAACACCGGAGTCCCCCACCAGAATTGGATTGTTTTTACGGCGACGACAAAGAATCTGAATGATTCGTTGAATTTCATCCTCACGTCCAATTATTGGATCGATCTTACCCTGGCGGGCAAGATTATTTAGATTGGTTGTGAATTCACTAAGGGCCTTCTCATACTTTTCTTCTTTGCGAAAAGTTTCGCCCGGAGCTTCGATAGTTGATTCTTCCTGAGAATTTACCGGACGGTCAGTTGAATGGGCGATTTTCTCAACCACATCAATTCTTGTTACACCCTGGCGCTCAAGGAAATAAGTGGCATGAGATTCTTTTTCACTAAACATCGCCACTAAAAGGTTAATGGCCTGGATTGATTTCTTACCAGAGCTTTGAATGTGGATGGCCGCACGCTGGATCACGCGCTGAAGGCTCAAAGAAATCTCTGGTTGATAAAGAATTCCATTATCTTTAGCGATATCGCGAAGCTGTTCATTACCAAACTGCTTGCGGTTTAATTCCTGAATTTCTTCTTCACTTAATAATGAGAAGTTTGAATCTTCATCCAGAAACCCCGATAGATCTTTTTTAAGGTCACCAAGATTGGCACCACAATCTACCAGTATTTCTATCACCGTTTCATCTTCGAGCATTGAAAGGAGCACGTTCTCAAGGGTAAGAAACTCATGTTTCTTTTCATTTGCCCGGCGGATGGCCCGGTTTAATATCTGTTCTAATTTTTGGCTAATCATATTATTTTTCCTCTCACTCTCATTATACTAGAAGATGGTGACGGTTGGGAAAATGGCAAGGTAATGTAAGGAACTTTAATTAAGAATCACAAGGCTCAGTACTGCACTTTAATGGGTGACCATTTTCTCGGGCATACTTAGTTACTTTGGCAACTTTTGACTCGGCGACTTCGAATGTATACATGCCACAGATGGCAAATCCACGGGTATGAACTTCAAGCATAATTGCTTGAGCTTCATCCGAACTCTTACTGAAATATTTTTGCAGCACAAGAATCACAAATTCCATAGTGGTATAGTCATCATTATGCATGAGGACTTTATACTTACGGGGCGCTTGCAGCTTCTCTTTTTTGGCCGTTGCTACGCCGGATTGTTCATCTTTATCGGTTTCTGAAGACATAGGTATTCATCAGTTGTTAATATTGAGAGGATGCACCAAATCCCCATGAAAGGCAATACTGTGACAGCTGATCCAACCGCACTAAAAAATCGTCTCACTAAAAATGTGAAAAAATTAAAGTCTTATCTTAATAAAAACCAAATTGAAGCTTACCGGTTGTATAATAAAGATATTCCGGAATATCCCTATCTGATTGATGTTTACGGCAAACAGGCCGTTATTTATGAGCAAGGTAAAAAATTAAATGATGAGGAACAAGCAATTCGCGAAAATCACCAACGTGATATCGAAATTGCCATTGAAGAAGTTCTAAAAATTCCAAAAGCTGATCAGCATTTTAAAATTCGTGAGAAACAAAAAGGAAAAGAGCAGTATCAATCACTTGATGCGAAATCTACGGAGTTCTTTGAAGTGAAGGAACCACCTTTCAAGTTTCTCGTAAATCTTGAGCGCTACCTAGATACGGGTCTATTTCTCGACCATCGCCCTCTTCGCCAATATCTTTACAATAATTCTAAAGATAAAAGAGTATTGAATCTCTTTTGTTACACAGGTTCAATCAGCGTTGCTGCTGCTAAGGGCGGCGGTAAAGTTACATCTATTGATATGTCGAATACCTATTTAGATTGGGCCTATGAAAATTTCCTCATCAATGACCTTAATCCTAAGGAACATGTCTTTTATCAGGCCGATGTTCTAAAAGAACTTATTGTTCGCAAAGAGAAAGGTGAACTCTTTGATATCATCGTGCTGGATCCACCAAGCTTTTCAAACTCTAAGAGAATGGAAGAAGACCTGGATATCGAACGCGATCACCCGATCCTTATCCGCGATACGATGCAATTACTTGCTCCGGGTGGAACATTGTTCTTTTCTACTAATAAGAGAAAGTTTGAGCTTCACAGAATTATCGGCGACAACTATAAAGTAAAAGAAATCTCACAATGGACCATCCCTCAGGACTTCCACCAGAGCAATATCCACCGCGCTTTTACTATTGAACGTCACCAATCTTAACCAAAACTAATACCTACTATTAGACACACTTATTATTTTGCGATTTTCAGGGGGCCTCAGCCCCCTCAGAAACCTGTAATAAATACCCAAATTTCCACTGAAATCGCCCCGAGTACCGTAAAATTTTCCAAGTTTTCACAATTCATTGACCTAATGTTTCAAAAACTGATACAAGAGCCCAAATTTTTTTGATTCATACGAATGGATCACTAATTGGAATCAAATTAGGGGGCAATATGAAAAAGCTATTATTACTCGCGACTGTGGCCGTCTCTACTTCTCTTATGGCCGCTCCAAACATCCCGGCAAGCCAACAACTAGGCAACATCGAGATTCGCGAAATTTCTGCTGATCAATTCAAAGCATTCAATGGTGCCGGCATCCCAGCTGGTCTAAATAATCCAGGTCCTATTCCTGGTGGTTTCGTTGGCGGCGGTATCAACGGTGGTTTCACTGGTGGTGATCCGAACCAACCTCAGGGTGGCGCTCAAGGCGGCGGTCAAGGTGGTTATAACGGCGGTGGATACACTGGCGGTGGTTATTATAACGGTTCAGGCGACAGAATCGAAACTGCAGGTCGAGTGATTCAAACTGCTCGTGACTTCGTAGCTCTTGGTGAAGCGATCTACGAACTAGTTCAGAAAGGTAAACCAAAGAACCAAACTGAATACGCTCCAATCAGCGTTGTTCCTCGTGATCCAATGACAAAAGAATATGTAGATGTTTTCGATCTTGAAGGCTTCTCAATGCCGGTTGAAAAGAACTACGTTGCTAACATTACAAACAAGGCCGGAGCTCCTGCTGTAACATTCACATACAAAGTTATGTACTCTTACGGTGGTTCTTATAACGGTGCTGGTAAATACTTAACTAACGTTATCATCATCCCTGGTTCTGTTAAGACTCAATACGGTTGGGACTTCAACGCTACAATGAAACTTTCTGGTATGATGAACCACGGAACAAGAGCTGAACCAGTTGCAGGTATCATGGTTACTCTTAAGTACCAAATGAACTCTTGGTCTGCTGCTTACGAGCGTAACGACACAATTCACATCACTGGTAACGGTGAACTTAAGAGCTTCCTAGGTCAATAATCTCTCTAAAATTTGATTCGAAATATCAAGGCCACCTTCCCCGGGTGGCCTTTTTATTTTTAGAAGTAAAACATCACGCGAAGACCGAGATTCTGAACCCCGTCGATGAGATAGGTCTGCTGGTAAGCACCTACTCCGTATGTTCTTTCCGAGTATCTGATCTCATTAAAAAATCGAGAATCGTCCCAAGGGTATGCCCGCCATTCAAGGGCGGTCTGAAACTTTAAACGATCACTGAAATCAAAAATAAATCCCGCGTCTGCTCCGTAGGCAAATTTGCCCTGGTGGTACTTTTCACTTACGTACGAGGCCTCGCCGTGGGCAAGAACATAAGGGGAAACAATCGAAAACTGAGAGCTAATCCCGTAGCCTACTTGTAACCCTTGAGTGGAAAGATCATGCTGATCACGGCGTGTTTGCCACTGACCCAGCTTGGCCTTCCAGGAAGATACTTTGTTTAGGACGTTCCATTTCCCCAAAGTCATGACATCAATAAAAGAAAAATCCCGGAGCTGATGATTATTGCCATCAGTACGATAGATGGCCTTCACGACTTCCATACGGGTCGCAGGAGGGTAACCAATACTGTTGTCCAAGTAATCATGGAAAGCAAATCGCCATTCAAAATCAGCGAGATTCTTTCCTTCCTGATTTACACCAGTCACCATCAATCGTTTCTGGCCATGGCCCAAATGAGGGGGAGATTTTAATTTATCCGAATAATCTAGCTCGGAACTTCTAACAGGAATTTTAGAGCGTGCCACCAGTAGAGGTCGCTTGATACTTTGAGCACTCTCTTCACCCTTCAGAATTTCCTTCGCAAATTTATAATCCACTAAACTGATGGCCGTATCATAAATGAGCGCTTTCTTCGCAGGATCGGCTTCGATCACTTCTTTGTGATCATAAACCAGGTCAATGACGGATTGACGTTCACTCTTCTTTAAAAGATTTAACTGATGATAAAACTGAGTACTGGATGAAGGCCTGAAAGTAATCTTCTCGACCAGGTTTTCCGCCTCTAGGGCCTTGAGAGTTTCGGAAGGAATTGTGTACAGCCGAGGCATATGCCGATGAAGATTCAAAGATGGTCTGGCGGCTTCAAGAATACTTAGAACGTGATAAGAACAATTCTCAGTTAGAAAATAATAATCAAATCGTGTATGTCCAAGCTCCCAGATATGATCCACCATAAGATCAATTTCATCTTGGGTAAGGTCTAATTGATAACTCCAAAGATCACGCGTTTCAAAGTCGTTATACTCGCGAACTTTGTAATAATAAGGAATCGCATTGTAGTTTCCTGAGAAGAAACCGGTTAAACCGCCGATGGCGAAAAGAACAGGATTTGCATCTCCGGTGAGTGCTCCGTAATTGATTCCAGTGTCCAATAATTCTGTTGAAGAAGAGTCCTGGTTTCTTTCACTGTAAGACTGTTTTCCCAGACGGATGAATGTATGCCCGAAACTTGAACCTGGATTGTTGAGATAATATGAGGAAAAAACCACAGAAACCGATTTGGCCGCAAGACGATTTACAAAGGTTTTATACTCCTTACATTCTACAATTGGCCCAGGAACAGACCTATGTTTCTTGAGCCATCTGACTCGCGCTGGGAAACGGCAAAAAACATTTTTTTTAGGATCTGGATCCTGAAAGTCTACACTTTTTACCAGAGCTTTAAGTTCATTTTCAGGACTGTATTTACCTTCATGGCTGGCAAAAAAACTTTGGTCATCTGCTTCGGACTCATAACCGAAAAGCGTTTCCCGGTAATCACCTAAGCGGAGCCATTGAGGATCTTGCCAATTTTGAGCAAGAGCGTGCAGGGAGCAAAAAAAAAGGACACCCGTAAGGGTGCCCTTCTTCATAAGAGACTTATAGAGCATGAGTACAAGTAGAATTCAGAGAAGCTGAATCTTCAATCACTTTATTCACGTTAACCATAACATGAGTAGCATTTTCTTTAGCTGGAGTGATCATCTCGTAGTTAGATTTCATTTCAGTTGCAAAAGCATCTGTATCACAACCGTAGAATTTCGAAAGTGTGTTCAGAGTATCGCCCTGACCTTTCGCCATGTCTGTAACTAGCGAAGCATAATTTGCTTCAATGTAGTTTTTAATCATTGCTGTTTGTTCAGAAGCAGTTACACAGTTTGATGTTCCTGAAGAGATACCAAAAGTTTGAGTTCCTGATGTGCCGTTTGTAGTAGCAGCTAGAACCTGGTTACCTTCTTTGCCCATCATTTGAGAACCCCAACCGCAACCGGCCATACCATATGGTTTTGCTGCAAGTGCAATTGAACTCATAAGAATTGCAGAAATTACAAGAATGAATTTCATATATCTTTGTCCTTAAATTATAGTTTACAGTTTTCAACAAGGTAACGATCAGAAGTTACAGTGTTGTACATATTGTCAGAAACTTTCATGTCTTCTTTTGAAGCGAAAATTGACTCGTAACGAGACTGAAGTTTTGAACCAAGATAAGCTGAATCTTTACAGCCCATGATGTTTGACATGGTAACGATTGTTTCGCCGTTTGATTTAGCGATGTCGTTTGCAAGAGCTTCACGGTTTGCAGCAATGAACTTATCCATGTTCTTTTTAACTTCTGCAGAAGTTTCAGATTTTTCTTGAACACAATTTGAAGTTCCCGAAGACATACCAAAAGTATTATTACCGTATGTGCTGTTAGTTGTAGCAGCCAGAATTTGTCCGCCGCGGCTCTCAGATTCGCCAAATAATACAGAGCCTAATCCACAACCGGCCATTCCATAATAGCCGGAATCTGCCTTATCAACAGCAGCGCCAATCAAACCTTTATTTTTCTTTTTTGCCTGTTGCTGAGACTGCTTGGGTTGTTGTGGCTTTTTCGTTTGAGCAAACGCAGACATCGACACGCACAACGCGATACCGATTACGAGTAATCGTTTCAAAACTTCCTCCTTGAAGGTAAATAATCTGTAACTAAAAGCTTAAGGAGGAATTAAGATTTTGCAAACTTAAGTTAGTGGTATTTATCTTCCTCATGATAGGGGCACTTTCACGGCCAATTGATAAGGCCATCTTAATCTACTTCCGAATTTGCACCGGCATTCTGATGTCTCAGGAACTCATTAATAGTCTGATCATTGGAAAATATCGCGAATATACTGATCCCCAATTTCATTTTTCCTACCAGTTTTTCGAATGGGTAAAACCATGGCCCTATCATGGTATGATCCTTCAATATTTGGTCACAATATTCGCTGGGTTTATGGTGGCCGCTGGAATTGGTTATCGCTTTTTTGCCATCGTACTTTTTCTTGGAAACACTTCATTCTTTTTAATGGAAATGTCGGAATACATTAACCATCACTATCTCTACTGTCTCTTGAGTTTTTGGATGATCTTTCTTCCTTTGAAAAATGACGGTAAATCAACTGCTCCGGCCTGGGCGCTCTATTTAATTCTTTTCCATATGGCACTCGCCTATTTCTTTGGAGGAATTGCAAAGCTAAATTCAGATTGGTTAAACGGAACACCGATGGATTTATTTTTGGCAGCAAGAGCAAATTATCCATTGGGATTTCTCTATTCTCAGAGCTGGGCACCGTTATTTTTTAGTTATGGCGGGGTCGCCTTTGATCTTTTAATCGTACCAATGATGATTTTTCCGAGAACGAGAAAAATTGGTCTCGCTGCTTCTGTTGTTTTCCATTTATCAAATGTCATGATGTTCGGACTTGCAACTTTTCCGTGGTTCTCGCTACTTCTCACAAGTATGTTCTTTGATCCCTCATGGCCTAGAAAAATTCCGTACCTCAATCAATTTATCGCACCTAAAAAAGATGAAGCGGTAAAACCAATTGGTCCTGTGTTGGCAGGACTTTTGGCAATCTATGCCCTCGTTCACGTTACTCTCCCCCTTCGTCATTTTGTGCTTTATCCAGAAAGTCCAAATTGGAGCGAAGAAGGACACATGTTCTCGTGGAGAATGATGCTTCGATCGAAATCCGGGAATGTGTATTTCACAGTAATGAGTGGGGATAAGAAATTAATTATTTCTCCCAAGGAATATCTTACTCAGAGGCAAATCAATGATCTCTTAGGTAATCCGGAGATGATTCTTCAATTCTCCCACTTTTTGCGCGATCGTTTTCAAATGGAATGGAAAATGCCGGTAGAAGTGTATGCCTCTTCAAGAGTGAGTTTAAACGGAAGACCGGCAGTTGAGATCATTAAACCGGGAACGAATTTGGCAAAGATTGAACGATCAGTGAAGGCCTATGACTGGATCATGCCTTTGAATCAAGAACTTCTAAGCTCAAGTGATGAAGGTCAGAAGCGATAAGTTCAGCGACCAACACTTGCTTAAAATAAAAAGGGCCCTCTTTCGAGGGCCCTAGTCATTCATAAACAGCGGAATGGGAATTTTTAAAGTTTATTAAACTTTGAAGCCTTTAAGCTTATCAGCAAGTGTAGAAGGCTGAGCAATTTCTGCTTTATAGCTAGATTTGTACTCGCCTGAAGCTACCGCTTTCATAGAAAGGGCGATCTTCTTAGCTTGCTTATCGATAGAGATAACGATTGCCTTAACTTTGTCACCTTTAGCAACTTTGTCAGACGGCTTCTCTACGCGCTCTTCAGAGATTTCAGAGATGTGAACTAGGCCTTCGATACCTGTCTCAAGTTCAACGAATACGCCGAACTCAGTGATACGAACAGCTTCACCTTCAACAGCTGAACCTACTGGCATACGCTCTTCGATACGCTTCCAAGGATCTTCCTCAAGTTGCTTAAGACCTAGACAGAATTTTTGGTTTTCTTTGTCTACAGTTACAACAGCAGCTTTAACTTTCTGGCCAACTTTGAACTCTTCAGAAGGGTTCACGTTTTTCTTAGTCCAAGAAAGGTCAGATACGTGAATTAGAGCATCTACTTCTTCGCCAAGGTCAAGGAATAGACCGAAATCTACGATTGCCTTAACTGTACCTTCAACAACTTTACCAACAGTATATTTGTTAGCTAGATCGTCCCAAGGATTTGGCATAAGTTGCTTAAGACCAAGAGAGATTCTCTTGTTCTCAACGTCTACTTCAAGAACAACAGCTTCAACTTTTTCACCTACGTTGTAAGTTTTGTTTGTAGCTTTTTTGTTCGTCCAGCTCATTTCTGAAACGTGGATTAGACCTTCGATACCGTCAGAAAGCTCAACGAAGATACCGTAGTCTTTAACAGATACGATTTCTCCAGATACTTTTGAACCTGGCATATACTTATCTTTAGCAGATTCCCAAGGGTTAGCTTGAACTTGCTTAAGACCTAGAGATACGCGCTCTTTAGAAGCGTCATACTTAAGGATTTTAACATCTACTTCATCACCAACGTTAAGAAGGTTAGAAGGATGCTTCACGCGGCCCCAAGACATATCTGTGATATGTAGTAGACCATCAACACCACCAAGATCGATGAACGCACCGTAATCAGTAATGTTCTTCACAATACCTTTCACGATCATGCCTTCTTGGATCTGAGTAAGTGTCTCATCTCTCATCTTACCGCGCTCTTCAGCTAGAATTGCACGACGAGAAAGAACGATGTTTCCACGTTTCTTGTTGAACTTAATAACTTTGAATTCCATTGTTTTACCAATGTACTTATCAAGGTTCTTAACAGGACGGATATCGATTTGCGAACCAGGAAGGAACGCTTTAACACCGATATCAACAGAAAGACCGCCCTTAACTTTTGCGATAACAGTACCTTCAACAGGCTCACCTTTTTCGCAAGCTTCTGAGATTTTATCCCAAGCTTTAAGGATTTCAGCTTTGTCTTTAGAGAGAACTAGGTTCCCCATTTGAGACTCAAGCTTCTCAAGATAAACTTGGATTTCATCTCCAACTTTAACTTTCATTGTACCGTCGTAGTTACGGAATTCGCGAGCAAGTACAAGACCTTCTTGCTTATATCCGATGTCGACAGTTACGAATTCGTCGTTCATAGCAACTACGCGGCCCATGAAAACTTCGCCTTCAGCAAAGTTTTTAGCGCCAGCAGAGTTGATCATCTCGCTGAATTCAGTTTTAGCTTTTTGTTCTGGAACGTCTCCCATTTCGAAGTCGAACCCTTTGATCCAAGCTGGGATTTCAAAGTTAGTTTTAGAGGCAGTTTTTGTGGTGGCCATAATTATAGCCCCCCTTTTTAGACATTAATTCTCCTACTGGAGAGCGGTAAATATAAGTGAGAGACCCCAAAAAAGCAAATAATTCGAATGACTTATCCCTCTTCCATCGCTCAGGCTAGCTGGCTGAGCCTAGTTTCAGGTAGTTATAGGGGTGAAATGATCAATTTTTACACAGCTCCTTGAAGCATGTGTTCCTTTTGATCAGTCAGAACCATCCAAGTTCCTAAAAATCTTATCTACTGGTTGGCACTCATTCTGCAGATGAGGGGCGCAGGAGATTTAAAATGAAGCATCTATTCGCCAGTATTCTAGTGCTAACATTTTCTATTTTTGCTCATGCTACTGATGAGGCCTGCATGAATAGAATTAGAGAGCTTATCAAAACAGATAGCGAAAAATACTTATTTGAAAATAGGCCTGAGGTACTAGGCGTATTTAATATTAATTGTTCTTCGAATGAATTTGGAGAAAGCATTGTTAATAACGGAGCTGTTATTTTCGTTCATGAAGCCGCTCATTTCGAAGACCTCGATCTTGATCTATCCGGAACCAGCTCTAAAGAAACTAATATTTATACTGTTAACAACGAACATATTGGCACGGTTAAGAATGTGACAGAATTGCCGATAGTCAGAGAAATCGTGACTCCTTATTTGCAGGCCAAGAGACCTTATCTTTTAAGTAATGAGGTTTTTATGCACTTGCATGGCATCTACTTGGCAGCAGATGATTCAATGGCGGCAGAATTTATTACAGGAATAGCTACAGAGCTCAATGCGTATACACATGGTTCTGTTATCCAGGCCAGAATGCAGGCACTTATTCCTCAGAAGCTCATCGTTCGCAATGGAGAACATGAATATCAATTAGAAAATCCTTTAAAAAACAAAATTACTCAACTGGATGGCATTCTTTACTTTATCTACAACATGAATCTCTATTTAAAAGTTATCAAAGCTGAGCGACCTGAAATCTGGAAAGAATTTGATATTGATCAAAATAGAGTTTTCTTAGATAAGTTGCTGTCCTCATCTTTGGGAGTTCTAAAAGATTTAGATCATTGCTCTCTCAGTAAATCGAAAGAAAATTCGAATCTAGAGTTCTATATCGAAGAACTTAAAAAAGAAGATTTGAGTGTTTTAAAAGAAATCTTAGGGGACGACAAAATAGCAGATCTAGTCTGCTCACACAAAGAGGATTTGAGTGTTTTAAAAGACATCTTAGGAGACAACAAAACAGCAGATCTAGTCTGCTCACACTAAGCCAGCTTCTTTTGCTTTTGGGTATATCTCAAACGTTGCGTATAAAGCTTTTCATAATGAGCGTAGAGTTCCTCGGCGTAGCGCTCGAAATGGTGCTGTTCCTGAAGCTCCAGTTCGACCCCGTTAAGTTCCTCTAAGTAGTTAGGATAATTGGTGAGAATCTTGATCATTTTGTCCCGAAGCTCCCTTCCGTCCTCAGGATGGTAGGTCTCTCCGAATTTCCCCTGCTTCACCAGATGGTGGCGGGTCGATGTCCGAGGCAGAAGGACCGGGGTCTGAGTTACCAGGGCATAGAGGTCCTGATCTGAGAAAAGTTCGTGCATCGGAAGACCCACGAAAATATCACAGTCCTGGAAGCTCGAAGATGCCAGAGGTCGGGTCTCAAAACTAATGTGCATTTCGAGATGGCGCTCAAGAATCATGCGCTTCAGACCATCATATATAGGATGGGTGTACCAGGAGATATCAGTTAAAAAAGTGAAGATCAGACGCTGCTTAAAATTCAGCTCACTCAGGTGATGGAGCAGTGGCGGAATCGCATCCACAAATAGTCTTAGATTTTTTAGATCATCCTCTGTGCGAGGAATGAAGGTCATGATCTTTTTCTTCTCATCTGCGTGAACAGAGCGAATGATCTTGGCCGGGAAATCAATCCCTGCTCCCGTCACATGAATCTTTCTTGGATTCACCGGAAGGTTCTCTGCCGCGAGTTCTCGAATATTGGGAGAGAAAGTAAAAATAGAATCCGTCCGGGAGATGAACCATCGATCGAAGATGCTGTTTTTCTTCCAGGGAATGTCTTCGTTAAAAGTAAATACCATTGGAATATGAGGCATGCCTTTTAAAATCATCCCTAGAGGCAGAAGTGAATCGTAGTTATACGAGTGAATGATATCCACTTGTTGCTTCTGAAGGATATGCTGAATCTGGAAATAAAAATTTAATTTCGGGCGCCAGCCATTCAAATCATTCTGAAAGTACAAACGAGGAATGTCTTCTTTCTCAGCTTCCCGATCTATCAAAGATTTTTCGTGACAAAGAATGAATGATGCCCCACCAATGTTACGAAAGTAGCTCGCGTCCGCGATACAACGGCGTTCAATTGTCCCCCACTCTTCAGAGAGACAAACATAAAGAATTGTAAGATCGGAGAGACGAACCTTTTCCCGCATTACTTATCCACAATATCGGCCGTGACCGAACCAATTTTAATTTTAGCCTGGGCCTTTAAAAGTGTGCGGTGCTGATCATCGCTGAACCAGAAATAGAGGTCACCACTCTTAAGTGTTTCACCGGTATATTTTGTAGTGGCGTGAACGCGAATGGCGTTCTTCTTGCCCTTTTCGGTTTCAAGTTTCTCTCGCCCTTCAACCACTGATTTTAAAACCAGTATTTTGGTCTTGTTGATGATTGGGATTTCATAAACGTCCCCATCTTTAAGCGGCAGCCCTTGATAGAAGTATAGAACTGAGAAAGGATCGATACTGAAGAATGGAATATATTTTTCCTGCTTCTTGTCCTTCACGTCTCCATTGGATTTTTTCTGATGATAAAACCAGAATGTTTTGAATTGTTCGCGATCGTGAAGTTGAAGATCGTCTACGTCTTGCTTTGTTTCTCTTTGAATCAGACTGTATTTCGTGGAAAGAAATTGATCAGTCGTCACATAAGTATCAACAGTATCATCCAATTCATAGATGTTGCTATAGAAGGGAGCTGACTTGAAGCGAGCATGAAAATGCCAGACTTCTTTGTTATTCATCATCTCCTTGCCCTTATTCAAGACCATGATTTTACCAACGGTCATACCAAGGTAATGAATATCAAGATACGTTTTCTCATTCACAAAATGATTTGGTTTATACAAATCCCAGACCTTCTTCGCCTTCTCATTTAGCGTGAGTAATTCAGGGGGATAGTCTTGAGGAAGAGATTTTACTTTTGCTTTTTCGACAACTGGTTTGGCCGGGGCCTTTTCAGCCACTACCTTGGGAGCTGGAGTTTTTGATGCGCTCTTTTTTACTTCAGGTGATTTGGTAACAGGTTTTGAAGTCGCAACAGGAGCTACCGGTTTAGTTTCAAACTTTTCTAGTAACTTTTCCTCGGCCTTCGTTGTTTCAACTTTTGGCTGAGCTTCTTCAGTTGGTTTATTAATGTCTTTTTCGAAGTCTTTTTGCTTCCAAGTGGCGCAGCCACTGATTAAAAGAATCGACAACAATGCAATTTTCAAATCATGTCCTTCGTAAACTACTAATAAGATTGTAGTTTACTGGACCGGAGAATCAAGACGGAGAACTTTGCTGAGTGATTTAAGAAGCTCCGCTTCCCCACTCATGAACTCAACTTTTACCTTGGTGAAAAGAATGCGGCTGTCCAACGATACGCGCTTCATCTTAACCATGTCTTTTTCAGAGCAAAGAATCACTGCCGATTGTTGTGAGGCCTTAATTAGAAGTTCGTTAACGTCTTCAGGAGTAAAGAAATAGTGGTCCGGGAAGCTCACCTTTTCAGTGATTTCAACCCCAAAGCTCTCTAAATAGCGATAGAAAGAATCCGGACCTGCAATTGCGGTAACGGCAATCGCTCTCAGACCTTTTAGCTCGTGTATTGAGAAGATGTATTTATCATGCACGTCAAACACACCCAGGGGCTGATAACGAGTCAGCGCCAATGGCGGCCTGTGGTGGAAATGCTCTGAAAGAGTGCCAATCAATTTATCCAATTTCTCTTTGGTCACCATGTCAGCACGGGAAATGATAATCGCGTCTGCGTCTTTTAAGGCGGAAAGACCTTCTCTGAGGTAACCCAGAGGTGCAACTTTATACAGATTCAGTGCCATGGTGGCATCGAATAAAACCAGATTGAATGAACGGAAGATTTGCAGATGTTGAAAGCCGTCGTCCAAAAGAACGACATCCGGATGAACTTCAGAGAAATATTTCATCAGGTTTTCAGCGCGCTTCTTACCAACGATGACTGCACCTTTCTTCATCTTGTTTGAAATCATGAGTGGTTCGTCACCATAGTCGAATGGATTTAGACGGAACTTCTGACCTGATTTTAGTAGACCAGATGAGTGCTCAAGTTGCCCTTTGTATCCACGAGTAAGAACAACCGGAGTTAGACCATTCTCGATTAACCAGTCGGCGAGCCACACAATCGTAGGTGTTTTGCCGGTACCGCCGAAAGAAATATTTCCAACTGAAATGACAGGAACTTTGAAAGTTGCCTTCTTGAATACGCCATACTCATAGAATGAGCGACGAACACGGTAGACCCACTCCCAAAGCATACTGAGAGGAGTAAAGGCAGTGCCTTTAATCAGCGATTTTAATCGCACACGGTTCTTTTGGAGTGACTCATTCATGGATGACCCCGGCCATATATTCAGGGACCGAGAAATTTTCTCCGGAAAGAAGATTCTTCGTCTCTTTAAGGGTGGCCTTTAGCTCATTATAGACCTTTTCGTTCATAGTCCAAGTTCTAATTACCCGGGCCAGACGTTGTGGGTCGATCTGATGCTGTACATACTCAGGAAACACCATTTTCCCGTGAATAATATTCGTAAGGGAAATAGGGCCCTGATAATTGATGAAATTATAAAAAATAAATTCGTTAAGAAGTGAGGCACGATAACAAACCACAGTTGGTAGTTCGAAGAGGCCTGTACTTAGAGTTACTGTTCCACTTGCGGCAAGTGAAAAATGACACTCGCGCATAGCACGGGTCAAATCTTCTGATTCGTACCACACATCCACGTCTTTTTTGAAGTAATCATAGATCGCAGGATTTAAGTGATTCACTTTCACTAAGTGCACTTCAACCGGGAAACTCTCTTTCAAGATTCTCACTGTTTTCATGAACTCTGGGAGAAGTTCGTGCACTTCAAAACGACGGCTCCCAGGCAGAAGAAGAAGTTTTACTTTCTTCTGAATGCTATCGAACGGTTTGGCCGGGATTGAATTCAATTGATCTTTATAAGTCAGCATGAGCGGATGAGGGATCGACTTCACCTGCTCTACACCTCGCGAATGAAACCATTCTTTTTCGAAGGGAAGAATGGTGAAAAGCGTGTGAACCGTTTCAGCTAGAACCTGGGCACGGTGTGCTTTCCAGGCCCATGCTTGGGGTGCAACGTAATAAAGGACCTTCACTCCACGCTTTTTAAGGCGCTTGGCGAGTCTCATGTTGAAGTCTTGAAAATCGATCAGAATCGCGGTCTTTGTTCCACGTCTCACCACTTCATTTTCAAGTTCTTTGAGAGCACGAAAATAGAAAGGAATTTTTCCGATGACTTCTGAGAAGCCCATGCTTGAGAAATCTCTCAAGTGATGAACAAGTTCCATTCCATGCTTTTTAAGATCATCGCCACCGACGCCATAGAACTGAACGTCCGGACAAAGCTTAGAAAGCTCCGGAAAAAAACTCATTGCATGTTCTTCACCGGATTTTTCACCGGCGATCAGAAGACAACTCTTAAGCAAGGTTTACCTGAACTTTAGAATTCGTTTCCATCGACTTAAGAGCGCTATCAACTAAATGAACGGCATTCATACCATCGTTAAGACCGATGATTGCTGGTTTATTTTGAAGAACTGACTCATAAAAGTGCTTATGCTCAAGAAGGAGGTGATCACGTTTTCCGTATCCCTCTTCTTTGACAAAAGTATCATCTGGAAATTTTGAATTAGTCGCATGGTGAATCTTATTTGTGAATAGATCCACAGTATAAGTTCCTGCGGCCGAAATCACTTCCAGCTCGCGAATTTCTTTGGTCGCATTTCTGCCAACAGAAACGTAAGCGTTACACTTATCTTGAAGTTCCACGTGAATATTAGCGTGGTCCCATTTTGAAGTTCTGATTTTGAAACCGTGAGCATCGATACTTACTGGTTTTTGTTTGAATAAGTGAAGAACCAGATCAAGGTCATGAATCGCAAGATCCTGAACCACATCAACATCAGTCGCTCTACCTTTAAAAGGTGCCACCCGATTGATTTTTACAGTGAAAGGAACTGGAGTGCTTTTGAAGATGTCACGTAGTTTGTCCCATGCTTCGTGAAATCTTTCCGAGTGACCGACTTGCAGAACTACGTTCTTGCCAGTCGCCACGGCCTTAAGCTTCTTCGCCTCATCATCATTAGAACAAACAGGCTTCTCACAGAAAACGTGCTTATTGTTTTCCAGAAGATATTTAACCAATTCAAAGTGAGTTGAAGTTGGTGTTACCACAAAGGCAGCATCAATATCATTAATCACTTCGCTGATATCATTTACGATTTTAACATTTGGGTGATTTGCTTTCGCCGCTTCCTGGCCAGCAGGAAATTTTTCAACGATGGCCACGAAGTCGGCCATATCTTTATGGGCCTCAACTTTCTGGCAGTGCCACTTACCTAAATGACCATATCCTAATACTGCGACTCTTACTTTTTTCATATGATTTACCTATTTCTTAGACGGAGTACGCCGCAGTTAAGCGACGTACTTGTAGGTCAAAATTCGATGAATTAATCGGCCATGAATGGCGCGATACCAATTTCTGATTTCTTGATGAATGCTGCGATTTCTTGAACGATTGCATTGTTCTTGAACTCATCCATTAGCTCAGGATGAGAAACGAAAGCTCTTGGCGAAAGAGCAGAAGCTTCCATCGTACGGTAGAAATCTACAACTTCAGAAACGATCTCTTTTGAGTTGCCCTGACGTTTAAGTCCGATGATGTTGATCCCTTTAAGCTTCACACGGTTACCCATTGCTGTACAAAAGTTAGGAACATCACGATCAATCCCTGCACCACCACCGATATAAGCTCCGCGACCAAGAGTCACGAATTGAGAAATACCAGTGTTACCACCGATGATCACACGGTCACCGATATTGACGTGACCAGCAAGGTTTACTGAGTTTGCGAAAGTCAGGTTATTACCAAGTGTACAGTCGTGAGCGATGTGACAGTAGGCCATGAAGAGTGAGTTAGAACCAATCACGGTCTTCTTATCTTGCTTCAAAGTACCACGGTGAATAGAAACATATTCACGGAAAGTATTGTTGTCTCCAATGATTGTTTCAGTTGGCTCACCTTTATAAGAGTTATCTTGAGGAGGAGCACCGATTGAACCGAATTGGAAAAACTTGTTACCTTTACCAATTGTCGTGTGACCATCAACCACAACGTTTGAGTGGAAGATACAATCGTCACCGATTGTAACGTTTGGGCCAATTACGCAGAAAGGACCGATTTGTACATTGTTACCGATCTTAGCTTCTGGATGAACAAAGGCCATTGGGTGGGCCGTGTAATTCTTTGACATATATATCTCTCTTATTTGTAAGTGATCTTCAGCGAGGCCATTACGCTACACTGGGACATTAATTCGCCATTATTATAAAGTTCGCATTCATACATTTGGATTGGCCCTCTGACCTTGTTCAAAGTGGCATGAATTTCCAGATCCATTACTGGAGTAATTGGTTTTCTGAATTTAGCGTTCTCTACTCCTAGAAGTTGAACATCTAATTTTGCTTCAGAGATTGGTTTTTCTAAACAATGAATAACAAGAAACGAAGCGGCCTGGGCCATCATCTCAACTTGCACAACACCTGGAAGAATTGGGAAACCTGGGAAATGTCCTTCTAGAACTTTTACCGAATTATCCACTCTGAATGTGCAGATACTTTTTCCGCCAATAATGTCCTGGGGCTTAAAAGGACCCGTTTTGTCTTTAAGACTTTCAGGAAGGATCACTTCTTTCACTGTATCAATGAATAGAAAAGGATCACGGTGAGGAAGAAAATTCATTACCTGTTGCTTGTCCATTAACATAAAACGTTTCCCTTTTATTTCTCTTTGAGTGACATCGTACGGAGATAGGCCACGCCTCTCATCCACTCTTTAAGATCTTTTGCCGGATGTCCGCCCAGTTTAGAACCAGGAGGCCAAATGGCACTTTCATTAACTTTTGCACCACCAGCGATCTGAGACCCCATACCAATATGAGAATCAGGACCAACTGCTGCTCTACCACCCATGACAACGTAGTCTTCAAGAACCACACTTCCTGCAAGTCCACACTGGCCGCAAATCACACAGCCTTTGCCGATTTTACAGTTGTGAGCAATCTGAACCAGGTTATCGATGCGAGTTCCAGCACCAATGATTGTTGGAGAGAAAGTTCCCATATCAACTGATGAATTAGAACCGATCTCAACATCATCATGGATAACAACGCCACCCATGTGCCAGATTTTTACGTGCTGACCTTGATGGAATGTATAACCAAAACCATCACTACCAATCACTGTCCCAGAATGAATGCGACAGTTACGACCAATTTTAGTGAAGGCATAGATTGTAACGTTCGAGTGAATCTTGGTGTTCTCACCAATTTCCGAGAATGAATGAATAACTGCACCCGGCTGGATCTCAACATTGGCACCGATCTTCACGTTTTCACCGATGAAAACATTCTGAGCGATGTGAGCCGTTGGGTGGATATCAGTTGTTCCCATCTGACGTCCGTCGACCTGTGTGTTCACACCCTTCATTTTTTGATCGAAGAAAGGTTTCGACAATAAAGTCAGGGCCATTGGAACCTGAGTTGAAGTCGCAATCCAAGGAAGCTTATTCAATTCTGCCTTCAATTCTGCGTTTACGAGATTGAAGAACTTCTCATCAACCACTGCTCCGACTTTTAAAGTCACTGCCTGATCGATGACCGGAACTAATTTTTGCAAGAACTTGGCGTTCTTAATGAAAATCATCCCGCCGCTTGTTAAAGCGTCTAAAGTACAAATGGCCAGAATCTCTTCTGGCCACTCGGAATTCTTAACTAACTTTATGCTTGGATCGAATTTAGATAAATCGTGGAGTTTCATTTACTACTCCCTAAAGGGATTATTTCCCTGGGTGTTTTTTGTCGTAAGCTTTGATTACGTCGTCAGTTAAATCTTTCTTTGCTTCAGCATAAACAATTGGAGCTGCTGAAAGTTCGAAAGTCATTGCTACATTGTTGGCCTTAGAAACTTCATCGATGATAGGACGTAGCTTATCAAGGATTGGTTTCTTCATATCTTGCTCCATCTTTTGGATTTCGCGCTGATATTCCATCGTTTTATTTTGAAGCTTCATCATCATTTCCTGCATTTCGCGCTCTTTGTTTGCACGAGCAGCTTCAGCAAGAACCATGCTTTGCTTTTTATAGTCTTCTTGTGCCTTCTTGATTTTATCCTCGTCTTTTTTCAACATACCTTTTTTGTCGTTGAAAGACTTCTCAAGGGCCTTCTGAACGTTTTTACCTTCTTTAATTGTCGTGATGATCTTTTGGATATCAACAAGACCAACAAGAACTTCAGCGAAAGAAGAGAAACTGAAAGTCAAAAGCATCAAGCCAAGTACTAATTTCATATGAACTCCTTAGAGTCAAAACTCTATCATTGATTAGAATAATTGTCCTATGTCAAAGTTGAATTGGTTGCCGGCCTCGTTATCGCCTTTCACACCAAGTCGATCTTTTCTAGGGTTAACAGGGAAACCAAACTCAAATCGTAGGACACCAATTGGTGAGAACCAACGGAATCCGAAACCATAGTTAGCACGAAGAGAATAATCGTTGTTAATACCAGGACGCGTGTCCCAAACGTTACCAGTATCGTAGAAGACAACCCATTTAAGTCCTGCTTCTTTTACGATCGGGTGTTCAAGTTCAACTGTTGTCAGGAAGCTGAAAAGACCACCGAAGTTGAACGCTTCCAACTGCTTTGTATCAGTGTTACGAGCAAGACGACGTGGACCGATATCTTCCAGGTTAAAACCACGCATGTTACGAGCACCACCCATCGAGAATCTCTCTACACGAGGAATATCACGAGATGTAGTTTTGAAAAGCTGCTGCCCGTTGACACGTGTTCTTAGAACAAGGTCCCCGATGATTGGACGGTAATAACGCCCTTCAACTTCAGCTTTCATCCAGCGCATTGTACCGCCAAGACCAGTGTATTCAAGGGCCCCGGAAGTATAATAACCATTCGTTGGTTCGAAGATGTTGTTACGTTTATCGCGAATAATTGATGCCTGAAGCGATGAGGCAGAGCCGTTCTCAACTTTAGGATCGATACCTTCGTTAATAACGTCATCAACTCTGTTGTCTTCGTAACGATAAGTTAAGAATAAACGAGTGTATTCGAAGATTGGGTGACCAACTCGAACGTCTCCCCCGTGCTTCTTATAAACGAATGAACGGATGAAGTATGAAACTGTTTGGTAGTAGTCAGCACCGGCCGTCCATTTCGTGTCGAATAGGTATGGCTCAGTGAAACCTACGTTATAGATTTGCTGACGATTCGAGTAAGAAAGGTTCATGTTGATGTTCTGACCCAAACCGCGGAAGTTGTTCTGAGCAACTGAGGCCTGAACGAAACCTTTCGTGGCAGTTGAGTAACCGGCACCTAATGAGATCTGACCCGTCGGACGTTCTTTAATTGAAACTTCAACATCCAGGACGTTATCAGTACCTTTTCTCGTAATCGTATTGAAAATAACACTTTCCTGCTGGAAGAAACCCAGACGGTTCACGTTCTCTTTCGAGATACGAAGCTTCGAACCGGAATACATCTCACCTTCGTGAATTCGAAGTTCTCGTCTGATAACCTTATCACGGGTCTTGGTGTTACCTTTCATCGTGATCTTACCGAAGTAAGCAATCACACCTTTCTCGAAAGAGAAGACCACGTCTACTTTGTTTTCACCTGGAACAACTTCAAGTGTTCGAAGTACGTTGGCGAAGGCGTAACCTTTATCCTGGTACATTTCAGTCAGGGTCTGGATGTCTTGACGAAGATTTTCTTCGTTATAGATATCGCCTGACTTAAGCTTCAGCTTTTGCATCATTTCTTCTTCAGTGAAGAGTAATTCACCGTTGAATGAAATGTTGTTTACTGAGAACTGAGGGCCCTCTTGCATACGAACCGTAATGAAGATCCATTTCTTATCTTCAGAGGCCGTAACTTCAGGGTTTTGAATATTGATTTGGAGATAACCGCGAGTCTTATAGTAGTACTTAAGACGTTCTACGTCGGTCTGGAAGTTAATCTCTTTGAAATTCCCTGATCCTGAAAGGAACGAGAAATAAGATTCTTCGCGGGTCTGCATGAAGTTCTTAAGTTCATCATCCTTAATGTCCTTGTTACCAAGGAAGGTGATTTTCTTAACACGAACTTTGTCCCATTCTTTAATTTTGAACTTAACTTCCACCGAACCATTCTGAGCATCGTTGATGGTATAAGAGGCCAGGGCAAGGAAGTACCCCTTCTCCTCGTAGTGCTTTTGAAGCAAGAGCACGTCGTTTTTAAGAGTCGAGATATCAAGGATGTTAAATTCCTTGGTCTTAATCTGCTCTTTCAAATCATCATCATTGATTTCATCGTTACCAGAGAACGTGATCTTCGAGATGATGGGCTTTTCTTTTAATTTAAAGAGGAGGATGTTTTTGTCGGCCGTAATTTTGTGATAGGCTTCTACCTCTTCGAAATACTTCATCTCATAAATACGAGAGAGATCTTTTCTGAGTAAGTAGTTATCAAGCATCATGTCCTGGCGAGTACCGATTTTTTCCAGGATCGCTTCTGATTCAACTTTTCTGTTACCAGTGAACTCAATTGAATCTACGCGGAACATCTCACGGATAGGACCAATAATTTCTTGTGCGAGAGCTGAATTAACTCCGATGAAAAAACTAAAAATGAAAAAAAGAAGCTGAGCTTTTTTCAACCCGAATATCCTTCGACTAACCATAACGCAAAAAGCTATGTAATTAATTTTATTTGCAGTCGGAAATTCTAGCCAATTATCTGACCATCTTCAATGACTATTTTGCGAGGAAAGTGTGAAGCAACTTTATCATCGTGAGTCACAACTAAGAGTGTGGCACCGAAATCAGCTGCAAGATTTTTGAGTAAGGTCGCAACCTTCTCCGAGTTGATGGAATCCAAGTTACCAGTAGGTTCATCACAAAGAAGGATCTTCGGACGAAGTGAAAGAGCACGAATGATGTTGATGCGTTGCTGCTCTCCTCCCGAGATTTCGAAAGGAAACTTCTTAAGACAGTGAGTAACTCCCAGAATTTGCGCCAATTCTTTAGCATCTTTTTCTACCGGAGCGAGGTCTTTACCACCGATTCTCGCTGGAAGAAGAATATTGTCCCAACATGTCATTGATGGCAAAAGAAAGTGAAATTGAAAAACGAACCCTACATTTGAGTTACGAAACTTGGCCATCTCCTCATCAGACATGGATGTAAGATTTTTTTGATCAATGATTACTTTTCCAGAAGTCGGGTGATCAAGGCCACCTAGAAGATAAAGCAAGGTCGATTTACCCGATCCCGAAGCACCACGGATCGCCACCAGCTCCTTCGCCCCAATGTCTAAATTAAGACCACGCAAGACCTTGGTCTTACCGAAAGTTTTTTCGACATGTTCGAGACGAATGAAACTCATGAACTAAACTCCTGCCTTAATCCCTGGATGATTGGTTTATTTCTCATCCGGAGATATCCACCAAATGCTGCAATCAGAATCCACAACAAGGATACCGCATAGACCGTGACATACGCCATAAGATCAAGTCGGATATTGAGCGAAGAGAGCACATAAATCTCTCCCGGAATCTGAAGGAACCAAAGATTTTGAAGACCCCAATTAAAAATATGGGAAGCAATATAAGCACCCACACATGAAACGGCCCAAATGATAATGACTGAGATAAACCAGAAGCGCGTGAGACTAGAAAGAGACATCCCCACCGCACGTAAAAAGAAAAAGTCCTGCGCCTTTTTCTCCATAATGTAGATCACGAAAGCGATGATATTAAAGACCGCCACCACCACGATTAATTGAAGGATAAGAGAAATGGAAAACTTCTCCACTTTCACGGCCTCGATAAGGAACGAATACTCATTCCAAAAAGGACGCACAAGATAATCTGAACTCACTTCCAGACGCAGTTTTTGTCTAGAGGCCTCGATATCATCTAAGTTTTCGAGCGGCTTATTAACATCTTTCACTGACAGGATAACCTGATTGACTTTGTTTCCAAGACCCAGGAGTTCCGCCAGATCAGCACGATTGAGATATACGAATCTCAAATCTTTTTGATAAATGCCGTGTTTAACTAACGAACTAATCTGAAATAATTTAATCGTGGGAAGTGAAGATGCGGCCTCATTTCCTCTGCCAAAGGTAAGGGCGATCTCATCCCCGACTTTTACTTTGAATTGCTTAGCAAGTTCTTCACCAATCACAACCGAGCCGGAAGGAACTTTTACTTTTAGACCTGTCGTTTTAGAAAAACTGTCCTCTTCAATTCCACGAACCAAAACACCCTTACTGCTATCTCCGTGAAGTGCGAAGGCCTCAGTTTGAATCACCGGAGTGACGGCAATGGGTTTAACACTATCGATTTTTTCCTTCAATTCAGCAGTTACCGGAAAGAAACCACGACGATTCGTCAGGATGATGTCTCCTGAAGAATGACGTAGACCTGATTTCAACAAATGATCGAAACCATCCATCAAACCAAAAGTACAAAGAATAACGGCGATAGAGAAAGTGAAACTAAAAACGGTCGCCAGCAGGATTTTTCCTGCCGAGCGACCGTGTAGAACGATTTTTAAAATCGATAGATAAGAATTCATTACTCTTCTTCAGAGAAGAAATGTTCTTTCTTAAGAAGTGGGAAAAGGATTACTTCGCGGATCGTAGGCGAGTCAGTAAGGATCATCACAAGACGATCGATACCAATACCTTGACCGGCCGTAGGTGGCATACCGTACTCAAGTGCACGTACGAAGTCATAATCTACTTCAGAAGCTTCATCGTCCCCTGCTTCTTTCGCCATTGCCTGGTCGGCAAAACGATCAAGCTGATCAGTTGGGTTGTTAAGCTCAGAGAAGGCGTTACCAACTTCCCATCCATTCATGAAGAACTCGAAACGATCTACGAACTCTGGGTTCTCATCATTACGACGAGAAAGAGGAGAAACTTCAGTTGGGTATTCAGTGATGAATGTCGGCTGAATAAGTTTTGCTTCTACTTTTTCCTCGAAGGCCAGAACCAGAAGTTTGCCCCACGAAAGTGAGTTAAGTTTCTTCGGATCCATATCGATGCCTTTTAGAAGACCTAAAAGGTGCGTGCGATCATTAACTTGATCCATCGTTGAATTTGTATACTTAGCAACCGCTTCTCTCATCGTTAGACGAGCGTAAGGGCCTTTAAGATTGATTTCGTGCTCACCGAATTTCACCACATCAGACTTGATTACGTGAGTAGCAAGACCAGTGATAAGTTGTTCAGTGAAGTCCATAAGATCGTGGTAAGTAGCATATGCCCAGTAGAACTCAATTGTTGTGAACTCAGGGTTGTGCTTAAGAGAAAGACCTTCGTTACGGAAACAACGGTTCATCTCAAATACTTTATTATATCCACCAACGATCAGACGCTTAAGATGAAGCTCAGGTGCGATTCGCATGAAGAGTTCCATATCAAGTGCATTGTGGTGAGTATTGAACGGTCTAGCTGCCGCTCCACCTGCCACTGAATGCATCATCGGAGTTTCTACTTCAAGGAAATCATTCTCGTAGAAGTATTCACGGATATAACGAACGATTTGTGAGCGCATTTTTAGTTTCGCGCGCACTTCAGCGTCCATGATCATATCCACGTAGCGCATACGATAACGAAGTTCTGCATCAGTCAGACCGTGGAACTTCTCAGGAAGTGGACGAATGGATTTTGTAAGAATAGTCAGTTCGCGAGCATTAAGTGCTAACTCACCTTTCATTGTTTTGAATACGTCACCTTCAGCGTAAACGATATCGCCAGTGTCCAAAAGTTTGTATTCAGCGAAGCCCTTCTCTGAAGTAACTTGCTTATTAACATAAAGTTGGAAACGAGAAGAACCATCATCCACTTGAAGGAATGCGGCCTTACCGAAATCGCGCACCATCATTACACGGCCAGCAACTTTATATCTTGGAGTTTCGCCAATTTCTTCTTTTGCCTTCTCGCCGTATTGCTCTGTTAAATATTTAAACGAAGTATTCGGCTTATAGCCGTTCTTATAAGGATTAGATCCTGATTCTTCGAGTTTCTTACGTTTTTCAAGACGAACTTCCATTTGTTCAGGGAAGAGTTCGGTCCAGCGGCGTACGTGTTTGTCTTTCATAATTTTTCCTGAGGAAGTTAATTTGTCGTCGTTCATAAATCATCCGTTCCTGTATCTTGTACCTCGCCTCCAAGTGATTTCCACTGGAGATAAGCTTTCATAAATTCATCTAAGTCACCTTCAAGCACGGTCTCCGCTTGGGAAGACGTGAAACCTGTACGGTGATCTTTAACTAGTTTGTAAGGGTGAAGAACATAAGATCTGATTTGAGATCCCCATGCGATATCTTTTTTCCCTGCTTCGATCTTGTCCTGAGCTTCCTGACGCTTCTTCATTTCATAGTCATAGAGACGAGATTTTAGAATCTTCATCGCCATGGCACGGTTTTGAATTTGAGAGCGCTCGTTCTGACAGGCAACCACAATTCCCGTAGGAAAGTGGGTCAATCGAACAGCAGAGTCAGCAGTGTTTACTGATTGTCCGCCTGCTCCACCTGAACGGTAGATATCAACGCGTAGATCTTTATCCAATACTTCAATTTCAATCGAGTCGTCGATTTCCGCACTGACGAAAATTGAAGAGAAAGATGTGTGTCTGCGAGCATTCGAATCAAATGGAGAAATTCGAACCAGACGGTGAACGCCAGATTCTGATTTTAATAAACCGTAAGCGTAGTTACCTTGAACCATCAGGGTCGCAGATTTAATTCCTGCAGAATCACCATACTGGAAATCAGTAACCGTGGCCTTGAAACCATGGGCCTCACACCAACGTTGAACCATACGAAGAAGCATTCCTGCCCAGTCACATGACTCAGTTCCACCGGCACCGGCGTTGATCGTTACGATGGCATTGTTTGGATCAGTCTCACCAGCAAGAAGCGCTTTCTTTTCAGCTTCTGATAAAGCGGTCTGCAATTTGGGAAACAGATCAAGTGCCTCTTGTGCTGAAGAAGCATCTCCGGCGTCACTCATTTCACAAAGGACTTCAAAATCATCCGCAAGTGTCTTCACGTTGCTGTAGAGTTTGATCACTTCTTCAATGAGAGAGCGTTCTTTTTGAATTTTGGTGGCGTTAGTTGAATCATTCCAGAAGCCATCAAGGGCCTCCAGTTCTGAAATCTCTTTTAGTCGATTTTGTTTACGATCGACGTCAAAGCGACCTCCGAATAGTTTCGAGGGTGGCCTTGATCTCAGAGAATTGAGATTTATAATCCGCTAATTTTAGAAACAGTGAGTCATCCATAAATGGCCTTTGGAAGAAATCACTGTAACAAAGGGTAATAAGCTTTGAAAAGAGGTTCTTACCCCGAATGGAGTAAGAACCTTATGAATTAATTTGCAAGATGTAGATATGGAGTCAGGATTGAGCTGAAATCTTGGCGATTATCAACCAGCGGTTGAACTGTGTTTGAGTTTCTCGGAATGTTGTCCGGATCTCTTAGAAGGTTACAGTCAAACGAAGGCGTCGTTCTGTTTTTCGCGTTTTGCTCACTGATCGCCACAAGGAGAGATGCAATTGTCTTACGGTGTGCTGGTGCTTTTTTGTCGAAGCTCAAAAGGAACTTCACGAACTTCCAGATACTACCGAAATCTTTTTCATCAGGAACTTGCTCGTACTTAATCATGTACTGATAGATTTGCTTCTGGAACTTTTTGATAATCGGATTCTTATCTTTCAAGAAGCCATCCAGCGCACCAGAATAAATCGTATAAGCATTGTTCACTTCATCCGAATCAAGGAAATTATTCCCATTGGTATCCCAACGAAGGATCGTGGTTTCAATGTGCATAAGAGCAATCATGGTCGTCATGATGTCACCCTTTGCAAATGGAACTTGTTCTTTAGCGCCATCAGAATAGAAGTTACAAGAACGAGCTGCGTCGATTGTAGTTTCTAAGAACTTCTGGGCGGCCTCATTTGGAACGAATTCTTCACAGTTTTTAGGAGCGCCCATTGATTCAAACATCAGCGGGAAATAACCGCGATAGTCCTTACAAACACCCTGCCAGAAGTTCGCTTTGAAACATTCTGGGAGAAGTCTTCCGAACTCATCTTTAGCGCATGACTTATCTTCTTCAAGATAAGTGAAAAGATCATCTTGAATGTTAAGCGCAGAGAAAAGTGTCACACCAAACTCTGTCATTTCATTTACATCAAGCTTGTTATTTGTATCTGACTGGTATTGGAAAAGTGTTCCAAGTAATGAAACGTTGTCCGCTGTACCTTCAATCTTTCCTGGAAGGATAAGATCCATATCAATCAGTTCTTGCTCGAATTTTTTAAGCAGGGCCTGCATTTGCTTCTGATCCATTGAGAAGCCGCCAACTGCGTCAGGATTCGGGCTTGGACTACCATAAACCTGGAACACAAGTTTGATGGCATATTCAAATAGAGCAATTTCAAACACTGCGTCCGCATTACGACGGTAACCGCGAGTGTAATATGGGGCCAGGAACTCCCCTTTCATGAAACGGTATTTCTTCACAATTCTTTCGAACTGATCAAGCTCTTTCTGGTGCTCAGGATAAGTGTGGCGATATTCATCGAAGTCAATCGCTACCGGCTGAGAACTCTCCAACTGAACCTTGAACTTGTCATAGATTCTGTGGAAGATCGTACCACTCTGAAGAAGCGTTTTAGCGTGAGCGAAAAGGTTCTTTAATTCGATACCTTTCACTTCATCCGCGTTACCGTTCATCAAAATCTTTTTACCTTCAGCAATCAGACTGCGGTACTTCTCAACATCGAAATCTTCTTTATTAACGAACTCTTTAATCGCATCGTAGGCCTGATCCATTGTAAATAGAACTTCCTGATCGCGGTTATTCAAATCACCTTGAGTCACGATGTCGTAAAGGTCATTTACGTCACGTTTTAGAAGTTGAAGGATCGACTCCTGATTCAGAATAATGTACTTGTAGCGAACAGCATCCAGACCAATCAAAAGAAGGTGGTCAAAGTTAAGGATAAGCTTCTCTAGTTCAATGTGAGTTAAGTGATCTTCGTCACCACCAAGCATAAGCTTCTTAACAAAAAGAACCTTCTTTACACCTTCGATGTCTTCACGTGTATCTTCAGTCGTGAAGCTTTCTAGGAGATCCATAATGTTTAGCTTATGGATATTTCCGCCACGATCAGATTTAAAGATTTTACGAAGTGACTGAACGATCGCCTTGTTGGCAGTTGAAACTCGGTCACGGTGGTTTTGGTGAAGAGCATATGTAACTTCAGATTCGTTCTGAAAAATCGGTCCGAAGTTTAAAGAGGCCTCACGGTTAAATACCACGGCAAAGTTAATGACCTTATCTACTGTTTCTTTCGAAATATAATCAGGATCTTCACCCGCAATTAAGTGACCAAGGTCAAATACGGCCTTAAGGGCCTTCACTACTTCCGGCTGAACGTCTGGACGGAAAACGCGAAGATATTCTTCCAGTTGAACTCGAGATAAGTGACCTGGTTTTCCAGATTTTACCACGCGGATGAACAAGTGAAGGTTTTCACCAAGACATTGAATCTGAGACTCAATGTTTCTATTCATGATCTCTGAAAACTCATTCATATCGAGTTCGCAGTTCACTTCGAATTGAGATGTCGAAAGCTCTTTCTTCTTAACTTTACTGCCTAATAAATCTCCGCAACCACTAAGTGAAAGCATCAATACAGCAAGCAGAAGAATGAATTTCATCTTAAAAAACATATCTTAGTGCTCCAAAAACAGCGTCATTGTTCTTATAGGGAGACCAGTAAGACTTCCCGTCACCTGGTGTTCCAATCATATTCACGCCAAAATTCATAAGTAGTTCTTGAGTGACTTTATAACTCGCTCGGAGCATGACCAGACGATCAGTCGTCAGCATGTCGAACTTGCCATCTGCCGAAAGAGTCAGGAAACGGCCAAAGTTTCGAGAAGCAAAAATATTAACTGCCTGGTTCCAACGTGGATCTAAAGCGAGATCGTCTTTATCTCTATCGAACGGGCTCAAACGAGCAACGTAGTTCATAGCAATAGTGTAAAGATCGTTCGATCTAGAGATACCACCACCAACGTAATCTTCACGACGCTTTTGGTTTTTGATCTCTGTATACTTCACATCTTCCTGAACATCAGGATTCGTCTGAGGTCTTACTGCAATACCAGAAACGTACATTTCAAAATCGAGGTTTCTGTACTTCAAAGTCGAACCGTATACATCGTGGTAATAGAACTTTGGGGCGACGTTGGCGTTAATAACTTTTCCAACGATATCCACGTTTACATCTACGTCGGCCGTAAGTTGGTTCTCCGGCTTACGCATAATAAATGTGTCCGCTACCCAGTGCTTTGATTCGTAACCAAGATTGGCACCAATTGTATAACGATAAATCACTTCATTAATTTGTGGGTAATCAACATCATAGTTGATCTTCATCGGAACACCCTGATAGACCGTGCTACTTGCAGGAGGATCTGCCCATGGGCTTCGAGAAGTGATTGTTTTATCTTTCTTATCGATATCAAGAGGTGGGTTCGTTTCAGGAACATAAAGACCTGAAAGGAAAGTTCTGTATCTCATACCGTTTGAAGATTTTCTTTCGTAAGCAAGACCAATGAGACCTTCTTGACCTGGAAGAAAATAATCAAAGTTACGACGGTTATTAACTTTACCGAATCCCCAGACTGCATCCACGGTTGACCACGGAACAATCTGACGACCAACTTTTAGTGAATCTTTCGATGTAAGATTTCCACCAACATAGGCCTCTTGAAGAGAGTACTGAGTTAAGCTTTGATCGTTAACTTGTGCCGCTGCTGTGAAGCGAGTTTCTAATCCACGAGTGTATGTTGTGTTGTTGTTCTTATAATAATCAAATTCAAAGTCTGCGTTATAACGGTTACCTGGAACGTTACCAACATTACCGTGGGCCTGGTTACTCATGGCACCTAAGTGGCCATTAATATAGGAATTAGTCGCCGCGTGACCCATACTAGTCACTAAAATCATGCTCCCTAATGTCCAGTTGCGATAGCTTCTAAGCACTGAGTAAACCTTCCTTAAACAAATATGATTACTTACATTATCCCTAAAATTTAAACTTTCTATTTACGCATTGTATCAAGGCAAGACCTATCACTCGCCTCACTGTGTAAACCTTACCTGCCCCTGTCACCACAGCAGTCACCTGTAAACAGTTCAAAAGACAGAACTTTTTATTTGCCCAGGATTAAGTAAGGGAATACTATGCGGCTGACCTTTTCACTCAAATAAAGGAAAACCTCTGATGAAAAAGCTAAGTACTGGAATTTTAATGGGTTTTTTCGCTGTTATGGGTCTTGCCCATGCAGATAGCAGCCGCTACCACCCAAATCACCTCTTCGTAAAAATGAAGGCCGGTGAATCTCTTGTTCAATCACCTCTTATCAAAAGCTCTAAGAAACTATTTGGAAGCCTATACCTTGTTAAAACAACAAGCGCTGACAAATTGGCCGAAACTCTAGCATCTGATGAGTCAATTGAATACGTTCAAAAAGACTTCTATGCTGGAAAATCAGCAATGCCTAAGCACGAAGTTCTAAATGAAGGTGGCCTTCTTATGAAGCAACTTCAAAATTTCGACTTTTCTGTAACTTTCAACGATCCATATACAAGCAGACTATGGGCCTTCCAAGCTAAAAATGGTCTAGATGTTATTGGTGCTTACGATTCACTTCCAGCTCGCGCTCCTCAACAAGTAATTGTTGCTGTTGCTGATACTGGTGTTGATCATAACCACGAAGATCTTAAAGATGTTATGTGGACAAACTCTCGTGAAATCCCAGGTAACGGAATCGATGACGATAACAACGGTTATATCGATGATATCCACGGTATCAACACTCTAGTAAGAGATGCTCAAGGCCGTGCGACTATGAATACAATGGCGTCTCACTGGCACGGTACTCACGTTGCCGGTACGATCGCAGCTACTCAGAACAACGGTGTAGGTATTTCTGGTGTTGCTAACAACGTAAAAATCATGGCCCTTCGTGTAGTTCCTGACGATGCGGACGAACTAGATTCAAACATTGTCGAAGCTTACCTATATGCTGCTAACAACGGTGCTAAAATCATCAACTGTTCATTCGGTAAGAAAAATAACGAAGGTGGAATGGTTGTTAGAGACACAATCAACAAGATCGCTTCAAAAGGTGTTCTAGTTGTTGTTTCTGCTGGTAACGATTCATACGGTCCAATGTCTTGGCACGATATCGATGCTAACCGCAAATACCCTGCTTCTTTCGATTCTCAAAACATGATCGTTATCGCTTCTACTCAAGCTGATGGCGCTATGTCTTCTTTCTCGAACGTTGGTAAAATTGGTGTAGACGTTGCTTCTCCAGGATCAAACATCTACTCAACAATCAACAACGGCCAATACTCAATGGCATCTGGTACATCAATGGCGGCTCCGAACGCTTCTGGTGTGGCAGCAATGGTTCTTGGATACTACCCACAAATCAAAGGTGTAGGTCTTAAGAAACTTCTTATGGACACTGTAACTCCAGTTCCAGCGTTCAAAAATCTAACTGTTACTGGTGGTCGTTTAAATCTTAAAACGGCACTTGAAGCAGCTAAGAAAGCAACTCAAAGACGTTAATTAAAAAGAAAGGGGCCTTAACGGGCCCCTTTTTTTATTTCACTAATTTTATCTAATCCAATCTTCTCCCACTTCTCCATCAACTTTTCTTCCACTCGACTGACCTCATGATCGTACCCCATGAGATGAATCATTCCGTGAATCATGAGATGGATGAATTCATCCCAGTAGCCGATCTTAAATTCCTTCGCCTGACGTTTGGTTTGTTGGTGGCAAATGGCAAGATCACCTAAAAAGAGTTCCGGCATTTTGTATGAGGCCTTTCGAAGATCCTCGTGGGCCGGAAATGAAAGCACATCTGTGACTTTATCTTTATGACGGTGCTCACGATTGAGTTCACGGATTCGAGCATCACCACAAATCATGAGGGAAACCTGAACCGTCTTTACTGATTTGAACTTTGCCTTAGGAAGAACTCCCTCTTGAAAGAGATATTCCAGGGCCTCTGAGGCATAATTCAACCATTTTGCGAGCTGTTTCTTGTCGGAGTCACTCAACTTAACTGTAGAATGATAATCGACTTGTAGGAAAGGATGTTTCTTCATAAAGGCCATGTTATCCTGTAACAGAATCTTCTGCAATATAAGGAGCTGACGGTGAGTCATCCGGAACTTGAACGTTGTATTGAGGTCATCAGGGCCCTTCGCCATCCAAAAACAGGATGCCCGTGGGATCTGGAACAGACCCATGAGACTTTGCTTAAATATTTGATCGAAGAGGCCTATGAATTTGTGGAGGCCGTGGAAAACGGTGATCCAAAACACATGGAAGAAGAAATTGGAGATGTGCTATTTCAGGTGATTCTTCACACTACCATCGGTGAGGAGAAGAAGGCCTTCTCACTAGAATCTGCCGCCAAAAATCTCGCCGATAAATTAGTTCGCAGACACCCTCATGTTTTCACGCAAAAAGATATGAAGCTCACTTCTGATGAAGTGCTGGAGAATTGGGCAAAGATCAAGGTCACTGAAAAAGGTGAACGAAAGTATACAATTGATGAAAAGTACCTTCACGCTCCTGCTCTGGAGTCGTCGTTTAAAATTGGCAAGAAATCCACAACTGTGAACTTTGATTGGCAAGATCATCAACAAGTGATGATGAAAGTCGAAGAAGAATGGCAGGAAGTAAAAGAAGAGCTGCCACCCACGGGCCAATATAATAAAGAGCGTGTGAAAGAAGAGATTGGTGATCTTCTTTTCAGTGTTGCTCAGCTTGCTCGTCATTTAGATTTGAATCCAGAAGAGTGCTTAAGAGACGCCAATAAAAAATTCATCAAGCGCTTCCAGAAAGTGGAAGACATGGTGAAGGCATCTGGCCGGAAACTAGAAGATACTCCGCAGGAAGAGCTGGAAGAATACTGGGTTAAAGTAAAAAAAGTATGAAGTTGAAGTCAAAATTCATCAAACTTAACGAGGCCCAAAGACTATATGGTTTGGATAAACCCATCATCGGTCTTACGGGGGGAATTGCAACAGGTAAAAGTACTGTGACCAAACTCCTTGAGGCCCAGGGTCTGGTGGTACTGGACGCTGATCGTTTAGTGAAATCAATCTATCAGACCCAAGAAGCAAAAGATTTCATCAAAACAAACTTCCCGGAAACTTGGGTAAACAGTGAAATTAATTTTCAGAAGCTAAGGGAACTCTTTTTCCATAATCCTAAAACGAAAGAAGCAGTTGAAGGCTTTATCTATGCTCGCCTCCCTCAGGCATTTGCAAATGCGGCCGCTCAGAATACCAAGCAACCTTTCTATATTTATGATGTCCCTCTTCTCTTTGAGAAAGGTCTGGATCAGAAAATGGATCTTTCCGTTCTTGTGTACGCTCCAAGGAAAATTCAAAGAGCAAGACTGATGGATCGGGACGGACATATCGAAGAAATGGCAGAAAAAATTCTTACTCATCAGCTAGATATCGAAGATAAGAAACTAAAAGCGAATTTTGTGATTGATAACTCTGCGGGAATGGAAGAACTTGCAGCAGAAGTTAAACAATTTCTGCTACAAGTCTTTGAATAATTACTTTTTAATTGGCATGCACTTACCTCTGGCCGGACTTAGAAACCCCGCCTCTTCGGTCTGCACACATCTAAGACCTTTGTCACAAGTGTATTCCTGATTGCCGCTCGAAAGACGCTTTCCTTTGGCGTCCAGAACGATACAGCTTTGTCCTTGTTGACCTCTGAGCTCACATTGCATGAACTTTTCTCTGGTGTTCTCCACACAGCGGGCCTTGTTATTATTTTTTGCCAGTGTGATCACTTCTTTTTTAAACCAATCGCCACAGTGGGCATCCGTAGCGCATTTATTTTTTGGATGGGTGAAACGAAGACTTGCCACCATGTTCTTCATCATCACATTAAGCGCACCTTTTACAGTGAGATTATTTGTTACACGCGCATTTAAGAAATCATTATGACAAAGCTCGACCATTGAGTTCATCGTTACTTTCTTTCCAGCGATTTGTTCCGGAAGGAGTAAGCGTCGAGAAGCGATATTCACTGAATTAGAAAATTTCTTGGATACACCGGTAGAACCACCAATTCCCGCAAAAGTAAAACCACCCGCACCGGCGTATTCAGTTTCAAACTCTAGATCAGCATCACAGTTAAAGCTAATGAAGCGTCTTTTGTTTTTTACCACTCTTCCCATGCGGTCATAAGTCGTGAAGTCAAAAGAACCATCAGATTTAAGGGCCGGCTGCATGCCTTCCGTATTAACCGTCACATTTGTTTTATATTCACGTCTAAAAGCAATGGCGGGACCTGCTTCCACACCGATTCCCATGAACTCAACTCTAACTTGTAGAGAAATTTTTGAATCTACCTTACGACTATCAACCGATTTCATGGTATTGCCAGCGGAACTGATCCAATCAACACTTTCTCTGTCTGAAGTAAGTGATTCAAGAATATCGGCTTTTTTAGTGTAATTAAGTCTGCGGTTATCACTGGTTGCCATGGCCGGCGGAAGCATGTCCACACCTTCTTCGTTCAAGAAGTTAGATCGCTCCTCCACTCCCTGCATTAAGGCCATTTGAAGATTTGATAGATCTAAATCAGCAGAAACGGCCCCTCTTTGAAGAGCTTCCAGTGTATCAAGAGAGATTTTTCTCATTTCATCCTGAAGATCAGGTGAAACAAGCATAAGGTCTTTTTCAACAGCATTGCGAATCTCTTCGGCGGCCTCGTCAGCATTGCCCGATGACTCAAGTGCGGCCTCATAGGCCTTGATGATTTGAATTTTTACTTTTTCAGCGAGTAACTGCGCTTCATTCTCGGCACGCTTTTCTAATGATAGGTTGAGCTTCTCGTAATTAAGTTCACGATGGAAGGCCTCAACACCTAGAGATGTTGATTTGGTGAGCTCTTCAAGGAACTCCACTCGGTTCTTCTTTTCTTCGAAACTTACCGATCCCATGGCGGAAAATGAAAAGAGAGCTGCCATAAAGATCCAACGCGTATTCAACATAGATACTCCTCACTATTGAGGACATTGTATGAGGAATCGATGATCCAATCTTTAGGTTTCGAAAGGGCAGTAAAGTTTACAACTGGCCCTTGTCAAAAATTTAGACAGTGAGCTTACTTGGGTATTGGAAGTTCTGGATTTTTTTAAGCCACGGATCCTGGAATGAAAGAGCGACCGCTACGAGTTTTAGACCCTCTCTATTCTTATTTCCTTTACCGTACTTGGGATCACCCATAATCGGATGACCTATATGATCCAGGTGGCGTCGAATCTGATGAAGCCTACCGGTTTCGATGGTGACTTTTAAGTGACTTTGATTGTTTCTCGAGGCCAGAACTTCAATGTGCGTAATCGCCTCTTTATCGTCGAGAGAGGCATTGATCGTTTGCTTTGAACCTACTTCCATCTCACCCAAGACCACGGCTTCGTAGGTCTTAGAAATAAGGTTCTTTTGAAAGAGGTCACCCAGCATTCCGGCTGCCTTTGAATTGTAGCCGACGATCATGGGACCTTGGGTCTCACGATCAAGGCGGTGAACGAGAAACACTTCTTTCTTTCGGGCGACTTCTACATAACGAAGTAATGAAGCATGATCTCCGGCTTGTGAACCTTGTGGAACCACACCTGCGGCCTTAATCCAGACTCCATAGTTCTGGTCTTCATATAGACACTCTGATTCTGTTACGGCCGGAAGTTTTAGAACTTTCGGGTCATAGAAACATTGCACGAGATCCTGCGGACCAACCTGTTCTTTAAGACCACGAATGCGAAGGGTCTTGCCCTTGGCATTTCGTTGAATCCAGACCGCACCCTTCTGGGCGGCATCTGCTAGTTCTTGTTCAGGGAGTTTAGTGAGCTTTTGAAGAAATTCTCCCAGCGTAGTTCGCTGGGAGAAGAATTTACTTACGGGAGCTTTAAAAATTCTCATTTAAGAAAGGAACGACTCAAGGGTCTCAGTCGACATTGCCTTGGCCTCATGGACCTTATTCAGGTCTTTTTTCATCAGAACATGAAGGCACTTGAAGCTTTCGATGATCTTGGCCTCATCAGTAGATTGTGCTTTCTGAATTCCAAGAAGAGCTTCTTTCATTTCGTGTTCTTTTTGAGAAGTCGTGAAATTGAAGTTGGTCTGCTCAACTGGTGATTTCTCATGCATCATGTGAAGCTTATTAAGAAGTACATCCAGCTGAGAAAGCTTCTTATCAAGTGTGTGAACATTGAAATCTAGTCTCGCCAGTTCATCTTTATATCTCATGGCAAGCTTCTGTTGGGCCTCATCAAGCGGCGGAAGTTGCCCGAATAGTGAGTTATTGATCGAAATAAGTTTGGCCTTAACTTCCATCAATTCAAACTTCAGCTTCTTATAATCAGTTTTAACGCCTTCAAGTTGAGTCATGATGTCCATGGTGTCCTTGGTCTTCTTGGTTAGTTCAAGGGTCACTTGCTGCATTTTCTGTGCATCTGTCTTTAAATCATCATTGTGCTGAAGGATCGACTTATTAATGTGCATAAGTGATTCCATTCTTTCTACTGAACCAAGGAAGGTATCGCGTAGATCGTTTGCAAGCTGGAACTCCTGCTTAATGATGTCTTTCTTTTCTTCTTCGATTTCTCTCATGCCTTCGATTGTCTCAACATACGATTCATTTTCTTTCTCAAGATTACGAATGGTATGAAGGCATTCATTTTTTTCACCATTTAATCTTTCAAATAGAGTGACCAGTGTCTTATAAAGATCATTCAGATCATTGTTCTTAAAGTCTTTTTCAAGAAGACGAATTTGATCCTCATCCAGGCTATCTTCATTCCAGTGAGTGATGAAACGGTTGAGAGCTTCACGAGAAAGGTTCACTTGCTCATTGATCGCCTCTTTCACCGAAACCAGAGGATAGAAGAAAACCATTACGCGGTCTTCACGGTTCACATTGATGGGAGTTACATACATCTCGTAAGGTTGAGAGGGAGCGTACTCGTCTTGCTTAACTTTCACAGGATAGATGCCAGCAATCTTGTTTACCAGGGCCTGATAGATTGGATCTTCATCAAGATTCAGGTAATCACGAAGATAATCCCAATTAAAAGCATCACTTCTAACTTCTTCTTCGCTTAGGTAGAACTGCTCAAGGAAAAGGTGGTTGAACCAAGTTAGTTTGAAATTAGTATCAATCATACACCCACCGAACGGCAGACCAGTATGAAGCATTGAACCCAGGTTCAATTTGATTTTCAATTCATCTAAAAGACGAACGATATCGTCACGAGTAAGATCTGAGTAATGGTCCATCATGAAACGCTGATCGCCCATGATGCCTTTCTCGATCACACCTTTAACTTCCATCTCAACTTGTTCGCCCATTTTCACTTTCTGCCAACGGAACAAGTAGGCCAGACCCATCCAAGCAATCACGAGGAAGCCCACCATTCCAGCCAGCATCAGCACGAGTTGGTTTTGTTTTTGGAAGCGCATGCCTTGGATGTCAGAGGCCTTCTTTTCTACATCAATCATCCATTGCGAGAGAGCGAGTGAAGCTTGAGTAACATGGGCCTTAACATCACGAGATTGTGAACTTAGACTTCCAAGAAGCTCAAGTTCATTATTCATAGATGTGAAACGATCCAGAAGAGCTTGTTTTTCACCATCAGTCAAAGAAGAACCACTTACAAGATTTTCCAGACGCTTAAGATCAGTGCGAAGGTAGCTTACTTGAACAGAACCACTTACATTTTTTGGATTGAGTTGATCCAGACGTTCTTTCATTCTTTCAGCGAGAAGTTCAACGTTGCTATATTTTTTGCTTTTAGCAACATCGTAAAGCGAAGCAACTTTATTGCGAAGGACTTTAAGGGCATCAGAAGGATCTGACATTCCGCTGGTGTTGTTGATGAGACGATTAAAAGTACGCATACCAAGGCTTAAATCTTTGCTCGATTTAATCTCTAGTAGCTCTTCGGTCTCAGCAATTTTTTGCGAGAGTTCGCGAATCTTATCGTTGGCCTTGTCGGGTTGTGCCCATGACAAGTGCTTTCCGATTTTCTCGAAGCTCATATCTTTCTTAAAGTGATTAATAAGAGAGTTTATTTTGAGGCCACGCTCTTCTTCCGTACTTTGCAAATGATTTAATCTCAAAGCAAAGAGAGTCGAGCCCACGCCAATTATGACAGCAATAACAAATATTCCGTGTATTACCCACTGTCCGCGATTAAAGGTCTTTTTCCAATCCATTGAAGTCACCCTTTTTAAGTAAAATCCTGTACTTAATTTTCTGACAAATTGCGACGGATTGGCTACCAGCTTTAAAAAATAAAAAAAGCCCGAGTTGTTAACTCGGGCTTCGTTTTTAAAAACTTTGTTTGGGAAATTAGCTGGCGAGATCTTCGTAAGACTCGAACTGGTTACGAAGCTTGGCCTTAAGCTTTAGGATCGCCTGAGTGTGAAGCTGAGACACACGTGACTCAGTTACATCCAGAACCTGGCCAATTTCTTTCAGGTTAAGGTCTTCGAAGTAGTAAAGAGAAAGAACCAGGCGCTGCTTTTCAGGAAGGGCCTTAATACCTTCTTTGATGATCTCCTGAGCGCGCTTATAACCAACAGCTGTCTGAGGGTTGGCACCACGAGAAGTCTCCATAAGAGAGACCATGAGCTTCTTATCACCTTTACTCATTGCCGCTGCATCTTCGATATTCAGAAGAGAGACCGACTTTGATTTATTGATAAGCTCATGGAACTCATCCATCGAACACTGTAAGTGTTCGCACATTTCTTCATCTGTAGCTGGACGGCCCAGGTCTTTTTCAAGCTTGGCATACGCCTTCTCTACTAGCTTGGCCTTTTCACGAACTGAACGAGGTACCCAGTCCTGAGAGCGAAGTTCATCAAGAATCGCTCCGCGGATACGGAATTCAGCATATGTTTTAAATTTGTTATCACGTGATGGATCGAATTTCTCAATGGCATCCATAAGACCGATAACACCACATGAGATCATGTCATCAAGTTCAATATTTGGTGGAAGACGAGAAGCGATCTTCTGGGCGATATAACGAACGAGTGGAGCGTATTCAAGAATAATTTCATCTTTGACCTTAGGGTCAACAGTTGAACGGTAGTCTTTTAAATTTTTAAGTTTGGCCGTGAGTGATGACATTTTTGAGCTCTCCTGCTTTTACCGTTTAGTGAACATCGTGTTCATAGGCCAACTGACTTGTCCCATTCAGAGGAGAAGTCAGCGGTCCACCTACTTTTTCGGTGAACCCATATAAAAGTTTAACGAAGTTTTTATTCCATTCATTTTTGTTTTCAGAGAGGAAAAAAGTATCAAATCCTGAGGCATCTACATCGAATTTCTGGATCCCTCCAAGGATATGCGTGCGAGCACCAAGGAAATTCTCGATAGTTTCACTCAGGGTCATCACCACTTTCTGGAACTGTTTCTCGCTCTGATACATGTTCACCAGAAGATGGTTCTCTTTGATCCCGAAGCGGGTCGCAAGAAGCTTCACCAGTGAGTATGAATCAGTGATTGATGATTTATCCGGAGTCACAATCACCCAACGGTGATCGCAATAAGCGTTTAACGTAAGGATTTCTCTAGACACCCCTGCCGGGCAATCAAGCAGGATGAAATCGTATTCATGCTCATGTGAAGCGATAATATCGATGATGATTTCGTCGAAGTTTAGTTTTGATTCAAAGACCGAGATTGAACCGTTACATGCCGGAAGCAAGTGGAAGTTTCCTTGCTGAATCAGGCAATCTTCGAAATTCGCCTCTGCAGAGAGAAGTTTTTCGAATTTATTATCAAGGGGAAGACCCATCTTGATCGCTGTATTTGAAAGATTTGAATCGCAATCAATCAAGAGTGTGCGGTGACCAGCGAGTGCCAGTTCTTTTGCAGTCTTTAATGCGATTGAGGTTTTACCTACTCCGCCCTTTCCACCCGTGATGGAAATTTTAGTACAGGCGAAATCACTAGCTCGTCTTAGTTCTGACTTCTTGGTGGGATTGTTCGTGGTCGAAAACGATTGAAGCCACTCGCTAGTTTTGTGCATAAACCTCCTGTTAATTGCACATCATTGAAGCTTTAGATCTTGCCTAACATCCTGTCGGGCCTAAATAGAGCTAGAGCTTTGAGAACTTAGAACTGAAAGAGACCTGACATCAGTCTTTCAGCTGTCGCACCTTCGATATCATCCGGAACTACTGGTCCTGTTCCGAAGAATTTGAGAGGAAGCTTGTTGTGGGCCTTATGAACGTTGAAGAGAGCTCCGAAGTTCATACAGAGGTCCACATGAGAAATGATAACACCGTCTACAATCTCCTTGTATCGGGCAATTATTTTTCGGTTATATAATTCAGAGTGAATCGCCGAAAGTGTGCATAGAACTTCTACGTGCTGGAAACCACGTTTCAAAGTCTCAACGAATTTTTTTGTTTCATCCGTGTATTTGCTATTCAGGCGTACATCCACCAGGACAGATTTGCCGGCTTCCACCGCTTTACGAGATAGGCCTACTACTTCTGAGAAGTTTTGCACCTTCTCGACCTTGATTCCAAACACCTGGGCGGCAAAGTCCGTAGAAGCGTTATTTTGAGCGTCTTGTGAGTACTGGATAAGAACCACGTCCTTCTTCAGAACCGCGATTTTAGTGCCCATTGTGCTTTGACCAGAGGCCGCTTCAGAAACCAGAACCGTCACTACCGGCTCGCCTGATTCGATTTTTGCAAATAGAGGAATCGAAGTATTAATTGAGCTCGCCATTTCCTGCAGAGCAAATTCGAAAATCACATCTGGATTCTCAAGATCTTCTTTCGAAAGTTCGTAGTTGGCCTTCTTGATGAGCTCAAGAATATGGGCCTCATCAACATCCAAAGTTTTAAGTGTTGTACGAAGCTGGAAAATCCCCTTCGCTTCATTCAGGTGCTTTTGATTGAACTGATAATTTTGTGAAAGCTCCATGATCTTTTGCTCAAGGAGTTCCATCTTATGCTGAGTCGTTCTTAGTTCTTGTTTTAGTTCATTATAAGCTTCACGGCTTACTGTCGAACCCGCTGGTGCTGCCGGAGCTTGTGGCTCACGAAGAGGATTTCTTGTGATCTCAACTGTGTCTTCCGTCATCTGTGGCTGAGGAACTGGACGCTCTTGACGAGGTCTCGCCTGCTGAACCGGACGGGCCTGTTCACGGCTTTGAGGTGGCTCAGCATATTTACCACGATTCGATGGACGAACCGGCGCCGGTGTATCATCGGCGGAATCAATATCAAATCCAGAATCATCTCCGTCAGTCAAAAAATCATCCAGACTGCTTTTGATGAGTGAAGAAGTTTTTGTCGTCATGTCCGCCAGGCCAGCAGAACCTTTAGCAAGTGTATTCACCACTTTGTTAAGTCCCATGCTGCCGTAGCCGGCCTGACCTGCACCTTGTGCATCCTGACCGTTATATTTTGTAATTGTTTCTTTAATGGTAGAGGCGGGCTTTTGGTAAAAAGCTTCTTTTTGTTCTGTGTTCAAAACTTTATCCACCTTTGCCTTCTTCTCAAAGCTTCGCTCAGAGATGGCCGCTGTGATCTCAATGCGCTTTTTCTTAAAGGCACCTTTAAGACCATTGTTAGTGATGGTTTTCAGAATGATGGCATCAGGACCAAGTTCAACTTTTACCTGTTTTAAAGCTTCTTCTAATGTGTCAGCTTCGAACTTCTTGACGAACATTCTTTACAACCTCACGGTACCGAGAGATCTGATATTGACTTCTGGACTAAGTTCATTATGGCTCACCACAATCATGTTGGGAATGAATTTTTCAGTCAACTTCTTGAAATGACGGCGGATAACTGGTGAGCAAAGAATCACCATTTTCTCCCCTTGCGAAGTTGCTTCTTCAATCTTCTCATTGAGTGAAGCCAGGATAGTTTGAGTCACTTTAGGATCGAGGTTTAACTGCGATCCATGATCAGTGTGGATAATTGAACGGGCAACGGCCTCCTCAAGACTACGATCCAACGTAAAGAGCGGAACGTCTCCCTGAGAGCCTTTAATTTTTTCTGTAATGGTCCTATAGAGGGCCTGACGAACGTATTCAGTAAGGGCCTCAGAATCTTTAGTTCCAGTACCGTATTCGGCCAGAGTTTCAAGAATTGTGCGAAGGTCTCGAACTGAAACGCCTTCACGCAACAGGGCCTGCATAACTTTAAGCACAGTTCCCAGAGGCATAATGTCCGGAACAAGGTCTGAAACGATTTTCGGATTGTCTTCCTTGAAGTTATCAAGAATCTTAACCAGTTCCTGACGACCAAACATTTCAGAAAGGTTCGCTTTTAGAACTTCAGTTAAGTGAGTCGCCACAATTGTTGAAAGATCAACCACTGTATAACCATTGTATTGAGCTTCATCTTTACGATCATCAGTGATCCAGATCGCAGGAAGACCGAATACAGGTTCCTTCGTCTCGACTCCGTCCATCTGCTCAATCACCGTTCCCGGGTCCATTGCCATCATATGATCCGGCATAAGTTCACCGCGAGCGATCTCAATCCCTTTAAGTTTGATTGAGTAACCGCCTGGCTTAAGCTCCAGGTTATCCTTGATTCGAACTGAAGGAATGATCATCCCCCAATCAAGAGCAAATTGTTTTCTGATGTGTGAAATACGTTCAAGGAGATCACCGTTTTGTTCAGCATCTACAATTGAAACAATTCCATACCCCACTTCAAGTTGCACAAGTTCAACCGGAAGAAGAGATTCAAGCGTTTCAGCTTTCGCTTTTGCTTCAGGAGCAAGAGCGGCCTTAACTTCAGCGGCCTTCGCCATTTCTTTGTTCTTCTCTACTTTGTGTCCAGCATAACCAATCAGACCACCGATCATCAGGAACGGGAAGGCCGGGAAACCTGGAATCAAACCGAAGACAGCGATTGAAGCCGCTGTGATATAGAAAGCTTTTGGATGGGCCGTGAATTCTTGATTCACCTGCTTACCAAGGGCCTCAGAGTTTGAGTTACGAGTTGTGATAATACCGGCAGCAGTCGAAATCACGAGTGCCGGAATCTGTGCAATAAGTCCATCACCCACAGTCAGGAGTGTGAAAGTTCTGGCCGCATCTGAAAATGCCATATCATTTTGGGCCACACCAACAATGATACCGCCTACGATGTTAATCGCTGTAATCAAAATACCGGCGATGGCATCACCTCGAACGAACTTCGAAGCACCGTCCATTGACCCGTAAAAGTCTGCTTCTTGAGCAACTTCAGCACGACGGCGTTTCGCTTCTTTGTCATCAATCAGACCAGCATTCAAGTCTGCATCGATCGCCATTTGTTTACCAGGCATTGCATCTAACGTGAATCGAGCACTTACTTCAGCTACTCGACCAGCACCTTTGGTGATTACGATAAAGTTAATGACCACGAGGATCATGAAGATAATGATACCCACAGCATAGTTACCACCTACTACGAATTCACCGAAGGCCTCAATGATGTGACCAGCGGCCTTTGTACCATCCGCTGCTCCGTGAAGAAGAATGTTTCTTGTTGAAGCAACGTTAAGTGAAAGACGTAGAAGTGTTGTAATGAGAAGCACTGATGGAAAAGTCGAGAAATCCAGCGGCTTTCTCGCGTAAACCGACATCAAAAGAATTCCGATTGATGTTGCAATCGAGAATGCCAAAAACAAATCCAGAATAATTGGAGGAAGTGGAACAACCATCACACCCAGGATTAGAATTAATCCTAGAGCAATTGCTAGTTCTGAATTTTGAGAAAAGACTTTGAGCTTTTCTAAAAACCTGTCCATGGTCACCTCTTAAAGAGTCGCTCATCCTGAGCTAAAAATTTGTTACTTCAAAGCTTTCTGTTTACGTTTAAGCTTATAAACGAAAGACAGAATTTCCGCGACCGCTTTATACAATGTTCGAGGAACTCCATGTCCCACTTTCACTGTTTTATATAACGTCCGCGCCAGCATGATGTTTTCCACGATCGGAATATCATTTTCCTTCGCAATCTCACGAATTCGAAGGGCCAAATGATCGGCACCTTTTGCCATCACGGCCGGTGCTACCATCGTCTCTCCATCATACTTCAATGCTACACTAATATGCGTTGGATTTGTAACAATTACGTCTGCCTTCTTTACATCATCCATCATCCGCTTTTGTGCCATCTGACGTTGGATCTGACGGATCTTACTCTTTACTTCCGGGTTACCATCTTTCTCTTTAGCTTCTTCCTTCGCTTCTTGTTTGGTCATCATCATTTTTTGACGGTAGGACCACTTTTCCCAACCAAAATCGGCCAGGGCCACAACTCCCAGACCTAAAAGAATCGAGAATCCAAGTTTCACCATCAGGTATTTACCAAACATCAAAGATTGTCCGGCATCTGAATGTAGGAAACCAAGGAAGGAACCAATGTTATCTTTCATCACACTGTAAGTGATCGCAATCACCACCGTGAACTTAAACACACCCTTAACTGCTTCAACCAGAGACTTCTTCGAGAAGATTCGTCCGAAACCTTTAAGTGGGTTGATGCGTTCAATGTCAGCGTTCAGGATTTCCGGGGAATAAAGAAAACCGATTTGAATAAATTGCGAAAGGACTCCTAAACAAACTGAAGCTCCAAACGATGGTGCTAAACATTTAACCAACGTCCACATGGTTTGAGCGATCACATCGGCGAACTTCTCTTTGGTGTAGATCATCTTAAAATCTAAGCGATACATCCAATCGATATATTCAGTGAACTGTTCATAGATGAACACACCACAGATAATTAATGTGAGAAGTGAGCCCGAAAGAAGCAATACAGATGAAAGCTCCTTTGAGGAAGCAACATCACCCTTTTTGCGAGATTCATCGATCTTATACTGGGAGGGCTCTTCGGTTTTTTCGTCGTCGTTCTCGTCGGCCATCCTATGCCTCTTAGATTAGAATGAGAGGAATTGAAACCACTCACCTAGTTTTTCAATATATAAGTCATAACTCACCTGGAAAAACTCCTCTGCTATTCCTAAGAAGAGAAGAAGTCCCATGCCGATGTTTACCACGAAGCTCACCATCAAAACGTTCATTTGCGGAACTGTTCTGGCGACGATTCCCATAACCAGGTTCATCAGCAAGTTAGCAAAAATCAGTGGTCCCCCCAGAAGGATGGAAGCACTAAATGCCGACTTAAAGAATAACACGAAATATTCCGGCGTTTTCAGCATTTTGTCCGCATTTAAGAAATTGACAGAAAAAAATGACTGAAACACTCCCTTGAACATTGGAACCAACGCTCCGGAGGAAAGAACTAAAATAAGCAGGGTCCACTCAATCAATCTTTCAAAAGGACCCACTTGCTGGCCCTGAGATGGATCGAAGTAACTGACACTGTTAAAGCCAATCTGCATAGTCAGAATGCTACCAGTTGCTACGAATAGACTCATAATACACTTCACCAGAAATCCAATAATTAGGCCGGTACATGTATGGAACATCATCAGAATCCAGATGTGATCCACCCCGACCATATTGATTTCTGCAACAAGCGTGCCGCGAAGATCAGGAAAGAAGGCAAATGAGATGGTGAATGCAGAGAGTACTTTTACTAAGTTAGGAACGGCCACGTTATCAAATAGCGGAAGCTGCATTAAGACTGCAGACCAGCGAGCAAAGCTCAGCCAAAAGGCCAAGAAGGCAACTTGATCAGAAATCGTTACGTTCATTAACGCCTAATCAATTCCGGGATGCTTGTGAAGTGATCGTGGGTGTAACTCACCATGGTTTCCATCATCCATGGACTGAAGATTACAAGTGCCGCAATAACCACAAGGATTTTAGGAATAAAAGATAATGTTTGTTCGTTAATTTGAGTAACGGCCTGGAAAATCGAGACAAGTACCCCGACTACCAGAGCGCCGATGAGCATAGGAGCAGAAAGCATCATAGTGACTTTGATCGCTTGATTCACTACCTCAATGGCAAATTCATTTTCCATGAGATCTCCTAGGTATTAAATGATCTGAGGATTGCACCTGTCACCAGCTGCCAACCATCGACCAAAACAAAAAGTAATAACTTAAATGGCATTGAAACCAGCATCGGCGGAAGCATCATCATCCCCATCGCCATCAGAACCGACGCCACCACCATATCCAGAACAATGAACGGGATATACAGGAGGAAGCCAATCTGGAACGCTGTTTTTAGCTCTGAAATAATGAAGGCCGGAATCAGATAATGAGTCGGAACTGCATTGATATCTGATGGTGCCGCTGCATTTGTTACATCATAAAAAAGACCGATATCGGCCTTGCGAACATGCTTCTGCATAAAAGCACGAAGGTCTTTCTCCAGCCCTTCCAGCGCTTTAGTCGCATCAATTTGTTTTGCTTGATACGGTTTAAGACTGTTCTCATAAATCGATTTTCCAGTCGGCATCATCACGAAGATCGAAAGGAAAAGTGCGAACCCGATGAGGAGTTGGTTCGGTGGCATGTTCTGCGTTCCGAGAGCTTGTCTCATGAACGACAACACCACTACGATACGAGTAAAAGAAGTACAAAGAATAACAATTGCTGGGGCGAGGGTAAGGATTGTAAAGAGAAGTAATACTTCGAGTGTGTCGACAAGATTAGTTCCTTGGCCAAAGTTTACAGCGACTCCGGGTAGATTCGCCGATTGAGAAAATGCCGAACCCGCTGCGGCCAACAATACAAAACCTAAACCTAACTTAGAAAACTTATTCATTAGTTGAACTCAATCGGCTTTAGCTTCTTGGCCTTCTTCTTGAGTTCATCTGAAAACTTCACGATGTCCTTTGCTGTAAGAGCTTGAATGCCCTTCTCTTCAGGAACCGGAGTTGATTCATTGATGTTTTCTTTGATTTTGAACACCGGCCCTTGTTCCTGAGTTTGGATTGAACCAAGATTTAAATCAAAGTTTGTCCCAGTAACTTCCTTCTCTCCTTCTTTGATAAGGCCCGTTGTATCAGTCATTTCTGAAAGAAACTGAATGCCGTTTTCAGAGTTAGAAACCAGGAAGATCTGTTTGTGTGCCTTCACCACCATAAGTGAACGCTTAGGCGCCACATACGTCGTTGAAAGAACCTGAATCATTTGTGAGTTGTTTAAGAAACCAAGTTTTCCACGACTGAATACGCCCTTCTTAAGAAGTTGAACAACGCCGTAGAACAGACCAAGAACCATCGCAAGGAACACTGTGAACTTCGCCGCATATCCAGCGAATGAAAAATTGTCCGCAGGTCTGGCAATCGGAGCCGGAGTTTCAGCAGGTACCGCTTCACGAGCGATACCGGCCTGCTTAGTATTTACTTCATCTTTCTTTGTTTCTGCTTTGGCCGCTTCTGCCTTCGCAGTACTTTCAACCATCAATTTATTGAGGTAGTCCTCATTCAACTGATCTTTTGAAACTTTGTTTTCAGCTTTCTTTTCAACTGCTGGTGCGACCGGAGCTGCTGGAGTTTTCGCAGGACGAGTGGCCTCTGCTTTCGCTGCTACAGGCTCTGCCTTCTCTACTTTTCCACGAGGGAAAACCACTTCGATATTTTTATTTTTCCAACCAAGGTTCACACCATCAGCATCAACATTGTATGGAAGAACCGCTTTCACGATCGCCTTACCATTTAGAACATTTGCTGAAAGAACCGCACCACTTACTGTTTTAGAGAAGCCACTGAAAGCGTCGGCTTGAGTAAGTGTGATTTCGATTGTTTTACCGTAAACGCGCACATCAGGGAGTTCGTTAGAACGGCCGTCCAGAGCAATATTTACATATCCGTTGGCACCGCTAGTTTTAAGATCCACAGACGTCACTTTGACCCCAGCTTGGGCACCTAAAGTCACCATGGTTCCGAGTGCTAATGTAATGAACTTCCTATTCATAACCATCATCCTTTCTTATTTCCAGAACTTACTTCAAAGACTCGATTCTCTCGAGTGGGCTAATGATATCTGTGAGACGGATCCCGAACTTCTCGTTCACCACCACGACCTCACCTCTTGCAACCAGCTTGCCATTCACCAGAACTTCCAGTGGTTCACCGGCGAGCTTATCAAGTTCCAGTACTGAACCCTGACCTAGTTGAAGAAGATCTTTAATGATTACTTTTGCACGGCCTAGTTCCACACTCACTTTCAGTGGGATATCCAGGATGAAGTCAAGATTCTGAACCTTGAGCTTGTTTAGAGCATCATCACCCGCTTTAATCTGATCCGCTAATTCGCGAATAGCATCTTTGTTGTTGTCTGACATTTCAGTTGACGCCATATGAGTGTTTCCTTTTATGTAATTCTACGGGTGACTTGTACTGCTCGATTACCTTTGTAGACACCGATCAGGCATTTTAGTTTTTTTGACTCTTCAATCTCGAGATCCAGCTCACCTGAAACTTCCTGGGCCAGAGGAATGATGTCTCCGACCTGAAGACCGATAAGATCTCCGATCGACATTTCCGTTTCACCCAGTTTTACAACTGCAGTGGCCTGAGCGTGCTGAACGTGTTCCTGCATTGAACGAGTCCACAGAGTGTCCACCACATCATTATCAGTCTGATAACTTGAAGAGAGTTTCTGTTTAATTGGTTCAATGGTTGAGTACGGGATCACCACCATGATGGTTCCCGAAGCAGATTCAAACTCAACTTCGAATGTTGTTGTGATAATTACATCTGAAGGTGGAACCACACCCACGAACTGCGGGTTGATCTCAGTACGAACATACTGAGCATCGATTCTATGAACTGGTGCCCATGCTTCTTCAAGATCATTGATGGCCATATCCATCACACGTCTCATGAATGAAAGCTCAATCGAAGTGAATTCCTTCCCTTCAATCTTTGTGAATGGACGGTCAGTACCACCGAAGTATGAATCGATGATGGCGTAAGCGAGCTTTGATTCAAATACGATCAGGGCAGGACCACGAAGTTCATTGAAACGCATGATACACATACACGAAGGAATCGGGAGTGTGTTCACGAATTCACCGAACTTCAACAGATCTGTCGAGATCATTGAAATGGTAGAAATCTTACGAAGCGAGTTTGAAAGGGAAACTCGGAATTGACGAATGAATCGTTCGTAAATGATCTCCAAAATCGGCATTCGACCACGAATAACTCGGTCTTGGTTGGTGAGATCATACGGCTGAATGTTTGCATCGGATTCTTCTACTTCTCCGAAACCATCCATTCCACCAGAGCTTGCCTCTGATGCCGAACCAGAATCACCATCATCATTAACGGCATTAAGTAATGCGTCTACTTCGTCTTGGCTCAATACTTGGGCCATGTTCCCCTCCTGGGACTTAACCGCGTTAGCGGCGACTAAAAAGCATCCTGCTAATTAGTTGATTTGGAAGCTGATGTAGTAAATATCTTCCACTCTTCCATCAACCAAAAATGAATTGATAGAAGCTTTAATCTCTTCTTTTAAATAGCTCTTCCCTTCTTTTTTAAGAAGGTCATCCGCTCTCTTGGTGTTCAGAATGCTGATGATAGTGTCGCGAATTTGCGGCTTACGAGCTTCAAACTCAGGAGCCTTAGCATCATCACTCATTTTAAGAACAGCATCGAGACGAACATAGCGACGTGGACCTTCACCTTGAGCAAGGTTCACAGTGAAACTATCAAGTGGAAGAAGGTTTTCTTTCTTCACTACTTCAGTGGGCTTTTGTTCACCAGCTGCTTCACCGTCTGCTGTTGCTGCAGGAGCATCTTTTTCTTTTAGGAGTTGAGTAAGGTCAGGGCGTTTCGCTTCCATTTCCATGAATTTCCACTGGAAGAATGCCACTGTTCCCATCGCAACGATGTTAACGATCATGAGGATAGTTAGTAATGGATTTTTACTACTAGAATTTGAAACCGGTCCTGGTTTATTTTCTTCAGCCATTGTTACCTTTAAAGGAAAATGCCCCTTCCTGGGGCCTTGTCAAAATTATAACTTCCATTGGGATTTGAATCAAGAATGTGGTGTTCTGTAAGGAATATTTTGCCGAAAATACCCGATTCATAGTTGGCACTTTGACCCCGGGTAAGAATTGCCTGTTTGTTTAGTCGGGTTTCAGACAAAAAAAGCCCCGGCAATTGCCAGGGCCCTTTATATCAATTTCTAAAAAGATTAGATGTTGATTTTACCGCGCTTCTTAAGCTCTTCGATTAGACCATCGAAGTGACTTGTAGGGTAAGCACCTTTAACAGGCACACCGTTAAGTAGGAAGCCTGGAGTACCTTGGAAACCGAACTTCGCAGCTTCTGCCATATCAGCATCGATGCGCTTCTGAACTGCTTCAGATTTTGCATCTTTCTCAAGCTTCGCCATATCAACTTTAAGTTTCTTAGCTTCAGCTTTTAGGAATGATTCACCATTCTGAAGAGCACGTTGATTTTTGTAGATAGCATCGTGGAATTCCCAGGCCTTTTCTGGGCTCTGAAGACGAATTGCTTCGTAGTACTGAGCAGCTGGCATAGCTTGTGGGTGGAAGCTAAGTGGAAGGTGCTTATATACGAAACGGATTTTACCTTCGTACTTTTTCATAAGCTCCATAACTGTACCGTAACCACGAGAACAGAAAGGACATTCGAAATCTGAATATTCAATTAGCGTGATTGGAGCATCTTTGTTTCCACGGAAGCTCTCATCAGAACGAATTTCAGCTTGTAGAGGCTTATTGAAAGACTCTTCAAGAGCTTTCTTCTCTTCTTCCTCACGACGCTTGCCTTCTCCTTCTTGAGCGGCCTTAACAGCATTGTTAAGAGCATCGATGAATTTATTTGGATTAGCTTCAATAGCTTCAGTGATGATTTCAGGGTTTTCCTTGATCATTTTTTTTAGGTCGTCTTTCGACGTACAAGCAGAGGCCACAACAAGCACAGCTGCAAGAAGCATCATTCTTTTCATGTCATTCCTTTTCTAACGTAGGTTTGGATCATTAATAAATTATCACAAGGGAGAGGGTTTTCAATCTTTGCTCTCAGATTTGGCCAAATTATTTTGAACGTAATCGAGATATTTGTTGAGCTTTCTGGTGTATTCACGAATGTAGGCATAACCCACAAGATGTACCCGACTATTATAGTTTCCTTTCATGAAAGCACGCATCGTAGAAAAAATTCCAAAGGCCGCACCTGAAACTTTTGCATACAAGTGAATCCCTAGGAGTATATAGCTTACTGCAATAAGAATAACAGTCAGCACCACCATATCATCCAGAACGTACATCTGGTCACTGAAGTACTTGTTCACAGTTTTATCATTGGAAAGAGTCTTGGTGGCCAATTCAACCATCGAAATGAAAACGGAAGAAGAGTTTTCAGTAATAAAGACCGCACTACTGATACAGATAATCACCATCAATAAGCCAAAGTGAAGCATGAAGATTTTATCAGTAACAGGCTTGTGGATCTTTGAGAATTGAGGAGGAATACTGTGACTAATGATCACACCTTTCTTTCTGGACTCCCTCAGAAACTCAAAGAAGAACTCTGAGAAACGAGTAAGAAGTTTATACGTGCTAAACTCATCAACTTTATAAACTGTGTTTGGACTCTCCAAAACATTCTCACAGTACTCGCCAATTCTGCGGAATGGATGAAGGATCAGCCAGCCGACATAAGTACCAATGAAGAACAACAGAATATGATAGGCAAAGAGCAGAGGCAGATTATCAATCGCCTCTCCGATAATCGACTCGAAGAAAAGATTTTGATCCATCAGATCCGGGGATCCATGCGCACGGAAAAAATAAAAATTAAGGCGCATGATTTGAAACAAAAAATAATAGATAAAAAGATTAATACAAAATGAGATCGCAGAAACTTTCAGGCCCACCGATAAAATAAATCGACTGTCCTCAGTTTTGAAGACCCTCTTGATTTCAGGGATAGGCGACCTTAAGAAATTGGAAAGCATTCCTTAAATCATAAATTAAATCTAAAGTCTTAAAACTAGGCAGTTTTTGAGCTTTTTTCCCCGACAAAGATGATCAAATTCAAAATATAACTAAAGTGAACACCCTTCCTACCCGATAGGTTGACGAGAATCGTTTAAGACGAAGGAGTCTTATCATGAAATCGCTTGGTCTATGCTTACTAAATGTCGCTCTACTCGCCATGCTTGTGGCTTGTGGGAAGGACAATGAATCAGGCAAGTCCTCAACATATAGTTGCGGAGCAAATGGAAACTATAACTGTTACACTGGATATCCAGGTACTACTGGCGGCTATAATTGGAATAACCCTTATGGCCAGGGCTATAACGGTGTTGGGACTGTGATCCCCAGTACAAACCTACCACCGGTTGTTTACAACCTTGTTTCAAATTATCGCTGTAGCTCGACAGGCGCAGTTGCAAGGATTCCGATTTCAATTCCTCTAACGAATACTCCATATGTAGTTTCACCTGGTGATTATCACGTTGGTGTTACCTCGTACGGAGACGTTGCAATGATTGTAGGACAAGCTACTGGTCAGGCACCTCTATTCGTAGGTTTTATGTGTCCTCGTTCATTCACAAGCGCAGGTCAAGGTCAGCTTGTTAACATTGGCTTTGGCTCAGCTTCAGCACGATGTCCGGGCATTAAGCAATTAAGTAAAGCAACAGTTATCTTCCCAGGCGGAGGAACTGCTGAATTCCGTGAAATGACATTCGGTGCTTATATGTCAGGCGCGCCTTTCACACCTTACTGTATGTAAATTAAAAAAATACTAAAAGGGAGTCTTCGGACTCCCTTTTTTATTTTTGGGCGTTGATAAAAGCGATGACACCCGCTGAGATACTGCGAGCAAGTTCGTTCAGATATTTTTCCTCATTCACTTTTTTAAGTTCATTCGGATTAGAGACAAATCCTGCCTCAACTAAGAGACCCGGACGTTTTGAAAGAGCTAGAACGTAAAATAACCCAGGCTTCACTCCCCGATCATCAATCTTATATTTCTTAATAACAGGTTTCACTTTCTCATGAACCAGAGATGCAAGCTGACGAGAATGAACAACAGTTTGCTGCACTACCAGATCCACCAGAATCTGATTCACGATTAACTCTTCACCTTGAAGGTTTAAGTTCTCCGCACGCTCAACTTTGTTGGCGGCAACATTTGAGTTGTTATCGAGATAATAAAGTTCAAAACCATGGCTTCGAGCATTCGTTGAAGAATTGAAATGAATTGAAAGAAAGAGATCGGCCTTCACAAGATCGGCCAGCTCAGCTCGCTCCGGTAATGTTACCAAACGATCGATACTTCTCGTAAGATAGGCCGAAGTATGTTTAGAAAGTTCTTCTTTGATTTTTTTTGAAAGTCTGAGGGATAGATCCTTCTCATAAACCTTTCTCGATCTTTTTGGATCAAGATGCCCAATAGCACCTACTTCTTCACCACCATGACCGGGGTCAATCAAAACCACTTTCGCAAAAGCAGAGTATGTAAAAAGTAGAAAACAGAGAGCGAGAAATTTCATATCAGTAAGCTTTCTTCAGTTGGTGCCGAGGGAAATAGAATGAAAGTATCTGGCGATAATCATAACCACGTTTTGCAAGTTCCAGAGCACCCAGTTGGCACAGACCCACGCCGTGACCGTAACCTTGGCCCTTGACCATAAATTCATTGTTCTTCATCGACATAATAAAGTTATTCGAAGGAAGAAGTTCTCGGCCAGCAAGATTTCTCAAATAAGACTTTTTAATAATGTGAAGTCGATCGCCCACATACATTCTGAGTTCAGAATTCGCCAAAGAGTCAGGCATTAGTTTTACATCAGTGCCTTGAATCTCGTCCGCGTAATATCTTTTTAGAACCTGATCCACCATGGATGTAAGCTTTTGGCCCTTAATTTGGTAGTTCCAATCTTTCATGCCTGTCTTCTGACAGAAGGTACAGTTTACTGAACGATATCCTTCTTCCACCCCACCCCAAACTTGGTCCGGTCTAAAAGTTTTTCCACCACATTTAGAGTGAAAAAATGCCGGAGCAATCTTGCCCGAAGGGCCAACCAGAATCATGCCAGAAGTTTCTCTCGAGGCCTGAAGTGTTTTTTGAGTAATATCGTGAAAGGTACCAGACACTTGATCTTTTTCAGAAGACTCTAAGTGATAAAGCTTATCCGGATTATCAAAACCCATGCCCTTCTTGATTCGATCATAAGCATAAGTTCTAGCGGCAACCGCCTGGGCCTTCAGGGCCTCAACAGGCCACGTTCCGTTCATTTCTTTCGAAAGAAGTGTCGTGATGTAATTTTCCATCGGAATAAGATTTACGAGATCACAACTCTCCTGTCCTGGATTAGTAAGGAGCTGAAGTTCACCCTGATATTTATGCTTCCCCCATGAAACAAGACCCGTAGGAGAACTCAGAGACGCCACGAGAAGCGGATTTTTTGGCATCTGAGACTTGGTCTTAGAGGCAGATGGATTACAGTTAAAAGCGATCGTTTTGCGACCGGAGTATTGCTGCTTTTTATGTTGTGTATGAATGGTCTTTTCGAGATCCATTCCTTCAACCACTACTCTCTTTAATGATTTAGCAATCAGGACCTTAACAGAAGGGACAGCAGCATACGACGATGCTGAAAATAGCAAAAGAAAGAAGCAACTTCCTGTTTTTAACATTAATTCCCTTATCCTTGGAAATTAAAATACCCCCTCCATCATACCTAAATTCTAGAAATTCATGGGAGTTTTTTTAAATGCTTCATGATTTTTTGCATGTCGGCCCAGGCAGTTTTCTTCATGTTCTGGTTGGTTTCGATGATGCTTGGGTGGAACAGCGGAACTATTTGAAATGTGCTTTGATTGCCGGCCTTACGAGTGAAGAACTGGCCGTGAACCATAGATAGCCGATCATTTGACTTGAGTATTTTCTGAGTCGCCTTCGCTCCTAAAGTGATAATTACTTCCGGATTGAAGAAGGAAGCGATCTCCATCACCTCATGCGAGTAATCACTTTCATCAGTCCCTTCGACCGGGTAGATGATGACCTCTGAAGGATCCAGCTTCATGGCCATGATCATGCGCTCAAAAAGTTCAGCGGTTTTAAGTGGGAACCCCACGATCAACTCATCAATGAAGCCGGATTTAAGTTCAGCTGAAAGCTCGTCCCACTGACGGAACTTTTCAGACACAAAAATCGCCTTCACTGAATCTTGGGTCTTATTCTTAAGGATGATATCCAAAACTCGAGAGTCTAATTTAAGAGCAGATTTTAAGGCCGTGAGGTCTTGGAAATGTTGAAGCCCTTCCCACCCTGGTTCGGCCTTAACACGGATTTCTCCCCCATCAAGTTTCAGAATACTGTGACCAGTCTCTTCTACTTTCTCCTGGGCAAAGCGCTCAAGGGACTCAAGAACCTGGGCCTTTTCTGAAAAAGCTTCTTTGGCAGGAATAATCGGTTTTGTGGCCTTTATGACAGACGGACTTTTCTTAAGCCAACTCGTTTCTCCCATAAGGGCGTCAGCGAAGGTCGAGGCCTTCGGTGGGTTCCGTAGGGTCAATAATTTTTGCTTAAATAAATCGTCCATACCCATCTTTTAGCACAAAGTGAACGTTCTTTCCTAGCCTTAAAATCTCTTAAACTCCCACTTCCAGAGCGCCGAAAAGACTGTTGTACAGAGTGAGGAGCACAACATGTCTGATATCGATTTTAAATTTGAGAGTTTTGAAGAGTACTTTGGTGGCGCTGAGCAAGTGAAAAAGACCATGGACGAATGTAAAGTCTGCGGTTCAAAGCTTCTTCTATCTCATATGCCGGATTATAAAAATCTTCTGGTACAGGAAACCGCTCGTTGCATGGATTGTGGTTGCGGTAACCGTCGCGTAATTCACGTTCTGAACTAATCTTCGATTTCTACATCATCCTCATGCAAATGCGTCCACAGCGCTTTTGCCTGAGGACTTTTGATTCCGAAATAATTCATTAAATCATTCACAGTATAGGCCCGTAATTCGTCCTGAGACATGGATAACTGGGAAAGAATTTTTTTCTTAGTGTCTTCACCAAGTCCCTTCACTTCATCCAACCAAGTTGAAAGAACACGCTTTGATTCAGCTTTATGGTGAAGCTTACGAGAAAATCTATGGGCCTCATCTCGCATGCTCACAATGATTTTAAATAGCGGCGGACACTTACTTAGGATGTAAGGATTGGTTCTGCCAGGAATGATGAGTCTCTCCTCTGAACGAACGACTTCAGTTGCGCGAAGATCTCCTGTTGTAAGATCCTTGGATTTAGCAATTCCAACCACACACATTTCAATTTGAAGTTCACGCAATACGGCCGTAACAGTGTTTACCTGGGCCACACCACCATCGATGACTAAAACATCCGGCAGATCACCATTGTCCATACGACGAGTGATAACTTCTCTCATCATGGCAAAGTCATTGTTCCCCTCTGGACGAGTTTCTAAGTGATAGTAGCGATACTTTTTCTTATTGGGCTTTCCTTCTTCAAAAACAATCTGAGATGCTGTCGGTGATTGTCCCTGCCAAATTGCAACGTCATAACATTCAAGAACACGAGGACGTTCTTTCATATTCAAAAGTTCACGAAGCTTATGAAGACCCATGTACACACTGTCAGCATTGGCGATTCGCACTTTCTGTGACTCTTCAGCGTGCTTTCTACACATGGCGATCAATGGGAAATACTTTTTAGAAATACCAAGAACTTTCATTTCTCCAAAAGTTTGAAGGGCCGAAGAGACATCTTTGATTTCTTCTTCCTCGAAATCCATCACGACCATGTCCGGACTCATTTCTTCCGGATCTGAATAGTACTGAACAATTTTCTGAAGCACTTCATCTACAAGTTCTTCTATCAACTCACCCTTCACAAAGTGGAAGTTCTTCTGACCGAGTAGGAGACCCGAACGAATCATGTATAAAGAAATATCTACTTCTTCATCCCCGTTCCAATATGACCACACATCGATATTTTTTTCGGATTGGATGCTCTCCACTTTCTGATCATATGATTTATCCAGGAAGTCCTGAAGGAGCTGCACATGATCGCGGATTACTCCGGCCATCTCAAACTCTTCAGCATCTGCATATGCCATCATTTTCTCTTCAAGCTTTTGAATTGTCCGCTTGGCCTTGATCGGCCCTTGAAAAAATCCCATTGCCGTTTGAAGATCATTCTCGTACTCGGCCGCACTTCTATAACCGACACAAGGAGCACTACATTGTTTCATTTGATATAACAGACACGGAGTCTTGCGAGACTTGAATTCACTTAGACTGCAATCACGAAGTCCAAAAGACTTTGTCAGAACTCGCATGATCATCGAAATGTTTGAGCCTGGAGGATAAGGCCCAAAGAGTTCTTTCCCCTTCCCCTTTTTTGGACGACGGATGTATTCAAGCCTAGGAAATGGTTCATTCCAATTGACCTGTAGATAGGGATAACTTTTGTCGTCCCGCAGTCGGATATTGTATTTAGGTGAATGTTCTTTAATCAGATTATTTTCAAGAACAAATGACTCAGCGTCAGAACGGGTGATCATAAAATCGAAAGTATCGATATGACCCACCATGTACTCTGTCTTAAGTCCCTTAGCTGATTGATTAAAGTAAGATGTTACTCTCGAACGAAGACGCTTCGCCTTACCAACGTAAATCACCCGACCATTCTTGTCTTTCATTAAGTAACAACCTGCTTCTTGTGGCAGGCTTTGGGCTTTATCAAGTAATTCGTCGAGCTTCTTCATTGGTGACTTCGCTTTACGTTACGACCTACTAACGCTATAATATTTAGGTCGTCTTTCTCTCTCGAGTCTAAACTAAAAGGAAAAATATGTCTCAGTTAACGGTAGGCAAGGATGTGCTTTCTTATTGCACAAAATGTAAACTTAACCTTGGTCATACCATCGTTGCTATGAAGGATTCAAAGCATATTGCAAAAGTTAAGTGTAACACTTGCAATACTATTCAATCTTTTAAAGACCCATCTCAGTCTTCAAAGCAGAATAAAACTAGGACAAAGAAAACTTCTTCTGCTCCATCAAAGGTTGTTTCTGTTTCTGATCTTTGGATGGAAAAAATGTCTAATACTAAGAAGAAATCTACTCCATATGCAATGGATGGCAAGTTCACTGAAGGTGACATCATCGATCACGTGAAGTTCGGCCCTGGTATCGTTGAGAAAGTTGTGGATGATAAAATTGAAGTCATCTTCCGACACGAAATCAAAACTCTTGTTCATAACAAGCAATAAAAAAAGGGAGCTTAAGAGCTCCCTTTTTTTTATCTACACGTAAGTCTTCGGTATATTTTTTTACCAACCTCCGAACGACCCGCCAATTCCTAGTCCAGCATTTAGAGAGATACCAGCGTTCATTGGGTTGTACATAGCTGAGCCACCCATAGTGCTCATCTGATAACCAGTTCCTTGCATTTGTAGCATGCGATCGTAATTCGCAGCATTTTGGCTGTTAGCAAAATCAGCATAACCACCATTCATACCGCCGTACATTCCACCGGCCGCACCAGCAGCGTAGTATCCGCCTGCAACACCAGCGTTGTAGTAACCACCGCCTACGTTACCTGCAGCAATGTAACCACCATTCATACCACCGTACATTCCGCCGCCGTATAGACCACCACCATATAATCCGCCGCCTGCAATACCACCGGCAATCGAGATACCGTTTACAGCACCACCTGCGATACCGTTACCACCATATAGGCCACCGCCATAAAGACCGCCGCCGTATAATCCACCACCGTAAAGACCGCCACCATATAGGCCGCCGTTATACATACCACCGTTGATACCACCGGCAATTGAGATACCGTTTACAGCACCACCCGCGATACCAGAGTTGTATCCACCGTATAGACCGCCACCTGCGATACCGCCGTAGAGACCTCCACCATAAAGACCGCCACCATATAGTCCGCCACCCGCGATACCACCATACAATCCACTATTGATACCACCAGCAATCGAGATTCCGTTTACAGCACCACCCGCGATACCACCGTTGTATCCACCGTATAGACCTCCACCTGCGATACCGCCGTAAAGACCACCACCCGCGATACCACCAACAACTCCACCTACGATACCGCCACCGTATGGATTATATCCACCGTATGGTCCCATCATACCGCCAATGAATCCTGGAGTATAACCAGCTCCATACCAACCGTTCAGACCACCACCAAGACCAGCGTACTGACCAAGGTTATAACCGTTACAGTTCATATTCGCTTGTTGAGCAGGAGTTAATCCTGGAAGCTCGTTTGATTGTAGGTATTGCATGTAATCTTGTTGAGCAAGACGACACTGCTCGAAGCCCGCTTCCGCAGCACCGGCCCATGCCTTCTGCGATTTATAACCAAAGTAACCAGAAATACCTGCTACACCGATTGGAGCAAGAGCACCGATAACTTCTGCAACACCAGATAGAGTACTTTGTTTACGAGAACCAACACCGCAGTTCACGCAATCAGTTGTGCTATATCGACCCATGATTTCACCACTCGCACCAGCAGTACAAGCGTTCATGTTTCCGCCTGAAGAACACTCGAAGCGACTGTTAAGACGCATCCATTCTTCACACATTTCAAAATCTTTTTTCTTAGTAGGATTGATACAGTAAGCAGGACGGTTATCACCGCGACCGCCGCCAGCTCCTACACCACCAGCAATTGAACCACCGATATTGATACCGCCAGCTACGCCACCAGCAACACCACTTGCAGCACCACCACCAACGATGATTGTGCCTCCGCCTGAACCAGCACCACCAGCAGCATGAACAGTCATACCAGATGGACAAGCTGAACCAGTTACAGAAACAATTTTACCAGAAGCATCTTTACACACGATCACACCAGTTTTTACTGTCACACCTTTTCCAAGGCCAACACTAGAGTCACCGATGACTTTTCCGTCTTTATCTTTTGGAAGATATTCGCGCTTAACTTTATAAACACCAGGGTATTTAAGAAGACACTCTACGCAAGACTTTCTTTCAAAACCTTCTTTCTTTTGAGTCCAAAGAGTTTTCCAGTCACGCTTAGGCTTACATTCTGAGTAACATAGGTCACCCGGATTAAGTCTGCCCTCGCCTTCCAGCTCTTCACAATAAACGGCATCGTTCGCACCAGCACCTGAACCTGAAGCAGATCCTGAAGCAGATCCAGAAGCAGAGCCCGACGCTGAACCAGATGCAGAACCTGAAGCTGAGCCAGAGGCCGAACCAGATGCTGATCCTGAAGATGAACCAGATGAAGAGCCTGACGAAGAACCACTAGATGAACCAGAAGAAGAACCTGAAGAGTTACCAGCACCGTTAGTATTGAAGTTACCATCTACGATAGACTTCGCCACACACACTGACTTGGTTGCTTCAACGTTTGCCTCAGGGCCCGCGGCACCATCAGGAATTTGTAAACGACCATCGGCCGCATTTGTTTTTTTACATGTCACTTGTCGACAGTATTTATCCCCTTGCTCTTGCATCGTACCCATGGAGTAGGCACCACCCTTTGAGCGACAGAATTCAACCGCTTCATCGGTGAATGAATCCGCCATTGCACTCGAAAGAGGGATCATTAGTCCTAAAAAAAGAGGGATAAACTTATTCATAGATGTCCTACCCAATATTTGATTTCCCTACCCAGGGAAAATTACCTTTAATCATCATAACACTTGATCAGTTTGGGACTATGTTAGGCAAAAATGTCCAACTCTGGGCCCAGAACGTCGTTTTAGTTTCGGAAGAAAGTCAGCAAAACTTTAGCCTTTAAAGTGACTAGAAAGTTTCTGATCCTTGCTATAATCTCAGGACGTTATGGATATTTTCTCAAATCACATCTGGGAATGGCTGATTCTCCTCTCTTTAATAGGAGGGGCCTTCTATACCCTGAAAATTATTGGAGAAGAGAAGTCGACTTTTAAGGACGAGTCCTATGAAGTTCAGTTTTCGAACCTCTCTTTAATGATCCCGAACTGGTGGACCATCGTGGGCCAGACTTCGGAAGCACTTCGATTTGAGCGCACCGACACTCGTTACGATTGGTACGCCAATTTTACTTATCTTCCACAACATGATGGCAAAACCCTCCCCCAACTCCTGGAAGAGAAGCTCGATTTGGAGAAAATCGAATTTGATATGGATGTAGTTTTCGAGACCGATTCACGGGTACTTTTTCGAGATTCAGAAATTCAGGAATTTTTTCAGGAAATCATCCGAGTTGAGGGAAAGGCATCACAAAATGTCGTTGATCGTATCTACTACGATATCTATTTAATGCGCAGTCAGAATGATGCTGGCTATTTTATCTTTGAAAGTCGGAGTTCTGTCTTGAATGGACTGGTCGAAGGACCATACTTTGAAGAGAGTCTAGCAGAACTAAGTTTCATCCGTGAATCTTAGTTCTGATAAACCTTAGTTACGCTTTGGCGCAAATCCACGAATCTTATCAATTACGAAATCAATTAGTTCTTCATCTGATGAGAATACGTCTTCAATCAGATCATTAGTAAGAAGGAAGTTCTTCACGCGGATAGCGATGTTATGGAGAGATTCCATAAGATAAAGACCACCGATGTTCTCACCGTTGAATGATTTGATGATCTCTTTACGAGCATGGTTGAACATTTCTGTTTCAGTAATGTCACCAGGAATATCGTCACCAAACTTCTCTTCTACTTCTTCAATAGCTTGCTCTTTAATGTTCTCGTCAGTCGCAAAGCTTACACCGTATTCAGTTGCTAGAGCTTCAATCAGATCTGCGCGAGAGTCTGCTGCGAACTCAATCATTTCAGCCTGCTTTAGGTGATTGATTGTGTATGTCGAGAGCGCTTTAAGCGTTTCAAAATCTGTTTTCATAAAAACATCCTTAAATAGGTATTACCAATTCAGGATAACTAAAAAGTCCCTGCGGCACAAGTTAAAGCGTTGATTTATTTTACTTTTTTCGGAACTTTTTTGTGACTTTACTAAGGAGCGCGTTGACTGCTGCACGCTCACCCATCAAGAGGAGAAAAGTCGCATAAAGTGCTCCAATCGCTAGGATTTGGGCCCCTAAATAAAAGCACTTAGTGATGAATGGTTGAGAGAAAAATTCCACTTTTAGGAGGGTTTCCGTGATGATTGCACACCCTATAGTTGCCCCTACAACCTTCCAAATTCTGAGCGAAAAGAAGAAATTCCAGGAAAGATTCAGATCCTTTTTAAGGATCCAACTTTGGAAACATGAATTCACCAGTACCGATAATGTTGTTCCTAAGGCCAAAATTTTGAAACCAAAAATCGGAGTCAGCAGTAAACAAAAAGAGATGTTGAATGCGATGGAAAAAAGTGAGGCCATCACTGGGATCTTTTGACGATCTAGAGCGTAAAAAGTCGGAACTAAAAGTTTGTAGAGCCCATAAAATGGTAGACCCAATGCATACATGCGAAGGGCCTCAGCAGTCATCAGGGTACTTTCATGGGTGAACTTCCCTCTTTCGAAAATGAGATTAATCATTTCTTCTGATAAGCAATAAAGCATCACCAGCGCCGGCATCACAGTTAGAAAAGAAAGATAATAACTTTGCTGAAGTGAGGCCTTCGCTCCATCCACATCTTTCTTTTTCCATGCCTCAGAAAAATGAACCATGTTCGAGTTTCCAATCGAAACGGAAAGAATCCCAACCGGTAACTGGAACAAACGGAAACTATAACTGAGCCACGAAACCGCGCCCACAATCGGAGTCGCTAGAATCGTAGTAATAAGAATATTAATCTGAGCGGCCGCAAATCCAATAAGTCCAGGCCCGATCAATTTCACGATTTTCTTTGAACGGTCAGTCCAAAACTTTTTGGGCCACATTGGTTTGTAACCAAACTGCATAAGCTTTGGAACTTGAACGGCAGCTTGAGCAAAACCACCCAGCATTGCACCTATCCCTAGAGAGTAAATAGGATGATACCCATTCTTATACAAGAGCCCGCTTAATCCCACCTGACAAATAACACTTACAATGTTGAACCAAGTAGGTGCAAAGGCCGGCACAAAGAAAACTTTCAGAGAGTTCAACACTCCCATAAATAGAGCGGCCAAAGAAACGAAAGTCAGAAATGGTGCCATGATACGAGTGAGATTTACCGTAACAATAAATTTCTCAGGATCTTTTGTGAATGAAGGAGCAAAGATGCTCACGAGTTCAGGAGCGAAGATAAAAATCCCCAGACAAACTGTTCCTGTAATAAAGAACAACAACCAGAAGAGAGACCACATGAGCTCTCTACTCTTCTCGAATGATTCTTGATTGGCCTCAATGAAAGTAGGAACAAAAGCAGAAGAGAAAGCACCCTCCGCAAATAGATCTCGGAGAAGATTTGGAATTCTAAATGCGACCAAGAATGCATCGGTCATTCCACTTGCACCAAAGTAAGCGGCCATAACTTGTTCTCTTACGAGGCCAAAAATACGAGAGAAGAAAGTGGCAATTGCCATCTTGATGCTAGAACGAATGACAGACATAGAACTCCTATGAAAAGCATTCTCGCTCGAAGTGAAATTTTTGAATAGAGAAGAATTTAAACTTTTTCACTCGGGATTTGGTCCTTTTTCGCCCCTACACTCCATCGGGGCAAGTGATGAAATTTGCAGTAACACCCGAGCGGGTCCCTTTTTGACTCTACTCTCCTCTGACTTTCTCTCTCATACAGGCCAGTTGATGTTAGCGTAAACATCGTTACAATCGTAGGGGCATAAGAGATTCTTAAGGGGAGCAGGATGCTAGAAGGTCATCCAAATCTCCAGGAAGGAGACCGCGGGGTGACCTCCAACACACACATCAAGCAAGACAAGAAGTCGACAGCTTGAGCGAGAGCAAGGAGGTTCCGTATGTTTCTGGCCATCGCCGTGGAGAACAAGCAGCACCCGAAGAATCAGAATGATTACCGTGTCTGGTACCTCGAAGTAGATTCGAGTGGACAAGTGGTTGGGGTGGGAGTCAAGACGAAGCAGGATATGGTTGAAAACCTTTTCGCGAACTATAGGAAGACCGGTAAGTCCAACTGGCGCGCCTTCCAAAAAGGAGCGGAACGTTCAACACCTGTCGAGATCTTCGACTTCGTATCGATGAACATGCATGAGAACACTCATTTCGGTAACTTACCGAGTTTGAGCGAGTTCCAGGGCGTTCTCGATACATTACAAAGCAGACTAGAACTAAGATCGATCGCCTAAACAATATTCCTCCCAGGATTCGTTTGGGTGCCTTTCGAGAGGGGGAGATAGCAATATCTCCCCTTTTTTAATTTAGACGCGCACACCCATCCATCTAACAATTACTCATACCCATTCAAATTCACATTCGGCCGAAGTATAGTGCAGACTCTCCGACATTCATTTAACGTACGAAGGGTTTAATCCATGCAAACGCTCGCGATTATTGGTGCTCAATGGGGTGATGAAGGTAAAGGTAAACTAACTGACCTTCTCGCTGAAAAATGTGACTTAGTTGTTCGCTATCAAGGTGGACACAATGCTGGTCACACAATCTGGGTGAACGGTCAAAAAACTGTTCTTCACGTGATCCCTTCTGGTGTTCTTCACCCACACTGTTTGTCGGTCATCGGCCACGGTGTTGTGCTTGAGCCGGAAAACTTTTTAAATGAACTTTCTAAGATCAAAGGTGTAACAAATGTTACTCCGGATAATTTAAAACTCTCTTCTACTGCGACTGTTATCACGAGCTACCACAAGCTCTTAGATGCTGCTCGTGAATCACAAGGTCCTGAGAAAATCGGTACAACTGGAAAAGGCATTGGCCCGGCATACGAAGACAAAGTTTCTCGTCGCGGGATTAAAGTGAAAGACCTTCTCGACAAAGACACTCTTGTTCGTCGTCTTTCAACTGGCTACGCTGAAAAAGCGATCCTCTTTAAACATCTTTATCAAATTGAAATCCCTTCAATTGAATCAGAAGTTGAGCGCCTTTATCGTTACGGTCAGTCTCTTAAAGACTACGTTACTGATACTTTCAGCTTGATCGACGACAAACTTTCTCAAGGTAAGCGCGTTCTTTATGAAGGTGCTCAGGGAATTCTTCTCGATATCGATTACGGAACTTATCCATACGTAACTTCTTCATCAACTGCCGGAGCAGGTATCTACACAGGTGCCGGAATCCCTGGCCGCAAACTGGAAGAAGTAATTGGTGTTGCGAAGGCCTACACGACTCGCGTGGGTGAAGGTCCCTTCCCGACTGAACTTTTTGATGAGGTCGGTGCCGAGATTCAGGTAAACGGTAATGAAATTGGTGCTACAACTGGCCGTAAACGTCGTTGTGGTTGGTTAGATATCCCACTTCTTCGCTATTCGGTTAAATGCTCACAACTCACTTCTATCGCTCTGACGAAGCTAGATATTCTTAGCAATCTAAAAGAGCTTAAAGTTTGTTACGCTTACGAAGTGAACGGTAAAGTGGTTGATTGTGCCTACCCTGGTATCAACCTTTATAACGCTAAACCGCTTTATAAAGAGTTCAAACCTTTCACTGATGATTTCTCTGGTGGCAAGACATCAAAAGAACTTGAAGACTACATCAACTTCATTCAAGAAAGCCTTGGTATCCAGGTCGGAATCTATGCTTATGGACCGGATCGTAATCAGATCGTGTTCCGCAAGCAGTATAGTTAGTTAAGATCCTCTTAACCCGCCCCCACTGCAAATCTTACCCGCTTCGTACACTCAGAACCTTGAGTAATAATGGAAGCGGGTGGGATTTATGACTTTCTTTAAACTTTGCGCGCTTATTCTTTGTTACTTCGTTTCTCGTGCGGCCTTTTCGGCCAATTGCGAGACATGGACCGGTTTTTCTCAAAAAGAAAAAATTTGTTGGGAAGATTCCATCAAGGGATGGGTCTCAGAATCATGTCTTTCACAAAAATGTGAAGCGAAAGCATTTTTTAAAACTGAGCAGTCAAAGCCCCGCACTCCTTCAAGCGTTGGTGGTCAGAATCCAGATACAATGGTTTGCCACGCTTTGAAACTCCCTGTGATCATTCTTAAAGACGCAAAAAATAACGAACAATCATTCTGTGTATTTAAAGATAAATCAATCGTTTCTGCCGAAGCGATTGGTGGTTTTGTTAAATGAAGTTTCTTGCCTTATCTCTTGTCCTATTCTCGCAAGCAACATTCGCCACTGTTTGTACTCCAACAAATTTAGTGACTGAACCCAATTCTCCGTTTCAAAAAATTCCTGTCTATGATCAAGATGGATCAAATATTTGTTACGCCTATGTGACTTCTCAGCTTCTTGACTACAATCTGATGAAGAAAGGTGTTCAGGAAAGAACCGCGCACCCACTTTGGCTGGCCATGAATCATGGTAAGTATGCCATCAAAAACGTTCCGAATGAAAAAAACCGGACGATGATTGGAACCGGAAATGTGAGACGCACTATCGAGTCTCTGAAAACATATCCTGTATGTTCTTTTGATGCTGTTGATAAGTCTCTTGCCCAGATGGCAAAGGCCGCAAAGACCAAAGATTCTGAAGTCGTGCAGTTTATTGAGACCTATACCCAGAAATTGGGTGCAATTGAAGAAGGTCGCGCCCTTGCCGCTTTGGAAGGACGTGAAGCGAATCTGGACGATATTGATATCATCGCGATGATTAAAGAAACGAAATCAGATGCAGATATGAGATGGTGTTCATCCAATGCAACTTGGGACGCCCTTTTGCCACTGCTTCGTAACCTACACGCGGTCACAACTCCTGAGATGGTGGAAAAGCTCCTCTTTCAAGCATGTCAGAATAAACAATTTAATCTTCAAGCACCGAAAGCTAATTTAAAAATCTTTGGCGAGACTGACGGAATCGTTACCGGTCAGATTGCTCAGGTCATGGATACAATTAAGGCGCCTGTATCGGTGAGTTACTGTGCTAAGGCCCTGACCCAGCCAAACCTTCAGGGGATCACTTATAGAAATCCTGATGGTGGAAAACTTCAGTATGCAAATGGTTGTGAACACCACGAATCAATCATTGTGGGCAAGAAACAAGTTGGTAATAGCTGTCAGCTTCTTCTCCGTAATACATGGGGAAGTAATTTTGGTACATGGACCAAAGGTAAGAAGTGTCTTTGTAAAAATCGCCAAACAGGCGCTTATCTGGATGATTGCAACTCAACTGCACACAATAATGGCCAGTATACAGTTGAAGGCTGTTGGATTGATGAAGGCGTGATCAACAGAAACGCTTATCAGATGACTTATTTAGATCCTAAATAGTTCCGATTAGTTTTCCACCCACATAAGAATCAACGCGAACAGAACGAACTTCGTTCTTTAAATTCTCAGTTGATTTCACTCTTACGCGAAGATAGTTCGAGCTATACCCTTCCCAGAAGCCATCAGCTTCATTTTCAAACAGAACATTTGTCGTGTTACCAACAAAGTTTGCTGAGAATTCATCAAGTTTTGCGTCCCCTAACATCATCAAAGTTCTCACGCGGTCTTTTTTCACCGACGTTTGAATATGATTATCCATCTTTGAGGCAGTCGTGCCCTTACGTTTTGAATATGGAAACACGTGGAAGTGAGTAATTGGTAGTGTTCTTAGAAGATTAAAAGTTTCAAGGAACTGCTCTTCCGTCTCTCCAGGGTAACCAACAATGACGTCAGCACCGAAGGCAGCTTGCGGGAAGTAGCTACGAACCATTGAAATGATTTCTTTATATTGAGTCGAATTATACTTTCTTCTCATTGAAGTCAGGATCGCATCACTTCCACTCTGCATTGGGATATGGAAATGGTCCTGATATTTTCCAGTCGCTTTTAAAGTTTCAAGAAGTTCGCGAGTCATGGTGTTTGGCTCAACTGAACCAAGACGAAGTCTTTCTACCGTTGGGATATCGGCAATCAGTTTCACGAGGTCAGTCAGCTTCTCACCACTGATGGCTTCGTATTCGCCAATATTTACGCCCGTAAGAACGATTTCCTTGAAACCCTTGGCCGCCAGCTCCTTCGCCTCGCGAATCGCGTCCTCAACCGAAATTGTGCGTGAACGACCACGAGCGAATGGAATAATACAGAATGAACAAACGTAATTACATCCATCCTGAATTTTCAGGAAGGCACGAGTGTGTGAATCGGCGAGAGTTGTGGCAGCTCCCCAGAAATCAGAAGACTTATCAATATGAACTTCTTGATCAGCTTCTGAATCGAGATAATCGAACACTTTATACTTCTCAGAAGTTCCAAGAATAAGATCCACGCCTTGCATGTTCTTAATTTTGTCTGCTTCCATTTGAGCGTAACAACCAGCTACAACGATTTTTGCTTCTGGAGATGATGCTTGTGCCTTACGAATTAAATTACGACAGGTAGAATCCGCGCCATCAGTTACTGTACAAGTATTTAAAAAGACCACATCGGCCTGATTTCCGAATTCTACGACCTCATAACCCCTATCAACAAACCCCTGCGCAATAGAGCCAGATTCTGAAAAATTCAGACGGCATCCAAGAGTGTGAAATGAGACTTTTTTAGAAGTAAGATTCGTTGTTTCCATAGAGCGGGAATCTAACGAATGCCTTTGTATTTGTCTAATAAGTGGGTAAAAAATCTTGGTTTAGGGCAAAAAAAAATCTTAAATTTTTGCAATTTTGTGTTTGACAAATTTCGTCTAAAACAATAACTTGTAGACCTTCGATTGAAAGTGGTCTCGTAGCTCAGTTGGTTAGAGCACCTCCCTTTTAAGGAGGGGGTCCTGTGTTCGAGTCACAGCGAGATCACCATTTCATCGAAAAATTAAAGAGCACATTCCGGTTACGCTCCCATCGTCTAGCCCGGTCTAGGACATCGCCTTTTCACGGCGGTAACAGGGGTTCGAATCCCCTTGGGAGTACCAAGTTTATAAAAAGAAAGCCCTGCGTATGCGGGGCTTTTTTTTTGCCTTCACTTCCGCCAGCGAAAGTAAATCTGATAGTCTTACTTCATGAACATTGATTATGTCATCAATCCTACAGATCTCGATCCTCACGATGTCTTTGAACTCTTTCAAAGAGCCGGCATTTTAAAGCCTAATAAAACAATAGGTCGCATTTCACGCTCTATGAAAGGCAGCGCGGTCATTGTAACTGCCTGGCACAATAATCGCCTAATAGGTTATTCCAATGCAATTTCAGATTTTTCCTGGGTGGGACATATTTCTCAGCTGGCCGTGGATCCCGAATATCAGGGACAAGGCATTGGAAGAAATCTAGTTGAGAAAATAAAGCAAACACTTGGAGATGAAGTTTCACTCATGGTTCATTCTTCTGAGGTGGCAAAAGACTTTTATAGGGCCATTGGTTTTAAAGATTATCATGACATGTTTGTTTTACCCCGTTCGCGGTAATAAAGAGGACGATTTTATGAAGGTCAAACGTATCGTTGCCAACATTCAGACTAAAAAGACCAAAGATGCAAAACGCTTCTATGAAAAGGCCCTAGGTCTGGAAGTTTTGATGGATATGGATTGGATTTGCACCTATGGATCTAATTCTAAGTCGATGGTTCAAATAAGTTTTATGGAAGAAGGTGGATCAGGCACTCCCGTTCCAGATCTTTCTATAGAAGTTGATGATGTGGAAGAAGCATATAAGAGAATGAAAAAAGGGAAATTTAAAATCGAATACGACATCACTGATGAGCCTTGGGGTGTTCGTCGATTTTTCGTACGCGATCCTTTTGGAAAATTGGTGAATATACTTTCCCATAAGTAATTTCCGATTTTTTTTAAAAAACATGATGTAGGTCAGCTAGGGAATTCCGAAATCACCGAGAAGTTCTTCAGATTCGGAGCCTAACATATGACACCTATTCAACATTTCCTCAGTTTTACTAATGACCTTATTTGTATTTTAGACGAACAGGGAAAAATCCATGATGTGAACGCAAATTGGAAGAACCTTTTTAGCGTTGGCCCTAAACAAGGCATCTCTTTTTTGGATTTAATTCATGATGAGAGTAAAAATAAAATTTGGTCTTTCTTTAAGAACTCTAAAAACTCAGAACTCCATTTAACAGAATGTCGCTTCACCGATTTTAATGGGCAGAATTATTGGCTCAATCTGAAAATCCGCCGCATTCAGAACAAAAATCATTATTGGTGCACACTTAAAGATATCACTCAGAGAAGACATATCTTTTCTATCCTGGATCAAATTAGCGATAGCTATAATCTTGGGCACTGGGAGTATGACAGTGTTCGCAAAGAAATAAACTGGAGCCTTAAAATCTTCGAGATTTTTGGGCTCGATCCTCTCACCTATAAGCCATTGGTAAAGGACATGAATAACTTCTTCTCTCTAAACGATGTTAAGCAGTTCAGAGAAAAGATTCGCCAGCAAGATGAGTTTGATTTTACCTTTCAGTACACTGATAAAACGGGCAATCTCAAATGGATCAAATTAAGCGGTAGAAAAGATTCTTTATCTGACAAAAACTTCGTTTTGAAAGGCATCCTCCAGGACGTGACCAAAGAAACGATCAAAGAAATCGCCCAGCTTTCTAGTAATGTTGAACTTTCTAGTTTTGAAAAGGGCCTTGATCAATTCTCCATCGTGGCCAGAACTGATGCACGGGGAAGAATCATTCATGCGAATGAGGCCTTTTGCCGAATCTCAAAATACTCACATGAAGAACTACTAGGACAAGATCATCGACTTCTTAATAGTGGACACCATCCTAAATCTTTTTTCAAAGAGATGTGGGAATGTATTCAGAGTGGAAAAAACTGGCGAGGAGAGATAAAAAACCAGGCCAAGGACGGAAGTCATTATTGGGTCGACACGATCATCATTCCTATTCGTGATAATGAAGGTGTCTTGAAAGAGATACTTTCGTTTCGTTTTGAAATCACTAATTTCAAACGCATTCAGGAGGAGAATCAAATTCTTCAAAACCAGCTTGAGTTACTAAAGATGGAAAGTGAAATCGGTTGTTGGAGTTATGACTTTAAATCGCAACTAATGAAGTTAGATCATAAAACTGTTCATCTTATGAATGCGCCTTCTGAACAAGCTCCTTCTTTAACTACATTTTTAGAATCACTAGATGGTTTTGATGAATTAGACTTCGAATTTTTTTTGAAAGACTCATTACTGAATGAATATCAAACTCTCACTTCTGATTTTTTCTTCCGAGTGAAAGCGATTCGAAATAAAAAAGGTGAAGCCATAAGGGTAGATGGAATCCTCTCTAAGAAACGAGAAGAGGATTTCTACCCTCCTCTCTTTCACTCTTGTGCCTAGTAGTATTTACAGGGTGTTTACATAAATAATCAGTAATGGAGCGCTATAATCCTCTTAACAAGACCCTAACTTTAGTTTTTTCCCACTCTCGATTAATCTCCGGGCATTCAACCCAAAGGAGATTTTATGAAACTTCTAATCGCTGCAGTATTCGCTCTTACTTCAACAGTATCTTTTGCTTCTCTACGCCACACTGGCTACGAAGCTCGTCACATCGCTAAAATCGAAAAAGCGATTGAGAAGAACTGCGGAAAGATGCTTGGCCTAGATCTTATCTCTAAATTTGAAAAAGTTGTTCGTGTAGACCAAGGTATCCGTGACGTTTACTACGTGACTGTACTTCGTGGTGTTCAAAACAATATCGGCTATAACGTTAAAGTTAAATCTAGCTATGCTGATATGTATGATCACACAGAGCAAGACTGGGGTTACTACTCAGTTGAATCTGTTGATTGCTCTTCTGCTGAATAATTAAAAGATTTTAAGGGGCCATCTTTAGATGGCCCTGAGTCCTTTTAAGCACTTAGGTACATATAAATCCTTTGAAGAGTTCGACTTGTTTGTGGTATCAAACTTGTGTTCTTTATCACCAACAGAGGATTTTATGATTAGTTCAAAGAACCTTGTGCTCTCGCTCTCTCTCGTTCTCTCGGCTCCTTCATTTGCTCAAACCACTTTAAAAGAAAGTATTCAGTCATACAGTGAACATGTTCACTCTTCGTATGCGGAAACGCTTAGACGTGGAGTCTTGCTTCAGAAGGCCCTTTATGCTTTCACTGAAACTCCATCGCTCATGACTCAAACCGTGGCGAAAGAAACTTGGAAATACGCTCGGGAGGCCTATGGTCAAACCGAAGTTTTCCGTTTCTATAACGGACCAATCGATCGTGATGGAGGCCCAGAGGGACTTCTTAACTCTTGGCCATTAGATGAGGCCTATATTGATTATGTGAAAGGCGCACCAAACGCTGGGATCATCAATAACACGTCTGAATTTCCCGAGATCACAAAAGAGCTTCTTGAATCGCTAAACGAACTAGATGGAGAAAAGAACATCTCTACTGGTTATCACGCGATCGAGTTCCTTCTTTGGGGCCAGGACTTCTATACAGATGGTCCAGGTCAGCGTTCATATACAGATTATGTAGATGCTCCTAATGCCGCTCGTAGAGCTGTTTATCTTAATACCATCGCAGATATGCTGGTTGATCACCTGGCCTCTCTAGAAGAGGAGTGGCGTGTCGGTGAAGAAAACTTCCGTAAGGATTTTGAAAGTCAGAAAGATACTGTTGCTCTTAAAAATCTTCTTTCCGGTGTAATCTTCATGGCGGGAGATGAGCTTTCAGGTGAAAGAATGTATGTGGCCTACGATACTCAAGGTCAGGAAGATGAGCACTCGTGCTTCTCTGATATGACTCATATGGATATCCAGTGGAACTACTGGGGAATTGAAAATGTTATCAAAGCAACGAATCTTCTTAACCAGCCAGAAGTAAAAGGTTCAGCCATTGCTCTAAGAATTGAAGAGCGCATGACTTCGCTGCACTCACTTCTCGCCACAATCCCTGTTCCTTTTGACCAGGCCATCGCAAATGATGAAGGACGCGCGATTATTTTAAATTCTGTCGAAGAACTCGAGGCCCTTGCCAGAGATCTTGCGACTGTTTCTAAGATGCTTAAAGCACCAGTTGACTACTAATTTATGAAGTCACTACTTATACTTCTTCTAGCGTTAGCAACTTCTGCTTATGCGGAGGTCGCACCTGAATTAGATGCCTCGGAAGAATTTCCTGGAGGAACGGGTACAACTTCTGACTTATCAGTTCAGGCCTATAGTCATCCGATGAGTGGAACACAAAGTAGAGAACGTCGTGAGTTCACTCTTGGTAATAGTTTCTTTAACACCGTTTGGGTCGCCTCGCCCTCTTCAACAACAGTCAGAGATGGTTTGGGTCCGATCTATAACGCTGTTTCTTGTAGCTCTTGTCACTTCAAAGATGGTCGCGGACGTGGTCTTCCTGAGACGGAAGGCAAAGTCGATGTTTCACTTCTATTCCGTTTAAGAATCAAAACGTTGAATGAAGGCATCATTCCGCATCCCATTTATGGCGGCCAGTTTCAGCCCCAAGGGATTATGGGAGTGCCAGGCGAAGGCGAAGTAGTTGTTCGATATGAAACAATCAGAATTCAATATCCAGATGGATTCTTTGCTGAGCTTCTAAAACCGGTTTACGATTTTATTAAATTAAACTTCGGCCCGTTAGGCGAAAACACCGTTCGCTCTCCTCGTGTTGCTCCTCAAATGAGCGGTCTTGGACTTTTGGAAACCATCTCTGAACAAGACATCCTTAGAAAAGAGGATCCTTACGACATGGATGGAGATGGAATTTCTGGTCGAGCAAACTATGTCTATTCGGCAACTCATCAGTCACAAAAACTAGGTCGATTTGGATGGAAGGCCGGTAAAGCAACTCTGAATGATCAGAATGCTGCTGCTTTTAATGGTGATATTGGAATTACCAGTAGCTTGCATCCAGATGAAGACTGTACTGAAACTCAGACAGACTGCTTAAAGAATCACACTGAACTAGATATTGATGATGCTCGATTAAACAATGTTACTGTTTATACGCAACTTCTCTCAGTGCCCGTTCGTCGTGATTTCTCAAAACCAGAAGTTCAACGAGGACGCAGTACTTTTTATAAAATCAATTGTATTGGCTGTCATACTCCGAGCTACACCACTGGCACGAACTCAAATCTGGAGATTCTCAAAAATCAGAAGATTTATCCTTATACCGATCTTCTCCTTCATGACATGGGAGATGCTCTCGCGGATGATAAAGATGAAGTAACAAATGAAGATCTTGCCACCACTCGAGAATGGCGAACACCTCCGCTTTGGGGTCTGGGGCTAACTCAGACTGTGAATGGACATACTCGTTATCTTCACGATGGACGAGCGAGAAACCTTGAAGAGGCCATATTGTGGCATGGTGGAGAGGCCCAAAAATCGAAGGAAGCTTTTTTGGAACTAACGAACTCTGAAAGATCGGACTTAATAATGTTTTTAAATAGTTTATAAATACCTGGAGAACCCAACATGAAAACCCTGGCGATCTTAACTCTCTTCGCTTCAACAACTCTCATGGCCCAAACTTGGACCGAAACATTTAAACTTCCGGAAGGGATGACTCATAGAGCTCGTACTGCCGGATATGATTGCGGAATATTTACTTCCAAATATGTATCTGCGCCTGAAACATTCAAATCTCGCAGCATTGAATTCAAACAGCTCGCGGCGGATAAAGACCTTAATAAGTTCTTATTCGAAGCTGTTTATCCAGGAACTGAAGGACAGCAGTGCATTTATGGCATTTACTTAGACCGTAATCGCGCGACTAAGACCTTGGACTTCACTCATTCTTTGGTTGTGACAGCTGAAGGCATGGAAGAAGGCTGTAAAGAGACCCAAAGCTTTCTGGACACTGAACTAGCTTCAGTTGCCTATGAGCCATCGAAGCGTGGAATTCGCTACATTGCTGTTCAAATTATAAAAGACACTCCCAATGACGTTTGTGAAAATGGAAATGTAAGAGTGGTTTTTGACCGCAGATACACTGAATAAAAATTAGGCCCAGTTTACTGGGCCTATTTTTTAGTCTTATGCTCTAATTAAACCATGGACTATATCCAAACTTACTTTGAGTGCTTTAAGGCCACAGGTACAGACACGACCCTCGAAATCAACCGTATGAGAGGTTCTGAGCTGATTGAGGCCATTAAATTCGATCATGTGAATCATGATGGTGTATCTATTATGACTGAACTTGCGCGAAGATATCCTGCGGAAGGGTTTCAGGCGCCAACTCTCCTTGTAAAACCCAAACCATCAATGAGTAAGAGGTTAATTGAACTGGCAAAGTGGTATATCCGCCACTACCCTTTCATGCCGCCGACCTGGAAAGTTGCTTCGAAGGGACGCACTCAAAATGCAAATGGAAAAGTATTAATCGATAATTTCAAGGCAAGCGACCAAACTTTCTCAACTAACACCAAACTATTATTCGCTCTAGATCTCACCAGTCGAGAGTATATCAGCAATCCAAAACCAGATCGGGTCTGGATGACTCCAGTTGGTATGTATACAACGATATCGAGAGAGACGCCTCCCAAGAATCGGGTCTCATTCATTGATATTGAAATTGGAAATAATTCGACTCTATCAGATGTACAAAGCGCTTCTAGGGAACAATTGAAGAATCTCAGTTACTGGGGAACCATTTTGACTATGGCGCTTCCTCAGATCCTGGGGAAATTTCTTTTTAAGTATGTCGCCAAGTACACTCATTTGGTTTTCAGAAGAACAGGAACACTGACAAATTTAGGTGAATGGACAATTCCTGGAGTTGGAGCTGATGAATGGTGGACCTTTGGTCAGTTGAGTGTGGCGAAGATGGCACCAGTTGCTGGTACGGCCATCATGGTGAACGGTAAACTCGGACTCAGTGTTCACTTTCATCCGATTGTTGGCTTTTCAGATGCTGAAGCTCAAAACTTTGCAGAGAAGTGGAAAGCGAATTTTCTAAAGCTATAGAATTGGTAATCTCACAGTAAAAACCGCTCCCCCACCATCAGCAGTATCAACGGCGATTGTTCCCTTATGGGCATTCACAATTGTTTTGGAAACGAAGAGACCAATACCAAATCCTCCAAAGTGTTTCGTAGAAGAGGCCCTTTCAAATTTGTTGAAGATCCTTTCTTTTTCTTCAGCAGTCACACCTGGACCATGATCACGGATACTGAAGACAGCGTCTCCTCGATCTTTATAGACTGAAACCTCAATCGGTTTCTGTCCACCGTACTTAATTGCATTATTCAAAAGGTTGATAATGACTTGCTCGATTCGAAGTTGGTCCCATTGACCAGAAACATCTTCCATTCGTTTGAAGACTAATTCGTATTTTTTAGAGGTCAATTCAAACTCAAAGCGCGAAAGCACATTGCTCACCACTTCTTTGAGATTGATTTTTTCAGGATCCAACGAGAGTCTACCGGCATCGATATTTGAAATATCGATGAGGTCGTTCGTGAGGTTTTCAAAACGTCTGATCTCTTCCAAGCAAGGCTGAATGACCTTTTTCATACTTTCGTCAGTTGTCTTCTTCTGTACGAACTGCATACCAAGTTTCAAGGTCGTCAAAGGAGTCTTAAGTTCGTGTGAAACTAAGAGTAAAAAATCCTCCCGAATTTGGGCGACTCTTTTCATCTCTTCATAGACTTGTTTTTTCTCTGTGATATCGATGAAAGTCAGTACGCTAAAGCGCTCTTTAAATTTAGTTTCAACCTTTGAAATCTGCCTCAGCACCGTGATCTTTTGATCATTGGCCAGGTTCAGATCCACTTCTTCCCCGTCCTTAGTGAGTTCGGATAAATGGGAAAGATCCCCCTTCAAAATATCTTCGGCCTGATTGTTACAAAATACTACTTTTCCGGAGTCCGTATCAATGATCACCAGTCCCGCCGGCATCTGCTGAATGACCGCATCTAGTTTCTTAGAATTTTGCTCCGAAATCGTTTGAAGATTGAACTGAGCATTTTGTGAAATCCAGGCCCTTAAACCAATCAACATCGTAAAAATAACAACAATCAGAAGCATTAGGGTTTCAATGCCTTTGAATCCTGATTGATAGGTATAGGCCGCGATAATGACAAATAATAAGGTCAATCCGGGGAATAGTGCTCTTACGAGATTTGGTTTTAAAAGCGAAGGCGAGCTAGGTGTTTTAGTTTTACTCTGCTGTTCCTCCTCAGCAGCGGCCCAAAAGAAGAAGTAAAATCCCACAGACCATAAAACATCAAGCATATGGCCTGGCTCATAAAAGCGATTAAGAAGACCATAGGCATAAGCAATATTAACTCCTGCCAAACAAGCCAGACCAACCATAAGCAAAGTGTACGAGAGCTTATTGATTGGGCGAGACTCCCAAATTTGTAAGGTCGCAAAGAACAGGGATGTAATGTACAAACATGGATAGGCCAAAACCATGATCAGATAAAATTTAGAACCTTGATATTCCAGAATGGGACGGTAAAACAGAATAATGCAGACAAAAGAGATCACGCATAAGCTGATTCCGATATCGGCCAAAGTTGTAAGTTTATTTTCTTTATGGGAAACATTCCAACAGTAGTGAATCAATGCTGTGACGATACAAGGAACTAAGGCCAGGAAGAAATAAGTGGATATGTCCGGAAAAGGTACCACGACGTTTTCAACTAATTGTCTCCAGCTCCAGATGACCATTCCAATGGTCCATGAGGACGCTCCAATACCCAACCATTTCCATGATTGCTTTAAAGAATGAACTTCCATCTTCCCGGAAGTCTTAAAACATCTGATCGCGCAAATGAGGCTGGAACTGGACCAAAAGAAATCCGTCCATACGTTCATTAGATAACTGTTGTTTTCGATGAAATGAATCCCCAAAGCAAAAGTTGCTAAGGAGGCCACCATTGTTGTTAGCATCAATGAACGGGATTTTATCATTCCCTGATTTTCAATCTCCAATTTGTAAATGTCATCTTAATAAATAGAAAGGCCACCCTGAGGTGGCCTTATAAAGGATCATGTCACTTAAAAATTAGTATGCTACTTCTTCCTGAACAACTTCACATCTTGCTGGCGTAACGTTTGCATTTGTACAGAAAGCTACGCGCTGGTTCTGACACTTTTGACGGGCAAGGGCCTCGGCTTCAACTCTTGTAGAGGCCTTACCCACGAAAGTTCCATCAAAATTCGTTGTTACTGAACATACGTGAGTTGTTACGATACGAGTTCTAGGGGCCGAATTAGCTTGAAGCTCATAGACCTTATCCTGAAGGTCACGAACAGCTTGCTCCAGACGACGAACGCGCATAAGTGTATCGCGGTCATCACGATCATCACCTACTTCAATTCTAACGATTGAACGACCATCACGAAGAACTACTGTACCACCATCTTTACGATCGTCACGACGGTCATCACGACGAGATTGAGCGAAAGCAGAAAGTGAAGATAGAACAACTGAAAGAACTAGAACAAAAGAGATGATCTTTTTCATGAAACCCTCCAGAGGTTTACTTGTAATAGGGACTTTGGAGGATTCTAGACCAGACCTAGATTTATTTCATTGAGACTGGAAATGAATACAAAGGCCGTCAAAGTTTTAGACGGCCTTTGGTTTAACTACTTTTTAGGAATATAAGGTCTTACCGAATGACTATCCAGCCATCGATCGTAAGCCGGGATACTGTCCGGCTCCAGATGAAGGAACTCAAGCCCTACACCAGTCGGACCATCGGCGGCCTGAGTACGAGTCCATCTGACCTGTGCTTTTCCTTTCAGTTCAACTGTCTCAGTTCCGATTTGAGCAGAAAGAGAGACCATTAATTGTTCACCAGTCGAGTAGTTCGGCTCATCCAGCGAAACAAAAACGCCCCCTCTTCCCACCGCGGCCACATTTTTGCCTGATAATGTTTTAAGTTCGGCGGCCTCGCCGGAAGGAACCTTCCAGGTACGACCTTTGTGAGTAACAGCATCTTTAATACATTTAACGAGGGCCTTTCGATCAAACGGCTTTGAGAAGATCGCATTTGCACCCATATCATAAGCATCTGCTTCGGTGAGATCAGCGAAGGCAGTGATAAAAACTAAAACCGGAATTTCCACATCGTAGTTTTTAACGTCTTTTAACAACTCAATTCCGTTTCCACCGGGCATTTGAATATCTGAAACAACAGCATCAATTTTATTGGTCTTAATAATCTCAAAGGCCTCTTTCCCATTACTCGCAGAAAGCACATTGAAACCTTCGCGTTTAAATTGGAAAACAAGTGCATTTCGAAGAAGTTCTTCATCATCTACCACTAGAATCGTGTTATTTGTCACTGAGAACCTCCTCGCGTCGTTCCTTCAACAATATTTTCAATTTTTCCAGACCATTTAGGGCCTCTCTTACTCTTTCTCCATAACCTTCTGGATCTTCACCCTTGTCCTGGATATCATCCATCACTGACTCTAAAATCATTTCAATTCCGGCCAATGGCGACGCCAAAGCATGGATAAATTCTCTTTCTCTCTTCTGATCGGCCACTAAGCCTCCACCGGTGCTAAGATTTGAGTTAACTGATATTCCACAAAGGCCTGAGGAATACTGTGATTGAACACCATAAAAAGACTTTCGATTGATTTCATATCGTAGGTCCCAATAGAGTTAACTGAAAACTCATCTAAGAGTCCAAATGCCGCTTCAATTGTCAGTGGACGCGATAAAAGTTCAGTCATGAAACTAGAAGAGACTGTAAGTACTCGGGCCAAAGGATGAATAAAGTGAGAGGTCAGTTTATTGGGAAATCCTGTTCCAATGAAATTCTCGTGTTGTTGTTCAATCAAAAGCAACACCTCATCTGGGAAATGAGCGATTTTAGAAAGATCTTTGATCGCTCTTTCAGGATGTGTTTCATAAACACTACGATCTTCAAGTGAAAGCTCTTCAATTGAATCACGATAGGCGGCGAGATGCGTATCCATCAAACCAATGCGATGTAAAAGGCCGCTACAAATAAGAATGAAGTGCTCTCTCGTCGTCGTTGAACCACGGTATTGACCCATCAATGAAGAAAGAGTGGCGACGTGAATGCTTCTGAAATAGATCTCTGGATAATTAATGCGCATTCTTTCCAAAATATCGATCATGTCGTTATTAGCGGTCAAAATCTCCAAAGTCAGGTCCACTAACCAAATGGCCCTTTGAGCGGCCTCACGATTTAATGGTCTAAGATAAGACAGCTTTTCAATTGCATGATGGGCCTCTTCAATAATGGCGGCCTTTTTCTTCTGATCTACGTTTGTAGTAGGGAAATCTTTAAGTCCGAGATACTCGAGGAAATCTTTTTTTGCGACATACAGGACTTCAATCCCAGTCTCCCGGTATGAATGAATGCTCTCAGGACTTAGATTTTCACCACCGTTAGAGATCTTAACCATGAAGTCATTACGTTTCATAAAAATGTTGAAACTCATCTTCTGGCCCTGAAGAAACTCTTCCAGGTGAAGCTTAATCATTTCCTCTTCTTGTTTCTCGACGGGGGCTTCGGTCTTTTCAAAGCAGCTCTGAAGGGCATTTGATAGTTCGGCCTTTTTAAATGGTTTAGAGAGAAATGAGCGGGCTCCCATATCAATCGCAGTTTGGGCCTCTTTAAGGTCACTTAAACCAGTCATAAGGATGACCGGAGTAGGCCTCACCTTCTTCACATGATTCAGAAGTTGAAGTCCATTTCCGTTTGGCATATTGATATCTGAGACGATGGCATCCACTGAAATTGTTTTCAGCTTTTCTGCCGCCTCTCTTCCTCCAGTGGCCATCACGCACTCATGGCCCAATTGCTTAATGGTATACATCATACCTTTTAAGAAAATAGGATCGTCATCTACCAGTAAGACCGTTTTAGGCGACTTTGGTTCCATAGGAATCCCTTTTAAAATTTAAAATGAAGCGTGTATTTGAACATTTTGTATCAATTGAAAGTTCGCCATGGTGGGCATCCATAATGCCTTTAGAAATACTGAGACCAAGACCCGTCCCTTTACCCACCTCTTTTGTTGTGAAGAAAGGTTGAAGGATTTTTTCTCTGATGTGTTCAGGGATACCACCACCACTATCAGTAACCATGATTCGAGTGCTCTCTGAATCTTCCGCGAAAGTAATTTCAACCCATTTTTCAGGAAGCACTTCAACTGCATCCAGGGCGTTTTGAAGAAGATTTAAAATAATCTGTGAGATTTGAACTGAACGACAGCTCAGTTTCAACTGATCCGGGAATTTCTCATATCTGAGGTGTACACCGCGGTTTCTGAATTTCTCGTTACAAAGAACCAAAGTTTCCTCAATGATCTGATTGACCGGTGTTTCAACCATGGGATCCGTTTCACCATCACGTGCAAAACTTTTTAGTGATCGTACAATTTTCCCGATTCGGCCGACCGTCATCTGGATGTTCTTCGCCATTTCACGGCTCATCTCAATATCAGGATTCTCGTCTGATAAAACATCCTGAAGTTGTTCTGAGGTCAGCTGAATAACTGAAACTGGATTATTAATCTCATGGGCCATCCCCGCGGCCATTTCACCCAGGGCCGCCATCTTCTCACCTTCAAGGGTGCGCTCACGTTGAGCTTCAAGTTCAGCAGTTCTTGCCACAATCTGGGCCTCGATTTCTGAATTAATGAGCTCTAAAGAGGCCTGACGATTGGAAATTTCCGCCAAACCTTTTTGGGAACGAAGACAAGAATAAATAAGAAAAACGTCTTCAAAAATTACCCAAGCACCGTGTTCTAACCAGCGCCATGTTCCCACAGTTAGTTCACCATAGGCAGACATGGGCCAATAAACTCCACGTAGATAGTGGTCGGCAGCAGTGATCAAAGAGGCCGTAATAAGAACTTGCGGGTCATAGTAAAAGGCCAGAAAGGCCAAAGAACCAAAAATATGGAAATGGCTCTCAATTCGTCCACCTGATACATGAATGATCAAAATAGACATACACATCTGGGCGACAGCAATTAAATGACGAGTAATTTTTTCTGATGGATAAAAATGCGCCAGGGCCCCAGTGAAAGCACTGATTGCTCCACCTATAAAAATGGCGGCCCAAACATGAACGTGAACAGATGATTCTTCTCCGTTCCAGGTCTCCGGAGAAACGAAATAAGCAATGACAACACAGGCGAGCCATTGAAAGATCATTAATCTTGCAAAAAGTTTATCAGTGTCGGCCGCACTCTTATTCAGCATTTCAGTAAAGAGTTCTTTTGCTCTCTCATTAATCAACATATTTTCCTACCATGGACAGTGTCTTTAATTTTCCAAAAATGTCGCAACCGAAGACCAGTGTGTTTTGTGTGCTCTTCTTACCTTTGAAGTATGAAAGAATACTTTCCTTCCCTACACTCGCGCCCTCATGACCTCGGGCCATTGTGAGTCCGCCATTAAAGATCAGTTCCGATTTTTCGTTATAAAAATATGAATGACCGGAAGTTTCAGCGCCAAAGATCTTTGCCTCTTCACCATGCTCATCAAAAACAATTTCAGTACGGGGAAGAGTTTTTGCCTTTGAGATTAGTGGATTCTCAACGAATAGTTTTTCAAGCTTAGGTGTTCGCATGAAAACTAATTGTGCAGAAAGCTCAGGGGCCTCCGCCAAAAGTCGGCCAAGCTCAGCAAGACTTGCTTTTGAACAAGAACAGCCTGGGTGAAGAAACATAACGAGATGAGGATTTTTCGAAGAAGATAGTTTTGAACTTGCGGGCCAGTGACCTTCAGCAGGCGTCTGTGCACCGGCCTTGCCTGAATAAGTCATGAGGGAGTGAATCCCCCCCAAGATGCTTAAAACAAAGAATGTTAGAAACGCGTATTGCTTCATATTGAGCCTGATCGGAGAGGCCAAACTAAAGTTAACCTTAAGGAGATTAGACAAATTCTAATTATAGAAAAGATGACGAATATCAGCTATTTAGAGAAATTTGCGGAAATTTTATCTGTTAAAAAACGACAAAGAAACAAGCCACTTTCTTAAACACTTCTTAATAGTCTCAGAAAATCTAATGACCATCTTATTTTGAAGAGCTACCCGCATTCAAGTTAACGTCCATCTCCTTAAATCAGAGGTGGATTATGTTTCTATCAGTCGTGGCCCCTTGTTTTAATGAAGAAGAAGGTCTCAAGGAGTTTTATCACCGAGTGGTAAAAGCGGTTCAAGAGACTCGAGCAACATTCTATGAAATCATTCTCGTAGATGATGGTTCAAAAGACCGCACATGGGAAGTCATCTGTTCACTCCAAAGATTAGATTCAAACGTAAGAGGATTCAAACTCTCTCGAAATTTTGGGCATCAATCCGCGCTGACGGCAGGTCTCCTAAGTGCGAGAGGAGATTTCATCTTCATCATCGACTCTGATCTTCAAGATCCACCAGAACTTTTAACACCTATGCTGGATAAAATGTATGATGGCTTTGATGTTGTTTATGGTCAGAGAAAACATAGGGCCGGTGAAACCTATTTCAAGAAGACCTCAGCTCACCTTTTCTATCGCTTTCTTTCACTCTTAGCAGACATTGAGATTCCTAAGGACACTGGCGATTTTCGTCTCATGAATCGTAAGGTCCTGATGGCCTATCAATCTTTAAGTGAATCGCATCGATTTACGAGGGGTCTCATTGCCTGGCTTGGATTCAAGCAAACGGCATTGCCTTACGATCGTCACGCGAGATTTGCAGGAACAACGAAGTATCCATTAATGAAGATGATTAACTTCTCATTGGATGCTGTTACTGGATTCTCTTTAAAGCCTCTTCGTCTCATTATCCTCGTGGGAGTTCTCACATCATTTATGGCCTTACTTGCCCTCGCCTACACTCTATATGGCTGGGTCTTTTCAAAAAACATTCCTGGCTGGACCAGCTTGATGACAGTGATCTTGCTTCTCAGTTGCGTGCAGCTCATTTGCGTGGGAGTTGTAGGTGAATATGTAGGGCGCACATTTACGGAAACAAAAAGAAGACCACTGTTTTTTATTCAAGAAAGTAAGGACGCCACGGTCGATACCCAAGGTGACAAGCTTGAGACACTTGCCATGGCGACCAGCTTCCCCAACATTCAAAATGAGCTCCAATGACATCTGAGAAAAGATATGACATCACGGTATTGTCTCTCTTAGTTCTGGCCCTGGCGGTCCGTATTGCTTTTCTTATGATGGGGAGGCCTTTAGAGGATCAGATCTGGTCTGATATGAGAGAGTATACGGTCAAGGCCGACATGATGATAAATGGTGAATGGAATGCCATGCACTTCTTTCAGTCCATTGGTTATTCCTTCGTTATCGTTTTCTTTAAAAAGAATTTTGAGAATTGGGGAAAGGCACTTGCCTATTTTCAGGGGATCATTTCTTTCTTAACTGTCTGGCCAATATTCAAAACTGCCACCGAGGCCTTCGGTAAAAAAGTTGGGTTAATCACACTATTCTTTGTCGCCCTCTATCTTCCGTGGATTGTTTTTATTAATCTCGCTCTGCCTGAGACCATTTTTACTTTTCTCATGTCACTTCTAGCATGGTTTAGTTATCGGCTCGTTTATAGCGAAAATGGCACCACAAAGTATGCAGTAGCTTGGTCACTCTCCTTTCTCCTCGCCTTTTGGCTCAAAGGCACGCACGTCTTCCTCATGCCTTTATTCATCTTGGGTTTGTTCGCCATTAAACGCTGGAAGGCAGTGCCTAATATCATCACAATCAGTGCCATCTTCATGGCGGGCGTTTGTCTTCATGGTGTTCTTGCCTATAACACAATCGGTAAGTTTCAACTCTCCTCCTCCACAGGAGGTCTCAATTTTATTGAAGGAAAATGCCCAATCAAAAATAACCGCGACTCTGTGGGATATTCATTCCTTTCTCCGGTGTATTTTCAAATGGGTCTTTTCCAAGAGAAGAAATGGGGACAACCATTTTCTAATTCTTCTTACTTCATGAAGCAGGGTCTTAAGTGCATACAGGAAAGACCATTGGTTCTCCTTCAATCTTTGGAGGCCATCCCCTTCCTATTTATGGGCAACACGAGCTGGCCCATGAATCAGATGTCGTTTTCAGAACTCGCACGTTTATATGAACAGGCCATGGCGATTCTTTTCATTACGGGTCTGGCGCTTTTTGCAGTTTCTTCTTTCAATGATCCAGACAGACTACGTGAGTTCGTGGTTTGGGGACTTCCCGTTCTTTCTATATTTTTATGTGTGTATGTTTTTAAAAGCGAAGTGAGATATCGGATTCCATTTGATGTTTGGTTCATACCAATATCAATGGCGGGCTGGATAAAAAAAGGCCCCGTTTTCACGGGGCCCAGGATCTTAGAAGAGATTGATGTTCGCGCTAATTGCGATGTTCGTTCTATCCAGACGAATATCGCTTGGAATGAACTGAATGTTCGGATAAAGGAAAATATCACGAGTAACAGAGATACCTAGACCAACTGACTGGTAAACTTTACGTTTAGTCCATGTCCCAGTTTCTTGAGTACGGTACTGCTCATAAACCTGCCAACCAAATACAGTTCTTAGGTTAAATGTATCGTTGATAACGTATTCAGCAGCTGGATAGAGTCCGATTACGTTATGTGACGTGTTCTTATTGTTCTCGCTGAAATCATACCAAGTACCCTGGAACGCTAGACCGTAAGAGAATCCAGTCGTGCCGTAGTCTTTCATGAAAACTTGTGAAAGGAAGTACGAAGCTTTGTAACCAAGATCAGTTTGCTGATTGTTTGTGATCCAAGTTGGCTTAAGTGTTGTCACTGATTGCATGCCAAAAACGCGATCTAAGTGAACATACTTCAAAAATGGGTCAGCGAAGTTAAGTTCTTGGCTGTTATCATCGAAGTTCTTTTTAAGAGCAGGGTTGTCTGTATCAATTTCATCATGGAATGGAGTTGTCATGAAGAAACCTGTAGACGCTGTAATACTGTCTAGAGCAGTAAGACGGTATCTAACACCAAGTTCACCCGCTAAACTTTGAAGTGTAAGGGCATCTTTACCATTCGTAATATTTGGACGCTCAGGCTGAGTTGGGTTAGCTAGTGAACCACCCTGATAGTTGAAGTACATAGATGCACTCCACTTAGATAGTGAACCAGCATCTGCACGAAGACGACGGTTAGTGATAACCTGGTCCGCCTCATCTGGCTTTGCTTCAGCAGGCTTCGTGATCGTTTGCTCTGCTTCTTTTTCTTTCTTTTCTGTTTTTGTGGCCTGCGCCATTCCCATTGTTGGGATAGCGATTAAAACTAACAATCCAATAATTTTCGACATGTATGTCCCCTAATTAAAAAACCTTAATCTAAAATAAAGATTTTTCTCGTGATGTAAAGGCGATGCAAGATTATTTCAGAGAATCACTCAAGAAACCACATGTTATGGAGACAAAATGACAACGATTTCGGTATAACGCGCCTACTTGAACAGGTGAAGCCCGGTGAAACTCCGGCACAGTCCCGCTACGGTGACCTTTAACTAGGAAGTCCGATCCCTCTCAAGCAATCAATTATCCCGTGGAGGAATCATGCATCTCGAAGAAAGAAAATTGGCCGCACGCACTCGCGTTTTCAAAGCGGTCTTTCCTGGCGAAACCAATCATTACGACACACTCTTTGGAGGCACGGCCCTGCAATGGATGGATGAAGTCGCGTTTATCGCGGCCACTCGCTTTAGTCGTGAAAAAGTTGTGACGGTGAGTTCTGACAAAGTGAACTTTAAAGTTCCTATTCCGGCCGGAAGCTTGGTGGAGCTGGATGCACAGATCACAAAAGTTGGAAACACCAGCATTGAAGTCAGTGTCGATGTCTATAAAGAAGATATGTATTCAGATAAACGCGAACTAGCGCTCCATGGGAGTTTTGTTTTAGTCGCCATTGGGAGAAAGAAATGAAAAAGGTTTTTCTATTATTAACTGCACTTCTCACATCAGAAGCGCAAGCTTTGACGATTGAATTCCTGGGACCATGTAGTCACAAACCGGTTCTTTCTTCGCAAGTAAAGAGCACACCTGCTAAATCAGTAGGCGAACTCACGATTGCGACTCTTGAAAGATTCAGAGCACCTCATGCAGGAAATGCCAGAGGACTAAATACGGCATTCAATACACCAATCGGAATGGATGCCATGGAAGTGATCAGTGATTATGAAATGAGAAGTTATGGCTGGTGTTACAGTGTGGACAATGCCATTCCAGAAGTATTTCCAGATGAGTTTCCAATCTCAAATAAGATTCAGAAAATCACCTGGTTTTACGGATATGCTCATTACTATAAGGGCGAGTGGCTGAGCCAATGTGAGCCGGCCTGGGAAATCAAGCCGGCCTTTCTTTGCATCAAATAATGTCCGAACTAGTGAGCGTGACCACCCACGCTCACATCTCTACCCTCTTCAATCTCAACTTCCGATTCAATCAATTTTCCACCAGAAGCATAGTCTTTATGAGAGTTAGTAGTGAGGACGACTTTCACTTTGTTCTTTCCTTGCGGAAGGATCACATGGGCCCACTCACTGTAAACACGTCCGACCTTCTTACCATTTACGAATAAATGAGCGTGGCCTTCACTTGGTTTATCACCAAGTCCACTGTTCTCCGGAGTGAACTTATAGTTAGTAGTTTGAATGTGCAGGTTCCAGCCACTCACAGGATCTTTCATTGGATGAACTGCAATTGTTGGAACCGGCATATCAGCAGGGATCTCAAACATTGGGTGATCAACTTTTTTGGCCATTGATTCAGCATGAATCTCAGTTGCCATCTTCTGATAAGGGAAAGCAAGAAGAGCAAACAGAATCACAAAGTTCACGGCCGCGAATAATGATCTTAACCAAAAAGCTTTATGGTAACGAATGGGTGCTTGATAGTAGTGACCAGGACCTTTCACAATAAACACTAATAAAGCGCCGTGAAGCATAGTGTGTCCAACCACCTCAGTTTTTCCGAAGAAACAAGTTGTAGTGAAGAACACAAGAGTAATCACAATCGCCAGTGGACGGTGAAGAAGACAGATAATAAGTAAATAACCAAGAGTAAATTCAACGAAGGCACAACTAATAAGGAAGAAGTCATGCGGTAGTCCCATTGTCAGGGCCGGAGCTTTTGCAAGAACCGAAAGACCCCAGAATGGATAGAAGATTTTTTCGAAGGCAACCCAACAAAGTGAGAAACCCAGACCAGAGTACAACACCGGTAGATCAAGGTTTTTCAATCTCTCATTTTTTAGATTTGAGAAGATGAGATAAAGACCAACTGCCGGATACACAACGTAGTCCAGCATGTGGAAAAGACCCTGGCTGAAAATACACATGACGTAGAGAAAGATCATCCCTAGGCCGGCCAGAATTGTTGTTTCTTTAAAAAGCAAACATAGTGCTAGAGCAAACTGAAACCAGACCCAAACTTGAGATGAAGCTGCGATTTCAGGTGCCACGACTGAGTCACCTTGCCACGACATAAGGAGTACTGCTCCCATTGTCACACGCATGATAAGAGGGCCATCTTCCGAGTATCGATCCAGGAACTCATTTGTTTTAACATAGAGAGTAGATCGATCGGCCAACTTATCCAGATAAACCATCAAAGGTAAGCTCACTACTGAAAGGAGGAACAGACCCCAAAAGGTTGGCGTATTAAGTTGGGAAAATGATAGAGGAACGGCATCAAAACTGTAATCACTGAACCATTTTACGTGTGCCATGGCCAGAGACGGAACGAGGGCAAGAACAAGGAACATGAGGGATTTCATATTAGACTCCTGATGATTCTATTTTAGATCATAAGAACGCCCAATACATGATTCAAATCACATAATAGAAATAAAAAAGGCCCGTTATCCGGGCCTATTTCTTAGTGTTGGATAAGCTCAATTTTGTAGCCATTTGGGTCTTCAACAAAGGCGATCACAGTAGTCCCATGTTTCATCGGACCAGGCTCTCTCACGACTTTACCGCCCATTGTTCGCACTTTCTCACATGCACCCTTGATATCTTCAGTTCCAAGAGCAATGTGCCCAAAAGCGTTTCCAAGCTCATATGAATGTTTACCATAGTTGTAAGTAAGCTCAATACAAGGGTCTTGTTTCGTTTTGCCGTAGCTCAGAAAGGCCAGAGTAAACTCTCCATCAGGATAGTCTTCTTTTGAAAGAAGATTCATGCCCAATACTTTCGTATAAAAATTGATAGATTCATCGAGGTTATTGACTCGAATCATTGTGTGTAGGTATTTCATTTTCTTCTCCTAGTCCCAACCGATAACTTGATAACCTTTTTCGGCCAGGCATTGATTAACATAACGACGTTTTAATTCATCCGGTTTAATTGCCCCTGCAGTTCCACCACCAGCTGCACCAATGGCTCCCCCACGAACCGCTCCTCTTCCCATATTCCCGGTGAACACACCACTCACAGCACCCATGGCGGCACCAATAGCAGCACCGGCACCTGCGCCCTTCGCAACTTGTTTTCCCTTGGAGCTCTCCAGATATGCATCTGCATCAGCGATACACTGATCGGTGTCTTTCTTGGCAGTTTCCTTACCGACTGATTTCAACTTTTGATTGGGATACAGCTGAGGTTTAGAAGCACAAGAGACGACAAGAATGAGGAGTAAAAGGTATCTCATAATTTTCTCCAGATGACATTTCCCATATTATACCAGAAGATTTCCCTGCAACTATTGTTGAGGAGATTTATGATCGAACTAAGCGCCGCCAATTTAACATCGTTAGTTACTTTGACTGCAATGGAAACCGTTCTGGGTATTGATAATATCATCTTTATCGCTATCCTGGTGGCAAAACTCCCTCAAGAATCTCAAAACAAAATCAGAAATCTCGGAATTGGTCTGGCGTTGATTATCCGCGTTCTTCTTCTGTTCTCAATTAGCTGGATCATGACGCTGACAGAACCATTGTTTGCCGTTATGGATCATTCATTCTCAGGTCGCGATCTTATTCTTCTTGGTGGAGGTCTGTTCTTGATTGGTAAATCAACTTTTGAAATCCACCATAAGGTTGAAGGAGATCCACAAGTTCACTTGCATGAGGCAGAGAAGAACGTAAAAAAGAAAGTTAGCCCAGGTATGATGCTGCTTCAGATTCTCATTCTCGATATCGTATTTTCATTAGATTCAGTAATCACCGCAGTAGGTATGGCCAATCAAATTTCCATCATGGTGATTGCGATGGTCATCTCTATGATTATTATGCTGGCATCTGCCGGTCAGATCAGTTCTTTCGTGGATAAACATCCAACGATCAAAATTCTTGCTCTGGCGTTCTTACTACTAATTGGTGTGATGCTGGTTGCAGAAGGAATGGGAGCTCATGTTTCGAAGGGCTATATCTACTTCGCCATGGCGTTCTCACTTGCGGTAGAGCTTTTGAATATGCGCTACCGCAAGAAACACGTTTAATTTTTACTGATACTCTTTCGGGAACAAGTCAGCGTTTAGATGACGTAGGACTTGAAGAACTTTAGCAAGATGTAGATTTTCATCTCCACCTTCAAGGCGTTTTAAAAAGGCCAGACCAACACCTGAGCTTTTTGCTAAATGCTCTTGTGTGTAGCCACGCTCTTTTCTTCTTTTACGAATGAAGTAGGCAACAGATCCAATTTCTCTTTCAATTTCCGCGTTTGAACGGCGAATAACTTCCATGTCATCCTCCCCTTTTACTCACCATTTTAATGCTAAAAGCATTTTGTGCAAGTAAGAAGAGGAAGAGCTGGAATTTGATACTAAAATCTTTTTACTCAACTTCTTTTAGACTCAAATACGAGCTGTTAATCAGCAAATTCTGAATACTCAGCCGTCTCTGTTGCTTCAAGCGGTCTTTCATCTGGTTCGATGAGTGCCGAATGGTCTACGATTTGATCCTTAGGGATCACGCGTTTTTTATAAAAGTTTGGTTCTTCGGCCTTCACTGATGCAATGGTTCTGGCCGGAGCTTCAAATGATGTAACGAAGGCCATCAAAGCAGCGTCTTTCTTTTTCTTCAGAATCGAAAGCGCAGTAAGTCCTCTTCCGTCCTTCTTATTAAAGTCGGCCTTTTGTTCTTTCCAATAAGAGAGCATCGGCAAACAGTCATTTTCAGCAGCAATGGTTAATGGAGTAGACCCGTCCTTGGCCTTGGCGTCCCAACGAAGCTGCCCTTTTTCATGCAGAATCGCAGTCAGCTTATGTGCACAAGCGGCACTCGCCATATGAAGAAGTGTCCACCCCTTTGGGCCATAGGCCAATTGATACTTTGGATTCTCAAGGGCCATCTGAGAAAGGAGTTCAGGATTATTTTTTCCAATTGAAAGAGAAACAACGTCGAAAGGTTTACCTTCGGTCTGTTGAACGTAAGGTACTTTTTTATTGTGAAGGTACTTCATGAAAGAAGCACGTTCAAAATAAGACATCCCTTGAGCAACAGTGTAGACCTGCCCATCGATTGCAGGAAGATTGTCATGTAGCTTACCACCTGCCTCAATGAATGCTTCAAATGCCTTCTGGTCGTTCTTAATGAGAGCGAGAAGAGCATCATCGGTTGAGCCTGAACCATTCTGTGCATTTTTTGGATTTGAAAGAAGCCAGACAGTCGAAACTGCAACTACACCTAATAGACAAGCAGCTGAAATCAGAGCGCGCTTATTATCCACAAATTCCCCCCATGGAAGTAGTGATCAAACGGCATCATTCTAATTTAAGACGCAACCTGAGAATGGGAATTAATGTGCAAAATCCATGAATCTGAGCTCTTAGTTAAATAGGCCCTGCACCAAAAACAAAATTTATGACACGAAAATTTGGCAGTTAGAGATTATAAGTTACAATAATTCCATGAGGTATATCCTTCTCTTGACTCTCCTCATTCAGGCCTTTGATGCATTCTCTTCTCCTGCAGAAGAGCCGCCTGATACCTCTATTCGCTTTTTGGAATCGGCCCGTGAAATTTTCGGGACACAAGCTAACTTTGCGGCCAACCGCCTCGATTCCTTCTTTGCTACGGAACGAGCAGACGATGAATTTGGAAGAAGTCGAATCCGTATTCGTTCTCAATATTTTATCCGTGAAAGAGCGGTCTCTGATCTTAACAATCAGTATCGTGTTAACTTAAAACTTCCCCGCCTTGAGCAAAAGTTTCGTTACGATGACGAAGACGAGAACAGAAAAAAGAAGCGAAGAAAAAATAGTCCTGTTAGAGAAGCGGATCTAACTGAGAAACTAACCAGAGATAGAATCGCCACAGGCTGGCTCTTCAATGCCGACGTTGGCGTAACTGCCGCCATTCCTCCCCGCTTAACGACGCGAGGTCGTATTCGTAAGACTTTTCTGACCGGAACCTTGATCAATCGTTTCGTGGAACAGCTTACCTATGTGACGAGCGAAGATGGACTTCAGGAAGAGACCCAACTGAATACAGACTATATTTACTCCGACGAGTTTTTCTTTCGATTTGTTAATGAAAAGAGATGGCAGATTCTTCAAAAAGAATTTAATACCAATCATGGTCCAACCTGGTGGCATCGATTGACCGAGGATGATGCTTTTATCTACGGGGCAACTTTCCAGACCATCATTAACAATAGTCCTTGGTATGTGAATAATTACAGACTGAGTGTTAACTACCGTCGAAATTTATATCGACAATGGATTTATTTCGATGTGATTCCTGGTCTGGATTTTCCTAAAGTCTGGTCGTTCCGCCGTACACCCTTCATCACCCTTCAGCTTGAAGTTCTCTTCGGAACATAGTTACGGAACTATTACCGGCCCGCGGATTCACCACTAAAGAATATGGTTCGTCGGCGCTGAGATATTTCAAAAGGACGAGGGCCTCTTCATCTTTTTTTAAAGCAAGACCTATCATTCTCTGAATGACTTCGATGCTTTCTTCGCTAATATTTTTTCGCGGCAGAACCAAAATATCCTGGTGCTCAGTAGGAGCTTCATCACCAATCAGATAGAGCTCTTCAAAAAGTTTTTCCCCAGGTCGCACTTGAGTAAAAACAATCGGAACATCTTCTTCACTTTTACCAAACTGCTGAAGCACTTTCTTCGCCATCTCCACTACTTTAACTGGTTCTCCCATCTTAAGGATATTCACATCTCCGGGACTAGAAATCTCACCGGCCTTTAGCACTAACCTGACTGCTTCTTCAATCAGCATAAAGTATCTCATCATTTCTGGATGAGTAATCGTAATGGGCCCACCGGAGAGAATTTGCTTCTCTAAAAGAGGAATCAAACTTCCTGAACTTCCTAAGACGTTTCCGAACCTGACCGAGCAATACCTGTCTCCACTCTTTTCTGCGGCATGTGTAATCAGCATTTCACAGACCCGTTTGGTGGCACCCATAACACTTATAGGATTTACGGCCTTGTCCGTAGACACCATCACAAAAGAATTTACCCCAAAGTTCAGGGCACAATCTATGAGGTGCTTGGTACCTAAAACATTATTGATGATGGCCGTAAAAGGATTGCGCTCGACCAAGTGTACATGCTTATAAGCGGCGGCATGATAGATGTATTGAGGACGAAATTTTTCGAATATGGCCTGCAAAGAAGCTTTGTCTTTAATATCTCCCAAAATTGAAATAATCTCTGACAGAGAAGTCAGCTCTCGAAGCTCCAGATCAATGTTATAAAGATTAAACTCAGAATGATCCAAAAGGAGTAGTTTCTTTGGTCTCATCTGGAGAATTTGTCTTGCTAACTCACTTCCGATTGAACCGCCAGCACCAGTGATCAACACCACACTATTACTCAATTGATCCTCAACATGACCAAGATCAACTTCCACCGGATTTCGATTAAGTAATTTATGTAAGTCCAAGCTCATGACTAAACTAAACCAAGAAATCCCAAGATGGTCCAATCTAAATTTTTGGTCTTCCTCATCAATTTAGTTCTAGGGCATCACTCTCTTATTTTATGATTATAGGACCATCAATTTTGAGGATAATGAAGTGTCTAAGATCCGTTCAGAAGTCAATTTCGAGACCCGCAATGGTCGCACCCTCTCTCATCGCAGAGAGTTTTTTGAAAATGGAATTCTATTCAGGGAAGGCCACTACTCTAAAAGTCAGGCCAGTTGGGGTTGGGACATCCCTATCGGAACCGTCAAAACCTTCGATGAAAATGGAACTTTGAGAAAGGAAGAGCACTTCGATGAAACCGGCTCGCTCAGTGGTGAAAGCAAGTACTTCACTGCCAAGGGCGAACTCCAGCGAACTGCCACCTACAGTGATGGAAAACTGAAGGATGAGAAAGTGTTAATCGATTTGAGTATTAAAGAAATAAAAGTGATCTAAAAAAAAAAGGGCCCCGTTAGGGGCCCTCATTTTTATAGAAGAGCAATTAGAGGAGCGATTAGAAGTGATACTACTGACATCACTTTAATTAGGATCGCGATACCCGGACCAGATGTATCTTTGAACGGGTCACCCACCATATCACCTACTACGGCAGCTTTGTGAGTATCAGTACCTTTCTTCTCACCAGCAAGTTTGCCTTTTTCGATGTATTTCTTAGCGTTGTCCCAAGCACCACCAGCGTTCGCCATGAAAAGCGACATAGTAGCACCTACAGCAAGAGATCCTGCAAGAAGACCAGCAAGAGAAGCTGGACCCATGAAGAAACCAACAAGCACTGGAGCCAGAATAGCAATGATACCTGGAAGGATCATTTCTTTAAGAGCAGCAGATGTAGCGATATCTACGATTTTCTTCGGCTCTGGTTCAGCTTTAAGCTCCATAAGACCTGGGATCTCGCGGAACTGACGACCGATTTCTACAACGATCGCACCAGCAGCTTTACCTACAGCAAGCATTGTTGTTGAACCAACAAGGAATGGAAGGATAGCACCAAGAAGGATACCGATTAGGATTTTTGGATCAGTAAGAACTAGCTCAACTGCACCAAGACCGTTAAGTGAACGAACGTGGTTGATTTCGATGTTGAAAGCAGAGAATAGAGCAAGCACTGTAAGGATCGCAGAACCGATCGCGTAACCCTTACCGATGGCAGCAGTTGTGTTACCAACCATATCTAGCTCATCTGTGATTGCACGAACGTCAGGGCCTAGACCAGACATTTCAGAAATACCACCAGCGTTGTCTGAGATTGGGCCGTAAGCATCAACAGTCATAACAACCGCTGTACCACCTAGCATACCAACTGCAGAAAGAGCGATACCGTAAAGACCTAGGTACTTGTTAGAAAGGTAAGCAACAACAGCAACCACGATCATCGGGATAGCAGTTGATTCCATACCTACAGCAAGACCTTGAATTACGTTTGTACCAGCACCTGTTTTTGCTGATTCAGCAATACGAGCAACTGGGTTAGCAGAAGTATAATAATCAGTAACAAGACCGATAATAGTACCGCCGATCGCACCGATCGTCATAATTGCAGTTACAGATTGATTAATTCCTAGAGATGCCATGATCACGTAAGACGCGATTGCAAGAACAACTGGAGGAAGGATAAGAGCACCACGAAGAACTTTCGCAGGGTCCATGTTCTTCATCATACGAGCGATGAAGATACAAACGATAGAAACCGCTAGACCAACAGCTGAAAGAACTAGAGGAAGACCAACTGCAACTAGTTTATTAGTTACAAGATCACCAGAAGTAAGAAGAGTTGGAAGCTCAGAAGAAGTAAGAGCGATCGCCATAGCAGCTACGATTGCAGCAACCATTGACTCGTAAATATCTGCGCCCATACCAGCTACGTCACCAACGTTATCACCTACGTTATCTGCGATAACACCAGGGTTACGAGGATCATCTTCAGGAATGTTTTCGATTACTTTACCAGCGATATCTGAACCTACGTCAGCAGCTTTTGTATAAATACCACCACCGATACGAGCGAAAAGAGCGATCGATGAAGCACCTACTGCGAATGAGTGAAGGATCGTTGCAAGGTGCTCAGAATCTTGGAAATAGATGTAAAGAACACCAAGACCAATTGAACCTAGACCAGCAACAGAAAGACCCATAACCGCACCACCATCAAGGGCAGTAAGAAGAGCTTGAGCTTTTGAACCAGTACGAGCAGCTTGAGTTGTTTTAACGTTAGCGTAAGTCGCCGCCTTCATACCGATGTAACCAGCAAGAAGAGAAAGGAATGCGCCAAGTACGAATGCAGCTGCGGCCATACCACCAAGACCGTAACCGATCAAAGCAGCAACCACTACGCCGTAAACAGCGAGTACTTTATACTGTCTGAAAAGAAACGCCATAGCGCCTTCGCGAATATAACCCGCGATACGTTCCATCGTTTCTGTTCCTTTTCCTAGTTTCATTACCTGAAAATAGAAGAAGGCCGCGATCAATAGGCCTACAACGCCAAAGATCACTGGGGTTTTCACCCACAACAACCAAGATTCCATCATGCTGATCTCCTCAATATAGTGCAGAAAAATTTTGTATAGAATTTTGTACTAAAGATGACGGGTATCGTAAATGTAAAATAGGGAAAAGACGTAGATGACTTGGAGCGGCGCGAACGCTCATTGAAAACGTTCGCACCTGAAAAGAATTACTTACAGATTCCGACGCCCCAACCTAGGGTGAACACCTTTCCAAGCACATTGCCATAATTATCAACGACAACGCTTAAAGTGATTCCTGCACCGTCATCGCGATTAGCAAATGGGTGAAAATCATACGTTGTTACTGCGACTGCTTTTGCAGTAGGAAGTTTCGCGATTTTTAAAATCGACTTCACTCTCTCTAGCTCGTGCTTTGAAGTGGTATAACGAACATCAATTTGTTTTTCAGTCGGGGCCTGTTTTCCATCCACCATAATTTTAGCAGAGTAATTATTCATGTTACGGTTAACCACGATTGAAAAATTGATTGGTTCCAAATGAGGAAGATCATCAGTTCCTGAGATGAATTGGCCGTTACGGCAAGTTTCAACCACGGCCCCGAAAGAGTGAGCTGAAAACAGAATGAAAGCGACTAAAATCAAAAGATTTTTCATGGGAGATCTCCAAATAAATTAGTGGCACATCTATAAAACAAATTAATTCGGTCTTAAAGCGAGTATGAAAACCTTCTATGCTCATTTGACGAAGTTTGCGCACTCCCTTAATTTGGAGCATGGTCAATCGTAGGGAAATTCTCATCCAACATATGGAGGCCCTGGAAGCTCGTGGAATGGGCTGTCTGGGATGCAAAGGTACATGCTGTACTTTCGAGGCCAACTCCATGCTTTTGACTCCGCTCGAGGCCCATGAGCTTTTCACCTTCCTGCAGTCAAGTGGCCAGCTCACCCCTGAGCTTAAGGCCAAACTAGAAGCTACCATCACCACCTATCGCTTAGAACCCAAATACCCTAAAACTCGCTCTTATCTTCGTAAAACTTATACCTGCCCTTTCTTCGGACATATGGAACTCGGTTGTCCTCTTCCTCGCGAAGTAAAGCCCTATGGCTGCCTTGCCTTTGATTCCCATCATGTGGATCTTAAGGCCTCAGAACACTGCTTTTCAGAGATTGAAATTCTAGAGGAACGCGAACGTCTCCACCCAGAGGAAAAAGAGCTCAATGAAAAGATCCAGAAAGACTTTAATATCTTCTGGGAAAAGAGCCCTATTCCTAACGCTCTCCTCGATTTTTGGAAAAATTGACATTTCTACCCGCATCCAGCTGAAATAGAAGTAACAAGGATGTTACATGAAATTTCTTCTGCTTTGCTCCCTCTTTACCACTACCCTTCTTGCTCAGACCTTCGTTTCAAACGAGACCAAGAGTGATTTCAAATTTCAGGGTACTGTCATCAAGGAAGCCACTCAAAAGAAAGCTGTCATGACTATCAGGCAGAGTAATGGCAAACAGGACCTGGTACTGGCCATGGAAGTGAAGGACTTCGAGTTCAAAGATTCCTATCAAAAAGAAGAGTTCAATGACATCTATATGGAGTCTCACCTCTTCCCACAAATTAGAGTGACCGGACAATTGAGTGAGAGCATTGATCTTACTGCCGATGGTCTATACCCCGTCACATTCAAGGGACGATTCACCATGAGAAAAATTCCGGTTGAAGTCGAAATTCCGATGAAGTTAGAAATCAAAGATAAGACGATGACGGTTTCTTTTGAAAAAGAAGTGGACCTGAAGGCCTTTCAAATTTCATATGCTGGAGCAGGTTCCGCCATCGGCAGAACCGCTACATTTATTTTCAATGGAAAATTAGTTCGAACTCACTAAGGAAGTTGAGCGGCCAGGTTCTTTACTTCATCAGATACTTTAGCGTCTGAAATAGGAAGAAAGATTTCCCAGTTATTGATTTGCGTAAGTGTTTTTTTCCAACACACAGCTCGGATGGCCGGAACTAGATCATCGTTCTCAGCACAGCTCTTCATAAACTTCAAAGTCTCTTCGCGCTTTGCAGGATTGGCATTGGCCTCATCAATCAACTGGCCAATTTTCATTCCACCCTCGACGATAAAATCAGGAGTGTGGTGAACTTCCTCATCGGTCAGACCTTCCAGATCTCTGAGTGACGGAAGCTCCGTCATCTTAACTGAAAGTTCTTTTGGATCAGTAGATGGAGTTGAAGTCGTTGGGGCCACCTTAGGAATCGCCGGTTTGTGATCGTGGTCATGATCGTGATCATGCTGCTCAGTCGTCTTTTCAGACTCTGTTTCAGAAACCGTCGTTTCAGTGGATTTGTTTCGGAGAAACATCATCGCCCCGAGAACCAGGGCGATGACGACAACAAGTGATAACTTGGTTTTTCTATTCATTACTTTCTAATCTTAAGAGAACGATCCATCATCTGTTGAGAAGCTTGTAGAGAAATTGCCTGCCACTGACCTTCTGGTCTTGGGTCTAGGATGATGTTCTTGCTTGGCATATTTGAAGGAACATTTCTCTTGTCGTTTTCTAGCTGAGCGATGCGAGCTTCAAGGTTTTTGATTTCAGCATCAATTTCAGCTTGAACGTCAGGCTTCTGAGAAGGACGCATGGCCTTATATTGCTCGATTGTTTGTTTCTTCTGGTCAATCTGAGTCTGAATCACGAAACGCTTAGCATCAGGCGTAAGTTTCAGAATACGGTTTAATGAATCTGCAACCTTCACAGTCAAAGCACCAAGTTCTTTTTCAGAACACTTCGTACAGTTCATAAGCATGTGCTTCTCTGAAAGACCGCCAACTGTATAAGAACCGTTTACTGAGAATTCACAGGCCGCAGCACCTTTATACGGGTGATTTGGAGGACAGATATCGTGTGTGAACGAGTTGCTCTTCCCGTTACCGTCAGAGTGACGAGCTTCGTGGAAAAGTGTTCCTAGACGAGAAATTGAGTTCGCAGGTGCATTTACGTCAGGATTAAGAAGGAAGCGTGGAAGGAAAAGACCTTCACCAACTTGAAGAAGTCCAACGCGTGCAGAAGTAAGCATTACTTTCTCACCGTCGAAGTTAACACCTAGAAGAACGTTGGCCTGCTTACCCATAAGGTAAACTGCGCCACCGAGGTTAGACATAACAACAACTGGTTTATTCTCTTTGCTCTTTTCACCGTCAGCTTGCATTGACGAGAAAGCATCCGGAAGCGGAGTATTTGGAAATTTGTAACCAGAGGTCTGAAGAACAGTTCTGTCATCAAGCTGGTAGCTTTCGCCAACGATATAGCGAACACGGTTTACAAGCCAGTTATGCATGTTAGGACCATCGCCCTTAGTAACCTGGGCCGTGCCCATGAAGATAGGATCTGGTCTTGTAACTGGAGTGTTATATAAATAACCCAAATCAACTTTAAGTTGATCGATTTGAACTTTAGGCATCGAAGAGTGAAATTTCATTCCACCGAATTCAGTCGCAGCAAATGCAGACGTGAGGGTGGTAGCAGCTAGAGTAAGTACAGCAAGTAGTTTCATTCCTTTCCCCTATTTCGTTATGGTTTCTAAAGGTGAGCTGTAGTAACACTCCGAGGCGCATTAGGCGACTTGTTTTTTCTTATGTGAAAAAAATACATGGGTGGTTTTTTTTGGATTAAAAATCATTTATGGCAAAAAAAAATCACCGCCTTACGGCGGTGATCATTGCTAGAGATAATCTTAGGGAAATTTTATTTAAGAGATTTTTCCATCAACTTCGATGATTGCTTAACAGTCATCTCAGAGAATTTTCCTTCCGGAGTGGCATCGAAATCGGCCGGCTTCTTAGAAGGGCTGTATGAAAGATTTGCGATCTCTTTTTCAAGTTGAGCAACCATTTCTTTGAGTGCATTGATCTCACGTTGGTAATCAGCACGTCTCTCTGGAAGGATTGTGATGATGTTCTCGTAAGTCTGAATAAGACTCTTGTATTGCTCAACTTGAGCAAGCATTACCGCTCTCTTCTGAGCAGCAGCGAGATCAATCACGCGGTCAAATGAATCAAGAACCTTTACTGCAAGACCAGATAATTCAGTTTGAGAACAGTCTGTACAGTTTTGAAGAAGCTGACGTTCAGCAAGTCCACCAATTGTATATGAACCATTACCTACGATCTCACAGGCGGCATATCCACCGTATGGGTGACCATCAGGACAAACCTTGTGCAAGAAACCTGTCGATTTACCATTACCATCACTGTGACGAGCTTCATGGAATAGAGTTCCAAGACGAGAGATTGAATTTGAAGAGGCCTTTTCATTATCTTTGTTGATCATGAATCTTTTTAAGAAAAGACCCTCACCAACCTGAAGAACTCCTGTTCTTGCAGAAGTCACGTAAACTGTTTCATTATCCAGTTTCAGACCGAATGGAACCTTTGCTTTCTTACCAACTAGATAAAGAGCTCCACCAATATTTGTCATGACAGTTTTAACACCACCATCATCTTCGCCTTCATCGTTCACACGAGAAAGTAATTCGAAACCTTCAGGCATTGGAGTTTCAGGAAATTTGAAGAACAGAGCGCGTCTGATGCTAATCTCGATATTTTCTTCTTTAAGCTCATAGCTCTGACCCACGATATAGCGAACACGATTAAGGAGCCAGTTATGCATGTTCTTTCCATCTACCGCTTGCATCTTAGTCGCGGCCAGGAAGTCGTTATCAACTTTTAAAACTGGATTTTGATACACATAACGAAGGTCGTTTTTCAGAATATCGATCTGTTTTTGTTCAACAGATGAGTGGAATGTGACCCCACCAAATTCAACATTTGCGAATGCAGGTGCCATAGAAACGGCAAGTGTGAGAGCTGCAAGTAACTTCATTTTATTCTCCTAGGTTCTAAGTGGAGCGCTTATAACACGGCGCAACCTTTTAGTGTTCCTAAGATGTAAAAACTATCTAGCGACGTTGATCTAAAACCTGGCTGATTTTGCCAGTTCTGGGGTTACGAGGAATTGCACCTGATTGCACTGAGGTAAGTAGGATGTCTTTCTTAAATTCCATTAGCGAGATTGTATCTTTTACATCCCGAGAGCGCTGATAAAGATCCTGAATCAAGGTCTCCTGATCAAATTCTGTTTGGCCTTTCTCATAGGTAATCGAAAGTTTCTCTCTTACGACATTGGCCTCGCGACTTTCGGTAATTTTAATCTGAAAAGTGAGAACCCCTCGGTCACTCATTACCGCCTCAACGTCTGTCGTAAGTAATCGGCATGACCAAATCTGGATCACGTTGTCCACGCGACCCAAAAGCTTAAAGCGCTTATCTAGACTTCCACATTCACAAGTGCCTTCGATCCATTCAATCTTATCGCCGGTGCGGTAGTTCTTTATCGGCATGGTATTGCGAGCATAAGAAGTTACGATAGCTTCTTCTTCTACGATGTTGAGTTCCACCAAATCACTAAACAAGTGATGCTCACCATGACCAGAATGGGAACACTGATATCCAATAACCCCAGCATCCACTGAAGCATAACCAGCAGAACCAAAAAATTTCGTGTTCCAGGTCCGAGTGAGATAATCTTTTCTAATTTCTGAAAGGGCCTCACCAGCATAGAAGATCATAGGAACTTCGATCTTCTCCCCTTTCTCTTCCATATATTCAGCATTCATGACCAACATCGATGGAATTCCCATCACGACATCGGGCCTAAATTTTTTAAGGTAAAGAAGAATGTTATCAGTAGTGCACATGCCGCCAATAGGTAGTTGAACCGCGCCAATTTTTTCAAGAGCTCGCTCAACACACATGAATGATGACCAGAGATTTCCGGCCACAAATAAATTGGCCACCGTCATTCCCGGACGAACGCCCTGACGAATGAGGTTTGAGGCCAGCATATCACTCATATAATCAAACTCTTCGTAACTAAAATGAACAAATTTTGGTTCACCAGTCGTTCCGCCAGAAGAGAACACATACCCACGGGGACGTTCTGATTTTTCAAAATGTGATTTCAGAGTCGTAGAGTTTTCGACTTCTAAAATTTCTTCGCCATAATTCTGAGCACGGATTTCATCGCCAATGAAATTCACCAGTTCGCGAAGTACGAAACGACCATCATGAGGAGCACCATCCATTCCGAATGTGACTGTTCCAAGAGGAGCGAACCGTTTGATTCCTGTAAGTGAAAGAGTCTCCAGGTATTGAGACTTTTCATCGGTGCCTAATAGATAAGAGCAAGACTGAAGATAGTATGAAAACGGTTCTAGAAGTGAATAAAGCTCTTCCAGGTCTTTAAAACGCTTCACGATGAGTGAACGGTGAAGAGGCGAAGGCTTCAATAATTTATTTTGCTCTAAATGAATAAGGTGTTCAGGACCTGAAGAAACTTTTCCTGCTTCCATCAGTTCAGAATAAAGACCGCGATATTTTTCTTTTAAAATTTCAGTGGCCTCATCATCCGAGATCGTTCCGCGAGAAGGAGCTTTCAAGAAGGCCCGCTCTAAGGCGCTTAGAAGTTTGGCCTCATCAACGCCTTCTTCTAAATAAAGGTTTTGCGGAGATGCGCAAGCTGACTGGTCCCAAGGAAGAATATCGGCCACGATCTTCTCTGCCACTACTTCAAGGTTCTTGCCTAGAAGCCCGGATTTAGAAATAAGTTGAAAAGAAATCTTCGGCCCAAAGTCCAAAAGTTTCACCTGCTTTGGAAGATCTTTCTGGTAACTCGCGATCATTTCCTCACCGCCCCAGGCGATGATGGTATTTACTTTGGACTTAATGAAAGTTTCGGTTTCAGAATCTCCGCCCTTCCAATGAAGGACAGCGAATTTATCCGAGAGAATTTTATTTTTATCAAATGCCTTAAGCTTTTCAGCAAAAAACAGAGGGAAAAATTGATTCTGACTACTCACTTTCACGATGGAGAGATTCTTAGTGAGGAACCCCATGATGAGTGAATCGATTGAACTTAAGAATACATTTCCGGCAGTCACATGGAGGACAACCCCATTAGCAATCGCACGAACTTTCCCGCTGCCATAAGGGAGTTTCGTAAATCGATCGAGGACCGCAGGACGAACAAACTCTGCTTTGATTCTTTTTTCTAAACTCTCCCGCGACAAAAGCCCAGGAAGAAGTGAAAGAGTTTTTTCTGTTTCTTCAAGTGAGAAACCTGATTCAAGGATCAGACGAGGTAGGGCCTCTTGTGATAGAGTCGTCCATTCTTTAGAAAAAGAATCCAGGAGTTCAATGATGGAATCAATTGAAGTCGCATGAAGAGCACGGCGTTTTTGAGACAGAGAAGACCATTTGGCAGAGTCTTGCCATTCCTTCTTATCTGATAAATTTTCGCCAAACCAAAACATTACTTCTCCAACAGTTCGAGGGCCTTTAGTGCACAGCCCTTGTGTTTTGATACACCGGCGCGTCCTTCAAGAATCAAGACATCACCTTTTATTCCACAAGCACATTCACCTACTCGACCATAATCAGTGGTAAGAAGGCTTGGAGCTGGATAACTAAAATTATAAGAGCACAGAAAATGTAAAAGACCTCTTTCACCTTTGGGTCTTAAACTCAAATCGTGAGGCGAACGAACAAACACTCGGGCATAATTCGGAATATGAAGATTTCCCAGCTCGCAATCAACATAAGGTATACCGTGCTCAACCATTCCGAAAAGATCTCGTTGATTCTTTTGCGGAATTCCTAAACGCTCTTCAATGAACTTTCTAAACTCCTTCTTGGGAATTTCCTTATCTGCTTTACCCTTCCAACCTCCCCCGGTTTGTAACCAAGAGTCTGCTCCAAGGTCGAGCTTGATATCATGTTTTTCAATCATCTCGAATAGCAAGGCAGGAAAGCCCAAGATACGAGTCGAAGTGCCTGAGGCGGCAAAACGCTTCAAGGCCTCAATCACACCTTCTTCATTAAGGGCGAAATCCTGCTTATCTTCTTGCCACTGAATGGCGTAATAAACTTCTTTTTTGCCGGTGAAGTTCGTTAAGAGCTCATCCGTAAAAGCAGTTCCCAGGTCATTTGCGACCTTAGGATCATAGGTGAAGCAAAGGTAGTTATATTCTTTATCACTCGCCATCCCTAAGGACTGATGAATGGTAAGAGCGAGCTTTTTCACATTATTAAGGCTTTGTTGATCAAGAAATTGCTGAGACTTTTGTCCACCGGTACCAGAACTCGTCAGAGTTAAAACGAGATCTTCTTTTTTAGCAGTTCTTAGCTCATGTTCTTTATATAAGTGCACCATCGTGCCCGGAACTTTAGTAAGGTCTTCTTCCGTTTTAATGCTAGACGGATGAAAGCCTAACTTGTCCCAAAGCCTTTTCGTGAACGTATGATTGTTATAGTGATGAAGGGCATTTTCCTTAAAACTCTCAAGGAAGAGTGCCCGAGAAGCCCCAGAAAATTCAAATGGGTTTGAATTAAGAAGTTTCTCAGTTGGGGTCATAGGTTTAATAATTTTGGATTTAACGACATCCGCTTCCAGGCATTGAAATACTCTTCCAAATAAACTTGATTAAGGCCCTTTAAGCGCACGTTTTGGAAATCAAAGATCTCAAACGAGCGACTAAAAACCACGAAGTCATGACGACGATCTCCCACCTTCTGAAAGGCAGGGAAAAGGCCACACGGAATGAACTTCGCTCTTAAAATACTCTCTAAAATCTTTGGACGATCTGCTCTTGCAATGACTTCAATATAACGAGCACCGGCGTCTCTCAAAAGTTTATTGGAACGAAGGAAGAGATCCGTGAAGTTAAGGTTTCCAGGCATCTTACCGCCAACAATCACGCAATAGCCGTCGACACTTGAAAGATGGCAGAACAACTCTACCGATTGATCGGGAGTCAGGATCACAAGATTTGGTTGATGAAACGGGAAGAACTCAAACTCTAATTGTTTTTCGTTCTTCAGATGCTGATAACGGTAGTTCACAAACTTTGGAGATTTCACCACTTCCAAGTCACCTGGCTCAACCAAAACTTTAGAGGGCTTATCTGGGATGATGGTTTCCAGAGCACCCATCCCCACTTCATTTTGAACAATATCATAAAGAGAAGCGACTTCATGATGGATCATGTAGCTTTTGTTTCTCTTCTCCAAGGCCTCAGGATAAACAATTGCCGCCAGACAATGAGTCTCATAATCATTCGTTCGATGAGCATTAGGAAAAATCCCTAACTTTTTAAAGCCCAATTTCTCAGTCAAAGTTTGGGCCGCTTCGTTTACAGTTCGAGTGGTCGAATAGATCACATCCACGCCACCGGTTTTCTCACGGAGATATTTAATTCCGTATGCAAGAAGCTCTTCCATGATGCCACGTTGGCGATATTCATTTCTCACCACTGCTCCAAAGGCCTTGGCGATCAAATTTTCTTTATCGTACGCAGTGAGAACTGAAGCAATGATTTTACCATTGTCCTTGGTCACGAACCAGAATCCCGCCTCGGATTGAATGAACTGACGGATAAGGCCGAAGTCCTTCATCAAAGGATCAGGATACGTTCCTTGATATACATCAAAGTAAAGCTGAGATATCTGAAAGATGTCTTCTTCGGTGGCCAGTTGTAGGTTCATGGCCAGAGAGTACCATCACTAGAATTTTCCTCAAGCGACCGCTACCTTTTTACAAGGTGTTTGACTCCGAAAAGCAATATAAGTACCTTACTTTCCATCCTTATGAAGAATGTCACCACCCCAATGGGGCTTTATTATCAATTTCCTTTCGTGGACCGGAAAGAGCGGGCCCAGATTCTGGCCTGGCTTGAGACCCTTCATCCACTATGGGAAATGCGATTTTCAGAACACAACCCACCTCCGGAAGGTGATGAGCAGCGACCGCTTTTGAGACCCGTTTACTGGCTGGGAAACTGGCAGTTTGCTTGTTTAGATTATTATCATCCACCTAAGGGAATCCTTCATCGCTGTGTTCGCGCAGAAACTTATCCCCCACTACTTCAAAAACTTGTGGATCGAATTGAATTCATCGCCAAGAAGCGTTTCCCGAAAAGTTACTTCCCTGAGAAATGGAAACTCAATACATGTCTCATTAATTTCTACGGGAATAAATTTGAAGACGGCAAATGGGTCGATCGCGCTCGCGTTGGCGAACACAAAGATTTTGAGCCAGGACCGGTAGGATCACTGTCTCTGGGAGATCGCGCTTTCTTTCAATTTGTGAATGGGAAATCGACTCTGGGTGAAGACAATATTGTGTTCTCACAGTGGCTTGAAGATTCTTCGCTTCAAATTTTTGGTGGCGATAAATGGAAGATGAAAACTTTCCATCGCGTTCAGAGAGTTGAAGATAAACGTAAGGAAACCCTCGGCCCTAAAATTGAAAACTTCCAAACTCGCAGGATTAACTTCACTTTCAGATACGTTCCTGAGGAACACATCTATCAATTGAAAGATATGCCGGCCCCTAAGCTTCAGGACATCCGTCCCTATTTGGAGACCCTGGCCCAGAACTCTACCTACTTTAAAAAGCTTATAACCCCTTAAAAACACACTTAATCAGATAAAAGCACTCAAGTTACCTGATTACCTGACGAAAAGACTCTAAACAAGCTAGGAGAGGATTTACCTCATGTTTAGAGTACTACCTGTACTCGTGGGGGTGTGGTGTGCCTGCAGTTTCGCGGACACTACTACCAACCAGGAGCTCTTAAAAAATTTGAGTGCACGAATGGAGAAGCTTCCTTCGAAGAACGGCACACTTATTAAGAGTTTCACTCATCACACTCAAAGTTACATTTACGATCAAGCGTTGGCGGTCATTGCATTCGCTAAGGCAAAAGAAAAAGATAAGGCGAGGTCACTCCTGCTCGGACTAGAGTCCCTTCAGATGAAGGACGGCTCGCTTTACTTTTCTTATTACATGGATGGAGTTTCTCCTTATCCAATCGAAGGTGATAAGCGTTTCGCCGGAGCGATTGCCTGGGTGGCACTGGCGGCCTCGCACTATCAGCATGCTTTTCACTCAAAAGAATTTTCGCCGTTCAATTATCGCATTCTCTCTTATCTTCAATCACAAATGGCAGATTTGAAAGTTAATGGCGAAGAGGTCAAAGCAGTCCGCTTTGCGCCGACTGATATTAAGGCGACTCGCTGGAATGAAGCTGAGACCGTGGCCCTTGAACATAATCTGGATGCATATGCGGCCTTTAAACACTTTGCTCAGTTGAATAAAACTGAGAAATGGAACAAAGAAATTAAAAGTCTTAATCTTTTCATCTTGAGTATGTGGGATTCTTCTCGCTCTCACTTTTGGTCTGGGGCCAATGTAAAAACTGGTGCCATTAACAAAGATGAATTGTATCTGGATAATCAAAGCTGGAGTTTACTTGCTTTGGATCGTGATTCCCTCCGGGAAATTAACCCAAAGCTTGCCATGGATCTAAACTGTGAATCTTTCTATGTTGAACATGAAAACGTGAAAGGCTTTATGGATAGTAAACCCACTCGCAGACCCGCCTCTTCTCAATTTGTGTGGTCAGAAGGAACGCTTGGGCAAGTGTTGGCCATGAAAAAGGTCGGCTCTACTTGTAATAATCAATCGGCCAATCAGTTCATGTATTCGGTTCATAAAATGAAGAAAGAAGATGGCGGTATTGCATACGCCACTTTCACTCCCAACCCTGACTTCACTACTGCCTCATCTGTGGCGGGGACTGCTTGGTTATACTTTGCCGTGAATGATGTGAATCCGTTTGATCTTTAGACTTCTAAATCTTTCAGTTTGAGTTCGTAGCTCTGAAAAATCTCATCATGCTTCATGGTGATTTCAGTCAGCTCTTCAAAAGATGAATCAATTTTTTTATTCACCTGACCCAATCTCTGAGATGACTCCTGCATTTTTTTGGAATCATTCGATGGATCGATAAGTATGCCCTCAAGTTGCTTCTGTTCATCCTCGAGCTTCATGATCTCTTTCTCAAGACTCTCCATCTTCTTTTTCATCGGATTAAGTTCACGACCGCGCTCGATGATCATTTCTGAACGAAGACGTTTTACTTCCTGACGATTTGGTTTATCAGCGGTCTTTTGAGGAACTGGAGCGGCCTCCTCTTCTTCCCAACCAATTTTCTTCAAGAAATCGTCATAAGTCTCAGACAGGAATTCCACTTTATCGTGGTGGAAAACCACGAGTTTGGTCGCCACGTCCCGGAGCATACTCTCTGAGTGGGTAACAATAATCACGGCACCCGGGTAGTTTTGTAATTCGAGTGTGAGTGCTTCCACTGATTCTTGGTCCAGGTGGTTGGTGGGCTCATCCAGAAGTAAAAGATTGGTAGGTTTAACTAAAAGTTTACCCAGAAGAACTCTTGCTCGCTCTCCCCCGGAAAGAACCTTGATTTTTTTCTTGGCCAGATCTCCACTAAACATCATGACACCCGCAATGCTGCGAGCGCGCTGAAGACCCATCATGGGATTTACCGCGAGAATTTCTTCTTCAATAGTATTCTCAAGATTCAGGCGATTGATATTGGTTTGGCCAAAGTGACCCATCAGAAGATTTACGTTTGAATTAATTGAACCAGTTTTCGGTTCTAATTCACGGGCGAGAAGATTCAAAAGAGTCGACTTCCCTTTTCCGTTTTTACCAATGATGGCAATTTTGTCATTCCTCTGAATGAGAAGATTAAGATTTGAGATAAGGTTCTGGTCGGTATATCCAAAGCTCAGTTCCTTAGCATCAATCAAAACTTTGCCAGGACATTCTTGAAAGTTAAATTCAAAATCCAGAGTCGCTTGCATCGCCAAGGCATCCATCGTCGGCATCTTTTCTAAGAGCTTCATACGAGATTGCGCCTGAGTGGCCTTACTTGCTTTCGCTTTAAAGCGGGCAACGAACTCTTCCAGGTCTTTGCGCTTTTTCTCCGCATTGACTCGGGTTTTTTCATACATTTCTTCTTCGGCCACGATCTGTTCAAAGTACTTGGTCGAGTCACCTTTGATCTTGAAAAGTTTTTGCCGCCAAATCCCCATGGTGTGTGTCGTAACATCATCCATGAATCCCCGATCATGGGTAATCAAAATCATCTCGCCCTTAAACTCACGAAGAAACTTCGTTAACCAGCGCATCGAGACGATATCGAGGTAGTTGGTTGGCTCATCGAGAAGCAAACAATCAGGCTCAGAAAGAAGGACCTTCGCAAGATTTAAACGAATTTGATAACCACCAGAGAAGTCAGAAGGTGCTCTGGTAAAATCGGACATTTTAAATCCTAAACCCAGAAGCATTTTTTCAACTTTATATTGTTCAAACTCTGCGTTCTCTCCACGAAGTGCAGTTTTACATTCATCCAAAATTGTTGAATGAGTGAAATGAAGATGCTGCTTTAAAGTCCCAATTTGGTAGTTTTTAGGAATGATATATTCACCACTATCATAAGACTCTTCACCCAGAAGAATTTTAAACAGAGTCGATTTCCCGGTTCCATTCCTTCCAACAAGTCCGACACGTTCGCCTTTACCCAGAGTGAAAGTGACGTCCTGAAACAACACCTGTGTTCCGAATCCCTTACTTAAATTTACAACTTGAATCATGGTTCCTCAGTACTTGCAGCTTGATCTTCTTCACCTGGAGGCGGAGGTGGCGGGGCCATCTTTGAGATCTGTACATTCAATATCAACTGGCAGTTAGTGGCCAGGGCCCGGACAGTCGGATCTAGTTTATCGTTGGTTAAAATCTTTGCGATGGCCGCTTCACGATCAATGTACTCATTGAGCTTTTCTTCTTCCGGAATACTGTCTCCGAAAGTCGTTGCCACCATACAGTTAGTGTCTTTAGTTTTTGAATAAGCCGTCAGGAAATTTTGCATATCAATTTCCATCCATAAAGAGAAAAACCGCTTAATCATTTCCTGGTTTTCACCTTGGAGAACATTTAAAAGATCCAGAAGAAAGTTCACCATTTCTGGTTCATTATTATTTAATAGATCTCTCCAGCGAAAAACCACCATCTCAAGTTCTTTATCCAGAGTCAGGTTGAACATTGTGGGGTGACTCTTGAAATGAGTCATCGCCGTTTCACGAATGTCTTTCGTCGGATTATTGTGAAAATCGTCCAATAAGGCCAGGAAGACCTGACGTGATGTTTGCTTTAACGTTTTGTCCTGAGACATCGACACGACTTCATGAACTGCGGTTGGTTCACTTGTTTGAGTTTCAGGTTGAGATGAGTTGATTTTTTCTGATGCTTTATCGAAAAGGCGCAAGACCACATCAATGCGGACCAGGACCACTACGATGACTAAGACAACCAGATATTTCATAGCAAAAGGATAAATCAAAACATATAATCTAGCTATGATTTCCCATCATGCCTTATTGCAATTCCTGAACCCTTTGGACTGGATTATCTTCTTTGCCGTTTTAGCGGCAACTTTCGCATGTGTGGTATGGGGACAGAGTAAGAAACAGAAGCTTTCAGAGTCTGAACAAATGAGTACGGTGGAACTTCTCCTTATGGGTAGAAGACTAACTCTGCCAATTTTTGTGGCAACTCTTGTGGCCACTTGGTACGGTGGGATTTTCGGAGTAACCGCACTCTCTTACGAAAAAGGGATCTACAATCTTCTGACTCAAGGGATTTTCTGGTACGGAAGTTACCTCATCTTTGCTTTTTTTCTAGTCAAAAAGATTCGCAACTACAACGTCATGACCATCCCAGAGATGGCGGGTAAGGTCTTCGGACCGAAAGCAGAAAAACTCACTGCTACTCTGAATTTCCTGAATCTCTTACCACTCGCCTACACCATCAGCCTTGGCCTTTTTCTTCAGGCTGTCTTTGGTGGTTCCCTTTTCATCAATACATTTTTGGGTGTTTTACTTGTGACTCTATGGTCACTGTGGGGCGGATTCCGAGCGGTAGTCTACTCAGATATCGTTCAATTCGTAGTGATGATTGTAGCAGTGTTTTTAGTGGTGATATTTGCTTGGGCACAAATGGGCTCCCCGTTTACACTCATGAGTCAACTTCCCGCCACTCACCTGGATTGGACCGGCGGTGAAAAAACCAGCACGATTTTAGTCTGGGGATTCATTGCTCTATCAACCCTGGTTGATCCGAATTTTTATCAACGAGTTCTCGCAGCTGACAGTGAAAAAACCGCGAAACGCGGAATCATTATCTCAACAATTATTTGGTTCTTCTTTGATTGTTGTACCACTTTAGGTGCTCTCTACGCTCGAGTGGCACTTCCCAATGTTGATCCTAACAACGCTTATTTGCAATTTGCGATTCAACTAGTTCCTCATGGGGTGAGAGGGTTTATCCTCGCTGGAATTCTCGCCATCATTCTCTCTACTCTTGATTCTTACATCTTCAATGCTGCCACTTCTGTCAGTTATGATTTTTTCAAAATCAAAGATCGCTTCAAAGTTTGGCATCACCATATTGCCCTTATATCAGTGAGCCTTGCATCAGTTTTGATCGGTCTTCAATTTGAAGGAAATGTTGTGGAAGTTTGGCGCACCTTAGGTGGATTTTCGGCCGCCTGTCTTCTTTTTCCACTCTTGGTTGGACAATGGAAACCGGGAGTCATTTCGGAGAAAAGTTTTTGTTGGGCCGTATCATTTGGTTGTATTGGCATTGTGTCATGGAAAGTTATTAACAAAGTTTTTGAGTTATCCACAATCGACGAGTTCTACATCGGACTTCTTTGTACAACTCTGCCCCTAATTCCGTCCCTCCTTCGTAAAAAAGCCTGATCGACTCTCTTGTCTCTGCGCATTCTAGAGTGTCATTTCGCACAAAAGCTGTTATCGTCGGTGCATATTTTTTCGACAGTTTCGCCAACAAAAGGATGACGTGTGACTACACCTACAAATGAAACGACGTCGGCCGAAGAGAAGTATCGTCTGGCCCTCGACTATCACGCCCACGGACGCGCTGGTAAAGTTGAAATCACTCCAACAAAACCAACAATGACTGCGAGAGATCTCTCACTTGCATATTCGCCAGGAGTTGCGGCCCCATGTCTTGAGATCGCAAAAAATCCTGATGATGTTTATAAATACACTGCAAAAGGAAACCTGGTTGCTGTTCTTTCAAACGGAACTGCAGTTTTGGGCCTTGGTGATATTGGTCCATTAGCTGGTAAACCAGTAATGGAAGGTAAAGGTGTACTCTTCAAGCGTTTTGCTGACATTGATGTTTTTGATATCGAAATCAACAACCGCTCTGTAGAAGAAATCGTTCGTACAGTTAAGTCTCTTGAACCAACATTCGGTGGTATCAATCTAGAAGACATTAAAGCTCCTGAGTGTTTTGAAGTTGAAACTCAGCTTCAAGAGATCATGGATATTCCTATTTTCCACGATGACCAACACGGTACTGCCATCATTGGTGGAGCAGCTTTCCTTAACGCTTGTGAAATCACAAACCGTGATATTTCAAAAGTTAAAGTAGTTGTTTCAGGTGCTGGTGCAGCTGCGATTGCTACTGCTAATTTCCTTCTTGAACTTGGTGTAAAACGTGAAAACGTTCTTATGGCAGATTCTAAAGGTGTGATCTACAAGGGTCGTACTGAAGGTATGAACAAGTACAAAGACGCTTTCGCGAATGAAACTAAATGCCGTACTCTTGCAGACGCCATGGTGAATGCTGATGCTTTCATCGGTTGTTCAGCAAAAGGTCTTGTATCGAAAGATATGGTTAAAGCAATGGCGAAAGATCCTATCATCTTCGCAATGGCAAACCCTGATCCTGAAATTACTCCTGAAGAAGTAGCACAAGTTCGTTCGGACGCTATCATGGCGACTGGTCGTTCTGACTATGCTAACCAAGTGAATAACGTTCTTTGTTTCCCATTCTTGTTCCGTGGTGCACTTGATGTGCGTGCACGCAAGATCAATGAAGAAATGAAGAAAGCGGCAGCAATGGCGCTTGCAAAACTTGCGAAAGAAGAAGTTCCTGAAGACGTTAAACGCGCCTATGGAAATGAGAATTTCTCTTTCGGACGTAACTACCTCATTCCAAAACCTTTCGATAAACGCGTTCTTACTTGGGTCGCTCCTGCAGTTGCAAAAGCAGCCATGGATTCAGGTGTGGCCCGCATGCCAATTGAAGACTTTAATGCTTATGCAAAATCTCTTCAAGAGCGTTTGGGTCAGGTTGGCTCAATCATGAGAAACATCCGTTCTCGTCTTCCAGGTGCCGGTAAAGCTGAAAAGCCTCGTATCGTTTTCCCTGAAGGAACAAACGCACGTATTCTTAAAGCAGTTTCAATTCTTCGTGACGAAGGTCTGATTCAGCCGATCCTTCTTGGTAACAAGAAAATCATTCACCGTAAGATGGATGAGCTTGGGGTTTCTAATCTTAAAGATCTTGAAATCATCTATCCTGAAGACAATGCTAATTACGAAACATTCGTAAAAGATTACTTCACTCAACGTCAGCGCAAAGGTGTTTCATACTCTTTTGCTAAAGACACAATGAAGCGTGGTAACTACTTCGGTTCAATGATGGTTAAAACTGGAAACGCTGACGGTATGATTACAGGTGCGACTCAGAACTATCCTGAATGTATTCGCCCAATCATGAAAGTCATTGGTACAAATTCTCCAGGTCGCGCGAAAGTAGCGGGCATCATGATGCTTGTATTCAAGCAACGTGTAGTGTTCCTTGCTGACTGTACTGTTCAGATGAACCCAGATGCTCACGATCTAGCGGACATCGCTCTATCAGCAGCTCAAATGTACCGTAATGTAATGCAAGCAGAACCACGTGTAGCGTTCCTTTCATACTCGAACTTTGGATCAAACCGTGATCCACAAGCTGCGAAGATGGCCGAAGCCGTAAAAATCGCAAAAGCAAAAGACCCAACTCTTATTGCTGATGGTGAAATGCAAGCAGACGTTGCTGTTAATGCTGACATCATGAAAAACCTTTTCGAGTTCTGCTCACTTGATAAGGCCGCAGACGTTCTGATTTTCCCTGACCTTGGTTCAGCGAACATCAGCTACAAGCTTCTAGCACAACTTGGTGGAGCGACTTCAATCGGTCCAATCCTTCTTCCATTGAAATACGCAATCAACATCGTTCAGCGTACCTCAACAGTTGATGAGATTGTGAACATGAGTCACCTGACTGCCCTAATCTCGCAAGAGATCAAGGCCCACAGAGCACTAAAACATTCTTAAGGAGAAACATATGTCATTCCAAAAAACTATCATCAATACAGATAAGGCACCTGCGGCAGTAGGTACTTACTCTCAAGGCGTTTTCCATAACGGCGTTTATTACTTCTCGGGCCAAATTGGTCTAGATGCAAAAACTGGCGAGATGGCGAATGGTTTCGATGCTCAACTTGAAACAGTTATGAAGAACATCGACGGTCTTCTTCAGTCTCAAGACCTGACTCGTGCAAACATCATCAAAACAACAATTTTCATGACTGACCTGGCGCAGTTCGGGAAAGTGAATGAAGCTTACGTGAAATTCTTCGCAGCTCCATACCCTGCTCGTTCAACTGTTCAAGTTTCAGCTCTGCCTAAAGGCGCAGTGGTTGAAATTGAGGTTATTGCTGCTAAGTAATTATGTTTGGACGTAAGTATACTTTCGAATCAAAAACCACCAGACTACGCCGCTTAGCTTTAAGCGGCGTTTTTCTGGCGTGTCTCACGATCGCTCTTGTCGTTAGCTTTATCGTTTATATTCCGATTTACGCTAAAATGCAGAAAGGTCGCGCGGCAGGTGCCTTCTTCCAGAAGTCTCCGGATGCTATTGCTGTATTTACAGGAGACAAAGGTCGAATTGCATACGCCATGGATCTTCTTAAAAAGAATCCTACGTCTAAACTATTCATCTCTGGGGTTCATGCTGCGAACTCGGTTCAAACGCTCATTAACAAGCAATCTAACGATTCTACAGCACCGGAAATTAACGATGCTGGAGTTCAGGTGGACCTGGATTATGAATCAAAGAATACTTTCGAGAATGTGCGTGAAACTGTTTCTTACTTGAAGGCCAATCCAGAGATTCAGAACGTGTTGATCATTTCAAGTGATTACCACATCATGAGAATTAAACTCATCATTGCTCACTTCCTATCGGGCTCAAAACAGCAGTTTTACTTCGATAGCGTGCCTAATACCTACACCACCTGGAAGGACACGAAGAAGCTTCTAAAAGAAGCGGTAAAGATCGTGAGGACCTTCATTCAGTTGAAGATTTTTAGAGAAGATTTTGTAACTGAAGATTAAATTACAAGTTCAGTCGCTGGATCAAACTGAGCAGGATCAATTGTGCTATCAGTTTTGCAATCTAGCTCATATGGGAAATTAAATGTATTTGGCGTTCCACCATTGGACTTAATCGTACAGTAAGAACGATTGGCATAGTTGGTATACGGGTAACTCAAATTTGGAGGACTTGTTCTTCCAGTCATTACGTACTCATAAACTTCGGTTTTAGAAAGAGTGTCGTCTGACTCTTTATAAATCTTCTTTTCACGTTTAAGTTTTCGTACGCCAAAGTAGCCAGGAAGATTGAAATCAAAAGTGTATGTCACGATGGGCTTGTAGTAAGTTTCCGAATCGTCAGAACCTTGGGCCTCTTCAATTTTTGCGGAAGCTGAAGTTGTACCATCAGAAACAGTGAGAGTCTTAGCGCATTTTTTTACTCTAAGATCAGCAATTAATTCCGAATTTGTCGTTGTATTAATTTTCAAAAAGCGATTCGTAGTAGAACCACCTTCGGTTAATGTCAGAAGAAAATAGGCCACACTACCAGTAACGTTCCAAACGCTGATATATGAGGTTTCTATGACTGTATTATCTTTTTTATACTCATATTTCCAAGACTGGTGACGAAGCATATCGACCATCTTCTCATTGGAAAGAGCGGCGAAATCTTCGTAATCTCTTTTTGAGTCTTCAAGACACTTAAGTTCACGTCGTTGACGAATAGCTTCCTGCTCGCCAGGGGTTAGCTCATTGAAAGCACGAATAGTCTCCTCTTTACAAGAAACACTAAGGAGCACCAATGAAGCAATCAGGATGAATGATTTCAGAATCTGTATCCCCCGCCAAGAGCATATACGATTACAGGATCTATTGTAGCACCATTATCTTTTCGAGAGCTAATATTTAACGGCCCGCCATTCTGTTGAATTTTCGACTCAATTTTTCTCTCATTTAGGTCATAGCGAGTTTGAGTAATTCTTGTGTAGAAGAAAAATCCATTACTTGCAGTGAAGTTGGCCCCGATACCCAGCTGAAGACTGGTTAATTGATCAGAAATCGACTGCTTGAAACGTTCATCAGTAGTATCAAGATCATAGCTGTAGTTCACGCTATTATAAGCACGTGCGATCCCAATCCCGGCCATAACAAAAGGCTCAACTGTCAGGTAAGTCCATTCGTCCATGAAAGGATTTTTGGTTTTCATATCAAATAAAAATCCCAATTGTTGTGAGGCCGTAGCACCCCAAACCTGGCCGGTTTTTTTTGTATATGCGAATTCGGCATCATCATCTTCAGGTCCACCGTTAAGAACTTGCGAAAAAAGTGTTCCTAAATAATAGGCCTCAACAAGTGTGGTAGTAGTTATCTGATTACCCAAGTAAATTGATCCACCAAGCCCGAGACGAGCACCCCAAAGATCATTTTTCGTGGCGGCGAAATTCTTCTTCACCCCTGTAAAGGTATCGAAGTCCGCTCCATATCTCATTCCCTCAAATCCAAAAGTGGTCAGCCAATGACTCTTACGAGGATTGAATTTCAATTTATCATAGGGATTTTCAGTCGTAAGAACCGCCAGGTCCTTTTCAGCGAAGGCAGAAACAGAGAAAACACAGAGAATGGCGAGTAATAATTTATTCATAGAATAATTATGGCTCGCCATTTCTGAAAGTCAAAATGAATTGTTTTAAGCTCGGTTCACCGAAATGACTTCTTCCATCTGCTCGATGCTCGAGATTGTCTTAAGAAGCTCTGAGTAATCCTTCACTTCGATCTCGAAAATGAAGTTACCCTTTTGATCCGGCATCGATCGGGCAATCGCCGAACGAATATTGATGCCAGCGTTGTTAATTGACTTAGAGATTTTTGAAAGAATCCCCGGCTTATCGTGGGTCGTAACCTTAATGTTAACTGGGTGGCTGAACGTATAATGCTTGTTCCACTCAACATGGATCTGGCGACTCTTTTCGATGTCTACAATTCGTCCGCAACCAATTGTGTGAACTGTGATACCACGGCCACGAGTAATGATACCTGTGATCGGGTCACCTGGAATTGGATTACAACAACGGCCCATCTTCACCATGATGTCATCAAGACCATCAACAATAACGGCGTTGTCATTACTGGTACTCTTGCGGGCAGTTTTAGCAACTTTCTTATAATAGCTTTCAAGTTCCTTATCATCTTCCTTGAAATCGAGTTCATCTGTTTCGGTGAACGCGATAGAAGGAATGGCAACCAGCACATCTTTAATTGGAAGGTGATTTGAACCAATGTTAACGAAAAGCTCTTCAAGCGTTTTGTAGTGGTTCTTTTCAAGGATTGGTTTGAACTCACCTTTTTTATCCAGGGCCTTAATCGAAGTTTCAAACTTCTTCAGGGCCTTCTCAAGAACATCTTCACCAAGGGTACGATGTTCATCACGCTCGACCTTCATGAGATACTGACGAATCTTCGTGATGGCACGAGAAGTCTTACAGATCTTTAACCAGTCTTTCGACGGAGTCTGAGTTTTGGATGTGAGAATTTCAACTGTGTCACCAGACTTAAGACGGTACTTAAGTGGAACCATCTTACCATTTACTTTTGCACCTACGGTCTTGTTACCGACTTCAGTGTGAACGGCATAAGCGAAGTCCAGCGGAGTCGCTCCGTAGCGAAGTTCTTTTACGTCTCCAGTTGGAGTGAAAATGAATACTCCACCAACATCCAGATCGTTTTTCACAACGTCCATGAACTCAGAAGAGTTCTGAACGTTCTGGTTAAACTCCATGAGTTCTTCGACCCACTTCAGTTTATTTACACCTTCGCCTTTATTTCTTTCTTTATACTTCCAGTGAGCGGCCACCCCGCGCTCAGCAACTTCATGCATTTCAAACGTACGAATTTGAATTTCGATACGCTCGGCCTTGGGTCCAATTACCGTCGTGTGAAGCGACTGATAGTTGTTCACCTTAGGAATGGCAATGTAGTCTTTGAAACGTCCAGGAACTGGCGTAAATGCTGAGTGAATAATACCCAGACACTTGTAACATTCAGTGATGTTATTAACGAGAATACGGAAAGCGAGCAAGTCTTGAATCTGCTCAAAATCCACTCCACGCTGCTGCATCTTTTTATAAATTGAAAAGAAGTGCTTCGGACGACCAGTAACTTCACCAGTTACCGAGTACTCGAGCATCTTTTCTTCAATCAGATTATGCGTCTCAGTGATATACGCTTCGCGCTCGCGCTTTTTCATCGCGATTTTTTCAGCGAGACGATAATAGATATCAGGATGAATATAACGGAGACATAAATCTTCTAGATCTGCTTTAACCGAGTTAATACCCAGACGAGAGGCCAGTGGAACATAGATATCCAAAGTCTCTTGCGCTTTCGCCTGCTGCTTCTCCTTCGTCATATACTGAAGGGTACGCATGTTGTGCATTCTGTCTGCGAGCTTCACGATAATTACGCGAAGATCCTGGGCCATTGCCACAACCATCTTACGAAAGTTTTCTGCTTGAGATTCTTCTTTGGTTTTAAATTTAATTTTAGAGATCTTCGTACAACCCACAACAATTTGGGCCACACTCTGACCGAACATCTTGGCGATGTCTTCCGGAGAAACATCACAATCCTCAACAGTATCGTGAAGCAGACCGGCCATGATGGAATCAAGGTCCATTTTAAGTTTAATCAAAGTCGCCGCTACGTTAAGCGGGTGAATGATATAAGGTTCACCAGAAGAACGCTTCACCCCAGAGTGCATTTTATCTGCAAACTCAAAGCACTTACGAAGGATCGTCAGATCAGCTTCAGGCAAAAGCACTTCCGCACGTTTGACGAGTTCATCAATCGTAAGGTTTGCTTCATGGGAGAAATCAATTCTTTCTGCGAACATAGTTAACTCAAAATCTTTTCAACGACTGCTTTCAGCTTTTCATATGCGCTGTCCACATTATCGTTAAGGATCAAATGATCGTATTTGTGTTTGTTTTTAAGTTCTTCACGGGCGTTCTTAATTCTTTCCTGAATCACATGAAGAGCATCAGTTCCGCGAGCAATAAGTCGCTTCTCTAATTCCTCTACTGAAGGTGGTTCAATGAAAATCACCTGAGCGTCCGCTCCGTAGATGCGTTTCATGGCATCGGCACCTTGCACGTCCAGATCGAAGAGCATTTTATGTCCCTTCTGAATCCCTTCGCTCACAAAGCGCTTTGAAGTTCCGTAATAGTTTGAATGAACTTTCGCCCATTCAATAAATTCATCATCGGCAATTTGCTTCTCAAAGCTCTCGACTTTGATGAAGAAATAATCTTTTCCGTGCGTCTCCCCTGTTCTCATAGGACGAGTCGTGCATGAAACTGACCACACAAGGTCAGGGATATCGGCCTTTAGCCTATTTAATAATGTAGATTTACCCGTACCCGATGGGGCACAGATCACAATCATTCTTGAGGACATGATTATTCCAAATTTAGGGCCTGCTCTCTAATCTTCTCTAATTGTACTTTCATCTCGACTACATTTGTCGAAATTTCAGGAACGGCAGATTTTGATCCCATGGTATTGGTCTCACGACCAAGTTCCTGAAGAAGGAAGTCGATTTGACGACCGATTTCGCCAGAGGATTTGAGGACTGATTTAAGTTTAACGACGTGGATTCTTGCCCGATTGATTTCCTCGTCTATTTCTAATTTCTCTAGGTAGTACACTACTTCCTGAAGGAAGCGTGACTCATCGATTTTGATGTCTTTCAGTTTCTCATTAAGCTTTGCTGTAAGCTTCTCTTTCATCATGTCAGGGAACTCTTGCTTCATTGCCTCGATTTTAGCGAGACATGCCTCATAAATAGCAAGGTGCTCAAGAAGTTTATCAACGAGCTTCTTCCCCTCGCCCGCACGAGAAATTTTAAGGGCCTTGATGGCATCTTCAAATGAGGCCATGACAAGCGGCTCAAGCTCAGTTTCCTTTGACTCGTCTTCGTCTTTGTAAAAGTCAGAACGAAGAAATTCAGTAGGACTAACTTGTAGAGGAACGTTGTTCTTTTCGAAAACTGGTTTCATAAGCGACAAGTAAGCTTCCACTTTTTTTGAGTCGACTTGAAATTCAGTCACTGCTCTTTCTGTGCGTTTATAAGTAACAGAGATATCGAAGCTTCCACGACGAAATTCGCTTTCTAGTTTCGAACGAAGATCCAATTCTACAGAGTTAAATAGTGAACTCATGCGGAATTTGAAATCCTTGAAACGATTATTTACCGTTTTGATTTCTGTCGTGATGGAATAGTTCTGCCCTTGAGCTTCACCTTTCCCGAATCCTGTCATCGAATAAACGCTCATGATTAACCTTCCGACTGATCAATAGTAAGAGTTAAGTTACCCATCTGACGGAACTTCTCAAAACGCTTCTGCATAACCACATCAAGGTCTTCTTTCTTAAGACCTTCAAGGCTTGCAAGAATCGCATCTTTTACCATCGCAACAGCACGATCAGGATGACGGTGAGCTCCACCTGCCGGCTCTTTAATAATGGCATCGATCACTTTAAGTTCGATCGCCTTATTTGGAGAAAGCTGAAGTGAGTTAGCAGCAGTCTCTGCCATCTTTGGATCTGACCAAAGAATTGAAGCACATGATTCCGGAGAAATTACTGAGTAAACAGAGTACTCCATCATGAATACTTTATCTGCCACAGCGATACCAAGAGCACCACCAGATCCACCTTCACCAATTACGATAGAGATGATTGGGGCCTTGATGTTGAACATTTCTTCAAGGTTCTCAGCGATCGCAAGTGCTTGTCCGCGCTCTTCAGCACCGATTCCAGGGTATGCACCTGGAGTATCAACGAAAGTCACAACAGGAATGCTGAACTGAGACGCCATCTGCATTACGCGGATTGCTTTTCTATAACCTTCAGGATTTGCCATCCCGAAATTACGCTTAATTTTTTCCTGAGTTTTACGACCTTTCTCAATTCCGATTACGGCAACTTTCTTGCCATCGATATAACCGAAACCAGCAATCATTGATGGATCATCTGAGAAACGACGGTCGCCATGAACTTCATGGAAATCAGTTACGATTTTTTCGATGTAATCAATCGCGTGAGGACGCGCTGGGTGACGAGAAAGCTGAGTTCTCTGCCACGGAGAAAGTTTTGTATAAATATCTTCCAGCATGCGATCGACTTTCGCTTGAAGCGCTTCGATCTCATGAGAAATATCGATGTTCTGGTGTGAGGCCTGTTTTAATTCTCTGATCTGATTTTCGAGCTCGGAAACCGGACGTTCAAATTCTAAAGTAAAATCCATCAAAACCCTCGGGGTTCTAAGTTGATAATTGAGACTTAAAGTAATGGGTTAAATTACCCTGTCCGAGGGGAAAATGCACGAATTTCCTGTTGCGTGAATGACCTAACTCATTGAATTCTAGTCACTACAACGCAATGCCGACAGCTAAATTCAAGTACTTTTCTCTCTCCACCGAAAAGAGGCCTATGAAAAACCATCTACGCTTCTTAACGGGCCTCTTATTTCTCGCGCCGAACTTCGTCTCAGCGAAATGTAATACGGGTGCCATTGAGTTCAGAAACGAGACCGGATTTGGAATTTCCATCGGTGGTAAAAACTCGTCGAGTTTTGAGCAACAACAAAGCATCAACATCCCGATGACCATAAATGGCGAGGCCGCTTGTTATCGAAAGAAGACCTCACTCAAATTTAATACAGAAGAAAACAAGAAAGGAAGTTTCAGAGATATTCTGATTACTCCCATGGACATTGAATTTGAAAACGTGCCTGATGCCCACATCAAGCAATATATCTTTGTCGAAACTGATCCGACCAATAAGGCCCTGACAAAATTTCATTCCATGAGATTTATCTGCTCGGGAAACATTCCCCTTTCAGTCGAAGCAGTCAGTGACAAGTATCTTAAAATTCTAACAGACGAGCGGGCCTCGGTTCATGTTTCTACTGTTTTTGCCACAGGTGCAGCGGCACAAAATCTGAATGTCGGTAAGAAAGAAAAAAGCAATAACCAAGAGACTTTTGATTTCTTCGTGAAGCTTTATAAAAACAAGACTCAGCGTTCGTTGGAAGAAGCACCCAAATGTGAATACAACATCCCTAGTGTCTTTTCTGAGACCACTATCACGGCCCTGACTGATGTACATAGAGAGATCGCCTCAAACTACACGACGATGGAAACAAAAGTTGTGAATGGTTGTACGAAAGATTTTTCAGGGGCCATGGCCAACTATCAATTAGAGAATTTCAAAGACAATGAATCTTTGAAAGACTTCAAAGTGAAGAAGAAGGCCTTCTCGAAAAAAATTCTGATGGAGTGGAAGGAGTAATTACTCCCAGCCTTGGACTTGTCCACCTTCAAAATAAATGAACTTTTGTCCATTTTTCACTCGGTAAAGCCAACGCTCATTTTCATATGTGGGATTACCGGCGATTTCAATTCGCAGTGGTTTTCCCCAACTTTCCACAACTTCATTTTTAGACATTCCAAGTAAGATGTCCTGACCACGAACTGCAAAAGCACGTTCACGCTCTGAAGTCATTTCTACTTTTTCTTCTTCTAAGAAACCACGAGAGGCCAGATAATCACGGCGCTCACGAGGAGGAAGCTCAAGGAAATAAATTCGTTCAGAAACAGTTCCGAATTTATGCTGATACTTCTGATAGAGTTCATCTTCTGATTGAGAGCTTTCGAGTTCACGCAACTCTTGCCTTAAAGAACGTTTGCGATTTTCTTCTGCAATATCTCCCAAGGAAGCGGGTGTCCTGGCCCTGGTCTCTTCTTCTGTGTTCCAGAAACGACCCGAATCTCCACCCACAACTGGAAAGTCATCACGAGGATTGAAGAAGCGCGAGTCATCGCTTTCCATCTCAGTAAGATAGGAGCGGCCCGTATATAAATCTGCACAGCTTGTTAAAAGAAATAGTGAGAGAATGAGAGAACGACGCTTCATAAAACCATCCTTGTTTTACGTCATTCCACTCTTCGGAAGTTCCTTACAGTCACGTAAGATCCAAGAGTTAGAGAGGAAGAAAGTTCCTATTCCTGAGCGAAATGCTTTTAACTCATTATTACTGATAAACGTCCGACAAGATTACTGATGGGCCTTATAGAGAAAATTGAGAACCTAATTAACATGTTGCTGATCAAGCTGAGCGAGCTTATATACAAGTTCGTTCCCGCTCCGATCAAGCGTGTGATTGAAAAAATTCAGTCATGGTTTTCTTTTCTTGGCGAGCAATTCAAGTTGCTTCCTTCGTATGCCAAAACTTTTATTCTTTTCCTCATAGCAAAAGTTAAAAGCACTCTTGCCTCAATTGATTTCAAAGCGATCTTTGCTGACAGTTATAAAAAAGCACTCGCTCAATACAAAGAGAAGTCTTCAGGGAAGTCCGGCAAGCTTAAAACAGTTTTCATGGCCCCGTTTCTAGTTGTAGGACAATGGCTTCAAGGTCTGACGACTTCGCAATCAATGCTTCTTTTGGCCTTCACTTCTGCATCTATTCTTTCAGTTATCGGAATTGGTTTCTCGGGAAACCGTCTTGCCAGTCATCATATGGAAAGCGACCGTGCTCCTGCGAGTGTTGAAGAAGAGATTCCTTATGACCGCCCTGGTTACTACAAAAAGCAAACCAGGCACTTTGAAATTAATAATTTAAGACTTCCGGTTTATGTGGCACAGGTGAATGAAATTCGTTCTGTGGACATTGATTTTACAGCAACTACATCCAACCGAAATGCACGTATGTTCTTGGAAAAGAAAGAATTCCAGTTACGAGATCATTTAATTATTCAAATTGAGCCTTCCGTGGCCTCATTCCCCCTTGAAGAAGAAGGTAAAGAAATTATCAGAAGAAAGCTTCTGGTCGAAATCAATGACTTTCTTAAGTTACACAACATTGAAGGTGAGATCACTGAACTTAAGATCACCTACGTTCTTGCCAATTAGACCTTCCCCACAATTGTTCTCACAGTTTTCTCAGTTAATTGAAGCTTCCTAGCCGTCATGGCAACATTTCCTTCACACATGGAAAGGGCCTTCTTTACATAATCTTCTTTCAAATCTCTCAGGGGCACTAGTTCTTCCATTGAAGAGAAACTCATGAGATCTGAACTTTGAAGGAGAAGCTCTTCATCCAGATGATCGAAATCAAGTTTAGCGTACCGACTAAGAATGCGTTTCTTATCCAGATGACCAAAAAGCTGGCGAAGGTTTCCGGGCCAGGCCAGTGTCTCATAAAAATCAGAAAGTCTCTGGGAGATGGTTACCCCGTTTTTAAGAGTATAGAACTGACAAGCATCTTTAATCCGTTTGATATCATTTCGAAGAGACTTTAACTCAATAGTGTGCCCGGCCTTAAGTCGAAAATAAAAATCCTTTCGAAATGTTCCGTGTTGGACCATCTTCTCTAGTGATTGTCCGGCAGCAAATATGACCCGAGTATTGATAGAGCTTTCTTTCACATCACCTACTCTCCGGAACTTGTTATTATCGATGAAAGTCAGAAGTTTGGTTTGAAGGTCCATCGGCAAAGAATCAACTTCATCTAAGAAAAGTGTTCCATGCTCGGCCGTCTTAAAGGCCCCAATTTTATCTGAAATTGCCCCGGTAAATGCGCCCTTTTTATGCCCGAACAACTCTGATTCAATTAACTGCGGATTATATGAAGATAAATTGATTGCCACAAATGAACCCTGCCTTCCACTCTTATCGTGAATTTTAGAAGCAAGATGACTCTTACCTGTACCGGTTTCACCCAAGATCAAAATCTTCAAATTTGAAGAGATTAAATTTTGTTCCATCAAAACCGGGTGCTCAAAATGACGGTTCAAAATTTCCTGCAAATCAAAGGGGTCAAAGTTCATTTTATTATCATCAATATAAACTTTGTCTTGTCTCTCAATATAGGCCTCTTTGGCGGCCAATCCATTTAGCCAAAAAGGATTTCCCTTGATTGTTTTCAACACAAATCTTCCATCTTCATCCTTATGATCCAGCTCCAATCTATAATGAAAATGCTGGATATCAGAGTTCGGTAATTCAACGTAACTCATGGATAAATTGTCGGGTCGATACTCTGACGAGATCAAATCAATGCAATGCCGATTTAAAGTAAATGCCTTTCGATGACCACGAGAGGGAAATATGCTGCAACTGTCTCCCAGCCTAACCCCTGCAAATTCTATTTGTTTCTTCATTAACTTACGTTGATACATACCCTCTCCCCTTAAAATTGAAGACGCTTGTGACCTTTTCTGCTAGGATGAGGAAAAAGAAAACCTGATATACGGAAAGAGCCAATGAACATTCAGAAAGGAAAAACCGAATTCCTTATGGGAATCGATACTGTTGAACAACTTCAGCAATGGCTGAATGAACACTCTTTCGCAAATGGAATTGCTTTTATCGGTCGTTCCAATGTTGGAAAATCTTCGCTGATTAATGCTCTTTTCGGAAAGACCACTGCTCGAGTTTCAAAAACTCCTGGTCGTACCCGTCAGGTGAACATTTTTGACTTCATCGTGCAAAACAAAGAGACCAAATCTCTTGAACACTTCTATCTTTTCGATGTTCCAGGTTACGGCCATGCGGATGTTTCAAAAGAGATGGCCCAAAACTGGCAGAACCTTTTAGATACCTTCTTCCAAATGTGCAGCGAGAAGATCCTTCTTCTTAACGTTCAAGACTGCCGTCACCCTGTCCAAGATAGCGATTTGCTTTTTCACGAATACATCAAAGCGTTCGACCTAGAGACCTACGTTCTCTTCAACAAAGTTGATAAGCTTAAAACTCAAAGTGAAAAGGCCCGTCTTAAAAACCTAATGCCTGACATTTATAATAAGTTTAAATGGGTCAAACAAATCCATTTTACCTCTGCAGAAAAGGGCGATGGCATCCCGGCAGTTGAACAGGCAATCATCACTTTTGTTAAGCGCAACAGTGATATGAAAGGTTTTAACTGACCGATTTGATCCTGGAAAAAAGGTATGCCTAGAGTATGGGCCCCTTCGGGGTTAAAATAGCCATACTATGTTGAAACTAGGTGAATCATTCCTCCTCAGCATTGAGGACGAAATCAAAATTAATCAAATCTTCGCTGAACTCAAAGAGAAGTATAAGGACTACAAAGATCCGTGGGGATTCAATCTCGAGCTTTGTGAAAAGACCTTGAAAAAGATTGTTCCTTTTTATCGTTCCTACTTCAAAGTCAGAGTATTTGGCGCTGAGAATGTTAAAGATCAATCTTACATTGTGACCTCGAATCACACTGGTCAATTACCACTCGATGCCATTCTCATTACGATTGCATTTCTTTTAGATGTTGCCCCACCACGCGTTCTGCGTGCCATGGTGGAAAGATTTATGGCCCAGCTACCTTTCATTGGAGACTTCGCCGCTCAAACCGGATCAATCTTAGGTGATCGTGCGAATTGTGCTTACTTGATTGAGCATGGAGAATCTATTCTTGTTTTTCCGGAAGGTGTTCGGGGGATTTCAAAGAACACTCCAGATTATTATAAGCTTCGCAGTTTTTCTGAGGGCTTTTATCGAATCGCTCTTCAAAAGAAGACACCAATTCTCCCCGTATGTGTAATTGGTGCTGAAGAGATGTTTCCTTTTGTGTTTCACTCAAAGAGATTGGCACGTTTATTAAAAGTACCTGCTCTTCCCCTTACGGCAAACCTCTTCCCTCTTCCTTCGCCAATCGATATTTATATTGGAAAAGAAATTCCTATTCCAGCACATCTCGAGCATGAGGCATCGGACAAGGAAATAAAAGAAAATGTTTTCCACATCGAAAACACAATTAAGCGCATGCTGATCCACGGTCTAAAACATAGAAGGCCGTTTTTTGATACAGTTAGAAAACCGATCTCAAAGTTTGTGATCAAAGAATTCAGAAATAAAGGTGACCGATGAGTCAGAAGAAGAAAATCCTACTCATTGGAATTGCCGGTGGTCTGGCCCAAATGACAGCGAGACTCATTCTTACGGAACATCCGGATTGGGAAATCATCGGAATCGATTCTCGAGATGTTTCTAATGTACCGGTGCTGAATAATTTAACACCCATCAATTTAAAATACTCTCGCGGTAATTTTGAGAACCTATTTCGAACTCATCACTTTGATGTGGTTTATCACTTGGGCCGCATCAGTCATTCTTCTAACGAGCACAATGTACTTGCGAAAAGAATTGATCTCTCCGTGATGGGAACAAATCGCATTTTGGAATTGTGCGAACGTTCAGGAGTAAAGAAAGTTGTCATCCTTTCTACTTTCCATGTTTATGGTGCCCTTCCAGACAATTCAATTTTCTTGAAAGAAGACGCTCCTTTGAGAGCGAGCATTCGTCATCCAGAACTTCGCGACGTGATCGAGATGGATCAAATCTGCACTAACTGGATGTGGAAAAATCAAAATAGTATTTCGACTGTTGTTCTTCGTCCCTGCAATATCATTGGAACTCAAATTCAAAACGCCATGACGAAGTTCTTGTCTGGTCCGGTTGCTTTAAGCCCGATCGATTACAATCCGTTCTTTCAGTTTATTCACGAATTCGATATGGCCCATATCCTTTATCGTGCACTCGAATCTCTTCCTACTGGAACCTACAATGTTGCGGGAAGTGACTTCATTTCTTTAAGAGATGCCTTGAATGAAGTTGGTACTAAAGGAATTCCATTTCCTATGGTTCTTGCTGGAGGCCTCAACAGCGCTTTGAAGAAGCTGAATATCGAAGTTCCAGAGTACCTACTCGATTACTTGAAGTTTTCATGCCTCATTTCCAATAAAGAGCTGGAGAAGCATTTAGGTCCCAAATTCCTGAGATTTTCAATCAAAGAGGCTTTAGAGCTCATTAAGCTTCGTTAGTTTTCAAGTACTTAACTTTATTAAAAAGGGCTTAATCAGAATTGTCGAAATACCGATAATTATTAAGATGAAGCTCCTATCACAGGCCCTAATTTGGCTCGCAGTTATCAATCTTTCCGGTTGTGGAAAGATCACTGCTTCATTGACTGGTGGAGCACTGACCAGTTCTGCTCAAGTCTTCCCTATTGGTAACAAATTAAAAACTCCGCTCTTAAAAGATGCGACGATTATGGCGGATCAAAATGGCCAGATCGTTTTGACCGATACAGCTAATAATCAAATGTTGGTCATTACTGAGGATGGTCAATTAACTAGTACCATCACAGGCACTGGAAATTTGATTGGACTCTCACTCGATTTATCAGGCTTAAGTTTGATTGCCTTTGATAAAACAACCTCGTCCATAAAGCGATATACTGCCGCTGGAGCAAATACTCAGACCTTCGGTTCGGCCGGCTCGCCAGTCACTATCAATTATCAACCAATGGGAGTAGAAGAGGCCGCTGGTTATTATTACGTCTCCGATCAGTTGAACAACAAAATTCACAAATACGATTCACACGGTATTTACATGACGAGCTTTGGGACTGGTGTTCAAGGTTCGGCCAATGGCCAATTTTATCTTCCGAGAAGTTTGAAAGTAGACATCGCAGGTAACATCTACATCGCTGACATGCTTAATAGTCGCGTCCAGAAGTTTAATGCTGCCGGTTTGCATATACTCTCTTTCGGTAGCTACGGCTCAGGTAACGGCCAATTTGTTGAGCCTGTTAGCGTAGAAGTGGATGAAGGGAATGGAAATATCTATGTAACCGATTCTGGGAACGACCGCATTCAGGTTTTTGATTCTACCGGTACCTATGTTTCTCAATTTGGAGCAAGCGGTTCGGCCAATGGTCAATTAGACCTTCCCACTGGTATTCATTTTTCACCAACTTCAATTTTTGTGGCAGATGCAAATAACGGAAGAGTTCAAGAATTTGATTACTCTTGGGTACATCAAGCAAACTATGGAGCTCCAGGAACTGGTAACGGCCAGTTTTCATTCCCAGTTGAAGTGGCAACTGATGGATTAAATAACGTCTACGTCTCTGATTATAATAATTCCAACGTGCAAGTCTTTGATGAATTCGGAGCCTTCCAATATTCAGTTGGAGGAGATGGAACGAATCCGGATCAGATGAATGAAACCGGTGGTGTTGATCTCGACCCACTTGGAAACATCTATGCTGCGGATGTTGGGAATGGTGAAGTCAAAAAATTTAACTCTTCTGGAGTCATTAAATATTTCGAACGTCCTCATACAGATCAGGCCACCGGCAAATTTTTGAATGCCTCCGATACCTGGGTTGATGGAGCAGGAAATATTTACGTCTTAGATAAAGGAAACTACCGCGTTCAAATCTTCGATTCGGCCGGTGTTTATCAAAAACGTTTTGGCCGCCAGGGAACTCTCGACTCTCAATTCTCAAATCCAAAATCTATTGCCGTCGATGGTTCTGGAAACATCTATGTAACCGATGGCAACAGAGTGAAAAAATTTGATCCAGATGGTGAGCCGATCCTTGCTTGGGGTACGACTGGTTCTGCCAATGGAGAATTTAATGGCGCTGGCGACATCATGATTGATGCCTCTGGAAATGTCTGGGTTGCAGACGAGAATAACGGACGAGTACAAAAATTTGATACTTCCGGAAACTTCATCAATAAAGTTGGAGATTCAGGCTTCGCCAATGAACGTCTGAGTAAACCGACTTCTATCACTCTCGGTTATGGAAATGTCATGCATGTTTTCGATTCTACTAAACTTGAAATTTTTACTTTCGGTACGGTTGATTATGGTCTCGAAAGAAAGATTCAAAGCTTAAACAAGCAAGATGGCTCACTCTCTGGTCCGAATGGAGTTGCTTTTGATTCGACCGGCAACATCTACGTCGCTGATACTGACAACCATCGTATTCAAAAATTCAATTCAAGTGGAGTTCATGTCCAGGATATTGGCTCGTTTGGAAGTGGTGACGGAGAATTCAATAAACCGTCAGATATTGCCATAAACTCAAATGACGAAATTATTGTGATAGATGCTGTTAACAATCGTGTTCAACGCCTATCAACTGATGGGACCTTTATTGGCAAGTTTGGTACGGCAGGAACTGGTAATGGAGAATTTGATTTGCCCCTTCAGCTGGAGATAGATGCCAGCGATAATATTTACGTTGCCGATACCTACAATCACCGCGTTCAAAAATTTGATAGCTCGGGAACATACCTTTCTCAATTTGGAGGCTGGGGTTCAGCGAATGGCGATCTTAAAGAGCCAGGTGGTATTGCATTTGATGCTCTTGGAAATGTCTACGTTGCTGACTCAGGAAACAAACGAGTTCAGAAATTTGATTCTACCGGAGCTTACGTCGATCAATTTGCACCAGCAAGTTTTGAAGAAATCACTGACGTCGCCGTGGATTCATCCGGAAACATTTACGTTACAGACTCGGCCAATATCAATGTCCAAAAGTTCAACTCGAGCTTTGCTCCGGTCCTCTCATTCGGAACTCCAGGCACGAATTATAATCAATTTGGTAAACCGGTACGTGTGGATGTGGACGCCAGCGGAAATGTCTATGTCGTCGACACTGGAATGGCCCGCGTTCTAAAATTTAGCTCTACTGGCACTCCTCTCACGAAATAATTCGCCTTTCCTGCGCCGCATCTCATTGACACAAAAGACCCCAATCAATAGAATCGTTAGTCTGTGTGGCTTCCTGACGGAATGGTAGACGTAGCGGATTCAAAATCCGCCGTTGGCAACAACGTCCGAGTTCGAGTCTCGGGGGAGCCACCACTTAAAAATGAAATAAGAAGGACCTGCAAAGGTCCTTTTTTATTTTCTGCTATCTAGGCAACTTCATGGCCAGCTCAAAAACTTCTGATGAAATTTCTGCATCTGTCACGGACATGGGAATATTCCACAGGGGAACCTGACTTAGAATTTTATTTAAGCACATTGCTCTGATCGAAGTAGCTATCTCTTGATCCACGGCACACTTCTTAAAGAAATTCATAGCATCTAATCTTTTTTTGGGTTCCCTTTCCGCTTCATCATAAACTTTACCGATGAGCCCTCCACCTTCAAGTATGATCTCCGGAGTGTGATGAACTTCTTCTGCTGTTAAGTTTTTCAAATCACCCATGGTTGGAAGTTTTTTTAAATGACGGTCCAACTCATCTTGAAAATCAGATTGATCATCATTAACAACCGGTTTTGTCTCATCTACTCCAAGGTCGATGGGTTTTGACTGCACTGAAAGAGAGCTATGATTTACCTGCCCATCAATTTTTTCAGTTGTCCCCGACATCGATTTCAAAACGATGATGGATACAAAAATCAAAGTTATGATAATTAGTTTCTTTCTCATTATTTTCTTAGAGAAGCATTCATCAGTTTGGATGTTTCTTCCACCGATGCTTCTTTGAAACTTCCTTCTGGTTTCGGATCCATCGCTTTTGCAAACGCTGGAGTTTTCAGTTCTTTAAGTTGATCTTCGCTTTCCTTTTTCTTTGCTCTCATCCGTTCTAATTCTTGAACATAAGCTGGCACCGGATTTTTGGCGAGGTAGCCAACATAAAAATCTATCACTTGTTGATAAGTAGCAATTTCGGCCAACAGTTCTGCTTCAGTTTTAACATGGGATCTCACTATCACTCGGCCATAAGCATCCGCAATCGCGGCAGTCAGTTTGCCTTTATCTTCATTTGAACAAGTTTTACAATTCAGTAACATTGTCTTAGTCGCCACTGCCTCAAGTGAATAAGAACCGTTACTATAAGGCTCGCAGGCCTCTAAGCCGGACAATACGTGTCCTGAAGGACAAGGGGCGTGAATAAAGCCAATATGCTCAGAGTGACCGTCTCCATGACGGGCCTCATGGAAAATCGTTCCAAGTCTTTTAATGGTATTTGCTTCAGAGAGTGGCTCTTTATTGACGAGTAGTCTTTCCAGGAAAAGTCCTTCACCTACCTGAATAATACCGGCACGTGGAGAGGTAGCGTAAACGGTCCCATCATCGAGGCGTAGTCCCATTAAAGTTTTCTCTTTTTTACCAGCGACATAAAGCTCGGCCGCCATGTTGTACATAATCATCACGCCCCAGAATTGAGCGTTCCCATTGGCTACCGAGGGAGGCAGAGGGGTCGAAGGAAAGACATGTCCCTTCTGTTTAACAATGTTCTTCCCTCTTGGGTCATAGGATTGTCCGAGGACATATTTCACACGGTTGTAAATCCAGTTATACATGTTAGGCCCATCTACTTTTGAGAGATTAGCCATGGTTTTAAACTGGGGATCAGTCTCATTAATTGGATTTTTGTAAAGATAAGAGATGTCTTGTTTAAGGGTCCTGACTTGTGAAGCAGGTAGAGAAGAATGAAAATCAATGCCACCAAATTTTTCCCCCGCTGTTGCAGCAAAAGATAGGGTCAGAACACATGCTATTAAGGCGACTCTTCTCATAACTATTCCTCAGTATTCGTTATGCTTTCAATTTAACAGATACCGCCATACCGAGATTAATTTAAACTTAAGGTCAGTAATTTATTCATAATCATTGATTAAATTTGATTTTTTTGAGTGATAAAGATCATTAACTAACAGTTAACTATAATGAAAATCATTTCACTTTTTATTAACTATCCCCTCGGATAGCTTTTAAGCAACCAACAAAAGGGGTTTAAATGAAGTTTTTTATCACATTTCTATTATTTATCAGTCAGGCCCAGGCCATGGAGATCTACCTCCTGGACACCAAAATCAACAATACGGTCTTTAAGGACCTCATGATCGTGAATTCCATCAAAACTCCCAAGCTCGAAGGGACTGTCACCGTTCCCGGCCAATTCACCACTAAAATGCTGACGGTAAAGCACGATCGAAAGCTCATCACTTTTGATATTTCCACCATCGAGAATGGCTCCCCTCTTAAGGCAAGCTATCAGTTGAGATCAGTTAACGATTTTCAAAATCTCGATGGCGAACTCACCATCGAAAACCAGCGCTATTCAATTGTTGGGAAGAGGATTTATGCAGAATAAAATCTTTGAAGGAATTGCAAGTCATCGCTCTATTAGAAAATATAAGGACCAAGAAGTCTCAGATGATATCATTCACCAGATCGCTGAGACCGCCATGAATGCATCCTCATCCGGGAACATGCAGAGTTACAGCATAATCGTGACCAAAGATAAAAAACTTCGAAAGAAACTTTATCCTCTGCATTTTAAACAAAGCATGGTCTTAGATGCTCCTGTCTTGATTACCTTCTGCGCGGACTTTAATCGTATGCGAAAGTGGGTAAGACAGAATCGGGCCCCAATGAACTTTGATAATTATATGAGCTTTATGATCGCAAGCATTGATGCAACCTTGGTAGCTCAGAACTTTGCCCTCTTGGCGGAATCTGTTGGTCTTGGAATTTGTTTCATGGGCACTACTCTCGCTAATGCTCATGAGATAGGACGGGTCTTAAATTGTCCTGCCAATGTAGTGCCGGTGGTGGGCTTTTCATTGGGATATCCAGACGAAGCACCTGAAGTGAGAAAGCGCCTTCCCCTTTCAGGTGTGATTCATCAGGAGAAATACCAGGACTACACACCAGAACAAGTTGGTGAGATTTATCAAGAGCGAGAAACACTCGGGATGAAACGCTATTCAGAAGTGCCTGAGTTAAAAAAGATGATGAAAAAACATCGTGCCACAAACTTGGCAGAGGTATATACGAAAGTAAAATATACCAGAGAGTCTCACATTACCTACTCGCAAAATGTGCTTACCTATTTAAGTGAACAGAACTTTATGAATCACTCGTAGTTAAAGAGATCTCTTTCTTCTTCAATGGTGAAGTTAGGTACATCAGGGAATCCTTCGCCATTAAAGATTTCTTCCGCCATTTGAGCGAACTCGATGGTGTGAGTATCTGCTTCTTGGTGTAGAAAGAGAAAGGTTTCCTGAAGTCCCATTTGCGCCCAAGAATTTAATCTCTCTGCCCAATCATACAATCGAATCTCATCACTTGGATCAAGATCATTTCCAATCAGACGGATCATGGTCCAGGGCGCGGAGACTGAACTATGAAGCACATCTCTTCTCCCTGCCACATCTGTAATCACCAGACCTATGTTCTTTTTATTAAGATAATCAGTAAGGGCCGGAAGAATTTTACCATTTTCAAACCAGCTAGGATGACGAAGCTCCAACGAGAGCCTAAAGTCACTGGGCCAATTCTCTAAAAATTTGAATAAGAGAACCTTATCGGTATAAGAAAACTGTTCGTGAAACTGCACAAAGCAAGGTCCAAGATTCTTTCCATAGTACGGAAGTGTGTCCAACCAGGAATTGAGAAGTGGTTTATCCACCATGCCAACTCTGTTATGTGAAATATCTTTGAAGAGCTTTGGGCAAAAGAGGAAATCCTCAGGAACCTGCGAGGTCCATTCTTTGACAGTCGCTTCATCTGGAATACGATAATGAGTGGTATTGAGCTCAATGCTGTTAAAGTTTCGGGAATAGTAATAAAGAAACTTTTCCGGTGGAGTCTTAGCTGGATAGATCTTCCCTACCCAATGCTTATTTCCCCAGGCAGGAGAGCCGAAGTATAGCTTATGATCTTTCTGGGCCGTTAATAAACGACCAGCATTCTTGGGATCATCTGAAGGCATGTGCCAGTCAACTAATGAGATATCTTCTAATTTACCGAATTCCATAGATTCGATAGTAAAATGATCGAATTGAAAATTCCATCACAAGTTGCTATGCTGGGAGAACGGCAATGGAGTCTGCCTTATAACCGCCCTAGTGCTAATGACTCCTACTAAACGAGACTTGCTCATAGTAGGAGGATGTATGGATATTTTATTAGTTGGTTTAGCAGGAAGCTTAGGTGCCATTGGCCGTTATCTCATTTATCAAATTGAACGTTCTTTTCCCCCACACAATTTTCCTTTCGCCACACTATTCATAAACCTGGTTGGATGTTTTATTGCCGGTCTCGTTCTAGGTTTTGCAACAAAAGCACTTCCCCATCAAAAGCATCACTTCATGCTATTTTCGATTGGCTTTGTAGGATCATTTACGACGTTTTCGACCTTGACAGTAGAAACGCTTCAACTCGCACAACATAGTTTTCCATTGGCGGCCATTGCCAATGTACTGTTGAATTTTATTTTAGGAGTTCTACTGGTGTGGATCGGACAATCGATCACGATTTAGATGATTTCAAGGGTAGACGATCCTATAGACCCGAGTACCAGTCATATCCACGCTCGGCCCAGTAATCAGGTGGTCTTGAGTCCGAGAAAAATATCCGGCCTATGCGTTTTAAGCTCTTAATACCGTATTTAATGGGAATAATGAGTCGAATGGGCGCTCCGTTTTCAAGAGACAGTGGTGCCTCGTTCATTTCATAGGCCAGAACGGTTTGTTCATGCATCATGGATTCCATATCAATGGAAACATAATATTTACCATCAGGTGTCTCTAGGCCAACATATTGGTAGTAAGTGCCGTCGGCTTTTTTCCCCAAATCATAATACTTCATGAAATCTGAAAACCTTGCCCCAGCATAATGGGTCTCCTCACTCCATCCTTCGATACAGCGAAAGTCAGTGGAGTAACTGGACTTTGAAATGAGATGAAACATTCCCAAAGGCAATTTTAGTTCTTTATTTCCACTCTCCACAGTTACGACATAATTTTTAAGATCGACTGGCGACTCGAGGCCCAGCATTCCGTTGACTCTGGGAGCTTTGCCTTTAGGTGGTTTAGGTTTCTTGACTGACATCCGTCTGGCGGAAGAAAGAATCGACCACACCTTTTCATTCCACATAAAAGAATGGCGAAGCGCAGATGGGGCCCCATCTATTTTAGGACCTTTTTGAATATAGTTAAAGGTCGTAAAAAAACCTACAACTAAAACAAGACCAACAATGAGTGAAATCAAAAGTCTTTTATTCAATCTCATACCCCGCAATCATTGATCTAAGGTTGTTCCATCCTGCTCGTAAAACTTGAATGACATGAATGATAAAAAAGAAAACAAATCCCAGCATTAATATGAAATGAAGAAATCGCGCGAATGGATAACCTCCCAGCAAAGCTGTGAGCCATCCGACTTGAACCGGTTTATAAATCGCAAGTCCTGTAAGAAGGGAACCAAGCCCCATGAGTATGACCATGAAGTAAGCAACTCTTTGAGCGGCATTATACTTACCTCTGATAGGAGGAGCATGCGAACGCAGCTTCAAATCATGCAACACCACCGGAATGACTTCTCTAAATGACTGACGATCAGGAAATAGAAATTTCCAATCTCCACTTAGAGCCAAATAGACAACATAAACGATGCCATTCAAAGCGAAGGGCCACATAATAAAAAAATGCCATCCCATTCCCTCTGCTAATCGATGATCAATTCCTAATTGTTCTGCCACATTCTCTGGCACAACAATGTAGGCCTGATGGGCCCAATAGATTAAAATTCCACTCCAGATCATGAGGAATAAAAAGAAGAAATTAAACCAATGGCATATTCGTAAAATACGAGAATGTTTTTCAATAAACTTCATTCACTCCTCCGAGGAGTATCCTCTTAAAAGCAAGAAGTTAGGGAAAGGCGCATGGATTCATATTCCTTTCACAATCTATGACTAAGATCAGCTTGTGAAAACGAAACGAGGAGTGTTTATGAATTCACATATTTTAACAATCGCGTCTTCAACTGGGGGACCAGAAGCTTTAAGAGCGTTATTGTCACAATTCGGCGAAAATATTCCGCCAATTCTAATCGTGCAGCATATGCCAGTGGGCTTCACAAAGATGCTGGCCAATGGATTAAACAAAGTAGTGCCATTCGAAGTAAAAGAAGCATGTCACGGAGATGAAATTCTTCCAGGAAGAGTTCTGATTGCACCTGCTGGATATCATATGGAAGTTGCTCAAGCCTTTCCATTTAACATCGTGATCCTTCATAAAGCAGATCCTCAACATGGTGTTCGACCTGCAGCAGACTATCTCTTTAATTCCGTTGCTAAACATTATGGTAAGAAGGCCATTGGAGTCATTCTTACAGGTATGGGCAAAGATGGTGCTAAGGGTCTGGAGATCATGAAAAGAAATGGAAGTTTTAATATTGCTCAAGATGAAGCAACCAGCATTGTTTACGGAATGCCAAAGGCGGCGGTGGACCTTGGGGCCATTGATGTCATTTTACCTTTGAATAAAATTGCGCAGAAGCTTAAAACTTTGAGAATTTGGCCGGAGAGAAAAGATGCTTTGGTACTTGGATAGAAAGGCCCAGAGAGTGACAAACTCTCCAGGCCAGATGGATTACTTTTTCTTCGCTGCTTTTTTGGCAACTTTCTTAGCTGGAGCTTTCTTAACTGCTTTCTTAGGAGCGGCCTTCTTAGCTGGAGCTTTCTTAACCGCTTTTTTAGGAGCAGCTTTCTTTGTAACTTTTTTAGCGGCTTTCTTAGCAGGAGCTTTCTTCGCTGCTTTTTTAGCAACTTTCTTTTCAGCTTTCTTAGCAGGTGCTTTCGCAGCAGCTTTTGGAGCTTCTTTTTTCGCAGGAGCGGCTTTCTTAGCTACTGGAGCTTTTGCAGCAGGAGCTTTCTTTTCAGCTTTAGCTTTAACTGGTTCTTCTTTCGGAAGATCCGGCTTATCTACAAGCTTCTGATACTCAACAAGCATTTCGTGGAAGAAATCCCAAGATTCTTCTGGCTTAAGAGTCGCAAGACGAGCTTTGTATTTTTCCCATAGGGCCAGGTCTTTATTCTTAAACTGACCTACTAGGTAGTGACACTTTTGAGTTAGATTTTCCTTATGATGATCAGAAATCTCTTTTGGAAACGTCATGGTAATTCCTCCATAAATAAATAGATATTATTAGGCTACCTATGACTTTGTCCGTTAGCAATCAGATTTATTTTTGTTGAATACGGTTAGCTCTTTGATACCAGCGTGCCAGATCCAAAGGAGTCCAGCGGACCCATTTGTCGAGGGCCCCAAAGTGCTCGGAGATTTTTCCCCGTGGGAAACTTAAGGCGACTAAAAGGGCTCCTATCACCAAAGAATGGAGTTTGGCCCCGAGGGACATCTCGCCTATAAAGAAGGTGGAAAGTACTAACCACGCACCAAAGACCACGTTAAAGAGACGTACAATTCGTGCAACCTCAGCAAAAGCAATAACAGCAAAAGTCGTGATCAGGGCCCCGGAAATCCAAATGTTGTTAGCGGCACTTCCGGTTATTCCGAATACACCCGGAGTTGCCATGAGCCAGCAACCCAAAACAGTACTCGCAATCAGATTATAAGGTACTCCTCCTTCATCCAACTTAGGTCGCGTAAATTCACCTTGAACTTCTGTGTCCCCGAACCAGAAGGTTCTCCAGAATGGTCGACCACTTCGCACACTTCTTCTTAAAAACTGTACCGAAGCACAGACCTCATCCACAGATGGAGGAACCATGATCAACATCACAAACGAAGCAAGTAAACAGATAGTACACCAGGCCCCTACACCAATTGGTTGAAGCATGACGAGAGTTATACTGGTAACACCGGTTGGTACAATGAAAAAACCAAACAAGATCACCATCCATGGCATTGTTCTCCAGCGATTCTTATCACCAATCGCAGCAGCGATCACATCCAAAACATAAGACAGGGCACCCAGACCTGCATCAGAAATTGGAAACGCTTTTGAAACATCCGAATGAAGAATGGTTTCGGTTCCATTACCAAAGAAAGGATCCCAGGCATTCGAAATATGACCTAATTGAAACGCGGCCAGGTATCGGGCGAGTAAGAATCCTGTGAAGCCTAACATCATGATGGGGAGACGCTGTCTCCATGACGATGGATTATAAGTCCACCCGGGAGGAAGCTCATTAGGTGCATTCGGATCTTTGGAAGGCGTATATGCACTCAATAGTAAAATAATCGAGGCCAGTAAGGTATCGGCTGAATACGCTGCTGCCGATTGGGTCCAAAAGATAAGAGGAGAAAACATTAACCAAGCAGCAAAGACCGTATTAATCCAACGTACCCAACGAAGGGTGGGAAACAAACTTAAAGCGGCGGTAAAGGTAATGAGAACACCGGAAATCACTTCACTCCAAAATTCTCCACGAGAAATGTCGCCAAAAGTAAAGGGATTCGCGAAAAGCCAAAGTCCCAAAAATATATTGATGATGGCCATCGTCCGATAAGAGGTCTCCTCGAAGTTGGACGTCACAAGGCTTCGCCAGGCAGGTGGTATCATTTTATGTTCTTTATACCATCGTTCGGGATTCTCTTTGAGGGAACTGATGATACTTGGAAGAGTATCTCGAAGTTTATGTGTCGGTGACCAATTAAGATGTGATCTCACCTTACTCATATCAAGTTCATAATGATCATCAGCAAAGGGAATCATCCATGGCTTAATGAAAGGCTCGCGCATGAAAGGAGTTCTTTGCTGAACAAAAGCACCGGCCGACGCAATAAAGGCAGGAATTTTTATCGTAGGCCATGGTGACTCGTGCAGAAGAGTTCCAATCCGTTCTTGCAGCTCTCTATAGGTCATCACATCTTCCTCACCTAACAATAATGTCAGTTCAGAAGGCAGTGAAGTTCGTTTCTCAATCAGTAATTCCATAGCATGAATCAGATCATCTAAGTGAAGGTATGACTGGCCATGATTGGCGTTACCGGGAAAAAGAGCTGAACTAATTTGTTGCTCGTAGACTCGGGCAATATGTTGACCGATAGGGATCGAGTGTCCGTAGTCATCGTAGACTCCGGCCATTCGTAAGTAGACAACTGGAGTGTCGCCTTTAACCTCACGAATGGCCCTCTCGGCCGCGACTTTAGATTGGGGATAAGGCCATCCTGCTGCGACCTCTGATTCCTCAGAGATTTTATCACACGGTCTTGTCGGAGCATGTACCAGCATGGTGCTGGAAAAGATGAACTGATCCAAATGAAAATGACGAAGAAGTGAACTTAGGAAGTTTTTAGTTCCATCAACTGTTATCTCTTGATACTTGGAACTGGGTTGACCAGAAAAACTATAGTAGGCCACGAGATGAATGACGGAGTTGATTCTGCTCCCGAATTCATCATAAATTTCATCAAGGACATTTTCGATGTTTTTAGAGGAAGAAATGTCTAAAGATTTATAAGTTACGTTGGGAATTTTTTTCTCGGGAATTCCGAGATCGAGACCAATAACGTGATATTTTTCCACAAGCCTGGCGGCCAGTGACCGACCGATATAGCCGCTACTACCCGTTATTAAAATGATTTCTTTATCCGCCATTTTATACCTCTCTCGTGCATTACCATTAAGTGCAATACAGGGACCAAGAGAGGTAAAAAATGAACTAAGTCAATTAATGGCGGTTAGAGAGATTTTTATCGGCGGAACCTGTTTTATTGATCGCAATCTTTTTGGACTTTGACTCGACTTCGGCATTTTTGTCCAAGGAGATGCGAAGAACGCCATCTTTATAAGTGGCGGACACAGTTTCAGGATTCACGTCTCCTGCCAGAGGAATGGCGCGATAGAAACTACCGTAAGAAATCTCTGAACGGTAAAAGCCCTTCCCTTCTTTCTTATTTTCGTTTTTCTTCTCGCCTTCGATAATCAACATATTATCTTTCAGAGAAATATTGATATCATCTTCTTTCATCCCCGGAAGTTCTGCCGATAGCTCATACTTTGAACCAGCGTCACGTACTTCAAGCTTGGGCATGAAACTCGATTGATCACTTGGAAAAATTTCTCTGGCAAATCGATCGAAGAAATCATTCATTTCATTTCTAAAAGATGCCAATGGATTCAGTCCTCTTTCATTTCTCTCTGTCGGTAAATTTCGTGATGCCATATATTCACTCCTTTGAAATTCTAAAACATGATTCTATCGATGAGGCGGTAGTTCTCAAAAGACGCAACTATGCTTCACGACTAAAATTTAGAATTTATAAAATTTCATCCCCCGGAAATTTTGAGTCTAATCACTCCACTTTTGGAGGGACCATGAAGACCATTATTCTTTTGTTCATTTTTACGTTACTAAGCGCTACCGAAGTCCTGGCAAAGCAGAACCATATTTGTAAGGCCCGGGAATTTACTTCATGTCGCTTTGAATACGCGTTGATTTGTCCCAATGGATACATTGATGGATGCATGACTGGTGAAACAACCAAGCATCAATGCGTAATGAAAGAAGAAGGCCCGGCATGTGAATTTGAAATTGCTATTCTTTGTCCTGAGCATTTTCGCGATGGTTGTGAAATTGGAGCAACTGATACGCATCAGTGTGTTCCTGTTCCAGGACCGAGCTGTGCAATAAATACAAGATGGACATGTCCGTCAGGTTTTATAGATGGATGCAAGTTATAGTAATGTCATGGAGTGTAAAACTCAGATTGCCCTTTGTGGCAAATCTGCTATAGTTGGCTAGTGCAAGTACTAAAGCTCTTCGTTCTATTCAGCTTTCTCTTTAACATTCCATTTACAAGTCTTCCTGAACTTGATGGTCCATTATCGTCATCTAATCGCGTTTCTCGTTCTGAACGCACTGCTCATACATTGATCGTTCTAGAACAACTTACGACCACTACCGTCAAACGCTTAGTTACTCAGGACCTTGCTCCGCTCCCAGATACATTATCTCTTGCTCCTAAAACATTCTTGGCCGAGTTACCTGAGAACTCACAAATCATTCACAATGAGTCTCTCGCTAGAGGCCCTTCTCAGGCCCGAGCTCCTCCCGTTTAAGTCACATTCTCCTGCAATACTACATGTTGCTTAGTTGTGCTGTTTCAGCACATCTCGAATTACGACTTTAACTAAAGAGCTCAATATGAAGACCCAAAAAACTGTTTCAAATGACACAACTCAAAAAGCACTTTCTCTAAAATCAGTCCTTATAGTTCTTTCTACTTTCATCATCATTGGCGTGTTAATCTGGGTCGAGATGAAATTTAATTAAAAAGGTCTTATGCACTTAGCCCCGCTCATTATTGATTTGGCCCTGATTCTTGGTATTGCCGGAATCATGAGCTTTATCTTTCAGAAGATTCGCCAACCAGTTGTGTTGGGTTACATCATCGCTGGTGTAATCGTGGGTCCATATACCCCACCTGCAAAACTGGTAATCGATATTCCGAGTATTCAAACTCTCGCTGAATTAGGCGTGATTTTTCTGATGTTTACACTGGGACTTGAATTCAGTTTCAGAAAACTCCTGAGCGTGGGACTAACTGCGGCCTTAGGTGCCGGCTTCGAAGTACTCTTCTTTCTGTTTGTAGGATTTGGTCTTGGACAATGGTTAGGCTGGTCTTCGATGGACAGTCTTTTCCTAGGTGCGATGCTATCAGTTTCATCAACTACGATCATTATTAAGGCCCTGGAAGAACTCAAATTAAAGAACCATCGATTTGCGAGTTTGATCTTCGGGATTTTAATTGTAGAGGATCTTATTGCGATCCTTCTACTTGTTGGTCTTACAACGGTTGCAACGACTCAAACCTTCTCAGTTGTCGCCCTTCTCTCTGCAGGTCTTAATCTTCTTCTTGTTGTAGGTAGCTGGTTCATCACTGGTTACTTTATTGTTCCTCGCCTTGTTTCCTATATCGGGAAGTCAGGTAATAAAGAAATGCTTACACTGGTGTCCATCGCTCTGTGCTTAGGGTTGGTGGTACTTGCTTCTCACTTAGGTTACTCAACCGCTCTGGGTGCCTTCATCATGGGTTCAATCCTCGCCGAAACTGATATTATCCATGAGATCGAAGAACTCATGGCACCACTTAAAGATCTTTTCGGTGCGATCTTCTTCGTTTCTATCGGAATGCTGATTGATCCCAAGATCATGTGGGAATATAAGGAAACTATCGCTCTCCTATGTCTTGTAACGATCTTTGGTAAGATTTTCTCGACCTCATTCGGTGCTTTGATTTCAGGTCAGTCTTTTAAAAACTCACTTCAAGTCGGTATGGGTCTTGCTCAGATTGGTGAGTTCTCATTCATCATCGCCTCACTTGGGGTGGGTCTAAATGCGATCAGTAACAAGCTTTACCCGATTGGGGTGGCGGTTTCTCTCGTAACAACTTTCACCACTCCATACATGATTAAGTATTCAGGTAAGATTGCTGACACGATTGAAGACAAGCTTCCCTGGAAACTTCGTAATAATCTTAACCGCTATATGGTATGGAGTGAATATCGCAAGACCGGCGGTTCAAAGAACAAAGATATTATTCTGATTATTGCTCGTTGGGCCCTTAACGGGATCATCGTGACTTTCATTTTCAACCTCGGTCTAACCACCATTGCTCCGCTTATTGAATCTAAGTGGTCTGCAGTCATTACCTGGTTTATTACTTTGGCAATCGCCTCGCCGTTTATTTGGGGCATGATTTTCACCTCAAAGAAAAACTATCTACGAATTCGCAAAGAGAAGAACTTCTTCAAGGCCATCATTGTTCTCTCTTTCCCGATTTTAACTGCTGTTTGGATTGGTTATTTAAGTACCAAGTACTTCTCACTTAGATACATTCTACCAGTAACGATTCTACTGATCATCGTTGTATACCTGTCGCTTTATCGAAAACTTGAGTCTTACTACAAGTGGTTTGAACGCACGTTCCTTGAAACATTTGAAGACAAGAAAACTGAAACAAAAACTCATGTACTAACGAACCTTGCTCCTTGGGACTCGCACTTAGTTAACATCGAAGTTCACCCGAACGCCAACTTGGTTAACAAGTCTCTTATGCAGGCACAGCTCAGAAATAAGTACGGTATTAACATCGTTGCCATTCAACGTGGAATGGAAACTATCATTGCTCCTAAGCCCCAGGAGGTTCTCCTTCCTCGGGATACCTTGATTGTATTAGGAACCGATGATCAACTAGATCAGGCCCGTCCTGATCTAGAGATCCCGGTAAATATTGCAAACAGGTTCTCTTCAAGCACTAATTATCGCTTGAAGCATATGAAACTTACTGCCAAATCTCCGGTGGTAGGTCTCACGATCAGACAATCAGGTATTCGTGAGAAATATCACGCTATGGTTGTGGGGATTGAGAGAGAACATGCTCGTATCATTAACCCTGATACTGATTTTGAATTGAAGATCAACGATACACTGTGGATCGTTGGTGAAAATTCAATGCTTGAAACTCTTCTAGGTGATTTTAGCTAGGTAATCTCAAGTTGTTTTAGCTGAGCGGCGACCTTGTCCATTAAATCCATCATGGTAAAAGGCTTCTGAATAAAACCTAGAACTCCTTCTGGATAAGGTTGAGCGAAAGGAACATCACAGAAGCCACTACAAAAAATAAAGTAGGGCGCATCACTTTGACTTTCTCGAATTCTTTTTAAAAGTTCAAGCCCACCGATACGTGGCATGACGAGATCACAAATCACTAAATCAATTTTTTCTTTTTCTAAGATTTCCAGAGCAGCGAGAGCACTTGCTGCTTTGAAGTGACGATATCCATAGTGCTCAAAGTACATGCCCATAACCGATAGCAATTCAGGTTGGTCATCAACGATGAGAATAACTGCGCGCTGTTTGATTTCCATGTTGGGCTTATAACAAGGAATTTCAACAGCAGTCCAATGACTTCTTTTCTAATTTTTCTTAATACTCACCACTTACAACCATTCTTCTTCATATAGCTGAGAATTCTAAAGATCTCATCGACTGAGGCCACAGCGCTACCGGCTTGATAGAGCTTCTTGTCTTCAGCTGAAGGCTCCATGAAAAAATTGTAGCTGGACTTATGGCCCTCTTTGGCCAGGTTTGCCAATCCTTCGAAGACATCTTCCCAGTCAGGCTTTGCTGATCGAGCATTCTTCATGAGGTCTTCGTAAGTTTCATTTTGATTTTGACTCTTAAATTCACATTTCACAGTTCGCTTGATTTTCTCATTCTCATCCGCGAAGTATTCAATCTCCATAACATCTTTGACGGGCTGAACTCTTAAGACTTGCCCATCAACTTTGAATCCCACCAACCCCCAATCCAGCATTGGGAACTCATCTAGGGCCTTTTTGGTTTTTGATTCTTTGATGACCAGATCTTCAGTCATGATAAGATCACCCTCTTTTTGCATGCCTCCACCTTCAATCATAAGACCTTTAATTGCAGGAATTAGGGCAAAATCACCTTTCAATAATTCATCTTCGGACTGGGCCACTTTCTCTGGAACAGGGCCAGTTTTCTTGGCATCCTGACAGCCAATTACAAGCAGCAAGGTAAACAAAAAGAAATATTTCATAGGGTTCTCCTATTCAAAATTATAGGTATTAGGCGGGGTTACCTCAAGAGCGCTCACTCAAGTTTTTTAAAATTTAAGGTATGGACACCCACCTCCCCTAAAATAGGAGGAATGAACATCATTGAAGTTAAAAACCTATCTATGGCATTTGGCGCTAACAAGGTCCTGGAAGACATCTCTTTCAATATTAAGAAAGGTTCGTTCACTGCACTGCTAGGGCAAAATGGATCCGGCAAGTCTACCATCTTGAACCTACTGATGGGGCAATTGAAACTATCTAAGGGTGAATGCGAGCTATTCGGACAAGATATTAAAAAAGATCCTTATGAACTTAAAAATAAGATTGGTCTTGTTACCGAGAAGATCCGCTTTGATTATCCAGAAACCATCCACAAATTCATGGCCGAATACGCCAAGCTCTTTAATCATTTTGATCTAGAGTACTTTTACAAACTAGCTCAAGATGTGAAGCTTGATCTTAGTAAGCAATTTGGTTCCTACTCCAGAGGTCAGAAGATGCAGATTGTCTTGATGTCTGCTCTCGCTCAAAAACCAGAATTACTACTTATTGACGAAGTCACTGCCGTTTTAGATGCCTATACCAGAAACTACTTCATAACATTATTAAGACAATTTACATCTCAAGGCGGGACAGTGATCATCACGACAAACATCGTGACAGAGGTTCAGTTCTATTGCTCAGACGTAATTTTCTTAAACAATAAGAAAATCAAATTCCAAACCGAGCTGGCCCAGATTAAATCTGATTTTAAAAAAATTAGAATCAAAGATGGAACCCATCCGGTGCTTCAGAAGAAAGATTGTATCTGGGCCGGGATTAATAGTGATGGTTCCCAGACATACCTTGTTTCCAAGGAAACTTTTAAATCATTAGATTTGAATGGCATCCATGAAGACAAGCGATCAATTACGCTGGAAGACCTTTATATCTATCACAGTCAGAGTGAAGAGCTATGAAAATACTTCATTTTTTTCTACCGAGAATATTCAAACTGATCCTGATGTATTTTCTGGCAGCAGTCGTTCTTTCATCAGTTCTTGCTTACCTTATGCCAAACTCAAGTTTTCTTCCGATCTTCATCATGTATCTCATATTCCCCATGCTCTCCTCTGTTTCACCCTCTATTACAGTTTCCGGGAATATTCATTGGTTGTTGATGACACCACATAAGAAGAGTCATCTTATCCTGATCAACGCGGCAGTAAATTCTATTAAGACGCTCCTGACTTTGAGTCTCCTTGGTCTGTATACGACAATCGTTTTCTGGAAAGAAGTCAAAGAGACCTGGGATGATTTCTTCATCCCATCGCCATCGGGAATGCCAGAACAATTCCTTCCTTCCGGATTCTTACTCGCGGCCCTTGTATTAGTAGCAGTCTTGATCGTCTTTCACTTTGGTATCTTCTCTTTTGATCAGAATAAACTGCAGGAAGCTCGTCAGTATAAAACGAGCGCAGAACGTAATAAACATTTCGCTTACATTTTTGGCGGATTAATAGGCGGGTCTATACTCATTCACTATACAGGAACTCTCCTGGATGCAGTTTCAGGTTATGTACCTTTTAACGTCCTGGGACCGTTTTTTTTAAGTCTCTTCATCACTATCTCTATCCTTGGGACCCTTGAAACGCTAAAAAGTTATTACTCTAGAAAGAAACTGGCCTTTATTGGGTTAATCATTTTTATGATCACCACGGTCTCGCTTTTTACGGTTTCGTTTCATCATTTAGAAAACTCTGAAGTTGGTCTCTCTACACGAATTTCAGATATGGATAACTCAGGGATCTATGCTAAAAACTACCAAGATGAGATCACCCAAGAGCTGACTCAAGCAAAAGCAACTGTCTTACGCGAAGGTGATATAAATGTATTATTCGCTAAATCAGGACCAACTCTAAAGTTAGTTTATCAGCAGTGGGATCAGGACTGTAAAAGCAAAAGTAACTATAGCTGTCGTCTGGCCTTTTATGCAGAAGCTCTCGCTTCAAAAGATGCAACCCCCACTCGCTTGAGACTTTCATGTCCAAATGATATTGAGAGTTGCTTTTTAGGGTATAGAAAAACGAAGTTTAATAAGGCAGAACAGGTTTACTATCGGGACAATATTCTCAAATATTGTGATGCCCCCTATAATTCCAAACTAGAGTCATGCAAGAAATTTATCAGCAAAACGAATTAATGATCGTTATAGAAGTCCTTCGCCTTCTTAACCAGGTCCTTTAAGAAAGGTCTCATACGCACTCTGACCTCCTTACTCGTGGCCTCTAGTAATTGGGCATTGTCGCCTTGAATATAAATCAATTGCTGAGAACGTTCACACCAGCGAATGCTCTCGGTATCGTTCACACTCATCGTAATATCAGGAATGCCATCACGAAACATCAGGCTAAGTAAGCGAATATCTCTTTGAGCTTCATTGGCCTTTACCGTGAGTTCTTTGTCCTCTCTGATCCTGGCCTTTTTCATATCAAACAGTTCTACCAATTCATTTGATAGAGAATCTGTCATTTCACTGCTCTTCTGTTGTTCTGCCATAAGTTCCTCCTAATAAAACCTTCGAGGATTACTTTTTGCCACAGAGAATTTTTTGAATCATGCTAGGAAAGATATGCCGAAACAAAAAGCTCTGATCAATAGACAGGTGAAGTACTAGAAATTCTCCAATACTCCTAAAAAGTGCAATGAGTATGGATTGTGGAAAATGGGCCTCCACAGTTTCATTCCAATCGTAAAAAACTTTTTTTACTGCCCAGGAATGCTCAGTTTAACTCATTGAAAAGATTTAGGCCGATTGGATTAAAGCCCAAATTATCAATAGGATACATCCATAAACCCGACCCGATTATATTAGTATAGGTTTTGCTGACATATTCCGATACGCCATAGGTAAAGGTAGGAACCTTGATTAAACTTATCGCCGCACTAGTATTCCTGTGCTCGTTTACGAGCTGGTCTCAGACCAGCACCGGTCGACACGCGTGGAAGGTGACTAATAAGTACGGGAAGGTACAACTCCTGACTGGATACCAGGTCTTCTATAATGAGCTGTCTCAAAAAGAAGCGGCCACATACGAAGAATGGAAACTCAGACAAACAACGATGTGGCAGTTTCTTATAAATGAGGCCTGGGCCACTGAAGGCATGAACTGTATTTATGCGGGTTGGCCTTCAAAGCGTGTAAGCAATCTGTGTTCTTCTCCTGGTCGAAATAATCCCGATTATGACAACGGACCTTGCTCATCAAATCAGATGCATTGTCAGCCAATGATGTTCGGTAAGGGTCTTTGTGTACCTACGGGAACTCAACAACAGAGAAGTCTAGCTTTCTCAAACTGTACAAAGAAATTCGCGGCCTCTAAAAAAACCATGGAAGACGTGGTGAATGAAGTGAAGGCCGATAATAAAGAGGCCCAACTCCTCGAGCTCATGGATTTCGCGGACAAGATTTGTACTGAAGGAAAACAGGCCTCAACTCCTATGTGTACTCGCTTGAAGGCAACTGTTGGGAAGCTTCGTCACTTTGATGTGAAACCAAAAGAAGAAAAGAAGCCTGAAACAAAACCTGAAGAAACTAAGCCAGATGAGAAAAAGCCCGAAGAAACAAAACCAGACGAAACAGAAATTGTTGTAAAAACTGAGCCTATTGTTGTGATTGATGGCGAGAAAGTGATTGATGAAGAGCAGAAGAAAGTTCTCATTGAGTCAGTTGAGCTGGTTAATAAAGGTATTGTCGAAATTAAAGAAGAAGTTTCAATCATTGATTGTCCTCCGGAGACAAAGGGAAAACCTTTTGATCGTGAGGAACCTCGTCCGATTAAACTTGAATATACGACTTCACGTCCAGGTTCAGATAAAGCTTGGGACATGACCTATATGAAAGATCAAAACGAATCTGATCTTCGTCCGACAGGCTTCGTTCTCTCAAACGTGGGCCCGAATAAAATTGCCGGCACTCCGCTTGATCCAGAAGAAAAAGTTATGCGTGAATGGCGTTTCGTGAGTGAGGATAATTCTCAACAAGAGACTTATCTTTGGGTCACAGATGATGCTGGTTCAGGAAGACTTTCTCAACTCATGGAATCAGTAGTGATGCTTATCCCAAGAAGAATGAAACCAGACGTTGCAGTGATCAATGGTGACGTCCATGTGACTCTCGCGACGGGTGAGAAAGTGGTCTTTGATAAAGAAACGAAAGAAGTAAAGGCCGGCGTAATTAAAGAAAGACCAGTGGATTTAAATCCTGATCGCTTTCAGCGTAAGCCAGCCCCTCTTGATTATGCAGGTTCCGGCATCAGCATCCGAGTAGATCGTCGAGGTGAAGACCCTCGCTTGATCAAAGGTAATGCCGTTATTACCCAAAATGGTAAGAAGTGCGAAGTTCCGGCCGGACAACTCTGGGGTGGAGACACATCATTCCGTTACAAGAACGATAACGATCTGGTGAATTTCCTCAACCGTAAGTGCGGAAATAAGTTCAGTATCTAGGATTCAATTTCTCTTCTGTATGATCTAAATGCATTCAACTGATCTATTAAATGCAGGATGATTGGTATCGCCTCATCATTCACGCCAAATTCATTTTTAAGCTCCACAATGAGTTTTATACGTGCCACATCTTCATCATCGAATACACTGTGTTCGCGATCGATGGGATGAAGCCACTCCTCTTCAATGAAGTGCAGAATGATCTCCTGAGAGGTTCCGCACATAACACATACTTCTTCTATGCGACGTCTGAGCTTCATACCGATGTCCTTGGATCGTAAGCAAATTTTTCGGCCAATGGCTTGATCGCCTCGACCAACTCAGGAGATGGATGCTTAGGGACAACTACTTTAAGTGCCACCAGAAGATTTCCACGTGACTCTCCACTGCCCGCACCTTTTCCTTTCACTCTCATTTTCGTACCACTTGAACTTCCAGACGGAACTTTTAACATGACAGTGCCATCCAGAGTTTTGACTGGTACTTCACCACCTACTAATGCCTCAAACAGACTGATTGCGACCTCGGTTTCAATGTCTTTGCCAGAGCGCTTGAAACCTTCTTTGGGTTTTATTTTGATTTCTAAATATAAATCACCCGCAGGAGCATTTCCCATTCCGGGACTACCCTGACCGGTGAAGCGAAGTTTTTTTCCTTCTTCAATTCCTGCAGGGATTTTTACCTGCAACTTTTTTCCATTCGGTAATGTGATAATTCTTTCAGCCCCCAAAGCGGCCTCTTCAAATTCAACTTCAATTTGAAAGAGTTGATCTTCACCCGGAAAACCTCCGCGCGCCTGACCTCTTTGACCGCGCTTTCCTCTTGAACCAAACAATGCTTCAAAAAGATCTTCGTCACCCATATCGTCCTGAAACGAATACGTGTAACGTCCACCATCGCTTCCCTCTTGGGTGTTATAATAAAATGGTCCGCGTCTTTGCTTAAAGGCCTCCTCATATCTCGCTTGTTCATGCTCCTGAGTTTCGCCTCGATCAAACTTTGCTTTTGCTTCAGGAGTTCCGATTAAATCAAAAGCGTGTGAGGCCTCTTTAAATTTTTTTTCAGCTTCTTTGTTTCCTGGATTCAAATCAGGATGATGTTTTTTAGCGAGAGCGCGATAGGCCTTTTTTATTTCATCTTGAGTGGCAGTTTTAGAGACACCCAAGGCCGCATATGGATCAAACATGGGATTTCCTCCACTTGCATTTTCAGATTGCTCAGAGAGCAATGACACGACCTAGATTGTCACAAATTAATCCATATTAACGTCTTAGAGCTGTTTCCCTATCAAAGAATAAGGACTATACTCGACTCATGTATTCTATTCTCCTACTTGTAATCTCAGTTTTTGGTGGATTTCTTGGTGCTCTGTTAGGTCTAGGAGGCGGTGTTATTGTTGTTTCAGCTCTGACACTTTTCTTCGGAGTTGATATTCGTTACGCCATTGCCGCCAGTCTTATTTCCATCATCGCAACTTCCTCTGGGGCCGCTGCAAGTTTCTTGAAAGATCATCTAACGAATTTACGTCTGGCAGTTCTTTTAGAGGTTGGTACTGTTTTCGGAGCGATTGCAGGTTTTTTTATTTCTTCTTACATTCAATCAAAGTGGCTCTTCTTTTTATTTGGTGGCTTCCTTCTCTTCTCGGCCATCTCAATGCTGAAGAAAAAAGGAGATTCTCGAGCTGAAGTGAATCATCCATGGTCAGAGAAATTAAACTTGGGTGGAAAATTTAACAATGAAGTTGGCGAACTTGTTCATTATCATGTAGCAAACGTTCCGCTTGGACTATTTGTTATGTTCTTCGCTGGAATTTTCTCCGCACTACTTGGTATCGGAAGCGGTATCTTCAAAGTGATGGCAATGGATGGAGCGATGAAAATTCCGATGAAAATTTCATCAGCAACTTCTAACTTCATGATTGGTGTGACCGCAACTGCAAGTGCCGGCGCTTATCTCATGAAAGGTGATATTCGTCCGGAAATTGCTTGTCCAGTTTCTCTTGGAATTATTATTGGTTCATTTGTTGGTGCTAGAGTCATGCCGAAAATGCCGGCCGATAAGATCAGAAAAATCTTTGTTGTTGTACTTGTTGCAGTGGCAATTCAGATGGTGATGAAAGGATTTAAAGCATGAACGAAATTGAATCATTAGAACTTAAAATTTCTAAATTTCTTCGTGTCGGTGTTTTAGTTGCCGCTGCCTTCATGTTCGTAGGTTGGATGATGCAATTTAAACTAACGGCGAATCCATTCTTTAACTTCTCTACTTACGATCAGATTCCATTCATGGACATGATTCAACATCATATTATGCGCAAGAATTATGGTGCGCTCATTTCTTATTTCGGTCTCATTGTACTCATTAGTCTTCCACTGATTCGCGTAACACTAACTGGATTTCTATTCTTGAAACAAAAAGAATATGTTCTGGCCGGTGTCGCCTTCTTGGTTTTGTTTGGTCTTATTATCAGCTTTGTTTTCGGATTCGAGCACTAAAGCCCAATCATCATTCGCCAGTTCTTAGGCTTCTCTTTTAGACCGTACTTAAAGTCCGGACGGATTTTTTTAGGATCAACATAGCTTCCAAAGAGTCGGTCCCAAAACGTAAATACGTTTCCGAAATTCTTATTCTGAGTTCCCATCTGTGAATGATGGGGATGATGAAAGTCTGGAGTTACAAACACCCAATGAAGTGGCATCCACTTAGGAAGAGCTAGATTAGAATGAGTGAAGAGGTTTGATACCGCTCCTACCCCAAATCCAATTCCAAGCTCCAGTGGAGTGAATTTGAAAATATAAAACCCTACTAAGACTTGAGGGAACGCATAGATAAATGCATGCATGAAGCTAGTTCTAAAACCCGAGAACCAATAGAGGGCCTCTGCAGAATGATGCCACTGATGAGTTCTCCAGAGAAAACCACCTTTATGCATAAAGCGATGAATCCAATACAGCATGAAATCTGAAATAAGATGGGCACCGATAAGCTTCAAGAAAAAGGGCCATGTCAAAGTTGCTTCTAAAAGACCCAACGTTTTAAATCCAATCGAATCATAAAAAAATGGAACCACAAAACGAGAGAAGTTCACACTTATCGCGAGAAACACAAACGCCAGAATATCAGTTTTCAAATGCGCCTTAGCATCCAGAGTTGCATGCTTTGGTGCCAACCTCTCCATGACAAAAAAGAACAGGGCAAATGCCACAAGGATGATGGTTTCGATGTCTTGGTATTTCAGTGCTTCCATATACCTAAATTCTAGCCGCGACTGAATCCTTGCGAAGTGTGGAAAAACTGTCCCGGTCCCATGTAGGGGCATTCTTTGATAAACTGATAAGGACAGGAGGAAAGCATGAGGCTTTCAGGACTTCTTTGTTTAATCATTTTAGCTGGTTGCGCTCAAAAAGCCGTAAAGACCCCGGCCGCACCTGCACCCTCTCCTTACGCTTCGGCCTCGATGGCCAAAGGAAAAATCACTGCCTCCGCTGTTAAAACCATCACTGACCAAGATATTTGCATCGTCATCACTCTCCACTCCAAGGGAACTCGATCTGAAGCAGTTCAGCCTTTTAACTGGATGGCGGCAGTAGTGGACCAAAAATCTCAGTATCATCTATTAACCATCAATCAACGTGACCCGGCCTCTGTTCCAGTTGGAAAAAAGAGAACCTGGAGTCACACTCTTCGAACCTGTGCATCTCGCGCGCGCATGCAAGATGTGAAAAGATTAGTTTTGACTCCTAAGGAGCTCCCCTTTAAAAATGAGGAAGAACTTCAACTAAATTGGAACTAATGGAAGAACGCGCATCAACTCACTCAATCCCACTAGGTTATTTACTTTGGATTTTCGGTTTCACAGGATCTCATCGTTTCTATTACGGCAAGACTTGGACTGGAATTTTATACTACTGTACATTTGGTTTACTGGGCGTAGGTTGGATCATCGATTTCTTTCTCATTCCAGGTATGGAGCGTGAATCTAATCGCAAATTCGCACCCGGACGCTATGACTACAGTGTGGCATGGCTACTTCTCACCTTCTTAGGGATTTTCGGTGTTCACCGGTTTTACCTTGGAAAATGGGTCTCAGGAATTATCTGGCTCTGTACAGGTGGACTCTTGGGAGTTGGCTGGGTCTATGATTTTATCAACATGAACGAAATAGTTAACGAACAAAATTTACTGAAATAAAAAAGGGCCCGTTTATTTCGGGCCCTTCTTATTTTAAGCATTCTTTGCTTTCTTACGATTACTCCAGATAGACAGAAGTACCGAACCAAGAAGTACCGTGAAAATCACGGCCATGGTTACGGCCACTGGCATATGGAACCAGTGGATGATGAGCATCTTCGCTCCAATGAACATCAGGATAAGGGCAAGACCATACTTTAAGTAATGGAACATGTCCGCAAAGCCTTTCAAAGCAAAGTATAGAGAACGAAGTCCCAGGATCGCAAATACGTTAGACGTAAACACCAGGAACGGATCATTCGTAATACCAATAATTGCCGGGATTGAATCAATCGCGAACACTAGATCCGAAAACTCTACGAAGATCAATGTAATGAAAAGCGGAGTAATCATCCAAGCTCCGTTGAGCTTCACGAAGAACTTATCATCATGGAAGTGTGGAGTCGTCGGGAAGATTTTCTTCGTCCAGTTAATCACCCAGCTCTTCTCAAGATCATGATCGTCGGCATGAGGCATAAGCATCTTGATTCCAGAGTAAACCAGGAACGCACCGAAGATGTAGATGACCCATTCGAACTTGGTAAGGATCGCAATACCCGCCCAAATAAAGAAGGCGCGCATAATAAGAGCACCTAAGATACCGTAGAATAGGACCTTATGTTGGTACTGATTCGGAATTTTAAAGAATCCGAAGATCAACAAGAACACAAAGAGGTTGTCCACGGACAGAGACTTCTCAATGACGTAACCGGTGAGGAACAACATAAAATCTTCCTGGCCACGCCAGTAAAGAATGATGACCGCAAAGGCCAGCGCGAGTGCAATCCAGACACCTGACCAGATGATGGATTCTTTAAACCCGACAGTGTGGGACTTCTTGTGGAAGACCCCTAGATCCAGGAGAAGCACGAGTAGAATAAAGATAACAAATCCTACCCAGACAGCGAGAGACGTTTCATGATACATAATTTTTCCTCAAACGATTTGTTACTCTATATTCTATTAAGCAGCCAAATAAATTGGACATAAAAATGTGCTGCAGCATCAGTTTCAAAGGCCAGCAGACAACATACAACAGCTTGCTTTCAGCGCAAATTCACTTATTATGAAGGTGTTATTAACCTTGGATTAAGAATGAGTGCTCGTCTTGTCAGTGCCTTAGAGGAAGTTCGCGATTTACCCCAGATAACTTTGGGCAAAATCGTTGAACACGTTGAAGGTGAAGCACTTCTGATCCTCTGCTTAGTGGCAATCCTTCCCTTCATGCAGCCCATCCCGATTCCAGGTCTTTCAAGTGTTCTGGGGCTGATTGTTCTTCTTCAAGGAATCGGACTCATGTTTTGGAGCAGGCCTCTTTTGACTAAGAAGTTAAGAGAAGTGAACATCACTCACGAGAAGTTTGAGATGATCTATAAGGCGGCGGTAAAGTTTAGCCGTTTTACTTCAAAGATCTCCGCCTACAAACATCCTATTACGAATACTCGAGTGAGCCACATTATCTGTGGTCTGGCGATCACACTTTCGGCCGCCTTTCTTTCTTTGCCATTACCGATTCCCTTCTCGAATCTCATTCCGGCATTAAGCATTTTTATGATCTGTGTGGGACTTTTGGAGGAAGATATTATTCTGATTCTGATCGGCCACGGCATCACCATCACGGTTATGTGGATGGCGATGCTTTCGTATGCCTTACTTAAAGAACAAATTCAAAACTGGCTTTAGTGAGCGTCATCTAGTGAGCAACCTGTGTTGCCGCTAAGAGAGATTGTCTCTTCTTTGATTTCGATTGGCTTCTTCGCCTTATCATCGCAATCTTCTTCTTTCTTTTGAGACTTAGCTGTTTCTTTTTTTGCAGCTTCCATTTCTTTTTGAACAGGTGCCGCTCTCTTCGTAGCAGTTGGGGCAGCATAAACAGCAGATGAAGCGACAAGAGCTAGAACGATAAAGAATTTCATGATTACTCCTTACTATAATTTACGGCCTTGAAGCTCATAAAGGCCCGGTACCAGGTACGAGGGAGCATTCCAAGGATACGAACAATGGTTGCGAAGAAAAATGGAAATGCATAGACCATTTTCTTTTTCTCAATGGCATGTGCGATTTTTTCAGCGGCCTTTGGCGCTGACATAATAAACGGCATTTTGTGGTGATTTGATTGAGTAAGTGGTGTGTCCACAAAACCCGGACAGATCGAGGTTACATTGATGCCGAACTGACGAAGATCCAGATGCAGAGACTCGCAATACTTCTGAACTGCTGCCTTTGTAGCACTGTAAGCGGAAACACCAGGAAGACCGTTGTAACCGGCGATGGAAGAGATCGCCACCAGCTGGCCTTTGCTTCTTGGGACCATTACGTCCAGAGCGGCTTCAAAGGCATACATAACACCCAGAAAGTTCACATGGACCATTTTATAGCTCCAATCGAAATCCGGGATTTTAGTCTTAAATTTATAGCCGATTCCGGCATTGGCGATGAGGAGATCCAGGCCAATAGACTTAGAAAAGTCCGCAATGGCGGCCTTTAATTCAGCTCGATTAGCGACGTCCACCTGATAAAAGGCGATTTGGTCCTTCTCAGTCTGAAAGTTATCATCGAATTTTGTTTTATCTCGACCGCAAACCCCGACTTTCCAGCCCTTTTTGGCGTAAAGTTTGGCGAGCTCCATGCCCATTCCGGTGGTTCCGCCGGTGATGAAAACAGCTTTCATTTAAAATCCTTTTTAAGTCTCAAAATTCTAGCACGATTTGGGATTCCCAACTACGATGCCGCACCTCAAAAAAAGATTTTTTGAGTATTTATCCTTGACGAGAACACGCCGGGTCTTTATATTTGTTGAACATTCTGGGGGAGTAGTTAAGTTGGTTATAACGTCTGCCTGTCACGCAGAAGGCCGCGGGTTCGAGTCCCGTCTCTCCCGCCATCTTTATTTCAGAATTAAATCAAAGGTCATCGAAAGATGACCTTTTTTTTTGCCTACGAATTTCTTTTACTTAAGTTGAACTCTTACCCCAAGCTAGCATAAAAAGACTCAAAAACTATCCTTGAGGAATATATATGAGAACGCTTTTGGTTTCTGCACTTTTACTCATCTCTTCGACAACATTTGCCAAGGGCAGATGCCTGGATGACTTTAGAGAAATGGAAGACCTTTCCCAGGTAATGATTAATCAGAACATCCCTAAAACATTGCGGGAACTATCTCTCATCAGCTCATTACATCAGTTGAATCAGAATTTTAAGAAGGCCTATGATGCAGTTGATATGAAACAGAAGATCAACCTTCTACATCAATGGAGAAATGAGACTCTGAATTACAAATCTCAGACCTTAAATACTTGGATCGAATTTCAAAGAGAATCCAATTACATTGGTCACGTGGCCAGTAATGTTTTTTTCTGCCTTGATGATAATCACGCTGGAGTTTGTAAAACAGCAGTCGAGGATGTTTCCGTTCAACAAACCAAAATAAACAAACAATATTTCGAATTAATGAGAGGCATTCTCGGTGCGTATGATTCTCTTGATAACTTCTTTCAGAGGGCAATTGAAACTTTATCCAAGGGTGAAGAGGTCAATGAGTCAGAATTTTTGAATTCATTAAAAAAAATTGAAGATATGGGCAATTTGCATTCTTCTTATTGGAATGCACGTCCAAGCCTCTCTACGCAATTAACGAATGCCGTAACTGGTGCAAAAAGTTGCCTGACAGAAAACTAAATTATAATAAGGGCCATCGAATGGTGGCCCTTATTATAATTTTTCTTAATCGCAAATTTACAATATCTAATCTTAAGAGCTCGGAAGTTTTTTCCTATATCTAATTCGCCTCTAATACTCTTTAAAATGAAATTTTCATTCATTCCTAAATTTAAATTTAGGAATATCAAATATCAAGCTTCAGAAAACGCCACACTTGCCCACTTCAATTATTCAGACAAAATATAAGAAATAAATTGAATGAGGTTTTAATGTCTCTGAAGTTAATAATGATCCCATTGATGGCCCTCTTTCTGCTAATAAGTTGTAACAAAAAAGACGATGATGATGGAATGTCATGCTCCTTTTATGAAGAACACTTTGGTGGAATTTATTCAGCAACTTTTGTACCTGGCGAGAAGGCCGCTCAGCGTTTCAAGCTTACAAGGAGTACAGCTCTCACCAAAATTACTCTTGAAATGGATTTACTTACTTCTCAAAGCATAACAATGTCTGTTCACCAGGGAGGAAATGGAAGTCCTACAGGATCAACAAGGGTTGCCCAATCTACAATCGTTTCCAGTTCAGTCAGTAATACAGGAAAAGTAAGTTTTAACTTTAATGGAAGCAGACTTTCATCTGGCACCGACTATTATTTAATCCTTGAGAGCACTGGGGGAAATTTTGAAATGACGATGCAGTATCGATCTTTCTTCGACATTTATGGTGAAGTCTGGGAATACAGTTCTTCAACTTGGAATGATGACCCCGATTATGACTTCTCATTCTCGATGAATGGAGGTTGTTGATTAGGAATATAATCTTTCAAACGAAAGCTTGTCCCAATACCCTCTCTGCAGTTTAATCTTCCCATCGAGGATGTGAAAGAACCCACATCCTCTGAACCCCTTCGGATCCTTCCATTCTAGAATCGCCCACTCTCCATCTGAAAAAATATTCTCCACAATACAAACCATCTCAGCAGAACCAAACTCTCTTAAAAACATCTGACGAATATTTTCTTTACCCTCAACGGGAGTCAGTGCCACTTGATGATTGATAGCGTCTTGGTGATAAAGCTCAGCGATACCATTCGCATCGGCCTTATTGAAAAGTTCTAACCACTTTAAAAGTACTTCTTTTGGAGTCTGCATTATTCACCTCGTCGCTTCTTTACATCAGAAGTCACAACTGATTTATTTACCCTATGAAAAACGCCATCGCCTTCCTAAAAAAACTTAAAAAGAACAACAAGACTGAATGGATGCATGCTCACAAGGATGAATATCTTGTGGCCAAGAAAGAGTTTGAATTTCTGGTTCAGGAAATTATCGCACGCATCAGTGAATGGGACTCGCGCCTTCCCTTCCTAGAGCCCAAAAACTGCACTTTCAGAATTAATCGCGACATCCGTTTCAGCGACGATAAGCGACCTTATAAGACCCATATGGGTGCTTACTTCTCATACGGTGGTAAAAAGAGTGATCTTCCTGGCTACTACCTTCACGTAGCACCAGAAGAGGTTTTCGTAGCTGGCGGTGTATGGATGCCTGAGGCCCCAAGCCTTTTAAAGCTTCGACGTCATATTATGAATTCAGGTGATGATTTAGAGGCCATATTGAAGGATAAGGCCTTTAAAAAGACCTTCGGATCTCTAGGCATGGACAGTGCTCTTACTCGTCCGCCTAAGGGCTTTTCAGCGGACACTCCTCATATCGATCTAATTAAGCTTAAAAGCTTTGTGGTGACGAAGAAGCTAGATGTAAGTGATGTGATGAAACCGGGATTTGGAAAGCTGGTAGATAAGAATTTTAAATTGATGAAGCCATTGAACGATTTCTTGTACGAGGGATCAGTATAGGGGCCCTATGCGGCCCACATTCTACGATTCATCTAAGTATTTTTTGAAACCCAAAAAAGCTATTAAGGCCAGTGCAGTCGTTCCTACGGCGGCATACATATTACCCGTTAAATTTCCCGCTGTAGCAATTCCAAAAGCGGCAAACGCAGAATAAGTTCCAATCGCCGCGGAACCATCTGCTGAAGCTAAATTCATAGCTGCTACTTTTGTCTTTGTTACTTTATTCGACATACGTACCTCCATGGGAAGTCCTAAGAGTAAGTCCAAAAGAAGGATTTATTTCAAAAGAAATAACAAAAAGAGACAATTCAATAGGATACAGTTTTTTGTTTAGAAAACAGATACTTCCATAAGTATTGGAAGTTAGAAAAGAGCCACATATCAGTGGCTCTATAAGACTCTTCCGAAGATCATGAACCCCAAGGCCAGGGTCTCGTTACGAATGTTTCTTTCATCCATTGCTCGAAGATAAGGCATGAAAGTCCAGTGATGAATGGGACTAACACCTACTCCTGCGGTGATGTAAGAGTGATAGCGCTTAAAGAAATTGGCATCACGATGTTTAGCATTCGAACTATCATGGGGGGTTAAGTGCTGCATATCGATTTCATAACCAATCTGAGAACTCCAACGGTCTGTAAAACTATAGCTCATGATCGAGCGCAGATTGAAACGATAGCGTTCGATAGTCGATTCAGGTTTGAAGTCATAATAAGTAAAACTCGACCAATGAAGAAGGCGCCAATTATCAGAGAGCGCCCAGTTTAACCAGTTCGTGAAAACATAAAAATGATCGACCTTCTCATTGTCTCTTGTCTTCACACTCCAGGCCTGACGGTAGGTCGTCGAGATGCCATAATCCAGAGACTGGTTCTTCACAATCGTTCGATAAAAACCAAGATCCCAATCATCCATCATCATTGTGTGATGATCTTGCTCAGGTCTTAGATCTCCAGGATCACCCATTGCCGTCACAAATCTTGGAACAATGAAGAGATCATTTTGTCCCACGAGATTAATACGAGAGTTAAAAGAGTGATACATTGCCACTGGCTCTCGGTTCTTCGTTCCTTGATCTGAGATTTCATTGTCGTCCCACTTCTTTATCGAGGGACCTGTTGCAAAGTTCATGTAACCGATTTTCATTCGAGAACGAAGTCTTTCCCATGAAGGAAAATTGAAATCAATTGTGGAAGTCGATTGTGCCCAAAGATTTGTGGTCACAAAAAAGAGAAGTAAAAAAAATTTCATGTGAGAGTTTCCCGCTGTAGGTTTCCCCCTTCTATCGAGGAAAAATAATTTCAGAAACATTTTTTTTTACGAATGAAACTTTCACATGAAAACTTAACGAGAGTGGAATGTTTGTGAAAAAAACTTAATTGCAGGATTAAAATAAAACCATACAAACTCTTCTCCCCATCACTGCTCTATACTTTTCCGGAATTCCCTTGTCCTTAGAACTCTAAATTTCTCTTAAGTCTTACAGGGCCTATTTCAGTCTTTCTACTGAAGAGTGTCCCTCTAATTTTTAAGTTTTTCTTAGCAACTTCCCAACTTCTGCCCGATTTTGAACTCCTTAAGGATTTCTTTAGGTGGTTTTAAAAAACTTACACACCACCTTCCATCAAAAAAAACGCTATAATCCTGCGCATGAATCCCAGAGATTTAGAACTTCGAAACTTACTTCGTAAGGAAGTAACTTATAAATGTACGCAAAGTTCGACTGCATTTGCCGTCTGGGCGATCTTTATTTTCTTCTACTGCTTTGGCTGCACTAAATATGAACTGATCATCAAGCTTTCGATGATTGTTGTCTTCACTGTCTCAATTCTGCGTTTAATGCTGGCCAAGAAAATTAATAAAATTGGCCATGTGAGCGCTCAACACTGGCGCTACATGATCTTCTACGTTTGGATGAATGCACTCGGATGGTCTTTGGCCTTCAACTTCGCCTCATACGAATTGAAACTAAGTGGAATTCATTTTATTGCTGCAACCACGATGCTTGCCGGTTTTGTGGCGGCATCACTGGTAAGTCTTGCCTACGACGCTCTTTTATTTTTACCATTTCAGGGCATTTTATTACTTCCTCAATTGGGAGTAATCGCGGTGCTTTATTATAGTGGCAAACAGGTCGATGCACTTCCCTTGATTCCAATCTACATCATGTACTTCTTGTACCAATTGAGACAATTTAAAGACTACAATTCCCACATAAAGCAAAGACTGAACTACCAACTAGATCTTGAGCACTCTAACCAAGAGTTACAAAGAAGCCAGGATGCGCTTATTTCTCAGACCACAAAACTAGTTCATACTTCTCGACTTGCGGCGCTGGGTGAAATGTCAGCAGGTATTGCCCACGAAGTGAATAATCCTCTCGCGATTATTTCCGGCAGCATTCAGCAGATTGAAAAATTAGTATCACGTGGAAAATTTGATCCTGAAACCATTCTAAGGCTTTCGGCCAAGTCACAAACGTCGATTGATCGCGTGACTAAAATTATTAAAGGTCTAAGACACTTTTCTCAGCAATCAGATTCATTACCTAAAGTTGTGACTCCGATTCAAGATATCATTCACGATACAACCAGCTTTTGCAGTGAAATGCTAAGGGCCCGTTATATCAAGCTTCTCATTGATCCTATTCCAGACGTGGAGATTGAGTGCCATCCGATTCAAATTTCCCAGGTTCTTATTAATCTCATTAAGAACGCTGAGGACGCCTTAGAATCAGAGATTAATCCTGAAGAAAGATGGGTCAGAATTTCGTTCAGACAGGCCAATGAAGTCATCTTTATTCAGGTAAGTAATGGAGGTGCGGCCATTACGAAAGAAGTGGAATCTAAACTTTTCCAGCCGTTCTTCACTACGAAGGCCATTGGGAAAGGAACTGGTCTTGGTCTAAGTATTTCACATGGTCTTATGAGAGAGCATGGTGGAGATCTGGTCTTTGATTCACTAGCAGATAAAACGACATTTATTCTTCAGATACCTAGTTCAACTCACTAAGGCAGCCAGCAAACGCATTTTTATCCTGAAGTAATTCTCTTTGCTCACGCGACTTCTTAACATCTCCGCGTTTTTCATAACATTGAGTCACTTTATTCAACTGATTAATCTCAGTGCTAAGATCGGGACAACGAAATCGTTCTGGCACTGAAGCTCCATGAAGCTTCTCAAAACATTTTTGGTACATGGATGCAGATCCTATAAATCCAGGTCCCGCAGGCATGCAGGACAAAGTCGGGATCACAATTCCATCAATCACAAAATAGATGAGTCTAGATCTAGAGAGAGCAATCGTTGCCGTTGTATCCGAAGCGGTCAGACCAAACTCGGTTACTTTATGAGTTTTGAAGTTCGGTAAACTTCTGGCCGCCTCTTCACACTTACCTTGAGAAAGTAATGATTGAAACCTGGCCTCACTATGATGAGCGCAGGAACTTATCAGGATAAAGAGTAAATATATGTTTAAGGCCTTAGTCATAACAGGAATTGTTTCACACAAAATCAGCACATGAAAGTGCTATACTTTTTAATTTGTGGCGACTTCTCCCCTCATCATAAACAAGACGGCGGATTTCAAGTCAGATTCTTTACAGTTCACACAACGCCCTTTCTTCGGCATGGCATTCTTTCCTCTCACCGCACTCTTAACCAATACTTCGAGAGTTTTATTATTGGCGAGCCTTTCACCCCAGTCCTTACGGTCTCCAAACTTGGGCGACGAAACCATGATATTTGAAGGGGCATGGCAGGCCATACAATATTGCTTATAGACCTTCTCACCTTTGGTGAATACATCAGCAGGTTGAGAATCGATGAGATGGTTAATTTCGGTGGCCCCCGCAGAGGCCACGATTAAAAACATAAGAATCAAAGTTAAGAGTTTCATATTAGTCCTGGTATCCACCGAAGTAGTTTACTGGTGACCATTCAGGAATGGCACGCAGAACTTTAGGGCCGAAAGACTTGTAGTCACCTGAACCATGAACAATCTTCCCTTCAGTCACAGTCATTACAGACTGAATGTTTTTGATTCTTTCTTCAGGGATCTGGAAATAATCTTCCGAAAGAACCGCGAAATCTGCCACTTCTCCAACACTGATATCACCTTTAACCATTTCTTCTCTCGAAAACCAGGCCGCACCTTTAGTCATTAGATACAGTGCCTTTTCACGAGGAAGACCTTCCATATGCTTAAGTCCGCCCACTGTTTTACCACTTACTTTCCAGTACATCGAAACCCATGGATTAAAAGAAGAAACTCGAGTTGCATCAGTACCAGATCCAAGTGGGATACCTAAATCGAGAATGTCCTTAATCGGCGGAGCTTTTTTCGCCTTTTCAGCACCGTAACGATTAATAAAGTCTTCACCCTGAAATGCCATGCGGTTCTGGATTGAAATACCACCACCAAGGGCCTTGATACGCTTTAAGTTTTTCATTGAAATTGTTTCTGCGTGATCAATAATAAATCTTTCAGGAAACGGTCCACCCTCTCTCTTTAGCTCCTCAACGACATTCAGTACGCGATTGATGGATTCGTCGTATGTAGCATGAATACGGAACATCCAATGATTGGCGAAGAGAAGTTTCAAGATGGGCTTCAATTCACTTTCCATATTGGCCGGTAGATCAGGACGTGCTTCAAGGAAATTTTCAAAATCAGCTGCCGCATTAGTTAAGTTTTCACCACCGCCTACTAAATGATAAGGAACTATGTGAGAAAGTTCATGCTTACTCGCAGGCGAGATCATCTTAGTCCAGCGTTCAAAGTCCTGAAGTTCTTTTCCTGGAGTCGGAGCAAACAGGAAGTACGGAAGTTGAACCGGAAGGGCCTTCTCATCGTAAAGCTCTTTAGCAATACGGTGATCCTCCGGGAAGTAGAACCCACCGCCGCCGGCATCAATTGCAGTCGTAAGACCAAAACGACTTAGCTCTCTAAAGAAAAGAATTGTTGAATTTCTTTCTTCTTCACGATTTTTAAGTTTAGGGGCCGCCACTAGAGTCTTATAAAGAATGAACGCACTTGGTTTTGCCAGTAAAAGTCCAGTCGGTTGACCATTCTTATCCAACTCAACCTGGCCACCCGGAAACTTAGTTTTCTTATCGTATCCAAGTGTTTTGAGTCCCACTTTATTTAAGAATCCTCTTGAGTAAAGATACATCACATACAGTGGTTTATCTCCTGCGGCCTCATTCAACTCAGCAAGAGTCGGCATACGCTTCTCTTCGAATTGGTGAGGAGACCATCCACCGACAACACGCACCCATTCACCTTTAGGAGTACGCTTGGCCTGTTCACGAATCATCTGAAGACCTTGCTTCAATGACTTTACGCCATCCCAGCGAAGCTCAAGATTGTAGTTCAAACCAGCTCGGATTGGGTGCATGTGGGTGTCGATGAGACCAGGAATAACGGTCTTCCCTTTTGCATCGATGATCTTTGTATTTTGTCCTTGGAGTTCTAGTACTTCTACATTGGTACCAATTTTATAAAAACGGCCGTCTTTAACAGCGAAGGCCTGATTGAATCCATGTTTATGAGAGAAAACTTTCGCATTTTTAATAATGATGTCTGCTTGTTTTTGGTCGCGATCCTGATGCGTGCAGGCGCCTACCGTCATAAGTCCAAGTGTTAATCCAACTAATAGCTTTTTCATATGTGTCCCGGAAAAAAAATGGACCGGCGAACCGGTCCATTTAATGATTTTGTTAGTATTATTTGCCTTCTTTAGCACCGAACATTTCTTTAGCATAGATCACACCAAGACCGTAACCGCCAGCGTGTTCTTTAACAACACCCATTACGTCGTTGTAAGATTCGCCACGTGCCCAGTCTCTTTGCATTTCAAGAAGGTACTGGATCCAAGTGATTGGGTGAGCACCTGCTTGAACCATACGTTGAACAGCATATTCATGAGCTGGAGTTGATACCCCACCAGAAGCATCTACTACGAAGTAAACATCGTAACCTTCATTGATGGCCGACATAACTGGCATCACACCACACACTTCAGTCCAAAGGGCCGCGATCACCACTTTCTTACGACCTGTTTTCTTAACAGCGTCAGTTACACGATCATCTTCCCAAGTATTCATGGTTGTACGATCGATGGGTTTCTGGTCCGGGAAAACCGCTTGAAGCTCCGGGAAGATCGGTCCTGAGAAAGACTTCTCCGCTACCGTAGTCAGGATTGTTGGAACCTTGAAAACCTTTGCCGACTTTGCCAGACCCGTTACATTATTACGAAGTTCAGCGATATCGATTGAGCGAGTCGCAAATGCCATTTGAGGCTGGTGATCAATAAGGATCAAAGTGTGGTTTTTTGGAGTTAAAAGGCCCGGAGCTGGTTTACCAGCGAAAGCGGCCGAAGAAGCACCAAGAGTTAAAACTGCAGCGAAAACTAGATTCATAAATTTCATATAAGCACCCTCCTAAAGGCGTTGTTTGTTTGATGAAACCAGTATCGTTGAAACCTACAAAAATAATTAGACGGGATTATCTGGAAACATTATGCAATATATTGCATAATCAGATTTATGAATTTAGACGGCATTGATGTATTCGTAAAAGTTATCCAGACTGGCAGTTTCACTGCCGCGGCCAAGGCCCTCAGAATGCCTACTACAACGGTGAGCAGTAAGGTGGCCTATCTCGAGAGTAGACTGGGAGTGACTCTTATTCAGAGAACTACCAGAAAGCTTCAGCTCACCCAGGCGGGAACCATCTTTTTTAAGAGATGTGTTATTGCCCTGGAAGAAATTGAAGCGGGCGAGAACGAGCTTTCTATCGGTAAAACCGAACCTGAGGGAACGCTTAAAATATCTACGGTGGCCGAACTGGGGCATACCATTCTCCCCGATCTCATTCGAGGTTATTTACAGCAATATCCAAAAATGAATATCGAGCTCATTCTTACTCCGAGGGTAGTAGATCTTGTCGGCGAGGGGATTGATCTGGCCATCCGTTATGGCCAGCTGAAAGACTCCAGCCTCAGGGCCAAAAAGATTGTGGACGTGGATTTTTCTTTATGGGCCAGTCCTGAGTATATTAAGAAACACGGTATGCCTAAAAACGGAAGAGATCTCAAAAAGCATACCATCATTCGTTTCACGGCCTGGTCCCCTACTCTTAGATTTTCTCATGATAAGGAAGTTATCGAAGTCGCGACCTCAGCAAAGATTGTCGTAGATGATCTTTCCACGGTGAAAGAATTCGCGGTGGGTGGAGATGGGATTGGCATCATTCCTTCTTTTATGGGTAAACGTGAGGCCAAGCATAAGCACTTAGTTCAAGTGGCATCCGGACTTAGCTGGGGAACAGTTCCACTCTCTTTCGTGTATCCGCCTCAGAGATTCGTCTCGCTAAAGGTGCAATCCTTCATGAACTGGGTAGAAAAAAATAAATCAAAGGTTTTTAATTAAGGAGATTTGAGATCTCGGATTCTTTCGAAAAGATGCGGAGGCAGAAGATTCACAATGAGATCAGCTGAAGTCCGAACCACTCCATCTGTCTCGTATTTATTTTTTAACTCTTCAAAGGCCATTCCCATTGCATCGAGTTCATCAGAATTAAAAAGCAGATGAGCATCTTTAAAAATGACATCTTCTTCGTTATCAATGTGTCCTACAATTTTGGATTGTAAAAGCTCGGCCGTCTCTTTCCACTCCAGATCTGTGTCTTCTTTGACTTGTAATGCCCGAAGATAGGCATCAATCTCAGCATGCTCATGATAGGACTCAATGACTTCTGAGGTGTCCGATTTCAAAGCACGAATTGAATTATAGAGAATCACCTCTTCAGAACGCGAATGAGGAAGGATTAAGTGCTCTAATTGTTCTAATAAAACAAATCGATAATCATCTGCCGGATCTAAGGCGACCAATTCTTCTAACAACTCGCGAATAATGGTGTGATCAATTCTGATCGATCCCAGAATACTCATGATTTTATGGTCCCTCTTTGTGAAACAATTGTCCCGAAAAACAAACTCAACCCCTTAAAACTGTTAGGTTTTAACATTGTAATTTTAAATACTTATTGATTTTAAAATTAAATTGTATACAATTTAATTACGTTCAACACATAAACCTGAACGCTTTTAAAGGAATGATATGAAAACTTTGTATACTGCATCTGTAACTGTTGTTGGTGGTCGTAATGGTGAAGTGAAATCAAGTGACGGCATTTTAAATTTCCCAGTTCGTATGCCAAAAGAACTTGGTGGTAATGGCGGTGCTACTAACCCTGAACAACTATTTGCTGCTGGCTACGCTGCTTGTTTTGATGGCGCTCTTAATCTAGTGGCCCGTAACCAGAAAATTGCAGTTGGTCAGACTTCAATTACTGCTCACGTAAGCATTGGCCCAAATGATAAGGGTGGATTTCAACTTGCTGCTAAACTTCAGGTAAAAATCCCTGGCGTTGAAAGAAATGTTGGTGAACAATTACTGAAGGCCGCGCACGAAGTTTGTCCTTACTCGAATGCGACACGCGGTAACATTGACGTAGAATTGGAACTTTTACCTGCTTAATATATGAAGAAAAAAGAGTTGCCCCAACTTAAACTAAGTAATCAGTTATGCTTTTCCCTCTACTCGCTGGGACTGTCAGTAACTCGCCTTTATCGGCCACACTTAGAAAAGTTGGGGTTAACTTATCCACAATATATCGCCATGTTGGTCCTTTGGGAGAAAGACCCAATTACAGTGAATGAGATCGGTGAAGAACTGAATCTTGATTCTGGAACCCTTAGCCCTCTCCTGAAAAAGCTTGAGTCGTTAGAAGTTATCAGTCGTGAAAGAGATCCCGAGGACGAGCGCAGAGTCATCGTTAAGCTCACTAAGAAAGGAAAGGATCTGAGAAACAAAGCAGAAGAGATCCCTTTTAACATTATGTGCGGGATGGGACTTGATGTGGATAAACTCACGAAGCTGCGTGAAGAGCTTCAGGATTTAAATAAGGCCGTAAAAAAGAGCCTTACTTAGCGCGACATGCACAAAACTGATTTGCTTCTTAGAATATTTTAAGAGGTAAATCATATGAAAAAAATCATCACCCTTCTTTCTCTCACATTATCATTTGCTGCATTTTCTCAAGATGTTCCTTCGACTCCACCAAATGCTTGCTACTCAGGCTGTACTGAAACTCAGCAACGTCTTCTTACTGATTTTGAAACTGTCGGCGTTCTTCCAGATCAGGCCCCTGCTGTTTACAGTGGAGTGTGTAATCATCTTGGAATGTACTCTCCGGACGTAGACCATTACTCGGTGGTTCTTCTTGATCAGCATCAAGGGAAATGGACCTTTGGAAGTATCTTTTCTTTCTTTGCCGAGGAAGATGATTTCAAAAATTGGGACCTGGAAAAGGCGCGTGCTGAAATTTCTCCCTACTGGAAAGAACACAGCACACTTATTGTTGAAGACAACACCGCCAGGGCAGTTGTGAGATATCCAAGTGGCGCTCCTGCCTACATTTACTGGATGAGACAGCATCCAGTGACAAAAGAGCTCCTCTACATCACATACGCTGGGCAGGTGATGATTTCTTTCTGTCGACTTCAGCAGCACTAATACTTGGTCTTGCCGTCGATTTAAGAATCGGCGGCATACGCCAATTCTTAATCTCTTCTGGCTTGGGCCAATATAATCTCGCCGTAATTGAAAAATCTCCTGCAGGAATGGGCAGCCAATTTGATTCCATGTTTTTTCCAGGCGAAATGTTCTGGATATAAATATCAAGCGAGCCATCTCGATTATATTTCAAATTACTTCTATTACCGATGGCATAACGGTTTAAGGCGTTCTTCACCACGTAACCATCTTTTCCATAGACCGTCAGAGACCAGAAGGCCTTCACTGGTGGAAGTTCATTCTTATCAAAATGAAGGACATATCGATTACTACCGTTCAATGGATCACCATGACCATCAATCAATGCCGTCGGATAGACAATATCGAGATCCAGACTTGCTCCAAGACCAGCATAGGCGACCAGAGCGCGTTTAGCGTAATCTGTATCATAACTTCCAAGATTTTTGAGCATGACCCATCCATCTTTCGGGAAGGCCACGGCCTGAATTTCTTTCTCGAATTTCTCTCTTACTGCTCCTGGTATTTCTTCATATTTTCGAAGCTCTCTTGGATTCACCACTTGGGTCGTGAATTTTACTCCAGGAGCAATTCCGTATTTAGCAAATCTCTCAATCGCCGGAGCATCTGCCATTGGAGGTGGATTCTCCAACATGAGTTTATTGAGACGATTAAAATATTCTTCTGTCGACATTTTAAAGACCTGTTCCACGGGAGAATCTTTAGAGGTCAGTCTTTTATCAACTTTACCAGCAGGAGCATGATAGGTTTTCCCATAGGCACTTAAAGGATAAAGCTTCATACCTTTTTGAATCTTTGCAACCACCGTCTGGGCATCTTTTTTCCCTCTCGCCTCGGTTCTTCCTACAATCCAGGCCATATTGGTTGGTGACTTAATGACCTTAACTTCGATGGGAAGATCACCACTCCAGTTGGGGCCAACTATGGCAAACTTTGATTTTCTCGTTCCAGTAGTTCGTTTGCCAGGAGAAGAAAAAATATTCGTCCAACCATCTAAAATGGGAAGAATGTAGTATCGATTTTTAGTATCAGGAACTTCAAGAATCATGGGCTCTTTTGAGAGATCCAGCCAGGCGGTTGAATACATCGTATCAACATTCACTCTTACGACATCTTTAAAACTATGATCTGGAAATCGGCCCGCATGGGCGAATTGATTTATCGGCGCCCGGATTTTTCTCGAGTCTGGACGTGCAACATTGGTTGCATTTTCCCTGGTCACATCCATTAACACTAAAGGGAAACCATATTCATAAGCATCCGCCAGGACTTCAGTCATCGACTGAGATCTGGGTTTGTCTGATTCATGAGCACAGCCTAAAAATAAACAGAAAAGAAAAACTAAGTTTAGATAGTGCATAATGACCTACGGGTTAGAGGCTGTTTGATCAGTTGTTTTTACTTCTTCAAAGTCACCTGGCCTCCAAGTCCCTTTAAAGGCGGCGTCACCTGGACCGTAAATACGAAAGTAAGCGAACCATCCTTTTCCTGGAATTGTTTTAATCCACTTCCCTTCTTTGCCTGCGATTTGTTTCGGGCCAAAATACACATCAACTGTTCCCATGGTCGGAGAATTTTTTAGTTCTACTAATGATCGCAAGGCCGCATTGTTTTGATCGGTCTGAATTAAACTTCGCGTTTCATTATCGTAAACTGTCACTGACCAGAATAACTTTGCGGGAACCGGCATTGGCACAGACAACTTATAAGTTTTGCCGCCATCAAGATATTCGCCCTTATCATCGCGAAGTCCTAGCCAATAAAGAGAACCAGCACCTTCTGTTCTTCTAAACATCGCAGGTGAAGCAATAATCGCCTGGGAAAACCAACGGTCCCTCGCTTCTAAATCAAGACCTGATTGAGTCATGAAATTACCATTTTCCGAAACCAATCCGACCCATTCCCACCTACGATCCTTCCAAACTATTCTGTCAGGTCGCCAATTCGCGAAGGCCGATACCAACATTTGCCTTCTACCTTCTTTGGCCGCCTGCTCAAGAAGACTTCTCATTTTGTTATCTGGCGCGAACTTCTTTCCTTTCTCAATACCCAGGCCGGATAAGAAGCCATACATAGGTTGAAACTCTTGCAGAATTGGTTCTTCATCGATAACTTTGTGAAGTTTATTCCAAAACTCCATGTTGTTTTCCCACTTCAGTAAAGTTCCATCCATTTTTCTTGAAGTAAGATTAACGAACCTAAGAAGCTTAGGATTGGCCGAGGTCGAGAATGGATAGATCTTCACTCGAGTGATCATCTCCATGGCCTCTTTCATATTTCCGTTCTGAGGGATGGCACGAAGGGCAATCAAGACCTTATTCGAAGTCGCTCTTCCGACATGATAATCTGCGGGAATTTCGCCTTTATAATTCGGTGGGAGAATAAGATGCTTTCCGCCCTTACCTGCATCAGGCCCAGGAATTCCCATATCCTGAATCCAATTTTGATGATGATCATTAGCAAGTCCTATAAAGGCACCCGGCGGCAGCTCTACTACCATTGCACCATCTTTCACATCCAAGGCCGCAACAGCGTAAGGAGTATCCATATTGGCAGTAAAAGCAAGGCCAATCGGACTTGCTTGTAAATATCCTATGGCCTCATTGTCATTGACTCCCAAATCACGAAAGCCATTAAAAATTCCTTCTGCTGAAACAGTCGGGTACCAAAAACGATAGGCCTGAACAGCTCGCTGAAAGACTTGGTCGTTTCTGACTTGAGTGACTGTATCATTATCTGGATAACCATTTTTAAAACCTGGTTCATCAGCAGCATGAGATGCAGAAAGTGAAAACAAAAGGAGCAGAAGGAATTTCATAAACACATCCTTGTGAAAGACTGTCTAGCATTCTCAAAAACCGCAAAGAGTCTTGTCACCGTTCACTGCTTATAAGTCTCATTTAGTTGATAAGGTAACCAGGCCGTGAGTTTGCACAGATAGAGTTATTTCTGAATAAAGCTTCGAGATGGTTTCTCTACGAGGCATTCTAGGAGGGAATTATGGTACTAAGTGATAATCTCATGGGCCTCAGTCAAACTTTTACATCACCCGATGTAGTGAGAAGGTTCAGTATGCTTTTGGGTGAATCTGAAGAAAAAACCCGGGCGGGACTTAAAACTGCCATACCTACTCTTTTAATGGGAATTGCAGATAAAGGTGCTACCCCTGAGGGTGCTCAAAAAATCGCAAACCTTGCGGCCAATCATCCTCTTGACCCTAATTCCTCCGCAAATGATTTAACAGAAACAAATCTTCCAGAAGGAAATACCGTCTTAAATGGAATTTTTGGGAGTGGATTGACTCCCATGATTTCCAGACTTGGAAACTTCACAGGACTGAACACTTCTAGTGTGGCCAAAATGCTAGGACTTGCTACTCCACTAGTCATGGGAGTCATTGGCAACAAAGTGAAGAAAGATAATTTGAATGCAGATGGGCTAATGGGCTTTTTCGGACAACAAAAATATGCACTCGCTGGTCTTCTACCCTCCAGTCTGGGAGGAGGTGCCGCCGCAACTTCGGCCAGAGGATTAGGAGTGAGACCATACAAGACAGTTGGAACTAAACGCTATTGGTTTTTTGCTGCTTTGGCAGTCTTAGCAGTTCTTATCGGTTTGTGGTTTAAATCTAATAATACAATTGATCAGATTCCGAAGGCGGCGATTACTCCTACTAGTCCAAATGTTTCTTCCATGCCAGAGACAACAAATGTTCCAGCCGGAACAACTTCTAATACAACTGCGGCCGATTTAAATAGTGACACTGTAAATACGAGCGCAGCGGCCCCAGAGAGAACGGCCGCACCTGCTCCAGCAACAGCTCAACCAACGGCAAAGGGCCAAGAAGCGACTTCAATTGCAGCCTCGGGAACAACTGGTGCTGCGGCATTAAGTGAATTATCCGCGTTCTTAAAGGCCGGGGATGCTGCAGCAGTTCCTAAGAGATTTAGTTTTAAAAATCTCGTCTTTGCTTCATCAGCGGCCAAGCTTATGCCGGGAGCAGAAGCAGAATTGGATCTTATTGCGAATGCAATGAAAGAGAATGGAACTGCCACTGCAACCATCGAAGGTTACACAGACAACTCAGGAAATGCAGCGGCCAATCAAATACTTTCCGAAAACCGGGCCAAAGAAGTTAAAAAGCAGCTGGTCTCACGTGGTATTGCAGAAAACAGGATTACAGCAGTGGGTAAAGGTTCCGAAGGACCAATCGCTCCAAATGAAACAATCGAAGGCCGTGCTCTCAATAGAAGAATCGAATTCGTAGTCACAAAAATAAAATAACAAGCTATGCCGTTCTCATTCAATGAGAACGGCATCATCTCTAAATTTTCCTGAAAATTAATAAACTAAAATATTTTCTTCATCCTTTGTGGCATTCGACCATGACTTCCCGGCGTACGAAAGTATTCTTACTGGAAACATAGGAGATAACTATGAAATCGATTATCGCCTTTCTGCTCCTTCTTACGGTCTTCATTGCTGCACCTAGAGCACGAGCTTATTCCACTATGGATTTGAACTTTAACCTTGGTCCTTCACTAAGTCAGTCTGGTGGTATTTCGGATCTGGGTGACCCAAATATCAACACCGGTTTTGAATTTAACTACTTTTTTAGAGAAAACCACGGACTTGGTTTCTCTTATTCAAATGAATTCGATTTCAATGGAAGTAGAAAATTTCCAGGCATCGATAGTGGCTCAATTTCAACTTTTGATCTTCACTATGCTTATCGCCATTTCTTCACACCTAAGTTTCATGTTCTTTTCGAACCGGGTTTTGGTTGGCAGACTCTCTATGATCAAAGTGGTGACTATTATTGGTACTATGCTTATTATGACGACCTTTCAACTGCACTTATCTTCGATTATAAACTTATGGCCCGCTTTATCTTGAGAGAGTGGGACAAGGACGAGGGGTCAACTGGTTCTTTCTATCTTGGTGCCGGTATTCAGCAGATCTTTTCATATAACGACGAGCTAAATGGAAAAGATATTTCTGGTAGTCGTCTTGCGATGCTTTTTCAAATCGGCTTTGGTTTCTAATAATAAAAAGGCCACCTATTGGTGGCCATTTTTTATTTTCTCGGTCGGATTAATTGATGAAATTTTGCCTTTTTCTTACTCTTCTTAAAAATCTCCAAATCAGATTTTCTCATCTCTTCCAATTCACTGTAGAAGTCCATGTAACTCATCGGTACGCCGTATTTCTTTTCAAAGGCCACATCGCGGGCCTTAAGTTCTACTAAGAGCTTTTCCCCTAGCTGGTTAATGATCGTAACCGTTCTGATCATATTTCTTGGAACTTCTTTTGAGAAATCATCAAGCTTCAGAACCTTCTTCACTAAAGGCCACATAAAGGTACGGCGTACATCGTAGATAATCGTCCCTGCTAAGCGCGACTTCACATTATCTTTTAGTTCGTAATCCTTCTTAACCATCCATTCAAAAATAGCAGTCATGATGGCGTCTTTCTGACGAGATTCACGAGTTAAACGTAAGTCCTGAAACTCTCCCATCAATTCAAAACGCGGATCAATCTCCATGTCACCGGGTTCGTAAGTTTCACCTTCCACCAACTTCAGGCGTTCGATAATACTTTTAGCACCCGCGATCTCATTGGGATAAAAGGGAATTTTAAATTGATTGTCACTCGCCATCTGGAAGGCAACTTGTGAGACCTCTGCACATGACATGGTCTTTGGATCATTGAAATTCAATTCGTAGTCATACTTAATTGGATTTTTCGAATCAATTCGTTCTTGTACAAGTTTGGCCATCTTTTCTGCCGCACTCTTAGCAAGCGATCTATCTTTCGCTCTTAACCAAAGGATTCGGGCGTTTTCGTTTTTTAGCGCATAATCCATGTCGTAGAAGGCGACACCTACTCCGACATAAGACTCAATTGTTTTGAGTTCTTTTGTTTTAGGATCTTCCGCCACCATCACCACGTGACTGAATTGAGTTGAACGTGTTCCCAAGCGAGCAATCATTCCTGAGAGAAAACTCACACCACGAGTAATGAGTAAGTCACCGGGTTCAAGCTTAGGCGAATTATTCGAACGGAATTGATAATAAGGAACGGAATTGTCCCTAATAGGCACAGGCTGATTCTGGAAATCAATTTCCGCCGGTGTGGAGTGAGTCACTTTGCGAGAAAGCTCGAGTAAGTAATCCTCAACAAATCGAAACTGACGAAAGTTTGCCTGCATTTGAATGGCACAATCTTTATCTACTTCATCTAAACGAGCATGAAGTGTGCTTCGAATAAGCCAGGAATTCTTGGCGATCTTTTCAGCGTCCTGAACGGCAGTCGCTGGCATGGCATTCACATCCATGGCATCAATTTGTTTTTCTAGTTCTCTTAAGTAAGGCACACAGTTTTGTGGAAACTGATGGTCTTCAACGTCCGCCAAGATGTTCTCACTTGCTTGCAGGAGATCATCTAGTTTGGGGGGTGATAGTGGCGCACTCGCGGTTCGCCTTCCCATATGCATACAAGATGAGAGGATAAGAACGGACGGTAAAATTAAATGGTATATTTTCATGGATTCCTTATCGGAATCCTCGGGCATTTACGTTAGTTCTGGGCTTAAGTAACTGAAAAAAGGAGGCACCGCTAGGTACCTCCTGCAACATGTATTAGATAATTCTTCCAAGCATCCACAGACCAACCATCATAGTTTCGTTGCGGATATTTCTCTCATCCAACATTCGGATGAAAGGAATAATTGTAAGTGATGGCATCGGTGAATAACCAAGACCCCAGCTCATATAGTTCTTATATCTCTTCAAGAAAAAGAAATCTCTGTGCTTTGGATTGCTCGAATCATTGGTATTTCGGTGTTGCATGTCCCACTCGTGCATCATCTGAGCATTGAACTTGTCATTGATCTGATAGTTAATGAGTGTCGTGAAGTTAATACGGTGACGCTCTTCAGTCGCGTCTTGATTGTAGGCATAGTAACGATAGTTGTTCCACAGGATGATACGCCATTCTGGACGAGGCATCCAAGTAAGGTCATGTTGCCATTCGATTTGAGAGTCAATGTTTTCGTTACGGGATTTTGTAGAGAAAGGAGCACGATGCGTGAAGCGATTGTTGTACTGGAAGGTCGGCGATTTATAAAATGTGTAAAACACACCAAATTGCCAGTCATCCATCACCACAACGTGAGGGTCTGCTGTCGGTCGGAGATCATTCCTATCTCCAATTACCGTACTCACCCTCGGACTCATGAACAGGTTAAAGTTCTGAGTCATTAGATACCTGACGTTGAACGAGTGATACATGGTCATCGGCTCACGCTTCTTACTCCCATCATCCTCGATCTCGTTGTCGTCCCATTTTTTAATTGATGGGCCGAGAGTCTCACTGAAGTAGTTGATCTTAAATTTCTCTCTAAGACGTTCGAGAGAAAAAGGAGATAACGACGTCGATGAGGTGTTGGTCGCAGATGTCGAGGTCGTCTGGGCAAAGACAGCTCCAGAGCTCAACAAGAGGATCAAAAACAAATTTTTCATTTGATATACCCATCTTTAAAAAAGTTAATGTTCACTTCTTGTATACACGATTTCAATTATTAGAAAGTGCTTTGTTAATTTTTTTTAAGTTCATAACAAAATCTTCACACTTGGTGCCAGAGTGACATCAGAAGGCAAGAAAAATTCCATTTGAAGTAAGAAAAGTCAGGCTAGACAAAATGAAAAATGGCCTTTTTAACACCGAAAAAAAGGGCATGATTTCATGTAGATGGAGCACTAATAAAAATTCTGGTCTAAACAAACCCATTTCAAGGGTGACAGTCCCGCTCACCGATTGGTATGTAGCTTTTGAAATTTTTACAGGGGGTCTTGTTTGAAATTAATTAGCCTAATTGCGCTTATGGGTCTTTCTATCTCTGCTTTTGCCCAAGAGATTAAGCTTAACCCTTTCCAATGGACCATGACAGATGTTGCCTCTCGCGGTCTTACTAAAGAAGCTCTCTTCAAAGGTATGGATACTGAGTTTGTAAAAACCAACAGCTCTATTTGTTCAAACCGTGCTCTTATGTGGGCCAATGATTTTAAACGTGATCACAATCTAGATACCGGTAAGATTTTTATCTTCTTCACTGAGAAGAAAAATGACGACGTTAAATTTAAAGTTTGGTGGTACCACGTTGCTCCTGTTATCAATGAAAGCGGCAATATTTGGGTAGTAGATGCTGGCTTCCAAGGTCGTAACGGCATCAACGAGCCAAGAACAAAAGAAGACTGGATGAAGTATTTCAACCAGGGTCAAGTTTGTCGCGAAATTAAGCCGAATGAAACTGAGTTGATTGAACTTATGTTCTCTCAACAGACATATCCGAAATACACTGCGTACGGAAATCATCCTTGTTACTACATGATTGTTCCTCACACTATCTGGACACCAAATGTTCTTGCTCAATCTCTATTGGGTAAAGATTCTTCTGGTAAGCCAGTTCGCGTTGAGCGCCCAGCAATTGTAGAAAGAGAACTAATGGAAGCTTGTGTTGAAGCTGCTTCTGGAAAAATTGGTCGTGTTTTCGGTTCTAGTAAAAAGAAATGTGAAGAATACGTGGCTAAATAATCTACTGGCCCCTGGAGTTACTTAAAAAACTCCAGGGTCCTTTTCCACGCATCCGCCGCCGCTTCCGCATTATAGACTTTTCTCTCTTCACAAAAAAATCCATGATCGCCTTGTTCGTAGACCACAATTTCGTGGGGAACGTTGTCTTTAGAAAGTGTCTGACGAATAACATTTATATCTGACTCCGGGATGCTCGCGTCTTTGCCTCCAAAGAAGAAAAGTGTTTGCCCTCGAATGTTCTTCAATTCATCTAAGAAAGGGTGAATATGAAATCCTTCCCGAGGTCGAACCATTCCTCCACCATAGAAGGAGATCATGCGTTTAATACCAATTTTCGTCGCTCCCAGAGCGGACATAAAGCCACCCACACAAAAGCCAATAGAATACACCTGACTTAAATCGGCAGTGGGAAGGTCTTCTAAAAATCTCAGAGTCCCATGAATGTCTTCTATGATTTGTTCATTCGTAAGTTTCCCTAAGAGCGGGAAGATCGCCTCACGATTAGCATAATCCACTGTAATCCTTCTCCCCTCTCGGTGATAAAGATCAGGTGCCACTGCCATGAAACCTTCCTGAGCAAGTCTTTCACAGACATTTTGAATGTGATGGTTCACACCAAAGGCCTCCATGAAGACCAAAACCACGGGAGAATTAGTTTCAGGCGAAGCAACATAGAGATCAAAGGGGCCAGTGGGAGTTTCAATTGTGAGGAAGTTTTTAGAAATATTCATGCAGAAGATAATAGCGGAAAAAAAAGAGGGGGACCAAGTCCCCCTCTATCATAAAGCTAAGCTGCTTTTTTATTCTGTTGGTCAGTGCGGAAAGCATTGATATCCACGACGTTACTACCTTTATTGGCCATTAACTTGGCGTGGTTGATTGCTTTTTGTTCTTTCTTCGTCAGCTTCTTTTTCTGACCACCGTGTTCATGCTTCTTACTCATACGTACCTCCGGATAGAGCATTTCGTCTCATCACGAGAACTTAAAATCTTATCGACACTTCAGATTTATTTCTTGAGCAAACAACTCAAGAAGTTAATATTTTCGAGCACTTAACTAAGGCTTTAGAACTAAATACACCAAATATCTTACTCCTTGCAAAAGCCGATGGCGTCTAATTTAAAGCATAAGAATATGCGCCTGATATAGAGAGGAGTATGATGTTTGGGAAGGAAGATTATATGGATCAAAATCCAGTTGATAACAAAGTAGATAATTCCATCGCGGCCATTTGGTCGATGATGCTTCCTGGTCTGGGCCAACTTTTGAAAGGTCAGATCATGCCTGGTATTTTCTGGGCGCTGCTAGTGGGTTTTGGCTATTTCGGTTATTTCTGGCCTGGTCTATTTCTTCATGGTCTCTGCATCATGGATGCCGCATTTAACAAAGGCGAAAATTCTTGGATCGGCTTCGACACCATTTATAAAAAAATCGGTTTCGCACTTCTCATACTCGCCTTGTTGGCCTACATCGTAATCAGAAATTTCTAAACATATGGTAAAGACCTCCTTAACAAGTGAGGTATTCCATGAAGTTTCTTGCATTGGCCTTTATGTTACCGCTTTCAGTCTTCGCGCAAACGATTACGCTTCAAGATTTTAAGTATCCCGTTCAAGACGTTTTGACTCTCAAACTAAGCAAAGAAGAACTTTTTAAGAGCATGGATCTTTCTTTGATTAAACCGAAAGATTCCATTTGCTCGAGTCGTGCCCACATGTGGTCATTTGATTTTAAGAAAAAGTTTGAAGTAGATGCTCCGAAGATTTTTTTGTTTTTCACTCGTAAGAATAATCGTCATGGTCAATTCACCTGGTGGTATCACGTGGCACCGATGGTGAATGAGGGCGGAAAACTATGGGTCATGGATAAAGGTTTTCCTAAAAAGATCACCTCTCCCCTTCTTCGTGATGAATGGATGAAAAACTTTGTGGGCGATAAATCGGTCTGCAAAGAAATTAAACCGGGTGAAGATGATTTGGTTGATCGCATGTTCAGAGAGGCCTCTTTCCCGGTCGAGACACAGTATGGCAGTCATGACTGTTATTACAAAATCACACCGGCCGGATATATGACTCCAGGAAGTGTGGCAAAACATATTCTTGGTAAAGATGAAGATGGCAGACCCGTCAGCTTCAATCGCGATGAGATGAATTTGAATGAAGTTTATAATGCCTGCCTGGAGGCCCACACTGCACCTTGGGGTTGGGCAGTAGGTGCGGGCCAACAGGCATGTAGAAATTTTGTCTGGAACTAATTCTTAGAACGCAAGTGTGGTGTACTGACAACTACGCCAGCTTTCCCACGGAGAAGTCTCAGGACTCGAAGTATAATCTCGATTCAGTCCCGGAAGCACCAATTGAATTTTTGGTGCTTCCGTCATTTCAATAATCATTCGCATAGAAGCTCCTGAGTATTGCTCGAAAACTTTTCGATCCTCATTCCATTTTGCTGTTCCAGGATCTACTGAATGACTGTCCCCTACACCAGGAAGTTCCGGTGAAAAGACCCATGATTCATTCTTCGACATATGGGCGAAGCCCAGTCTCAATACTTCTGACCAAGAACGATTAGAGATGTCATTTTTTGCCATTTCAAAAAGAGTCTTAAACTCCAGAATTTGTTTTTCATCTAAGTCATCCAATAACTTGAATAAAGCGTATTCATTCACTTCCCATTTCTCGAAAGTAAGATCTAGTAGACGACGATACAGCGGAAGAACTTTTGAATCGTTGGTGGCCAGCATGTCCCAATTTCTAAATTCATCAGCATTAAGATACTTTTGAATTTTTGGAAGGAAGAATCGCGCGTCCACTACTTTACGATCACATTGAATTTTTTTGAAGGCCTCTGGATCTTCATGATCTTTTAGCATTTCTTCGATTCGATATCCGCGAAATGAATAACTGTATCCGCGACCCCCGTAAAAAGCAGCATCACTTGGCCAGTGACGATTGTTGGCGGAATATACGTACTCTCTTTTTGGCCTTAAAACCTGAGGGCGATTTTCAACCGGAAGGAATTCTTCGTTTTGGATTTCCGCCAGAGTTCTCTCGCTGATGCCGTAAGGATTCTTACTGCGATCAAGGTAGGTTTTCCCAATGAGATGGTAACCAATGTTTCCTTTGGCATCAGCGAAAACAAAGTTCCAGGAAGGAAGTCCGATCTGAGTCAGAAGTCCATTCATTTCATCAACGTTATTTACCTTATAGAGATCGAACATCGGGAAAATTTCTTCCGGCTTCAATGAGAACCCCGACCAGCGAAGAACTAATTTTTTATCGGAATCGGTTTCTAATGGAAGAATTCTTTGACCGGTCTTTAAACGTTCAAAGCTTTTGAACATAAAGGGAACTTTAAAGAACCAGATCTTGATCCATACCGTAGGTCTGATCGTCTCGACATCAGAATCTTTTGCGTCTTTAGCAAAGAAGACATCCGCTGCATTTAAATATGAGTTTGTGAGGCCCCAAGCGACCTTTCCATTGGTTCCACTCACAATGACCGGAACACCTGGCACACTGGCCCCCATGACTTTCCCTTCCGGCGTCTCAAGCTTAATCCAATACCAGAACATAGGTGTTTTTAAATCAAGGTGTGGATCATTGGCCAGAATGGCATGACCAGTCTTTGATTTCTTTGCACTGATCGCCCAGTTGTTTGATCCAGATTCAACTCCAAAGACACTTGGAAATTCCGCCCAAAGTTTTACATTTTGATGAGTGGTCGAGGTGGTCTTAGAAGTTTCTTTTTTTAAGTACTCACCTTCTTTAAGAATCGTACTCTCCCAGGGCATGTGATCTTCATCGAAAAGCTCTTCTGTGAGATTTCCCCATTTGGCCTTTACTTTTTCTTCTTCATAATCCCGGAAGAAAGTTTTGCGAGTTTGATCGAATGATTGAAGAAGAAGAATGAGAACTGTATGTTCAGGTTTCCATGGTTCCGGTTCATAACCTTTATCTTGAAACTCTTTGGCCCTTTTCCCTTCTATGAATCCGGCATTGGCGCCTTCAGCATAAAGTTCTAAAAGTCTTTTTCTGTCGGCCGGAAATTCACTCCACAGTTTATTCGCGAGCTCCTCTAAATTAAGAAGTCTCATCATGAGGTCAGAGCGGAGTTGAGAGAATCCTAGTACCTCAGAGTTTCTCCCTTGACCCACTCTTCGGAAGTAGTCCATTTCCCAAGCGCGGTCATGAGCATGATGAAAGCCAAAGCAGTAAGCGGCCTCATCCTGATTCTGGACCTTTTGATGGGGAATATTTAAGTCTCCGAAGGTCGCCTTACATTCATAAGTTGCGGCGAAGGCAGATGAGAGGAAGAAACTCAAAACGAGATACAGCATATTACTCCAGTCGAGAACGTAATTGGTCGATGAAATATTGTTTGATATTGGGAGAGATGAAATCGTAGTCGTTTAAGATTTCTACTTCGATCTGATCAATGTCTTTAGAAGTCAGAGTCTGAAAAACCGGTCGGCCTTTCCAGCCGTTGTTCCACATCTTATCAGGATACTTGATGGGAGAATAGGATCCGGCCCTTACTCCCAGATACATTAGCTCCGCAATTTGAATGGCACCGGTCTTTGCAATACAACTTTTTAAATCAAGATCGGCAACGTCCCGATCATCTTTACTTCCCCCCGCCCAGAAGAACATATCGTGAGTAAGGCAGCAGTGTTTCCACAATGCAGGTTCTTCTCTCGTGCCTTCAGGGAAGTTGGTGCAGAAATCAGTTTTAAAAGGGCGAACATTGTCCGCCCACGCAAAGCTTGAAATTAGTAGAAGAAAGAAGAATGTTTTCATGGCATCTGAACTTTAAATAAAGCTCCCGCTCGAACAATATCACCCTCTTGTTGCTCATTATAAAGACCACAACCAACCAGAGTATTGCCCTCGAAGTAGAAGTCGCCTTTTAACATCATATAGTGAGCGTTCATGCCAGATCCGAGTTGATGAGAGACCCAACGTGGTCTGAACTTCTTGCCACTGGCCAATTGCTTTGGAGTAATGACATGAATCCATCCTCCATTGTTGAGAACGAGATTACCATTATGCCAGTGAGCAATGGCCTCTGGATCGATTACTCCGGCGCGAACATAATCATAAGGAGATGTTTTAATAACTTTTCCCTGAAGATTCATTGTGGCCACGCCATTGAATCCACCTTCGCGAGTTCCCGTCACCACCACCAAGGCATTCGTTCCATCAAACGTAATGGAAACAGCGTCACCGCCATCAACTTCATTTAAAGTTGAAGTCCATGCAACTTCTCTGCTCTTGGTATTGAATGCAGTGACAGTTCCGCCACCGTGAACAACGAGGATTAAATCTCCCGCTTTGGTCATCGAAATGTTTTTATCCATCTCAAAGCCTTCAATGCCTGATCCATCTTTATTCATTTGAATAAGAGAATTGCTGGCAAGGACCCAAAGCTTATCACCATCACGGATAACACCTCTAAGACGAACATGGTTTTCAAAAATTAATTGGCCTTCAAGATTCTCTAGCACATTGTAACGAGTGAGGAAACCGTCAGTGAAAGAGGGAGCTGACATCATTTTGCAAACGTTATCAAGGTGAGAGGCTTGAACCGATAATGATACTAATGCGGAAGCAAGAGCTACACGCCACATAGAAGGACTCCTTTCCTTAGTGAATGTCCTAAAATTCTATTGCTTCGATTATTAAGTGGCAAAGAACAGATTCTTACAGGAAAATGTCAGAATGAAGACCATTCTCATCCTGTTGTTTCTCGTGAGCTGCTCACAAGTGCCTACAAAAAAAGGCGATGATGACGTCTCTCTTGATGCGGCCCTAAACCAGGCCCAAATGTCTTACTTAAAAGGCTGTGTAGACGCCAAGAAAGAGCTTAAAATCCCAGAGGTTTTTGAGGGCTGTAGGGACAAGTCACTACTTTACCGTCAAGAACTTGAAGAGATCATGGGGCAAGGCCTATAATTGGATTAACAAGGGGCATATATGAGAACCTATAATCAGTGGATGGATGAATATGGAGTGAGTCATCAAAATCATACTAATCAGCTCATTCATAAGATTTGTGTTCCTTTGATCATGCTCACTGTTGTTGGATTTCTCTGGTGTATCCCAACTCCCGCTGTCTTCGCCTCAATTCCATTTCTCAATTGGGCCACTCTCTTCATCGCTGGCTGTTTGTGCTTTTATCTCAGTCTGAACTTTATTCAGTTTTTGGGAATGATCGTTCAAACCTTCATCATGTGTTTTATCTGCCATCACCTTTATCAGGCAGGAATTCTTCTTCCATTCTGTATTATTGTTTTTGTCCTGGCATGGATTGGACAATTTTGGGGACACAAGATCGAAGGTAAAAAACCATCTTTTCTACAAGATATTGCCTTTCTTCTGATTGGCCCACTTTGGGTAACGAGATTTTTTTATCGTAAGATTGGAATCAATGTTTAAGATTGGTCATCTCTTCCGGACGTACCCACTTATCGAAGTCCTCAGCTGATACTAACCCGAGCTCTACAGCGACCTCTTTCAGAGTTTTATTCTCTTTGTGGGCCTTCTTCGCGATCTTGGCGGCATTGTCATAACCGATATGAGGATTAAGTGATGTCACGAGCATGAGTGAGTTTCGTAAGTGCTCTTCAATGGTTTTTAGCCTTGGTTCAATTCCGCTTACGCAAAATTTTTCAAAGCTTAAACAGCCATCTGTTAACAAACGAACACTTTGTAGGAAGTTGTGAATAAGAAGGGGCTTAAACACATTAAGCTCAAAGTTTCCGGATGCTCCACCAATTCCAATCGCCACGTCATTGCCCATCACCTGGGCACATAACATTGTCATTGCTTCACACTGAGTAGGATTCACTTTCCCTGGCATGATGGATGAGCCGGGCTCATTCTCAGGAATGGAAATTTCACCCAACCCACTTCGTGGACCACTCGCGAGCCATCTGATGTCATTGGCAATTTTGATGAGCGAGGCAGCGAGACCTTTCAGAGCACCATGGGCCTGAACAAGAGCATCGTTTGCCGCAAGGGCCTCAAACTTATTAGGAGCCGAGACAAATTGTATTCCAGTGTATTTTGAAATCACACCCGCGGCCTTTTCCGCAAAGCCTTTAGGAGCATTAAGTCCGGTTCCTACCGCAGTTCCCCCTAAAGCTAATTCTGATAAATGCGGGAGTTGAGCTTCAATATGTTTCATTGAATGCTCTAATTGAGAAACATAACCCGAAAGTTCCTGGCCCAGAGTAATGGGAGTTGCGTCCATTAAATGAGTGCGACCGATCTTCGTCACTTCCCAATAGTCTTCAGACTTTTTCTTGAATGTATTTTTTAATTTTTCTACTGCAGGGAGAAGATCCATCAAGATCACTCGAGTGGCGGCGATACTCATGGCAGTAGGAAAAACGTCATTGGAACTTTGCCCTTTGTTGACGTCATCATTCGGGTGAACAAGCTTGTCGCCTTTTTTTCCGCCGAGAATCTCATTGGCAATATTGGCGATCACTTCGTTCACATTCATATTGGTCTGAGTTCCACTTCCCGTCTGCCAGACCGCAAGAGGAAACTCTTCTTTATGAATTCCGGTGAGAATTTCATCGGCCGCACCTTTAATGGCGAGAGTTTTAGCAATGGGCATTGCCTTCATCTCTTCATTGACTTGTGCGGCCGCCTTCTTGATCAAGACCAGGGCCTTAATCAATTCAGTATCCATTTTCTCATGGGAGATTTTAAAGTGATGGAGAGATCTCTGTGTCTGAGCGCCCCAGTAATGGTTCGCTGGAACTTCAATCTCTCCGAATGAGTCTTTTTCGATTCGAACATTGTCCTTCATAGAAGGAGCTTAGCGAGTGTGTTCCATCTTACAGCGCTTCTTCACACCGCTGGCATAGACATCAACCTTAGGAGGATTGCCCTCAACATAACTTGGTTGAATAAAAGTATAAGTTGGATTGCCTTGTTTGAAATCATCGCTTTTTAGATCAGTTTCAAATTCTGTAGTCTTCATTGAGTTCTCATGGAAAGCAGAACCGTCTTTAGCTACTAGTTTTGTTTTTGTGTCACCTTGAACAGCAAGCACATATTTCTCGCCTTCTTTAGCAAGAATCTGAACCTTCTCATCGCAAGAAGTTGTTTCCGCCACTACTTTCCAGTCTTGAGCGGCCCAAACAACTGATGACATTGATAGAAGGGATATAAGGAAGAGGTGTCTCATTGCAAACTCCTAGGCTTTGAGCGTGGTTTGATTCGCGCTTGAAGATAACTTATCTTCCGAGCGAAAATCTCTGAACGCCGAGTCGCCTAGACCTAAATTCTACCTTGAGATCAGTCTTACTTTAACTCTGCTAGTGCCGTGGCAATTCTTCTAACTGCTTCACGAATCTTATCTTCAGAAGTTGCGTAAGAAAGACGCAGATAATTAGGAGCGCCAAAGGCCCCACCCGGAGTCATGGCCACATGTCCTACATTTAGGAGATACATGCAAAGATCTTTTGCGTCTTTAATGACAGTGTCACCGTTCTTCTTTCCGAAGTATGCAGATACTTCAGGGAATAAATAGAAAGCGCCACCAGGATTGTTTAATTTAAGATTCGGAACTTCTTTCATCAAAGAGATAAGAAGATCACGACGATTCTTAAAAGCTTCCTGCATCGTTTTTACGACCGCAGGATCAGCATTCACGGCCGCAACGGCAGCACGCTGAGAAATTGAACTTGGACCAGAAGTAAACTGACCTTGAATTTTCACACAGGCCTTTGCCACCTCTTCCGGGGCACCAAGATAACCAAGTCTCCAACCGGTCATCGCGTAACCTTTCGAGAGACCATTTACTGTCACTGTACGATTAGCAAGTTCTGGAATTGAACCGATTGAGAACATTTTTTCAGTGAAGCTAATGTATTCATAAATTTCATCAGAAACGATCAATACATGAGGATTCTTTTTGAACACTTCTCCCAGAGCACGAAGTTCTTTTTCAGTGTACATGGTCCCGGTTGGGTTACATGGATTTGAGAACAAGAACATTTTCGTTTTTGGAGTAATGGCCTTTTCAAGCTGCTCTGGAGTGATTTTGAAATCAGCTTTGTAATCCGTTTGGATCTCAACGACCTTCCCTTCATTAAGCTGGATCATTTCTGAATAGCTCACCCAATAAGGTGCAGGAAGAATCACTTCGTCACCTGGATTCACAGTCGCCATGACAACGTTAATGATCGATTGTTTAGCACCAGTTGAAACCACAATCTGTGAAGGCCTGTAGTTCAAATTATTATCACGCTTAAATTTAGCAGAGATTGCTTCTTGAAGATCTTTGTATCCTGGCACAGGAGTGTAATAAGAGAAATTTTTATCGATCGCTTCTTTAGCGGCAGTTTTAATGAAGTCCGGTGTTGCAAAATCCGGCTCACCTAAACTCATGTTGATAACGTTAACGCCTTTTTCTTTAAGCTCATTCCCTAAACGGGCCATGGCCAATGTTTCAGACTCAGCTAACTTTTCAACTCTATTCGATAAAAAACTCATGTAAATGATCCCTGAGGAGAATGGTTCGTCTCCCCAGAGTATCATTAAAAAGGTATTGCTGAAAGGCTTGAAAGAAGTTCCGTATTAACGGAATGTGACCTGTACCGGGCAATGGTCAGAGACAGACTGGTAACTTACACCAAGGTTCTGTGGTGTCGCAGGACGACAGTCCGTCATGGCACAATGTGCCCCAACTCTCACATCCATCACCTGAGCTACGTTTTTATCCTGAAGAACAATGTGATCCAAGATTGACGGTTGGAACTCAGCACCGCCCTGTGTTCCCTTCCAGTAGTTAGTACACCCAATGTTTTCCGCCATGGTTCTCACGCCGGTTCCAGAGAGCATATCTTCAAATCTTTGATAATCTTCGTTTTGAAGGTTGTAACCAGTGGTATTGAAGTCCCCAAGAAGGATTAAATTTTGAGCAGCATATTTTTTAACTAACCCGCCTAGGTTTTGATACTGCTTCCACCGTTGAGACATAGCACGATTGTCACCACCGGCCTTCAAGTGTACTGCTCCAAAGGTATAGATCTTTTTCGAAGCGATGTGCATGAGAGTAACCAGAAGCGCCGGTCTTAATGATCCACAAGAATTATTGTTTGAACCAGAGAAGCTTAGATCTTCTACTGTGCTCATGAATTCAAAAACTTTTGGATTATAAACCACCGCAAGATTTTGTTTACCGAAACCACCGCAGTTGGACATCTGGTAAGCATAGCCTGGAAGATTTTGTTTAATGAGTGAGTCAAATGCAGTTCTGTTAACGACCTCTTCGAAGGCCATTACATCACTTTGTACTGACTTAATAATTTTTCCAAGTTCAGCAATGTTGGTTTGACCAGAACCAGGATCTTTATCAAAGTTCCTAATGTTGTAAGTCGATACACTCCATTTGGCCCATGCATGGGAACTCAAAAGGAGGATGAGAAGAAATGAAAACTTCATGCACACATCCATGTTAAAAGTTTTTTTGCACTTTAATTGAAGGATGTGCGAGATCAAATGGCAATGCTAATCTGCTGAATTAATTTAGCTTAACACGAAACTGACAGATGCTTACTTTGATGAAAATGCGTTTTTCAAAATTTCGATAAGTTCGTCACGCTTCTCAGGAGACACTTTGGCACTATCAAAATGCTGCATCTGTAACCAAGGCGGATTTTTGAAATTTGGATCACTCTCATAACGCGGAAAGAAATGCCAATGCACATGATCAACCACATTTCCTAAGCTGCACATGTTCATTTTTTTTGGTTGGAAAACTTTTTGAATGACTTCGTGGGCCCTCATCATTTCTTGAAATAGTTCTTCACGTTTTGGTGATGGAACATCTGTCATCTCGCGATAATGATCTTTCGTCACGAGTACACAGTAGCCTTGATAATATTGATGCTCACCTAAATACAAATAAGAATTTTTGAACTCGTGAATGAGAAAAGGATACTTTCCTTCCGCCGTATTTTTTGATCTTTCACACAATGGGCAATTCATAAAACCTCAGTACAGAATTTTTCGATGCATCCAACCTGTAAAACTTCTTCGTTCACGTTTGGCCGGTTTTACTTCGTGAGGAAATTTCTCACTTAAAAAACAAATGAATGATCCAGGAACAGGTTTAACCGTTTCCAAAATCGAATCATCTTTATCATAGATAACTAACTCTCCCCCATCATTTTCATTCCATTCATCATGAAGATAAAAAATGAATGAGAGCACTCGGGACGATTCCAATCCGTGTCGATCAGAGTGTTTGGTATAATAAGTTCCTGGAGGATAGTAGGCCAGGTGACATTCAAAATCCTTCAAACCTAAAAAGAAGTGACCGTTTAGCGCTTCTTTGAGCTCCGTAAGAAAATGTACCAGATGCCTGAATGTTGCCGGTGGTTCATGGGGATCGATCCAAAACGTGTAATCGCCACGTATGTTCTCAGCGCGCTGAAGGTTCTCACCTTTCCCGACCTTCGCTGGAACAAATTCGCTTCGGCGATGGTCAAAGAAGTCTTTGATCTCGGCCAGCTCCGTAGGACCAATTACTCCGGTCCTATGACTCCAGCCTTTTCCTTCTATTTCCTGAATAATTTGCTCAATCATTCCTATTCCTAACGGCAAAGTTCCCCCCAATTGTATGCAGTTATCAGTAGAGAGAGAATAAAAATATCTATTACCTACAAAGGGGTGACTAATGAAAGGATTTCTAGTCCTTGCAGCTCTACTTATCGGTCAGACTGCATCGGCCAACGTGCTTCGTGAATACAAAAAAGAATGTAAGAGCACTGTGGTAACTGTTGATGAAGTGATTAAGAACGAACACATCAGAGGTCACATCACTGGACTTCCAGCTGACGCGTATGAAAAGTTCAAAGTTGTGTTCTATGTGAAAACCAATCGCTGGTATGTTCACCCGTATACTTATACTGAAGGTCAGGAAGAAGGTTATAGCTACTCTAATCTGAATGCGAACGGTGAATTCTGGGTGAGAACGCTTAGACGTGATGTTCCTTCAAAAGAACTTGCGGTGGTTCTTGTGCCGAAAAATTACAAGATCGTCACTCAAAGATGGTTACTAAAACCTTTCTTGGGAATTTTCGGTGGAATCACGAAGAACTCGTGTAGTCACACAATCGTGCCTGGTAACGGCGACTTCTTTCTTTAAAAAAATTAGGGGACCTTAGGTCCCCTTTTTTTTACAACTGATTTAATTTCTTTCTTAAAATCATTCCTAACATGACAGCAACAACCGCCAGAGACGTTGCTAGACCTACCCAAAAGCCCTGTGCCTCAAGACCACTGAAGAATCCTAGATAGTAACCAAGTGGAATACCAATCAACCAATAGCCGGTGAAGATCGCCAATGAAGAGGCCTTGGTAATGGAAAGACCTCGAAGAATTCCTGCAATCGTAACTTGAGCACCATCAAAGAGCTGAAAGCAAGCGACCCAAAATAAAAGTTTCTTTCCAAAATCAACCACCAGGTTGTCATCGGTATAAAGACCCATAACCACTTCTGGAAATAGATAAAAGAAAAGACCGGTCATGAGAGTAAAACAAAATGAAGCGAATAAACTTACCTGAGAAAAGATTCTGACATTTTCGTAATTCTTCTCTCCATAAGCGTGCCCGACTTTCACCCCTACCGCTGCAGAGATGGACATCGGAATCATGAAAGATAGTGAACCAATATTAAGCGCAAGATTATTGGCCGCAGTCTGGATGGCGTCGAACTTCCCAACAAATAAGGTCACCGCACAGAACGCCATAATTTCAAAAAAGAGAGAGGCGGTAATCGGAGTTCCCAATCGGAGAAGCTCTTTCATGAAGTTCCAGTTAACTTTCTTCGAGGACTTCCAATATTTATAAGTCATGGCAAAAAGCCCTGTTGCCATGAGCATTCGAACAATCAGACTCGCCCATGCAAGACCCTGCTCTTTTAACTCTGGCATGCCATAAACACCATAAACAAATGAGTAGTTAAAATAGAGATTCACAAACACGGCAAGCATCGCCAGGATGTTGGCGGCGAGAGTTTTTTCCTGAGACTGAAAGAACTCCTTAGAGCTTTGATAGAAGCAAAGTCCAAAAGAAGAAAAACTTGTGATCAAAATATAATCGAGAATGATCGGTTGAAGAGTCGGCCCATAATTTAACCATGGAACGATCTGAATACTTAAATAGGTCAGAACGAAAGAAACAAGTCCCACAAAAAAACTATAAAGAGTTACGGTCCAGAAATAATCATCAATCGATTCACCATTCCCTCTTTTCTGGGCAAGAAGTGGTGAGATCGCAAACTGCATTCCTAGAAGTGAAATCTGAATCGGATTGGCGATAGAGATCGCAAGCCCAATGGCGGCGAGACACTCACGGGAATAGCGACCGGCGATAATCATATCTCCGGTTCCCACTAACATAAGACCTAGTTGTCCAAAAATAATCGGTAAAGCAAAAATCAGAAGCTGCTTTAAAGCTTCTTTACGAGGCAGAACATTTGTCGTCATAAATTACTCAATACTGGGTGCTTGGATAAACTCTTCAAACTCTTCCTGATAAGAAAGAAGTTTGGGATCTTTAATTCGATCCACATATAAAACGCCTTGCAGATGATCTAGTTCATGTTGCAACACAGTCGCTAAAAAACCTTCGGCCACAAGTTCCTGGGGCTCGGCTTTTTCATTCAGATAACGAACGCGAACTTTTTTTGGCCGCTCAACAAAACCGCGCAGACCCGGGACTGATAGACAGCCTTCCCAAAAGCCTTGCTCTTCATTGGTGAGATATTCAATCTTTGGATTAACAAATGTTGTAAGTGGAAGGTTCACCTCTTCACCGTAGCGATTAAAGCCCATGAGTTCAATGATGGCCACCTGCAAATCAACTCCGATCTGAGGAGCAGCAATTCCAATTCCGCCGTAATGCTTCATCGAATCTTTAAGATCAATCAATAACTGACGAAACTTGTCAGACAAAAGGTAATCTTTTGATATCTCTTGTGTCTTTTTCCTTAAAATCGGATTTCCCATACGGCATATTGGCTGAATCATAAGTCCCTCATGCAATTAGGAGGAAAAAATTGCCTTTTTCCTCATGAACAAGACGCTATAACCGATAAGCCTGATCGAACAATAGGTCTATCAAGGTCAACACAAGTATGAACTACTCTTTGATGAAGCTGGCCCTCACCGTCGTCCTTAACCTCGTGGCGTCCGTTCCATTGTACGCTCAGATGGTTGAACAGAAACAGCTTAATTTTCCAGTTAAAGCGGAAGAGCTGATGAAAGGTGATATTCACTATTACTTCTCATTGGATAACCCTAGAAAACTTCTTAAACAACACCCGGAGCTCTTTGATCTGGATTCGCTCTCATTATTTTCTGAACCGGAATCGGCGATTGCTGTGACCAAAGCGGCCTATGTGATCGATCGTCCAGTTGGCTTCTTTGACGATAAACAAATGACCGATGAAAAATTTGTGTCTCATGTTCTAGGTGATCAAAAAGTTAAAAAGCTAAATCCTGAAACCTTCAAAGTTACTGTTCCAGGTGAATTCTCTCATCAATATAAACTTCAAATCTTTATTGATTCGGATGATATCAGCACTCTACCTAACTCTAAGGTCATTCGTGCGGTATCAGCGGCGAAGAAAATGGACATCATTTCGCAAGGGGCCTCTTCGATCGTCATTAAAGAGATGACTCAGTATTCGAAATTTTCATTGGGCGGAATTGTGGTGATGTCTTTCATTCCATTGAAAGAAACGAAGACTTTGGTGATTCAGTATCAGCTTTCCTCAGTAAAGAAGGCCTTTGGTTCAGCGAAGATCATGAAACCGGGAATGGTTCAGGAAATCTCTTACGGACGAAGGCTTATTCAAGATTTTAAATAATAAGAAAGGGCCCGATATTCGGGCCCTTTCTTTTTTAGGCAGCAACTTCTTTTAGTGGAATATATCTACGATTAATTCTGTCTTTAACTTTACGTTTTTGTTCTCCTAGTGATCGATTGGCCTTATCAACGGCCGCAGCAAAGGATTCATACAAGTTATCACCATCTGAGGAGAAGGCATAATCGTGTCCTCTGTTATGAATTGCAAGGGATGTGACGTATCGATTTTTGAACATTCTTAAATTAACCTGGATGCTGGCCGCAGTCCCAAGATAACGCTCTAACTTCGATACTCGAGTTGTAATAAACTCGTCCATCCAAGGTGAATTTTCTAGGTTTTGATAGTGTACTTGAACATGCATAAACGAACTCCTTCTGTTTCATGCCTTGAATCAAGGTTAGCAAGAGTCGGTTTTTTGCGACATTCAATAATCTTTAACACACCCTTCAGGGAAATTTACTTAACTGAGAGAGTAAAGTTTTTCATCGCGTGAAGCGCCAGTGGATTCAGAATCTTACGTTTGCCAATGATCATCCAAATCTCTTCTTGAACACCAGTGAGTGGGCCAAATTCTACCAAAACTTTTTCTTTTAAAAGATGAGCTACACTCTTTTTCATGACGGAGATCAGTCCATGCCCACGTAGAGCAAGATCAATTTCAGTTGCTTTATCTTCAACTTCAGCAATTACATCAATCACCAGATTGTTCTTTTTAAAATAGAGATCTAATTTTTGGCGTGAACTTGAATCATAAGTTGGAAGCACCATTGGTACTTCTTTCAAGATACCTGGCCACTTTGATTTTGATTTAAATTTAGGATGTCCAACCACAATAAGTTCTTCTTTAGCAAGAAGACGAGATTCAAAAATATAAGAGTTATCAACTTGAGGTACAGAGTTCGTAAGGATGAGATCCAATTTGTACTCGTTCTGCATTTTCAATAATTGTTCGCGATTTCCTTCTTTCAATAAAACTTTGCAGGATTTTGTTTCTAGAAGAAACGCCAGAAGTTCATCGGCCACATTTTTGGGGATGGAATCCTGACAGCCAATTTCAATGCGAGTTCTCTCCTGACCTTTATTTCGATCGGCCAGGGTGTCTTTTAATTCAAATCCCAGTTTAAAAATATCACGGGCATATTCAAAAACGATGGTGCCCGCTTCAGTTAAAACGAGCTTCTTTCCCACTCGATCAAATAAAGGAGTGCCAAAAGAATCTTCAAGTTCCTTTAACTGCATGGAAAGTGCAGGTGAACTAATGAGGACACTTTTAGAGGCCAAGGCTATAGAACCTTGTTCTGCGATTTTGTAGAAGTAATAAAGCTGATTGTAATTTAAAGGTACCATTGCCTGATTATAGGTCAGATGAGGAGTTCAAGTCCACGTCTTGTAAGATAACTTTGACCGACATCGAGATCCCATCTCTCCTGCCTTTTAATCTCAATAGTTATCTTCATCCTTTGGGCATAGTGCTGAACGATCTTGAACCCTTCCTTCAGATGAATGAGGGATGAGTATCCATCGATCTTTGTATATATGCCTTTTTCATGGCGATGTTGATTAAAGAGTACATACTGAATGGCGTTCTTGGTTTCTCTAAATGTTTTGAGCACATGAAGATGATATCGTTCAATTTGGACCCGACCTTTATTGAGACCTTTAGCGAAAGTGACAGTGAGAGATCTCATTCCTTTTGTGAGCACTTCATTATTAACGGCCTCAAGAATGAGATGAATGTGATTACTCTGCATTGAAAAATGCAAAATTCTTAGCCCATGCGATCGCGCATTCACAATTGCCCTTTTCAAAAGCTTCAAAGACTCCTTATTTCTAATGGAGGCTCGATATTTGAAGTTTACATGGACTGGCGTTCTTTGGAGCACAAGTTCGCGTTTACGGTGGGCCACACCTTTTGAATGGACCCTCTTTCTTCCTGATCCCGGTCTTCTCCCACCTTTGTTTCCTTTATTGACATTAAGTTGAAGTTGTTTGGCCATGGGCCTCATTTGAAAGAGGCATATATAAGAAGCATAAGTGGGGAGGCACTGATTAAGAACTAAGCAGGCCAAACATTTCAGAGGAGAAATCGTATAAAAAATAGACATATGTATATTTTAGACATTTTTCCCTCCTCCTAACCCCTTGATTCCATGGACCTATTTTTGGCACACGGCTTGTACTAAGAGAAGCACGAGGGGCGATGGCAGGACGACATCTTCTTCATAAACTCAGGGGGAAACATGAAAACAAAAACATTATCACTTTCAACGATTCTTGGTTTTTTAGGACTTATTCTTATGATCCACACGATGAGTGCCTACAGTGCAACTCCATCGATTACTTGCTCTACTGCATTTGGTGAAAAAACATTCACTATCCAAGACGACCGCATCTCATTCCAAAAAGAAGATGAGGCAGGAGTTAGTCGTTCAATTTCGTCTCTAAATGGTGAATCTGTGAGAACTCACAAGAAGAACCACGGCTTTACAAAAACTCTTTATATCGATGGTCTTAAACATCGAATCAACGTCCAGGACACAAATGAGTTCTCGGATGTTAACGACTACCTTTCGATTACGTCCCCTAAAGGGCATGAGATGACATACCCCCTCAATTGTCACTCTGCTTAGTAGTGGTTATACCCCCCTGTAAAAAAAGGGACTAGCGCCGGATGCGTGAGGTCCCTTTTTTATTTCCCGACCGTCACAGTCGCCTTCTAATCTTCTTCAATTAAAATCCGATTAGATTCTTTGAGTTAGCACTCAAAGGAATCTCATGAAGTTTGTGCTTTATCTGCTTTTATTCATGTCATTTGCTCACGCTCAAAAGGCAAAAGTACTTTTGATCGATGAAAACATCAATGGCAAAGAACTCGAAAAGAATTTCGATGTGGAGAAGAACACCCATCAAAGCTCCATTCCCAATAAAGCAGACAGAGATTTGCTCCTAAAAAATGTAAAGGGCACGGCCAAATGGGACGAACTTCAAAAAGACATCTTCTACATGGATCTCAAATCTAAATCCGTTAAAGAACTTAAAAAGAAATATTCAGAATTCTCAGAGAAGGAACTTCAACTTCTCAAGGACAAGAGGTAATCGTGAAAAAGTTAATCCCTGTTGCCACTCTACTCGTTTCAATTGGAGCTCACGCTCAATGTAACAAAAAAGTCGATCCGAATAAGGTGATCCTCTTTATTGACACCAATAACTCGGAACTTGAAATTGCCACGACTGAGAAGGCGGCCTGTGAACGTGGTGAAAGATTAATGGTTGTTCCCAAGAACCATAAAGAATATATCAAATACACGAACGCAGTCATCGCTTCGACCAAAAAAGTTGAAAGATGTAGAACGGCCAAAACTGATTGTACCAGTGCTAATGCAGAATATGAAAAGGCCCAACAAGAACTGGATAAACTAAGCAGAAGTAACAAAAATATTTCTAAGCAAACTCAAGAGGCCCTGGCAGAGATTAAAAATTCTGGTGCCAAACTTCAAAACCTCACTATTTCGGGACATGATGGTGGAGGACATTTTGGTGGGTATAAAGGTGACTTCGGCCGCCAGGAACTAGCGGCAATAATGAAAAATTTTAAAGACATTAACGAAGTAAAATCCGTTCTTCTGCTTGGTTGTTATACTGGTGTTCCGAAAGAAATCATCGAATGGAAACATATCTTTCCGGAAGTAAAAATCATCGCTGGTTATGATGGTTCTGCCCCTCTCTCAGACAAACCCGCAGGTCACCAATATATTTCAGACATCCTTTTAAAAGAAAAAAGTCTTCTGAAGAATGCAGAACAAAAGAAACTTCAGTCTTATGCCAAACAAAACATTCAGGGTCTAACTCAGATGAATGCGGCCATGTATGTCTATTGTAGTGACGGAACGAAAGAAGGTGAATTCTATTACGGCTCGCTTAAAGAAGGCAAGGCCTTCCGTCCATTTGATATTAATGAGTGTGAAGGAAAACGAAATCAAATTGAAGAACTGATCTCGAAGGTCAATCAATATTACTCAGGTGAACTTGAAGTTCCGAAAAATACTGCCAGTGGTGAACTACGTCAGATCTATAACGAAGCAAGACGTATCGAACATTGCGGTGAAATTCTTCAGATGGAACTTAACCTGAATGCGGTGTTTAATCTTCTTTTCTATGAAGGTGCTAAACAGAACTTTGCCAACTATTACAAAGATGATCTTGCTGAGGCCGAGAAGATTTTAAGCGAATTTAAGCTTGAAGATATGGAGAAAGGCTTTAATGAGGCCCAGGAAAAGCAGAACAAATTTATTGAATCTATCAGAGCAGAGATCGAGTCTCTGGAAAAGAATCCAGAGGCCGCAGTTGCAGCAGAACAGAAAAAGCTTGAAGAATTTACCAAGAAAAGAGACGCGTTATTTAATGACCCGAAATTTGCGCGAGTTAAAAGTTACATTAATCCCGAGAACGGTGCTTATAACGGGCCGATGGATCTGGCCGAGAATTTAGTTCCGCTGGCGCAGGAACTTATGAACTCAGCGATGACCTATAGTGCACTTAAATATACAGCAGAAGCAGTTAAGGCAAATCCTCAAGGGATGGTCCTGGCAAAAAGACAGGTTCTCGTTTCTGAAGAAAATAACCAAAAGAATCAGATCCTCGCCTTCCAGCAGTTGAAAGAAAAGCTCGCTAAACCAGAGAATAAAGTCTGGGTACCTACGGCCAAAAATCTTAGTTCTAAGACACGTAAAGAAACACTCGCCAATATCCATAATGCTCACGCAATACTTTCGGTAGAAGGTCTACCAGCAAAACAACGTCAGGCACTTTCATGGATGGTTCAGGCATCTAGTGCACACTTAGGATATTTCCAAAACCCTTTTAGCTGGCACGAATTCACTGGCAGGACCGAAGACCCTCAGTTCCCTATTCGCTTAAAAGACTACACTTCAGGCCAAGGATACATGGGCGGCGGCGGTGGTTATGTGGGACCTGCTTATTACGGTGGATATACTGGTAGTGGATACCCGTCCCCAATGGGAATGGGTGGAATCGCTGGCGGTATGATGGGTGGGGCCACAACCGGTGGTTACTATGGCGATGGAGGTATAGATGAGGCCGATGAAGACAATGCTTACTCAGATGAGTCTGAAGAATAAGAAAACTTGATTAATTTTAACCAAGGCGAAAGCCGAAAGAACTAAATATGAAAAAGCTAATGACGATCTCAATGTTAATGGTTTCCATCTCCGCTTTCGCTCAAAAGGCGAACGTTATCTTTATCGACCCTGATATCGAAACGAAGGAACTTGAAAACTTCAACATTCAGAAGAACACCCATGAAAGTTCTCTTCCAGACAGAGACGATCGCGAGATGCTTCTCAATCAAGTGGCCAAGACCAAAGATTGGGATGAGCTTAAGAAAGATATTTTCTATATGGATCTGGCACGAAAATCAGTGTCAGAACTTCAAAAGAAATATCCAGAACTATCGGCCAAAGAAATTAAACTACTAAAAGAAAGACGATGAAAAAACTTCTTCTTCTCCCTCTAGCAGTTCTACCTCTTTATGCAGGAGCTTCCTGCCAGGACAGCATTAAGTCTGATAAGTACATGCTATTTATCGACACCAATGAATCTGAGAGAGAAATTGAAACAGCTGAGAAAGCGGCCTGTGCCCGCGGTGAGAAGATGGTGATTGTTCCTAAAAACTATAAGGACTATCGCACTTATATGGAAGAAATGGCCAAAGCAAAAAAAGTGGCCATGGACTGTACAAAGAAAAACCCCACTAGCACAACCGCTTGTCGAGATGTTCAGGTGGCCTTTCGTCAAAGCTACGAGAAGATGGAGAAATTCCGTCTAAGTCAGCCTAAAATTGAAACTGGCACTGACGAAGCACTGAAAGAAATCAAGTCCAAGAATGGCAAACTCAATAATCTTATCATCTCTGGTCACGATGGTGGTGGGGAGTTTGGTGGAGCGAAAGGTCGCATGAGTCGTGAAGACCTTTCGAAGGCCATGGCAAAATACAAAGACATCAACAATGTTTCTACGTTAATGCTTCTTGGCTGTTATACCGGTGTTCAAAAAGAAATTATCGAATGGAAAAATATTTTTCCAGATGTTCGCATGATCGGTGGATACGATGATTCAGCTCCCCTATCTGATAAACCGGCGGGTCACCAATTCATCACAGAGCTACTGACTAAAGAAAAAGCACTGATCGCCAATGCCGACCAGAAGAAACTCCAAAACTTCACCAGAGCAAACGTTAAGAGTTTAACTCTCTTAAACGCAGCAGTTTACGTAAATTGCGAAGATGGTACTAATAAAGAAGAGTTTTATTATACTTCTAAAAATCGTGGAAAACATTTCTCTCCTTATGGCGCAAAAGAATGTCATGAGAAAGAAAAAGAATTCAACGACATCATCACGCAAATGGCGCCTTATGAGACAGGTGAAAAAGAACCACCTGCGGACACCGCCCGAGGCGAATTACGTCAATTGTACATCAAGGCGAGAAACCTCGAACATTGTAGTGATTTCTTAAAAAAAGAGATTAACGTCAGTAATCTTTTCAATCTTCTATTCTATCAAGGCATCAAAGACAGTTTTGCCGCTTTTTATAAAGACGATTTGGCGGCAGCGGAAAAGGCCGTTGAAGAAATGAAGAAGAAATATCCCAATTATTTGAAAGACATTTGGGTTCCTACTGCAGAAAACCTTGCCAAGCATTCAAGAAAGGAAATGCTGGAAAATATCCACAATATTCATGGCATTTTATCCAAAGCAGATTTAAGTCGTGAGGAAAAGAAAGTTCTGAGATGGACAGGCCATGTGTCATCTCGTCACCTCCATGAATTTGGCAATCCTTTCAGTTGGCATGAATACACTTCGGGGACACCTGAAGCGCCCAGATACCCACTTCGACTTGCTAATTACTCTCCAATGCAAGCTTCCCTACATGGCGGATATGGCTTCGCCAGCGGTATCGTTGCAGGGTCAGGAAGTGGCGCTTTAAGCACACCTGCTCCTCAAAGAGAGGAATCAGATGGCACTTTCACTCGGTTACTGAACTTTATCCGAGAATAACGCACCCCGAATACCTTTAAAAAAAGGCCCATTTCCAGTAAGCTACTAGCACTCACAAAGTGCAAGGAAAGCTTATGGAATACAATTTCTCAGAACTCGAACCCAAGTGGCAAAAATACTGGGACGATAACAAAACTTTTAAAACCGTCGTTGATCAGAACAAACCAAAATATTACGTTCTCGACATGTTCCCTTATCCATCTGGTGCTGGTCTTCACGTAGGTCACCCCGAAGGTTATACGGCCACAGATATCATGGCGCGCTTTAAGCGTATGAAGGGCTTCAACGTTCTTCACCCAATGGGTTGGGACTCTTTCGGTCTTCCGGCCGAAAACCATGCGATGAAAACTGGGATTCACCCAAACATCACAACTCAGGAAAACATCAAAACTTTCAAACGTCAGTTGAAGATGCTTGGCTTCTCATATGACTGGGACCGCGAGATCGCGACTTCTAACATTGATTACTACAAGTGGACTCAGTGGATCTTCGTTCAGCTTTTCAACAAAGGTCTGGCCTACGAATCACACATGATGGTGAACTGGTGTCCAAATCTTAAAACCGTGCTTGCTAACGAAGAAGTGATTAACGGTAAGTCTGAAGTTGGTGGTCACCCGGTGATCAGAAAACCAATGAAGCAGTGGATGCTAAGAATTACTGAATACGCTGAACGTCTTCTTCAAGATCTTGATCTTGTAGACTGGCCTGAATCAGTAAAAGAAATGCAACGTGTGTGGATCGGTAAATCAGAAGGCGCCATTGTGAGTTTCGCGGTAGAAGGCAAAACTGACATGATTGATGTCTTCACTTCTCGTCCGGATACACTTTTCGGTGCCACATATATGGTGCTTGCTCCTGAGCACAAACTAGTTGATATCATCACAACTGATGCTCAAAAAAACGAGATCGCAAAGTACCGTGAAGTAACAGCACTTAAATCAGATCTGGAAAGAACTGAGCTTAACAAAGACAAGACAGGTGCTTTCACTGGTGCTTATGCCATTAACCCGGCCAACAAAAAGAAGATCCCGGTTTATATCGCTGACTACGTTCTGAACACATACGGCACTGGTGCCATCATGTCAGTTCCGGGTCACGATGAAAGAGATCATGAGTTCGCAAAGAAGTTCAACCTTCCAATCGTAGAAGTGGTAAAAGGCGGAAACGTTGATGAAGCTGCTTTCACAGAAGATGGCGAGCACGTTAACTCTGATTTCCTAAATGGTCTCAATAAAGAAAACGCGATCAAGAAAATGATCGTTTGGCTTGAAGACAATAAAATCGGCTCTAAGAAAATTAATTACAAACTTCGTGACTGGTTGTTTTCTCGCCAGCGTTACTGGGGTGAACCGTTCCCAATTCTTAAATATGAAGATGGTACAGTTCGTTGTCTTGATGTTGATGAACTTCCGGTCGCTCTTCCTCAGGTTGAGAAATACGAACCGTCTGGAACTGGTGAATCTCCACTTGCCACAATTGATGAGTGGTTAAACGTTATTGATCCTAAGACTGGCAAGAAAGCGAAGCGCGAAACAAACACAATGCCTCAGTGGGCCGGTTCTTGTTGGTACTACCTTCGTTTCTGTGATCCTCAAAATACAGAGCGCCCTTGGGACTCAAAAATTGAAAACTACTGGATGCCAGTTGACCTCTACGTAGGTGGTGCTGAGCACGCGGTTCTTCACCTTCTTTACTCTCGTTTCTGGCACAAGGTTCTTTTCGACCTTGGTCTCGTTTCAACGAAAGAGCCTTTTTACAAGCTGGTTAACCAAGGGATGATCCTTGGTGAAGACGGCGAGAAGATGAGTAAGTCACGTGGAAACGTGGTGAACCCGGATTCAGTAGTAAATGAATTTGGTGCTGATACTCTTCGTCTTTATGAAATGTTCATGGGTCCACTTGAGAAAGTGAAGCCTTGGAACGCCAATGGTGTGAAAGGTGTTTATAATTTCCTTAACCGTGCTGCTCGTTTCTTCCTGGATAAGGAAAACTACGCTACTGGTACTGAAGACGTATCAAACGTAAAAGAGCTTCATAAGCTGATTAAGAAAGTGACCGAAGACATCGAAGGCATGCGCTTTAACACGGCCATCTCTCAGATGATGATCTTTGTGAACCACGTTTATAAAACAGGAAAAGTGTCGAAAGAAACTGCGGAGAAATTCGCCATGGTTCTTTCTCCATTTGCACCTCACTTGGGCGAAGAGCTCTGGTCATTCCTTGGCCATACTAAGTCTCTTGCTTACGAGAAGTGGCCTGAATTTAACGCTGAACTTGCCAAAGATTCTATGATCACGGTTGCAGTTCAAGTGAATGGAAAAACTCGTGGAACTTTCGAAGTGGATGCTGACATCTCGAAAGAAAACCTGATGGCCATCATTAAATCTGATGAGAAAATTGCAAAGTATCTCGCAGGCACGATTGTGAAAGAGATCTATGTACCAGGTAAGATTTGTAACTTTGTTGTAAAAGAATAATATAGTTGGCAGTGGGGACCTTCTCCCCACTGCTTTACCCTCTTAAGAAACCTACCATAAGCGCTCTGAATATTAGACTTCAAGAACCTTCAGTTCTCTCAACCTACCAATGCTGCATTCGAAAAATCATGCTCAGAATAGAATAGAGCCTTGAGCGAACATTTGATTTATATCACGATTTTGTGTTCGACAGTGGATTTGAGTGATTGGTAAAGGGTAAGACATGAAACCTGGTTCTCTTGTCCTTGAAAATTCTCATCCGTTCAAAGAGCTTCACTGTCCCTTTCAACTTAAACCGAATGAACATTCGAACTTCGTGATGAAGGACGCTCCTGGATTTATTTTCATCAAAGAAGGATTCATGCGGATCGGGTATAAACGAAGCAGTCATATTCAGACTGTTCGTATCGCGGGCCCAGGTGAAATCGTGGGCTTCGGGAACTGGAAATATCCTGATCGTTATGTGGCAATTGCTTTGGGACAGGTGAATGCCGTCTTCATCGACAAGGACCTTTTTGAAAAACAACTTACTGTTGATCCTCAAATCTCAAAAGAGATTTTTGATATGAATATCTTCCAGGTCATGCTTCGGGATGAAAGAATCTGTACTCTCCAAAATCCTACAGTAAGAGGTAGAATTGCCGGAACACTGGTGAGTCTTTCTGATAAGTTTGGAAAGTATGATGCTCAAGGACGCCTGGAAATTCTCGCGACTGTAGATAGAAAAATACTGGCAGAACTTTCAAGTACGGTGGTTGAGACTCTGGCGCGCACTCTGACTGAATTTGAAAACAAAGGCATTATCGAGAGACAGGGTAAGACCATTTTTATTCTGGACTACCCTGCCCTTGTTCAAGCATCCGATCATAATTAAGCAGCCGCTTTAGATTCATGATTCTGATAGAATTCAATCGTCTCGGCCTCTTTGCCGTGATGTCCTTCCACAAAATCTTTCAGTTGATTAACCAGGCCCAAAAGCTCATTCGCTTCTGAAGACATATTATCTGATGAAGAGGCCACTTCTTCTGAGAATGAAGCAGTTTGCTGAATAGCTGAATCTAAGTGGTGCATGGCCTTTGAAATTTGCTCAATTCCATGGGCCTGCTCTTGAGAGGCGGCCGAGATTTCAGAGTTCAAATCTGCCACTCGTTTTACCGAGGTCACAATTTCCTGAAGCACGATGCCTGATTGACTCGCTCTTTGGTAACCTTCCTGACCCATTCTCACGTTCTCAGAAATAAGTTCATTGATGTTCTTTGCGGCTGCGGCCGATCTTTGAGCAAGACCCCTTACCGCGTCCGCCACTACCGCAAAACCTTTTCCTTGTTCACCGGCACGTGCCGCTTCAACTGCCGCATTCAAAGCGAGGAGATTGGTTTGAAATGAAATTTCATCAATCACGTTAGTGATCTCTTCAATCTTCTTAGAAGACTTCGACATGTCGTTCATAGCATCGATAAGTTTTTTAAGTTCAGTCTCTCCACTTTGGGCAGAGTTAAATGACTTCTGAGAAAGTGCATTGGCCTCACGAGCGTGATCAGAATTTAACTTCACCATTGAAGATAGCTCTTCCAGGGCGGAAACAGTTTCCTCAACTGAGGCCGCAGAACTAGACGCACCTTCAGAAAGACGAACAGAAGCAGAATTCATCTCACCACTGGCATATGAAGTCTTCTCAGTAGACCCCATGATCTTAGTCGCGATATCTTGAAGAGTTGTAGATATAATATTCGAGAAAATAGCACCAACAACAAGAGCGAATATGAGAACTGCAATGGCGAGGGAGAATATGAAAATATTCGTGAAGGCCGCAGATGATTGAGCATCGTTAACGTAAGTCTTTGCTAGTTCCATTTCATGGGCCTTTAGATTTGTAATGGCCTTTTCAAATTTCGCCGCAGACTCTGGACACTCGACAAAGAAAATTGTTTCAAGGGTCGCCTTCATCCCTGGATCAGTTGAGTGATAAGCATTCACCGCACGCTCACCAATTTTACTGAACTGTAACCATTCAGATTGAAGAATGGCGTAAAGTTCTTTTTGCTTAGGTAATTTCACATTCAAAGAATATTCACGATTGGCCTCAATAAAGGCCGATTGCGCTTCTGCCAAACCTTTTAGTGATTTTGCCGCCACATCCTAAGGGAGATTCATCAATCCCAAAGTGCGCAGATTGATTCTGATGCTTTGATAGCTTAGGAACATTTCATTCAGTTTATTGAGACTTGGAAGAGCAGAATCCGCGACTAAGTCATAGCTGTTAGAAACCTTGGAACTTCCATAATAAGAGACTCCTCCAATGAAAACACTCATAAGAGAAAGAAAAACACACAGAACAAGAAGTTTTTTTTTAAGGCCAACATTCTTCAACATAAAGCTTCCTTTACAAAGTTGAACACTGAGTATTTCGGGAGTCCTTTATGAAAGCTTAAGAAAGTTTAATTGATTTAAGACAATGTAGAGGGTTTGTAGAATTCGTAACCCCCTAACAATTGATTGAATATCAAGATCGTTAGGGAGTTGTTAAGAGTTGATTAACCAAATACAGGAACGAAGTGATTGAGCAGAGTCATTCCAAGACCAGATAAAACTGGGATCGTTAGATTGTCATCAATGTTGAATGCTGAAACGAGTTCAGAAGCAGCACCAATTACTCCAGACACGATTGCGAACACTAGGATATGAGTTCCAAGAGTCGCCGTATTCATCACATAAAAAAGAGTAATGAGGTAACAAGTGAAGAAGCCCGCCACTGCACCTTGAAGAGATTTGTTCGGTAGGATTTTATCTTTCCCGTACAGCACTCCAAAAAAAGATGAAAGTGGATCAGAGAAAACTAGAAACATTACAGAAATGATGGCGATGTCTCTTTGGTAGAAAAATAGAGAAATTGACACGCCCAATGCATAAAACGGAAGACCACTCATCCCTTCTTTTTCAGAACGGCGCATTAGTGGACCCATTAGTTTGATTACGAGTTTATTAAAGGGAGGATATTTTGCGCGAATGATGTCGGCCATGAAACCGGCCACAGCAATCGCCATGATAATGATGGCGAAAGTATTTGTAGAAGCATCCATCTGATGGAACATGAACAAGCCGAGAGACCCAGTTGAAATGTGCCAAAGCTTTCTAAGTATGTGAAGATCTGATCTTTTATGTAAAACCGTCTCAAAAGACGAATTGTATTTCTGGCCTTGAGATGCTGACATCCCTGCTCCTTCGCAATTAAAAAAGGGATTTAAACAAAATCCCCCTAGAATCAATAAAAAACAAAGTTCAACCAATTTAAAGGATTCCACCCCTATCGTCTACCCCCATTAGCACTCAGGTATCCTCGGACCACCCATAAATCTTGAAAATCATTCATGAAAGAACCTTTCCAAACCACAATTTAGCTTCATATAATTTCAGGATATGGAATTAGAATCAGAGGCGGAAATTTCGCCTGAGAATATGAAAAAAATATGGGCCGTTGGTGGCGGTAAGGGTGGCGTTGGTAAGAGTCTTGTCTCTGCGAACGTTGCGATTTGCCTTGCGCTAATGGGTAACAAAGTTGTGGCCGTGGACCTGGATCTTGGTGGAGCAAACCTTCACACTTGTTTAGGTCTTCCGATTCCGCAAACGACTCTTTCGGACTACGTATCGAAAAAGGTCGATAACTTTGAAGACCTACTGGTAACGACCCCAATCAATAACCTTAAAATCATTTCTGGGGCACAGGATGAACTGGGCATGGCGAATTTAAAGCACATGCACAAAAACCAGATCATCAAGAAGCTCTCAGAGCTTGATGCCGACTACATCCTATTTGACTTGGGTGCGGGTACGGCCTTCAACACGATCGATTTCTTTATCAGTGCTGATAAAGGAATCTTAGTTGTTCTTCCTGAACCAACTTCAATTGAGAATACTTATCGCTTCATCAAGTCAGTGTTCTACCGTCGTTTAAAAATGGTGGATGGAATTGCTGAGATTGAACCTCTTATCAACGAAGCGATGAATGCGAAACTTTCCCTTGGTGGAACAACTTCACCAGCAGATCTGATTCGCAAGATCACTGAAATCAATCCTGAAGTTGGTCGTCGAGTTAAAGAAGAAATGGCGGATTTCCGTCCTAATTTGATCATCAACCAGGTTCGCTCTCAAGCGGACATTGATATCGGTTACTCTATTCAGAGCATCTGCCGTAAGTACTTTGGTATCGAGATGACTTTCCCTGGTTATCTTGATTACGACCAATCAGTTTGGCAGAGTGTGAGAAAGAGAAAGCCTCTTCTCATTGAATATCCAAATTCAAAACTGGTGAATAATTTTGATCGTATCGTTAACCGTTTGATCGAATCTTAGAGGTAAAAGCGCATGGATGCTGAAAAGAAAAACTATTACGAAGTCCTTGAGATCGAAACAAACGCGACTCCGAATCAAATCGAGAACGCCTACATTCGTGCTCGTAATGCTTACTCTGGTGACAGTGTTGCTCTTTACTCGCTTATGACTAAAGACGAGTGTGATAATATTCTTGGCCAAATTGAAGAGGCCTACTCTGTTCTTGGTTTCCCTGAAAAGCGTCGTGAATACGATCGCCTTCGCGGTTTCAACCAAGGTGGAATCTCTCCACAAGCAAATCCAGATAAGATTCACATGGTTCTTACTGTGGAAGACCGTAAGAATGAATCGATTCAATATGAAAACTTTGGCTCTAACCTCATTGAGGCAAGAGTTTCTAAGATCACTGCTCAAAAGAAATTCGGTCTTGAGTTCTCTGAGAACGCGGACATGGAAAGAAAAATTCGTGAAGCGAGTGACTTCCCTGGCTCATTCTTAAAAGAGATTCGTGAGTATAAAAACGTATCGATTGAACGTATGGCCGAGATGACAAGAATTTCTAAGACTCATTTGACTGCAATTGAAAACGAAGATGTGTCTAAACTTCCTGCGGAAGTTTATGTTCGCGGTTATGTTTATCAATTCGCGAAAGTTTTAAAGCTTAATCCAGACACAGTGGCCAACAGCTACCTTCTGCATTTTAAAAAGCTTAGAACACAAAAATAATGTCTTCCGAACCAGATAACACCGACGAAACCCAGAACTATACCGTCACCGTCACTAACGAAGACCGTGAAGAGTATAAGCGTCTGGATGTTTACTTAGCTCAGAAGCTTCCGCAGTTTTCTCGCTCTACGCTTCGTCGTTTATTTGATGATGAAGAAATTTCCAGTGACGTGAAGCTCTCTATTAATAAGATGCCTCCGGCCGGAACGGTGATTGAAGTTGAAATTCCTCCTCCGGTACCAACTGATCTCATCGCAGAAAATATCCCTTTAGATATTCTGTTTGAAGATAAACATCTCATCATCATTAATAAACCTGCGGGTCTGGTGGTTCATCCAGCTCCCGGCCACTATACTGGCACCTTAGTGAATGCCATCCTCTATCACTGTCCGGATCTAAAGGGCATTGGTGCAGAGAAGAGACCTGGAATTGTTCACCGTCTTGATATGGGAACTTCTGGTGTAATGGTAGTTGCAAAAGATCAGGCGACTCATGAAGGGCTCGTAAGTCTTTTCTCGATCCATGATATTGATAGAAAATACGAAGCACTCGTCGGTGGCCAGCCGGCCCAGCAAGGTGGCACGATCACAACGACAATTGGCAGACACCCGACTCACCGTCAGAAAATGGCGGCAAACGTGAAAAACGGAAAGACCGCTGTTACTCATTATAAAGTTCTTAAGCAGTATAAGGGCGCGGCCCATATGGAACTTCGACTGCAAACCGGTCGAACTCACCAGATTCGTGTGCACATGTCACAAATGCTTCACACGCCCGTCTTATGTGATCCCATCTATGGTGGAAGTGATTCGCACTTAAAGCGCACTCCGGATTCCATCCGCCAGAGACTAATTGATTATCCTTATCAACTGCTTCACGCCAAGGAGCTGGGATTCGTACATCCGATTACCAAAGAGAAGCTCCATTTCACGGCGCCTCCACCAGAAATATTCCAAGCGGCACTCAAAGCTTTCTCAGAGTGAAATTTAGAGCTACAATAGGTGGCATGGATATTCCTTATTCTTCGAATCTCAATCGCGGTCGATTTGAGACCTGGACCCACAAACCTGACATGTTTTTAGTTCATGCCCATCAAGTGCATGGTACTGATATCGTTTCGATGGAAACACTTCCCTGCGAAGCGGATGGACTGGTTGTTTCGTGGGAAGAATTTGAACAACCGCTGGCCATTAAGACTGCGGATTGTTTACCAGTCGTCATTGAAGGTGAAAAAGGTGTGGTGTTTCTTCATGCGGGATGGAGAGGACTTGCTCATGGGATCTTAGAGCGGCCTGAAATCGCCATGATCAAACCACAAAGAGTCCTGATTGGACCTTGTATTCATGAATGTTGCTTTGAGGTTTCTCCTGATTTTGGTGAGAATTTTAAGGGTTCTCCCTTTTTCACCAAGCGTGGAGACAAAAACTATTTCAATCTTCCGGAGGAGGCCAAACGCCGCCTGAGAGAAACTTTTCCTCAGCTTCTGGTTGAAGTCGCCCCTTACTGCACATGTTGTAATGAAAATTTTAATAGCTATCGTCGAAATAAAACTACAGAAAGAAACTGGAATATCTACATAAAAGGATGATCTCAATGGAACAGAAAAAAAGCCTCACCATGAACGGCATGACCGGGCCAAATTTTCTTTTTATCTTAAATGCGGTGGGCATGATTGCAGTGAGTATTTATCTCACAACTCACTTCTACGATGTTCTCTACCCAACTAAACTGGGTGGAGCGAGCACACTTTGTAACATATCTAATTTTTTTAATTGTGATGCTGCTACCTATTCTAAGATTTCAAACATCGCTGGAGTGCCGATTTCATTCTTCGGAATCATCGTTGGTCTATTGTTCTTATTCACGAGCTTAATGCCAGGTGAATCACTTGAGAAAACTTCAAGTGCCGTAGCAAAATATAACTTCATTGGCTGCGTACTGCTTTTCATTTTCTCACTCGCAGTTCTTGGAAGCCTATGTCCTTTCTGTACTCTTTATTACATCCTTTCAGGTGTTGCCTTTTTCCTTATGTGGAAATATGGCTCAAACTCTTGGGTACCGGATTTTAAAGTAGCAGGTCTTTGGGCAGTTCTTCTTATCGGCGGCTCGGCCTTCATGTACATGACAACGAAAGAGAAAGCTGATGTGAATGCTAAGATCTCTAAGAGCATCGTAGAGCAATTCAGAAAGCTTGGTTCAAGTGGTGATCCGGATGTTGAGTCTCCTTATAAGATTCACATGGCAACTGAGAAATTCGCTGATTCTCCAATTCGTATTACGGTATTTTCTGACTTCCAATGTCCATTCTGTAAGGTCGTGGCCGAGCAGATGCACGAAATCATCAGAAGATATCCGAATAAAGTAAGTATTCAGTATATGTTCTTCCCACTAGATGCTAAATGTAACTCAAACGTAAAAGGTCGCTTCCACGAGAGTGCATGTGACGCTGCTATGCTAGCTGCTTGTGATGAGAAGAAGTTTGTGTCTCTGCACGATGAAATCTTCGCAAATCAAGATAAACTGCAATCAGGCGTTCTTGCTGATCTTGCCAAGAAGTATGAACTGAATGGTTGTTTTGAGAATGAAACAATCAAGAATCGTGTGATCGAAGCGATCAATCAAGGTACAAAATACAACCTGAAGTCGACTCCAACGATCATTATTAACGGTAAGAAGATTGAAGGAACAATTCCTAACAATCAATTCTTCGCGATCTTTGAAGATATTTTAAGCGGAAACTAAGATGTTTATTGAGACCCATTGCCATCTGGATTATTTAAAGGCCCTCCCTCTGGAAGAGATCAGAAAGCTCATCTCCGAGGCCGGCATTCAAAAAGTTGTGACCATTGGCGTGGACCCTCTCAATCTCGATAAAGTTCAAGAACTATCTCAGAATTGCCCTGAGGTGTATTACACTCAGGGCATTCATCCTCACGATGCCAAAGAAGCAACTGACGTAGAATTTAACAAGATTCGCACTCGTGGCGCTGAACCGAAGATGGTGGCAGTGGGTGAAATTGGTCTTGATTACCACTACAACAACTCCCCTCCTGAAATTCAAAAAACGGTATTTGAACAACAATTGCAAATTGCTTGTGACTTAGATCTTCCAGTTGTGATTCACACCCGTGAAGCTGACGAGGACACCAAGGCCATTCTTAGAAACTTCTCAAGCAAACTAAAACGCCGTGGGGTGATTCACAGTTTCACCTCGAGCCTGGATCTGGCAGAGTTTGTTCTTGGCGAAGGTTACTACATAGGTTTTAACGGCATTATTACCTTTAAAAAGGCCGAGAACGTTCAGGAAGTGGTGAAGATCACCCCTACTTCGAAAATCCTTTTTGAAACCGATTCTCCGTTTTTAACACCAGTTCCTCATCGTGGGAAAGAAAACGCTCCCTACTATTTACCATTCGTAGCAGCAAAAATCGCAGAATTAAAAAATGTTGATTTGGAAAAATTGAAGGCCGAAGTTTATCAGAATTCGTTCAGCTGTTTTTCGAAACTCGCTAATTCATAATCCTAAAAACTTTCATGAGTAGTGTGTCTTGCGGATGCTGTCCTAACAGAAAGCCTTTGATAGCACTCAACTCAATTTCATAGAGATCAGCGAGCTCCTGTGGAATAATTTCCGGCAAGCGTCCATCCAGACGAGAAAAATAAACTTCCAAAATTTTTGAGCGTTCGTATTGTTCCAGAACAGAGCGCACATGGTGAGCGTCGTTAATCCCAGAGTGATTTTCTGACATTTCCACTGGTAGCATAAATTCCTTCTTTTTGTGACACCATTAGGAGAGATTTGGTGCCACACTGTCTTACGTCAAATGAGATTTCAATTATCTCACTAGAGGGTTCGTCCCTCGCGAAGCAGCCTGATAGTTTTACTGCAAAATGACTGACAACAAAATGATTGTTAAACTTTGTTAGGTTCTTACACCCATAACTTTAGATTTATTTGCGGTTTACTTCATAACTCGTCCTCTACCTCGCACGCTTGAGTGTCTTTTCATTCGGAAACAAACAAGGTCTCTTCTTAGGAGCTTTAACTCAAAGGAGTTCCAATGAAATGGATTTTTGTGTTTCTCCTTGTGTCTAGTTCAGCTTTTGCGAAATGCGATCTGGCTCCTCTCAAGGATGAAATCATTTCTAAGTACAAAGACCCCATGCCTGTCACAAATGAAAAAGGTGAAGTTGGACATGCCCTGGCCAAGAACTTCAAAATCTCTGATTACTTGATGAGACTTCCAACGGAGTATGTTCTCACCGCAAACTTTGAGTTGGATATAAAATGGGAAACAGGTTTGACTCAATCAGTGAGAACATTAGTGGTAGGATCGGTGAATCCAAGGACATGTAAGATCGATAAGTTTAATAACGAGCAAGTTGCGGCAAAATAAAAAAGGGCCCGAAGGCCCTTCATTATTTAACAGATTTTACGCACATGTATGTCATCGTGTAGTTATAGGGAAGATTCACCAGCATTCCGCTGTTACCCATTGGCCACATCGCACTCACAACACTGTAACCGCTGTAATCAGTGGCGGCCCATTCAGTTTTAAGACCCATATTCACGCCACCATGATAAGCACCAAGACCAAATAGAGTTGTTAATTCTTTGACCGTAGCTAGTCGCTCGCCGCGTGCACTACAATAGGCAGCAACTTGTTGAAGCATATAGCGGTATTGAACGTTACCGTTTGTTGGAAAAGTTCTCACTCCTGAGATCACAAGATTTTCATAACCAATTTTCATCTTAAGCGGGAACGTTGTCTTGTGAACTGAATTGAACACCTGGCTCGCAAGAGCGTATCCAACGACATTAAGATTTAGAACTGAGCCTCTTGAAGCAAAACTGCGAGAGATGCCTGTCTCTTTATTTGAAACACGAAGTACTGTGTAAACACCAGAGCCTGGTCTTACTCCCCACATAAGTTGAAGATCATATTTAGAAGCATTTACAGACCAATCAAGACGTCTTACCCCGCCTTCATTCTCATAGGCATCATTCAGTAGTTCTAAACCACTGCGCACATAATTCGCCAGGGTTTCACCCATGCCAGCTTTTGCAACCTGACGACGATCATAAACGCGATCATCAAACTGAAGCACCATCTCCATGGCCTCCATTCCCATAGCACCTCTTTCCATCAGGTACATCGCCTGGCGAATGTAGTTATCTCTTAGCTCTGAAGTTGTTTGAGAAAAGCTCTCATCGAATTCAGCGATATCAAGACCCTGATAATTTGAAATTCTAGGGTTAAGTTGAATCTCACCGCCATTCCAGAATGAAGGAGCGGCGAAAGCATTGAATGAGGCCAAAAGCATTAAACCAATGAACATTTTCATGATGATCTTCTTTAACGAGTTAATATTTGCGCCATAACATAATGGAATTTGAGGCACGGCAACAGTGGGCCTGTAGGAAATATATATGTCATTAATTCCGAGTCTCTGGCCCCTCACTCTAAGGGCCTCTATTATGCCTCTATATGCTGAAAGTTATTACCTTTACCATCGTCGCGATCATCGCTTCAGGGGCCCGGGCCTCGGATTTGGGTATTAACTATTCTGCGGCCAATGACCTGCTCCTGACTGCTCCAAGCTGTGAGGAACTTGTTTCGCAACATCAATCTATCTGCAATTGGAAAAAGAATATTGAGCCAAGTTTCAAAACGCCGGTGATTCAGACGAGCTCGTGTAAAAAAATTTCGAGCAAATCATTCTCTATGATTGTTTCCAGTTGTCTGCCAGAATTTGTGAAAGCAAATCAACATAAGAAACTTTTTAAGAGCGGGGCCAATTGTTGGGGAACTGCTCTAAGCTTTAAGAAAATTTCAAATCGACCAAGATTCATTTGGTCACAGGAAATGAAGTACTGGCTGGATAGTCCGGTTTGTCGCAAGCTTGCTCCCAAAGAACAGAAACTTCCGGGCGATATCATCAATACATTTGGTCCTGAGTATATTTTTGAAAAAGATGAAGCATCCAACAAAGGCATTCAATTTTGGGAGGCCCTCTTTCCTGGGCGTTTAACGGCGCCTCAAGTTGATGGTGGTTATTCCGGTTATCACAACTTTCTTCACTCTGAGACATTTATCAGTGACAAACTTGCCTTCGGTAAAGACTCTCCCAATCAGCTCGACAGATTTGAATTTCATCCCATGAATGAAGTTTATGGTCGCTCGAAAGATGTAGATTGCCAGGAAAACCAAACGCGATCTCCTCACTACCGCGAGAATCAAAATCCGCCTAGGCCAATTAAAGGTAGTAAGTGCGATTATTTCTCTCTCGCTTATCGATGTGAGAATTTTGAAAACTACTTTGCTAAACAAACGCTGACGGCCAGTGATGAGGACAATCTTGCGACCATTAAGCGATTGCAAGCTGTGCAAGACAAACTCTTTCCACTCTTAACTATTGCTGGAAAAACTTTTCCTAAGAATGAAATTTCTCAGATGGTGAAAGAAGCAGATTTAATTGCGAAAGAGAGTTTGGAAGAGTTGAAAATTGCCGGAGATAAAAATCGTGAGATGATTCTGACTCTTAAATTCTTTACGGCCAATGGAATAAGAAAGTCGCTGGAACTCGCGGACCTCATACCACCAACGGAAGCTCTCTAAATTTTGGTTAAACAAAACTGAGCATTATTTGCTGGATCTAACAAAAAGCTTGTCTGATTTGAAAGAACAGTAGCAACTGAATCACCCGTTCCAATCGAAGCAAAACAGAGCGTTGAATTCCCATGATCATACCAGACCACCATATCTGCGGATGTTGAACCATCTGCGGCCCTAGAGCGTCCGATAAAAAATTGTCCACTACCAACAGTAGGTGTGGCACCTGGGTCAAGATTTTCATGTACCATGAAATGCGATTCCACACTAATTGATTGAGCACCAGTTTCATCTAAACTTGTGCAATGAGCGGCATCAGCATAGGTAACAAGTCTCTGATGGAAGGCCATTTCAGTTGAATCGACCCAGTAATCAGGTTCTTGAAAAAACCTGGCGATCGGACCTGGTCCTCCTGGATCAAAACAAGGAGTAACAATATCCCGATCCCAAATTTCCTGAAAAGTACAACTGGTAATCCCGCCTGCGACACATATGGCTCCATTGTTTCCGCTATTTCCAGGGCCACCGCCACTTCCACCTGATGAACTAGCACTCCCCCCAGAAACGTCAATAAACCCTTCGCAGGCCGAAAGAAAACCAAGAAGAAGAAGCAGAGAAAGTCGTAAGATCATGAATCTCTCCAAAAAAGCCTATGTTCACTTTTTCGGAGATAATTCTAAAAGAATTAAGAAGAGGTTAAAATATCGCTTTATTCGCTTTTATTTAAATATTTTCTTTATTTATGGCTTATCGACCTTAAATCCAGACAGCATATTCCCCAAACTCGTCTTAGGCTCCGGCTGCCCTCTTTGGGGCTTAGGAGCTTCACGCTTAGGCTCAGGACGTTCTTGTCTTTCTTCATGATGATGCTCTTCTTCCTGAATGTATTCAGGATAGAAAGGAAGCTCAGACTTATAAACAATACGATCCAAGTGCTTCACAAATCCAGACCAGTGACCAGTATTGTTATCAGTCTTACGAATGATATCGAATGAACCCATTTTTGAATCCATGAGATCAATCAAGTGCACTAGGTAAGCCTCAGAAGTCTGAGGAATTTTTGGTGATCCGTATTCATACTCTCCATGGTGGGCCAGGAGGATATGTTTAATGTGCATTTTTGTGTAGTGAGGGAAATTTTTAATCTTATAAGAGAAGCGATCAACGATCTCTAGCCCCTTAACCAAGTGGCCAACCAATTTTCCTTCTTCTGTATACTCAACGTTCACGCCGTCAGTCAGCTCATAGATCTTACAAATATCGTGCAAGATACAACCGGCCACCACGTAGTTCTCGTTCACCTTGTAATGCTTAGAAAGGTGAAGTGCCAATTCTGTACAAGAAAGGATGTGCTCTAAAAGACCAGAGCGGTAAGCATGATGAATCGACTTCCCTGCTTGCCAGATTTTCAGACGACGAGCGATTTCTCCATCAGTGATGATATTTCTTAATAGGTCACGAATGTAAACATCTGTCAGCCCATCAACGATGTTCAAAAGCTTCTTGTACATCACTTCCGGATCCTCAACCGCCTTCATCACGAAGTCGTCCAGGCTCACGTCGTTTTGTTCCACTTTCTCAATGTGAGCAATGATAAACTGCTTACGGCCCTGATAGAAATTCACCTTCCCACGAACCTTAACAAAGGTCCCCTTCGAGATGTTCTTCTCGATCTCAGCCGAATAATGCCAAAGACGAGCTTCCATCTCCCCTGTTGAGTCAGTCAGGATGATATTGAAGTATTTCTTACCGTCCTTCCCTTCCATTACGTTGAAGATTTTAACCAGGAAAACAGATTCAATTTCTTCTTTACCCTGCAAATCGGAGATAAAAAGTTTTGTCATTGTAGAACTCGTGCGTTAAGTGCCTAAAAAGTGGATTAAAGGCTACACGGAAATACTTGAATCCGCTACCCAAAACCTCGCGCTTGGAGTATGTTCTAAACGCTTAAAATATCTTAGTTTTGAATCATATCGTGGCGTCACTTTCAGTGACATGAGGAGTCTTATGAAAACAGTAAAAATTGGTATTAACGGTGTTGGACGTATCGGTCGTACAATTCTTCGCGCTTACTTCGACAGAATTGCAAAGAACCTAGATACAAATATTGAAGTGGTTGCAGTTAACAACCCTGGTATCCCTAAGCCATATGTTCACCTTCTAAAGCACGACTCCCTTCATGGTAAGCTTGAAGGCGATTTCTCTTTCAACGAAGAGACAGCTGAAATCTCTTACAATGGCCGCAAAATTAAATTCTTCTCTCAACGTAACCCTGAAGAACTAGACTGGTCTTCACTAGGTGTAAGCGTTGTTATCGACTGTACTGGTATCTTCAAAGACAAAGCGAAACTTGGTCTTCACATGAAAGGTACTGTTAAAAAAGTTATTATGTGTGCTCCTGGTAAAGACCTTGATGGTACATTCGTAATGGGAATCAACCACGAGAAGTACGATTCATCTAAGCACCACATTATCTCAAACGCTTCTTGTACAACTAACTGTCTGGCTCCAATCGTTAAAGTTCTTCACGAGAACTTCGGTATCGTTAACGGTCTTATGACAACTGTTCACGCTTATACTTCAGATCAAAACCTTCTTGATAACGCTCACGATGATCTTCGTCGTGCTCGTGCTGCTGCTCTTTCAATGATCCCAACTTCAACTGGTGCTGCTAAAGCTCTTGGCGAAGTTATCCCTGAAATGATCGGTAAACTTGATGGTTACGCTGTTCGCGTTCCAACTCCAGATGTTTCTATGGTTGACCTGACTGTAAATCTTGAGAAGAAAGCAACTAAGCAAGAAATCAACGATGCTATGAAGAAGGCCTCTCAAGGTCAGCTAAAAGGCATTCTTGGTTTCACAGATGAAGAACTAGTTTCTATGGATTTCATGGGAACAACTGAGTCTTCATTCTTCGATTCTAAACTTACAAACGTAATCGGCAACACTGCTAAAGTTGTTAGCTGGTACGATAACGAAGTTGGTTTCTCTAACCGTGTACTAGATCTTGCTAACTTTGTGGGACAAAAACTCTAAGAGGAACTTATGCAACTTAAATCAATTCAGGACGTCGATTTAAAAGGGAAACGAGTTGTTGTTCGTTTCGACTTCAACGTTCCTCTGACTAAAACTGAGCCGAGAACTATTACAGATGCTAGCCGCATCGATGAAGCGATCCCAACGATCCGTTTGCTCCTTGAAAAAGGTGCTTCAAAGATCGTAATGATCAGCCACCTTGGTCGTCCAGATGGTCAACCAAACCCTAAGTACTCTCTTGAACCAGTAGCGGAATACCTTGCTTCAAAACTTGGTACTGACGTTATTCTTTCTGAATCAGCAGTTGATAATGGTCTAAGAAACCTTCTTCAACTTCCTGAGACGAAACTAGTACTTCTTGAGAACATCCGTTTCCTTCCGGGTGAAGAGAAGAACGATATGGAACTTGCCGAGAAGCTTTCTCAGTATGGTGACATCTACGTGAACGATGCTTTTGGTGCCGCTCACCGTAAACACGCTTCTACTTACGGGATCAACGCTTTCTTCAAGGGCCGCGCTTATCCCGGTCTTTTGATGAAAAAAGAAATCGAATCTCTTAGCTCTCTTCTAGAGAAGCCTGCAAAGCCATTCGTGGCAATTGTTGGTGGTGCAAAGGTTTCTGATAAGATTAAAACTATCGAAAAACTTCTGGTAATGGTGGACACACTTCTTATCGGTGGTGCGATGGCCTACCCATTCCTAAAAGCTCGCGGCAACAGTGTTGGTAACTCACTTTGCAGCGATGATGATGTATCGCTTGCTAAGCAACTTCTTGCTGCTGATAAAGGTGGTAAGATTCAACTTCCGAAAGATCATATTGTAGCTGAAGGTCTTGAAGGTAAACCTGAAACTTGTCACACAATCGCCATCCCTGAAGGGAAAATGGGTCTGGATATCGGTCCAATGACTATTCAGTCATACGGCGACCATATCAAGACTGCTAAAACAATTTTCTGGAACGGCCCGATGGGTCTGTTCGAGTCAAAAGCTTTTGCTCGCGGAACAATGTCTATCGCTCACGAAATCGCTGGAACAAAAGCGTTCTCAGTTGTTGGTGGCGGTGATTCAGTAGCAGCTGTTCAACAGTCTGGTGAAGCGTCGAAGTTCTCTCACGTTTCAACCGGCGGTGGTGCTTCTCTTGAGTACATCGAGAAAGGCGAACTACCTGGTGTTCAAGCTCTAAGATTTGGAGTGTAAGAATGAAAAAGCTCATGGTTGGTAACTGGAAGATGAATAAAAACGGAAAAGAAGCTCAACAGTTTACTGAAGAGTTCAATTCCAAGTTCACAGACAAAAGAGACGCTTGGATCGCATCTCAAGCTCTATTTGTTAAACTCATTATCAACTCTGGAATCAAAGCCGGTATCCAGAATTGTTCTGAGCATGTGAACGGTGCCTATACAGGTGAAGTTTCTCCAAGAAGCTTCAAAGAAATGGGCGGCCACTTCGTTATTCTTGGCCACTCTGAGCGTCGCCAATATTTTGGTGAAACTTCAAAAGGTCTAAACGCTAAAATCCGAACTGCCCTTGCTGAAGGTCTAGAGGTCATCTACTGCGTAGGTGAAACTCTTGCTGAACGTGAGGCAGGTCAGACTCTTTCTTTGATCGAGGATCAGCTTCACCAAGGACTGAACGATCAAAGTCTCGCTAATGCCACAAACCTAATCGTGGCCTACGAGCCGGTTTGGGCCATCGGAACGGGTAAAACCGCATCTCCGGCCCAGGCACAAGAAGTCCATGCCCATATTCGAAATGTCCTAAAGGCCAAATTTCCGGCCTTTGGTGACAAAACTCGTATCCTCTACGGCGGCAGCGTAAATCCGGCTAACGTAGAAGAATTATTGGCCCAGAAGGACATTGATGGGGGTCTAGTTGGGGGCGCGAGCCTCAAGCCAGCTGACTTTTTGGCGCTTTGCGGAGACCGTTAAACTTATTTGATTTGCAAGTCCCCGTAATTTTGTTAAAACTATGGGTCTAATTGGAGATTCGTCACTATGATTACTTTTCTAATCGTTCTACACGTTATTATTTGTGTTCTTCTTGTTGTTACAGTTCTTCTTCAGTTCGGTAAAGGAGCTGAAATGGGCGCAGTTATGGGTGGCGGTGCCTCTCAAGCTGTTTTCTCAAGCTCAGCGAAGGGTAACTTCATGACGAAGCTTACAACGATTCTAGCAATCGGCTTCATGGTGAACTCAATCGTTCTAACAACGATGAAATCAAGAGACTCTAAACGCTCTCTATTCGATAACGAAGCTCCTGTAGCAGCTCCGCTTAACTCTGACGTTCAGGCCCTAGACACTAAAGGTGTTGAAACAGTTCCTGCGACAGACGCTAACGGAACTCCAGCTTCGACTCCAGCTCCAGCTGAACAAGCGGCCCCAGCAGCTCCAGCTACTCAGCCAGCTAATCCGTAATTTTTAAAGTTATTCACAAAAAGAGAAGGCCGCGAAAGCGGCCTTTTTTATGTCTAAGCTTTTTTAGCTTCTTTCTTTTTTCCAGTCTCCACGACCTTAATTTTACCGAAGTCCATTTCCTTCTCGAACTTTTTGATTTCTTCGATCGGTAACTTCGCATACGGAATAGTCGGATCAAAGTGATCGGCAAGTCGTAGATCTTTTGCACTCTCCGCTCTTACGTAACGAACGTGCTGATCAAAAATATCAAAGATCGTTGGATCGAGTTTGATCCCACGAAATTTTCTCATCGTATTCATCGCATCTGGGATTTGCAGGACTTCACTATAAGAACGCTTGGTCGTAATCGCATCGAAGAAATCGGCGATGGTACAAACGCGGGCAAGAAGATGGATCTCGTCCTTCCCTTTTAATTTTTTTGGATAACCAGTTCCATCGAAGTTCTCGTGATGTTCATGAACCACACGAGCGACAATTTTAAGATCGATGTCACTACTCACTTCACAGTGACCACCAAGCAGTAGATCCAGACCAAAATCCGGGTGCTGCTTGATCATCTGATACTCTTCATCCGTTAACCCGCCCGGGTTGTTCAAAATGTGAGTCGGGATTTTAATTTTCCCAAGATCGTGAAGAAGACCACCAAGACCCGCATGCATCAGTTCTTTACGAGACGCTTTTGGATTAATCGTCTTGTAGATCGAAATGCAATACATGGAAACGTTGATGGAGTGATCGTATGTATAGAAGTCGTGGAAACTAAGATTCGCGATAAGATTTCTGAGTGAATCAATGTTGTGGTGGTCGAGGACATCCACCATTCCCTCTACCACTTCCCGGCAACCCTCGATGTTTTTTGCCAGGAGTTCAGTCGAGAACTCTTTGTCCTTATCAAAAATGTTATGCAGGTATTGAAGGGCCGCCTCTTTGATGACAGTCGTTTTTTGAACGTCATCAGCTTCTGACTTCATCAAGCTTCGAAGATAAATTCGTCGCTGCTCTTCAGGAATGTAGAGTTGAAAGTATTTGCGGTGAAATTCTTCGAGATCTTCTTTTTGAAGAACGCCACCTTGCGGGAAAATTCGTACAAACTTTTCCTTCCCTTTAACGACCGATGAGTTAACAAAAAGGTCAAAACTTAGGGCCTGGCCGACTTGTATTAGGTCGTACCTTACGGAAAAGAAACTGGGCTTCGTGTCCATTCGCCCATTGTACCACTTTCAAGACTCAGCGGCGGACTATTTCTGCACCAATAAAAAAGCCCACTTGCGTGGGCTTCTATTAAAGAAATATTAACTTCGTACTAGAATACTAGAACGGGATATCGTCAGCAGCGAATGAAGCGTCAGATGCGATTTGATATTCTTGTGCAGGAGCTGGAGCTTGAGCATAAGAAGAATCAACACCAGCATTGTTGTTAGCACCAGCAGATGCACCACCGATGAACTGAACAGTTGAAGCTAGAATTTCAGTTGTATAACGTTTGTTACCATCTTTATCGTCCCATGAACGAGTTTGAAGACGGCCTTCTAGGAAAGCCTGACGACCTTTTGCTAGATATTGGTTACAAAGCTCAGCAAGTTTTCCCCAAACAACAACTCTGTGCCATTCAGTTTTTTCTTGTTTCTGGCCTGATTTATCAGTCCAAGCTTCAGTTGTAGCTAGAGAGAAGTTACAAACAGCTGCGCCGCCTGGAGTGTACTTAAGCTCTGGATCTTGTCCAAGACGACCTAATAAAATAACTTTGTTTACGCTCATAAAGCTCCTAATCGCATAGGTTGCGAATAATTTGGTAAAAGGTTTTTCCTATACTTCCTTATTACCTCAGATTGATGTTGTGGGAAAAGAGAATTTCCTGTCCTTTCCTGACTCTTTTAATTGAAAAAAAGAGACCAACTCTGATGGAGTTTAAGTGATGGAAATTGGAACTAAGATGATGCGAGTCTGAATAATTAGTTCAGGTGATTATAAGTAGAATCTTCCTGACGGATTCGGCGTAAAACTGGGCTCTCTGGATTTTGTTTAAGAAACTCCTCTACTTTCTGGCGAGCGAGCTTCACGTCCTTCTTGTACCACTTTGGATCGAAGCCACAGTAAGGGCACTTGAGATCCTTACGATAAAGCGACTTATGAATACTCTCAAAAAGGCCCCAGATAATAGGAAGAGCACAGGCTCCTTTCCAATCGAACCAGGGATAGAGAGCGGCCGTTACACATAAAGTGAGAATGAGAATCTGAAGATAATTTTGACCTGAAAGATGGCGAGAATAGCGAAGCTTTCTCGGCGATCTACAAAGGGCACAGAAACAGTCTTTTGAGTTCTTTTTCATTCATATCTCCGCTTTCTATTAGATCATACTTCCCTTCAACCTTAAGACCCTGCACTTTTTGCCCTAGAAAAAGAGCCTCTAGGCATCCCGCGATGCCTAGGGTTGTGAAATTTTAGGAGGGCAAAATGGTGGTGGGTTGCTAGGAGAGGTCTACCGAATTCAACAAACGTACAACCACCAAAGCTCGGTACCCTTTGGATGGCTTTACACCTCGCAAATGCCATACCAAAATAGAATGACGTAATATTACGAACTTTAATCATTTCCAAAATGGCGCCAGTGACAAAACGGACCCACGAGCAGGGACAAATTAGTATCTTCTTTTCAGCTTCGCTGATCGTGCTGATTTCTATTATCGCGTTCGTGATTAACATTGGTCTATTTGTGAAAGCGAAGATCAATCTTCAGAACGCCACCGATGCGGCAGCTTTTTCCGGGGCCGCAGTTCAAGCGAGACAACTGACAAAGATCGCCTATCTCAATTGGGAAATGAGAAACATCTACAAAGAGTGGATGTATAAGTATTATGTCGTCGGAAATCTAAACGTTGAAGATGTAGAAAAGCCAAGTGGTGGCGACGTGATGAAGTACAATCTTCGTCCGGATGAGAACGTTCTAAGTGGTGTGGTGACAAGAGATCCATACAACATCCCTGCGGTTTGTATTCACATCGCGGGATCAAAAACAAATATCTGTAAGCGCTACTCTATTCCCGGTCTTCCTGAATTTGGTTCATCTAACCTTCCTGGTGCTGAAGAAGCTTCTCGTGCTTTCATGGATACATTGATTGCAACCAAAGTGAATGACTGCGTAGACCGTACTCGTTTGAACATGCTGGTTGCGACCACTTGGACATATAACGTTCTTGCCAGCGATATGGATTCGTCACTCGCTGGACGAGCTCCTGCCATTCTTGCTGACAGACAAGGTGCATGGCCTCGCGCTGTTGAACTTGGTCTTCGTATTCGAAATTTAGAATACGCCATGAACCGCCCAGCAGTTTATCAAGGTGTATGTAACGATACTGGCGCTCCAACGAAGACCAACTGCCAAGTTGGAATCAATGATGTTGTTCAAGAAAGAAAGTTAGGTAACGAAAGAGTTCTGAAGGCCTTCTACTCGGGTTACAGAAATCTTGGTAACTCTACAAACAATGAAATGAAAGCGACATTCACGCTTTCAGAAATTCCACCGAAAGGCATGACCTTCACTCGTCCTGCCGACGCTAGTTACCTCTTAGTTCCTTCGGATAAGGCCAGCACCTATACAAAACAATGGGTGGATCTAAAGCTCATGATGGTTAACTACGCCATCTTCTACGCGGCGATGATTCCGAGAGCAGAAAGAGACACTTCCGGTGCTTGTGACGTGACAAAAGTTGCGATTCCAGTTCCTGGTTATCCGATGGGATTCTACAAAAATCCTGAAGTTCAAACTTACTATGCGGTTCGCGGTGAAGCTGAATTCGTTGGTCTCTTTAATCCATTCGCAAATGATACTGTGAAACTCACTGCCTACTCTGCGGCGAGACCATTCGGTGGAAGAATTGGCCCGATGCTGTTCGTTCAAAAACCTGGTTCGGATTACTTCACTGGTCGAACTGACCGTTTGAAATTTCGCTCAGTACCTTACATCACTTCGTATGATTTCCTGGGAACTCAGTTAAGAGGCGGAGGCGCACTTCAGGCCAACCAATTTGAACCAGGTGTACCACTTCCGATCAATACCACTTCTAATCCGGGCCCATTTTGGCTGACCAATGAATCAGATCCACTGGGTGGACTTCTTGCCGATGCATCTGGGGTAAAATTTGGTGTTCCGAATCTGGTCTATGATTATCAAACGCCACACTCTAGTGAAGGCTACACTCTCGCGAGTGAGAAGATTTACAAAATTAGCTCGGCAAATCCTGGTTCTGAACAACCAGTTGGTCTTTACAGTAAACATCAGTTCAATGCTTTCAAAGGTCCGGCCCTTAGTGCTAACAATGCTATCTCTCCGGAAGATCTTGATGCCGAAATCGCTCGCGTAAGAGCACCGACAAGTTATGAGGCCGCCAATTACCTCATTCCATCTCCCAATAAATTTAACATTGAAAATGGAATGGACTCGTTCGGATTCATCGGTGGCGAAGGCACTCCACTTAAAAGCGGTGTGACTCGTTATGAATCAAACATCTACGCCCCTCTCTACAAATCAGGCACAGATCAGGAAGATATTCTTTTCGAGAACACTGCAACTGTGACTTCAACCATTTTCGAATTTATGCGTGCTCAGGAAACTGGTATGCGTAAATATAAAATGGCCCTAAACAAGGCCGCTCAAATTATCGACGCTCAGAAAGGCAGAATTGCAGGTGGAGCGAAGAACTCTGCCCCAGGTTATGAAAGAGCTGCCCAAGGTGTTTCCGATATCAATATGGGAGACCCGAATCTGGATCAGAATCCGGCGAGCTGTAACAGTATTGCGGGCCAGTTTTTGTATTTCTACTATGGCGGCGGTGTGGGTCCAGACCAAGTACAAAATCCTGCGGGCTGTCCAAAACCGCTGGGCACCATGATCAGCGAGTACTTTGCTTCTTCTGCGAATGATCCGACGTTCAATCCGACTCATTACCGCTTCAGCTTCTCGTGGCCAACAAGTGCTTCGGGAGCTGCTGGAAAGCAGTTTTTTACGGCCTATATGCCAGGTCCATTCACGGGAATCGGTGATGATGGACAATTCAGTAACCCAATTCCAGGCTCCAATATATCTGAGAATATGCGCCGCAACTTTTACTCAACCAAGTTCGTTACTCTTGACTCACTGCTTGGTTCGGGTGGGTACAGCCCAGCATCTAACTTCAATATTATGTCCGAAGGGACCCCATCTGGTGCAGATCAGGACATCAAACCTACCCAGTTTGCAAACCCACTCGATCCAGACATCATTGGGTCTGATTTAAACACCATTAAGTATTAATATTTCTACTCTTGATTAGACCCCTGGCCACCCTTTATAATAAGGTTGTCTAAAACCACCTTTCACTTCATCAAAGGATCTTTTGTGGCTACGAAAAAGACCAAAAAAGTAACAAAAAAAGCACCTGCTAAAGCTGCTAAAAAAGCACCTGCTAAGAAGGCCGCTCCTAAAAAAGTAACTAAGAAAGCTGCTCCTAAAAAGGCCGCTCCAAAAAAAGTAACAAAGAAAGCTGCTCCTAAAAAGGCCGCTCCAAAAAAAGCTGCTAAGAAAGTTGCTGCGAAACCAGCTGCTAAAAAAGCCGCTGCTCCTAAGAAAGCTCCAGCGAAAGCTGCTACTCCGAAGGCCGCTCCTAAAGCTGCACCAAAAGCCGCTGCCAAAGAGAAAAAGGCCATCACTCCAGAAGTGGTTGCTCCAAAAGTTCCAGCTCACGCTCAATCTATTAACGATGACTACACAGCTGATTCACTAAACGACGACTTCGATGCTGAATTCGATTCAGACGAAGAAGAAGAAGGTGAAGCGAAGCCCGCTGACGAAGCTGCCGATGAAGATGAAGAAGGCAGTTACGGTTACGGCTGGGGATATGAAGAAGGTCTAGACTCTCCTGAAGATGAGGAAGAGGAAGACGAAATGGACGAAGACGCTGAATACGTTAAAGGTCCAAAGAAAAAGTCTGATGAAGAAGAAGACGAAGATGATGAAGACTACTAGATAGTAGAGAATGGCCCCGTTTGGGGCCATTTTTGTTTGAGAGGTGTTTTATGAAGAAATTAGAACTTTATTTTTTCCCGCAATGTCCTTACTGCCAGATTGTAGAATCTGCTCTGAGAGTGACTGGTCTGGAGAACAGTGTAACTTATTATGACATTCATGATGAGCCACACAGAAAAGAAGAGCTTATCAAGATGACCGGCCGTGGAACTGTTCCATGTCTTGTGATCGATGGTAAACCGATGCATGAATCACGTGATATTGCAGACTGGTTACACAAATACGCAAAAGAAATTGCTCACGGCGGAGATCAAGTAAGTGGAAATTAGAGACCCGGTACATGGTTCGATTCCTATTCACGATGCTGAAATAGAAATTCTTGAACACCCTTTTTTTCAGCGTCTTAGGAACATCAAACAACTGGGTTTCTCAGAGTATGTTTTTCCAGGGGCGACTCACACTCGTTATTTGCATTCCATCGGAGTGATGAACGTCTCGACTTTGGTTTTCAATAGCCTTTTTAAAGATCAGAATTCAAAAGACATCCAACGACTGAAGGAAAGTCTTCGTCTTGGATGTCTTCTTCACGATATTGGTCACGCTCCCCTTTCTCACTCGACTGAATCAGTAATGCCGATGGTGAGTGCTTTGAAACTTCCAAAACAGTTTCAAGGAAAAGAAAGACAGGCTTCGCATGAGGACTATACGATTAAATCCATCACGGACAGTTCTTTCACTCAGTCCTTCAAAGGAGTGACGAGAGAATTTGGCATTGATCCTAATGCCATTGCTGAACTTGTGATCGGTGAATCAAAAAATCCGGACTACTTTACAGTTGGTGGCGTGAACTACTTCCCGCTTCTTCATCAACTCGTGTCTTCAGAAATGGACTGCGACAGAATGGACTATCTTCTGCGTGATAGTTATTTCTGTGGTGTGAGTTACGGTAAATTTGATCTGGATTGGATCATCGACAACATGAAAGTGTGTGTTGAGAATAATCAAGCGTTCCTGGGAATCTCAGAGCGCGCGATTTCGACTTTCGATGATTTCCTTCTTTCGCGCTTCCATATGTTCATGATGGTTTACTTCCACTACCGCGCGGTTTGTTTGGAACAAATGCTCATGCGCTACTTTGATAGCGAAAAGAATGAATATTCTATTCCAGCGGATATTGAAGCTTATCTTGAACACGACGACGCTTATCTGATGAGGGTCCTTCGTAAATCAGATAACGTATGGGCCAAGAGAATCGTAAGAAACTCAATTCCAAAAAAGATCCTTGAGACCTTTGGAACTGTTCACCTTCAGCAGATGCATGATCTTGAAAAATACATGAAGTCGCAAAATATCGACTACATCAAGTGTTCTTCTACCGGTCGACTGTCAAAGTACTACAGTGCTACTTCACCTCAGGAAGTTTATCCGATGAAGGTGCTACGAGAGTCTTCACTCGCTAAAGGTCATCGCACGATTAAGAACATCCAGGAAGCGACAGATCTATTCACGAAATACAGTGAATCTCATGCGGTTAACCGTATTCACTGTGACTTCGAAGAACTTACACCTAATCAGCAGGCCGAAATCCTAAAGATCATTCAGGCCTAGTATGTATAAGTTTTTTCTCTATTCGATGCTCATGATATTGTATCTAGGACTCGCGAAGGCGCTCTCGCCTTCCGAGCTCGGTGTGCAATATCTTCAGAACGAGAAGGCCTTTTCGAAAGTCATTAAGGCCCCACTTGCCACTGCCATTTTGGTGGATACTCATGCCACTGGTTTTCTCATCAAGACGTATTATCAAAAGTATCGAGTCATTAGTGGCTATGATTCAGTGGAAGAAGTGATTGTTAGAACCAGTAAAGAGTTCGCGAAGAAGAATCTCGCGAATGTCGGCCTGTCACTTTACCGCAGAATTGATGATAAAGAAGAGTTCTTACCACTGCCTCCGGGAAGCCTCTATTTAGGAAACCGTGAGTTTGGTGAGTGGAAAACGAATAAAAAGGGCGTCGTAAAATGGCGCTTTAATAAATCGTTTAAGAACTTTCCGAAATATCTCGGTTGGGGAAACTTCCGTCCGACTGAAGAATTCTATCAACAGATGCGCTCAAGCGTGACCTTGAATCGACCTTTCTACGGACTGAAAAACGAGTTTGGTCCCAAGGGCCGCATTACTCAGGAGAACTTTCCTCATTTCTTCAAAGATGAACGTATGAAGAAAGTAGAAATGAAGACTCTCCTGATTGAATATTTTAAAGAGAACTTTTAAGGAAAAAATATGGCCGAGATTTTTGACAGGCTCGTCATTCGCTTACTTTTGGCAATTTTCGTGTGCTTCATGATTTGGGTGTATCGTTACGCCCACGTGATTTTTTACCCGACGGTGAAACGTCAGGTGCTGAAGAAAATTAATCCGGCGGAAAATCCAGCGGACGCTCTTCACCTCTTTTCTCGATTGGTGGGGATTGCGCTGATCTTCTCTTCGATTTCTTTTAACGAAGCCTCTGGTTTCTTTTTAAGTATCTTCCACTTCGCGGTTTGGGGAACCATCGCGATTGTGCTTTATCTACTTTCGCTCTTTATCATTGAGTCGATCGTGTTCTACAACTTTGATTACACAGATGAGATCCTGAAGCGCAAAAACATGTGTTATGCCTTCATTAGCTTCTGTCACGCTATCGTGATCGCGTACCTAACCAGAACCGTGATGCTTGAAGCGGAGAACTCACTGGTGATTCTCCTGGTGCTTTGGCTTTATATGCTCGTGATCGTTGGCTTCTCAGTTAAGTACTTCACTTTGATTAGCCGTCTGACTTTCAATAAGCTCATGATGCAGAAGAACCTTTCCCTGTGTTTTGCTTACGGCGGATTCACGCTGGGTGCGGGTTTTATTATCGCAAGCTGTTTTGATCAGGAACATTACGACATTACCGTTTACTGTATTCAGGTTCTCTTAAAGACCATCCTGTCGCTGATCATCTTCCCGATCTTTAAAAAGGGTCTGATGAAGATTTTCCCGGTGAAACTAGGCGAAGAGCGCGGCCATGAAGGTCTTATTGAAGAAGACCGTCAGAGCTATGGTTATGGATTCTATGAAGGTGCCGTTTTCATTGCTGGCGCAATCCTGACTACAATGATCGTGAATCGCATCCAATTCGGTACAATTTACCCATTCTTCTAGTAGGGGCACCCTCTGGTAAAATGAAAGACCAGAGGGTGTTCTTATGAGTAATAAAATTCAAAACGTTTTCTCCCAGCTTCAGCATTTTGAAGAGCATATCGGACATCTTGAGGCCCGTATTCTGGAACTAGAACAACGAATCGAACAACTTATTCAAATTGAACGTAACCACCTTATTCGTGTGAAAAATCGCGAAGAGGTTTCAGATGATTTCCTATTCCATGGCCGTCGTTATCAGGACCTCTCTCCTGAGAAGGCATGGAAGCTGTATAACAATAAAGATTTTGATTTTATCCTGATCGATATCTCGGCGGCGGACTTTGCTCCTGAGAATAAGATTCCAGAGGCCCTGCACATTCCTTGGGAAGTGTTTCCGGAAAGATTCATGGAAATCACCAGCAAGACCACGCCTATTTTCTTCATCTCAGAAGATGGTGCGACCTCAGTTCTAGCTTGTGAATTTATGGTGAAGCGCGGTTACTTCAACTGTAACAACATCTCGGGTGGTTATAGACATTGGAAGGGAAATCAGCTTTCAATCGTAAAAGAGCAAACTGCCTAGATCAGGCTGCCCTTAGTTTGATTCTCTAAAAGCTCACGATAAAGATTATCCAGCATGAGTTCAACGCGATCGAGCTCAACCTCACCTAGTTTGGTGGTGTATTGGCGTTCGAGATCATTCGTTACTTGGAGAAGGTTCAGCTTAAATTTTTCGCCGTAATCAGTGAGGAACACCAGCTGCTCACGTTTGTCCTGATCGGAGTGCGCGCGCTTGATATAGCCGCGTTTTTCGAGCTCATTGAGGTGTGAAGTCATGGTCTGCTTCTTCAGACCACACGCCTTCCCGATCATCTTGATGGATGGACCATCGTTTTCGGAAAGATACATTAGAATTTCCAGGAAGCTTGGGCGAAGATCGTTGAAGCCACGAGACTGAAGCTCTTTAATGAGCTCAATCGAGTAAACTCGATAGATTTTTTTTAGCAAACTTCCGATGTTAGCAATTCTCTTCATATAGTATGACTATCATACTATGACTCGGGTAAAACTCAAGTCTTTTGAAGAGCACGCTCTAATTCTTCTGGAAGCGGCTTTTTAGGCTGCTGACTCTTTTTATTGATCACTGGTTTGTCTTCTGAGACCCCATTCATCCACATATCGAGACGAAGGCGCTCTTTCACTGTCATGAAAGGAGAAGCGTGAGCGGCGAAGGTAATGAGAACAATGAGCGCGATAAGGTATTTCATGAGGAAGTACAGAGCAAGTTGGGTGCCAGTATTTCGAGAGAAAAATGACTAACTTTTAGACAATTTCTGAGATGAGTGTCTGGAGAATAAACACTTAAAGAACCGGCTCGAAGGCCTTGGTAATTAATTTATAGAAGCCCTTGCGAGTGCAGTGTTTAGCAGCGTCTTTGGCAGAAAGTTTTTTTACATCCACTACTTCCACCTTATCCATGAAATACTTCTGAATACGGCTATTGTGCACGCTGAGTTTTTCAGCAAGTTGTTTATCCTTCACAATCACACCATTCTCGAGATTGATGTTTTGCGAGCGTGGATCCATGTTGAAACTTCCGATGTAGGTCTTCTCGTTATCAACGACGATCGTTTTGGCATGAATGAAGTGCTTCGGTTTAAGCTCGAAGGTTTCTATTCCCATTTTCACTAGTTCTTCTTTACGAGCATCCCAGGCAACACCCATGAGATAAACGTCGTTAGACACACTTGAGTTAGAGAGAATTCTGACCTTCACTCCTCTATCCAAAGCCTTTTGAAGGGAGCCTTTGAACTCGTCAGTGAGGAGAACATAAGGGTTCATGATATCGATCGAAGTCTTGGCCTCATCGAGCATTTTTAGAATCTCACGATGTATGCCTGCTTGCTTTTTAATGTCGGGAAGATCGGCGATATATTTTACTGATTCAGGTTTTACGGTGAGCATTTTCTTTGGTGGGAGATGCTCTTCTTTTGCCTTCTTGATCCAGCTATCTACGTCTTTTGCGGCGAGATCGATTTCGGCATTCGTGACTACTGTGACGGGATTTCTGATCTCTTCTTTCATGAGGAGATTTTGGAAAGTTTGTCTCGCTTCATCAGCTGGCTTGCCTGTGACTTTTACCTCGGCACTAATGTAGTTATTAGGAGCACGACGTTTGAAGTAACTTGCAGTCATGTTACGGTCGCCGGTGATGACAGCATCTGAGCCAATGAGAGCTTTCTGGTGATTGCGATTATTGATTTCTGGAAGATGACGAATTTTTGGATTGTAGACTTTTACGTCGATGCCATTTTTGCGGAGAACTTCTACAACTGCCGAGTGATAAGTAACACCCTTTCCGATTCCATCTACGACCATGGTTACTTTCACGCCACGTCGAGCGGCATCTACTAGAAGACCGATAGTTTTTTGTCCGAAGTCATCGAGATCGAAAAGATAGGTGTTTAGATATAAAAACTTCTTCTCATTCATGATCATTTGCTCACGAACGCTTTGGGCCTGGAGGCGGTTAAGGAGTAGCGAGACTTCTTCGGCCGAAGCGGATGAGCACGCTAATAAGAGCGCGATGAGTGTCAGATGAATGTGTTTTAGACAGCTCATATGAGAATACCCATGTGGGCTTATCGGATATTCTAGGGATAAGTTTAGGTTTTCAACCCTACGAAATCATTTAATCTCAAAGTTTACTTCGACGTCGAAGTGGTTTTGGTCAAAAATTAGCCTTCTTCTATCTATCATTACAAGGAAGACGGACTTTGGTTATTTCTTCGTCCTTGCCTAGAAAATAGAGAGTGTCACAGCTATCACTGTGAAAAGCTTCTCTAAATTGTAAGGTCCTTAATCCTTTAAAATCTTCACTGACCTCAAGTTTGAAGTTTTTATCAACGACAGATAGATTCGTGGATAAAGAATATTTTCTACCTTTTTTTGTTCGAAGAACTATGGTTTCAATCCCCTCTTGATTCTGTACTGGAAGGATATAAATTGTGAAATCGAGCAAACCAGCTACACGAATTTTAGTCTTATCAAAGTTCTTAAAATAATCAAAATTGAATAAGGGATCACTCTTTTGCAGAACAACCGTCGAAACTTTCTTTGGTAATTTCATTTGCAATTTACGAGAAGAACCCGTGTAAGCAAAACCATTGATGTATCTTGCAGCAGACGCTTCATCTTTACTTATAGAATTATGTATCTTCACATCGTCAGTTAGAATTAAATGAAATCGATTCCAATAATTCGAAGAATCAAAAGGGTCATTGTATAAATATACGAAGACTTCTTTTTTAACTGTATAGACAGGATTTCGGGTGGATTGAATCTGCGTCCCTTCTCGAATGCCAATTCCCTCAAGGAATTGCGAAGGTATTTTGCGTATTCTATTTTCAGATTTTGAAGAGAGATCACCAAATACTTCGGAAGTGGGATTAAGATTACTGACATTTAAAATTTGATTATAGATCGGAAAGAAATGTTGAGAGTCTTGAGCAGCAGGAACATTCAAAAATACTTGAGACCAGGCAAAATTTGTAAAAGCACAAATTAAAAGACCCAGAATTCCTTTCAGTTGCATATTCAATCCTTGAAAACAGCTTTAGTGATAATGCTAAGTCTCCACCGGATCGCTGTACACTCAAGAAAACTTATAACCCCGCCAGCGGGATAAATCTTAAGAATTCGACGTCGAAGTGGATTTGCGTCAAAAAAAAGGGCCCCTTACGGAGCCCTTAGAATTTTTAATTGAAGAAGTTTCTGGAATTCGAAACAGACGTCGCCATCCCCACACCCACTCCGAAGGTGAGCATACTCGATCCCCCGTAACTCATTAGTGGTAATGGAATCCCCACAATCGGCAGAAGACCAGACACCATCGCCATATTAATAAACGTGTGCCAGAAGAAAATCGCCATAATCCCTACAACCAGTACAGAGTCGTAAAACCTCTGCACCGATGTCGCCAGCCAGATAAGCCTCATAAAGAATACGAGGTAGAGAATGATCAGGAAGACCGAACCAAAGAATCCGTGCTCTTCATTGAAGATCGCGAATACGAAGTCGGTATGGTTCTCAGGAAGATAGTTTAGAGATGCTTGAGAAGAGTTCTTAAAACCCTTACCAAAAAGCCTGCCTGAACCGATCGCGATCTCTGATTGAATCGCGTTGTAACCAGAACCTTTTGCATCTTCGTATGGATCGATGAACGTGTGAATACGTTTTCTCTGATACTCACGGAGACCGAAGTTATACATCAACACCCCGGACACGACTGCTATCACACCAAGAGTAGTAATGGTTCTCCACTTAAGACGCTTATAAAAAATCATAAGTGAGAAGATGAACACCAGAAGCATCCCGGTACCAAGATCGGGCTGAATGATAACCATCACCGCCGGAATACCCATAATGAGGCCCGGAACGATGAGATCTTTGAAACCAAGTTGTCTTTCAGGATTCACTTTCGTGAAATAACGAGCAAGTGCCAGCACCAGACCCATCTTCATGAACTCAGATGGCTGCATTCGAATTGGTCCAAGTACTAGCCAGCGCTGAGCACCCATCCCTACTTTACCCATCAAAAGAACCAGGAACACGAGAAACAGAGTTCCCACGTAACCTACGTATGAAAAACGCTCAAATGTTTTTGGGTTTAAGAAGCTGATTCCGATGGCCACACAAACTGACAGGAAGAACCAACCAATCTGTGACTTATATAAAGCGTCGAGTCCTGCTGCCACGTCGGCGTGAGTAGAAGAGTAAAGATTCAACACTCCAACCAGGAAGATGGCGGCCATACTTCCGATGAAGCTGAAATCATATCGCTTTAAAAATTGAATTATCGTCTGATTCAAAACAAATACTCCGTTTATTCGTCAGCAGCAGGTTCAGCTGCTGGTTTAGGCTTGGCCGGTTGGGCCGCGCGTAGAGACTTCACCCAGTTTTCTCTAATTTCTTTATCTTTCTCTAAGTTCTGAAGATAAAGATCAGGATGATATTTTTTCATGTACTGAGTGATTACCGCTTCAGCAACTGGAGTCGCAGCACTTGAACCGTGACATCCGTGCTCTACAATTACCGCCGCTGCGATCTTCGGATTATCTGCCGGAGCAAAACCTACGAATAGACCGTGGTGACGAGATTCATAATCCATGTTTTCACATTTCGCATAAACCTTGTCCGCAGAAGCACTCTTCACCTGAGAAGTACCTGTCTTACCTGCCATCAAGATACCTTGACCACGACGGTAAAATGCAGTTCCTTTCGGGCTGTTCACAACTTGGAAAAGACCTTCACGTACAAACTTCAGAGTCTTTGGGTTCTTCATTTCAAAAGAAGAAAGAAGTTCTGGAGTGAACGTCTTAACCAGTTCACCTTCTGTATCGTAGATATCTTTAACAACGTATGGACGATAGATTTTCCCGCCGTTAGCAATTGCCGCATAAGCAGTCGCTAGCTGAATCGTTGAAGCAAGAACGTAAGACTGACCGATGGCACATGATAGAGTCTCCCCTGCTTGCCACTCTTGTCCGAATCTCTTTTTCTTCCATTCTTTCGTCGGGATAAGACCATTTACTTCACGAGGAAGTGATATACCTGTTCGTGCACCAAGACCGAAGGCCTTTGAGTACTTCGCAATGACATCAATGTCCATGCGGTTGGCGGCCTTCTGGAAGTAAACGTTACAAGACTCACGAATCGCTTTTACAAGGTTCGTTGGCCCGTGACCTTCTTTCTTCCAGCAGTGATAGACCTTACGACCTAAACGGAATGAACCACCACAATTTACTTCAGTGTTCTCATCGATCTCGCCCTCTTCAAAAGCGGCGATACCAGTGATGGCCTTGAAAGTTGAACCCGGTGAAAAGTGTTCCTGAATGTTTCTGTCACGAAGGGGGTGTTCTTTGTTACCCACAAGGCTTCTCCAATACTCAGGTGTTAAACCACGAGAGAACTGAGAAGGATCAAAGCTTGGACGAGACACCATTGCCAGAACCTGACCAGAGTTAATGTCGATCGCGATCACACCACCAACTTTGTCCTGAAGAGCATTGAAAGCGGCGATCTGCATATCACGGTCGATTGTGAGTTTCACATTCATACCAGACAGGGGCTTTTCGTCTTCAATTCCTTTAAACAAGTTATCAGTGTTGATGTAACGCTTACGACGACCTCGGGCATCCACTTCCACGAACTCGTGTCCGTTTTCACCACGAAGGTATTTATCAAGTTGCTCTTCAATTCCGAACTGACCGATGAAATCACCTAGGCGGTAATCAGCATGATCACGCTCGCGAAGTTTCGGAAGTTGAGTCTGGGAAATCTCTGAGATATAGCCAAGTAAGTGAGCACCGATTTCTTTATCGCGGTATTCACGGGAAATAAATGTATCAACCGAAATGCCGGGAAGATCCGCGTTCTGAGTTTCGATTTGCGCCAACTCTCCGAACGAGATGTTCTTTTTAAGAATGATCGGACGATACTTCGCCTGGTTCGAGTTCTTCTTTAAAATGGTATTGATCGATTCAATATCCATCGAAAGCATTTTCGAAAGTTTTACCAGCGTCTCTTCTTTCTCCATCAAAAACTGCGGAGTCAGAATCGCATCGAAACGAGGGATGTTATCCACAAGTAACTGATCATCTCGAGAATAGATAAGACCTCTTGGGGCCCACACTACTTCTTTACGAAGACGGTTTTGAATTGAATAGTTGTGAAGTGTCTCACCCTTATAGACCTGAAGGTACCATAAGCGCGCAAGCACCAAACCAAACGCGGCCGTGATGATGTATGACATCAGCGCCGCTCGTTCCTTATGTATTTTGACCAGTTCTTCTTCACCGAACATAACTAGATTTCAACTCCTGCCGGACCGCGATCACTTGGAACACGCCATACTTGCTCCAGAACCCAGAAAAGGATCGGAGAAATGAGGGAAAGAAGAATACTTCCTGGAATGAAACTCCAAAGAATCATTCCGAACTTATCGAAGTTAGAGATTTTAAGACAGATGATTAAAGTCACAGTCAGGTACCAAACGAATTGGAAAAACTGCACAGTTACCATCGTCATTACTGCATTCGTTAAATGCAAAAGCTCTTTTAAGTAATTGGCCGACATCATCACGATAAGACCAGCAAGTGTTCCCAATGCCCAACCTTCAATTGAGAAGATTGAGTGAACCATTTGAAGACCCATGATCATCCACGGCACTGCCGGAGAATTTAAACGGATCGCAAGGAACAGAATAAACAGAACGTTAAAAGTCAGGCGATATTCAGTCCAACCAAGGGCCGGAAGAATTGTCGACGTTACAATTTCAAAACCAATAAGCATCGCAACTGAAATTGCGAAAGAAATGATTAATTGAGAGATACTCATTCTCATATTTTCTTCTCCTGTGCTGGAGCCGCTACTTGAGCAGGGGCCGCCGTAGGTTCAACACTCGCTTGAACACCTTCAACCGGAGTCAGCACTAGAACTTCTTCTAATTTATCGAAATCAACACTTGGAACGACTTCAATTGAAAGAGTCATACCGAAGTTTTCTTTAGCAATGCTTGTGATCATCCCAACTTTGATGCCTTTAGGATAAATCCCACCCACACCTGCAGTGATGAGCTTATCGCCCACTTCAACCTGCTCGTTTCTCATGATGTACTTAAGCGCACACTTGAAGTTAAGAACGCCTTCAATGATTCCGTGAGTACGAGTTCTTTCAACCACAACATCCACACGGTTGTTCTGATCGAGAATCGTAAGAACATCAGCATAGTTATCAGTCGCGCGATAAACGTAACCAACCAGACCATGGTCAGTAATAACCGGTGACATTGGCTTGATACCGTGACGAGTACCTTTGTTCAGACGAATAACTTTAAATTCATTGGCAGAGTCCCAACCAACAACTTGCGCCAGTACGCGAGTGTGTTCTTTCTCATCAGAGAAATTCAACAAACGCTTAAGACGAAGATTCTCTTTACGCATCTCTTCCATGAAAGTCAGATCACTTTCGAGACGAGAAATTTGTTTCTTAAGAACTGTGTTCTCTTTGCTGGTGTTCACGATCGACAGGTAGTTGTCCCAAAGCGAAGAAAGGTTTTTCTTCGAGCTCGCGAGACCTTCCTGCACCGGAGAAATGACTTCCGTTACGATCTGATGAAAGAGTGAAGGCTCACTGAGGTTGAATTGTTTTTGCGAAATGCCATAAATCGCAAGAACACCCACAATGAGATTATTGACAATTTTAGTCTTTGAAGACTCTTGGATTAGTTTCAAGCTACAGACCTCTATTTAAACTTATCCAATAAGAGTAAACGAAATCGGTGCCCGATGCCAATGAAGTTTCAAGATAAAGTCTTTGACCATACCCGCCCTTCCCCGATAAAATAACTTGCATTTATTACGTTCAAAGGAACCCCATGAAAAACGCATTTGCGAGCAAGATGTCTTATTTTATTTTGACGTTCATTTTCCTGATCATCACAGCGAGCTTTTTGTTCTCTAACTTCTCAAATTTCTCTCTGGGAACATCATCGAATGTAGCAACTGTCGATGGCACTCCGATTTCGATCAAGGAATACCAGACGGCACTTACTCGTCAGGTTGAATTCTTTAATCAGATGATGGGTGGACAAGGTCTTACTCAAAAACAACTTGAAGAAATGGGCATCAAGCAATCTGTGCTAAATGGTCTGATTCAGCAAAAACTTATCCTGAACACGGCCGACCAAATGGGATTCGTTGTGTCATTGGATGAAGTGAAGAACGAGATCAAGTCTATGCCTTACTTCAAAACCAATAACCAATTCGACGTTAACCTTTATAGAAACATGCTGCAGGGCAATGGTTACGTTCCAACTCAGTTCGAAGAACTAGTAGGAAATGACTTAAAGCAAAAGAAAGTTGATGAGCTTTTCAACTCTACTCTTGTTTCAGAGAACTTCGTTCAAGACGTGATGAAATTCAAAGGCAACATCGTAACTGTTCAAGGGATCAAAGTTGGCCGTCAGGCACTTGCTCCGATGGTTACGGTTTCTGAACAAGAAATCAAAGACTACCTAGCTAAGCCAGAAAATCAAAAGTCTTTGGAAACTGCTTATACTGAAAACTTCTCTAAATATAACAAGCCAGAAGAAGTTAAAGCTCGTCACATCCTGATCCAGGGTGAAGATGCTAAAGCTCTTGAGAAAATTAAGGCCATCAAAGCGAAAGTTAACGCTAAGAACTTTGGTGATATCGCTAAGAAAGAAACTGAAGATCCAACTGGTAAAGCTAACGGTGGTGACCTTGGATGGTTCGCTGCTGGCCGTATGGTTCCAGAATTCGAAGCTGTAGCTTTCAAAATGAATAAAGGTGAAATCTCTGAGCCAGTAAAAACTCAGTTCGGTTACCACATCATCATGGTGGAAGATAAGAAGGCCGCTGAAACAAAATCTCTTGATTCTGTGAAGAACGAACTTGCTCAGATGGCCCTTCAAAAAACTAAGGGTTCTGACCTGGATAAACTTCTTAAAACAACTTCTGAGAACCTAGAAGCTGCTCTAAACAAAGGCGATATCGCCGCAGTTGAGGCCGTAGCTAAGAAAGTTGATGGTACAGTTTTCAAGAACACAGAAGTTAACCAGTATGATCAATCGCTTGCTCAAACGACTTTAGCTCCGGCCGAAGCTGACCAGATTTTCAAGGCCGCTCCAGGAACTATCCTGAATTTCGGTAACCCAGGGACCATCTTCCTGGTAAAAGTGGTTTCAAAAGACTCTAAGGGCGCGGAAGTTCCAGCAGAAAAGCTAAAAGCTGAAGTTGGTTCTCAAAATCAACTATTCTCGAGAAAAGTCCGTGAGGAATTGCTCAAAACTATGAATAACAAAGCAAAGGTTGTCACAAACCCGTCTTTGTTGTAATTTAGGGTCCTCAAAAGAGGACATTATGGCAGATAAAAACGCACGCTTTAAAGACAATATTCCTGGTAAATACTACGTGGATGATTCTTGTATTGCGTGCGACGCCTGCTGTGTTGAAGCTCCCAAGTTCTTCGCCATGAACGATAATGATGGCCACGCCTACGTTAAACTCCAGCCTACAACTCCGGAAGACATGAAAGACGCTGAAAATGCTCTTGCTGCCTGTCCGGTTGAGGCGATTGGGAATAACGGTTAATTAACCCTCTCCATATCACAGTAAAAACCATAGCTGAGATTTTCCCAGTAATAGTGACTGGCGTCCTTTGATGTAATTCTAATCGCACCATCCGTGCAGACTTCCCCATCACAGGCATATTGATAAGGGCCTTGGCCATTGCAGTAGCCTTCATAAGTGACTTTTAAAATTGTGATCTGACCGTGCTGAGTGACTCTGACCTTTTGGTCACAGATGCTGTCGTTATTGCCATTCAAGCAATGGTAAAGCCCGTTAGTTGGAAGTGATGATGCAAAGGCAGAAAGAGAAAGAAGTACAAAAAGAAGTATTGGCATAATTTCCCCTGATCTCATTAATCTTACCGGGGAAATAAAAAAGGGCAACCTTTCGGCTGCCCTCTCTGGAGTATAGAGAAAACTAGGAGTTATATCTAAGAGTTAGTTATTAGCTATTATCTCTTAATGTTAAGCACTTCTTGTAACATCTGGTCAGATGTAGTGATTGTTCTTGTGTTCGCTTGGAAGTTACGTTGAGCACCCATTAGAGCGATGAACTCTTGAGCGATATCTACGTTAGACTGTTCAATCGATTTTGCAAGAACTTCACCGCGACCATCAGCACCCGGCTTACCAAGAGCGGCCTGGCCTGATTTACGAGTTTCTTTGAAAAGGTTCTTACCAGTTTTGAATAGACCTTCGTTGTTTTCGAATTTTGCAACAGCAACCTGACCAAGTTCACGTTGAACACCGTTATCGTATACCGCTGTAAGAACACCATCATCATTGAACGACATTGAAGCAAGTGTCGCAGCAGATGCACCATCTTGAGAGTGACGAGCAACAGATGACTTAGAACCGAACTGAGTAGCAGCATCAAGACCAGTACCGCCTTCTTTAAGAGAAGAACCGAAGTTAAGGGCGATTTGCTGGTTAGCTTGAGCACCTTTATTGAAGTTGAAAGAGTTCATCCCTGGAATTTCTTCTTCAAGAAGACCTTTCTGGTTAAAGCGAAGTTTACCGTTCGCCATTTCCTGCATTTGTCCTGGAACACCGTTTTGAGCGTCAGCACCGTCAACCATTGCATGGTATTCCCATGTAGCGCCATCAGCTTGCTTGTTGAAGTAAAGAGTAACTAGACGAGCAGTACCAACTGAATCGTAAACAGTTACTGAAGTATTGAAGTTAGAAGTCTTGTCCGGATTCTTTGGATCGAAAACTTTAACACCGTCGCGTGAATCAAGGTTCATCGACATTTTAATTTCTGAAGTTGGAGTAGCAGCGATGTTAGTATTACCTAGTTTGATCGCGCCTTGTTTGTTTGTGATGTTACCTTTTTCGTCCGGCTGGAAACCTTGAACTTTGTAACCATCACCGTTGATCATGTAACCTTCTTTATCGAAGTGGAAGGCACCGTCACGTGTATAACCTTTACCGAATGGTGCATCTACTACGAAGAAGCCGTTACCATTGATTGCAAGGTCAGTAATGTTTTGAGTACGAGCAACTGTACCCTGAGTAAATTGAGAAGTGATGTGAGCTAGTTTTGTACCTGAACCCATTTGGTCACCGCCATCGATCCCTTTAAGAGAGTTGGCAAGCATGTCTTGGAATTCAGCGCGAGAAGATTTGAAACCGTGAGTACCAGCGTTGGCAATGTTATCACCGATAACACCCATTGATTGACCAGCAGCATTTAGACCTGTAACACCGATGTTAAAAGACGAAAGAATACTCATACCTGTCCCTCCTAGAACCGTGGCGAGGGGTTTCGAGCACGACGGGCTCTCTACCAATGGCTTCCAGAAAAGGACCAGCCAACCTCAATCCAAATTAATATTATAACTACCTATGTTTCTCGACTCACTCCTAAGTCGATTTACATCATAAATATCGTCGAATCGATTTTAGTAAAAACGTTTTCGTTCATGTTGTTCTTGTCTACGGCCGTTACAACCGTGTTCTTGTCCACATCAACGACGTAAGCGGCCTTGTTTGTAATCACGAGTGAATCGTGACCGCCCTTCGTACGTAACTTACTGATCGCTTCTTTAAGCTTCATGTACTCATTTCCATCAAGCTCTATATTTCTCTCCTGCAATCTTTTCATTGCATGAGTTGAAACATTCACATCATGACCAACTTGCTTTTCAGTGACCTGCGGTTGACGAAGGTCTTGCTGAGACAGTTGATCTACTAAACCTTTGAACTCGCTCTTCTCACCCTGTTTTAGCGCGTTCGTTTTCTCTGCCTTCTGAACATCAGAAGGTAACGACGAAACGTTAGGGATTAAGAATGAATTCACCTTACTCATTAATCGTAAATTCCTGTGTTCTCACCGTAAGCGTTCATCGCTTGTTGTGTTGGAACACTTTTCGCATTTGCTGCGTTATTAAATTGTATCGAACCATCATGCCCCGACAAGCCGGAATTTGTTGCCTGTGCTGCATTACTATTCGAGAAATGAGTCTGAGTTTCAGCAGTGTGAAAGCTCTTCACGTCTCTCAAAAATACTTTTTGTCCATTCACTGTAAGAACAGGTTCACCTTCATCAAATGTTACTGACTGAACAGTACCAGTTGCTTCAGTTCTTGTTCCTACTTCATTACCCATGTGATCCCAAGCTTTCACTTGAGCATGGTAAGTTCCTTTCACAGCTGGAGAACCGTCAAGCGCTACTCCGTCCCACGTTACTTGATGTGATCCACCAGACATACCGTCCTTCCAGATCTCACCCATTACGTTGTTTTTCTCATCGAGAATTCTCACCATAACTTTGGCAGAATCACCGTCGAGTTTAAAAAGAACATCACCTGGATCACCAGATTCTTTCAAATTAATTGATGAACCATTCGTAACAACTTTCTTACCAATGAAAGAAGCGGCATAGAACTTATCTTGAATGCCCTGGTTCTTGTTCCCTTCATCAAACTTCTTGTTCAAGTTTGTTAACTGCTCTAGTTGCGAGAACTGAGCAAGTTCACCCGTGAACTTACTTTGATCCATTGGATTCATTGGATCTTGGTTTTGAAGCTGGAAAGTTAAAAGCTTCATGAACTCATCTTTACCCATTTGGTTATGTGGGCCCTCTTTGAACAATTCGTTCTTGGGCTTATAACCAGTGGCCTTATTGATGATGTCTTCACGAATCTGTTTCTCAGACTTTTGACCACCAAGGCTCTTAGGGCCCATAGTGACCTGCTGATACTGCTGCTGTTGTGGAGTTATTGGACGTCCAATTTCAGGCATTAGGCTGCTTCCTGGTTAAGAAGTTTCCAGAGGTCCTGACGACGCTCAGACTCATGTCGGCGCTGATTTTGTTCAGAGCCAAACTGTTTATCCGCCCCACTCTGGTTTCTGCCAGATTGAGAGCCGAAATCAAAATCGTTCTTCGCTGTCTGTGTTGGAGTTTCCACTTTCAGGTCAGTAACGTTAAGACCCGCAGTTGTTAAGTGCGAGAAAAGATCTTTTGAGTTTTGCTGGAAGAAGTTCTTACCATCAACTGAGTGAGTACCGATGTTAACGGCAATTGACTCATGATTTACGCCGGCCTTAGAAACAGTGATGTCGATCATCCCTAGTTCCTCATGGTTCACGCGCATATTAACTGTTGGTTCTTTTGCGGCCCTGGCCTGAACCACGTAATCAGTGATTTGATTGATGATCTGATCAGGGTTAGAAGTCTTCACCTGATTCATATCAAAAACTTTCGGAGCCGCTTGTGTCTCATTTAATTGAGGAGCACCCTGCTGCTCGTTCATCATGTTAAGAATGAACTGTTGAGAATTTACTGAAGAAGAGCCGCTGCCTTCAAGAGCAGCTGTATCTTTCACAACCTGAGTCTGTTTAAGACCAGATTCTAAAGCAACTTTCTGATGCTGAGCTGGAAGCGTCTTCATGCCGTAAGCATTTGGGGCCGATTTCTTCGTTGCAAGATTTTTTTGAGCAACGAAATCTTCCATATTCATTAACTGAGGATCAACTTCGCTCTTTGCGAAATCAATCGCTGGTGCACGACCTGTGGTCTTGCCTTCAGCAACTTGTGGAGTCTTAAGCATCGCCTTGGCGATTTCTTCTTTAACTTCTTTAACTTCCACTGCTTCCTGAAGCTGGGCCTCTACTGGAACTTCAACTGTGCTCGCTTGAACAAGTTTAAGAACATCAGCATCAAGCTTTTGAACTTCTGGAGTTACTTCTGAATTTTTTGGATGATTTAATTTCTCCACACCTTTGGTCATTGCTGGATCAAAGATTTTTGGAGAAGTCGATTCGACTGAGCCAGTTGGATTGATTAATGAAGAAGGCATTTCAAGCATCTGTTCTGCCGATACTTCCACCGGCTTCACTTCTGCAGAGTCTGCCATGCTCGCCTCTAACTCATTAGCGAAGACCTGGCCCTCTAATGTGCCTTCAGCAACATTAGCGCCCTTCTGCGCTTTATTCGATACATCAGCCCTCTGAGCTTTTGTTTCGATTGGTTTAGATTGTGGAGCCTGAATCATTTCATTCCCTAATAAGTGGTCCTATGAGAATTATTCCACATTTCTTCCATGTTTTTGAAGCCGGGCAATATATTCCAAAACCTTTAGGGGAAATATTAAAACGGCAAATATTGCCCTCTCTAGAGTGAAAAACTGGCAAGGGATGCCTATTTGTTTAGGATTTCAGCTTATTTCAGGATCATTTTGATCTCGGTATATTCGCCATAGACCGAATCAAAGGTGATGGTTCCACAGTTTTTTTCCACAAAGATGTTCGCCAGATAAATTCCAAGACCCGTGCTTTTTCCTCTGGGCTTAGAGCTAACAAAGGGTCTACCTAGACGAGGCTTGATGTCTTCGGGAATTCCTACTCCGTTATCTCGAATAATGAGAGTGGGATGATCTTCAAAACTATGAGTTGTGATTGAAAGCTTAGGAACGTAACCCGGAGGAGACTTTTGTTTCTTCTCGAGGAGAGCGTAGAGTGAGTTATCAAAGAAAATTTCCAGTGCCTTCTCGAATGCTTCGAGAGAAGAAAGTTTCACAAAAATAGAGTCATAATTTTTAACAAACTCAATCGAGGTGATGAAATCATATTCTTCAAAACGATGAAGTGAATTATTGAGACATGAATCCGCTACTTCAGGCAAATCATAAGACACATTATGAGTGTGGAGTTCACCGGTTCTGGCCTGTTTTAAGAGTGTATCGAGAGATTGATTAGCAATCAGAAGTTGCTTAGAAAGAAGGTCACTCGCCTTCTTAATTTTCTCAAAGGCGCGGGCGGTGTGCTGATCAATGTGTTTGGTCTCATTGAAGTATTTATCGATCGTATTCACAATGATTTCAGAAGATCCGTGAATAAGATTAAATGGATTTTTTAACTCATGGGCAACACCCATGGTAACCATCCCGAGATTGGCGAGCTTCTCCTGATTACGAAGTTCTCTTTCGGCCTCGACTAATTTGAAAGTTCTGACTTGAATCTCAGACTCAAGCATCTCGTTGAGTGCCTTTTGCTTTTCTTCAGCGTCTACTCGGAAATATTCAAGAGCAATTCGGCTGCCGAAGAATTCAAGAATGGAAGAGATGCGATCCTTGGCCCCGTCACTGATGACCTTGGTGTCCATCGCCACGATGAGGCCAGTGAGACCCTTATCCTTTTTGATAATAGGTGCTCCAATATAACCGTGGATACCCATCTCCGCCAAAAGTGGATCGTTCGGATAAGAGGCGGCGACATCATCTGTGTGGACACAAACGCGATTACCTGTGATCACATATTCGCAAGGTGAACCCGCCAGATCATATTCAAAATTAGGAATAATGCCCTTAGTGCGACTCCAGGCCACATCGGTCTTGATGCGATAGAGATTCTCGTCTGTAGAGCGACCAACCAGGACATACTCAACATCCAGGGCCTCACCAATCTTTGCAGTGACCGTGGCGAGATAATCAAATCCCAGGACCGTTTGATCTGTCTTGGAAATGTCCCTCAGGAGGCCCAGAATTTCGGAGTCATTATTCGAATTCATAGGTGCATTGTCTCAAAGGACATTGGCCTATGACAAGGACGAGCGCCGTGTCTATGCGGAGATAAAAACTATATTATTTCTTCATGAGAAGGTATTGCTTCTGAAGCTTGGCCGAAATTTCTTTGTCCATGAAGTTGAAAATCTTAGAGGCCTTCTTCGTATCAATGTTCTGCAAAATCTGGACTGCAACATCTGGATCTTGAATCGAAAGAACATCTGAAGCTTTTTCCGGCTTCATGTTAGAGATCAATTCGACCAACTGACCTACTCTGCCCTTAGACTCTTCGTCATTTCTCTTCACACAACCCAGGAAGGCCTTCTGACGGGCCTCAAACTCGCTGTACTTTTTTCCAAGGTCATTTTCAGAGACCTTCAATGAGTCTTCACGCTTTTGAAGTTCAAGTTCACGAAGTCTTACTTTTTCTTCTTTATCGAGAATCTCTTTCGTCAGATCAGAAACAGATTTGTTCTTGATGACGTCCACTTTCTTTTTAACTTCTTCGTTCACTTTTTTAACGAACTCTTCTTCAGTATAAGTTTTCTTCACCTGTGCCAAAACAGATGTCGCTCCAAGAAGAAGTGAGAAGACCAGGAAAGCTTTCATATCGGATCCTATTTATCTTTATGATTTAACCAGTTTTGTGTTTGCTCTTCGACCTTTTGGTCGATCTCTTTGTTCAGGGCCTTACGATATTGCTCGTAATCCTTCTCTTTCATACTCTCCATCACTTTGAGGTCACCTCTAAGCTGGGCGAGTTCCTGCTTTTTATCTGCGACCTTTTGCTCCTGACGTCTTTTGTCTCTTTCCAAAAGCTCAAGATTCTTGTTTTTGGCCGCAATCAGCATTGGGAAGGCCTGAAGTTGACCGCCGCTCATGCCAGTTTTAAGACCACCCTCTTGAATCTTGTAGTAGGTGTCGATCTCATTTTTATCGTGTGCAAGCTGATCTTCAATTCTATTCAGTTCCATCAAGAGTTGACCCAACTCCATTCGGCAGTTTTCTTCTTTTAGCTTTCGAAGTTTTAAAACCGGATCAAGCCGGAACTGATAGCGTTTCATATGTTATTATCTAAAATTTGGATCCACTGCCTTCTCTGCCTTACGAGCAATTTCAAGCATACGATCAAAGAGCTCTTCAATCGTAAATGACTCTTCAATTTGCTGGCGAAGAAGTGCAATCAGATCATCGTAAATCACAATTGCTTTATCCACTTTAGGGTTAGAACCGCGGGCATAAGCACCCACTGTGATAAGGTCTTCTGATTCTTTATAAGCGGCCAATAGGTCACGCAAGTGAGAGGCCACGATCTTATGTTCTTTAGTAGCGACTTTGGTCATAACACGGGAAATAGACGCCAGAACATCAATTGCCGGGAAATGGTTTCGGGCCGCAAGCTGACGTGACAGAACAATGTGACCATCGGAGATACCTCGAACCGCATCCGCGATTGGCTCATCCATGTCACCACCTTCCACAAGTACGGTATAGATACCGGTAATTGAACCCGCACCTTTCTTCGTACCCGCACGCTCCATGAGCTTTGGAAGTTTTGCAAACACGCTTGGCGTATAACCTTTCTGTCCTGGAGGTTCACCAGTAGAAAGGGCGATCTCACGGTTTGCCATCGCAAAACGCGTGATTGAATCCATCATGAGTAGAATGTCTTGGCCCTGGTCACGGAAGTATTCAGCGATTGTTGTCGCTGTATAGGCCGCCTTCATACGAATGAGTGCGGAAGTATCAGAAGTCGCCACAACAACTACGGCGCGCTTAAGACCTTCCTCTCCTAGATCGGATTGAATGAACTCCAGAACCTCACGACCACGTTCACCAATCAGAGCAATCACACTGATGTCAGCGTTGGTATTCTTAGCAATCATACCCATTAGAACTGACTTACCCACACCGGAACCGGCCATGATCGCCAGACGCTGACCTTTACCGGCCGTGATAAAACAGTTAATCGAGTTGATACCAGTATCTAGGGCTTCACGAATTGGTGGACGATCCAAAGGATTCAGAGGAGTTCCGAAAATCGAACGCTTCTCATAGGGACCTTCAATCGGGCCCTTGTTATCCAGAGGATTTCCCTGAAAATCGATCACTCGCCCAAGCATGTTGGGAGAGATGCGGATTTCAGTCACAATATCTTTTAAATGAATTTTTGTTTCAGAGTTAATGCCTGAGATTTCGTTATATGGCATGACCATACAGTTTGAACCGTTGATCGCCACCACTTCACCCAATGAACGTTCACCATTCTCAGCGATAAATTCTACGTTTGAACCAAGAACAGCACGAGGAACCGACGCCTCATATACCATCCCACGTGAGCCCACGATTTTTCCGATCTTCTCGTAAGGAATTCTGTTTTCGATGTGACGAAGGATTTTATCAAGGCCTAAGCTATCACTCATGTTTTAGAACCTGCTCAAAAATCTTATCGATATTCTGGAAAACACCTTCAAGGGACCCATCGATAAGACCATTTTCAGATTCCAGAATGATTCCCGGATGATTAATTTCAGGAACGATTTCGATACGAATATTAGTCAATTGTCCAAGACGAGATTCAACAGTCTGGATGACTTCCGGCATTTGCGAAAAGTTAGCGCGGCCAACTTTCACGATAAGGTTCTTTCTGGCGTTTAGTTCAAGAATAAGTTTCTCAAGAAGAGTCTCAAGATAGACCTTCTCATTGATTTCTTTAAGAACGATCCACTTCGTGAAACGTTTAACGAATTCATAAACTTCAGTACGGTTCTTTTCGATGATTTTATCTGACTGAGACTGCACCTGAGCAATCACCTGGCCAAACTCTTCTACTCTTTGTCCCAGAACTTCGTGAAACTCGTTCAGTGCCTCTTCTTTACCTTCAGCGCGACCTTTTTCAAGACCTTCCTGATATGCGTCCTGGTAGGCGGCCTCGAGACGACGTTTTACTTCTTCCTGGATCTTTGTTTCAAGATCGTTTTGTTCCTGACGTGAAAGACCACGGTAGTTACGAACTGTCTCGTCGATTTTAAAATTGTTTTTAGCTTCGTATTTGCGCTCAGAACGAATTTCTTCTTCAGAGGCCTTCTCTGCAGTTACTGATTCACCAGTAAGAGTTTTGAACTCAAAAGACTGAAACTGGGTCTGCGATACCACGTGAGTAGACTTGAGGTCAGTGAACGAAAATGGCTTAATGTCAGTATCACGATACTTTTGCATTTAATCTGCCCTCTATTAAACGAACGCGTCGCCTTCGCCACCACGAGAAATAATCGCCTTACCTTTAGCTTCAAGGTCTTTAAGCTGCTGAACGATTTCCTGTTGAGCTTTCTCCACATCGGAAATCTTCGTAGGTCCCATTGCATCCAGATCTTCCTTGAGAAGAGTGGCTGCACGGTTTGACATGTTTTTGAAGAGCTTCGTACGAACTTCGTCCGGAGCTGTTTTAAGAGCGGTAACAAGTTTAGTGTTATCCACAACTTTAAGAAGCTCTTGAATACCACGATCGTCCACGTAGATAACATCTTCGAATACGAACATGAGTTTGCGGATTTCTTCGGCAAGTTCCGGATCTTTCTCTTCCACTCTCGCCATGATGTTCTTCTCAGAGTTTTTATCCATGAGGTTGAGCATATCGGCGATCGGCTCGATACCACCAAGTTGTTGCGTATCGATCGAACCAAGAGTTGAAAGTTCAGTTTTAAGTACGTCATCAAGTTGCGCAATAAGTTCTGGTGAAACGAAGTCGAGGTTCGCCACACGAAGAACCACTTCCGCCTGAAGACCTTCAGGAAGCTTACGAAGCACATCCACTTTCTTCTCTACCGGCAAGTGAGCACAGATAAGAGCGATTGTTTGTGGGTGTTCATTAATAAGGAAGTTCGCAAGAGTTCTTGTATCCACAAGTTCAAGCGATTCAAGTGTATTTGAGTTACCAACATCAACGATCTGACCAAGAAGTTGTTTAGCGCGGTCTTCACCAAGAGTACCAAGAATGAAGTCACGGCCTTTGTTCTCAGAGAATAGAAGTTCAGAGTCCTCGTTAATGGCAGAATAGAATTCTTCCAGAACTTTCTTCACCATCCAGATGGGAGATTTAGAAATAGAAGACATGGTGTTAATCATACGCTTAACATCATTGTCTTTCATGTGCTTGAAAATTAATTTGGTCGTAGTGGGGCCCAAAGCAGAAAGCAAAATGGCTGCTTTTTCCTGACCTGACAGTAGCGCATACTGTACATCAGGATCTAATGATTTATTCTCTTCGGCCACACGTACTCCTTACGCGATTTCTTTATTCGTATCTGCAGCGTGGATCATTTCATGCACCACCTGAGCTGCTTTTCCTGGGTTCTGCTCAACCAGAGAGATGATCTTCTCACGGAGCATGTTCCCTTCAATCTTTTCCGGGTTGAGCTTGTCTTCAATCGAAGGCAACACATCCTCTAAACCTGGCAGGCGTTGATTGGCCTGAATCTTCTCCAACTCCTCAATCGTCTTAGGAAGGAAGTCCTCAATCGACTCAACAGAGTTCTCTGTAAGCCACTGGATGAAAGGACGAACAACCATGAAGAAGAATAATGAAATGATAGCACCGATCATTAAGTACTTGGTGATATTTTTCATAAGCTCACGGTTCTCACGTGCTCTCATGATGGCTTCCATTTCAGACAAATCTTCTTTGGCAAATTCCATGTTCTTGATAACTAGCTTGTCACCACGAGTCTGGTTAATACCAAGGGCCGACCCTACGATCGCCTGGAAGTTTTGAAGCTCTTCCTCAGTCCATGCCTGATATTTAGTCACCGGAATACCGTCTTCATTCACCATTGGCGTTCCGTCTTTGGCCATGACCGGAACCTTCTTACCATCAACCATTACCGCCACTGACATATTCGAGATCTCAGCAGTCGGCTTCTTAGACTTCGTAACGATCGTTGGGACCGCCATATTACGAGTCACAAGGGACTTATCAACATCGTTGCGTGTCTCAGGGATGCCCGGCTGAGGAGCTTCACCTGGAAGGTTTGAACGAGCACCTGGAATACCTTGTGGAGAAGGACGGACCCCTACCATCTTCTGCTCGTTACGAACTTCAGAAACCACCGCAGCGTTTTCTGAATCATAAGTTGTCTGAGTTTCAACTTTCTCAGTGAAGTCCATCTTGATCGCAACTTTCGCGATCACTTTACCTTCACCGATTACACGTGAAAGAATTTCTTCCACTTTCTTTTCATATTGTGAGTTTAGTTTTGTCTCAAGAGCGATGCGGTTAGCGGTCTCTGTCGACATGTTATCGCCATCGTTCTCAGAAAGCTTTTTACCGCGAGAATCAATGACCACAACGTTGTGTGAACGCATGCCATCCACTGAAGAACTAACAAGAGACTGGATTCCTTTAATCTCGTCTCCAGTCATCGTTACCCCACGCTCTACATCCAGAACAACAGATGCACTAGGTGGCTTTCTTTCAGATACGAACGGAGAATGCTCCGGGATTGATAAGTGAATACGAGCGCGTGTTACACCTTTGATGTGCATGATGGTCTTAACCAATTCACCTTCAAGAGCACGCTGTTTATTGATTTTTTGAACGAATGAAGTTGTACCAAAAGCTTGCTTATCGAAAACTTCGTAGCCAACTGTACCTGTAAAGTTAACACCTTTCTTCGCGATCTCTAGACGCCAGATTTCAACCTGGTCCTCAGGAACTTTAATGGTCTTACCATCGTCGGCCACCTGATAGTTGATCTTCCCTTCTTCTAACATTCTCGCGATGACAGCTGAATCGTCTTTCGTTAGATCAGTATAAAGAACTTTATAGTCTGTTTTACTAGACCAAACAACAATCCCAGTCATTGAAGCAAGGAGGAGCCCTGCCACAGCGATTAGACCGATTCTTCTTGTCATATCTAACGACTTAAAGAAATCGACGAAGTTCTGCACTGTTTGTGAGAAGAAATTGTTCAAAGAATCCTCCTGATTCTATGTATACCGATCAACATCCTATTGATCAGATCTGCATCTTCATAATTTCACGGTAAGCATCTAGCACTTTAGATCTCACCTGGTTCATTGTCTTGAAAGCGATCTCAGCTTTCTCTACCGCCAGTAACGTTTCGTGCAAGTTCTGGCTCTCACCACTCGCTAACTTTTCCATCTGGATGTTAGCGTCATGTTGTAATGCATTTACCTTGCCAATTGAGTCCTGAAGAAATTCGCCGAATGTTTTACCATTCTCAACGTTTCCGCCTTCAAGTCCTGGGGTCTTAATATCAAAATTCGACCCGAAATCGTTATCAACCTTGCGGCTCCAACCACGAGCATCGCCCGTACCAAGAGTTTGTTGGAAAGAACCAATATCCTTAATGGCCATTAGTTACCTCTTCCGATTTCTAAGGTCTTCGTCGCCATCTGCTTTGTTACGTTAAGAGCAGTAACGTTTGATTCATAAGCTCTTTGAGCTTCGATCATATTCGCCATCTCAACCATCGGGTTGATGTCCGGCATTGCCACGTATCCCTCAGAGTTTGCATCCGGGTGTGATGGATCGTGCTTATAAACAACTTTGTCTGAGTGAACGACCTCAGTGGCGTGAACCGTCTGAGCGTTCTCTGATAATTCCCCTTCCAGGATTTCTGAAAAGGTCTCACGTGCCGGTTCTGAACCGAACACAACTTCTTTACGACGGTAAGGACCGCCTTCGGCAGTCCTGGTGGTTTGAGCGTTGGCAATGTTAGAAGAATGGGCCTCCATTCTCTTACGTTGAGCGGCCAGACCGCTGGAACTAATTCTTAAACTCGAAAGTAGATCCATTTAAATCACCTTACTTGTCAGAGTTGATGGCGTATTTCATGATACCCATCTTCTTGTTAATCAGTTGAACGAGAGCATCGTACATGAGTTTGTTCTCTGCCATCTTTGCCATTTCGGCCTCGACGTCCACGGTGTTCCCGTTCTCTGAGACGACCCCATTTGGATCATCATAAATTTCAGGCTCTAAATTATTGAAGCCACCGTTGCCTACAGTATGATGTCGCTCATCTTTGACATTCATCTGCATCTGACCGTCCACATCCAAAGCACGTGCCAACGCTTCTTCGAAATCCATCTTCTTGGCCTTGTAGCCCGGAGTGTTGGCGTTCGCGACGTTGGATGAAATGAGTTCTTGTCTCATCTCACGGAAATTCAACGCCGTGGTAAGTGCTTTTAATGTTTTGTCATTCACATCCATTGTGATGGCCTCAACAATTTAAACTTAGTTCTTATCTTAGGTTAACGAAGTAGCTAGCGCCTTCTGATCTGTACTCATTAATTTTATTTCTTAGAGTACGGATTGAAACGCCAAGGATCTTAGCGGCCTGTGTTCTGTTCTCAGATGTGAAAACAAGGGCCTTTTTGATCAGAAGCTTTTCAGCGTCTTTTAGAGACATAAGTTTCATGCCGTCTTCATCAGTCTCAGATGCTGTGAATTCAACTTTACGCTCACCGTTCTCAATAGCTTGAACATCAAGAGTTGAACCATCCATGTTGGAAAGAGTCTTACGGATGAAAGTCTTAAGTTCAGAAAGGTTTTGGTTCCAAGAGTAGTCAGAAAGCTTGCGAGCGGCTTCTGAGCAAAGTGAAATATCGCCAGCTTCTGTTTCAGCTGCGTATTCTTCGATAAAGTGACGAGCGATCAATTCCACGTCTGTTCCTCTTTCACGTAGTGCGATCATATCGATCGAAACACCGCTGAAGTAAGTATATAAAGCGCGTGAGAACTTTCCTGCACCAACTAGCTTAGAAAGATTTTTCGAAGTAGTAGCAAGAATACGAACGTCTAACTCATAGTCTGGTAGTTCTTGAAGGATAGTATATAGGCGTTTCTGGAAATTTTCATCCAGTGCATCAATGTTGGCAAAAATTACCGTACCGCCATTGGCAACTTCTAGTACTCCACGATTGAAACGACCAGTTTCATCGTCACGGAAGCCTAGTACGATTTTTTCTACTGTCTGCGAATCGAAGCTGCAATCAACAATTTCAAGACGAGCATTTTTTCTCGCTGAATTTGAATGAATGTAAGCACCCAATGCTTTTTTACCTGAACCAATCTCACCAGAGATCAGGACTGGAGTCTTGGTAACTGCCACGTTACGGGCCGTCTCAAGCGCATTGTTGAATTTTGGGTGATTGCCTACGAGTACTAAACCTTGAGATAACATTAGACCTCCTGTCCGTTGTTAGTTTGGTTTTACCTATAATTTTTTTTCTGTCAGTTCTAGTGTCGCCAATTCACTTCTACACATTTCTTTTATATGAGAAGGAACATTCTTATCATTCGTTAAGAGACTCAATACCTCACGCCCTTCTGGCACTTTGGCATTCTTTATCAATGATAGCCCATAAAGATACCCAACACGTGAGTTGTAAGGAGATTTTACAAATTTTTCTCGGAATGTTTTCGTCATCGTCTCGAGCTCCTTCCACTCTGGATTCGACTCCCCTGCATACGACTCGATGAGGAGGTAGTTGATCCGCTCGGAGATATTCAAGATCGGTGCCGACTTCGATCGTCCGATATCATCGCTTAAAGCTTTAACCACAGTTTTAAAGCGATCCTGGTCTCTTAACTGATAGAGGGACTCTACGTAACCCATTAAAAGGTCAGCAGTTTGGCGAGGGGTAAGCTGGTTTTGAGGGTTCTGTTTAACCAGCACTTTCTCAAACTCCACCACTGCTTCAGAGTAGTTCTTTTGATTAAAATGGATCATCCCCTGGTAAAAAGGATAGTTCAGAGAGTCCCTAAGTGACACTGGATAGGAGGTCAACTTAGCTCCAGCTTCGGTCCAATTTGCATCCGCCACCAAGCGGATAAGGTTTAGTTCTTCGATCATCTGAGAAAGATTTATCGACTTCGTACGGTCAATCCAGATTGGGAATGTACGGGCCTCTTCGCTCAGAACATTTTTGAAACTAGCAAGTGCGCGATCGTAGCTCTTATATAATCCAAGCTTGATAAAAGCATCACACACCACGAAGTTCATATAAAGGTTCTTCGCAACTTTGGTCTCATACTTATCTTTGTAAACTTCCCAGATCTTCACGACCTTAGAGTAGTCTTCTTTCAGATAAGCTTCCTGGATCAGACCATACACGATCTCAGCTCCGTCACCTTCGAACACTCTTCTCTCTGCCGGCTTAAGTGCATCCAGAGGAACAGATGTTAGATATGAAAGGGCCTTATCGTATTCTTTATTAGCAATGAATAAACGCAGACGAACCAACCACAGAAGTTTTTTTAGATTCGGATTAAGCGCTTTGCTCTCATCCGGAGATTGTTCTAGAAAAACCTCTGTCTCTTTATCGGATTCAGTTGGTTTAAGCTTCCGGGCAAGTCTGAAGGCCACATAACGAAGTTTTGCTTCGTATCTGATTTCCGCTGAGGTTGAACGATCAATCGCATTTTTATACAGCACTAAATTCTCAGCAGCTGGTCGATCTAAAAGTTCGTATTCAAGGGCCAGTCTTAGACGGGCGTAAGGAGATTGTAATAGATAAGAGTAAGTAGCAAGGAACTCATCATAGGCCTTAATCGAAGATTCGTATTGGGCCTCACGATAATAACTTTCAGCAAGGTTATAAAGGATCGCTGGATGAACTGGTTTCACGAGAGATTTTTCAACCGTCTTGTAACGCTTGATGATCTCTTTGGTCTCCCCTTTTGAAAGAAGAGCGAAAGATGTATAGGCCATTCCCATCTGAGGAGGCAGGATGCTCGCAAGTTTCTTATCACTTAAGAACTCTTCGATTTTATCGACCTGTTTTAACTCACTCAGAGCGTGAAGAATAGTAAGGGCAGACTGAATCACCATGGTCTGATCAAACTCACCGCGGGCCTCTACGAAAAGTTGCTTCGCAAGCTCCAGGGTCTTCACATGGTCTTTTTGATCCACATTATACTGAATGAGGTAGCGAAGAATCGCCGACTTCATTTCATAATTATCAGTCAAATCTTTGATGTTCGTTAAAAGCACCATGGCAGATTGAGTGATTCCGCGATTAGGTTTCGCAAGATTCCCTCTCAAAAGCGCATTGGCCTTTAAGTACTCATTAAATACGTGATTAGAATCTCTACCGTACTTCTTCTCATAAAGCGTGATGGACTTATTCATAAGTCCCCACTTCTCTTCACGATAGAAATTAATCGTTAGCTGTAAGTGGGCCTCTTTCGCATCATCAAGATTTGATCGATCTTGAATCGGAAATAGAGCATCCGGAATCTTAGAGGCAAGATTAATGTCTTTCTCTAACTGAGGGATCATTGGGTTATAGTCCCAAATGAAACTCGCACCATATCTGAAATCACGATACTCAGGATTGATGGTCTTCTCTGCCACTGCCGCTTTCGTCACTTCCACTACTGGAAGGATGGGGCTCTTTCTATTTAATAGAGCATTCTTTGGAGGAGCAGTTACTGCTTTCTTTGCCACAACTACTGGAGCTTTCTCTTCCACTGGAACAGGAAGCGGTTTTTTAAAGCCCGCGTTCTTCTCAGAAACAAGATCAGCATTGATCCAGAAATCCAAAATGTATTTTTTGTCAGCGTCTCTGTAAAAAGAGAACAATTCAACAGATGGATCTTTAAGTTTGATGGCGACAGTAGCAGGTTTGGCAGGGAAATTATCTTTCGAGTAATTAATAGACTCGATGTACTGGCCGTTTGTTTTGAGCTTAGCGATATCTCCGGCCAATGTTTCGAACATTTGAAGATTCACTGTTTCAATGTAGAGGGTCTGATCACGCTTCACGATATAAAACTGGTCACGTGGCACCATAAGGTTCCAACGCAAGTGCGTTTTAAATGTTTCTTGATCAATGACGTCGGCTAAAACTGAAGATGCGGCCAGTGCGCTGGCTACAAATAGAGTCGTTAAACGGGCCGAAAACTTGTTCATCGTGAAGACTTCCTGTCTTTACTAGGCAGACCAACATCCATGTGGCCTTTTTTACCTACTGTGTTCATTGTAGCGTGCTTTTGATTTTGGAAAAGACAAATTTTTCCTACCGGCAAAAATAGCCGCCGACTCTTTGACACAATCTTCATTTGCAGAGAGATAACAATAACTTAAAATATTCACATTATTACCCGCTGAAAATGGTTTGGTTATGCGGCAGTGGATTGTTCTTTTATTCCTTACAAGTTGTTCCCTATTTATAGGTGGTGGCAACGATGGACCCAAAACAGCAAAGGGTTCTTTATACTCAGTTCATTTTGGTGCTCCATCGTGGGTATACAAAAAAGATGAGCGCTCGGATTTTATTTTTGAAAATGCTAACGATGGAAGAATTCTTCTTTCGAATAGTTTCTGTGAAGAGTTTCAAGATCTGCCATTAGAGAAGCTTGCTGGGAAAACTTTCAATACAGTGAAAGAATTTAAATCCACTGTGAGTGAGTATACGACATTTCAACATCGAGAGGCCTATCGCCTGGAAGGCCAGGGTTTGGTAGATGGAGTAAAAGTGTATCTTAGACTTCTTAATACTCGCAGGAATAATTGTTACTTTGATTTCGTCTCGATTGATCCATTCGACACTGTGAAGAATACTGATACTGCCTTTAAGGACTTTCTCGACTCAGTGGTGTTTAGATGATTGGACAAGGTCTGAAACATCATTTCCAGACAATCGGTGACGTGGCGATGCTCACAAAGAGTACTTTTCAGGCCACTTTCTCCGCTCCCTTTTATTGGGGAAGACTTTTTGAGCAGATTGTTCAACTCGGCATTGGCTCATTATCTATTACTATTGTGATCGGAGTTGTGACTGGTCTGGTGATGACTCTCCAGTTTGGTTACGGTCTGGAGAAATTTGGTGGAACGCTTTATGTTCCGGCGATTGTTTCTCTTTCTATCTTTCGTGAGCTCGCTCCCATCTTCACTTCACTTCTGGTCGCCGGACGAATTGGTTCGGGTATCAGTGCTGAGATTGGGGCAATGAATGTGACTCAACAAGTGGATGCTATCCGCGCACTCGGAACGAATCCCATTCGCGTATTAGTGGTTCCCCGAGTTGTAGCGACGGTCATTTCGCTTCCTCTTCTCACAGTTCTCAGTGGATTCATGGGGATTATCGGTGGTCTTGCCATCGCCTATCTTGAATTCAACATGCCGATCGGGTTTTACGTTAATAAAGTATTAAACACCATTAACTTTATGGATGTTTTTGGTGGAATGATTAAATGTGCATTTTTTGCGATCGTGATTTCCATCATCGCTTGTTACCGAGGGTTTCAAACTAAGGAAGGAACTCGCGGCGTAGGAACAGCAGCAACGTGGGTGGTAGTGCGCGCCTCTATTATCATCCTTATATCAGATTTCTTTTTAAGTAAGATGCTCTTACTTTTATTTGGATAATTAATGAGCTCGATTCTGGAAGTGAGACATTTAAAAAAGAGTTTCGATGAAAAAGTTGTTCATCGCGATGTCTCTTTTTGTATGAAGTCGGGTGAGACCATTGCCCTACTTGGAAATTCCGGAACCGGAAAGTCAGTACTTTTGAGATCGATCATCGGTCTTGATCCAATTGATGACGGCGAAATTTTCTTTCACGGTAAAAGAATTGATCAACTGACTGAGAAACAACTTTTCCCAGTACGCACCAAAATCTCTTACGCCTTTCAATCAGGTGCATTGTTTGACTCAATTTCAGTCTTTGAAAACATCGCCTATCCTTTATTTGAACACACAAAACTTTCCGAAGAGGAAATCCACAAAAAGGTGGAAGACATCCTCGAGATTGTGAATATGAAAGATGCCATTGAACTCATGCCTTCGGATCTTTCCGGAGGAATGCAGAAGCGTGTGGGTCTGGCCCGCGCCATGGTGCTTAATCCGGAAATGATTCTATATGATGAACCTACTGCAGGTCTGGATCCGGTAAATGTTGAAATGGTGATGGAAGTTATCAATCGCTTTAAAGCGAAAAAGGTCTCTGGAATTCTCGTGACTCACGATATTCCCGTGGCCAAGAAGATCTGCGACCGCATTCTTATTTTGAAAGACGGTGTTATTGGCTTTGAAGGTACCCTGGAAGAATTTGAGAACAGCAAAGATCCCTTTGTTCAAAGCTTCTTAATCACTGATTAGAGGAATTTATGAGAGTAAGAAAAAAAGATCAATCAAACCTGGTTAAAGTCGGTCTCTTCATTGCGGGACTTACGGTGGTCTTGATGATCATGATTATGAGTATCGGGAAAGAAAACTCGGTCTTTGATAAGAAAGTCGATATTCGTGCCTTGGTAGGTAACGTGTCTGCTCTTAAGCAAGGTTCATACGTTGAACTCAAGGGTATTCGCATTGGTACTGTAAGCAGTATCAATATCGTATCTGAAGATGAAGTTGAAATTGTAATGACGATCCTTGATCGTGAAGCTCAGTGGATTAAAAAAGATTCTAAGATCTCTATTTCAACTGCCGGTCTTGTGGGTGATAAATACGTTGAAATTTACAACGGCACAAAGGAAGCACCTAAGTTTGATCCGGAAAAAGACGTTCTTATTTCGGAGGACATGACAGATATTAAAAAAATTCTGAATAAAGGTGAAACCATCGCAAACACCACCGCTAAGATCATGACGAAGCTTGATCATATTCTGGAAAAGCTTGGCGAGGGCGAAACAATTGTCGACACCATGAAGACGCTTAACCGCGCCTCACACAATTTGGAAACCGTTACTAGAGACCTAAAAGACGCAAAAATGGGTCAGATGGTTACGAATGTGAATGCGAGCATGGGTAACATCAATAAATCTACGGCATCACTTTCACGCATCCTGGATCGCGTGGAAAAGGGCCCAGGCACTGTTAACTCTCTCATCTACGATGAAAGTGTGCATGACGATCTCAGAGCGCTTCTTGGTGGAGCGCAAAGAAACAAAGTCATTAAGTACTTCATCCGCGAGTCGATCAAAAATTCTGAGCGTAAGCAAGTTCCTTACAATTAGAAGGAAATATACTTCACGCCCAAAACTAAAAGGCTGAGCATAATAAAGCTCACCCATAAAACAGAATTCATACTAAATTCTCCAGGTGTGCTTCAAGGCTATCGAAGCGGAAACACTTCCGTCAAAGGTGCTTTTTGACCACGAAACTTAGATATGGAGTTTGTAAGATTGATTTGAGAATGGAAGGTTTACAAGTAACTTCTTACAGAAAAGCCGGGGCCACTAAGGCCCCGGAGACCAAAATCATTAATTATGATCGTGAGTTCTTACACAATAGACACCTACCTGACATTGACGTCTGTCGATGGTTCTAAAAACGCCAACATCTTCATGCTTACCCGGAGGACAATCAACCGATGAACTGACTTGTCTTACATTTGTCAGACGAAGAAATCTGCTGCGAACCTTAATCGTCCCATAGTTAGCGAGAGTTTCTTTTAATTCCTGGCATGTCACTTGCTTTGATTCGATCACAGGAACTTCGGCAAATGAAGACAGAGACATTGTGAGAGTGAAAAGAAGGAAAATAATTTGCATACGGGAACTCCTTTGAAGCGCCGAAAATAATCGTTTCAAAGAATCTTTGTCAAAAGTGCAATTTGACACCATAAAAAAAGGGCCCAACGTTGTGGGCCCTTTTGATTACAATTCCAAGTTCTTCTTTTTCATTTTCTCGATCAGTGTTGTTCTGTTCAGAGCAAGAAGCTTCGATGCCTGATTCTTATTTCCGCGAGTGCGATTCATCGCCTGCATGATAAGTGAGTCTTCAATATCAGAAAGAATCTGCTTCAGATCCACGCCGATTTCTGGAAGTTCAAACAATGTCTTGTACTGGTGAGTAGCAAGTGGATTCGAACGGAAGATTTTCGCTGGAAGATCTTCAGGAAGAATCTCGTTACCACCACGAAGAATGACCAGACGTTCGATCACGTTCTCTAGTTCACGAACGTTTCCTGGCCAGTCATAACCCATCAATAGATCCATCGTTAATGGAGCAAAACTGATTTCGTTCGAACGGTCAGCTGAAACAAAACGATCCAGGAAGTGCGAGATAAGAAGAGGAATATCTTCTCTACGCTCTTTAAGCGCAGGCATTTTAATAGGAATAACATTCAAGCGATAGAACAGATCTTCGCGGAACTTACCTTCTGCAACTGCCTTCTCAAGATCACGGTGAGTTGCCGCAATCACGCGCACATCGATATCGATGTTTTCAGAAGAACCAACCGGCTCAATCTGACGCTCTTGAAGAACGCGAAGAAGTTTCACCTGGAGAAGCTGTGGCATATCACCAATTTCATCCAGGAAGATGGTGCCGTTTTGAGCAAGCTCGAAGCGACCTTTGCGATTTGAAATAGCACCAGTGAAGGCACCTTTCATGTGACCAAAAAGTTCACTCTCAAGAAGTTCAGCAGGAATCGCACCACAGTTTACAGAAACGCGGTTTTTAAGATTACGGCTTGATAGTTTATGGATAGCAGAAGCAACAAGCTCCTTACCTGTCCCAGATGGACCCATGATAAGGATGGTAGAATCTGTTTTCGCTACTTTTTGAATACGATCGAATACATCACGCATGGCCTTCGAGCGACCAATCATGCCCTCGAAAGTATCTTCCACTGTAGGACGATCAATTTTAAGCCTAGAAGTCGCTTTGTTACGATCTCCAGCTGCGAATACACCCTCGCCTTCAGACACGATCTCGCGCGGAAGAACAGTTGATAGCTTCGTCTGAAGGGCCTGGATTACCAGCTTCTTCAAGTTCTCAATTTCGAATGGCTTCGTAAGATAGTGGAAAACACCTTTCTTAGTCGCTGCGATGGCAGTTTCAATGCTCGCAAAACCAGTCATGACGATTGATACGAACTCAAAACCTTTGTCCTTCAGGATATCGATTAAGAGTAGACCGTCAGAACCCTGCTCAAGGCTGATATCTGTCACAAGACAGAAAGGGTTTTCTTTCGGGTGGAACTTAGCAAAGTTCATTAGGCAGTCTTCTGAGCTTGAATACAACTGCACGTTCAATTTGAGAGTTTGCTCGAGGTATTTTTTAAGTGAGAGTCCCAGAAGCTTATCGTCTTCAACGATGATGATGGGCGGGAAATTCATGACACTTGATCCATCAAAACTTTGATGCAGGAAATTCATATCGTCCATAGATCCTCCGGAAGACACAAATTTACAATTGTCCGAGTGCGGGTGTCAATTTCTAGACCCCATCAATAATTAATGATTACAAAGCGTTATTTAGGGGGTGTCAAATGTAAGACTATTATTGGAAGTGATTGCGGTGCATTGTTTTGATGAACTTCACGGACTTCTGCGGACCTCCGGCCCAAACATAAAAAGAACAGGCCATCAATCCAACAAAAGCGAAGATTAAACAAAGAATGGCCGAGCTCTTTTTCTTTTTTAGCCAGAACAAATAAGCGAACTCTCCACCTAAAACGATAAGTGGAACTGCCCAGAACGGCGTATGGCGAGCGAGGAAATAGATCTCTTGCATGGAACTATTGTAATCGAAGGCAAAAAAAAAGCCACCCGGAGGTGGCCTTGATTTTTAAATACTAGAAGAAACCTTTAAGAGCATCAACCATATCCAGACGCTCCCAAGTGAAGCCATCTTTCGATGTACGGCCGAAGTGACCGTAAGCAGCTGTCTCAGAGTAGATTGGACGAAGAAGGTCTAGGCGCTGAATGATCGCCTTAGGACGCATATCGAATAGCTCGTTGATTGCAGCAGTTAGTTTCTTCTCATCAACTTTCGAAGTACCGAAAGTATCGATTAGAAGAGACATCGGCTTAGCAACACCAATTGCGTAGGCAACTTGAACTAGAGCTTTATCAGCAAGACCAGCAGCAACTACGTTCTTAGCAATGTGACGAGCAGCATATGCAGCTGAACGGTCTACTTTAGAAGGATCTTTACCAGAGAAAGCACCACCGCCGTGAGCACCGTGACCACCGTAAGTATCTACGATGATTTTACGACCTGTAAGACCACAGTCACCAGTTGGTCCACCGATTACGAAACGGCCAGTTGGGTTGATGAAGTATTTAGTGTTCTTGTCGATTAGGTTCGCAGGAACAGTCTTCTTGATAACTTCTTCCATGATAGCTTCTTCAATTTGCTTCTGAGTAAGCTCTTCAGCGTGTTGAGTAGAAACTACGATAGCATCTAGACGAGAAAGTTTTCCGTTCTCGTATTGAGCAGTAACTTGTGTTTTACCGTCAGCGCGAAGAAGTGGGAAAGTTCCGTTGTGACGGATTTCAGAAAGACGTTTCGCAAGCTTGTGCGAAAGATCGATCGTCATTGGCATAAGAGATTCAGTTTCGTTGATCGCGTAACCGAACATAAGACCCTGGTCACCAGCGCCTTGGTCAAGGAACTTACCTTCACCTTCGTTTACACCAACAGCGATATCTTGAGATTGCTTACCAAGAGCGATTGTTACGCCACAAGTGTTAGCATCGAAACCTTTATCAGAGTGATCGTAACCGATCTTTTTGATTGTCTTACGAACAGTTTCATTGATGTCTACGTTTGCACCAGTTGTAACTTCACCAGCAACTACTACTAGACCAGTTGTGATAAGAGTTTCGCAAGCAACACGTGACTTTGGATCTTGAGCAAGCATGGCATCAAGTACAGCATCAGAAATTTGGTCAGCGATTTTATCCGGGTGACCTTCAGTTACTGATTCAGAGGTGAACATATAATCTTTCAACATAAGCTTAGCTCCTGTAAAAATCTAAACAAATAATAATCTAATGGGCGTTTTTATACCCTGCTTGCTGCATTTTATCAAAAGGAATTTGAGACATTTTTGGCCTTAAATAAAAGGCGACTATCTGGACCCGGTTTCCGTCTTGGTAAAGTAGCGGAAGTAATGTGGATTCCTGTGGTCATAAAACAGTTTTATACCGTTTTTCTCTCCGAGCGCGTAGTTTCGCCCTTTGATCTCCACAACCTGGTAGACCTCGAAAGCTGGATCTTTAAACGAATATAGGAAGGTGTAATCACCGTCGTTGAAGGCCTTGAGTAGCTCTTCCTGCCCCTTAGCAAGTAGTCCCGGTCGCTCTGGATACGGGATGTAATCTTCCCAAATAGAATCCATATGAATACGGCCGATCATGCTGGCGCGGGAGAAATAGCGAGTTGTTTTGAAAGAGGTGTCCCCTTCTTTCAGAACCTGAAGGGCGATCTCAACGTTTTGTTGTCTTAGCTTTTTCGCTCGTGGCGCCATGTCCGGACAGAAAATTTTCGCCACTCCACTCATATAGTAATAAGTGAAAGAGAACTCACCTTGTTTGAATAAGGCATTTAACCAACGCTCGTTCTTGATATGGAAGTCGGTGGTTACTTTTTTAAGATATGGATAAATGAATTCTTTTTTTCCAATCGAAAGATATTTTGGCTTATCCAAACGATTCATCACCACCCGGGCAACGTCCTGACGTTCAAGGGCGTCGTCACCATCTACTCCACCCACTTCGTTCAATAAAATTGTTTCTAGAACGAAGATTGCACGAGGAAGCTCAGGTTGATTCAACCAATAGTTATAAACTTCGGCCTGCTTAGTATAAACAAATTCTTTCAGCTGATCTGAAGCTCGGTTGTGCTGAAGAATAAGCTGACGGTTAGGAGTTGAATTTTTGTCTCCGGCAATTGATTGAACTTGATTTTCAGGAAGCGTAAGTGAGCGATAGAAATCCAGGGCCCTGCGAGTGCGATCTTCCCACTCATCAAGTCTCTCAACTATGCGAGACTTTCCTTTCGCTAGTTCCGATTCAATTTTTGAAAGCACAAATTCCATATCATAACGGGCATCTTCAGAAAGATAGAAACCATGTTCCTGAAGTTCGAAGTGAAGTGTATCAATTGTCGTACGAAGATAAATATCAGAACCGGTACGGTCTTTATTGTAAGCACCATCTTCTAATAACTTTCTATAAAGGAAAGAATAGTTCGCGATTTTTACTGACTCAGTGTCTTCCTTCTCACGGTATTCATCATAGACCTTGCGGTTCTTTAAATGATCAACAGGATACTGGAAGTTAGACAGGAACGAGACTTTCTTAATAAGAGTTTCGTAGCTCTTAAGAAGTTCGCCCAATACTTTTAAAGATTCTTTACGAGTGGCAGTTCGCTTCGCCTCATCTGAGGCAAGCTCACCTTTTTTCAAAGCGAGAAGTTTCTTCAAGAGTCTGCGTGAAGAAGCTGTGACATCCTCATTCGGAAGCTTTTTTAAGGCCTTTACTTTTCCTTTTTGATCTTTGATCCAAGCGACTTTTTTCTCAAACTGAGGAAGAAGTGCCTTGATGGATTCAACATCTACGTCATCGTTTAATTCAGGAATCCAATACCCTTGTCCACGATAGGCCAGAAGATATTGATCAAACATCGCCTCGGCTTTTGGCACGCAGATACGGGTCCTGAATTTATCGAAGGACTCCATGTAAGTCGCCACGTGATTCGACATGTCCCCTTCCCATTTAACTGAGGAAGTTGCACACGAGGAAAGTGAGACAAGGCTCAATGATAAGAATAAAGCCTTATGGCCTAAGTTCTTGAACAAAGCTCGACTCCCATAATCCAAGACAAGTTCTGTTACTAAGAACTAACAGGACACCATCTTTATCAACGTTTTTATCAATTGCAGTTCTTAGCTCTTCCAGATTAGTAGCGACCTGAGAAGGTTTCCCCATCGCCGTAATCTCTTTGGCAAGTTTATCAACATCAAGATCTTGACCACCTAGTGCAGTCGTAGCGATACTCGCTTTCGCGATGATCACTTTATCGGAACCAGCGAGAGAATCGCGGAATTCATTTTGGAAGATCGAGCTTCTGGCAGTCGCTGAAATTGGCTCGAAGATCGTGACAATCTTCTTACCTTTGAAGCGCGCGCGAATGGCATCAAGAGTTACTGTGATGGCACGAGGATGGTGAGCGAAATCATCGATCACGACCATGTCTTTATATTTGCCACGAACTTCCTGACGACGTTTTACCATGCCAATGGCCTCGGCAGCTTTCTGAACGTCAGCAACTTTGAAACCTTCTGAAAGAAGATAAAGAATACAGCTCGTGATATTGAGAACGTTATGCCCACCAACCACACTCGATTTGAATGGAATTGTTTCACCCTTCCACTTCACTTCGAATTCAGAGCCGTTCTCAAATGTCTTCACATTGTGAGGACCTGCCTCAGATCCAGCTCCGTACAGGAACCATTTCTGACTTTGATTTTGAGAATATTCTTTATGAAGTTTCATCGCTGAAGGATATTCCTGATTCAGGATGAGAGTTGATTTCATATTCGGCATGACCGCACGGAACTCATCTTCGATTTTTTCTACTGAAGAGAAAATGTCCGCGTGATCAAACTCTAACGAAGTCAGGATCATGTTTTTAAGTTCATAAAGACGGAACTTAGAAATTTTATGAAAGTAAGCTGAATCATACTCATCTGCCTCAATGACGAAATACTTGTCACCAAGTTTCGCTGGATCGCGGCCTTCAATGATACCGCCTACAAGGTAGCCAGGATTTTGTCCTAGAGATTCAAGCATCTGAGTTAAGAAATAAGTCGTGGTTGTTTTACCGTGAGTACCAGCAATACCTACTACGTTCTTTTCTTTAAGTACTAGTGAGCCAAGTGCAGATGGAAATGATGTAAATGGCACGCCAGTTTTTTCTATCATACGAGCGGCATCTAACTTCCCTGATACAGAGTTACCCACTACGATCAAATCGTATTGCTTAAGAAATTCAGGAGTCACAACATCTAACTTATGAAGTGGAATACCAGTCGTCTCGAGAAACGTACTCATCGGAGGATAGAAAGCAGAATCAGCACCTTCAACTTGAAAGCCTGCTTGCTTAACCAGAACAGCTGCAGGTCCCATCCCAGCACCACAGATGCGATAAAAAAATACTTTCTTGATTTGCGAGCGACGCTTGATGAGATCTTCTTGCGAGATGAGGTTCGTGAGGTCCATTCCATTTCCTTTAGTAAGCTAGAATTGCTCTATTCTAGCTTACTTCGAGGATGTATGTGGACAATTAGATGAAGAATTAATTAGCTGAGTAAATTACTTAACAATGAATTCTGAGAGTGTTTTCCAGTACTGATCATAAGTCTCAACTTGTGGCATGTGACCAATGCCTGGCAGCTCTTTCAAGGTCCCATTCGGAATGTCTTTGATGACTGCTTTTCCAAGAAGATCATAACGACCCAATTCGTTTTTTACCGAGTCAGGGGCCCAACCTTTTCCAATGGCGGTTCTGTCACGAGTTCCAATGAGAAGAAGAGTCGGCACTTTTAGATATTTAAATTCATAAACCACTGGCTGCGTGAAAACCATATCTGTGGTTAGGGCCGAGTTCCAGGCGATGCGAGGGAAATCTTTGTGAAGAGTCCAGCCGACTAAAACTTCAATTCCCTTTTCATACTCGGGTTTCCATTGGCCGTCGTAATAAACGTTCTTTTGATAATCGCGAATTTTCGTTTCATCGTTTTTGAGTTCAATTTGATAGAGCTCGTTAACATCTTTATAGGGAACCTTTATTCGCCAATCCTCTAGGCCGATTGGATTGATCAAAGCGAGCTTTTGGATTGAATCTGGAAACATAAGTGCCTGACGTGTGGCCAGCATTCCACCCATCGAGTGGCCTACAAGAATGTATTTATCTACTTTTTGTTTTGTTACTAACTCATGCGTCAGCTTAGCGAGAAATTGAAGTGAATAAGGAAATGCTTCTGGCTTACTCGATTTCCCGAACCCAATTTGATCCGGGATGATCACTCTGTACTTGTTGTTTAGAAGATCTTTTGCTGTTCGCTCCCAGTAGTGGCCGGAGAAGTTTTTACCATGAAGTAATACAACAGTACCTTTAGCCTCCCCTTGAGGCTGGATGTCCATGAAGGCCATCTTATAGACCTTCTTTTTTACTCGGATTTCGTGAAACTTCACAGGGAAAGGGTAAGTAAATTTAGTTAGCTCGGCATCCTGGGGCAAGAAAGCGGCCATCGAAAGACCGACTGAAAGTATAAGAAATATAAGCACATTCATGAGCGATCCTTAATGAATAAAATTAAACTTAACTAAGCGAAGGTCGATGAGTCATTTGTTAGGAATAATTTTATAGGTTAGTGGCCCAAATGACAAAAATTCCATTACTGCTCTTAATGTCAGCCTCTTTGATTAATATCGGATGTCAGCCCGCGGGAATTCCTCTAGGCGGTGAAATCCAAGTAAGCATTAGGAACACAAAGCCCTCTATCTCAAAAGTCATCGTTCAGAATGATCAGCTCATTATTTCAGGAAAGAATCTAGATTCAGTTACGATTGCAAAAATCACAGGAAGCACTAACCATACTTTTGAAATTGAATCTAAATCAGATAACAAACTCGTACTCAATGCAAAGAGTGCTTTAAGTCTTTTGGTCGGTGGAACTTTTGATCTACTAATTGGAAACGCGAAAGCAGACGCGACCTTCCCTATTTCGTTTGAATTACAAAATGGACAAGTAACGGCAGCTAAACTTCACAGTATGGGTGCAAGTTCTGGTCAGTTTCTTCGTTTCAATGGAACAAACTGGGCACCAGCTTCTATTTCTAGCTCACAAGTTTTTGCTGGTGCTTATGATGCAGCAAATGACTCACCTGATATTGTGGCCGCAGGTGGCTCTTCTGGGACTTATTATGTAGTTTCAGTAGCTGGTACTCAAGACCTTGGCTCTGGTCTAGTTTCATTTAATGTTGGTGACTGGGTCATTTACAATGGTGCAGTTTGGGAAAAACTAGCAGTTGGTTCAAACACAGTTTCTTCTTTCAATGGTAGAACTGGATTAGTTGTTCCAACAACAGGTGACTACACATGGAGCATGTTAACTAAAGCAGCCGGTAAACTTACTGGTTCGAAAGTTTCAGATATCGCTGATGTTGATGTTGCCGGTATTCAAGATGGCGACATTCTTCAATGGAATGCTGGTGGTTCTAAATGGGAAGTTAATTCTGTTCCTACTCCGACTATCACAGCTGGTTCTATTACAAATACTCAACTTGCAAACAGTGCCGTTGATTCAAACAAGATTGTTGATGGAACAATTGTTAACGCTGATATTTCGGCGACTGCAGCAATTGATCAGTCAAAAATTAATGGTCTAACAACTGCGCTTAATGGAAAAGAAGCTTCTCTTCCTACAGGCGGGACAACTGCTCACTATCTCCGTGGTGATAAAACGTGGGTAAACTTCGCTACAACAGTCCTGGGAACTCAGCTTGCTGGTTATACTGCAGGAACAGCGATTCCTCTTACATCAGCAGACACTATTCCTCAGGCCATTGGAAAACTTGATGCATACATTTCTGCCGTTACGGCCGCTCAAGGTAACTATGTTTTAAGAAGTGGCGCTTCGGCCATGACTGGCGACCTTCAAATGGGAGGCAACCAAATCACAGGACTAGGTGCTCCTGGCGCTGATACCGATGCAGCAACAAAGAAATATGTTGATGATGCTGTAGCTGGAGTAAGTGTTGGTGGTGGTTCTCAGTGGACGACAAATGGAACTGCCATTCATTACAATACAGGTAGAGTCGGTGTTGGTACTGCCACACCAAGTACATTATTAGAAGTTAGCACTGGAGCAACTCCTCCAGCAGCCGACGTTAATGTCATCTCGATGGCCATTCAGAGTAATGTTGACGATATTTCAGGTTCTGGCGCGACCTTCGATAATGGTCTAAAGCAATATCAAATAGGAGTTGCGGATGATGAAGTGCCCGGCATTGGGGGAGTGAGGCCAGATGGCATCGGTACTGCCATGTCTTTCAAAATGACTCCACTTACGGATGGAACTGATCCATTCACAAGTTACGTTTTCCGTGGTCCAGCTACTGCTTCAGATCTATGGATTCATAACGGAAGAATTTTTAACTCAGGAATCTCCATTGGGTATGACCGCCTATCTAATCCGATTCCAACTAATGGTGCCATCATCAATGGGAATGTGGGTATCGGAGTTGCGGCCCCTGGTCAAAAATTATCGGTTGCCGGAACTGTTGGCTTAAAATCAACAACTGCAAACTATGTCACTTTGAGTGCCCCTGCAGGTCTTGCGTCGACTTACGCATTAACATTTCCTGCTGACGATGGTACTGCCAACCAAGTTCTTACAACAGATGGTTCTGGAACACTCACTTGGACTACTCCAGCAACTGGTGGTGCTCCTACTGGTTCAGCTGGTGGCGATCTTACAGGTACCTACCCTAACCCAACTATTGCTGCCGGACTTGCTGCTTCTAAAATTGCTGGTGGTACTGTAGATGATACCGAGTTTGGTTATCTCAATGGTGTGACCTCAAATATTCAAACTCAATTAACTGCAGCGACCCTTCCATCAGGAGGGACAACTGGTAATTATCTTCGCGGTGATAAAACCTGGCAGTCTCTTTCAACAGATGTTATGGCCAGCGTAATGCTGACTTTCAGTGCTGTAACTGGATCATCAGTTATCTCTGGTGACTCTGTACTCGGGGCCTTACAAAAACTCCAAGGTCAGATTGATACTCACACAACAACTCTAAGTTCACACGGGACTTCAATCACAGCAAACACAACCTGGACCAAAACAGGTACAACAGATGTTAAGTATGTTGGAGGTAACGTAGGTATCGCTCGTGATCCAGCTTCCAATACAAAACTAGACGTTGAAGGACAAATTCGTTCAGGGTCTTCTTCAATTACTACTAACGCCATTAACTTCGCTGCTGGTAACACAGTAACGACGACTCATGACTGTGGAACAGCAATGACACTTGCAAATATTCGTGACGGTGGTTCTTATACCGTTGTTGTAACAGGTGCGAGTACAACACAATGTTCTTTCAGCACAACAACAACGGGTGATGATGCCAACACCGTTACTTATCGATTCCAACCGGCGAACGGTGTAAGAACCGCATCTTCGCACACCATCTATTCTATGCTTAGAGTGGGAACTATCATTTACGTATCTTGGATCTCTGGGTTCTTATAAAATAGAACCTTTTCCCCTCTGGCTTAAGGCATTCTAAATAATATTTCTCCAATGAAAGTTGGAGCGATATTACAAAAACCCAAAAAATCTTGATCTGAAAAAATCCGATAAATCATTGTTAATCAATTAACAGGACAATGATGTGCCTTTGTTTTGGATTTTATTATTACTCATTTCATTTCCAGCTCTGAGTTTCAGATCCAATGTTGGTTTTTGGAAAGCGACACCCATTGAGGCCTGTACTTTTGGACCTAACATCCAAGTAAGCGGAACATCGGCAAACGTTGCATCGATCGTAACTGATGGTAGCACTACCTTTATTGGGGGAACTTTCACGAGCGTGAATGGTGTCCCTCGAAATAGAATTGCAGCTTTTGATAACAACTGGAACCTCCTCCCTTTTAATCCAAATCTTAATAGTGATGTAAAGAGTATGAAAATCTCTGGATCAACTCTCTTTATCGCCGGGGGTGTAACCAACATCGGCGATCACGTGAATTCACGTGGAGCCGAGATGACCGTAGGCGGATTACTCAACAAAACCTTCCCTACTGTTGATGGTTCCGTAGATGCTGTAATTTCGGACGGCTCTGGTGGTTGGTTTATCGGTGGAAATTTTTCTAACGTAGGTGGAGTGTCCAGAACAAGACTCGCGAGGATTAATTCAGACGGAACCCTTCATTCCTTCAACCCGGCCCCAGATGGGAAAGTGGTATCATTAAAACTTGATGGCACTACACTCTATGTGGGGGGGGACTTTAACAACATTGCAGGTGTGGCAAGAGGAAGGATTGCAAGTTTTGACATCTCAACAGATACGATCACTTCTTTCAATCCCAGAATGAATAGTACAGTTTCATCATTACTCGTAAATGGAACAACTCTCTACGTGGGTGGTTATTTTAATAATATTGGGTCATTCATTTCAACCAATGCGGCAATTTCAACTAGCGCAGGAATTGTGAATCCATCTTCACCTGTCTTTAACACTTCCCCATCTGTCATCATTCCGGATGGTGTCGGAGGTTGGTATGTGGGAGGAGGTTTTACAACCGTAAATTCAGTTACTCGTAACCGCCTGGCCCGGATCAACGCCGACGGTACACTTCACAGTTTTGCTGCAAGTGTAGATGGTCCAGTGAATACGATGCTTCTTGATGGAACAACTTTATATATTGGTGGGCAGTTTACAACAGTCGCTGGATCCTCAAGAAATAAGGTCGCAGCGATCGATACGAGTACGGGAACAGTTACGAGTTTCATTGCAAATGCAAGCGGGACGCAGTTGAACGCATTGGCAAAATCTGGCAATACTCTCTATATCGGAGGAGTTTTCACAGCAATCAATGGAATAAACAGGCAAAACTTTGCAGCGATTGATGTCACAACCAGTACTTTAACGACTTTCAATCCGAGTGTACCAGGAATAGTTAACGAATTCCTTTTGGATGGCACTAATCTCTACGTGGGAGGTGCCTTTTCGACAATGGCCGGCACCGCCAGAAGTAATATAGGACTTTTTGATCTTTCCACTAATACCCTAAACTCAACTTTCAAACCGGTAATCACCGGATTAGTAAGTGATATGGTGTTGAACGCCGGCTCACTCTACGTTGCCGGGAGTTTTTCAAATATCGATGCAAGCAGCAGAAGTCATCTGGCCTCACTAAATGCGACAACCGGTGCAGTCAACTCCTTTGCCCCCGTTATCGATGAACAAATTTTTGATCTGTATTTAGAAGGAACTACCTTATACGTTGGAGGACAATTTACTACGATAGATAATCAGCCAAGAGCGAGAGTTGCAGCCTTCGAAATTTCAACCGGAAACCTCACAAGTTTTAATCCTGGGCTTAACAGCAGCACAAATGCAATCGCAGTCAGTGCTGGTAATATCATGATAGGTGGAAACTTCGCAGTCGTAGGAGGAACATCAAGGCTTAATCTCGCCGCTTTAAACAAAAATGACGGAACTGTTTTAAGCTTTAACCCTAATCCTAGTAGTGCAGTCTACACCACTCACCTTGAGGGATCGACCTTATATTTTGGCGGAGCGTTTTTAAAATTTAATGGTGCAAGTCTGAGATACCTTGCTGCGGCTAATGCGGTCACGGGGGCCGATACTGGATTTGTTTCACAGGCCAATAATGTGGTTCGCTCTATTCTAAAAGTCGGAACGACTCTTTACGTTGCAGGATTATTTACTTCAATGAAAAGTGTGACTCGTAATAAAGTGGCAGCTTTCAATCTATCAACAGAGGCCATCCTTCCTTTTGATCCAAACGTTGGTACTACTGGTGAAATTGTCTATTCCCTGGCCTCTGATGGAGCAAGTCTCTTTATCGGGGGTGAACTTACCAGTGTTGCAGGTGTAGAAAGAAATAAATTCGCTTCAGTGAATTTAACCACTGGGGCACTAAATACTCTCACAGCTGAAGCGAATGATAATATTCTGAGCATGGCGTATGATGGAAAGTTATATATTGGAGGCACATTCACATCTATTGGTGGAATTTACCGAGGACATGTCGCAGCTTTCGATATTCCTTCAGGTAATCTCACCAATTTCCATCCAAATGCTGATGACGTAGTCTGGACCATTGATGCCAGTGGTGGTCTGGTTTATCTTGGTGGCGGTTTTTCTAACGTCGGAGGAACAGCAAGATCAAGATTAGCCGCTGTAGACGCAACGACAGGTGCCCTAGATTCATTTAATGCCGGAACGATCAATTCAACAAAATTGCAAGTTCTGACAGTTTCAGGAAATAATCTCTTCATCGGTGGGGATTTTACGACAGTTAACAGTACATCCCGAAGTAGGGTTGCAGCCTTCGACATTACGACAAAAACTTTAACTGGTTTCAATCCTAACGTTACCGGAGGCACGGGAGGAATCGTTTCTGATCTTCACGCATATGGGACAACCTTGTTCATTGGAGGAAATTTTACGAACGTTGGAGGAACTGCCCGTGGGAACTTGGCCCAAGTAGATATCGGTACTTCGACTCTTACAGCATTAAATTCATCAACTGTGGGTAATGTTAGCGAGATTTTCATTCACAATGACACACTCTACATTGGTGGCTCGATGACTACCTTAATGGGAAGTGCACGACCAAATTTTGGGATGATAGATTTGCTAACCAACACCTTGAAACCTCAACCAGTGACTCCCGGCGGATTTATAGGGTCGATTGCGTCCGTGGGGACTTCTATCGCTGTTGGTGGTCAATTTACGGCCTTCAATGGCAACCCCAGTCGCGTTCGTTTAGCGGCATTCACCTGCCCTTAATCATCAATCCTATCGTATCGACAGCCCCAAATGAGTGCTCCAACGACTAAGATATTCTCTTCATTAAACTTTGGATCATTAAGTGGACCGAACTCCGAAATTTGAGTTGGGCAATATGCAAACTCTGGAAACACAGATTCAAAATCGTCATCATCACTAAGAACTTTCAGAGCAACATCTCTTACAACTTTCTCTTCGAGTCTTCCGGCATTGTACTCTTTCAGAGCGAGCTCATAAGTTGTGAAGTACTTCACTGCTGAAGCCGGGACAGCTCTATTTTTAACAATATGAATATAGCTTGCAAGAATGCGATCAGGATATTCTTTGATAATGTTATCGTAGATCTCAGGATCATCTCCCACATCATCCCCCATCAGGATAAATTGATCTGTAGTTGAATCAATCACCTTTTTAATAGCACCGGTTTTATATTCCATGTGATCAGGACGATTAAAGTTACTATTGAGAATAACGTCGTTGTGTTGAATCTGATGTTTCTCCATCAAAGACACAACTTTGCCTTTAAGAATTTCTGGAGAAGAAGAAACAACTGTAAGACCATTCACATAACTTCTCGTTCCTGCAAGAAACTCAGGAATTCCGGCATAGACCTCTTTTCTGGCAGTCGCATATCCCACTGATTCAACCAAGTCACCGGAGTTCGTGATTTTGATCGTGTCATCTAAATCACTAATGATCTGAATTCCAGCGAAGGCATTAAAAGAAAGAAGCGCAGAGAGAACTAAGATCTTTTTCATAGGAACTCCAATTAAAAATAATTAACAAGAGTATCCCCTTCCTAACTAAATCCTGACAGAGCGAATGAACTATCTATCAAGGGTGTCTAAACTTTAGACACTTTCGGCACCTTTTGCCTGTGGAGCACCTTGGAACTTAATTATTACTTTACTCTTTAAATATTAAGACCCTGAAAGACGATAAATATTTGGAACGGCTTAACAACTGTAAAGAAAATATGAAAAAGCATACCATCATTTACTTAATATCCTCCGTGCTTCTACTTACTTCATGTCAGGACGCTGGATTATTAGGTGGTCAAATTTCAATTAGCATTAAAGATAGCAAGCCAGAAATCACACAAGTTAAAGTTCAGAATAATCAGCTCATTGTTACAGGAAAAAATTTAGAAAATGTTTCACTCGCAAAAGTAGAAGGAAGCACGAATCATACTTTCGAAATTGAATCTAAATCTTCGAGTCAAATTGTTCTTAATGCAAAAAGTGCTCTCAGCTTTTTAGTTGGACAAACTTTCAATCTAATTGTTTCAAATGCACAGGCGGCCGCGACCTTCCCTATTTCATTTGATCTTCAAAATGGACAAGTGACTGCAGCGAAACTTCATCATATGGGTGCGAGTGCGGGACAAGTTCTACAATTTAATGGAACGACTTGGGCGCCTGCAAATGCGGCAAGCTCTCAGGTTTATGCCGGAACATACAATGCAACAACTGATAGTCCAAACATTGTGGCCGCTGGCGGCTCAGTTGGTACTTACTACATCGTAACTACAGCTGGTACTCAAGATCTCGGTACCGGTGCAATTACCTTTGCTGTAGGTGATTGGGTAATTTTTAACGGAACGTCTTGGGAAAAAGTCGCCATTGGCGGTAATACTGTTTCGAACTTCAACGGACGTACAGGCGCAGTTGTTCCTCTTGCTAATGATTATTCATGGAGCATGCTTACAAAAGCCGCAGGTAAACTTACAGGTTCAAAACTTTCTGAAATTGCAGATGTTGATGTAACCGGAATTCAGGACGGTGACATTATTCAATGGAACGCAGGAGGATCGAAATGGGAAGTGACAGCAGTCCCCGCTCCAACGATCGCAGCTGGTTCCATCTCAAACACTCAACTTGCTAACAGTGCCGTTGATTCGAATAAAATTGTAGATGGATCAATCGTGAATGCTGATATTTCTGCGACTGCAGCTATTGCACAATCCAAAATTCAAAACCTCACAACTGACTTAGATAATAAAGAGCCACTTCTGCCGACTGGTGGTACTACTGCTCAATATCTTCGTGGTAATAAAACACTTGCGACTCTTGATACTTCTGTCGTGCCAGAAAACGGTAATCAATACTTCACGGCCGCTAGAGTATTAGGAGTGCAGCTCACTGGTTATTCTGCTGGCACGGCCATTCCTCTTGCCGCCACAGATACAATTCCGCAGGCACTGGGAAAACTAGAGGCCTACATTGCTTCGATCTCTGCAGTACAAAGTAATTATGTTCTTCTGAATGGAACAAGCACTATGGGTGGTGACCTTCAAATGGGTAACCACAAAATTACAGGTCTTGCTGCTCCGGCCGTTAATACAGATGCCGCAACTAAAAAATACGTTGATGATGCTGTTGCAGGTGTAAGTGGTAGCGTCTCATCACAATGGACAACCAACGGCACGGCCATTCATTACAATACCGGTCGCGTGGGAATTGGAACCACAACTCCAAACAATCTACTCGAAGTTAGCACAGGCGCAACACCACCTGCTTCTGATGTAAGTCTTATCTCAATGTCGGTCCAAAGTGATATTACTGATTCTGCTTTAGGTGCGACTTTCAACAATGGTCTTAAATCCTATGAAATCGGTGTAAGTGACGATACCATTTTAGATGATTCTGGCTCTGAACCGTCAGGTATCGGTTCCGCCATGTCATTTAAAATGACTACTGTATCTGAAACTAGTGGCACGGGTGTGGCCCCTTTTACAAGCTATGTTTTTAGAGGCCCAAGCGCTTCGAGAGATTTTTGGATTTATAATGGGCGCATTTTTCCAACAGGTATTTCTGTTGGATATGATCGCCTTACAACAATCGCCCCAGTAAACGGTGCCATTTTCAGCGGTAACGTGGGTATTGGTGTTCCAGCTCCTTCACAAAGATTAGCAGTTGATGGAACTCTGGGTTTAAAATCAACGACGGCAAACTACGTTGTACTAAAAGCACCTGCTGGTCTGGGTAGCTCTCTCACTTTTAATTTCCCTACTGGTTACGGCTCAAACAACCAAGTACTCACAACTGATGGTTCAGGAAATCTTTCTTGGACAACACCTGCCGGTGGTGGCGCTCCGACTGGTTCTGCCGGTGGTGACCTAACAGGTACATATCCTAATCCAACAATTGCGGCGGGGCTTGATGCTGCAAAAATTGGTGGAGGAAGTGTTTCCAGTACTGAGTTTAACTATCTTGATGGTGTGACTTCTTCAATTCAAACTCAATTAACTGGTAAAGAACCAACAATCACTGCAGGTACAACTGCGCAGTATATTCGTGGTAACAAATCTCTCGGAAACTTTGATACCGATGTGAATGCGGCACTTTTACCCCTGGGCTTTGCGGCCTCTGGGGCAGGTGACGTTGGTCCACTAGATTCAATGCAAACCGCTCTAGCGAAACTTCAAGGTCAAATTGATGGCCACGATACTCAGATAGCTTCAGCAACTACTTGGGCCAAAACTGGTTCAGACGTTTACTATACAGCTGGTAATGTTGGTATTGGTCTTAATAATCCGGCCGCTAAATTGCACATGCGCGGAGCCGCTGCTTTCGAAAGTATTTCCGCAGACGGTTCTGGACCAACATTCAGTTTCTGGAAGTCTCGAAACTATGCGGCCACTCAGGATGATGATGAACTTGGATTTATCAACTTCTATGGTCATGGTGGATCAGGACTACTGAGATCAGCTTATATTGTTGGCAGAACTGATGGAACTCCTACAGCAACTTCTGCTCCAGGTAGTCTCTCATTTTATACAACATCCGCTGGCGATACAGATTCGACTGAAAAAATGGTTATTACACATGATGGGAAAGTAGGAATTGGCAATCGTTGGCCAGGATTTGCACTGGACATTAACAGCTCGTCGTCATTCCAACAAAGAATCTCGCATTATTCAAATAACGACTACGATGGTGCGGCCATCATGATGGTGCGTGGACGTGGAACATACGATACCTCAACCGCTGTTCAAAACTCTAACACCATTGGTGGAATGTACTTCAGAGCTTGGGACGGAAGTAATGCCAGCACGACAACTGCTGCGATGGAAGTGATGTCGACTGAAAATCATTCTGCTACCAACAAAGGTAGTAAGATTTTTTTCCAGACAACTCCTAATGGAACAAATTCTCGCATGGAAAGAATGGTTATCAATCACAACGGTAATGTGGGGATTGGTGTTACGAACCCTTCTACTAAGCTTGAGGTTTCAGGTGAGATCACTGCGACGACAGTTTCGGCGACTACGATGTACGCCAATGGATTGGCGGTCAATGGAGTCAATTCCATGAGTGGTGTAATGTCCATTCGTAACACGGCTGCAGATGGTCTATCAGGTGCTATCTTCACCGATCAAGCTGCTGCTCAAAAAGGGTTTATTGGCCACATCAATAGCGGTGCTTCAGGATATCCAGTCAACTCCATTACGATGATGGGAGCGGGAGTTCCGGTGGTCCTTGCCGTAGACTCAAGCGCAAAAGTCACAGTTAGTGGTGCATTGGTAGATATTGCTACCAATTTGAACCTGGCCTCAGGAAAAGTTTTAGCAATTAACAGCACTCCTATTTGTTCCGCTGCCGGTTGTACATCTTCATCAGATAGACGATTAAAGAGAGACATTCACCCACTCCACGATTCTCTGCTCAAAATCACTCAACTGAAAGGTGTTCAGTACTACTACATTGATACTCAAAATTTCGGAGAACAACATCAGGTGGGAGTGATCGCTCAGGATGTAGAAAAAGTATTTCCTGAAGTGGTTAAAACTGATCCTAAAACAGGTCTGAAGTCTGTGGCCTACGATCACTTAGTGGCACCAATTATCGAAGCAATCAAAGAGCTTCATACAAAAGTGATGGCGTTGGTGACAGCCTCAGACAAGCATTCTCGAGAAATTGCTTCTATCAAAGAAGAGAATAAGCAGCTTAAGTCTGAGAACGCCTTAATGAAAACATACCTTTGCGAGAAAGACCCTAAGGCGAGCTTCTGTAAGTAACCGCTCCCTCTAGGCGATATTCTCCTCTCATTACCTCATTAGGCAATTCTTAATAGGTCATAAAAAAACTTAAATAAATCCAAGATTTAGGTCGATAATTTCATTAAGAAAAGAATAATCTTAATGAATAAATACTTAATAACCCTAGTTTTGATATCACTGCTTACTCTGGCCGGTTGTCAGGACAGCTCCATGTTGGGCGGTAAGATCTCAGTCTCAATCAAAGACAGTAAACCTGCGATCACTTCAGTTAAAGTACAAAATGATCAGCTTATTGTTAGTGGAAAAAATCTCAGCAAAGTTTCTACCGCCAAAATCGAAGGCAGCTCAAATCATATTTTTGATATCGAAACTAAAACTGACGGACAGTTAATCCTCAATGCGAAAAGCGCATTGAATATCTTGGTTGGCCAAACTCTCAATCTGATTGTTTCGAGTGCGAATGCGAGTGCAACATTTCCTATTAGCTTTGAATTACAAAACGGACAGGTCACGGCCGTGAAGCTCCACCATATGGGAGCATCAACAGGACAAGTACTTCGCTTCAACGGGACTAACTGGGCCCCAGCTTCGTTTTCAAGCTCACAAATTTTTGCTGGTGCTTACGACGCTTCAACTGATTCGCCCGACATCGTTTCTATTGGTGGTGCTTCTGGTACTTACTACATCGTAACAGTTGCCGGCTCTCAGGATCTAGGTTCTGGCATGGAATCATTCGCTGTGGGTGATTGGGTTATTTTTAACGGTTCGACTTGGGCAAAAGTTGAAGTTGGAACAAATACGGTCTCAGGATTTAACGGAAGGACTGGACTAGTTGTTCCTCTGGCCAATGACTACTCGTGGAGCATGCTCACAAAAGCAGCAGGTAAACTTACAGGTTCGAAAATTTCCGAAATCGCTGACGTTGATGTAGTCGGTATTCAAGATGGGGATATTCTTCAATGGAATGTTGCTACATCTAAGTGGGAAGTAAATTCAATTCCTGTTCCTACTATTGCGGCCGGTTCGATTTCAAATACACAACTCGCCAACAGTGCAGTCGATTCAAACAAGATTGTGGATGGATCAATTGTGAATGCTGACATTTCAGCAACTGCGGCCATTGCTCAATCTAAAATTCAGAACCTCACGACTGATTTAGGTAATAAAGAACCACTACTCCCTACGGGTGGAACGACAGCGCAATACCTTCGTGGTAACAAGACTCTTGCTACTCTTGATACGGCCGTAGTTCCCGAAAATGGAAATCTCTATTTCACACCAGCTCGTGTTCTAAGCACGCTCATTACAACATACGCCACAGGTGGCACTGGTGCCATTGCGGTTACTGATACGGTTCCACAGGCCCTCTCAAAACTTGAAACGAAAACTAATTCATTAGGTAACTACGTTCTTCGAGATGGAACAGCGGCCATGACTGGTGCGCTTCAGATGGGCAACAACAAGATTACAGGTCTTGCTACACCTACAGTGAATACAGATGCAGCAACAAAAGCTTATGTAGACTCTGTTGCCGGTGGAGTTTCTTCTCAATGGACAACTAATGGCTCGGCCATTCATTACAACACAGGTCGTGTGGGAATTGGAACCACGACTCCAAGTACATTATTAGAAATCAGCACAGGTGCTACTCCTCCCGCTGCTGATGTAAATGTAATCTCAATGACTGTTCAAAGTAATGTTTCTGACAGTGCAGGTACTGGCGCCGATTATGATAATGGACCAAAACTTTATCAAATTGGCGTTGGTGATGATCAATTGAAAGATCCAACAGGGGACACCCCAACTGGAATTGGTACTGCCATGTCATTTAAAATGACTCCTTTCACTGATACTGCTGGAAGCGGAGCTGAGTCGTTCACCAGTTACGTTTTTAGAGGTCCAACTTCTGCTACTGACTTTTGGGTTCATAATGCAAGAATGCACGCTAAAGGTTTAAACCTTGGATATAATCGTCTATCGGATTCTATTCCAACAGATGGGGCCATTATTAGTGGGAACGTGGGTATCGGAGTTGCGGCCCCAGCTCAGAAACTATCTGTTGGTGGCGCAGTTGGTTTAAAATCTACCAACACAAACTATGTAACACTGAGCGCACCTGCGGCCCTTGCATCTTCTTACGCACTAATTTTTCCTGCTGATGATGGAGATGCTAACCAAGTTCTAACGACTAATGGTTCAGGCGTTTTGTCATGGACTACTCCTGCAGGCGGCGGCGGTGGAGCCCCAACTGGTTCAGCCGGTGGAGATCTAACTGGAACTTATCCTAACCCAACAATCGCAGCAGGACTTGATGCGACTAAGATTGGTGGAGGAGCGATTTCAAATACTGAATACAGCTACCTTGATGGCGTGACTTCAAATATTCAAACGCAACTTTCTGGCAAAGAACCAGCAATCACCGCAGGTACTACTGCTCAATATCTTCGCGGTAACAAAACTCTAGGAACATTTGATACTGACGTTGTAGCCGCACTTCTTCCTTTAGGCTTCGCTGCTTCCGGTGCAGGCGACGTTGGCCCGCTAGATTCAATGCAAACCGCTCTCGCTAAACTCCAAGGTCAAATCGATGGCCATGATACGCAAATTGCATCTGCCACTACATGGAGCAAAACAGGCAGTGACGTTTATTACACTGCTGGGAATGTGGGAATTGGTCTGAATAATCCTTCGACCAAATTCCATATGAGAGGACCAGCGGCCTTTGAGAGTATTTCTAATGATAGCTCTGGTTCAACTTTCAGTTTCTGGAAATCACGAAACTTTACCGCTACTCAAGATGGAGATGAATTAGGTTTTATCAGCTTTGTTGGTCACGACGGTTCAGACCTTCGACGATCTGCTTATATTCTTTCTCAAACAGAAGGAACACCGACCACCGGTTCAGCTTCCGGTAATATCAGTTTTCACACTACTTCAACTGGAGCAGCTGATAGTACGGAAAAAATGAGAATCACGGCCGATGGGTATGTTGGTATTGGACTCACAACTCCAGCCACTAAGTTCGAGGTTAATGGAAGTATCAAAATTGGTAATAGTAACGAAGTATGTACTGCTGCACTCGCAGGTGCCATTCGCTATGCTGGATCTGCTACAGAATTTTGTAACGGTGTAAACTGGCTTGGATTAGGTAATAATGAAGCCATTCCGGCCAGTACAACTCTTCTCATGAAAACATGTCCTAGTGACTGGACTGATATTGGCGCTGTTGGCACCGGTCCAAATCTTGCTACATGTAATGGAACTGCCTGTCGCATGTGTACTAGCCCAGCTTCACCAAGTGCCATTCCCTCCTCTTCTATTTTGTTGATGGATAAGTGTCCAGTTAGTTGGACTACTCTTTCTCGTGCCACAGGTCCTGGTTCTGCTGGAGTTACAAATGCCCTTTTTAGCTCTTGTCAGAGCCCCGCGATTGCAACGGCTCTTCCAAGCAGAGTAAAAATAATTGCTTCATCATGTCCTACCAATTGGCAAGATCTAGGTGCTACTGGTCCTGGACCAGCATCAGTTACCTGTTCCGGAATATCTTGTCGTATGTGTGAAGTCGGTGCGGCTTCAACAAATTTGTATATATCTCCTGGTGGATCAGCAACTTCAGACGGTGAAACACTTACTCTTCGGGCAGGTAATGGTGGAACAACAAGCGGAAAAGGAGGAACTGCAATGCTACTTGGCGGTGCAGGAATTGAAGGAGACGGCGGCGACGTAACAATTACTGCAGGCCCTGGATGGACAGCAACAACTCTAGATAGGGCCGGAGGAAATGTGACGATCACCGGTGGTGATGGTGGATTCAGTTCAGCAACTGGTAACGGTGGCCATGTGACTCTTTCTGGAGGAACTCCATATGGAGCGGGAGTTAAAGGTCAGGTTAAAATCAATAGCGATCTTAATATTGCATCTACCTATGCTCTTCTGATTGCTGACGTTCCAGTTTGTACATCATCAGGCTGTACTTCTTCTTCTGACAGGAGACTTAAGAAAGACATTCATCCTCTTGAAAACTCTCTACTTAAAATCACTCAGCTTCAAGGTGTTGAGTACTACTACATTGATGCTAAAAAATTCGGCAAACAGCGCCAGGTGGGTGTGATCGCTCAGGATGTTGAAAAAGTATTTCCTGAAGTGGTTAAGACAGATTCTAAAACTGGATTTAAGTCAGTCGCTTACGATCACTTAGTGGCCCCAATTATCGAAGCCATCAAAGAACTTCTTGGAATGACGAAAGAGAATACCCGCGCAATTGCCTCTATCAAAGAAGAAAACAAAGAACTCAAAACTAGGCTCAACAGAGCTGAAGAGAAGAACAAGAAGCTTGAAGAGGAAAATTCTGCCGTTAAGGCCTATCTATGTCAGAAAGATCCTAAAGCGGGCTTCTGCAAATAGAACGTCTTAAATGCTTAGTAACCGCCGCTCCTGGCTGCTCCATAAGATAATTAATGATTATCGCCCTAAGATATTAATTTTCTTTAAATAAATCTTCATTTTGGTCGATATGTAAAGTAATGCTTACGAGACCGCATATTCTCTTATTCATTTCCCTTATTTTTATGTTCGCTTCCTGTCAGGACGCTTCTGTATTATTAGGGAAGATTGATGTCAGAGTTAAAGGTAATAACAAAAAGCCTTCCATTGAGAGTGTTAAAGTTCAGAACGATCAATTGATCGTGAGTGGCAATTTTTTAGATACTGTCACCAAAGCAGAAATACAAGGTCATCAATTTCAAATCGCATCTAAAACTTCTGAGAAGCTTGTTCTCAATGCCTCATCCGCTTTTAATTTTTTAGTTGGTAGTGCACTTAATCTCGTTGTCTCTAATGCTGAAGCTTCGGCCACATTTCCTCTTAGTTTTGAATTACAAAACGGACAAGTGACTGCAAACAAGCTTCATCACATGGGAGCTTCAACTGGAGACTTCTTACAATTCAATGGCTCGACCTGGGCACCAGCTTCTATTTCAACTAACCAGGTTTATGTTGGAACATACAACGCCACAACCGATACACCGAATCTTTCAGGAGCAGTTGCTTCGGCAGGTACGTACTATATTGTGACCACTGCAGGTACTCAGGATTTGGGTACCGGCCCAACAAACTTCGCTGTCGGCGATTGGGTCATTTCAGATGGAACCAACTGGAGTAAAGTTTCCGTTGGTACAAATACAGTTTCAAATTTTAATGGCCGCACAGGTGTGGTGGTTCCACTCTCAGGTGATTATTCTTGGAGCATGCTTACTAAAGCCGCTGGCAAACTAACTGGATCGAAGCTTCAAGAAATTGCAGATGTAGATGTAGCGGGAATTCAGGATCAAGACATTCTTCAGTGGAACGCTTCGAATTCAAAATGGGAAGTGACTTCAGTTCCGGCACCAACGATTGGTGCAGGCACAATTAGTAACACTCAAATTGCCAGCGGTGCGATTGATTCCAGTAAGATTATTGATGGCTCGATTGTAAATGCTGACATCTCCGCAACTGCTGCTATTGATCAGTCTAAGATCAGTAACCTCACTACAGATCTAGGAAACAAAGAACCTAAGATTACTGCGGGCACTGTTTCTCAATACTGGAGTGGAAATAAGACATGGCAGGATTTAAATACCGCTGTGATTGGTTCAACTCTCACTGGTTATTCAGCTTCTGCAGGTGCAATTACCGCAGCTGATTCAGTTCTTTCCGCCATTAATAAGCTCAGTGGCAACATTGGATTAGTGGGAGCTTCTCAAGCAAATTATGTCTTAAAAGCTGGCGACACCATGAGTGGTGCTCTTGCCATGGGAGGAAATAAGATCACAGGTCTTGCTACTCCAACGGCCGGCACTGATGCTGCTACTATGGCCTACGTTGATTCGAAAGTTGGCGCGGCACCTGGTGATAATTTAGGAAATCACACCGCCACCCAAAATTTATCATTGGGAACAAATAAAATTTTTGCGGGCGATGGTGCTTGGAATTCACCTTCAATTTCATTTACAAATAATTCGAACACCGGATTTTCAAATAACGGAGGAATCATTCGAATCACAGCGAATGGTGGCCTGGCGGTGACTCTTTCTGATTCATTGATGCAGTTGAATGGATCATTCGCTCCTTACTTACGTCTGGGTGGAGGAACATTTGGGGCCTCAGGACCGACTTATGCATTTAATGGCGATACTGATACCGGTATGTTTAATATTTCATCCGATATTCTTGCCTTCACAACTGGTGGAGCTGAGAAAATGCGTATTCTTGGCACTGGTGAAATGCTTATTGGAAAAACGACCACTGCTGCTGGAAAACTTGATGTTGCTGGAGACATCGCTTCAGAAGGAAAACTACGTCTCAAATCTGATAATACAAATTACGTTGAATTTCGTGCGCCAGCTTCACTTGCCGCCACGACCACTTATACTTTTCCCGCAACAGCAGGTTCAGCCGGCCAAGCACTTACCACTGATGGTGCCGGCAATCTTTCTTGGTCAGCGGTTGCAGATGGCACTCCGGCCGACGGTTCGATTGGTTATGCAAAATTAAATCTAGCAGATGGTGATATTCCTCTCTCCAAATTGGCAGGATCGTCAGATGCAACTAAATATCTTAAAGGTGACAAGAGCTGGGGAACATTTATCACTGATGTTCTTGCTTCAACATTTGCTACGGTAACTCCATCTAATTCCGCAATTGCTAACGGTGATTCACTTCAAACAGTGGTGAATAAAACTCAAGGGCAGATTAATAATCTTGCTTCTAACTCTCTTAACAAAACAGGCACTGATTCCATCACTGGAACACTGACGATCAACGCAACCACTGGTGCTCTCAAAATTCCGGCCACACCATCAGGTGTTGACTTAACCGATGCTGCGAATGTGCAATACGTTCAAAACTATGTAAGCAACTATGGACAGTGGAACAAGAATGCTTCCGACATCTATTTCAACACTGGTAAAGTAGGAATCGGAACTAACACTCCTACAGGTAGATTTGAACTTCAAATCAATACAGATAACTCCGGTGTCACTGACCCAGGTTCTTTCGATGGGATCCATATTTCGAATGCCAATTCGACCCCAAACTCTGCGGTGGGATTAAGATTTTATTCCCAAATTTCAGGCGGTGCTACCGCTGGAATTGTAGGCCGTGGCACAGCTTCAGACTCGATGGATATGGAGTTTTGGACAGAAGCGCCAGGGACCACTTCACGGACTAATAAGATGATTCTTAAGTCTGATGGTAAGCTCGGTATTGGGACCATGACTCCAGAATCAAAACTACATGTAGCTGGCACAGATTTCGCTGGCAGTACAGTTTATGCCTCTCGTTTTGATAACACTCAGACTGGACCATCTCACTGGGGATTAAAAAGTCGTGGCGCTACAGTAGGAGTTTATGCTCCAGTATTAACCAATGATATTTTGACTTCATTTGGTGCAGGCGGATACTTCGGAACTACAGTGAATGATTCTGCAACGGCAGGACATTTATCATTCGCGGCGGAAAGTAACTGGAGTAGCGGAAACACACCTGCTCGCGCGCAGATTACTTTGAACAAAGGTAATAACTCATACACCACTCCATTTGCTGTCACCAGTGCAGGATATGTTGGTGTAGGAACTCTTGCTCCTACCAGTCAACTTGAAATAAATTCCACTAACTATTCTTTTCTTAACATTACGACTACCGATTCAACCAAGTACTCAGCAATGCGACTTTTCACGCAAAGAAATGATGCTACTGAAACCATGGGAAGTGCCAATCCTACCGGGAACAATAGAGGTTGGGAATTGGCGGGTAATGGAACTGGCCATACATTAAATAGTAAATTCACGATGAACTATTGGGATGGAACTGCCTGGAGTACTCCTTTCACAATCATTCCAAGTGGGAATGTGGGAATTGGAACAGCATCCCCTATAGGGAAAATGCACATCCAAGGTAGCGTTGATGGCGACGTAGGTAGTTACCTTCTTAATTCGGACGATACCGGGACAACCTCTCGAAGTATCTTTTTACTTGGAACCGTTGCTTCAGGTGTTCGGTATGGATACTTATCTCACCAGGGTGCGGGTTATACTGCAAATGGGGCCCTCAAACCTCGTACCACTGTCCTGACTGGCACAGACAGCGGTGGCCTAAATCTCCTGACAAACCAACAAATGGGATTCTGGCAAGGTCTGACTGAAATCATGAGAATTCACACCAACGGTAACGTTGGTATCGGTACAGCAGCACCATCTTATAAGCTTCACGTCGTTGGTGATATCAACACGACAACAGGTCTAAGAGTTAATGGTACGCAAGTCTGTACTAGTGCTGGTTGTACGTCTTCATCTGACCGACGCTTAAAGAAAGACATCCACCCTCTTCAAGATTCACTACTTAAAATCACTCAGCTTCAAGGTGTGGAATACTTCTATATCGATGAAGCGAAATATGGAAAACAACATCAAGTGGGTGTGATCGCTCAAGATGTCGAAAAAGTTTTCCCAGAAGTTGTGAAAACAGATTCAAAAACTGGATTCAAGTCAGTTGCCTACGATCACTTAGTGGCCCCCATTATCGAGGCCATTAAAGAACTTTTTGGAATGACAAAAGAGAACTCTCGCGAAATTGCTTCACTTAAAGAGAAGAACAAAAAGCTTGAAGAAGAGAACGCGGCGATTAAGGCCTATCTTTGCCAGAAAGATCCAGCAGCACCAATCTGTAATTAATTTACTTACCACTACGAGGCAGTATAGGGGCTTCTCCCGGCCTACTTGGGGGTAACACTTCCGGATCCTCTATTAACTTAGATTCCTCACCACCCATCTGTGGAAGTACTGCCGGATCACCGGGTTTAGTATCAATTTGAACTGCCTTAGAGGCATTTGAAGGAGCTTTGTGGCCTTCCATTCGTGGAAGCTCGACTTGTTTTACAGGCTCGACCGGTCTTGGCCGCTCAGGTCGAATCTCGGTTGAAGGTTGTTTCACCTCGGCCGGAGATTCGTTTACTCTTTCTGCTTTTCTAAAAAGGGGCTTGATCTCAGGCGCTTTATTTTCGCTCTTTGAACAACCTGCGATTATGAGTAAAAGTAACAGAGTTTTCATGGGCCCTCGTAACACATCACCATCGTCGAATCCCACTGACTCCAACGGTAAGCCTGTCCAGTCAATCGAGCATAATTACCAGGAGGACAGCTGCAGCTTCCCGTCATTGGATTTGCATAACGACATCCACCACCGAATGTTGCAACTTCATACGAACCACCAAAACCTCCTCCACCACCCATCTTTACCCAAGTCGTGCCGTTGCAATATTCGTAATAGTGATTAGTATAATTGTAACGTTGAACCCCTTCTCCATTCGCCTTTCCCAGGCCACAAGCAGTGATCTCTGTTTCACTTCCAGGGCGAATTCCTCCAGCAACATCCAGACGAGTGCCAGGACTGGCCGTACCAATTCCGACATTCCTTGAATTGGTATTATAAATATTATCGGTATCAAGTGCCCACAGGCCTTCATTTGTTATACATGATGTAATAGGGGCCGACACACTCAGGGCAGAAACCATCAAAGGAAATTTCATTTGAGTTGTGCTTCCCAAGGCCATAGTCTTTGTTTTTTCAAAATTTAAAACCAGATCTACATCAAAAGTGCCATCGCCATTATCTCTCGTCAGTGCTGTTGTTAGAGCATCCACTTTCAATGAATTGTTGCCATAGACTTTACCTACCTCAACCACTGGTATTCCGGCCGCATTACGAATGACTGTTAAGGGATCACCAATTTTTAATGTTTGAAAGGTGCGTTCACAGGATTTTTTGACTGCAAGGACATTGGCGATTTGCCGACGAAATTCGAGGTTTTCAAATTTTACTTCGGCCGTGACTTGGTTTTTTGTCTGCTGTTGAGTCATGTTCATCATGACAACGGCCAGACCGCCAAGGAGACCAACAACTACCAGAACTTCAACGAGAGAAAAACCTCGATCTAATCGTTTCATGCATGTATCCCTAAGTTTTTCTTATAATATTAAGAATAACCTAATTGGGATGTTTCGCAACAGGCAGGAAACACCTTTTAATACTTCCAGACTATCTCACCGATTGCTCGACGAATATCATTCAGATTGTTTTTATCGAACCAGTGGTATTTAACAGCATTTGAAAGAATGATGTGACCCTTCATCTTGTCCGGATCAATCCAGATTGAAGTCCCAGTAAAACCGAGGTGACCGAAGGTGAATTTCCCACAGCCTTTACCAGCAAGCGTATTATCGGGATTCTCCACTCGGTCCCAACCATAAGCAAATCGATTCGTGTGCTTTGCTAAATCAGCTTTTACCTTCGAGATAAAATCCGTCTTCTCTTGATAGTTTAAAAGTGTGCGACAAAGCCCGTCTGCGGTCGAAAAAAGCCCAGCGTGACTCACAAAACCACCCAGAGTAAAGGCATTAGGATCATGGACTTTACCATAATTCGGAAGACCGTTTTTGTATCCACACTGAAGCGTCGGATACCAGAACGGGAGATCCGTCCAAAACATGGTTTCTTTGTCCCACACCGTTTTACAAAGTTCTTTCTGATCAATTTTCTTTTTCTCAAGCTCCAGCATCACTCTTAATGCCGAGAAATCAGAATAGAGCGTGTCACTTTCCTTCACCTGATAACTAGAAATTAAATTCTTCCAGTTATCCACAGCAAGAAGTCCCCAAGATGGAAGACCACCACGATGACTCAAACACAAAAGCATTTCCGAATCAAAAGCTTCAGGCCTTAGAAAGTAAGCAAGTGAGTTTGTGAGAGGCTTAGTGAGAGAAGCGAGATCAAAATACAAAGTTGGCTCACCTTTAAACTTGAGTTCACCTTCGAATGTATTGGCCTCAAAAGCCTCATAGGTTTTGGCCTTAAAATCAATCACCCCTACTCCCATACCATCCATGGGACCTATTGGAAGAAGTGAAGAAACAATACGGATAATCTCTTGCATAAACTGAACTCAAAAAAAGAAGGCGCCCATAAGAGCGCCTTTCCGTGATTAATTTCTTAGAGCTGCCTGAGCCGCTGCCAGACGAGCAATTGGAACGCGGAACGGAGAACAACTCACGTACTCAAGTCCAATCTTGTGACAGAACTCAACCGACTGAGGTTCACCACCGTGCTCACCACAAATCCCTGCATAAACTGCGGCATTAGTTTTCTTACCTTCAGATACAGCGTGCTTCATTAAGAAACCTACACCGTCCTGATCGATTGAAACGAATGGATCACGAGGATAAATGCCTTTCTGAGTGTATGAAGGAAGAAACTTACCAGCATCGTCACGGGATAGACCAAAAGTTGTTTGAGTCAAATCGTTTGTACCGAATGAGAAGAACTCCACTTCTTTTGCGATTTCCCCGGCCATAATACAGGCACGTGGAAGCTCAAGCATGGTTCCCATTTTGTATTTCACAGTATGATTCTTCTCTTTAAACACTCTTTCAATCTCGGCCTTACATTCGTCCTTAATCATTGAGTATTCTCTTACTTCAGTAATAAGAGGAATCATGATTTCTGGAAGAACTTTGATGCCTGCTTTATCAGCATCGATCGCGGCCTCGATGATCGCTCTTACCTGCATCAGATAGATTTCAGGATAAGTAACGGCCAGACGACAACCACGGTGGCCAAGCATCGGGTTGAACTCGTGAAGAGCATCGTTACGCTCTTTAACCGCTTTTACATTGATACCTAGAGCACTTGCAAGCTCCTCTTGGTCCTTATCGCTATGAGGGAGGAACTCGTGAAGAGGCGGATCCAGAAGACGGATGTTTGCTGGAAGACCATTAAGCTCTTTGAAGATTCCCGCGAAGTCAGAACGTTGGAATGGAAGAAGTTTATCCAATGCCTTCTTTCTGTCTTTTTCATTTTCAGCGAAGATCATTTCACGAACCGCAAGAATACGCTCAGGAGCAAAGAACATGTGCTCAGTACGGCATAGACCGATACCTTGAGCGCCGAATTGAATCGCCGTCTTTGTGTCTTCCGGAGTATCCGCGTTTGTTCTTACTTTCAAGCGACGAACACCGTCCGCCCACTTCATAAATGTTGCGAAGTCAGCAGTGATTGAAGCTTCGATTGTTGGAACAACACCTTCGTAAACTTCACCGTTAGCACCGTCGAAAGTGATATAATCACCTTCTTTATAAACCTTACCTTTCACCGTAAGCGTTTTTTCTTTTTCATTGATCACGAGTGCCGTACATCCGGCAACACATGGTTTACCCATACCACGAGCAACAACCGCCGCGTGAGAAGTCATACCACCACGAGCTGTTAGAATACCTGTTGAAGCAACCATACCGCCGATGTCTTCCGGAGAAGTTTCAGCACGAACAAGCACAACTTTTTTACCGGCCTTATGCCACTCTTCCGCGTGAGCAGAAGTGAACACCATTTGACCAGAGGCCGCACCCGGAGAAGCTGGAAGACCTGTAGCAATTAAGGTCTTCTTCGCTTTTGGATCAAGACGTGGGTGAAGAAGTTGGTTTAGATCTTCTGGAGAGATACGAAGAATCGCCTCTTTCTCAGTGATCATGCCTTCTGCCACGAGATCAACCGCTACTTTAAGAGCAGCATTTACAGTACGTTTAGCATTACGAGTCTGAAGGATCCATAGCTTACCATTCTCGATAGTAAACTCGATGTCCTGCATGTCTTTGTAATGTCTCTCAAGCATTTTGTAGTCTTCAACAAGGTCAGCATACGCCTTTGGCATAACTTCCTCGAGAGTCTTGTGGTGCTTGTTTGATTCCATTTTAGAATCATTGTTGATTGGTTGCGGAGTACGAATACCGGCCACAACGTCTTCACCTTGAGCATTTACCAGGAACTCACCGAAGAACTTTTTCTCTCCAGTAGATGGATCACGAGTAAAACATACACCTGTGGCACAAGTGTCACCCATGTTACCAAACACCATTGATTGAACGTTTACAGCTGTTCCCCAATCATGAGGAATGTTATTCATTTCACGGTATTTCATCGCACGGTTATTGTTCCAAGAACCAAATACCGCACCAATTGAACGCCACAGTTGTTCCATCGGATCTTGTGGGAAAACGATCCCGTGATCTTCAAGAAGAACGCTCTTATAAACTTTCACCAGCTCTTCAAGATCTGCAGCAGTCAAAGCAGTGTCTTCATGCACACCACGAGCTTCTTTTAGATCCTCAAGATTTGATTCAAGGTGAGAAGTATTCACACCAAGAACAACGTTCGAGAACATTTGAATGAAACGACGGTAAGAGTCCCAGGCAAAACGTGGGTTACCTGTTTTCTTTGCGATCCCTTGAACAGTCTTATCGTTAAGACCAAGGTTAAGAACTGTATCCATCATCCCTGGCATTGAAGCGCGAGCGCCAGAACGAACAGAGAAAAGAAGTGGGTTTTCAACATCACCAAATTTCTTACCTGTTAGTTTTTCAACCCATGAAAGTGATTCCAGCACCTGGTCTTTGATTTCTTTTGAGATCTCTTTGTTGGTCTTATAGAAATCAAGACATGCTTCAGTTGAAACTGTGAACCCAGGAGGAACAGAAAGTTTCATTGAGCACATCTCAGCGAGGTTTGCACCTTTACCACCGAGGAGGGCCTTCATGTCTTTGTTCCCATCCGTTTGTTCAGCAGAAAATTTATAAACCCATTGTTTCATTTCAAGTTCCCCTTATAGAGAAAATTTTTCTTTAATGTATGACTTAACTTTATCAAGTGCTACGCGCTCTTGAACCATTGTATCGCGATCACGAACTGTCACTGAGTGATCAGTAAGTGTGTCGAAGTCAACTGTGATACAGGCCGGAGTACCGATCTCGTCTTGACGACGGTAACGCTTACCAATTGAACCAGCAGTGTCGTACTCACATTTGAAATCTTTTTGTAGTTCACGAAGAAGTGCTGTAGCAGGACCTTCAAGATCTGGCTTCTTCATAAGCGGCATGATCGCCGCTTTGATTGGAGCAAGTGAAGGTTTAAATCTCATTACTACGCGTTCTTTCTCAGCGTCGCCCGGGAATTCAGTACGGTATGCATCTGACATAACTGCAAGCATACAGCGGTCACAACCAACTGAAGTCTCAAGCACGTATGGAAGATATTTTTTATTTCCATCAAGCTGATCAACGTAGTTAAGGTTTTTCTTAGAGTATTCCTGATGTTGTTTAAGATCGAAGTCTGTACGAGAGTGAATACCTTCCATCTCTCCCCAACCGTGAGCGAATTGGTACTCGATATCGAAAGCAGCATCAGCGTAGTGAGCAAGTTGCTCGTGCTTTTTCCACTGAAGACGCTCTTTACGAAGACCGTTCTCAAGGTGCCAGTTCCAGCGAAGTTCTTTCCACATCTCCATCGCTTCAGCTTGAGTGCCTGGCTTAATGAAGTATTGCATTTCCATTTGTTCGAACTCACGAGTTCTGAAAATGAAGTTACCTGGAGTGATTTCGTTACGGAACGCTTTACCGATCTGAGCAATACCGAATGGAAGCTTTCTTCTCATTGTTGTTTGCACGTTCGGGAAGTTTACGAAGATACCTTGAGCTGTTTCAGGACGAAGGTAAACTTTCGCAGAAGTATCTTCAACCGGACCCATTTGAGTTGAGAACATAAGGTTGAAGTTACGAGGTTCAGTGAATGAATCTTTAGCGCCACAATTTGAACATGGAGCTGATAGGTCGATGTTGTCTGCGCGGAAACGAGACTTACAAACTTTACAGTCCACTAGTGGATCAGTGAAGTTATCAACGTGACCTGAGGCCTTCCACACTGTTGGGTGCATAAGGATAGCAGCATCTACGCCATCAACATCATCACGATAAGTCATGGCCTTCCACCAAGACTGCTTAATATTATTTTTTAATTCAACACCAAGAGGACCCATGTCCCAACAAGAACCAAGTCCACCGTAGATTTCTGAACTTTGGAAAATAAAACCACGATGCTTAGAATGGGCCACTAAATCGGCCATCGATTTCAGATTCTCTTCTGACACAATGCACTCCTGATGAAATAAATGAAGATATAAATCGCGAAAATTTTATCACAGAGACGGTGCTCTTTACTAAGGCAAAATCGAATGACGCAGATTTTGAATAAGGCTATTTTGGGTTTCTATCGGGGCAAAGACTTGGCAATGCATCAAATTAAACAAGATCTTTGATCTTATGACCCTTTAGTTCACTCACAAAAGCTCGGGTCGCTCGACCAAGCATGCCTTTGAGTTTGCAATTAAGGCTTAACTGACATGTATTGGACTCAGAGTTAAAACACTCAACCATATCCAAATCTTCAAATGAGGTAAAAACTTCGGCGACAGATTTATTCGCCATGGCCGGATTGAATTCAATTCCACCTTTGGGACCTGGAACGGTATGGACATAGCCAAGTTCCGAAAGTCTATTCACCACGACACTCAAGTGGTTCTTCTTGATGCCATAAAAATCCGCGATTTCGGCAATAGTGACCTTTCTCTCTTCACGTTGAAGAAAGATCAGCACCCTTAAAGCGTAGTCGGTTTTTAGTGTTAGTTTCATGGTTAGATAAAAGTAGCATATCAAACCTTTTTATTGGAAACAAAGGCATCGCTGAATATTTTTTTAGAGGAAACACCCTTTAAAAATACAGTCTGTTTAAGTTTCTTGACCATATCTGGGTCTCCACAAACCATGACGGTCGTGTTCTTTAAATCAAACTCATGCTTTTTCAGTAGCTCAACCAAATCACCCTGTAAGAAACCTTCTTTGCTCTCTCCCAATAAATAGACCGGGAAATAGTTAAACTGAGAATGCGTTTGTTCAAGATTCTTGAGCTCTTCTACAAGGTAGAGACTCTCTAAACGGAGCCCTCCATGAAAGAGGGTTATCTTGCCCTTGAATCCGTTTGCAATAGCTTCATGAACAATTCCATACAAGGGAGCGAGACCCGTTCCTACTCCTATAAGTAAAAGATCATCGTTCTCCATGTCCTGAGTTAAGTAACACTCACCCACTGGCCCACTTAAAGTGATCTTTTGACCCAGGAGATTTGAATCATACAACCAATTTGACATCGAGCCTTCCGGAACTTTTCTCACGTGGAGTTCAATAATCTGATTGTTTGAAACACTTGCCAAAGAATAGGAACGACACAATTGATCTGTGCGAAAGACATTCACGAATTGCCCGGCCTTATATTCCAGAGGCGAATCAAGCTGGATTTTCAGAATGACAACTGAACTAGAGACCCGCTGTTGAGAGATAATTTCCCCATCAATCGGCGGGCCGGACTCATGAGAATCAAAAACTTCAAAGTCTTTATTGAGAGACTGCTGACAGGTATAAAAAAGCCCTGCTTCTTTCTTTGTGGGCTTAAGCCCCTTTTGCGAAACAAGGTCTACGGGATCATTGGTTTTCATCACACACGACTGACAAATACCACTCTTACAAGAATGAGGAATTTTCTCTCCATTTCGAATTAAACAATCCAAAATAGTTTCTGATTCCTGACCTTGAAATGAACGATCTTTATAAGTCAGCGTGGCCATAAAATTACCCTTGTCTGCCTAGTACTTGTCCACGAACGCTTTCAGCAATGCCAGCAACTTGAGAAATCAATTCTGCTGGAACATTTAGTTCTTTAAGTGTTCCACCTAGAAGTTCAATAACAGCATCAACGTGACTGTCATTCAGACCTCTTGCCACTAAATGCTTATGGCCCTCTTTCATGTTCAGACCTGAATAATTAACAGGTCCACCAAAGGCCATCGTCAAGAATGACTTCTGCTTAGCAATCTGATCTTCCATATCTACATCATCGAAAAAATGACTGATGCGATCGTCGGCCAAAACCTTACGATAAAAGATATCTACGGCTGCATCTACGGCCTTCTCGCCACCAATATTCTCAAATAAGCTACTCATCGAACCCTCCATTTTGAATTGATATATTTTAAATATATCAATTAAGGATCGAAGTAAAGTCCGGAAAAAAAACCGGGTAAAAAGTAACAAAAGGCTGATTTAGATCAGGATTTTATGAGGCTATTCTCTCTGAGAAAGCTCAAATAATTTTCTGTACTCACCATTAAGAGCAATAAGTTCAGGGTGAGTTCCCTCTTCAATCTTCACACCATCTTTCATCACAACGATACGGTTGAAGTCTTTCAGAGTAGAAAGTCTATGAGCAACAGCGATTACTGTTTTATGGCCTGCCACTCGATCAAGAGCGGCCTGTACGATTTTTTCTGATTCGTTATCCAGTGCCGAAGTCGCTTCATCAAACAAAAGCACATCGCGGTTTTTAAGAAACGCACGAGCAATTGTTAGACGCTGACTTTGACCACCAGAGAGTCTTAAACCACGGTCCCCGATCTGAGTATCAAGCTGCTGAGGAAGGTCTTTTACATACTCCCAGGCATAAGAAATTTTAAGAGCGTCCATGATTTCTTCATCCGTGTGCTCATCACCTGTCGTGAGGTTTTCACGAACGGTATCGTTAAACAGGAACACGTCCTGGCTCACAAGAGCGAAGACCTTACGAACTGAAGCAAGTGTGTATTCATTGATGTTCACGCCATCAATCAGGATCTCTCCACCAGTCACATCGTAAAGACGGAGAAGAAGACTAATGAGAGTTGATTTACCAGAACCAGACAATCCAACCAGACCGATTTTTTCGCCCTTAGTGATCACCAGGTTGAAGCCCTTAAGAACAGTTCCTTCTCCATAAGTGAAGGAAACATTTCTGAACTCAATGGTTTTATCAAATGACTTAAGCTCTTTAAGATCACCCTGAGGTTCTTCTTCAACACTCAAAAGTTCGAAGATACGAGAAGCCGCAGCCTGAGCTTGGTTAAGTTTTGCATTGGCCTTGCTGTAACGACGAACGGGATCCATAAACATCGCGAGAGCGGCAACGAATGAAATAAATCCACCGGTAGTTAAGCTACCAGAAGTGATGCGGTGGTGAGCGAAAACGATTACAACCGCGAAGGCAATCGAACCAATCAGTTCCACCAGAGGATGTGAATGCTCTTCGGCAGAGTTGCTTTTACGACGGTGAAACAGAAGCATCTCTTGCGTTCTTTCAAAACGATCGATGATGTATTCCTTAAGTCCGAAGGCCTTAATAATTTTCTGACCATTCAGTGCCTCACCTACAATGTGAGTCATCTCAGCATTATCAGATTGAGCGCGACCAACATATTTACGGATGCGTTTACCCGTAAAATGAAGAGTAATGATGAACAAAGGGGCCACGGCGAAAATCACAAGAGTCAGTTGCCAGTCGTGATAGAAGGCCACACCCAAAAGGGCCAAAGCGGTAATTGGTTCACGAACAACTTCCAAAGAGTTTTTGAAGGCCTCCGAGAAAACCGACGTATCGTTCATGATAGTTGAAATCAAGTTACCGGCCTTCTGTTTCGAATAAAATTTGGCCGGAAGATTTTGAAACTTCAAATAGATCTTAGAACGAATAACACGAGTGGATTTATCCACAACTTGGCGAAGACCAAAATAGTGGAAGTAACGAAGTGGATAGTTCAATACCCCTAAGAACACCAACAAGAGAGCAAGGTTACGGGCATCTTCAAACGTTGAACCGGCCGAGAAACCTTTATCGAAAATATCTTTAACCAGGTAAGCTTCGTACGCTTTAATACCGGCAAGGGGCAGGGCCAATAGCGTGGCGACCAACGCCTCCTTCCAAAAAGGGCGAATATATGGGAACATTGACTTAAGAACTTTTAGCATGCGCTATCTTAAGCTTTAACGGAGGCTAAGTAAATTAAAACGCGGAAGGCTATTTTCCTGGATCGAGACGGAACACTGATCATCGATAAGAACTATCTCTCCCGAGTGGAAGAGATGGAATATTACCCGGATACACTCAAAGCTTTGCAAGTTTTTCAGCAACTTGGGTACGATCTTTTCGTGGTAACAAATCAATCGGGCGTGGGCCGAGGGTATTTTTCCCTGGAAGCGGTCTACGTTATCCACAAGCAACTTCAAAATGATCTTCGAGAAAATAAACTTTCTCCGTTTAAGGACTTTGCTATTTGTCCTCACTCTCCAGATGACGGTTGCGAGTGCCGCAAACCTTCGGGCCAGATGATTACTGACCTCATGGAAAAGTACCATATTAATCCTGATCAATCGTTCATGGTGGGAGACAAACTTATCGACGGCGAAGCGGGAAGAAATGCGGGCATCCAGGGTGTGTTGGTTCGTCACGCGACTTCGCCTGATTTCCCTCACTATAAAACATTGATGGATTTTGCTAACTCACTTAAAAAGTAACGAGTACGAACGAAGTTCAACCGGTCTTAGATGGTACTGATGACAAAAGTACTGAATCAACTTATCGCACTCAGAAAAGTTCGTGCCTAAGAATCCAGCATATTCCTGATAACGAGTCTGATACCCTTTTTTGATTCTTAGTAAAAACCCTCTTTCATTCTCGCCTTGAGCACAGTTCTGACAAGCGAACTGACCATTGGCCGGCATGAACACCACTCCAGGCATTTCTAAAAGCTCTTCCTGACAGTAAGAACAATTATCGGTGTCCGGCATGATCCCCAGATGGAAAAGTAGTTTCACCATGAAGAGAGTCAGGTGCTGTCCCGCTTCGAATTGTTTTTTTACCAAAGCGTCTTCGATGTAAAAAAGAGCGTTACTCACAACTGAAAACACTCCCTCATGATCGAGGTTTTGATAATCACTGGTGCCCGGTTGAAAAGTTATCGAGAACTTTGAGATGAGTTCAAAGTATAAACAGACGAGATAAAAAGCGCGAATATCATGACGAACACTTTGAGGTTCCCAGATACGACTGTGTTCGGCCGAGATCATGAGATCACTGGAATCAATTTTCGTTTTCTGATCTTTGATCATAATTCTCATCATAGAGCCAAGTTCAAAAATAGAAGGCTTGTGGCTCTTACCGCCACCCTGCCCGCCATAAATATAAAAGCTTCCCACCATACCGTTACGGAGTAACAGCTTAACGATGAGATCTCTCTCTTTGTAGGGAACTCGATGAATGACTAGTCCTTCAAAAACCAAGCGGGCCTCAGGGTAAGTTTGAACCTCATTTTCAAACTTATCCATGAAACTGCCAAGAGATTTGTCCACCAATTCCACTTAAGGCCAAAGGGTCTTTCCAGAGCAAAAACCTGATAAGATTCCCCTCTTCTTCCTCCTCGGGCGACCATCTGAATCCAGAAATCAATATTTTGCACGGGATAAAGGAAATAGATTTTCTGAATTCGCGGAAGATTCACGCCATGACTCAAAACTGTAGTGCTGATAATGAAATCCGGAAACGGTGTGATTTCCAGTTTAGCTGGCATAAATTGCGACTCTCCACCGAGGCAGGAGACGGTCGTAAATCCCAAATGGCGAAGACGTTTTTCCCAATCCAAAACTTCATTTCGATATCGACAGAAAATAAGTTTCACCGACTCATTCTTAGGTTGAATCTCAATAAGATCTTTAATCCATTTCGCGCTGGGTGCTTTGAGATAAACCGAAGGTGAAGTTTTCAATCTCTGATTACCTTGATCCACCCAGAAAATCCGATCAAATTGTGTTTCAAAAAATGAAATTTCCTTCTTCATGGCCTCCGACAAAGTTGCAGTTAACAGATAAGTTTGTTCGGAAAATTGAGAAAGTTCCAAGAAGCATTCCCACATTCTTTCCCGAAAAGTATCGCCCCAATAAAAGAACAAGTGGAACTCATCAAAGATCACGATTTTTCGAAAAATCTGTTTACCAAGCCACTCTTCCGGGGTCATGACATCGATTGAATCCTGCCAATTTTTTCGACACTCATCGGCCAGAGCTCGCAGTGGAGATATCACCAAAATTCTTTCGGAATAAAAGGCATTGTTTAGGGAGGAAATCCAAAAAGTTTTACCAGAGGCCGGTGGTGAAGTGAGAAGAATCAAATCCTGAATCATTCGGACTTCATATCGCATTTACCTTTTGAAGAACCTCTCTAATCAACTTTCGGCAAATATTTTTCTGGAGAGAACTTTGTAAATTTTTATATACTCTCGCACATGAAAATAATGATTGTAGATGATGAAGCCGATATTGGTTTTGTACTTGGAATTGAACTTAAAAGACTGGGCCATGAGATTCAAACTTTTGAATCAGCACTTGCTGCTAAAAGTTATATCGAAAAAGAAATTCCCGATGCGATCATCTGTGATTTTCAGATGCCGCGCATGAATGGATTGGAGTTCTTTTTATGGCTCAAAGAGCAAGGACATCAAATTCCATTTTATATTTTGACCGGAGAGCCATCGATGGATGCGAAGCAACTTGTGAGTATGGGAATCACTGAAGTTTTATTCAAACCTCAGGACTTACTGCGCCTCTCAAAAATATTCAAATAGGATTTATTTTAGCTATTCGTCTGGCCAATAATGGCCAAATGCGGTTTAATTAACCAATTAAAACAGTTTCATTAGGGCATCTCTCATGAAGTATGGTTTATTTTGCGTTCTGACGCTCTGTTTAATCTTCGGCGCGTATCAAGCAGCACAAAACAAAATCGAAAGTCCATTAGCGATCTCATCTCTTAAACTAGGGATGGATCTTGAACAACTTGAAGAGGCCTTCGGTACTCCTTCTGCCCAATCACGTAATCAACTTACTTACATTTTGAATGATGGTTCTGAACTTTTCATCACTCTTCGTGATGATGTGGTTTCAAGTGCAAAGGTGAAATTTCACCGTACGATTAAAATCCAAGATCCAGAAATGAAAAAACTTACTCTGGTTCAAATGGATTCTCACAATCTCGATAACAACCCTAGTTGGTTTTTTGCTGGTAACCCTGCTGAAGGTCTTATCTACAAAATTACGAATGAGGGAACCATCGAAAGCCTTACTTGGGTTCCGCCTTTCACATATGGCACAAACCGACCAAAACAAGTACAAGCTCTTCTTCGCGATTTTCAGACTCAGAAATTAAGCAATCTGTGATATAATCCCCGCATGATTACACAAATTGAAAAACTCTTCGATCAGCAGATTCGTCCGGCACTCGCTCAACACGGCGGTAACGTTGAAGTTGTTGATGTCGATAACAATATCCTATTCGTTAAGTTCTACGGCGGTTGCCAGGGTTGCTCAAGTTCAAAGGCCACATTGAAAGGCGGGATTGAGACTTTGATTAAGCAGAACTTTCCCGAAATTTCGGAAGTTGTAGATGTGACGGATCACCAGGAAGGAACTAACCCTTACATGTAGGGATTAGGCCTTCGGATTACGTAATACGTTCATTCTCGCTCTTACAGCTTCAATCTTTTCGAGGCTAATTTCAGCGAAGATAATCTTCTCGCCTTCTCCGGCGTCCGCAAGAATTTCTCCCCATGGATCAATGATTAACGAGTGACCAAAAGTACTCATCTTCTCATTGTGCTGACCCCATTGCGCAGAAGCAATCACATATGATTGGTTCTCAATCGCGCGAGCACGTACCAGCGTGTGCCAGTGTGCTTTACCTGTTGGAACAGTGAAGGCCGATGAAATTGAAAGAACGTTCGCCCCTTGTGCAGAATAAGAGCGGAAAAGTTCCGGGAAACGAAGATCAAAACAAATCGATAGACCGATTTTGAATTCTTTAAATGGAAGAAGCTTAGGTGTATTTCCGTTGGTGTAAACTTTTGATTCATTCACAACGGTGTTACTTGGATGCTTTGATAGATCAACCGCAAAAAGGTTCATCTTATCGTAGATCATGAGCTCAGTGCCATCAGGCGAGAAGTTATAAGACCGATTCATGATCTTGCCATCAACATTTGTTGCGGCCGATCCGCCAAGGATATAAAGACCTGAATCAGTGGCAAGTTTACGAATGGCCTCATAGTGCTCATTCTTACCTTCTACAAGGTATGGAGTTGGCCTTGTACCATCTGACATGGAGTAGAAAACTTCCGGCAAAAATACTGCTTCTGCTCCATTAGCACGTGCCTCATCTAAAAACTTACGAATAGTTTTAAGATTCTGGGCCGGATCAAGGACAGATTGAAGCTGAATAACACCGATCTTCATAGGGAAACTCCATTAAACTTTTGCCACGGTTATAAGAGAGTTATAAGATCATCGGGCCATGCTGAAAACACTTTTTATAAACGCACTTAAAATCCTCGTTGCGGCCGCTCTGATTTACTGGCTTATCAATTCCGGTAAATTAGATTTTAAGCTGTTAGCTCAACTGGTGAATTATCCTTTGGCGATTGTAGCTGCCGTGGTTTTATCACTGCTTAACTTCCTGCTAGTTTCATACCGCTGGGAAACTATTTTACGCGCACGTAGTTCAGTTAAAATTCCTCTTCTTGGTATTCTGCAAATCACCTGGATCGGACAATTTTTCAGTTCAGTTCTTCCAGGAAGCGTCAGTGGCGATTTAGTAAAAATTCTTTACGTACAAAAGTTTGACGAAAATTTTTCTAAGAAGTTTGTCTTCGCTTCAATCTTGATTGACCGAGTAATGGGTCTTTCTGGACTTATTCTACTGGTGGGTGTGAGCTCCCTATTGTTTGGACGTCACATTCTAGAAACAGCTCCGGCCATGGGTCCACTTCTGAGCATCAACTATCTCTTGGTGATGTTAGTGGTGCTCTCTCTTGGCACATTCTTCTACTTTCATAACGTCGTAAGACTTCTTCTGGTTAAATGCCAAAGCATTGCCTTAAAAGGCATTTTCGAAAAGCTTACTGCTCTCTGGGACGATCTCGTGATGATTAAAGGCCACATGCTTAAGGCAGTTGCCCTTTCAGTTGTCGTGCAATTTATTGCGGTTCTGATCTTCTGGTCTTTGATTCACCCGTTCGTGGGTGGACATATGGATTTCGTTCAGGCCCTGGCATTCATTCCGATTGGTCTGATGACTCTCGCCCTTCCAGTTGCCCCATCGGGCCTGGGTGTTGGTCACGCTATTTTCCAAAAACTCTTCGAGTTCTCAGGCATTCAAAACGGTGCTTCGCTTTTTAATTTATACTTTGTAGTGACGTTGGTCGTGAACGTGCTCGGAGTGATTCCTTACATACTCACAAAAACTAAGAAATAAAAAAGGCCCGGTGAACGGGCCTTATTTTTAGTTAAAAATGAAAATCTTCGTCGGATCAATGTGTGAGTAGTGCATCGCTTTTGTTTTAAGCTGCTCAAGCTGAAGAAGATAGTTTAGTTCATCCTCAAAGCTGTTCTGCTTACGCACTTTCTTAGACTGTTTTTTTAGAATTGATTTCACACCTTGAGGAAGCATACACACGCCTCTTAGAAGGTAGTGTTCGCCTTTATACTTAATCACGCGACCAGTGAACACATCACCTTCAATCAAGCTGATTGTCGGGTGGTTTTTCACCAGGGTAATTTTCTCATCGTGAAGAATATCTTTCAGAACGATTTGTTTTCTGAAGCTTGTCTTGGTGAACTCAAATAGTGAGTGATTCACATTAAGTAGTGCTTGAGAAAGATCTTCTTCAAGTTGATTGTTACGGATGTAGTCCTCAATAACTTTTGAACCATCTTTCTGACGATACTGGAAAATATACCAGTCGTTGAAAGAGTTCATTCGTGATTCGAATTCATCTTTATCTTCATCCAACTTTCCAGTGAGAGAAAAATATTTTTCTTTCGCCTCTTTCAAGTCGTTGAAAAAATCACCTTGCGTGTAAAGGCCTAAAACTTTGTCTAAATGGTTATGAACGGTGTCGAGCATAAGAGATATTCTACTCTTCTGTCTTCAGAACTGCCAAGAAGGCTTCTTGAGGAATTTCGACATTCCCGACCATTTTCATACGCTTCTTACCTTCTTTCTGTTTCTCTAGAAGCTTACGCTTACGAGAAACGTCACCACCGTAACATTTAGCAAGTACGTTTTTACGAAGGGCCTTCACCGTTTCACGAGCAACAACTTTTGCCCCGATGGCCGCCTGAATTGCAATATCAAATTGCTGACGATCAATAACTTTCAGAAGTCGATGAGTCAGGTCTTTACCTTTCTGTTGTGAAGTACTTCGGTGAGTGATCACTGAAAGTGCATCAACTTTGTCACCATTAAGAAGTACATCCAACTTCACCATGTCTGATTCTTGGTACTCATGAAGTTCGTAGTCCATTGAAGCGTAGCCTTTTGATAAAGACTTAAGCTGATCATAGAAATCGAACATCATTTCTGAAAGTGGAAGAATATAAATCAACTGTACGCGATCTTCAGTGATGTAGTTAATCGCCTGCTGACGACCACGACGGTCTTCACAAAGCTTAATGATCTTACCTACGAACTCGTTCGGAAGGTGAATCGAAAGCTTCACTGTAGGCTCAAGGATTGTATCAATGATACTCGGATCAGGAAGTTTGGCCGGGTTATCAACGATGACCTTATCACCATTCTGAGTTACCACTTCATACGAACATGAAGGAGCAGTAGAAATCAGAGCAAGATTGAACTCACGCTCAAGTCGAGTCTGAATGATATCCATGTGAAGAAGTCCCAGGAATCCGCAACGGAAACCGAAACCAAGAGCTTGAGAAACCTCTGGCTCATAAGTAAAGGATGCATCGTTCAGAGCAAGCTTTTCTAGCGCCTCTTTCAAGACTTCATACTCTTCAGAGTCTACCGGGAAGATCCCGCAGAACACCATCGGCTTAACATCTTTGTAACCAGCAAGTGATGGAGTTACATCTTTCTTATCCGTGTGAACAATTGTGTCCCCGACTTTTACGTCACGAACTGTTTTGATACCACAGATAATCATCCCTACTTCACCCGCACCTAGTTCATTCACTTCTTGATAGAATGGAGTGTGAACCGCGAGCTTAATAACTTCATAGTCCTGCTTAGAGAACTTGAAGTGGATCTTATCTTTAACTTTAAGATTTCCTTCCATGATACGGGCAAGCACCACCACACCTCTGTATGGGTCAAACCATGAATCGAAAATCAGGGCCTGTAGTGGATTTGCCACCTGCCCTTTCGGAGGTGGAATAATTTTTACGATTTCTTCCAGAAGTCCATCAACACCAAGACCAGATTTACCTGATACTAGTGGAGCGTTCGAAGCATCGAGACCAATAACATCTTCAACTTCTTTTTTTACTTTATCCGGATCAGCGTGAGGAAGATCGATCTTGTTAATCACAGGAAGGATTTCAAGATTATTCTCAAGCGCCATGTATACGTTAGCAAGTGTTTGAGCTTCAATACCTTGAGAGGCATCAACGATCAGAAGTGCGCCTTCACAAGAAGCAAGTGAACGAGATACTTCGTACGTGAAGTCCACGTGGCCCGGAGTATCGATCAAGTTGAAGAAATACGTTTTCCCATCTTGAGCTTTATATTGAAGACGAACTGTTTGCGCTTTGATGGTAATCCCACGTTCTTTTTCAAGATCCATGTTATCCAGAAGGCGATCAGTCTTCTCACGATCAGTAATCGATTTAGTCATCTCAATGATTCGGTCAGCGAGAGTAGATTTCCCGTGATCGATGTGAGCAATAATAGAAAAATTTCGAATCAGACTGGTGTCCATAAATGCTTGTAAACCTTCGTTTTTGTAAGGCTCAACTATAGCTTATTTTATACGAAGCTACACTCAAGATTTTGAGGGGTTTAGAGGAAAACAACTCCTCGCAGCAAAGCAACTGAAATGATTTTCTCGGTATTTAGCCGCTTCGAACCGACTAGTTCGATTCTGGAAAGATAACGTCAGGCGAACCCAACTTCTTTCTTATCAACAAAATGTGCCCATCAGAATTAGATTCATTTTTCAAAAAGTGGTGCTTTCCTGACTGGCGCTCGAACATGACTGAATCACCTTCTTCGACCACGATTTCTGAATCACCCTCAACTGCCACCAATTTTCCACTTAAAACATAAATAAGTTCATCAGTATGAGTATGAAAATGCGGTGAAGATGATCTTGAATTTGGACTGATAATTTCATGAGATAGAAAAATATCAGTTGAAAACAATGCTTCAGAGATCACATTAGACCGAGAATATTCTTCACCGGTCTTTGTAGACTTGAGCTGGCGATAGTGACGGTCTGATTTTTTCTGGATTTTCATGTTTACGACCTAACGTAAGTGCAAACCTTCTCAAGACACTTCACCTGCCCATTACACAAGACTTTGCAATAAGGTCCTTGATAGTTTTGACAGCTTGTCTCTACCAGATTGAGATATTTTTGGAGTTTATTTTTAGAAACGCCTTCACCGCAGCTGCATGAACATTTAGTTGAGACTGTCGTGCAATCAGAGTCAGAAACACAACTTCGGTCAATCATTTCGATGCTGACAACATCTGGTTGCTTGAAATTTACTTCAGCTTGCTGAACTGAAGCATCTGTCTTTTTTGGGGCCTCGGCCGGGGTACAGGCAATAGAAATTGAAAACACCAACAACAGAAAAATGTTTTTCATCATTCGTCTCTCTAAAAAAAAGAAAAGGCCCGGAATCCGGGCCTTCAGTATTAAACGAAAACTTCTTTTGAAATAATCATCATGTAGTAATCCAGATTCGATTCTTTTGCACGAATAGGAATTACGTTAGCGTAACCCTGGTAGGCCTCTTCTGTGTCTTCAAACACATATTCGCCGGTCGCTGGATCAATGACCTTTTTACGTTTTGGAATTGTAATTTCAGCGTTTTCAATTTTCGAACGACGTTTAATCGCAAGTTCAAAAGTCTCAACAATTGAATCTGGAATCAGAGTATCGGTAATGTTTTTATTGATAACGTCATCAGATTGCATTTCCAGGGTCGAATACATAGGGTTATTCATATAGATAAGTTCGCCCTTGGCATTTGAGATCATGATGTTCTTCTTAATCATGTTCGCCAGCGTATCAAACTTACGGTGCTCAACCGAAATACGGTCCGTACGCAGTTGCTCGAACTTTTTCATATTCACGATCATTTTGTTCAATTCGCGGGCAAGCTCCCCAATCTCATCATCCTGATCATAGTAAATAGATACGTCGAAATTCACGTCCTGAAGCTCACGAACCGCATCGTTAATTTTCTTAAACGGCATCGCAATTTTACCCGGAACAACTAGTGATAAAAGAATGGTTCCAAGGAACGTAATGATGAGAGTAATAAGCATATTACGACGAGTTTCGCCGATGATTGCTTTAACTTGTTTATCTCGTTGCTCATTCTGGAAATACTGAATGTCCTGGAATTCCGAGAAGGCCTCAAGGATTTTGTCAGTTAATTCGTTAATCGTCGAAATCCCTTCTCCATCGCGGTAGAACAATGATGATTTACTTACGATGGTTTTAAGTGAGTCCACGTAGCCTTGCATCTTAGAAATGATCTTCTTGGCCTCTACTTCAGTATAAAAACTATCCAAACGCTGAAGCTGGGACTGGAAGCCTTCACACAGGTTTTCTAAGCGCTTTAAGTCTTCGCCAGTAGGCTTGGTCGTCAGAATCTTCTTCTGCATCTTAAGAATTGAAACCGCAGAAATTCTCACTTCATCTGTAAGAAGCGAGATCTTGTTGGAGTTCACCGTGATATTTGAAATCTGGTTATTGAGTGAATCCAGGAAGAAAAAAACCGTAAACCCCATCACCAGCACAACAATGTTGGCGATGATGAAACTAAAGGCCACACGGCGTTTAAGAGACAATTTCATATATACTCCGAAAAATTATACTTCTTCTAAATCCGAGAACAGGCGATCAAGGTTCTTTTCACTACCCACGATAACCACAATGTCATCGGCCTCAATCACATCCATTGGTAGAGGTGAATCGTTAATCACCACTCGGTAAGCGGCCTTACCTTCTTCACTGATATAAGGAACACGCTTTTGAAGGGCCACGATGTTTAGTGAATAGTTCTGACGAATCTGTGACTCAACAAGGGTCTTCCCTTCAAAGGCCTTACCAAGCTTTAACTCTACAATCGAGTAGCCGGCGGCAAAGTTATAACGTTGAAGAACGTGAGGAGCGGCGATCTTACTCGCTACGATCTCTCCCATTTCTTCCTCTACTTTGATGATTTCAGAAGCACCAATCTCGCGAAGAACGTGCTCATGAAGTGGCGTCGTTGCACGGGCAACCACTCGTCCTACCCCGAGCTTTCTCAGCATCGCAACTGACATGATACTCATTTCAATGTTGTCACCGATCGCCACAATCGCCGTATCTACGTCTGAGATATTAACCGCTCGAAGCGATTTTTCTTGAGTCACGTCGATACAAATAGCGTGAGAAACCTTATCTTTAATTCGGTCCACCAGCTCCGGATTGGAATCAATCGCAAGAACTTCCGCCCCTTTTTCAAACAAACGAACCGCAGTTTTTGCTCCGAATGTTCCTAGTCCGATTACAGCAACAATCATATTTTTATCCTATTAGTACTTTCCCTTCAGGGTATTCAACTTTATTTGGTAATACAGCACGAGATCCAACTGCCAGTACGAGAGTAAGAGGTCCTACTCGACCAACAAACATCATGAGAATGATGGTAATTTTTCCAAGCACTGTCAGAAACGGCGTAATTCCTAGAGAAAGACCGACCGTACCGAAGGCACTTGTAACTTCAAAGAGCAGTGCTAGGAAACTCTTATCCGGCTCAAGTCGCATCATCACAAGCACCCCGACACTCACTACAATAAGTGAGATAATGAAGATGGCGATGGATTTCACGACCGTGGCTGCGGGAATTCTTCTCTCAAAAAACTCCACATCAAACTTACCTTTAAGAGTCGCCGTTACCGATTGCAAGAGTACCGCAAATGTTGTGGTCTTCACACCACCACCGGTTGAACCAGGTGAGGCACCAATGAACATCAAGAGCACTAACATATAAAGACTGTGCGGATGAAGGGCGTTCAAATTAATGGTGTTAAAACCCGCCGTTCTTGGAGTTACTGACTGGAAGAACGAGACCTGGAATCTTTCCCACATAGACATGTCCTGGAAAGCATGCAGGAACTCTCCAAAGAAGAGATAAATTGTACCGAAAGCTAAAAGCAAGGTGTTCACAGACAATACGATTTTGGTATGAACCGTGAGATTCTTGAAAGAGCGTTTGTACTTTACGGCGTTACCAACATCCTTCATCACTGAGAAACCGATACCACCCAAAATGATCAGGCAGGCAACAGTCATCGTAATCAGTGGCTCAAATTTAAAATCTTCAAAGTTGTTATTAAACAAGGCATATCCTGCATTACAGAACGCCATGATTGAGTGAAAAAATCCGAAGTAAAGGGCCTGCCCAATTTCAAAACCTTCCTGATAGAAACCCATGGTTAATATTATGGCGCCAATAAACTCGATCACAAACGTATAACGGATGATGTCTACAATCAGTCCTAACAGTTCCTCGGAACTTGATGTATCAAGCACGTCATGCATGATCACCTGCTCTCTCATCTGAAGGTTTTTTCCCATGATCACGGCCATGGAACTTGAGAGGGTCATGATACCGAGACCACCAACTTGTGTAAGAATCAACATCACCATTTGGCCAAAAATACTGAATTCATCCGGCAAAGAGATTGAAGAAAGCCCGGTCACACAAGTGGCAGAGGTGGCCATAAAGAGGGCATCGATAAAAGCAATGCTTTTACCCGGGGCCGCTGAAACTGGGAGAATCAGAATGAGAGCACCAAGAAAAATCCAACCTCCGAAAGACAATAGGACTACCTCGGCTGGTGCCAGCTTTAAACGGAAGAGAAAACTACTAGCTCCGGTAAAGTTGGCCTTCGTGGCCGTTTCCTCTTTTTCATAGAAAGAAATAACGGTTGAAAACAAGTGCACGGCGGATAACCAATAAATAAATTCAATGTCTCCCCAGGTAATCATCAGGGGAACGAAAATAATCAGAGAAAAAACATAACGACGGAAGAAATCTTCAAAACCATCACTCTTTAAAAAGTTTGAAGCAAGGGTTATAAAGAGAACTAACGGAACGACCCAAATAGCGTGGGTAAGAATAAGCTCCATCGGAATCTTGGCAAGGAAATGCGGAAACCGGTTGGCCTTTTGTAAGGTATAAACGAGTACAAAGAATCCATTGACGAAAATTTCGAGCAACAATGGTATTCTTCCCATAAAATAATTCATAACGCTAATTTTACGTCCTTTTTATAAACAATCCTAGGATTTGTTCATGCGACAAAAACGCCTCGTCCCTTTCGAAATTACTGGCATGGATAGCCTTGGACAGGGAGTCAGTAAACTCGGTGATAAGGTTACATTTATTGCTAAAACGACAGTCGGTGACAAGGGGGTCGCTGAAATTCTTGCCGAAAGAAAAGGCGTCGCCTTTGCTAAGGTTCATGAACTTTCAACACCGTCTCCCCGCAGAATTCCCCCGGCATGTATTCATTTTGGTACTTGTCCCTCTTGCCACTACCAACATGTGAGTTATGAGGACGAACTAGGATTTAAAAAAGAGAGTTTTCAAAAGCTTTTCAGAAAACTTGCCCTTCCTGAGGTTCAAGTCATTGGTGCAACACGAAGATTTGAATATAGAAACCGAATTCAGCTGCATTATAGTCTCAAATCTAAGCTAATTGGAATGAAGGATCAGGCAAACCGGGTTACGGCCATACCAGAGTGCCTCATCGGACTTCCTGAAGTTAAGTCAGAAATTCAACGCCTTTATCATCAAGATCAATGGTTAAAAGAGGTTCCCAAGGGACAACCGGAAGGTCATGTTGAAATTTATTGGGTTCAAAATCAGATTAAAACATCCTGGAACCGTCCCTATGCAGATGGCGGCTTCACTCAAGTGTTTGAAGAAATGAACCAAAAGCTTAAAACCATTCTGCATGAAGAATGGACCTTAAATAAGTCGACTCATTTACTCGACTTGTTTGCTGGTAATGGAAATCTCAGCAACGGTCTGAATTATTCTAAACGCTTATGTGTGGATCTCTACTCTCAAATTCCTGGAACGGACTTTGTTAACCAGAACATTTATGATGACTCGGCCCTGAAAAGGATTCAATCTGAGCTAAAAAAACGTGAACTCAGTATTGAGAACCTCCTGCTGGACCCTCCTCGCTCTGGTTTGAAGAACCTAAAAGAATGGATTGAAGTACTAAAACCTAAAACGATCGCTTATGTCAGCTGTGATCCTCATACTCTTGCCCGAGACGTGATGGGCCTGGAAGACTATTCCGTTTGTAAGGCCTTTTTGATCGATTTTTTTCCCTCAACCTTTCATTTCGAAAGTTTCTTAATTCTCGAGAGAAAAAGCTGATTTTCTTTTTACAAAAATGACCTCCTTACTTAGAATTAAATAAAGCATTTCTTTGTTAGGAGGGGCCATGTTTAAAGCCAATAGTTTAAAATCTTCGGGGATCGTATTCCTGTGCCTATTTGCGCTGGCTTCATGTGCTTCAAAACAAACTCAGCTTCAACAAAAACAAGCAGAAATTTATTACGGTGCTGGAACACAGAGTTTAATGGAGCGTCAGTATACTGAGGCCCTGAAAAATTTAGTCAAGGCCAATGAACTAAATCCAAATAACACTGAGATCCTGAACAATCTTGGTATGGCCTATTACTTTAAGGGCGAAAAAGATCTGGCCGTGCGTACATTGAACGCCGCACTTGAGGCCGATGATCGCAACTCAGATGCACGCGTGAATCTTGCTTCAATCTTCTACAAAGATGGAGAAGTTCAAAAAGCTGAAACCATCTACAAACAAGTTCTAAAAGATCTGACTTACGATAAGCAAGCTCGCACCTATTACAATCTTGGTATCATCGAACTTCAGAGCCGCAGAAACACTGTGAGCGCTGAGAACTACTTCAAAAAATCAATTAAGGAAGATGATAACTACTGTCCGGCCTATTATCAGCTTGGACTGGTTCAATATCAGCGTCGTCAGTTCAACTCTGCTCTGACAAACTTTAAAGAAGCTTCAATGGGAACTTGCTTTGATATGCCTGCTCCACACTTCTACCAGGCCCTGACTTTGATTGAACTACGTCGTTACGACGAGGCCCGTATCAAGCTTGATGAAATTGATACTCGCTTTGCTAAGACAACTTACGCAGTTAAGGCACGTACAAAAGCTCTTGAATTAAACGAAATTGAATTAAGAAATAAATCTACAGAATCTCATGCATCACGGAAGGTGCTTGAATCTCCAGATTTCTAATACACCAAGGATGGGGTAAATGGAAAAACAAGAAACGAACCAGGGAGAAGGGACGAATGCTGGTATGGGACTTCTCGGTGAGTACCTGAAGCAAAAGCGTCTCGACAAAAACTTCACGCTTGAGAAGCTTTCTCAGAAGACAAAGATCAGCGTGAACATTCTGAAAAGCCTCGAGGCCAATGACTATGATCATTTGCCTAGTGCCGCTTATATTAAGGGCTTCGTACAAAGTTACGTTAAAGTTCTGGGCATTCCACAGGATGAGGCCATCACTAAGATGGAATATACTTATCTGAATGTTTTAGGAAAACCATTTCCCTTCCTGAATCATACTAAGGGCATGGCCACACCTACTCCTGGTCAACCGGCCGGAGTTCAAAGAACTCCTACAGAAGAAACACCTACTCCGCATGAAGTAATTGAAAGCGGCGACTCAATCATTGATAGTACGAAATCAATTCTGCCTATAGTGATCTTCGGTGCTGTGATTTTACTTTTTGTTGGCGGTTACAAGCTTATTTCTACAGTGGTAGAGAGCGAAGTGAATGGTCAGCAGGAAAAAGATCTTGGTCCGAAAATCGAGTCAAGTTCGGCCCTGGTAAAACAACCTGAAAAAGCACCAGAACCTCCAAAGACTGAAGCAACGGCCACAACTGCAGCTTCGACTGAGGCGACTCCTCCGGCAGCTGAAGTTAAGAAAGAAGAAGTAAAACCAGAGCCTGATTTCCCAAGAAACTTCCCGACTATTGAATTTAAGAAAGTACGTGGGAAATTATTCTCTGTGAAAACGGATGCCCCGGAAAATGAAGACACTGCAATTCTTCCTCAGCAAATCAAGGACTCGATGAATTCTGATATTCAGAACATCTATATCCGCGCGACAGAAGGTAACACTTGGTTAAGCTATAAGATTGATGCCAATCCAATTGAAAGCGTGATCATTAATAAAGACAGTGATTTGTTCCTACAAGGTAATGAAATCAGAATTTTCTTAGGAAACGTGAAAGTAACTAAGATTTTCTACAATAACTACCTGATCGAAACTCCGACAAAATCTGGGGTCAAGAGTCTGATCTTCCCGGAAGAAAGCAATGCTAAATTCCAATTGCCACTCTTCCCGAAGGCAAAAGACGATATCCTCTACACTGCTGAGGATTACATCAAGAGAATGAAACTGGAAGAAGAAGAATTAGAGAAAAGAAAAGCCAACCAATAGTTAAGAATAAAAAAAGGCCAGAGTAATCTGGCCTTTTTTTATGACTGCCAATCTAGCTTACGATAAAACCACAGACCCAATCCCATCATCACAGTCATCGGCAAGAACACTGCCACCGGAATAGGAATTGTCTCTTTCTTTGCAAAACTTACGAGTGAGAAGTAGAGGCCATAATAAAGAATCAGGCACACTAGACCAATAAGTCCTGAGTTTTTGCCCTTACCCCTGTTACCCGTGACCCCCAAGGTGAAACCTAGAAAACAAAAAATAAAGCACACAAAGGCGCCGTTCTTTCGGTTCCAGAATTCATATTTAGCGTTAAAGAACTCTTTTTTGTTAAAACGATAGGCCTTTTCTGCTTCCTCCGGAGTCATCTTCAAGACTCCTTCAAGTTCCTTCGAAGAAAGCATGGTTTCCTTGATACTCAGACGGTCTTCAAATTGTTGCTGAGAAACCGGAAACACATATTTTTGGAACAAGATCTTTTCCTGGTCCGTGCCCTTGGCCTGGCCCACAATATTTCCATCGTGCAGAACGAGGGTCAATTTCTCAGTCAGAGAATCAGCATCTCTTTCGAAAATAAGCTCTCCTCTCTTAGCAAAAATAACCTTCGAGTTCTGGGGATTTTCCTGAATATGAAGGAAAACCTCATCTAGGTTTCGGCCATACTTAGTCGATTTACTCGCAAAGAGAGTCAAACTAGGAATTAAAGTAAAGAATTGGCCTTCTTTAATACCGGCAAGGAGTCCGCTTGAGGTCAAATAATTTAGCTTTTGTTTGAAGGCCTTATTTGATTTAGGAATAACGGTTTGGTTTAGCTGGTACACACTTGCAGTTAAAATCGCCGCAATTATCAGAAACGGCAGCATGATCTTAAACTTTGTTAACCCACCAGCGCGCATAGCAATATATTCTGAGTCACCCGAAATTCGATTTAAGCAATAAATAGTTGAGAAGAACACTGCAATGGGAAGTGAGAGCGGAACGAAGGTTAAAGCAATATTTCCCACTAGTTTGAGAGTAAACCACAGAGAAATGTCTCGAGTTACCAGAAGTTCCGTCATACGGAACAGCTCAAAGGTCAATAGAAAGCTAATAAAGAAGATGGTACTTACCACCAGGGGCAGAACAAATTGTGCGGCAAGGTATCGTTGTAATAAAAGCTTCATATTTTTATCCTAAGAACAAAATACTCCAGATTCACCTTTCCTTCAAGAAATGGCAGAATAGGGTGATCAATAAAGGAGCTTCCATGCTATTTAAACTCGACACTGTTGGGGATCAGTTCCTCGGCGCTGAATTAAAGATCCTCACTGCATTCCAAAAAACTGCTACGACAGCAGCAAAACCAACTAAAGGTGCTAAAGCAGCTAAGGCTGAATCATCAGTTTCTATCGACCACTGGTCAGATAAAGGTCTTAAAGAAGAATTCGCAAACTTAAAATCTGCTGCGAAATTCAAAGGTGCCAAAGACGAAACTCTTTCATTCACTGGTGCTACTGGCGAAACAGTTTGGGTTGTTGGTCTTGGCGATAAAACAAAATATGAAGCAGAAGATCTTCGTAAGTCAGTTGCTAAAATTTACAAGGCCGCTAAAGCTGGAAAATTTTCAACTGTTGCTTTCGACGTTCCTGGTTTCAACACTGTTAAAGATGAAGCTCTTACAACTTCTCTAATTGCTGAAGCGATTTATCTTTCTGACTACTCTTTCGATAAATATAAGTCGAAAAAGCCAGAAGCGACTGAAGTAACTGTGGTGTTTGCTCACGTTGAGAAAAAGAACTCAGCAAAAATCGAGAAAGCACTTGCTTCAACTCAAAACATCTGTGAATCAATCAACGTTATTAAAGACTACGTTAACGAAGCACCAAACGTTCTTCATTCTGAAGAGTATGCTCGTCGTGTAGAAGCTGACGTTAAGAAGAACCTTAAAGGTGTAAAAATCAAAGTTCTTAACAAGGCACAAATCCAAAAAGAAAAAATGGGCATGTTCCTTTCTGTGAACGCTGGTTCAGCTTACGAGCCTCGCCTTGTTCACCTTACTTATGAGCCACCTAAGTCAAATTCTAAGACAAAGCACATCGCTCTTGTTGGTAAAGGTATTACTTTCGATACAGGTGGATACTGTGTGAAGCCAGGTGCAAGCATGGCCGGCATGAAAAACGATATGGGTGGTTCAGCAACTGTTTACGGTGCTTTCCGTGCTGCAGTTCTTGAAAAAGCTCCAGTTAAAATCACTTGTATCCTTGCTATGACTGACAATGCGATCAATGAACTTGCAACTACTCCTGATGCAATCGTGACTGCTCGTAATGGAAAAACTTGCGAAATCCTGAACACAGATGCTGAAGGTCGTTTGATTCTTGGTGATGCTCTTGATTACGCTTGTGACCAAGGTCCTGATTACATCATCGACGCTGCAACTCTTACTGGAGCTGCTCTAGTGGCCCTTGGTAACCAGGTTTGTGCGATCCTTGGTAACGATCAGAAGTGGATCAATGAAATTCTTGGTTCTGCAAAAGCTCAAGACGAATATATGTGGCAACTTCCAATCATTAATGAGTGGAGACAAGACATTAAGTCTAAGATCGCTGATATCAAAAACATTGGTACTCCAATGAGAGCTGGTACTGCAATCGGCGCTGCTTTCCTTGAAGAGTTCATTAAAAACGACATTAAATGGGCCCACCTAGACGTTGCAGGTGTTGTTGATTCTCAATCACACCTTCCTTACTGTTCTGGCCACGGAGCTTCTGGTCTAATCGTTCGTACTCTTACTCACCTATTGGTTAATGCAAAATAATACCAAATTTAAGATTGTACTATTTGCGCCTGAGATTCCCGGTAATACCGGGAGTATCGGGCGCACTTGTGTTGCCCTTAATCTAGAGCTTATCTTGATTAAGCCTTATGGCTTCGAGATTGATGAGAAGGCCGTTCGTCGTGCCGGTCTGGATTATTGGAAACATGTAAAGCTACGTGAGTTTGAATCTTGGGAAGATTTTCTGATCCGTGAAAAACCAGAGCGCGAGAAACTTTTTTTCTTTGAGAACAACGGTGAGAAACTTCATTACGATGCTCCCTATGGCCAGGATTGTTACTTGATCTTCGGTGGAGAAACGAAGGGCATTCCTTACGCTGTTGAAGAAGAGTATAGATCTCAAATCTATCGCCTTCCGATGTATTCAAATGAGATTCGTTCGTTGAATCTATCAAATGTGGCCACCGCGGTTGCTTATGAGTGCCTACGTCACATGATCTAATTTTTTTCCCAGGACAATCTCGAATTTTTCTGTGATTCATACTGATCAAGAGAAAGCACTTTCCCCATGCGCATTTTAACCAGAATGGCATTCACTCTCTGACGAGCAAAGTTCGTGAGCTTTTTGTTCTTATAAGAAACATAATAGCGCTTAGGGCTTGGTAAAAGCATCGCCAGGAATGCAGCCTCTCTGGGATTAATGGCGGAAGGATGCTTTCTAAAGTAATGATAAGAAGCGGCCTTGATTCCATGAATCTTCGGTCCAAATTCAATCACATTTAAATACACTTCCAGAATCCGGGCCTTAGTAAGGACCTTCTCTACTTTCTGGGCAAGAATGATTTCATGGAGCTTCCGCCAGATGGTTCGATCTTCAGAAAGATAAACGTTTTTCACCATCTGCTGAGTAATGGTACTTGCCCCTCTAAATCTTTCACCATCCGCCATTTCACCTAGGGCCACTTTCATCTGTTCAATATCAATGCCTTGATGTTGGTAGAAGCTCCAATCTTCCGAAAAGATGATGGCCCACTTAGCATAGCTCGACATTTCTTTGAGGCTCGCCCAGTTCTTTGGTCGGCCCTGTTTGATTTCATATTCCGGGGTTTCTACATTTTGATTTTTAGCATGGGGATAAAGCGTTTTAAGCTTCTCTACATCATGTGAGAAGTACATATAAAGAGGACTAAGGAGCATCAGTACGATGACCACATATAGAATCTTCCAAAGTACTGGTTTGAAACTTGCCCTTATCATCTTTCCTCGTTATGAGTATGATTATACTTTATGAAAAATATTTGTGGTTACTTTCAACAAGGCATTTGTCGTTCATGTGATCTCATGGAAGTGGATTACCGTGATCAGCTTCAGATGAAAGAGAAACTGTTGTCAGAATCACTCAATGATTTTTCAGTCTCGCTTCTTCCTTCAGTCGCTTCTCAGGAATTCTCTTTTAGAAATAAAGCGAAGTTTGTCGTAACTGGCACCATGGAAAATCCTGTGATTGGACTATGGGGCGAGAAAAATCTGGATTCAGGCAGAGAACTTCTAAATTGCCCTCTCCACTTGGATGAGATTAATCAAGCTCTCCCGGCGATTAAGAAATTCATCACTGAAGCAAAGTTAGTACCTTATAACATTGAAGCGAAAAAAGGTGAGCTCAAAGGAATCATTCTTTTTTACTCTCCTTCCAGCAAAGAATCATATCTTCGCTTCATCATGCGCTCGAAAGAGGCCGTCACTCGTATTACCAAACACCATCATGCTCTATTAAATGATTTGCCTCACTTGAAGTCCCTTTCAGTGAATATTCAACCAGTACCTCACGCACTACTCGAAGGTGATGAGGAAGTTTTCATCACTCAAACTTCTTCAGTGAATCATCGCTTAGGCACGGTTGATATGAAACTCGGGCCACGTGCTTTTGTTCAGACCAATCAAGCAGTTGCGGAAAAACTTTATGCAACCGCCGCTGATTGGGTGAAGGAATCAGGCTCAAAAAAGTTCTTAGAACTCTTCTGTGGACAAGGAGCTTTCAGTTTCTTTGCCGCCAAAAATATCGAAGAGGGCCTTGGTATTGAAATCAATGCAGATGCTGTTCAACAGGCAAATCTCACTGCCGAAAAACAAAATCTTCCTCACCTCAAATTCAAAAGCGCGGATGCGGGAAAAGTCGCCAGTGAACTGATGAAGTTTAATCCGGAAGTAATGCTTGTTAATCCTCCTCGAAGAGGACTCGCGGATGCCACTGACTTGATCATCAATCAACGACCAAATCATCTTATCTATTCTAGCTGTAATTATGAAACGCTTGCGCAGGATCTTAAGAAGCTCTCCCCCCACTATTCTGTGAAGAGAGTTCAATTGTTTGATATGTTCCCGCAGACCAGACATTTTGAAACGCTGGTGCTGCTGGAACTTAAAGCTTAATTCGGTTTTGTATATTTGTTATTGATCTTAAGGGCCTTAAAGATCAATTCACGACGTGGCTGGGCCTCGCCACCTTTAAGAGAAACATCCGAGATATCTCCCCCGGAAACTGTCGTAAGAACTGAGTTTTTAAGATCAAGAATTTTGAAACTATCCTGACCACTCACTAAAAGCCAGTCTCTGCCTTCGTCATATAAAGAAGTACCCAAACCTACAGAGTGATAAACCTTCTTACAACCAAGTGCTGTGTCCATAAGAGTTGGAATGACATCATAGTGTGAAGTAGCATGATCAACTTCATCTGCTTTTCTCTCTGGAGTAAATACCAGCAGTGGCATCATTAAATTCGATGCTCCCGGATATCCACCTGTCATGACGATATAAGTGTCTTTAAGAAGACCTTCTTTTTGAAGCTCAAGCACCACTGTCTGGATGTGCTTATCTACTTCCCCAGGATGCTGAACAAAAGTCAGATTCAACGAGTAGGATTGAATCACCTCTGAAGAACGATTGTCGGCCCAGTCTTTGAACGCCTGAACAGTCTTTTCATCATGCTCAGCAGGAGTTGATGTAGCAGAAGCATCGTTACCAAGATCAACGATTTCATACTGACGACGATCAAACTCAGTCATGATCGCAGGATTAATGTCCTTAGCAGTTGTCTGATAACTTGAAGGGATCGAATAATAGAGTGAGAAAATCCCACCGTTCGCATCAGTACTAACACCATAGTGAGCATTGAAGCTCACACCATGTCTCTTCATATGGAAAACATTTGGCATAAGTTCAGAGTTTAATTGATCCTGAGACCACTCTTTAATCACAATCATCACGATGTTTGGATTGCTCTTGCCCGTACAATTAAGTTTTGATGAAGGATAATGAAGAGTACGAGTATCTACGACCTTAGTTTCTGTTTCTCTCTTAGGATTAAAATCCAGAGGGAAAAGTGAAGATAAACGCGGATCAATACTTCCGTAGTGATAGATCGCTTTACCGATAACTAAGCAAAGCACGATTAAAACTAAGTACCAATTTTTCACCGGGTTACTGAAACGAGTTTGCATATAACGCCAAACTTTTTCACCACGGATCCAGATAACAACCGCAAGAACAATAAGCCCGATAACTCCCAACATTGTTCCATTTGGGCCAACAAGATTTTGAATACCTTCTGACATCACAAGTTTAGATAAGAAGCTGTAGATGTGAAGTTGGTAAGAAGAGAATGCAATTGCATCTAGTAAGATGAATGAATTCAACACCAGAATAAGAATGAGCGACCAGAATCGTGACACGTAATATGTCGGCATCAAGAGAACGATTGGACAGTACAAAAGAAAGTACACCAATGCGTTCGCTATACCATAATGGCCAATTAACGTTGTGACGTAATACACCCAATCTGTTGCTGTCTGTGGGAGAACAAAACTTTTAAGATAAAGGAGTGCGATCAGTGTTGATAATGGCCAAGAAATGCCAAAAAAAATCTTACGTCCCCAAGATAGTCCGAAACTTCTGCGATTCATGTATGCCTCTTTAATTCCTTTCTATTCTAATGGAAACACACCGCATTAAGCAGCCGGATTCTCAGGGTAATTCTTTCCTTTTGAAAAATATGTTTGATATATCAAACTTTCGTATTACGATTTATACAGAGCGAGGTGGGTATGATCGTCCGACATTCTTTAAAACTCCTGGAACAACTCTCAGAAATCGAAGACGTTATTCAACAGATTGAGCATCTGATGGATGAAAAAGGCGTTGAATGTAATCGGGAATTAGTGCTTTTGAAGATCTTGAAAGGTCGAGAAGCACAGTTTGCTTCCCGACCTGGTAAGAAAAAAGATTAGAAAAGGAAATCTACGCCAAGGCCGAAGAAGTTTTCACGACGCTTCTTCTCTTCGTTTTTAACTCCGCCATCTGGTTGAATATCGTAATCAGAGTTACGAGACATGCCGTAGTTGAACTTTGCAATGAATGTCTCAGTGACGAGGTACTTAGCAGTGAAACGGAAATCCATGTCAACGTGCTCATCGTTCTTGATATCACCATCAACCTCACCCACTCGAGTTGCCTGAGCAGATAGAAGTACCATGAACTCGTTCACTGGGCGGTATTGGTAAGTAGCACGAAGGTAGATATCTTGTGATGAATCTTGATCTACTGTTGTGTTACCAGCTGCTGATCTTTGCTTGTAATCACCGTCTTGGAAGTAAATAAAACCAGCGGCCAATTGCCATTCGTTTGCTTCATTCCACTTGCGACCCATGCGAGCATTCAACTCTAGAGAGTTTCTACCTTCCGCATAGTTACCATCTTTCGGTCCTGGACCAAAAGAACCTCGCTTAGCTTGTTCAATGTGAAATTTTCCAACTAGACCAAAGTCTAAATTGTAACGAGATGAAGTTTGATTAAGAGCACGGTAGTTTAAACCAAGAGTTGGGTTAGCTAGACCGTTGCTGTAGTAAGAGTTTTGACCATTCGTCTTATCTTCAGTCTGGTTGTTGATGATGTAATCAAGACCAGCGAATGCATTGAACTGATCAGTGAATGCATAAGTATAAGTTGCTGCGAAAAGATTTCCGCGAGTTTCAGCATTGTTATTATCTTTATCAGCAGACTTATAATAGCGCTGTGAAAAATCGAAAGTTACGTTTTGTTGGTGTGCTTTAAAGAAATAGTTAACATCACCAAATTTAAGTTCTTGTGCGCTTGCTGCAGAAACAGCAAGTAGACCCGCTACCGCGATCATACTTTTCATCGATCAGCTCCTTGTGTTTAAAAAATTGTACTATTTTAGTTAAAAAATAACTAATGGATTTTCCTAACAGGGATTGGCAGGGTTTTTAGCTAGATTGGAGTCGGAATGGGACTGAATCCTTAAGATTAGATGGGCAGAAACGAAAAAGGGCCCGGAAATCCGGGCCCTCGTATCTTTATCAGTTAAGAAAAGATTAGAAACGGTAAGTCATAGCTACACGAGACATAAGGTTGTCTGTGCGAAGTGTACCGTTACCACCAGCAGTGTTTTCACCTGCAACAGCAGTAGCAGCATCAGCTGTACCGATTACACCGTCAACTGAAAGTTCGCCGAACTTAAGAGTTGCACCAGCGTTGATCGCTGTAGAGTTACGAACAGTTGATTCTGTTCCGTTGATTTTGTTTGTACCCCAAACAACTTGAGATACTGAACCACGAAGTGTTAACCAAGAAGTTGCTTCTGTCTCAAGACCGATAACAACTGGAACACGTTGAGTTTTGTACTCTTCACAAGCAGTGATACCACCGTTTGAACAAAGTAGACCGAATAGAGTTGCTGATGTACCAGCACCTTTACCGTGATCATTTTCAATATCACGCATGAAGAATGATCCTTTTAAGAAAAGGCTTGTTTTGTCGTTAAGACGCTCAACACGGCCAATACCGATTTCACCTTGCTTAGATGAGATATCTTTCTTCTGGTCAATTGTACCAAGAGTACCTGTAGCGTTGATGTCTGAGCTCATATCGAATGAACGGTAGTCTACGAAAAGTGTATTACCGTTGATAGCGTGGATAGCACCAACTTGGTAACCAAGGTCACCTTCGAACTTCGCTGTACCATCAAGATTAACAGCACCAGCGCTTGGAGTTACAGAAGTTTCACCTTTAGCGTTATTGATAAGGTTGATGTTAGCGTAAACTTGAGTGTCACCCATGATTACACCAAGACGAGTTCTCATTGCTTCAGATGAAACTGGAGAATCTTCTTGAGCAGTTTTAGCGTACTCAAGGTTCGCACCCCATTTAAGACCCATGTCACCACCAACGAAAACAGCAATATTGTTCTCTTCAAGGCCTGTACCTTGGTAAGAAACGTCTGTTGGGTTAGTTGGATCAGTAAAGTCACCAGTTGCGCTGATTAGACCAGCACCAGTGCGAAGAGCGTTACCTGTATTAGAAGCACCACCGAATTGAACACCATAAACCATGTTACCCATAGCTTTGAAAGCGCCACCTTCGCCGCGTGCAGTTTCATTTGAATCTTGGTTAACGTTTCCACCGAACTCATAAGTAACAAGGTCTTTGTGGTTGTTAACTTGAGCAGAGTTAAGCCAGATGTTACGGTTGTCGTTGATGTACGCTGAGCCGTAAGAATCTTCGCCTAGAGCCTGAAGACGAGCCTTCGTAGCGAAAGCTGGTGTTGCTAGAACAGCAAGTCCAAGTGCAACTGTTAGCTGTTTTTTCATGAAATCTCCTTTTTGAAAATGACGTACTGTCATCCTAATTCATGTAGTAGCTAAAACTAAAAATCCATTTAATAGTTAAAGTCTCACCAACCAATATTCCTTTGGCAATAAAATTTTTATTCGCAGTAGAACCACAACAGGTCCTATGAGTATCAGTTTTTTGACGATCGATGCCCCTATCATAGGAGAAAGAACAAAAAAAAAGCCACCCTAAGGTGGCCTTCACAAGCAAAAATCTTGTTAAGAAATTTTAAAAAAGGATATCAAACTTAAGAAAGTTGATCTTAATTTCGTTACCTGATTTGAAATATTCATCACGAATATCCCCGCCGTAACGCTTAAGAGTTAGTGCAAAAGTTGGAGCATATGAAATGTTCGCAACTGAGTATTGGCCAAGATCAAAACGCTTACCAAACTCAAGATCAGTGAAGATATTGAAGCCTGATTCATCATCAAGACCTTTCGCCTCTACTGTCATTCTTTCAAGACCGATCAAAGCACCAAAGAAGAAAGACTCTTTAATGTTGTCAGCTTGGAAGTTATAAAGAAGTCCACCAGCAGCACCCCATGCAGTGTTAACTGAGTCTACACCCCAATCAACGTCCTGACGGTTGATGTATGCCTTCGCTTTCCACATAAGACCAACGTATTGTTCCCAGTTTTGAGCGTAGTTAAGATTTAAACGGAAAGTTGTCTCATCACGATCTGTGCCTTTACCGCTATCAGATTTGATAAGAAGTCCACCAGTGTACGAAAGATCAAAAGCATCGATAGAAACGATACGGCTTTGAGCTGAAGCGATAACTGATGATACAAGTAGAACCAACGCGAGCAAGAATTTCATGTTATCTCCTTATAATAGAACTCTTGAGAGAAATTTTTCCTGAGTGTGATTTGCAGACATAGGTGACGCTTGGCCAAGCAGACGAAGTGTCGGGAAATCAAAGCCCATTTGTTCGATAGCAGCATCCTTAACATCCGAAATAAACATTTCTTCGTCAAAACGGATGTACTCTTTGCTGATGTGTTTTTCGATATCAGGGAACACACGATCAAGCACTCGCTTCATAAGTTTAATCTTACCGGCAAGGTCTTCAGATTGCGGTTCTTCCTCATGAATCAGGAACAACACGTGGCAAAGCTGCTCTTTATTTTGATAATTGTATGAATCGAATTCCACCAAGAAGTGACCCCATTCGTGAGTCATACTTTGTGGAATGAATAATGTTTTCTCTTCTGGATAAACTTCTTTATTTAGTTTCCAGGTCACAGAAATGGCCGCCTGAACTTTAACCGATGAACAAACATCGATGAGCTCGGCAGTTAGTTGTTCTTTGTTGTGGAGAAGATTCAAAAACTTTTTTGGAGACATTGAGACATATAGAAATTCAGTCGTCAGAGTCGAAAAATCTTTGAACGATAGGTGCCATTCTTTTTTATCTACAAGCTCATCTGGGGCCATTTTCTCAATGGCCTCAAACATTCTGATCTCAGAATGATCTTTTAAAGTCTGATCCAGGTTTTCCCAGTCTTCAGCTGAAAAAAGGCTCGCTAGCTCAAGCTTGTAACCTTTATTGATGAAGAACTCCTCGCCTGCTTGCAGATCCATTGATTTCGCCCTTCCGCCGAAATCATGAAACTTTCCGTCCTTGTAAAAAGTCGCATCTTTTTGCTGAGGAAGAATCTTTGCATCATGAAATTTACGGTAGATCGATTCAACTGCCGAGGCAGATCGAAGATGAGAAACGCCAAATTCATAGTTCTCAACCAGATTCTGGCGATTGATCGGTCTTGAAGTAATGAGACGAACAGATTCATCCGGAAAGGACTTTCTGATCTCAATCAACTTCAAAACGGCGCCTAAATCCTGGCCAATAATGATGTGACGGTAATGTTTAGAGGAAACTTTATCAGAAGTTCCACTCTTGGAATCTTTAAAACGCTTTAGTAGACCAAAACTCATGGGCAAATCTTATAAAAAAAAAACCACTCTTACGAGTGGCTTTTCTTTAAAAAAGATTTTTAAGTGTTTTATTAACGAATGGCCAGACGATCACCAGGAAGAATTGAACGTCTCTTGATGATATGACGGTTAGTTCGAATGATTGTACTCATCGGAACACCTGTTCTTTGGGCCACGCGCCACAATGTATCGCCTTTTTTCACTGTATAGAACACAGAAGGGTTCTTAATCAGCTTACCTTTCTTCCCATAAGAAGAGATCAGACGATCGTAACTACGACGACGAGAGTTTCTTTTAGTAGATTTCTCATAAATGTCAGCATACATGCTGGCGTGAAGAGAATGATCTTCGCGAAATGGAAGATAAACAACAGTTTTTGGTCCAAGCTTCTTGTCTGAGATATCAGGGTTGATCTCGGCCAGAACATCTACCGGAACTTTGAACTTACGAGAAATGTGCTGAAGTGAAGACTGACCATTTGTCACATAAGTTTTAAAGCTATCAGCAACTACTGAATCTTTATCTTTATACTCATCCCATGCGTCTTTCGCGCCTACTGGAACACGAAGTGGATACGTTTCTACATAAGGAGGGATTTGCCATCTCGTTACTTCAGGGTTGTAACGTTTAACTTCTTCGAAATCTAGCTCAAGAACTTCCGCCACTTCGTAAAGATCGGCGTTACCTTTTACCATGATTTCTTCGTAATCAAGGGCCTTCTCAAATTCGATATCAGTAAAACCAAATACGTCTAAGTTTTTACCAATGATCGCAAGGGCCATGATTTTAGGAACATAGTTCTTTGTTTCCGGACGAAGGTAACGACCCTTCGACATTTGCCAGAAATCTTTCGTGCGGTACATGCGAATCGCGCGTGCGACTTTCCCTTCTCCAGCGTTGTAACCAGCGGCCGCTAGTTCCCAAGAACCGAATAGACCGTGAAGCATCTTTAGATAGTTTGCAGCTGCGATCGTGGCCTTAAGTGGGTCACGTCTCTCATCTACATACCAGTCAATGTTAAGACCGAATTTTTTCCCAGTGGCTGGCATGAACTGCCAAGGACCAACCGCTTTCGCCCAAGAGCGAGCGTGGTTTTGGAAACCAGATTCTGCCATTGCTAGATAAATAAGATCGCGTGGAAGACCATTGTCCGCCATGATTTTTGAAAGAACTGGGGCATAACGACCAGCACGTTGAGTGTAGTTCACGAAATGCTTACGACCGCGGCCAGTGAAGAACTTCACCCACATAGCAGTCTGTTTATTCCAAGTAACAGGAATATCAAATTTTGTATTAGTAAGACCTAGCTCACGAGCTGCCTCAGGAGAGATCTCATAAGTTTGAAGTGGAGCTGTAAATGTAAGCTCATGGGCAGATCCATGGATACAGCCAGAACAATTAGGAAGATCTTTTTCAATTAGTTGTTCTTGAACACGATAATACTCGGCCTGTTCAGCAACGGAAGGATTATAGGATTTTTTACGGGATGCTTTTTTGGTGGTCGTTGTCGAACATGCCGTAAGAAGCAAAACTGCAAGCGGCATCATGGCCATCATTTTCATCATCTTTAATCCTTAATCTTCCGGGAGTAAGTAGGATTTCCCCGTCTATTAAACAGAATAATCCATTTGAACTTTCACCCCAAGAAGGCAAAAAAATTTTGTCCCGATGAGCTATAAACAAAGTCAATTCAGTGACTTGAGTACAACTTCCTGTAGGACCAAAAACACGCTTTACTTAAACACAAATCTTTGCTTTTTGAAATCTTAACTAAAAGAGTCAAATACCTAGAAAGAGGAACTTCTGTTCTCAAAAGGTGCTAAAATAAATGTTATGTTAAAACTCCTTATCATCTTGCCATGCCTCATCCTCATGTTTCAACCCTTAAACGCTAAAGTTGAAGCGCCTAATTACAATTTTAGTCTCGATACATTGAATGATTTCATGCCGGGTAAGACAGAAGCAGATCTTGAAAAGAAATATGGAAAGCCGGAAGTGATGAGTAATGAAGGGGGAATGAAGACTTTAAAATTTCAAGTTGCCCACATCCGCTATAAGTTCCCGGTCATCGTCCAGGTTCGCGAAGGACAGGTTCAGGACTTTTTCGCCCGTCTCCCCTCTTATTTTCTTCATGATGTGTTTTTTCAGTCGCTGATTAATCGCATGGGTAAACAAACAACTTATAAGAAAACTGGTGAAGAGGCCTACTACACTTGGGACGCCAAACCTCTAAAGCATATTTATAGTGCTGCTTGTACCATCACATGCTTTCCCATTTTCTATGCTGTTCATCCGGCCGACATGACTTCGAACCTGCTGAACAAAATGAGAAAAGCGAATTCGAAATAATCTTAGCGCTGAGTCAAAGGGTTCTTCACGTTGGCCTTCTTAGCAAGCATCAGGATGAAGTACGAAAGTACAATCATCGCTAAACACAAGAACTGACCCATTGTGAAGTATCCAAGATAGTAACCGAGCTGCGCATCCGGCTCTCTAAAAAATTCCACGATAAAGCGGAACACACCATAGCCCAACAAGAACACCGCACTCACGACGCCGTAGAAACGTTCACGCTTGTGGATGTAGAAAAGAATCGCGAAAAGAAAAATCCCTTCCAGAAGTCCTTCATAAAGCTGTGAAGGATGACGAGGAAAAGGACCACCGCCAGGAAAAACAATTCCGGCCCATGAATCAGTCACACGTCCATAAAGCTCACCATTGATGAAGTTACCAAGACGACCAAAAAGAAGTCCGGGTGAACCGGCAACGGCCAGACAATCCGCAATCTGAAAGAAATGTACGTTGTGTTTTTTAGCGAACATTAGAGTCGCTATACACATTCCGAAAACGGCACCGTGGAATGAAAGTCCACCTTTCCAAACCGAAAAGATGTCCATCAGGTTAACTGAATAGTATTCCCAGTTATAAATGAAAACATAGAAAAGTCGCGCACCAAGAAACATACCGATGATGAGCATCGTTACGTATTTATCAATCGCCTCTTTATCCAAGGGCCAGAACTTTTTATTGGCAAGATACTTCAATAGGAAGCTACCAACCACAAAGCCCAAAACATACATGGCGCCGTACCAGCGTACTTGTAAAGGTCCAACTGCGAAAATAACAGGGTCAATCCATTCTTGGTTCATGGAAATTAGCTTATAAAACTAAATGGGTGAAGACAACTAGAGATTAAGCAGGTTTTCCGTCACTGCATAAGAACCTGTCACCTGAGAGCTGATCTCATAGATGACTTTCTTCATGGAGTGAGAAATGCCATTAAAACTCAGAAGACATGTTGAAACACTTAAAAAAGAAATAATGTCTTCGCGAGACATTGAAGTCGGATGACTTACCTCTTTATCTTTTCTTAGGAGTTTAAGCTTTGAGCCCAAGCGGATCTCACCGCCGTTAGTAAAGATCATTTTCTTTTCAGCATCAATTAGCACAGCTTCACCAAATGATTGGGCCTGCTTCATGACAATGACCGTATCATCTTTAACTGTTCCCCAATAGCAAAGCACACCTTGTGCTGCCAGTGCCTGAGCAAGATAGCGAACAAGAATAACTCGTAAACCTACCATCTGATCAGTGTGAGAAATTTCAGGACTAATAGCAAGATCCCAAAAAGTCTTACTATTAGGCACACCCATGACACCTACTTTTCTATAGGTGTAAACGGGAACACCCATTTGAAGAGAAAGAGATTCAGGGCCGTATTTATCTAATAGATCGGAACCATTGATTTGCATTTGAAGACGAGCACTGGCCTCTTGAATAGTTAGCATGCGTGTATGAGCACGTTGAAGTTGAATCTTCTTGGATTCTTTTTCATTCAATTGTCCAAAACCCATCTCAGTTAAAAGATGCGTGAACTTAGTATTCAGTTCTGAGGTTTTAAGGCGAATAAACACCGGATAGTCATGTGACTTACGAAATTGAAAATAAACCCATGTAATGTTTTCCATACAAACCTCTTATCCATCTATTCGGTATTAAGAGATGATTAATGAGAAACTTTAGTTGGAGTCATCTGATCGGGTATTCTTGTCTCCATCTAACTCATTTACGAGATTCAAGACCTCTTGATCAGAGAGCATTTCGGGACCATGCCAGCGAACATGAGATTCAGTCTGATTCAAAATCTCATTCAAATCGGTCAGCTTGGCAATGCTCTTCTCCATGATGGATATCATTTCATCATCAGGAGGAAGTCTCTTACTTAAAATGAAAGTGGCAATCTTCAAGGTTTGAATGGGTGTATTGGTGCGATCACGAATATTTAAAAATATTTTGGCCACTTTTTCGTAGGCCTCTGCTTCTGCATGCTTGATACTAAGTTCACGGATGATCTTCTCATCACGATAACGAAAAAATAAAAGAAACAAAGACACAATTCCAAAGAGCATGGTGGAAGTAGGTTCAAAACCAAGAATCACCATTTGTAAATTTGGTATATCAAAATGAGTCCACATCACAATGGCCTCAATCCCAAAGATAATCATCAACAAGAGATTCACCCAGAAAGGACCCGGGACGAGGAAAGCAAGGGCAAAGAAATGAAGCTTAATAGCAGTGAAAGGACTAAACGCTAATGAGTGTGTAATGTAAATGACGTGCTGGTGCCAGGTTAAAAAATAGTAAGGTCCGTATATGAGAATAAACAGTGCCAATGCCAAATTGATCGTCCATTTTTTTCTGGCGAGAAAAGCAATGACAAGTCCCAAAACCGAAATCGCAACATGCACCCATTGAAACTTCAGATGTAAGTCATCATGATATTTTTCGGGAGAAGCATAGATCACAAGAAGAGTCGTCGTCATAACGAGGAAAGCAAGCGTCACTATAACATTCCAGGAGGCATGTTTTCGAACACTCAAACCTAGCTGCCCAAAGTTCGTTTTCATCCCCCAAGGCTAATAGAAGAAAAATCCCCTGTAATTTGAGACGCATTAGTCGTTTTCACGAAGTGTCTAAACTTTAGACACATGCTTTTTTTTAGACGGGAAAAGCAATTTTTAAGCATTTGTTAAGGGCACATCAGTGGCATGGGAATTGCTTATAGAAAACCAAATGACTATACAACAAACCTTGCTCTTGAATCAAAAGTTAAAGACCACGGCCGACAAGGACCTCTTCTCGTATTACGCCCGTCCTTTGACTTCAAAACTCCTTGAGACAATGGAACTCGCCAAGCACTTTTATCATGGTGAGGGTGACTATCTATTCTATGAAAAAGATCAAAAAATTCACCGTGTATTAGATCTAACTGGTGGCTATGGAGCAAATATCCTGGGCCACAGAAACCCTCATATTCTGGCGAAAGTTCAAGAGTGGCATGACAAAGGTTCACCTTCTCTTACACAGGGAAGTATCCGACAGGAAGCAGGCAAACTCGCGAAAAGAATTTCAGACACTCTTCATCAGGAGACCGGTGAAGGTCCTTGGATCACAACTTTTTCAAACTCAGGAACTGAGGCGGTTGAAGCAGCTCTAAAACACTGTTTGATCTACTTTGGTCATAAACTAATTGAAGTAGAGCAAGAGATTGAAAAAGAAATGAATGTTGCCCTCATTAAAATCAAGCGTTCACATGAGAACATTCAGGCAAAGTTTGTCCGTAATCTTCGTGTTGAGTTAACTGAAAAGATCTCTGATCTAAAGATGAATGAAGAAAGAAAGTCCTACTTCATTCACCAAATCAACAATGCTCTTGATATTGATGAACTCGTTTCATTGATTAGAGACATTAATAAAAAACAACTTTCTCAAAGACCTGGTTTCCTTGCTCTTGAAAAAGGCTATCACGGGAAGACCATGGGTTCTCTTGGCCTTACATTCAATGAGGGTTTCAGAGCTCCATTCTATTTAGGCGGAGATGACAACAAAACCACTAAATTTATTTCTCAATACATTGATCAATTAAGCTTCGAGAAAATTATTGAAGATTCAAAGCAGGATTTGATCTTCATCTCTGAAACTCCAAATGGAGTCGGCTGGGCCAAGCACTCATTCTCACTTCTTGCCGGTGCATTTGTTGAACCGATTCAAGGTGAGGCAGGAGTTCTGCCGGTTAATACTCCATTTTTAGCACTTCTAAAAAAATTCTCACTTCAAGAAGATTTCCTTCTTGTGTTTGATGAAATTCAGGCGGGGATGTACCGTACTGGAAAAATGGCCTCAGGAACTCATACTGATATTACGCCTGATATCTATACTTTCTCTAAGTCTCTTGGTGGTGGTATTGCAAAAATCGCTGCGACATCAATTAACAACAGAAAATATGTAGAGGACTTCGGATTCCTTCATACTTCTACTTTCAGTGATGATTATTTCTCATCAAGCGTGGCCCTAGAGGTTCTAAATGTACTTCAAGGCGAAAATTCACCTCTTACTGAAGGGCTTAAGACGGCTGATTTCATGGTCGCTCGTCTTGAATGGCTGCGTTCAAAATACCCGAACATTATTAAAGAAATTCGCGGTAAAGGCATGATGCTGGCGATTGAGTTCTATGACATCTTTAAAGAGATGGGCTTTGAATTTAAAACAATTTGCGACTCAAATATGCAGGGTTATATGATGGCCTCGGTTCTTCTGAACCATGAGAACATCCGTATGAGTCCTTCCCTATCAAATAATTTAACTTTGAGAATTGCTCCAAGTCTTTACTTCACGATTATCCAAGTAGAAGAACTTATCCAGGCCCTTGATAATATGGGCCGTGCTCTAAATGAGCGTAATGTTGCCTACTTCTTATCTTCGATTTATCCAGGCGAAGCAGTTACCAATGAAATGACTGATGCGCTTAAAACGGAAGTTACGGGCGAAAGACCAATCAGCGTTTTTCTTTGCCACCTAATTGATGAAGCTCACATTAAAAAAGTAACGAAATCACTTAAAGGTGTTCAAGGGGAAAGACTCCTCAGAAAACTTGCTCTTCCAAAAGATCTGGCTGAATTCGAAATTTATCACGCTCAAACTATTGTGGATAACAATGGTGTTGAGATGGATGTGGTGATGCTTGGGATTCCGGTGACATCAGAAGAACTAAAGAAAACATTTACTTCAAGAAACAAATATAAAGTCGTTCAAAAAGTTCAAAATGCAGTGGATTTCGCCAAAGAAATTGGAGCTTCAACTGTTGGCCTGGGTCAATTCACTTCAATTGTTTCGGGCAACGGCCTGTATCTTAACTCGCGTGGAATGAACCTTACGACCGGTAACGCTTATACAATCTCTCTAACTGTGCAATCTGCTATTCGTTCAGCAGAAGAGAAGAACATTGATCTTAAGAATTCAACCGTTGCCCTTATCGGCGCAGCCGGGAATATCATGTCAGTGGCAACTAGCCTCATGGCAGATCATGTTGGCAAGGTGATCATGCTTCACCACTCGCCTCTTGAATCAAGCTTAAAATACCAAGAAGCAACGAAACGCATTCTGGATGAAATCGCGGCATCAAAGGCCGATTCAAAAGTCGTGGAAATTGTTTCTAAACATTGGAAAGACAGAGACCTATTGAAGTTCTTAAATAACGAAGAAGTAAAAGAAGTATTCGTAGCTTCGGCCGATATCACTCAAATTAAAGAGGCCGACATGGTTCTGTGTGGAGCAAGCGCCTCGAATGGTTTCTTGAGCCTGGATCTTTTTAAACAAAACGCAGTAGTGGTTGATGTGGCCGTTCCTCCATCAATCAAACCTGAAATGATCGCAAAAATTGAATCGGAAAGACCTGATCTGACTTATCACCTTGGTGGCGTGGCCTCAATTCCACAAGACCAATCTCTAAATTTCATTGTGTTCCCTCTTGGCCACAATGAATGTTACGCCTGCATGGCCGAGACCTTCTCACTAGGTTTTAGCGGTAAGAAGAATTTCCTTAATATCGGTGATTTAAGTAAAGACATCGTCATGGAAGTTCAAGACATTTCTAAGAGTGTGGGATTCACATTAGGTAAAGTTAAAACAAAAAGCTCTCTATAAATCCTTACCGTAAAGCACGTACTGAGCGTAGGTTGTTTGAGATTTCTCTTCAAACGATCTGCGCGATGGTGAATTCGTGTGCTGAAAAGTCACTAGAACCTTTCGCATTAAAGCCCCCCAGAATTGAATGCGTTTCGAGGCCTGAATCTGAACTCCCTTGATCTCTTCACCATTTGGGCCAGGAATTTTACCCACGTGAGCAATCATAAAGCAGGACATATTCATTCGCAGCCGGGCCATGATCCAGGCCTTTTGAATGAGATTTGGTTTCTTCCCTTTATATTGAGACAGAATAGGCAGAGGATCGGCAAAGTTAATACTAAAACCAACCGGCTTCCCTCTTAACTCGACAATATAGGCATACCAAGGATGGATGATGTATTTAAAGTCATCATAGATGACTTTAAATTGTTCAAACGAAATGGTTTCGAACTCAGGCATGTTTTTATAGGCCTCAGTAAAAAGCTGATGAATGATTTTAAGTTCGTTTTCCCATTCATTCATCCTCACACAACGGATCGTCGTGCGAAGCCCCTTGTTCTTGGTCTTACTATGACTCCCAGTGGGTTTTACTGCAAGTTTCTTTCGCTTTAAAAAGTAATCAATAATTCCCTGAATCTTTTTAAGGCGATAAGTATCCCAGCGGCCAATTTCTTTGAACCCAGTCTTCTCAAATAGATCATGGTAATAATCCGGATAAACTGGCTCACCCCAAACTGGCTTTTCACCGCCAGGAACTCGTATGCGATATTTAACAAAAAAGTTCAAATCGATTGGAGTTTTAAGAACGGTGAGATTATTTTTCTTAGCTACTTGTTCAATTTCTTTTATCAGAATCTTTGCGGCTTCTTCATTATTTTCCCAATCAAGAAAACCCAAGTTCCCTTGGTTCGTTCCCTTCCGCCATGAAAGAATTCCTTTTGCAAGGACCTTATCACTCTTCACCATCACTGCTGTCCACGAAAAATCAGAAAGGAAAACTGAATCAGGTCCGAAGAAGCGAGAGTAATCAGCGTTGGTCTCAGGAAAGCTCACCTCAATATCGCGATGAATTTTGTTTCTAAAATTCACGAATTCCGTGAAAAATGTCTCGTCCCAGACGTCTACTGATTGAATGTTCAAGTTCTTCTCCTGAAATTCATCAAAATATTATTGAGAGGTCGAAGGCTGATTCCCGCTTCGTTTCTCTGCTCTTTTTCGAAGTTCACCATGTCCCAATCAAAATGTTGGATCAAGGTGGCAAGAATGATTTTCGCCTCCATACCTGCAAAGTAAGCACCTATACAGGCACGAGGTCCAAGCCCATAGGGATAGAAAGCGCCTTGAACGATTTTCTTTTTCTCAGTCGGAAGAAAACGCTCGGGCCAGAACTCATTAGGTCTTTCCCAAAGATCTTTCGCTCGATGACTTAAGTATGGGGCAAGAACCACATTGGCCTTTGGAGGAATTTTTAAGGCCCCTATTTGGTCCGGCACTTCTGCTTGTCGCATGAAAACCCATACCGGAGGCCAGAGTCGCATCACTTCATCAATGACGGCTCCATGCCAAGGCATGGCATTGAGTTCTTCGAAGTTTTTATTTTTAAAAAAAGTATCAGCTTCAACTTTGAGTAGATCTTTGTATGAAGGATTTTTTGCAAGCTCCATCAAAGTCCAGGTCATCGAATTCGTAATCGTTTCATGACCGGCCATCATGAAAGTCATAATTTCATCCCTGATCTCAAGGTCAGTCATTTGAGCAGTGCCCTCTTCCTGGGCATCGATTAGGAGCTGCAATAGATCATGTTTCTTCTGACCTTCCCTGCGCTCTTTAATGATCCCATAAACATGATGATCAAATTTCTCAATGATCTTTTTCATTCGTTGATGGTTTTTAGTCGGGACCCAAAAAGGAACAGGAATTGATGAACGGGTCTTGCTCGTCACAATTTGCATAAGATCAAGAATATCTTCCAGCCAATCATCCATTTCTGTGGTGATTTCTTGAGAGAAGAGGGTCTTCAGAACGATACGCCAGGTAAGTCGGTTCATCTCTCGGAAAGCATTAACTTCCGTTTGCTTTTCAATCTCCGGAACAAACTCCATAGAGGTCGAGAGAATTCGCGGGGCCAGTTCATAAACACTTTTGATATTCATGATAGGACGAATGAGACGATGCTGCTTACGCCAGGAATCACCATCATTTGTAATCAGCCCACGTCCCAGAAATGATCGAAGGGCCTTTGTAGTGCGACCTTTAGTGTAACCATTGTTATTTGTTTTCAGAACATGCAGAACGTCCTGAGGATCACTGATAATGAAAACGTCTTTCCCAAAGAAGTTCAAGTGAATGCGATGTCCATGTTTCTCATGCATCTTAATCACAAACCCTAAAGGATCTCGACGATATTCTTTTAAAGTCGCATAGGATTCAAAGTAGCTCATAAGACCTCAATTGTTCCCTTGGTCGCATCAATTCTTAAACGATCACCCGTTTTGATTTTTTGGGTCGCGTGTTTTACACCCACAATGGTTGGAACATTCAGTTCCCTACCAATGATGGCCGTGTGACTAAGGAGTGATCCCTTTTCAGAGATCAGTCCCTTACTTCGAGACATGATATAGACCCACGCCGGGTCAGTGTTCTTGGTAACAAGAATAAACTCTTTTAAATTAGATTGAAGAGCATCGTTTGGATTTTCCAGCACCAAAGCTTCGGCCTCAGTGATCCCAGGGGAAACACCTTGACCATTTAACGCTCCCATCTCGGTATTAGCTGAGAGCTTTGGAAGCGCTTCTGTTTCTACCCACGGGATGATCTCTGGATAGTTCTGTTTCTTTGTCTGCCAGCTTTTACGTTTACTGATTAAGGTCTGGGCCTCTTCAGTACTCATCGCTCCTGAGGCATAAGATAACCATTCCGCAGAACTAAGTGAGAAAAAATCCAAGAGACCAAATAATTTCCAGGACTCATTTTCATTCATCAAATCTTGGCCAACTTTCAAAACGAGTTGACGATATAAATGGTAATAGCGTCCTCGCCACAATCGTGTCGCTTCCCTCATTGCAATCGCTTCTTGCGTAAAGGTGACCACTTTTCTCTCTATCCAGGAAAGCTCAATATCGTAAATTTTATGATGTGTCGGTTTAATAATCGAAGGATTCTTTTTGGCCCATTGGAGGAGTTGATTCACAAGAATAGGATTGTTCTTCATGGGAAGACTTTCGAGTTTCAATTCCTCGAAAGAGCGATCACCATATTTGGCTAAAAATTCTTCTAAGGCCTGAACCTCTTCCCCGAATCCTTTATTTTTTAAATGGCGAAAGACATTCTCATAAGGATGAAATCCAATCTGCAGATCAGATTTTGCAAGGGCCTCAAGAAACTTTTCACTTAACTTAGAAACCACCTGATTAAAATGTTCCAAAGGTTTAACTGAGTCCACACCTTCAGTGGTCTTTAGAAGATCGATGACTTGATCTTCCGGGAGTCCTTTCTTCTTCAATACTTTTGTTAGAATCCCAAGTCCCATCATGACGAAGATATCATTTACAATCGTTAGACCAAAGCCCAGCGGCCGATTCATGAGGCCAGTAATATACTCGATAGTTTCTTTTGAACTTTTCAACTTTTTGATGTCGGCCTCAATCGAGGCATGATTTTTTTCAAAGTCCATCAAGAGTGGACCAAAGATCTTCTTTCGATGAAGAATCAGTTTCAGCAAGGTCTTAATGGTCACAATGGTCTCAAATTTGGAAAGCTCAGTATCATGGTGAGGAATATCAACACCACTCACTTTGCCACCAATCATCTGGTGCCAATTATGAATGTTTTTTTCTCCCCCAGGAAGTGCTCTTAAAACGGCATAATAGTGTTCGAGGTTGTAGTAAAGATGGTCATCTACCACACTGATTAAATTTCTATAGTGACGATTGAGAATCTCCAATCGTTTTCCATGGGCCCCTAAAATGACCGCTGATTCACGGAACACATTTTCGTAGGCCTTTTTTACAAAGCTCGCCGAGAAAGGACTCACCGTCCCGGGATATGATTCAGATAAATTCGTATCGACGAAAACCTTCAGTGGCTCAAATGATCGAGTAATGGGACGAATCTGAAAAAGATAAAGTTTTCCATCTTTGAAGCCCCATTCGATATCACTCGGAAGATCAATCGCTTTTTCCATTTTGAGCGAAATGCCGATGAGTTCTTGGATTTCCGATTCAGTTAAAACGGCCCTATCATTTTGCGCCAGATGCGAGACCAATTCTAAATTACGTGTGTATTGATAGTGATCAACGATAGCGTGCCCAGAAACTACACCTTCTCCCATTCCAAAAGCAGCATCGATGGCAATTACTGAGGTTGGCTCAACTGGAGAACGAGTAAAGAGGACCCCACTCTTCTCTACTTGAATCTGTTCTTGGGCCACAACCGCCATGAGAAGATCGACTTTCAGATCTTTCTTTTGAATATACTCTTTTACTCTATCTGAATGAACAGAGGCATAAATTTTAAAAAGTGAATCTTTCCACGTTCTCTCAGTTACATCCAGAATGGTTTCAAACAATCCGGCAAAGCTTGAATCAGCGTTATCTTCTGAGATCATAGAACTTCTTAAAGCAATCGTAGGATGCGCTTTGAAAAATTCCTGAAACTTCGTCTCCACTTCAAAAGGAAGTTTCTGATGTTGAAGGAAGTATTTAAAACTCTCAGTAGTAAGTACAAAGAACGATGCGACCGGCGCTCCCCAATGGACGAGCTTTTGAAGGTGGGCACCTTTGCCACCAACCAGCTCTACCGATGCTAATTCTTTTTGAGAGCTTATATAATTCATAGAAGTGCTGCGACTAAAAGAAATGCTACTACAGTGAGGATCTGCCCTTCCGCATAAGGTTTAAGTGGTTTTGGTAATTTCAAATTTACGAGAAACGAAATGGAAGGCAGCATGAAACCAAACTGAATCAAAGAATAAGAACCGATTAGCCACAGCGGTGAATCAAGTCTGGTAAAGATCGTGAGAACAGTTGCATTAAAGATCAGCTGGAGAATCAGTGCAATCAAAACTGCCGGACGTGGCCCGAAAATTTTAGAATAAGTGGTATATCCAGTTTCCTGCTCAGGAGCGCGAATTTTTCGAACCACTTCCCAGTTTGTAAAAATGAGACAAAGAGGCAGAATATAAAATGCCTTATCCAGATTCACAGATGGGTTCATCTGCATGCAGGCAATCATGAGATAGATAAAATTAAACAATACAATCGGGTGATGACTGATGAAAGCAAGCGGAAGACTTTTTCTCATACGTTCTTCAATAAAAAACCACTTTAGCATGAGGAATGTAAATCCAAGGGTAATGAAGGCCCAAATTAAGAGCTTCATCGAGGACATGCTTAGAAATATCACGGCCATGACACAAAAAACGCCAAGGGAAACGAGGTCTTTTTTCTCTACTCTTCCCGAAGGCAGAGGGCGATTCGGAAAATTGGTTAAATCATCCTGATAATCTTTAAACTCATCCATGATACGAATTAAAAGCGAGATACAAGTCAGAACAATGCCAGGAACAATAAGAAAAAGAATCGAAGTAGGTCTTAATTCATATAAACGAAGATAAATTAATTGCACCGCCACCGCAGTGAAAATCGAACCAATGATGGCCGATAGCGGAAACATCTCATTCAGATAAATACCTATTCGTTTAATCATAACTTCCTAAAATGGATTCTTTCGAATGCCGGCTTTGTATAAAGATACATTGATCACTAAATGAATAACGGTTCCAAATACAATGGTAAGCACAATTGTGGTCCACGAAATCGGCAAAAGTATCCGGTACGCCAACATGCATCCGAAGGCAGAATCTGCCTGATCGAGAACAACAAAAAACCATTTGAAGCGATCAGAGGTCTGACCCTCTTTCACTCCGAGTCGACGCTTGATAAAAGAATTGGGAAGTTCGGCCAGACAATATCCCAGCCCTAAGAGAAGGCCCAAGAGCCAAGCTGGCTCTGTCGTAAGTAGTGGTGCATTTAAGTCGAATAAAGTTTCAAGTTTTTGAGCAAGTATCACTCCTGGCCAAGTGGCCAAGGGCATTATGAAAAATCCGCGCCATGTTTTGTTTAGGCCGAACCATCTTTGATGAATGGGCTTCTTCAAGTAAGATAAGATATCCGCTTTTACTGCAATCATGTGAAGGATTCCCCCTACGATAAGTGGAACCGACAGTAAAATTACACGAACAAATTCGTGAGAAGGTAAACTTGAACTCATATATAAGATTATATGCTGAACACTGAAAACCGCTACCTTTTCAAATTTGCCTGGAAGAGTATTCGCAGAAATGCGGGTCGAAGTTTTTTTATCGGCTTCTCAGTTTCACTGGCCGTTGTTATCGCTGTATGGGTCATCGCTTTCTTTGATGGGTTAAATTCACAAATTGAAAAAGCGGTTGTTAATACCAATACAGGTTTCTTCCAGGTACAAGATCCGGTCTATGCGGCCACGACAGACTCATCCTCTCCTCGAGAATTCACCCCGACCTTGGCACAAACTTTAAGTAAAGAACCGGTAAGTGCCGCATCTCCAGAACTCGTACTAGACGGAAATATTTCAACTCCTGAAGGAGCAACTGGTCTTTTAGTTATTGGGATCGATCCAGAAATTCATAAACAGCTCATGCCTATTTATGAAAAAATCACCTCAGGAACATTTCTTACTCAAGATGATGAGTACGGAGTCGTCATTGGACAAGAACTAGCGACTCTCTTCAAATTCAATGTTGGGGATCAGATGGTTCTTAACTACCAGGACAAGGTCGGAGAACTTCGCTCAGAGCTCATTACAATTCGAGGCATCTACCACTACAACAGTAAAGGTTTTGAAAAACGCTTTGTTTATATTAATCAAAAGACTTGGCAGAATCTTTTCCTGAACGAGTACACCGGAAAGACCCTCTTTAATCGAGTGACCATCCTGACTCCTGATCTAAAATACGAACCTATTGTGCATGATCGAATCCAGGGCACAGACTTAAAGTTAAAAAGTTGGAAACAACTGAATCCCGAAATGGCCGTGGTTTTAGAGTTCCACGATGGTATGATTAAATTCTTTTTCCTGATCATTGCATTGACCATTACGATGACAATTATGACTCCGGTCAGAATGCTCTGGCAGGAACGTTTTAAAGAATTGAAAATGATGAGTATCATCGGAGTATCTGCCAGTAAGTTCTGGAAGATCGGTATCTATGAAGTCATCCTGATGATTCTTTTATCCAGCGTCTTCTCCATCTTCATGCTGACTGCCATCATTGGAACCCAGACCCGAAACGGAGTAGACTTCCGCTATCTAAACGACGGGGTTGCCATAGAAAGGGCCGGGATTAAACTCCCAGGGATCATCTTCCCTAAACTCACACCTGAGCAGCTTCTCATTACTTTCTTATTCGTGATTTTTGTCCTGAGTATCAGCTATCTCTGGTCCATCTATCGCACACTCACAAAGCTTGAGGCAGAAATATGAGAGGAGTGGCCTTTCTAATTAAATTTGCTTACCGAAACCTATGGCGTGCTCCAAAGCGTACTGCCATTATGCTTTTGTCCCTCGCACTTGGTTCAGCCTTTATCATCTGGGACCTGAACTTCGCGAACTCTGGCTCAAAAGAAGTGATGAAAGAGTTTCTCGCCCAATATGCGGGCCAGTATCACATCACGAACACCGACTATTACGATAAAGAAAACAAAAAAGAGTTTGATAACTACAAGACCATGAGTGATGACCTAGTTCAGGACAAGTCCCTGTTTGAAAAGTCCACTCGCAGAGTCACTGCCCCTGTTTTTGTTTCTGGCGAAAAGAAGACCTTGGGTGTCTTACTTACCGGTCTTGAAGTAGAAAGAGAGAATAAACTCTCCACTATCTACCGAGCCGTCACAGTCGGAAAATTCCTGAATCCAACCGGTGAAAAAGAAATTATTTTAGGTAAAAAACTTGCTCAGAGAATCAACGTTAAAATCGGTGATGAAGTCGCCGTCATTGGACAAGGCCTTGATGGTTCGGTCGCAAATGATCTCATGATCGTTACCGGACTTCTGGATTTCGGTGGTGGTGATCTAGAAGAGTCTCTCGCCTTTACCCAGATCAAATCGGCCCAACAACTTCTTAGCATGGATCCCTCTCGCTATCATCAGCGCGTGAGCTTCGACATGGAGAATGATACCCTGCCGACGATTCCAGGACTCGCCGTCACAAATTGGGACGATATCCTGCCTGAAATCGGGGTCTCGGTTCGCTTCATCGATAACTTCACCTGGTTAGTTTCTTTCATCATCGTGATTGTGATTAGTCTTGGTCTCTCGAACACTTTGATGATTACTTTTTTTGAGCGTGAACAAGAATTCCAGAGTCTCAATATCATAGGCGCCAAAACCAGTTGGGTGACCATCGCTCTTATGATTGAAGTCTTTATGATGGCAACTGCCGCAGTTATTGTGGGCGCCATTCTGGGCCATATCGCCACCACTTACTGTTATTACAATCCAGTTAACATTCAGCTTTTCACGGGTGGTAAGCCCATCATTATGGGCGGCATGATTATTCAGCCTCTCGTACGTCTCTACCCTGTCTTTCAATATTATTGGCAAGTGCCACTGATGATTTATTTTTTCCTTAGCATGACCATGATCTATCCGCTTATTCGGGTGATCCGCAGGAGCAAAAATGCAATTTGAACTTATTAACGTCGAGAAGGTTTATCAGGCCTCTGAAGAAAATAAAGTCTACGGAGCGAGAAACGTCAATCTCAGCATTCCGGAAGGCGAATTCATGGCACTGGTTGGACCTTCGGGTTCAGGTAAAACCACCATTCTGAATTTGATTGCCGGTCTTATCCTTCCAACTGGTGGCGTGCTCAAGCATGGTGGTAATGACATTACTTCAATGTCTCTTGAAGAAAGAACTCAGCACCGTCTGGATTATATGGGATTCATTTTCCAGGACTACCAACTCCTCCCTATTCTGACTGCGGCGGAAAATATCGAGTTCCCTCTTCAGCTTAAGGGCTTCAGCAAAGCAGAGATTTCTGATCGCGTGAATTGGGCCCTAAAACAAGTGGGTCTTGAGAAAATGGGTAACCGCTTTCCAAAACAACTCTCTGGTGGTCAACAACAGCGTGTTTCGATTGCTCGCGCCATTGCCGGAAAACCACAATTGATTCTGGCAGATGAACCAACCGCGAACCTTGATTCAAAAACCGCCCAAGAGATCATTGATCTCTTTAAAAAATTGAATCAAGACTTCAAGCTGACTTTTGTTTTCTCAACTCACGATCAGCGCCTTATCGATCAAATTAGAACAGTTCAATATATTAAAGACGGTCAAATTACTGAGACAAGGAAGAACAATGTTTAAGCATTTATTTCGTAAAGATATCGTTCTATGTGTGGCCCTTGGAGCTAACGTCAACAACGCTGACGAATGGCTAAAATATGCAGATAAAGAAATGCGCGGCGATCGCTCTCATGCTGAAATGACCATGACCATTAAAACTCCGAACTGGACCAGAACTCTGGAAATCGAGTCTGACGTTGAAGGAAAGAAACAGGCCCTTTCAACCATTAAGTCACCGGCGAAAGAGAAAGGCATCAGAACTCTTCGTATTGAAAACAATATGTGGAACTACTTCCCAAAGCTCAAGCGTAAGGTGGCAGTTTCTTCATCAATGCTTCTAGCTAGCTGGATGGGTTCAGATTTCACGAACGATGATATTTTGAAGGCCTCTTCAATGTCCGAAGACTATAACCACAAGTTCATGACAGACAAAAAGATCAATGGCGAAGACCTTAAGGTGATTGAGAATACCGCCAAATCAAATTCAAAAGTCATGTGGCCAAAAATTCTGACCTACTCTTCAAAGAAAGATTGTCTTCCTCGCATTCAGGAATATTACGACAAAGAGAACAAACTTCGCCGAACACTTCTTTTGAGCAACCCTCAAACTTTCGATGGCCATAAAGTACTTACACACTGGGAAATGAGTCCCGAAGATGATAAGACTAAGCAAACCATTATTGATTATAAGAACTTAAAGTTTAATGTGACCTTTAAGCCGAATCACTTTTCTCAAAAGAACTTAACGGACAACTAATGCGCTTACTGACTCTCATTGCTCTTACTCTTTTTACTTCTGTGGCCTGGGCCCTTGAGGCCGATATTTCAGGTAACGTTGAAGGACAATGGAGACATACTAAGAACAATGAAGAAGCACAGGAAGATCTCTTTCAGGATTGGAACGAAGAAGACTTCTACCTTCTTTACGGCAACCTCAACGGTAAAGTGGAATTGAACAATTCACGCATTGAGGCCAACTGGTTTGTTCGTTATAGCCAATCGCAATTGTATGAACCTCAAAACAATCCAATTTGGGGAGATCGTCCATATCTCGCGACTCGTATTTTCACTTTCCCTAATAAGCTTGTGGCACGAGATATCTTCCAACTTCAATACAATAAACAAGAAGGGAATCACCAAACGGAATCGGTGCTGAACAAGTTCTATTATGAATGGGACTGGGACGGTAACCGCTTTATGGTGGGCCGCATGTATGTGAATTACGGGCTGGGTGAAATCTTTAACCCGCTTAACCCTTTTAACCAACCCACTGGCCTTACTTCGATTCAACAAGTGGCCCAGGGTAACGATGGTCTCTCTTTTACCTTTTATGTGAATGAGAACCACACTATTCAGTTTCTCCTCCTGGGAGATAAGAGCATTGAAGGTTACGACGGACAAATCGATCGTACTCTTTGGGCACATGGTGAAATCCAGGCAAGTGATAAACTTCAATTGGATTACGTTGTAGGTGAAGACCAAAACCGCCAAAAACTGGGTGGCCAGATAGCCTATCGCTTTGAAGAGGCCATGGTCTTTTCCCAGGTTCTCTATCAATCAGAAAACGTTAAAGGCAAACCATCGGACAACCTTTGGGACGTCCTGCTGGGGTATGACCAACAATTAACTGCAAAATGGCATTTACGTTTTGAGGGTGGTTATCAGAAGCGCGATCTTGAGCAAGAAGTGTCGGCCGATAATTTTGGCGACCGCTTCTTGCCAACTGAATACTTTGTGGCCTTCGCTAACGTCTTCGAAGTGCACCCACTGTTTAAAGTGAGTGCAACAATTGTGAATGATATTAAATCTGGATTTACGTACTTAATCGGTAAAGGCACGGTCGATCTTGGTCACAACATGGAAGCAGAACTTTTCGGTTATACTCCAGCTGCCAAAGGCGATTCTGCCGACAATCCGGCCCAAAAACTTGTGACAACAGATTTTGGTCTAGCTCTTCGCGCCTTTTTCTAAAACTTCTACAATTCCTGTTTTCCCATTTATTTTAATGAGGTCACCATCCTGAATAAGTTTGGTGGCATCAATTAAATTCAAAATCGCTGGAATTCCATACTCTCTTCCAATGACTGCCGCATGTGAAAGTAGTCCCCCTACTTCAGTTACTACACCACCCACTCGTGCCAACACTGGCGTCCATCCCGGATCGGTGAAAGCAGTGATGAGAATATCTTCTTTAGTAAGTTCATTGGTTTTATGAATGTCCATGATCACACGTGCGCGTCCTACGATCTCGCCCGGGCTACACCCCAGACCTTTTAATCCATTGGCCGAAGATTTCATCGCCTTAATTGAACCACCAAATTCATTCGGTGGCGTGAAGGCGCGGTAACCTTGATAGTAAAGTGTGCGAAGCCTGATATCCGGCGCGCCCGCCAGACCCAAAAGGAAGCGCTTCACTTCCACCAGGTCCCACATAAAAATATCGAATTCACTGACTCCATTTCGTTTGGCAAATTCCAGCAGTCCCTGACGAAGAAGATAATAGGCACGGGTCGAATACGAGCGCATCTCTTCTCTCACACGTAAGAACTCACGGGACCTTTCCGTCATTCCATAAAATTTACGACGTCGAATAAGATTCATTTGATCAGCGATGCGATCAAAGGTCGCTCTAAATTTACTCTCCCCATGAGTGGGAACAAAGACATAACTCTTTACCAGTTCATCCACCCACTCTTTGTTCTCACCCCAGCGAGGCACCATGAGATCCAATTCCGCAGGGCCATGGTGATAGTGATACTTCAAAAATTCCTGTCGGGCAGCATAATATGAGCGCGAATCATAACCATAAAAATCAGCGATCTTACTTAACTTCCCTAGGCCTCCCTGTACATCCAGGTGAGAGACCCCATGAAGTTCAGTCATAAGATCAATCTCATCTCCTTCCTGATACTCAGGAAGTTTTTTAAGGTAGCTTTTAAATTCCGTTTGAAAATTAGAATTATTGTAGATGGTACGGAAATAATTCTTTTCCGTTTCGTTCTGAAATAAAATGACATCCAGAAACCATTTATTAAAAACAGCGGTGTTCATTTTCTTAAGCTGGGGCAAATCGTGCTTAAGTTCTTCATCCTGAGTTTCAAAGCGCACCCGAAACTGTGCAATCATATTCTCACAGTCACGAAACTCGCGATTAAGACCAATCAAAACAGGAATGGCCGCCACGACTGACGCCACTGTGGTGGAGGTTTTATGAGGACCACTTTCCCCGTAATCTTTTTGAATTCCAAGATCACGATCAAAATCTTCTTCATTAAAATCCGGAAGCTTCTTAAGGCCTTCCTTGACCGCTTCTGCGTTCCAGTAGACTCGACCATAGTGATAATGAAGCCACTGAACTTTTTCATCGTTCGGAATAAGAGAGATGCGTTTAAAATAATCCCCCATCGAAATCTTCAGAGCTTCTCGATAAGCAGAAAACATTAGGGGCGAACAAACACGGGCCGAAATACCACCGTCTTTCAAATCAGCATTAGTGAGTTCCGGTTTATCTTCTCTTGGATTTAAAGTCGTTACGGGACGTGATTGCAGGATATAAACCTTATCGTCTTTCCCCACCGCCCACTCAATGTCCTGGGGCCTTCCATAAAAAGCTTGAATTCTTAAAGAAAGATCAATCAGTTCTTTTAGGTGTTTTTTATCAATAGTGGTCTTCTCATCATTGATCGCCACATTCAAAACTTCATCCGTTTGCCAGTTATAAGTCACACGTGATGGAGTTACGTGACCTGAAACTAATCGTTCACCAACTCCTTCACAAAACTCGAGATAAATTTCTTCTTCCCGACCATTGGTTGGATTAAGCGTGAACAGCACTCCCGCGATCTTGGCGTCCACCATCTTTTGAACCAGGACACTCATCGAGAGTGATTCCGGATTCCATTCAATTTTTTTTGTTTCGAGATAATCTTTCACGCGATGAGAGTGTCTTGAATCAAAACACTTCTTGATCGCATCTTTCAGTTCAATTGGATTTTGAATAAAGAGAAAAGTTTCATAAAGGCCCGCGAAGCTCGCGTTCGCCATATCTTCTAACGATCCACTCGATCTCACCGCCACCGGAAATCCGCCGATTTTTTGAATCGCCTCATCGAGCTCATTTGCTTCCTGGAATAATACAAAACCCGGCGGCACCGGAAACTGATGGGCCAAACGGGCCAGGCTTTGGGCCTTTCCACCCATTTTATGTAGGTCAGATTCCGATAAATTAGCGTCGCTCAGGTAGTTTATTTTCATGTGAATAGAATAACTTAAATCGAAATTTAGTGGTGGGAGGGTCATTTTCTGCCAGAACCTGAGCAGAATACTTGTCACGCCGCAAAACTCACTCTATTTTCCCTCGAAAACGGCCCGTCATTTCATTGACAAGAATACAATGTTTGCGTTAAATAAGGGGCTTATTAAATCTCACCTAGGGTCAAAAGCGGGACGCAGTCCTCCCCGGCAGGTGGTTTCCTTGAAGGAGTTCTCATGTATACGGTTGTGGAAATCAAAGGACACCAGTACAAGCTAGCAGCTGGTGATCTTATCGACGTTGAAAGAATTGAAGCTGAAGTTGGTGCTACAGTTACTTTCGACAAAGTTCTTCTTGTTGGTGGTTCAAAAACTATCGTTGGTGCTCCAGTTGTTGGCGGCGCTAAAGTAACAGCTACTGTTGTTAAACAAGGTCGTACTCGTAAAATTCTAGTTCTTAAGCGTAAGCCAGGCGGCCGTCGTGTTAAGAATGGTCACCGTCAGTGTTTCACTGGTCTTCGTATTACTGAGATCAATGATGGCCAAGGCGGAGTTGCTAAAGCTGAAGCTAAAGCAAAGAAGTAATTTTAATTAATTAAAAGTTTAGGAGAGCTAGAATATGGCACATAAGAAATCGGGTGGTAGTACAGCGAACGGCCGTGACTCTAACCCAAAAATGCGTGGTGTAAAAAAATTCGGTGGTGAGCTTGTTGATACAGGTATGATCATCGTTCGTCAGAAAGGAACTAAGTTCCACCCTGGTACAAACGTTAAGATGGGTCGTGACTTCACGATCTATGCTATGGTTCCAGGAAAAGTTAAGTTCGGTTACTACAATAAAACGACAAAAATCGTTTCTATTATCCCAGCTTAATTGATCTTTAGAGATTATTAGTGATAAAGAGGGAGCGTTAAAAACTCCCTCTTTTTTTTTATGGTTATTACGGCCGTGAGGGCTGGAAGGTTTTATGAAGTTTATTGATGAAGTTGATATCGAAGTAATTTCTGGCGAAGGCGGCAAAGGCTTCGTTGGATATCGCAGAGAAAAATATGTTCCTTTGGGCGGCCCAGATGGCGGTGACGGCGGAGACGGCGGCAACGTTTACTTTGAAGGCGACGAAGGACTGAATACACTCCTCCACTTCCGTGGTCTTAAAACATTCAAAGCACAACCAGGTGAAAATGGCGCCGGCTCTAACATGCAAGGAGCGACAGGCGAAGATATGATTCTTAAAGTTCCAGTGGGAACTCTTATTTATCATAAAGAAACTGGCGATCTTTTGTTTGATGTAACTGAACACGGACAACGTTATAAAGCGGCCGAAGGTGGTCGTGGTGGTAAAGGGAATGCTCACTTTAAGTCTTCCACAAACCAGACTCCACGTTTTGCTCAAAACGGTGAAGCAGGAACTGCAATTCCAGTTCATCTAGAACTAAAACTACTAGCTGATATCGCTCTTATTGGTCTTCCAAACGCTGGAAAATCTACTCTGATCAGTGCCATCAGTGCGGCACGACCTAAGATTGCAGACTACCCTTTCACAACTCTTGAGCCAAATCTTGGTGTGGTTGAGCTGGGTGAGAAAACTCTGGTTGTTACAGACATTCCAGGACTCATCGAAGGTGCAGCTGAAGGTAAAGGTCTGGGGATTAAATTCCTCAAGCACATCGAACGTACTTCAGCGCTTGTTCATTTGATTGATTGCTCAATGTTCTTGGAAGAATACGAGGCGATTGAGTCTTATATGATCGTTCGCGAAGAGCTGGAAAAATATAACCCAGAGCTATTAACGAAAAAAGAAATCGTCTGTCTGACTAAGATCGACGCGATGACCGAGGAAGAAATTGAGAAATTCCGGTCACATATGGAAGAACAATTGGACCGTAAAGTGCTCCCAATTTCAGGGGTTTCTGGACGTAACATTGAACTTTTGAAGCAACTCATGCTAAGAACCAAAGAAGTAATCGAAGAAGAGAAGAAAAAAGAGGCATCTCATGGCAATAAACGAATACGTCCAGAATGAAGTAAATAAAGTTATCACAAACGCTGAATACGCGTTTCCGCTTAACCACGCTATGGCGTCGGCCTGGATTCTTGCGAACTTCAAAGGTGATAATCTTAAAATTTTCGATATGAGAAAAACGTCTGCACTTTGCGACTACTCGATCATGGCAACTGCTCAGAACGCGACTCAAGCTCGTGCAATGCTGGATGAAGTATCTGCAAACCTTAAAGCACAAGGTGCTCATATCGTTTCTTACGAAGGTTATGAAGGCGCTGATTGGATCCTTCTTGATACAGGTGACATCATGGTTCACGTGTTCAATGGCCCAGCTCGTGACGTTTACGATCTAGATATGGTTTATGCAAAAAACCCTCAGGTAAAAATCCCTGAAGAATTCTACTTCGGTAAACCGACAAGCGTTTCTTCTGAGAAACCAGATCTTAAAGGTTACTTCTAGTTTTATGGCCCGCCAGATTCACCTAATCGTGGTGGGCAAACTTAAAGACCCACATCTTGAGGCCGTAGAAAACGATTACCTCAAGCGCATCAACAATCCCGAATTAGTCATTCATGAAGTTAAAGCTTCGGCCGAAAATAAAGAGGCCGAAGCGGAAGCTATTTTGAAGAAGGTCAGAGACCTTTCTCAAGGTGGTGGGACCCATATGATAGCTATGACTGAATGGGGTAAACGCAGCACATCAGTTAACTTTGCAGAGTGGACTCGCCAATTGATTGAGCGCCCTGCAAAAATTTTCTTCATCATTGCTGGAGCAGAAGGATTCTCGGAAGAGATTTTAAAGAATTGCCAAGAGCGCATCTCCCTTTCAGAGCTGACATTTCCTCATAAGTTGGCGAGAATTCTATTGGTAGAACAACTCTACCGTGCCCAGACCATCAGATCGGGACACCCTTACCACAACTAGGGGCATTTCAATGCAAACCATTCAGAACCTCAGCCCACGAGTCCTCCTTGTAGTCATGGACGGATACGGGATGAGTCCTAACGAACACATGAACGCTATTAAAGCGGCAAAAAAACCAAACTTAGATGAAATCTTCGCTCACTACCCGCTCACAACCATTCAACCTGGTGGTGAAGCTGTTGGACTTCCAAAAGGTGTAGCAGGTAACTCTGAAGTGGGTCACTTAAATCTGGGAGCTGGCAGACCAGTTCGTCAGGATCTAGTGCGAATCAATGAAGCGATTCAGAACAACACTCTTCGAGATATGCCGAAGATGAAAGAGTTAATCGAGAAAGCAAAAGCGGGAACAAAACGCATTCACTTGATGGGTCTTCTTTCAGATGGTGGAGTTCACGCTCACATCAATCACTTAAAAGAAATCATTAAAATTCTAAGAGAACATCCAGAACTTCGCATCTATCTTCACGCTTTCATGGATGGCCGTGACACCGCCAAAGATAAAGGTGTTCAATATGTGAAAGAAATTTTGGAATGCCCAGGATTTGTTTTTGCCTCAATGGGTGGCCGTTCAATTGGAATGGATCGCGATCGTCGTTGGAACAAAATTGAACACGCTTACAAAGTCATGATCGGCCAGGGTGATAAAACTACACTTAAGCCTCAGGACTATATTCTGGAAGAATACAAGAAAGGCATTTTTGATGAGTTCATCACACCAGTGCTTTTCACTGAAGATGGTGCCATGAAAAATGGTGATGCTGTTTTCTTCTATAACTATCGTCCGGATCGCGCTCGTCAGATCACGCTTGCGATGAATGATCCGAAGTTTACTGAGTTCCCGGTTCCAGTGAAGCCAGGTTACTTCCTGTGTATGTCACCATATGTGCCGGATGAGCTTCCCAATCTTCCGATTCTGTTTGATAAAGAAAAAATCAAAGGATCACTTGCTGAATACCTCGCCTCGATTGGGAAACATCAATTCAAAATCGCTGAAACAGAGAAGTACGCTCACGTAACTTACTTCTTTAACGGTGGTGAAGAAAAGCCATTTGAAGGCGAAGAGCGCTGTCTGGTGCAATCTCCAAGAGATGTGGCGACTTATGATCAAAAACCAGAAATGAGTGCGGCCGAAGTAACAGACAAACTTATCGCAGCTTTGGATCGTAAGGAATTTTCTTTTTATCTTGTGAACTTTGCTAACGCCGATATGGTGGGACACACTGGTAACTTCGAAGCGGCAGTGAAGGCGATCGAAGCTCTGGATACTTGTATTGGTCGCTTGTATAAAAAGTGTGCTGAACAAAACATCACGATGCTTCTGACTGCAGACCACGGAAACGCGGACCAGATGGTTTACGAAGAAGGCGGTCAGCATACGTCTCACTCTGATTCAGATGTTCCATTCTGCGTGGTTCATCCGAAACTCCGCGATCAAAACATTATGGTGAACTCTGAGAGCAAGGTTCTTGCCCTTAAAGACGTGGCCCCTACAGTTTTAAAAGTTTTAAATATTCCTAAGCCCAAGGATTTTACGGGCAACTCGATTTTCGTCTAAAGGACAAGACATGACGGTTAAGAACATTGGTATACTCTGCTCTGGTGGCGACTCTCCCGGCATGAACTGCGCGATTCGTGCCGTGGTAAGAACGGCGATCTCTCGTGGCATTCAAGTGACAGGGATCAAACGCGGGTACGCGGGACTTCTGCGTGGTGAGTTCATGCAAATGAATCTCTCGAGCGTGGGTAACATCATTCAACGTGGTGGTACGATTCTTCAAACTTCTCGCTCTCCAGAGTTTCAAAAAGTAGAATTCAGAAAAAAGGCCGTGGACATTCTGCGCGCTCAACACATTGATGGCCTGATCATCATCGGTGGAGATGGATCATTCAACGGTGCCATGGCGCTTTGGAAGGAACATCAGTTCCCAGTAGTAGGAATCCCGGGAACAATTGATAACGATATCTCAAATACTGAGTACACCATTGGTTTTAATACTGCAGTTCAAACTGCGATCGAAGCAGTGGATAGAATCCGTGATACTGCTCACTCACACGCTCGTACTTTCCTGGTTGAAGTGATGGGAAGAAACTCTTCCGCCATCGCACTTAAAGTGGGGGTTTGTACGGGTGCGGAAAACATTCTTCTTCCTCACGATAAAGTGAATCATCAGAAACTGGTGGATGATATTAACCGCGGTATTGCTCGTGGTAAGGAATCATCAATTATCATCGTGGCCGAAGGTCCAGTGGCCGGAAGAAGCTATGACATTCAACACGTTCTAAAAGACATGTATCACCTGGACGCTCACGTGGCGATCCTGGGCCACATTCAGCGTGGTGGTTCTCCAGTGGCAGACGACCGCTTCATTGCCTCTCAAATGGGCAATATGGCGGTGGAAGCGCTTCTCGGTGGCAACGTTCCATCAGTGACAGTGGTTCAGAAAGGCAAGGTCCTGATGACGGATCTAGCGAACTGTACAACAAAAGCTGATCACAACTACATCGAGTACTCTGGTCTCGCCGAAACTCTTTCTATCTAACTCCCAAGGCGATTTTTATCGCCTTGATATCACTCTCATTTACTTCTTTTAAGACCGCTGCTCGCAGATACTTGTTGAGCAGCGTTTGATATTTTTGTCCGGTTCGATCGGCCTCGTCGTGAAGAGCATCATAGATGTCAGCATCGATAAAAGTATTTACTCTAATCTTAACCCTATTATCTGGAGCATTTAAGGCCCGTTCAGCATCTTCGATAAATCTTCGATCGAATTCATCATCCGAAATAGGCGATCCATGCTTTTTTGAGTCTTTTTTCATTCTTCCTCGCAATGGCTTGTAGGTAATTTAGTTGAAAATTTTTAAAACCGTAATTTTCGGCAATTTCAAAAGTATCCAGCCAAATCTTTGCGACTTTTCCTTGATACTCAACATGGATGTGCATTCTCTCTTCTTCCCGGGAATAAAAGAAAAAACGAAACCCATCCACTAATAAGATAGTCGGCACGACTGCCTCCTGATTATACACACAATATACACACAAATCAATTTGGACACCTAAGTCCCTTAAATTCCAAGTGCGTAATGGAGCCAAAGAGGTCCTTTCCATCAATCACTCCCCTTGGCCCTTCCACCGCTGACGAGGCAATCAAGTGCAGTTCATGTTCATCACATAAACTCACCACTGAAGAACTCAAAGGTTCTTCAATCAAACCACTAGGAGTCAAAGATCCCACTGCGAGACAATTATCCAATTTGGAAATAGGAAGTAATCCGGCCAAAAACCAGTAATGAAGAAGAAGTGGATATTCTAACCATTTAACTGAGGATGTTTCTAAATCCCCCATCTCATCAGTGATTTCTACATTTAAAACAAACCGCTTAAGAGGAATTTGTAGCGAACGCGTACGTGTGACAAAGACAATTTTCTCTTTGATGGATTTGCCGTATTTCCCCAGGCCATTAATTTCAAGACCTGGGACACTTTTAGTAGCGTAGCCAAAAAGTGTGACGAGTGAGGGGCCTTTCTTAGTGAAGTAACAAGACTGCAGTTGAGTTTCCATTTCTACCTCCGAACTTTCGAAGGTAGAGCGAAAATCTTGCCAACTTTTTAATTATTAAGGCCCCGAATTTAAAGGTTCATGGCCAGACTCAGAAAATTATTTACCGCATCCTTGGCCAGGTTTAGACCAAAAACCATTCACGCCATTAACAAATGTCTTTTTTGGACAGCAGATCTGAGTCGTTAATTCATTTTCTTGCATACAAAATTTCGTATTTGAATCATTAGTAGCGCCAACATCAGTGTCAGCAAAAAAACATTTTCCTTTTGGTTTCGAGCAGGCGCCAAATGAAGTTTCCACATGCCCATTCTTTGCCTTCACTGTCATCTTTGATGACATCGACAGGGTTTCTTTTGGTCTAATGATGAGGGGGACGTAAAAAACGGCACCCAAATTCTGATTACCCGATAAATCAAAATAAATTTGAGGAAAAAGTTTTGAAAGTCTTTTTGCACTATTTTGGACTTTTTCGACATTATTAAAAATCAAACAAGTCGAGCCATCAAAAGAAACTTCTTTTGGATCATAATTCTCGATCAGATCCTGTATTAGAAAAAAAGTATGATAATAAGTTCGAGAAAGCCCATGGTAAGCAGCAAAGACCTTCATTGATTCACATCGAACATTTTCATCCAAGGAATAAGCGTATGACATGTAATGCGGAAGTTGCTTCTGATAGCTGCATTCTTTTCTGTTTTCTTTTAACCATCGGGCACATTCTTTACTGGTCGAGATGTCAGATAAATCGGCAGCACAGAGGCAACAACTATCTTCATTCTGGGCGAAGGCAAGCGCACTAAAGAGAAGCATAAATAGGATGAGAAGCGTTTTCATGGGCCCAGTATACTAAGCAAGGAGTTTATAACTACCCTGAACGAAACATTTTCAATTGGAACTGTCTAAACTTTAGACGGCCAATCTTTTTACACCCTTGTAAAGAATGAAGGGTCACCTGTCTTAAAATTCTTTCATCCTTTAAAATGGCCTAACTAACATAAAGGAACGCCTCATGAAACATCTGTTACTAGCTACGGTTCTAGCATTTAACTCTCTTGTAGCTTTTGCTCAGAACAGCAGACTAGATCCTTATCCGATGGGAAGTCTTGATCTTCTATCAGAAAGACTCGGCTTTGATGTAAATGTTTATGAGGCCCAACAAGCTGAACCTAAAATTCAATTTGGTCCTACTCCTTACCAACATCCAAATTCACGCTCACTATTTGTTCCCTTTCAAATGAAAGGCTCGGATCTGGCCAAAATTGCTGCCGCCTCAACTGTGGCAGTTGTGTTCTTTGCTAATGATGAAGAAGTCATGAATTTTCAACAAGAGCATAAGAACTCGCTTACCGAAAAACTAGCAATCGTTGGTGAGGCCTTTGGCAGTGAATGGGGTGCCGGTGCCGCCGCAGCTGGCTTGATTGTCGGTGTGGTATTACAGAACCAAGAAATCAAATCAGTATCATTAATGGCGGCCAAGGCAATGTTGGTTTCGGGTCTAGCGACTCGTGCTCTTAAAACTTCTGTAACTCGTACTCGTCCCAACGATACAAAGGATCCATATGAGTTTGATGGTGGTGATGATAACCACTCATTCCCTTCTGGTCACACAACTCAAGCTTTCGCTCTTGCCACAGTTATTGCTGAAGCAGGAAAAGAACATAGCAAATTTATTCCAATTCTTGCTTATGGTATGGCGGCCCTTGCTGGTTGGTCTCGTGTTCACGATCAGGCCCACTGGGCATCTGACGTAATCGTCGGTGGTCTAATTGGTCACTTCATTGCCAAAAGTATGATGAATGCTGAACTTTCGAAAAAAGGTCTCATGATTATTCCTCACGTAGGTCTTGATGGTAGCTTCGCCGTTAACCTAACTTATACTGGTCGTGCTCCTGAGCTTAAATGTGGTGATGGTATGGAAGGTGTAGATGCTTTCCGTGACTGTATGGATAAAGCGTTTGTAAGAAGCAAGCCAATCGAACTTTTCTAATTCAAAAATTTCATAAAACTTCAGCGCCTCAAGAATTTGAGGCGCTTTTTATTTTTTCTCGTGAAGAGGAATCGATTCAAAGAAACAATTTAGCTGCTTGATGCCTTTATCGTTTTGAGTAAACGAACTGTGGACCATATCTAAGCGCTTGGCGAGTTTATTCTGAATAAAAACACAGGCCGATTTAGCATTAGCATCGCAAAGTTTCTTATCGCTCAGTTTTACGCATTGGTATTTAAAGAGCACTTTTTTTCCGGATACACACACGACCTCTTTTTTATCTTTGTTCACAAAGCCACGAAGATAATAAGGATCGGCCGCCAGTTCCTTTTCACAAAACTCTCCCACCTGAACTTTCTTACCCATGCAATCGAGCTCAGTACCAGAAGCGACTTCGATCAATGGTGATTCATGAGTCACCATTTTGTTACAAACGGTTCTGAAACTAAAATTTGCCCGTTCAGTGGTGGCCACCTCATCCTGGATGACGTGAGCGTTAACAATTAAAGGAAGAAGTAAAAGTAGAATGACCATGCTCTTATTGTAAGAAGAGCATGGTCTGGATGCTAGATAATTTTAAAGACTGCAGGAAATCTCGCTATCATCAACTCTGGCGACCATTTTAGTCGTCCCATTCCCCACGAGAAAGAAAGCTCCGTATTCATTTTCTCCCGGGAAGTAATGAACCAAAGCGAGTTTTTGACCTTTAACCTGATAATAAACGATCTCACCAGGGTTTGGTCCGCGGTAGCCGTCAAAAAGATCACCAAAGGCCCGTAACGACTCATCCATGCGGATTCCTCTCTGCCACGGTTGAAGTTTCAGAGCTTGGTGAATCATTCTTTTCTCTAAATCAGAGAAGTTCTTAGAAACTGTTCTGATAGTAGGAAGTCGTTCAAACTGAACCACTTGATCGAACTCATAGGTATCACGAAGCTGGCAGAGATCCAGAGCAAAGACCTGTGAACTAACGAACCAAGAAACCAGTAAGAGAAACTTCATACCAACTCCTTATTTTTTACAAGAAATGAAACTGTCATCAATTGTGGCGATCAGAAAATATTGGCCATTCACGTGTTTAAAAACAGCGCCGTACTCATTGTCGCCCGGCCAGTAGTGAACGACCGCAAGCTTTTGCCCTTTGATATTGAAGTACTGAATCTCACCTTTATTCTCACCCTGTCTTCCACCTTCAAAGTAATCACCGAAGGTCTCGAGAGCTTCCTTCATCGTTGATTTTGAAAGCCATCCTTGTTGGATAACAGCAGTGTAAATTAATTGCTTCTCAACATTGGTGAATGCTTTATGGTTAGCAGAAACTTTAAGAGGCTTGATTCCCTGAGCTTCAAGGGCCTCATCAAATTGCCATGTCTCTTCGAAAGAGCAAAGATCGATTGCGAAAACGTTTGTTGTAACAAGTAGTGCTAGCGTTAATAGAAATTTCATAGTGTCTCCCCGTGTTTAAAGTGACGACAATCTATGAAATTTGGAACTATCCAGGAAATATAAAATAAAAAGGCCCTCTATCCAAAAATTAGATAGAGGGCCTTGCAGTTTGAACGGTTTGTTATGGCCGTATTAACCTGGCCACATTCCACGAAGTCTCATTGCACCTTCAAGACGCTGTAGAGACGTGATGAAAGCCGCTTGCTTCATGTTTACTTTGTAAACGTCAGCGTTCTTCCATACTTTATCGAAAGCAAGCTTCATGATGTCGTGAAGCTTCTTGTTAACTGTTTCTAGATCCCAGAAGAACATCTGTAGACCTTGTACCCACTCGAAGTACGAAACGATAACACCACCAGCATTACAAAGAATGTCTGGGATGATTAGCCCGCCCTTCTCAGTGATGATATCAACAGCTTCGTGAGTAAGAGGACCGTTAGCACCTTCAGCGATAAGACGAGCTTTCACGCGAGGAGCGTTGTCTTTAGTCACAACACCATCGATAGCAGCAGGGATAAGGATATCAACGTCAAGCTCTAGAAGCTCTTCGTTAGAGATGTGCTCAGCACCTGGCATATCACGTAGGAATTTTCTGTTTTTCACCCAGTCGATACACTGAGGAATGTTCAGACCGTTTTTGTTGTAGATCGCGCCTGACACGTCAGAGATAGCAACGATTTTTGCACCTTGAGCGTGAAGGTCGTGAGCAGCTGGCATACCCACTTTACCGAAACCGTGGATAGCAACAGTTGTATTAGAACCAACAGTCTTATTAAGTTTTTCGTAAGCGAAGTTAATACAGAACACAACACCTTTACCTGTTGATTCTGCACGACCAAGTGAACCACCGATGGCGATTGGCTTACCAGTAACAACACCTGGAATCGCGTAACCGTTAAGTTGAGAATAAGTATCCATCAACCATGCCATAGTCTGGCCATCAGTACCGATATCCGGAGCTGGAATATCTTTATCTGGACCGATGATCATTGAGATCTCAGTCGTATAACGACGAGTTAGAGCTTGAAGTTCAGCACGAGAAAGATCGTTAGGATCTACTTTGATACCACCCTTAGCACCGCCAAGAGGAAGACCAACTAGAGCACATTTAAACGTCATTAGCATCGCAAGGGCAGCAGTCTCAGAAAGAGATACGTGCGGGTGATAACGGATACCACCTTTACCTGGACCAAGAGTCATATTGTGTTGAACGCGGTAGCCTTCAAACACTTTTACAGTACCGTCATCGAGACGAACTGGAACAGAAACCTGAAGTGCGCGCTTAGGATACTTCAAACGCTCAAGAACGTTTGGATCCATTTTCATTGTGTTACCGGCGGATTCTAATTGCGAATACGCATCCTGAAAAAACGGAGACTCGAAGAGACTCATGCCAACTCCAATTATGAGGTGAAATTAAGTGGCCATAGTCTACTCTCGGCGTGATTTCTCGGCTAGAAAAAAGGCGGATTAGAACTGCTTTGCGTATAGCAGCATAATGGTGTTATCTTGTCTAATCTGGTCCTTAGATGTGTCAGCATCTGGATTTTTTTGACTCGTGACGCGGGCGTAGAGATTATCCATTAAACGTTGGTCGGCAGAAGTAAAGTATTTACCTGAGTGAGCATAGTAGTTGAACATCATACGAAAGCCGATTGAATCAACTGATTTTTGAACGTTAATTTCGGCCTCACCGTTAGCACCAACCCAAGCACGCGTATAAGCGATCGGGCTTTTGAAACCTACGATCACAAGACCTTGATCAAGACGAGGTTGGAAAATGAACTTCGTTTGCTTCCAAACACTCACTTCTTTTTCCTGAAAAGCTTCTGGAAGATCTTTACCAGTATGAGATTTTTTAGTGGTCGATTTGAAACGAGCTTCCATTTCATCGATGGTATCAACTTCGTTTGAAGCACGGTAAGAGTTATACCAGTTCTTCGGTGTATCTTTTAGCGGTTGCTCACCTTTACGACGAAGGTAACGCATGTACTTATCTTTGAAGTATTCATATTTTTCGTCTGGAGTCGGCACGAAAAACGTTGAACCAGCAAGTGTTGAGTCAAGGCCGTATTGATCCGCGAAGGCCTGGTTGTCGTTCCAAACTTTAAGTTGGTTGCGCGACTTGGCCACGTCTTCACTCTTATCCGAAGCAACATACTGCTGGTAAAATGACAGTTCGTTATCAACTGGTGCAACAATCACATCATCATCCGGGACATAGCTGGCCGGCATTCTGTTTTGGAGAGAGGCAGTTTGCCCCTTGGCGAAGCCTGCACATAGAAGCATCGAGCAGACAGTTAACTGTCTAAAACCTAGATACTTTTCTGTGAGTGACCAAAACTTATACATGCTTACTACCCCTCGGAACCGCTAACCTCTCAAAATTCAATCCATTTTCGATTAGCTGCGGACTCTGTGTAGATTAATAGAGCAAGGGTTATGCCAATCACTGTATAAAAAGTTCATGGCTCTCTCCCTGATTTCAACGAGTTGTGTTAGAAGGCGAACGGGCTCCAACCACCCTCAGTAGGAGATTCAACAATGAACAAAATGATCCTGGCCGCCATTCTCTGCTTTGCAGGTAATGCACTCGCGCAAGAAAGCTGTATGGTCGAAATGCGTGATAACTACAATCGTTTGATCGCGAAGTTTCCTGCGGTTGATTATAACGATGGTTGCAGAGAAGGAATGAAGAGATGTCGTACGGAGATTCAACGTCGCCGTCTTGATGGACAGGCCGATTGTATCCGTATCGGTTCAACTCGTCCGACTCCAATTCCGCCAACTCCGATTCCTCCTACTCGTCCAGTGCCTCCGACTAGACCATATCCGCCGACACCGGTTCCACCAACGAACCCGTATCCGCCAACTAATCCATATCCTCCAACGAACCCATACCCACCTACATATGATGATGTAGTGGTTGTTGGTCTGCTTGAGGACACTCTGTTTGAACTACGTGGTCGTGATGCTGCTGATTTATACGTGGGCTGCTTAACTGATATCAGACGAATCCGTACATCGAACGCTGATGATCTTTTCATCTCTGTAAACGGCGACCGCTTTAAGTCTTTCTACACAAGTGGTTGGTACTCAGATACTGACGTTTGTTCGATTGTAGAACAAGAGGCCCGTCGTGCTTATAGTCAGGTGACGATTTACTCTGCTCGCGTAGTAGGTAGCCTTGAGCAAGTTCCTTTCCGCTTCGATGCTTACGACCGTGGTGGTCTACTCAGAAGTTGTATCGATTCAATTGGCTCCCTTCGCATGAGTCAGTCAGATGATATGCAGTACTCGTTGAATGGTTCGACTTTCCAGCGACTCACAACTTCTGGATGGTGGAAATCGCCGGCACAAGTTTGTAAGGCGATGATCATCGATATGGATCCAAGACTTTAATTCAATCCGAAAAGCGAAGGCCCCGAAAGGGGCCTTTTTTTACATCCATCTTTCAATTGGAAGAGCGGCAATGATTGTGAAAATAATAAAAATGATCCCGTAGGCATAAGGGACTTTTCGATAAAGCCCATGAGAAGGATTTCTAAACTGAAGTGAAACAAAGACCACCTCTAAGAGAGCGGCCAGCAAGAAAAACAACCAATAAAATTTCATTAAAAAAATTTGAAAGACACTCATCGCAGAAAAATAAAGTCCTGTTCTAAACTTGATTATCACTAGTATGACAAAGCAGCTCACTATCAAGAACAGTAAATCGATGATCAGGTTTTTAATTTTCCAATGTTCTTTTTTCAAACCATTCCCCAGAAATAAAAAAGGCCCCGTTAGGGGCCTTTGGATTAACTCATTAGTTCTTCCATCATCAATTTGGCCTTCGCCTGCATGCTTGGATCTTTCATCTGAGATTTGAGGACCTTCATCAGCTTCTCAACAGAATCGTCTTTCTTCTTTCTAGGCTTCTCAATCTGGAATTGAGCGATAATGCGCTTAAGTTGAAGACGCTTCGTGATCTCACCAGAAAGGATGCGCTCTTTGATTTCAGTCTTAAATTCGTTCTTTGGAAGCTCGTCCCACTCAAGAAGAACATACTTCTCAATGTTATGAGCTTTCGCTGCTTCTTTGATGTCTTTAGGAAGTTTCGCGATCATAAGACAACGGTGAACTTCTGACTTAGAGATACCAAGAGCTGCAGTGATTTTTCTCTCTGAAGTACCAGTTAGTTTCTGGTAACCATAGATTGAATCAGCTTGATCGATGTAGTGAAGATCTTCACGGGCCTGGTTCTCAGAGAACTGGATCGCCATGAGCTCTTCTTTCGTCTTGTTCTCAAGAATGAAACAAGGAGCTTCTTTCATATCAATTAGAGTCATCGCGCGGAAACGACGCTCACCACAGATAAGAACAAACTTGTTCACTTCACGGTGAATAACAAGCGGTTGAATCAATCCATTGACCTTGATGTTTTCACCAAGCTCACGAAGAGACTCGTCATTAAATTTTGTACGAACTTGCTCACGAACTACGATTTGATTAAGAGCAATCGTAGAAAGCTGAGCTCCACGAAGAAGTTTTTGATCATTTGCGCGAAGAATTTTTTCATCAATTCCTGCTGTGATGTCTGTAACCTTACGTTCACGTTTCGATACACGTGCGGAAAATTCCTTGGCCATGGCCTCTCCTTAAACGTCTATATATAAAAGTCAGTTAATTAGTTTAAACCTAGTGAGTCCCAAAGGGCCTTGTAGTCCTGCTTACCTTTTGAATTATTGGTAAACATGAATACTGGCTTCTTCAGAGCAACTGATTCCTGCATGTCCACAAGGTTACGAATGGTCGGAGTCACGTTGAATGACTGGCCAAGTTCCTCAAGACGAATTCTTTCAATTTTTCTTCTTGGGTTAACCATTGAAGGAATGATTGAGAACTCTAGAGCTGGGTTTTCAGTTTCTTTGATGATTTCAAACGTATCCATCAGCTCTTCTAGTCCGTCGATAGAATAGTCTTGAGCTTGAGTTGGAATAAGAATGAGATTTGAAGCAACTAGCGACATGATCAACTCATCACCAAGCATTGGAGGAGTGTCGATTACAACGTAATCAAACATGTCTTCCACTTCTTTAAGACGAAGTTTCATCAAACGCTCTTTGCGGCCGGCGTTCTTACGAACTTCAGATTCAGAAAGAATCAAAAGCTTTGCAAGATTTGCCATGTGACGAGAGCTAGCGATCAACTTGATATTCTTATAGAAATCATAATCGCCTTGAGCATCAGAAAGAATTTCGTCAACTTTCACGTCTCCAATCAACCACTCTGGAATAAGAGTACGTTGAATGTTCACTCCGAGTGTTGAACTTAGATTCGCTTGAGAATCAAGATCGATTGCTAGAACGCGGTGTCCTTGGTTCGCTAAATGACAAACGAGCTGAAAACACTGCATCGTTTTGCCTACGCCACCTTTGTTATTACCAATGGTGATAATTTTCATAACCTTATCTCCTTTAAGAGAGTCCGTGGTCAGTGGTCCTTTAAATGGTCCTATTAATAAAAGTCTAGGAAAGCAGTCACACTTCGTCAAAGGGCCAAGTGAATAAAATTAAATAGTTTTGTGCTGCGCGGCCAAATAAAGTATAATTGGCCCGACGCACAACAGCTAAGCTTGCCCCTTTTTGCTCAAAGGAGTATGTTGGGGAAAAAAATTTGAGGCCTTTTATGCTCGATATCTATGACGATTTAAAAACCAAAGATCACCTGCCGGAAATCCCTGAATCTGAACTTTCTGATGAGAAGGTTTTAGTGGAACTGGCGGCGATCAAAAAACGCCTGGGCGACCGTGTGGTGGTGCTGGGTCACCATTACCAACAAGATGATGTTATCGCCTTCGCCGATATTACCGGCGACTCGCTGGAACTTGCCCGTAAAGCAGCAGAAATCAAAAATGCTGAGTACGTGATGTTCTGTGGAGTTCACTTCATGGCCGAAACTGCGGACATGCTGACGGGCCCTGAACAAAAAGTGATTCTTCCGGATCTACGTGCCGGATGTTCAATGGCCGATATGGCAAATCGTCGAGAGATCGATGTTGCCTGGGAGTACATGAAAAAATGTACGTCTGAGAAGATCGTTCCGATTACCTACATCAACTGTTCAGCAGCTTTGAAGAGTTTTGTGGGTGAGAATGATGGTTCAATTTGTACTTCTTCTAACGCCGAAAAAATTATCACTTGGGGTCTTAACCAAGGTGAGAAACTTTTATTCTTCCCGGATCAACACTTAGGACGAAACACTTGTCACAAGCTTGGTATCAAACTGGAAGACATGGTGGTGTATGATCCACGCCAACGTTTCGGCGGATTAACTCCTGAACAAATTCAAAAAGCAAAAGTGATTCTTTGGTACGGTTTCTGTTCGGTTCACCAAGGTTTCAATAAAGAACACATCGCTATGTGGAGACAGAAAGATCCGGAGCGTATCCTGATCGTTCACCCAGAGTGTAGCTTTGATGTGGTTCAGGGAGCTGACCTTGCTGGTTCAACTTCTTACATCATTAATCAAATTAAGGCCGCGAAACCGGGAACTAAGTTTGCTGTTGGGACTGAGATCAATCTCGTGAACCGTCTGGCCCAAGCTTATCCTCATCTTGATATTACTTCACTTTCACCATACCAGTGTCTCTGTACAACGATGTATCGTGTGCGTCCTCGTTGGTTACTTGAAAGTTTCCGCGCCATTGAACGTAATCAACCAATCAACGTAATTAAAGTTGATGACGTGACAAAGAAGTACGCGCTGAAAGCTCTCGATCAAATGCTTGCTATCTCTTAAGGAAAATATGATTTACGCTGACTATAATGGCTCTTCTCCCCTGCTAACTCCAGTTCGTGAATACTTAAAGAAACGACTGAATACTGATCTTTACGCCAATCCAAATGCGATTCATTCGATTAGCCAGAAGCTATCGAGAGGAATTGAGAAGTGTCGTGAAGTTATTGCAGAAGCAGTTGGCTGTTACCCTGATCAGATTTTCTTCAACTCTGGTTCGTCAGAAGGTATCTCGCATATTTTCCATTCAATTCTTGATCAAGCTGATGCTGGTAAGAAAATCATTATTACGAGTCCAATCGAGCACTCGGTGATTCCGAATGCTCTTGCTTACTACGAAGCGAAGAAAGGCTTCACACTTAAGCAAGTTGAGATCGATAAAGACGGTTTCGTACAGATTGCTAGTCTTGAAAAACTTCTTAATGAAAATAAAGGCAAAGTGGCCATGGTTACAATCATGGCGGCCAATAATGAAACTGGTGTGATTCAACCATACGTTGAGATGGCAAATCTTTGTCGTACTCATGGAGTGGAATTTTTCTCTGATACCACACAACTTATCGGCAAAGGTGAATTCAATTTCGAGAAATCGGGTCTTGATTACGCCGTATGCTCTGGTCACAAACTGGGCGCACTTTCTGGCTCTGGTTTTGTGGTTGTAAAAGAGCCACCAAAACTAAGTCCGCTAGTTTTCGGTAGTACTCAGGAACGTGGTCTTCGTGGTGGCACTCAACACTATCTCGGAATTGAGACGCTTGCGATCGCGATGAAAGATTTCTCCGACAATGCTCAAAAACTAAAAGCTCTTGAAGTTGAAAAACTGAAATTTGAAGCTGATATTAAAAAGGCCTTTCCTGAAGCAGTTATCGTAGGTGAAGGTGCTAAACGTCTCGCTGGAACAACTTTAATCGGGTATCCCGGCATTCACGGACAGGCAGTTCAGATTGAGCTCGAATCTCACGATATTTTTGTGACGACTTCTGCGGCTTGTACTGACAACCAGCCTGAGACTTCGAAGGTCCTCAAAGCAATGGGTGTGAACGATCAGATTGGCCGTGGAGTGATCCGCATAAGCCTGAGTTATTCACACGGTGAGAAAGAATATTCCGCGATGGCTTCTGCTCTGAAAGCGGCCTATACTAAGCTTAGAAAAATTCAATCTTTCTAAGTGAAGGTCCATGAAAATTCTTTTATGTGCGCTACTCGTAGTAGCTTCTTGCTCGTTTAAAAAAAGCCAACTTGAAAACCAAAAGATGAAAGGGCACGAAGAGCTCTACTCTTCACCGGATGAACCAAAGATTCAAAAGCTTGGTGAGTTCGAAAAAAGAATTGTCATTGCTGCTACCAATGATGTTCATGGCAACTATCAGGCACAGACTTTAGAATTTACAGATGATCACAATAAAACTCCTCAGACCACTAAAGTTGGTGGAGTTGATGCCATTCAAAGCTATTACAAAATTCTTCGTGATACTTATGAGAATGTTGTTCTGGTTGATTCGGGAGACATCTTTTCACGCGCTTCTAGCTCTAATACCGTTCGCGATTTCTACTCGACTCTAAAATACGATGCTCTTACTGTGGGTCTTCGTGACTTCAATTTGAAGCTTCCTTCGACGATGAACAGTAGCTCGGATCTTTTCAAAAAGTTCGCCAAAGACTCTCCGACTCCACTTATCTTGAGTAATCTTTATGAATTAAAGACTGCTCGAGTGGTTGAATGGGAAGGGACGAAACCATATCTGCTTAAAGATGTTAATGGCGTGAAAGTCGGAATTATTGGTCTTATTCCGGATGATATCGTGGCCAACACTCCTGTGCACAATCGCGTGGGTCTTTTTGTAGAGAACATGATCCAGTCGACTCTTCGCCAAGCTCGTCTTCTTCGCTCACTTGGTGCTGATATGATTGTGGTACTTACTCATCAGGGCATCGATTGTAATAGCGAACTAGCTGCAGAAGCCAAGCTTCCTATTACGAAAGTGAACTTTGAGCCGCAAAAAGATAACGTCTGTAATCTGAAAGGTGTTTTAGGTGAATACCTTGAGCGACTTCCTCCTCAACTCGTTGATGTTGTCGTAGGTGGAAGAAACCATCAGAAGATGGCGAACTTCGTGAATGGAACGCTTGTGATTGCTGGCTTCGAAGATGGTAAGAGCTTTAGCTTTGCTGAGTTTACCATCAATACAAAGACCAAAAAAATCATTCCTGAACAAACTGTCGTTCACCAACCGGTGACCTTCTGTCATGAATTCTTCAAGGAAACGAATGACTGTTTCACTGAAGACAGTTCTGTGAACCACGTGAAAAGAATTCCAGCGACTTTTTTAGGTAAGCCGTTAGAGTTTTCTACATCTTCACCGGCAGAGGAACCTAAGACTTCATCGGTTTTTTCGAAAGAAGATGCGGCGAAAGGACTTATTTCTTTTACCGCAGATATTGCCTTCTTTCCTAAGACTTCGGGTCAATCGCAATTATTTATTTTAGCAGTTAAAGGGTCTGAGCTTTTGAACATCCTGGAAGAGGATTTTAATCGCAACCGTGGTGGGAACTGGACGCCTTCTCCTTACATTGAAAAAGGGAATGAGTTGGTGCTTTCAGTGGCCGGAATGGAAATTGAAAGAGACAAAGTTTATAAAATACTAACTGATCTAGAGTCTTTGCAAACTCACAAAAAGCTCGCAAAGAACATGTCGAACTCAGAATCAATGGCGCTTGCCACTCATTCTTGGGATTCATTTCATGAAGATGCTGTGAATACTCAGCTTGCAGCGCAAACTCGTTAACGACAATAGGCGAGTTTCCCCTCGCAATGCACTTGAAGCCCTTTCGCACAATAAGCGAAGCTAGAATCCACTCGACATTCAAATGGCCCTTCACTTCTCTGCCATTCCATACCGCGACGACAAGCTGGTTGATTCTTTAAACCACAAACCTGACGCCCACAATACTTAGGACCTTTTGAACATCCGTTCGGAATTTCATACCATCCTTCAGGACATTGAGAACAAATAGAGGGCTTCACCTCTTCGCAATCTTCATTGATGTCGTGGCAAAGAGTTCCTGCTTTTAGAACCGTGGCCTCGAATTTGAAAGGAAGATCTTTTTTCGGAGCGAGATAAATCATACGTGGCGCCTTCGCATCCACGGAACTTGAGTGCATTTTAGGAGTGGGCTTCACGAACTTATTTTGAATCTCCAGGGCCCATTTCTCTGAACGGTACTCAGGTAGACTCATTGAAAGTTGTAATGAATCTGCGGAAGTTGAAAACTGTAGGGACTTAATTCCACTCCAATCTTTTTCTCCTGGCTCAAGAATGTGCTTATCACAAGACTCTAAAGCTGAAACTGTTTTAATCTTCAGCATACCCGCTTCTACTCCAGGTACTCGGTAGTATACGCAGTCTTTCATCTGATGAAGTTCTCTGTCGGTATAGGCCACTGAAAAAAGCGTCTGCCAGCTGTCCTTCGGCTTCACAATGTTCTCATTGTTGGCATAGAACTCGTGACGATCTTTGATTTCAGTTAACTGATTCCAGTAATGAGGAGCATCTGCCTGAACCATACCCGTTAAGAATAGAACCAAAAATAAAATCATGGCACTACCTCTTCGTAACAGCGGAAGGCCACTGGTTGATTTTCAGTTTGCTCACCTTTCCAATGAGAACGCATTCCTAGTTGATGCCATTCAGATGAGGGCGCCAGAAATCGCGAAGACATTTTTAAATTTTTATCAGGATCAATGTCATTAGCGAGTGATTCAGGATAAAACCCCAAAGCGAAATTAAATCCCATCCAGGTCGAAGAATCCGTTGTGAAAAATCTTTCAGCACATCCCTGCACTTGTGCCAGTTGGCAATCGAGCGGAGTTAGTTGGTAGTCAGGATTAATTTTTGCCATTCCTAAGAACGAGCGACTGTAATCACGCTGCCACGGAGTATCCGGACGCAAAACTTTTTCCGGTTTTGGATTTTTAGTATCTGATGGTGCCATGGTGGCAGCATCAAAAAGTTTTGCCTCTAGAAGACGCTTTCCAAAAAAGGCACAGTAGTTTTTTTGATCACTCAAAGAAAGAAGGGCCGGTTTAGGCCATAGCTTTCGATCTTGAATGATCTTAGAAGCCTCACCTTTTAAAACGCGCCATTCATTCACTTGTTGATTGGAAACATAAAATTTATCGAGATAGATTTCGCGGCCAAAGTTGTCCCAAATAAAACCTTCCTCACGGCGATCTTCCACTTTACCGTATCCATAAATTCTTTCCGGGAGGTAAGTGTCGCGACAGGAGTCCGCTAAAATTAGGGGCTGAGTGAAACCTGGAATTTCTAAAACTGCCAGCTCAACGATGTAACCGTAATGAAGGTTGAGTCCGGGAGTCTCTCGTTTAAATATTTTGTAGTAACGGGCGGAAGTTGAGTAGGCCTCAATTGGTTCGAAACTTGCTTTCGCCATAACGTGAAACGTCTGACCAAATAGCTCGATTGCAAGAGCGGGAGTTTTTGTCACCCCATGCTGCCAGTAGCACTGCCAAAAATGAGGCTGACACTGGTAATAGCTGCGGCCAATCGACTTATCGTGCAGGATTTCGTCCTTACACTGAACTCCGTCTTTAGGGAAATAGCGATCGCCCTCCTCCCAGAGTCGTTGAAGTTCAGGTTTGGCCGCAAGAATCACTTGAGTAAAAAGCTTCTCTGGCGAATCTGGTCGCTTCTGTAACGCTCGTGCGAGTGGTCGTGGTCGCATGAAGAGCAAAATTATGCCTACAATGCTAAGAGTACCCAAGATGACGATGATCTTTGGTATAATGGACTTATCAGAATCTCTCTTCACAGGATCAGGTTATATGAAATGGATGGAAGAAGTAAATAAAGAAGAAGGTCGCTACCAAAACGTTCTGGCCTTCGAAGAATACATGAAACTCTTCGAGAAAAATCCGGAGAAAGAACTGCGTCCGACATGTATCTATTTGCGAGACATGTTTGATTATTACGGCACCAATCCGAACGGTAGCTTTAAGTTGTTCTCTCGCGAGCACGCTGATGCGCCTCCAGTTCATGGACAAATCAAAACTCAAAAACGCATTCATCAATATCTTCAGAACTTCATGGAAGAAGGTTTCAACAATAAGTTCATTCTTTTGGTTGGCCCGAACGGTTCATCGAAGTCGAGCCTAATTAAGAAGATCATGCTTTCTGCAGAAGACTATTCGCATACTGATGAAGGTTCCCTCTTTAGCTTTAGTTGGATTTTTCCAATTGATCAATTCGTTAAAGGTTCACTTGGTCTTTCAGGCGGAACTGCAGATAAGAACGTTAACTCATACGCTTTTTTAGAAGATAAGGACATCAGTGCCATTCTATCTTCTGAACTTAAAGATCATCCTCTGCTTCTTCTTCCGATTAAAACTCGTCAGAAGCTCATTGAGGACGCTTTTAAAAATGATGGAACACGACTCGAAACCATTCGTAAGTCGTATCTTTATAACGGTGACCTTTCTCAAAGAAACCGTTTGATCTTCGATGCACTTCTTAAAAACTACAAAGGTAGTTATACAGAAGTGTTTAAGCATATCCGTGTTGAGCGTCTGTTTATTAACCGTCGCTACTCAATTGGTGCAACAACGATTGAGCCACAACTTCATGTGGATGCAAACCTTCAGCAGATCACGATGGACCGTCGTCTAGCTTCACTTCCACCAAGCCTTCAGTCTTTGAATTTATTCTCGCTGAACGGTGAAGTGGTTCTTGCTAACCGCGGGATCCTGGAATTCTCAGATCTACTAAAGCGTCCTCTTGATACTTTCAAATACCTTTTGATGACGATGGAATCTAAGACCATTAACCTTCATGGTATTTTGACTGAACTTGATATTTTCTTTATTGGCTCTTCGAATGAAATCCACTTCGCGGCCTTCAAGCAGCACCCGGATTTCAATTCATTCAAAGGTCGTTTTAACTTCCTTCGCGTGCCATATCTCATGAGCTACAAAGAAGAAGAAAAAATCTATCAAGAGCAAATTTCAAAACTTAAAGAAGAAGCGACATTTGAACCGCACTCACTCACTGCCCTTTGTCTTTGGTCAGTGATGACTCGTATGCGCGCTCCTGTGGCCAAAAACTTTCATGATGAGAAGATTGGAAGAATCGCTGAGGCCCTTTCTCCACTTGAGAAGTGTCTCCTTTACGCTGACAGAGAAACTCCAGATGCCTTTGACTCTGAATCTCGCCAGATCCTGAAAATGGGTGTGGAAGATGTGATGAATGAGTATGAGAACGACTCGATGTATGAAGGGAAATTTGGTATTTCTCCAAGAGAAGTAAAACAAATCATTTATGATCTTGCCTACAACTCTAAATCAGTGACTTTCGTCGAGGTCTTGGACTACTTAGGTGGCCTGATTGAGAAGAAAGCTGAGTACGACTTCTTGAACATCTCTCATCAGGGCGAATATCATAATCCGCAAAAGTTCATAGATCTTATCGAAGCTTGGTGCGTGGATATCCTGGATAATGAAGTGAGAGAGTCATTAGGTCTCGTGGATGACCGTTCTTATGAAGACTATATCTCGAAGTATATTCTTTCGATCAACGCTGTTATCAAAGGCGAGAAAGTTAAGAACAATGTAACTGGTAAGTTCGAGGCCCCGGATTCATTTTTCATTAAAGAGTTTGAGTCAAACGTCCATATGAATGAAGTTCCGGAGAAGTTCCGTTCTAACCTTATCGCCCGTCTGGGTGCCTATGCCCTGGATAATCGCGGCAAGCCGATTGTCTATGCGGAAGTGTTCGAAGACCTGGTTCACCTCCTCCAAGAGTCTTACCGTAAGGAGCAGAAGAAGGTTATTGATAAAATCGGTCGAAATCTGGTGCTTTTCCTTGCTGAGAAGAAAGATGGTGGAAACCATAATGTTGAGAAAGATGTTCGTGAAATGATTACGAATATTCTCAATACCCTTCAGAATAAATACCACTATAGTGAAAATGGAGCGATCTCTTCGCTTCAATATTTGCTCAAAATGCGCTATGACACTCAGAGATGAGTGAAATAGAAAAATCTTTTAGTACCGAAAAATACGTCGTCACCCATCCTGTTGCAATCGAACAGGATGGCTGGCGTCTTGATCAGTTTGTGATGAAGTGCATGCCCACTCTGTCACGTCAGTACTTAAAAAAGAAAATTGATAAAGGTGAAGTTGAGATTTCAGGACGGAAGTCCCCGCACAAGCCTTCGGTAAAAGTTCACTACGGTGAGCGAGTCACTATCACGACCCATAATGATGGGATGATTGAAGATGAATACTGGCATGGTAAACCGGTTCCGCGCGATCAAAAGCCAGGAATTGTTTTCGAAGACGAAGAACTACTCGTCATCAACAAGCCTCCCTTCATGATCACCCACCCTGCCGGGAAAAACCTTTTCTACTGTGCCACTGTATTTTTCGAAACCATCTATAAGAAAACCATTCACTCTATTCATCGAATCGATCGTGAGACATCAGGGCTTCTTTTGCTTGGTAAGAACCCCAAAGTTTCTCAGCGTGTGGCGCTACTATTTGAAGAAGATAAAGTGAGAAAGTGTTACTTCTTCATCGCTCACCGACGTCCAGGTGCGAAGACTTTTCCATTCACCGCTAGAGAGCGCATGGATCGTGAAGAGAATAAAATCCCTCGCGGAATGATGTCTGTGTGGCCAGAAGATTCCGAGTTCGGAAAAGAATCCGAAACCCATTTTGAGCTTATTCTCGATAAAGGTGATTACGTTCTGGCGATGGCCTTTCCATTAACGGGACGCCAGCACCAGATTCGTGTACATGCTGCCTACAATGGTTATCCCCTTCTTGGTGAAAAACTTTATAACGGTGACCCAGGTGTCTTCATGCGTTTCAAAGATCATTTGGCGACTCCGGAAGATCACGATCTTTTACAGATCCCTCGTCACGCACTCCACGCGACGGCCCTGAAGCTAACCTACCCGAAAGATAAGATGAATTACTTCATTGCCCCTCTCCCTGAGGATTTGGCGATCTGGTTGGAAGAAAAACTGGACCTCAAACGCTCGCAAGTAGAGGAAATCATTAAGGCGAAAGTCCAAGAATTCCTAGCTTAAAGTTGACCGAAAATGCGCTCAATGTTAGATACGGGTCATGAATGAAAACAATGATCTGATCGCCCTTGAGTGTAGTCCCGATGAACTTGAGATTTGTCTCAAAGTTATGCGCAGTTTTGCCGCTAAAAGTGAGCAACTAACTCTCCTCAGCCATGAGCAAAGAGTTGCCATGTTTAAAGCAGCAGGAACAATTTCTCGTCCAGATCGGGAAGAAACTAAAAAGCGTCAGAAGGACGTGAAGAAACTTCGTAAGCAAGTTGAAAAAGAGGCCAACCGAAACGCACGTCGTTTAACTGGTATTCGTTCAGCTCGTGAAATTCCTGTGTTCTCGGCCCCTGCTCAAATCACATTCTCTGAACGTCTTGAGCAAGAAGAGACGAATGAATACGCAACTCCACATGACTGCTACGTTTGTCGTCAGAAGTTCACGAAAGTGCATCACTTCTACGATACGATGTGCCCGACATGTGCTGATCTAAACTACGCTAAACGTTTCCAGACTGCTGATCTAACTGGGCAAGTTGCTCTGATCACAGGTTCTCGTTTGAAGATTGGTTATCATGCAACTTTGATGATGCTTCGTGCGGGTGCAACAGTTATCGCGACCACTCGTTTCCCAGTAGATTCGGCCCTTCGTTATAGCAAAGAAAAAGATTACGACGTTTGGAAGGATCGCCTTCGCATTTACGGCCTTGATCTTCGTCACACTCCAAGTGTGGAGATCTTCTGTCGTTATATTGAACAAAAATATGAGCGTCTTGATATTCTTATCAATAATGCTGCTCAAACTGTTCGTCGTCCATCGGGCTTCTATGCTCACTTGATGGAAAATGAAAATAAATCCCTCGCTGAACTTCCGAAAGAAGCAGTTCATCTACTGGAAGAGTTCCAGACTTGTGTGAACAAACTTCAATCGATTGAATTTGGTGCTGATAAAAACGTACCAGTTGCTTGGAACGATCGTGCTCCGGGTGTTGGTATCCGTGCTTCAGCAAAACTTTCTCAGATTCCGTACAGTATCGATAACTCGCTGGTGGCAGAAGAAGTTTTCCCTGAAGGAAAACTCGATGCCGATCTTCAGCAAGTGGACCTTCGTAAGACCAACAGCTGGAGACAGAGACTTGGTGAAGTTCATACGGTTGAGATGCTGGAAGTGCAACTTGTGAACGCGGTTGCTCCATTCGTTCTTTGTAATCACCTTGTGGCCCTTATGAGAAAGGACTACACAGGTAAGAAACACATCGTGAACGTTTCAGCGATGGAAGGAAAGTTCCACCGTTTTTATAAAGAAGATCGTCACCCTCATACGAATATGGCGAAGGCCGCTCTGAATATGATGACTCATACTGCGGCGACTGACTTTGCTAAAGACGGGATTTTCATTAATGCCGTTGATACTGGTTGGGTAACTGACGAGGATCCAGCAGAACTTTCAGAGAAGAAAACAAAGCTTCATGACTTCCAGCCACCACTAGATATTGTGGATGGTGCTGCCCGTGTAATTGATCCGATTTTCGACGGAATCAATACTGGTAAGCACTGGAGTGGTAAGTTTCTGAAGGACTACTTCCCTATTGATTGGTAGGCCTTGTCGCTATCAATTCATCATACTTTTTGAAGACGTCCTCTAAGTCACGTCTGTCAGTCGTGTAGACAACGTCGATCAATGTATCCACGTCTTCAAAAAGTGAGTACCAAACCAAAATCGCCTCTTCTGGATTGATCGCAAAATACTGTTTCATACTTTCAACGTCTGTTTCTAGAAAAGAGTCTATTGAAGCAGATATCTCATTATTCAATAGATACTTCCGAGTTTTATGAATTGTTTCCAATAAAGCTGCGTGCTCTAAGGCGGCATCTGATAATTTTTTGCCTGATAAAGAAAGAATAAACTCCGACTGAATAGCATCCAGCCATTCTTTGGCACTATAAATGGCAACTGGATTTTGAGAAGAATCATAATCTAAGAGGATTTCTCGATGAATGACTGATTGAGGGTTCATTATTAACCCGCGACGAATAACAACTGGCGCCCGCAAATACTTTTGTTCGTCTGAAACTTTATGGTAATCCATAAAATCTTCCATATAGTTTGGATCTTTTAGTCCATTGTCATAACTTCTTGAACAAACCTTACATGCCATGGCCTTGGCCTTTTCATTGTTTGAAAAACAACATTCATCACAAGCGTAGGCGTATTCTTCTGTTCGTCCATGGGCATAACCAATAATATGAAAACTTTCATGAAAAGCCGTGGTCTTAATAAATTGTTCATCATACCAAGATTCATTGGCCAGGAGGGAATTGAAAGCAAAATAAGGATGAAATAATCCAGTTTCAGGATCGTCCTCTCTACTGCCTAACGAAGCATGGGCCGCAGAAGTCTTACTTTTTTTAAAATAGGAATCTTGGTGACATCCGATAAGTAGTTTTCCCGAAGAGATCAAATCCGAAATTTTGCTGGCATGGTTTTTTGTTTGTGGGGTATTGAGTCTCTTTAAGCAGGAAAGGCCAATTTTAAAACCTTCGTGAATGTTCTTTGAAAAATCTTTTCCAAAATTTTTCTCACAAGAAGAATGAAATTTTATGCCACCATTCTCCACCCAATCCTGAGCAAAAGTCAGCGAACTCATACAAAGTAGAAGGATAAAAAAAGTCTTGATCATGGAGACTAGAATATCATTCCGCGAGCGAAGACTGAGATCGCCTGAAGTTATTTCATCCTAGGTGTCTAAACCTAAGACATATCTAACTAATTGAATTTAAGGCTATTTTTGCCACATAAATTCAAGGCCATACTTCGTCGGAGACCAAAAGGGCCTTTTTAAGCCGACTGCCCCCAGTTGCTCCGCGGTCCAGACATTACAAGTTCTGAGAAGTGAGAACGAGCCATAGCTTTCATAAAAGTTATCAGTTGCTGTATAACCCTTATTCGGAATAAGAATCGGTTTGCTATCTCTTAACTGGAACTCCTTACGAATTGCTTCCACTAACTTCTTATAAGTCGCTTTAGAAATGCGAATCCGTCTATGACTTGAATAAGTGGTCGGATGAGCATCCAGATAATTCACATGAAGGATCGCGGGATCAGGAATGAAAAGAGCATCGAAACCGAGCTTCAGCGTGAACTTGTCCCAAGTTGGCATCTCAAAATAGAATTGTCGATCACCCCAACCGATCTCGATCCACTCAGTGGGACGAGACTTAAAGTCCGTGGGATTTAAGAAACTCTCCCAATCAAAAACTTCGTTTCTCACTGGGATGGCAATATCGGTATGGATTTCATTGGAAAGAAGATAGATCTCCATCTCCGGATTTGGATCATCTCCGCCAAGAGGAAAAAAGGTCAGAATAAGAATGAAAGTGAGGGCCGCTAAAAGGAAGTATCCAAACTTCCTTAACACAACTTCTTCACGTAATTTAAAACACCTTTCGGTCCCGCGTTCTCCTCACCTTCCAGAATGATTCTTGGTTTGTGATTTAAACGGTGAAGGCATTTTTCAATGTTACTCACGCCAACAGAGTTATGGAAAAGCTCGAACATACTTTCGTCATTCGGAGCATCTCCAAAGAACCAAGCATCGTTCTGAGTTACTTTAGGGCGGTACTTATGTAAAAAGTGAACCACTCCTAAATACTTCGAAATTTTTCCACACCAGAAATTAATGTGAACATTTGATTTAGAGAAGTGGATGTTCTCCTGCTTCATAAATGCCATCACATCTTCCACCCACTGCTCATCCATCAAATGAAATTCGATGGCACGATCAGAAAGTCGGCCAAAACTATCGGCAGAAAGTGGAACATGCGGGTAATGATGCTTTAACTTCGTAGTGAAGTGACGAAGACGATCGAGTTCCTCGACTGAAACCAGCGGCTCTTCAACGATCTCGTCACGCTCATCCTTATAACAAATCACTCCGCCGCCTTCCATGATACAGGCCTTAAGCGGAAAGTGAGTCAGGAAGAAGTGTCCCCAAGAAAGAGAACGACCAGACACAATCACCAGCTCGTGACCGTGCTTATGAATATGATCGATGATTTCAAAGAAGTCGCGAGTAAGCCCGCTGCCTTCCTGAGTTAGAGTACCGTCAAAGTCTGAGAAAAAAATCATATTACTTCCACATCCATGAAACTAAACATCCAACGTAGTCAGATGTTGAGCCCATGTTCTTATTGCCTTCTACTGAAAGAAGAACGCGTTCATTGTTTGCACCAGGGAAAGGCATACTTGCCCCAAGAGTTACAGACGCATAATAAACGAATTCATCTGTTTCTGAATCAAGTTTCATACCAGTGGGAACAGCGAGGTAAGGAAAAACTTCCTGACCGTTAATGCTAAATCCTTTACGGATAGTTGGTGCTGCACCCATGTAAGTCGAGGTTGTCTCATCGAACTTTTGGTACTGCATGTAAGGCTTGAATGAAACTCGCGGCTGATTCACATCTTCCGAGAGCATTTCAAAATCCATCCCACCACCCAGAGTTAAACCGCGTGATTCCTGGCCACCCGAGGCCGATAGATCCAACAAGCGGTCCTGCTCTACTTCCTGAGTATAACGAATCCCCGCTCCCATTTCATGGCGCTGACTCATGTAACCCGTCATCTCGGCACTAAAGACTCGTGCATCATCGTTTAGCGGGTGAGTAGAAACCCCAACCACTGAGGCCCAAAGGGAAGATGTCGAAAAGAGAAGCAAAAGGAGTGCGTATTTCATTCTTATATTATCGAGGGCATCCAAAAAAAGTGCAACATTTACAGCAGTGCGCAAGCATGGTAAGAATCGCCCCGATGAGCGAAATCGAGAAATCCTTCACCAATGAGAAGTACACCGCGACTTATCCGGTCCATACGGCCGACGATAACTTGCGCCTCGATCAGTTTGTACAGAAGTGTCTGCCTGGGCTCTCCCGGGAATATCTAAAAAAGAAAATTGAGAAAGGCGAAGTGGTGATCTCGGGTCGCACTCCTCCTCATAAATCCAGCGTGAAGGTTCATTTCGGTGAACGCGTGACAGTCACCACCCATAACGATGGCGTGATTGATGAAGAACTCTGGCACGGAAAACCAGTACCGCGAGATGAAGTTCCGACGATTATTTTTGAAGATAAAGATCTGGTGGTAATTAACAAACCACCTTTTATGCTGACTCATCCGGCGGGCAAGAATCTCTTCTACTGTGCCACGGTTTATTTTGAATCGATTTATAAACACACCATGCATTCCATGCATCGCTTGGATAAAGAAACCTCTGGCGTTTTACTCTTAGCTAAGAATGGAAAAACCTCTCAAAAGATAAGAGAGCTCTTCGAAGCCGATCTCGTAAGGAAGTGTTACTTCTTTATCGCTCATAAAACTCCCGGTGCCCGCACTTTTCCATTCACAGCTAAACAGCGCATGGATCGAAATGAAAATGCTATTCCAGAAGGGATGATTTATTCTTTTCCTGAAGACTCTGAGGAAGGCAAAGAAGCTGAAACGCATTTTGAACTTTTGTTGGAGAAAGACGATTACGTGATCGCGCTAGCGTTTCCAGTGACGGGACGTCAGCATCAGATCCGTGTGCACGCTGCTTGTAACGGCTATCCTCTTCTGGGCGATAAGCTCTATAACGGTAATTCGCAAATCTTCATTCGCTTCAAGGATTCTATTGCGACTGAGGAAGATCACGCCAAAATGCAGATCCCTCGTCAGGCCCTCCATGCCGTGGCCCTCCGGATAACTTATCCCACAGATAAAGAAACTAAGTTTATAGCGCCCCTTCCGCTGGATCTGGCCAATTGGCTGGAAAATGTCCTAAAAGTGGAGTCTCAGAGTATAATCAAGCAGATAGAGACGCGTCTGGGAACGGCTTTATCCTACTTTTAAGCAGGAATTCGTTGACGAAATGATGACCTGTCCTATAAATTCACTGCCTGAGTATCAATGGTGACCGTAGTTCAGTTGGTAGAGCGCTAGATTGTGATTCTGGTTGTCGTGGGTTCGAGCCCCATCGGTCACCCCATCTTTTACTCAGCATATATTCAGTGATGATCTCAGCAATGAGTGAACCATACTAAAGCCCAGTTTAACCCACTGGGCTTTTTTATTTTAAGTGCATTTTTTCTAACGATCTGACGGCAACCAGAAACACAAAACAATTTAGCTATTCATTATCAAAAAATCCCCAGACTTTGCTGGGGATTTGAATCGAAAGTTTTTGTTATGAAATTTAGTTCTAGGATTTCAAACTAGAGATCTAGACTCTTAGAGACTCATTGAAAGCAGAACATCGAAGGTTGTTCTTGATTGTTACAGTTAACTCTAACGAATCCATTTTCATCAATGTATACACTGCCTTTAATCTTTTGCTTAGAACATGCGAAGCGATAACTATAACCGAGACTATTTTCTATTTCACTGTAAGAACAATCAGTTTTAAAATCAATCTCCGTCTCGCAAGCAAATGATAATGAAAGAATCGTTTTTTGCTTAACTGTCTTAATTGAACCGTCTGAATTATAATGAATTGTTTTATATTCAAAAAATGGTATCTTTGAGTTGAAATAACTTAGAATTTTAATATCTGAGTCGACGTCATCTTCACAGGTATAAGTTTTTGCATGAGTACTTATCGAGAATACAGTCAGTATCATTGCAAACAGGCTTATTTTCATTTTGTCTCCTCTCAAGGTTTATACAGATCATAAATTGTAAAGGTCGTATTTGTAAATTAAACTAATGCTTTCAACCCAAGTCCTTGAGGCGTTATCTTTGTCGTTATGTACATCCATTAGAAAAATTGCCGTAAAGGGACTTGAGACAAGACTTCTATCCTAACGTTATTACGCCTAACTATTGTTAAAACGAATATGACATACAACTGATATTCTTTGAATGTGGCAAAACAATAATCATGCATATGTTTGTCTCCAGCTTCGAATGCCACCCCATCTTTTACTCAGCATAAATTCAGTGATGATCTCAGCAATGAGTGAAACATACTAAGCCCAGTTTAACCCACTGGGCTTTTTTATTTCTACTCAATCAACAACATTTTTAACTAGATGATACAGAAGTATATTTTTGAAATTCTTCAATCAGAAAATTGTACACTAAGCGCACTCTTGAATTGGTTCTTAAATCTTCGTGCATGACTGCCCATACAGGCATTTGATATTGAAATTCCTTCTCTAAGATAGCAACGAGAGCTGAGCTTCTTTTTGCCAGTGGCTTTTGCATAACCCCTATACCCAGCCCCTTTCTTAAAAGCTCTATTTGTCCAACTTGATTATCAAGCCTGAAGTCACAATCCTCTCGATTGATATTAATTCCAAACTTTTCAAGAGCAGATAAAAATACTTGCTCTCTATCTGGTCCAATGATGACATGGTCCTTTAATTCATTAAGTTTCTTTGGCGTACCATAGGTCTTTAAGTAATCTTTGTGAGCGTAAAAGTGTACCGAAACATTCCCCACGAATTTTGCCAGAAGAGCTTCTTGAGCAGGTTTATTAAGTCTTATCGCAAGGTCAGCATCGCGTTTTAAAAGATTTTCATTTTTATTGGACAGGCTAAGCTCAATCTTGATTTTAGGATGGGCCCTATGAAACTTCTTAAGCATATCTGGTAGAACTTCGATGCCCATGACTTCACTGGTAGCAATGCGAACAGTTCCGCTCTCCTCATCTTTTTCACCTTCTAATCGACGGACAAAGGAATCAAATCTGGTCAGCATTGCCTCAACATCAGGATATAAATCTAATGCCTCTTCCGTCGGCTCCAGACCATCTCTCGACCTGGTAAAAAGAGAAAAACCAAATTGTTCTTCAAGAATCGCAATATGCCGTCCAATTGTAGGCTGAGTTGAATTTAGCGCTCTTGAGGCCGCAGAAAGAGAACCCTCTTTCACAACATAGGCAAATGACTTCAATAAATTCCAATCCATATCTCGCATATACAAAAATGTATATCACCTATACAAATTCAGTCAATTTATATTCTTCTTTGTATACACGATACTCTTCCTACAAAGGAGAACTTATGAAGCCCATCATTTTAAGTCTTATGGTTTTGTTAACTACGACCCTATTTGGAAGAGCCTATGGAGAAACTCCACGTAAAAACCAAATAGAAACTTCAGTCATCATCGATAGAAATATCACTCAAGTATGGGAAGTGTTTTCAGACATTGAAAATTACCTTGAATGGAGCACATTTATCGAATCAATAGAGGGAGTGCTAAGTGAGGGAGAAAAAATTACAGTTTTCATTCAACCGCCCAATGAGGATGGAATGGAATTTAGGCCAACAATTTTGAAATATGATGAAAAGTCTGAGTTGCGCTGGAAAGGTAAACTGTTTTTCACTGGGCTTTTCGACGGAGAACATTATTTTAAATTCGAGAGCATCAGTGAAGATCGTACTCGTCTCATTCATGGAGAAAAATTTACTGGAATCTTAGTTCCTTTGGTCCTGCCTCAAATCAAAGAGAACACTCTAAAAGGATTTAATGAATTTAATGCTGCTTTAAAGAATAAAGTCGAAAACAATTAAGACAGGACGCCCAGTTTAATCAACTGGGCTTTTTTATTTTACCACTCCGAACTACAAGCTCTTCTCCAGGATATCGAGTCCTGCCTTGGCCGTTTCAAAGTCGATATCTAATGCTGGAAACATAGTGATACCTTCAAAAACGATAAGACCATTCTTGAGAGCGCGTTTGGTTACTTTCTCTCCATAGTCAGATTTTCCAAAATCCAAATTCATCGCCATGCCCACAATGCTCATCTTCACTGGTTTCTTGAATTCCATTTGAGAAAGTCTCTGCCGAAAGTATTCATTCATGAATTGAATATTTTCCTGTAACTCTCCCCAATGCTTTTGAAAGAAACGCACATTAGCGATAGATGCGGCCACGCTCAAAGGATGCCAGCCATAGGTCGAATAAGGATAATTATCCTTCTTTAGCGACTCACCCACTTCCTCCTTCATGATCGTGGCACCAATCGGAGCAGCTCCACCCGAGAGGGCCTTGGCAATACACATGATGTCCGGATCGATATCAAAATATTCAGTCGCAAAAAGCTTACCAGTCCGACCAAAGCCTGTGGCAACTTCATCCATAATGATTAGTGTCCCGTACTTGCGACATAGATCTTGCATTCCCTGCATGAATGAGAACTCTGGAACCATCACCCCAAGATTCATGCTTATCGGTTCCATGATGAGAGCGGCGACCTTCTTGGTCTTCAGCATCTTTTCCAGTTCATTGAGCTTTTCTTCGTTTAAAGGAGGCTTCAATTTTTTCCAGTTAAAGTACGGTGAATCACTTACTAAACCTTCTGCCGCTATGGAGTTGCCGTGAAAAGCACCATCGAGTGCAATGAATTCTTCTCTACCGGTGTAAGACTTCGCAGCCTGAAGTGCAATCTCAACTGCTTCCGTTCCACCTGTAGCGCGGAAACACTTGGTGAGTTTCCCTGGAACTATCTTTGACAGAAGACCTGCGAGTTCAATCCATGGTTCATATTCCAAATTTGGACTGATATAGGTTGGCCCATTGAAGTTCTTGATTGCCTTTTCGAGCTCTGGATTCTTCCAGCCTAAATTTCCCACACACCAACCGGAGCCAAAATCGATGTATTTCTTCCCCTCAACGCTAATCAGAAAACTTCGTTCAGCGTCTTTTATCCTGAGAGGTTTCACTTCCTCGCTTTCTGCATAATATTTATTCTGTCCATTACTGACTTGCATATAGACTCCTTCTGCTTTTCACTATTTTTGTAGTGTTAAAAGGGTTGGGCAAGCCACGTAGAATTTAGACATATTCACTCTTGATTTGCTATAAGAAGGAAGAGGTTTTAAAAGCCGAGATAAATGGATCGTTTACTTATACTATGGTAAAATACTTTCATGCTTAAATTTATCATCTTTACTACACTTTTATCTTCACTGACCTTTGCTCAAATCCAAACGAAGCCCGGATCTCAGGATCACTATAAAAACTTCTCTGAATTGGCCGCTAAAAACGTGGAAGGCGAAGATTATGTGATTGAATTAAAAAATCGAAACTCCAAGATTCTCGTCATGGCCTTTCATGGTGGCTATATCGAATCTGGAAGCACCGAACTTGCCAGTGCCATTACATCTGAGAGTTTTAACTTTTACACCTTTAAAGGTCTTCGAGTGGGAGAAATGGATGAAAGTTCTTTCACTTCATCTACTCTGCATTTAACCAGTACTAATTTTGATGAGCCTCAATTAATGGAACTCACTTCAAAAGCAGACTTCTGTTTAGGTCTCCACGGCTTCGGGGGACAAGAAGCAGATTTTTGCGTTGGAGGCGGGAACGCTGATGAGAGAAAAGAATTAGTGAAGGCTCTCACTAAGGCATATCCCGATTATAAGAGCTGTGAACTTTGTTGTAATCCTTTCAACGGGACGGCGAAGAAGAATCCTGTGAACCGTTGTAAACTTCAAGGAATTCAGGTGGAAATGAGTCCGCGTGTTCGTAAATCAATTTTGAGAGATCAGACTTTCTTAAAATCTCTCTCGAATGTTTTCAAAGAGTATCTGGATACTCTTTAATTCGCTGAGATAGAGAGTTTTCAAGGTAAACTTCTGTTGCCGAAGATAATAGAAGTAAAACCAGTATTGAGATTGATCCAATCTGTGTAAATTCTGAATGGCCTTTAAGCATGAAGATGGAATGTATGGTGACTGTGAACAGTCCCATGATCGGGATTAAGTATCTCCAAAGAAAATTTGCTCTCGGAACTGAGGCGAGCTTGATAAGACTCATCAGTAGTACAAAAACAGCAACGAAGTTAAAAACTAGAAAAAAATCTATTCCTCCTGGTACTCCAAAAAGCTCCCATTCTTTCTGATAAGCAGCATCTACTTGGTGGGTGGCGAGGAGAGCAATTGTTGATACAGCAAAATATAATCTCATATTATTAAAGATAACCTTGAAGAAGGGGCCCGTGAAGGGCCCCAGTCGTTTAATGATCCACAATTTTTGCTAAACCAATTTTCTTCTCAAATTTCTTATATAAAACCGGAATGAAAATAAGTGTTAATAGAGTAGCTGTGATAACTCCACCTATCACCACTAGGGCGAGAGGTTTTTGCACTTCCGCCCCTAATCCAGTGGCAAAGGCCATCGGCAAGAATCCGAAAATATCCGTCATCGCCGTCATGAGCACTGGTCTTAAACGAAGCGACACCCCACTTTGAATAAGCTCCTCTCCCGTCATGCCCTGTGACTTCAACGTATTGAAATACGCCACGAGAATCATTCCATTGATCACCGCAATCCCTGCCAGGGCAATGAACCCTACTCCCGCCGAAATACTAAACGGCAGACCGCTGGCAATCAGCATGAGAATTCCTCCCACCCAGGCAAATGGAATACAGGCGAAAATCAGTAAAGAGATACTCCAGTTGAAGAAAGCGTAGTAGATTAACAGGAACACTACTAACAAAGTGATTGGTAGAATGACCGAAAGTCTTTCCTTGGCATTTTGGAGGTTCTTGAAGTTTCCTCCCCACTCCAAAGTCACGCCCTCCGGAAGTTTCACATTCTTCTCAACTCGTACTGCCGCCTCTTTTACAAAACTTTCCATATCACGATCTTTTACGTTAATTTGGATGGCAATTCGACGGGCAGAGTTCTCTCGCGTGATCACACTATGAGTATCAACTTCCTTAACATGGGCAATCTCAGATAATCTGATGCTTAATCCATCCCGAACAGGAATAGGTAGAGATCTAATCGCTTCGATATTTTCCCGATCTTCATGGGGAAGACGCATCACCAGGGCAAAACTTCGCATGTCTTCATAGATTCGACCGACCTGCTCTCCACCCAACGCCAGTTCAACTGTTTCAAGTAAGTTTCTTCGACCAAAACCTAACTGTTCGCGAATGTCTTCATCCGGCGTGATTTTTAGAAGTTTATTTTTGCCTTGTACATCAAGTTCCACTTCAAAGGCGCCATGAACTTGTTTCACTTCTTTCTGAATTTCTTCGGCCAAGGCGATGGCCTGGTCTAAATTGTTTCCGAAAACTTTAAGTGAAATATCAGAGCGAGTTCCCTCTAACAGCTCATTTGATCTCATCTCAATCGGTTGACCCATCATAAAGACAGCACCACCATCGTCTGCTTTAAGCTTTGTCAGAATCTCATCTCGAATTTTTTGTCGAGTCATACCAGGGCGCCAATCACTCTCCGGTTTGAATTCCACAATCCAGTCAGAAGAGTTCATGCCATTGGGATCGTCCGGAACTTCCGCTGTACCACTTCGTGAGAAGGCTCGATCCACTTCAGGAATTTGGAGCATGATTTTTTCCAGGCGAATCTGCTCCGAAAGCACGTGTGATGGAGCCACGTCGGCCTTTCGAACAACACGGATTGCGGCACTTCCTTCATCCATGCGAGGAATAAACTCACCCCCGATGTTCGAGAAGAGATACATTGAGATGCCTAAAAGGCTTACTGCCAGAACAGTCAGTAATCCAAATTTTCCAAGTGACCAGTTCAGAGCTGGGTAGTAGATCTTTTCAAACCAACGAAGGACAAAGGGCTTCTTCTCTTCTGTTGTCGATTTCAAAAGTAACGACGCCAGGGCCGGAACCGATGTAAAAGACAGTATGAAAACCGCGGCCAATGCGTAAACGAAAGTCTTTGCCATTGGAGAGAACATCTTCCCTTCGACACCAGTTAGCATCAAGAGAGGAATGAAAACCAGAATGATAATGAATCGACCAAGCATCGCCGCCGACATAATTTCATTAGTCGCAGTAATAACGGTATCGTGGATTTCTTCACGATCAAGGGAACTCCCCTTGGCCTTGGTTCTTACTTGGATTTGTCTAATACAGTTATCGATAACAATTACGACACCATCGATAATGACCCCGAAATCCAGGGCACCTAAACTCATTAAGTTCCCAGAGAGATTAGAAAGCTTCATCACAATGAAAGTGATTAGAAGCGAAATAGGAATCATGATGGAAGTGATAATGGCCGCGCGAAGATTTCCGATTAAGAAAATCAAAACGAGGACAACCAAGGCACAACCAAACAGAAGATTTTTATTAACAGTCGTGAGTGTTTTGTTCACTAATTCAGAACGATCGTAAAGAACCTTAATCTCATGGTCTTTAAGAACATTTTTATTGAGATGTTCGATGGCATCTCGAATCTTTACAGCAACCTCTCGTGAGTTCTCTCCTGCCATCATAAGCGGACTACCAATGACTGCCTCTGCACCATTGTAAGTTGCCGAACCATTCACCAGGGGCTTATCTAGCTTAACCTTGGCAATGTCCTTTACAAAAATCGGCATGAGGTTTTTAGACATTCGAATTGGCACGTTCTCGATTTCTTTAATGCTCTTTAGAAGTCCAGATCCTTGAATAAGAACCTGGGAGTCACCCTTTTCAACATAGTTTCCTCCCACGTTGAAGTTATTGAGCTTAAGTGCGCGACTAACGTCCGCAAATGAAATGCCATTTTCATTCATTTTCTTAAGATCCGGGAGTACATAGTACTGAGTCGGGTAGCCTCCGGTGGTATTAACTTCCGCCACACCCTTTACGCGTCTAAGCTCCGGACGAATCACCCAGTCTTGAACATCTCTTAGCTCCATCATTTCTTTGGTACTAAGCTCTTCCAGCTTTTTATTTTTTGGAAGAATTGTGTAGTGAAAAATATCACCTAGACCAGTCACAATTGGACCCATAAAGATTTCATAATCCGGAAGTTCATCCTTAATCAGGATGAGTCGTTCCGAAATTAACTGACGGGCCTCAAGAATATCGGTTCCCTCAGCGAAAATAACCGTGATGTGCGAGAGACCAGAACGAGAAACTGATCGCATATCGATCACTCCCCTAATTCCGTTCAAACTCGTCTCAACCGGGAAAGTGACTTGTCTTTCAACTTCTTCCGGAACTAAACCTGTAGCGAGAGTTATCACTTGCACCTGAGTGTTTGTGATATCGGGAATGGCGTCGATCGATAATTTCTTAAAACACCAGAAACCATAGATAGAAATAATGGCGGTCATGAAGATCACGACCATGCTGTTTTTTACACTAAAGCGAATAATTGATTTGATCATAATTTTAATACCTTCTGTAAGAATCCATCAGTGGTCTGATTGTTCAGACGGTAAAGTTCAAGGAGATGGGACGCCAGAGCGTTCTCAATCTGATGGACTTCAAAAGTAAGGTTTAAAAGTTCCCGCTTATAGCTTAGGAAACTTGAGGCCGTAATTAATCCACGAAGGAAGAGTCTCTTATACTCATTGGTAAGTTTTTTATATTCTTCCAGTTCAGTCTTCCCATTGATCTTTTCACGAAGTCTCAGGTAACTATCGACTCTGAACTCAAATTCTTTTTGTCGTTGAACTTTTCGATACTCCTCATAACGACGGGCCCGCTTCATGTTAAATTCAGCCGCTGTTCTTAGACCTTGGTTACGATCGAAAAAAGGCATTGGAATGATGAGACCAACTCCAAAAATGTTATATTCCTGATTTCCCAATTTATTGAGCTGCCAGACGGGTCCAACTTTCAAATCCGGGACTTTCTTTGATTCTTCTCGCTCAAATTCGAATTCCGATTTCTTCAAGGCCAACTGATCCAGCTTAAATGATAGGGCCTGGTCGGGTTTGAATTGGAAGTCATTCAAATCGGGCCATTCGTTTTTGCCGTTTTCAGAAAGCTTAACTGTTACGTCACAACTCTCCCCAGTCATCTTCTGGAAAAGTCGCAAAATGAGATCCGTTTCGTTTTGTAAGCTTGCCTTTCGCATGTCCAGATCACGACTTGAGAGCTCTAAAGAACCAACTTCAACTCTTTGTTCGGGAGTTAAAAAGCCAACTTTTTTGTATCGCTGAATAAAGTTTTCAACCACATCTGACAGGTTTTCAACAGCTCCAATCTCGCTCTTAATTTGCTTAAAACGAAGAGTGGCGAGAAAAATTTCCTGCTTGAGCTGTAGGCGCAAAGCCTCCAGTTCGACCTGGCCGATTTCCCTGTCCATTTCCGCTACACGTGTCTTTTTCGCACGTTTATTGTTTAGCTGAAGATTGAACCATATTCTTGATTCACTCGTTATGTTTTGACGGCCAAGTTGATTTCCTGAAGTTGTGAAGTGTTCAAACTCGGGATTATAGATTTTATTTGCCTCGACGATCTGGCCTTCAAGGGCCTTGTTCTGAAGGTCTTTCAATTCTAAATGGATATTTCTCTTCATTGCCTCATCAAAAAGATGATGAGGAGTATAAATATGGGAACAGACCTCAGCCTGAACTGAATAGATCGTCCCCAATGCTAAAAGCAAAGGTAACAATTTCATGACAACTCACTAAATGTAGTAATTAAAGAATGTAATTAGGACCAGAGTGAGGACTAACTGTTGGTAGAGATTTCTCGGGCGAGTTTGGCCCCGGAAATAAAGAAATTATGAGTTGAATGTGAGGCTGGTAGATGTAAAGGATCAGGTTCTACCAGATGTTTTTTTGGTAAAGATATCGCGACAACGGTTAGTACAAGTTTTTCTGAAACCGGAATTTTTGTTAACTTATAGATTACCGGGCGGGCAATTTCAGTTTCAGTTTCAATGTCAGAATGAGTGAATCCATCGAGAAAATCAACAGGACCCAGAACTTCGATAGTGAAGAAAGATATTAAGAAAAAAATTAAATTTAGACGAAAATACTTCGCAGTCATACTAGAAAAAATATCTCACTTACATGTTCTTTATCAGCATTACGCATAAAATACAAGATATGAGAGTCACACCGCTTTAATTTTTCTCACACTTTGTGTTCTTAGTCTGACATGAAGAAATGATGGTTTTATCTCGGCATCTTGCTAAGGCCTCATTTCTTGCTTCGTCTTTGCTGTTTCCCGTGGCAAAGACCCTTTTACCGTTTGATGCTACAATACTGCAGGTAAAAGTCCCTGGCGGCCCTTTATATTTATCATTCGGGTGAATCACCTTCACACCAGCACAACCTGTAAGTAACAACACAAAAAGAAGGTTTATTTTTTTCATAGAGAAGATTTTAGGCCAATTTTAAAATGATGGAAGAACTTTAGACCCTAGGCATTTTCCTACCAATGGGGTTATGACAGACAGACTAGAATGCAGCTGGAACCTGCAAAAGATTCCTTTTCCAAATCACCAGCCATTTTTTAGGATGCATCCTTTGGAGGCATCCTATGAACAAGTACTTTTTCGCCCTTCTGCTTTTAGTGACTACAGCTGTTTTTGCTCAACCAAGAACCGCAACTGGCATCGCATTGGATGCTTCTTGGAAAGTTAAACTGAACGATTTCGCACTTAAAAATGTGGCTCACCAATCTTGGGGATATCCACATGCTGAAAGAAACTTTCAAAATACACGTAAATTAGCAAGGCTTGAAGGCATCGAAGTAGATGAAGATGTACTATTCGCAGCTGCACTTCTACATGATTTAGGGGGGCTCACTGGATTTGAAAAAGAAGGCGTTGATCACGCCGTAAGATCGGCAGAACTTGCTGGTCCCCTCCTTCAATCACTCGGTTTTCCAGAAAACAAAATTGATGATGTAAAAGAAATTATTCTTGGCCACGTATACTACGGGCCAAAACCTCACGGAGCTGTTGTTCAGCTATTCAGAGACGCTGATATCCTAGATTTTATGGGGACAATGGGCGTGGCCAGACTTCTGGCCGCAAACGTTGAGCTTGGAAAGAAACCAGCGATTGAAAATTCAACTCTTACGATGAAGCAAATGATGACCAAGCTTCCAGAGGAACTTATGTCACCAAGTGCCCAGAAAGAAGGAAAGATCAGAATGACAGAAATGCAAAATTTCCTTCAGATGTTAGAAAAGTATTCATTTGGTGGGAAAGCTCTTTAGAGCTTTCCCCTGTTTTTAATTTTAGTCACCAGCCTCGTCCACGCCAGACTATCTTGGGGCGAAGTCCAATCATGGCCAACTCTAGAAAGGTCAGGATCATCTGGAAGAATCCCCAAAGCAGAGATGTAATTTGCATCGCAAATAAAGCACTCTTTACGATAAGGAATTAAATAAGAATCAGGCGTGAGATGTTTTAACGCTTCTTCCTTATTTGCAAACCAAGTCTTCCATTGAGCACTCCACTTCGGTGGATTCAACACATCGGCCGCTTCGTACTCATCCTTCATCTCTTTCCAAGATGGGTAACCTGCGGTTTTAGCGATGATGGCATAAGCATCCTTCAAGGCAATTTCTTTGCCCTGCTTCTTCTTCGCTTTCTGTAAAAGCTTCGCCTTAATTTTTAGGGAATCAATACTGGAACCTGACATAACATTTTTCTCCTTTGGTCTTGTTACCGTTCCGTCATTGGTAACCAAAAGATTAAATGTAATAAGAGGGAAACACGAAGTGAGATTCTCTTTTGACGGACAGGCCTCTTCGCAGACCTCCTCAAAATATAGCAGGTAATGGCTTACGAATCAACCATCGTTATGGATATACTCTAAAGCATGAAATTTGTTAGCTATCTGGAAATCCTCGCGGGTGCCGCCATCGTTTACTTTATTCAAAACAAAGTCACCCACATGTTGGGTTACCTTCTGATTTTTATCGGTCTCTCCTACGTCATTTGGAATGAAGAGATTAGTTTTGATTTAGATGAAAAGAACAGTCTCATTCATTGGAATAAGAAAAAATTTTTAAGACAGAGTAATAAGACAATTCCCTACTCTGATATCAAACGTATTTTTGTTCAACGTGTTGGTAAGGCCAGTAGCTTTACGGAATTCTTTTGTGTTTCTATGGAACTTCAATCAGGTGAAGTCATCTCTTCGCCAGAACGCTTCTCAACTGAGGCCGAAGCTTACGCCAATGCTAACCAATTAAAGAATCTTTTGTTACCCCATTCAGGAATTTAGTATTTACTTATTCTAGGTAAGTGAACACTAACCTGGAGCAGTAATGTTTAAGAAAATACTTAAAGTATTATGTCTCGTCTTTGGTCTCATCCTCTTAGGATCAGGTGCCATCTACCTTGCTGCTCATAATAATTTTAAGAAAACTGCAGAGAAGAAATTTCCAGAACCAGATCTGGCCCTTCAAGTTGAATTGAATCCTCATTGGAAAAATGAAGGAAAACGTCTTACTCAAATGAAGGGATGTCTTGATTGTCATGGCCCTCAACTTGAAGGACGAACTTTCATCGAAGATCCTGCCATAGGTGTTTTTTCAGGATCTAATCTTACTCCGCATGCCACTGGCGTCAGTGAAACTTATTCTACCAAAGACTGGGTTCGGGCCATCCGTTTCGGGTTGAACCGTGGAAACCGATTGTTAAAGTTTATGCCATCTCAGGAATTTTCATCTCTAAGCGATGAAGATCTAGGTAAGATCATTGTCTATCTTCAAAGCCTTCCACCAGTTGCGAAAAACTCTCGACCTATTACAGTTGGGCCGATGGCAAAAGTTCTCGACTATTTTGGAAAGATGCCTCTCCTCTTCTCTGGAAAGTACGTGCCAAACGAGCGAATCAAAGTAAAAAGCCTTACAGCAGAAGATACTATCGAGTATGGAAAATATGTTTCATCCAGTTGCGTTGGTTGCCATAATCCTCAGTTTACCGGTGGACCAATTGATGGGGTTCCGCCAAGCTGGCCTCACGCTTCCAACATAACTTCTAAAGGTAAACTTCAAGCTTACGACTTCGATGATTTCAAAAAAGTCCTGACCACTGGAGTGACAAAAGATGGCAGAAAAATCAATCCGCAGTTCATGCCTTGGACTGCAACGGCCGCCATGTCTGAGACGGAATTGAAGGCGCTTTACCGATACTTAAAGAGTATTTAAAAGAGCTAAAAGGCGTGAGTCTAAATCACTTACGCCATCTAAACGGATGCCAAACTTTTCTGTGAGGACATTTCGAATTTCATCCACTGACTTAAATAACACCTTCTCACTCTTTCCACCTTTCCAATGAATGGTGAACTGATTATTGCTCAAAGCCAGCCTACCTTCTTCGAAAGGTTTGGCGGCAATGAGCATATTTCTAAAATGGGAAGTAGGATTCGTGTAAAGATAGTAGTTGGCCACTTCGTAATCAATTAAATGCTGTATAGTAAGATCAAAACGATAAATTGTTTTCCACTCTCCACCGACATTCGCTTGAAGAATTAAATCTTCTTGGAGGTTTTTGATTCTAAAATCCTCATGAGTAGTTTTTTGTACGATATCAGTTTTAAATTTTATCGGAGTCGTTAGAGTCATCCCACCAAACCCCACGTCTGCGAGATAGGTCTCATTTTCTAGATCAACCAGGAACAACATATGTGAACGACGAGTAATAAGGTCTTCTGCTTGATTCCAAAGAACTCGAGCTCCAAGCCACTTAAACTTGAACCCTATTTCTCTTAATGCAGACGAGAAAAGAATGTTCTGCTCAAAGCAGTAGCCACCCCGCATTCCCTGGACCATTTTCCTTTCAAGCGTTTCAAGATCCAGTGGAACTTCTTTATAAGTAAAAGGATTGAGATTTTCGAAAGGGATAGAGGTCGTATGCAAACGATGAAGTTCATTCAAAGTATTAAAGTCAACCTTGGGCGTTTTTGTGTAACCAATTCGTTCAAAGTAGGCTTTTAAGTCCATGAGCTCTCCACTAGAATGACTCTTATGAAATACAAAATTTTAGGTGTCTACACCGGTAAAATATCCAAGCTCCCAAATGATTTCGTAACTGCGATCACGAAGGAACCTCGAGATGTCATAAAAGTATCTAAGGACTGGATAGAAGGCAATGAGATTAACAATTTGGTCCATCATGGCGGAGACATGCGTGTCATTCATCATTACTCCATGGCCAACTATAATTATCTGAAAGAACAGTTTCCTGATATTGCTGACCGCTTTCTTCCTGGTACGTATGGTGAAAATATTGTCACTGAAGAACTTACTGAAAGAGATTTAAACATCGGTGATATCTATCAACTCGGTACGGCCAAAGTTCAACTGACGGTTTCTCGTAGACCTTGTGTTACGATTAATCACGCCTATCAGGACGGCCGCGTTCAGAAAGAGATTGTCGTATCAGGTAGATCTGGCTGGTATTATCGTGTTTTAGAAGAAGGTGAAATTCGACCTGGTGACTATCTTGAGTTCCTGGAGAGGCCCTACCCCGATTTGCCTCTCTATAAATTGCACATTCAGGGTTATGGTGAAGAACGGTTTGCGGATAAAGAATATCTTAGACGTTGCTTGGAAACTGGTTTGATGGATAAAGGATGGAAGCCAAAGATAGAAGCGGCCTTGAACTAGTCTTTCTCTTCCAGTAACTCTATCAACATGTCACTCACAGTAACACCCGTAAATGCGCTACTCGCTTGGATCGTGACTATTGCACCTGTACCAGTGGCGATAGTATCAATACCCGCACGTCGGCCTAGTAAGCGTGCCTCGGCCTTAGAAGTTTTCTGACCTGCATGTAATACTTCATCTGCCGTTCCTGCAGCTCTTCTCGCTTTTGTCACGATGATATGAGGACGACCATTTACCATAATCCGCTTGGCCTCTTCGATGATGATATCTCCAAAAGGTCCCTTATACTGTCCGGCCGCTCGTTTCATGGCACTATAAAGACCGGTGACTTCATGTGGTTTAAACAGGGCGGCCGCCTCAGGTGTGAAGATGAATGTTCCTTCTTTATCACCATGGACACCGGTTTTGAGTTTATCCAAAGCGGTTTCTGCGGGCTTGGAGGCACCGTAAACACTTCCCTCGGTACTTCCCCAAATTCTCTTCGAATCTAGAATTTTATCCACATTATCCTGTCTTGTTACAAGAAGAAGCGGAGGATTTCGTGGTTGGATCAATTTAGAAAGTTTCAGCAGGTCTTCAGGTGACACGTGTTCTTGCTTATAAAGCTTTTCAAGGGCCTTTGTAGCAAACTCTTTATCTGCAACAGAGATACCTTTTACCATTAATTTCTCAAGAGGATTTTTGGCCTTGATCTTTTCCAAGAGTAGAAGTTCTTCCTCTTTAGAAAGACTTTTACCCGAACGAATTTTACCAACCAGAGACTTAAACTTCTCAGGAGCCATTTTTGGAAGGTGCCTAGCGAGTCTTAAACTGTTGGCTGCAACAGGTGTTAATAAGGCGGCCGAAATAAGCGCCTGATTAATACAGCGAGAGTTATTACTGTTTCTGACGAAAATCTTTTCAACACTATCACAGCTCATTTTACCGGGAGCTGCTCCTAGTCCTTTAAAGTTCTTCACTTCCGCCTGACAGCGTTCAAACTCTTCCGCCGTATGGTAACCACCATAACCAATGTTCGCCGCTAGCCCCGCTTTCCCTACAAGATTTTCTGCTCGCGCCACTTTCGAGGCAATACTAGCGGTTCTTGCTAAAGTGCCGGCAAGCTTCACACCATTTACCACTGCATATGGAGTCAGAGTAAGTGCGAGATTTACCGCAACATCATCTAAGACTACATCAGCTGTATTACGATTATCTTTGATATTTTCCACGCACTGGTGAAAAGTTGCAGCGTAATTAAGTTCATTGGCCTTCGGAAACACAACATCTGGGTGTTGGTATCTTGTTTTCCCCATGATCTCCTCAAAATCATCACACTCGGTGCGTGCACCGACTAAACACCCATGAGCACGGTTAAATTGCTTGAGTTGTTTATTGATTTCTTTCTGAGAGAGCTTCAACTGTTCAGTCACTGCAGTCTGAAGTTCATTTGCCGAAGGTGTCGAACGTAAGTTGGTCACGAGATGTTTAAATTTCTCACCTTTCAACAATGGATTCAAATCTTTGATCCGCTCCATGTCTTCACGCATGAGTTTGATTTTCTCGCGGTCACGGGTCTTCAGAATCTCCTGATTCAAAGCTCGAAGAGAACCCAGGGCTTGGTCGACTTCATCAACTTTAACATTTAAATAGTGCTGTTTATTGCCGCTAGGACGACATTGAGAAAGTGACAAGCATTGCTTTTGGACCGCCATCATTCTCAACGAATAACAATCGAAGGCGTCTTGCTGGAGAACCAGTCCGATCTGCGCTCTCGACTCCAGGAGGTTTGCCATCGCATTATGAAGAGCAAGACTCTTATAATTAAAATCATACTGCATGTAGGATTGCGCGAGACTTCTATCAGACTTTGAATACTCGTCATCAATGAGATCATCCAAGTTTTCCGAGCATCTTTGAGTGTAGTCATACAATTGAGGAGTTTTTGGATAATGAGTTTCTAGTTGTTGATTGAGTTTCGTTTGATCTTGTTTAATGGAATAAGTAGAGGCCGAGTTACAAGCGGTTCTGGGATTCTTCATCGAACCATCAGAAACAATCGCATTGATTGTACCAACTGTTCCTTTGCGATACATGTCCTTTAAACTCTCTTTCAAAACTTCCGGACACTCTTGTTGAAGTTTTTCAGAACACTCATTAGCATTCGGCCCAACTGAATTAAAATTTTTGAGAGATTTTAAAATAACAGCATCCGAGCCAAAGGCAGCGGAAGAAATGAAACAAGCCACGATGAGTAAGTAAAATTTGTTAACCATTGCCTATTACTTGTCGTCGTAACTCAGGCATGACTTTAATTTTAGTTACTTAGAGTTTTGCAAAAGCATAATTTCAAGTGATTACACTTCTCGTCTAACGCCTGGCCCATCGAAGCTTGGAGCACCTTTATGATATCCATAAACTCCCGGAGGTACTCATGAAGATGTTCACTCTGTCGCTATTTGCTTTCACACTTTCCCTACAGTCTTCCCTCGCTTGCACGCGCGCGGTTTATTTCGGAGCCAATAAAGACATCATCACCGCAAGAACCATGGATTGGAAGGCCGACATCCAAACAAACTTGTGGATATTTCCACAAGGCATGAAACGAAATGGCGTTGCTGGACCAAACTCCGTTGAATGGACTTCAAAATATGGGAGCGTGATCGCCTCTGGTTATGAGGTAGGTACCACCGATGGCATGAATGAAAAAGGATTGGTAGCTAACATTCTATGGTTGGTGGAATCGGAATATCCAAAATTTGAAAAATCCAGACCTGCCATGGCCGTTTCTATTTGGGGGCAATATGTGCTGGATAACTTCTCGACAGTCAAAGAAGCAGTTAAAGCTTTAAAGAGCGAGCCATTTATCGTTGTGACAGATAATGTTCCCGGAGAGAACAGACTTGCAACTGTTCATTTATCGCTTTCCGATGCCAGTGGTGACAGTGCCATCTTTGAATATGTCAAAGGCAAACTGGTCATTCATCACGACCGAAAATATCAAGTCATGACTAATTCACCTATCTTTGAAAAGCAACTTGCACTCGAGGAATATTGGAAGGAAATCGGGGGAACCACTATGCTCCCTGGAACCAATCGCTCGGCCGATCGATTCGCACGTGCCTCGTTCTACATTAATTCCATTCCAAAATCGAAAGATCCGGTTGTGGCACTCGCGAGTGTCTTTAGTGTAATTCGAAATGTATCGGTTCCCTATGGAATTACCACGCCTGATCAACCCAATATCTCCTCCACCCGCTGGAGATCAGTCGCAGATCATTCACGTCTGATGTATTTTTTTGAATCGGCGCTTACGCCAAATACATTTTGGGTCAATTTGAAAGAAGTGGATTTTTCCAGCAAAACAGGAAAAGTCATGAAGCTTGACCTGGGTAAAGATCAAAGGAATGTCTACTCAGGAAACGCGGTTAAAGACTTTAAAATCTCTGAGCCTTTTAAGTTTTTAGGGCTCTAGATGATTTAGAGGAATTTTGACCTTAAAAAGTGTGCCCCACTCCTTAGAGCTTTCAGCATTTATCGTTCCACCATGCGCCTCAATGATCTGACGAGTAATATAAAGGCCAAGTCCAAGTCCCCCAACAGTGTCTTCAGCATGAAGTCTTTCAAAACGTTCGAACACTCTTTCAAGATCTTTTGGAGGAATCCCCAGGCCTCGATCATGGAATGTGAAATGAGCACATCCGTTTTCTTCATAAATCTCGATACGAACAGGTTTCCTCTCACCATACTTAAGCGCATTCGTAAGAAGATTCGTAAACACTTGCTCGATACGCAGACGATCAAAATTTCCCCAAATTGGATCCTTCACTGTTAGGGTCACATCTGTCTCGGAATTCCTGATTTCTAATCTATAGCGATCAAGTAGTTCGGAAGCCATTTCTTTCAAATCGAATTTTTCAATATTGAGATTCAACTTCCCCATATTGATGCGCGAAACGTCTAAGAGATTATCGATTAAGCTTGATAGACGAGAAATAGAGGTATCACAGCCGCTGATAATTTTCTCTAAACTCTTTTCGCTCATGGAGTGAAGAGTTTTATGGTGAATGCTCTTTAACAGGCGTTGTACCTGCAGTTTCAATGGAGTCAGCGGAGTTCTTAATTCATGGGAGGCGATGCTTAAAAATTCATCTCTCACCTGAATGGCCTCTTGAAGCTTAATGTTCGTACTCATTAATTGATTTGTACGTTCATCAATTCGCTTCTCGAGATTTGCATAAGACATTCTGAGGAGATCATCAGTGCGCTTTCTTTCCGTCATATCGCGGGTCACTTGTGAAAAGGCAATAATGCTTCCATCGTTGTCTCTAATAGCAGTGATGATAACACTGGCCCAAAATCTTGTTCCGTCTTTACGAACTTGCCAGCCATCATCTTCAAAACGACCAGTTTCAATCGCTTCGTTTAATCCGTATTCACATTTTCCCATCTGTATATCGGTCTCGGGATAGAACACAGAGAAATGCTTCCCAATGATTTCTTTGGTCTCATATCCTTTAATTCGACGTGCACCTTCATTCCAGGTAGCAATCGTGCCATCACAATTTAGAGTGATCATGGCATAGTCTTTTACGGACTCAAACATCTTGCGAGCACGCTCTTCACTTAGCTTTAATTTTTCTTCCGCATTTTTTCTTTCAGTTAAGTCGCGTGTAACTTTGGCAAATCCTACTAAGGCACCGGTCTTATCTCTTAAAGCGGTAATTACAATGTTCGACCAGAATCTCGTTCCGTCTTTTCTTACGCGCCAACCTTCTTCTTCATACTTTCCGATTTTTTCGGCGATCTCTAATTCAAATTGTGGATGACGACGGATCTTGTCTTCACTCGTATAGAAGATAGAGAAGTGTTTCCCGATAATCTCATCGGCCTGATAGCCCTTGATTCTTTCAGCACCGATGTTCCAGCTTTCAATAAAGCCTTTTTTATCGATGAGAAATATTCCGTAATCTCTTACTGATTCTACTAGCAGACGAAACTTTTCTTCTTCCGCAGTCGCCACTAAAGGAGAGATAGGAGTATGAACTGATTCACTTGATTCAAAAGGCGAGGTGTTCAGAATTTTGTTGCTCATTAGTGTCATTTGACACATTAAAAAGTGACGGTCAATGTTACTAAAACTGACATTGCGAGAATTAGAATCTTCTTAATTTTTTCCTTAATTTAACCTTTATTTCCCTCTGAAAACTTGCATAACACATTTCTAAAAAAAATCTAAATCTAAAGAAAAACTAAAGGCAGACGCAAAGACTCATGGACTTTCAATTTCCTATTTCCATATAATGCGGCCATGAAAAATCTCATCTTATTTTTGCTATTTTTTTTAAGCTTTTCCTCTTTTGCTCAAACCGTAAAATTCAAAAAACTTAGCTGCCGTTCTTTCGATCAGAAGGCACTGATTGAAGTCATTTTTCCAAAGCTCATTGATCCCATGAATCCATTCATTGGCTTCCCAGAAATATGGGTGCAAGTAACGATTCAAAAAGATGGAATGGATTGGATCTATAAGCGCGATAAAGTTCTTATCATCCCTGAGTTTTATCCACCTGGAGTAGAAATGAAGGGGCAGTCATCTGATTCTCTTTACATCAAACTTCACCCGGAAATTCATTTGAATAAATATACAGGCTCTTATTATGGGCAATTATTTGTAAATGATCATGAGAGTGATCGTCGTGCCTATTTTCGTTATATGGACACTGATATGGGCCCGGGTTTAACTTGCACAGATAGTTTATAATTTTTTATTTTCATGTATAAAAAACTTTAAGAACGAAAGGGTCAGAATTGTATATTCGGTGATGAATGTACGACTCTGAACTTTCGGAGTTTCTTTCTCCTTATCCATCCAGATTCTACACATTTGACTCTCCCTTATTCTCTCCACAAAAACGTTAAGAAAATGTGGAATTCGATTTTGGGCACCACTTGCCTCTCTTAAGAAGCAAAATACTCTCCGGCAACATCCTTCCTATCCAAACATTAGCATCCAATGACGGACGCTTTTTACACCAAGGAAGGAACATGAATAAATTTTTGATTCTCATGTTGATGACGTCTCTACTAAGCGTCTCATGTAACAAATCGGGTGACGGCGGAAGCTCAAGCGACGAAACTCAAACTGCTCCTGTTACCGGCGATGACAGTACCGGAACAGACACAAGCGGTGGAGATGATACGACCTCTACTCCAGCACCAACACCTACTCCCAATGTCCCGGCACAGGCCCTGACATTTAGTACAAACGTCGAATTATTGAACTTCAACACTGATCAAGCGGCCAAATACAACGAGGCCATTGAACTTGTGAAACTCGTTGTGGGGACAGAAGAGTTCAGGAACAAAGTTTTAAACCATACTTATAATGGGATAAAACAGTTTGCGGATAATGGAGGCAAAACAAATGCTCAAATTTACCAATCAATTCTAGATGCCGCCGAAAAGCTCTACCCTGCCAAGAACAACCGTATGGATCTCGAAGTTGAGCTTTACTACGCTAACAATACAGTGGTCGGTTATACCAACGGTTCAACAACTCAGATTTGGGTAAATACAAAGTTCTTCAACAATTACAAAGTAAACTCTGTGGCCGGTAACTTGTTCCATGAGTGGTTACACAAATTAGGCTACGGTCACGACTCAGCGGCGACAGCGAAAAGACCTTACTCAGTTCCATACGCAATTGGCTACATCATGGCCGATATCGCTCAGGACTTCATGTAATCAAACTTTAAGGAGAACAGTATGAAACATATTTTAATGAGTTTAGCTTTAGTATTTTCTGTATCAGCTTTTGCAGACATTGATGAAGGAAGTGCCGTTAATATTCAACCCAAAGCGGAGAGAGTTGAGGCATCACGAACCTGCTTCAATGAACTTCAGAAATTAGGTTGTGGTCACCCCAAAGATGATGCTGATCACTTCAGAACCTGCATGAGTGAAGTTTATACGAGTCTGGATTCTGGATGCCAAACAATCATGAAAAGACTCTACGGTAAATAAAAGGAATAAAGTGGGGACGAATGTCCCCACTATTTAATGTGAAGTTTGACCGTCAAAGAGTGATAGATATTTTCCATAGCCCATCTTTTGCATGTCCTCGAGAGGAATGAATTTCAAGGCAGCAGAGTTAATACAAAATCTTTTTCCACCCTTATCTTTCGGGCCATCATCAAAGACGTGTCCTAAGTGACTGTCACTGGTTTTACTTCTCACCTCAGTTCGTTCACCTAAAAGACTGAGATCAAGTTTTGTCTCAACAATCTTGTCATTAATCGTTTTGGTAAAGCTCGGCCAGCCTGTGCCAGAATCATATTTGTCCAAAGAGCAAAACAGTGCCTCACCGGTCAATCGATCTACATAAATTCCAGGTCGCTTGTTGTCCCAATATTCATTTTTAAATGGTGGCTCAGTCGCAGAATCTTTCATGACGGCCCGCTGTTCTTTCGTCAGCGGTTGAGCTTTCCATTGTGCATGAACACCAGGGGCGCTTATCAGACTGAAAAGTAATAGTAAGGTTTTATTCATAATTCACCTCCCATTCATTATAACCGAGTGGCACCTTGTTTGCTCCTAATTTTGATACTCAAAGGAGGCCTTATGAAAAGAACGGCAAGCGCTCAATGGCGCGGAAATCTTAAGCAAGGAAAAGGATCAATTAATACAGAAAGCGGGGCAATTTCTAATCTTGCTTATTCTTTCTCAAAACGTTTTGGAGAAGAGCGAGGGACTAATCCGGAAGAATTAATCGGGGCCGCCCACTCAAGTTGTTTTGCCATGGCCGTATCAGCGGAACTTGCTCAACGTAATCTTCAAGCCGAATTAATCGACGTGCGGGCCACAGTTTCATTAGAAAACGTTTCTGGTGCCTGGTCTATACCTGCAGTCCATCTAGATGTTTCGATTGAAGCAGCGAATGCTAGTCGTGCGCAAATTGAAGAAGCGGCCAATTCGGCAAAGGCCAACTGTCCCGTTTCAAAACTCTTGAAAGCGGCCGAGATCACCATGAACCTGAATCTTGGTTCACAAGATGCGGCGACTTTTTCGTAGGACACTACTGATGCAAAATTTCTACAAGGATTTCCGTGAAAGAAAAATAAGTGGCAATCCCAAGGATTACAGTAAAAAAACATCTGAGAGGGGTGACTTTAACTGGGCTGCGTTTGCGTTTCATGGGTGATCTTATCGTAGAAACACTTGGCACTTTTTAATAAAATTTTGGATTTTTTTCAAATTCCAATTGGAATGGTCCCGCTTTTGCGGGACCAACAATGAATGAATTAAAAGAATTTAGTCATCGAAATAGTTAGAGATTCATCATTTGCCTTCGCATACTGTCCGTCCTCGGATGGAGTTCCAGTAGCATAGCTAATCGTTTTTCTGTTAGTGTTCGTGTAGAGAAACTCATAAACAAATCCACCAGTTTCTTTGAACTGTAGGCCTACGTAATAGTCCCAATAACTCGTAAAGCCCACCCCACTCCAGGTGCCACTGGCATTTTGAGTTCTTTTGGTTTTACTTTGTTCGTTTCTGCCGAAACCTCCAATCAAACTGTATTTGCTATCGATGTCATAAAAGCCAGATAGGCGAAGATAATGTGAAACAGAGTTATAGCCAAACCAGTTGGGCAGATAATTATATTCAAAGGCAAGGTTTTTATAACCAAAGCTTGTTGAGTATTCGAAAGCAGAAATTTGTGATCGATCAATAAACTCGTAACGATTTATGTAAAAATTGGCGGCAATCTCACCCAACGCTTTTTTATAGCCAATAGTAAGATCCATCTCTCTAGTGCTATCGCCTTCATATAGTGTAGGTTCAGCGAATTTTAAGTTAGATCCAAAAATATTTCCCCAAACACCTGACGAATGTTCGTAATTCGCCGAGGCCTGGATTGCTGGATTGTTCTCAGTGAAAGAGATCCCTCGCCAAATGTAGTTTGAGGCAAATTTCGCATACCCTGTAATGCCTGCACTAAATGCAGATGTACTCATTAGTAAAAACGAACCCGCTAACCAACGCATCATTTAAAACCATCCTTTAAAGTTTTTTTAATGATGTTATGGCAAGCCTGGGTGAATTTACGTACGGAAAATTCTGCCTGCAATTGAAAATACCTAACACCCCTCTGAAGATTATTAATAAAAATTTTAAATGATATCACCGACTTTTTTACTGGAGAATATGTGCAGAATTATTCGATTAAGATGAAGCTGGCAGTGCCAATTATCATTACGGCTTTTCTGGTATTGGCGATCATGACTTATTTCATTGGTTCACATACCTGGAATAACTCGAAGCTATTCGCCATTGATAAAACTTCCGCGATGGCGGAGGCCTATGGAAATAACATGAAGGCCGAACTTCAAAAAAGCCTGGATATTGCTCGTGGTATGGCACAGGTTCTTGAGTCCCTTCGTGCACATGGTGGCAACAATCGCGAAATTATCGAGAAAATGATTTTGGATATTCTACAAAAAAATCCTCATCTCATTGGATCATGGACAGGCTGGGAAGCAGATAAATGGGATGGAAAAGACTTTCAATACGTGAATGCTCCTTACCATGATAAAACAGGACGCTTCATTCCATATGCTAACTGGGAAAATGGGAAGCCTACTCTTTCCCCTTTGCTCGAATATGATGTTGCAGGAAATGGCGACTACTATCAAGTTCCGAAATCACGTCTCAAAGAAACCATGATAGATCCATATCTTTATAAGATTGGCGATGAAATGGTACTTATGAGCTCTGCAGTTGTGCCAATCATTAGAAACGGTGAATTTCTTGGGGTGGCCGGTGTAGATATGGGGCTAAAAGAAGTTCAAAAAGCAGTTAATACCATCAAACCATTTTCAACTTCAGAGTCGTACCTTGTAAGCAGTTCGGGAAAATTCGTATCGCATCCTAATATTGAAATGATCACCAAGGACGCAAAATTTCCTTTCGAACAAGAAAAATTTGCCAAGGCCATTTCGAGTGGTGAAAAACTTGTCTTGTTTGGAGAAATTGAGAACGATCAAGAATATCTATACGTCACGAATTCTTTTAAAATTGGGAACACTGACGAATATTGGACTCTCATTGTAAGAACTCCGACATCAACTGTTCTGGCAGACGCTAAAACAATGCTATGGACCCAAATTCTTATTTCAATTGTTGGACTTTGTATTCTATTCGGAGCAGTGATCTTCCTTTCTCGCTATATCTCAAACTCAGTAAGTAATCCTTCTAAAGAACTGAATGATTCAAGCAGCGAAGTTACAGCAGCAATCCAGCAATTAACTGTGGCAGGGCAAAATCTTTCACAATCTTCAACTGAAGCTGCTGCTTCATTAGAAGAAACCGTCGCATCTCTTGAAGAACTTACATCTATGGTGAAAGTTAACACTGACCACGCCAAAGAGGCCGCAAGACTTTCTGGCGAGACACATGAAATCGCAGGAAGAGGTAAAGAGAACATTAGTAAGCTTATTGCATCGATGGAATCAATCAGCCAGGATTCAAAGCGAATTCTCGAGATCATCACAGTGATTGATGATATCGCTTTCCAAACCAACCTCCTCGCACTCAATGCAGCAGTAGAGGCCGCTCGTGCCGGTGAGCAAGGAAAAGGGTTTTCTGTGGTAGCTGAAGCGGTAAGAAATCTTGCTCAACAAAGTGCCACTGCCGCTAAAAATATCAATGAGCTTATCAAGGGTAGCGTTGAGAGAATTGAACAATGTAGTCATCAGTCGATTGAGAGTGGTGAAATTCTCAGCGAGATTCTTATTGCCGCCAAGAAAGTTTCTGAGATTAATGCTGAAATTTCGAGCGCCTCACTAGAGCAAAGTAATGGGATCGCTCAGATCAGCACGGCCATGAATCAACTCGAGCAATCTGTTAACAGCAATGCTTCTTCTTCTGAAGAAATTGCTTCGACAGCTGCAGAAATTAGCTCACAAGCTGAAATCATGAATAATGTGGTAAATGTTCTGAATGAAGTTGTGTATGGTAAAGATGAGTCTTCTTCTTCCAAAGTATCTGAGACCCGCCAAGAATCTGCTTAAATTAAATCCAGCTAGAGTCCGACAAACGGACTCTAGCTTTAAATTTTTCACAATTTCTTAAGATGTCCTCTTCATTCTTAATCCCTAACTCACTGATAATCCATAAATAAAATGAGCCTAAAACTCAAGAAATGAACATCCTTGCCCACCCCTAACTCATTGAAAAGAAAGTCATAAATGTGTCGATAGGTAAGTGAGGTCAACTTATGGGTCAACACGCTTTTGTAAAATTCCTAATACTCTTTGGAGCATTCGTTACTCCAATCCTTAATACTTTTGCCTCAGATCTCTACATCATTCGCGAAAACATTTTTGAAGAAGAATCGGGATCTGCCAAAAAGAAATACATTCTTAAATTAAAACCAACTACGATTCAAAAAATCAAAGAGCTTCCGCCAACGACTGTTATTTATCTTGGTGAAGGTGAAGAAAAACAAAAACTCGCTCAAAAGAAAAAAGATCCTTATCCAGCAAAAATCGATTTTAAATACTCTAACTCATACGTAAGAGTTGATGGTACCGACGCGAATGCCAAAGGCTATATCAAGTCTGACAATGCTCCTGGATATCATGTGCTTTGGACCCCTTGGTATAATCAAACTTGGGAAGCGCAACTGGGACACAGCTTCGCTTTCTATGACATGGGAAATTCCAAATCAAGAACCATCACAAATCCTAAGCAGGATCAGCAAAAATTCTATCTCGCCGCAAATTACCGACTGAATGATTATTGGAAACTTAATTCTGAATTAGGAACCAATAAGCAGTTCTTCTTCAAAGCGGTTGATAATGAAACGATTAAAATTGAAAGCGTACGAGTTCCCTACATTCAGTTGGGAGCGAGCTACTCAATGTACAAGAACGCTCTTACTCATATTGATCTGAAACTGGCGGGCCGTTATCACCTTCCCTTTGAAAGCGATGTGTATGAAGGAACCGGAATCGGGACAGTCGGATCCGTTTATATGGAACATAAATTTAAAAAGGTGAACTTCTCAGGGGAAGTTTTCTACTCGCAAGATAAATTCGATACGGATGAAATTGAATTTACTCGTGCAGAAGTTGGTTTAGTACTAGGGCTTAAATTTTACTTTGGAGAAGAAGTCTAAAAAAACATGAAGATATTAATTCTTCTTACGTTTTTATTTTCGTTGGCCGGTTGTATGCCAAATCCGGTCGGGGGCTCAGGCTCCGAGGGGAACTTTGACTCTGAATTCCAGCCTTATAACTCTTCACCAAGAAATTTTAGTATTACTGCCCTTACACCCGGAGACGCGAGCGCGACTGTTTCATGGTCAAGCAGTCAGAACGCCGACTCTTATGAGATCCATTACCGTTCAGCATCTGTTCTCACATTTACAACCATTGATAATGTAACCTCTCCCTACACTATTACAGGCCTAACAAATAGTCAGACCTATCTGGTTATTGTGACTGCGAAGAATGAACGTGGTTCAACTAACTCACAAAGTTTAACTGTTACCCCGACAGATAATATCGTGGTTGTTCCGGGCTCACCTGTCGTGAGTTATGCAACTTCGGCCGGTAAGACGATGGATTTTGGCAACACCATGACCGTGGTGCCTTCGCTTCTTAATAACAATGGTGCTTCAATTACAAATTGTACAAGCACTCCCGCCCTTCCGGCCTGGGCAACTCTTAATCCGAACACTTGTGTGATTTCTGGTACGCCTACAGCTCCGATGGCGGCAACTTATAGCATTCGTGCGACAAACGCAGCAGGAACATCATCTCCTACATCGATCACACTGACAGTAAGTGCACTTGTTCCGGCCATCAGTTATCTTGGGGCTCTCAACACATCAGGTGCTATTGATGTGCCAATGGTTGTTAATCCAACGCTTTTAAACTCTAATGGTTCAGCGATTACAAGTTGTACGAGTTTTCCGGCCTTGCCAACTTGGGCAAGTCTTCATCCTTCAACTTGTGTGATTTCTGGAACTCCTGATGCACCTCTTACTCTTACTTCATATTTAATCACGGCCACCAACTCGATTGGTCCTTCAATTGGTGCCACGGTATCACTGGAAGTTTCGGCCGGAATTCCTGTGTTAAGTTACGCAGCTGCATTAGGAACAATGAACTTTGTAGATTCACCGATGACGGTGACTCCAACTCTCCTAAAACTAAACGGCTCAGCGATTACAAATTGTGTGAGTTCACCAACACTTCCGACTTGGGCGACACTTGATCCTAATACATGCGTGATTACAGGAACGCCTGATTCGACACTGTCTCCAACCACTTATTCAATCGTTGCTACAAACTCTATAGGTGACTCGGTTGGAGCAAATGTAACGTTAACTGCGATTGCTTTTAATTGTCCGGTTGGATACGCCGAAGTACCTGCGGATGCAGCTCTTGGCGTGAATCGTTTTTGTGTCATGATGTTTGAAGCGAGAAATAATTCCGGTGCAGTTTCAGAGGCGGCCGGAACTCCATGGACAAATATTTCGTTAGCTAATGCTAAGACGGCCTGTACGGCGTTAGGTTCAGATGATGATCTCATCTCAAATCCTGAATGGATGGCCATTGCTAGAAACGCTGAAACAGTGGCAGGTAACTGGTCAACAGGTTCTGTTGGAACCGGTCTTATGCCAAGAGGTCACTCGGACAACAATCCTTCAAGCGTTTTAACTTTAAGTAATACTGGTGATGATTATTCAGATACTTTGGATACATCTGGATCAGCTTGGGAGCAAAAAAGAAAAATCACGCTTTCAAATGGCGCAGTCATTTGGGACTTGAGTGGTAACGTTTCAGAATGGGTCGACTGGAGAACTACTTCTGGTCTACAAACAGGACCAACAAATTGTTCAGCTTCTACTCAGGAACTCGCTTCAGTATCCTGTGCAGGACTTGCATCAAATGATTATCTTCCAAGCAATGGTTCCCTGAACTCTTCAAATGGAATTGGTAGATTTATTGGTGGGACAAGTGGTGCCCCTGTTCGCGGTGGTTCATGGAATGACTCGGATATCTCAGGTCTTTATTCAATCAATTTAGGTCTGGCTTCAATTGCACATTCAAATGTGGGCTTTCGTTGTGTGAATCGTCCAAAGGCCGCAGATGCTCCAGGGCTTAGCTTTGCTGGTGCAACGGGAACTACAGTCTTAGTGGGCGAAATGATGTCTATTCTCCCAACCACACTTGATGCAAATGGTGCCGCCATTACAAATTGTACAACGACGCCGACACTGCCTTCGTGGGCATCGATTAATCCATCGAATTGTGAAATCACAGGTACACCGACGGGAGTAATGGCACCTACAAGTTTTGATGTCGTTGCCACTAACTCAGTTGGTGATTCAAATATTGCTACAATTACATTAACGGTAAACGGAGCAGTTCCTGTTTTAAGTTACGTTGGTTCTCTTGGTGGAAACGGGGCGGTCGGAATTCCAATGACAGTTTCGCCAACTGTTCTAAGCGGAAATACTCTCGCCATTACAAACTGTACAAGTTCTCCAGCGCTCCCAGCTTGGGCAACATTGAATCCTACAACTTGTACAATTTCAGGTACTCCTGATTCATTCTTACTTTCAACTGTCTATGATATTTCCGCTCATAACTCAGCTGGAGCTTCAGTTCCGGCCAGCATCACTCTTAGTGTTGCGGCAGCGGCCCCAGTATTAAGTTACAGTGGTGCAACCGGTGTCATTGGAAGTGTTGGTGTGGCGATGAGCATTTCACCTACGACGTTAGTAGATAATGGAGCCGCCATTACTAATTGTACGGCGTCGCCAGCATTGCCTGTTTGGGCGAGCATTAATACTTCAACTTGTGTGATCTCGGGAACGCCAACGGGAATTTTGCCGGCCACGACGTATACGATCACTGCCACAAACTCGGTTGGCTCAAGTAGTAGTAACGTGACATTTAGATCTAACCCATCAGCTCCAGCACTTAGTTTTGTGGGATCAACTGGAACAACAATCAATTATGGAAGTCCACTAAGCGTATCACCTTCACTATTAAATGCGAACGGAGCCGCCATCACAAGTTGTAGCATTTCTCCGGCACTTCCAGCGTGGGCAACGATCAACTCTTCAACTTGTATTATTTCAGGAACGCCAACTCAAGCACTCGCGGCCACAACATATACGGTAAGGGCCACAAACTCTGCGGGACAATCAGCTCCAGCGTCTGTCATTCTAACTGTGAATGCACTTGTTCCAACCATCAGTTACGCCGGAGCAACTGGAACAACAAGATCAATTAACTCTCCAATGAGTGTGGCACCAACAACCTTACAATCAAATGGTGCGACCATTACTAACTGTTCGGCCTCACCTGCGCTTCCAGCTTGGGCGACTTTGAACCCAATTACTTGTGTTATCTCGGGTACACCGAATGTCATGATGGCAACTACAACTTTCACAATTACGGCCGGTAACTCCGCGGGGACATCCGATGCAACAGTAGACCTAACTGTAATCGCAGCAGTGCCAACTATCAGTTACGCGGGAGCAACAGGAACAATTGGATCAATTGGAACTGCAATGTCTGTTTCTCCAACGACATTGAATAATAACGGCGCCGCAATTACCAATTGTTCGATCACGCCAGCACTTCCAGGTTGGGCAACTATTGATCCAACGACTTGTGTGATAGCAGGTACCCCAAATGCTTCTCTGACATCAACCACATATTCAATTATTGCGACGAACTCAACTGGTAACTCAACTGGGGCAACTGTCACTCTTCGTGCCAATGCGGCCGTACCAACTTTAAGTTATGTGGGCTCGACAGGAACCACCATTAACTACAATACTTTGGCAAATATTGCGCCAACGACACTGAACACTAATGGTGCGGCGATTAGTAGCTGTACAAGTACTCCTTCACTTCCCGCTTGGGCAATTTTAAATCCTACAACATGTGCCATTACCGGTATTGCCACTTCAGTTCTTCCGGCAACAACTTATACAATCGTGGCCAGAAACTCTGTTGGTTATTCGGCAGGTGCAACTCTTACTCTTCAAGTAAATGCCACTCCACCAACTTTAAGTTTCGTAGGATCTCTTGGAACAAGTGGTGCAGTTGGTGTTGCGATGAGTGTATTCCCAACATCACTCATTACAAATGGTGCGGCGGTCACAAATTGTACCAGCACTCCTACGCTACCAACTTGGGCAACTCTTAACCCGATCACTTGTCGAATCACGGGTACTCCGGATGCCGTACTACCGGCAACTATTTTTAATATTGTTGCGACTAATTCTGCAGGTGATTCTGCAAGTGCAGCAGTTACATTGACGGTTGATGCTTCAGCACCTTCATTAAGTTATTCAGGAGCAACAGGAACGAATGGAATTTTTGGGGCGCTAATGACCGTGGCCCCAACTCTTATTTCCGATAATGGTTCGACCATTACAGCTTGTACCAGCACTCCGGCGCTTCCGGCCTGGGCAACACTTGATCCAGTGACTTGTGTTATTACAGGTACGCCAAATGCTTTTCAAGCTGCGACGTCATATTCAATCCAAGCAACAAACTCAGTTGGCAATTCAGCTACGGCTACAGTAACTCTTTCTGTAAATGCGGCACCTCCGACGGTTAGTTACGCGGGTGCGACTGGGACAACTGTTAATTTCGGTACTGCTATGAGTGTTTCACCTACCACACTTATTACCAATGGTGCAGGGATAACAAATTGTTCAACCACTCCTGCTCTTCCTACATGGGCAAGTATCAATCCAACAACATGTGTGATTTCAGGAACACCAAACGCAACTCTGACAGGAGTTACATATGCGGTGACGGCGACCAACTCCGCAGGCAGTTCAACCGCTGCCAACGTAACATTAACGGTGAACGCCATCGCTCCTAATTTAAGTTTTGCAGGTGCCACTGGAACTATTGGTTATGTCACACTACCGATGACAGTAAACCCGACGACTTTAAATCCTAATGGTTCTCCAATTACAAATTGTTCCGTCTCCCCTGCTCTTCCGGCCTGGGCAACACTTAACACAACAAATTGTGTGATCTCAGGTACGCCGGACGCAACCATGTCAGCAGTAACATATACTCTGACAGCGACCAATGCTATCGGTTCATCGGCCGGAGCGAATGTCACTCTATCAGTTGAAACAGTTTCAGTTCCTGAATTAAGTTTTGCAGGATCAACAGGCACAACCGGGATGGTTGGATCTCCAATGACAGTTGCCCCAACAAATCTCGATGACAACGGTTCTCCAGTTACAAGTTGTAGTATCTCGCCAGCACTAAGCGGCGGGCTTGTTATCAACAATTCAACTTGTATTATCTCGGGGACACCAACTGCTCTCCTGGCCGCCACAACTTATACTGTAACTGTAACAACAGCTATAGGGAATGCCTCAGATACCGTCACTTTAACAGTGAATGCAGGTATACCAACTCTGAGCTATTCAGGTGCAACTGGTACCACTGTTAATATCAATACTGCGATGACAGTAGCTCCAACTCTGTTGAGCAATAACCAATCGGCCATTACAGCTTGTGCGGCGACTCCTGCTTTACCTGCATGGGCAACTCTTAACCCTACTACTTGTGTAATTTCAGGAACGGCCAATACTGTTCTTCCGGCAACGACATATTCAATTATTGCAACTAATGCTATTGGCAATTCAATTGCTGCCTCAGTTTCTTTAACTGTAAATGCTTTGGTACCAACCATTAGTTATGCGGGGGCGACTGGAACTTCGGGATCTGTAGGTACGGCAATGAATGTTGTTCCTACGACGTTACTTTCGAACGGTTCGGCAATTTCAAACTGCACGACTTCCCCAGCGCTTCCAGCATGGGCAACACTTAACACATCTACCTGTGTGATCTCTGGAACACCAACGGCCCCTATAGGTTCGACTACATATAATATCACCGCAACCAATGCGATTGGGAACTCAACAGCCGCTTCAGTAAGTTTAAGTGCAACTTCTGCCCCACCACTTATCAGTTATTCAGGAGCGACAGGGACGACTGTTAACTTTGGCTCTGCTATGACAGTTACGCCAACAACTTTACAGAACAATGGTTCAACCATCACTAGCTGTAATAGTGCACCGGCACTTCCAGCTGGACTCATAATTGATCCTTCAACATGTGTTATTTCTGGAACCGCCACTGTTGCCGTTTCTGGAGCGAATTATTCTATTACGGCCGCTAACTCTGCTGGTAGTTCAGTCGGAGCCACAGTCACTTTAACAGTGAACCCATTAGCACCAACTTTAAGTTATGCAACTTCTGCAGGGAAGATAACAAATATTCACTCCGTGATGACAGTGACGCCTTCAACTCTAAGTACTAATGGTGCTTCAATTACTGGATGCACAGTTACTCCGGCACTTCCGTCTTGGGCAACACTCAACACTACAACCTGTGTTATCTCAGGAACACCTGATGCTATTTTAAGTGCAACAACTTATTCAGTGACCGCAGTTAACAGCGTAGGACCTTCTGCATCTGCTTCCGTTACTCTACAAGTAAACGCAACTGCTCCAAGTATTAGCTACCTTGCTTCAGTTGTAAAATTTGGTGATGTCGTGAGTATTGTTCCAACTTTGGATAACAATGGCTCGGCCATCACTAACTGTACAGGAGCTGGCCTTCCAGCGTGGGCAACTATCAATACATCGACCTGTGAAATTACTGGCACCCCGAATGCTGTTGCTCCTCTAACCGTTTACGGAATAACTGTGACTAATGGTATTGGTAGCACTTCTACTAATCTTTCTTTAACTGTTACAGAGAATGTTCCAACTCTTGCTTATGCAGCAGGAATTAAAACGGGAGTTTATGGACAGGCCATTACGGATATCATTCCGTCTACTCTATTGGCCAATGGTGCCACGGTTACAAGTTGTACAAGTGATACTGCTCTACCAACTGGCTTAACGATTAATCCAACGACTTGTGTAATTTCAGGAACACCTACTGAAGTTGCTGACAACAAAATTTACAAAATTGTCGCCCATAACTCTGGTGGTGACTCTCCAGAAGTCAGTATCACGATTGATATTAATCCGGGTTTGCCAACTTTAGTTTACCCTTCAACAATGGGAAAACTAAACGAAGCAATTACTATAACTCCGACTACTTTCTTATCAAACGGTGATACCATCAGCTGTTTGGCACCAGGGCTTCCTGCTTGGGCAACGATTGATAGCAATACGTGTGTCATTACCGGCACACCAACTGCCATCATGCCTTTGAGCGATTTCACGGTAACAGCCTCGAATGCAGCAGGTTCAAATAACATTACTCTTCAATTTGGAGTCGGTGCAGGTAAACCAGTTATTGGTTATGTTGATTTAAGTGGTGCTGTTGGCGTTCCTTATTTACTGACGCCCACAACATTGAATGATAACGGTGGTCCAATAACAGCTTGCCTTGTAAGCCCTTCACTTCCAGCATGGGCAACTATCAATCAAAACACCTGTGAAATTAGCGGTATTCCTAACGCTGTGATTGGGCTTCCAGGAGCAACCTACAGTGTTGTTGCTCGTAACAGTGGTGGTGACTCGGAACCAGTTAACATCACTCTATTCATTGATGCTTCAGCACCACAGTTAGCTTATGCATCTAACGTGAATGGATTGTTCGGAGATACAATAACTATTTCACCTACTATTCTCGAAGAAAATGGTGCTGCCACAACCTGTTCAGTTGCGCCTCTACCTGCGACTCAGCTTCCTTTATGGGCGACCTTGGACGTCAATACTTGTGTGATTACTGGAACACCAGACGCCACGTTTACAGCTCAGATATCAATTATCGCGACCAACACAAAAGGATCAGTGACCGCCAACTTTGATCTTAATATTTCGCCCAAAGTTCCGGTCATTAGCTATAGCCCAACCACATACTCAATTAACTTTGGAGAAAGTTTAAATATTACTCCAAACAGTATAATAACTAATGGATCGAACGTTACTGCGTGTAATGTTTCGCCAGCTCTTCCTGATGGATTAATTATTGATGCCAATACTTGTATCATCTCAGGGACGCCAATAGTTAGCCAACCTGCCACCAATCATTCAATTATAGCAACAAATGCCGGTGGAGATTCTCTTGCTGTCACAATTTCCATTCGAATTATTCCTCAGCCTCCAAGTTTGAGTTATGTCTCACCGAGTAATGGTAAAATTGGAACGAGCATGACAATCAATCCTGCAAGTCTAGTTACTAACGGAGCTGCAATTACTGCTTGTACTAGTAACCCTGTATTACCTGCTGGTCTATCTATTGATCCTACCACTTGCGTAATCTCTGGTATCCCTCAAGTAGAAGTTAATGGTTATTATGATATAACGGCCGCCAATTCGGGTGGAATTTCTTCTGCCGCTAGTCTAAATCTTATTATTGATCCAGATGCTCCTCAAATTAGTTATCTAAATTCTCCAGGACTTCCTGCTTATCTGGACTCTCCAGCGAAAATATCTCCAACGATTTTTGAAGATAACGGTGATCTCGCGACGTGTTCTATTTCTCCAGCGCTTCCGATCTGGGCAACGCTCGACCCTAATTCTTGTATCATTACAGGTTCTCCAACTGCGGTAGATATTACGGGAACATCTTATACAGTGACCGCTACGAATAATTTTGGTTCGACTTCAACAACATTCGAACTCTTTATTCAAGTTTGTCCGACAAACTATGCAGAAGTTCCGGCCGATTTAACACTAGGTACAGAACGTTTTTGCGTGATGAAATATGAGGCAAGAAACGATGGTGGAAAACCATCCGCACAACCGAATCTAAGTCCTTGGGTCAATATCACGGTTGGAGATGCGAAGGCCGCATGTCGCTCTCTAGGGTATGATAAGCACTATGACTTAATCTCGAACGCAGAATGGATGGCCATAGCAAGAAATATCGAGGCGCGAGCAGCAAACTGGTTTACCGGCATTGTAGGTGGGGCCAATAATATGCTTCCAGTAGGACACACTAGCGTAGTTGAGCCTGAGGATGAAAATGATCCGTACGATCCGATGATCCTTAATGTCTTAAGCACTGACCCGTACGACCAAACTACAGCGGCAATCGTTAGTAACATGCAAAGAGGTTGGGAGCAAAAGCGAACGCTAACGATCAATACACCAGGGGGCACAGATGAAATCTGGGACCTCAGTGGTAATGTGTGGGAATGGGTTGACTGGGATCGTAAAACGGGACTACAGAAATCACCTATGTGTAAATTTGAAGAAGAATTCACTGATGTAGATCCTAATCTCTGCGAAAGTGGGCCAGGCATTGCAACTCTTAACAATGAGGACTTCATGCCCCTTGACCCTGGTCTTACATCTGATCACGGAGTGGGTTTATTTATGGGTAACACCGAACCAGGAGTTGTATCTGACGATGCCTTTGTTGTGCGGGGTGGAGACTCTGCCATGGGCTTCGTTTACATTGGTAACAACCCAAGTGCTGGGGCCATTGATGAGCCACCTACTGCCGGTGTTTACACAATTGGTATGGAGGAGGACGCTTTGATGACCGAAGACATAATCGGGTTCCGCTGCGTCTTCCGTCCGGTTGAATTTGTTGATCCTTAAGCATTAAGTTGTTCACGTCCCATATGCTGAACACCTTTATGAATGCGATGGAGATGAATTCCAAGATAAATATAAAATAGACCCATCATAAAAAATCCCATCGCCGTCCACAGAACAATGGTCGCGGCCCCGAATATCAGATTCGTGAGAATCATAAACGAAAAGATCACTCCTAAAATTCCTGAGAACAAAGGCCAGCCCCATCCTTTAAAACCTGAATCTCGCAGTTCACTTCCTCTAAAAATAGCAGCGATACTTCCAAACAAGATAAAGAACCCTACATACATAGATAGAGCAATCGCCGCAATATCCATCCGCATGAGAAGTAATCCTCCAATGAGAATATCCAGCACTCCACCACCTGCGTACCAACCCCAATTTTTAAGAACATCTCTATTTCCCATAGAGGACACAATTCTGAGCACACCAGAAACAATAAACATCAATGCAAAATAAAGCACTAGGCCAGCATAGCTAGTAATAGGATGCCCCATAACAAAAAGACTCATTAGAATAAAAAGCACTCCTAAGACTTCAAAGGCCCACCATTTTCGAAAAGAGTCATTAAAGCTAATTGAGTTCATAAAGCCTCCTTAGATAAGCCCATTTAATCCCTGTTTTTTATGAATGAGGATTCAATAAATCTTAAAGAGCTGAGTAAACGAGAAAACGAGTTTACTCTCAAATTTTGAGCCTCTAAGATGAAGTATGAGAAAAACAACTCTTCTAATTGGTAATACAGATGGGATCGGTGCCGAAATGACTTGTGAGTTGTTGGGCCAGGGTCATCAGGTCATTGGGATTTCCCGGAGTCCATCCAAGATTTCTCATCCTAATTACTCTCATATTCAACTGGATGTTGCGGCATTAAATTTCCGAACTAACTTAAGTGAATGCCTTCAATCAATTTCGAAGTTGGATCTTTGCATCTATCTCGCTGGAATTGGTCAGGAGCTTAATCTTTCTGATTTAAGATCTGAGACCAAAGTATTCGAAGTAAATCTCATGGGTGCAGTCATTGCAACCGAACTCGTTTTAGAAAAAATGCAGACTCAAAACTCCGGACATTTTATCGGGATCAGTTCATTAGGTGACATGCTCATTTCTCCAGAATCTCCCAGCTATACCGCTTCTAAGATCGGACTCTCCCGGTATTGGGAAGGGCTTGGTCTAGCACTTAAAAAGAAAAAATCGCCCCTTAAAATAACCAATGTCCGATTTGGTTTCGTAGATACGAAGATGGCAAAAGCTCCGGTAAGGCCTCTGCAAATCTCACGCAAAGAGGCAGTGATGTTTCTTCAGGATGTGATTGAGCGTCCGAGGATTCGTGCCTCAAAACCCAAACTCATGATTCCACTGGTTGGCATGGTAGGATTGGCAGCAAAATTAAAGGTAATGTTTGAATGATGAAGACCACTCAAAAGCTAGTTAAAGCAGCAGATCGTTATATTGAAGCCAATGGAACCAAAACCTTTTATCTAAAAGCAGTGGAACTCCTTCAAAAAGCAGATCTTGTAAAAGAATTTCAATTTGAGGAATTAGTCACAGCTAGCTTGAAGAAATCGTTTAATACCGTCCAGAATTTTTCAAACTTTGAATTTAGTGATCTCCCCATCACAATCGCCCGTGGGAACCACTGTTTCATTGATATTTACTTCTGGAGAAGACGCCCGACGGTAATTCATAATCACCATTTCACCGGGGCCTTCCAATGCCTTCAAGGCAAAAACCTTGATTTAGAATTCAAATTCAAAGAAAAAAAGAAACTTGGGAAGTATCACGCCACGGGAGAAGTTGAGATTATTAAGTCTCATATGATTGGACCGGGACACATTCAAGCAATTGCACCTCTTGATAAATTTATCCATCAAAACCATCATCATGCGGATCTGACAGTCAATCTATGTTTCAGGACCTCAGATGTGCAAAAGCAGCATTTGTCCAATTACCTATTCTCTGGACTTCGTTATGAGAAGAATCCTAAACTTCTGGCCCGGGTAGAGCGTCTGTTTCGATTTACTAGTTTGGGTGAATTCAATCCAAAAAAACTGGAACTTGATATCGATGATGCCTTAAGTTTTCTCATAAGCACCGAAGGCCTGGAGACTCAAAATAAAAACTTCCTGAGACTTAGGGAGCTTTTAGCAAAAAGAGTCAAAAAGGAAACCGGACTAAATATCACTAAACTCTTCGATCTGCACGAAACGCAGTTGGACAAAATCCAGGAAGAGTACGAGTAAAATTTAGGACTCATTAAATTTACAATGATGCGTTAGTGATGGAATCTCCCTCCACTTCAAAGGAGATCTCATGAAGTTTCTATTCGCCCTACTGTCATTGATTTTAACTTCTGGTGTATTTGCTCAGGACAATCAACAAAGAGACGCTGAGGCCATTGCCCAACTAATGAAAGTGACTAAATACCTGGCCGATTCTGATCTTCGTTGTGCCAAGGCCACTGACTGTAAGCTTATTCCGGTAGGAGCGAGGGCCTGCGGAGGACCAAGTGGTTACATGATTACTTCTCAGTTAAATGCAAACATGACAGAACTTGAATATCTGGCCGCTCAAACAGAAGCTAAGCAAGCGGCCTTCAATCGCAACTACAATATTATGTCAATTTGCTCTCTGATCATGCCACCAGAACTAAAATGTATTGCGAGTTATTGCCGTTAATCAGTTAAACATTCACTACCAACAATATATTTACCCTGGAGCCATTCTTTAATTTCAAGAGCTCCGGGGTCTTTCATCGCTGATAATTTTTTAACGTAATCTTGCTTAATCTCTTCCGAAAGGACATCGATCCCCTTCTCTAAGAATTCCAGTCGATGTTCTAAAACAAAATTTGAAAATTCATTTGAACAAAGCTTTCGCACTGATCTCTCAAAGGCCGCATCAGCTTCTTGTCCTTCTAGAACAAACTTTGAAGCAAGATAGGTAATTTTAGATAGCTCAGGCTGATTCATCATATTGAAGCCAAAGGCCTCCGTCTCCGCAAAGGCCTCTGCACTTCTTCCCGAGAAAGGTTTAAGCTTCAGAAATTTGCAGTTCTTAGGTCCATCATTGGCAAAAAGATTTTCCCAGATAAATGGTTTGCGCTTAAGGAGCGAAGTCACTTCAATTAAATGTTCGCGATCAATCACTGGTGAGATCACTTTAGGACCAGTCCATGCCACAGAAACATCGAGTGGAATTCCATCGGCGATCTTTTCTAAATATCGCTCCGGCATCTTTCCAAACACTTTTTCGAGAATTGGATCAGGTGTGTAGTAACTTGGACAAAAAACAATTCTTTGATGAAATGATTTTTGAATAATTTTTAAGGCCTCAATTTGAGTTTCTGCCAGATGATCATTCGTTGGCATATCATCAAAAAATAAACCAAGGAGATCAATTCCTAATTTATTGAGAATTGAAAGCTTCGATTCTAGATGCTTCTTGTCTTCTTCAGAAAGTGTTGTGCCCAATCCAAAAGGGCTAAAACCAACCCCAAATTGAATACCAAACTTTTTGAAATGGTCTTTCATATTTTGAAGTTTTTGGAGGTAGGACTCGTCCCAAACTTCTCGCCAGGCCTTACGTAAATGAGGATCCTGCTTAGGTGCATAGATATAAAAACTGCCCCCATAGCGCCCCATAAACTCAGCATATGAAAGTCTTTTGTCTTCCGGCCACGCTGGTCCAAAAAAGCCTTCAACTACCCCAATATTCCTCATAAAAACTTCCTAACCAACTAAAATTAAACAATTTTATTCTGGTAAAAATTGCCTCTTAAAAAAAGTATTCCTACAACCGATCCGGATTTTATACTTATCGCACATATTAACATCGTACGTATTTATACTTATCACCGGGACAACATGAGTGCTATTAAACCTGCCTATCTGACCTACGCCCCAGATTACGAAACTGTGTTCTATAACAGTGAGCTATTGAGGCTGAACCTTTCAGATGAACTCGACTCAGGTGATCTCGATCGTGCCTTTAATATTATCACGGAATCGGTAGCACACACCTTGAATTCAGATCGTGCCAGCATCTGGCTTTACGATTCTGATGGTAAATTCATTATTTGTAAAAATCAGTATAACCGCGATGAGAATCAGCATAGCAGCGGTCAAAAACTTGAGACCGCCCTTTACCCGGGCTATTTTCGACTTCTTCGAAGTGAAAGAGTTGTGGCGACATTTGATGCTCTAAATGATCCCGCCACCAAAGAATTTAAGCAAGACTACACTATCCCTAACAAAGTTAAGTCCCTCCTGGATGTCCCCATCAGATTAAACGGAAAAAGTATTGGTGTCGTGTGCGTAGAGTTCACAAAAGCAATGCGTGAGTCTACTGAGGCCGAAAAAAGTTTTGCGGTATCTATTTCAAACATTACGGCAAAAAGCATTATGGCAAGTGAACGCATTCAAGCCCTCGAAGACCTGGCCTCAATTAACTATCTTCTAGAACGATCAGTTGAAAGTAAGACCAAGGAACTGGAAGAGCAAAAACAAATCACCTTTCATGCTTCTAAAATGGCGGCCCTTGGTGAGCTGGCAGGTTGTATCGCTCACGAAATTAATAATCCTCTGACTGTTATTCTAGGAAAGGCCTTTATCATCAACTCCATAGCCAGAGATAATAAGATTCAAGATGATATGTTTCAGACTTCGGTGGACTCCATCATACAAACATCTGAACGCATCAGTAAAATCATGCGTGGACTGAAATTTTTTTCCCGCGAATCAAATCAGGACGAGATGGCCCCCGCGAAAGTCTCGGACATTATCGAAGAGACTCTATTAATGTGTCGGGCACGTTTTAAGATGCACGACTTTGAAATTAAAGTCATCAATCCAAATCCGCAGATCGAAGTTAAGTGCCAGAGCGTGAGTATTTCTCAGGCCATACTCAATCTTCTCAATAACTCTTTTGATGCCATCCATGACAAGTATACTCGTTGGATCAGGCTCGAGGTCGAAACCACATCTGATTTTGTCGACATTAAAATCATCGATTCAGGTAAGGGCATCCCTTGCGATCTAAAAGAGAAGATCTTTAATCGCTTCTTTACTACTAAACCTGTCGGTAAAGGAACTGGTCTGGGTCTCCCCATCGTCTCCAGCATAATGGAGAGACATAACGGACGGATTTTGATCGATGCTGATTGCTCGAATACCTGCTTTGTCTTGAGACTTCCACGCGAATGACCCATTCTTGATTGGGTAAATCATTCTCCTGCGTAAAAAGTTTCATAGCTTACGCACTTCTATGACTGGTTTGAAACTTGCAGTTTCCACTACATCGGTCTAACAAGGAGTGATTATGATTTGGACTTTATTGGTAGGACTTGTTGTAGGCGCCCTCGCAAAATTTCTTATGCCAGGTAAAGACCCGGGCGGCATTATCATTACAATGCTCCTAGGTGTTGCTGGCGCGCTTCTCGCAGGTTTTGTAGGTAGCCAACTTGGCTGGTATAGAGAAGGCGACGCGGCGGGATTTGTAGCGTCTGTGGTAGGGGCCGTTATCCTCCTGGCCATCTATCGCGCTTTCATTGGAAGAAGACGACAAATTCCTTCACATTAAAAAAAAGCCCAGCATGCGCTGGGCTTTTTTTATATCCTCTCTAAAAACCACTCTATAGATTGCTTCAAAACTTCCTTGGATACTTTGGACTCAACATCGCGATTAATATCCGAAAGCTTTTTACTAACAAGGACCTCTCTCCAGGCATCATCCGCTTCATACATTACAGCGGCAATGGAACAAATCGGAAGCCGACTTTTTTTCTCCTTCACACCGCAAGGATTATTCAGACGAATTTCCTGACAGTTGAAAGTGCTTTTACGTCCTTCAATTGCTTCAACGATTTGAAGTAGATTAATCATCTTCGGGGAACGGCCCAATTTGTATCCACCCTTGGCCCCCCTACTCGTAATTAAAATTCCTTCGTTCGCTAATTGCTGAAGTGCCTTGGATAGATATTCCTTAGGCACTCCATGAAACTCGGCCAATAGAGCAGCTGGAACAATGACATCGTCAGGCATGCGCGACAAGACAGACATGCAATGAAGGGCCCATTCGACTTGATTTCCTAAAATCATAGACCCGCTTTCTCTAAACCGTACATTTTATCAAGCGAGCCTGGTACCGATCTGAAAGCAATGGCAAAGCGATTCCAGGTATTAATCGTGGTCACTGCCATTGTTAATTCAACCAATTCTTTATCTGAAAAATGCTCTTTTACTTTTGCATAGATTTCATCCGGTACATGATTCTGACTAACAAGGGTCAGAGTCTCTGCCCAAAGAAAGGCCGCTTTTTCTTTATCCGTAAAAAGTGGTGATTCTTGCCAGCCAGCCAGATGATGCAAACGGAGTTCTTTTTCACCATCGATCTTCGCCTCTTTGACATGCATATCAATACAGAAAGTGCAGCCATTAATTTGAGAAACTCTGAGATCAATGAGATGAACGAGTTGCTTTCCAAGAGAACTTTCTTTAACCAACTTACCTAGGTCGGCAAGTTTTGCGAAAGCATCTCCAAACTGAGGATAGTAATTCATACGATTTTTCATAATGTTACCTCTCTATTCAATTCGGATATTATATATCCGAATTAAATTTTTGTCCATTCGTTCAGTTTTGAGCAATTTCCATGATATAGTTCAAACATGACGATCAAAACTCAATTAGAACTAGAAATGTTAAAGAAGGCCGGCAGTGTTGTTTCAAACACATTGCAGTTAATGCTTCGATCAATCGAAGAAGGCATGACCACTCTCGAATTGGATTTAATCGCTCAGAAAAATTTTGCAAAGTATGGCGCGCAGTCTGCACCAAAGCTGACATACAATTTTCCTGGTCACACTTGCATTTCCTTGAATGAAGAAGTGGCCCATGGCATTCCAGGAGAAAAAATTATTCGCAAAGGCGATCTCATTAATATTGATGTATCTTGTGAGTTGAACGGTTACTTTGCTGACACTGGGGCCTCTCTTCAATTTGGGGAAGAAGATCCGAAACTCGCTGAGCTGATGCTCACAACCAAGAAAGCACTTAAAGAATCCATCAAAAAATGTCGTCCCGGGAAAAGACTAAATCTTATCGGACAAACTATTGAGACCACCGCTCGTCGCGGCGGATTCACCGTCATAGAAAATATTGGATCCCATGGAGTAGGTAGCTCTCTTCATGAGGCACCTGAATTTATTGCTGGTTACTACGATCCGCAAGACCGCCGGTTAATGCATGAAGGACAGGTCTTTACCATAGAGCCCTTCATATCAACTGGCGCTCATATGGTTGAAGAACAAGCGGATAAGTGGACGCTCTCTACTTCACCTAAATACCGAACTGTTCAGTATGAGCATACGATTGTCGTAACTAAAAATAGTCCCATCATTGTTACAGGTAATCCCTTTATCTAACCTTAAACCGAAGCCTGTAGAGCTTTTTTTTAATGCCACTATTTGGCATTCTTGTTAGAAGACAATTAAAAGGAGTTCCTATGAAACTTTTAATGGTCTTATTGTTTTCCTTATTAACAAACGCTGCTTTTGCTAAATCGCTCCCTACTGTTGATTACGTTGATGTTCCTCGCTACATCGGCAAATGGTACGCCATCTCCGCCCTCCCACAATTCTTCACAAGAAACTGTAAGTCACAAACTGCTGAGTATGATGTTATTAATTCACAAACCATTAGCGTGTTGAACACATGCTTAAAGGAAAAAGGAAAAGAGACGATTAAGGGCCAGGCAGTTGTTAGCAATGCTGCAACCAATGCGGAGTTGATTGTTACTTTCGATTCTTTCTTCACTCGTCTTTTTAGAGTTAAAGGTGATTACAACATCATCAAACTCGACAAAGACTATCAATATGTCATGGTAGGTTCAGCAAATCGTAAGTCTCTTTGGATCATGTCGAGACAACCAACTATGCCTGAGGCCACTTACCAGGAATACGTTGAATATGCGAAGACACTTAATTTCCCAGTTGATCACCTCGTAATTTCTCGTTTCTAACTCAGTTTGAATTTCATCCGGGGCTGTGCTAATATGGCGCATTCCCGGACGAGACGCGCCGTACCCGGTTAAGACAAGACGACGCTTTTTTTAATTACCTAAAAAAAGAGGAGTCTACACATGGCATGGGTATTACTAATTATCGCTGGTCTACTGGAAGTGGGTTGGGCAATCGGCCTTAAATACACTGAAGGTTTCACAAAGCTCGTTCCTACCGTTCTCACCATCTTCGCCATTATTGCTAGCATGGGTCTGCTTGGAAAAGCGGCGCAAACACTTCCGATTGGAACAGCCTATGGCGTTTGGGTGGGAATTGGTGCGGTCGGAGCTGCCATCTTGGGTATCGTTCTTTTTAAAGAACCAGTCACTCCTCTTAGATTGGTTTTCATGGTTATGATGATTGTTTCTATCATCGGCATGAAGGCAACTTCAGGCCACTAAGTTTCAGAATTATCTTTCTCGATTTTCTCATGAGTGAACAAACTCTTGCTCACTCATGAGTGTCACATAGTAAAAACTGAATCAGACAGAGATCACCATTGAGCCTATAGAAATAAATCCTAACTTCGCATGAATAAAGCGAAAACCTATTAGGCTTCTCAGGATGTAATCAGGAAAAAATTTCTGTAAAAAATTTATTAATGAAATCTTATCAGTGTAGTAGCATTAACTTAAATGAAAAAAATTCTTCTCCTCGATGATAATAAAGAGCTTTGTACTCTCATGACTGCCATGTTCAGAGAACTTGGTGATCACGACATTAGCTGTTTTAATTCATACGCAGAGATGGTTGCTCTTAAGTCTCATCAAATCAATTTCGACGTGGCCTTTTTGGACGTGAACCTTGGCGTGAATGTACCTTCTGGCATTGATGCCTTTGACTGGCTTATTAACAGTGGTTACAAAGGTCGAATCATTTTCTTCACAGGTCATGCTCGATCTTATCCCCTGCTGAAAAAATCGATGGAGTATCCAAACGTACGTTTGCTTGAAAAGCCCGCTGACATTGAAAAGATCCAGGCCCAACTAGACGATTAGTTTTTCGGTGGGACCAGCTCTCTTAGTTCTTTTCTCTTCTCCTTAGAAAGTAATTCCAGACCCAATTGATAGGAAGCATTCATCCAACCAAAACCTTCTCGGCTGATATAGCTGAACTTCGTACCGACGTTTCCGTATTCGGCGAACACTTTATGAGAGCGTTTCACCACATCATATTTTTCGGGAATGGTACCATTATAGTCCATGGCATTTTTAGTAATCATATAGAGCCATTTATAAATCAGACGATCAGCGACCTCATGAAGACCATTCTGTTTGAGTCCTTGCCAGATAATGATCTGGTGTGGGGCCCAGCCATAGGGATAGTCCCATTGTCTCTCCTGGAGCTTACCTCCCACGTTTTTAATTGATTCAAGTGAGGTGGCAGCGACGCCTCCGGCAACTTCCAGTTGAGGGAGAACATGCCTAAGCATGAAATCTATTTCTTCTTTATTAACCAGACCGGCCCATAAGGGATATAAGTTGGTCGCACTTTGATAATGGGATCGTTCTTTCTTTTTCCAGTTATAATCAGAAAAGCCTATTCCCTCTTCCCAAAGGTACTTTTTAATCAATACTTTTCGAGAGGCAGCTTGTTTTAAGAAATAATCGCTTTTGAAGTTTTCCAGACGACCATTGAATTCCGAATCAAGCAGACGGGAAAGATCCAACTCGGTTTTATAGAGGAGTGAATTCAAATCAACTGTCACATAGTTTGAACACTCATCTTTCCCCTCTCTGGTCCAGCGATAGGTCGTATCATGTCCAGACTCTCTCACCGCTTGATCGTGAATAAAATATTCCTTCAATCCAGGTTCATTTATTTTTCCTGTATCAAGGGCCCTTTGAAACTCGCTTTGAGTGAGCTTATATTTTTTAGCATAAGGAGCTAAGACATCCTTAAAATGACCAGGTTCAACTTCTGGTGGAATTTGAGGTGCCTCGCCGTAGTATCTATTAAGGCCCATCTCAGTAATATGTCCTCCCTTCATCCAAACTTCCGAATACTCACGAATGGCCGCTAAGACAGACTCTTTGAGCCACGTTTTGCTCTCACTCGTCTTGGGAAGCTTGGGATAAACCGCCAGAATCATCGACGTCAAAAAAGGTGGTTGTGAACGGGACAAATAGTAGGATCGATTGGCATTAAGAATCTTACCGTAATGAGTGATCTCATAGACAAAATTATCCACCAGCGCTTTGGCCAGTTCTACTTTCTCGTCTTGGAGTAAACCCAGCACATGGAAGTAACTGTCCCACCCATACATCTCATTAAAGCGGCCACCTGGAACAACATAGGGAACGCCTTCAATCCGCTCGCCTACCCTTTGAAGTTTAAGTGATAAAAGTCCGTGTTCGTTTCGAAGACCCTTCAAAAAATCAAGATCATAGTTTTTAGGGACAAATTTGAGGATGAGTTCTTTGTCCTGCTGATAATAATTTTTTGCTATTTCATCACTCTCCGGAACATACAAAATATTCATCTTAGGCTGATGAATTTTAGAATCCGGCATGACTTTTTTTAAATGCTCTTTATCAATTCTGCGAGTAAGGCCCTCCCAATAAAAATCTTTGATGAGACGTGAAATACGATCGACTGGATTTTCAAATATTCTTTCAGTTTCAACTTTATCCGGAACAGCTCCGTCTTCGGTCTGGAGCTTCAGTTCTTGCAGAAGATTAGACAGATGATAAACACCACTCACTTTTAACTGCGGTGAGAGCTCAAAAGACCGATACGTGGGCACCTTATCTTGGACAGTGATCTTTTTATCCCCGTCCCGGTCGAACTCTTTTAGTAGGCGGTTTAGGCTTTTTTGGGCATCTAGCTCAATGGTCTTAGAACTTACAGAGTTAGACAGGAGGAGAAGTAAATAGAGGTAGGTTGAACCCTTCATGGTGAAATTATGCAGTTAGGAAGCTCCCCAAGCAATTTGCATAGCTTCCGAGTGTTTTCCTAAGACTTTCTGGCCAAAGATAATTTAAGAAAGATGATGTAAATCATGAAATAAAAGCCGATAAAGCCGTCAAATATACATATGAAAAAACCAACACCAGTTAGTAAAGAAGTCCCTTTCGAAGCCGATGAACTTTTCTTCTCCACCACGGATTTAAGAGGGATCATTCAATACGGTAACGATGTTTTTATCCGTATTAGTGGCTATCCTAGTGAGACCATCCTAAGTGCTCCACACAACATCATTCGTCATCCAGATATGCCGAAGTGTGTATTCAAACTTTTCTGGGACACTTTAAAACAAGATAAACCAATTGGTGCTTACGTAAAAAACATGGCGGCCGATGGACGTTACTACTGGGTATTTGCTTTCGCTTTCCCCGTTCAGAATGGTTATCTTTCCATTCGATTTAAACCAACTTCAAAAGTTTTTGATCGTGTTCAAGAGATCTATCATCGTGTCCTTCAACACGAGAAAGAAACTTCGATGGAAGATGCAGACCCGCTGCTAATGGATCTTGTTCGCAAAGAAGGCTTTCGTGACTATGAAGACTTCATGGTTCAAGCGGCCATTCTCGAACTAAGCTCGAGAGATAAAGCGCTTAAATCATCAAATCAAGCGACTTCTAATGATCATGTGGTGCAAGACATTTCCGATGTTACAGCAAAAACTGCAGCTAGTTTTGATCAGAACTTTGCCAAAATTAGCGCTTATCAAAAAAGTAATGAAGTCTTTATCAATAGCGTGAATATGCTTGAGGACGAATTCAATAAGCTTAAATTCCTTTCAATCAATATGAAGATCCTGGCAGGAAATTTTGGCGATGAGGCAGTGACTCTGGGAGTGATCTCAGAAGAGTTCTCAAAACTCGCTGCCAAGATTGAAGAACAACTTACTACGTTCTCAAGCTTCGTAAAAGAACTGCAAGATGTTATTAAGCACTGCTCACTTCATTTGGCAGCACTTAAGACCCAGATGATCATGGTGGATTTTTTTGTAAAAGAATCGATCAATAAATTATCTACTTCAGAAAATGCCTTTGCAGGAATGCTGCAAAATCGCGAGGTCTTTACCTCACTATTCAATCACTCCATTAAGACCTTAGGCCAGGAACTATCTCTCCTTCAGAATCGCCTTAATGCCATCACGGCGCAGATTAAGGAAATTCAGAAGTTTATTAGTGGTCTGGAAGTGATTAAGCAAATTGGCGCCATTGAATCGGCCCGTACTGACGAAGTGAAAAAGTCTTTCGATTATTATCTTACTGAAATGGATAGTTTTACTTCTCTCTTATCGCGCACCATCTCAACTTTAAACGAGCAACGTGATGTTCTTTCGAAGAACACAAACGAGATCTATCAATCTTCAGAGAGAGTATCAGGTAATATTGAAAGGCTTTTTGAAATGGCGCTACTAAAAGGTTAGTCTTCTTTCTAGATTTGAACTATGATGAAAATCAGTAAAACAAATCGGGATAAGGGATATGAAAAGCTTTGGTTGTGAGAATTGCGCTAGTAGAGACCAAGGTATCTTTTGTGAACTTTCCAAGCATGCCCTTGAAGGAATCAGCTCTGGAAAGTTGATGAATCAATACAAGAAGGGACAGACCCTTTTTCTTCAAGGCAATCAACCTCAGGGCCTCTATTGCATCAATAGCGGCAAAATCAAGATTTCCAAAATCGGTCCCGAAGGTAAAGAATCCATTGTTCGCATTGCCGCTCCTGGTGATGTTTTAGGTCACCGTTCGCTCTTCAGTGATGAGGCCTACGCTGCCACTGCAACAGTTCTTGAAGACGCTACCGTATGTTTCTTAGAAAAGAAGCTCATTCACAATACCCTTCAGATGGAACCATCTGTTGCTTTAAAGCTCATTCAGAAGCTTAGTAAGGCCATGGGTGAGGCCGAAGATCGTGGCGCTTCCATGGCGCAAAAGACCGTTAAGGCCCGTATGGCCGAACTTCTGTTAACTCTGATGAAAAAGCATGGGGTCGAAGATAAAGGTCGTACACGTCTTGATATCAAACTATCTCGCGAAGAGATGGCCTCGATGATTGGAACAGCTAACGAAACGGTCATTCGTATTATGTCTGATTTTAAATCAGACGAATTAATTGCTCAGGAAGGCAAAGTCATTTACGTCTTAGATGAAGAGACCCTTTTCGCAATCGCTCAGGATAACTGATACTGCTTCCAGTAGCTTTTCTTCTGATAGAGTCTCCTGCAAAGGGACGTGAATAAATCCAGCATATCGAACCAGCTGACTCTCCATCAATTTGTAAAAAAGATAGTTACACACAAACGTCCCAGCGGAATTGGAAATTTTGACCGGAAACCCTTTCTCTTTAAGGGCAATTTCAAATTGCCTCAACGGTAAGGTCGAAAAATAGGCCGTTTCGCCTTTCTCACTAATGGGCCTATCCATAGGTCTATGCCCATTGTTATCATCGATCTCTGCATCCAAACAATTAATCGCCACTCTCTCTAAATCAATTTCATGACGTGAGCTTGCTAATCCAAATGCCAGAACCACATCAGGACGAAAAGTCTGAATCTTTTCTTCCATAACATGAAAGGCCCTTTCAAATGTCACAGGTAAAAGAATGGTATTGAGATCTATACCTTCAGGAACGTGGAGGCGACCCAATTCGATATTTCTAACCATCGTGGCAGTGGGATTGGTGCTTCTACCACCAAAAGCTTCAAAGCCTGAAATAAGAATGCGCATGGGTCCTCCTACTAACAGGAAGCGACCTTACCATAGTAAGAACGGCAATGTCCCTCAAAGCTCTCGGCATGGTCTTTCAACTCCGTTTCCGAAAGTTTTTGGACCGTGTCGGCCACTAGTGCACGTGCAGATACACCTGGATTCATGAGAATGGTATAAGCAATTTCCTGAGCGGTCATAAGACATTTTGTCATCGCACAGAAGTTTTCATCAACTGATTTGCCAAAGCCCAGGCCATTTAAATCAGCGTGATGATGGCGAATGATTCTCCAGGCATCTTCAGGCGCAAACTTTGAATTAAAGGCAAGTTCGGATGCTTTAAGCGCATGCATATTTATCTCTTTAATGATGAGACCTGAAAGACCCTTTAATTGTTCCGGAGAACGAATATGAATCCACTCTGACTTTCTTAAAGTGATATCACAAAACATGGCCGCGAAAACAATCTGCTCCACGTTTTTTCTTCGATTAGTCACATCCAGATCAAAGGCCAGTTGAGTTGCGATTACGCTTGATAGTTCAATGAACTGATAATGAAATTTCACTGAACAACTTCTGATGACCCTAAGATAATTTGAAAATACGTTTTCATCAATCATGACAGTTTTCATAAAATGATAAAAGGTCGTTTGCCCCAGGCTCACGATGGATGAAGACAGACCCAATTCCAAGGTAAGTTCCTTCATGGGAGAAAATGAGTTTTCAAAAATATTAACAACGTTTTTTTCTAACATAGTTTGTTCCTAGTAGAACTTTGGCTCTACAGATAAATAAAATAAAACTGCATGCTGAGTCGGACTGTTTAAAAGTTCAGTGGGAAAACTTACTCCCGGTACAATTTGTGTGTCTTTCCAATTCAGATTCATATCAAAACGGAATCCAGGGTTGATGGTAAATGAGGTTTCATTGGTCTTGTTTCCCTCTTCATCTACGCCTTGCCCAGACTCCAGAAGACCTTCCAGCATAAGGTTGAAATGATCATTTAAAAGGTAAATAAAGCTTGTCCCCGCCTTGAAAGTGCTGAGTGTTCTTCGCTTATCAACTCCACTCGTTTTGGCCTCCGGTAAGACCTTGAATCCAAAGTTCCAGTGATTCATCCATTGTGGGGCCATGGTAATGGTCGCGGCCTGAACGAACTCAAATCCATAAACACCGGAGCTCGTGCCTTTTTCAACACTACCGGTTGGGACAATCAGGCCAAAACGGTCGGCAACTAAGAGTCCGTCACGGTTAACCGGTTGCCAGCGATAACTTAAGGTCGTGTCAGTAATTGAACCGTGTTCAACTCCATCATAACGTTCGTACCCAAAACCATAGGAGAACTGATGGGTCTTATCCGTAATTGGAAGTTCGTTAGTGAATGCATAGGCAAAATTATTTGAATTATTGAAGGTCTGATACTGCTGAATGAATTGATAGACGCCCCATTCCTGGTTATACGCCTCTTCGAGCAAAAAAGAATTGTCCTCAATTTGCGATTGGGCGCAAAGAGGCACTAAAGCCAGTAAGATCAAAAGCACTTTCACCTAAACATCCTTGTACATGCGAAAATAAAACTATTTTGAGAGACAGATTTCTACGAAAAACTCCCCCGCTGAACTTGTAAACGGCACAACCACAATTGGACCCTTAGTAAGCCCTGAGACTGAATGGTTTTTTCCGTTGATCACAGAAGGAAGGGCAGATTTAATTCCGTAACCCTGTTCGTTCAGTACAATTTTCGCCTGTCCAAAAATCATATTCGTGATCTCACCGGCACCATCGAGAATTTCCTTATTCACGACAGTATAGGTCTCACCTAACATTCCTGACATCACACTTAAAAAAGTTTGCTCAGGAAAACTAATAACAACTGATCCTTCGAATGCATCACTCACAATTCCGATGACACCTGACACATCTCCAAGAAGAGTATCAGTTGCCTTCTTTATGTAGATCTTCCCTGCCTGTGCCTCAACCGAGGCCTGGACCTTCAGAACATGAAGGGCCGCGGTCAAAAAGGGATTTACGAAATTCGTATCGAGGGTCTTATCTTTCACCAGACCGAAATCAACTAAAGCGTCCTTAAGTGTCCTGCAGAATTTAAAGGCCGAATCGACGCCTTCGTTCTTAAAGAGCGACATGACCTTGCTATTCACCAAAATAAAGCGCATGGCCTTATCAAATTGCTTTAAGACCACCTGGATCTTAATTAACTGTCTGATCCATTCACTGGAGATGTCCAACAAGTGCTCACAATTTACGACGATAAAAGGAACAGCTTGCTCGAGGTAGGGTTTCATCTCATCCAGAAATGGACGAAGATTATTAGGGTCACAAATGCCATTGAGTCGGATGGTAACATACTCTGTACCGGTGACAATTTGAAATGACTTAATGGCGGTTGGCATGTGCCCTCATTATTGTTTAGTAAAAAAATCTTTCAACTTTTTAAGCATTTCTCGATCCAGAATAATTCGAGCAGGATCGGCGGAGTTCTCTTGAAATAGCTCCACCAACGCCTGGCCCATTGATACTGCTGGTTTCCCTGGATGCATCGTCGTCTTATAATCAAAAGCATCGGCAATCGCCAGAAGTCGCCCTTCTTTGGTGATTTTACTGGAGGCTATTCCGGCCGGATAACCGGTCCCATTCATGGCCTCATGGTGCTGAAGAATCGCATTGATGACGGTATTAGGAAGAGCAATCCTTTTCAGTCTCGCTACATCGATTGAATAGTTAGGATGTTTCTTATAGGCCTCAAGTGCATGAGGTCCCATTTCACGCTCGTCCATCTCCGCAATTTCAACCGGAAGATTGATTTTACCAATATCATGAAGAAGACCTGCGAGAGCCATCTCTTCTGGTTTTTCAAAACCCAGTACAATCGCAAAAAGTCCAGCGAACGCCGAAACGTTTGAAAGATGAAGATAGAAGTTTCCTTCCTGATTTATCAAAGTTCCCACTTTCTTCATGATGTCTTTGTCATCTTCAGAAAGAAGAAGCTTAATGATTTCTTTCACTTCATTAAGCAGTGCCTGTGACTTGGTGAAGGTATTTTCCTGAGTGTCTTCATAAAACATGTCCGAGATCAACTCTCTCACACATTTTTCGAGCTTCATCTGCTTGTCAGTTTCACTGATCTTATTTGGCATCAGAAGTTTTTTAAAAGTTTCAGCAGTATATTTTCTGAATTTTTCCAATTCATCTTTGTGAATGAAAAGCGTATTGAGATGATTTTCGTAGAGCTTGGCAAACTTATCATCACTAATAGGATCACCATCGTGACTAAATTGAACCAGCTTATTATTCCTAGGAAGAAACACCTTCAACGAGAAATCGAGAACAGTACCAGGAGTAAGATCTACGACCTTGATCACCTGATAATCACGGAGCTCTGGAACCACTGAATAAATGGATTCTTCTTTTAGCGAGCGAAGAAGATCCGCCTTTTCCCAAGGTAAAAGATAGGCCTGAGTGAATCCATTTTTAACCAGGCGTTTTTTATCAAAGTCTTTTTTCTCGCTCGCAATGAAAAAGATCGGCAGCTCTTGATAATACATCCGAAGGGTCTGCGCGATTTCAAGCGTCGACATTTCACCTTGATGTGGATAACAAAGTATAAGGCTTGGTACCGGCTCGGACGGTTCCATTAATTTTTCCGAATCATACCCAACGATCTCAACGTTGTTGGCAAGAGTTTTCAACTCTTCTGGTATTGGATCTGAATTAGTGCCGAATACTAAAATGTTAAACATTTTTTTCCTCTGAAACTTTATGTAAAAACACCAGCTTCAGTTATATCAGCAAAACCAATTTCTTTTAGGATCTTTATCACTATTTTTTCTCTCCTATGGATCAAACATTTGTTTTACCATTTCAGATTAGTTTAAATCTTTGGTCTTCGCGAATCTTTGACCTTTATCACCTACAAGTCTTTTCATGTCAGATACTTCATCCAGAAGTAGATTAAATTGGAAGTACATTTCTTCGGCCGAATCACGAACAGAATTTTTAACACTCGAAAGGCCGTCCCAGCTTTTTCCAGATTCCGCGTGTAGAATATTTGCATCTAAAGTTAGTAGAGCAGCTTGAAAAGAGATGTTATCCATCACCTCTGTGATCTCTTCGATCCTCTTCGCAGACTTCGCCATACGAGACATAACTTTTAAAAGCTCTAGAATCTCTTGTTCGCCCTGCTCACTTCTAAGCCTCATTACTAACCTCCGGGTATGCAGTAAAAAATCTAAGTAGAAACTCTTACTCTGGCCTAAGACCATCCAAAGAAAAGCTCCTAACTGCTCCCATATTAGAGGGTTCCATAGTAGTTTCTACTTAATTTTACATTTTTTATAAGTAGAACTACGTAGCAAACAAAGTCTATTTAATGCCCCGCAAGTAGGTAGAAATACTGGTTTATTAAATCAAATCGTTACGCTGTTATCCTTTAGTAGTAAAATAGGAATGAAGTATCGGCGGGATTTTAATTCCGGAAAAAACTAGAAAATTTTGCCGTGATCAGGGCCTCTCACTGCCTCAATTTTTTCTCGTCTGATTAAGAAGATTACAATTCTTTAGCAAAAGAACCGGCTTGTTAAGAAACGCAAACGTAAATCGAAAACTGTTTTCAAGCTTCTTGATGATTGGTTTGATCAATCTACTGATCATTATTATTCTCATCGGTTTCGTCTATAGCAGCAGAAAACCCATTATTACCAATCGTGTGAAACAGCACATGACCTCTGTGAGAAATCTCACAAAAGACAAACTCACTCTCTATTTTGATGTTTTGAAATTAAAGGTCGTTGATGCCAGTGTTGAATTGAGCCAGGGAAAGAAACTGCCTCTTAATCAACCTGAGCTTGAATCTCTTATTGTTTTAAGAAACGGTGAGCCCAGTACCATTGCCGGAAGAGATCTAAAGTTCTCCCTCGAAAGTCTTCCCCAGCAGAATAAAACTTTCACGTCCTTCATGGATTCCTTGATTTTCATTCGAGTCAACGTAGGAAAAGAATCATTCCTGTGGTTTTTTAACAATACTGCTTTAAATAAACTTCTTGTTCCTCAAGAGGGACTTGGGAGTACCGGTGAAACATTTCTGGTGGGCAGAGATTTTAAAATCAAGAGTGCCTCTCGCCATGTTCCGAATGAAGAAATTGGGGAAATTAAGAACGACTCTGTGATTGATGGACTCTCTCATAACTCTGGAAATTTCGTAGTTCGTGATTATCGAAACGTCGAAGTGCTGAGTTCTTATACTCCGTTCATATATGATTCCCTGGAATACGTCTTACTGGCCGAAATGGACATCAGTGAAGTTCAAAGTCCCTTGCAAAGTTTGATTTTTCAGATGGCACTGGCAAGTTTTGCCATGTGTATCACTAATCTTCTCTGTTCATTGTTCCTGACCAAAAGGACCTCGAATGAATTAGAAGATCTTAACAATGAGATCAATAAACTCAACTCTCAAAAAGAAAGAAGTACTAATGAATCGGCCATTCAGGTTTTAAAGGCCCAAGAAGAAGAAAGGGAGAAAATTTCATTCACACTTCACGATAGTGTTGGTCAATATCTGACGGTCCTTAAGTGGGGTCTATCTCGCTTAAAAAAACGCACCCTGGATGTGGAGCACGAGCATATTGATAATCTTTCTAAGACCTGTGATGACGTCATTCATGAGATTCGTTCCATCTCTCACGATCTCATGCCAACTTTGATTAAGGACTTTGGCTGTTGGTATGCCATCAGAGATTACTTTGAAAAGCAAAAACAAATTGTCCCTCATGAGATTGAATATATTGTTAATCCAGATGTCGAAACACTTAAATTTACGAAAGAATTTGATATCAATTTGTATCGTATGGTTCAGGAATTTTTCCAAAACAGTCTCAAACACTCGCAAGCAACTAATATTAAATTAGGATTTCTTAAGAAGGACGATCAATTGGTCCTTAACTACTACGATAATGGTAAGGGCATGGACGGAAATAGGCCCCTTCCAGCATCTTTAAACTACCGGGCCAAATTATTCGGTGGCGAAATGATGAGAGTCCATTATGATAAAGGTCTAGGATTTAAAGTAACATTTAATTTACGGGAAATACTCAGTGAAACAAACTAATGTTTACCTCTTAGACGATCATAAAATCGTTCGCGACGGCCTAAAGTCTATTCTCTCAATGCACTCTGAATATCAAGTCGTTGGAGAGGAAAGTCGTCCGGATGTTTTTTTGAGCACTCTCTCTGATCTAGACATTGATATTCTTATTCTCGACGTCTCTTTACCGAATATTTCCGGCATTGATCTCATTAAAAAAATTAAGGACATCAATTCAAATCTTCAAATTGTTATGCTCTCTATGCATGAGAATCCAGAGTATATGTTTCGCAGCCTGAAAGAAGGCGCAAATGCCTATCTTCCGAAGGACATCGAAGCTGGGGAATTTATCGAGGCCCTGGATCAAGTAAGACAGCGTGGAAGTTATTTTCCTTCGAACATGAACTTTAATAACAAAGACACTCTCACTCCTCCACCAGAGGGCCTTAAGTATTCCATTCTTCTCACTTCACGTGAGTTAGAGATTCTTGGTTACATGGCCAAGGGACTTAGTTCAAAACAAATCGCCCAGCAAATCAATGTGAGTCCAAGAACAGTGGAAACTCATCGGGTAAATATCATGAAGAAACTTGGGACCAACAACGGAGCTGAAACAGTTGCTCTGGCCTGGAAACTAAAGTTAATTCAAGACGATAAGATTTAAGCCTTAAGATCCAACACTTCAGATTTCTTCCATCTCAACGGCAGATATTGCCTTTCCGTAAAATTACTTAAGACCAACCTCATTTTACACGATGAGTACTAAGTAGTTTTCCAACGGAGAGACGGGCATGTTTGTCATATTAACTGAGTCATTAGCTATACTACCGAACAAATATTCCGTTCTATCTAAAGAAAATAATAAGAAAAGTTATACAAATATTCTTCCATTTGACGATAAGAACCACAGCACCATCGGTAAGGCCGAAGGATTTTAGGAGCATATATGAGAATGAAAGGTGGCCAGTATTTAACGTTTAAACTTCAAAACCTCTCGTATGGCGTAGGCATCGAGAACGTGCGTGAAATTAATCGCATGTCTGAAATCGCCGCTGTACCAGAAGCACCGGACTTCGTCGCAGGTGTGATGAATCTTCGCGGTAAAGTGATTACTGTTGTTGATCTTCGCAAGCGTCTGCACATGCCTGTTGCAGAGGTAACAAAAGAGACTTGTATCATCGTAGTTGAATCTGAGATCGGTCACGTGGGTGTGATCGTTGATTCAGTTCAAGCTGTGATTCATTTACAAGAAGCTCAAATCGATGACTCTCCCATCTCTGAAGATGAGTACTCATTCGTTAAATCAATCGGAAAGATGGACGATCACCTCGTTATGTTGATCGATATTTTCCGTTGTTTATCGAAGCGTGACATGCTTGGAATGGATTCTGCAGCTGCAGCTTAAAGAAAACTGATTTTATAAAAACGTAAGGAAGCGTATATGACGATTGATGATGATGGATTCTTAGAAGAGTTACGTCAGGAGTTTCTGGCAGAAGCTTGCTCTCTCCTAGAACAATGGGAAGAATACTTCCTCAAGCTGGAAGAGACTGATGATAAAGCGGAACAGGTAACAAATATTTTCCGTGTTGCCCACTGTCTGAAAGGCACCAGCTCTGCTGTTGGTTATTCAGAAATGGCGGCCTTCGCCCACATCGTAGAGGATCTTCTTCAGATCCTTAAAAAAGATCCGTCATGCCTTACTCCGGAAATCGTTACAACACTTCTAAAGTGTGGTGATGCTTTCAAAGTAAAGGTCGCTTTCCTGATGGGAAAAGAGAAGACAGATTGGGACGTTACCGTTCTGGCATTCGATATTAATAATTATTTGATCTCATTCGGTCACGCCGGTCATGATACCCATGCAGCTCCTGCAGAAGATCAGAACCTGATGCCAGCTGGTCCATCTGAAGAGACAAAGGCCGAGTCAATTGAAAGTGACGATGACTGGAAACAAGTCATGGCCGATGTGAATCAGAAGTTTGGTGTACAACTGACTGAAGAACACATGCACCTGTCAGAAGACGAAATTGCAAAAGTCATCGCTGATCAGCAATCTGAGAAGGCCCAGAAGCCGGCCGCTCCGGTGATTCAACTAGAACAAGTTCGCGAGCACAAAGAAGAAGAAAAAAAGGCCGCTGCTGCCTCAGCTTCCGCTCCTAAAGACGCTGCTTCATCAAAGGCCGCTAACGCCACTGTGAAAGTTGATGCTCATAAGATCGATAAAATCATGAACCTTGTTGGTGAGCTTGTGATTAACAAATCACAATTAGCAAACCGCGTGGAACAATATCGTGACGATCATGTTCTTGAAGCAACTTACTCGCTCCTAGAAAAAACAATTCGTGAACTTCAAGACGAAACTCTTGGTATGCGAATGATCAGCATGAAGAACCTTTTCCTAAAGTGTCAGCGTGCGGTTCGTGACGTTTCAATCAAACTTAATAAGAACATCGAATTCGTACAGAGTGGTGAAGACGTAGAAATTGACCGTTCAATGGTCGAGCTTCTGACTGACCCGCTTCTTCACATGCTGAGAAACTCAGTTGACCACGGTATCGAATCTCAGGGGACGATCCTTCTGAAGGCAGAGCACGTTGGCTCAAAGATCATTCTATCGATCAAAGATAACGGTAGAGGAATCAATGCTGAAAAAGTTTTCGGCAAAGCAATGCAAAATGGTCTTATCTCTCCATCTGTAAAGATGTCAGATCTGACTGAAAACGAAATTTTCCAGTTCATCATGATGCCGGGGTTCTCAACTGCGGAAAAGATCACAGACGTTTCAGGACGTGGTGTGGGTCTGGACGTGGTGAAAACGACAGTAGAAAAAATGAATGGTAAAGTTGATATCTCTTCACAACTTGGGAAAGGTACTTGCTTCAAGCTGATTCTTCCACTCACAACTTCCATCCAGGAAGGTATTCATGTGAAGTCGAACAACAGCTCATACATTTTCCCGACGGAGAAAGTACTTGAGATCCTTTCTGGTGACAAAGTAAGTTTCATCACTGATCCAAACGGTCTGAACATGTTCAAATACCGTGAGACAGTCATTCCTTACGCGACACTGGACGCTACTCTTGGTCTAAGCCCGGATTTCAAAATCAGCAAAATGATTCTGATCATGGATGTTGATGGTAAGAACTTCGGAATTGGTATTGATGAATTCGTGGCACAAGTTCACGTGGTTCTTAAACCGATTAACGAAATCGTCAGAACATCAACTGGTATCTCTGCTTCTTGTATTCTTTCTCACGGAGGAATCGGGTTCGTGATTGATACAGATGAAGTCTGTAAATCAGTGCTGAAGAATAACAAAGAACAAAACAGGCTAGCAGCATGAGTAATATAGTTTTCAAAGCTCCACCAGTAGACTTTATTGAAACTGGTAAAAAGACCCACGAACATCTTATTGCCGATAAGGCGGGGTTTGAAAAACTGGCCGAGATCGTAAAAGATCTAACTGGAATTTCTCTTCCAAATAACGAGAAAAACCGCACACTCATGGCCGGTCGAGTTCATTCACTCATGAGCAAGTATCAGTACAAGACCTATGCTGAACTTGCCACAAAACTCATGAGCGGTAACAAGACCCTGCAAGAGTCGTTCATCTCATGTCTGACAACCAATACAACTCACTTTTTCCGTGAGGGTGCTCACTATGACGTCCTGAAGAAATACCTTCAGGAAAGAATGGCGGTAAGAGAATTTACAACGAGTTCTTTCCGCGTTTGGTGTAGTGCTGCGAGTTCTGGTCAGGAACCATACTCAATCCTCATGACTCTTTTGAGCGGTGGCTTCCCCATTGATCGTCAGGCGCTGGAGTTCCTTGCAACTGACATCGATCTTGAAATTCTCAAGAAGGCCTCTCAGGCCAACTATTCAGAGGAAGAGATCAAGACTGTTCCTCCAGAAATGAAACAGGCCTATTTTCAGCCGATCAAAGACAAGACTCATACCACGTATAAGGTCCTGCCTCAGTTTCGTAAGATGATTAACTTTGCCCGTTTTAACCTGATTCAAGATAAGCCCGCTTTCAAAGAGAAGTTTGATGTGATCTTCTGCCGAAACGTTCTGATCTATTTTGAGAAAGAGGTTTCAACTGCAGTGATCGATATGCTGATTTCTCAACTTAAACCTGGCGGACTTATTTTCTTAGGACATGTAGAAACTGGTCTTCTAAAAAATAAAAACGTGCGCCCAATCAGCCACGCTGTGTATAAGAAGGTTTAAAATGCAGCAAAAGATTCGAGTCCTGCTAGTTGATGACTCTGCCGTAATTCGTACGATGCTTCAAAAAATTCTGAGCTCGGATCCTGATATTGAAGTGGTTGGTACAGCACCAGATCCATATGTTGGCCGAGAAAAGCTGGTCGCTCTTAAACCAGACGTAATGATTCTGGATATTGAAATGCCGAAGATGGACGGGATCACGTTCCTTACAAAAGTAATGGAACACTTTCCTACTCGCACCATCATCTTCTCTTCTCTGAGCTTAGAGCGTTCAGAGGTGGCCCTAAAATGTCTTGAAGTTGGTGCAATCGATACAATGGCAAAGCCGGCGATTGATGTGACCAAAGGTGTACTTGCCTTTAAAGATGAACTCATCGCTAAAGTTAAAATGGTGGCGAAATCAAAGCTACCAGTTAAAAAGAAAGGTCTTTCACTGGTTAATCCAGTGGCGAAGACCCATGTTCCAACCAGTGGAGCTCTTCTAAAAACGACCCACCAGATTCTTGCCATTGCTTCATCGACAGGTGGAACGGAGGCCCTTAAAGTACTTCTCGCAGGTCTACCGGCAGACATTCCAGGAACTGTGATTGTGCAACATATGCCAGCGGTGTTTACTAAGACTTATGCTGAGCATTTGAACAAGATGTTTCCTTTCGAGGTGAAAGAGGCCGAAGATGGAGACAAGGTTCTTCCTGGACGCGTACTTATTGCTCCGGGTGACTTCCATATGGAGATTGTTCGCAGTGGTGGTTACTACAACGTTAAGCTGCATCAACAACCGGCCATGCATGGAGTTCGTCCCGCTGCCGATTACCTTCTTAAATCTGTGGCCCACTATGCTGGATCAAATGCCATTGGGGTTGTCCTCACAGGTATGGGAAAAGACGGGGCCCAGGGTCTTCTTGAGATGAAAAAAGCAGGAAGTTACAACTTTGCTCAGAACGAAGAGACATGTGTCATTTTCGGAATGCCAAAGGTCGCAATTGAAGTTGGTGCCATCGATAAGGTCATGCCTCTGGATGAGATCGCAGGCGAAATCATCAAGCAGATGGACGTTAGAAAAGTTTCATAAAAAGTATCTCTCATGGACCTTGTCCTCACTTGGATAAGGTCCATGTTCTTCACTCTCAAATCCTCTCTTTTCGTAGCTTAAATTAAGTTTACCTCAACTCTCCTCACGGTTTACAATCACTAAGCTTATTTGCTGCATCGCCAACATATTCTTGAATAATGAAAAGCATGAGATCAATTCAACAATTCATTAAGCAGGCGTTCTTCTTGTTCGCCCTAGGACTTATCACAATGGCAATTGTGAGTGTGTTGATCTACGGCATGCACATCTACCGCACGAACGAAAACAATCTCGATTCTCTCGGCGATCGAACCAATACTCAAATCACTTCTTCGCAACGTAATGCCCGCAACAACATGTTGATGGCAGAAGCTATCATGAAGAAAGAAATTGAGATGGGAAAAATCGATCAGATGAATTCTGGCACTTTGATGGCCGCTGCGATTAATTACAATGCTTCTCAGTTCGATATCTGGATGGCGCTTTCACCTGAGCGGGCCTATAAGATGATTGGTAGCCCACCCGGGCTGGTTTTTCTGGTCGCCCGTAAACCCGAAAACTATAATTTCAAAACACTCTCTAAACCTTTCAATATCAATGACTACAACATCCAACTTTTTAAGCACGATGTGTATTTCAAAAATCCAGAAGAAGTTTGGTACCACCAGTCAGTAAAGAATAAGGGCAAACTGACCTACATCGGTGCCTACTACGATAAGACCTACACTCAGCGCTGGCTCTTCTCCATTGGGAAGGCCGTTTATGACAACAACAAAAAACTAATGGGTGTCGTTGGAATTGATTTCGGAACGAGCCTGGTAGAAAAAGTCTTTCGTGGCTTTTCTGATTTCCTTGGCCTGATGATTGTTGAGCGACGAGATGGCAGGATCCTTATGGATCTGCATTCTGAAGACCACTCTCTTATCGCTCCTAATCTTGTTTATAAGGGCAAGGTAGATGATCTCTTCCTTCCACTGGCCCAACTTGAAGACTTTGCTCATCATCACAAACTAGTTCATCATAATCATAAGGGCACCTTCATGGTGTTCAAGGTCTTCAAGTCAGAACTTCTGCCTTGGTACATAGTGATTTATCAGAGTGCCTGGTCATTTTACAAAGGCATCCTTCCTCTCTTCTTCACACTTCTGACCGTGATTCTCATTTTCCTGCTCGCCCTTCTCTACTTCCTGCGCGAGAACCGTAAAAAGTTCCTGAATCCAATTCAAGATCTTCTGAGCTGGCTTAAACGAGATACCCTCATCATTGGTTCAAATAAAAGTATCTCAGGTCATTACGTTGAATCAGATGTGCTGGAAGTAAATGAACTCATTCAGAGTATTAATATTCTCTTTGAAGTGGTGAACGAGAACTTCCAGAACTATCGTCACGAGCTGGATAAGAACACCAAGATCAAAGAAGAACTTGAGGTCCTGGTACAAAAAAGATCAGAACAACTTATTGAAAGAGAAAAACTTGCGGCCCTGGGTTTCATGTCTGCTGGTCTGGCCCACGAAATTAAAAACCCACTTAACCTCATCTGTAATGCTGCCGAAATCATCGTCATGCAATTAAACAAGATCGCACAAGCTGAACTTCACATGGATGAACAATCGGCCCGAGCCATTTCTCGCTTGAGTGAAAGTAATCAAATCATCCTCAATAACGGTCAGCGTGTAGATAACATCATCAAGACCCTTCTTCTTCAGGTGAGAAGCTCTAAAGAAGGCCATCAGCATTTAGTGGACATGACAGAGCTTGTTAAGACCAATTTAGATTTCGTCCTCGCGAACTATCGTCCGAAGATGAATAATCGAATCAAGGTTGAGCTTGAAAAGCCTGATAACAAAATCATTGTTAGAGGTAACCCGGTTGATCTAGGTCGTGTGTTTATCAACATCCTGGATAACAGCTGTTATGCCATGATTAAGAAGATCAATGCTGATTCTCACTTCATGGCCCATTTGAAAATCTCACTTAATCCAAAAGATGGGGGGCTTGAGATAAGAATCTACGACAACGGTACCGGTATTCCGAAGGTCCACTTAAGTCAGGTCTTTACTCCTTTTTACACGACTAAACCACCTGGCGAAGGCACAGGTTTAGGATTAAACTTTGCTTACGAAATTGTTAAACAGCACGGTGGGACTTTAGAAGTTCAATCCAATGAAGGCGAATACACAGAAATCATTATGTTCATCCCATTTCGAGGAAAATCATGAAGCGCATATTAGTATTAGATGATGAACAGGATGTGGATTTCATTTTTAAGGTCATGCTTGAAGATGAAATTGCTGACGGCAAACTTCACATCGATTTTTTTAGCAATCCTCAGGAGTGTCTGGACGATCTCGCACGCAGACCAAATGATGTTTACGACTACATTTTAAGCGATATCAACATGCCACAGATTAATGGTGTGCAATTTGCCCGTGTGCTCAGAAACCGGGGTTACAAAGGCAGAATAGCCTTTATTAGCGCCTATCTGATGGATGATTACGAAGACGATATGAAGATTCTCAATATTGAGCACTTTTTTTCAAAACCACTTAACTTCAATGAGATCAAGGCCGTTCTTCAAATCTGACGGCCTATCACATGATACTTCCGATTATCTTGATCCTTTTCTGATTTGAAGAGTGAGATGGTATTCACATCGAGTGGAATCGGTTCTAAGGGATGAAGCCTTAGCCCTTCCGCCAGTTCATCATATTCATAACGCTGCCAACGCTTCACAGTTATATGAGGAATGAAACTTTTCCCATGTGGATCAACATATTCCGGAAACAATTCTTCCACCTCTTTTTGAAGCAGCAGAAGTTCCTCTGAAGGCAAAATACTCAAATACATTACACGACGATTAAAAAATTTGATGGGCCCAATTTGAATTGAAAAAGGTTTGAATGAAACGTCTTTCATTCGATCAAGAATTGAAATGACATTCTCTTCAGAGGTCTCACCGATAAAAAGAAGTGTGAGATGAAAATCATGTGGATTTTCCCAGCCCTTTCTCCCCTGAGGAAGTTTGGCGATGTAATGGGCCAGATTCTCTTTAATCGATTCGGTTAGTTCGAGTCCTATGAATAATCTCATAGCTCGACTTTGAAATATTCCGGTGGGCAATTCATAACAATACCCTGAGCGGGTTTTCGGTAAAAGTTTGAGATCACAAGATTTCCACCCATCTTGGCCGCTCGATTTCGAAGGGCGGCGTGGACCTCGTTTTCTTGCTGGGAATAGGACGGAGGAAAATATGAGGTTTTGGCATCTGCGAAGCCTATGTACTCGCAATCATGTTTGGCCTCGAGAAAATCGGCCTTGTCCTGCCAATCGGCGGCACCTTTATCAGATTCTACAAAATGGACTTTTTTCCCGGGCCTTGTGACGTCCGCACAGGAGCTAAGTATTAGAAAAATTGTTAAGATTAGGACCCTTTCCATAGCAACAGATACTATGTGCATTTTCGGAATGGGTCAGCCTGCTCCTCGCCATTGAGACCGAGTAGATTTAACCGCACCTTAACAGAAGGGCCGGGAAATTATGCTATAACGCCCGCATAAATTCCTTAACCCAACACGAGGTAATCATGAAAACTCTCATCGCTTCAATCCTAGTTGCTTTCTCATTCTCTGCACTTGCTGACTGTAATCCTGAGGCCCAATTCATTGGTAAAGTTACTAAGCTTAAAGTGTATGAAACTCACTTCACATTTCAAGTAAGCATCACAAGACACTTCTCAGCGAGTGTTGTTTGTCCGATGTTTGAAGGTGATTTAGAGAATGCCGTCCTTGCTTATCCTGGAAAACCAAGCATCAAGAACGGCGATGAAATTTCGGGTGTAATGGTTTACGACGTTGCTTCTGACTCTTATAAGATCGATTAGATCTCAGGCATGTACTGAGCGCCACACTTGTCTTTAATGACAGTGTAGGCATCTTCATCGTTTACGAATTTAAATTTCGGATGACCATCCTGGGTCCAAAAAGTTGGGCCCGGGATTTTACAACCTGGTAGCCCTTTCTTGAACACAGTCACAGTTTTTGCCAGCCGAGGATCGGCACCCTTGGCATCCGATCTCAACATAATTCCTTTTCCAGTATAATCAATCTGAGCAAATTTTCTTTGAGCACGGTCCGGATTTAAATCCACCGGCTGCTCAGTCATCACTCCACCAATGAGAGTCTTATACTTTTTGAAGACCACCATCTCTTCACCAGTGTTAAGGGTGACGATAAGGTTTTGATCCTGCTCTTCTACGTGCATCTGACCTACACGAGGTAAGAACACAAGCATGGTTTCAAAATAATCTGATGTTCTGCCTGAGCCAACGTAATCAGTCATCCAAAGATAAGTATCGCGTTTAGCGCCATCATCTGTAACGAAGAAGAAATCACGAGTGGGATATTCAAAAGAGTCATTAGGTTCAGTTGGAACGATGTCATTAGGACCAAAGTTAGTGAAACTAAAGCCACGTTTAAAAAGGACGGCATTATCATCGGCCCCGTACTCGGTACGAAAAACCGTGGAAGCATCATTGCGAGCAGTGATGTAGTTGTAGCGATCAATTCTGGCCACATCTCGTTCGAACGGAACAATAGTGGCGGCCAAAGCAGACGTCGACATGATTGAAGCGAGAATAATTGATTTAATCATAAATACCTCTCAGACTTTCAGGCTAACACGCTCTGGATTTTGAGCAACAACTTCCACTATGACAAAATCTTTCAGTGACGCTGCAAACATTGCTACACACTGTGGTTAAGCTAAGATGATGAGATGAATCAGACGCATTTATCAGCAGGAATCATACCTATAAGAAAGAAAAAGTCAGAGTGGGAATTCTTGATCCTACGCGCTTTCAGTTACTGGGACTTTCCGAAGGGCATGGTTGAAGCGGAAGAAAATGCCCAGGTCGCTGCAGTAAGAGAACTTGAGGAAGAAACTGGGATATCGCATATTGAGTTTGTTCAGGGGAAAAAATTCATTGAAACCGAGGTTTACGGCAAAGGAAAAGTTGCCCGTTACTACCTCGCTGAGGTCAAGGAAGAGGTCGAAATAAAATTTGTCCCAAACCCCATTACGGGAGTCATCGAACATCATGAGTATCGTTGGGTTTCATATGAAGAGGCCAGATTGTTATTAGTTCCTAGGGTTCAACGAGTTTTAGATTGGGCCCAGAAGCTTATCGCTAACTAACATCATCATCTTCTTGCTCAACCAAATTTCCGAGAGCGAAGCCGCCATCAAAAACAAGTTCATCAGCTTCTTCTGGTAGGTTGCAACCATCCAAATAATCATCGTTTCCCAGATTGTGATTCAAACTAGACCCATCATGATAGTCATGAAGACCATGTCTCACATTCATATGAGCAATTTTTAATTTAGGTTGCTTACCCTCTACAGTTGGTTTTGTATCATCCATAAAAATCCTCCAAGATCGTTTTGCATCATCGATGCCATCGCTAATTATTGGAATTTGTGTCAGACTTTAATCTTCAATTGGTAACTTTGCCTCAGAGGAAATATGGTGAAACGTTTTAGTGCAGAAGACTTTACTGAAATGCCTTGGAAGAACGGTGGAGGAGTAACCACTGAACTTTTCCGCTTGCCCGATGCTCAAGGCGGATTTCTTATAAGAATCTCGCGAGCGAAGGTTGAAAAGGATGGACCTTTTTCTTTCTTTCCTGGCATCGATCGCAAGCTTTTAATTCTTCAAGGCGAAGGATGTCGTCTCCTATTTCCCAATAAAGAGGAAATACTCCTTCAAGGAAGGGTGCTGGAGTTTACCGGTGAAACTCCGATTGATTGCAGATTGATTGGCGGATCGTTGATCGATTTTAACGTAATGTCCGCAAGGAACTATGCAACTGCGAAAGTCCTCATCACCAAAAATCTGACAGGTGCTCAATTTGCCTATCACACGCGATCTGAAACTTTATATCAGTTTGAGAATGAAGAAGTTAAAGTGGATTTTCCAGAAGATGAACACATCGGAATTTGGATCACTAAAAAATAAAAAAGGCCGGCATGACCGGCCTTATGAGACTTATTTTACTGAGTAATAAACGTAAGGCTCTCTTACTTTAAGTTTTTCACTTTCTTTCATTTTAAGCTCTTCAAAAACTTTGCCTCTCACACTGAATAGACCAAATTTAATTTCCGAAATTTGAAGTGTAAGAAGACCAGTCGTTGCATTGTAACTTACATTTCCATTGGCCTTGACCTTGCCTGAGATTTGAGCTTTTACTTCTGCCGCAAGATCAAATTTACCATTCGTCGCATTCAGAGCGACTGAATTGATGCCCAGACTTGCTTTTGTATTATCCAACGCCGATGAAAGCGCTTCCATTACACCCTCTTCCGCTTGAGAAGAAAACTTTGATGTCTTAAAAGTCATCTTTTGAATACAACCACCAATCAGTTGATCCATCACTTCCTCATGGGCGACCTTACGATCACAGTTAAGCGATAAATTGTCTAACTTCATGCTGTCATCTTTTGAGTTGAAAGTACCTTGAAGAAGAGAAAGACTCGTGCGAGCACCGAAATCCAGATTGAAGTCTCTAACAATCATTGTCTGGGCCTCGGTCATAAAACCAGGGGCATCTTTCAGAGTAAACTCGGCCGTTTCAGCTCCTGTCACCAAAAGGTTGAAATCTTTATCAACTTTATCCACACTCACTTGTACGCCGGCCATACGAGAAAAAGAAGCGGCCGATCCTTCACCATGAGGATCTGTATATGTGAAATTGAAATTCTTGACAGCTACTTGAAGGTCATTGGCCATTGCAAAGCCAGAGATGAATAGGAAACTAAACGCGAGTTTCTTCATAAAAAATCCTTTTGAGAATATTCAATGAATGGCTTGTCGGGCCTCTCCGCTCAGCATTTACAAAAATGGGCAATGCCCACATCTTATGGAAAAAAGCTCCTGCTTCTGATCTTTCCGGTCGGAATCTTCCTTAGGCAGTTCTCTAGGCAAAGTGCTCAAGTTCATGAAACTTCATAACTGACGATCGTACTGCGACTTTTTTTCCAGTCTCTGTCAGCACTGGAATTTAAGAGAGAATGAAAGAGCTTTGAATTTAGGGAATGGTGCCCCTAAAATTAAGGAGTTTATCTCAAATTAAGCACTCAGGAGTTACTCATGAATCACTTTGTGAAGAGCATCGGTTTGTCGGTTGTTCTTTCTGCTTCAGCATTTGCTGCTGGCAAAAAAGAAGACTACAAAAACTATTACGTTCCAAGTTTTAAAGAAGCTTCTTTTGACGACGCCGAATTCATCAAAGAGAAGAAAGAATGGACCAAGGCCAATCGAAAAATTGCCAGCCAATCTTCTTTCTCAAATAGTGATATGAGCGCAGATCTTCAAAAACTTCGTGAGGAATGGTTACAAGTGAAAACTGGTGATCAGATGGAAGCTCTTCTAAAGGCCTCTCAAGGCAAATACGGTTCTTACTCTGAAGACACTCGTTACTTTCTGGCACAAATGCAACTGGCCCTTCCTCTTCGCGGAATTGTATGGCGTCTGCGCCCTCTCTTTGAAGAAGGCAAAGGCTTCTTAGGAAATAAATCAACTCACGTAACAGCGGTTCAGGCAGTTCGCACTATGGTTTCTGGTCTTAAGACTTTCCTTCCTACCAAACAAACTGACGCTTCAATTCAGTTCTTCACCGAACCATCAGTTGAGATGACAAAGTCTCAGCAGTTTCATTCTATTTCTCAGGTACAGAACTTCTTGATGACGACTATTATCCCGGCCATCACAGAAGCTTCTAATCGCATCACTGCGCTTTCAAAAGATGGTGCTCATAAAGCATTTATCTGGGACAACAAGATGGCCTTTGGGACGGGAACATTCGACGATGAAATTCATCGCTTCGTAGGTCATGGTCCTGCAGAAATCAATTTCACGATTGCATCTTTGGCACGTGCTCAACACAACATTCTTGTTTACTGTGCTTATAACCAAGACCAGGCGATTACACTCGCGGGCGAGATGGGTTCCCACTTTGGAATTGATTCAAGCATTTTCGCTTCTAAAAAAGATGATCTTGGTATGACTGACAAAGAGCGCAGCACTCTAGTTCGTCGTGCAGTTTCTAAGCGCTTTCTTGAACTCAGAAACTATGAAGGTTCTCAATACGGTTCTCAGCTAATGAAACAGGCCTACATCGCACTTAAAAATTCGGTGGTGTACTTTGACCGTTCGAATTCTTACCTTCAAGGTCGTGAGTCATCTCCAGCAATGTCTCTAAACCCGATCATGTTCCAGGAAGATGGTCCAATGAATCTTGATAAAGGGATTAAGAACATGAAGGCAGTTGTTTCTGGAATTGCGGAAGTGAGAGATCCTGTTTCAGGTGAAACTGTCACAATCAATGTTCCGGCATTTTATAACAATCCACCAACTTCTCTTGCCGTTCTCATGGCAACAGACTTTGAAGGTGGCGAAGTTCAGAAAACCATTAAGAACAAAAAAGGCGAAAACCTTGTTGTTCGAAACTATACTCGCGGTCGATCAATTGCTTGGGACAACAATGCCTGGAAACAATACGTTCCAAGTGCAGAAGGTCAGAAGCCAGGTTATATGGCGGACGCTCAGCGAATTATCCAGTACAGCCCAGGTACTTCAGCAGTATTTGGCCTACCTGACATGTTCGTTCACTAAAAAAAGCACCAAGGGAGGCCAGTGTGCCTCCCTTTTTTTATGTCCAGCTCAAGAAGTGGGGCCTTTTCGTCGATAAATAAGCAAATTTGCCGGAGTAGTAGTACGTCCCTTCGTACACTAAAATTGTTGTATGGCCTACTTTGAAAAGATCAAAAAATTTGGTGTAAACGGTTTCGTTCCCGAGGGCTGGTATTGGCTCATGCGTTCGGATGAAGTGAAACGTGGTAAGGCCTATCCCGCAAAATTTCTAACGATTGATCTGGTTCTTTATCGTGGAGAAGACGATCAAGTTCGTGCTTTCGATGCTCATTGTCCTCACATGGGCGCTCACCTTTGTGACGGTTTTGTTGAAGGAAATTCCATTCGCTGCCCTTTCCATTTCTGGAAGTATGACGAGCTTGGAAAGTGCTCGGAAATTCCGGCGCAAAAAGAAATCGGCAATATGCCGGGTCTCAAATCACATAAGGTTCGTGAGGCCTATGGTCTTATCTGGCTTTGGACAGGACACGAGGAAGATACTGAGCAAGTTCCAGTTGTACCTGAACTCGTAGGCATCCCACTCGACTCAAAACTTGGATCTAATTTTGTTAAGAATTGTCACCCGAATGTGGTGATGATTAACGCCATTGATATTCAACATTTTCGTTCAGTTCACCAACTAATTGTTGATCTGGATATGAAAGTAACTCCGCTGACTGATCGCTGTATTCAGTTCTCAAACATCACACCAATGCCAGAGAAGAACGCCATTCTTAAATTTGCTAAAAAGTTTTATAAATCTGCGCTGACTTATGAAATGACTTATTGGTGGGGCCACACCGGTTCGGTAATGGTGGGACCTGATTTTTTACACTTCTATATCATCTTCGCACTTCGTCCGACTTTGGATGGAAAGACCGAAGGACAAACCATTCTTGTGACTAAAAAACGCAAGGGACTTATGGGTCTTCTTGTGAACCCAATCCTGTTATTCGCAACCAAACTCGTTGGTGATTACTTCGCTAAAGGCGACACCATCATCTTCACTCGAATCAATTTTAAGTATCAAACTCCAATCCGGGCCGATAAAGCGATTATTGATTTTGTGGAACACTATGAGCGCCAAAATGAGGCGACCAAGTACTCCCAGTTTCAAGCAGTTCCTAAAAAAGAGACCGTTAACAGTTAATTGTTCGGAATTCCGGTAGCTTAGAGTTCATTCAGACCGTTCATTTTTGGCCGGAAACGACCGAAAAGAGATTGAAATTACTCAATATTTACAGGGATTTCTCATGAACAGAAATTTGAGCCAACGTCACAACATCTGTCTTGCTGATGATCAAAAAACGATGAAGCGAATTGAGATCGCTTTGAAGCGTAGTAAAGAACTCGATCAAACGGCGATGATGGATCAAGCTTCAAAAGATTATAATCATGAGGCCTGCAAAAATGAGATGTGGAACCCTGAACGCTTTTCTCTTCTCTATAAAACCTGGATTTGGGAGCAAGCGAGCCCAGATCAGAAAGTAAAACTCAATCAACTATTCTGGATTGCTTACTACTCGCAGATTATTTCTGCTGAGATCGCAACTATCTTCTTTAATCAAACCAGTGCAGCAGCTCTTTACGGGATGGAAGACTTCCGGGTGGTTTGCGATACATTGGATTTGGAATCCGCTCAAGAGCGCGCTCACATTCATGCCTTCAAAACGGTGAGTGAAAAGTTTGAAGAAGAAGTTTTCGGCGAGAGAATTTTTACTTATCCAATGCGAACTCCGTTTGAAAAGACCATGCTCTTTTCAGATTTAAGTGAATTCAAACAGTGGTGGAGAAAATGGCAGCTTCAGGCCTTCACCGCCATCTCTGCAAACTCCGCATTCGTAGGTTGTCAGTATTTCACAGTGAGAGGTCTTAGAACTCTTAACGGTAAAATCGTTCAGCATCAGCTTTCACGCTATTTCACTGAACACCCTGATAAAGACAACGCCCCAGTACCCTCGAAGATCAGTTATTATCACTTTATCGATGAGTCATTCCATTTCAACACATCAACGATCGTGTCTCATGATGTGATTAACTCTCTTCCTAAACCATCTAAGATTGAAAGCATCATTGGTAATATGGCCCTTCAAGGGTGTCAGAAGGATCATTATAACTTCTCAACTGCGATCAACGGTATCTTCTGGTATGACCCTGCCATCTATCAAACGATTTATAAACTGATGCGCTCAAAAGTCTTCAACATGAACCACAACGACGCCGTCGAGGCCGTTCGTCGCGCGTTCTGTGAAGAAAGCGAAGGCATGCTCGCGAGTTACAAAACTCATCGCGAGTCAGTGGATAGCTACAAAGCTTATCTTCAGGACTTCCATTATATAAATAAAGAAAACAAAGAACTCACTCTTATGGCGAGCAATAATCTTGAGAAACATCTTAAGACCAATCGCAAGGCCTTTGAGAGCTTTAAGAAGAAGGCCGCTTAATGAGCTGCAAGATTGAATTCCTGGATTCGGATAAGGCACCAGTTGAACTGAAAGAAGGTGACTGCCTTTCGGAGAAACTGACAATTCACAACTCTCCTATTCTTTTTGGATGCCGTATCGGTATCTGTGGCACCTGTGCCATTGAAGTTGTCGATCAAGAGAAACCACTCCATGAGAGAACTCATGATGAGAAGGAATTTCTAGGAGCGATGGCCCCAGGAAGAGATGAAGTCCGTCTCGCCTGTCAGATTCACATTAATACCAATATCAAAATTAAAAAGACCGATATCTGATGAAACGCGAAGACTTCTGGTACATCGTTGCTGAAAGCCATGAACTTGCAAAGAACCAAGTTATCTCGCGCTCGCTTATGGGTGAATGGCTCGCTATTTTCCGTAACGATGAAGGAAAGATCTCCGCTCTTCAAGATAAATGCTTACACCGAACGGCCCAGATTTCTCGCGGTAAAGTCGTTGAAGGAAAACTTCAGTGCCCTTATCACGGCTGGACTTATGATACTGATGGAAAGGTCGTACATATTCCCTCTATGGGCCCGACCTTTAAGCCTGGAAACAAGTGCTCGAAGAGTTATGAAGTCCTGGAGCAAGAAGATTACATCTATGTCCGCCTCTCTTCGGAGAACCCAGAGGTAAAACCTTTTCCCATGCCTTGTCATAAGAAGCCGGGTTACACCACCATTCGTCTTCAGCACTCTTTTAAAAACAATGTAACGAATTGTGCGGAAAACTTTGTGGATATTCCTCATACCACTTTCGTTCATCCCAAGATTTTCCGTGATGCCAAACACGAAAAATTCGGTGCTCTGATTGAACGCGCTAACGGCAGTGTGAAGGTGACATATAAGAACGAAAAGAAAAACTTCGGCTGGTTCTCATGGTTTCTAAATCCTAATGGGGACGAAATTGGTCACACTGATGAGTTCTTCGCTCCTAATGTGACCACTGTGAACTATTACTTTGGCGGGAAGAACCACTTCATCATTACTTCACAATCAGTGCCGGTAAATGAAGAAGAGACCCTGGTTTATACCGATCTTACTTATAATTACGGAATCTGGACTTGGCTTAGTCGACCTCTGGTCAGATGGCAGGCGAAAGTCATTATTGGCCAGGACGTAGAGATACTTGATAACCAAATGAAGACCATCAAGAAGTATGGTGCTCACTTTCAAAATTCTCCGGCAGATCTCATTCACACTTGGATTGAATCGATTCAGGCCGAGATTCAGGAAGGACGAGACCCCAAACTTCTCCCTCGAAAAGAAGCGGAGATTGAATTCTGGGTATGAACCTCGTTATTCTTTTCCTCACCTTTTCGGCCCTCACGATCATCGGTCTTTTGAACGACGAAACAAGAAACGCGACCTTCTCCCGCACTAAAGAAGAATGGACCGCAGATATGGCGGGACTCTTCATTCAAGGTGTAGTGATCCCTGCAGTACCATTCATAACTGTTCCTTTCCTCTATGAGTTCTTGCCCCGCTTTGCCGGGAAACTTGATATCAATGCCTTCGTGCAATTCATGCTGAGCTTTGTGCTGGTTGATTACCTTTATTACTGGAATCACCGCTTATTTCATCGTCGCCACTATTGGTTCATCCACCGCATGCACCATAGCTCTCGTCACCTGGATGTCTTTGCGACTTCTCGTAATAGCATGATCACTTCATTTCTCTTCGTTTATGTCTGGTCTCAGATCATTGGAATGTATCTCTTAAAAGACAGCACTCCTTTTATGCTGGGCCTTGGTTTCACTTTCGCTTTGGATCTCTGGCGCCACAGTGGTGTGAAGCAACCTCAGGTTCTTCATTCTGCTCTTAGTTGGGCCCTGATTATGCCGGAACAACATGTGTTTCATCATTCTCTGGTTGGAAGAAATCGCAATTACGGTGCGAACTTCTGTTGGTGGGACAAAATTCACGGCACGTTTTCACCTAATGAAGTAAAGAACAAAGAACTAGAACGAATCTCAAATCGAAACGTGTGGACGGAACTTTTCACTCCGTGGAAGGTGAACAAATGACCTTAGGCGGACGTTTAGTTTCATTATTCCCACTTTTCTACATCATCTGTGTCTTCGGATGGATGGGGAAGATGTTTGCGGACTTCTCTGGGATTGATCCATTCGTACTTATTTTCATCATCTATCTCTTGCCGCTTTTGATTCATCGGATTCATTTTTTCTTTTTCCCTTTCACTGATGGCTACTGGATTCTTTCTGAGAAGAAATATAATCCCTGGTGGGCCTCACATATGTTTCAGTATCCATTCATTGCTTGCCCATGGATTGAAAGCCTTCTGCATTTTGTACCCGGCCTTTATTCGGCTTGGCTGCGCGCTTGGGGAAGCAAAGTTGGGAAAGGTGTTTTCTGGACCCCACGAGTTGAAATTGTAGATCGCGGGTTAGTAGAGATTGGCGACTACTCTGTCTTTGGACATATCACGGCCATGTGTTCTCATATGGTGGCGGACATTGAGGGACAACCGGCCCTCGTCATTAAGACCATCAAGATTGGAGAAAAGTCCTTTATTGGTGCTGATTCACAAATCGGGCCTGGTGCCATTGTAGCTCCTCGTACCAAACTAAAACCGAAGTCCAGAATCTACTGGCGTGGCGAATGGCCGTGAGCATTCCCTTTCTGTTGGTTAAAACCTCACTCGCACTTCTTGCTACCATTAAGCGCAAAGAATTTATTGATGCTTGTAAAAATCCAGCTTATGCACAAGCGCGCCTAAAAGAAAAACTTGGTACCCTACCCGATAGACCAACTTCATATCAGGATTATGAAAATCTCAAATTTCCTGATGTGATTTTTTATGAAACGACCTCTGGCTCAACTGGCACTAAAAAGAAAATCCCTTATACCAAGGCCCTTTTGAAATCCTTTGAGAACATGTTCCTCTTGTGGGCCCATGATTTAGTTTTCCATTCCGGCCTAGGACTCAAATCCGGGAAATTCTTTATGAGTGTTTCACCACAAATAGGTGACTCCGTTAAAGATGATCGCCAATACCTGTCCCCCATGGTGAATTGGCTTTTAAATCCATTTCTGGCATCTAATCCAAATCAGCATAAGGCCCGCACCTCGGAAGAATTTCTGAAGAAAATTTCGCTGGATCTTTTAAAGGCCAAGGACCTCGAAGTCATTTCAATCTGGAGCCCAACTTACTTTTTAAGTGTCTTGGATTTTATGGAGACTCAAGGACTAGTGAAAAACCCCGACTGGGAGAAAATCTGGCCCGAACTTAAACTCATTTCTTGCTGGACCAGCGCTCAAGCTGAGCTATCGGCCAGGACCCTTAAAACCAAATTCCCTCAAGTAAAAATCCAAGGTAAAGGTCTTCTTTTAACTGAAGCTCCCATTACTATTCCTTGGTCCGAGGCCAATGGTGATCTTCCTCTTCTGAATGAAACTTATCTTGAATTCTTAGACTCGGAGGGAAAGATTCACCCACTCCATGAAATTAAAAGAAATCATCGATACATCGTCCTCACGAGTACCGTGAATGGTTTCCTTCGCTACAACACCTTAGATGAGGTGGAGGTCACCGGTTTTTACTACCAGACCCCGGTATTAAAATTTCTCGGGCGAACAGGTAATCACTCAGACCTCGCGGGCGAGAAGCTTTCAGACACTGTTCTTCGCGAACTCTTTCCATTTCCAATGTTACTGGTTCCTAATCAAGAAGAGACTCTTCCCTATTATGAGGCCTACATTGAAGAAACTCATGAGATTGAAAAAGGTCTACGCGAGAACTATCACTACAACCTGGCCCGTGAGTTAAATCAACTCAAGGAAGTCAAGATCATCAAAGTTCAAAATCTCCGTCAAAAGTATCTGGAATTTTATCAGTCTCAAGGAATGCAGTTAGGTGACATCAAAGAACGAATGCTGATTAGCGATTCGGGGCAAGTGCAAAAACTCCGGGAATGGATTGCGAAAGCGCGCTAGTCATCTCTTCCAATGACATCGCAGTCAAATATCCCTTGGCCTTCACTTTTTCTAAGACAGCGTCAGGTAGGCTCTTCGCGATAAGTTGCCCTAAAAGTTCCATCTTCCCACTGGTGACTACTACCGCATTGATCTCAGTTAGAAACTTCTTCAATTCTTCTTCGGTAGGATCTTTCTTCTGACGGAAGACCTCTTCACAAATGCTATAAGGACCAACTTTAACCATAAAAGAGATGCGCTCAAAGTAGCCCAAGAACTCATCGACTTCTTTATCACTCATGCCGTTTTTGTGATTCGAAAACAGAATCACTCCTGCAGAATGGTGACGAATTTCATCTTTAACGATGTTCTTGAAAGTCTGGGCAACGTTCTCGTCCTTCGCAGTTTTGGCCAAGGTCTTATAGTAGTTTAGTCCCCATCCCTCTAAAAGAATCTGGATCAGAAGTAAGTGAGAAGTTCTTTGTGCTTCCTGAATGATCTCACCAATTAGAAGTGAGAATGAAGGAATGTTTTCCAATGAGGTGCTGAAATTCGCAAGCGACTCCACCATTCTAAGGTGCTTCGCCTCTTCTTCTCCCACAAAGCAATAGAACTCACGCTCTTCTTTATTTTTGGCCGCGAGATTCATTTTCCCCGCATAGGCCATTCCGGCGCACTCAATGAAGTAGGCTTCCTGGAGAATTTTTTGGCCGAGAGAGACGAGAATTGAATTTCTGATTTCTGCTGAAAGTGACTTCCAGGTCTCAGAGTTCTTCACATTGAAAAAATCTTCGTCCCAAATCGGTACATTCTCTTTTCCCATAGGGTTTCTGGTCTCCCCATGGACCTTTGCCGTGAGTTCCAGGAGATTTAAAAACTCCTTTTGCTCCTTAGGCAAATTTGAAAGAAAGAGATGAGGAAACTTCAAGCAATCTTCCCAGTGAATAGTTTTTTAAACGCTACATCCATAATGCCGTAATAAAGTCCGGTAGGAAGAAATCTTCTTAGAACGTAGCTCATGCCACCGTCCTTACCGAACACCTTCCTCATCGGCAGTTTCGAACGTTTAGATAGCTTTAAAATACCTTCAGAAACCTCGGTTGGTTCCTGAGGTTTTCGGGCAGAGATCTTAGCATGAATCTTCTTATAATTTTCGAATTGTTGACGGTAAACGCTCGCTGGATTCTTCATACTCCACGCCAGATTAGGACCGAAATTGGTACGGTACCCACCCGGCTCGATGAGACAAACCTGCACGCCATGAGGGGCAAGCTCCCCGCGAAGCGATTCAGTCAGACCTTCCACGGCAAATTTACTGGCACAGTAAAGGCTCGTCAGAGGGAACCCCATAAAACCAAAAACTGACGAGAAGTTAAAAATCTTCCCGCGAGACTTTCTCAAAAGCGGAAGAAAGGCCTGAGTGACATTCACAGTCCCAAAAAAGTTTACTTCCATCTGATAACGGATTTCTTCTTCTTGCAGATCTTCCAATGCACCAAACAGACCGTAACCCGCGTTATTGATAAGAATATCAATTGAGCCAAACTGCGCCTCAACTTCTTTCATCGTAGAAGCAACTTCAGCTTTATTCGTCACATCCATTGAAAGTTCAGTCAGACGTGCATTCGGTTTTCTTTCCGATTCAAAAATTTCTTTTCTTGAAGTGAGATTTCTTCCAGTGGCGATAACGTGATCTCCATTACGAAGGAACGCGTGCACCAGAAGTTTACCAAAGCCAGAAGTGGCACCTGTAATTAGAACTTTTCTCATTTTCGTCTCACTTGAAATGTTTTCTTTAAAGCGTATTTAAATGGCATCCAGACCGTCATCTTGGCAATGCAAGTTAACTCATGTCCATCCTGCCACTTAGGATTTTGTTTTTGAAAGAACGCGACCCGAGGCTCTTGTAAAAGCTCAGGAGTAATATCGGCCACATGTTCTCTCAGAGCGCATGATCGACCTTCGTAAGCAATAATGCCAGTGTCGGCATGATAATGCTCCCCAAATTTCTTGGCATAAAACTCATTCATCAGTGTTTTATACTCTGGAGGAGTTGGCTGATCGTGGCGGGGATAATGATAAGCAAAGTTGTTCGCCATCAAAAGATAGGTTTTATAGCCCTTAGAAATTAAGAACCAATAGACCGCAGTTCCGGGTCTCTTCATTTTTAATTTCCAGAGATATTTTAAGAACTCAATCCCCAGAGCAGGAGATCCCCAGTACTCTTTATTTGTTACTGTATCACCACTATAAACACCCAGGACATTCTTCCCGGCCTTCTTAAGTGGCACTCGCAAAAGAGTTGAGAACCCCTGAATCGATCGATCGTGTTTATCACGCAGAATGATCACATGGTTCTTTTCATAAAGATCATGCTCAAAAGTTTCTAATGTATGGTTCTGGTAGTATTCAGAGAAGAGTTGATACATGCGCTCAATTTCTGGGCGCTTGAGTTTTTTCACTCTGACCGTGGAAGCCGTTAAAGCTTTTCTCATGGTAACTTCCAAGGTGAAGATTTAAGTTTATTTACGTACTGAATGTATTGAGCGACCGGACGATCAATGGCAAGAAGAGTTCCGGGATAAAAGCGCATGTTCTCATACACTTCTCCGTCCTCACCTTGCAGGGAATTGAATCCCATCTTTGTCATCACAATAAGAGCGCGCTCGATGAATTTACCAAAAGGCCCTGAGCGTTTCTTTGTCACAAATATTGGCTGCACCAGGATGCGTCCCTTTGCGATCGGACGATAAGCAAAAATCATATGCAAAGTCGGCCACTTCTTTCCAAAGAAATAGACGTCCTTCATCAGCGTCAGGAAGCCGTTGTTTCCGTGATCATATCTCATCGAATAGGAATATTCTGGGCCCAGTAAGAGTTTTGAAATTTTCTCAAAGAGATTTCCTTCACCGATTTTTCCCGTAAGAGTAATGTCCATCAAGTTCCCCTCTTCAGGTTCAGCGATGTCCACTTTCATTTCAATATCTAAACTGTGAACGGTCTTTAAGTGCTGGGGATCGATACCATTGATCATGGTCACATGATGGTGGCAGGTTCTCTCATAACTCTTTCCGAAATGAATCACAGTATCTTGGTGATTCTTAATTTCTGGAAAATCGACTAACTCATGTTTTGGATTCGCGTCCGGATAGACCCAGATGGCCCCGTACTTTTCGGTCACAGAGTAGAATGGAACTTTTGCCTTGGCCGGAATTTCTTCCTGGCAAGGAACTTTGATACACGAGCCTTCGGTATTAAATTGCCAGTGATGGAAAAAACAGCGAACTGAATTACCAACTACTTTTCCTTTACCGAGATGAGTTCCCATGTGTGGGCAGTACGCATCGAGAGCTCCGACCTTTCCGTCTTCGCCTCTGAAAATCACCAACTCTTGTCCACACAACTGCAACGACTTCACACCACCAATAGGGAGTTCATGTGAAGGCAAAGCATAGTACCAACCATAGGCCACTTCATTCCAATTATTAAAAATTGGGAAGTCCTGGATGGGCTGGGTAGTTTGGTTTTTAACAGCGTACATCCTTAAAATTTTAAGAGTGAACCGGATGGCCGTCGAGATAGGGTGATTTTGTCGTTAGGCGACTACTTTACTTTAGTATCTTCAAGCTTGGACCAGAAGCTACTGACATCATTAAGAATGGAACTTGATACAAGCTCCCTTGGTGATGCCTCAAACCAGTCTTGAGGCAGAGATTGCGAATAACTTTTTTCAAGAAATCGATCATCCATCAAAACGATGATGCCTCGGTCGCTTTCAGTCCTGATAACTCTCCCCGCTGCCTGTACTGCTTTGGCCATGGCCGGGAAGGTATAGGCATAATCAAAACCCGCCTGATAAGAGGTCTCATAATAATCTTTCATGCGTTCGCGTTCAAAATCAAAGCTTGGTAATGGCGGTCCAATCACAAAAGCACCGATCACCATATCTCCGGCATAATCGATTCCTTCTGAGAAGACTCCACCCTGGACTCCAAAGAGAATCGTAGGATGTGTTTGCGCTTTTAGCTTCTCCAGAATTTCTTCCACATCGCTATTTTTCATATAGCGGTTCTGCTTTGTGACAGTAAAACCCGCCGGTACTTTAAAGGCCGCGAGAGTCTTTTCCATGAAATCAAAACTTGGAAAGAACGCCAGATAATTTCCAGATCTAAGGCCCGCCACTCTTTGAATGGTTTCCGCGATTTTAGGATAGTTTTGTTGTCTCACTGAAAACTTGGTTGAAATCTGAGGAATGATCAGAACTTTTCTATTCTCCGCTTTGAAAGGAGACATAAATTCTTCAAGAACTAGTTTCTCATCATCCAGACCCGCAAGCTTCGCATAGTAATCAAATGGCTTGAGAGTGGCAGAGAAGGCCACGACATTTTGAAAATGATCATAACGATCTTTGATCAGTTCCGAAGCATCACAACAGGTAATCTTAATCGAACGATTCTTTCCATCATTTTGACCGGTAATGAAAAACGCTGAATCAGTGGTTCCCACCGTCATGAGAGTGTCGGAGAATTCACTCCAATAAAACACCAGACGTAAGACCACATCGCGCGCCTTAATTTCGACGTCAGATTCCAGGTATCTCGAAAGGAACGATTTTAGTTCTTCATTTACAGCAAGAAAGGGATCAATATCGAGTTTCAATGATTTGGTTTCCACCTTGTCTGGACTCGCCTCTTTGATCGTCATAAGACAAAGATCAATTAGCTCTTCACCATCCCGGGCAAATTTCTTAGGAAGATCTTTCATTTCTTCCCGCATGGTCTCAATCGCGTAACTTGAAAGCACCGGAGAGAACTGACCCATCGTTCGGCTAGGTAAGTTATGGGCCTCATCAATCGCGAGATTGGGTCTTCCCTCTTGCGAATAACCTGTCGCACTCAAGCGCCCGATGGTTCCTTCATGACCAAAGATATAGTTATAGTCACAAATGACCGTGTCCGCTTCTTCAATCGCTTCAATCTGAAGCTCAAATGGACAGACTTCATATTTCTCCGCCATGTTTTTAAACACGCGAGAAGTGAGTTTCTTTTTCTTATGGAGTTCATTACGAAGATCATGAGTTGCAAGTTTATCGTAATAACCTTTGGCGAACTCACAGTAGTCTGGATTACATAAAGGCTCGGCCTTCATGCACATCTTACTTTTTGCGGTAATGGTAAGTGATTTAGCGTTGCACCCTTTCACCTGAAGTTTTTCAATCGCCTCTTCTGCCACCGACTGCTGACTATTTTTAGGAGTGATGTAAATCACTCGCTGCCCGCGCTTCAAAGATTCTTTAAGCGAAGGATACAACACACCCATGGTCTTACCCAGACCAGTTGGTGCCTGGATCATCATGCGCTTCTGCTTCTCCATTCCATCTTCAATGAACTGAATGAGTTCCATTTGTCCTTGACGAGGAGTTGGAAAAGGAAATGGCATATTTTCTGAAAGCTTAATTCTTCGCGCTAGACGCTTCTCGGCCTTAATGGCGTTTTCCACCAACTCATCTAATCTTCGATCAAGCCACGATTCATACTCATAGCGATCAAGATAAGCACTCACATCCTGGCTTTCCTCTCTGCGAGAAGAAACCAGATGAAAACTTAAATCAGGTTTCACATCATTTTGGACCCAATAAAAATACCCATAGGTCAGAAGCTGAAGATAATAAGGGTGATCCATGCGTTTATCCCGCAAGGTCTTACCCAGATCAAAAATATTAAAACTTGATTTGATTTCTTCAATGTGAGGTTTATCACCGGGAGTAAATCCATCCATACGCCCCGAAACTTCGAAGCGGTAACCATCACGCTCGAAAAAGTGATTAATACTCACTTCTGATTCGTAATCAGGAATTTCAGCAATTCTCTCTGCCTGAATTTTTTGATGAAGCTCACGTCCCTTTTCCATGCTGGTCTTGTAACCAGAAGAAGGCTCAATACTTCCCCGCAAAGGAGAAGGCATGGCAAAATCCTGAAGAGAAAGCTTAATGACTTTCATATTAAAACAAGATTCTCGCCCACTTTAGGCTGAAAATTCTCAATATGTAATTCATCAATTGCATAGGCCGAAATGCCCTGAAGTTTCAGATGGCGAATAAGAGCACCGTCACGATGTTGGACGTAAACTTTTTTCGCCCCAGTTTCTTTGATGGTTAGATTAAGATCATTCCAGTCAGCGTGATCGGACATAACGAAACCTTTATCATAATTGTTTCGCCATCCACCCTGCATCCAACCTGAAGCAAAGGCCTTACTATAATTTCCTAAATGATGAATCCAGCTCTCTGATAAGATTGAGGGAGGAGCAAGAATCAGTTCGCCTTGAAGGCGTTGATCAAAAATGAGTTCTTTAATTTTATCCATCAGAAGCACAGTGTCCGCCAGTTTTCGATTTTCACGACGATAACATTCATTTAAGTCGTGAATCGAGTTATGAATTAAAACTGGTTTATGCGCATGCGGATGAAGTTCCGCCAGAATTCTTTGAGCTTTGCCAAGAGAATATCCAAAGAGAATCGAGTTCAATCCTCTTTTTTCGTTATTGCTCCACCACTCATGAATCATGCGACCGTGTTCTAGATTTTTTTGCCACACAAATTTCGGCGTGCCAAAAGTGGCTTCCGTAATGAAAATGTCACATTTCACATTCTCAAAAGGATCACAGCTCGGATCCGGATCACGTTTATAATCACCGGAAGCGACCCACACTTCACCCTTATGCTCTACTCGCACTTGAGCAGAACCCAGAATGTGACCAGCAGAGTGCATACTGACTTTCACATTGTTTAAATAGAAAGTTTCTCCATACTCATAAGTTTCAACTTCGATCTTCTGTCCAAGTCTTGAGCGAAGGAGACCTTCACCACTTCTGATACATATATATTTCTTTGAACCACGACGGGCGTGATCACTATGAGCATGCGTAATGATGGCCAGATCAACCGCGCGATGTGGATCGATATAGAAATCGCCGGCCGCGCAATAAAGACCTTTCTCAGTCCAGGTGATGAGGGGAGCGGATTGAAACATGAAGGGATTTTTGCATAACGATGAATGAAACTCAAGAAAGCAAATGCGCTAAATGACTCTCTTCGCATTCACACAAAACGAATCCTCAATCATAATCAAATCAAACTTATCAAGGAGTTATCATGCGTATCCACCATTTGAACTGTGCCTCCTTCTGTCCGTATGGCGGTCACTTGATGGATGGTATGACTCCTGGAATAGGTCCGGCCCGCTTGGTTTGTCATACTCTACTGATTGAAACTGAAAAAGGTCTGGTCTTGATTGACACAGGTCTTGGGTTAAACGACATTCATAAATCCCACGAACGAATTACTAACTTCTTCCACAAACTGGTGCGTCCACTTCTAAAAGAAGAGGAGACTGCTCATTATCAAATTAAAGCATTGGGTTTCAAACCAGAAGACGTAAGACACATCATCCTCACTCATTTAGATTTTGATCACGCAGGTGGAATCGATGATTTTCCGAATGCCAAAGTTCACGTTATGCATGCTGAAAGCGATGCCGCTCAAAAGCGTGATACCTATTTAAGTAAAAATCGTTACTCACCTTCACAGCTCAAAAATATTAAACACTGGAACACCTATTATCCAGAAGGCGAACGTTGGTTTGGCTTTCAGGCGGTTCGTGATCTGGAAGATCTTCCACCAGAAATTTTATTAGTTCCACTTATTGGTCACACCGAAGGTCATGCCGGAGTGGCGATTCATACTGATCAGGGTTGGCTCCTCCACGCCGGAGACGCATACTTTTACAGAGGAGAAATGGACAGCACTTATCACTGCACTCCAGGACTTCGCGCTTATCAGAAATTGGTAGAGGCCAATCGACCAATGCGACTCATGAATCAACAACGACTTCGTCATCTCGCTGCTTCTCATTCACATGACGTCACAATCTTCTGTGCTCACGATGCGATTGAGTATCTTTCACTCAAGGAAGGGCTACAAAGAAATTTGCTCTCCACTGATTATCAACTTCCATTTGATTCAGATGATCTGTCTGGTCTTGGATTAAGCTAGGCATCTAAAACTTTAGAATACTTTTAGTGTCCTTTGATCAGCGAATGATGTTAGGTAATCGTCAGTCGTGTCAGAGAATCTATGGTGTTTTTACCCAGATCCTCTTTACGCTATCCATGCCTTAGGAGGTTTTGAAATGGGTAAGAAAATTTATGTAGGTAATCTTCCTTTCAGCACAACAAGCGAATCTCTTTCTGAGGTGTTCGCACAATTCGGAGCAGTTGATTCTTCAAAGATCATCACTGATCGTGAAACTGGCCGTTCAAAAGGTTTTGGTTTCGTAGAAATGAGTGATGCATCTGCGGCCGACTCTGCAATTGAAAAGCTTCATGGTTCAGATATGGGTGGACGTGCCCTGACTGTTAATGAGGCCCGCCCTATGGAAAAGCGTGAGTCGACTGGTGCCCGTCCGGCCCGTCCGATGGGAAATCGCTGGTAATTTTTTTCCTTATTCAAATTGTCTGAACCCCTCCCCGAAACGGGAGGGGTTTTCTTTTTTAGGACCAACCTACTGTTTTCAATGGCCTTTTGCTCCGCTTCCCGATTTTGAGAATTTAAGGGGTTTTACGCCCATTCTAAAAACCACCTTTAAATTTCATAACCCTTTAAAATTATGCTATGCTTGGATGAGGAATTAGTGCTAATTAATTCCTATTACTTGTCGCTGTAAGTGTTCTTCGAGCAATGTCGCTCATGATCCTCTGAAAGCGCGTCCCTGGGCCTTAAGGAGGTATTTATGGGTAACAAAATTTACGTTGGTAACCTACCATTCTCAGCAACTAGCGATGCATTGAACGAGCTTTTCTCAAAGTTCGGCACTGTAGATTCTGCTAAAATCGTAATGGACAGAGATACTGGCCGTTCAAAAGGTTTCGGATTTGTAGAAATGTCTTCTGGCGACGAAGCAGCTGCAGCTATCGAAAAACTTAACGGTTCAGATATGGGTGGCCGTTCTCTAGTTGTTAACGAAGCTCGTCCTATGGAGCCACGTACTGGTGGTTTCGGCGGCGGCCGTGGCGGCGATCGCGGTGGAGACCGTGGTGGACGCGGTGGTTTCGGTGGTGGCCGTGGTGGCGATCGCGGTGGTGACCGTGGTGGAAACCGTTGGTAATACCAACTTTCAATTAAATTGAAAAATGAGGCCCTCGCAAGAGGGCCTTTTTATTTGTACAAATAGCTCATGCGAATTCGTGAGCATCTCTCTCAAAGTTTAAAACTCGCTCCTGCGCCTTCTCCCTGGCCGCGCATGATTCTCTGCGCGCTTAGTGTAACTCCCCCTCTGATCATTGGTTATCTTCGTCACGATGAATCTTCTGCGATCTATGGTGGGCTATTTGCCTTCACTATGATTCTGAATGATCACTTCGGTCCATTGGGCAAACGAGTGCTCCATTTGCTGACTGTTTTCTTCTTTCTCGCCTGCGCTTTTAGTTTCGGTTTATTGATATCCGGCCATCTTCCCTTGATCATGGTCACCCTTTTCATTATGGCCTTCATTTTGGGCAAATCTAAGGGTCTAGGACTCGAACTAGAACGCCTATTACTGACGGCAACCTTCCAGCTCTTAACTGCCTCGCAAACTCCAGGACTAAAAGAGCATTTTTTAAAGCCCGTGTTATACGCGTCTTTCTCATTGGCCAACTACATCATCTGTCTCATGTTGGTGTATCTCGTTATGAAGCACGCACCAAATTTCCAGAGGAGTAAGCGTCAGGAGCTTTTGGAAGCGATCAAGAAAAAAGACACCATTCGCTATGCCCTGACCCTGGCGACAATTTCTTGCTTGGGACTTTTCATCTCGAATTATTACGCTTTAGAACGAGGTCACTGGATGGTGAGTACGATTCTGATCGTGATGATGCCGGATAAAACTCAGAGTTATCAACGAAGCTTCCAAAGGATTTTTGGAACTTTGCTCGGTGGAGTCATGGCATCGGTGATTATCTACTTCACCGATAATCCCCTGATCATCATTTCATTCAGTGCTATTGCCGCTTTTCTGGCACCTCTGGGATTAATTAAAAATTACTGGCTGGGTAATACCTTCATCGCCGCTTTCATTTTATTGTTTCTGGATTTTGGTCATCCCGGTTCGGGAGTTTCAGACTTTGACTACGCCATTGTTCGTCTCACGGACATTGTTTATGGAAGTATCATTGGAGTCATAGGTACTTTCATTGCTCATCACAAGTTCACTTCAAAATAGATTTGTTTCTTTTCTGGTCTGGTGTTTTAATTAATACATGATCACAGAAAATCTCCTCACCAATAGAAGCTTCAGTTGGTTCGATGTTCAAGAACCTCATTCCGATGATTTTGAACGTCTGAATACTGAATTCAATCTTCCTTATCTTCTGGTGCAGGATACTCTTCGACCGGAACATCTACCTAAATACGAGTTTACGGAAGAAGGTCACTTCTTGATGATGAGAAGCTTTGATCAGGAATGTGGTGATGAAGTAACAACCGTACAGGACATGACCCGTAAGATTGCTCTTTATATCACTGAAAATCATCTCCTCACGATTCACCGAGTTCCTCTGCCTTATCTCTCAAAGGTGATTGAGAAGTGTAAAAAGGCCGATCAACCAAAAACCATTCAGGGACTCGTTCACCAAGTAGTATTGGGTACCATTCGCTCTTACGAAGATCCGATCAATAATCTGCAAAACCTTTATGATGAATTTGAGAGTGATGTCTTATCTAAGAAGTTAGGACTCGATACCTCTCGCATCTACTTTTTCCGAAGACAGCTCTTCGTGATTAAACGAATTCTCAAGCAGACCAACGATGCTCTTTATCATTCAAAAGATTTCTGGGAAGAAAATCATTCCATGCTTCAGGATTTGAAAGAAAACATTGATCAGCTTTATTTTCAATTGGATGAAATCTCTGACAACTTTGAACACCTTTTTGAACTTCATATTGCTATGAACGATCAACGGGCCAACGAAGTAATGAAGGTATTAACTGTTTTCTCGACCATTCTTCTTCCCTTAAACTTCCTCGCCTCTTTTTATGGAATGAACTTCACCCAAATTCCGGGTCTAGAGTCTAAACATGCCCTGAACCTGGTGATTACTGCGATGATTCTTATCTGCGTTGGTGGGATATGGTTCTTCCGCTATAAGGGTTGGTTTAAAACTTCCCGCGAATAGTAAGGCGTACTCCAGATTAACTTAGGCCCTTATCTATTATCATCAACGTGAGGAAACGTTGATGAGACTAAAAATATTGTCCTACAACATCCATAAGGGATTCACGACTTGGAACCGGGACTTTGTTTTGGGTCGTATCCGTGCGGCCTTACGTGAAACCGATGCAGATGTTTTATTTCTACAGGAAGTCTTAGGTGAACACCGAGGGATGGTGAAACACCTCTCTGATTCTGAAACAAGAATTCAGTTCGAATATCTCGCAGATTCTGTCTGGACCCATTTTGCCTATGGAAAGAACGCCATCTATGCCGACGGAGATCACGGTAATGCCATCTTAAGTAAATACCCGATTTTGAGCTGGAGTAATCAAACTATCTCGGATGATAAACGTGAATTACGTGGACTTCTTAAAGCGCGCATTCAAACTGGACCGGGACAAGAAATTGTTCTCGCTAACACTCACTTGGATCTCACCCAAAATGGACGAGACAGTCAGACGGAAGTGGTGATTAACGATTTAAAACAAGAAACAGTTCCCTGGGTATTGGTCGGAGATTTTAATGATTGGAACAAAAAAGTCTCGCCAGTCATTGAAGAAAAACTCCAAGCTGTAGAGGCCTTTAAGTTCCTGCATGGAAAATATCCACCAACCTTTCCTTCGTTTCTCCCTCTTCTTTCTTTGGACCGTGTATTCATTTATCAAATGAAACCGGTACTTGCTGAGGCCCTCAAAGATGCTACTTGGAAGAGGCTTTCGGATCACCTTCCTCTTTACGTTGAAGTCGATCTTGAGGAGGCTGCATGAGAGATGGAATTCTAAAAGAAGGTCACAACTGCTGCAGTATTAGAAAGGTTGATCGTCTGGCGATGCTGATTGACGGCGAAGAATACTATAAGGCGTTTTTTAATACAGTTCCGAAGGCAAAACGCACAGTTGATATCCTGGGCTGGGAAGTTGATTCAAGAATAAATATCGGACATATCAACAAAGAATATCCTTCGGATCTTCGTCAGTACTTCAATCGAGTCGTAAAACAAAACCGAAACCTTCACATTAATGTTTTGAGTTGGCGCTCTCCCGCCTATCTCCTGTTTGGGAGAGAAAATTTTGCTGCCGCCAAATGGCGCTGGGAAACGGATAAGAACATCAGGTTCAGACAAGTGGGCCACCCTCATGTCTACGGCACTCATCACGAGAAGATGGTCATCATTGATGGAAGTTGTGCTTTTTTGGGAGGCATGGATATTTCCCGCAAACGCTGGGACACACCTGATCACAAATTAGAAAACCCTCTACGAAAGGATGAATTAGGAAAACACTATCATCCGATTCATGATGTCCAATTAGTTCTCGCCGGGGAAATGGTACAAGAACTTAAAACCTATCTTCATGAAAAAGGAAATTTCAAAGGAACCGAAGAATCTGAAAGTATCTGGCCCGCCATTGAGGCACAGGAAATTAAAGGCATTCCAGTGGCCTTATCCCGAACAAATTCACTAAAAAGGCATCGAGAGATTGAAAAACTCTATCTCGACGCTATTCACGCGGCCAAAGACTTTATCTACATCGAGAATCAGTATTTTTCTTGTGAGAACATCGTAAATGCTCTTTGCTGGAAACTCATGGAGCAAGATGGACCCGATATTATTATCGTACTTCCTTTTTCCTATCGGGGAAAATTTGAAAAAGCCGTTTATACCAATGAGAGAAATAAGGCACTCAAACGTTTACAAAGAGCAGATCGCTTCCAACGTCTAGGTTTCTTTTATCCAGACAACGAAAGAAAAGATCAGTCACGTTTTATTGTGGTTCATTCAAAATTCATGATTGTCGACAATGAGTTTCTTACTCTTGGTTCGGCCAACCTCAACAACCGTTCACTTCATGTCGACAGTGAACTTAATCTCTCGCTTGAGGCAAAAGGCAATAAAGAAGTAAAAAGCTTCATCGAAGAAAATCTTTATCGATTACTTGAGGAGCATCTCGATACTCCAGAAAAAGAGTTAAGACAGAAGTTCGAAGAAACAAAGTCTCTCAGAAAGACCATTCGGGCCTTTCAAGGGAAAAAGCCCAGAACCCTGGAAGAAATCAACTACTCACCCACTTCCTTTAAAGAAGAACTCATGGTGTTGATTACTCCCATGGTTGATGTGCGATTTTCATTGCCTAAAGTTCATCTCGTGATTTTTATCTTCGCTCTTTTTCTGATGAGTTTGATGTATTGGCAGGCACCTGAATGAAAAACAAAATCGTGGCCGTCGTGACGGTCATTTTCTTCTCAATCGCGGCCTATTTATTCTATGACAGAATCTCGGCGATCGATTTTGAGGATGTAAAACAAGGATTTTCTTTAATTAGACCTTCGGTGGTCATTGGCTCAATCCTTTTAGTAATCTTGAACTTTTTGGTCCTAACAAGCTTTGATTATTTTGCTTTCAGAAACTTTGGTCCTAGGTTTATGACTTATCCCAAGACCATAGTCAGCGCTTTTATTTGCTATGCTCTTACTTTGAACATCGGCGCGTTTGTTGGAGGTTTGGGATTTAGATATCGCATTTACTCAAGATGGCATGTACCGACGAAGACCGTTCCCTACATCATTGCTTCATCCATTATTTCTAATTGGTCCGGATATATTCTACTCTTAAGCGGCATCTTTCTATTTAAACCAGAAGGGACAGAGGCCATGAGATTTATCCCTGGCTGGGTCATGACTCTGATAGGAACGGCAGGCATTCTCTCCATCGTTGGATATTTATATCTCTGCTTTAAACGTTACCGAGGAAAATTCGGTAAACTGGATTTCCAATTTCCTACCCTAACGGCCGCTGCTATCCAATTGGTCCTCTCTTCCATTCAGTGGCTCATCTTGGGTCTCATTATTTATCTCTATCTTCATGAACTTGGGACCAGTATCAACTATGGTGAATCAGTTATTACTATTCTTATGTCGGCCATCGCGGGAATCATCACCCACATTCCGGCCGGTATGGGAGTCATTGAAAATTTGTTTTTACATGTCGGAGAAAATTCAGAGGCATCGAGAATACTCGTTGCTCTGATTTGCTACCGAACTGTTTACTACCTCCTTCCTTTGATGATCGCGATTCCATCGTACTTTTTGTTGGAGCTTTATCAGAGAAAGGAACAACTAGGAGGTCATTATGCTAAACAATCTTAATGCCATTACTACTATTGGTGTAAAAGACATCAATCGCGCGAGAGAGTTCTATGAAAAGAAATTAGGACTTACTCCAGTTGAGTCAGCTGAACCAATGGAAGAAGTGCAAATGTTAAAAAGTGGTAACACGCTGGTGGAACTGTACAAATCAGAATTCGCCGGGACTAACAAGGCAACGGCCATCTCTTGGGTCGTTGGAGACGATATTGCCAAAGAAGTTGATGCTCTTAAAAAGAAAGGGATCAGTTTCGAGCACTATGATTTTCCAGAGGCCAAGCTCGAAGGCGACGTGCATGTTATGGGAAACATTAAAGCTGCATGGTTTAAAGACCCAGATGGAAACATCCTCTGTTTAGGTAACCACTAATTGTAAAAGGCGAGCGAAGGATTTAGAGTTGAATATGGACAAAATTCAAACTCTCATCTCCTTCGTTAAGCCTTATTACAATACTCCTGACCCTGCTCATGATTGGGCACATATTGGTCGAGTGGCAAAGACCGCTCGACAACTTGCTGAAGGTCTGAACGTCAACATGGATTGCGTTCTTGCTGGGGTTTACTGTCACGATCTCGTAAATCTTCCCAAAGATCATCCTGATAGAAAGAATGCATCTACCCTTGCTGCTAAAGAGGCCAAACCTCTGCTTGAAAAATCAGGATTTACTCCCGATGAAATCGCCATTGTGGAAAAGGCCATCATTGAACATAGTTTCTCAAAAGGACTTAAGCCGTCTTGCTTAGAGGCCGCCATTGTTCAAGATGCTGATCGCTTAGATGCACTGGGTGCCATTGGAATTCTTCGTTGTGCGGCCGTAAATACTCAAATGAAGGCTAATTTCTACGATCCTTTCGACCCATTGGCCGAAGAGCGCGAACTTAATGATAAAGCTTTCATGATTGATCACTACTACGTGAAGTTGTATAAGCTTCCGGGGATGATGAATACGGAACGTGGACGTAAGCTCGGTGAAGAGCGTGTGGCCTACATGAAAACATTCATCAATACACTTATGGGTGAAATCCGAGGTTAATTATGTTCCACATTGAATCGGTCTTTGATGATTCTCAGAAATACTATGAGTCGCTTGAGCGCGAACTCATGGGTCTGATTGAAGGTGAGAAAAATCTCATCGCCAATCTCGCCAATATCTCTTCATGGATTTATCACGCTTATCCGGAACTTAACTGGAGTGGCTTTTATCTTTGGAACGAAGAGGACCAGGAGCTGGTCCTAGGACCTTTCCAGGGGAAGCCTGCTTGTATTCGTATTAAGGCCACTCGCGGAGTTTGTGGTGCTGCTTATACAAAGGGTGAAACAGTTCGTGTGGAGGATGTACATGCATTTCCTGGGCATATTGCTTGTGATGCGGCCTCATTGTCTGAACTCGTGGTTCCACTTAAAAAGAATGGCAAAGTTTATGGAGTTCTAGATTTAGACTCTCCTAAAACAAATCGCTTCTCAGCAAATGCTGAAAGAGAATTTACTCGCATCATGAATAAGGTTTCGGAAAAGATTTTCTAGGCCGCTTTTTCTACTGGTGCTGGCTCTTCCTGAGGAGCTGGCGCCGGAAGCTTCAATACCTTCTCTTCTTTCTTGAAGAACTTGTAATAAAGAATCACAGCTAAACCATAAAATCCACCGGCCATATAGAATGTCGGCCCAAAGTCATAGGCCTCAATCATATATCCGCCCAGACGAGTACTGGTGGTGTAAACCAGGTGATAGAAGAACAAAATAATCGCGGAAGCAAACACGCACTCTTTCTCTCGCACGCGTTCCATCTCAAACATACTGGTAATCGGGCTCGACATGTTCATGAGCATCCCGCGCATGAAAAAGCAGCTTAATACAATCCCAACGTTCCCAGTTAGTCCCATCGCCACCATGAATGGAATTGAAAGCATTGAAGAAACCAGAATGAATCTTAGTTGGCTCGTTCTCTTCACAATCGTTGGAGTCATGAAAATTCCCGTGAAGATGAAAAATTGAAGAGCGGCATAGGCCACACCAATCATTTCTGGACCAAGCTTGAATTTCTCTTTCAAGTAAAGATTCATGAACGGAACGATTAATCCCCCACCGAACGCAAAACAAAGTTTAGGAATGATAAGTTTCGCGAGAATGTTCCAATCTTTTTCACGAAGACCATCAAAGAGACGTTTCTTCACCTTAGGAATTGGCACACGTTGGATACGAAGGAACATGATGTTCGATGAGAACACTACTCCAAGGGCGAGCATGATAGAAGTTCTATAAACTTCAATTTGTGAAAGTGATGGATGAACCCAATCCACTAACTCTGGAAGAAATCCACCAATCAGATAACCAATTAAGTGCGCACCCATATTGAGACCTGAGTTCAAGGTGAACAGATGCACGCGCACTTCAGGTGTCGAGTTACGAAGATAAAATGGTGAGACCGAAATATTGAACAGGGCCTGGAACATGCTCGCGAGTAGTCCAAACGCGAAGAGCGATCCCTGATCCGTATTTAAGATCTGCATGAAGTAGAAAATTGAAGAACAAAGTAGACCCGTGGTCACCAAGTGCTTCACGTGAAACTTCTCAACAATGAAGGCCGCTGGAATTGCCATCAAAGAAATTCCCAGCGAGGTGGTCGAAATCAAATTACCAATCACTGACTCACCGAAGCCCAGTTCCTTTAGATAAAGGTTGAATAATAGGCTGTAGATCGAGAGACCCATCCCCTGAATAGCGTTACCTACCAGGAAGAGTTTCACGTTCGGAGAAAATTGATGGAAATGTGAGCGATAGACACGAACCATGGAATGATTCTAGCGCGTAATTGGATTCGGTAGAATTGGGTAAAAAATTATTTTTACACCTGGCATTAAATGCAAATTGTTTGATATACCGAACTGACCTCGATATGATCCGGCCCTGTTATCTAATTAGGGAGAATTTCCGATGAAATACTTACTGCTTTTAGGACTACTCGGTTCGTGCTCTTCATTCGCTAATTTCGTTTACATGAAGGAGAACGCCAAAGGAAAATCCGTTCAATATCACGTGAATGGAACAACTTACGCAATCAACGATACAACGAACAAGCTCTGGGCCCTATATCCAGATGTTACTCCAGATGGTAACGAGTTCGTTTACTGTGAAGGTGAAGCTCAAAATGCTCTTGGCCTCACTTACTATAACAAGAAAAAGAACCTGACTCAAAGATTCGGCCTTAAAGACAAGGGCATGCTTCTGCATCCGAAGTTTTCTAAGAACGGTAAGTTCATTTTCTACTCGGCCCCAGGCAAGAACGGCAAAAACACAATCTTCTACTTTGATCGTGTAGCCGAAGTTGAACGCCAAGGTACAAATCTTGCGGACTACTCTCTGACTAATGCTAAGGCGATTGATGAGTCGGAAGAGTCATATTTCCCTCGCCCATCTTCTGATGGAAACTTCGTGGTTTATCAGAAGAACACTCCGGGTAAAAAAGAGATCATGCTTTTTGATCGTTTGGAAAATAAGAAGACAGTCCTTGCTGAAGGTATGTCGCCGGCACTTTCATTTGATGAGCGTTTAGTGGCTTTCACTTCTAAGAAAGAAGGTAACTGGAACGTGTACACAATTGATCGCGTGACGAAAGAAGTAAAACAAATCACTTCTGATGAGCACGATGAGATGGCCCCGACTTTCATGACGGATAACACTCTGGTGTTCGCGTCTAACAAGTCTGGAAACTTCCACCTTTATAAGTCTGTTGATTCTAAGTGGGAGCCAATGTTCTCAGTTGAGAAAGAGACGGATTACTACGCTCCTCAGTTCGCTGGTGATACTCAGTATAAGCAAGGTGAAAGAGCTCCGTTCATTGGTGGCGCTCGTTCTTCATTCGGAACTGTTTCACACAACGGCATGATCTATATGGCCGGTGGTCACCAGGGTCCAGAGCATACTTATCCGGAAGAATCATTCACGGATCATTTCATTGCTTACGATATTGCGAAGAATGAGTGGAAGACACTTGCTCCTCGCCCTGTGAAGGCCCATGGTTATCAGATCGCAGCTTTTGGTGATTATGTTTATGCATTTGGTGGATTCGCTTTCTCGCCTGATCATAAGCCAAAGTGGAAGTCACTTGATATGATCCACCGTTACAGCATTAAAGAGAACAAGTGGGAGCTTATTGGAAAGCTTGCTACTCCAAGATCATCGAACGTTGCTGTGACAATTGATGAGAAGGTTTACCTTCTTGCTGGTTGGAACTCGACTCCGAAGAAAGAAAACGATTTCGATGGAACTTTTCTATCGTCAGTTGAAGTGTTTGATCTGAAGACTGAGAAGATTGAGACGGCTCCTTATACGATGCCAATGCCACTTCGTCGTGCGCTTACTGGTATTGAGCACAATGATAAGATCGTTCTGATTGGTGGTCTGGGTGAAGGTGCTACGCACTTTGAATTGATCATGAATGTAACGTCGATTGATCCAGTAACTGGTACAGCGACTGAAATGCAGCCGCTTCCGTTTGCGACTTTTGCTCCAGCAGCTGAAGTGCTTGGGAATGAATTGTTTGTATTCGGTGGAATGTTTAAGACTGGTGAGTGGAATTATGAGTACGTGTCTCATATCTACGCGCTTAACTTAGAGAAGAAAGAATGGAGACACACTGGAAGATCGCTCAAAGAAACGAAAGGTTTCTCCCAAGTGTTCCATGTCGATCAGAAAACTTTGGGAATTCTTGGTGGTCACCACTACTTTGAAGGACAGGATTTTCCGGTTTCGACGTTTGAGACGTTTAGTAAGTAAGATGAAAGAGAAAGGGCCCTGAAGAGGGCCCTTATATTGAAAGTAGCTATTTCTTAAAACTTGCAAACTCACCGTTCAGAAACTTAGATCTTATCTTCCTCTCGGTAGTTTCAGAGATCGACTTCCCGTAATGACTATTAAGCATTTCCTTCTTAGATATTTTCTGATCAACAAGAAAGTTCGCTGAGAACACTTCTACTAAATCAGCAGGTGACTCAAATAACTCAAACACTTCAATACATTCCAAAAATTCAATTCTTACTTGTTGTCCATAAGGGTTTATATAATTACCTTCATAATCCTTTGCTTCCTTCCTTGCTTTTTTAATAGCTTCATTGAAGTTTTTAGCTTTGATCAGGATAATTCTCTCCTCAAGCAATGCGTATTTCGAATCCGGTTTTTGTTTAACTTTTGATTTACCACGAGCCTCTATCCAATAGAGAGATTTTCCACAATAAAACTTTGATTTATTTTTTACAGTTTTCATTTCGCTTCTTCTTGTTACGTTCTTTTAAAATTTAAGCTGTTTCGTGTACCGTAGCTTTTCCTTACCCTTAGCTTTATCTAATAATTTTTTAAGCTCTTCAGTAGAAACACCCTCTAGTCCAGTGTCCCCAATATTTTGATTTCCGCCTTTAGAATAAGTAAGTCCAACACTTGCCGCCCCAACTCCCATGCCTACAGAACTTGCAGAGCTTCCTACTCCTCCATATCCAGGCTCACTTGTAGCCATGGTTGCTAAGCCTTCTGGATCAAAAAAGTTCACTGGCTCATTAAACACATAACCATAAAGATTTTCATCTCCACCTTCGAAGAGAATCGGATCCTTACTCATCCATCGACCAACGAGTTGGTTCCAGCAGACTTATCCTCACTAGGATGAAAGAGAAAGGGGCCCTGAAGAAGCCCCTTTATTTTATACCTTTGTTAATTTCCAACTAATGGACAGATATTTTATATCTTTATTCAATGTCAAATATTGATCACGATATTTAATATCAACCCAAACACATTTTTCTGATGCTGAAGTCGCTAGAAAAGCATCTCCCTCAGGGGATAAAATACACATATCTTCTGGTAAATTAGGCTGTTCCCAAGAGGCAAAAGAATCCGAATACTTTCTGAGTATTTCTAGAGAATCTTTTACAAAATCAAATATAAGAATATTTGCTTTATCATCAAAGATTTGAGTGCATGGCCAGTTATCTGAAGTAAAATCTTTCTTAAGATAAGGATGCATTTCATTTAAAAAAGCAGAATTATTTTTGTCAAAATCAATTTCTGGACGAATCACGAACAAAACGTAACGGCCTCCTTGATTTATGGCAAAATTAAGCATCTTCTCGTATAGTGTTTCATCATTATACATTCTATTTTCCTGTATATGATCAACTGGTCCAATGTGGTAATGAGGCTTGGAGCCATATCCATCTCCTGGATGCGCCTCAGGACCTCGACTCGGAACTCAAAGTAGGATCCAGCAGACTTATCCTTAAACTATGCTTCAGGAAAAGTGTACTGGAACCTCATTGCATCACATTGTTTTCCTCTTTTCATTTCTGTAAAATATAACCTGTATTCATCAAATAAAAGAAGATTGCGCTAACGACAAAAGCAAAAAGCCAACTTCCAATTCTAATTAATTTCGAATGCTTCGAAAAATCTTTCTTAAAAGCATATGAAACAAATATAATGATTAGAGCAATCACGACTCCAATCAATCTCATAAAGTCTGCTCTATTCATTGCTCAATCTTTAATTTCACTTCCGCCAGCGAAAGTAAATTCGTCCTTATAAGAATATTGTGAAGGGAATTGGGATTAGAACGTACTCAATTTTTCTTAAGCAATTTATCGACAAAGATCCTGATACTTAACATCTAATAGGTCTGTTGGTTTCAAAGCTTCAATCGTCTTTTTAAAGCCACCGCTCTCAATCTTGTCACATCGAACCTTGGCCTCAAAAGCAAATGAAAGTATATCTGCAACGGGACCATCCGAAAGTCGCATATTCTCTTTGAGCTTAACATAGGTCGCTTCAGGAATAGGTTCAACTGTCTGAATGACATTGGATAAAAGCGCACTCAGCATGTAGACCTTGTTATACCCATTACATCTTGGAATAAAAAGATTGGGGCTGTTTGAAAAAATCTCTAACCAGTCACTTGGTGTTCCACGAATATTCTCAATACAATTGCGGTCTCGGATATAAAAGGACTTACTGACGATATGATCTTGGATCACTCCTGCATTCACGTCTTTCAAAAACTCTCCAACGATCTTTTCACACTTTTTGTTATCGTATCCCTGAGGATCCCAGAGCTGACATTCTTCACCAAATTTCTCCAATTTCATTGAACGTTTCTTTTTATTGAACCATTCCTGAAAACGAGAATCTTTCTGAAGATCATGCAAACTAAAAACTCTTTCTGGTTTTCGACATTCTTCTTTGATCGTAATTTCCATTAGGGCCTGATACTCACCGTGCCCGTAGTTATTTGTATCCAGACCACCAGTACCGTACAGACCACGACGAACAAAACCCAAATCATACCGAGTGATGTCCCCCATAATGTATTTATCCCAATCAGCTTCGGGTACGGTTTTAGCGGCGATATTTTTGTCGACGTACTCTTTCTTACCAAAGTGATAGATGCGACTTGGAACTACTTCTTTCTTGTCCAGGATGGCGTTTGCGATCTCAAAAAAGTCACAACTTAGTTTGAGTAATTCATTAGATGTGGCTTGATAGTCACATTCGGTCTCAGCATGGACCGGTAATTGAAATAGAAGCAGAAGAAGAAAGGCGAATTTCATCTAAACGCTTATCGGTTTTAAATGAAAATACTTGATTGAAATTGACCTGAAATAACTGAAAGGTAACTTATTGAAAAAAAGGGCCCCAAACTGGGGCCCTAATAGATTATAAGCAAGTAGCAGCAACTGAATCAGGATCAATAACGAACACATCTTTCGTTCCAAAGAACGAAGGAACTGCTTCAACTCGACCGGTTAATTCAATCTCATGACAGCCAAGATCTGAAAGATACTCCTCAGAAACCGTATATCCAGTACGAGAACCCATTACTTCTAGAAGATAGCCTTTGCTCCAAGCTTGAGCACCTGGAATACCGAAAGTGTAGGCCTTCTTTCCAGCAACAAGAAGATTAAGTGATGTACCAGTTGCATTTAACTTCAATTCAACAGCTTGATCCTTGCTCAATGTAGCTAGAGTAAATACTTTTGCATTATCTTCTTTTGTATAAGATCTGCTGTCAGCGAATGCGAAAGAAGAAACAAGAACAGTCATAGCGATAATTAAGTTTTTCACAGAGGCTCCCTTTTTGTTTCGAGCCTTGTAGCACTTAAAATGAAAATTTGGTGAGTGGTTGAAAGAATTTCAGAGGGGCGGTGCTGATGACCTTGCTCCCTGTAAGCTTGGAGCAGGTGAAACAAAAAGGGGCCCGAAGGCCCCTCTATTTAAACACCAGATTTTCCGTAGTTCGGTAAGACCCTTGCCGATGGATCATTCACATTACAGTTGTTCCATTCTTTGTTTGGCATCCAGAAGTCTTTCACGTGATGAGCAGTTCCTGCGAAATGCTTCTCATAGATCTCACGATACATGAGTGATTCTTTCGTAAAAGGAGTTCCATGAGGATACTTCTCTCTCGCCTGCGCCACTTGCTCTTCAGTGTATTTTGCTTCCGCAGCTTCTTTCAGATAATCCACCATTGAGTGTCCAACAGCATCTGAGAACGCAGCTTTCTCACGCCATAGGATTTCATCCGGAATGAAGTTCGTGCCATCGAAGGCCTTGCGAAGTAGCCATTTCCCCATACCAGTTGTGTTCATCTTAAATTCAGGGTGAATTTCCATTACGGTCTTCACGAAATCAAGATCACCAAATGGCACACGTGCCTCAAGTGAGTTCGAAGCAATCGAACGGTCAGCTCTTAGTACGTCATACATATGAAGTTCGTCCACTCGCTTCTTAGCTTCCTTCTGGAAGGCCTCAGGCGATGGAGCGAAGTCTGTATACTTATAACCAAATAGCTCATCCGAGATCTCTCCCGTAAGAACTACTTTAATTGGAGTCTTCTCACGAATGTACTTACAAACAAGATACATCCCGATCGAAGCACGAATAGTTGTGATGTCCCAAGTTTCAAGATACCAGATCAACTTATCCAGCACTCCAAGCGTGTCTTGCTTATTGAAATACACTTCGTGGTGATTAGTCTTAAGAAAATCCGCCACGATCTTGGCGTAATGAATATCAATTGGATTGTGATCCAGACCAACTGAGAAAGTTGTGATTGGCTTCTTCATCAAGTCCTGCGCGATACCACACACAAGAGATGAATCAAGACCACCAGAAAGAAGAAATCCCACTGGTACGTCGGCCACAAGACGCTTCCGAACGCCCTCAACTAACTTCTCACGAATATCTTTTAAATGCTGATCAAGATTTTTAGGAGCATAGTGAACAACAGTCGTAAGATCTCTGTATTGAACAAATTTCTCACCGTCATAATAATACCCTGGAGGAAATGATTCTACTTTCTCACAGAAAGGTGCAATCACTTTAATCTCTGAAGCGAACATGATCTTCCCTTCAGCTGAATATCCATAAAACAACGGACGAATACCAATTGGATCACGTCCAGCTACAAGCTTCTTCTTTTTATTGTCCCAAATAACCAGAGCGAACTCTGCATCCAGATGCTGACACATCTTCTCAATGCCAAGATTATTGAACATTGGAACAAGAACTTCACAATCAGAATGCGACTTAAACTTATAAATCGCCTCATAATCACGCTTCAGGGTCTCGTAGTTATAGATCTCGCCATTACAAATGGCGATGTTTCCATTATTGTCATCAACGAAGGGCTGATGACCTTTTTGTGTAGGGTCCATGATCGCCAAACGATGGAAGCACATTGAAGCTTCATTATTAGAAGCTTTGACGATTTCAGTATCGTCTGGTCCACGATGACGGAGTTGATTGAAAGTCGTTTCGAAGTCTGGAAGTTGATGAACATCACCAGAGTAAGCGAGCAATCCACACATGTTATAGTCCTGAAGCTTTCGGGAGGAATTTCCCGGGCGCTTGGGATATCTTAACACCAAAGCAAAGTCATCAGGTTAAAGGCCAAATTTGCCTACTCCCAAAATAACCATAGGAATAGTCTCATCAAAGAATGAAAGCCAAAGATACACTCCCAGAACTATTTGAAGTCGAGTATTTAGCCGAACAATATCGGGATATTCTTCACGTGGAGAAGTTAGCGGAAGTTAATGGTGCGCGCTTTCAATTTCCAGTCTATGGCTTCTCTTTAGGTAATCAAGATCCGAAAGCACCGGTCTTTGGTCTATTTGGTGGGGTGCATGGTTTGGAAAGAATCGGAACTCACGTGCTTCTTTCTTTTTTAAAGACCCTTCTCTTCCGCATGAGTTGGGAAACTGAATGGCAGGAATTTTTTAAACACTGTCGTCTTGTTACCATTCCAATCATCAATCCATTAGGCATGGCACTTACTCGTCGAGGAAACGGTAACAACGTTGATCTCATGAGAAACTCTCCTCTGAACGCTACTGGAAAACTTATTCCCCTTGTGAGTGGTCAGACTTATACCAATCTACTTCCTTGGTATCGTGGAGACCTTTCTCATCCAGAAAAAGAAACCCTCGCCGTACAAGAATTTTGTCGTAAGCATTTCTTCCAAAGCCAAAGAGTAATTACTCTCGATCTTCATTCTGGTTTCGGTCTGCGCGATCGTTTGTGGTACCCATGGTCGACATCTTCGACTCCATTTCCACTTGAGCCAGAAGTCTTAAAGCTTAAACGTCTCTTGGAACAAACCTATCCTTATCACGTATATACCGTTGAGCACCAATCCCTGAACTACAGCAATCATGGTGACCTTTGGGATTGGATCTACCAGGATTATGCGAGTCAAAACCCGAATGGAAAATTCTTGCCATTAACTTTAGAAATGGGATCATGGCTATGGGTGAAGAAAAATCCTTGGCAGTTTTTCTCATGGCAGGGTCTGTTTAATCCGGTGAAGAAACACCGTTACGCTCGCACCATGAGACGTCATAATCACCTCTTAGAACTTTTACTCAAGGCCAGCCTGCACCATGAAACTTGGTCCGTTTAAAAAGATCGTAATCCTCACCGGCGCCGGCATCTCTGCCGAATCCGGCATCAATACATTTCGTGATTCAAACGGACTTTGGGAACAACATCGCATGGAAGATGTGGCAACTCCTGAGGCCTTTAAACGTGATCCACAACTGGTGTGGCGCTTTTACTCCATGAGACGCATTCAAGCGGCTCAAGCGCATCCTAATCGCGCGCACGAGGCCTTAGTTAAATTTGCTAAAACTCCGGGACAAGAAATTCATCTCATCACACAAAACGTGGATGATCTTCATCACCGAGCTGATCCCACGGATCATTTGCCACCGCTATGTATGCATGGATCTCTTAATCAATCACGCTGCATGAATTGCGGCACGATCTATTTTGATGATCACGCTTACTTTGATCTTAAAGGTGATTACGCTCCTCAAGGAACAATTCTGTGTTCCTCTTCACAGAAGGCCTCAGTCGATTATCTTCATCACTACAAACTTGATTATCGTGACTTCCTTCCCCTATCACCTTGTTGCAAGGCCGCGATTCGTCCGCACATCGTGTGGTTCGGAGAAATTCCGTTTCACATGACGAAGATTAATAACCTTCTAACTGATGCAGATCTTTTCGTGAGTATTGGAACCAGTGGACAGGTTTATCCAGCGGCGGGATTTTTACAAATTGCAAAGATGAGTGGAGCAACGACGGTTTGTATTAACAAAGAAGAGATTCCTCAAAGTCAGTGGATCGACCACTTCATTCAAGGTCATGCTTCTGTAGAAGTTCCGAAATTCTTTGAGTCACTAACCTGAAATATTAAATTTTGAAAGTTGATCGTGGGCCAAATACTTAGCTCGAGTGCGCGCTTTTGATAAGTCCGTGGGTCGGTAGGCCGGCATCTCTACTTCAACCGAATCACCAACATACTTCTTGGTCCATACGTTCATAATTTTGATCGACACATAATAAGTGTGAGAATGTGACTTATATCCATAGACCTCTAGGGCCACAAACTGTCCCTTTGGTGAAACACCCAGGGTATCAATCATCTGGTGTTCACGGGCAAAGGCCGAGACAGAAAGAGTAAATAAACTGATAATCAGTAGTTTCGATAGGTTTTGCATATGCCTCATATAAAGCAAGGCCTGGGCCAAGTTTCCTAACCACAAATCAGGAGTTAGGAGCCCCAAAATGTCTCAATTCTGGTGACTGTCAAAAGTTTATACAGCTTGGGACTGACTTCAAGAATGAATGGGAGGAAGGGATTGGATGGCAATCCCTATGGAATAGAATTGAAAGAAAATGTGTTTGGGTCAACTGCCTATGGGAGGAAAAGCAGGGTCTCTTTTACTCCGGGATATCCGTCAGAAAACCATTTCCACCAACTAAGAATCATCAGGAGATGCCCTACAAAGATGAAAAAGTGACTCCACATTTCGACTCGATCAGAGTGACCTTGAATGTATCTTCTCCAATGAAGGGCCTCATCAACCACACTATAGAAAATAGAAAGCGCAATCATCACCAGAGATGGAATCGCAAAAAAGTCAGGAAACGAATAGGCCAGACATAGTAAAAGGCAGCTACTGATTCCTGCAAAGATCGTAATGTGATGAACCAGCGCCTCACCTTTTTGAAGTTCTTCCTTATAGACCGTTCTGTGTCCGATGGTATCGAAAGCAATGGCACCCACAAAAATGAAAGTCCCAAGTGGAACATTCCAAACATATGTAGGAAAAGTTACACCATTGGTATAACCCAAAAGTACAAACCCCAATGTGGCAAACAGAAGACCCGACATGAGTCCTACCCAGGCAATATAAGTAATCCAGTCTGAGCGGTCGAACATCTTCACCCGCGACACATAGATAGTGGCATCTTTAATAAACGTATTGTTACTCACTTGAGTCTCCAAATAATATCGATGTAATCAAGCTCTCTGCGCTTAAACATTCGCTCTGGAAGCAAGCGAAGAATATCAAAAGTACCTTTTAGAATGAGTACTATCTTTCGTCCTTTAGACACGTAAGCTCTTGTTGAAAGTGCACTCTCACCTTGGCGAAGAATGTTTCTTCCGATCTCACGATAAAAATAAGCTGCAATTAAAATGGTATAGGCCGAACGTAAGGGAAGATGCTCAATTCCAGCAAGACCAGAATTGTAATACTTCTCTGCTTCGGCCAGCAATCGCTTCACCACTAAAAAGAGCTTAGAGCGATTCTCGCTCCTCATATAATTTTCTTTAGTCAGGCCCACTTGTTGTAACCACTCAAGAGGAAGATAGAGTCGCCCTCGCTCATGATCTTCTTGCACGTCTCGGGCAATATTTGTCATCTGCATAGCAAGACCTAAATGGGCAGCCTCTTTTAGCGCCCTTTTATCGTAAAGCCCCATCACATGACTCATCATAAGTCCAACAGTACTGGCCACTCGATAGCAGTAAAGCTTTAGCTCAGAGATGGTCTCATATCTCTCGTTCCTTTCATCCATCGCCATCCCTTCAAGTAACTCCATGGCATAGAAAGAAGGAATCTGAAATTTGTTCGCGGCCTTTCTTAGGGCCTCAAATGGCACGGGTAAAACTTCATAAGCACTATTCCAGATTTTATCTGTAAGTGTTTTCAATTCCTCTAAGCTCGAACCGTCCTTACCGTCATCCAACACATCATCACAATGACGACACCAGAAATAGATAAGTGAAGCTCCATTCATCAAATCAGTTGGAAAGAATCGTGAAGCAAGATAAAAACTTTTTGAACCTTTCGCCATAACGGCATGGGCCTCATTGGTAACAGCATCAACCATGAGCAAAGTCCTCCAGGACAAGTCCAACTGTTGCCTTAGCAGAGTTCACCACTCCAGGCACACCGGCACCTGGATGAGTTCCAGCACCTACAAAATAGAGTCCTGAAATTTCAGCGTCCCGGTTACGAGTTCTGAAGAATGCACTCTGAGTAAGAAGTGGTTCAAGTGAAAAGGCAGAGCCTTGGTGAGCATTAAGCTCGCTTTCGAAATCAAGTGGCGTGAAGATTCTTTGAGTAACAAGATTCTCTTTCAGACCTGGTAGATATCTTTCATCCAGATAATTCAAAATCTTCTGAGCATACTTAGGACCTTCTACGTTCCAATCTACTTCTGATTTTGAAAGATTCGGTACAGGCGCTAAAACGTAGAATGCTTCGTGACCTGGAGGAGCCAAATCCGGGTCACTTCGCGTCGGAGCATGTAGGTACAATGAAAAATCGTCCGCAAGCCTACCTTCTTTGAAGATGTCTTTCAGAAGTTCACGGTAGCGCGGCCCAAAAAGAACTGTATGGTGGGCCATTTCGGGATATTGTTTTTTGGTTCCGAAATAAATCAGAAACAAAGACATACTGTATTTCATTTTACGAAGACGATTTCTCTGCTGGTCGGCAATTGGAGAATCACTCAGGAGTTTTTCATAAGTATGCATAACGTCAGCATTACTGATGACGATATCAAACGGATAAAAGCCATCTTTTTTTGTATAGAGGCCGATTACCTTCTGATTAGAGTTCAGGATTTGCTCTACTTCAGAATTACACTGAATCTTACCGCCTAATTCTTCGAATAATTTCACCAGACCATTAACGAGAGCGCCTGTTCCTCCCTTCGGAAAATAGACTCCCCACTTTCTCTCAAGAAAGTGAATAAGAGTATAAATCGAAGATGTATCAAACGGATTTCCACCTACAAGTAGTGAGTGAAAACTAAAGGCCTGTCTTAAATGAGGGTCCTTAATAAATTTTGAGACCTGAGCATATACAGATTTATGAGCTGAAAGCCTCGCCAGTTGAGGCGAAACTCTAATCATGCTCCACCAATTCAGAAATGGCACATGAACAAGCTTGGTATAACCTTCTTCAAAGACTTCACGAGAATAATTTAGAAACTTCTTATATCCTTCGACATCTTGGGGACTCTTCTTCTGAATCTGGTCTAATGTTTCTTCAACACTCGAACCATAGTCAAAAACAAATTTATCTTCCCACATAAGGCGATAGAAAGGTTCAACCGGCATGAGCTCCACATAGTCAGAAAGCTTTCTGCCGCTTAATTCAAAGAGTTCTTCCAAGCAATGTGGGGCCGTAATAACCGTTGGCCCTGCATCGAAAGTAAACCCATTGTCTTTGAAAACATAGGCCCTTCCACCTGGCTTATCTCTTTTCTCAAAAATGGTTGTTTCATAACCAGCAGACTGTAAACGAATGGCAGCTGCCAGACCGCCTAGCCCACTACCAATAACTGCTGCCTTAAGTTTTTTTGACATATGATTTCTCCAAAAGACTACAAAGATCTAAAAGTGTTTCAAGGGCAAAAGGATGAGACAGGTGAAGCTGATTTCTCCACTCATCTCGGGCCCTAGTTAAAGAGCCTCGGGCCTCAAGCCACATTAGGTTGATAAATTCATGCTGAAGAATCCATTGCTCGAGTTGGTCTTCATTAGGTAGTTGACGAATGGCCGAGAGAAAATCTGAATAGGTATCCGAATCAAGCTTAGAGGCCTGCGCCCACGCCCAGGTTGGTCTTCGGTTATAGAGATCCTCATAACGCTTTGATGGAGAAGACTTTTTTTCTTCAGCAAAGTTTCCAAAATCATCAAATAACTGAAGCATGAATCCAAGCTTGTTCCCTAGAGCATTCAAATCCATCGCAGGTTCACGATTAGATACCGCCGCACCTAACTGCAAAGCAAGACAAAGGAGTGTTCCAGTTTTTAACTCCATTGAAGCGTAACAAGTCTTCTCCACATCACTCTGAGAAATCTCATCAATCCTCGTTCCCAGATCCACTGCTTGACCAAAGTGGGCACGGATCATGAGACCGAGAATGATGTCTAAAAGTTTTTGAGTGGAATCATTTGATAGCTTTAATTCTTTGATCTGACCTAAGGCCCAGAAATAAAGCCAGTTGCCGGCATTAAGAGCAACAGGAAGCCCATGTTGCAAATGGAAGGTCGGTGCATTTCTTCTAACGTGACTTCCATCCTGAATATCATCCACGATCAAAGATCCACCATGAATGAGTTCAACAATGTGTCCCGCCAGCTTAAGTTTCTGAATGTCCTCTTCTGGTATCTCTACTGGATCAGAATCAAAGGCCAGACGATAACCCAGTTCAACCAGGCGAGGACGTATGTTCTTTCCGGGTTTTTGGAAAAAATCATTAACTGGATCAATAAGGGACTTCCCCAGAACTGTATTCAGGTCGCATGGATTATTAAGGGCGAGAAGTTTCTCCCAGGCCCCTGTTTCAGGAAAGATCTTACTAATGTCATTCATGCGTTGACCCTCTTGTTTTGAGGGAGAAAACACTTGATGGCAGATAGTACAGGCACCGGCGGCTTACCTATGAAAATTTTAGCTCGATCAAGTCGAGTCAACTTGCCTTGATAGAAACGAGCGATGGTCGGCTCAGGTAAAAGATAAAAATGTTGAAACACGCGATAACGTTCATTGTCCTTGGCCGCTTCGAACATCAAGAGATTTAAAATGCGGAAGAAGCTGCGATCTTTCTCGCGATCCTCTCGGTATTTTTTCACACAGCTTTTGACTGCATTGAGAGACAGATCAGTCTTCATCAAAAGATCAACCAAGCGAATGGCGTCTGGTAAAGAGTATCCGGTTGTATCGTGAAGGATACCTCCCAAATCTACGACACCTTCCTTCTCTTGATGATTTAACTTTGAAAGAGGAATAGGAAGGACGCCTTTCTCCTTTCGGATGACAGATTTTATTTTCCATCCTCTGCGTCTGATCTCGTAAAAGATTTCATTTTCCAGTTCGGCCTCGTTCAAATCCGGACGACTTGAGTATCGAGTGTCTTCAACTAAAACAGTATTAGAAGAAAAAGGAAGGTAATACAGGAATCGATATCCATCACTTTGAGAGACCTTTGCGTCCATCAGAATAGGGAAAATAAGATTATGTGATTCTTCTAATTCTACCTCAAGGCCCAAAAATTTCTGATAACCGGCCCTACCCTCTTCAAACTTCCCTCGGGCATCGATCACAAAGGAACCAAGCTTTTTTGCTTCTTCAAGCGAATAGTACTTATTGAAGTTGGTATTTTGTTTAAGACGTTCATTCAGGACTTCATGAAACTTATCCGAACAAATGGAATGATACGAACCTTTAATGTGGCGCGAATGATCAGGAAAATGAACTGTGTAGCCTGTCCAGCTCTGTCTTATGATAGGAGCAAGCCACTTAAGCTGACTTATATCCACATCGGAACTATGAAAGGACCACGTATGATTTCCACCAAAGCGAGAATCTGCTTCGAGTACTAAAAACTTTTTATCCGGATGTACAAGACTCAACCTATAGCCAAGAAGCCCTCCCCACAGACCGCCACCAAGAATAACAATTGGCCTATCCATGAGTCTCTCCTGCTTCAGTCTTCATCAGTTTGTCCCAAAAAGTGAAATACAGTCCGTAATTGACTGTTACTTGCTTATGATGGCGTTGGTGATGGGTGGCCGATATTAAGGAGAACTTCTTCTCTAAAAAAGTTGGATAAAAATCAAATCCAAGATGATTCAATAAACCACATAAACTCATAATGACTAAAAAAGACACTAAGACCGTCCAATGAATAGGAATGAGTATGACTAAAACTGGTAAGATCAGGGCCTGAATCACGGCCTCAATTGGATGAAACGAAAATGAAGTCCAGGCAGTCGGGATTCGTGACTCATGATGAACGAAATGACATTTCTTAAACTGATAGACGTGGAGTAATCGATGAGTCCAATAAAAATACGTGTCGTGAATGAATAAATAAATTCCCAATGAAAAGACCAGATACCAAAGACCATATTGTTGGAAGTCGTAATAGATCTGAGTTTCCCCAGCTTGCCAGAGTTTAATCAGGACAGTTCCGGCCAAAGCAAAAATCAGTGAACTTTGAACTGACCAATAGATGTCTCTTTTAATCTGACGAGAAGAAATTGTGCCTTTATCAATGGGTTCTTTGCGCGACCTCTCGCAGACAATTCGAAACATCCCCGCCAAAAGAAAGTAGCGAGTGAGCATCACTGCACTCAAAAGGAGAAACGTTACCTGAAAGGAGTAAACTGGGAGTTGTATCATTAGAAGTATTTCATCCTTATAATGATTTCCTCAGCGCCACTGAGTTTAAATTTCACCCGACCGAAAGATGGAACCCCAAAGAAGATTCGTGGATTATTGGAAAAACCCACCCCTTCATCTGGTAATCCAATTCCTTTCTTGTCTAACTTTTTATTGGAATTTTCGTCATGAATAAAAGTCAGAGCAAGATTGCCAGAGGGAAGATCTTCTAATTTAAACCCTGCTTTCGCTTCGTTAGGCGTAATAGAACCCTGGCGAATGCTTTTTTTAGGTTGGTCAGGATAACCTTCTTTATTATCAAATACGAGATACTCAATCGTTCCTTTATCAGAACGAAGGTCTTTAATTTTTATATTCAAAGTATCCGCAGATACGATGCTCGAAAAACAGATCAAACAGAGAAATAACTTGGTCCGCATGGATGATCCTTAAAGTAGTAAGACCGGATACGATAGATAAATTCATACACGTTCGTAATTAGATAAATGTTGAACAAAAAATAGTCTTACTGGGGGCCAGATCAGTTTAAGGACGAGAAATTGCGGACATATGTCATCCTTCCAAAGAGGATGCGCGATCTGTCTATGAACGAGAGCCTACCCCTCAAAAATCTCTCAATCAAGGGACGAGGCAATTGGTAGATGTCCTGGTAGAAGAAGTTTTGGTCTGCGGCAGAGTCGATAAAGGACTTATTAATGAATCTAAAAAATTTGCGATCTCCTTCCAGATCATTCCTGAAGTCACTAACAACTTGCTTCAATTCTCCCAATCTAAAACTAGTGGCCACCATTTTATCGATTAGACGAGTGGCAGTTGGGATTGAGCAACCTGTCGTATCGTGGAAGATACCAGCAAGATTGATGACTCTCCCCTCCTGACGAAACGACGGAGAAGAAATAGGCATGGCACAACATCCAGTTTCCTCCCGAATCACACGTTTGATCTTCCAGTCATAAAATTCGATCACCTTCATAAGGTCATGCTTCATCTCCGGAAGATTAAGCTCTTTATTGGCCGAATAACGAAGATCTTTGATGAGAACCTTGTTCTCTGAAAGAGGAATATAATGAAGACATCGAAATTTATCTCGTTGCGAGATGGTTGAATCCATCAGGATTGGTTCATTGATGTCATGAGGCTCTTCGAGTTCAAGTTCAAGAGTTAGAAACTTTTGATAACCACATTTTTTATAGCCACATATGTTTCTGGTATCGATGACAAAACTTCCTTCATCCAGGGCAAACCTTGCACTCATTTCGTTATTTAAGCAAAGAACATCAGGAGGAAGAGTAGAACTCACAATTGAGTGGATCTGATCTGGGTTGATCAAGTGAAAGCTGTTATCCATTTTCTTTTCGAATTTTGGAAAGCGAACCTTATGCGCCTCCCAGCTTTTTGAAATAAATGGTCGGAGCCACAGCATCGCTGATTGATTGATGTCGCTTCCATAGAAGGAATACGTTTCTTGCCCACCTAACGAGGAGGTTCTCTCATAAAGTTTAAAAGGGATGTGAGGAAGTGTTGTTTTCAGCCGATAGGCCAGTAAACTTCCCCATAGGCCACCACCTAAGATAATGACAGGTTTACTTTCCATAGGACCCTCATACTTAGAGAAATTCAGCTCGAAAAATATAAGGAAAGTCTGAAAAGTTAGGAATTAACTTTAAATTACACTTAGATTGATTTTTCCTAAAGAAACCTGATAAGTTGGAAAACTAACTTTGCCCCGGAGCTCGAAAATGCATCCTTTTGAATCTCACATTCGTAATGTCCCTGATTTCCCAAAAGCGGGAATCATGTTCAAAGACATCACTCCACTCCTTCAGGAACGTTTCCCAGAAGTAATTGAAGCTATGTCCCAAGGAATCGACTGGTCAAAAGTGGACTATGTAGTTGGAATTGAGTCTCGTGGCTTCATCCTTGGTGCTGCCATGGCGCAACTTAAAGGCAAAGGTTTCATACCGATGCGTAAGAAAGGCAAGCTTCCTCCGCCGGTGATCGCTGAAACTTACGCCCTTGAATACGGCACAGATACTCTAGAAATGATCAAAGAAGAGAAACCAGGACGTGTGGTTCTGGTAGACGACGTTCTTGCCACTGGTGGAACACTTAAAGCGGCGGCCGCTCTTTGTGAAAAGAACAAACTTCACGTTGAGGGTATGGCCCTTCTCATTAACCTGACTTTTTTGAATAAGTTTAAAGAAGAGGGCAAGCCAGTTCATTCTGTCCTTAATTACTAAACTCTTTTAATCCTCCCGAAATAGATTACACTTTTAATATGTGGATCATTTTGGGAGTTCTTTTATCTTTCTCGGCCCTCGCATTGGAGCCCTTCGAGAAAATCAAGAACGTTAAAATTTTACGAGTACTGCCTAATAACATTGTGATGCTCAATCGTGGGATTGAGGACGGAATCTTGCGTAATGATCACGCAAAACTGTCTAATGATACCGAAGGTTATAGCTCACGTGCGATTTGTATTCGTGTTGGTACAGATGTCTCTTACTGGCGTTTGTATCGCATTCCAAATTCAGAGGCCTTCTCATTGGATTACGTCTACACCATCTCAGGAATGGCGGATAAAGAGATTCCCTTTCCTGAAGCGACTATTCGTGATCACCGAGCTGAGATCGCTGATTTAGATCAAAAGCCTAAAAAAGAAACTGGTCCAGATCCTTTTGCGATTAAACGTGATCTTCCCGAAAAACTAACTGAGCGTGATTTGATTCATGCTACTGGTCCTGAGAAGAGAAAGCTTTTTGTTGAGAAGGCACTTAATCAAGATCAGATGAAACGCGATCTTGAAGACTATAGAATTTCTCTCTATGCTTCGCCTTTCACTCGCCAATCGATCAATGAAGGAGAAAGCCTTCGTTATGGGTTCCGTGGTGGTAACGTTGCTTCAAAGTATCGTTTGCTTACTCAGTTTGAGCAGCAGCAGACAAAACTGAAAGATCCCCTGACTAAAGAATCAGTTTCTACTCGTAGTACTTTTGGCCAAGCTCAGTTCATTATTCATCGTCTAACGAATTCAATTTCATCTTTGTCTCTGATTAACTATGGTTCGCAAAGATTCAGTGAGCTCGCGACTCCGAAGTCGCACTGGCAAGTGGGACCAATTGGTTTTACTTGGCACATGTATGAATCGAAGACTTGGGAATATTTAGATCTTAGCTACGTTCCACTTTACGACATTCGTAACACTGAAGTCATGAATGCAGATGGTTCAACTTCAATTACAAAGAAAAATGGTCTTCGTCACGGTTTCCGATTCGCGCTTAAGACAAGAATTAATGAACGAGTTGCTCTAGAGAATCTTCTTTGGGTACGCCCATTTCAGGAACTTGATTCTTGGGAGCTTAAGGGTGATGACTTGAATATGGTGAATGATCTGAGACTTATTTTCAGTCTGACTGATAACTTCTTCTTTGATTACAACTTCATCTATCAAAAAGATAAACTCTGGAAGACTCTTAGTAACCTTCCTGAGACGAATACGATTAATTCATTGAATTTAAGATACGACTTCGACGTTTAAACGCGAACAAGCCAGCTAAGAAATTCTTTGTTCCCCGACTTGCCCTCAATTGGGGAATCGATGGTCTTTAGATGTTGCCATCCATTAGCGGTGGCGAAGTCTAAAACCTCTTTTAAAACCTGCTGCTGAAGCTTAGGGTCCTTAATCACGTTGTCCTTTGGCATGCGCTCTTTACCTGCTTCAAATTGAGGTTTCACAAGCACGATCAGAGGACTGCCAGGATTAAGTAACGTCTTAACGGCATCAAGTACTTTCGTGATAGAGATAAACGATAGGTCCATCACTGCCCCTTCCGCCATTTCTGGAAGCGAAGTCAGCTCGCGGATATTTGTGCCTTCCATATTCACGACACGTGAATCTTCACGAAGCTTGGGAGCAAGTTGATCATGACCCACGTCGATGGCGTAGACCTTTTTAGCACCATTTAAGAGCAAAACTTCCGTGAAGCCACCCGTGCTGGCACCAAGATCAAGAAAGACCTTATCTTTGATTTCGATTTTAAATTCTTCTAACGCCTTCTCTAGTTTAAAGGCACCACGTCCCACATAGAGAGAGGTTGTGATTTCAATCTTAGATTCCGGATCGATCATCTCACCGGCCTTCTTAATGACAACGCCGTTAACAGTCACGTCGCCATTTTCAATAAGGCTTTTGGCCTGAGAGCGTGTGCTTGCGAGACCTTTATCAGCTAAAACTTTATCGGCCCGTTCTTTCACAGAGAGTACTCTCCAGAAAAACAGTGCTTCACTTCACCTGAATAGAAAACTTTGTCACCCACTAGAACTCTTTGAGTTCCACCCAGGGTTTTAAGCGTGATCATTTCCTTCCAGCCATTCCAGTAATTAAGAGCAAGAGCGGTTGCAGTTAGACCAGTTCCACAAGAGTGAGTTTCATCTTCTACTCCACGCTCATAAGTCCGCACATATGCTGTTTGGTAATCTTTTTGGATTTCCACAAAACTCACATTGGTGCCATTTGGAAATGTTGAATGGTAGCGGTAACGAGCGGCCGTCGGTTTGATATCGATGGCCTTAGCGTCTTTTACCAGGAACACCAGGTGAGGAACACCAGTGTTGATAAAGAAACTGCGATCAAATTCATGAAAGTGTGAAAGATCATAAAGATTCTTGTCTTTGATCTCAGACATCTCAATGGCGAAAGCATTTTCCTGACGAATGACTTCGTAAGTCGCATTCATCGTTTTGATACGATATGCGTTCTTTGCGTGATTTAGTTTTTGATCAATGTAGGTGGCAAGACATCTTAGTCCGTTTCCACACATTTCGGCTTCACCGCCGTCCGCATTGAAGATGCGCATTTCACCGTCGGTGCCGGCGAATTCAGTCAGAGTAAGAATCCCATCGGCGCCCACACCAAAGTGTCGGTCGCACATTTTTTTAACAAAGGCAGGGGTCATTTCCACAGTTGGGTGATCGAGGATGATGAAGTCGTTCCCGTTGCCTGAAAACTTGGTAAATTTGAGAGAGTTTTTCATAGGACTGTTTTAGCACAGTCCTATGTTTTTGCCATGACTTCTAGTACTTAAATTCTGGAACTTTACCTACAACTTCTTGAAGTTTCAGGACTGGAACTTTGGAGAGCGCATCCAATTCCAAAGGTAATTCAATCGTGTCACTTACCCCTCTATCCTGAATATAGGCCCGAAGCTTTAATACCTTAAGATTTGTAGAAGCAATCAGAAGATCCTTTACTGGAATAGTGAGTTTTTTGCCTGATCCAATTTCATTTAATTTGAATCTATAACCGCCGTCATTTTCAGTCCAACGGATTAGCTTTGGTTCAAATCGACTGATTGATGGGTCACTACCAATCCAAAGGTGAATATTGATAAAGTTTTCTTCATTCAAGTTATTAAGTGTTGATAGATCAACCGTAATGAAACCGCCTTCAACTTTTGTAATCATCACTGGTTTATTAACGGCATCCATGGACTTCTTTGAAACAATTTTAAAACCAACTCCTCCTCGGTCTAATCCGTTCGCAGACCGCTCTCTATTTAGCTTGGCCCTAAACCAGAAGTCCGTTCTATAAAAGAGAGGATTCCAAGAGGAAATACTATCGTTATAATTAAGTGTTTTAACTTGTGGAACATGTATGTGAGTTTCAGTTACCGGAACAGAAATTTCTTTGTTACCACAGTTCTCGAAAGCAGTTTTACAGTCCAGGGAAATAAAGGCTTCCATATCGTCTGCTTGAACACCTGGTCCATATACCAAAGAAATGTCATTGCGATTGAACAACACTGCACCCATGGCACTGTTCATTACGAATAACGTTGCTAAAAGTTTTAATTTTAGATTTTTCATAAAGGCCTTTATTACTTATTTAATGGATAATTCAGAAGCTTAAGACCATTGATGGCCGATTCAGTATATTTACTAACCACATGATCTTCTTGCTCTTTCAAATAAATGAGTTTTCCAAGAGAGTTGAATTTATAAACATAGCCAGTGTAGCCAGTGGCTTCGCCTTGATCGTTCTTTGGAGGATTACTGATTGAAACGCCCGTTTCACTCACATTGTAATAAGATGCTTTAAGTTCGTTTACCAAAACCGACAAAGAGCCATCGGCTTCAAGTACATCGATCGCTTCTTCGTATTTCTCATCCACGCATTTGTGATCGATAATTGTATAAGTCAGATCTTTATGAACAATTGGACATTCTGAGATACTTTGCAACGTTTGAATGGCGTGGTTGATGGCTTCTTTAGCAAATGAGGCCCGAGCGAAAAGAAGAGTCATTCCGAAAATTAAATACTTCATACAAATCTCCTGAAAGTTTGAGTATTAATAACACGGCGAGAAATTTTTTTCGTTATGATGAATTTTTTACATCTAAATAGAGATGACCATGATCAGCAGGCAGAGGCGTGAGATGGAGTTTTTTTGCTCTGATTTCAGTAAATTGAAATAGTGCGTCTTACCCGAGAACGCTTGGCAAGCGTCCCGGGATCAAGTAAATTAAGTACTTCTCTTGATGTGGGATCATAGCTCAATTGGTTAGAGCTCCCGGCTCATAACCGGGTGGTTACAGGTTCAAGTCCCGTTGGTCCCACCACTACCTTTCAATTGCTCACTAATTGTGAGTCCAAGAAGATCTTCCTCTGGGCCTCAATATATTTATAATCCTGACGAAATAAGCCCCGCAATTTAGAGATGAATCGATCTTGTTCCATTTCAGGCTCAATTCGGTCTCTTTCGTTTTCAATCGACTCTCCATTCATGCGCGACAGTTCATTAAGGCTGTCTTCAAGAGAAACCTCTTGAGGAATTAAATATTCCCGCCTCTCTTTCAAATACAAATTATAAAGTTCGTCGGCATGTTCGCGATTAATGTACTGGATATGGGTGTAGATCTCTTTGTTCCAGGCCTCTTCAATTTCGTCACTTTCCTTTCTCCAAAGAAGATAGTCTCTGTCACTGTCCACGTCAGATACTTCTTCGTATTGTGTAGGATGAGCAGAGATGAGGTTCTCTGTGACCTTAGGGAAAAACTTAGATTTGGTTTCAGGATGATAATGTTCTTTTTCTATTACGGGATTTGAAGCACGCTTAAGTTGAACTGCTTTATCTTGAGAAAAGAGATAGAAAGTAAGCGCTATGAAACAGAATCCGCTAAATATAAGAAGCGACTTTGCCATGCGGACTATTTTAGCAGGTGTTTATTAGACCAATAGTAAATGTTCTATATGCTTGATTAGAGACAGCCTGAAGTCAGGAGCTTGCCAATAAAAAAAGCCACCCGAAGGCGGCTCAGCTTTAATTTAGAGAAGATACAAGCAAGTATTCCTACTTTCACCCTTACTCATCGACTCACATTCCTTCAACATGTCTCCAAAGAAGAATTTGTTTTTAATGATGTGAAGACAACTGTTTAATTCCGAGTCATCAGATTGCTGAGAACAAATTTTAAGCGCACTTGTATCAAATTCATTATTAGCAATAATAAACATGCATGAATTACGTGACTTATTGCTTTTAAGCGTATCGCATAACGTAATAGCTTCTAGATTGAATCGATGTGTGGCAACTTGATGAAGACAAGAATTAACTTCCCCTTCTTTCGAATTCCCACCACAGAACAGGGCCGCTTCAGGCTGATAATTTTTATTCCTTATTAAGTACAAGCAAGAGTTTATTTTTTCCGGATCATTCAATGAAGCACAGACCTTTAGTGGAGCTTCTTCGTAAAAACCCTGCTTAATGATGGAAAGACAATTTTGTTTATCTAAATCTTTCGTTTGACCCAAACAAATATCGCGAGCACTCAGCGAAGCAAAAACCGATGTTGAAAACATCAGGCAAATCAAAATTAGACCCTTCATAAAACTCCTTACTTTTTTAAAAATTCTAGATCGGGCATAAAAAAAGGTGTCGAATTTTGAAGTTTTTACATGGCAATTTGTGAGGGCTACCAGCCAGCATCATTCCTCGGAGCACATTTTTTACAAGCTTTGTTGATAGTCATCCCTACTCCCTGGTACTAAGAGTGAAAACTTAATCGAGGACCCAAATATGAAACTTTTCACTTTAATCGCCGTTGCCCTTGTTTCTATCTCTGCCCTTGCCAATACCCCTGCTCAGGTGAATAAGGCCGTGGCAAGCCGAATGGACGCAATTTTAAGCGATACTGTAAACGAAGGTGAAGGCTCGGCTTACGTACAGAACCTTAGATGTCAGGTGGCACCAAAAAAAGACAACGCCCGCGTGAGCGTTGCCAAGTGTGATATCAATTTTAAAGTGAGTTACGGGGATGCTAAATGCGTGACTAGCTGTTTTATGATCTATACCTATGAGAACAACGATCTAAGAACCCTCAGAGCAAATGATAGGCTTGAGGGTGAATGTATTGAGTACCTTTCTGGGACTTATTGCGATTAAGATTACGGACATGTGTTAGGCATTGAGGAAACATCTGGTCTTGAAAGTCCTGAAGTTGTTTCGAGTGTATATGTATGCGGAGCCATCGTAATCGTATCAGCTGTTTCAGTATATGGGATAGACACAACAAATGAAGTTCCACAGGGAAGAACATCTCCAGTTCCTCCATTTGCGGCACCATTAAAATGTATATCTGTTGCATCTTTCGTGTAGGTACCTGCTATCTTATACCAACCAGTCCAAGAGGTGACTCCATTAGTAGTTGTATAAGTTGTAGCAAACACCTCGAATGTCCCGTCATCAAATAAAGTAAATCCATCGTAATTGTTTGTACCGCTTAGAGAACCGACATTGGAATAGGTAAAGGCCTGCAAATCTCTGCCGATGCCAGCAACCGGAATTTCGGCCGCATTATGAGTAATTCCGTTACAACCAACGGCTAACACAAGGACGAACAATATAAAGATTTTTTTCATGCCCCTTTTATCGGGACAAATAGATTCAGAATTTATTAATCATGTTAAGAATATGGGGCAGATATTAAATCTTCGCTCCAGCCTATGCTGGAGCCAGAGCTTAGGGAGTTAGTTCTTAATAAGCATCTTCCAGGTGTGCTTCTTCCTGATTCTCGGCCTTCATAATGTTCGTCACCTGATCATTCAAAAGATCCGTAGAGTTGTCTTTCTCCTCTACCTTCGACGACTTCATCTCACCTAACATATCAGTATCGGCTTTAATAGCGCTCTTAGAGTGTTTATGGAGCTTCGCACTTGCAAAAACTTGCGCAGAAACAACCAAGGCCAAAAGAGTTAGAATCGTTTTCATAGATGTCCTTTATTAAAGTACTGGCTTACAAGATAAAATAGTCGCAAGTCCGGTTTTGATGATTAAATCATCACTTCCATCAACCACCGAGTTAAGTTCTAGTGAACCTGTATATTCTTCAAGTCTTTGCTTGAAGAAAGTGCGCTTAAACTTCGGTTGAATACTTAAGTTCGAAAGATAGTTTGAATTCTGAATACGAGCTCCGGCGTGAATTTCGTAACCAAATGAACTTGTTTCCTGGGTTGCACCAAGATCCTTCACATCAAGATTTCTCTCAACGCCCGTCTTATCTAAAAATTTAACTGAGATATCAGAATTAAGAATTTTGGCCAACCCAGAATCGTTCTTAGCGTCCAATTTATCTTTGAAACGAATGTACATTTTGAAGGCCTTCTCATGATCAGCTAAGCGGTCCGTGCTCTCGATCTTACAATCCAAAGCGGAGAAAGTCGTTTCGTCAGCGGCGAATGAAGAAAGAGAAAGCATCAGAAGAGAGACTGCCAAAAGTTGTTTTTTCATGATGGGATTATTTCACCAAAGTTTGCAAGGAGTGTGGACCGTTGAAATGATTTCTATCATGTCTAAAAAATAGACAGGCCTTCGACTTGAATCAAATCTCTCCGTGATAAAATTCTTTGCTTCATTAGTTTATCTACAGTTATGGGCCTTAAACACGAGGATTTTCATTGTCTAACTATCTAAATTCTATGGATTATCAAGTAAATTTTAACATTTAAAATACCGATAATTATTAAGTGAAATCCTTCATCTGGCTTGCCCTTCTATTTTTGGTTGGCTGTGAAAATCCCATGTCTGGGGATATCAAGGTTTCAATTAACAATGATCCAACTGCGCCGACGACTGGTGGAAGTAGTGGTGGTGGCGGTGGTCCTGTCTTTCAACCATTCACTCATCAAATTCCTTTCACCACCGGCACTGATGCAATCTACGTTCTAAGTGATCCAACTAAAATTGAAATAACAGGTGATCTCGTTCGATTAAAACCAAAATTTTTTGTGGATGACGATGCCACTGTCTCCGAATTTGGTGGCGGATTAATTCAAGGTCTCACATGGGATTCAACCAAGAATCTTCTGCGCATGTATTCAACTACAAATATTTTTGAGCATGGGATTGACTGGTCTCCGCAAGTTGCGAATGCTCTAGTTTATTATAATTTAAATAGTCCCAGTTATAATGGAACTCCTGGAGAAGTACAGGACAGTGGACCTTACTCACTTCATGGGGTCGCATCAACTACCTTCACAAATTCCCAAGGTAAACTCAGAGGAGCTGCAGATTTTGATGGTACTAAGTATCTAAGCGTTGCAGACAATGATGCATTAGAAGGGATGCAAAGATTAACCATCTCCGCGTGGGTGAGGCCAACTGATATCGCCGCAGGTAATGGTCAGGGCATCGTTGCCAAGAGAAATGATTACGGGGCGGACCATAGCTACGGTATGTTCTTCTGGGGCGATCAACTTCATGTTGATATCGATACTGGTAATAATCGCTTCGCCAGTAATTTCAGATTCACCAATGATAAATGGTACCACATTCTTGTGTCCTTCGACGGTACTCAAGCTGTTGGTAATCGAGTACGCCTTTATATCAACGGTCATCTAGATCAGATCGCCGCAGAGGATTCATCCGCCATTCCAAATTTGAATGCACCATTCACTATCGGAACCATGGGTGGGATGGGCCCATATAACTTCATTGGCCAGATTGACGAAGTTTCACTTTGGACCGCGGCCTTGGATTATGGCGAGGTCATGTATATCTATGCTAAACAAAGCCCGCGCTTTACTGGGGCCTTTGTTTCTCGCGTATTTGATTCACAAGAAACAAATCCAACATGGACCTTCCTCTCTCCCGTAACACCTTTGCCATTTAATAAAGAGATTCCAGGTCTAAATGGAAGTGAACTCACTTCTGATTATTCTGAAGTCAGTCCTAATTTGATGAATGGCCTTATGGCATATTGGAAACTGAATGAAACAATAGATACTGGTGCTAATGCCATTAAAGACTCGGTCGGAACAAATCACGGTACAGTTTCCGGCACGATCGAGCTAGGTGACCTTCGAGGAATTTTCTCTCGCGGTTCTTTCTTTTCCGGCGGCAAAGTAACGATTAACAATTCATTTCTCAATAACACTCCGGCTTTCACCATATCGACTTGGGTTTCTCCTTCATTACTTACCGATGGTGCTGGAGGCGCAGAAGTTTCGATCATTGGTAAAAAAGATCTGATCGCCATCGGAATTCAATCCAACTACATCTGTGCACGGTCACACATTGATGGTGCTTATATTTGCGGTCCGACCTCCGCTTACACTGGGGAATGGACACATATCTTAGTGACCGGAGACGCCTCGACCTTTTCACTCTATATCAACGGGCAATTTGTTAACTCTGCCCCTCACTCTGGTCCAGACTATGGTTCTAGTGCTTTTGATTTCAATTTAGGTGCTGATGTATGGGACACAGTCGGCCAACATTACATTGGTCTCATGGATGAAGTAGCAGTATGGAATCGAGCTTTAACCGCCCTTGAAGTAAAAAATCTCTATCGAAGAGGCGGTCAGCAACTCCTCTATCAAGTAAGAAGCTGCGCGAATGCTGATTGCTCAGACCAAGATGCAACTTATGGACTTGGTTGGGCAGGTCCAGGAGGAGACAGTGTTATGCATTTCTCTGAAAATCATAACTACGCCTCTTTCTTGCCTGGTCCAATTGGAGTGGATAATACTAATGTTGGACCTCTGAGAATTCCGTTTTCAGCATTCCCGGCACTGAATCTTCCACATCGCTATTTCCAGTATAAAGTATTGTTTACTTCAAATGATATAAACGATCTTTGCGATTACGGCTCAGGTCCCGCAATGTGTTCTCCTGAATTAAAATCGGTAACGATTGGGCCGAGCTACTCAAAAGAACCTCAAACGATTACAACAACCATTGCTATTACTTCACCGTATGAAACTTTAAATCTCAATGGATTTCTACAAACATTGGGTGCTAACGGTTGCGCCAGCGAAGCACGCTATACCTTATCTGCAGACGGAACAAACTTTTACTACTATGACGGAGGCAATTGGCAGCCTTCAACCGCTCTTTGGACTGAGGCCAATGATGCAATCAATTTGGGTCTCGCATTGAATACATTCCCGACTGCAATAGGAATCGGAAACCTCTTTGTTAAGGCCCACCTCGTTTCAAATGGTTCTCAAGCATGCGAAATCGATAACATTCAAATCCAGGGAACAAAACCCTAGTCAAATACTCCGGATAACTTGCCCTACCTTCAAATTCCTATGGAATACGATAAAATTTCACTATGAGTATTCTTCGGCCCAAATTTACAAGATTGATTCCCAGTCAGGAAAGCCGCGCTTTTCATATGGAAAGAAATCGCATCTATACGCCTGATAAGTTTCAATCTTATAACGACTGGTTTTATTTTATTCATGTTGATCCCTTCACGCGCTGGATTCATGCCATCGGCATGGTGCTAGGATTTATTCTTTATTACTTTTCGGCCTATGAATTATGGCTGACAGGTTTTAGTCTTTCTGTCGTCGTTAAATTCTTAATTGGTGTTTTCTTTTTCTACTTTCTTCCACTCATTAGCCATTATTTCTATGATGGAGGAAGCGCAAAATCGACTCCTGATAAATTCCATTCCACGCTTATTCCGGTTATCCACATTAATGTTCTGACCCTAACGGGTCGTTATGATAAATGGCTCAGAAACTTCATGGTGAAATACCCTTTCACCCGCGAGGCCTGGCTTCTGGAAGAAAAAGAAGGATCTGAACTTGTTCGAAGATAATAATCTCGAGACTCAACCAATTAAGGAGATGAACATTTTCAATAACTGGAACTCAGTTGTTGAGGCCTGGTATTGCGTGGGTGAAGAGTCTGCCTTGAAGAACAATATTCTTTCAACCCAAGTGGGAAAACAAAAGCTCGTCATCTTTAAAACGGAAACCGGAAAAGTTCATTGTCTGGATGCCTTTTGTTCTCATATGGGTCTGAATCTTAGTTTAGGCAAAGTTGTTAAAGAAGAGATTCGTTGTCACTTTCATCATTGGAGCTTTAAAGGTGATGGAACCTGCAGTAAGCAGAAAGACCTCAATTCTTATCCAGTTGAAGTTCGCTATGGGCTTATCTGGATTTGGGCGGGTAAAGAAGCGAAGTACCCTCTTCCTCTGCATCAGGATCTTCTCGAAAATTATACCTATAAGCGTGGTCCTGTTTATACTCGACCATCTCATCCTCATATCAGCTTATTAAACGCTCTTGATATTCAACACGTGAATACAGTGCATGCTCTGGATTTGAATGTGTCGGCCAAACATTACGAGGCACCAGACCAGAGTTATATTCACTATGATTTTGAAGGAAAGTTTCTTACCAAGGAAAAAATCTTTTTGACCGGTGGAGGCTATAAGTTTTCAGTTCGCTATGCTGGGGCCACAGTGGGTTTTTTAAAGGCACTGGAAGGCATTAAGATTTTTGGAAAGATCCCGTTCCCAACCATTTATGCAACTTTTGGGTATCGCCAGATCAATCAAAACCAAACAGTAATTCAACCGATTTTCCTGACTCCGAAACGCACGGGAGTTCTGGGCTGGATCAAGTCTCAACTTCATCTATTCGTAACGGAGATGATTTACAATCGTCTCAAAGGCGAAGATGGTGAGATTTATGAAAATATTCGCTTCACGCCCAACTTCACGCCGGACGATTCGAATATTGTGAGTTTCATCGCTCACGTTAACCGACTTCCCAAATCGAAGTTTTAAAAATGAAAGTTACCAACACTCGGGGCGAACGAAGTAAAAATATTTTGACTCTGCCACCAGAGAAGTTTGATTCGTATTTTGATTACTATGTTTATATCCATCTAAATACTGACGTGGTGATCCTCCATTGCGTAGGCATGCTCCTTGGTTTCTTCTTCCTGGCCTTGGCGATTATCAAGATGAGTTGGGTCTACCTTCTACTTCATCTTCTGACGTTCAATATCATCCCCTTGGTCTCACATTGGATTTACGATGGCATCATGACTCCAACTGCCAGTGGCGCTCCATTTATCAGTATCTGGTACGCCATTCGAATTAATATGTGGTATTTAACGGGCAAACAGAAAAAGATTGAACAGAAGTTTATTGAAAAGTACCCATTCACTGAAGCTTACTTCAGAAAGAAGTAAACTCACCCTCTTCTGCTAAGGACACCAAAATCTTTCTTTTACCTAAGTATGGGTTTCGACCATGAGCGGTCCGTGTATTGTCGAGAAAGAGTAAATCGCCTTTTTGCCAATCAAACTGCACTTGATTTTTCTCATAGGCATCAACTATCTTGGAAATTTCATCGCTGGAAAGACGCTGCTTATTTCCGGTTGTGGCACTCATATCAAGTCCCCGAGAAATAAAACGAATAAACTTGAAGACTGGTGTAATCAGGCGGCCCCAGATTCGATGATGGACCTGAAAGAAATGAAACGAGTTAAACCACACACCTTTTTCATTCAGGGCCGGCAAATGAGTTGTCAGAATGACAGAACCATCTTTAAGCCATTCAGACTGGTAATGATTTTGACGGCAGTATTCATTCACGACTTCTGGATCTTGTGTCTTAAACACAAACTGCCAGGTGCCCATTTTAATCATGGGATTAATCAGGCTTAAAACTTTACTCGTCGGGGTGTAATTTTTTAAATGGCGGTAATAAATTATGCCCTCATTCAAAAGCTTATTTCGAATAACCTCAGGAACATCTAGATAGACTTTTTGAATATCTGCAATAGGTGTCTGTCCACCCATTAAAGGTGCGGTCTCGCAATAGAAGAAAATCTTCTTAGGAAATCGCTTTCGGTAGGCCATTTCCGAATGCATGGGTATTTTCAGAAAGAATGGCATTTCAGTTGAAGAATAAATGCTGGTGCCCAATTTCTTACGAGGAGAAGTTCCACCGGTGTAATCCAGAAAACTTTGTTCCGGCGCTATGGTCTTTACGTATTCTTCCAACAGCTCCCGAGAATGAATGGGAAAGTTTCTAAGAAGAACTGCTGCATGTTCTTTGAAAATATGTTCGTTCTCTTTAATCCAACTCTTATGATTTTTAATGGCAGAGCCATCAACAATTAGTGGGAAGGTCATTTGGACTTCTTCTTAAATTGTTTGATCTCCTCAATGGTTAGGCTCTGCTTGAAAACAAAAAGCATGAACACTACTCCCAAGGTCACTTGAAGACCAATGGTAGACACTCTCATGGCCGTCACAATCGAGATCATGTCATTAAGTGGAATTTCTCCACTAAAAATGAGTGGTGCACCTACTTCGGCGAGCCCCGAAGCTCCTGGAGTAGGCATGAGTAGCATATATGAGAGGAACAACATCACCTGACCCAACAAAAAATTCGGGACTGAATAATAGCGATAACCTTCATACATAATGAAAGACACTAAAAGAAAATTCATTACTAGCGTAATGAGCATAATTGGTAGCATTAAAACTTTGCCATTAGTCAGGAGCGTTCTTATTTGGCCGGTGAGCTTATCCAGGAATTTCACTTCTTTGATAAATTTAAAAGGGAGGTACGACAGTATAATAAGACCGGCAAAGTAAATCGCGATTCCCGTTAAGACCTGAAAGACCTTTTCCTGCAAAAGAACATTTTGAATTGGCCCTTGAATATTTAGAGCATAGATTGTGATCGTCGTGATTGCCGAAGTGAGAATGATGGCAAATGATCGTACAAACGAGACCGAAAAAGATTCAACCAGCGGATGACCCTTCTTATAGTAATACCAGGCCATGGCGGGCGCTCCAAGGATGGCCATGGGTGAAACCCAACCAAACAAAAGATTAAGGGCAACACCACCGAAGCATTCTTCCCAGCTAAAATTCAATTTAAAGATCTTTCCAATGAGCTTCATTCGAAGCATATCAAAGGCGTACAGCAGAAGATTCACGAATAGGATGAAGAGCACATTATCTTTAATAAGATGGAAACTCTGAGTGTATGAATGTCCCTGATACTGATAGATAGTTCCGCTGATCTTGTCTCCAAGCATGGTCAGAACCAGCATCATGAGGATCAGGAAAAAGATCTTTTTCATCTAGGCGTTTACTGCTTCGTCTTCCTGGACCACTTCTTTTTGTTCGCCAATACGGCTACGGGACCAAATCGAAGGCTTAATTACGCGATTAACAAATGAGATCCAGCGAGCAGAAGCATTGTCAATTTCAGGTAATAGCCCGCTGTGATTAAAACGAAGATTCTTATAAATCACTCGCCCATCCTGGAAGGCCAGGAACCACATGAGTACTTTATGGACACGAATGAGTGCCCAGGAAAACAAGAATCCATGAAGTCCCTTTCGCTTCTCTGTCACCATGATCGGCCAAACCACAGTTTCGCCTTTCTGAGAGAAGGTCTGTGAAAAAATGAAATAACCGCAAGGAAGCGGAAACTTTTTGAATAATTTTAAATCAATCATGATGGTCAATAAACCAAGGCAACCATCTACAAAAAGAACAGAACTTTTCCATTTATCTCCAAGGAAAAACTTCTGGATTTTTCCGGAAAGTGACTGATCTAACACCTTACCTGTGAACGTCACCTTGAAGCGAGTTCCCTCTTCCTGAATCGCAACATCCAGATCAAGAGGCAGTTTATGGACTGAGCGCATGTGCTGCTCATCAATTGAATTCATCATCGTAATGTGAGGGTGAGCAATTCGACGAAAAGGTTTCAAATCAGTGAAAAGGATTTCCTTCCCTTTCAATTCATCTATCTCAAAGACCTGACCAGAAGCTTCTTTATCTGAATATACCCAGATAAAGCCATACTTCTCTTCCACTGGATACGAGTTAACAGACTTCCCATTTTCCACTTTCTTTTTAAGACACGGAATATCAACGCACTTACCTTCTGAATTGAACTGCCACTCGTGGAAGATACAAGTGAGGTTTTCACCTTGAACTTTTCCTTCCGCAAGACTCATTCCCATATGAGGACAAAACTTGTCCAGCGCGTGTGCCTTTCCACTTTCAGTTCGGTAAAGAGCAAGCTCATGACCACAAATTTTGATCGGCAGGGCCTTTCCCTTTTTCAGGTCCTTACTTTTACAAACGACATACCATCCTTTCGCAACAACATCCCAGTTGTTGAACACCTTATGTGGACGGATTGGTTGGGTCGTTTGATTGATTTCAAAAAGCATTTCTTTCATGTGATAAGTCTATCACGTGACTAAATTCGCAAGGAGGCGGAAGGAAATACCTATGTCTATTGATCGGCTTTTCTAGTCAGCAGTCCCTTTAAACCAAAAAGGTCACCGACTAAGTTAATAAAAAAGCCCAGAACAAAGAGGGTCCCCAAAATTTTCATCGGCTTAAGTGTCTGAAGCAGGAACATGGAACTCGCGAGGATCATTACAATAGTCACCATGATACTAGCACGGGCGCGGCCTTCGATTCCTCTCGCTAGATTTTCATCATCCGTCAGCATGTACTGAATGGCATTGTCACCGGCGAGTCCCACCATGACCGCCAGGAAGATTGAGGTAATGAGAGTCACAGGAATTTGAAAAATACTTATGATGGTAAGAATCACTAATGGTCCCATAAGGGAAGATAGGACGACTGCCCAGAAATGCTGAAGCTTGTTCACAGTCCAGAGAAGATACACAAGTATTCCAACCACCAGTAAAATACTTACGGCAAAGCTTTCAATCATAGTACGAGAGATTTTTTCCCCATACTCCAGATACACTACTCGCTGACCTGCCAGACGACATTGGTCCTGACAAATCGGTAAAATCTCATCACGAAATTTTCTGAGTGAATGAAGATCCTGCTCTTTTAAGTAGAGAGGAATTCTCAGAGTGTCTTCACTTGAGTAGTACTTTTCCCATAATGGCGTCATACTCAGTTCCCGACGAATAAGTTCCTGCTTTAAAGGTGGGAAATCCTTGGTCCACTCTTGTGCCATTTCCTCTGGATCTTCTACGCGAGTCACCATCTCAGAAGCTTTGATCTTGCTCAGAATAGACTCTTGTTCAGCAATCGAAGGCTTAGTTGGAAAATAAAGATAGACCTGACCCTGCCAACCAAATTTCTTCTGAAAATCCTCGTATCCCACACGCATAACATGATCTTTCGGAAGATTCAGCACCGGTGAATCCTGATCATTCAAGAAAAAGAAAGCGGGCACTGAAAGCACCATCAGAACCATCAAGAGCTTTAAACACCAATCTGGCAGGCTAAATTCTTCAATCTTTTGGGCCCATTTCCCACTAATGCCCTTCTGAGAATTGACCCATACTTTCTCTTTGTTGATCACTTTTAGAACCGCAGGCAACAAAAGAAACAACATCAGCCATTCCGCTGCTGCACCAATAGCGGCCCCATTTCCAAAGCGCTGAATAAGAGAAAGGTCTGAGGTATTTAAAGAAAGAAAACCAACAATGGTTGTAAGCGAAGTGAAAAAACTAGGTCTGATTAATTTCTTAAAACTGTCGTGATAGTTACCAGTCATCTGGTGCTGAGTTACAAATATAAAGTCTGCAGTTCCCGAAACTGCCGTCATCAAAAAGAGATTATTTGTGAGAATATCAATCGGCATTCCGAGCAAGGCCATTAATCCATAAAGGATTATGCCTGAGCCCATCAAAGTCAGAATGAGGTATCCCCCACTCTTCCATGTTCCGTACACTGCGCGCATAAAAATTAAAATCACGAGCAGAACCAGCATGCTGTAAATGCTATCTCTCTGCATGATTTTTCTAAAATAGTATCGAGAAGTCGCAAGTCCTAGATATCGAACCTTGGCACTTTTGAATTCTTTTTTAGTGAATGAATCCGTGTGATCCATTAAAGATTGAATCTCTTTGAGATTGGCCCCGGTCTTTGTAAAAGACACATCAAAGACCAGATCCTTACTCCCACTTCGGGAAACGAGGTGACGAAAGAAGGAGGCCTTAAAAACTTCTGAAAGTTGAAATTCAGAATGAGGATCAAGCACACAAGGATCATTTAGGGTTTTTGGATACCAAAGCTTCCCATCCTGCATTTTCGGCGCACGGAGGGACCAAAGAGAAGTAACGTTTTTGATATCTTCCAGACGATTTAAATCTCGGCTCCAATTCAGGAGCTTACAAACATCTCCCGCCTTCGGAATACTCTCGAAGCTAAAGGCCACCAGAACCTGGGCCTGATCTCCGTAATATTCCTTCATCTCGAAAAGATCTGAACTACTTTGAAAATGCGAATCATAGACGTCATAGATATCAAGTTCGAGCTTTGTGAACTTAAGTCCCCAGGCGCAAATAGCGATCAGAACTGCAAAGAAGGTAACAGTTAGGCCCGCTCTTTTTTGCACAAAGAGGAGGACACTTTGGAAAAGCGATGAGCTATCAGGGAATGATTTTTTCACTCCCTAAATTATCAACTGGATTCAGTGCCAATGCCAGTTCTTTTGATGGTCCTCATGGGTATGAAGATATGAACCAGGTTTGTAGTACTTGTCGTAAAAATCAAGATCCAGGTGATGCGCCTGAAGATAGGTAAGGCAGTAAGTTGAAGGCAAGGTCGCCGGAAACTTTCCAAACTTTTGGTGAATGTATTGTGCTTGGAGGGCCACACATTCAATGAATTCCTCTGAATGAATTTTGGCACTTTTTCTCACTAGTGGTGATTCCTTCCAGGGACCAGGAGTCTCTTCATTAAAAGGTCCATTCGGACCAAACTTTCTTTCAACCACCGCTCTCACTGCCGCTTTCATATCGGGAAAATACGGAGGACAAAAAGCTTCAAATACTCCGGGAATGCCGACCGGGTTTGGAAACACCCAATCATTTCTAGTGACTGAACTAAAACCTAGCCCTTTATTACGTGGATCACCACTAACTCCAAAAACTGAATGGCGATCGATCCCGTCATACATCCATCCTCCGAGCCCCATTGCCTGAAGAATGAGTGATCCGGCGTAGCAAGAAGTCGATACTTCCACGGTTCCTTCACCTAAAACAATCTGCTCAACGTATGAGAGAGGAAAAGGATTTTGTAAATCAACAATATGTTTAAACTTATCCAGACCTGGAATCTGTTCATGATGAAAATCGTTGTAGATCCCATAACCATTCTGAGCGAGATAACAAAGCATTAAGACCATATGCTGGGCCAAATCAACCACCGGCACAGCAAACAAACTTCCCGGACAATTAGCGATCCAAAGATTGTGACTTTCAATGTGAGGTTCCTCGACCGGTATTTGAATTCGTTTATCAGATAGCTGTTTAATTTGACTCCGATTATGGTCGAGCCAATCATCAACATTCAATTCATTCGCCATCGCTTTAGTTTTGGCCGCCGGGGCATTCCGATTACTCAAGAAGAAGACTCCTGAATCATCTGAGAAGAACAACGAGCTCGTATGAAAACCAGCTGATGAAGGAAAAGTTCTGCCCCCTGCACTCCCAGCGTAATTAGGAAACTCTGGGGCGTACTTCTGATTAAAGGGAATAAGATGACTCCAACCAGTATTACCGGCCATCGCAGAAATAATCAGTGTTCGTTCAATTTCATTTAATGGTTGTGGAGGTTTTTGAGATTGAAAGGCCAATGGTCCTGACTCGATTGAAGATCCAACCGCAAATCTTCGAGATCTTCTTCCCATAATTGCATGCATGAGGGGAAAACTTGCAATTTGCTCCATCGCCTTCTTAGACATACACGTCCTCCTGATAGTGACATTGAAAACTGGATGATCAATATCAACAAGACGAGCTGCTAGTTTTGCTGTTGAGAGAAACAGTTGTTCTACTGAATAGGCAGTTTTTTCCTCCGAACAATTACGTACTTAGATCATTAATCATTAATTTAAAAAGTTAAAAAAATGTTCATTAAGCTTTGGTTAAGGTTTCCCGATATTTTTCTAAATTTTTTTACAAGGAAGTTATGAAAATTATTTGGACACTTTTGCTACTTTTATCTATTGCTGGAGAACTTCGCGCAGCAGATTGGTCGGAAACAAACATTCAGTATCTTCAAGGAAGTAACTATCTTCGCCCCAATACGGATCGCTACTCCCAATCTCTCATCACTGTCGAACACATCAGTGGTTGGGCGTACGGAAATAACTTTTTCTTCTTCGATATTCAAAGTCCGGATACTCAAGACAAGACAGTGACGTACGGAGAGATCTCGCCTGCTTTCAGCTTGGGCAAAATGGATCTGGTGAGAATCAAAGATCGCTTCGTAAAAGATATTTTACTTCAACTTAACCTGGAGTTCCCGACAGGTCCTGCAAGAAGAGCGAATCTTTCAGGTGTAACGATTGAGTGGCAAAATCTTTGGTTCGATTATCTGGCCACACAATTTCTTTATCGAGATGTTTTAGGAGTTGAAGGCACCAGCCAACAATTAACAATAGTCTGGAGCAAAGTCTTTGGACCATCTAATTGGCCAATTCGTTTCAACGGTTTTTTAGACTGGGCCGGAGCTGAAGGACACATGCGTGAAAACCTTCAAATGCAACCCTCATTACTTCTTGATCTTGCCAAGAAGACCAACAACAAAGTCCCTCTTAGAATCGGGATGGAGTACAACTTCTGGCAAAACAAATACGGTATTAAAGGTCTTAACCAAAGTGTTCCTCAATTCAAAGCAGTTTGGATTTTTTAAGCGAGAATCAATATGAATAAAATGTTTGAAGGTCTACGTGGTAAATTACTGATCTTGGCCGTTCTTCCTCTGGTTGCACTGGCCATCACGACAATCATCAGTCTGAGAGGTTTCTCAAAAATTGGTGGGATGTTGAACGAGTCGTATGAGGTCTACGTTCCCAATATTCGCCTCCTCGGGCAAATTAACTTGAACCGAGCTAATATCGGTTACTTTACCTTCGCGGCCCTAAGTAACAAAGACGATTTTGAAAATAGAAAAAAATTCGTTGATCTCCTGGATCGTTCCATTGGGGCCTACAAGTCAGCGGTTGAAGAATACATGAAGCAGAAGTATATCGAGGGTGAAATGGCCGCATTTCAAGACATGAAAGACCATTATCCCAAATACCTTGAGTACACATCGCAAGTGCGAGAGGCACTTCTTCGTGGTGAAGCCGATGATTTTGCAAAGGTCTTATCTTTGGTTGATAAAGGTGGCCCTTGGCAGGTGCTTCAAATCGAAGTGGACTCAACCATCACAAAGATTTATGAGATGTATACGGCCGTAAGTAAGGCCAACAACGTCATTCAAGCCGAAGAAAGAGAAAGCAAGGCCATGCTTATTCTTTTGGTTGCTCTCGTTTCGTCCGGAATTCTTTTTACTGTGGTTTTCATGCTTTCAAATCGAGTTTCAAACTCAGTTGGTGGAGTGGCAAAAGCACTGACGACTGTAAGCCATAACGTTTCGGGTGCCATTACTCAACTTTCGGCCGCTGGACAATCGCTTTCGAGTGCTTCGACTGAGTCGGCCGCTTCACTAGAAGAAACAGTGGCCTCAATTGAAGAACTTACTTCTATGGTGACGAGAAACTCTGAACACGCCAAAGAAGCTTCCGATCTTGCCAATGAATCATCAAATATCGCTCGTGAAGGGGAACAAGAGATCAATGATCTCATCAATTCAATGCATGAAGTGGCGAATGATTCTAAGAAAATCGAAGAAATCATTAAAGTCATCGATGATATCGCATTTCAAACCAACCTCCTTGCCTTAAACGCGGCAGTTGAAGCTGCCCGAGCAGGTGAGCAAGGAAAAGGTTTTGCCGTGGTTGCAGACGCCGTGAGAAATCTCGCCGGACGTTCGGCCACAGCTGCCAAAGAGATCAATGCTCTCATTAAAGAAAGTGTGACCAGAACGGAAGAAAGCCGTCAGCGTGCTGATAATTCAGGAAACGTTCTGATGAGAATTGTGGCATCAGTTGAAAAGGTGGCGGTTCTTAATAAAGAAATAGCGGCCGCGAGCAACGAACAAACTATTGGTCTTGGTCAGATCAGTAAGGCCATGAACCAGTTGGATCAGGCCTCACAATTAAATGCGCAGTCGACGCAAGAAATTGCGACTACTGCAGGCGACATTGAACAACGCTCAGAAGAAATGAAAGAACAGGTTCAGATTTTAAGCCGTGAAGTCTTAGGTAGTGTGGCTTGATAATAAAAGGGGAGGCCAGACCTCCCCTTTTTATTTTAAGCAATTTTGAAAAGTTCGTTTAAAGCATTTTCCCAGAAGCTTAATGTCGGATCAATGCGCGTGCGACGAAGATAATTCGGAATCGACTCGCCTGGAAGACGAAGTCCATTCTGTTTTAGCTTATTAATCAAAACATTTACGTCTTGATTGTGTTCAGGCACAAGACCCGAACGCTGCTGCCAGGCCCATGCTGGTGCCACTTCAGCGAACGCTAATCCGCGAAACTTATCTTCAGCAGCAAGTACACGGTCTCCCGAAGTTCCTTCCCACGTACGTGCGTAATAAGAAAGATGGCTTCGAGGAATATTCATCAAATTCGCACGAATTGAAGCGGTTTTAAACTGCGGTAGAGCTTTAAAGTCATTTGCTGCGGCCAGGATGTCGGCCTGATCAGTACCACCAGCTCGACCAATGTGGACCACTGGAATACGACTATTTCCAAGAATGCGTCTCACTTCAAGCTTCGCGGCCGGACCATCAGTGATGATAAGTTCAGGTCCACCATTACTTAAAAGTTTACCAAGAAGAGCATTACGATAATTCTCAGTCGCCGAGAGGACATACTTCCAATCTTCGGCAGTCGCCCCATCCATTCCAAAAGGAACAGTCTTGATAACAAGATAGTTTTCATCTTGAATCCCAAGATCTCTCATAAGGCCTTGAAGGTGTTGACCACGAGTTCCTGTTAGCGCGCGAGCAGTAATAAGATCGTCATATCCACGAGGGTCCGCCACGATAATCACGCGAGGCTTATCTAAGTTACCGCGGTAGTGACCGAAGTCACCGATCTCTGGATGATTTTTCACATAATAAGCATCAATCCCATTAGACTGGAAAGACTTCCCCGGCTTGGTTTTGAAAATCTCTTTCATGTTGAGATTTTCTTTCATAATTCGAGCGTACATCTCGCCCGGACCAGCATCGAATACATAACGAAGACGAGCACTACGTGGACGAGAAACAAACAATTCTTCGTTTGAAAACCCTTCACCTGGACGAGCATTAGTCATGGCACTAATGGTATTCCTATCAAAGCGGGCCTGATCGCGTGTTCCGAATACGATGACATGTGGATTACTTCCCATACGAGAAGCAGTTGAAACCGGAACCATTCGAGTCCCTGGTGTACCAAAATCATAATACTCAGGTCCGATATCAGCTCTCGAATAACGGTATGGCTGACCAGAAGAATATCGGTTTGTCATTCCTGGATCTGGATTGATTCTCCAGCCGGCACTTACATAAGGTTTAAGAACACTGAGGTCCTGGCCTACAGCTTTTGAGGCCTGATCATTTGTAAGGTTACTTAAATAAGTTGGATGTGGAAGTTCAACCACGAGAACATCAGTTCCAATTGTTGAGCCATCACTTAATCTAAGACCTTTGAGGGAACGAGTGTAAGCATTACGAATTTTGATTTTATTTAAATCATAACCACCAAGCTGTGCTGGGTGAAGAAGACCGTTTTTCATTGGACCGGCCTTCGAGAAGACCATCTCACTTTTATACTTCTCTACATTGGCCTGCAATTCTTCAACTGCTGCCTTTTGAACTGGCTCTTTTGTATAATCGAGGCGACGAGCGGCCATACGCGAGTAAAGGTCATTTCCTTCCTGGTCGACCACAACTGGGAATTCATTATTTCCGCCGGCGTATTCTAACTTTGTTTCTGCAACTTGAATTTGATCGATGATTTTCTCAACACGCGATTCGACCTTACCGCCCTTACTTTCAACATAAGACCCCATGGCATCGCGGGCAGCACCACCAAAAGTTACGATAAGTTTGATTGAATCTTTATTGTTGCGAATGATCCAATCAATAAGGTTATTACGCCATTTAGCAACTGGACTATCTACGTCTTGAGTCAGAAGCCAGAGCTGATTATCAACGAGGTTTGATAGATTGAAAGAATCTTTGCCTTTGTTATCACGGAAAATAAATGGAGTGTTGTAAGCTCCATACTGACCTTTAATCGTGTAAGCATAAGTATTAATGAAGGCCGCACCTTCATTCACTCCGAAGTAAGCAGCAAGATCTTGAGCACGACCACCGAAACCTGCAGTTGCGGGACGACCTGCAGCTTCAGCAATGTGAGTAGCGTCCTGCCCAATAAATAGAATTTTTACTTTGTTCGGCGCTTGAAGCATTCGCCAGGGCACCGGCCCAAATGCTGGACGAAATTTTTGATCACCCATCAGCTGATTAGAGATCTCAGGCATGTTGGGTATATTTGCTGTAAGGTCGATTAGTTCCTTACCCATTTTTGTGCGAGGATTTGGTCCTGGGTCATATGACCAGATCGGCATGGCCGCATTGGCCACCTGAGAAGTCAAAACCACAAGATTTAATGAATAGAAAAAACCGGTTAGCTTCTTCATAAACGCATCCTTTAAAAATGATGGCCGCATCCTAAATCTCCTCAGGATTGACTTCAAATCAAGTTTGTCCTGACAGAAAGAATTACACTGTAAGAAATTCCTGATTGATTGAGGTCTGAAACGGGCCAACGATTTCTTAAGGTGATTTAGAGTTCAAAAACTAACCATGTCACTGATTAGATGAATGAAGTTTCATTCTGGCAGATGCCAGGCAATTTAAGCCCTTAACAGGAGGTCAACATGAAACGACTACTTTGTGGAACAGTGACAGCACTATTAATCTCAATGCCATTGTTTGCTCAAACTTCAAGCAGCAGCTCAATGCCTTCTTCAGGCTCAATGGATGAGACGAAGACAACAACTGAAGAAGTGAGACGTACAACGACTCCTTCTGGTGAGACAACTGAACAAGTGGAAAGAATGGAAGATTCTTCTATGTCTCCATCTCACTCTGATAGTACTCACTCTCCAGGCAGCATGGATTCTAGCTCGCCTTCTTCTTCGAAACCTAAGAGTTCAACAACTCCATCTGGTAACTAAAAAAAAGGGGCCTTTTGGGCCCCTTCTTTATTTCTTCGTTTTCTTAGAAAATTTTTTCTTAATCTTATCCCAACTTTTTCGAACCACTTTGTCGGCCATAAATGATGGTTCATTTCCTAAATTCGATTTGGCCTCACGTCTTGAGAACGCCTTGTCCTTAGACACGAAGGTCAATCCTTCTTTGGCCTTTACAACTTCAGGAACGAAGCTTTGGATGAATGGTGATGAAACGATCAGCTGACCCTGAAAAACATCTACATCAACATTTTTAGAGTCTGAAAGCGCCATTTCAAATTCGCCCTGAGTAGCAGCGGCAGATGCACCTTCAGTCTCCCAACGCTGTTCGATGACTTGAGTCTTTCGAGATGGTGTATGGGCCTTAAAAGAACCCTTTTGAAGTTTAAGAACTGAGAAGGCCCTCTCTTCTTTTTTAGTGACCTCAAGATCGGACTGCTCAATAAGTAATTCAGAGCTTTTAGTCAGGATTACTTGAGTTTCAGGATAAAGCTGAAGTAGCAGATTTGAGTTACCGGCGACAACGACGTCCCCTACTTCTAGTTTAGAATCTGACTTAAGTTCAATCTTACTTTTATTTCTGATGATGTGTGCTTCAGATTTATCAGTTAGTTTTAGTACTTTACCGATATCAGCAAAAGCAGTTGAAAGAGTCATCATAAAACAGAGAAGCCACAGACCCATGTTAATTCCTTGATGAGGTTCATGGAATTATTCTCACGTGAAAGATATCTGATGGCAATGAAGGACCTAGTGAACCAACTGTAAAAAATCCTCTCCGTCCCAAGGGAAAATCGAGATTTTCTCATAGACCAGTGGCGTCGGAGTGCCCAATTGATTGAACATTCTATCAACAAAGTTATCTTGAAGTTTTCTGGCCAGAGCAGGTGTCGACGTATGATTCAAGATGGCAAAAGGCACTTCTCCAGAAATGAGGAGAACTCCCGCCAGGGTTGAAGTATGCTTCAGAGTTCCGGTCTTCGAAAGAACCGCTTCATGAGTCTCTGGATATCCTTCAAAACGATCACGGAATGAGCCAAGGTCTTTCCCGCCGTTAACTGCAACGATGTCACTTAACTCAAAGTGCTGTTTGCGAGCACTTTCAGATAAAAGAGCAATTGATTTTAGAATCATGCGGCAAGTAGCAAGGTTATCAAAACGATTTTTACCATTGATGATTGGCAGGCCCGATCCGTTAGCAATGGAGAAGGTCGAAGCCACAATTTTCTTCTCACTCATGAGCGCCTGAAAGGTCTTCTTCTTTTGAGCAAGCGTATAAAGGTTCTCCGCCACAACGTTTTTCGACATCACATTCATCGCCTTAATAATGGCATGAAGAGGTTTAGAGCGATGGATATATTCAACCGGATTTTCATCCAGTAATGGATTTACATTATTAAGAACGACAGTCGTAGCACTTAAGTTTGGTGCAGTTCCGGTTATATCAAGACCTTCTTCACGAGCAAATTTCTGAACCGTTTTCCAGGTCGTATTAATTGTTTTTTGATTCTTCGAACTGAGATAGTAAGCAATTCTAAGTCGGATCTGTTCGGTTGTGATGACCCTATAATCCTCAAGTCCTAAATCATAGAAACGAAAATTAGAATTAAAGCTCACCTGTTTAAACTTGGTGTACCCCAAATCATTGAGGGCCTTCATCATCAAAAGAAATTTCTCTTCTTCAAAATAAGGATCAAGACCACCTTCAATATGAAGACTATCTTTCCCAATATAAAGCTTAGTTTGAAAAGTTTGGTTAAGGTCTAATACTTCGGAGGCCAGGAGTGTCGTAAGGAGTTTTGTAACTGAGGCAATTCTTTGCTTCTTATCGACCTGATAACCACCAACTTGTCCCTGCTGTTCATAGCAATAAGTTTGTTCGGTAATGGTACCGACCTTATACTTAGAATTAAGGGTCTTAAAATCCTGAGTCAGGACCGGATTGGCCCTGACCGAGGTAGAGATAATGGCTATAGCAAATAAGAGTTTTTTCATTCTATTCTTCGTAAACAACGATCACTGTGTCCCAAGAGCTGACCTTAGCGGCCAACAGGTCACCAGTGTTGCGGTTAAGTTGGTTCACAGAAACTGAGTTGTTCGCAATACGGTTACGACCCTTGGCCTCGTTAACAATCTTGAACTGTCCTGGAGCACTACCAAGACCGGTCTCCATTACTTTTTCACGAATCATTTGAGACGTTTCATGAACTAAACGAACACATCCACCTGAAGCGCGAGTACCAAGTTCCTTATAGTGTGATTTCGTGGTTGCGTGCAGAGCAATCCCACCGATGAAGAAAACAGCGTTCGGCATTGGAGCGTTCCATGTATAAGACAAGTAATCGCGATAGATTTTAGTAGGACGGAAAAAGCCCTTAGGAGTCGTAGAAAAGTAAATCCTACCAGATTTGGCCTTCTCTTCTTTCTCGCGACCGGTAGAGATTTTCTCTTTCAAGATTTCGATTCCGTTCTCATACATGGTTAATGTCTGAGCACCATCACCTTTAGAGGCCTTATTTACAGCAATTACTAAACGATTATTTCTAACTGCTTCAGCAACGCCTTCACTATTTAAACCAGGGGTAAGAACGGCCTTCATTTCTGCCATTGCATATTCTTCGATAGGCATCATCCCATCTTCCATTGCTTCTTCATCTGTTAATGCGTAGGCCCCTTGTGCCCCAAGTAGAGTAACCGCAGATAAAAGCAAAAGTGCTTTTAATGAGAAAGACTTCATAAGTTCTCCTTTTTCTCGCTTTTTTTCTGGGATTCTAAGTTGATTAAAGAATGTTTAGGGGAAAGTCTGAAAAAATGACCATACTTTTGCGCTCCAAAAGTCATGGCCAAATCCTGGCCTGTGTAATTTCTATACAATTCAGCGATTTATCAACACTTCACTTGGGAAAGGCATACTCTATCACCCATATGGCGAACGTATTTACCTATAAACAGTCTTACGATTTCTTTCGTGACATTCTAGAGGCGAAGAAAGCTAAGAACCCGTCATTCTCTCTAAGGGCAGCGGCCCGTAGCTGTGGTCTTTCACCAGCAGCTCTTTCAATGTTCCTCAATGGCAAAAAGAAGATCTCGGTCCAGGTAGCAAGACAGCTGGCGGTTTGGACCAAACTAAGAGTTAAAGAACAAGAATATTTCATTACGATGGTTGAGCATGAGCTTGCCCGTAGTGCCAGCATTAAGCAGGTTCTAGAAAACCGCATGGAAGAGCTTGCCCGTGAAGAGGCAAACCGACGTATCAAAAAGAGTAAACTCGATTATGATTTCGTCTTCTCAAATTGGTTCCACCTTCCGTTACTCGTGATGCTGAAAACCCCTGAGCTTTGCCAGAAGGGCCCTCAGGAACTTGCTAATTTTCTCAATGTAGACGTTAAAGACATTTCAAATGCTCTTAAGCAATTCCAGAAAATTGGAATCGCCGAATATCAAATGGATGGTTGGAAGATTAACGATGAACTTCTGTTTGCAGCAGAAGGTCCTCATTTAGGTCTTAGAAATTTCCACCGTCTTATGCTTGGGAAGGCCCAAGATTCATTGGAAACTCAAAATAACTCTGAAAAGTTCGTGGGCTCAGAAACCATGCTTTTTGATGAAGAAAGTCTTCAAGAAGCAAATGAGGCCATCGAGGAATGTTTTAGTAAAGTTCTTGCTATCGCAGCGAAATCGAAGAAGCAGAAATTGTATCACTTCGGTATCCAGTTGTTTAAGCTCAGCAAGTAAAAGGATTCTTATGCGAAATCTTCTTGTAGTTCTAGCACTAACCTCATCATCAGTTTTTGCGTTTGAAGGCGGCGGCAGTATCAGTGGTGGTACTCGCGGCGGTGGTAACTCTTGCGGTTCTGATTTTGCTTTCATCGGTAAAATGGTTTACCAGCGCATTCTTCACAACGAGTATTTCAAAAAGAACATTAACCTGATCGCTCTAAAAGATGCCATCACACAGACTTCGGTACGTGAAACAACTCAGCCCATCACTGACGCTGAAAATGTTCGTTATGAAGCTGTTAACTATCCAGAAGAGAAAATCATTCTCGTCCACCAGGACTATTGTAACAACCGTCTAGCGAAGCCAAATGCGAAGCTGGTTTTCCATGAATACCTTGGGATTGCTTCGCCTGGCCTGGATGCTGGATTCAATATCAGCGGCAAACTCTTTTCAGAGACTGGTCTAACTGACAAAAACTTCCAAAATCTTCTAGAGACTAACGGAACAGATGCATCTGTTCTAAATCTTCGTAATAAAGAACTCGTTGCTAAAAACCTTGAGAGCAACTCGGTTGAGCTTGAAGCGAAAAATGGTCAATTCCGTTTGGTTGTTAAGTGCGATATCAAGAGACCTGAACTTGTTTATCACAAGCTTAGTAGTGGAAAGGTTTCGTACCAATCAACTTTCAAGTTTAAGAGTGCCACTCAATGCCAGGAAGTTTTTGGCAAGGCCCTATTAAGCGACAAGATTGATGATCTGGATCTGGTTCTGGGACTTGAAAGCTACACTGTAGTTTCTAACAAATAAATAAATCGAAAAATTCAGGATATGACTTTGTCACTGCTTCCGGAGGAGTAACACTCCCTCCGGAATGCTGACGAAGAAACAATGCACCTACCATCACCATTCGGTGATCATTTGGTAGAACAAGATCTTTCGCTTCATTGATTTTTAAATCGCTGCCTTCAATCAACAATGTCTCACCTTCAAGCCAGGTCTTGCGCCCAAAGGCCTTAATGAGATTCATGACTTCCGTCAGACGATCACTCTCTTTGAAAGTGAGATTTTTAGTGCCATGAAGCTCATGGACACCTTTAATATGAGAAAGGAAATAGCCGAGAGTCGGAACAAGATCCAAACAATCAGTCACATCAAAAGAGATAGGTTCATGATGAGTGATGGGTTTAATGACCATCCCTTTATCATTTTCCGTGACTGAACCCAGCTTGCGGAGAATTTTTATAAACTTGGAATCGGCCTGAAAAGAATCATCGAATAGACCAGGAAAGGTAATTTCATGGTTCAGGGCCGCAAACGCCAATGGATAACTCGCGCTACTCCAATCAAGCGGAACAGGATAAACATCGTTTTGTTTTAGGTCCTGAATCACTTTTTCTGTCATGGCCCAATAACTTTGTGAGGTCGTGAGGTTCACCGGAATGATCTTCGTTCCAAAGTCAGAGAGGCCTAATTCAAAAGCTGTCGCGTATTGAGTTGTTCGGGTGCAATCAACTTCTAAAGTTTTCGGGGCAGTGATTGGTCCTTGAAGCGTCAAAACCGCATCATTGAGTTCGGCCTTCGCTCCAAGCATTCGCGCTTGATCAATAAATTCCTGCCAAGGCCGTTCTTTCAAACGCTCCCCTAGCACCAATTCATATTTCTTTTTTCCCTTTAACAACAGACCCGCCAGGAAGCGCGCAGTCGTTCCCCCTTCACCTACATCAAGCTTCTTATCAGAACTCTCGCAGGCAGGAAAAGAACCCTCGATAACAACATTCTTGCCAGATGTTTTAACTTTAAGACCCAGCTCTTTTAAGCAGGCCAGAAGAATTGTTACATCTGTTGATTCAGGAAGATTTTCTAGGGTGACAGGAGACTTTTTAATGGCAGCAAGAATCAACGCACGATTAGCATATGACTTCGATGAAGGCACATGTACTTCTTTAATCATTGAACCGTGTTTAAGATTTAAACTCGCCATATGCATGAATCTTTGCCTTAAAGTCTTTCAGAGCGACTTCTTCAACATAACAGATTCCAATATTCTTGACGAGAACTAAGCGTAGACGCGAATCAAGCTTCTTCTTATCCTGTTCCAGATAATCAGAGAACGTATTGATATCAAACTTTGAGAAGTAGCTGATCTCAAACTTCTCGGCCGGCAGGGCAAGTGCCTTGACCATGACTTCCCACTGACTATGGGCCTCATGAAGACCCATAATTTTGAACATATACTTAAGTCCCATAGCAACTGCGTGTCCATGAGGAATTTTAAGAGTGTATTCGAAAGCGTGGCCAAGTGTATGACCAAGGTTCAGGTAAATGCGCTCACCATTTTCTTTAAAGTCTCGTTCCACCACGATGTTTTTAAAGTTAGCACAGGCCATCGCAATATCTTCGATCGATGTCTTACTAACAATGAGCTTATGAATTTCTTCAGAGAGAAACCCGTACTTCAGAACTTCACCCTTGCCGGACATCCATTCTTTTTCAGGCAGCGAAGTTAGAAAATCTCCGCAAATAAAAACTTTCTCTGGCATGTGGAAAGAGCCAACAAGGTTTTTACCTTGAGGCATATTCACAGCAACTTTCCCACCAATAGAGCCATCAATCATGGCCAGAAGCGTGGTAGGAACTGCCACCCATTTAATCCCACGAAGAATGGTAGCGGCCACATAGCCTGCGAAATCCGTAGTTGCTCCTCCACCAAAAGCGTAAAGAGTTGAACCACGACTGATGCCTTGTCTCAAAAAGAACTCTAGGGCCTGTCCGTAAGTTTCAAGATTCTTTTCCTCTTCTGGATTCTTCAACCAAAATACATGCGGAGAAAATTGAATCCACTGCGGAAGATGATTCTTCGCCTTTACATCAACAATGGCAAAAAATTGTCCATCTTTGAAGTTATCCAGTTCCTTGAATAGTTCGAGCTTTTTGAGGTAAGTTAGATTGGATTTCATGATGTCCCTATTATCGTCAAAATCGAAGGAAATAGAAGTGAGTGTAGAGTGGTTTTTTAAATTAAAAGAGATCGATTCACTGACGAAGATGAAAAATGGCCATTTAAAGGCCAAGAGTGAGCAGGAAGATCGGCTATCTAAGCTAAATAACAGGCGGCTAGAAGCTGTTTCGCAAAGTGCAAAGCTCAAGCAAGATTTGATTTCCCTCCATGATGAACTTGCCCAAGTTGAGAAGAAGCTCAAAATTGCCTCTGAGCAACGCCAACGTCTCATCGACATAGGTGGTGACGAGAAAAAGATTCAACAGTTTGAAACTGAAATTGAAGGACATGAAGAAGCAGGGCTTACTTTCCTCTCGCGCGAAGAAGAAATTGAAGCGGAGATAAAAGATAATCGTGAATTCATGCAAGGCCTTGAGAAAACCATCAAAGAAATTGAAGATGAAGTTTCTCAGGACGTATCTAAGCTTGATGCCGAGATCACAAATCTCGATTTACGAGTGAATTTGTTAATGGACGAACTTCCTGCAGACTATAAGGCCACGCTTCAAAAAGTAACGGCGAAGAAACTTGCCCATGGTCCCTTCACAAGAGTGGACCAGGGGAGTTGTTATTTTTGTCGTTATAAGATTTCTAGAATTGATGAATCGGAGATCGATATGCAGAAACAGTTGAAGCAGTGTCCGCAATGCTCGCGGATTTTTCTTCCTTACGGTGCTTAGTAGAATTGAACTGAAGTCAATTGCAGGATGTTTTGACCTGCATAACTACCGCCAGTATAAGCTCCGTAGTTTCCATTAGTAGTTGCATAAGGATTATAAAGTTGGCCGGTAAAACGCGCGCGGTATTTCCAGACGCCATTTACATTCAGAGGTTGAATTCCCTGCATTTGCGCCTGTTGAAGGGCCTGTCGAATAAGAGCATCGTTTTGGGACGTCGAAACTGGATATGCCTTTCCACCAACTTCAATCGGTGTCTGACTGTTAGTATTCAAATAACCTGTTTGGGTTGAAAGAGCGTTCGAGAAAGAACTTGAACTACTCCCTCCGCCGTCTTTACCACCACAGGACACTGCCGTTAGGGTAAGGGCCAGAAGGATCAATAAGAGGGTTTTCATAACTTCTCCTTAAACTTTTCTATCTAATTCATCGGTATTTATTGACCCCACCCTTAACTTAATTCCTGAGCACCTCTATTCAGCTATTTACCCTCAACAAAGCTAGGCTTGATAAGGCACCTCTCCCCCGCTAATATGGCGCCTCACCGAGATCAGGGGACTATCGCCGCCGTAACAGGGGGAGGAAAGTCCGGACACCATAGAGCATCGTAGCGGGTAATGCCCGTCCGCCGTGAGGCGAGGACAAGTGCAACAGAAAGTATGTATGGCCTAAGCTTCGGCTTAGGTGCGTAGTGAAACCAGGTAAACTCTACGAGGTGCAAGCCCAAATAGGTGAGCGTTGATTCTGCTCGCGGAGCTCACGGGTTGGGTGCTGGAGCTTTGGAGTAATCCACGGCCTAGAGGAATGATAGTTTAATACAGAATCCGGCTTATTCCTGATCTCGGTTTTTTAGACACCTTTGTATTTCTTTCACTCAGACCCCACTCTCACTCCTCCCCATTGTATGCTGCTGTAAAAGGACGACTTATGAACAAATATCTATTGGTACTTGCCACTCTTTCGCTATTTTCTTTATCTGCCTTTTCAGCAGACCTCGTGAAAAGATGTGAAGTGAATCTTCCAGCAATGGAAGCAGGTGATATTGATATTAAGATGGACATCAAAGTCTTTAAGCAAGATGGCGTTTTGAGTTCAACCATCGTTCAGACCGTCGATGGTGTAAGTGTCCCTCTTGATTCAAGTGCTGAGATGATTAGCTACGAGATCCGCGAGGGTCTAAAGGCGAATCTTGAATCAGAAGATTTAAACCAAGGTGAAAAGCTGATTGTTCACGCCATGACAGTTGAAGCGGACAAAGATCTTAGTAAAATTTTTAGCTCTGGGATTAAGAGTTTAAAACTCATTCGCAAAGTGAATACATACGTAATCGATGAAGAAACCAATATGGGTTCTGCCACGATTGTTGAGGCGATGGATAAGAAAGGAAAAATCATTGGATCATTCTTAGGAGGATTCGTGGTTCGACCTTGCCGCTAATTATCTCTCGAAAACATCCAGCCCTTCATCCAGTAAGACAAAAGCACTCTGTCCCTTCTCAAGCTTAATATCCTGGCCGCCAGTCAAATGACTGAAGGCCGGGAGTAAACAGAACTCTTTATCCAAAATAAAACTCGGAAGTCTTAATTCATCAACGCCCGCTCGAAGTCTCATCATAGGATGAATGTGGCCGGAAAATTGGAAACCAGTGAGCTGCGGATTGTGTTCGTGTAAAAATGAGAAATGACCAATCTTGAAGTCCTTCTCTTCAACTATGCCCCAGCTCTCGGGGAAATCCGTGTAACGATCATGATTGCCTTTGACTAAGACCAACTCGCAAGGATTTTCCTCACGAAAATTTGCGACTTTCGCAATCAGTCCTCGGCTTAGACTCTTCTCATGATGAATGAGATCTCCCAGGACAATTAAAGATGTCGTTTCGTAATCCGCAAGGCAATGAGACAAACGATTAAGATCTGCCTCAAAGACTTTATCGGTGATGGCGATTCCATGATTACGTAAATAGTTCGTTTTTCCCCAATGAAGATCTGCGGCTAGCATGATTTTTCGACGGGGCCAATAAATGATCCTCCGGCAGTCGAAGATGAATTCTTCTTCATGAATGGTTCTTACGAGACTTGTTTCCATTTTTCTTTCATCCGTTGCAAACGATCTTGTAAAGACTCGGAAGATACTAGGGATCCAATTCTTTCAATGATCAAAGGAAAGGCCAGAGGCGAAGGCCGGGAAGTCTTATATAACTCAAACGGCATTTCTTTAATTTTTCGGAGTACAGAGACGAGGCGACTTTCCTGAAACTGAAAAAACCGCACTTCATCAAAGGACTGATTATAAAGTGGTTGCTCGGGTTCGTATTTAGAGAAGACCTCAAACAAGAGCGAGGAACTCATCTGCAGGTTCTTCATGGTTCTCTTCTCACCCATGCGGTTTTGATAAACTAGCCCTGAGACCTGAGCAATGTCCCTAAACTGTTTCTTCGCGAGTTGGGTCATATTAAGACTGCGTTGAATATCGTTTGTGAGATTATCCAGAGAAAGACATTCCTTAATCACTTCTAGATCAAATTTATAATCAGAGGGTGCAAGAATTTCTAGGCCATACTCTGAAACGGCGAAGCTGAATGTGACCTTGGTTCTAAGGGAAAGTCGGACAGAGAGTAAGGCCGCCAGGGCCTCATGCACGAGTCTTCCCTCAAATGGAAAAATGAACAAATGCCTCCCTTCTCGCGTAAGTGTCTCTTCCAATAATAAATAATTTCTTCCAGGAAGACGTGAAAGTGCTTTCTGAACTTCAATAATAGGAGAAAGGAATTCAATCAGGGGATGTTGATAGCGACCTTGTTCGATTAATTCAAATATCTCTTTCAAATGACTTGTGAGAAGAGAGGAGAGAGGCAAACGACTTCCCCACCAGATTGGCACCACGGCGGCCTTGGGCGGAGCAAGCCTCACAAAGACCGTCATGTCCTTGATCATCATGAACTCTAAAACTTTTCCAGAAAAAACAAACCGGTCCCCTTTTTTAAGCTTACTCACAAAAGATTCTTCCACCGACCCCAGACTTCCCCCCTTGGCAAACTTAATTCGCATGGATGGATCAGAGGTAATGGTTCCGACATTCATGAGATGCTGCTGAATCATTTTTTTGTCGTGGACCAGGTATCTACCGTTTAATTCTTTCAGACGATGATAATAAGGATACGCACTTAAGCTTCTTCCTCCTTGAGTAAGAAATAGAAGAAGATTATCAAATTGATAGCGCTCTATTTTTTGGTAAGCATAGGTGTGGCGAATTTCCTCGAAGGCCTCAGAAGGAATAAGTCCTTCTCCCGAAGCAAGAGTCACCATATGCTGGGCCAAAACATCAAAACTAAGTTCAGGAGGAATAATGTCTTCTTTAAGACCTCGATCAATAGCGAGTTCAGTTGCCATATATTCAAAGAGCTCAAGAGCGTGAGTCGGCACAAAGTAAATTCGAGGCACCCCTGTAGGCGTGTGACCAGAGCGTCCGGCACGTTGAATGAAGCGAGAAATACTTTTAGGGGATCCAACCTGATAGACTCGTTCAACCATGGGAAAATCTACTCCTAGATCCAGACTTGAGGTACAGATCACGAGTTTTAATTCTCCGGTCTTTATTTTATTTTCAACCTCTTCTCTTCGCTCTCGATCAATTGAAGAGTGGTGAATGGCCATGATGGGTTCCCACTCGGGTTTTCGAAGAAGGATTTCGTTGTACCAACGCTCTGATTGAGAGCGGACATTGGTAAAGAGAAGACAGGACTGCTTGATATCCACGTGATTAATCACCTTCTCAAGCATCGCGAGTCCTAAGTGCCCTGACCAAGGGAATGAATCGATCTCATCGGGAAGAAGGGTTTGGACTTCAATTTCTTTTGAGACCTTCTCTGTGATGAAAACAAAGTTCTTCAAAACGTTCCCATTTAAAACTCGTCCCGCGAGTTCGGGATTTCCAACCGTCGCAGAAAGTCCCCAGATTCGAAGATTAGGAGCGAGCTTTTTTAAATGAGCGAGACATAGTTGAACCTGCACTCCTCGCTTGTTCCCCATGAGTTCATGCCACTCATCTATGACAACTAATCGGCATTTTTTCAGGGCCTCACGGTACTCCTCAGATGCGAGCAGAAGATTGAATGATTCGGGGGTAGTAACAAGAATAGAAGGTGGATTCTTTTTTTGTTTTGCTCTTTGAGAAGCACTGGTGTCCCCTGTTCTTCCTTCCACCGTATAGGGAAGTTTCATTTCATCGATGGGTTGTTGAATAGATTTGATGATATCAGCGCTGAGAGCACGCAGAGGAGAAATGTAGAGGATGTGGATGCCGGGTGCCTTTTGTTCTTCGAGGGTCAAATCAGCAAGAGCGGCCAGCACTCCTGCATAGGTCTTTCCGAAGCCAGTTGAAACGTGAATGAGTCCATTTTCTCCACGCAGATACGCCTTCCAGGCCTCCAGCTGAAATTCCCGGGCCTTCCAACCCTTGGTCTCAAACCATTTTTCAATCCAGTCTAATCTGCTACTGCTCATTTAATAGTTTTTTTACCTCTTCCAGAGTGTCCGCTTCCTCTGGTTTTTTATCCTTTCTCCAACGCGAGATACGAGGAAATCGCAATGCCACTCCGGCCTTATGGCGACTTGATTCTTGAATTCCTTCAAACGCAATTTCAAAAACGTGCTGAGGCCTCACAGAACGAACTGGCCCAAATTTTTCAACGGTGTTTTTCTTGATCCAATTATCCATGCTTGCTAGTTCCTCATCTGATAAACCTGAATAGGCCTTAGTCACCGGAATGAGTTCCTTATCTTTCCATACTGCAAGCGTGTAATCGGTATAAAGATTTGAGCGTCTTCCCGTACCGGATTGTGCGTAAAGAAGAACACAGTCAATGGTGTGAGGATCAATCTTCCACTTCCACCAATCTCCGCGTTTTCTTCCGGTTTGATAGGTTGAGTTCCAGCGCTTAAGCATGAAGCCTTCTACACCCCGATCCCGGCTCTCCAGACGAAGTTCTTTCGCTTCATCAATATTTTTGACCTTCACAAGTTTTGAGAGAGGAAACACCTTGATGCTTTCCAGAATTTCTCTACGCTCTCTGAGTGGTTTCTCACGAATATCTTCGCCTTCCCATTCCAGCACATCATAGGCCATGACTGAGATAGGAGTTTTCTCGAGATCTTTTTTAGAGATTTTTTTCCGATTAAGCCTTGTCTGAAGTTCATTGAAGGACAGAACCTTTCCTTCTCTAAAAGGCAGAAGCTCGCCATCAATCACAGTTCCATCCGGAAGATTCTGGGCCTGATGAAGTACATCTGGAAAACTTTCATTGATGAGCTCTTCACCCCGGGACCAAAGAAAAACCTCTCCATCACGTTTTATGACCTGAACTCGAATGCCGTCCCATTTCCATTCCACACACCATTCTTTCCAGTTGCTAAAAACTTCTTCCGCGTCTTCCACGGGAGATGCAAGAAAGTATGGATAGGGTTTTGATTTTCTTTCAATGGTCACATCTTGAACGAGAAGATTGTCATAGAACTCAGGAGTGGACTCATAATCACCCATCAAGCGGAAACTCATGGTCTCTTTATCAATTCCCGCCACAATTGCCATGGCCTGAATCAACAAGTTTTTAGAAACACCCATACGAAGGTTTCCCGAGAAACACTTATGAATCAAAAATAGAACCGATTCATCATAGCTCGCCCACCAGCTGTGAAGCTTTGCTTTTATTTCTTCGGGAGTGAGTTTCTTTAAGGTCAAAAGTTCTTCTTTAATGAATTTTCCCAGGGCGGGAGGATGCTTAGGATGTTCAATCGGTCCTCGTAAAAGGGCCATTGTTTCTGATGAATCGCCTACGTGATAGGCCGACTCTTTAAAAAGCCACATAGGCATCTTCATATACTCGCAAAACGCTTCTTGAAGAAAGGTGCGATTGATTTTGGTATTAATCTTATTGCCTGAAATAATGTAAAGACCCCAACACGCATCTTCTGAAGGCACTTCTTCAAAATAATTTCTAAGGCCGTCCACTTTGTTCAAGGTTGAGGTGGTCTGATCTAATTGGCGAAGGAGTTCTACAAATCGTTCCATCAGGACTCTCCCTCGGTGTCGTAAGGCATTTTTAAATCGTAAGCATCAAGACCTTCATCTTTTAGATACCTCACGATGGCGTCTGTATTTCCGTGAGTAAAATAGACTTTCTTGCATCCCGTTTCTTTGACCGTTCTAAGAAGCGAGGGCCAGTCAGCGTGATCGGAAATGACGAATCCTCTTTCATAACCTTTTCTTCTGCGATTTCCCCGAAGCCGCATCCATCCTGAAGCGAATGCTACTTTCTTGGGAGAAAGACGTTTATTCCAACTTGAACCAAGTGCAGATGGAGGACAGAGAATCATCGCTCCTTCAAACTTCTCTTTACTCTCCAGGGGAACTTTTTTTACATTCGGCCAAATAAGTCCCGTCTTTTCATAACAGTGATTAAGTTCATCGACGGTTCCATGCACCCAGATCGTTTCATCAGTGAGCTCCCGAAGGCCCGCAATAATTCTTTGCGCCTTCCCCAAAGCATAACAACAAAGGACCGAGTTAAAGCCTTCCTCGCGGTTTTTCATCCACCAGGCAAGGATCTCCTTCATTTCATTTTGAAAATCGGGCCAGCGATAAACCGGAAGTGCAAAGGTTGCCTCAGAAATAAAAACATCACAGGGAAGAACTTCGAAAGGTTCACAGGTTGGATCATAGTCACGCTTAAAATCTCCCGTGAAGACCCAAACCTCATCTTCGTACTGAATCCGTACTTGCGAAGAACCAAGAATGTGACCTGCTGGATGAAGACTTACATCAACATCTCCCATCCGAAAGGTCTCGCCATAAGGATGAGTTTCAATGGGAACTTCGCCCATGCGCTTTCTTAAAATGTGTTCTGATTCATTGACGGCAATATAGCGATTCATGCCCCAATGTGCGTGATCGCCATGAGCATGAGTAATGAGGGCGGTCTCCACTTTTTCCCATGGATCAATGTAGAAGTCTCCGAGAGCGCAATAAAGACCTTTATTGGTCAGTTGCAAGAGTTCCATTCACTCATTTTATCAACGAGTAAATTACTTCACGAGAAACGAGAGTTGGGCAAAGCGAGTTACTTGGTCTTCAAGCGATAAGGCATTTTGGTTTGTGGATCAATCGCACTAGAAGTTGGCGAGATTGGTAATCTTTGACCGTCTGCAGTCATCCAAATGTTGACCTGACTTGCTGCAGGTACATATAAGAAATCCACCAAACGATTGGCAATTTGAGCTTCTAACTTTGAGATATCGAGAACCGAGTCACCAGCGCGGTAGAAGTGACCATCTTTCAATGCAAACGTAATTGGACGATTCATTTGTCCCGCCCACCCTACTGCGTACTGAGCGTCAGTAAATGTGAGTCGAAGTTCAGACATACAGCCAGGATTAGAACGAAATCTTCCATCTAGCTTCATCGAAGAGGTTTTAGAGTGTGAGATCTTGATTTGATTTTTTTTAATCGCGATTGGCAGAGAAATAACTTCGTCTTTTACATGAAACTCTGAGGAATCTCCCCAAACCAGCTTCTCGTAACGGCAGCTTAACAACAATTCTGCCTTTAAGTTGAAACGATTCTCGGGTGCTGAAAACTCTAACTCAAAGGGATGAACAAGAGTTGATTCCGAAAATGCGTTAAAAGAAAGAAGTAGGCAAAAGATTAAAAAGAATTTTCTCATTCTTTATTTTTATCTCGAGGCGTTTAATTTCGCCAAGGCCTTCAGCGTTGCTGTTGAGAAATTGGATTCCGCATCCCCTGTGGAGCGCCATTCTGATTTGTTGGCAAATGCGAGAGCTTTAAATTCTTTCTCACCCATCAGCAGAACACTGTTCTGAATTTTGTATTTAGTAATACCAGTTTTAAAAGTGAATAAAGGATCGGCCTTCGCTCCCTTCGGGAAACTTGGATACTGCTTCAAAGTTTTATCAGTGGTCGAGAGAATGAAAGTGGGAACTTCATACTGTCCTGAAAGCCACTCTTTCTCGCCCTTCTGATAAACCAGGACCTTATCTTTTTTCATCACAAAAACTCTAAGAAGATGAAGTTCATGCTCTACAGCTTTTTTCTTTTCTTCGCCTTTCATCATGGGAATTGAAAGTGGCGTGCCTTCTTTAAACGCGAGACAATCTTTCTTAAGTGGACACAACTCACATGAGGCCTTGCGGGCCTGGCAGTAAGTGCGACCTAGATCCATCAACGCTTCATTCAGTTCTCTGAAAGAGAGCTTTTCGTTGAAGATCTTTTTATTCACAAACAGCGTCTGAATTTCTTTTTGAAGTTTTAGACCCTTTTCTGTTTTTAGATTCAAGAGACGAGCAATCACGCGCTCAAGATTGGCATCAACTGCCAGAGCACGTTTGTCCATCCCAATTCCCACTAAAGCGTTTGCGGTATAAGGACCAATTCCCGGAATCTCCATCAGGGCCTCAAGGTCATGGGGAAACTCTCCGCCATGATCTTTTGCGAGTGCTTCTGCAATTTTTTTCAAATTGCGTGCACGACGGTAATAACCCAGACCTTTCCACGCCACCAAGAGCTCATCCTCAGATGCGGATGCAAGACTCTTTAATGTAGGGAAACGAACGAGAAAGCGCTCAAAATGATTCTTCACAGTTCCCACTGTCGTTTGCTGAAGCATGATCTCCGAAACCAGAGTGCGATACAACGAGCGATTTTGGCGCCAAGGTAATTGCGAGAACTCGGTCTTAGACCAAGAAAGAAGATTTTTGAGACTCATGTGGGGATTTTGGTATTACTTACAGCTTTTGGCAAGAGAGTCAGCGAGCTCTACCATCTGCTTGGCAGTCAGAGGATCTTTATCTCCACGAAGTTTCCCATGCTTACTCTCAATGTAGTCAGAGAATTCTTTGTGGAATTCGTAGATGTCTGTGATGATCACCAGTTTTTTTGCGTCCGAGCGCTCAATCCAATCCATCAGACGTTTATAATCATTCAGACCCTGATTGAGGCAGAGTGAATCCATACCACCAGCTTGCTTAATGGTGGTATCAAACATCATGACGTTTACCTTCTGATTAAAACCACAAGATTCATCCAGCGCACGCACCAGACTCTTACGATGGCAACCACCACTGGCGTCCGAGAAATCAAATTCTCTCATCGAAGAACTAGTATCGATCCAGAGATCAAGTTTTGCGACTTCAGGTTTGGCCTCTTTTTTGGCCTTGCCACAGAACACATCGAAATAATTTTTCGGATCGCAATCAATCAATTCACGTTCTACAGATTTCCCTGCAGGAATAGACGGTCCTTCAGTCTCAATCTTCTTCGTCTCGACTGCTTCCTCTAAACCATTTTCTTTCTTATACAAACCAAATTGCGGATCGAAACAATAGTCACCCATCTCCTGGCATTCGAGAGCGGCGGTTGGGGCTCGGTAAACATATTGCGGACGATTCAAGAGATCTTCCAGAAGCGTGACTTTGGAATTTGAAACAAACCACACCTCAATGTCCTTAGGTGCGGCCATAACATTCATAGAGATTAGAAACAGAACCAGTAGGCGAATCAAAATTCCATATTCCTTTGACGAATATATCTGAAAATCGCGTCCCCTAAATCCACAATCAGATCTCGATCGTTGGCATCCAGGTTCAGAAAGTCATTTAAGTAACCCTTCTGACGTGGAGACAAGGTCTCAAGCTTTTCCTTCATTGTGAGGTCAGTTCTTGTATTAGAAACTGATGAGCCCTCACCGAAAGGCATCTGCTGCTTCTTTCCGCCCACATTGATCGTCGCACTTGTCTTGCGGGTCTCATGAGCTTTCGGAGCTTCTTCACCGGCATTCTGATCGGAAGTTTTTTGATCTTTATAAAATTGAACCAGACGCTTGAACGTCTCAGTCGACTCCTCTTCCACTCCATCAATGATTTCGTGCAAAGGAATTCCAAGAGTCGCGATGATATTGGCAACCAATTGCTCATCGACACTGCTGGTTTTGAGATTCAAGAAACGACTCATGGTGGAGATTCCCACGTTCATCATTTCTGATAGGTCTTTTTGAGTAAGTCCTCCGCGCAATTGCATATATTTACGAACAACAGCGAGGAAATTTTCTAAGAACTCTGGTGTAAAGCGGATCATGGTCCACCCCCTTGAATTCCTTATCGGTTTGCAAAATAGTTCCTTGATGCAATTTTATTGCTTGACGCAAATAGTCAATTGGCATATCATTGCACTCAGGAACAAAGCACCAAATCGGAGGAGCCATGTTCACACAAACTATTGAAATGACTCAATTAGTATCAAATGACAGCTACCAGCTGATTACGGACGAACAGCTAGCTGCCTCTGTGATCACCTCCCAAATCCTGGCCGGCTCACGCATCCACATGAGCACCTACCGGCAAGTGGTTTTCTCCGAGTGCGTGTTCTATGCCTGCGAATTTCAAGGGGTTGTGTTCGAAAACTGTGTGTTTGAGAATTGCAGCTTCGAATTTTCACACCTTCGCAAGTGCAAGTTCAAGAATTGCAATTTCACAAATTGCACTTTTAAAGCCACTAGCTCAATAAATTCTAATTATGAAGACTGTGACCTAGATAAGGATATGTCTGATATGACTCAAACCGGCCGTAACCTGATTAGCTTCAGCCGCAAAGATGATTACACGACAGATATCTATATCGAATTGGCCATGGCCGCATAAATAACAAGGAGACAGCAATGAACCTGAGTTTTTACGGCCTAACTCTAATGATTAACGTGTTTGGTTTGGCGGTTCTGATTAAGGCCTACGGAATTTAGCCAACCAATGTTCGAGATTCCTACCCAAAGAACCCTGAGGTGTGCGCGACACCTCGGGGTTTTTACTTTTAGGACTAGTGATTAGTGATTAGTGATCTTAGCGTTTGCTGACGGCTTGTATTCGAAATTCCCTGGAGGAAAAGAAACATTCTCTTTGATATCGATCAGACGAATATTGGTCTTTGAACCATCCACTTTCGTAAGAATGATTTTCTCAAAGCCCTTCAATTCTTTAATCGACTTAGCGTCTTTAGCAGCTTGAAGCACAACTTCAGTAAAACCCATTTCTTTCTGGATCGTTTTCACGAAAGTCAGAGTCACTTCATTCTTATTGTACTTAGTTGTGAATAGCTTAGATTGCTCTACCCCATCTTTAACTGAATCAAGGAATTTGATGATCGGAAGGTTAGATGACTTCTGAATCGTCACTTGGTCCTTCTCTCCTTTCACAAATGCCGGTTGGAACAGCCAGCTCTTCTGAGGATTAACCACAAACAGAGTCGGGTTCGGCTGAGTCACTTCAAAACGAAGGTGGCCCGGAAACTTGTAATCAATTTTACCGAAGCTCTTACGCTCTTTTCCAGTCACTGACTTAAGAGTTTCTTCGTAATTAGCGCTGAATGAAGTGGGAACAAAGCTAGAGGCAAAAGAGAGAGTTGGGAGAAGTAATAGACCTAGAAGTAGTTTCATAATCATTCCATTGAAAAAAAGGGGAAAGCTTCCTCTTACTGAAGTCACTTTTCCCCTGTCCACAAACCTCTAATGGAGTTGAACTGAGACGGCCTTAGACACGCCTGGTTCCTGCATGGTCACCCCGTAAAGAGTGTCATTCAGTTCCATGGTTTTCTTATTATGTGTAATCAAAATAAATTGTGATTCAGAACTCATCTCACGAAGAAGCTCGTTGAATCGACCAACGTTTGCATCATCAAGTGGAGCATCAACCTCATCAAGTAGACAGAATGGTGATGGCTTCACAAGGAAGATAGAGAAGATCAGAGACACTGCTGTCATCGCCTTCTCACCACCTGACATAAGAGTGATCGAAGTCATCTTCTTACCAGGAGGTTTTGCAGTAATTTCAACACCGCAGTCGATTGAATCAAGGTCACCAGTTACTTCAAGACGTGCTTCACCACCACCGAAGATGATAGGGAATACTTTCGAGAAGCGCTCGTTAACTTCGTTAAATGCTTCTTTGAAACGCTCTTTCGATTTTTCATCGATGTGTGCGATCGCAGTTTGTAGATCAACCAATGACTTCTTCAGTTCTTCTTCCTGAGCTTTCAGGAAGTCATAACGAAGCTTCTGACGGTCGTAATCTTCGATTGCGGCCCAGTTGATTTCGCCAAGACGGTTGAATTCAGATTTATAATCTTTGAATTTTTCTTTCGCTTCTTTGATCTGACCAGGGAAACGTTTTTCGAATTCGTATTCGATCGCTTCGATTTCCTTCGGACCATCTTCTGTTTCCATTATGTACATAGAAGATAGATCTTTAAGATCTGTGATCTTGTCTGATGTGATTTCAAGATGCTTCATCATAGTTGAACGAAGGTCGATCTTGTAACGCTCGAAGATGTCTTTCGCAAGAAGCTCTTCTTCCTGGATGATCTGAGAAGTCTTAAGTTCAAGCTCAACGTTCTCTTTCTCAATCTTGTTGATACGAGAGTTGATTTCTTTAAGCTCTGATTCTTTTTCCTGCATAGAAAGAAGGATCTGTGCGATCTGATCTTTCAGAAGGTTAAGATAAGTTTCTTTTTCAGCAAGAACTTCGGCCTGATCGCGGTTAGAAGCTTCAACATTCTCCACTTCAACCTGAGCATTTTCGATTTCTGACTGGAAGTTATTAAGAAGCTCAAGGTTCGCTTCCTGCTTCTCACGGTAACGGTCAATTTGAGCGTTAACGTCTTCAATCTGAGATTTAAGAGAAGTTAGCTGCTGCTGGTAACTCTGAGCTTTCACTTTGAGTTCCATCATTTCATCGCGCTCATTCTCGAAGCTTACTTTAAGCTCAGAGTAACGATCTTCAATGTCTGCCACTTCAGAGGCAAGTTCTTTAACTTTGCCTTCGAACTCTTCCTTAGCATTAAGGATCTTCTCGTCCGCCTCGATGAGATCAAGACGAAGTTTAGAAGTCTCAGACTTACGATTCTGAAGAATCTGAAGTCTTTGTGAGTTAGAAGATTGGTTCGCCTCTTTAGACTCTAGGGCCGCTTTAGTAGCAGCGTATAGAGTGTTAATTTCGTTGAACTCTTTGTTCTTTTCTTCAAGAGCTACACGCTTCTCAGCAAGTGTAGTTTCAAGTTGCATGATGTTGGTTTCAAGAATTGCAAGCTCAGCTTGTTTTTCTTCCAGCTCAACACCCATCTCCTGAATAAGGTTGTTACGTTGAACGATACCTTGAGCTTCAGAAGCTGAATCGTGGCGAACTCCGTAAACTACTGAGTTACCAACTTTTTTGATGAGAACTTTTCCATCCTTAGAAACAAGACCTTTAAATTGAATCTCGGGGTTAATGCGAGATGCAAGCTCCGTAGTTAAGTTCTCGACAACAAAGAAACCATTAAGGATCTTTGATAATTTTTCAGCGTATTCTTGATTGTTGATACGAACGATATCAACCAGGGCCTTCATGTTCTGGCAGCCTTGAGTTTCTAAACGTCCGATTGACTCTTGAGAAATCGTCGCTTCCTGTGGCCATAGAAGGTCAACAGTCGCGTTGAAATCTGTCATAAGATTAGCGAATGCTTCTTTACCAGATGTAGCAAGAACCACGTCCAGAGATTCGCCAATAAGTTGCTCAACCGCTACCGCGTACTCAGGATCACACTCGATAAGTTTACCAAGTACTTCCAGAGAACCATCGTTAACTTTTTGAACTAGTTCTACAGCACCAGCACGACGGCCTTCTGCTGAGTTATTGATCTCGATAAGAGAGTTACGTTTTGACTCAAGCTGAATAACGGCGCGAGATAGCTCACGGAATTTTACGTCACTTGCTTTAAGTTCATTATTGATTGTTTCAACTTCTTCTTTAAGGGCCGGAAGGGCCGCTTTAAGTTCTTCAACTTTTGCGCCTGAAGATTTAACAGTCGCGCGATCTTTCATAAGATCATCAGTGAAGTTTGAAGTGCTCTTTTCGAGCGTTTCAATTTCTGATGTTAAGTCTTGAAGAAGACGTGAGTATTCTTCAAGTTTAGAAGAGTTCTTGAAGGCCTCGTTATCAAGGCTTTGGAACTTTTCTTTCGAAGCGTTCAGGTCACGGCGCTTTTCATTAAGTTCTTCTTCAAGGTCGAACATTTGAGACTTAAGAATCTCAACTTTTTCCTCAAGGGAAGAGAAGTCCATCTGCTCGTAGTTGTTTGCTTCAAGATCAGCAAGCTGAGCAGTAAGAGCTTCAAGGCGCTCTGAACGTTTCTCAATATCAACGTTAAGCTCTTCGTTCTCACGATTTGCGCGGTCGATTTGTTTTTCTTTATCGATAAGAGACTTCTTAAGGTGCTTCACTCTTTCTTCAGAAGCAGCAAGTTGCTTCGAGTGATCGTTGAAATCGTCCTGAGCGACATCGATTTTTTCCATCATGTCGGTCTTCTGGATTTTTTCATCTTCTAGAAGAAGATCAACCTGAGACTTACGAAGAGTAAGGTTCTCATGCTCAACCTGACGAGAGGCAAGCATAGAGTCTGCGTTGACGAAGTCTTGAAGGTAGTCGTGCTCACGGTGAGATTCAACGATAAGCTCATACTTCTTGATACGGTCGCGAAGAGTTTTGGCTTTTTCAGCTTTCTCTGCCTGCTGCTCAAGTTTCTTCAAGTTCTTATAAATTTCGTTCTGAAGGTCTTCCAGACGAGTAAGATTCAATTGAGTTTGCTCGATCTTTTTAAGTGACTCACGCTTACGAAGTTTGAACTTCGTAATACCTGCCACTTCTTCAATCATCACACGGCGCTCTTCCGGCTTCTGCTGAACGAGCTTGTTAATTTCACCTTGAGCGATAATTGAGTAAGACTTGGCCCCTGCTCCTGTATCCATGAATACTTCGTGGATGTCTTTCAGACGAGCTGGCTCATTATTAATGCGGTATTCAGTTTCACCATTACGATAAAGCTTACGAGTAAGGTGAATTTCAGCCGGCTTACCAATTGTTCCGTTGATGTTGATGTGCTTGCCATTAACGTTATCAAGAACAAGTGTCACTTCAGCGAATGCAGCTGGTTGATACTTAGATGAACCTGCGAAAATAAGATCTTTCATTGAAGTACCACGAAGGTGCTTCGCCGATTGCTCTCCCATTACCCAGAAAAGTGCATCTACGATATTTGATTTACCACAACCGTTTGGACCAACGATCCCTGTGATACCCTCGTCAAAAATGACGGTAGTTTTGTCTTTGAAGGATTTGAAACCCTGAATGATGAGCCTGTTAAGTCTCATTGTGCTGACCTCTCGCAAAGTGTTTGTGTGTATCACTAAAAACTGACTGAAGCTTCTGCCTCTTGCATCCATTCCATACAGCTGAATTTAATGATAGGGGCATCATCCCTTAAACTTGAGTGGCCTGTCTAGATTATTTGGGCTTACTTTCCCTCACAAATGGTGTCAATGACTCAACACTCAAAAACAAGATTTGGTGGACTTTAATAAAAACTATACTGAGAATAGTAGGTATTTTCAGGAGGATCCTATGATCAGAAAATCACTTTTCTCTCTCACCTTAGGACTCGTTTTCGCCTCTTCTGCTTTCGCGATTGCTTTCGCGAACAACAAGTTTCAGGAATCGTTCCGCATGCTTTGTGTGACGGAATTCCCAACTACTTCCATCATTGCTGAAAAGGTCGGTACTGAGTTGGTGGTTAACGTCATCCATCACCATGGGATGAAGTTCATGCCACTACATTCGGGAATTATCACTCCCAATGACCTGAACACTTTGGCAAAGAAGGCCAATGACTTCGGGAAAATTGGCGATCGCTATGAGTTCCGTTGGGACATGTCGAAATGCGAACGCATGGACAACGAGATTTTCTCTTGTCACGGCGGCAAAGACACTGTGATTGAAGGCACACCCGTAAACCCATTCTCAATTTACACGCAACGAGTGACTTCAGAATCCGATGCGGGCAAATTTGAAAAACTCCACGTGGGCTTTTTGATTTCCATCGATAAAGACTCACATAGCTTTTCCATGGGCTATGAGAAGTATGAATGTGCTTTTGAATAACCAATTAACTCTTATGCCTTTCGTGGCATGAACCCTGCACCCTCTTTGGTTAAGAGCTAAGGAGGGTCCATGCGATCAAAATCCTTTTTAAAGCGAATTAAGGCCTTCAAGAATAACATTAAAGAACGCTTTGATGACCGTCGTAAGTTCGAAGACACTTATCGACCACTTAATCGCGATGACGTGACTGAAGAGTATGAATACGAGCATCGGAAAGATCGGGACGAAAGGGTCTTAAAAGAGTCAGGTGGGCAAGACATCTCGGCCATCTAACTTGAATCAATTACTTCCCTCACCCATTTCATGAGTCTTCTTGACCCACTAATTGCTCATGTCCGAAAACTGCCAGACTTCAGGTCTTTACTAAGTTAAGATGGGGGCATGAAGACGGACAATGAACTCACCTTAAAAAAGATCATTGAAAGAAGAGACCCTCGCTATGATGGGCGCTTCTATTACGGGGTTAAAACCACCAAGATCTATTGCCGTCCCGTTTGCCCGGCCAGACCAAAGCCTGAGAACATTATTATCCTAAAAAGCACGACAGAGGCCGAGAACGCAGGGTTTAGACCTTGTAAGCGCTGTCGTCCGGATCTAGCTCCTGGAACCAAATTCTTTGAAGGAACGGCCAATACAGTTTCGCGCGCTCTACGTTTAATAGATGAAGAAAAAGAAATCGCATTGAACGTGGAGAAGCTCTCAGATACTTTGGGAGTTTCAGATCGTCATTTGCGTCGTTTGTTTCAAGAACATCTAGGTGCTTCTCCGATTGAAGTCATGATTTCAAAACGCCTACATTTAGCGCAACAACTCGTGCGAGAAACTTCGGCACCGTTGTCTGAGATCGCCTTAGCAGTTGGTTTCCAATCCATACGTCGATTCAATGAAGCGTTTAAGAATCTCTATCACTCTCCCCCTTCTGCCTTTAGAAAAGAGAAAGCTGTTCCAGATAATCAGATTGAACTTGAACTCATGGTGAGACAACCCTTTGATTGGAAGACCATGCTGGAATACTTCGCTCGTCATGAAAATTTCGGAATTGAGCGAGTGACGGAAACTTCCTATCAGCGGTTTATCACTTTTGGGGACAAGTACGGTTCTTATACGATTACTTACTCTCCAGATAAATCACTTTTAAAAGTTAAACTTATCAACATTCCGATGACTGAAATTAAATCGGTAATTTTAAGGATTAAGCGTCACTTAGATTTAGATCATAACCCCGAGCATTTACCGAAGGATAAAAAATTTAAAGGAAAAGGCATTCGCATACCTGGCTCCTTTGATCCATTTGAAATCGCCGTGACGATTATTTTGGGTCAGTTGGTCTCCACAAAGCAGGCCAAAGCAAAACAAAAAGAACTCATTCTTAAATACGGCAGTAAGATTGATGAGGACGTTTGGGCCTTTCCAGAGGCCAAAGATCTAATGGATGCAGAAATTGAAACGATTGGTATCACCAAAGTTAAAGCGGGTGCCATTCGTGAAATGGCCCGAAGGTATCATGCAGGTGAATTAAATCTCGCCCCAAGTGCTGATATTGAAAAAACCAAGGCAGAGCTCCATTCCATTCATGGGATTGGACCTTGGACAGTTGAAATTATATGTATGAGATGCCTCGGGGACTCAGATGCATTCCCTAAATCAGATCTCATTATCAATAAAGCTCTTAAGGCCCATATGGTGAATGAAGAGCTCTGGACTTCATCCAGGGCCTATCTCACTCACATTCTTTGGAGGGACTATGCAACAGTACTATCAAAAAATTAAATCACCCATTGGGGAACTTCACCTCGTGGCAAATGATAAAGCGTTGATGTACCTCGGTTTTAAAAATCTTGGTTGGGACGCGGTTAAAAAATCTAATCCCATCATCGAGCTGACTAAAACTCAACTCCAAGAATACTTTGAAGGTAAGAGAAAAAAATTTGATGTCCCTTTTTCACTAGCAGGGACTGAATTTCAAAACACTGTTTGGAACACTCTCGCTAAAATTCCCTTTGGTAAAACCTGGAGTTATCAACAAATGGCAGAAGCAGTGAAAAAACCAGCGGCCATGCGAGCAGTGGGAAGAACTAATGGTCTTAATCCCATTAGTATTATTCTTCCTTGTCACCGAGTGATTGGGAAATCTGGGAGCCTCACAGGATATGCAGGCGGACTTCCGGCGAAGGAATTTCTCCTCCGTCTAGAAGGTCTAACTCCTCAAAAATAAAGCATTAATTAATACTTTAGTAATTCCATCAACTTACCGATAAGGAGGGTATGTGGCGCTCTCTCATTGCCCTCCTATTCATAGCTCCTGCCTACTCGCAGGTTTTTACGGAAGACATTTCCAAGATCGCTCATGTTATCGCAGAACAGGAAGTTGAGGCCTACGCTAAAAATCCTACGAAGGAAGGAATTCCTGTAGAGTTTCTCGATTCACTTATTTCACGTGAATATATTGAACCAGCTGCAAACTGTATCGAAGATAAATATAAGTACAAGCCTTTGAAGCTTCGTTATGAGGTTCTTGCCATCACTGAAGATGTAGCAACTGCGCCTGCTGTACCTCAACTCAATTTCATTGTGGCGAAATACGAATTCAAAGAAGAAGAAAATCCGATCGTTTCAAAATTAAAAGGCGTGATGAATGAGCAGGCCAGTAATCCAGGAGTGTTCCAGTTAAAACAAGCTCAGGGGACTGGAAAAAAGATTGTACACTTTGCGAGTTCAGGAACCACTATCGACCTCAACTCAAACGTGAATGCCGAAAATGCCGTATCGATGAGTATAGATAAAGCTACTGCCAGAGCAACACCTGGTGCGACTCTTCAAGTGGATCTTATTAACCGTCTTGATATTAAACAAGTTGTCACCAATGATACGCAAATTAAGGGTGCCGTTGAGTCGATCCATTCAACCGGTGCGGCCAATTTAGTGAACTTTAGTGGGATGAAAATGAACCTCAGCACCGTCAAGGCCGAGGCCAGAGTTGATACTAAAGTCGACACGGACACAAAGTCCTACGCTGAAGTTACTTACAGTGGTAACGACCTTGAAAGAAACGTTCGAATTAACACCGGCTTTGAAGTTAAGGCAGCCGGAAATGCAGAAATTTTGGTCTTCAGTGGTGTTAACACGAAGTTCCTTGGCTCCGATACCTTCGCCAACAAGAAGCAAGAGCTAGAATTTGGAGTTAAGTATAAAAATAAAAATGGTATTCGCATTTTTAGCCGGATTCGTAACGGCAGCGAAAAGCGCGATACCACTTACGAAACCGGCATTGAGATTGATTTAAAATAATTAGATGTGATCTTTCGCTTCGAAATCTTCCTTCATGGCCCCCGCATACCATTCTTTTAAGGCCGGCAAATTCATAATGGCCTCACAATAATTCTTAACAAGTCCATCCACAGGCACACCGTAAGTCACAAAACGACCTACAACCGGTGCATACATGGCATCTGCGATCGAGAACTCTCCAAATAAAAAGGGACCTTTGGATACTTTCAACTGTTCTGTCCAAAGCACCTTTACTCGATCAATGTCTGATTGGGCCGAACCGAAATCAAAATTCTGGTAACTCTTCTTCACATTGAAAGAAAGGCGCTCACGCATCTTTCCAAATCCCGCATGCATCTCCATAGATAGAGAACGCGCCAGCGCTCTTTGCTTCAGATCAGTTGGGTACATTTTTTTCTCTGGATATTTCTCGTTGAGGTATTCCATGATGGCGGCCGATTCCCAGATCGAAAGGTCCCCATCAATCAAGGCCGGCACTTTTCCCGAGGGAGAATACTTGGCGATCTCCGCTTTCGTTTCCGGCATATCCAATTTCACCAGGATTTCCTCAAAAGGAATGTTGAAGTGTTTCATCAACACCCAGGGACGCAGTGACCAGGAAGAATATGTTTTATTACCAATAATAAGTTTCATGAAAGCTCCTTAATAAAATAAGGCTAGCTTCGGAAGAAAATCATGTCGATGGAAGAACGAAGGTGGGGCCAAAATTTGAATATTATAAAGCAAAAGGCCCCAATTGCTTGGGGCCTGTCGCTGATGAACTGCAGTAACACCTGAAGAAACATTGTTTCATCAGCATTCTGAATTCTTATTTTCTAATTAACGAGCAAGAAATTTACAAGATTCAGCAATTAGAGCTCTTGTAGCGTTTGAAGAAACAGTTAGTGTTTCACCAGCAGCTAGAACAGTGTGAACGTTCTTAGTTTCAACAACTTCACGTGACTTACCAACACGACGCTCGAAATTGAATTCAACGCGCTTAAGGTTAAGATCTGAACCAGTTCTGTTAGTAAGAGTACAAGCATATTTGCCAGATACTACAGACATTTTTCCGTAGTGAGACTCAAGGAACCAACGACCAGCGAAAGCCTGAACTGAAACAGCAAGAAGAGCAACAGTAAATAGTGATTTCATTTTATATCTCCAATTTTTTTAAAGTTTAAAATTAACGAGCAAGAAATTTACAAGAGTGAGCAATGAAGGCCTGAGAAGCGTTCGATACAACAGTTGTTGTTTCGTTAGCGTAAACTACAGAGTTAACAGATTTTGTAGAAACTAAATCACGGTTCTTACCAGCGCGACGCTCAAGAGCGAATTCAACACGCTTAACATCTAGATCAGCACCAGTTGTGTTTGTAAGAGTACAAGCATACTTACCACCAACAACAGAAAGTTTGCCGTAGTAAGACTCTAGGAAAAGTGAAGAACCTTTAGAAGCAGCAAAAGAAGTAGCAGAAAGAGCGATCATAGCAACAGCGAAAATTGTTTTCATTTTTTTCTCCAGGGTAAATTGTGTTTTCGTTGGAGCGGTTTTTAAGCCCAGTTCAGATTTTTTTCAATTGCGATGAAACGCGACGCTTTCTTACTGTTTACGACTTTGAACACCGTGTAAAAAGGTACAAATCACCATGAAAAAATTACTTTTTCCCTCTGGGAGATGAAAATTCTTTAAGTTCTTCACATGCGTGCCTCTCTGTATTACAGTGAATGAATGGATCGCAGTTTTCTCTCTCAAAAAATCAAAAATTCCGTCTCAATTGATGACATTCTCTACTGGACCGCTGCCATAGTTCTTGGTGGTGTGGCCGTGCTTTATGCCAAGCTATTTATGTTGGCCGAGCATTTTGCCTTCAATCTCCTCAAAGAGTACGGTTGGTATTTCGGAGCCACAGTTCCTGTCCTTTTCGCTATCTCCTGGTGGATCGTGTATAAGTTTGCTCCTGAGGCGGGAGGAAGTGGAATTCCTCAGGTCATGTGTGCACTTCAATGCGAAGAAGAGAAGAACTTCCCTTATAAAGCAAAAGCGCTGGTCAAAATTAGAACTGCGATGGTGAAGATTATCTCTTCATTGGTTGGTGTAGTCGGTGGAGCGGCGGTTGGACGAGAAGGTCCGACCATCCAAATCGGTGCGGCATTATTCTTTCGCGTTCGCGATTTGGCGATGAAAGTTTCGGGAAAAACATTTGGCGCAGATGTCTGGATGATCACAGGAAGTGCAGCAGGTGTAGCGGCCGCTTTCAATACTCCACTCGGCGGTCTTGTGTTTGCCATCGAAGAACTCGCAAAGTCCCACTTCAATCGATTCAAATCGTCTCTTTTAGTGGCCGTGATTCTAGCAGGTCTCTCATCTCAGGTTTTTCAAGGTAGTTATCTCTATTTAGGAATTCCGAAAGTTAATCCATTCGATTTTAAACTCATGCCATGGGTGATTTTAATTGGAATTCTATGTGGCTCGCTTTCAACTCTTTTTGCTGAGATCTTATTCAAGCTCACTACTTTTCGTTCCAAAGTGACCTCTGTTTCTAAACACCTTGTCTTATCAGTGATTGGCGGGCTCCTTGTTGTTTGCCTTGCCATGTATGTTCATCCGATGGCCTTTGGTGGCGGGAAAGAAGCGATTACATCACTTCTCTTTGAGACATCAGATGAGAGTTCATGGACTCTGGCCTTAGTGCGTTTTGTTTCGCCCCTAATCTCTTATTTTTCAGTTGGTGCAGGCGGAATATTTGCTCCGTCACTTGCGGCCGGTGGAACAATTGGCTCATTGTTCAGCTCATTTGTTCTTCCCCATAATCACAATCTGGTTGTGCTTCTTGGAATGATTGCTTTCTTAACCGGGGTCACTCGAGCACCTTTTACCAGCTTCGTCCTGGTGCTGGAAATGACGGATCGTCACTCCGCCATCTTCCCAATGATGTTGGTAGCAGTGATAGCTCAAGCGACTGCCCATTTGATTAATCCAATTTCGTTTTATGAAAGAGTCACCGAAAATTGGCACCACAAAGTCAGCCCACAATCTTAATTAGTCTTATTTAAATCCGGCACTCCTCTTGCATCACAATCATTGATCCATGAGGAGGCCACTATGCCACGTAGAAGTAAAAAGAAAGAGGCCGAAGCACTCGAGCAAGACACTGTTCATACCTACAATGAATATAAGGAATTCGAAGGACAACGATATACGGGTGTGAAGATCGGACGTGGCCATAAGTGGAATTATGATTCTGGAGTCTGGAAAGAAAGAAAAATTACCCCAGATGAGTGGGAGATTAATTACAACGTCACAAAGAGAAGGGCCGGTAAAGCACCAGAAGGCTCTGGCGTTCCTGTTGGTACTCAATATCACTGGTACATTATTGCTCACCAAAATGTGACCAAGTTAAATGCTAACGACTACTCTACTTCAATGACCGGGGTAAAATTTAAGATCGCCCACAAACGTGCGGACAAAGAAACTTGGAGTGCAACGACCAAGACGCAGAAGAAGCGTACATTGAAATTTTTGAAACAGTTGGTGGCAGATTTGGAAGAACAGTTAGAGGCCGAAGAGGAATCTAACGTAATACCTCTTAAGCCCAAGAAGGCCCCAAAAAAGAAGGCAGCGTAATCTAAATTTTCGCTCCCCCTTTATCTCGAAACATCCTTTCGTGCTAACCTTTTCCTATGAAAATAAAATTACAAGAATCTGGCTTCTCCATTGTTGAGGTCTTAGTCACAATTGGTCTTCTTGGTGCGGCCGCCTTAGGTGTCATGCAACTCATGAAGAACATCGGACAGGGACAAAACTTCGCCAAGTCCTCTGCAGATGAAATTGAACTTCGAACAGAAATTCGGTTGCTCTTGGATGAAGAACGTTTTTGTCGTCTGAGTTTTGCCGGAAACGGACCATTTGGTTCTCCAGCAACTCCTGTGACTTTTCAAAAAACCAATATTGATGAGAATCACGAAGGTCTTGATGTTGAGCTGTGGCTCGGTAATGCTCAAGGCACAGCACGGACGAATAAAAAATTCAGCGCGACTGACACTTCGAAAAATACCTACGGCAAACTTCGTATTACTTCGATGAAACTCATCATGAACAATGGAACAGGAACTAATTATCCTGAAAATCCATTTCTGGTAGATTTCGGAGAATTAAGAGTGACAGTCGAGAAATCCGTATCGGAAACACAAAAGCGTTCTGTTCCAATGAAGTTTCCGATTATGATGGGTCTTTCAACTGATTCTAGCGGAAACACAACTATCATTTCTTGTTCTCGCGATACTACGCCACAGTTGAGAGCAGCTTCAGGACAAAATGTTGTGGGCCCGGATAGTGCTTCCAATCAAGCAGTTGTTGATCTCGCACTTTATGGCTTTAATCCTGCAGGTAAAGATCCTCATATTATCGTTTCAGAACATGATTATAACTATGGGGATGCCGAGGGCAATACAATGGATGCCAGCTACTGCGGCTTCACTAAAATTTCAAAACTTGTTTTTCAAGTAACATGTTGGGCATCAACTAACAGCTCAAGTGGTTCAGTTCAGTCTTCATTTGATTGGATGGCGATTCAAAATTAGACAAAAAAAAAGCCACCTAAAAGGTGGCTTTTTTTAAAACTCAAAATGGTCGGGGTGATTGGATTCGAACCAACGACCACCTGCTCCCAAAGCAGATACGCTACCAGGCTGCGCTACACCCCGATCGATGATGAGAGCAATATTTTTAAAGCTTCTTACGTGTTTTGTCTATTGATTCTTTAAAGAACTGTAAGGCCGCCTGGCTTGCCTTGGCCCTGTGCGAAAACTCATTCTTCCATTCAGGTAACTGAGCAAGGGTCAAACCATCGTTCTCCCTTCTCTCTGGAATAAAAATCGGATCATAGCCAAAGCCCTGATCGCCTTTTAGCTCAAAACCGATCTCACCATGGACTCGACCTTCAAAGAAGTAGACCTCATCCGGGGATAAATAAAAACACAATACACAGACAAAATAGGCACGGCGGTTATCTTTATCTTTTAAAAGTTCAATGACCTTTAAACCTTTGTCTGCATAGTTTGGAAGCTCAGGAGCAAAACGAGCGCTCTGAACGCCTAGGATGTCCGGTAAAGATTCAATATTTAGACCTGAATCATCCGCCAAGGCCGGAACGCCATAGGTTTCAAAATAGGCCTTAGCTTTTAGGAAAGCGTTCTCAGTATAGGTCTTCCCAGTCTCATCCACTTCCAACGTTTTAGGAGCGGCGGTAACGGTTAAAACACCTGAGAAAAGGTCACGAAACTCTTCGGCCTTATGTGCATTTCCGGAAGCGAGAATAAATGAGGTCATAGATTTTCCAGAACGGCTTTTTGCTCTTTCATCACAACTTTAAGAGCAGTTTGAGCACAACCCAGAAGTGCTTGTAAGTGATCCATTGAGAATGGCTCACCTTCAGCAGTCCCTTGAACTTCAACGAACTTACCTGAACCTGTCATCACGATGTTCATATCAGTGCCGCAGCTAGAATCTTCTTCATAGTTAAGATCTGCGATCACTTCATCATTTTTATTAATTCCAATTGAGATAGCAGCAAGGCTGTCCTTGATTGGATTTTCTTTTAGAAGACCGGCCTTCATCAGTTTTTTCACTGCCATCTCAAGGGCGATGTAAGCACCTGAAATAGAAGTCGTGCGCGTTCCACCATCGGCCACGATCACATCACAGTCGATCATGATTGAGCGCTCACCTAGCTTCTGCATGTCCACAATTGAACGAAGAGAGCGACCAATCAAACGTTGAATTTCCTGAGTTCTACCTGAGGCTCCTTTTCTTTCTCTCTCAGAGCGAGTATGAGTAGAAGAAGGCAACATCGCGTACTCTGCAGTTACCCAACCCTGGCCCTTTCCTTTAAGGAACGGAGGAACTGATTCTTGTACGTTGGCGGTAATGTGAACTTTGGTATTACCAAATTCGGCCATCACTGAACCAGCAGCATAAGGATTAATTCCAGGAGTAAATTTAATTGGGCGCGGAGTATCTCTTTTGATTAGTGACATGGGGACCTCAGATGATGATTAGACATATACATGTAGATGAGTGTGATTCTACACAAGATATTCTCAAAGAACAATTGAGCACCCAGACACACTTCGCTCAGTTTTTGGTAAGTTGTGAGAATCAAGTCATGGGACGTGGAAGAGGTTCTAACGTTTGGAAGGCCATGCCCGGCACCGTGTGTTTTTCGACTAATCTCGCTGCTCATCCGACGTTGAGTTTCACAGCACTTGAACTATCAGTTTTAGTCGCCAGATTCTTTGAGGCCCGTGGCAGAAAACTTCTTCTGAAGTGGCCCAATGATCTTTGGGATGAATCAAGAAGAAAGTGTGTGGGTATTCTTGTTCAAGGGACTCAGAACGCACTTCTCGCTGGAATCGGTTTAAATCTTTTCTCTGATGATGAAAATTTCGGTGGGATTTTTGAAGAGGCCTTTGCTCTTGATAAGAAGCATGCGGCCCGAGAAATTTTCGATTTTATTAATTCACATCGCTACACCAACAAAGAAGATCTCATTCGGGATTGGGAAGCACGTTGCGGCCATATGAATGAAATGGTGACTGTCACTGAAGGCAGTGAAGTTCATCGTGGTTCGTTTGTTGGTATTGGTGAGTACGGTGAATGTCTTCTTAAAGACGGAGATAAGAGCTACCGTCTTTACAACGGTAGCCTACGACTTATTCGTTAATAATTTTATTCGAAATTTTTGAAAGTTCCTGGCGGATTAGATTTTCAGCAAGATCAGGAATGACTTCCCATGCCACTTTCTCAGTGTTCTTCTTGAACATCTCATCCATATATTCTTTCACGTATTCTTTAACATACTTCTTAACCAGATCTTCCATCTCTTGCTTCATTTGAGACATATCTACTTGAGGAGCAGCAGCTGGAGTTGCGAAAGATTCAGACTTAAAGAGATCGTTTGAATTTACCCAATCAATTGATTCTTTCTCATCAAGCGGCTTGAAAAGAGATTCATCAAAATCATTCCGGCTTGGTTGAAACGTATTTTTTGCTTCTTCAATTTTTTGGGAAACTTCACGCTTAAGATCTTCAAACTCGTCTGCTTGCCAAAGGTTCTCTTCAACTTCATCACGAATTTGCGCTTCAATGCTCTTAACATCTGATTCGTCAGGAACGTAGTTCCCTTCCAGTTCCATTTCAAATGGCTTGTTATTCAAAGTCTCAAGCGAAATAAGCTTAGATGCTGGCTTCGCCTCTGGAGCCGGAGTTGCAATCGGCTCAGGTTTAGCAAAGTCATTCATGTCTGGGTAGTCAAGATCCTCAGATTGAGGGAACTTGGCAGAATAGTCTGGTGCTGGTTCCGCTTTCTTCTCACGATGAGCATCCAAAGACTTCACTTCACCAATGATTGGTGGAAGATCGATGGTCTTCTCATGAGATTCTGTATCATTGATTACATTGGGAACACTCATGCCCCAATCTGACATTTCTTTGGCCAGCGGGTTTTGCATTTCCGGAAGTGTCGCTTCCATTTGAGGTGCTTCAACCGGAAGCTTCTGTTCAGTTGAATGGCTTACTGTCCACTGGTCTTCTGGGCTTTCTTCGATTACTGGTTTTGTTTCAACCTTGGCCTCCGGATACGGAAGCTCTTCATTGGCAAACGTCTCGATAAGTTGCTTACAAATAGCGATGAACTTATTTGAGTCGAATGGCTTCACGATTTTGTCAGAGGCGCCACACTTTTCCATGGCAGCATCATCAACAGTATCGAAAGTACCAAGAAGCAATAGAACTTTTGTTGAAGGAAGAAGAGATTTAATTTTTGTCGTTAGTTCGTAGCCAGTGAATTTTTCAGAGAGATTGAAATCTAGAAAAACGAGTTTAGGCTGAACGATGGAAAGCTGGTGAAATAATTCATCCTCATTTCCACAATCTGTAATGTCATAAGGTTGGTTGGCCAACGTGATCTTAATTACTTTTTGAATAGTAAGACTGTCGTCCGCCAAGAGTACTTTATGGTTCATCCCTGAATCTCTCCTCTATTGGTACCATAAAAATTATAGATGGTGAGATTCCAATCTGGGAACGAAAAAAAGCCTAAAATTCGAGAATCATTGCGGTTTGATTGTCAGTGTTCCCTCTAGAGTTGGATAGTTTTAGTAAACTATTCACTCTCTCATTTGCATCACTGGCGCTCTTGTTGAGGTGATAAAGAAGTTCTTCTTCAGAAAGCTGAGCATACACTCCGTCAGTCAGTAGGACCACTTTGTCCCCTTCAGCGAGGCGAATTTCCTTCATCTGATGTCCCAGTTCGGGATACATGCCGATGGCATTCATCGGAGTTGTTCTGAAACGAAGATCAAACTGATCCTGAGAGAGATATTGAAAAGTGTCCTCTACGATGATCTTTGAAAGCTTCCCCTTACGAAAGTGGTAAGCGCAACAGTTCCCGATTCCCACCAGAACCAAAAGACTTTCGGCCTTCACCGCCACAATCGCACTGGCACCAGCACGTTGGTTAACTGGTTTATCCAGGTTGCTCTTCAAAAGGTTTTGATGAGCATTCATGAGAGAATTTAAAATCGCGTTTCCTTCCAGAAGATTACGTGGATTGTAATACAACGGCATGGTGGCATTCGGATCATCAGAGATCTGAGTATAAAACGATTTGATTTCTTGTTTTAGTTTGTCCACAGCACGGTCGCCAATTCCCGATCCACCAAATCCATCCATCACGACATATAGATCGTTTTCGAAATCAAAATCGTAAGCGTCCTCATTAACTTGAAGATATGGACCTTGATGAGTTTGGGCGGCGTAAGCTTTAAGACGCATATTACTCCAGATAGTTCCGTAATTTCTCACTCGCTTTCTTATAGTACTCACTGTCTGTCGGAGAAATCTGCTGAACTTCCTGGAACTTCTCTTTGGCGTCACCAAATAGACTCAGGGATTCGGCAATAATCGCTTCTCGATAGATTTTCTTAGAGCGAGCATCAAGCTGACTGCGAATATCATCCACTTCATTCAGGGCCTCTGAATTTGTAGGTTCTACTTTTAAAATTTCTAAGAAGGCCTCATAGGCACTCTTTAAATCCTGTCCTTCCTTGAATGAACGGGCCTTACCAAGAAGTGGTCCAAGCTCTGATGCCAATTGGTTTTTGGCATCACTTAACATGTCACTGCCTTCCTTGATCAGATCTTCATCCACACCTTTGATACGGAGAAACTCTTCCAATTTAAGAATGGCGCGGTACCATTCTTTTTTAAGATAGAAGGTCTTCCCTGGCGCCAGTGAATCCACCATTTTTTTACGAGCGGCCTCTTTCGCTGCTAATTCCAGGGCCTTTCTTTCTTGCTCTTTCTGCCAAGACTCGAGTTCTAATTTCAATTGCTGAACTTCAATGTTCTCAGGATCTTTTTCCGTAATCTGCGAGAAATAACTTTCGGCCACAGTCACGTTTTTATCTTTCACTGCCTCACGAGCTTTCACCAAAAGTTCCTCGATGAGCTTTTTGGTCTTAATTCGTTCTTCTTCAGCTCGACGTTGGGCCTCGATTTCTTCCAGTCGCTTCAAACCAACCTTTGTTTGTTCAAAATAAGACTGAATCTTTTTATATTCGGGATCAATTTCAATCACGGTCTGGAATTCACGAAGGGCCTCAAAGTACTTACTTTGCTCAAAGAAAGTCACCCCCAACTCGTAGGCCACGTTTCTACGAGTCTCCAGGTCCTTCGAAAGAACCTTTTTAGGCTTGGCATTGGGATCAACCTTGGCCTCTTTCGCCTTAGGTTTTTTCTGTTGAGTATTCTCTTCCGGAGTTTCATCAAGCCATAAGAGCAATCCAAGAAACGCGACCACACCAATAATGGCGCGGAATCTGAGTTTTGGATCCTTCATGATTCGCTTAATGATGCTCTTCTCAACCGGAGCGCCTTCACTAAAATTTAGATCGGCGTCTTCAGCAGATACGACTTCTTCAATCTCTTCTTCGGTCTCGATGAACTGGCCGGTTTCAACTGGCATCAAACGATCAGACTCGGTATCTAAAAGATCAGAGCGGACTTCCAGAGAAAAGCTTGTGCCACCGATAACGAATTCGTCTCCGGTCGCCACATGGGCCTTATTGATTCTTTCACCATTAAGGATCGTTCCGTTAGAAGAGTTTAAATCTTCCAAGGTCACATCATTGCCGTTCTTTCTAACCACGGCGTGAACAGAAGAAACCTCAGGGTCATTTAAAACAATCTGACATTTCTTATTATCGCGACCAATGAAAATTTCATCTTGATCGAGTTGAAAGCGGTCATAAGGAGCGTGCTCTCCGAAGAGAACGAGCTGATAGTTTACGAAGGCCTTAAAGACTCTTGTGGTTTCATGCTCTTCATTAACTACGGGTTCCATTCCAAAGGAATCTTCCCCTTCAACCGGAGCAAAATCAGAGGATTCAACCGGGGCATTGAAGTCTTCCGTTGAACCATTGTCGTCACTAAAATTAAGTCCGTCAGAACTCTCCTGACTTACTTCTTCAGTAGATTCATCCGGTGATTCAACACTCTCGGCCGATTCATCAAATGAACCAATGCCTGTACCTAGGTCCTCTTCCGGAAGCGAAGTCAGTCCTTCCTCTTCCACGGGTTCAGGTTTCGGTGCTGGCCTTGATTGAGGCATGATCATGGTATGAGTCTGCTCTTGAACCGGAGGTGCATAATTCACCATCGTTTCCGGAGGAGGACCTGATCCACGAAGAGTTGTAAGTTCAGCTACGATGATCGAGTACATTCCGCACTTCACTTCATCGCCATTATTGATGACATTTTTTGTGACCAATGATCCATTCAGAATCACGGCCCCTAATTGCGTGAGTTTTTCACAGACCCAGTTCTGGCCTTCGTTCTTTAAAACAAAATGGTGCCTCGAGATCAGAGGATCATCAATTTGCACGTGACAGTCTTCGGACCGCCCGACGTAAATTTCGTACATCTCAGATGAATCTGAAGTATCTACCGATACTTCACTGAGCGGTACGTTGTTTTTTAAGACAATAAGTTTCACCCTTAACCAGTCCTAGTATTTCCTCAATATCATTAATCTTCTCTACGGCATTTTTATGTCTTGGATCATCAGGCACAGTATATAAAAGTCTGATAATCGAACAGTACGATACAATGGCCCCCTGATATTTCAGGGATTCCTGATCTCGCTGAGCTTTCGCTGTAAACCCTTCAATCTCGCGGTCGAGTTCTTCCTTCGTCTTACGAAGATAGTATTCGGCCTGAGAATCCCCAGGAGCAATGATCAGGGCCAGGTTAAATTCGTGAATGGCGCGGAAGTAATTCTTCTCACGAAGTTCACGAAGACCTCGCTGATAAATGGCGTTCATCTTCTCTTTAACTTGCTTATCTTCCTTGACCCTTTTTTGATCAAGGTGGCGTTGATATTCGTTATCAACATTCACGTAATTACTTTTCCCAGGATTTCTTTGTGTCGTCGGTTTATCAGATTCATCAAAAAGAAAAATCATGGCAAAAACCGAGGCCAGAATCATGACCGGAACCATGGTTTTTTTCTTGGCGTCTTCAGCGGTCTCTTTGATTACCTTGTTCTTACTGGCAACCTCGACCTTGGCAAACTTAAATACCGTCTGACCAATGATTAATTTGTCAGATTCATTGATCTGCTGCTGAGTAATTTTATGCTCATTGATCATCACTCCGTTCTGAGAACCCAAGTCAGTCACGACCCAATTCTCTCCAACCTTAGTGATCTCCGCGTGCTCACGGCTCGCTTTAGTATCGTTGAGTTTAATGTCGACTCTATCACCACGACCAATGACGACACGATTCCCGAGAAGAACATACGACTCTCCCTTGTTGCCTCCAGTGAGGCAAACCAAGCGGTAGTAAACACCCGCTTCTTTAGGAGACTCAAAATGTTTTAGGACCAGGACGTTCTTGGCCATTAATCATTTCTCACAAACGTAATATAAAAACCTTTCGCAAACTTATCCTTACCAATCAGGGCCGTGACATTGATGTACATGTCCTTACCGCCGATCTCATAAGACTCTTTCTGATTACAACCTTCGTTGTTCGCCGACTGATCACATAGATCAATCACCGTCGCTGCAAAACCCTGATCTCTTGCCGTGTCCAGAATACTCTGACCGGCAGAAGCGTTTTCACGAATACCAATCAGGTCTTCCGCTTCAGGGTTGATATGCTGAATGACCTTCTCAGAGTTCAAGATCATTACCGGACCTTGGGCCCCCGCCATAAATTCTTTAAGGGACCTAAGATAAGGTCCATCTTCTTCCATGGACTGGGTCTCACCCGAGTCCGTGTTCTGAAGTTCCTTAATTCGCATGAGGATACTATTGATCGAGTTTCTCAGCGGATGGATCTCTCTGAATAATGCTTTTGATTCCAGTTCTTTTTGGCGACCACGAAGAACTCGTTCAATCTGCAGTCTCATTTCATCCAAAGGACGAATGGTCATGTAATAAAGCATTCCGAAGAAGAAGATCGCCACCATCGCCGAGGTGATGAGAGACTCTAAGTAAGCTTTTGAGTTATTCGAAGCTTCTCTTGCAAGAGACGTTGGTGAGAAACGAATGGTAATGATCGCCACCACCACATCTCGACCAAGATTTCGATCATGGGCCTTAATAGCACGAGCAATACCAATGGTATTACTACCCAGATCCTGAATGACTTCGCGGTCCTGGTTTTTCTCGTTACTATAAAAATTCTTCGCTTCTACTGAGAAAGGATCATTTACAAAGGTATTGAGCTCGGAAACCGGACGATAGACACGGCCTTCAAGGTCAAAAAGTCTGTAACTTTGAACACCCTCGGCGTCCGCCCCTTCCAAGAATCCGGTATAAACCTGATCCAGGTTTTTATCACGGATATAAACGTTATTGAGTCGATCCACTTCGGCGGCATACTGTTTACCACGAAGAGCGATCTCTTTAATCAGAAGAATCTTACTATCACGAAGTACCGGAAGAATCGTTAGCGAGATATTAATCGCAATGAAAACGAACAACAAAATACCAACCAGTGCCGCCCACTCGTACTGCTCGTTAAAGCTGTAGATTACTGGCATCACTTTGTATTTGAAGAACCAAATCGGCTTGGCGATTAAGCTCTGAGGCATTGGTTCAATTTGATTCAGATCATCGTAGGCATCATCATCAGATTCACCGGCCTTAAGCACTTTCTTCTTAATGATGATTTTCTTCTCGAGAACATAAACCACTTGCAGGATCAGATTTGGAAGGGCGATCTTGTCACCGTCTTTAATGGTTATCCTTTTAATAATCTTACCATTAACGAGGGTACCGTTTGAGCTTCCCATGTCTTCCGCGAAGGCCGTTTCACCATTTACTGTGATACGTAGGTGCTTCTTCGAAATACCTTCAACACTAACGACATGATCACTTTCGGCCGAACGACCGATTGTGTTTTCGCCATCATTTAAAATGTATTCTTTACCACGGAGTTTTCCTCCTACCACAACCAGCTTAAACATCTTTCACCTCCAGAATGTCTCCCTCTTTGAGGTCGAGTGGCAGTTTGCCGGCCGGAAGTTCAAGCACTTTGTGCGAGTAAAAATAGATCCAGGTCATTCTCCATGGTTTTAAATCACGGATGATTTTCACAATTTTATTTCCCTTACCAATAAACACGATATCCAATGAATAGCGCATAAAGAACGTGTGAATCGAATTGCACGGATCAATCAGAAGTCCGTCCGCCCCTTTCAGTTCTTTCTTAAACATAAGTCCAATCAAACGACTGGAAAAATCATCGGCCACCAAAATATTGGGGGACAAAGTTTTGTTGTTATAGTTGATCTGCACCTTCATAGTTTCCCCGCCATCATCTTCAGGGCCATCGGTGCAAAAATCGCGACCAGCACTGCTGGAAGAATAAAGAAAATCATCGGAATAAGAATCTTAGTGGCGGCAGTAGCACCCAGCTGTTCCGCGCGAGAAGAACGCTTCACGCGAAGTTCGGCCGAAAGCTGCTTTAAGAGAGGACCAATTGAAGCACCCACAGAGTCCGCCGCAATAAGCGTGGCACAGAATGAGTTGATTTCAATAATGTTCACACGCCAGGCGAGTTGTCTTAGACCTTCCGCACGGCTTGAACCGATCTTTGTTTCTTTAATCAGAGTTTCAAACTCTTCCACCAATGGACTATTTGGGGCCTTCTCAATCACTCGTTGAATAGCGGCCATGAAATCCAGACCAGCTTCCACAGATAGTGCCAGCATATCCACAATAAAAGGCATCGCCCTTAATGTTTCATCCCCACGTTTTTTAATTAATCCACTTAACCACAAATCAGGATAGAAATAACCCACGATGGCCATGGCAGGTGTGATTGATAGCGGCCATGTTTCAGACATGATCCAGCGAATGGCGAGAAACGCAAATGGTCCACCCAGAATCATAAAGAACTTCAGAGCAACAAACTCTTCCGGCGTCATGTCTTTCACAAGACCAGCATTGGCGAGCTTCTGTCGCCACTTGGTTCGAATGGTTTGTTTGTTCTTCGCCCCTTGAACCATCGGAACAAAATATCTTTTATAGAAAGGCTTCGTGATCTTGATGAAGAAGATTTCGTTTTTAACCTTTCCGCTGTTCTCGGCGTCTTCAAGAGCTTCTTGAGTTTTAAACTTGTCTTGATCTTCCATGAAAACACGAACAATCAAGAAGATCGCGATGAAGACTAGAACAAGTGGAGCGAAGAACAAGAGATAATTCTCTTCTTTTGCTTTACCTTCAATATGTTTTCTAAAGAAGGCAATTTCAGTTCCCTGAGTTAAGAACAACTGACACTGACCTTTAGCGTTCTTCTCCATTCCCAGAGCAGAAAGTCCCTCTCGATCAAGGAAGATTCGGTCTTTTAACCAGTTACTCTTATCAGCACGAATTGAAATGGAAGAGTTAGGAATGAAAACTCGTTCACCAGTAAATGTCACTGCATCAAGATAAAGAGTACACTCTCGTTTTGAATCAACAGTGGTCGCAATGACTCTTAGTTTTCCTAAATCTCCACCGGGAGTTTTGTAGAAAAAAATATTTCCGTTGAGTTCAGTTGATAGCGTGATGTTCTTAGTGGCGAATGGTTTATTTAACGAAGCAATACAACTCGCTGAAATTTGCGAGTACTCATTTGGGCAATTAGCTTGCGACCAAGCATTTAAGCTCAGCAACAAGAACACTAATAAAGAAATAACGGTAGAAATCCGCATACTTTAAGAGTAACAACAAAACCCTAACTGTTGATAATTTCTAGAATTGGGAAAATTTGTCCTGCTATATCAGACTTTCGTTGTCTGAGATGCCTGATACTGAGCCAGGAGCTTTTTCGCCTCAGGTGAGTTGAACTCATCCGCAATTTTTGGAATATAGATCGGCTGATAATTAGCAAGGTTCTCTTTCTTACAACGTTCAACCCGCCCAAGTTTCTCAAGCATTGATTCTTTGGTGAGGTTACGTTTCTTAACTGCCTCACGAATCGCTTTAAGCGCCTTGTCCGCGTCTTCCATGAATCGGTAAAGAAGCATGTCAGTGCCGGCCTTCATCGCCATCACGGCCGCTTCTTCGATACTAAATCGATCAGCTATTGCTTTCATTTCCATGTCATCAGTAATCACGATTTTGGTGAACTTGGTTTCCTGACGAAGGAAATCGTAAGCGCGAGGACTAAGGCTGGTTGGAAGCTTATCATCGATAGCGTCCACCATAAGGTGGGCCATCATCATAAATTCTACACGTGACTTAGAGGCCTTAATGAAAGGAATCATTTCACGCGACTTGAGTTCCGCCAGAGTGGTTTTAACTAATGGCAGTTCAAAATGGGAGTCCTGAGTTGTTCCGCCGTGACCTGGGAAGTGTTTAGCACATGAAAGAAGACCACTGGTCTGAAGTCCACGAATGGCAGCACTAATATATTTTTCTACGGTCTCAGCATCCGTGCCGTAAGCTCGGTCACCGATCGCCTTATTGTCCGGATTCGTAAGAATGTCACAAACCGGAGAGAAACTAAGATTGATTCCACAAGCAGCAAGTTCTTTGGCGATTACCTGATGGGCCTCGAAAACAAGCTTCGGAGAATCAAGCTTTGCCAGATCCAGCATCGCTGGAAGTTGGGTGAAGTGCTTTTTGAAGCGAACGACTCTTCCACCTTCCTGATCTACAGAGATAAAAAGTGGATATTCATCACGAAGCTTTTGAATATTATTCACCAGCTCCGCCAGCTGGGCAGGATCTTCAAAGTTATGAGAGAAAAGAATGATACCGCCCAATTTTTCGTTCTTAATGAACTCAACTTCTTCTGGAAGAAGACTTGTTCCTTTAATGCCCGAAATAATCAGCTGGCCGTAAGTATCCAAATTAAACCTCACATCTCTTCAGCGGAATTGGTGTCATCACCTGGAACTGCCATGGTTATACCTTGGGCGATCCAGGCCATCTTCACCAGATCCAGGGACTTCGTAAATTGATACAGAATGATCTGTCCCTCTACTTCAACAATATATCGGAAGTTATTTTTTATTTCTCCATCAAATTTTAAGGTTGCAGGTGCAAATAGGTTTTTCCCCACATGACTGAGTTGATCCTGCAGGTATGGATAGTTGTCCCAGATCACAAAAAACTCGAGTTTCTTCTTTTTTGTATCGTAAGCATTCTGGAGAAGCGAATTTCGATAAAGACACTCTGGTATTTGGTTATAAAAACAAAAGAACTTCCCCTTCGGAAAAGGAATTTCCTGAGTTCCTCGCCAGCGACTCTCCGGACTGTCTAAAGTCACTCGCATAGATTTGGTCTTGGGATTGATCCTCATCGACGAAGAATACTTCTTCCCTTCCAGCCAGACCGAAAATTCAGAGGCCTCTGGTCTTAGGGTAATCAAGCGGGACTTATTAGAACGAATGGAACCGAGCTTAGAAACCGTGATGCTTTTTTCGAGGGTCTTGTTATCACTTCCAGAACTTAACAAAACGTTTCGGCTCACCAGTCTCTGCTTAACCATTTTAAATTCGCGGGCGATACGATACGTACCCGCCACATCGGTATAAGAATAAGTGGTTTTTCCTTCTGTTTGAGAAGGACTGATTCCTCGTGAGGAACAACCCGCAGCTAGTAGCAGAACTAATAAAATTTTCACTTTATGAAATTCTCGAAATCTTTATTGAAATCATTCTCTCTTAGGAGACGATTAATTTTCTTTCCGATTTGATCATCAATAAGAGTGGGAAGATTGTTGAAATGAAGTCCCACTTTGTACTTCTTAATGTTTTTGTCGTTAGAAATATAGTCCACGACATAAACAACTTTCACTTCAGGAATCTGAATCACTTCATCCGTAAATCTGATGTCCACATTTTCAAAGATCATGTCTTTTTCAAAATGCTTACTCTCTAGCTCACCAACATGAATGGCCATACCAGTAGTAGATAGATCCTGGACTCTGATCTTTAATTTTTCGCCTGGTGAAGTATTTTCTTTTTCATCACCAACAATTTGCAGGAAGTTTTTGAAAAGACCGGTCTGACTAGAGCGGGATTTCATGTCCACCACTTTACCGCCCACATAGGCCTCACCCAAATTGAAATCAACGTAGACCTCATAAATCGGGAAAGTCAGAAGACGATAACTCGAACGACGCTCAGACTTATAAAGAATGTTCTTCACCTGAAGCACGTTATAACCGCTGATACTCACCTGAAAGATGGTCTCAGAAAAGAAATTCATTCCACGTAGTTCAAAACTACACAGAACAGTTTCTCCGGCCTTAAAAATTGTGTCTTTGGAATCTAGAACGATTTCTTCGCGATCTTTATCGAACTTAAGAACTTGGTAGGTGTGCTTTTCTTTTTTACCTTTCAACCAAACAATGACAGTTCCTCTCGAAGAGCCTAGCAGGGAGAGCCTGCTAAGCTTTTCGGTAGGATCTTGTTTGCTAAAAAAGGTTTGAGACATTAGCTAAGAGTTGTCACCTGACGAAGAAGCGTCAGAGACTCAAGCGCCATTCCGCAACCGCGAACAACGCAAGTAAGAGGATCTTCTGCAAGAGATACTGGTAGACCAGTTTTTTCTTTAATCAGAATGTCCAGGTTAGCTAGAAGTGAACCACCACCAGCAAGGATAATACCGTTATCAACGATATCAGCGGCCAGTTCAGGTGGAGTTTTCTCAAGAGAGATTTTAATTGCTTCAACAACTTCTGAAATAGGATCCGCTAGTGCTTCACGAATTTCATCTGAAGTTACTTCGATTGTCTTAGGCGCACCTGCGATCAAGTCACGACCTTTAACTTCGTAAGTCTTAACTTCATCGTCGAACGGATAAGCGTTACCGATCGACATCTTAATCATCTCAGCAGTTCTTTCACCGATAAGAAGTGAATATTTTTTCTTAATGTATGAAACGATGGCCTCATCGAATTTATCACCAGCAACGCGTACTGATTTCGAGTAAACGATACCACCGAGAGAGATAACTGCGACTTCAGTTGTACCACCACCGATATCAACGATCATGTTACCTGATGGATCAGTGATTGGAAGACCAGCACCGATCGCAGCTGCCATTGGTTCTTCGATCAGATAAACTTCACGAGCACCAGCTTGTTCAGCAGATTCTTTCACAGCTCTTTTTTCAACTTGTGTAATTCCGAAAGGAATACAAATGATGATTCTTGGCTTAATTAGTTTTGATCCATTCAATGATTTCTGAATGAAATATTTCAACATTGCCTGAGTAACTTCGAAATCTGCAATCACCCCGTCTTTCATAGGACGAATTGCTTTAATAGATCCTGGTGTACGTCCAAGCATTTCTTTTGCTTCTTTACCTACAGCAAGAACTTTCTGTTCGCCACGGAAACCCTGGTGAACGGCCACAACTGATGGCTCGTTAACGATGATTCCACGATCTTTGGCATAAACTAGTGTGTTGGCGGTACCAAGGTCGATCGCCAAGTCATTCGAAAACCAATCAAGCATTTTTTTAAACATAAATATCCCTTTAACTCTGAATCACTTTCAAACTCAACAACAGCTCAAGACCTGCATCCAGCAAGAAACTTAATAACCACGAGCGAGAGGCAGTATCAGTAAAATTTATCATTTAGCCCTGTTCTGGACAAGAATATAAACAGGGATTCTTTTTCCTGAGTAAAAGCATCGGCTATGTAAGGCTTTTCACCCGACCCATCAAAACGGTAGAATGGTCGTTTTAAAGGACTGATCATGAGCGATGAAAAGAATAAGTTCCCTTCCAGTTTTGTGTCTTCTCAATTCGTAAAATACATCGATGCGAAGGAGATCAAAGGTATTGTTGAGACCCTGGGTAATACCCTTTCTCAGAAGTATCAGGGTCAGGATCTAGTTCTGATCGGAGTACTTAAGGGCAGTATGGTTTTCATGGCCGATTTGATCAGAGAGATCAAAGGGGTCAAGGTTTACGTGGATTTTGTGAAGCTCCAAGCAGTGGGCCGCAGCAAAGAAAACCATGGCACGATCACCATCAGCAAAGATATCACCACAAATCTGATGGACCGCAACGTAGTTATCGTGGAGGAGATCGTAGATACCGGCCGTGCGTTAAGTTTCCTCAAAAAGCGCATTATGCTGAGCTCACCCCGTTCACTTGAAGTAATCACACTTTTCGATAAGCCTTATAAGCGCACTGTGAACATCCAGCCGGACCTGACTGGGAAGAAAATCGAAGATCAGTTTATCGTGGGCTACGGACTTGATCTGGAAGATTACGGACGAAATTTCGAGCAGCTTTATTATCTAAAATATCCAAACTAAGACATAAAAAAACCCCGGGAAACCGGGGTTTTTTGTTTCTGATTTATTGAAGTTTTTCTGATCCAAAGAGCTTCACAATCTCGCCTCTTGTGATGGTCATCGCATTCATGCGTTTAACCCAGATGCCGTCTTTGAATTCCCACTCTGTCGTTAGACCTTTGAGTTTTCCATGAGACTTTAATTTTGCGTCGAAGTCATCGCGGCTTGAAACCTCGCCTGTCGCAGTCAGAGTGTCAGCACCGAGTTTCATGGCATCAAGAGAAATGATCTCGATTAGGCCCGCAGGTTTTCCATAGATTTCCTGGAACTTCGTTAACATTTCCTGGTTGATGTCTTGCGGATCATCACCCACGAAGTAAAGTGTTCCAAGGTTCTTCTGTTCCTTCACCATCGACTTAGATACCCAGCTTGGCCCACCAATGACCTTGATGCGATTAGCATCATAGTAGCCAAGAGTTGGGATGAGTTGAGTTGCTTCATGAGGATAAGTCGCCAGGAAGACCCAGTCAAAATCCAGCACCGGCGGAAGCGTTTGAACACGACGGATAGACGACTTCTCGAGCGAATAAACGTCATCCATAATTTTTAGTTCTTCTGAACGCTCACGAGGATACTTTAGACCCAAATATAATTGAGCGGTATCACGGTAATCGTGAGTATTTTTCGGGAAGCTCGCCACACTCGTAACACTTAGGTTTTTCTGAGTGGCCTTTCTCCAGATCTCATCAACGTAGGCCTTACCACCTTCGTTGTCCGGGAAGATGACCCCGATACGAGTTCCGAATTTATTGATCATGTCTTCAGAAAGAAGTGTTTCAACTTGAGACTCAATTGAACCTTGTACTTCAATTAGGTGGTGGTTTTTCTCTTCTTTTGGAAGGTTGATCTGAGAAAGAGAAATATAAAGGACGCCATACTTACGGGCCTCTAAATATTCCGCTTTGGCAGACTCAGGGAATAGACCACCGATAATGAAAGAAACTTTTTTCTCACGAATAAGTTCCAGCACTGCCTGCGCACCTTGGGCCGGAGAATCAACTGAATCCTTGGTGTGGATCTTAACGTTCTCATTCATGCCAAGAACTTTTAGACCCGTATCAATACCACTTAAGGCCTTCTCACCAAACTGCGCCTTCTCCCCTGTTAAAGGAAGAACCAGACCGATATCGGAGATGCTGATGCGAGAAGAATTGGCAAAACGAAGTTCAAAATCTTTTACGAAAGTCTGAACTTCAGCATTGTCACCAAACTCAGAGCTAAGCCAGGCCGTCACATCTTGAGCACCTGATTTATCGCCACCAAGGTAGCGCTCGTCTGCTTCAATCATAGCAAGCTGGGCAACTGCCAGATTCTTGCTGTCGTTGAATTCTTCCAGCATTTCAATCTTCTGACCTTGGCTCATTTTATTAAATGAGGCCTTCATTGGTTCATAAAGATTATTGCTTTGGATTTCACCAAAAGTTTTAACGTCACTCATGAGAGTCAGTGATGAAGAAACGATTAGTGGATGATTTTCAACCTTGTTTCCGTAAGCAAGAGCAAGCTGAGCATACTTCTTCTTTTCCGCATCAGTCAGGACCTTACGATCGATCTTATTCAGACGATCATTGAGCTCATTGAACTGATTAAGTTTGAAGTGGCCGCTCGCCATATTAAGTTGGACTTGGCTGTAAAGCTGAGTGTCTCTAGGAGCGTACTTTTCAGAAACTTCGAAATTTAAAAGGGCCTTATCAACTTCTCCCATATTGAAGAGAGTCACACCTTTCAAATTATACTTAAGCGCCTTCTCTACTGGAGAAAGACCATTATCGTGAAGTTCAGAAAGTTTTGAGATCGCTAGCTTAGGTTGATTGGCCTTGATGAGATCCCGAGCTTCATTAAGTTTCTGCTTCGAGATGGCCGAGATCTGCGATTCATCAATAGTTTTAGTTTTTTTAATTTGCGTACAGGCCGCAAGAGTGAGGAGGAGCATCAGAATGATACGCACTAATATTCCTTTGAAGAAGTCGTGTGAAGATTTTAACCCCAGATCGGAATATTGTCACAGAAAACACAAAGGGGCCCGAAGGCCCCTTTTGCTTGGAAGATTTATTGGAAGAGTTCGCGCACTCGATCAAAGAATCCCTTCGACATAGGATTCGAAGAGTTTTGCTCTAGCTCAGAGAGTCGGGCAAAAAGTTCCCGCTGCTCTTTAGTGAGCTTGGTTGGAGTTTCAACATGGATGGTAATGATCTGATCACCAAAACCATAGCCGCCTAGTTTAGTAATACCTTTGTTACGAAGCTTCATCTTCTGGCCCGCTTGAGTGCCTTCAGGAATCTTCATTGATACACGTCCACCAAGAGTCGGAACTTCGATCTCAGTTCCCATTGCCGCTTGTGAGAAGCTAATTGGAACTTCGCAAATAACGTCATACTCATCACGCTTAAAGAACTCATGCTCCTGAATGTGAATAAGCACAAACAAGTCACCAGCTGGACCGCCGTTAAGACCAGAATCACCCTGGCCTGAAAGCTTCAGACGTTGACCTTCATCGATCCCCGCTGGAACTTTAACGCTTAGTTTTTCTTTCTTCTTATTTTTGCCGCGACCGTGACAAGTTTCACAAACTTCTTTGATCATCTGGCCAGTACCATGACACTTAGGACATGGCTGAGCGATGGTAAAGAAACCTTGCTGACGTCTTACTTCTCCGTGCCCTTGACACATATCACATGTCACAGGACCTGAGCCTTTCTTAGCACCAGAACCGTGACAAGTTTCACATGCCACTGAACGCATGATTTGAATTTCTTTTTCAACCCCAAATGCCGCTTCTTCGAATGTCACAGTGATTTCAGTTTGAAGATCATCACCCGCTTGAGCGCGAGAACGACGAGCTCCACCTCTACTACCACGACCACGCTGACCACCCAGGATATCACCGAAGATATCTCCGAAGATGTCACCAAGGTCACCGAAGTCACCTGAGAAACCTCCGCCCTGGAATCCGCCGCCGCCCATGCCACCTTGTTCAGCTGCATGTCCCATGCGATCGTACATAGAGCGTTTTTGATCATCCATCAGGATGTCGGCCGCATGTGAAGCTTCTTTGAATTTCGCTTCAGCTTCAGCGTTTCCGGGATTTTTATCCGGATGGTATTGCATCGCCAGTTTGCGATACGCTTTTTTGATTTCATCTTTCGAAGCGCCCTTCGCTACTCCAAGCACTTCGTAATAATCACGTTTACCACTCATATCTATTTGCCATCCATCATGCAAGAAGGCCCCTTATTGCTAAGGGGCCGTCTTTGAAAAGCTTATTCAGCCATTAAACTTCTTTGTAATCCGCATCTACCACGTCGTCGCCATCATCCTTCTTCTTCGATTGCGACTCGTTCGATCCTTGTGCCCCACCGGCATTTTGACCGGCACCGGTATCGGCACCAGGTTGTCCTTGATACATGAACTGGGCAAGGCTGTGAGCGACGTTTTGTAGTCTTTCAGTCGCTGCTTTAATTTCGTCCAAAGACTCTGAAGTGAGTTTTGTTTTTGCTTCACTGATTGCTCCTTCAATCTCAGCTTTTTTATCAGCTGGTACTTTATCTCCAGCGTCCTTGATACCTTTCTCAGACGCGAAAACGAGACTGTCGAGGTTGTTTCTAGCGTCAACAACTTCACGACGTTTTTTATCTGCATCACGGTTCTTCTCAGCATCCTGAACCATACGCTTAATTTCTTCCTCAGAAAGACCTGAGTTAGAAGTAATCACGATGTTAGTCGCTTTACCTGTCGCTTTATCAAGAGCAGACACGTGAACGATACCGTTAGCATCAATATCAAAAGTCACTTCAATTTGAGGAACACCACGTGGAGCTGGTGCAATACCTGCAAGATCAAAACGACCTAGAGTTTTGTTATCAGCTGAGAACTCACGTTCACCTTGTTGTACGTGAATTGATACAGCTGGTTGGTTATCAACCGCAGTTGAGAACGTTTGAGATTTCTTCGTAGGGATCGTTGTGTTCTTCTCGATGATTTTTGTGAATACGCCACCAAGAGTTTCGATACCTAGAGAAAGCGGAGTTACGTCTAGTAGAAGAACGTCTTTAACGTCACCACCAAGAACACCACCTTGAATTGCAGCACCAGCAGCAACCACTTCATCCGGGTTTACACCTTTAGAAGGCTCTTTTCCGAAGATCTCTTTTACTTTCGCTTGAACGATCGGCATACGAGTCGCACCACCAACAAGGATCACCTCTTGGATCTCATTTAGAGAAAGACCAGAGTCTTTGATCGCTGTTTTACAAGGAGCAACTAGCTTATCGATAAGGTCGCCAATTAGAGACTCAAACTTCGCTCTTGAAAGGTTTAGGTTCAAGTGTTTAGGACCTGTCGCATCCATAGTGATGAATGGAAGGTTGATATCAGTTTGAGTAACTGAAGAAAGCTCGTGTTTAGCTTTCTCTGCAGCTTCTTTAAGACGCTGAAGGGCCATTTTATCGTTCTTAAGATCGATCGAAGTTTCTTTCTTAAACTCTTCTGCTAACCAGTTAATGATACGGTAGTCGAAGTCTTCACCACCAAGGAACGTGTCCCCGTTAGTTGATTTAACTTCAAATACACCGTCAGAAGTGATTTCAAGAATCGAAACGTCGAATGTACCACCACCAAGGTCGAATACAGCGATGTTCTTATCTTTCTTAGAATCTAGACCGTAAGCAAGAGCAGCTGCAGTTGGCTCGTTGATGATACGTTTAACGTCTAGACCAGCGATACGACCAGCATCTTTCGTTGCTTGTCTTTGAGCATCGTTAAAGTAAGCAGGAACTGTAATTACAGCCTCAGTTACTGGTTGACCAAGATAGTCTTCAGCGGCTTTTTTCATCTTCTCAAGAACCTTCGCAGAGATCTCTTGAGGAGAATATTCTTTACCGTCAACTTTTACCCAAGCGTCGCCATTCTTGTTAGCGAACATATCGAAAGGGGCCACTTTGTGAAAGTGAGTTACTTCAGCGTCAGTAAACTTACGACCGATAAGACGCTTAATACCGAATAGAGTTTTAGTTGGGTTCGTTACGGCCTGGCGTTTTGCAACCTGACCAACAAGAACTTCACCATTGTTAGCGAAACCAATGATTGAAGGAGTTGTATTGTGTCCTTCAGCATTTGGAATAATTTTGTATGTACCGTTTTCCATAACGGCCACACACGAGTTTGTTGTACCTAAGTCAATTCCGATAATTTTTCCCATATAATTCTCCTTATTTTTTACTTTTTAATTACTGTTTATCGCTTGAAACAACCACTTTCGCCGGACGTACTAGACGACCATTGAGTGAATAACCTTTCTGAAATTCTTTAATCACTTCATTCGGTTTTTTGCCTTCAGCGTATTCCTGCGCCAGGGCCTCGTGGAAGTTAGGATCAAAGTCTTTGCCCACTGATTCCACTGGAGTCAGACCATGTTTCGAAAGCGTTTCAATGAACTGCTTTCTCACCATATCCAGACCAGTCACCATGTTCTTGATTTTCTGATCTTCATCCGGACGAAGCATATCAATCATACGGTCGAAGTTATCGATGACCTGAATGAGGTCAGACATCACTCGCTCGTTACCATACTTAAGAAGGTTTTCTTTTTCGCGCTCCATGCGCTTACGATAATTTTCCATTTCGGCCGCTACGTAGTAGTACTTGGCCTTGAAATCAATTTCTTCTTTTTTAGGTTCTACAGTAGCTTCAGCAGTTGTTGCTTCAGCGGCCGTTTCCGTTTTGTTTTCTTCTTTGTTGTTTTCATTAGGTTCCATGCACACTCTCACAGTTCAATGTTTGTTAATCCCAAGATGGGTTCGAATGGATGAGTGTCAATGTTAGGACAGAAAAAAAAAGTGATTTTATTGCACTAAATCATGAGCAACAATATTAGCTACTTACGTTGCGCTTCCCAGCGAAAGAGATCATCCATCAAGGAATCCAACATCAAAAAGCCCAAAGAGGTTAATTTCACTCTCTCATTTTGCGCTTCTGCATAGCCCTGCTGGGTCCAGCTTTTCATGAGGCATTCACTCCCTTTTGGCGGAATCCAACCTTCGGAAGTGCGAAGAGAGAGATAAGTTTGCTCGAGTGAAAGTTCTTTATCAGATAAATGCTCTACTTCTACTTCGGCCTCAGAGACCTTCCATTTGTAACGAAGGGCCTCGTTTTTATTTAATTGAAAATAACCCGTTCCAGTTGGACCCAATGCTGCCACAGATTCAGCTCGCCAATATTTCTGATTATGGCGGGCCTCAAAACCTGGTAGAGCAAAGTTAGAAACTTCGTAGTGATGAAAGCCATGCTTCTTTAAATAATCACTCACAAAAAGGTATTCATCACGGATGAATTCATCATCCGGCATGTCCTGAATATGAGGGTACTTTGAGCGAGCATTCAGAATATAAAGACTAATGTGTTTCGGAGAATATTTTAAAAGAAGATCGAGCTCTTTTTTAATGTCTCGTTTCTTCTCACGTGAGAACGGAATCCCCAGAAGAAAATCTAAGGAATAGTTCCAGTTTTCTTTCTGCAATACCTCGAGAAAATGCAGACTATCATCCAGTGAATGCACGCGGTCCATGATCTTTAAAAAATCAGGATCAAGTGTTTGAGTACCGATCGAAATACGGTTAAGACCAATTTTCTTCCAGGCATCCAGCATCGTTGGGGACCAGGTTCCTGGATCAATCTCCATGGTGAACTCAGCGTCCTTAGAGACTCCGATTGGTTCTAAGATCTTTTGAAAGAAAGAAGCACCTTTTTCACCCCAGAGAGATGGCGTTCCACCACCGAGATAAACAGTATCTAATACGCCCCATTCAAAGTTATGTGCTTTCATCAAATCTTCGTGACGTTTGACTGAAGCAGATAAAAACTGATGAAAATCCTCAAACTGATTCTGAGATGAATCAAGCTTACGCTTATAAAAATCGCAGTAATTGCACAGGTGCTTACAAAACGGAACGTGCAAATAAAGACTGGACACCTGAGTCATTGAGTAGAAAGTCCTTCTAAAAATTTATCTCTGAAGGGATAATAGAACAGCTGTCACGGGATGGCCTGTGCAAATTATTGAGTAAGGAAGCTATGAAAATTGATCAAGTTCAGTTGGACAACGAATTAAATACACTATTCATCCACTCTCCCGGTTGTAGTGCAGGGACAGTGCAGATGTGGTTTCGCGCGGGAAGCGCGCTTGAGAAGCATGATAACCAAGGTATCGCTCACTTCCTAGAACACATGTTCTTTAAAGGAACTCCAAAACGTCCGGGCCCGCAACTGGCCCACGATATCGAATCTTATGGTGGTGAAGTAAATGCTTTCACATCATTCGATTACACTTGTTACTACATCAACACTCCAAGCCTGTTCATGGACAAGTCAGTAGATATCCTGCTTGATATGGTGGCCAATCCACTATTTGGTCAGGAAGACATTCCTTCTGAAAGACAAGTAGTGTTCGAAGAGTATCGTCGTGCCATGGATAATCCTTCTCAGTACAATTTCATCCAGCTTCAGAAGGCTTCATTTGAAAATGGTTACGCTCACCCGATCCTGGGTCGCGAAGATACCATCCTAAACTTCTCGCAAGAACAGGTGAAATCTTTCCGTGAGCAGTTCTATAACTTAGAGAACGCTCTATTGGTTGTGGCGGGTGATTTAAAAGATCGCGCTGAACTTGAAAAGAAGATCCGTTCATTCCGTCTGCCTCATGGTCAGAAGTCTGAATTCGGTCCATTCACGATTAAAGAAAAAGAATCGGTAAACGTTCATGATAAAGACATTCGTCAGGCGACTCTGACTCTTTGTCTTCAATCTCCTAACTATAATCATGAGAAGGCAGCGGCAGAAGATCTGGCGATCAACTGTCTCGCCCATGGTGAAACATCTCGCTTCTACCAGGCCCTCGTTGCGAAGACTTCTCTTTGTAACGGTATTGCTGGATCAACGATGTACTTTGCCAACGGTGGCGTGCACATGATTAAGATGAGCTTCCCGGTTGAGAACCTATCTAAGGTCTCAAAACTTTTCATGAGCACTCTTAATGATGTTCTCGTGAATGGCTTCACACCGGAAGAAATCACAAAGATTAAAAATCAATACATCTCTTCAAAGATCTATGAGCGTGAGTCGATTGAGTCTTATGCGTTCAGCTTAGGTCACGGCTTTGCCCAATCTGGAAATATCTTCTGTGAAGATGAGTTCATTGAAAAAATCCGTGCCGCTTCGACTGATGAAGTTTGGAGTGGAATCGAGAAAGTTGTTCGTCAAACCTCTCACTTTACTCTGCAAGTTCCGAAGGGAACGAAGATGGAGCCACTTGAGAAAGAACTTAAGAAGTGGCAGGGCGAACTTAAAAAGGCCGCAACTAAAACCAAATCTAAGTTCAGTAAAATTAAACAACTTACTTCTACTCATGACAGTGCAGTTAAAGTGGTTGAGCTCAAGCCGGGTATCAAACTGATTTATCGTCAGAACAAGCTTACTCCAACGTTTGTGATGCATGCATATATGAAAGGTGGTCAATCGGTTGAGACCGCTAAGAATGCTGGTATTCATCATCTGAGTAGCCGTCTCCTGACTTATGGCTACAAGGGCATGGGTTACGAGAAACTTAAAAACGAACTTGAATCTCTTTCTTCTTCACTAAATGGTTTCTCGGGCAAGAATGCTTACGGAATGACTCTTCATGGTCAGACCAAAGACTTTGAAAGACTTTCTCACCACTTCTTCGGTACTCTCTTAACACCAGAAATCCCTAAGAAGTTTTTTGATCACGAGAAGAAAGTGATTCTTCGCGCGCTTGATAACCAGAAAGAAGATGCCATGAAGCAAGCTTTCAAGGCCTTCTATAAAATGGTCTTCAATCAGCACGCTTACTCACTTGATCTCGCTGGTACTCCGGAAACTATCAAGACTTTTAGTCCAATGGGTCTTCAAAAAGTACACGCGGGTCTACTTAAGAACTCTGAACTTATCTTCACTTATTGTGGTGACTTAGATTTCTCGGTGGTTCATCACCACTTTATGGAAGCGACAAAGAATCTTAAACCGCGCACTCCAGGTAAAAAGACACTTAAAAAGGCCAAAGGTCTCGTTGGTAAAACGGCGAACCTTGAATTCAAACGTGAGCAAACTCAAATTGTGATTGGTGCACCTGCTTATCCAATTGGTAACAAAGAAGATCTATACTTAAAGATGATCACGGCTCACCTTTCTGGTCAGAGTTCTGAGCTATTCGTTGATGTACGTGACCGTAAGGGACTTTGTTATTCAGTTTCACCAATTCACGTTTCGGCACTTGAAGCTGGCTGTTGGGGAATTTATATTGGCTCAGGCCACGATAAAACTGAGGCGGCGATCGAGGCGATCCTAGGTATTCTTAACAACCTTCGCGATCATGGAATTAAGCGTGAAGAATTTGAACGTATTAAAACCATGATCGATGGTCAAAACCTTCTTGGTATTCAAACTAATGAAGACTATGCCCAGTTCTACTCAATTCCTGTTCTTCACGGTCTAGGTCTTGATTTCCCTCACAAGAACAATGATCAAATCCGTAGTGCTAAATACGAAGACTTCCAGGCGTTCCTGAAGAAGTTCTTCTCGAAGAAATGGAATATTGTTCAGGCCGGACGTAACGACTAAGAAACTTTCTGGGTAAGTGGAGGTAAAACTCCGCTTACCATCATTTCCTTCTCACTTAACTTTTCACTTCTTAAAAGCTTTTGAAAAATAAGATTGTTGTCAGTACCATGACGATCTTTGGTTGCAAGAATTGTCATTAATGTTGTGAGTGACTCAAAACAAGTGGCAACCATTGCGTAAAAACTTGGGATATCCAAAAAGTTTGGGGACACATTGTTTAAATGTGAATAGGCCGTCTTTCCAATTTGAGCGTAGTACTGAGTATCGACCAGCTTTTTATTCACTGATTCTGAAAAGTATCCACAAACTAAGAGCGACATGTCTCCCACTTCTTTGTAGATACGTTTTTGTTCTTCACGACCTACTTGAGTCGCTTCCAGAAGTTTCATGCCCAAGATTTTCTCACGCACTTTTCCTTCATTGGTTTCAAAGAAGTTTTGCGAGAGCGCGAATTTATCCAGGACATCAGAAGAATAAAAGATAACTGATTCAGGGACAGGACAAAGTGACTTTTTGTTCAACTCTGTGAGACCCTCGAAAAAGAATCCCTTAAGATTGGTTGATAGAATAATCTTTTTTGCATTAGCGTCTTGATGCATCAGATTCCCCCGTACTCCATTTTAGCATACCCCACAAACCCGACTCAAATGTCCCCGGAATATTTTGCCTCGAGCACTTAAACCGTGGAATAATGAGGGGATGAAACGTTTGAAGTTAGTCTTCGCCATTGTGATTTTGTTATTCGCCCTACCTATTTGGCGTTTCATCGATTTTGCGGTGATCTTCTCACCTTTTGAATTCATCTCCAGCGTCGCCCTCTTCATCTGGTTTGGGCTGTTTGTCGCTATACCAGTGAAACTTGTGCGTCCGCAAATTAAGACTATCTATATTGTGCTGGGAATCTTTCTCTTTGGTGCACTTAGCTTTTGGGTGAATCCCCTCTCGAATCAGGCGACCCTAGATCCGAAATTAAATCACTGCGGACGGCTGACTTATACGAGTACCTTCTATCCAGTGAGAAATATCCTTACTGAGGCTCACCTGGATGATCTCGAAGTTCGCAATCAAATGTGTTGGGTGAGAAAGATGGTCTCACGTGTGCCCCAGAAGTTTGATTCCGCCGATGAGCTTGCGGCCTACAATAATTTACTAACGGATAAGCTCATGAAGCCGGAATATAAATTCCGCGCGACTCTTCCGATGATTGCCATGCTACATCTGCAAATCAACATGAGTAGCCACATGGAATTGGGACCTAAGTATCTCTATGACCAGGTTCACTTCTGGCTTAATCACTACACGGTGGAAATCAGTCAAAGGCAATACTCTGCCTTGAGCTGGCCTTTTTCTAAGTACATTCAATTTGAATATGGTTTGATTGAAAGAAATTGGGAAGGCCTGGTCGATGCCATTCAAATCTCGGAGTAGGTCATATGAATATTCTTATCGCTCTTCTTCTCTCTTGTTCGATCTTCGCCAAAGACCCTGCTATGGTCTGGGGAAAAATTGTAAAAGTTGATAAGACGGTCAAGAACGTAAGCTATAAGTACTTTGTGACCTATGAAGTTAACGGTAAATTTCACGCTTATCCACTCGAGACTAAAAATAAAAACATCGCTGAACAAATTGCTAAAAATGAGAATCAACTCATTCGCATCAAAGGCGATATCAAAACGGTCAAAGTCGCCATTGATGGCCCGGCCCAGGACATTCCCGTTTTTATTCCTGAAAGCCTTTCACCGCTCACGCTGTCTGAATTAGCAGTGGAATTTAAGCCGGATTTAGAAAAGAAACCGGCCGATGTAAATCCTCCGAAAGAGGCCTATAACGGCGGCGGAATTAGAGTGAATGATACCCTTGCTAATACTCTGATCATTACTGGTGGAGCACTCATGGTTGGCTCCGCTCTGATTAAATCACTCAACAAGAAATAAAAAAGGGCCCGAAGGCCCTTTCATTTTTAGTTTGTTCCGTCGTCAATCTCAACCATCAAGAAGCCGGCCTCAAGTGCCTGACCCTCTTTCACGTTGATGGCCTTAATTGTACCATCCGCGCCTGATTTGATTTCGTTTTCCATCTTCATCGCTTCAAGTATAAGCACAGTTTCACCTTTAGTGACCTTGTCCCCTTCTTTCTTCATAAGCTTCACGACCTTACCAGGCATTTGCGTGATAAGAGCACCAGCGCCGCCTTTGTTAAGACCCGAAGGCTTGAAGCCGCGAAAAACCTTATAAACTTCAGAGTTTGAAACCAGAACTTCATTCACACCCAGGGCAGCGAGTTTCTTCCACGCGACACCATCAAATGAATAAAAGTTTTTACCAGCAAGATTCTTGATCAGAAGTTTTGTCTTCGCGCCATCAACTGTGAACTCCATTACTTTTCCAGGATGGATTTCAACATCCAGAGCGAACTCTTTCATATCTTGGTTCATGAAATAGTATCTCATTAGTTACCTCCAGCTTGGTTAAGCTCAATGGCAGCAACTTTTAACATGAAGGCCTTGATATCTTCTTTCGCAGCTACTTTCTCTTGCGGCTTAACAGTACCAATATAGTTCGTTGAGTAGTGACCTTTCACGAAGTTCTCTTCGTTCAGGATCACACGGTGAAGAGCGATATTGGTCTTAATACCATCAATGATCAAACCATCAAGTGCCGACTTCACTTTACGAAGTGCCACCTCACGGTTGAAACCTTTGGCGATGAGTTTACCGATCATTGGATCGAAGTCCGGAGTGATCGTAAATTTTGGATAAATACAGTGATCGAAACGAATACCTTGCGGGAAAGTCGTCTCGAAGCCCACGATTTTACCCGGAGCTGGAAGCATCGAAATTGGATCTTCCGCACAGATACGAAGTTCAATGGCATGGCCCTGAATCTTGATATCGTCCTGAGTTTTAAAATCTAGTGGTTCACCGAAAGCGGCCTTGATCATGTTTGCCACAAGATCCACACCTGTGATTTCTTCAGTGATCGGGTGCTCTACCTGAATACGTGTGTTCATCTCAAGGAAGTAGAACTTCTTATCTTCACCCATAATGAATTCAACTGTACCAGCTGAATCGTAGTTCACAGCTTTGGCACATTTAACCGCAGTCTCACAGATTGATTTACGAAGGGCCTCATCTGTTCCAATGAATGGAGATGGAGCTTCCTCGATGATCTTCTGGTGACGACGCTGAACTGAACACTCACGTTCAAACACGTGGAACACATTGCCTTTTTTATCAGCAAGGATCTGCACTTCAATGTGGTGAGGATTCAAAATGTATTTCTCAACCAGAAGTCCGGCGTAACCGAAACCTGAAAGAGCTTCACGTTGAACTGCTGCGAAGTTTGCTTTGATTTCTTCTTCTGAGTAACAAGGGCGCATACCCTTACCACCACCACCAGCAACTGCTTTAAGAAGGATCGGGTAACCCATATCGTTCGCAAGCTTGATGGCCTCTTCTACTGAAGGCACTTCACCAGTTGAACCGGGAACCACAGGAACACCTGCTTCCTTTGCCACTTGTTTAGAAATGTCCTTAGCACCCATTTTGTAAACCGCAGTCGGGTTTGGACCAATGAAAGTCACGCCCTTCTTCGCAAGTGCTTCTGAAAACTCACGGTTCTCAGACAGGAATCCGTAACCCGGGTGAACACCATCGATTTTATAATCATCGATGAGCTTCATGATCTTCGGAATATCTAGATATGTTTCTTTGTTGTTATTACCAGCAAGATGTACCCATTCCTGGCAGAACTCAAGATGAGGTGGTTCAGTTTCATTGTCGGTCCAAACGCCGACAGAAACCAGACCAAGCTCATTCAAAGCTTTCGCCACACGAATAGCAATCTCACCACGGTTAATGATTAAGACGCGTTTACCTTTCATAGTGGAATGTTCCCGTGTTTACGCTCAGGACGGTTAACTTTTTTGTGCTCCAGAGCTTTAAGGTATTGATAAAGACGCTGACGAGTGATTTCCGGATTGATGATTTCATCCAGGTAACCAAGCTCGGCCGCGCGATAAGGGTTGGCAAAGTTGTTCTCGTAGTTTTCTACGTGCTTCGCTTTGTTCGCCATATCGTTACGGAAAATAATGTTCACTGCACCATCTGCACCCATAACTGCGATCTCTGCAGTTGGGTAAGAAAGATTGATGTCAGCGCGGATGTGTTTCGACGCCATAACGTCATAAGCACCACCGTAGGCCTTACGAGTAATAAGCGTGATAAGAGGAACCGTCGCTTCAGAGTAAGCGTAAAGAAGTTTAGCTCCATGACGGATGATCCCGCCGTACTCTTGAACTGTACCAGGTAGGAAGCCCGGAACGTCTACCAGAGTTATGATTGGAATATTGAAAGCATCACAGAAGCGCACGAAACGAGCGGCCTTCACAGATGAGTCGATGTCCAAACAACCAGCCAGGAAGTTAGGTTGGTTTGCTACGATACCAACTTTGATTCCACCGATTGAAGCAAAACCAGTAAGAATGTTTTTCGCGAAGTCAGCGTGAACTTCCAGAAAGTGCTGATCATCGATCACTTCAAGAATAAGCTCGTGCATATCGTACGGCTTCTTCGAGTTATCAGGGATGAAATTCTTAAGTTTGTTGTTCGTACGAGTAACTGAGTCTGTTGTCAGTTTCGCTGTATGCTTAATTTGATTACATGCAGGGATGAACGCCATAAGTTCTCTTACGCGCTCAAAACAATCATCTTCGTCGTCACAACGGAAGTGTGCGACACCAGATTTTTCATTGTGAGTATGAGCACCACCAAGAGCGTCTTTTGTTACTTCTTCGTGAGTCACAGTTTTAATAACATCCGGACCAGTCACGAACATGTATGACGTTTTATCTACCATGAAGATGAAGTCAGTCATGGCCGGAGAATAAACCGCACCACCAGCACATGGCCCCATGATCAAAGAGATCTGAGGAATCACACCTGAGGCCTGAACGTTACGGTAGAAAATCTCAGCGTAACCAGCAAGAGCGTCAACGCCTTCCTGAATACGAGCTCCACCAGAATCGTTAATACCGATCATCGGGATTTTGTTCGCCAGAGCGAAGTCCATCACCTTACAGATTTTTTGCGCGTGGGCCGCACCAAGAGCACCACCCCAACAAGTAAAGTCTTGAGAGAAAAGGGCAACTTGCTGGCCATTGATTTTCGCAATACCAGTTACCACACCGTCACCCAGGTACTTTTGTTTCTCCATACCAAAGTTATGACTACGGTGAACCACAAATTTATCGAATTCAATAAATGAATCTGGATCTACCAGTTTACTGATTCGTTCACGGGCAGTGTATTTGCCCTGTTCATGTTGCTTGTTGATTCTTTCAGTACCGCCACCTAGTTCGGCTTCACGGCTGAAAGTAGCGAGTTGCTCGCGTCTTTGTTCGTTGGTCAGCATTCGACCCTCCTGAAATGTATCGGAAAGTTATACCTTGCTTAGACCAGAGGGTAAAGTTTTGACACTCTAAGTAAAAGGCCCCAGAAAGGGGCCTTGAGATTAAAAATTTTGAATTTTAGACTAACGGCAACCGCGACCAGAGCTGAGGTTGTAACCAATTTGGTTAAGAGAGTGGTAAACCTCTTGAATTTTCTGCTTCTTAGAGAATTCATCCATGTCAGATGTGTTAAATCTCTCAAGATCTTCATTGATGTCTTTAAGATCCAAAATTTCGCACGAGTAAGCCGAGCTATAAACTAATTGTGTCAGTTCTGTATAAGCTGCGCCTGAAACCACTTCCGCAGCTACCAGGTAAGCGCTTGATGGGCCAAGTGGGAAAATTTGTTCGCGACGAAGCACCAGGCTGCTATTCACCACAAAAAGCATATCTCTTACCATCTCGAGCATGTTTTGCTCGAATGCTAGTGTACGAGAATAACGACAGCCAAAACGACGGGCCTGACAGCTATAAAAACGATAATCAATTTTTTCTGCGGTAGCAAAGATCAGATCATAAAAGCTTTCAAGTGCGATCGCTGTAGCTTTTGTGCCTTTCACATCTTTTGCCACTTCTTCTTTTAACATCACACCCAGGTCATGAGCGTGTGTGATAAGTCTAAGCGTAATTGGATTCAGATCCCCGTAACGTTGAGTTGAGTTGGACTTAAGTCCAGCGATCAATGAATTAACCGCACCTGTGAAATCCCCATTCATACTGGCATTTGAAGCATCAAAACGAGCGCGCTCTAATAAACGTAAAGTGCGGTCGCAATAAGCGCGGAATTCGGCGTCCGCATCCACTTCAGTTCCATTTTGAGCAACGTGAGCAGAAGCAGTATTAAAATTTATCAGAGAGCTTAAACCTAGGAGAAGAGCAAACGTCCAATTTTTCATACAGAAATCCTTATTAGTAAGCGCAAGAGCGCGATTCAATTTGTTTTGTTATAGAACGAACTTCCAAAACGAAGCGGTTAAGCTTAATGGCGTCTTCTTTCGTTGAAGTTCTGCCGTCCAGATAAGTCTGAACATTGCGAGAAAGACGAACTAATAGTTTTGACTGACACTCAAGCGCGTTCGAGAAAAGAGTTTCTTTAAGGTCATTTGCTACTTCAGCACTTAGGTACGAAAGCGCCTGCATATATTGAGTTACCGGGATCGCCGTAAAGTAGGTGCTGCGATCTGATTTCAGACGAACAAATCTCTGCTCTAGACCAGTTAGTTGAGAAACTGCGATATCAACCAAGAGTTCTTCCAGCTCACGAACGCCCATTGGACGGCCCTGAGTTGAATAAGGAATATAGTGATCACGGTCTACACGGAAGGCCACGTCCTCAATATGAAGTGTGTACCAATCCATAAACGAAAGAAGACCTTGCATATGATTGTGCTGAATCAAAGCACCGTCTGGAAGTTTCCCGCCGTTGATAACTGAAGGAATCTCGAGCAACTGAGCAAGACGAATCCCTCTTGTGATCGCGCGGTAAGTAAGTGAATTGTCCTGGGCCTGTGGAGCCTGTTCAGAACTCGCCGCCGCTGCAATAAGACCATTATAGAAAACACGAAGAGCACCGATTTTATCGTTATTATAATTAAGACGCTCAAGAGCTTCGGCACGAGTCTCTCTCACCATGATCGAAGCATCATCACACCAGTTAATCAGTGCGAAGTTCATACCACCACCGATTCCGCTTCCGCCTTCACCGGCCTGAACTGTTAGTGAAGCGAGCACCATCATTCCAGTAATCAGTTTCTTAAAATTCATAATATCCTCTGCTATTCAGTTATTTGTAAAAGTTGTGAGCCGATCTGCACCACCAAATCATTGGCGTGCTGAGTATTACCGGCATACTTTTCAAGAATTTTTTTAGTAAACTCCTTCATCTCAGCTCGAAGGTTTTCGAATTGTGAATTAGGAATACTGAGTGTAATCAACTGGGCAGCACGTTTCTCGTAAGACAGCTGTTCCATCGCCTCCGCGGCCTTAAGAGCAAATTGCTTATGAAGATTCGCTGAGCTCTTGAAGTTGGCGGCATTGTCTTCAAATAGAACCACCGGCTCAGACTGAACCAGTTTGCCTGATTCATTGCGAGTCACCAGACCCAGGGCCATCAGGTCATTCAAACCTTCAACCACTTTCTCTTTCGTGATTTTCTTATCGAGTTTTGAGATGATCCACTCCGGTTCCTCACGGAAGCCTTTCAGGGTAACCAACTCGCGTAGCACCACCAGGTGCCACTCATTTAAATAACGGTATTGGTGTTCAAGCACTTGAACCAGTTTTGCTTTCTTCCCACGAGCTCCCACTTTCATGCGCTCAAAGAAATACAGCTTTTCTTTTTCAGTCTCGGCCTGGTTAAACATCACCATGTTTTCAAAATAGATCGCTTCTTCGGCAGAAAGATCCATGGCAGTCGAGAAACCAAGAATTGATTTAGAAGTTAGATTACGTTTGTTCTTAACAATTAGACCTAAGTAACCACGAGAGTTCTTTCCGAAACCGGCAGCATAAATGAAAGCGTTCTCTGAATAGTTTGAGTTCTTCGACTTCTTAAAAAGATACATGTCTCTTAAGAAGACGCGATAATTCATATATTCAAAGATCACCGGTCTTTCAGTGATGACCTTGGTTTCAATCGTTTCTGTTTCTTGCGAAACAGACGCGCTGATAACTTCTTCAGTAGTTTTGGTGTCATTTCCCAACATGGGGCTGTCCTTGTTTAGTGCCCCAGATATATCTCGGGTGCTGACAACTTGGACACCAATTGTAATTTTTACACAAGACTTTCCGATGACCACCAGTCAGCAGGTCAGAAGGCTATAATGTCGGCCAAATGAAGTGGTTATTGTTCACACTACTATATATATGTGCGACTTCCTGGGCGTTTGCCGAAGCGGCGAATGTTCGTTGGTCACGTCTGGGTTTTGTTTTCGAAGCAAAGGATGAGCTTTATCGTAATCAGCAGCAGGATCTCCTGCTCGCAAGTACTGATATCGCCGAACAACTCTCCGATATTCAATTATCAAAACTTCCCTCTGAAGCGCGGGATAAAATCAAGCATAAAACCATCACTTTGATCTTTGAAAAGAACGCCTCGACCGATGCCGTTTTCTATCCTCCGGGAACGAAGGCCGGCAGAGGAAATGATGAGTGGATAATTACTCTTAATCCGGCCCTTATTTCGACTCCAGATTATCTTAAAATTATCTCTCACGAGTACTTCCACGCCGTTCATTATTCCATTAATCCGAATGAAGTAAGTTGGGTGCGCGAAGGTCTGGCACAATTGTTTGAGTACCGTCTCTATAATGGATTTAATTTTGCACACACTCACGCGGGCCTTACTAAGAATGAATTTCCCCTCGAAGCGGAGTTTGATATCAATGATTATCGTCCGGAGAAATATGGTAATACCCTCCTCTACTTTTATTATCTAACTAGCCACTGTGATAAAGACGATACGCTTTTCTGGACTCTCGTAAATAGTGGCGGTTCAGGACGGGATGGAATTAATCGCGCTCTTCAACTAGAAAATTCCAGCATACCTTTATGCCGAGATTTCTCTTCATCGGCAGAAGGTTTTTCACTCGCAAAAATGGCCAATAGCTATAGTGGCTTTGAGCAGTCCTCATTGACCTTTATTATGCCTTCTTCTCATCGCCTCCAAATCGATGCCCAGAAGGAGCTTTCCCTCCTCGCTAACCCAGATAAGTTCTGGTCTTCGATCCAGAGCTATCAACCTCAACGCCTCTCTTTAAAGACCGCTCAGGAACTGATTAAAACGGCTCCTGCTTCGTTTAAATGGTGGGGACTTGAAAAGAACTACCCTAATCGAATTAAGGCCCTAAAACCCCAAGATCTCATGACCCTGTCCCCTGCCTGGGACGTGGGTGTTCTTGCGACTGACAGTCTCTAGCCTGCTGACTGGCAGACATCACAAAGCGCTATGAATTTTTTACAAACGACCGGTTCCAGGTCAGCAACCATGTTACTCATTAGGAAATCAAAAGCCCTAAGGAGATCATATGAAATACATGTTGTTGATGTTTGCTTTACTTTGCTCTGGCCTAGTACACGCGGCCCTTGAAGTTGGTTCTTACGATGGTGTGGATAACGCTAGAAATGATTATGAACTTCACGTTCGTGAACTTCCAGAAAGACGTGGAAGCTTCATCGGTCTTCTTATTAATGGCAAACAATCAAAAGTTCGCGCTTATCTAATTGATGCATTCTCTTCTAGTAAGTACGGTCTTCTTTCATTACGTCTTACTGGTAACTATAATATTGGTGTAAGCAACACACTTCCATCAATCAGCTTAACAGCAACTTCAGATACACTGGTACTAACTCCAAACGGTGAAAACGATATGGGGTTCAGCACTTCAATTACATTCAAAACAAAGAGCAAAAAGCCTCTTCGTTGGTCACCACTTATTGCGGGTAACTACTCAAGCAAACAAATCGTGGTTTCAAACCTGGATGCAGAAAACGAAGCAACCATGACAAGTAAGGCGCAAGGTCTGGTTGGTGATTACGTTCTTCGCGAAACTCGCCAGGACATGTATGTGGTTCTTTCAACTCAGCTGACTTCAACTGGTGTGAAGCTTGATAAAAACGCAACTTTGTTCGCGGTATTTATGAAAGGCGGTCGCTTCGGTGGTGATCAACTCGTTATCGTAAACAGCGCTACTGGTGCAGCAGCTCGAGCTGGTAACTAAGAAGGACGCAGGAGAAACTTTATGAAAACGACATCTATGATGACATTCATCCTGCTTGCCACTCTTACAGGTAAAGCATTTGCTCAAAAAAACTCAAGCCTTCCAGATATTCCAGCTCCACGTGAGTTAACGGAAGTAGGAAGTGAGTTCGCAGAAGGTACTATCACTCGTCTTTCAGATGGAGAAGCTTCGGTCTTCGTTCCATGGGCGCAAAACGCTCAATCGGTTCTGACTAAGGCCCTTCGTGATATTCAAACTATGACGGTACAACAGCAAGTTCGTCACCTGACTGCCATTATGAAGTCAGTGGTAACGAACTCTGGTTCGAAGAACTATCAGATGTTCATGCGGTTCGTACTTAACCGTACTCTTCTTTTAGTTCAGGAAACAGTTAGCCAGTCAGACTGGAATGAGCCAGGAACAGCAGAGAGCGTTCTCGATCTTCAAGTAACTGGAATCAACCTCGCGCTTAAATTCTATGAATCAGATTTGAGTTATCAGAGTCGCGCTAACCGCGGCAATGATGCTGTAAACCAGTCATACGCGATCTTCGGGGCCACTTTTGGTAAAGAAATGATCAGATCAATCCAGAACATCACGGATGCCTCTGCTCAGTACCGTGTTCTGTATAAGACACTTGAAATGGTTAACTGGGACTTCTCACGTGATGCGATCGCGATTGAGTTCGCTGACGCCATCGTTGAGATTTACAACACGCTCAACACTCTTAATGAACAACCGACCAATAATGATTCTGAGAGCGTACTTGCTATCAGACGTTTAAATGTACTGGTTAATAGTGTGGCATCTGTTGAGAGAACAATTCTTCTTAGCAATGAAACAACTCGTAGAACGCTTCAGGAGCGTGAGCGTCTAGAGCGCATGCAGGCCACACAAAGACAAATGGAATTGGATGTTGCTCGCGGCATTTCAGTTATGTCGAATGACAAATTTTATGTAGTTCTTGGAAACAATGAACTTGAAAGACATAGAGATTGTTTGTCTAAACAAACGACTAACACAGACCACATTCTGGTTATGCAAGGGAATAGAACTCCTCAAAAGTACTATAACAGTTCAAGCTACTGGTCTGCAGACACTGCTTGTCGCATGATTATCAATGGTAATTCACAGGTGGAAACATCTAAGAGCTTCAACTTTTATGGTGAAATTGAAAAGCAAGGTTATAGCTTTCAGGCACCTTCAGTATCTTCACTCATGTACCAGTGCTACAACTTTTTACAAGAGAAAAGAATTACTCAAACGGATATCTTTTCGGTTGGAACGAACAATTCAGTTCCAAGAATTCATACGAATTCAAGTTCATACTGGAGAGGCCCGGCCAATATCTGTATGGCAATTCTGGACAAGGTTCTTTAAGGCATAATTATGAAACTTTTAATTCTATCGACAGTACTATTTATCGGAAACGCTATGGCCAAGGACCTTCCTCCGGTCCAGGCACCTCGTGAGTTAACAGAAACGAGCAGTGAATTCGCGGAAGGCACAATCACTCGCCTTTCAGCGGCCGATGTGGATATTTTCATCCCTTATGCACAGAATGCTCAATCGGTTTTGAACAAAGCGCTCGAAGACATTCGTTCGATGACTGTTCAGCAACAGGTGAAACACCTGACGGCCGTAATTAAGGCCGTGGTTAGGAATTCTGGTCAGAAAAACTATCAGACCTTCATGCGCTTCTCACTTAACCGTACGCTCTTTCTAGTTCAAGAACTGGTTAAAGAAACTGACTGGGCAACTTCTGGTACAGTTGAGAATGTTCTGAATATTCAAGTGAAAGGAATTGAGCTCGCTCTTCGTTTTTATGAATCGGATCTGGCGTATCAGCGTCGAGCTAACCAAGGTAAAGAAACAGTGGCCCTGAATCATGCCGCCTTTGCCAATGACTTCGGCCGAACCATGCTTACTGCTACCCAAAACGTACTAGATGCTTCAGCTCAGTATCGTTTGCTTTATAAAATTCTCGAGATGATCAACTGGGATTTCTCTCGTGATCAATATGCTATCGAGTTGTCTGACACGATTGTTGAGATTTATACCACCCTTTATTCAATGGACGAAAACCCAACTGCCAACGACGCTGACAGTGTTCAAAACATTCGCCGTTTAAATACTTTGATTGCCTCTGTTGAGAAGACTTCTGGTGTCCTGAATGAGATCGCCCGCAAAAATGGCGAAGAGTTATCGGAACGTCAGCGTGAACTTGAGCGTGAAGCTATTCGCCAGCGTTTACCTTTAAAGCAGGGTCAAGCAATTTTCAACGTTACAAACCAGAACAGCCCACTCTTAGGCGTGATTCATGAAATCAGAAAAGATACAGTCGTCCTTAAGTATTCAGACAATACCTATGGAACTGTTGCTATCACTCAGCTTGGTTATACTACTGGCTGTGTAAAAGATATTTGTGTTGGGGATAAATTGTTCAATATGCCCGCAAACAACCAGGACCACAACTCCATGAAGGTTGTGGGCATTACTGCCGATGACAAATTTGTACTTCAGTATCTGGATGGAGAATACACGAATGAAATCTACAGTGGCTGGACTGCCCAAGTATTGTCCAAAACCACTGGTTGTTCAGGACAACTGTGCGTGAACGATACTGTCTTTAATATGAAAAATAAGTTTCAAGCTAAAATTGTTGGGATCCAACCAGATGGAAATTATATTCTTCAATATTTAGATGGCGAGTATACAGGTGAACGCGGCGGCGGCTGGACTGCCGAATATCTAACTAAAATTAAATAAGCAAAAGGCCCCAATTAATCGGGGCCTTTCTTTTTTAGTAAGTAACCTGAATGAGCTGCATTCCCATCTGCACCACTTCTTCATTAGTGGGTCCCACCGAGTACTTCTGCAGGATCTGCTGCGCAAAGAATCTCATTTCGTGCCTTAGATCTTCAAACCGATTCTTAGGAATACTTAGAGTAATCAATTGGGCACACCTCTTGTCCTGAGGAAGATTTTCCATCGCATCCACTGCCTTAAGTGCAAAGTGCTTTTGCAGGGCCATCGAATTTCTGAGCGTTGGAGACGTGACCTCTAACAAAATGGGCCCATCCGCGTTGACCAATTTTCCCTCTTCATTTCGAATCACAAAACCCAAACCAATAAGATCCTTGATTCCCTCATCGATTTTTTCTCGAGTAATCGTTCCCCCGAGTCGGTTCATGATCCATTCCGGATTCTCTTCAAAATCTTTAAGTTCAATCAGTTCTCTTAAAACTGAAAGATGCCATTCATTCAAATAGCGAGACTGATGTTCCATCACCTGAAACACTTTAACGTCATTACCTTTCACATCTTTTTTCATCTCTTCAAAAAAACGGTTCTTTTCAATATCATTATCGGCCTGATTGAAGTGAACCATATTTTCAAAATACTTGGTTTCTTCCGGACTGAGATCCATTGCTTTCGCAAACCCATCAATGGATTTCTGGGTCAGATTTCTTTTGTTTTTCACCACTAGTCCAAGATACCCGCGCGAGTTTTTTCCAAAGCCTGCCGCGAATACAAAAGCATTTTCCGAAAAACTTGGATTGCGAGACTTTTTGTAAAGATACATGTCTTTCAGAAAGCGACGGTAGTCTACGTATTGAAAAATATCTGGCTTATCCATACCTCTTCCTTGTTGGTCTAATAATTAGCGTAAACGTAGAGTTGAGGGGTAACCAGAGTGCCGGAATTTTGAGGGAACACTTTTTTGAGCAAAAAAAAGGGCCCTGTGAGAGGGCCCTATTAGGATTTTCTATTCGCCCGCTGCTCTTTTCTGAGCTCGCTTATCAAGGCCGTACTTCTCGACCTTCATAATCAGACCCGCGCGAGAAATACCAAGTTCCTTCGCAAGTTTTGACTTGTTGAAGGCACAACGTTTTAGACCTTCACGGATCATCAGAATCTCTAGTTCTTCCAGAGCATCTTTCAGTGAACCGTTTGTGTTCACACCTTTAAGGAAGCTACCACCAGAGTGAGATGGAGCGTGACCATGAGACTCTCCGCTTTCCAGAATTCTTGAAGAAAGCATATCCGGCGTGATGTTTTTATCTTCACCCGCGATTACAACCAGACGCTCAACTTCGTTTTGAAGTTCACGTACGTTACCTGGCCATGTGTGATCCAGCATCTTCTCAAGACACTTCTTCGAGAAGGTCTTAAGTGGAAGACCTGCTTCCTCACAACGCTTCTGAAGGAAGAAATCCATCAGGACCGGAATATCTTCCTGACGCTCACGAAGAGGTGGAAGGGCCACGTTGATCACGTTAATTCTGTAATAAAGATCTTCTCTGAACTCACCTTTAGCGATCATCTCTTTAAGGTTTTTGTTCGTTGCCGCCACTACGCGTACATTTACTTTCTTCGGCTGAGTTGCACCCACCGGCATGAACGTACCTTCTTGAAGGATACGAAGAAGTTTTACCTGCATTGATGGAGACGTGTCCCCGATTTCATCCAGAAACAGTGTTCCGCCGTTAGCAACTTCGAATACACCTTTCTTGTCCTTGATCGCGCCTGTAAACGCACCTTTCACGTGACCGAACAGTTCTGAGTCTAGAAGGTTATCGTTAAACGCTGAACAGTTTACTGCCATGAAAACAGCATCTTTTCTTGGTGAATTATAGTGGATCGCCTTCGCCACCATTTCTTTACCGGTACCGTTCTCACCTTGAATCATAATTGTAGATTCAGAGTTCGATACTTTTGAAAGAAGGTGATAAACCTGTTGCATCTTTTTCGATTTACCAATCAGGTTATGATAACGGTATTTGTTACCGATCTCAGAGTTAAGGTCCATGATGCGAGCCTCACGCTTCGAAATTTCGTGGTGGAAAGTGCCCACTTCATCCGCAACGATCGCCACAAGTTCTTTCATCTCGTCGTAGAAGCGACCCGCGAATTTTTTAATTTTAGAAACCGCAACTTTAGCGTCTTCCTGGCCAATGCCACACTCGACAACTTTTTTAACAACATTCTCAACCTCTTCAGTTGTTGAAGTATCTTTGAAATATGGATAAGCGATCACCACTCCACAGAACTCATCGTCTACTACCACTTTATGTGAGTAACCATATGTTCCCGGGAAGAAAGCATCGAACTCATAACTCATCTCTGAAGACGAGTTGAAAAATTCGAATACTTTTTCAACATCTGCTTCCAGCCAGTCATGACCGAATGAATGAGACATTTGTAGTTTTAAGAAAGGTGATTTGAATGAATAACCCGGCTCTTGCACGAACTGCACGCGGCCTTGAGTATCAACATACAACACGTCCAGCCCGTACCAATTACCAACAATCTTCTCGAGGCTTTTCGTAGTATGTAGATCCTTAATCGCTTTCCAATCAATCATAGACTTTCTCCTGTATGAGATGCCCATTCCATGAACACCTTTAAATTTGATCGTCTAACTTATCGGCACTTTGTCGGATTTCTTGACAGGAGAATTGTTCGATTGCGGATTTTATTTACAGCTTGCGGGTAGAAATCTGGATGAATTCGTCAAAAGTTTGGAAAAACATGGTCTTATTCCACTCCTGAGGGCCCACGTACTTACGGAGGGTGGTCATGTCTGACGAAAACACATAGGTTTCAGGCACACGAGTGGTCCCGAAAACGTCACGGTGAACGTTCTTATTATCCAGGAGCCAAGTGATATTAGCTTTAGGGATGGCGATGGTCTTTAAGTGCTTCTCGACCTTCACTTTGTCATCATTCACGGCCACGAGCAGGAACTTAACCTCTGGTTGGCCTTCAAATCGCTTTAAAAAGCTTAACAGGTCAGGGAGCTCAGCTTCACATGGGCCGCACCAAGTGCCCCAATAATGGACAACCAGGAGGCTCGTGCGATCTTCGAATACTTTCTGAACGTCGAAGGGCCGGCCATCGAGAGTTTCAAATGTAGCTTGTGGGAGTTTCGCCAGAATCGCGCCCTGCTTATGCTCCAATTGGCCCTCAAGGGTCTTCTTTTGATAGACCGAGTACCCAACAGCAGCAGCAATAACGAGAAGAATGACGATGATACGATTTAGCATGGCTTACAGACTCAAAAAAAAAGCCCTCTTTCGAGGGCTTTTTTAAAATTACTCAACGAAAGCGATGTAAGCTTCTTTAGCACCGTCACCAAGACGACCTTCAGCAAGCTTAAGGATACGAGTATATCCACCTGGGCGTTGCTTGAATTTTGGAGCAACGTTTGTGAATAGAGCAGCTACTGCTTCTTTGTTGTTAAGTTTTGTGAAAGCTAGACGACGGTTAGCAACCGTATCGTTCTTAGCGATAGTCACAAGCTTTTCAACGAAAGGCTTGATAGCTTTAGCTTTTGTTTCTGTAGTACGGATTTTACCGTGGATGATTAGTTCCATAGCAAGACCCTGAACAAGAGCTTTTCTGTGCTGAGGCTTAACGCCTAGTTTGTATTTGTGGTTACCGTGTCTCATATAATTCCCCTAAATTAGAACGCTTCTTAGTCAGCGTGCTGAACTTGTTTCATGATATTGTCGACTTTCATGCCAAGGCCAAGTCCCATCGATGAAAGAATCTCTTTAATTTCGTTAAGAGATTTACGACCGAAGTTCTTAGTACGTAGCATTTCGCCTTCTGTTTTAGAAACGAGCTCGTAGATATATTTAATGTTAGCGTTATGTAAACAGTTAGCTGAACGAACAGATAGCTCAAGCTCAGAAACTGGCTTAAGAAGTGCTTCGTTAGCAACGCCACCAGTAGAAGCTGCAGCCGTAGGCTTAACTTCAGCAGGTGCATCTTTATCTTCAAAGTTAAGGAAAACAGAAAGTTGGTCACGAAGGATTTTTGCTGAAATAGCTACAGCATCAACCGGATCGATACCAGCATTTGTCCAAACTTCAAGAGTTAGCTTATCGTAGTCAGTTCTCTTACCAACACGTGAGTTTGTCACAGTGTAGTTCACACGGTGAACTGGTGAGAAAAGAGTATCGATATAGATCCAACCAACAGGTAGATCAAAAGCTTCTTTGTTATCTAGAGCAGTAACATAACCTTTACCACGAGCAACTTTTAGCTCCATACGGATTGATCCGCCTGAAGAAACGTTAGCGATAACGTGTTCTGGGTTAAGAACTTTTACGTTTGCATTTTCTTGGATATCAGAAGCTTTAACAGCGCCTTCATTGTTCTTCTCAAGAACAAGAGTCACTTCTTCTTTATCGATGATCTTGAAACGGATCTCTTTTAGGTTAAGAATGATCTCAGAAACTTCTTCTTTGATGTTATTGATTGTGCCGAACTCATGGTCAACACCGTCAACTTTAACAGCAACAATACCAGCACCTTGTAGTGATGATAGAAGAACTCTGCGAAGAGAGTTACCAAGAGTAAGACCGTAGCCGCGCTCAAGTGGCTTAGCTGTGAACTTACCGTAGTTAGACTTAAGACCTTCTGTATCTACTTCTAAAGCAGCCGGACGAATCATACCGGCCCAGTTTTTACTCATAAAAGAATTCATTAATACTCCTAATTAGCAGTGGAACAGAAACGCAACAATAAGCTTTCGCTTATACTCTTCTTCTCTTCGGAGCGCGACAGCCGTTGTGAGGCATTGGGCTCATGTCAGCTACAGAAGTGATTCTGAGGCCGGCAGCAAGAAGAGCGCGGATTGCGTTTTCACGACCAGCGCCTGGACCTTTAACTTTAACGTCTACAGAGTTAAGGCCATGTTCAGCAGCTTTCTTAGCAGCTTCTTGAGAAGCTACTTGAGCAGCGAATGGAGTTGATTTTTTTGAACCGCGGAAGCCAAGGCCACCAGCAGAAGCCCAAACAACAGCGTTACCATCAGCATCGCTGATTGTTACGATTGTGTTGTTGAACGAAGCGTGGATGTGACATACGCCGTGATTTAAGTTCTTACGAACTTTCTTCTTGCCGCCTTTATTTGCAGCAGCAGAAGTATTCATACCAGAAGCTTTTTGAGCATTAGTTTGAGCCATATATTCCTACCTTAAATTATTTCATTGCCTTGATTGATTTCTTACCCGCGATCGCTACAGCAGGACCCTTACGTGTACGAGCGTTTGTGTGTGTACGCTGACCACGAACCGGAAGACCCTTACGGTGACGGATACCACGGTAACAACCAAGATCCTTAAGGCGCTTGATGTTTAGAGCGATTTCACGACGAAGGTCACCTTCTACAGTGTACTCATCAAGAGCAGTACGAATTGCTTGTACTTCTTCTTCGTTAATATCATTTGAGCTCTTATCGCCGTGAATTCCAACTTTCGCTAGAACATCAGCTGCAACTTTAGGGCCTACGCCGTAAATTGCTCTTAGAGCTACGCTCATTTTTTTATTTCTTGGTAAGTCTACACCTAATAAACGTGCCATATCTTTCCCTTATCCTTGTTTCTGCTTATGCTTTGGATTTACTTTGCAAATTACGCGAAGAACGCCTTCACGCTTTACAACTTTACAGTCTTTACAGATTGGTTTTACCGATGAACGTACTTTCATAATTTAACCCTTGCTTCTAAAAATGATTCGACCTTTATCAAGGTCATATTTACTAATCTCAATCACAACCTTATCTCCAGGTAGGATCTTGATAAAATTCATTCTCATCTTCCCGCTGATGTGGGCTAAAACCACATGCCCATTCGGGAGTTTTACTCTAAAACGCGTATTGGGTAAAAGTTCGAGAACTTCCCCTTCCACTTCAATTGTGTCAGTTGACTCAGCCATGCCCTTCCTAAATAGAAAGTGATCTTATATATAAAAAAAAACTAGAAGACAATATTATTTAATAACGGAACGTCACACTTTTGACGAAATCATATTATAGATTTCTTCAACCGATCCTTCCGCATCAACCTTCATCAAACGTCCAAGATCTTGATAGTACTTGATAACGGGATTGATTGTGTCTTGGAACACCGTTAGGCGATTCTTGATCACATCTTCCTTATCATCGGCTCTCTGTTGGAGATCCGTACCACCGCACTGGTCGCATACGCCCATTACCTTAGGCTTTTTTGAGATGAGGTTATATATAGCACCGCAGTTCTTACATGTCCTGCGATTTGTTAGTCTTTCGACTAACTTAGTCATATTAATTTCGAAGTACACCGCTAATGACGGAGCACCCTTCAATACTTCAGCATCCAGGGTCTGAGCTTGCGCCAAATTTCTTGGATAGCCATCAAAGATATACTGAGAAGCCGTCAGGTTAATGTTGGCCTGAAGGAGTCTGATAACGAGTTCGTCTGAAACCAGCTTACCCTCGTCCATTACTTTCTTCACTTCAAGACCAAGCGGAGACATCTTGCTGATTTCAGAGCGAAGTAAGTCACCAGTAGAAATGTGTTTAAAATTTCTATCAGCTACTAACTTGTTGGCCTGTGTTCCTTTTCCAGAACCCGGAGCCCCTATGAAAATCAGGTGAGACTTCATTAGAACCTTTTCACGCCTGAGTACTTACCTTTAACTTTGTAAGCCGTGTCCAGACGCTGAGAAATCATGAAACCTTCAGCCTGGGCCATCGTATCGATAGCTACACCCACAAGAATTAGAAGAGAAGTTCCACCGAAGTAGAACGGTACTTTTGCGTAGTTAAATAGGATAGAAGGCATTAGACAGATAGCTGCTACATAAATAGCACCTACAAGAGTCAAGCGGCTTACTACCTGGTTAAGGAAATCAGCAGTCTGATCACCTGGACGGATACCTGGAATGAATCCACCGTTCTTCTTTAAAGACTCAGAAACGTCTTCAGTCTTGAACTGAATTGTTGAGTAGAAGTACGCGAAGAAAACGATCAAGCCGATGAATACGCAGTTGTAAAGCATGCGACCTGGATAGAACAACTGCTCAATGTTCGTGAAGTAAGCCTTAATAGGGCTTTCTTGTGGGACAAATTGAGAGATAGTTGTCGGGAACCCTAGAAGTGCACTCGCGAAAATCGGAGGCATTACTCCAGAGATATTTACTTTAATTGGAAGGTGAGAAGACTGACCACCGAACACACGGTTATTAACAACACGCTTAGCGTACTGAACCGGAACTTTGCGGAAAGCTCTCTCTACGAAAATGATGAACCAGAAAGAAACCAACATAATCGCTAGAACGATTAGAAGGTTTACGATGCTCATTTCACCGTTTTGTAGAAGGTTGAATGTATCTCTGATACCTGTTGGGATACCAGCAGCGATACCTGCGAAAATGATAAGAGAAATACCATTACCGATACCTCTTTCTGTGATCTGCTCGCCCAGCCACATTACAAACATTGTACCGGCAGTTAGACTGATAACAGTTAAGAGACGGAAACTCATGCCTGGATCAATCACCACTGGAAGACCATTTGGCGATTTGATGTTCTCAAGACCAACCGCTAGACCATAACCCTGGAAGAAACACAGAAGTACAGTTGCATAACGAGTGTATTGAGAGATTTTCTTATGACCATCCGGCTCTTTTTGAAGTTCGCCAAGGGCCGGGATCGAATAAGATAGAAGAGAGAAAATAATCGAAGACGTGATGTAAGGCATGATTCCAAGAGCGAGTACTGAGAAACGCTCAAGAGCTCCACCTGAGAAGGTGTTGAACACGCTAAAGAGAGAACCTTTCATTCCATCAAAAAATGATGAAAGAGCGGCCCCATCAACTCCCGGTGTAGGGACTTGAGTGGCCACTCGATATATTCCAAGCATTAAAATGGTAAAGAAAACTCGTTTTTTTAGCTCTTCGAGCTTAGAAACATTCGATGACATCCTTGTATCCTTCTTTAATTAAGCATTCTCGACTTTGCCGCCAGCTTTTTTGATTAATTCTAAAGCTTTAGCAGAGTACTTTTCAATGCCTTTAAAGGTAAGAGCCTTATTAAAATCGCCTTTTGCCAAGATTTTGATCGGCATAGACTTATTAATACCAGCTAGGAAACCTTTTTCGATAAGAGTTTCGCGTGAAACTACTTCTGAATCAAACTTAGCAGCTAGCTTCTCAAGGTTAACAACAGCGTATTCAACTTTGAATGCCGCGTTAGAGAAACCAACTTTTGGTAGACGTCTGTAAAGAGGCATCTGACCACCCTCGAAACCGATGCGGATACCGCCACCAGAACGAGCTTTTTGACCCTTGTGACCTTTACCAGCTTGAGTACCTTGACCAGAACCCTGACCACGGCCGATACGCTTGATATTCTTGTGGGCGCCTTTTGGGCTTTTTAGTGTTTTAAGAGTTAACATTTTAAACCTCTATTATTTTACGATCTCGAGCCACTGGATCATAGCTTTGATCATTCCACGAACAGCTGGAGTATTCTCAAGCGTTTTCGTGTGATTGATTCTTCTAAGACCTAGGCCGCGGACTGTAGCTTTTTGCTTATCAGTACAAGCGATTGTGCTTCTGATTAGTTTAACTGTAATTTGCTTGTTGCTCATATATCACCTTAAGCTTTTGGAGCTTTAGCCTTCATACGAAGACCTTTAGTGTTTACACCGCGAACAGTTGCCACTTCATCAAGTGAACGAAGGTTCTTAAGTGCTTTGAAAGTTGCTTTTACGATGTTGTGTGGGTTTGATCCACGAACAGACTTAGTAAGTACGTTCTTAACACCAGCAAGCTCAAGGATTGAACGACATGCACCAGCAGCTTTAATACCAGTACCTTCGCCAGCAGGTTTAAGAAGAACTTCACCAGCGCCGAATAGACCTAGTACTTCGTGAGGGATTGTTCCGTTCTCGATAGATACTTTGATCATACGCTTAGAAGCTTTCATTCCAGCCTTGCGGATAGCATCAGGAACTTCTTTTGCTTTACCAAGACCGTAACCAACTTTACCGTTCTTATCACCTACAACAATTAGTGCTGCAAATGAGAAACGACGACCACCCTTAACTACTTTAGCTACGCGGTTAACAGCAACAACTCTTTCTTCTAGATCTGGATTTAGACCTTCAGTTTGAGGTTTCTTTTCTGCGCGAGGGGCACGAGCTGGACGCTTGCCACCTTTCTTATCAGATTTCGCTTCTGTTTCGTTTTCTACTTCGTTGTTATTTTCTTCGCTCATACTTTCCCCTAATTAAATTTGGATGCCGTTTTCACGGATTGAGTCAGCAAGTGCTTTAATAACACCTGTGTACTGTTTACCGCTTCTGTCGAATACGGCTTTAGAAAGGTTATTCTTCTTGAGCGTAGCTGCAACTGCTGCACCAACTTTCTTAGCGCCTTCAGCATTTGCGTGATCAGCAACTTTTGCTTTTCCGTATGTTTGTACAGAGAAGATTGTAGCTGACTTAACATCGTCAATAGCTTGAACACGAAGGTGCTTGTTAGTTTTAGTTACACACAAGCGAGGAGCTTCGGCAGAACCTACCACTTTCTTTCTGATAGAAAGCTTGCGGCGGTATTCTTTTGCCTTAGTTTCATTTTTAATTTTTGCGGTATTTTTTCTCATAACTCACCTATTATTTTTTAGCACCTGTTTTACCGGCCTTACGGATGATTGTCTCATCTGTGTACTTCAAGCCCTTCCCCTTATATGGTTCAGGCTCTCTGAAAGAGCGGACTTGAGCGGCAACGAAACCAACAAGTTCTTTATCGCAACCGTGGAATTCAATCACGTTCTTATTAACTTTAGCTTCAACACCTTTTGGGAGTTTGTAGTCAATAGAGTGAGAGTAACCAAGGTTAAGAGTTAGAGTGCTACCAGAAACAGCAGCCTTGTAACCTACACCGTTAAACTCAAGAGATTTTACGAAACCAGTTGTTACACCAGTTACCATGTTACCAAGGAGCGTTCTAGACATACCCCAAACAGCTTTAGCAGATGTAGTCTGGTTAGCTGGAAGTACGTTGATTGCTTTATCAGCTTTTTCAATTTTCACATCTTTGTGAAAAGTATAAGAAAGCTGACCCTTAGGGCCTTTTACGTCAACGGTAAGACCGTTAACTTTAACTTCTACTTTATCAGGAATGCCTACCGGCTTTTTTCCAATACGTGACATAAGTTGCTCCGATTACCAAACGTTACAGATGATTTCGCCACCTAGTTTCAGAGAGGCTGCTTTGCGAGAAGAAATAATTCCCGCAGAAGTGGAAACAATTGAAACACCAAGTCCTGATAGAACTCGAGGCATTTCAGTATAGCCTTTATAAACTCTTAATCCCGGTGATGAGATTCTTTTAAGACCAACGATAGCACCTTCTTTAAGACCGATTTTGATCACGATTTCAGAAGGAGACTTAGCAGCGATCTTGAAAGACTTAATATAGCCTTCTTCTTTTAGAACGCGGCAAATGTTCGCTTTAATTTTGCTAGCAGGAAGCTCAAGCTTATCAAGGCCGGCTTTGTTAGCATTGCGAATTCTTGTTAACATATCTGCGATAGGATCTGTCATCATAAATTATTTCCCCTTCCTTACCAGCTAGCTTTAGTCACACCAGGGATGAGACCATTGTTTGCTAGTTCACGGAATTTATTTCGGCTAAGTTTAAAATCACGGAAAAATGCACGAGGTCTTCCAGTTAGTTCGCAACGGTTACGTACGCGATTTGGATTTCCATTACGTGGAATCTTCTGAAGTTTTGCACGAGCTGCATCTCTTTCTTCATCAGAAAGTTTTGCATCTACTGCTTTTGCTCTAAGAGCAGCAGCCTTCGGGCCAAATCTCTTAGCTAGTTTTTCTCTTTTCTTATTTTTTACTACTGCGCTTAAACGTGCCATAGTTCCCTCTTACTTCTCTCTGAAAGGCATGCCGAAAAGCTTAAGCATTTCGCGGCCTTCTTCGTTATTAGTAGCTGTCGTAACAAAGCTAATCCCCATACCACGGATCTTATCGATCTTGTCGTAGTCGATTTCTGGGAAAATGATTTGCTCTTTTAGCCCCATAGTATAGTTACCTTTACCATCGAAGCCCTTCGGAGAAAGACCACGAAAGTCTTTTACGCGAGGGAGAGAAAGGTTGATCAAACGATCAAGGAACTCGTACATTTGCTCACCACGAAGAGTAACGAATGCACCAAGAGCTTGGTCTTGACGAAGTTTGAATGAAGCAATTGATTTCTTAGCGCGAGCTACAACTGGTTTTTGACCAGTGATCGCTGCTAGGTCTGCAACAATGCTATCTACCATTTTGCCGTTTGAAACTGCATCACGAGTAACACAGTTAACGATGATTTTTTCTAGTTTTGGAATCTGATGAACGTTCCCGTATTTGAACTTTTCATTCAGCTTCTTTTTAATCTCTGATTCATACAGAGCTTTTAAACGTGCCATATGTTTCCCTCAGAATTACTTGATTTCGGATTTGCTTTTGGCAGCAACTCTTACGTTTTTGCCAGCAACTTTTTTAACAGCTACTCTTGTTGGTTTTCCAGATTTTGGATCCAATAGAGCAACGTTACTGATATGGATGGCTTTTTCCATATCCACAATTCCGCCTTGTTGATTCTGTTGATTAGGCTTGATTGCTTTTTTAACTACGTTTACACCTTCAACGACAACACGATTTGTCTTGAAGTTGATTGACTTGATCTTGCCCTGTTTGCCTTTATCTTTTCCGGCAAGGACTTGAACAGTGTCGTTCACTTTCAGCTTTTGCATTTTTTCTCCTTACACGCTGATTAGAGCACTTCGTGAGCGAGTGAACAGATCTTTGCAAAGTTCTTGTTTCTTAACTCTCTCGCTACAGGCCCGAAAATACGTGTACCTACTGGTTCATTATTTGCTGCAATAATAACCACGCTGTTTGTATCAAAATTAATATAAGAACCATCTTCGCGTCTTACTGGGTAAACAGTACGAACGATTACGGCTTTTTTAACATCACCTTTCTTAACTTTACCGCCAGAAATTGCTTGCTGAACGGCTACGACGATAACGTCGCCAACTTGAGCGCTCATATGCTTAGAACCGCCCAGTACTTTAATACACTGAACTGTTTTCGCGCCAGAGTTATCGGCCACGTCTAGGATCGATTGTTGCTGAATCATATTTACTCCACTACTTCGTGATCGAAACTAGTTCCCATCTCTTCAATTTAGAGTATGGCTTAGATTCGATGATTGTGACTGTTTGACCTACAGAAGCTTGCTCTTTTTCATCGTGAGCGTGGTACTTCTTAGATGTAGTCACGAACTTGTTGTACTTAGGGTGCATAGTTTTTCTTTCAACTTTAACAACGATTGTTTTCGATGTTTTGTCGCTTACAACTTCACCAATAAGTGTTCTTTTAAATGTTGTGCTCATTGTTCACCCGTCTTATTTTTTAGCGTTTTTGAAAGTTAAGAGACGGGCAATGTCTTTCTTAAGTTGTTTCACAACGTGTGGCTTATCAGAGCCAGTTGTAAACTTTGTGAACTTATTATTGAAAAGTTCTGACTTAAGAGTTGAAACCTTCTCGTTCAATTCTTTCGCGCTAAGTTTTGAAATTTCGCTGCTTTTTAACATAACTACCTCTACTAATCCAGTTTATTCCGCAGCATTAGTAGGGGCGTCAGCCGATACTAAGTCCGCTTTAGATACGATTTTCGTTCTAACTGGAAGTTTATACTTTGCTAGTCTAAGTGCTGCATCAGCAGTTGCTTTATCTACGCCACCGATTTCGAAAAGAATACGGCCCGGCTTAACTACAGCAACCCACTCCTCTGGCGACCCTTTACCTTTACCCATACGTACTTCCGCTGGTTTTTTAGATAGGGACTTATCAGGGAAGATTTTGATCCACATCTGACCGCCACGTTTTGTTTCACGAGAAATCGCGATACGAGCAGCTTCGATCTGACGGTTAGTAATGAATCCACAAGTTGTAGCTTGAAGACCGAATTCACCGAAAGTGATTGTATTCCCTGAGTTTGCAGCGCCGGTCATACGACCTTTCTGCATCTTTCTATGTTTTACTCTTTTAGGACTTAACATAATGTTACCTCTAAATAATTACTATTTGTAAATTTCGCCCTTATAAACCCAAACTTTAACGCCGATGATACCGAACGTTGTTTTAGCCTGAGCAGTGTTGTAGTCGATGTCAGCACGTAGAGTGTGAAGAGGAACCTTCTTCTCTGCGTAACCTTCAGTACGAGCGATTTCCGCTCCACCTAGACGACCAGCACACTTAATCTTGATACCTTTCACGCCTGAGCGGAAAGCTGAAGTCATTACTTTCTTCATAGCGCGACGGAAGGCTACACGCTTCTCAAGTTGTTGAGCGATGTTTTCAGCAATTAGTTTAGCTTCTGAATCCGGACGTTTTACTTCTGCAATGTTGAAAAACAAAGGGCAGTTTGTAATTTTTTTAAGGTCATTACGGATTTTTTCGATCCCTGTACCTTTTTTACCGATCGCAACACCTGGTTTAGCAGAGTAAACAGTTACTTTTACCTGGTCAGCTGTACGAGTGATTTCAGTTTTAGCGATAGCAGCTTGTGAAAGCTCAGTATCGATATAGTTACGGATAGCTAGATCTTGTTGAAAGATATCCGCGTAGTTGTTTTTAACATACCAGTTAGAGTGCCACGTTTTGATGTAGCCAAGTCTGAAACCGGTTGGATTAACCTTTTGTCCCATTTAGTCTTCCCCTGATTAAGCTTCTTTAAGAGCTAGAGTGATGTAACTTGATTTCTTGCTAATGCGATAAGCACGGCCTTGAGCACGTGGCATAATACGCTTAAGAGCAGGACCTTCATCAACTTTAACTGTCTCAATGATCAGATTATCTAAGTCATATTTCTTAGATTCTGCAGCGATAGCAAGACCGCTGTTGATAAGTTTAGTAACGACGATAGCAGTCTCTTTCTTTTCGCAGAAACGAAGGATCTTAAGAGCTTCCTCAACCTTCTTCTTGCGGATCAAGTCAACAACCTGTCTAACCTTACGAGCAGATGTTCCGACATTATTGTTTTTTACTGTAATCATAATTTACCTCTTACTTGTCGCCGCCGGCTTTCTTATCGCCAGCGCCGTGACCGTTGAAAGTACGAGTAAGAGCGAATTCGCCAAACTTGTGCCCAACCATGTTGTCAGTCACATATACTGGGATAAACTTTTTGCCGTTGTGAACAGCGAAAGTTAAACCAATGAAATCTGGTGTAATCGTTGAACGACGTGACCAGGTCTTAATGACTGTATTACCCTTAGTATTTTTCTTGGCCTCAGCTGCTTTTTTGTAGAGGTAATTATCTACAAACGGACCTTTTTTAATTGAACGTGCCATTATTTACCCCTATTACTTTCTTCTCTTAACGATGAACTTGTTTGTACGCTTGTTCTTTCTCGTCTTAAAGCCACGAGTTGGAAGACCCCAAGGAGATACTGGGTGACGACCACCCGATGTACGACCTTCACCACCACCATGCGGGTGATCTACTGGGTTCATTACCACACCACGTACTGTAGGACGGATACCACGGTGACGGTTTGTACCGGCTTTACCAGTGTTCGCAAGTTCGTGCTCAATCTTACCAACTTGGCCGATTGTAGCTCTGCAGTTAGCAGGAACTTTACGTAGCTCACCAGATGGAAGACGAAGAAGAGCGAAATCGCCTTCTTTGGCCATAAGTTGAGCGTATGCACCAGCTGAACGAGCCATCTGACCACCACGTTTAGGGTTAAGTTCAACGTTGTGAATAAGAGTACCCACTGGGATATCTTTAAGTAGTTTTGCGTTACCTGCTTTAATATCAGCGTTCTCAGAAGAGATGATAACGTCGCCAACTTTTAGACCTACTGGAGCGATGATGTATGCTTTAACACCATCAGCGTAGACTACAAGAGCGATGTTACAAGTTCTGTTCGGATCGTGCTCGATCGTCTTAACAGTAGCTGGGATATCAAGCTTAGAACGTTTGAAATCAATCACACGGTACTTTTGCTTAACACCGCCGCCGTGGTGACGAACAGTGATTACACCAGAAGAGTTACGACCGGCGTTCTTTTTAAGTGGAGCTAATAGAGATTTCTCTGGAGCTACACCTTTAGTAATATCTCCTGTCACAACCACTTTCTCGCGTTGAGAAGGGGTGATAGGACGGAATTTTTTTAAAGTTGCCATACTTTTAGCCTTTTACCTTAAATGCCTTTGAAGAATTCAATCTTCTGGCCGTCTTGGAGTTGAACATAAGCTTTTTTAGAAGCTGATGACTTTTTATAACCACGACCAGCACGCTTTGTCTTACCAGGAAGAACAGAAGTGCGGACGCTAACAACCTTTACATCAAAGAACTTCTCAACAGCGCTCTTGATTTGGTTTTTGTTAGCTTTCGTGTTCACTACGAATGCGTAGCGATTGAAAGATTCAGTCTCTTTCGACGTTTTTTCAGTTAATAGTGGTTTAATTAATACGTTTTCTAAACCTAACATCTTACACCAGCCTTCCGATTAATTTTTCGAAAGCAGCTTTCTCAATCACTAGGTTTTCGAATTTAACAGCTTCGTAAACGCTGAAACCGTCAACCGGAGCGTATTTTGCTTTCTCAAGGTTACTTACTGCGCGAGATACTTGTTCATTAACTTCAGCTGTAATTACTAGAGCTGGAAGAAGGTTTCTTGAAGAAAGAGCCTTGAACATATCTTTCGTCTTACCAGTAGATTCAAATTTTTCTACGATATGAAGTTTTCCAGCCTGGTGTTTATCAGCAAGAACAGAAGAGATCGCTACAAGCATCATCTTCTTGTTTACTTTTTGCTCATAAGAACGAGGTTGTGGACCGAATACAGTACCGCCTCCAGGCATTAGAGGTGAACGAGTAGAACCCTGACGAGCGTTACCAGTACCTTTTTGCTTAAATGGCTTTTTACCGCCGCCTGAAACTAGAGCTTTAGTTTTAGTAGCAGCTGTACCTTGACGGCGACCAGCTAGAGTTGCTTTCACAACTTGGTGAACTACTGTTCCGTTGATTGCTTCAACAGAGAAATCAACGTTAGCTTTAAGTGAGCCAGACTTTTCGAATTTTGTATTTAATACGTTTAATTCAGTTGTCATAATTTATTTCCCCCTTACTTCTTCACGGCTTTCGCAACACGTACGAAACCATTCTTAGAACCAGGGATAGATCCTTTAAGGAGCATATAACCAGCCTCAAGGTTTACTTCAACTACCTGAACGTTCTGAACAGTAGAAGTTTCAACACCTAGGTGACCTGGCATTTTCTTGTTAGCGAATACGCGTGCAGGAGTTGCACGACATCCGATTGAACCTGGACGACGGTGGAAGTGTGAACCGTGAGCTGCTGGACCCCCTTGGAAGTTCCAACGCTTCATAACACCGGCAGTACCTTTACCTTTAGATGGACCAGTAACGTCTACATATGTAGCAACTGGGAAAGCATCTAGAGAAGCTTCTTTTCCAAGAGCGTCTGCTGCAACTTCAGAAACTGAAATTTCAGAGAACTCAGAGAAGTTCTTTTCGATGTTTGCTTTCTTGAGGTGGCCTTTAACTGGAGAAGTGATAAGAGATTCACGCTTTTCGTTGTAAGCAACTTGATAAGCAGTGTAACCGTCTTTTTCTACAGTCTTGACTTGAGAAATAACGTTCGGAATTAGTTTAACTACAGTGACAGGAACGTGGTTACCGTTCTGATCAAAGATTCTGGTCATGCCAGCTTTAATTCCGTAAAAAGCAGGCAGACTAACTTTAGCGTCTGACATTCGCCCTCCACAGCATCACCCTCTCTCAGGGATGCATTCATGGTTAATAATATGAACTATCTACAAATAAAAAGCGTTTGAGCTTTATACTAGTACTTGATTTCTACGTCAACACCAGCTGAAAGATCGAGCTTCATAAGGCTATCAACAGTCTGTTGAGTCGGCTCAACGATGTCGATTAGGCGCTTATGAGTACGCATTTCGAACTGCTCACGTGATTTTTTATCGATGTGAGGTGAACGAAGTACTGTATAGCGGTTGATTTCAGTAGGAAGAGGGATCGGTCCAGCGACACGTGCCCCAGTATTTTTAGCTGTTTGAACAATCTCTTGTACCGAAGCATCAAGAATATTGTAGTCATAAGCACGAAGCTTAATTCTCAGTTTATTAGTCTTCATTAGATCTCCAAAAAAATTTTTGAGTCAAAATAGAAAAAGAATGGGCCTTTGTAAAGCCCATTCTGTTATTTTTTTGACATATTAAGCAAGAATATCAGAAACAGTACCGGCACCGATCGTACGACCACCCTCACGGATAGCGAAACGAAGACCCTTCTCCATAGCTACTGGAGCGATTAGCTCTACAGCGAAAGAAGTGTTATCGCCTGGCATAATCATCTCAACGCCATCGTTAAGAGTGATTGAACCAGTTACGTCTGTAGTTCTGAAGTAGAACTGAGGACGGTAACCTTTGAAGATTGGAGTGTGACGTCCACCTTCTTCTTTTGTAAGGATATAAACTTCGCAACGGAATTTAGCGTGAGGCTTAACCGTTCCTGGCTTAATCATACACTGACCACGTTCAACGTCTTCACGCTTCGTACCACGAAGAAGAAGACCAACGTTATCACCAGCACGACCTTCATCAAGAAGTTTACGGAACATTTCAACACCAGTGATCGTAGATTTTTGAGCTTCTTTGATACCGATGATTTCGATCTCTTCGCCCACTTTCACGATACCACGCTCTACACGGCCAGTTACTACTGTACCACGACCAGAGATTGAGAACACGTCCTCAACTGGCATAAGGAATGGCTTATCGATATCACGAGCTGGAGTCGGGATATATGAATCAACTTGATTCATAAGTTCGATGATTGCGTTTTTACCGATCGCTTCGTCACGGTCTTCAACAGCAGCAAGAGCAGAACCCTTAACTACAGGAATATCGTCACCAGGGAATTGGTACTTAGAAAGAAGCTCTCTGATCTCCATTTCTACTAGATCAAGAAGCTCTTTATCGTCTACTTGGTCAACTTTGTTCATGAATACTACGATCGCAGGTACACCTACTTGACGAGCAAGAAGGATGTGCTCACGAGTCTGAGGCATAGGGCCGTCAGCTGCAGAACAAACTAGAATAGCGCCGTCCATTTGAGCAGCACCAGTAATCATGTTTTTAACGTAGTCAGCGTGACCCGGACAATCTACGTGAGCGTAGTGACGGTTAGCTGTTGTATATTCAACGTGTGCAGTATTGATTGTAATACCACGAGCTTTTTCTTCAGGAGCTGAATCGATGTCAGCGTATGATTTAGCTGTACCACCGTAAACTTTTGCCATCGTCATTGTGATAGCAGCAGTTAGTGTTGTTTTACCGTGATCTACGTGACCGATAGTACCGATGTTTACGTGCGGCTTACTACGATCAAACTTTTCCTTAGCCATGGGGCTCTCCCTTAAATGTAAATCCCGCGCTTCTGCAGGATTTCTTTTGCTTGGTTATGAGTTAGTGGTTCATATAATTTAAAAGTTAAAGTAAAGCTAGCACGTCCTTGGGTCTTAGAACGAAGCTGCGTACTGTAACCGAACATTTCTGATAGTGGCACTTCCGCCTTAAGCACATCTTTGTTGCTCTTAGGCTCAATACCCAGAATGCGTCCGCGCTTGGCGTTCACATCGGCGATAACATCACCGGCGTAATCGTTAGGCGTAGTAACCTCAAGGGCCATAATTGGCTCCATGAGAACCAGACCGGCCTTTTGACAGGCCTCCTTAAATGCCATTGAAGCTGCGATAGTATATGCCACATCTGAACTTTCCGCCTCATTAAATTCGACGGATTCTACAGTGGCCTTAATACCGATTAATGGGTAACCGGCCATCGCCCCACCAGGAGCAGAGTCCAAAATACCGCGTTTAACCGCTTCATATATTTCTTCTGGAATAGATTTGTCTTTCTTCTTGAAATCCACTTTAAGCTCAAGGCTGCCCTCAAGAGGCTCCACATGGATAGTGGCCTGGCCAAACTGGTTTTTACCCGCAAGTTCGCGGCTAAAGGTATTAGAAGCCGTGGCCGTCCCGCTGATTGATTCGCGGTAAGACACCTGCGGGCTACCCTTGTTCACGCCGACCTTAAATTCCCGCTCAAGACGGTCAGTAATGATGTCGAGGTGAAGCTCGCCCATACCGAAGATCAGAAGCTGACCAGTTTCCTTGTTATTACGGTAGTTGAAAGAAGGGTCTTCCACTTTTAGGTAATCCAGGGTCTTTTGAAGCTTCTCTTCATCGGCCGTAGTCTTAGGTTCGATGGCGATAGAAATTACCGTCTCCGGAAACTCCATCAAATCGAAAATGATCGGCTTATGTTCAGCACACAGAGTTTGACCAGTGGTCGTGAACTTCAGGCCCGAAACGGCAACGATATCGCCGGCCGAAGCGGTTTCCATTTCAGTTCTCTTGTTCGCGTGCATTTGAAGAATTTTATTAATACGTTCTTTCTTCTTCTCAAGTGGATTGTACACCTGAGTACCGGCAGTCAACTCTCCAGAATAGATTCTGATGTAAGTGATCTGGCCCACGAATGGATCCGAAGAAATTTTGAATGCTAGAGCTGAGAAGAGTTCTTTCTCATCCGGCTTACGAGTAACGATTTTCTCGTAGTCCTTAGCATCGTGACCACTCACTTCACCTTTATCTAAAGGAGAAGGAAGGTATTTAACGACAGCGTCTAGAAGAGGCTGCACGCCTTTATTTTTAAATGCACTTCCACAAAGCACCGGAATGAATCCGTGTTTAATTGTGGCAGTACGAATAGCTGTTTCCATTGCTTCCGCTGAGATTTCAGCGCCACCAAGGTAGTCCTCAGCAAGCTTGTCATCATAATCAGCAAGTGCTTCCAGAAGTTCATCGCGATAAAGTTTTGCTTCATCGAGTTCAGAACCTTCAAGATCTGAAAGTACAAATTTTTCACCCAGGTCCGAACCGGCCCAAGTGTATTTTTTTAAAGTCAAAAGATCGATCATGCCCGTGAAAGTGTCTTCAACACCAACAGGCATTTGAATCGCAGCGGCCTTCTTACCAAGCTTCTCGCGTATTTCAGCGATACAGTTTAGGAAGTCAGCACCAACACGGTCCATTTTGTTTACGAAGGCAATTCGAGGGACATGATATTTATCTGCCTGGCCCCAAACTGTTTCTGATTGCGGCTCTACACCACTCACAGCATCGAATACACCAACAGCACCATCAAGCACACGAAGTGAACGCTCTACTTCAATCGTAAAGTCCACGTGGCCGGGAGTATCGATGATATTGATGACGGCATTGTTCCACATACAAGTCGTGGCGGCGGCAGTGATCGTGATACCACGTTCTTGCTCTTGCACCATCCAGTCCATCGTCGCAGTTCCTTCGTGAACTTCTCCGATCTTGTAGTTTTTGCCAGTATAGAAGAGGATTCTTTCAGTCGTTGTTGTCTTACCTGCATCGATGTGGGCCATGATGCCGATGTTACGTACTTTATGAATCTCTGTTGATTTCATTAGAAGCTATCTCTCGTAGAAAAAAAAAGGGCCGCCTTGGTAGACGGCCCTTCTTAAAATTTCGAATTAGACTACCACTTAAGGTGAGCGAAAGCTTTGTTAGCTTCAGCCATTTTGTAAACGTCTTCACGTTTCTTAACAGCGCCGCCACGGTTGTTAGCTGCATCGATTAGCTCGTCTGCAAGTTTATCAACCATAGTTTTACCAGCACGTGTACGAGAGTAGTCACGTAACCAACGAAGAGCAAGAGATTGCTTTCTGTTAGGACGTACTTCGATAGGTACTTGGTAAGTTGCCCCACCGATACGGCGAGATTTTACTTCAACAGCTGGCTTGATGTTGTTCATAGCTTTTTTGAAAACTTTGATACCTTCTTCGCCAGTTTTCTTTTCAATCAAATCCATTGCTTCATAGAAGATGGCTTCTGCTGTCGACTTTTTACCGTCGTACATAAGAGTATTGATTACTTTTGTAATAAGAATGTCACCATACTTTGGATCTGGTAGGACTTCTCTTACTGGAGCTTGATGCTTACGAGACATATTTACCTCAAATTATTTCTTAGGTTTTTTAGCACCGTAGAGTGAACGACGCTTACGGCGTTTTTCAACACCAGATGCATCTAGAGCTCCACGAACTGTATGGTAACGAACACCTGGAAGATCTTTAACACGACCACCGCGCACAAGTACGATACTGTGCTCTTGTAGGTTGTGACCTTCACCACCGATGTACGAAATTACTTCGTAACCAGAAGTAAGCTTAACTTTACACACTTTACGTAGAGCAGAGTTTGGCTTCTTAGGAGTTGTTGTATAAACACGAGTACAAACACCACGACGCTGTGGACATCCAACAAGCGCAGGAGATTTTGTCTTCGATTTTTGTAAATCGCGACCTTTTCTCACTAATTGGTTAATAGTAGGCATACTAAAATTCCTTACATTGTTTTAGAGATTAGCCAGTGTATTTAACAGAACGCACTGGCTAATACAAGTTTAATTTAAACCTTACAGACTCATGCTGAAAGGGTTCTCTTCCTTAACGATATCTGCTTGGAATCCTTTGTAACGAGGAATCCCAGTACCGGCCGGAATCAATCTACCCATCAACACGTTTTCTTTAAGACCACGAAGTTCGTCTTTTTTACCTTCAAGAGCCGCCTGAGTAAGTACCTTAGTCGTTTCTTGGAAAGATGCAGCAGACAGGAACGATTCCGTCGTCAATGATGCTTTTGTGATACCTAATAACAATGCCTTAGCAGACGCTGGTTGTAGGTTCTGAGCAATCAGACGCTCGTTTTCATCCATAAACTCGGCCTTAGTAACTGAATCTCCTTCAACGAAGATTGAGTCGCCTGGACCTGTGATCTCAACTTTCTTCAGCATTTGGCTAACGATTACTTCAATGTGCTTATCATCGATTTTTACACCTTGAAGACGGTAAACTTCCTGAATTTCGTCAGTGATGTAGCGAGCAACCGCTTTCTCACCTAGAACACGAAGAATATCGTGTGGGTTAGTCGGTCCATCCATGATTTGGTCACCTGGACGAACATAGTCACCCTCGTTAACGATCACATAGCGGCCTTTTGGAATAGTATAAACAACTTGTTCAGACCCATCCTCTGGCTTAATGATGATCTTACGTGATCCACGAACTTCTGGACCGTACTCGATAGTACCGGCGATGTCCGCGATCTGCGAAGAGTTTGTCGGCTTACGTGCTTCGAATAGTTCAGCAACTCGAGGAAGACCCCCTGTGATATCTTTCGTTTTAGTAGATTCACGCTGAACTTTTGCGATTACGAAACCGGCATCAATTTTATCTCCCGGATTCACTACGATGTTCGCACCAACAGGTAGTGTATACGAAGCAATACGTTTAGTACCTGGAACGATAATTGGGTTACCTTGTTCGTCACAGATAAGAACACGTGGTTGCTTTGAAAGATCTTCTTTTCCTTTAGCTTCAGTTACTACACGGTGAGATAGACCTGTAACAGCATCTAGTACTTCTGTATAAGTAGCACCAGGAACTAGGTCTTCATATTTCACTGTACCAGCAACTTCAGTCATGATTGGCATTGCGAACGGATCCCACTCAAGAATACGGTCACCAACTGCTACAGATTGACCATCTTTGAAGAATAGAGTCGCACCGTAGATCGCAGGGTAACGCTCTTTCTCAGCGCCCAGATCGTTCTTAATGATAATCTCACCGGTCTTGTTCATGATGACCATAGCGCCATCTTCACGAGTAACGGTTTTAACGTTTTCGAACACTAGCTTACCAGCAGTCTTCGCTTCAGACTTGTTAACTTGAGCACCTGCAGTTGCAGTACCACCGATGTGGAATGTACGCATTGTTAACTGAGTACCTGGCTCACCGATCGATTGAGCAGCGATAATACCAACTGCCTCACCGATAGATACCAGTTTACCGCGAGCAAGGTCGCGACCGAAACAAAGAGCACAGAAGCCGTGCTTTTCTTTACAAGTTAGAACAGAACGAACCTTAATTTGGTCGATCTCTTCTGACATGATTGTAGGAACATCTTTTTCAGTGAAAAGGTGGTTACGAGGGTAAAGTGTATTACCTGTTTTACCTTTCACGTCTTCAAGAGCAACACGTCCTAGAACTCGAGAAGCTACGTGCTCAGCGATTTCACCAGACTCAATTCTTGAAGTTAGGATAATACCGTCCATCGAATCACAGTCAACCTGACGGATGATACCATCCTGAGCAACGTCAACTAGACGACGAGTTAGGTAACCAGAGTTCGCTGTCTTAAGAGCTGTATCGGCTAGACCTTTACGAGCACCGTGAGATGAAGCGAAGTACTGAAGAACTGTAAGACCTTCACGGAAGTTAGAAGTAATTGGAGTCTCAATGATCTCGCCTGACGGCTTCGCCATTAGACCACGCATACCAGCTAGCTGACGGATCTGTACGTTCGAACCTCGGGCCCCAGAATCGGCCATCATGAAGATAGCGTTGAATGAAGGAGCTTTAGTTTTTTCTTTTCCATCTTCTGAAACGAAGTCATCTTTCGATAGACCATCGATTAGAACTTTAGAAAGTTTTTCGTTAGTTTGTGCCCAAACGTCTACGATCTTGTTGTATCGCTCACCGTTTGTGATCGAACCTTCGTTATATTCGTTTGTGATCTTATCAACTTCAGCTTGAGCTGAGTCGATGATGTTTGCTTTTTCAGCAGGGATCGTCATGTCTTTGATGTTGATCGAGATACCCGCTTTTGTAGCGTACTCGTAACCCATTTTCATGATTGAATCTGCGAACATCACACATTCTTTCTCTGACGACTTACGGTAAGCAAGGTCGATTAGCTTCGCAAGTTCCTTCTTGTTAAGGATCTTGTTGATAGCATCGAAACCAAGGGCCTTCGGAGTCACATCGTATACGAATGTACGACCAACAGTTGTCTCAATCAGCTTGCCATCAAGACGGATCTTGATTGGAGCTTGAAGGTGAAGATTTCCTGTGTGGTAAGCGAACTGAGCTTCTTCTTTAGAAGCGAACACGCGACCGTAACCACGAGCGAATGGACGCACGCGAGACATATAGTACATACCAAGAACGATATCCTGAGAAGGAACGATAATTGGTGTACCGTCTTTCGGAGAGAGGATGTTGTTCGTAGACATAGCCAGAACGCGGGCCTCAATCTGAGCTTCGATAGATAGTGGAACGTGAACGGCCATTTGGTCACCGTCGAAGTCAGCGTTGAACGCTGTACAAACAAGCGGGTGAAGTTGGATGGCCTTACCTTCGATAAGGATAGGTTCGAAGGCCTGGATACCAAGTCTGTGTAGAGTTGGAGCACGGTTTAGAAGAACCGGGTGCTCTTGTACTACGTCCTCAAGGATGTCCCAAACTTCTTGCTTCTGCTGATCAACCATGCGTTTTGCAACTTTAATAGTTGTACAGTGACCTTTCTCGATAAGTTTGTTGTAAATGAACGGCTTGAAAAGCTCGAGTGCCATCATCTTTGGAAGACCGCACTGGTGAAGTTTCAAGTAAGGACCTACTACGATAACCGAACGACCAGAATAGTCTACACGTTTACCAAGAAGGTTCTGACGGAAACGACCTTGTTTACCTTTAAGCATGTCTGAAAGTGAACGAAGAGGACGCTTGTTAGCACCTGTGAACACTTTACCACGACGGCCGTTATCAAATAGAGCATCAACAGCTTCTTGAAGCATACGCTTCTCGTTACGGATGATGATTTCTGGAGCGTTAAGTTCTTTAAGACGCTTAAGACGGTTGTTACGGTTGATCACACGACGGTAAAGGTCGTTAAGATCTGAAGTAGCAAAACGGCCAGCTTCAAGAGGAACTAGTGGACGAAGATCCGGTGGAAGAACCGGAATAACATCCATCATGAACCAGTCAGGCTTGTTTGGTGAGCGAAGAAGTGACTCAACCACTTTAAGACGCTTAATGATCTTAGCTTTAGCAAGATCAGTTGTAGCGTCACGAAGACCACGACGAAGTTCTTTGTTAAGGATATCGATGTCTACTTTAGAAAGTAGATCTTTAACAACTTCACCACCCATACCAGCTTTGAAATCTACGTTAGCAGATTTCAATTCGTGGAATTTCTGCTCAGAAAGGATCGTTCCAACAGGAAGGCCACCCTCTGCTTCAGTGTTTGAAGAAGAAGTTACGATGTAAGCTTCGTTATAAAGGATTCTTTCAAGATCTTTTAGAGAAAGATCAAGAAGAGCACCGATACGAGAAGGAAGAGAACGAAGGAACCAGATGTGAGCAACTGGAGAAGCTAGCTCAATGTGGCCACAACGCTCACGACGTACTTTAGAAAGTGTAACTTCAACGCCACACTTCTCACACACAACACCTCTGTGCTTCATACGCTTATACTTACCGCAGATACACTCGTAATCTTTGATAGGTCCAAAGATCTTAGCGCAGAAAAGACCATCTCTTTCCGGCTTGAATGTACGGTAGTTAATAGTCTCTGGCTTTTTTACTTCGCCGAAAGACCATTCACGGATCGTGTCAGGAGAGGCCATCCTGATAGAGATGGCCTGAACTGAAACTGGATCTTTTGGTTTATCGAAAAAATTTAATAAGTCTTTCATTGAGCTAATCCTGTTCTAAAAATTAAAGTAATGGCTCTGCAGTCGGTTCTTCTAATTTCACATCAAGCGCAAGTGCTTGAAGCTCGCGAATTAGAACGTTAAACGACTCTGGTAAGCCTGGTTCAAGAACCTGCTCGCCTTTAACAATAGACTCATACATGCGCGTTCTACCTACAACGTCATCCGACTTAACAGTCAGGAACTCTTGTAGAGTATAAGCAGCACCGTATGCTTCAAGTGCCCACACTTCCATTTCCCCTAGACGCTGACCACCGAACTGAGCTTTACCACCAAGCGGCTGCTGAGTAACAAGTGAGTAAGGACCAGTAGAACGAGCGTGAATTTTCTCATCAACAAGGTGGTGAAGTTTCAACATGTACATTGAACCAACCGTTACTTCCTCAGAGAAAGCTTCGCCTGTGATACCGTCGAATAGAGTCGTCTTACCTGAACGATCAAGCTCAGCTAGGTCGAACATTTCTTCGATATCTTTTTCAGTAGCACCATCGAATGTAGGAGATGCGAAACGAACACCAGACTGAAGTTTTTCAGCAAGCTCTTTAACTTGAGCGTCTGAAGCTTTCTTCAACCAAGCATCTGTTTCAGGAGTCTTATAGATCTTAGAGATTAGATCTTTAATTCTATGAAGCTCCATTTGCTCTTCCATCATGTAACGAATCTTGTCACCAAGACCGCGACCTGCCCAACCAAGGTGAAGCTCGAAGAGCTGACCGATGTTCATACGTGAAGGAACCCCTAGTGGGTTCAATACGATTTCAACCGGAGTACCGTCGGCCATATAAGGCATGTCTTCTACTGGAAGAACGCGTGAGATAACACCTTTGTTACCGTGACGACCCGCCATTTTATCACCCGGCTGAAGCTTACGCTTAATCGCGATGTAAACAACGACTTTCTTGATAACGCCAGGAGGAAGCTCATCACCTTTGTGAAGTTTTGCAATCTCTTCATTCGCTTTAGCACGTACACGGTTAATACGGTTACGGATGTCAGCGAAGTACTCAGAAAGCTTCTCTTCAAGATCAGCTTTAAGAGGTAGGTATCCGATAAGCTCGAAAGGAATAGAGTAAAGAACTTCGTCTGTAATCTTAGTACCTTTCTTAAGTAGTTCAGATGAACCATCTTCAGAAACGAGTTTATCTTCAGTTACTGCACCACCAAGCATGTCAGCGATTTTCTTAATTGCTGAACGCTGGATGGCCTTGATTTCAATGTTCTCATCACGACGGATAAGAGCAGTTTCTTTTTCAATGATCGCTTTAGAACGAGCATCTAGTTCAACACCTTCACGAGTGAAGACGTGAGCATCAATTACTGTTCCGCGAACTGAAGAAGGAACGCGAAGAGAAGTATCTTTAACGTCTCCGGCCTTATCACCGAAGATAGCTTTAAGAAGTTTTTCTTCTGGAGAAAGTTGAGTTTCACCTTTTGGAGTGATCTTACCAACTAGGATGTCTCCTGGTTTTACGATCGCACCAACGCGGATGATACCAGCTTCATCAAGGTCTTTTAGGGCCTCTTCAGAAACGTTTGGAATATCGCGAGTGATTTCTTCTTTACCAAGTTTAGTATCACGAGCTTCCACTTCGTAGTTCTCGATGTGGATCGTAGTGAATACGTCTTGAGCAAGGATCTTCTCGTTAATAAGGATTGAATCCTCGTAGTTATAACCACCCCATGGCATGAATGCCACTAGGATGTTCTGACCAAGAGCTAGGTCACCAAACTGAGTCGCTGGACCGTCGGCGATAACATCACCAGCGTGAACGCGGTCACCTTCTTTAACTAGAGCTTTCTGGTTAATAGAAGTGTTTTGGTTAGAGCGTTGGTATTTAACTAGCTTGTGAACGTCTACGCCTGATTCTTCTTCTTTGAAGTTATCGCGTTGGATAACGATACGGTTAGAATCAACGAAGATTACTTTACCGTCGTGGCCAGCGAAAAGAATCGCACCAGAGTCACGTGCAACAGTTGATTCAACACCTGTACCAACAAGAGGAGCGTCAGTTTTAACAACTGGCACCGCTTGTCTCATCATGTTTGAACCCATTAGCGCTCGGTTAGCATCATCGTGCTCAAGGAACGGAATCAATGAAGTAGCGATCGAGATCATTTGTGATGGAGAAACGTCCATCAAATCAACTTCAGACGCGTCCACTAGTGCAAGTTCACCCTGCTTACGAGCAGCGATCATGTTACCAGCAACTTTTCCGTCTTTAATGAAGTGATTATCAGCTTGAGCGATAATTTTTCCTTCTTCTTCGAAAGAAGAGAAGTACTTGATCTTCTTCTCAATTGAGCGATCTTCGTTAACAACACGGTACGGAGATTCAATGAATCCGTACTCAGAAACTTTCGCGTATGTAGCAAGAGACGTGATTAGACCAATGTTTGGTCCCTCTGGAGTCTCAATTGGACACATACGACCGTAGTGAGTTGCGTGAACGTCACGTACTTCGAAACCAGCGCGCTCACGAGTTAGACCACCTGGGCCTAGAGCTGAAAGACGACGCTTGTGTGTTACTTCAGATAGTGGGTTTGTTTGATCCATGAACTGAGAAAGTTGAGAAGATCCGAAGAACTCCTTAACTGCAGCAGCAACTGGCTTTTGGTTCACAAGATCGTGCGGCATCATTGTGTCGAGTTCTTGAATCGACATTCTTTCTTTTACCGCTCTTTCCATACGAACTAGACCAACACGGAATTGGTTCTCAAGAAGTTCACCAACCGCACGAACACGACGGTTACCAAGGTGATCGATATCATCGACTTGACCTTTACCGTTGTTAAGATCCACAAGGTACTTAACAGTTGTAAGGATATCTTCTTTTGTAAGAACTGTGTTCTCAACAGGGATATCAAGACCGAACTTATAGTTGATCTTCATACGGCCTACTTTAGATAGGTCATATTTTGTCGCTGTAAAGAACAGACCGCCGAAAAGTGTTTCAGCAGCTTCAATCGTTGGTGGCTCACCTGGACGAAGTCTTTCGAAAATTTTAACAAGAGCTTCTTCAGTAGAGTGAGTCTTATCAAGATAAAGTGTGTTTCTGATTTGATCAGAGTAGTTCACGTTATCAATGTAGATAGTTTCAACTGACTTGATACCAGCTTTGATAAATTCGAAAATCTTAGATTCAGTAAGGGCCTCGTTTGCAGAAGCGATAACTTCACCTGTTGATTTGTCGTAGATATCGTCAGCAATAACTTTTCCAACAACTTCTTCAAGTTTAAGTGGAAGAGCTTTAAGACCAGATTCCTGAAGTTTTTTAACTGCAGGCTTAGTGATCTTTTTGCCTTTCTTGATGATTGCTTCACCAGTTTTTGGGTGAAGGATATCGTCATCAATACGAGCACCAGTAAGTAGTTCGTAATCTAGCTCACGAGAATAACCTTTCTCAGAAAGATTGATTTTCTCAAGAGGATAGAACGCCTTAAGAAGGTCAGCTACAGAGTAGCCCATTGCTTTAAGGATAACTGTTGCGTGGAACTTACGTTTACGGTCGATACGAGCGTAAAGAATGTTTTTGTGATCGAATTCGAAATCCAACCATGAACCACGGTGAGGGATGATACGAGCTGAGTAAAGAAGCTTACCAGAAGAGTGCTTCTTACCAGAATCGTGTTCAAAAATGATCCCTGGAGAACGGTGTAGCTGAGATACGATTACGCGCTCAGTACCGTTGAATATGAATGACCCAGTTGGGGCCATTAGAGGAATGTTACCTAGGTAAACTTCCTGTTCTTTAATTGATGAAATAGTACGCTGACCATCTTCACGCTCTGAAGTCATATCGTAGAAGATTAGACGAACTGTCACCTTCAATGGTGATTCATATGAAAGACCGCGGGCACGACATTCACCCACTGAGTATTTAGGCTCTTCTAGTGTGTAACTAACGAACTCTAGAGATACAGTCTTGTTAAAATCGAAAATTGGGAAAATAGACTTGAAGACAGCCTGAAGGCCCTTATCTTCACGTTTTGCAGGAGGGATATCTTTTTGAAGGAAATCCTCGTACGAGCTGATCTGCAGTTTCATCAAGCTCGGCGGTGACATCACATAGTCGTTTTTGCTGAAACTTCTACGTGTCCACTCGTTTGGTGCAAATACTTTTGTCATTTAATGACTCCTGAGTATGTAGGGCTCAACTAACCTAAAAATTCTTCTAAAACGCAAAAATGGAAGCAGGTTTGAGGCCTGCTTCCATGGAATCCCGAGGGACTATGAGAACAAAATTACTTAACTTCGACTTTAGCGCCGGCAGCTTCAAGCTTCTTCTTAAGCTCAGCAGCTTCATCTTTCGATACGCCTTCTTTAACAGTCTTAGGTGCGCCTTCAACAAGGTCTTTTGCTTCTTTAAGACCAAGACCAGTGATAGCACGTACTTCTTTAATAACGTTGATTGGTGAAGCACCTTTATCAGCAAGAACTACTGTGAATTCTGTTTTTTCTTCAGCAGCAGGACCAGCAGCAGCAGCACCAGCAACAGCTACAGGAGCTGCAGATACGCCGAATTTAGTTTCAAGTTCTTTAACTAGGTTAGCTAGGTCAAGAACTGACATTTTTGAAACGTGCTCGATAAGTTGTTCGTTAGTGATAGACATAATAATCTCCTAAAATTTTTTAAAATGTTTAAATTAAGCGTTTTCAGTAGCAGGGGCAGCAGCGCCACCTTGTTTTTGCTCTTGAATCGCGAATAGTACTCTAGCGAAAGCAGATACTGGGGCATTAAATGTAGCAAGTAATGTTCCAAGCATTTGGTTACGAGATGGCAATTTCGCAAGTGCCACTACTTCTGCTTTTGATAGTTTTTGAGTTCCAAGTTGACCGCCCTTAATAGTAACGATGTTCTCGAACTCACCAGCTGCATCGTTTACGATTTTCGCAACAGCCGCTGCGTCTTCGTAAGCAAATGCAACAGCACTAGATCCCTTCAGATCAGCAAGAAGACCTTCAGCAAATGTACCTTTAGCCGCGCGAGCGAAAAGAGTGTTACGAGTAATGACCATGTGGCCTTTAGCTTCGCGAACGTTCTTTCTGATTCTTACAGAATCAACTGAAGGGATACCTACGAGGTTTGTTAAGAAGACAGCTTGTGACTTCTCAATTTTCTCTTTGATTGAAGAAACTACTGCGTCTTTTTCTGCACGTGTCATCATAGTTTCATTCCTCCGTTGTTAATATATGGAGGGGAGTTTCGGCGGGCTTTACACTTCTATGTGAAGAAACCTGCTGTCTTCAACCCCTACAAAGTCAAAAAATTATAGAGATACAGTTGATGCGTCGTTAGCATCGATCTTCACGCCTGGGCCCATAGTAGTGCTGATTGTAAGCGACTTAACGTATGTACCTTTAGCAGAAGATGGCTTAGCACGAAGGATCGCACCAGTAACAGCTTTGAAGTTTTCAAGAAGTTGAGCTTCAGTGAAAGATTTCTTACCGATTGGAACGTGTACGATACCAGTTTTATCAGCACGGTATTCAACTTTACCGGCTTTTTGCTCAGCGATTGCTTTAGAAACGTCAGTTGTAACTGTTCCTAGCTTTGGGTTCGGCATAAGACCACGTGGACCAAGTACGCGAGCGATCTTACCGATCTTACCCATCATATCTGGAGTCGCGATTACGCGATCGAAATCCATCCAACCACCAGCGATTTTGTTGATGATGTCGTCACCACCAACGAAGTCAGCACCAGCTTTCTCAGCTTCAGCAAGTTTTTCACCTGCAGTGATAACTACAACAGTTGTCTTCTTACCAGTACCAGCTGGCATAACGATCGCACCACGAACCATTTGGTCAGCGTGACGAGGGTCAATACCAAGACGGAAAGCAAGATCAACAGTTTCGTCGAATTTTGCGTAAGCAGAAGACTTAGCAAGAGCTACAGCTTCTGAAACAGAATAAAGCTTTGTAGAATCAACTTTCTTCGCGGCTTCTTTATATTTTGGCGATACTTTTTTCATTTTTAATCCTTATCGGTTCAAACGACCTTTATGGGGTCTCCCGTATTACTTATAATCTAATTTAAGACCCATAGAACGGACTGAACCTTCTACAGTACGCTTAGCAGCTTCATGAGATGCAGCAGTTAGATCTGGTTCTTTAGCTTTTGCAACTTCAGAAACAACCTTCTCAGAAACTGAGCCTGCAACTTCGTGACCTGGTTTCTTAGAACCAGACTGAAGCTTAAGCTTATCTTTGATTAGATAAGTAGCTGGTGGCGTCTTAGTTACGAATGTGAAAGTTCTGTCCGAATAAACAGTGATGATTGTCGGAAGAACAACACCCATGTCTTTCTGTGTACGAGCATTGAATGCCTTACAGAATTCCATGATGTTCACACCACGTTGACCAAGAGCTGGACCAATTGGTGGAGATGGGTTTGCTTTCCCACCTGCGATTTGAAGCTTGATAAAGCCTGTGACTTTCTTAGCCATGATTACTCCTTGCGGTCTTAACGACTATCGTCTCCCGCTTTAATTATTAAACCTTCTCTACTTGAGAGAATTCTAGTTCTACTGGTGTCGGACGACCAAAGATCGAAACCTGAACCTTCACTTTACCTTTGTCAGAAATGGCTTCTACCACACCAACGAACGAAGCGAATGGCCCTTCGATAACTTTTACAGAATCGCCTTCAGAGAAGTTAGCAACAGAACGAGTACGCTTGAAGCCTTCTGCAAGAGAAGCTGTCATTGAAGCTGCTTCCTCGTCAGAGATAGGCATCGGCTTATCTTTAGTACCGCCAATGAAGCCGGTAATTTTGTCTGTATCTTTTACTAAGTGCCATGTCTTTTCAGTCATGATCATTTTGATAAGAACGTAACCTGGGAAGAATTTCTTCTTCATAGTACGCTTCTTACCATTTACGTTCGCAACCACTGATTCTTCAGGAACCATGATCTCAGCGAAGTATTCAGTCATATTGTGATTAACAATACGCTCTTTAAGAGTTTTTAGAACGCGGTTTTCGAATCCACTTAATACGTGAACGATATACCATTTGAAATCCGGAGAATCGCCAGTAGCGAGTACTCTCTCTGTATTTGCATCAGTCATTCTATTGATCCTTATTTATTAACTAGACCTAGAAGATAGTTGGCACCAAAATCGAAAAAGCCGAAGACAAATCCGAAGATAGTTACAGCAATTAGAATCACAAAAGTGTGTCTCCAAGTTTGCTGGCTATCTGGCCATACTACTTTCATAATTTCTTGATAAACATTCGTCAGAAACTCTGAAGATTTTGGGTTCTTCATAATTCCTACGTATGCTCCAACAGCGATAAGCACTGACACTACTTGAGTGAGAGCGTGGAAGTAAGGAATCATTGTCTCTAAAGCAAACCATTCAGCAAGCTTTTCGAAAAAACTGATAAGAACGTAACCAACTAGAATGCAGACAACAGCAACAGTAGCCTGAATCCACTTCTTGCCTTCATCATTAGAAGCCACAGCCATTTAAAACCTCAATTTAATCTGAAACGAACTCACATTTATGCAAAATCATAAGAGTTCTGTCTACAAAAAAATGTATTTGATTGACAAGTTGGGCACGATTCTTGCGTAACTAAAAACCGACTAGGTCGTGTGCAGTGCAAAAATCGTAGAAGTTGGCGGGCGCAGAGGGACTCGAACCCCCAACCTGCTGATTTGGAATCAGACGCTCTACCGTTGGAGCTATACGCCCAGAAAACTGGAATAAAAAAGGCCAACCGAGGTGTTTAGTCTCGGTTGGCCGAGTCGCTTTAAATATTAAGCAAGAATATCAGAAACAGTACCGGCACCGATCGTACGACCACCCTCACGGATAGCGAAACGAAGACCCTTCTCCATAGCTACTGGAGCGATTAGCTCTACAGCGAAAGAAGTGTTATCGCCTGGCATAATCATCTCAACGCCATCGTTAAGAGTGATTGAACCAGTTACGTCTGTAGTTCTGAAGTAGAACTGAGGACGGTAACCTTTGAAGATTGGAGTGTGACGTCCACCTTCTTCTTTTGTAAGGATATAAACTTCGCAACGGAATTTAGCGTGAGGCTTAACCGTTCCTGGCTTAATCATACACTGACCACGTTCAACGTCTTCACGCTTCGTACCACGAAGAAGAAGACCAACGTTATCACCAGCACGACCTTCATCAAGAAGTTTACGGAACATTTCAACACCAGTGATCGTAGATTTTTGAGCTTCTTTGATACCGATGATTTCGATCTCTTCGCCCACTTTCACGATACCACGCTCTACACGGCCAGTTACTACTGTACCACGACCAGAGATTGAGAACACGTCCTCAACTGGCATAAGGAATGGCTTATCGATATCACGAGCTGGAGTCGGGATATATGAATCAACTTGATTCATAAGTTCGATGATTGCGTTTTTACCGATCGCTTCGTCACGGTCTTCAACAGCAGCAAGAGCAGAACCCTTAACTACAGGAATATCGTCACCAGGGAATTGGTACTTAGAAAGAAGCTCTCTGATCTCCATTTCTACTAGATCAAGAAGCTCTTTATCGTCTACTTGGTCAACTTTGTTCATGAATACTACGATCGCAGGTACACCTACTTGACGAGCAAGAAGGATGTGCTCACGAGTCTGAGGCATAGGGCCGTCAGCTGCAGAACAAACTAGAATAGCGCCGTCCATTTGAGCAGCACCAGTAATCATGTTTTTAACGTAGTCAGCGTGACCCGGACAATCTACGTGAGCGTAGTGACGGTTAGCTGTTGTATATTCAACGTGTGCAGTATTGATTGTAATACCACGAGCTTTTTCTTCAGGAGCTGAATCGATGTCAGCGTATGATTTAGCTGTACCACCGTAAACTTTTGCCATCGTCATTGTGATAGCAGCAGTTAGTGTTGTTTTACCGTGGTCTACGTGACCGATAGTACCGATGTTTACGTGCGGCTTACTACGATCAAATTTTTCCTTAGCCATGGGGCTTCTCCTTCAAAGTTATTAAGGTCCGAGTTATCTGTGTTTTTGACTGGTAGAGTATGCTCCACCTTGCCTTTAATGACAATAAAAAAAACCTACCGGCCACATAGAGAAATGGAGCTCACGACGAGGATTGAACTCGTGACCTCTTCCTTACCAAGGAAGTACTCTACCACTGAGCCACGTGAGCTTTAAATCTATCTATGGGGATTAAATAAGGTTTGTGTTGCTCCATCTCATTAAAATGGAGCGGGCGAAGAGATTCGAACTCTCGACATCCACCTTGGAAGGGTGGCGCTCTACCAACTGAGCTACGCCCGCAGTTCTAAAAAATGGTGGCGTGGGGTGGATTCGAACCACCGAAAGACGAATCTGGCAGATTTACAGTCTGCTCCCTTTGGCCACTCGGGAACCACGCCGATTCCTTCCTAATTTTGTTGAACCCGAAGGGTTCATCAGAATTAAGTGGAGCTGCTCACAGGAATCGAACCTGCGACCTACGGTTTACAAAACCGTTGCTCTACCAACTGAGCTAGAGCAGCCCATACATCCTCGATAATATCGATGAGTTTGAAATTTATAATGTCAGCAGCTTACGAAATCAAGCTTTTTTAAGTTATAAACCAAAACATTTTTCCATCGCAATGGCGGCGGCGTTGGAAACGTTAAGGGATTTTATCTCTCCTTGAGAGGGAAGAGACATGTTTTTCTGCACTAAACGTGCGACAGCATTAGAAAGTCCGGTTTCTTCGGCACCCAGCAGCAAACAAATTTTATTCTGGGTTCGGATCTCGTTTTGAGACAAATTTTCGGAAGAATGTTCCGACAACCCTACCGTTAAGTAGCCCGCTTCGTTTAACTGGCCAACAGCACGGCTTAAAGAATTCACACGAATTAGATTCACGTATTCAACTGCACCAGAGGCAATTCGATAGAATGAAGGTGTAAGTCCGAATGATTTTTCAGAGGGAACAAGCACTCCATTTACGCCATAAAAACAAGCAGCACGAAGAATGGCAGCACCGTTATGTACGTCTGTGATCTGATCAAGAGCAAGAAGACGAGCATTCGGACGCTTTAAATATTCTTGAAGTGTGAACGTCTGTATCGGAGACGTTTGTAGGTAAATCCCAGAGGGAACACGAGTGAAATCGAGATCCAAATGAGCACAAAGTTTCTTCGCCTGCTCTTGAAGAGCATGTGAAGAAAGAATATCAGTTTTTACATTGTAGTTTTTAGGAACGATTCGGTGTTTTTTCTGAAGTTCTTGCAGACCTTCATCAGTGGCCACCAATTTCATGTGAGAACGAGCAGGGTTTTTAAGCGCGGCCGCAATACTATGTAGTCCAAAAATTAAATCGAAATCAGCGCTCACAGAGGGCCCCCTAAATCATTTCACGAGTTTGTCTCTGTATAATGAGTTTAAGGGGCCTATTGCAAGAATTATTTAGGGATTAGGTCCTTTCTTCACGCCCAACGGCCAAGTTCTTCAAGCTTCTTCTTGATCGTCGGAACAAGATCATCTTTCTTCACTTTTAGCGTCTCACCAGTTTTACGAATCTTCACTTCGATTTCACCAGTAGCAAGATAATCTCTCTCACCAAGAGTCACACGAAGTGGAAGACCGATCAGATCGGCGTCCTTGAACATTTGACCTGGGCCAAGCTGACGATCATCGAAAAGCGTCTCTAGACCGGCTTTCTTGATGGAAGAATTGAGTTCTTCAGCAAGGGCCTTAGTCTCTGGAGTTTTTCCAATGAAACAAAGATAAACGTCGTATGGAGCGATTGAGGCCGGCCAGATGATGCCGTCTTTATCGTTATTTTGCTCAATTGCCGCCGCCATCACACGAGTCATACCAATACCATAACAACCCATAAGAGGTGTTACTCCCTTACCTTGCTCGTTTAGTACCGTTACTTTCATTGCCTTCGTGTACTTGTCACCAAGTTGGAAGATGTGACCAACTTCGATCCCTTTTTTAAGTACGATTTGATCGTCACCGATGTAATCGCCCTCTTTCGCCAGACGCATGTCTGCGCGGAAGTGCTTAGGTTTAGTATCACGAGCTGGAACGAAGCCCTTCATGTGGTGTTCTGGCTCGTTAGCGCCCACAACGTATGAAGCGTTCATATCGATCGCCTCATCATAAATTACCTTGAAGCCTTCAGCAGTTGTTCCTGGACCCATAAAGCCCTTCACAAGGCCCAAACGATCGAGTTCAGCTTGCTGAGCTGGACGAATGTGTTCAGCGTTTACTTTATTTTTAAACTTAACTTCGTTAAGAGAATCATCACCTAGTAGCATCACCATGAAGAACTGGTCTTTACCGTTGATCACAGAGTGCATAACCAGAGATTTTAGTGATTGAGTAATTGGCATGCCGTGGGCCGCACATACTTCTTCACAGGTCTTCTGGTTTGGAGTCGCGAACTTTGTCAGTTCCGCTGCTGGAGCAGAGGCGATGTTCTTACGAACTGTAATGGCCTTCTCAATGTTGGCGGCAAATTTTGTACGAGGAATAGTGACGACATAGTCCTCACCGTTATCGGCCACAACCTGAAACTCGTGGGTCTTTGCTCCACCCGCCGCCATGTTACCGCCGTCAGCTTCAACTGCAATAAATTCCAGACCCATACGACGGAAAATGTTTTCATAAGCGCCGTAGATCTCTTCGTAGAATTTATCCAAAGAGTCTTTATCGTTATGGAATGAGTAACCGTCTTTCATAATGAATTCACGAGCACGCATAAGACCAAAACGTGGACGAATCTCATCACGGAATTTTGTATTGATGTGATATAGGCAAACTGGAAGTTGCTTATACGAATTCACCGTACGGCGAAAAAGATCCGTCACCGTTTCTTCGTTTGTCGGAGACACGCAAAGCTCACGCTCTGCACGGTCCTTCATCTTGAGCATCTGTCCGCCCATGGCGTCCCAGCGACCTGATTCTTGCCAAAGTTCAGCAGGAGTAATTACCGGCATGAGAACTTCAAAACAGTTGATCTTATCTAGCTCTTCGCGAACGATGTTTTCAATTTTTTTATAGGTTTTGAATGCCATCGGCTGAAGCGTATAAAGACCAGCGCCAGTCTTATAAATAAGACCTGCACGGATCATCAGTTGTTGTGAAACAACTTCAGCATCGTTTGGAGTTTCTTTTAATGTTTGCCAGTAACCTTGGGACAGTCGCATAGTTCCTCTTATTTAAAAAAGCTTTCTTTATAGTAATCTTTGAGTTCGATATAAACTTTTAATTCGCAAGACTCAAGTAGAGTTCCTGCTTTCACTACCGGAGAAGTATTTTCTACTTCTACGATTTCTAACTCCGTTTCCATTTGCGGGCCCGGACAATTTTTGTAATCAAAAATATAAAGGACCATGTTGAATCCACCCGGAAGTGCCAGTGGCTCAATCTCTTTCAAATACACGCCTTCACCTTTCATAAAACTCATCATGCTGTTCTGACGGTAGATTGGCAGTTCAAATGATTGAGTTAACTTATAGTCCTGACCGGGACGAAGATTCTCCCAGGTAGTTGCTAAAGCACTGAATGAAATTAGAAATAAAGCGATAAATAAACGCATGAACCCTCCGTGGTAATCTCTCTATTCTAGCTCAAAGAGAGACATTATGAAATTTAGATCGCACTAGAAGCACTGCTTCAACGCATTTTCTTCCAGACGTCGTAAATCAACTCTCCCTCTACTTTCACGGGATGATGATGAATACTCATACTCTGCTCCGAGAATGGTTTCATGAGCTCTTTATAGACGGCCGCAGTTGAAAGTCCGTACTGCTCACCTTCTTGGTTAGAGTAAGCAAAATAAACTTCCTTAATTCCTGTCATATACATCGCCGCAAGACACATGGGACAAGGATTTCCACTGGCATAAACCACACAACCATCAAGTCGGGGAGATTTTAAAATCTGACTCGCTTTCCGAATGGCAGAGAGCTCAGCGTGATCAGTGGGATCATTGGTTTTACCAATTTCATTCACACCAGTTGCGAGAACATTTCCATCTTTTACAATCACAGCACCGAAAGGCCGTCCGTGTTCATTCGTCACGTTTTTCCGAGCTAAATCGATTGCCATTTTTAAGTAATTCTCAGCTGTACTCATAATCACCTCTTGAACTAGACTGAAGCTTATATGATCACGTTTAGAACCGCCACCCCTACTGATGCCGATGCTTTGAACCTACTGGTTAACTCAGCTTACAGAGGAGATTCCTCGAAGAAAGGTTGGACCACCGAGGCAGATTTACTAGGTGGGCAGCGCACTGATGCAGAGAAAATTCTGGAGATGATCCAGGATCCATTTTCACGTATCGAACTTGCGATGGAAAATGATCAGATTCTCGGATGCGTGTATCTGAAACAAGAAAATGAAACTCTCTACTTTGGTATGCTAACAGTAAATCCTGATATGCAGGCCAAGGGGATTGGAAAACTACTTTTGAATCATCTCGAAACCGTCGCACGACATCTGAAATGCCATACTATTCGCATGACTGTGATCAGTGTGAGGTCTGAGCTCATCGCTTTTTACGAGCGACGTGGCTATCAATTTACGGGGAAAACAGAACCGTTTCCGGAAAAGGATCCGCGCTTTGGTCTACCCAAGGCCAAACTTCTCTTTCACGAATTCGCGAAGAAATTAGTGTGAAACTGTAATGAATTGCGGAAGCTTATGAGCTTCACGAACTTCTGCCTTAAGAGCAGAGGCCGATACGATTTCATAAGCTGAAGGCGTATCAAGAAGCTTGCGGCAAAGCATGTTGTGAAGGTTGTGACCTGACTTATAAGTCGTGATCTTACCCGCGATCTCATAACCAAGAAGACTCACGTCTCCGATAGTATCTAAGATTTTGTGGCGAACGAATTCATTGTTAAAACGAAGACCCTCAGGATTCATCACTTTATAATCATCGAGAACGATGGCGTTATCTAGTGAACCACCTTTAATAAGGCCCTTACGCTTAAGCATATCTACATCACGTGCAAAACCGAAGGTACGAGCACGAGCGATATCTTGAATGAAAGACTCACATGAGAATTCAAAATCAAAACGCTGAGTCTTAATTACCGGGTGAGCGAACACGATTGTTGAATCAATCATAAGATTTGAGTGAGGATCAAACTGGGCCCACTTTCCATCTTTTTCTACTCTTACCGTATCAAGAATCACTAAGAATTTTTTTGATTTATTGAGGTTCTTAATGCCTGTTTCCTTAAGAAGGAAAACGAAAGAAGCACCAGAACCATCCATAATTGGAACTTCCGGGCCATCGATTTCGATTAAGCAGTTATTAATACCTAAACCATAGAGTGTACCAAGAAGGTGTTCTACAGTATGAACAGCACCAGCGCCTTCGCCGAGTGTAGTTGCGTTTTCAGTTGTACCAACTGTCAATGCGTTAGCTTTCATAGGTTGAGAACCTGAAATATCAGTACGCACGAACTGGATCCCGAAATCAGCTTCCTGAGGAATAAGCTTCATGGTCACTTTCTTACCGGAATGAAGTCCAATCCCAGTTACTTTCACATCTTTCGCGAGCGTTCGTTGATAAATCATTTCTAACCTTATAAAAAGTCGTACCTAGCCGTTCAATTATAAACGAATTTTGTAACTTTGTATTAAAGAAAATTGTGCTGTATGTACATGACTTGACTAGATTGGTCAACGACTCTAGGAAATATGTTGAATCGCTATTTCCGACAATAATCGTCCTCTAGGCGTACGAAGGATAAGTCCTTGCTTTAATAGGTACGGTTCATAGACTTCTTCGATGGTTTGTTTATCCTCACCAAGCGTTGCTGACAGAGCGTCGATTCCGACTGGCCCACCCTGATAGTAATTTTTCATCACTGAGAGGATTTTGCGGTCCATAGAGTCGAGTCCGAGGTCATCGATATCAAGGAGACTTAAAGCGGCCTTCACCTCTTTAATTCCCACGGTATGAGTGCCATTTACCAAAGCGAAGTCACGCACACGACGAAGAATTCGGTTCGCAATACGAGGAGTTCCACGAGAGCGACGAGCGATTTGCATTTTCGCGTCTTCCGCCAAAGTGATGCCCATCTTGCGGGCATTATTTAAGATGATGATCGCGAGCATTTCTGGCTCGTAATAATCAAAGTTTAAGTGAGCGGTAAAACGATCGCGCAGAGGATTTGAAAGAAGGCCCGAACGAGTCGTCGCCCCGATCAATGTAAATTGAGCGAGATCAATTTGCATGGTTCGGGCAGAGGCACCCTGGCCAATTAAGATATCCAGACGGAAATCTTCCATCGCAGAATAAAGAATTTCTTCCACTGTAATGTGCATACGGTGAATCTCATCAATGAAAAGCACATCGCGAGGTTTTAAGTTCGTCATCACCGCCGCGAGGTCACCTTTCTTCTCAATTGCGGGACCTGAAACCACATGAAGTTCAGAACCAAGACCCTTTGCAATCAGCATCGCCAGAGAGGTTTTTCCCAGACCTGGAGGTCCAGAAAGAAGCACGTGATCCATCGCTGTTTTACGAACGAGGGCCGACTTCACCATAAGGTCGATGTTATCCACGACTTTTGATTGGCCAATAAATTCAGAGAAATTCTGGGGACGGAGTTGCGCCTCTTGCTCTTTTTCAGTGCGAGTGGTTTCGCCATCCATAATTCTATCCGCCATAAATTACCTAAGTTCCTTTAAAATCATTTTCACCAGGTCTTCCGGTTTCTTCACGCTACCTTCTTGAAGGTGACGTTGAATCATAGGAAGGACGTCCTGATCCTTGAAGCCCAGACCCTGACATGCGGCGAGAGTTTCTTTCACCAAGTGGGCGTCCACTTGATTTTCTTTTTTCGTCTTCACCCCTGCTTTCACCGGATTTTCTTTTACCGCAAAACCAATTTCAAGTTTTGCGATTTTATCTTTAAGTGAAAGGACGATTTGTTCCGCACTTTTCTTTCCTACACCCGGTGCAGATTTTAGCACATCGACGTTCTCAAGAGTGATCGATGAAATAATTTGCTGAACGCCTAAGTGAGAAATTAGGGAATAAGCGGACTTTGGCCCAATTCCATTTACATCGAGAAGCATTTCAAAAAACTTTTTATCTTCAGCGGTCTCAAATCCGTACAAATCCTGAGATTGTTCACGAATGATGTGTGAGATAAAAAGGGCCGTATCACGATTAGGAACCATCGGCGTTGATGTATGAATTTCGTAACCCACACCCGAGGCAGTTAGTAGCACTGATTTTTGAGAATCAGAATAAACAACTGTGCCTGAAATATATCCAATCATACTGCCGGTTCCTTAATTTTATGAGCGAGAGCAGAAGCAAGTCCGTTCCCCATCTTTTTTGTTTTCTTCGGTTTTTCGGGAGCGACTACCATAGTAGTTCCACGATTTAATAAATGGCAAAGCGCGATTGCTACAGCATCACTTTCATCGTGAGTTTTAAAATTCGTGATACCTAAAATCTGCGCGAGAACTTTTTGAATACCTTCTTTATCGGCGTGACCGTGGCCCGCGACCGTAGACTTCACCAGGTTTGGTGAGTATTCATAAATTTTTTGATGATGAGTTTGCGAAAGCGCCGCGAGCATCGTGCCACGAGATTGAGCGAGCTTAATCAGGGCAGATGGGCTTTTGACGAAAATCAAAGACTCGAGTGCAATTTCATCCGGCGAATACTTTTCCATGAGACCCATGGTCTGATCGTAGATGTCTTTTACCCTGTGCAAAAATTCATCGCCCTTATCGAACTTCAGAATGCCGGAAGCAATATAGTTAATCTTACGACCCTCTTTTTGCAAAAGAGCGTAACCAGCTGTCACAGATCCTGGGTCAATGGCGAGTACAATCAAAACGCGTTCCTAGAATAGATATACGGAAATTGTACACATGAACGGCGGGTGCCGTCTAGCTGGCAGATCTGCCTTTAAGATAATTACCAACGTAGAACACAAAAGAACCAATAACTAGCTGAGCTAGCTCTAACCTTCCGTAATCACCATTTTGAATACCGGAAATAAAACACAAACCCACAGCAACAAGGCCAAAAATCTGCATTCCTAATCCAACATAAAACATTGCTTTCATAAAACTAGAGATACTGCACCGACGCTAAATAAGAAAGGACTTTTTGAGGCGAACCTTTTATAGTTTAAAGATATTTATGACTGCAAGAATTCTTGCCGCCGCACCAGTGGTGGAACAAATTAAAAAAGACCTCATTCAAAGATGCGAGTCCTTAAAACAACAAGGGCATACGCCATCCATGTGCGTGGTTTTGGTTGGAAACAATCCGGCCAGTATGAGTTACATCCGCAATAAGAAAAAAATGTGCGAAGAAATTGGTGCTCAATTTCGTCTTGAGCATTTAGACGAAACCATTTCGGCGGACGAGTTTCTAAAAAAGATGGAAACTCTGAACAATGATCCGAGTATTAACGGCATCATTATTCAACTTCCAGTAAGTGATGAACTAAAAAATTTAGCGCTTCCTAATTTAGTGAAACCTTCAAAAGACATTGATGGCTTTCACGGCATGAATACTCAGAACTTGTATCTGGGCTCAACTGATCTCTCCCTCCTTCTTCCATGTACCCCGAAAGGGATCGTGAATCTTTTAAAGTTTTACCAGGTGGAACTTAAAGGGAAGAACGTGGTGGTAGTGGGACGCAGCTTGATTGTGGGTAAACCACTTTCAATGCTTCTATCTAACTTCGATGCCACTGTGACCATGGCCCACTCTCAAACTAAAAATCTAAGAGACCTGACTCGTCAGGCGGACATTGTGATCTCAGCGATTGGAAAAGCTCATTTCTTCGATCGCTCTTACTTTGCTCCTGAAAAACATACAATCGTTGTAGACGTAGGTATGAATTCCCTTGGTGGAAAACTTACTGGTGACGTTGATCAGCACGATGTGATGGATGTTGTTCGTGCCATTACACCGGTTCCAGGTGGCGTGGGCCCGATGACGGTAGTGAGCCTTATTCAAAATTTAATTTCTGCGACTGAAAATCAATTGAAAGGATAATTATGACAACTTTAAAGACATATCTTTACGATGAACACGTAAAGCTTGGGGGGAAGATCGTTCCTTTCGCTGGCTGGGACATGCCGGTTCAGTACTCATCAGTAAAAGATGAAGTTCTTGCGGTAAGAAATAACGTTGGGGTTTTCGACGTAAGCCACATGGGTGAGTTTTTTGTTGAAGGTGAAGACGCTGAAGCTTTCGTCGATGGACTTGTAACTAATGACATTCAAAACGCACCAATGGGTAAGGCCATTTACTCTCCACTTTGTCGCGAAAACGGCACAGTGATTGATGACCTTATCGTTTACAAACTTGCTCCAGGTCACGTTCTTGTATGTGTGAATGCCGGCAACATCGATAAAGACTTTGCTTGGTTTAAATCTAAGCACACTGGTTTTAAGTGTAACCTGACAAACCGCTCAAATGATTACTCGCTTCTGGCGATTCAAGGTCCGAAAGCTTTCGAAATTTTAAAACCACTTCTTAAAGATCTTCCGGAAATTGAGTACTACTCAGTTCATGAGACTGCTTTCGAAAATAATCCAGTGATCGTGGCCCGTACTGGTTATACCGGTGAAGACGGGTTCGAAGTTTTCGGAACTCATGAAGGCACGAAAGCTCTTTGGCAAAAACTTATGAGCGTTGGTGTAACTCCTTGTGGTCTTGCTGCTCGTGACGTTCTTCGCCTGGAAGTTTGTTACCCGCTTTATGGCCATGAACTTAATGATGAAGTGAATCCTTATGATGCAGGTCTTGGCTGGACAGTTAAGGGTGCAAAAACAAATTTTATTGGCAAAGAGGCACTCGCGCCTAAAAAGGCCAATTATAAGCTGGTAAAACTCATCCTTGAGAAAGGTATTCCTCGTGAAGGTTACCCAGTTTTAAACTCAAAAAATGAACCAATTGGAGTTATTACCAGCGGGACCATGTCAGTGGTTCTGAATAAAGGTATCGCTTTTGCTCGCATTCAAATTGATAAAGCACCAAGCGATGAAGTATTCATGGTAGATATCAGGCAGAAGCCTTATCCAGCGCAATTAACGAAAAAACCGTTTGTAACCGGAGGACATAAATAATGGCTACGAATATCCCTGCAAATTTGAAATACACAAAAGAACACGAGTGGGCACTTGTTGAAGGTGACACAGTAACTGTTGGTATTACTGATTTCGCTCAGTCAGCTCTTGGTGACATCGTTTTCCTTGAAGTTCCAGCAGTTGGAACTGATCTCAAAATCGGATCTACTTTTGGTGTTGTTGAATCAATCAAATCAGTGAGTGATCTTTACGCTCCAATCACTGGTGAAGTTGTAGGTAAAAACACTGATCTAGAAGGCTCTCCTGAGAAAATCAACGAAGACGCTTACGGATCGTGGCTTATCAAAGTCAAGGTTAAAGACGCTTCTGAACTGAACAATTTGCTAACAGCAGAGCAGTATCAAGAGTTTTGTAACAGCTCTCATTAATTTTTTTAAATTTTTAGGTGTCACTTTTTCGAGACAAATCGTGACACCTAATGCAAAAATTCCCATTTTTGTTTGGCCTTCCTCAAATCTACTCACAAAAGAAATTTCCATTCTAAAATTTTTCCTCGAAGGGTAAATCAGTCTTTACGAATCAGATGGGTTTATAGATACTCACGCTTCTGTAAAACACATATTCAGTTGTTAAGGATATTTTTTAATGGAATCGATTCAGCTCTTAAATACGGCCATTATTAAAAGCAAAGAGAAGAAAGTTAATCAATCATTCGAAGAAAGACTTAATCAAGTTTGTAATTCTCCAGTGATCGAGATCCTTAACAAATGCATCACTCAGTACGCTGAAACTCAGAAAATTTCTCGCGATCAAGCGGCACTACAAGTTGTAGAGGCCATCCGTGAATTAGATTCAATTTGGTCTGATTACGTGGTTATGGAAGGTATTGATCGTCTTAAAAACTTACTTAGAAATACTCACTAGCCTTTAACGACAAAACCCCATTCAATGACCGCCTTGCCATTTACAAGAAGATCTTGTGGCGGATTCGGGAAAGGTCCCGCTTGATTAAAAGATTCAATGGCGGCGTCATCCAGTTCTTTTACACCTGAAGCACCAAGTATCTTCACATTTACGATTTCACCTTTTGCATTCAAGGTGATTTGAAGAGATGTAATGTAGTCCTCTGAGGCCAGAGATCTACCTGAGCGGAAGATATTATTCGCCTTCTCCGCAATACTTTTGCCCCAGAATTGTTCTAGCTTCTGGCGAATGCGGTGGAAGAATCCATAGAATTTATATTCAGTGGTATTGAGATGAGTAAAGTCACCCAGACCAACTTCTTGGACGTAATCATTGGTCGCTGAGAAACCAACCGTTGAAGCATCACCACTTTTCATTCCAGCTTTTGATTCACTGGCCGGCGCTCGCTTAATTTCCTGAAGTGGTTCCGCCATACCTAGACCTAGATCAGAAAGCTTCACATCTTTGCGAGGTTTAGTATTGGCCTGTTTATTAACTTCCGGAGTTTTCTCTGCGGCACGAGTAACCTTTGAATCACCTAGTCCCGTGTTCTTAAAAATATCAACCTTCTTAGCGATCGTCTGACGATCAAAGGTTCTATCTTTGTCACTTAGGAAGGCCGAGTCTTTGGGCCTCTTGTTATTGGCCGAATCTTCTGATTGAACGATTTGTTTTTTCTGAACGAGCTTTGAGGCCTGAGGAACAGCCGTTGCTGGAGCGGCGGTTTCAGGTAGGAAAGTGAGTTTGATAACTTCCGGTTCAGGCTTGAAAGTGACCTTAGCAAAATCATCTCTAAACTTGATCAACATAAACGCCAAGTGGAGAAACAATACTCCACTGAAGAGATAAAAGAATGTGCGTTGTTGCTTAGAGAGGGAATGCATCTAGGACCTCCGTAGAAGTCCTATCGGCATAAAGAATCAAAATATTATTATTGGTTTTCCCAGAATCCTTCATCATCAATACTCGATGGCTTACCACCGGTAGATTGAGAATTTGGATCGAATACCTGAGTATCAGAGTTTGGATCAAAGCCAGTTACGAAGGATTCCAAAAAGCCATCTGTAGAGCCTGGAGGGAGCACTTTACCAGTCTGTTTATTCACCAGCATGCTAGTGATTCCATCCGGAACCGGGAAATCAGGAGCACCGTATTTCGGCATTGCAGATGACATATAATCAATGAAGATTGGAAGTGCCGCACGTGTTCCGGTTTCACCATAACCAAGAGGACGGTTGTCATCGAACCCGGCCCAAGTTCCTACTGCTAGCGTATCCGAGAAGCCCACGAAGAGTGCATCCACGTAATTGTTAGTTGTTCCTGTTTTACCACCGACATTGTAACCCAAAGCTTTACCGGCAGTTGCCGCAGTTCCGTAGGTCGCAACACCACGAAGAAGATTCGTCATCACAAAGGCCAGACGAGGATCATAAACTTGCACTGAACTTAAGTTCTGCTGGAATGGATTACCCTGAGGAAGGGCCGGAGCTGTTTCACCTTCAGCAACTTCTGGAGCTGGTTCTACTTTTGGTTTCTCAGTCTCAGGTGGCCAGGCCGCATCTGCTGGAGGGATTGGATATGATTTACCAGTACGATCTTTAATCGAAGTAATGTGACGAAGACGAACCGCCTTACCACCATTCGGGAAGACCGCATAACCTTTAGTAAGTTCCGCCAAGCTAATACCGAAAGAACCAAGTGATAAGCTCATGTCCTTTGGAATCTGTGCTTGGATATGGAAGCGATTCACAAACTCATGAATCTTATTCACACCCAGGTCTTGAACCAGACGAACAGTTGGAATGTTACGACTTACTTCCAGAGCGTTTCTGAAAGTCATTGGGCCTTTAAACTCTCCATCGTAGTTTCGAGGTTTCCAACTTAAAGAATCATCCACACCACCAAGGGCCTGCGGAGAATCCATGAGAATCGAAGAAGGATTGTAACCATTCTCTAAACCCGCGGCATAGATGAAAGGCTTGAAGGCCGATCCAGGCTGACGAGAGGATTGGATTACGCGGTTAAATTGAGATTTTTTAAAATCAACACCACCAACCAGAGTTACGATTTCACCGGTGTGAGTGTTAAGAGCAATGAGAGCACCTTCCACTTCTGGATCTTGATCGAGCGAAGCACGAATGAATTTTTGTTTTGCTAATAGAGCACGAAGAGCAGGATCTTTAAACTTCTTGAAGAAGTCTGCGCTGATCAATTGATCAGAAGAAACCGACTTATCCACGATATTCACCAGAACAACTGCACCACGTTTTAAGATCTTCGATGGAGTTTTTTGAGGCTGGAACCAATGAGGCTCTTCACCAAATTTTCTTTCATGGGCCCATTCAAAACCAGACTCAGGAATAATGACCTTTGTTCCTGCGATCTCAACCAGAATCGTGCGTTTAGCATCATCAACGGCCAATACCACACCTTGGTAGGCCTTATCTAATTGAAGGAACTTTAAGAAGGGATCGTTTTGCGAGTTTCCGATTTCAACCAGGCTCTGGAAACGTTCGTTTAGTTTTCCTTTCTCTTCTTCATAGTAAGAAAAAGTTTTTTCTAATGAATCATCATCTTCGTGAAACTCGAAAATGTTTTTACCGGCCGTGGTGTAAGTGAAGAAACTTGATTGCTCACGAAGAATACTTTTTCTTTGATCAACCAGGAAGGCCTTAATTTCTTCATCGCTTGTTAGTTGCTTAATCGCGCCTTTGAAACCTTGGCGCTTATCAAGTTCTTTGACGCGATCACGTACTGCTTTCTCGGCCTTGGATTGGAGTGACCAATCAAGAGTCGTAACAACTTTAAAGCCGTTAGTCAGGAACTCTTCAGTTCCGACCGATTTCATAACTTCCTGGCGAATCCAGTCAGTGAAGTGTCCACCCTTCACATCGTTAGTGCGACGGATGCGCATCTTGATATCTTCTTTCAGAGCAGCTTGATATTCTTCTTCAGTAATTTTCTTCGTCTCATACATACGCTTTAAAACGTAGTTCTGACGAACCTTAGCGTACTGCGGATTAACATATGGTGAGTAACGTCCTGGGGCCACCAGAAGACCGGCCACAAGGGCCGCTTCGGCCGGAGTTGCTTGGTTAAGATCTTTATCAAAGTAACCTTTGAAAGCGGCCTTAACACCGTAGTAACCACCACCAAGATAAACTTGGTTTAAGTATAAGAAGAGAATTTCATCTTTTGAAAATTTCTGTTCAATTTTGCGGGCAAGAAGGAGATCTTTAACTTTTCTCGAGATGGTACGTTCTTTAGTAAGGAGGAATGACTTCGCCACCTGCTGAGTAATCGTCGATCCACCTTGCACCAGACGACCTTCTTTCATGTTCACGATGAAAGCACGCACGATACCGTAATAATCGATACCTTCATGGTTATAGAAGTTATCATCCTCGGCAGCGAGGAAGGCGCCTACGACACGCTTAGGAATCTTATCAAAGGCAACCACTTCACGGGTCTCAGTCCCGATGTCCAAAAGCACTTCGCCATCTTTTGAATAAATGCGCGAGTTCATCGGAGGGTTATAATCTTTCAATGAATTAATCTGTGGAAGATCCATCGATATATAGAAGAAGAGTCCTACAACTGAGAAGACTCCAAATAGACACATAATCGCAAGGACTGCGAGGGTTTTTACCAGACGTTTCAAGGACATTCCTCTGTGAGATAAGTTCTTACTTATTTTAAGGGAAAATGGATTTAATGAAAGAATTACTCTTTATATTCTAATTCTTTGAGACTATCGCTCAGGATTTTAATTTTCTTCTCGGCATTTTCCAGGGTCGAACGACATTTACGATAAAGCTCGATTCCTTGTTCAAAACGTTTCAAGCTTTGATCTAGGTTCACATCTCCCGACTCTAATTCTCGGACAATCTTCTCAAGCTCTTTTAAAGAGGTCTCAAAGTCCAAAGTGGTGCTGTTTTTGGTTTCCATTCCATGATCCTGTTGTCGTTTTGACACTTACATTGGCCTTCATCTTCTCATGAAGAGACGAACTTCGACAAGTTTCCGCGATGTTAGAACGTGCGGACTAAATTGCCTATGCTAGGTTTCTGGCACATAGGTTGCTAAAATTTGCCTACGAGGGCATTTTTCGCCCACTCCATCAGGATAAAGGAGTCTGATTGAAAAATATTTGGGTGCCGTTATCAGGGCAAGTGGCCCAACAGCGCAAAGTTGAAACGATTGCTAACAATGTGGCGAACGCTAACACTGTTGGCTTTAAGAAAGATCAACTTGTCTTTAAAGAACATCTCACTGCACTCACTCAGGGTGTGGAAGATATCGACATTCCTCGCAAAGAATTTTCTCCTGCGGATTTCTATCACACTCAAGGTGTTGAGAACGCCATGGTGGCAGTTGATGGAAGTTTCACTATTTTTGAACAAGGTCAATTAACTCCAACCAGTAACCCGCTCGATGTGGGTCTACAAGGTGATGGATTTCTAGAAGTTCTGACTCCCACTGGTGTGCGTTTCACTCGTAAAGGAAACCTCTCATTAAGTCGTGAAGGTGAATTGGTAACAGATCAGGGCTTTAAGGTTTTGAGCTCTCTTAACGTTTCTAATGAGGCCCTTCGTGAACCGGCAGCGGCGGAAAGCTTTCCTAAACCGGAAGATCGCATTCTACGTGTTCCAACCAACATGAAACTCACAATCAATCAAGACGGTGAAGTTCTAACTCGTGATGGTGTGGTGGGAAAACTCTCGGTTGTAGAATTCCAGGACAAGCACGCACTTCGTAAAGAAGGTAACTCTCTTTACATCACTCCGGATGAAACAAACATTAATAGAACCAATATAAAAACCACCGTGAACCAAGGTTTCCTGGAAGGGTCTAACGTGAATGCCATCGAAGAAATGTCGGAGCTGATTAAAGCTCACCGTCACTTTGAGTCCATTCAGAAGGCCATCAATACTTACGACAGTATTTCAGGGAAAGCGGCCAACGACATTGGTAAATTTTAATAGGAGAGATCATATATGATTCGCGCACTCCACACATCAGCAACTGGAATGGCAGCTCAGGAATCAAACGTTAACACGATTTCTAACAACATCGCGAACGTTAACACGACTGGCTTTAAGAAGGCCCGTACGGAATTTGATGATCTTCTGTATGAAACTGTTCAAGAAGCAGGGGCGAAGTCTTCTGGTAATACTGAATACAATGTGGGTCACCAGGTTGGTTCAGGTGCACGCGTTTCGGCCACTCGTAAAATTCATTCGCAAGGTTCACCTCAAATGACCAACAACCCTTATGATCTTATGATCAATGGTGAAGGGTTTATGGGTGTAGTCGCTCCAAACGGCGAACTAAAATACACTCGTGACGGCTCATTTAACGTCGATGCTCAGGGTAATCTCGTGACTCGCGCGGGCCACCGTGTGTTCCCGGGAATTGTTGTTCCACCAAACATCATGCGTATCAATATTGCAGAGAACGGCACTGTAGAGGCCTTCACTCGTGATTCAGTTGAGCCGATTAATCTTGGGCAAGTTCCAGTTTTCACATTCGTGAACCCGACTGGTCTTCGCTCTGATGGTGGAAACCTTTTAGCTGCTACTGCAGGTAGTGGTCAGGCGATTCAAAACGTCGCCGGTGAAAATGGTTCCGGCATTCTTATGCAAGGGGCGATTGAGGCCTCCAACGTAAACGTAATGAATGAAATGACAGATTTGATTAAGGCCCAACGTGCTTATGAGATGAACTCAAAAGTAATGGGTGTAGCGGATCAGATGCTTCAAACCATCAACAACGTTAGATAAGTATGAAATTAGTTTTAATTCTCGCCTCTCTTCTATTTAGTGGTATCGCTCTCGCTTGTGAGATGGCGCTACCTCATCATCTGGTGATCATCGGAGATAACGCTGATCTTCGTTCTGCCATTCATCATCAGAACTGTCCGGAAGAAACTGTGAATGAAATCACACAAATTCTGGGTTCAGTAGAAGGGAAAATAACGGCACCTCAATTAGTGACCATGTTCCGAATTAAAAATCAGGACGTGAGAATTGAGCCATCTGTGATTCAGATCCAGCAATTTAAACAAATCGTTCGCGATCAATTGATTCTTCCTCCAGGCGTTCAAATGAAATCTTCTGAAGCGATCAATGCCCAGAACTTTATCGCTCTTGCTCCGGGAGACAGACTTGAGGTTCAGTGTATCGGCTGCTTATATGGAACCGGCCAACCCTTGAACGTGAACCACATGGGTTTTGATGGCAATAACCGCACACTTACTGTGCGTGCCGACTTTAAGAAGATGGTTAAGGCCTATCGTTTAACATCTTTTATGCCTGCTTTTGCGGACGTTCCGAAGGACGTGTTAAAAGAAGAGTATGTAGAGTCTATCCCTCATACTGATCTCATTACTAATCTTGATAATCTGAAATTTTACAAGCTCAACAAACCGGTTAAAACGGGAGAACTTCTGAAGATGTCTGACCTTAACGCCATTAATCTCGTGAAGGCCGGTCTTAAAACAGAAGTGGTGATTGAGAACAGTCTTGTAAGAATCAAAACTGATGGCATCAGCCGCAGTAACGGAACACTTGGCGAAGTTGTAGAAGTGTTTCACCCTCAGAAAAATAAAAAATACCAAGGTAAAGTTGTAGATATTAACAAAGTATTAGTGGAACTATGAAAATTATTCTTTTACTCATTCTCTCTACCCTCGTTTCTTGCGCGAATTTCGTGAACAACATTCATCGTCAATTGGACAACGATGAGAAAGTAGTTAAACGTCAGGAAAAGGCCAAACGTGATCCTTATTACGCTTACCGCGAGAAGGAAAAGTGGCGTACTGACACAGACAAAAGACCAATTAAAAACCCGGTCACTTATAGCTTAAGTGATGGTGGACCTTCGGGCCGCGTGGCACCTCCGGTGAAGCGTGAATACCGCCCGCAACGTTATAAAGCGAATGACTTTGTCGACAATGATGAAGACGGAAGTCTTTGGGCCAATCAAGGTTCAAATGCCTCTCTTTTCACTTATCACAACGATAAGCACACCGGTGATATGGTGATCATTAACGTATTAGAAAATTTACGTAATCAGATTTCATCTGAATTAAAGCGCACATTTCCTGACAAGCCTAGAAAAGGAAAGGACGATGGGAAGAAGTCTGATGCTCCAGCGGCCGCAGCAGCTCCCACAAATCCAGCTGATAACGAGACAGATTTAAAAGTTTACGACAAGATTTCAGGTACTGTGACTGAGGAACTCAACAAAGATTACATCATCGTGAGTGCCCGCAAAGAAGTCATCTTTAAGAAGGAAAAAAGATCCATCGAAGTCCAAGCTCTTGTCTCAAGAAAAGACATCATGGAAAATGATTACGTGAACTCTGACAAGCTTCATGAGTCACGCGTTTACATACTAAGGGACAACTAATGTTAAAGCTTCTTCCTCTCTTGCTTTGTGCTCTTTCAGTACCGGCAATGGCATCAAGTAGCCGCATTAAAGATCTAGTGACCATCAAAGGTGTCCGTGAAAACGCACTGATTGGTTACGGTCTGGTGATTGGTCTTAACGGCACTGGTGACGGTGGTGGTGAGATCACGAATACGTCTCTTAAAAAAATGTTCCAGACTCTTGGACTTAATCCTCAGAAAGAAGTCACCAGTAAAAACGTTGCTGCCGTTATCGTGACTGCAAAGCTTCCGGCCTTTGGTCGTTTGGGTCAACACCTGGACGTGACAGTATCTTCCATCGGCGATGCTTCTTCACTGGCCGGTGGTACTCTTCTTGTAACTCCACTTAAAGGTGGTGACGGTCAGATCTACGCTGTTGCCAATGGTTCACTTTCAATCGGTGGTCTTGAGAAAGGTAAAAAGCTCGCGACGACTGCCCGTATTCCTGAAGGTGGAACAATCGAAAAAGAACTCGAAACTTCTTTCAATGATAAAAAGGCCATCCGTATGGCACTTCACAACCCGGACTTTACAACTGCTGCCCGAGTTGAAAGAACGATCAACCAGGAGCTAGGTGGTAAATACGCTACAGCTTCAGATGCCACCACAATTGATGTGATCATCCCGAACTACTACGAAAGAAAAGTGGTTGAACTCATCGCCAATATCGAAAACTTCAAAGTTATCGCGGACGCCCCGGCGAAGATCGTAATCAATGAACGTACTGGTACTTTGGTGGCCGGTGGGGACATTGTGCTTAAGCGCTCGGCCATCAGCCATGGTGACCTGGTAGTGGAAGTTAAAGGCGGAGCTGAAGGCTCAGGTAAGGCCGGATCAATCCAAATGATGGAACAAACGACGACCATTAATGACCTCGTTAAGGCCTTGAATGCACTAGGAACTAAGCCGGAAGACCTGATCTCAATCTTCCAGGCCCTAAAGCAGAACGGCTCGCTGTTAGCTGAAATCGAACTGATCTAATCCCGACAGGGAACTATTTTCCTAGGGGTGTTTTTCGCTAACACCCCCCTCTCTAAAAATGCTACACTGTAAGAAGAATCTCATCAGGATGATGAGGTCCGAAAACCAGGATGGTAAGAGTGAAAATCAACCCTCAGGCACAAGCCTTAGCTACCGCTCAAAGAAACAATCCTGTAAAACCGTATCAAGACATCGCTGAAGGCATGGAAACCAGCTTCACTTCGCATATGCTGGCAGAAATGAGAAAGACTGTGCCTAAAGAGACTCCTGATTCGTCGGCAATGGAGTACTACAATTCTTTGCTGGATTACGAAAGAGCACAAACTATGGCAAAATCAGACAGTGGTCTTGGAGTGAAGAAAGTCATCCTCGATCAGATTGTGCCACAGCATATGAAACACTATTTGAAGAATGCACAGCCGGCAATTCGTCAAGGAATGACGAAGGAGAATACAAATGAGTAGCATCGACACACGATCAGCCTTTTTTCCTCGTAGCAGAAGTGCTCAAGCCGAGTCTACAAAACAAAGCGGTAAAGTGGACGCTCCTCAACGTAACAGTATGGAACGTGCTACTGAACTAACAGAAAAAACTGCAACAGACGCGAAAGTTAACATCGGTGATGGTGTTAAGGATTTCGCTCGTATCAAGAAAGCTGCCATGAGTGCTCCTGAGACGGACAACTCTGAAAAGATCGCCCGTCTAAAAGCTCAAATCGCGGCCGGTTCATACGAAATCGATTACGACGGTCTAGCTGACAAAATCCTTACATCTGAGTTTTAAAAGGAACGATGATGGATAATCGTCTGAACGAGAAGAAACTCTACTTCCAGCGCGTATTAGCGGTGTGGGAAGGTTTCTGCCAACTTCATAAAGAGCTTTATGACCTGACTTGCGAAGAGTACCTCACTCTCCTTGCCAGCGACATTGATAAGCTTGAAACCATGCTTCCGCTTAAGGATGAAATCATCACTAAGATCGGTGAGCTTGAAAAAGATCGTACAGAACTTATCGAACAATTAAACAACACAGGTCTTTTCGCGACCAAGATCGTGAAGGCCAGTGACCTACTTGCTGCCTATGCTGAAATTGATGGGCAGAATGCAATCCCAGCTCTTAAAAACCTGAACTCACTTTTGATCGACATCGTTCAAAAGATTCAGGAACAAAATAAGAAGAACCAGCAGTTCTTAAATAAAGCCATGCTTTCTCTTCGTGAAATCAAACAAGGTTTCACCGGGAAGAAAACTTATTCCACGTACGGAGCAGACGGACTTACCCGTTCGCTCAATAGATAAAGGTACAGGGGTCTCATTTGGGTGCTGACTTACTGAATATTGGAAAATCTGGATTGTTTACGGCGAAGTCGGCCATGTCGACGACGTCGCATAACATTGCCAATGCCAATACTGATGGATACTCCCGTCAGGAAGTAAGAATGGAGACGAGCCCAACTCTTGGCGAAGGCGATTACGTTCTTGGTACCGGGGTTGAAATCCAAAGTATCAAACGTTCGCACGATGAGCTGGTTGAGAAGAAGCTCAACAATTCAATTACCGGTCACAAATTTAATGAAGAAAGAACCCTTCAGCTTGGTCACGTAGAAGAAATCTTCAACGAGATCAACTCAGAAGGCATGAACAAGGTTTTGAACCGTTTCTTCAACTCGTTCCGTGAACTTTCTAACCAGCCGGAAAACGAAACTGTTCGTAACGTGGTTAAAGAGAACGCGAAGATCGTCGTTGGTGACTTCCACCGCATTCAGAAAAACCTGGATGACGTTCGTGCCAGCATCAATAAAAAAGTTGCTTTGACTGTAGATGAAGTGAACCTTCTCACAAAGAGCATCGCTAAACTCAATAAAGAAATTAACATCCAGGAAGTAACGGGAAGTATGGCCAATGATCTTCGCGATCAGCGTGACCGTGCTCTAAGAACTCTTGCTGAGTTCTTCCCTATTTCAACTTACACCGACAACAAGGGCCAATTCATTGTTGGTATCGAAGGTGTGGGTTCAATCGTTTCTGGTGGTATCTCGCAAGACCTGGCCGTTGGAACAACAGTTCCAGAGGGCCAGACTTCTGCAGATAAAGGTGACATTCAGGTCTTCTTTGCCAACCGTCCGGGTGTACCGATGACGGACAAGATCAAGGGCGGAACACTTGGTGCTCAGATCAAAACTCGTAATGATGAAATCGTGGGTCTTGAGAAACAGGTAGACGAGCTTGCTCACGGACTTGTGCTTGCGACCAACGCCATTCACCGCCGTGGTTTCGCTAACCACCCGGTGCCTGTAGATGCTGAAGGTAATCCGATTCCAAATGCCGCTCAAAAGCAAGTAACCGGAATTAACTTCTTTAAAGAACCACTCGATCTAAAACGTGCTGCTGAGTACATCTCTATCTCAGATGAAATCGAAGCAGACGTTAATAATATCGCCGCTGCCCTTGAGGCCAACAAGCCCGGTGATAACCGTGTGGCACTTGCGGTCTCAAAACTTCAGCACGAAAAAGTTCTCGGTGCTGGTACCACGACTTTTGAAGAACAATATTTAAAGTCAGTTGGTAACATCGGTCTTCAGGCCGGTAAATCAAAAATTGATGAAGAGCAATCTCACGGGATCCTTGCTCAGGCGAAATCTTTCAAAGAACGTCTGGCGGGTGTGTCTCTGGATGAAGAGGCGGCGAACATGGTTCGCTACCAGAATGCTTACGAAGCTTCTGCTAAAGTTATCAGAGCTTCAGATGAAATGTTTAAGGCTGTTTTAGGACTACTTGGATAGGTAATGTATGAGTAGAGTTTCAGAAAACAGTTCAGTCAGTTCCATCAACTATGCCGTAGGTAAAACCAAGGGCAAGGTGGAAGATTTGCAACTGAAAGGTTCGACTCTTAAAAGAGTGTCGAAGCCTTCTGATGATCCCGTTGGTAACGTGGATCTACTCGCTATTCGTTCGCAAAATATCGATGCCGATCAATATCTTCGTAACTTAAACTTCGCCCAGACCCAACTCTCATTCACAGAAAACATTCTGGAAGAGATGACTGATCTTCTGGTAAAAGCAAAAGAACTATCAGTAGGACAAGCTTCGTCGATCTACTCTGCGGAAATCCGCCAGGGTGTGGCGAAAGAAATTCACCAGATTCGTCAGCAGGTTCTCTCTCTCGCTAACAAGCGCATGGGGAACAGGTATCTCTTCGCCGGTCAGAAAGTTCTGACTCGTCCTTTCGACATGGAAGGGAAATATCACGGCGATAAAAACAAAGTGAATATCGAGATCAATAAGGACGTTTACGTTCCGATCAATATCACGGGCCAGGAGCTTTTCTACTCTAAGATGAAAAAGCCCGCTGAGCGCTCTGATGTTGATTTAAAAATTGAATCGCCGGATCTCAATCCAGAAACTGCTGTGATGAGAAAACCAGCAAGCATTAATCCTGAGCCGCAAGAAGTGCAGGCCACCATCTTTGATGAGCTTCGCTCCCTTGAGAACGCACTCCTTACCGATAACCCGCAAGTGATCCAGGGACTCCTTGAGCGTCTGGATGACAGCATTGAGCGCGTGGTGACTTACCGTACGGAGATCGGGGCCCTAACCAACACAATTAGTAATGCCGAAGGCAATATTGAGAAAACGAAACTATTAAACGAGGCCCATAAAAGTAAGATTGAAGATGCTGATGTTACCGAACTGTTCGCGGACCTTCAAAAAGAGCAAAACGTCCTTAAGGCAACCTATAGAGCGAGCTCAAATTTGATGAATACAAGCCTGATGGACTTCCTGAAGTAAGAAAATCTTACAATTTCTTAACTTTTGAGTGAAATTATCTTGCATTTCCCCACCATTCTGTAATAAATCACACGCAACAAAACTTTATTGAGTTAGTCATATTCTTGACACGAAAGACAAGGATCAACCATGCTGGTTCTGACAAGGAAGCTAGGAGAGAGCATTGCAATCGACGATAATATCAAGATTGTTGTGGTGCAAATAAAAGGCAAGCAAGTACGCCTGGGCATTAAAGCGCCTAAAGAAACTAAGATTCACCGCGAAGAGGTCTATCAGGCCATCCAAGATCAGAACACTGAGGCAGTTCAAGCCAGCATGTCTGACATCGCGCGCCTAGGTGAAGAGCTCAAGAAGAAATAATTTTCCTCCTTGCTCATTTATTCGTTTGACTGATACCATCATAGTGCTATGGTAAGAATACCTTACCATTTCATTTTGGAGGAATCCGTGAAAGTCAAAACCACTAGATTTGGGGAACTTGAAGTTAATCCAAATGATATCGTTACCTTTGCTGAAGGTCTTCTCGGTTTTGAAAATCTAAAAAAATACTTCGTTGTTGATCCAGGTGATAGCACTCTGATTCTATGGCTTCAGTCTACTGAGGATGAGAAAGTTGCATTTCCAATCATCGAACCAAAGATTTTCAAGCCAGATTATATCGCAAAACTTCTTCCAGCTGATCTGAATGGCCTTGAACTTGAGTCTCTTCAAACAGCTAAGCTTTATTCTATCTTAACGATCCCAGCGAACGTGACAGAAATGTCAGCAAACCTTAAAGCTCCAGTTGTAATCAACTCGACTAAGAAGGTTGGTAAGCAGATCGTTCTTCAGGATTCTAAGCTTTCAGTGAAGCATGAGATGTACAAAGAACTTAAAACTTTCATCGTGAACTTCTCTTCAGACGATGCTCGCCGTACTTCGTACGAGCCAAGCATTGCGCTTGAAACTGGTGACCTTAAATCGAACACAACTTCGATTTCTCGCACTCTAGAAGCTTAATTAGCTCACAATCAGTACTAAAATAAAAAAGCCCTCGAAAGAGGGCTTTTTTTTGGCTTTAATTTAAAGATTAACCGTGGTTTCCGTAGCACTTCTCGAGAGAGAAATGTACATGGTGGCCTCAGGATGATTCGGCTCACGTGAAAGCACGTTCTGCCACTCAGCTTGGGCCTCAATGATGTTTCCGTTACCGTAGAAAAGAAGACCAAGAGCAATTCTTGCTGGCATATAACCAGGCTGCTCGTTCTTTAAGCGCTTAAGCTCTTCAAACGCCTTAGAAGTGAATCCTTTCTTAGTATAAGTCTTAGCAACTTTGATTCTGATTTCAAGATTATCCGGATCTAGCGTGATCGCTTTGTTGTATTCGAATAGAGCTTCGTCCACGCGGCCATATGAAGCGTACATTTCGGCCAGCTCATAGTGCTTAAGCGAGAACTTCTTATTCAGGTGAGGATCCGAAAGACCCTGTTGCTGAGTATTTTTAACCTGATTATTGGCCTTCTCGAAGATCGCCTTGGCCTCTTCGTATTTGCCGATATCGTTGTATATTACTGAAAGTGAAATCGCAGCGTCCGTGTGGTGAGGATCAAGTTCCAGCACGCGACTGAAGGCCTTAATCGCCTTCCCTAGCTCGCCTCTTACGTGAAACACGTTAGCGAGGTAGAAAAACGCTTCTGTAGCGTTTGGATTCTGTTCGATGATTTCGTTTAGAAAAAGACTGGCAGTTTTAAGATCATTTTTTTGGAAGGCATCTTTGGCTTTTTTCAATAGATCGCTAAGTTTCACATTTTCCAAAGCTGTCTCCAGGTCTTAAAGGTGTTTCTGACATTCGTCTTTAGCTGATTTTATTTCTTTTTGACTCTGTTTATCAATCGATGAGTAAAACTTTTCCACGTATTCTAGACATGGTTGCCACTCTTTAAGCTTGGAAGTAGCTAGAATTGTTCTCACCATTGCGTGATTTCTGGTTTTTTCGTCCTGGTGATTTTCCAGAATGTCTAAGTACCAGTAACGAGCGGCCGAGAACTCTTTAGTCTTGAAATAAAAATCGGCGATATACTGATCTTTCTCACGAAGCATGGTTTTTGCTTTCACAATTTTCTGCTCGGCCTCAGTTCGATAACTTGAGTCGCCGTACTTCTGAATGACTTCATCGTAGTACTTCAAAGATTCAAGTGCGGGCTCGAGATCGCGGTCAATCGTATCTGGAATTTGTTTATAGTAAGATTCAGCGATCTTAAACACCACGTATGGAATTTTCTCATGACGAGGGTGGAAATCACGGAACAACAAATAGGCCGCTGCGGATTCAATATAGTTCTCTTGAAGATACAGGATGTCCGCTTGAAGAAGTTCCGCTGGAGTGGCGTAAAACGAATAAGGGTGCTGAGTCTTAATCAAATTCAGTTTCTCAGTCGCGAGGATGTAGCGTTCAGCGCCCATAAGCTCCTCAGCTTCCTTATAAAGAATTTCTGCTTCTGTTTTGCCCTTAGGTTTGTCCGAAGAACAAGAGGCCAATAAAACGATTAGAACGATAAAAACAATATTTCTCATAGCTGGACCGATAAATCCTTGTAGATTTCCTTAAAGAGTAACTTAAAAAACGCAATAAAGGGAATAATCACGATCATTCCCACGATTCCCCCAAGCTGAGAACCGATAATAATGCTCACAACCACCACTATCGGGTGAAGATTTACAATTTTCGACACGAGTAGCGGGAACACCAGGATCATATCAATCAGATTGGCCAATGTGTAGATCACTACCATCCCAAGCATAGATACATTCGGATCTTTTGAAAGAAGCGCGATGAAAAAAGCCGGCACAAATCCAATGACGGGACCGATATAAGGCAAGATATTGGTCACACCTGCCACAAATCCTAAAATAAATGGATAAGGAAATCCCACAATCAATAGTCCAAGAGTCACCAATGTACCAAGAATTGTGGCCTCGATAAATTTGGCGATGATGTATTCACCAAACTTGGTGTTGAACTGAGAAAAGAGCACATAACTTTTTTCAAAGATCGGATTTGGAATCGCCTCCAAAAGTCCCTGACTAAATTTTCGACTCTCCATAAAGAAGAACCAGAGGAAAAGAGGAACGAGAAGCATCCACTCAAACATGGCGGACAAGTAATCAGGAATATGATTGAGAAAATCCGCACCCTGACTTTCAATCTTCGCCATGACGTAATTGACTGGATCTAATTTCAATTTAAATCCGAATTGATCAAACACCTTCACCTTCAAGCCAAAGACCTTGTCCTGAAGAATTTTCTGGGCCTCAGGTAACTGAGCAGAAAATTTTCCGAAGTCCGTGTCCATATTGTAGAGGGTGGCGAAGAGCGGAAAGAACATGAACGACACACCTACCAGCATGATACAGAAATAAATAAATCGCTGCTTCTTACTACCGGTGGTGAGTTTCACGGTGAACGGCTTTGCCATGAGATATAAGATATAAGCAAAACCAAAAGGCAGAGTCAGACGGGGAAATAAAATGGCGAAGATCACCGCACCGGCAAACATCGCTAAAAATAAATAGAGTTTTATCTTTTGATTTCGTTTCATCTATCCACGTTGCTCTAATTCTTTGACTTTCTTTTTAAGCATCACGATCTCACGAGTAAGTTGCCCCATGCGATTGGCCATGATGAGTGCAGTTTCACGTAGAAACTTTGCACCCAATACCGGATAAAGTTCCAGCATGCGCTCAAGGTCTGGTTTAAAGATCCCAAGGAGCACCGTATTTTCTGCCGCCACAACTGTCGCACTTCTGCGATTGAACTCTTCCAGGAGACCCATCTCACCAAAGTACTGACGTTTCTCCAGACGAATGACAAAGTCACCCATGTCTTCAGTCTGCGTGCCAAAGTTGGCGTGAATATTGACCGAGCCGGAAAAAATAAAATAGAAACCATAACCCGAGTCACCTTGCTTGAAGATCACTTCGTTGGTCATGAATTCGCGGCGATGTAAAAACTTAGTAAAGAGTCTCACCTCATTGTCTGAGAATGAGTTAAGAACTGATACCTTCTTAAAAAAATCGTGATAGCTCTCTTTCGCCAAGAACGAGAGAGGACTTGCGTCCCAAAGATACTTAAGAATAGGAATTTCTAGACGATCACCAGTGGATTCACCTCGAGACATTTTTTCCATGACTTCTTTTTCGTAACTCATTTGAGTTCCTCTAGACCGGTATTTTTAATCCAACCCTGATAGCGAGAAGGATAAAGAATTTTTCTCCATTCACCTTGATGAGTGGCAAGCACCAAAACTCCTGCTGGCAATTCTTCACGAGTCGGAAAAATCGCTGAAGGACCGTCTTGAATTCCTTGAGGTGCACTGACAACTGCCAGGGGCCAAGAGTTGATCCAGAAATCCAAACCAACAATCAAGAGAACAAATACAGTGAGAGCAGCAAAAGCTGAAAGGGATTTTTTCTTCAGCACACCAACCATGCCCGCGATCAAAACGAACAAAGCGAGAGTACTCAGAATTCCTTCCGAAGCAATCATCGCACCACGTACGGCGTAATCACTCCAGGCAAGGGGCTTTTCTAATCGAGTTGTCTCCAATTCTTTTTCAACCAACTCTAGATTTTGCTCTGATTCTTTTGAAATGAAACCTTCACGCTCAGCTTGTAAAAGATGAAAGCGAGCTTTTCCAAACTCTCTCATGCCAGCATAGACAGTGCCCATGTTGTAATGCCAGAGCCCAGAGGAGATCTTAGACTTATTTGCCTCTAATGTTTTAAGGGCATTCGCATAGTCCTTCTGAACATATAGGGCCTCAACTGTTTTCAACGTGTCTTCGATAGTAGTATCCTCCAAAAAGTCAGGGTATTATCCCTTGAGCACAGGAAATAAATCAAGAAATACAGTTCGAAGGATCGAATGACACTGAAGCCCATAGAGACGGAATTTTCGGAGCGATTATTACGCCAAAACAAGATGGATGAGTCCCGCTTTGATTTAAACGAAAAGGCCCCCATCGTGACGATTGTTCCACCGAAAGTAATCTGGGCCCAATTGCAGTTTGAACATGACCCTTCGCGGGAGGTTTCTCAAGTAGAAATTCCTGGTTGGTACTATGATTGTTTTAAAGATCTAAAATCAGCAGAATTAAAATACCCGCATATCCACACCAAGATCGTTGGCACTCCGGCCAATGTTTATAAGTTTCTTCAAAGTGAAGCGGCCCAAGGCATTATTGATTTTTCGCCTTTGGGAGCGGCGGTGGTTTCAAAAGAGGCGCTAAACGTTGAAGTTACCCAGGAGCTTCATCAGCATACAATGCCTTACTGGCTTCATTATGCGTTGAGTCCTGAACTTTGGGGTACACAAGGGAAATGGACCCGTTTTCACTCTCGACTTCATACCCTTCTCCAAGGTAAAGCTCTCTTAAACGGGACAGATTCTCCAGGTTTCTATCCCCTTCCAAAACAAGCTAAGAAGCTTGAATCTTTCGGATTTTTTGGTTCAGACCTCGAAAATTCGTACCTTCTAGTGCTACCATGGTCATTCCCCCTGTCAGCATTAGAAAAACTGGAAGCGACAATCCAGCAGGAGTTCTAGATGTTCATTTTGAGATCGGTCCATGCAGATGACCTAAAAGATCTTTATAAACTTAGTATGATCATGACTTTCATTAATCTTCCGGCCGATGAGGAACTCATTAGCTCTAAGATTGAAAGCTCGATGAAGAGTTTCAAAAATCCAAGCTCAGAACTATTTAAGAATTACTATATTTTCGTTCTGGAAGATTCTGAGACAGGAGAAATCCTTGGTTGCTCAATGATTCACGCCCAACACGGAACTGAACAAGAGCCACACTTCTATTTAACGGTGGGCCAAGAGGCCAAGTTTTCTCAAACTATCAATACTGGTTTCGTTCACGGAACTTTAAAGCTGGGTCTGGATTTCCACGGTCCAACTGAGATTGGCGGACTGATCTTAAATCCGGATTTCCGTGGTCACAAAGAGAAGCTAGGAAAACAACTTTCATTCGTGCGTTTCCTTTATATGGCCGCTTCACCAGAGCGCTTTAAGCCCATGGTTCACTCGGAACTCATGCCTCCGTTTGATAAAAATGGAAATTCTCCTCTATGGGAGGCCGTAGGTAGAAGATTCATGAACATGCATTATCATGAAGCCGACGTCCTCTCTCGAAACAACAAAGAATTCATTCTCAGCCTTTTCCCATCAGAAAATATTTATCAGACCCTTCTTCCCATGGAAGCTCGTGAGTCGATTGGTAAAGTGGGTAAAGAGACTGAACCGGTTAAGAAAATGCTCGAATCAATTGGCTTCAAATACACTTTTGAAGTTGATCCATTCGATGGCGGCCCTCACTATCGCTGTCCTCTGAAAGACATTAAGCCAATCAAAGAAAAACTCTCGGGCCTACTCATCACTAATAAGAGCTTTGATGTTTCTAAGGCCAAGGAAGTGATTCTTTCACTTGAGCATCCTGAGCATGATTTCTTCGCGTTCAGAACGATGATTCAAGTGCATGGAGACGGACAACTTTCAATCGATCCACAATTGGTGAAAGATTTGGGAATTACTCTTCCTCAGAAGGTAACTGCCATTCCGTTTAACTAGGCCTGTTTTTTATTGATGAGAACACCGTTCGTTTCAGCGAAACGAATCTTGTCTTTTCCGTCGACTGAGGGAGTTTTCACCACGTACATTTCAGTGGCCTTATTGTATCCCTTGAAAGCATCGAGCTTATGGACAGCAGTATCGGTACTGCGGGCAATCTCACGTTGCCACAGCACGATCTCAGAACTTAAAAATGTTGATTCTTCGGTCTTAGCATCTTCCGGTTTGTCTTCTTCAACCTGAGGGGCCAAATCCGTAATGGTTTTTTTAGGGAAGTTTAAGACCCGGGCCTCAGTTTGGGGCCCTGGGGTCGGGGCAGAGACGGTCCTATGGACCGGTTTTTGAACAGGTTCATCATCCCAGACAATAAGCTCCTCGCCCGCTGCTTTTTTGAGCGGAACCTGCTTAACATGCAGGACTTCTGAGAGTTTTAGCATCTCTTCTAGCCCTAAAATCTTCAGAGCACGAAGGACGAAGGAGGATTTTGACAAGGACGGTCCTTTTTTGACTGTATCGGTCAAGAACTCCTAAAACTTGAGCAAAATAATCTAAACGATTTCACTGCCAAAAATACTGGACAAAAAATCCTAGGAAGTTTATAAATTACAAACCTTTTAGGTAGATAAGTTGGGAAGTGGCGCAGTTGGTTAGCGCAGCAGACTGTTAATCTGTTGGTCGAGAGTTCGAATCTCTCCTTCCCAGCCACTTATTTTCGAGCACAAAAATCCACTACATTTTTTTGATAAACAGCAGAGTCATTTTCCAGTAAAGTGCGTTCACATATGATTTTCACGACTCCTCAATACTCAAAACTAAAGTCACGTTTAAAGGCCAAATATAAGAAGGATCTCTCTAAGTCTCTTAAGACGATGAAGAAACTTCCTGAAAGCTCACTCTCTGATTGGTTAGATCACCATGCAGATGAGTTAAAAGAGTTCAGTACCTTCAATTGGCATTTTCTCACGTTGATTGACACTCACAATTTTTTCAATGCTCAAGAAGCTAATCTTGGAAAAGAAGATTTTGGTCCGCATGAAGAGATGGTTTTTGAGAGATGGAACAACAGTGAGTTCGCTGATGTGTTCTTAAAAACTTTGAACCGTGGACAGATTCTCGGCAAGGCCTCTCAGACCACATTGAAAGTTTTTGATAAGCATCTCGTGGCACTTGCGGAAAAACATATTCTAAAATCAACCAAGACATCTGCTGCTTATCGCGCGCAGACTTCTCTTGGCGAATACGTTAAAAATAAAAAGACCCTGAAGCTTCTTGAAACGACTCTTCATCTTGAAGGCAAAGAACTTCGTCTCATGACTCAGAGTCTGAAAGAGATGAAACTTTTCTCTCAGCGAATTGAAGTAGCACTTAAGCTCATTAAGAAATTCTCTCCTTCTTCGTGGGAAAGATTCCAGGCCTTCACAGATGTGATTATTCCGATTAAGCAGGAACAACTCGTGAGTTACTCTCACCAGGATCTTCCGGGCTACTCGATGATTAATCTTTATCACCGCGACTTCGTGGATCTGATGGACGATCTTCTGCATGAAAATGGTCACCACCACCTGAACTATTATTTAAATCTGGGGAAACTCATCGATGAGCCAGTGGATAACATCTACTACTCTCCGTGGAGAAGAACTCTTCGTCCGCTTCGTGGTGTGTATCACGCTTACTTCACTTTCTTCTGGGCCTTCAAATTGTTTGCTGATTTAGCGAAAGCAAAAGAAGTTGACTCAATTTGGTATCTCTTTAGCAAGACTGAAAAAGAGAAGATGATCTGGCGTGCCGTGGAAGAGTTTCACATGTTGAACTACACTTTCGAAGAGCTTAAATGGGCGCGCAAGCAGGGTCTGATTAAAGACACTGGTTGGAACCTGATACTTGAGCAACAGAAAGAACTTAACCGATTTAAGCGCCTGATTCCAACTTGGGAGAAGAAACTTAAAACGCATAAGAAAGATCTGAAAGATTTGAAAGCAACTTTGAACAAGGCCCGCAAAGACTTCGCTAAATAATGAACGAAAACTTAGTTCTTGAACCTATTTCATCTAAACACTTCGAAGAATGGAAAACCATTCTTGCTCCTCTGCCTTTAACTCAAGGGACCTTCAATTTCTTTCTGGATATGATGAACAATCAATCCAATAGTGATTCGTCTTACGTGTATATCGTGAAGACCGCTGAGGGCGAGCTCCTGGGTAACGTGAGTGTGATGAACATTCGTCGTGGGGAATTGCAGAGTGGTCTGGTGGAATGCAAAATTCTTGAATCGCATCGCCAGAAAGGTTTTGGAGAACGGGCCCTCAAAGCAATTGAAGACATTGCCTTCACTAAGCTTCAGCTGAATAAAATTGAAGTTTATGCCCCGGAGAAAAATCAGGCCGCCCAGAAACTTCTTAAAAAGCTGGGTTATCAACAAGACTCAGATCTGTTTGTGAAAATTAAAAGTTAAGTTCCTGCTGCATTTGATTGGCCGGCATGAGATCACCCTTCGCGGCCGAGACCTGAATCCCTTCCTTCCAGATTTTCTTAGCTTCCTCAACCAAACCAAGACCTTTTAGAGCACGCCCTAGAGCAAGATATGCCACCGAGTACTTAGGATCAGCTGCCAGAACTTTCTCAAGATGATTGCGGGCCTTTTCCCAATCACCTCTTTCAACGGCGATAGAACCCAGTCCGTAATTGGCGAGAGTGTCCTCAGGATCGATTTCCAGAACTTGTTCGAACATTGATTCACGTTGCGCCCATTCATTTTGCTGGGCCTTTTTACGGGCCTCTTCCACTTCCTTATTCTTCGCCTCAGCTCCGAACATTTGGAAAGACTTAATGGTCGCTTGTGACTTCTGCTCTTCTGCTTCTTGAATTTTTCCCATCTTCATTAAGAAGAGAGACATATTGGTGTGAGCAAGAACTGAAGTCGGATCAACTTCCGAGAGCTTCTGCATGATTGCAATCGCCTCAGGATAACGATCCAGGCGACCCAGCATCACGCCCAGACTTTCATAGGCATCACCAAATTTTGGATCTAGCTCAATGGCCATACGGAACTTCTCTTCCGCGGTCTTATAATCATCACGCATGAAGTATTCAGAACCAGCATAGAAAAGTTCACGAGACTTTTCTTCAGAGCTGCCAGAAATGAGCGGATAGTAACGAACAAAACCATCATGCTCTTTTCCGTTAAGCTTGAAATGAAGTTTCATGCCTGCCACTCGAAAATCTCTTAAAAGATCCGAAGCGAGATAAAACTTTCCTTCCCACGTAAGGCATTTGTGAGCAGTTCCGATTTTCTTTTCAAAACTTTCAATCTCACCGGGGTTTAACATTTCTGAAACTTCTACCAGAACAGGACTGTAAGCAGCTCCTCTTCTCGTGGCAATTTTAGAAACTGTTTCCTGTCCAGGATAACAACCCTTGTTCATCACCACCGAAAGATCGAAGAGGCGAAGGTTATTAATGATTTGATGAGAGTAATCTGATCCATCAAAACTCGGCCAACCAGTCAGTCCGCGCCAGGTTTCAACTTGATGAGAATCGAGAATATTTAAATGAGCTACCGGAGAAGAGAATTGGATAAACGCTTCTTCCCCAAAGATCTCGCCTTTAAATTTTTTGGTCGAGACATGTTCATGGGCGCGAGGACCGATGATAACCAAAATCTCAGTCTTATGTGGATCAGAGATGGTCACGTCTTCTGAGATCAAGAACTTGTTCAGACGAGCAATCGTCTGATCCAGAATAAGCTCAGGTGCCAAGAAACTAAATTCCGTTTTATCTTTTAGGATCCAGCCATAACACTCCACTCGTCCTTGAGGATCAAGGAAGCTCGCGAGGTGAAAGCTGTGTGGTTCAAGTTTACTTACGTCGAAAGTCGATTGAGTTTGTAGAAAAGTTTCTACATCATCACCCGTTAACTTTAATTCGATTAAAGGAACGCTGAACTGGCCCGCATGAAAACGGTATTGATTAAGCATAAATTAGATTGAGAAAGATTCACCGCAACCGCAAGTGTTCTTCGCATTCGGGTTATCGAATGAAAAACCTTTGCCGTTAAGACCATCTTTGAAATCCAAAACGATCCCTTTAAGGTAGATCACAGATTTTGGATCGATCAAAACTTTCACTTCTCCAAAAGTAAGAACATTGTCTTTTTCTTTTTGGTCTGAGAATTCGATCTTATAAGAAAGTCCTGAACAACCACCACCGGTAACGGCCAGACGAAGGCCCTTCTTACCATCAGGGTTATCAGTTTTAGCGATATGTTGAATTTGTTGAATAGCTTTATCAGTAATTTCGATAAGTGATTCCATAGATTTCTCCACTTGTAGCTTCATATTTACTCCCAAACGGTCACAATTACAATGGGCGCCTCGCGTCGATAGCAGTCATGTATTTTAAATTTCCATAACTTACCGATATAATAAAGGAAACCCAACTAAGGAAGATATGGAACTCACTCTCTACCACTACGTTCACTGCCCATTTTGCGTTCGGGTTCGAATGGCAACGGGCTTTTTGAAGCTTCCCTACGAATCCAAAGTCGTGCCTTACGATGACGAGGCCACACCAGTGAGGCTCACCGGAGTAAAGATGCTTCCGATTATGGAGATTGATGGTAAGGCGATGAACGAGAGCCTGGATATCATCGCTCTTCTTGATAAAGAAAATAAGCTCAAGATCAACGACCTGAAAAACTCGCCGGAGTACCCACAATTTGAGGCACTCCTGGGGCGCCTAGGTTCTGACGTACATTCACTTGCCATGCCATATTGGATTTGGACTCCCGAGTTTAACGAGACTTCGCGGGCTTACTTCCAGAAAAAGAAGGAACAGAAGCGCGGTCCTTTTAAGGACCTGGTAAAAAAACAGGCCCAGTTTGCCGATAATATCCGGAAGGAACTGGATGTCCTCGAGAAAAATCTTAGGCCCTTTTATCTTTCAGAAAAATTCACGGCCTATGATATTCTATTGGCCTCTCACATCTGGGGACTTTATGTGGTTCCGGAATTTCAGTTCTCTGAAGGTCTTCATAAGTATCTGCAGAATGTGAAGGGTATTTGCGAGTTTAACTACCACGAAGATTTCTGGAGATAGAGTGAAGGTCGTTTTCAAAATTAAATCAAAGGGTGTTCAATCCGAACACACAATGGAGATGAACACTACCGTTAACATCGGTAGAAGTCGTAGCGCTCAGATTTCTCTCCAGGATGAAAAGATCAGTGGTAATCATTGTTCATTCTTCCTCAAACGCGATCGTCTTGAACTCACAGATAAAGATTCAAAAAATGGCACTTATCTCAATGGTATTCGCATTGAACAATCTGAGGTCTTTATCGGAGACCAGATTCGTGTCGGTGACACCCTGATCACAATTGAAGAAGATAAGATGTCTCCGGACTCAGTGGACATTCTGACATTCCCCGGACCTAAAAAAGATCGTATCGATTATGCACTTAAGGCGGACTTCACCGGCGCTCGAATCCAGAACCAGCAATATCACGAGAGAATTCAAAAGACGGCGGAAGCGGCCTCACATGAGAAAGAAGTTTTCCTTCGCTTAAAAGCTAAAAGTAAAATTCGTCTCGATAAACACGAGCTTCGGGCCCGTTATAAAATGCGCTCACTCATCGCCACCATGTTTGACGGGGTCTTGATTGTGTTCTTTTTTGTCTTTCCTATTTTTGTTTTTAGTAAGCAGCTCATTCCGGCCATTTTATTAGGCGCGGGAGTTGTGTCTGCAGTGAGTTTCTTCTTTATTACATTCAAGAAGATGCGTTTTACCCTTGGAGAGCAAATCACAGGGATTGAAGATCTTTATAAAAAGCAGTGATTAATTTCGGGGCTTCCATTCGATTTCGGCCACACCTTTGTGCTTATTGATGTAGCGAGAAAGAATGAAAAAATAGTCTGATAAACGATTCAGGAAAATAGCGCTATTTTTCGGAAGCTCTTCCCCAGTCGTTTCATAGTAATGAATAAGCTTTCTTTCCACACTTCTGGCACCTGTACGACACACATGAAATGCGGCGGCAGCGTGAGTACCACCGGGAAGGATGAAACTTTTAAGTGGATCCAGATCACCATCCATACGATCAATTTCATGCTCGATATCAGTGATATATTCGTCTGAGATTTGCGGAAGATTGTATTTCGCGCGGTTTTCTACCTCACAAGCGAGGTTGGAACCCAAGTCAAAAATTGCAGATTGAATGTGGTGGAGGAAATCCACCACATTTTTAAATTCAACATCAAGGGCGAGGTATGAAACTCCAACTCCCACGCGAGAGTTAAGTTCATCAAGTTCTCCATAAAGATCAATTCGAGAATCGGCCTTAGAGATCCTGTTACCACTTACAAGTCCGGTCGAGCCCTTGTCACCTGTACGTGTATAAACCTTCGCCTTCTTCACTACATGTTCCTTCTATAGCGGCCACCCACTTCATAAAGAACAGAAGTGATTTCGCCCAAGCTACAGTAACGAACAGCAGTCAGAAGCTGCTCGAAAATATTTCCACCAGTCAGGGCCGAATCACGAAGCTTCTTTAAGCATTCAGCTGAACGGGCCTTGTTACGGTTTTGGAAAGCATGAAGACGGTCAATCTGGTCGTTCTTCTCAGCTTCAGAGGCACGAGAAAGCTCGATCGGTTTCCACTCTTCTTGTTTTTCAGGAAGGTAAGTATTCACGCCGATAATCGGGAACTCTCCCGAGTCTTTAAGTGTCTCGTAGTAAAGAGACTCTTCTTGAATTTTCCCACGCTGATACATTGATTCCATGGCACCAAGTACGCCACCCTTGTCCGAAATTCTTTCGAACTCAGCTAGCACGGCAGCTTCCACGATATCAGAAAGCTCGTCCACAATGTATGAACCTTGAAGTGGGTTGTCCGTCTTATTCAAACCGTACTCACGGTTGATGATAAGTTGAATTGCCATAGCACGACGAACTGATTCCTCAGTCGGAGTTGTGATCGCTTCATCGTAAGCATTCGTGTGAAGTGAGTTACAGTTGTCCGAAAGTGCCAGGAACGCTTGAAGAGTTGTACGAATATCGTTGAAATCAATTTCCTGCGCGTGAAGAGAGCGGCCAGAAGTTTGAATGTGGTACTTTAATTTCTGAGATTTCTCAGAAGCACCGTACTTCTCTTTCATTGTTACTGCCCAGATCTTACGAGCAACACGTCCAAGGACCGTATACTCAGGATCTAAACCGTTCGAGAAGAAGAACGATAGGTTTTCACAGAAATCATCGATCTTCATACCTCGAGAAAGGTAGTACTCAACGTAAGTGAAACCGTTAGAAAGAGTCAGGGCCAATTGAGTGATCGGGTTCGCACCCGCTTCAGCAATGTGGTAACCAGAAATTGAAACGGTATAATAGTTTTTGATTTTGTGCTTGCAGAAGAACTCCTGCACGTCACCCATCATCTTAAGCGCGAACTCTAGAGAGAAGATACACGTGTTCTGAGCTTGGTCCTCTTTAAGGATATCGGCCTGAACTGTACCACGCACCTGCCGCATGATCTCAACTGTCTTCTCCAAGGTCTCTTGATCAGCTTCAGGAAGAGCACGATTGATCGCCGTGTTCATGAACATCGCCAGGATGATCGGAGCCGGACCGTTAATGGTCATCGATACTGATGTTGATGGAGAAGTAAGATCGAAACCTTTATAAAGTTCCATCATATCATCCAGCCTACAAATCGATACCCCAGACTCACCTACTTTACCGTAGATATCTGGACGCTTGTGCGGATCTTCACCGTATAGAGTAACTGAATCAAACGCAGTTGAAAGGCGTTTAGCATTGTCGTTCTTAGAAAGGTAGTGGAAACGAGCGTTGGTACGCTTTGGTCCGCCTTCCCCCGCGAACTGGCGTTTTGGATCTTCATCCGCACGCTTGAACGGGAACACACCAGCAGCAAACGGATAAAAACCAGGAAGGTTTTGTGAACGAATGAACTGAAGTTTTGCCGACGGGTGATGAAGACGAGGAAAACCAACTTTAGAAATTGCTTGCTGAGAAAGTGACACATACTTTGTTGGAACTTTAATGTCTTTTCCACGAACAACGTAAGTGTATTCACCTTTCTTATACATATCGATCACGTTATCAAATGCCGCGATCTCTTCAAGTTCAGCTTTAAGTTCTGTTTCAAGCTCGGCCTTCTTCGTCACTAGTTCTTTTGAATCAGAAACGAGCTTAGAGGCCTCAGCAAGTGCTTCGTACTTACGAAGCTTCTCAACTGATTGGGCCGCTCTTTCGTTGTAAGAATTAACTGTCGAAGCGATGTCGCGAAGATAGTTAATGCTTCCGGCAGGAATGATTGATTGTTTTTTAGTCGAAGCGCGATCAGCTGGAATGATATCGAGCTCTTTATTGTACTCAAAGCTCACCGCTTTGATGATTTCTTTAAAGAGAGCGTTCACGCCAACATCGTTAAACTTAGACGCCATGGTTCCGAAGATTGGAAGTTCATCATCGGTTGGAGCACCGGGGTGACCCGCGAAAAGCTGCTTGTTACGACGGTATTGTTTACGAACGTCACGAAGAGCGTCTTCTGAACGAGGTTTTTCAAATTTGTTAACCGCGATGAAATCGGCCACTTCAAGCATCTCAATTTTTTCAAGCTGAGTTGAAGCACCATACTCCGGAGTCATCACGTAAAGAGTTTTATCTGCTACTTTTGTAATTTCATCCGAGGCCTGACCAATACCAGAAGTTTCAACCAGGACTAGATCGAAGTCTTGCGACTTTAAGAAATCCACAACTTTTCTGATCTCTGGAGAAAGTTCATTCGATGAATCACGAGTCGCAAGCGAGCGAACGTAGAAGCTCTCATAAACTGCAGCTCCAAGACGAATACGGTCACCAAGAAGAGCACCTTGGTTTTTCTTTTTCGTAGGATCTACTGAAACCAGGGCCACACGTTTATTCGAATAATAACGGTGGAAACGAAGAAGAAGCTCATCGATAAGTGATGATTTACCAGCACCACCAGTACCTGTGATACCGAAAACTGGAACGTTCTTCGGTTTGAAATCAAACGGCACGTCGCGATTATCTTCAATGAAGGTAATCACTTTTGCCATTTGGTAAGGAGTTAGTTTTTTACCAGAGAGTGACTTGAAATCAATGCCATCAAGAGTTGAGTAATCGCATTTTGCGATCATGTCATCAATGATCCCGTTAAGACCAAGCGATGTTCCATCATTCGGGTGATAAAGACGAGTGATCCCACGTTTATGTAATTCTTGAATTTCCGGAGGAGTGATTACGCCGCCGCCGCCGCCGAAGATACGAACATTTTTCCCACCGTTCTGATCAAGAAGTTCACGAACGTAAGTGAAATATTCCATGTGACCACCCTGATAAGAACTCAGAGCAACTGCGTGAGCATCTTCTGATAAAGCTGCTTCCACTACTTCCAGTGCCGAACGGTTGTGACCTAGGTGAATGACTTCGACGCCTTTTGACTGAAGTAATCGACGCATAATATTGATAGAAGCGTCATGGCCGTCGAAAAGACTTCCGGCGGTCACAAAACGTAATTTTCTCGAATTCATAGACAGATCCTTAATATAAATATATATTATTTAAAACAAGTCTTTAGCATGGCCCAGTATATATGGCCAATTTCCATAAGGAAATGCTTTATAGCTTATGGCCCAGAGTGTATAATAGGCTTCATTGCAAGTTTAAGGAAGTCTTCATGAGTGACGAAGTAAAATACGAAAACCCGTTTCATACGGCGCGCTTTAAGCCACCGAGAAAAGGTAAAAAACCACCTAAGCTCTTAGCAGTTGTTCACCAGTCTGGTTGTACTGGCTGTGAAGTGTGTATTGCCGGCTGTCCGGTTGATTCAATTGAATTAGTTCCAGGACCAGATCCAAAGAACCCTAGCTACCAACAGACGGTAGAGATCGATCTCGCTCGTTGTATTGGTTGTCAGAACTGTTCTCAGGACTGCCCTTGGGAAACAATCACAATGTATCAGCACGACGATGCATTCGTTGCTTGGGGTAACGAAACTCTCGCTTCTCGCCTTTATATGAGCGAAGAAGAGATCACAAAAATTAAAGAAGAAGCCGCTGGCTAATCTATAAGGCCCTCCTCTGAGGGCCTTTTTTTGTCTTACCAATCTGTAATCAACCCGTAATAGGCCCGTAACTTTCCTCATGCACACTTAGCTGCATGAAATACTTTATTCTATTAATACTTTTTTCATTCAGTGCCTTCGCAGAAACTACCAGCTTCCCAGAACCGATGGTCTACGATCTTATGCGGAGCCTAGATGCTAAAAAGGGAGAAACCGAAATCAATTCTCTCATCCTTGCCAATGGTCAGATGAGTCCGGAAGTGGAGTACGCTTTCAAAGATGGCTGGTCATTTGAACTTGAAACTCCCATTGAAAAAGGCGAAATCCAAGCACTCAAATGGGGATCTCAGTATACTTTTTATCAAAGAGAAAATGAGCTTCTGATGGGAGTTCAGGGAATCTTTGAAGATCAACTTCATAAACCTCGCAATGATTATAGTCTTACCCTGGTCGTAGATTACAAACTAAGTGAATCGTTCTCCTTGGTGGGAATTAGCGGAATGAGATCGGCCAGCATTGAAAACAGTGTTGATCACAATGTGGGCATTTTAAATTTGTCACTTTTCTACACTGTCTCTGATGACATACATGTGGGAGTTGAGAACGATAACAAACTTTACTTCACCGACAAAGAGCTTCACATCAACACCATTCCGCAAGTGTCGGTTCGAGTAAACAGAAAGCTTAGATTTCAAGCAGGATATGGGATCAGTTGGAATGACAGTCGAGAGAATCAGGGAATTTTAAGAGGGATCGTAGAATTTTAACCACGACCCCCCTAGGAAATTAAATAGTAAAAGGAAGAGAAACAGAAAGCATATAAGCAGAATAATCTGTATCGATACTTGACTTAGTTCCGCCGGTCTTAATTTCTCCGAAAGTACCTTTACGGTACTCTAGGTTGATATCAAGAAAAGGAAGAAGTGTTGTACCAACACCAACTTTCACACCAGTACCATCGTTAAGATCTACTTTATCGCCATCTTTATCTTTTGTTTCACCGGTAGCGGAAAAAATATAACCGGCATAAACCTTTACCAGGATAGGGAACTTGAATCCTACGAATGCACCCCATTCGCTGATATCAACATTCTTTTTGAAATCACTGTCATCCATGTCGATTGAACTTTTTAGGTAATCCAGGCCAAGAGAAAAACCATAGTTGTAGTAACCTAAACGGCCACCATAACCCATTCCCATACCACCAGAAGCCTTGGCAGCTCCGGCCTGGTCTACTTCGATTTTTGAATTTGCATTGAAACCAACAAGTGGCTCGATAAGAACATCAGCTGATGCTGGTTTAATCATGAAGAAGGCAAGAATCAAAAGAAAGAGTTGGGCAAATTTCATGCAAAAAGCTCCTAGAGAAATAAATGATTAACTCATTTACCATTCTAGAAGCTTTCGAAATTTCTGCATTACTTTTGTATTTTACCGATTAGGTCTTCTATTTTAATAAACACAATATCTTTGCCATTACTTGCTTTCACTGCGAGGTGACCGCGCGGCACTTCCTGCACGTTTTCGCTCGCAATCGTACGACCATTACGATCCTGGCCAATTTGTCCTACCATGTCACCTTCACGCGCTAGGACCTGGCCAATGGTCCCACGGCCAAACATCACAAGGTCTCCGTCTTTAAGCTCGTATCGACAAGCAATACAGTTAAAGCGGTTATCCACCACTATGGTGTGTCCCTTTTTAAGATTAAAACTCGCTAGATCTTCTTTTACTTTGGTCACTGAATAAAGATTCATGTCCAATTTCACGACCATCGCCAAAACAAAACAAGCTGTCACGAATTGGAAGATTTTCGAACGTTGCAGAACCACGCCTTCAAATTCCAGGTCACGAATTTTATCTTCAGAAGAAGACATTTGTTCTTCCAATTTTTTGTCGAAGACAAATTTCTTCAGAACCAAAGAATAGAAGAAAGTGGTCGAGAGAATGACCAACAAGGCATACATAAAGAGACGGAAGAAGTAGAGACCTTGTTGATTAATATAAATATTTCGCGATTGAACAACATAGGCACAGATCAGGAACATAACCGGCAAGACTGCCCAGTTAAAAATATCCACCAGCTTGTGTTTGAAGAACCACTCTTTTCTCTTCTGGTGGTGATCGTATTGCACCAGTTTTAGTCTTTGCGCTTCAAACTCTTCCTGGGAAACTAGTTCAGGACGAGCAGTATGAATGCCTTCCCAGATGTAATCAGCTCGCTCAAGACTTGAGTTGAAGTAGTGCTTGAAGCCGTTATTCATCTTCACGTAGAAGATTGACCAACACACCACATTCACCGATTGAATTTCAGAATAATAAAGAGGTTCTTTTTGTTTCCCATTGTGAACCAAGATGTGATCTTCAAATACCTGCACCGAACGTTTAAGTCTTGATCGCAGCCAGAAGAAATAAAAGGAACCAGTCACAACAAAGTAAATGGCACTCATGGTGAGTTCAAAACTTTGGTAACGAAAAACATTCGCAGGACCATCTTCAAAAAATTTGAGCGCCCAGAACGTGATCATCATGAGCGAGATGATCATGAAGCATAGGACATAAATTTTGTAATGGCTTCGATAGCGCAAGAACCGTGGTTGAACGGAATCAAGCTTTGCAATCTTCTCCAAGGTCTAACTCCCGGTTAAATCTGATTACCTATCGGTAAATCCCCGGAAAACTTGACCAAATTAGTTAAGCGGCTTTAACTGCTTGTTTTTATGTATGAAAATGAAGATACCGGCAGAGATAAGAAGAAGTGAAATCCACTGCGACGGAGTAAGAGGCCCCCAGAGGCCACGCACGATATCGCCACGAAGGGCCTCAACCACCAAACGAAGAACTCCATAGGAAACGAGATAAACTGAAACCAATTTGAAGCGTGGTGATTTTGATTTTAAAAGATAGATCCCAATTGCAAGAAGACCCAAGGCCTCAATCAACTGAGTAGGATGACGATAGTGCTCGTGAAGATAAATTCCCCAGAACCAATCCGTCGGTTTACCAAAACAACAACCCGCGAGTAAACAACCGATGCGACCAATGCCATGACCGATGGCGAGTGCGGGAACTATTGGCCAGAGTAAATTCCAGTTAAATTTTTTATCAAACGCTTTGAAGAGACCAACAAAAAAAAGTCCGCCCAAGAACCCACCATAGAAAACAAAACCTCCTCCCATCCAGAAAGAAAGTTCTTTTACAAAATCCATTGGTGCGTCTGAGGGATACGTGAAATAAAAAAGTAACTTGGCCCCGATCCATGCTGACAAAAAGATTCCCCAGAACAGTAGCTGTCCTTTTTTCCAGGAAACATCAGTGGGAAGAAGAGCAAAAAAGATTTGATAAGCTATCCCCCAACCCAGCCCCATCAGGAGCGGGTAGGAGTATAGAATGAGATCAGAGTTTTGACACAGGATTGGAAGCATTGCTCTCCCCTGCTTTCTTCGCTTTTAACTGCAGGAAGAAATCAATGATGAGGAGACCGGCAGCGATGGTAATACAACTGTCGGCAACGTTGAAGGCCGGAAAGTGATTCGCCTCTTCTTTCCAATAGAAAAGAAGAAAGTCCACCACGTAACCAAGACTGAATCTATCGATAAGGTTACCAACTGCGCCTGCGATGATGAGTGCATAAGCAAGAGAGATGAAGAACGCGCCCTTAATCGTTTTGATCATGAGGAAGAAGATCCAGCCACAGAATATCACCGGCAATGCCAGGAAGAAAATCTGGCGGAACCATTCAGGTCCACCTGCACCAAAACCAAAAGCGGCACCCGTGTTCTTCACATAAGCGATGCTAAAGAGACCATCGATTACAGGAATAGACTGTCCGTAAAAAAGATTCGTCTGGATCGCGCCTTTCGTCAGCTGATCAATAATGATCAGAGTCGCCATCATTAAACATAGTGCCCAAAAACGTGCCATTTAGTAGTAGTCCTTCGGATTGATTTCGTATTTTTCAATCTTTCTAAGAAGAGTCTTCTTAGGAATGTTAGCGTTAAGAGCCGTTTGATTGATACGACCTTTATTGATCTTTAACGCTTGAACAATAAACTCTCTCTCGAAAAGGTCTTTGGCAACAGCAAAATCCAATTTGCCGCCTTCACCTAATTTCGCACCGAAAGAGAAATGAACATCATTTCCTGATTTAGGAACTGTTGCGTGATCCAATACGGAATTCTGAATGTCTTCGAGATCAATAACGCTGTCCTCGGCCACTTGGTCCTTCGTTTCAGCTTTCTTCTGATCCTTGAAAACAATCGAAGGCAATGAATTAGCATGGATCATGTCTGATGATTCCATAATAAAACAGTGCTCGATGATGTTTCTTAATTCACGAATGTTACCCGGCCATGAATAGTTACTTAGAACTTCCATCGCCTCAGGTTCAGCACCCTTAACTTTCAGGTTATGAACGTTATTGAAGTAAGAGATATAGTGATTCACCAGATGTGGAATATCAGTTTTTCTGTCACGAAGAGGTGGAAGATAAACTGGAAGAACGTTCAAGCGGTAGAACAAGTCTTCACGGAACGATCCGTCTTTAATCATTTCTTCAAATGGTTTGTGAGAGGCCGCGATGATACGAACATCAACTTTGATCTCACGGTTTGAACCCACTGGCATGAAGGTCTTCTCTTGAAGCACGCGAAGAAGTTTTACCTGCATCGCCGCCGAGATATCACCAATTTCATCCAAGAAGATTGTCCCGCCTTCAGCGAACTGAAACTTACCAATCTTACGTTGATCAGCACCTGTGAAGGCACCTTTCTCGTGACCGAATAGTTCTGATTCAATGAGGTTTTCCGAGATCGCACCACAGTTAATGGTCACGAACTTTTCATCTTTTCTAGGTGAGTTATAGTGAATCGCTTTTGCTACAAGTTCTTTACCTGTACCAGATTCACCACGAATAAGAACTGGAGTATTAACTTTGGCGAGCTTCGAGATTACGTCGAAGACTTTTTTCATCGCATTCGATTCACCTACGAATTTATCTTTGCTGCCAGATGTTTCGCCAATTGAAAGTGTTGGTGAAGAGAATCCAACTGTCTCAACCATTGAACGAGCTTTAAGAGCTCGCTTAATCAGGGCCACTAGATTTTCCGAAGTGATCGGCTTCTCTAGATAGTTATAAGCTCCTTCCTTCACGGCCTTAACTGCATCAGTCACATTTGAGTATGCAGTCAGGATCAACACGATTACTGATGGATCATGTTTTTTGATTTCAGTGAGTGCCTGGATCCCGTCCATTTCTGGCATGTTCACATCCATCACCACGAGATCATATTTTTGGCCGTAAACTTTGTTGACCGCTTCCTTACCGTTATCGGCAACGTCTACTACGAAGTGATGATACTCAAGTGCTTGTTTAACGTTCTGTTGAAGAACCTTGTCATCATCAACAACCAAAACCTTATGCATAAATTCTCCTATAACCTATTCGTTCTTAAGCTTAATTATAAACGAAGTACCCTCTCCAAGTTGAGAGGTGGCAGTAATAACCCCATTATGTAACTCAATGAAATATTTTACCAGATAAAGCCCTAGCCCCGAGCCTTTAATTGCATGGGTACTGTCGTTCTTCACCCGATAAAATTTATCAAAAATATGGGCGAGATCATCTGGTCCTACTCCCACACCGTTATCGCGGATCTCGATATACACCCATTCCGGGTCATCCCAGGTCTTTACCCAAACCGTTTTCTCTCGGCCGGCATACTTAAGGGCGTTCTCAATGAGGTTCGAGATAACTCGGTTCATGAGTACTGTATCAATTTGGATGGGATATAACGGAGAGAGCTCAGATTCGATGGTCATCGCCTTGGCGTTGGCCTCAAATTCTAATTTCTCAATGATCCCTTCAATGATCTTGTTAACGTCCTTCGATTCTTTTCTCAAGGTCAGGTTCTGAGACTCAATTTTAGTCAGATCGAGAATAGAGTTAATAAAGTTATTAAGCTCTTTGGTGGAATTGACCACGTTATCAATGAGCTCCATCTGTTCCGGCGTATTATTGAACTTGATCTTTAATATGTCCGCGATCCCTGCGATTTTTGCCACCGGAGTTTTCAAGTCGTGACTCATAAGCGAGATGAAGTTTTGTTTTAAGTTATCAACTTGCTTCAAGAGCTTCGTTTCTTCCTGGATGGCATAACGAGTTTGATACTCTTCGATCGCTCGAAACGGAACCCAGATGTAATAAACCACAAAGATGGAAAGCACTAAGTGAGAGAGCTTGATCCACCATCCAAGAGTCACAAACGCGAGATAACTCGTGAGAAGTATCCCGATAATCAACAGGATCGTGATCATCAATCCCTTCACCGGCTGAACACGAGAAATGATGTAGGAAAGTAAAATAGCAATCAAAACCGAGGCAATCTGAGTCACTAAATCATCAACGTCATAAATGGTTTTTTCTGAAACCAGGGCCTCAATCACATCTGCATGAACGGCGAGCTTTGGCGTTTTAGCGTTCTCTTTTTCAAACGGCGTCAGGATAAAATCGCTGGAATTTGATAGGTAGGAAGGACCCACCAGGACGATTTTGTCTTTAAAGAATCCCTTCGGGAAGTTACCCACTACCACTCGGTGAAACGGAATCGTAGGAATGCGATTTGAAGTCGGATTACCTGAATACTTAAACAGAGCAAAGTTCGCGTCTGCTTCAGAATTATAGTAAGCGCCCTTATAGGCAGTGGCATCCACCACTGGCATATTGTTTAATTCGCGAAAGCGTTTAGCGGTCCAGAGATGAATCGAATCTTCTCCGGAAATATTCAAGATCGCACGACGAACAACTTCATCTTTTGAAAACACCAACTGATCTTTATAAAGCTGTCCCAGGTAATAACCCACATCACGAAGGGCCTCAGGCGGAATCAACTCTCCAAGATTATCGATCTCAGTTCCGAATTTAAATTTATCGTTTGAGGGAGAATAGGTTTTGATGTTCTCATGAAACTCCGTCTGGTATCGGGCCTCAACATCAGAATCCGGCTCACGCAAAGAAACGAAGTAGTTAATAACTCCCGGATGATCTTCCTTTAATCGACTCATGAGTCGAGTGTGAGAAGCATATGTATAGGGATAGGTTTCACCCAGGAACTGATCACTTTCTTCGTCCATCGAAACCAGAACGATGGGTGTTTTAAAACTTCTGGCGCCGAAATCGGTCTTTTCCCAGAAATCAAAAAAGATCGATTCTAGTGGATGAAAGGAATATTGAATCAGGATCAAAATAAATGCGAGCGTCACCAATAGTGGCGCGAACTTGCTAAACTCAACAGACTTAAGTCTATTTAACACTTACCAGCTCCTCGCTCTTAAATAAGTAGTCCCACTCATGTGGAAGGAACTCAAGGGCCAGAATACTTTGAAAGTGGCGGCTCTTATTGACAGAAGATAGAACCAGCAATTTTCGCGAAGGTAGTGAATAGTATGAAAGTGGTTTAATGAGCTTCAGGCCCACTCGATCCAACATTTCTTTTTCCTTCGGAAATTCATTCAAAAGTGTTTCAAGCTTTTTAAAATAAGCTCCACCCATCATCAATTTGAACATGAACTCAAGCCAAGGATGAAGTAAATAATTAAGAAGCCAGTCCATCGCCTGCTTTACTTCTTTCATAGGCACCAGGGCCAGAATCAAGCCTACAAATGAGTGAATCATCCAGGTAATGAAACCCAGAAGAAACATTGATCGCGTTCTTTTCGGGGCCATGCCCTTTTTCACTTGTAGGAAAAGCTCGAAGCAAATTCCCTGAAGCTCGGTCGCGGAACATTTTTCGAGTAAGGTCTTACTCAGAACAATGCTGATGGTTTTTTTATTTTGAAGAACGAATGCTCTCTCGAGAGTGCCGTTGTAGAAATACAAACGGGCCATCGGAACAGCTAGCTTATAGGCCTCTTGCGACGCAGCTTCGAAAAATTCTTTTTCGTCACTCGAGCGAACCTCACGGGCCCCCAAAAGAAAGAGGATCACAGTGTCGGTATAACCTATTGAAACAACAACGAAAAATAGCCAGAAAATAAATCCAAAGAAAAATAACGCGCCGCTAAAGGTTATCCAGAGGAAGGCTCCTAGAATGGCCAGAGAAAGGTATAAAAAGAGGGCAGCACGCATAGGCAATAAAACCTGATTTTTTAATTAGTTAAGGCTATTTTACCACCTCATAATTCTTATTTGCATTACTTTATTACACCCTTAAGGCTTTCTCATGGACTTTGACCCGGGTCCACGCTATAAATCGGCAGCTCGTTTAAGAATGAAAGATGTAGGTTTTTGCGGGACAGCAAACAGAGTCAAAATGGATAAGGAATTTCTTCGTCTCATAGAGAACGTGGATGAGCTAGTACCTCGGCCCGTTGAAAAGCTTGATGACGATACTCTTATTTGTGAATGCTTCTGTGTCAGCGTGAAAGACATACGTGACGTCTGCACCGATCATGTGGATCTCGATCTTTTACAAGATCAGTTTCAAATGGGTCAGGGATGTCAGAGCTGCTTAAAAAGAAAAGATAGTTGGATTAGTAAAATATTTTAGTTGAGTCATCCGTAAGGAGTTTCCATGGCTTTTGACCGTTTATTATTTGGTACTGCTGGTGTTCCAAACAGCACAGCTAAGAAAAATAACCCGGTGGAAGGGGTTAAACGCATTCACGAGCTAGCGCTTGATTGTATGCAGTTAGAATTCGCTCACGGCGTACGTATGAAGGAAGAAGTTTCTTCAGCACTTCGTAAAGTTTCTTACGAGCTGGGAGTTCCACTTACTTCTCACGGTCCTTACTACATTAACTTGAATGCTCGTGAACAAGATAAAATCGATTCATCAGTTGAGCGTATCATCCAGACTGCCAAGATCTCTGATCTTTGTGGTGCTGAATCAATGACGTTCCACGCTGCTTTCTACATGAAAGATTCTCCGTACGATGTATTCGATCTAGTAGAAAAATCTCTTAACGTAATCGAAGAAAGACTTTCTCGTCTTGATATCGAAATCGAACTCCGTCCGGAACTTACTGGTAAGACGTCTCAGTTCGGTTCACTAGAAGAGCTAATCTCTCTTTCTAAGTCGGTAACAAGCTGTAAGCCTTGTATGGATTTCTCTCACCTTTACGCACGTACTGGTTCAGTGAATGACTACAAAGGTTTCTGTGAAACTCTTGAGACGCTTAAAAACGAACTAGGCGCTAATGCTCTTAAAGAAATGCACATCCACATTTCTGGTATCAGCTCTAACTCTAAAGGTGACTTGAAGCACTTGAACCTTGAGAAATCTAAGTTCAACTGGAAAGACCTTATGAAGGCCCTTAAAGATATGGACTGTCGCGGATATGTAATCTGTAACTCTCCAAACCTTGAAGTAGATGCTCAGATGTTGAAGCAGTACTACGTAGCTCTCTAATTTTCCTGCACACACAAACACATATGAAAAAGCCTCCGAATGGAGGCTTTTTTTATTTCAACGCCACATCCAGGAAGGTAGTTCGGCCTGCCTCAATCGGCGCTGTATAGGTCTTAATCGCACGGTTCTTGTACTTTAAAGTGATTTCCAAAGACTTCGTTCCTAATTCTTTCGTTGAGCCCCTAAAAGTAAAAGCGAGCCCTTCTTTCAATTTAGCGTTCCCGAGCTTGGGCGTGAAACGCTCCATCAGGGGGACCTTGGTCTTTTTATCGAGGCCACCAATTTCAATCGTGAGATCTTTGTTCTCATAATCAAGGTTCTCAGGATTCGTCACAAACATCGTGAAGCGAAAGCGAGCGAGGTCATAATCACTGCCCTTCCCAATCTGATTGCCCTTTATTTGATCGAGAATAAATTTTAACGAAGGATGTCCGCAGTCCAGATCCTTCTCACACTTTTCCGGAATATAGGCCACACCCGCCTGAGTAAGACGAATGTGATCGGCCGGCACCATCACGAAAGGAATTTCATTCGTTTCTACAAATGAGGCAGGACTTCGTGCCATGCGATTAAAAAGCTGAACATCGTCTTTTAAATAAATGCGATTAGGACGCATTGAATACGTCGGAACAATCAGATCATCCTCACCAAGTTTAGGTCCTGGTTTTCTTCTCATGCCTGCAACGGCAAGGGGCCTTAAGTTGGGAATGCTCGCAAAAATGGATTCAAGATTTTGCGACATCTCATGAATCGTAGCACTTCCAAAACTCATCTCATTTAATTCATTTCTACCGAAGGGAGAAACCGGATTGGTCTCAACCTTTGCAGGCAAAGAATAAAAAAGTACTTTCCCCACATGCGCAGTATTTGCTCCCCAAAAAGGTGTGGATAAAGTCACGAAGGCATCAACTTGCTTTAAGAGTTCGAGTTTTTCGGTGAGGAGATGGTTTAACCACAGCGTGCCTACTAATCCACCTTGTGAATGCATCACCAGCGAGATCTTGTCATTGGCCGCAATCGGAAACGAAGAAACGTATTTATGAAAGTCTTGTGAAAACTCTTTGGGAGTTCGATCACTGCCAGTGTCGTATTCAAAAGAACGGGCCTGGTAACATTCATTCTGAGCATTGAGAATTTTTTCGAGAGAGCCAAAGGTGCTTTTGCCACCACCAATCCCATGAATCAGAAAGATGTGATTTTTAGAAACACATTCAGCAAAAGCAAACGAAGTCAGAAAAAGAAAACAGAATAAAAACTTCATGCCGTCCTCCACACAGACGGCTTGTCGGAACTTAAGAATGTCTTATGAGTAAAAAGAAGAGTTAATCAATGCTTTAAGCGGCCTTCAGCCACTCTTGAGGATTTTGCAGATCATGCAGATGCAGCTCTTCACCGGTTTTTAAACCGACGATGTAACAAAATCCATCAGCGTGAATGATCAGCATGCGTTCATGATCAGGAACCCAGGCAGTTTTAAGCACGGTCAATAAAAGATCAGGATCATTTGATTCTGAAAGAATCACATCATGACCCGAAGTACTTTCTAAAGCGAAGACTGACCAATTGATGGGAATATCAAGAACGCCAAATGAGGTCTTAAAACGCAGGACTTGTGATTGGGGAAGAAACTCACCTTTGAGGTAACTCAGACCGTAATCATTGAGCTTCAGCTCTAGGCTCGACAATTCCACTTCGCCGCTCTTTTGCAGCTTCAAAGTTTCATCTACCAGGAATGCCAGGAAGTCTGATTCGGTCATGGATTTTCTCCACGACCTTATTCGGCACTTTTTAAGAAATTCTTTATTCCAGGGGATTAATTGGCTCTAGGGCCTCGTGATAGGTCTTAATATTACTGACATCAGAGATCAACCATTTGCCACCTTCATTCACCACTTCAGCGATTTTCTTCACTTCAGTAGCAAAAGTAGTCTTTTCTTCGGCCTTGGTCTGGTAGGCCACCGAATAAGTGAGGAAGCATTTCTTTTCCTGGCATGACTTAGACAGAATCTTGAAGCTTTCCTTCTTGATGTTTGTCATGTCCGAGGCCTTTTTGAATTCCTCATCATCCATATTTTCAAAACTCTGCTTCATCTTACCTGTTACACGTTCAAGAATGAAATCACGAGTAACAATCGTTCCCATGCGGCCGTCCATATATGACTTCAAGGCAGACTCTGGGCTTAAATTATCTTGGTTACATGCTGCGAGAATGAGAAGTACGGGAAGAATCCATTTCATTATCTTAACCTTTCTGGTTGGAACCCAAGTTCTTGCGCTAAATCCATGAACTCGGTCCAGTTAAAGACATTTAACTCTTTTGCTTTTCTCTCAAATCTTATCCCAACGCCTGTTAAATCAAGAGTCTCGGCAACTACTTCCCCTTCCTGAGTGAACTGTCGTTCCTGGAAAGTAACTTCCAGCGTGACCTTGGTTGGAAAAGTTTTGGCCTCATCAAGCTTGATGAAGCAACCTTCAAAATCCCAATTACTAAGGTTGCCCTCTACTTCGTTATCTTCCCAGCGAATCTTGCATGGGATCTTTTTTAAAAGAGGATCAAAGAGATCTTGGTGACTGTAATTCGTATTGATGCTGGCGAGACTTAGATAATAGTTCAAAAGTTGATAAAGGAAGTAGGAAATCACCGTGTAGAAAAACAGGGCCACTACGATGATCTTGTTGAACTCGATGAAAAGTCCCTCAAGCACTTTGAACCCTACCAGAATGATGGAGGCCGCATACACGATGATCGAATAACGATGGTGTCTCCAGATCAAAATTGCAGAGGCACCGAGGGTCAGGGCCACATACCAGAAAAGTTCCAGACCTTTCTTTAAATATACCAACGAGAATGGCGAAATATGGTGGCGGTAGGCGTGCTGCAAATACAGAAAAAAGAAGGCCAAACCGAGGTAGGCCACGACATTTAGAATGAGTATATCTTTCTTTTTGACTTTCAATTGTTCCATCTGAGATTTGCCCTATAATAGCATTATGAATGAAGTCACCCTGGAAATCTCCTCAATTTGCATCTCATGTGACAATTGCCGATTAATTTGTCCGGAGAATGCCGTTGTGACCAATGGTCAGGAGTATTACATTGATCCCTGGAGCTGTACCCTTTGTGGCCTTTGCATCGAGATCTGTCCAGTAGACTGCATCAAAGAAACTAAGGCTACTTAACTTCTTCGTTTAAATCATTCCACCACACCATTGGCACATTCCTTTTCGTCACATTCTGACCCGCAAGAATGATACTAGGACCCAGGTCCCGCGCTTCTCCATCAGCATTGAGATTAATCACATTCGCTGATTTCGCATGATATGAGATTTGCTGAAGATCAATCTTCCAGGTTTTAAGCGCACGTTCCTGCACGAGAAAACGAAGGAAAGGATGAGTTGATTTCACACGGTAAGTTTGAAGAATATTAAAACTTGTTTCCCAATAACGTTTAACGGTACCGAAGTCCCAATAATCGACACCGTCCAGAAGAATGGCCGGAATGTCCTTCTTATCAAATGGGCACACTGACTCAAAGAACGGACTCACACCTGGAGTCTTGGTTAATTGTGCCAGGTCGATATAAGAAATACCTGTATAAGTTTCCACGCGGCTGTTAGGTGCGAGGTCTTTGTTCTTCACGATCTTCTTCACCAAACGATTCGCATCGATCTCTAGAGCGTTATAACCAAGTGAAGAATTCACCCAGTAACTAAACAGAACACCTGAATGCTTTTGATAAGGTTCCAAGATTTTAAAAAGGTGATCTTTCGACAGATAGAAAAACTGATCCGCATTTAAAACCAGAAGTTTTCCACGGTAATTAACTTTGGACGCTAGATTGTGGATGGCCCCACCAATGTCCAGAATCTCCGGCTTTTCCCAAAGGAAAGTCACACCTTCGAAGGCACTTTTCCCCTTACAGAAGGCCTCAATCTCCTCACCCATATAGTGAAGATTGATATAGATCTTCTCGATCCCTAAGCTTCGAGCGTAGGCCACTTGAAGTTCGAGTAGACTCTTTTCAAATACCGGCCAGAGAACTTTTGGTAATTTTTGTCCAATGGCACCCATGCGAGTGCCGAATCCTGCGGCGAGGATTAAGCAATGATCAATTCGCATAATAGTGCTGGTATAGTTTTTGTTTAAGATCAGCGTAACGAGGATTATCCATCATCACACGACGAATTTTTTCCATGGCAAAGCCAATGTACTTCAAATAACGATCGTCCTTACGCCAGTTATAGATATAGCAGAAGCTTCCCACCGCTTTAAACACACGCTGGATGGTCATGTCGTCATATAGCTCAAGAAACTGCTCATAAGTTTTCTGACCATGGATCGCAGGATCCAGATTGTCATAGTAATAACGCTTCAGAGATTCGCGATTTGATTGTTTTAAATCGTAGTAACAGTCTTCCAAGAGCGATACGAGATCGTATTGAGGAATACCCCAACGGGCGTCCTGGAAATCGATGAAGATGTAGTTATTGTCTTTCACCATAATGTTACGTGAGTGGAAATCACGGTGAGTGATCACCATTTTCTGATCGGCCAGACGCTTCATGATTGGGTCAAAAAGTTTTTCCAAATCCTGAATCAGGTTTTCATCTTCAATCTTATTGAAGAAATTCAGAAAGTACTTAAATGTAAAACGCGTTTCATCCATGTACTTCTGATAATCAAATTTCAACTGAAATAGATTTGGATTCTTAACCGCTCCTGCTGGAATTCTATGAAGTTCCAGAAGCTGGTCCACGATGGTTTTATAAACCGTGTATTCCTTCTCAGTCGACGTCATATCACTCAAATGAGTAAGAAGTGTCACGTTACCAAGATCTTCTTGAAGTGAGTAACCACGAGACAAGTTATGGTCTAAAATCGCAGGAACGCGAACTTTATTGGTGCCTAAAAATTGTTGAACCGAAAGGAAGGGATGCTTTTCCATCTCACCTTCAAACGGGTTATCCAGACAAACCACATAGCTCTTTTTGTCTGTGAATATGCGATAGTAACGACGAGTTGAAGCGTCCCCGGTCAGCTTATCAATTTCTTCCAGCTTCTCATTTTTGAGAATGTCTTTGTCCTGGGTCTTGTTAAATAACTCTTCGATAAAAAAGCGTTCTGCTTGTTCCGGTTTCATAGAACTCCGTCTCTAATACTATTAATGAATGTGTAAAAGTTTTTTGATGATGTCTTCTTTGCCAAAACGTCATCATCATCAGATGAGTTTTTAATCACGAAGGCCTTAAACAGGGCCTCTTCGCGGTTAATTAAATTGGCATCTCCAACCTGGAGAATAAAGTCTGCAGTATTTCGGTTTTGGGTCTGAAGCCACGAGAGATAGTACTCTCCATCATATCCACTTCTGACCGTCAGATAGTGGGCCCACTTATGGACCTCCATCTTTTCTTCTAGTTCAAGACGGTTTAAAGAAAGCATACGCTCCAGAGGAATATAGCCCACAGGAATGATTGTTTGTTTTGGATAAATCAATCGTTCACTACGAACAAGTTCAAACGACAGAATGCTTACGAGCATGCTTTCGTGCTTGATGTACTTTGAGATGAGACCACGAGAAAGAAACAACTCTCCCTTAGGCAGTGAAAAGTGTAACGGCGATTCTGAATCCAGAATGGTCACATTGGCGGTTTTTAGTTCTTTGAAAAAGATCTCGTTGGTCGAAATAATTTCGCTTACCAAAGAATCGAGATAGCGTTTAGTGACATGGCCCTGAGACAAGGTCTTAGCTCCTGGAGTGGCCAGGAAAGGCGTCTTTAAAGAGGCCAGGTGATCTTTGTAGTCCTTCTCTGACATTTCACTGTAAGCGTTCTTAACGATGGATCCGCCCTTAGAATCTTTAATGGGGATTCGTACAGTGGAGCAAGAAGCTACAAGAAGAAACAGGAAAAAATAATAAACCCCCGCTTTCAGCGAGGGTCTATGAGTGTGATTTGAATAGTGGAGATTAAATACCTGAAGCGACTTCACGACCGTTTTCTAAATAATAAATTGTGAAGCCAGAATAGATCTTATTTGGGTCTTTGATAAGAGGACGATTGTTGTCCCAGATAAGTTTCCATTTTTTTGTAGTGGCATAAACGTTATGTGAAATACCACCCAGAGTATCACCAGTGCGGATTAAGTAAGGAAGACCCTGTGGGTTCCATACGAATTCTTCAGCTGGGGCCATATAGTTAAGAGTCATACCTTCTCTTAGACCTGTAGAACCTTTAAGAGCACCTGCGTTTGTTGTAGCAAGTTCTTTCCATTTACCGTAATCGCCATAAAGTTTGAAAGCGATCATCATAAGAGTTTCATTTTTTTGTACTGTGTATTGTTTCATTGTGCCTGAATCAGACATTGAAACTACCGGAGTCGTACCAGCATCTGCTGCTGATAAATCAGGAGTGGCCTCTTCAACAATTGCAGAGTCTGCAACGATTGGCTCTTCAGTTACACCGGCCATATCAGGTTCAGCAGAATCTGCTGCTGCCATATCAGCTGCCGCGGCATCCGCGTCTGTAGCATCGTCTGCTAGTGATGTATCTGTTGCTTCAGCAGTTGCCTGCTCATCTGTAGGATTTTCAATGAACTCATCTGCATCAGATAGTTCGATCTGTGGGGTTTCTTCCGTAACTTTTTGTGCTGATTTCGAACCAGAACACGATACTAAGCTTAAACTTAGCAATACCAACCATGCCGTAGACTTCATAATCACTCCTCGATTAATGACACACAGATAAAGTGTATTATATCTGGAATTCCAGGGGCAGGTGGAAAAAATTGCTAACTAAGTCCTTAGAAATAGAAAAACATATCTTTCTGGTCAATTGAATCCCAGATACGTTTTACCAAGCGATCGAAGTGTTCTTCGTTATCTAAGAAGTCTAATTCATCAGTATCTACAATCAAGGATTTACCTAAATTATAGTTGTTGTACCAATCATCATAATATTTGTTAAGACTAGTAAGGTACTCAACTGGAATTGCTTGCTCATAGTCACGGCCACGTTGTTTGATACGCTCTTGAAGCTTAGGCACTGAACGGCGTAGGAAAATCATTAGCGTCGGAGGACTCAAGAACTGAATCATTGAATCGTAAAGCGTGCGGTAGTTATTGTAGTCACGATCATCCAACTTCCCTTGCTCATGAAGAGAACGGGCGAAGATGTTGGCATCTTCATAGATAGAACGATCTTGAACCGAACTAGCAGGAAGAGCTTCAATCTCACGGTGAGTGTTGAAACGGTGATTTAAAAAATACACTTGAAGTGGAAATGACCAACGAGACATGTCTGCATAGAAGTCTGATAGGTAAGGATTGTCTTGAACAGATTCAAAATGTGGCTTCCAACCCAGACGTTCAGAAAGTTTCTTTGTAAGAGTGGTCTTACCGCTACCAATGTTTCCCGCCACTACAACGAACATAGGATTAGCAGCGCTGCTAAGGCGATGATAGGCCATCTCTGACATGAAGTTCTCCTGAATATGCATAGAGTAAAAGGTTAATATGAATCTTGTAAGAAATCTTGACTCAATTGATCAATTTATAATTTTTTATCATTCATTCACAAAGCTGCGTTAATTACCTAGAATAAAAAGCTGAATGAAGTATTTCAGTGTGATTTTTGTTTATTTACTCTTAGTTATGAGCGGATCTGTGTTCGCGCAATCTCTCGTGGAAGACGCAAATTTATCTACGCCAACCGAAAATGGTGAGAATACTTTCACTGAAACAATAAAAATTATTTCAAGTTCCAAGAAAATTTTCATTTTAACCAACAACAATCAGCAACTCGGACCGGGAGATTTTGTTTCTCTAGCTCTGGATAACAATCTTGCTGCACGAGCAGTGGTTGCGAAGACTCACCAAGGACAAGTTGGAATCAAGATTCTAAAAATCTATTCTCTTACTCAGTGGGGCCGCCTTCGTCGTGATCAAGAAGTTCAAATCATTAAAGGTGATGATTCGATGTTTGGTAAAAAAGCTGCACCAGTTGTTGATGAGAGTGCCACTGCTAAAATTAAATCAGAAGATGATCTTTATACCGGTGACGTTGTTGTAGATGATGAGATTGGTGTTTTTGAAGACAACAAGAACCGTCATATCAAGCCGGATAACTTAGTCGCCCTGACCGGTGCTTTCCTGGAAGCTTCGGAAGTTGAATCAAAAGGCGGAAAAGTTCGCGCCAATGAATTTGGTATTTCATGGGCCTATCAATTTTCGGACAACTACTTTATTGAAGGTCTCTATGGTCGTGCCATGATTGATGACTTTCCGGCCGGCGGTGTTCAGACTCTTGTGAACCACATGACCGCTCGCTTGAAGTATAACTTCAAGGGACCGCTCTACACTTTCTTCATGCCGTATATCGGTTACCATACTTATACTGTTTCAAGTCCTGACGCCGGAAACGGAACAAGCTCAACTGCTAACGCTGAAGAATTAGACGCCATCAATAAACTAAAAAAATCCGGACCGGTTTTCGGTGTGACAGCACTTCGTCGATTGGTTCCCGGTTGGTTTATTAAAGCAGATCTTGGCTCCGACATTATCAACGTAGGGTTTGCCATTGAATTTTAAACTTCTGCTTCTCATGTTGGTGCTAACAGGTTGTGGAGTTAAGGGTGACCCAACTTCACCTAAGGATGAGCGTCTTCCATCTCTCATGGATAACTATCCCGACATTAATTTGCAGCAGCCAATCAACGAAACCAAACCCATGGGCAATTCGAAACGGAAGCGCTGATGTCACTCATCATTGCGACCGGCTCAAATATTGGCGATTCTCTTCAACATCTTGAAGAGGCCAAACAGATTCTCGCACAAAAATTTACCCTCATTGCCGCCAGTCGAGTTTATGTTTCAAAAGCAGTTGATTATGAAAATCAGCCTGATTTTTTTAATCAAGTTCTCGAGTTCCGCATCCCTGCGTTAAGCCCGCACCAAGTCATGCAGGAATTATTAAATTTGGAAAAGTCGTTAGGAAGAAACCGAAATATTCCGAAAGGTCCTCGCACAATCGACTTAGATATTATTTTTTGGGGACTAGATACTGTAAATGAACCTGCGTTAACCATCCCTCATCCTCGTTGGAACGAGCGAAGCTTTGTGGTTAGACCTCTTCAGGAATTGCCGTTCTTTCAAACAATTGAAAAATGTTTTACAATTCCTAAGTCATTCAATGTAGATGCCTCTCCCATCTAAGTTTTTAATCAAGGATTAGATTATGGACTTTTCACTGACGCCTGAGCAGCGAGAAATTCGAGAACTCGCTCTGAAATTCGCCCGCAATGAAATGATTCCGCATGCCCAAGAATTTGATGAACAAGGCAAGTTTCCTGCTGACATTTTTAAGAAAGCTTGGGAACTTGGTTTAGTAAACACTTGTATACCGGCCGAGTATGGTGGTGCTGGATTCACTTCGGTTGACGGGGTGATTATCTCAGAGGCCCTGGCCTACGGTTGTATGGGAATGAACACTTCCTTCATGGCCAATGACCTCGCTTTATTGCCAATCGTAATTGGTGGCAGTGATGCTCAAAAGAAGAAATTCCTCACTCCCTTCACTCAAGAGTTTAAAATCGCCTCTTTCTGTTTGACTGAGCCCGGTAATGGTTCAGACGCTGGTGGAATTAAAACCACCATCAAAGATGGTGGTGATCACTGGATAGTTAACGGTGAGAAAATGTGGATCACCAATGCCGGATACGCCGATCTCTTCGTGGTGTACGGAACCATTGATCCAAATTTAAAGCATAAAGGCATTTCTGCTCTGGTGGTTGACCCAAAATCTCCGGGGATTGAAATTGGTAAGAAAGAAGACAAGATGGGTCACCGCTCATCAGATACTCGAGGCGTACGTTTCAATAACGTAAAGGTCCCGAAAGAAGACATGCTGGGTAAACCAGGCGAAGGTTGGACCATCGCCATGAACACTCTCGATCATTCTCGCCCATTAGTGGCATCGTCAGCACTTGGGGGTGCTCAACGCGCACTTGATCTTTCAGTTCAATACTCGAAAGAGCGCACGCAATTCGGAGTACCGATTGCAAAGCATCAGGCCATTCAGTTCATGATTGCTGAAATGGGAATGAAAGTTGAAGCGGCAAGACTTCTGGTTCACAAGGCCGCATGGCTCTGTGATCAAGGAATGAAAAATACCGAAATCGCCTCTTACGCCAAAGCGTTTGCTTCCGACTCTTGTATGCAAATTACGACAGACGCGGTACAAATTTATGGTGGCTACGGCTATTCAAAAGAATACCCAGTTGAGAAACTCATGAGAGACGCGAAACTCATTCAGATTTATGAAGGGACCTCACAGATCCAGCGTCTCGTGATGGCCCGTGAACTTTTGAAATAATTTCTAGTTCTAGAAAGGAGATACTATGAATATTTTTGTGTGCGTGAAGCAAGTTCCAGACACAGAAACAAAAATCACTCCAACAGGTGATGGTAGTTTCATTGAAACAGCTTCTATTAAGTGGATCATGAACCCTTATGATGAATTTGCTGTAGAGCAAGCTCTATTGATTAAGCAATCTAATCCTGCTGCTAACGTAACTGTAGTTCGCGTTGGTTCAGTAAAAGATACAGAAGCTCTTCGTACGGCGATGGCAATGGGTGCAGACGATGCGGCCCTTGTTGAGGCCAACGACAGCCTGGATTCTCACTCAATCGCGAAGGCCCTTAAAGGTGCCATCGAGAAAACTGGTAAGAAGCCGGACATCATCCTTGCTGGTAAACAAGCAATCGATGACGATGCTCTTCAAGTTCCACAAATTCTTGCTGAGATGCTTGGTCTTCCTTCAGTTTCAGTTATCGTTGGTTTCGAACTTAACGGTACGACTGTAAAAGTTAAGCGCGAAGTTGAAGGTGGTGCTCTGGAAGTTTACGAAGTAAACACTCCGGTAGTGCTTGCTTGTAACAAAGGTCTTAACACTCCAAGATACGCTTCTCTTCCAGGAATCATGAAAGCGAAGAAAAAACCAATGGCACAGTATTCACTTGCTGACGTTGGTGTTTCTGATGCTGACAGACGTGTGAAGTATTCTCAATTCCGTCTTCCTCCTGAGAAACCAGCTGGTAAGAAGTTTGACGCTACAGATGCAGCAAAACAAAAAGAAGTTGTTGCTCAGGTCGTAGGTCTTCTTCGCACAGAAGCGAAAGTAATTTAATTTTTAAAGGATATATATATGGCAAACGTATTAGTCTTCACTGAACTTCATGATGGTCACGTTAAACCTGTGACACTAGAAATTCTTGGAAAGCTTGCTGGTCAATCTGCTGACGTTGCAGTGATCGGTGATATCGGTGCTGATCAAGTTGCAGAACTTGCTAAATTCGGTGCTCAAAACGTTCACAAGATCAAAGGTGCTAACCTGGATAAATATTCTCCAGAAGGTTACACTAACGCTCTAGCTGATTTCATCAAATCTAAATCATATGACTATGTTTTCGCTGGTGCTACTTCTATGGGTAAGGACTTCCTTCCTCGTCTAGCTTCTAAGTTTGATGCTGGTCTAGCTTCAGACGTTACGAACTTCACAATGGATGGCGGTGTATTCGCTGGAACACGTCCTTTCTTCTCTGGTAAGTGTCTTGCTAAAGTTGAAATCACAGGTCCAAAGCCTCACTTCGTATCAATTCGTCCAAACGCTCTTGGCATGACAGCTAATCCAACTGCTGGTGCTGGTGCCGCTGCAGACGCTGCTGGTAACGCTGGCGAAATCCGCGCGATGATTAAAGAAATCGTTAAAGCAGCTTCTACGAAGACTGACTTAACTGAAGCCAACATCATCGTAACTGGTGGCCGTGCGATGAAGAACGCTGAAAACTTCAAAATTCTTGAGCAAATGGCAGACGTGCTAGGTGCAACTGTTGGTGCTTCACGTGCCGCTGTTGACTCTGGTTTCGCTCCACACGCTATGCAAGTAGGTCAGACAGGTAAAACTGTTGCTCCTTCTCTTTATATCGCTTGTGGTGTTTCTGGTGCTATCCAGCACTTGGCCGGTATGAGAACTTCAAAAGTTATCGTAGCGATCAATACAGATCCAGATGCTCCAATCTTTACTAAAGCTGACTACGGTATCGTAGGCGATCTATTCCAGATCGTTCCTGTGATGACTGAAGAGTTCAAGAAGCTTCTAGGAAAGTAATACTTGCTACTTCAACGATTGGCCGGCCTTTTGGCCGGCTTTCTTTATAAGATCTACGCTTCAACTTTTCGCTACGAACTTTCTTTTGAAGATCCCGCTGATAAAAAGGCCTTATTCGAAGACCTAGCGACGTTAGATGCTAATCCAGGCAGAAACCTGATCTATGCTTGTTTTCATCAGGATGATCTTTCCTGCCTTCCCTATTTTTCTTATAAAAACATCTGCATCCTGATCTCTAATTCTAAAGACGGCCAGATTCTTGCCAGTGCTGTGGAACATATGGGTTATCAGACTGTGCGTGGTTCATCACATCGTGGCGGGGTTGCTGGGCTACTCGCCGGTATGAGAAAAGTGATTGATGGCCATAAGATGACGATTGCCGTGGATGGACCACGTGGACCCATCTATAAGGTGAAAGAAGGTATTACGGCCGTTTCTGATAAATCAAAACGACCAATTGTGCCTGTACGTGGATATCCGAAATGGAAATTTGTTTTTAAGAAGAGCTGGAACAAAGCAACTTTGCCCCTGCCTTTCACAAAAATCCAACTTCACATTGGTAAAATTGGTTTCTATTCAACACAGGGGCTTGAAGACAAGATGAAGTCTTTATAGACCTAGTTCGAATTCTGCCATGAAGTTACCAGTAGTCGATTCACAAGCATTAGCGAACTTATCATTGAATCTAAGCGCGAAATAGTAATCGTATTTTGAGATGTACATGAAGCCCGCCTCAAAAGTTGGATCAACTTCCAGCTTGAGTGCCTGACATTCTTCCCCACCGATCATTTGAGACTCAAGAAACTTGATCTCACGAGTAGCACGAATTCTTTCAAAACGAGCACGGTACTCACAACCTTTATCATCTGTTGAAACAAGATTAACGATGGCGAAGTTAAGATCACGATCAACACCCAGGTGACCAAACTTCAAATTGAGATCTGTAAGACGTTCAGGAGCAGGGGCCTTATCGCGGAAACTCTTACATGAAAAATTTGTGAATTTAGCACGGTATTTTTCAGCAGTTGGTGCACCAACATCTGCGAAAGCACTTGAAAGAGAAAGAGCTGTTAGAGCGAGAGCGATGAACTTTAACATAAGCATCCTTTGAGCGAGTTTTACCTCTTATAAAGGAGCATGTTTGGGCCGGCAAACAGGTTACTTAGATCGTGAAATCATTCCGTTTCTTAAAGTGAACACCAAATAAGAAGGCCGGTCTTACGACCGGCCCCTATCCATCACTTCTTTAGAATTGTTACTTCGTTAACTGTCGCTAACCCTGGTTTGTAAACGATAACGTCTTCACAATCAAAAGAATTGTTTTCTCGTGGGCAAATTGTAGAGTTGGCCTCATCCATTACCTGAACTTCTTTCTGAACGCGTTTAACTTCTAATTTGAAGTTCTTCTTAGCAACAGAAACAGGAACTTTAGAAAATGGATTTCTCCAAGATACGGCCTTTAATGAAGCAAGCTCCACCGCTGGAATCTCTTCTGGACGAACGTTGAAGGCGAACCAAGTTGGAATTTCATTCTCATGAAGGTTAGATGGATCTTTATAGCCAACGATAATGCTTACCGCTGCCACTTTTTCCAATACCACTGTTTCTTCACAGTCGCTTGGGTGGCGATCAGCATATACATCACATCCAGGAATTGGTCTTACTTCCGTTTTAGTTGGGATTTCATTGTATTGAGCGTACTCAATTTTAAAGTTTGATGTATCAAGATCAAAGATTCTCGTTTTTGTGAATAAATCACCAGCAAACGAATGCGCACTTACGATTAGAGCAAGAACTAATAATAAACCTTTCATGCAGACTCCTCATATTGGTTAACAATTTGAAGGCTGCTTTTATTTTCATAGGAAAAGGAAGTACACCTAAAACCAAATATGCCTGGCGACATTGGATCGACTTTTTGCTTTATAGATTAATAAAGCAAAAAAAAGGGCCAGTCATTGACTGGCCCCGTACTAAAGTAAATTTTCTCAGAGATTATTTCTTAAGAAGAGTTACTTCTTTAACAGTTGTTTGTGCATCTTTGTACACGATTACTTCTTCACAACCTGGCTCCATTTCGCCTGATTCCATGATACGGCAAAGTTTAGAGTTACGAACGTCTACAACTTGGATTGTTCTAGAAGCAAGTTTAACTTGAAGGTCGAAGTTTTTCTTGGCGAATTTCTGACCAGCGCGAGAGAAAGGGTGTGCCCAAGTTGGGTAAGCAGCTTTAAGAGCAGCAACGTCTGCAGGTGAGAAATCTTCAAGACGGAAGTTAAGAGCAAGGTTCATTTTTTCGTTACCTTCAGAACGGAACATTGAATCTACGTATTCAACGTTAACTGTGATTACTGGTTGAGACTCAAGAACTACTGTTTCTTGACACTCAACTGGGTGACGCTCGCCATTTGGGTTACAACCTGGGATCCAACGAACTTCAGTTTTAGTTGGAAGAAGTTTGTACTCAGCGTCTGTCATTTTGATTTGAGTTGCTGATGTAGAAAGGTCAGCAGTGTTGCTGTAGATAACGCCAGCGAACGAGCTAGAAGCAAGTAGAAGACCGAAAGCAAGTGTGAGAGTTTTCATGAGAGATTCTCCTGTTGGTTAATTACTTCGTGAGTGAAGTAGTTGTGTGAGATGCCGGCTTTATAGGTTGGTGATTTAGAAAAAACAACTAAAGAATTTCGTAATTTTGAATTTTTTTTCGAGGGAAATTTTGGAGTAGAAGGTGAACCTATCACGATAATTTTTTTAACGTCAACACGAACTTTTGAGAGTGAAAAAACTGTCTTATATATGTGAGATATTTTTTTCTCTCGCAACAGTCTGTAGCATACCTGGTCTGCTACAAACCGTAGCCGTAACATTGAGGCAACCTCAAAATAAAAAAGGCCGGTTCATCACCGGCCCTCTATGAGATTAGAATTGTTGTTGTTGTTGTAAGCTTTGATCGTAATTCATTGCTTGTTCTTCATTAAAAGGCTGTTGCTGCATTTGTTGATCTTGCAAATTATTGTCCTGAACTTCTTCCGCTTGAACAAATTCTTGATTCTGATTTTGTTCTATCGGTTGATCTAGTGATGGATCTTGTCCGAAGTTACCAACTTCAATGCCATTGTTCTCTGCTAAGATTTCTTGGTTTTGTTGTTGTTCTACTGCAGGAGCATCAGCAAGGAATCTTAAACGTGTGCCCTCTAAGGGACCATTGGTCAGAGTTACCATGTAAGCGCCCTGATCAATCTGATACATCATCCCCGAATAGAGTTCTCCATCGAGATCATACTCAAAGACGTTACCCACCATTTCTGAGAATGAAACTGATACACCCTCACCATTTGGTAGAGACACACTTAATGATTCAATTACGCCATTATTAGTGGCAAGACTTCCGTTAAACTGAGTATTAGTTAGACCCTTTTGCCATTTCTTAGGGTTGATCACTTCCACGAGATTAAGTGAAAGCTCTTCCTGAACCGCGGCCGCGGGAACGATGTCACCGGCGGAAACTTCTGGCGCAGAATTAGAAGTTGAAACTGTTTGTGTTAGTTGCCGAGGCCGGACTTTATTTTTATGAACCGCCACTTGCTGTGGAGAAAGTTTCTGCCAATTCATTGAAGCCGCAACTTCACGTCCGGAAACCGTGACTCCATATATTTCATCCAACCGTTTTACAAACTTGATGTCTGTTCCCGCCAGATGAGATTCTGAGTTAATCACCACCGCATTGTAGGTTCCGATCACCATAAATAGACCGAAGGCCATAAACGCAGCTGTCTTGTTCTTGTGCAGTTTCCAAGTCATAAAATTCCCCTGTGCCGTCTATAAAGCAAGGGGGATGCCAATTCAGGACTCGTTTTAAAGGGGTTTTACGCTGGTTAAGTAGATAGAAATTAGAGGGATGTTTAAAAGTTAGACAGTTTTTAGAGTCAGTTTGAAATTTCGTCAAAAAAAAGCGCAGGCCAGACCTGCGCCTTGGGATTTAATCATTATTGCTTCTTATAAGTGCATTCACTGCTATCCATCTTCTTACCATTCAAGCGAGTAGTAATACTTCGTTTAAGCTTATTACCGCTTAGTGAAAACTTAGTGTTCTGACTAAGGGTCATACCTTCACTTGGCTCTTCTTTAAAAATCTCAGAGAGATCAATTTGATTGTCCTTCAAGATGGCCCGCGTATTTCTGGTGATGGTTATGGTTTGTCTTCTCTCTCTACTCTTCTTCTTTTCAGAGGCCTGACCCAAACAGAAATCAACCACTTCACTTTCATGGCTTGCGAAGTTTCGATCGTCACTCATCGAGGTAATGAGACCATTACATTTATTTTGAAGGCGGATTTCAAAGAACTGTCCACAGTCCTGTCCATTGGGAGAGAGCTCATATTTTCCAACGAAATTTTGAAGGTCAAGGGAAGCGGCCTGGGCAGTTGTCACCATGAGAAGACCAAGAAATATAGTTGAGATTGTGGATTTCATAAATAGCTCCAATAAATAGATCAAATATCTCTTTCAAACCGGATGCCGGCCAAAGCTGAATCTATCACTGAAATGTTGAATAAGTTTTGAACAGGTGCTTAGAGGAGTAACAGATAAAAAAAGAAAGGCCCTCGAAAGAGGGCCTTGAAATTATTCAGTCATTGGAGTTTGTTTCAGATAATCAGAGTGAGAAGAGCGGAAACGCTTAAGTGCGATTACAACAAGATCAGCAACAGGAATACCTGTGTTCTTAGACATAGTATCTAAGTCTAGAGCTACTTGCTTTTCGATTTTTACGCTTACTTCTTTTAGTTCGCCTTCATTGTGCTTTTGCGATTTCATTAGAACCCTCTCTAAAAAATTTCAGCCATTTTAACGGTTTTTTTTTAAGTGGTCACCATCATCTTGATGGCTACCAGGTGCGTCACTTCGGGGCCACGATCTTAAGAGCGCCCTTTTTCCGCAAACTTACCAACGCCCAGGTAATTTCATGATCCATTAATGGGCAATGCTGATAAATATCATGGGTATTATTCCATTCAGTCAGGGTCTGAAGAACATCATACTCCTCCGGAGTTACTGGAAGAGTATCGTCGATGAATTCCGAATCAATCAGAATCTTCACATGATCAGGTGGACGAACTTTAAGCGACTCGCGGTACTGCTTCAGGACATCTGCCATTTTGTTTTTAATGACGGCGAATGGATAATGAATCTGGCGTTCTTTTTCTTCCACCAGCTCCGGCTCCACTACGTAATCAAAAGACTGAAGCGAATGCTCCTGAATGATGAGTTGATAGAAGGCCTTAAGTCCAAGGTGACCATTGAACTTCACCTGGATCACTTCTCCGTTTTTAAAAAGAAGGTGACCCAGGAACTGACGATTGAAAGAGGCCAGCACATTTACCTTCCCGGTAAATTGCACCGCCACCTGCTCCTCAATCACTCCCATCAACTTCGATTCCATTACTTATTAAGCCCTAGAATCTTAGAGAAAAATCCACCCTTGTTAGCAGGAGTTGGATTTGGATTGAAGAAATGCTCAACCTTCTCAGTCACATTCATGAAGCTTGTCCAAACCGGACGACCTTGGAATTGGTCTTGAGACATGTATGGAAGACCGTGATCTGAACCAGTACGAAGCTCGATCTCAAGCGGTACTTGGCCCAGGAAATCGATTTGTAACTGCTCAACTGCTTTGGCCACTCCACCTTCACCGAAGATGTGGTGTTCAGTTCCACAGCTTGAACAGATGAATGAGCTCATGTTCTCAACCATACCGATAACTGGAAGGTTAAGCTTCTTGAACATCTCAACACCTTTTTTGGCGTCAAGAAGAGCAATGTCCTGTGGAGTTGAAATAACAATGGCCGCGTCTACGTGAGCGTTTTGAATCATAGAGAGCTGGATATCACCAGTTCCAGGAGGAAGATCGATAAGGAGGTAATCAAGTCCAGACCAATCTACATCGAAAAGGAACTGATTAAGAACTCCACCAAGCATCGGTCCACGCCAGATAACAGGGTCATTCTCATTAATAAAGAAACCAAAGCTCATGAACTTAATGCCAAAAGCCTCAACTGGGATAATTTTTTTCTCAGAGTTTGAACGAGGCTTTTCATCACGTTTACCGAAGATCATCGGAAGAGAAGGACCATAAATATCGGCATCAATGATACCAACTTTGTGACCTTTTTTTGCAAGACTTAGGGCCAGGTTTGACGTGAAAGTCGATTTACCAACCCCACCTTTGCCTGAACCGATTGCGATGATTTTGCCAACACCCGGAACAGGTTTCTTTTTATCGATTGTCCCGTGACCTGCTTTAATTTGGGCCGGTTGAGTTTCTGGTGCTTTTGTCGGAGCTTCGCCTTGCTTATCCAGGGCCTTGAAAACGTCCTGACTTTGTGAAGATGTGGTTTTCACCATGATGTTATCAACCACCATGAGGTCACCTAGGGCCTTTTGAATCTCGCCCTCGATCACTCTTTTTTCCGCGGGGGAAATCCCATCACGGTTATATTGGGCGACAAGCTTGTCCCCATCCATTGCAATATGCTGCCAACGGTTTTCGGCCTCAAAGGTCGCCCCTGTGGCCGGATTTTTGATTTGATTTAAACGCGCTTTGATTTGATCTATCATAGAACCCTACTTGCTTGAGTAAACTGATTGGTTAATGCCCTAATTTCCGGCTAGTACAAATTACGAACTCATTTTATTATTCTATTAATACCTTGAATAGGAATAAGCTTTGGCATTTTACAAACGTTCCATCTTTTTGATTAATCCATCATTTCAGCTGAAATTCAGTGTGGTCGTTTGTTCTATTATTCTTGCCTCAACTATCATTTATCCGATCATTATTTATGACTTTTTTCAGATGATTGCAGCTTCTGCCCCTGAACTGCCAAATAATGTTATTGCTGCACGAAATGAACTGATTATTTATCTCGTGCTGATCCAACTGGTGATCACACTTTTGGCCTTTATCGTGTTCATTTTCCTGACCCATAAGATCGCGGGCCCAATGTTCAAGCTTAAGAACCATCTGGCCTCTATCCGGGAAGGAAAGCCGATCAGTCCTCTGACTTTTCGCACGGGAGATCACTTTCAAGATGTAGCTGATGAAGTTAGTTTGTTCCTTGAAACAGTGGCACAAAATCAAGAAAACGATTTCCAATATGTCGATGAAGTGGCCTCTTACATTGAGAACCTTTCTGCGGCAGTTCCAGACGATAAAAAGCCCATTTTGAACGAGATTAATCGTCGGCTAATCGACATTAAATCCCGTTACAAAAAACCTCTTTAATTTCCCATTCAATGTTATACTTATTGGCATCCATCCATGAGGGATGGATTTACTTTTCGAGAGTCATGAATTTTTTCCGAACGATCATTCTCACTACTTTAGGCCTTAGTGTTGCTCATGCATCTACCGGTGCGTATGACAATATCTTAAACTCGGAGAAGCTCCAGCTTTCCCGTGCTGATCACATTATTGCTGAACACATGGTGAACATGGTGAAGTTCACTGAGAAGGGTTATATCAATCAGGAAATTCTAACGAAGGTCCTGAATGAATCAGAGAAGTCGAAGAATTTTGCGTTTTTTGTTCCATGGCTTAAATCAATTCAGCATATTTCAAAAATTAACGGCACGAGTGATTTTATTACTTACTGTCGTCAATATACGACCAGAAAGGAAACTCTGCCATTTGAGCGAGTGCTAGAACGTCTGGCGGGTAACTATTGTCGTGAAAGAACACTTGAATCAATTGGTCGAGACATTGATAAGACGAAGACCTTAAGTGATGAGGCGACACTTTTCATTCAGGAAAATCTTAAGTTCTTCCTTACGAAGAAAAATAAAAAGAACTTCGCTTATTTCGTTCAATCTCAATCTGATAAACCAGAAATCCTGAAAAAGCTATCGCAAGAAGTTACGACTTACAGTGTTCGTCACGAAATCGTACCTTCGCAGGAAGTATTGCAAGACATCCTGATTAATGAGCAAATCACGAAGCTCATTCAGGACAAGGGCTTTAATCCGCTTCAGCACCAGAACGTTTTTTATGCTGAATACGGCAAGCTGATTGAACTTGGATACAAGGCCATCGACAGCAAAGACGCCAACGAAAAGAAGATCAAAGATCACTATCACTTTTTGAAGAACTATCTGGAACTTAACCAGGATCATCTTCCCGTGGGACTCTGTCTTACGCGCATGAATGATTTCGCCAAATCTGTGTTCCGTAATGGTTACAAGGATCTTTCACGTGACATCTTTAAGTTCATCGTTAAAAAGAACAATAAAGAGATCCAGGAAGACGCCTTGTTCTTCTACCTTTGGACGTATCTTTCTCTTAATGAATTTAAAGACGCTCAGAAACTCGCCAATCAATTTAACTTGATCAAGAAGAGCACATCGATTGTTGATCCAAGACTTAAGTTTTGGATTGCTTACATTCACGAAGAGTTGAATGAGAAATCAGACGCCATTGCTCTTTATGAGAACATCATCGTTAATCATCCGTTAAGTTACTACGGGATCATGTCGACGAAAAAGCTTCAGGTGCTTAAGCCTGATTCTCAATTCATTTCTTTCTACACCACAAACGGTGCCATCGCTCAGGCCCCAGTGGGACTTGAACTGAAAAACCTCGATGATGATCATATTTCATCACTTATTCGTCTTAAGGCCTGGTCAAAGATTGATAACGCTCGATTCTTGAAACTGGAACTTAAGCGTTTAAACAATCACAGCATGCCGGCACTTCTGGTGAAATATCCGACGGACAAGCAGCAACTTGTTAAATCTGATCTTCATTTGATTAACGCGAAAATCATTCAAACTTCTCAGAACTACCTTGGTACTTTCCGCTACCTTTATGAAGTATTGGATAAAAAAGAAGTGCTCTTTAATCGCTCACTTTTAGAAGTGCTTTATCCAAAACCTTATATCGAAGTGCTTTCAAAAGCACTTAAGAAAGATCCTCTCGATCCAATCGTAGTGCTTTCACTTATTCGCCAAGAGTCTGTGTTTAACCCACTGGCAAGATCACCAGTAGGAGCTCGCGGATTAATGCAACTCATGCCGGCCACAGCTCGTCGTTTGAAGCGCTCAGTTCGTGATAAACATCTTGTGAATCCAGAGATCAATATTGAGCTTGGTACAAAGTACTTTAAGGGTCTGGTTAAGCGCTATGACGGAAACCTTGTGTATGTCCTTTCGGCCTACAATGCGGGTGAATCAAGAGTTGAACGTTGGAAGAATCTCTACTTTGATACGGACGCCACCATTCTTAAAAACATTGAGGCGATTCCGTTTTTAGAAACAAGAAACTACGTGAAACTTATCTTCCGTAATATCTTCTTCTATAAACTGCTGATTAATGAAAAGCAGGACGTAGTTGATCCACGAGAACTGAATCAGATTTTTGATGTAAAACTAGGCTTCAATAAATAGTGAGAGGCTGGTCCTAAAACCATGAGGATCAGCGCCACTACCTGCGCCTCCCAAAACGAAACTCCCATGACAAAGTAAGTTACTCCGTGAAAAAGGATGAGAAGAATTCCCCAGGTCCTGATCCATTTTTGTTTTTGGACCACGAAAACTCCGGCAAGTTCAAACACGATCACCATCATCCATAAAAAAGTCTGAAAACTCATCGGCATATTCATAAGCGATAGCGCCAATGAATTGCTCTCCCCCTGAATGACCATATTGCGGGCCAATTGAAAGGTCAGAATCCCATCAATCCCAGCTTCAATGACAATACGAAGTTTCCAAAGACCAGAGAGGAAATATGGGAAAACAAAAACACTCACCGCACTTCGATAGGCTAGCTGATCGTTCTTTTCGTTACCGTTGATGAAACTTAAAAAGATGGAAGTCAGGATCAATCCATGAAGACTATGATCAATCTTCCCGTGGGAAAAGTAGGCCGCAAAAAATAAAAACGAGAAAATGAATTCTCCTGCTTTCATGGCGGTAGAAAAGGGACCTTTTATGACCTGAGATCCAAACAAGATACTAAGGGCCCCAACAAAGAAGACCAGAGAATCTGCGTTCCTAAAAAAACCAAACCAGGCAACCGGCCAAAGCCATTCAGGACCCCCTCCTGTCATATGAAGTGCATAATCCACTCCATAGAGCGCGAGAACAATGATCTTGAAGACGTAAAACAGTCGAAGCATCTCTTTCAATCATTACTCCGATGACGAAACGTCGCCATGACTTCGTTCTTGATTACTTCCTTACGTAAAACATAGTTCACTGGATTAAGTGTGCGTTTTGAAAGTGTGAAGGAATGGGCCTTCGTAAGTTTCGCGAGCTCTTTAATGCTTTGATTGATCTGAATGTAATCGCCCTGCTCCTGAGCGGCACCAAGTTCCTGAATGATCCAATACTCTTCCTCACCTTGAATTAATTCAGGTGTGGTGACGGCAAAGTCATGAATCATGTCCTGTTTGTGAGTATAGAGAGACCAGTGAAAGAAAGGAAAGGCCTCAATCCAATTGTTCTTATGAGAATAGAACTGAGAGAAAAAGAAAAGGCCGCTGAAAACTAGAACAATCGTCGTTTGCAGCGGCCGTTTCATGAATGCGATTTAATTAAACGTTGAACTTGAAGTGGATAACGTCGCCGTCTTTCACTTCGTATTCTTTACCTTCCATACGGAACTTACCGGCTTCTTTCACCTTCGATTCTGAACCAAGAGCGAATAGATCGTTACAGTGGTAAACTTCTGCTTTAATGAATCCACGCTCGAAATCAGAGTGAATAACACCCGCAGCTTGAGGAGCTTTAGCACCTTTCGGGAAAGTCCAAGCACGAACTTCTTTCACACCAGCTGTGAAGTACGTGTACATATCAAGCATGTTGTAACCAGCACGAATCATCTTAGAAAGACCAGACTCTTCGATACCGATATCTTTTAGGAATGCTTCTTTTTCTTCTTTTGATTCAAGGGCCGCGATCTCAGACTCGATCTTTCCGCAAATTGTGATCACTTGTGATCCTTCTTTAGCGGCGATCTCTTTAACTTTCTTAACGTGCTCGTTTTCTTCAAGAAGGTTAGCTTCATCAACGTTACACACGTAAAGCATCTTCTTCATCGTGATAAGGTGGATATCAGAGATAGCGTCGATCTCATCAGCATCAAGTGGAAGTGAACGGGCCGGAAGACCAGCTTCAAGAGTCTTCACAAGACGCTCAAGGATCGGCTTTGAGATAAGAGCTTTCTGCTGAACTTTCTTATCTTGCGACTTAAGGTATTTATCTAGAGTTTGAATACGCTTCGTAACAGATTCAAGATCCGCTAGAGCAAGCTCGATATTAATAACTTCGATATCTGAAACAGGATCAACTTTACCAGCAACGTGAACGATATCGTTATCTTCGAAACAACGAACCACGTGACAGATAGCTCCAACTTGACGGATGTGACCAAGGAATTGGTTACCAAGACCTTCACCCTTAGAAGCACCTTTTACTAGACCTGCGATATCTACGAACTCAGTTACGGCCGGAATAACTTTTTCCGGACCAACGATTTTTGCGATTTTTTCCAGACGCTCATCAGGAACGTGAACGATCCCTACGTTTGGTTCAATTGTACAGAACGGGTAGTTCGCAGCCTCGGCCGGTGCCGATGTTAGTGCCGAGAAAATTGTCGATTTACCAACGTTTGGAAGACCAACAATTCCACAATTCATACCCATAAATTTCTCCTATATCTTAAGCTAAAAGATTCTTTTTATTGTAAGTGCCGACTTTTTGTAATCCATCTACCATAGCGGTAACGAGTGGGTCATGCAATTTCTGGATGAGAAGCGGCAATTGTATCTTTTGATCGCCGTGGAAACCACCTAAAACCCATCCCGACACGTCTCCGTGAGGAGGACGACCTATTCCAACTCGCATGCGAGCGAAATTGTCAGTTCCCAAACAAGCAGCAATAGATTTCAAACCGTTATGGCCCGCAAGTCCTCCGCCCATCTTGAAATGAACCTGCCCAAATGGGATATCCAGCTCATCGTGGATGACTAAAATCTCGGAAGGAGCGATCTTAAAAAAGGCCGCCATAGGTTGCACCGATTCTCCGGAAAGATTCATGAAAGTCTGGGGTTTAAGAGCGTAAAACTTGTTACCCTTGATCGAGGCCTCGGCGTATTCGCCTTTAAACTTCGATTTCCAGATAGCATTTCCAAAAGTGGGAGTTTGATCAAGAAGCATCCAAGCAATATTGTGCTTGGTCTCTGCATACTGACTTCCCGGATTCCCGACTCCAACAACTAACTGAAACATACTAGATGAACAGTGAGCTTACCGAATCATGATTGAATGTTCGGTGGATAGCTTTCGCCAGGATGTCGGCAGTTGTGACGACTTTGATTTTACTTAGTTGTTTTGCTGATTCCGAAAGAGGAATTGTATCCGTCACAATCACTGCTTCTAGTTCTTCACAGGCAGCAATTCTGTCGATCGCTGGAGGTGAGAACACAGGGTGAGTTGAGGCCGCATAAATTTTCTTAGCACCATTCTTACGAAGGGCCTTGGCCGCTTGAACCAGAGTTCCAGCTGTGTCGATCATATCATCGATGATGATACAGTCTTTACCAGCAACGTCCCCGATCACGTTCATCGCTTCCGCGACGTTTGGACCAGTACGACGTTTATCGATAAGCGCGAGGTCCGCCTCTAATTTCTTAGCATAATAACGAACGCGCTCTACCCCACCAGCATCCGGAGAAACCGTGATTAGGTTTGAGCGATCAAGATTCTTTTCCACGTACTCAAGAAGTACTGGAGAAGCAAAAATGTTATCAAATGGAATATTGAAGAAACCTTGGATCTGGCCCGCGTGTAGATCCATTGTGATCACACGAGAAGCACCGGCCACGGTCATCATGTCCGCCACAAGCTTAGCCGTGATCGGAGTACGAGGAGCACTCTTACGGTCCTGACGAGAATATCCATAATGCGGAACAACAGCAGTGATTGATTTTGCTGAAGCACGCTTAAGAGCATCTACGATAATCAGAAGCTCCATTAAGTTTTCATTAACTGGAGCGCACGTTGATTGGATGACAAATACGTCAGCACCACGAACGTTCTTTTCGATTTCACAGTAGATTTCGCCGTTAGCGAAGCGTCTTAATTGAGGATTTACAAGGGGGATGTCTAGGAATTCGGAGATTTTCTTCGAGAGAATTGGGTTTGAGGTACCCGAGACTAAAACCATTCGTCTCACTCTGAACTCCTGGAAGGATGACCTTCAAAAGTGGTAGGGGTGCCAGGGTTCGAACCTGGGCATGGCAGAATCAAAATCTGCTGACTTACCACTTGTCGACACCCCTACAGAACATAAATGCGTTCAAAGCAATATAAAGTACCAAATGCTTTTTTGCAAGATATCCCAATTAGGAAATCAAGATTTTTTAAGTGGGATAGTTGGACACATCCCAAGGGATTTCTTATAGTTTTTCAATACATTATTCCCATTCTGGTTGCCGAACACCAGACACACTATGGAGAACCTGTGACTGTTAAAAGTTTACGTCTAACTTCTACGCTTTTTGTTTCTGCACTGAGCATCAATTCTGCCATGGCCCTTCCAATCGATTGGACTGGGGTTTTTGGGGTTGATACACACAATATCTCGAACACTTGTCGTACCAGCGATGCTATTGGAGAGGCACAAAAGCCACTACCGGGTGATGCAACTGGAACAGGCGTTCGAACAGGTACCCAGGCGCTTCGTAATGGTGACTGTGGAGCTACTTTTCAGACCTATACTATGCGCTTGAATCCAAACATCATAGTAAACGATGGTGTAACACTTAAAGGTGAGCTTTCAAGCGGTTATCTTCGTGGCGGATTCGCTGGGGATGATTCAGCTAATAACTACGATGGTTCTGGTAACAATGCTTACTTCTTCACGACTCCGGCTCAAAGAAGTGCTCTGAATGTTAACCAAATGTACATGGAACTTTACGCAGATACGGCCCTGGTAAAAATAGGCCGTTTCGCTCGCGGATTCGGTATGGGAATGATTTTTGATGATGGTCGTGATCCATGGGACCGTTTTCTAACTATGTATGATGGTATCGATGCTGAAATGAAGATCGGTAATTTCAGCGTTGCTCCTTATTACGCAAAAATCTCTAGCTATAACGACACAAAAAACAAACCTCAGGGCCAGCCAGTGGGTGACTTTGATGTGCGCGAGCTTGGTCTAGTAGCTAAATACGATAACAAGAACAAAGATTTTATCGCGAGTATCCTGTACGCGAAGCGTTCATCGGAAGCGAAGAACTCGCTCTACAATTCAACGACTGATGGTTCAACTCCTGCAGATGCAGAAATTGATCGAGGCAAAACGGACATCACAATTATTGATGGTTTCGTTTCAAAAAAATGGAACAAGTTCAAAGTGACAGCTGAAGCAGCACTTATGACAGGAGATTATGGCCAAGTTTATGCTAAAGGTGATGATTCGAAGATCTCTGCGAGCTCAGGCGTTGTTGATCTTAAGTATGACCTAAATCCAAAATGGGACATGGGTTTCCTTGCAGGTCAAGCAAGTGGTGACAAAGGCTCTAGTGATAAGTTTGAAGCGGCTTATATGCACCCGAACTTCCAAATTGCAGACCTTATGTTCCGTTATAACTATGCGGCCTTCAATGAAGGTGGAAAATCGATTTTCGATTCTTCAATCACGAACGCTCGTTTCTTCAAGCTATATGGTAACTACAAAACTGATAAGTGGACTTGGAAAGGTGCCTTAATCATGGCTAACGCACTTGAGACTGCCAAAGCCGGATCTCCATCTTATCATCATGAAGAGAACTACCGCTTTGATTCAGATTTCAAACAAGACAAAAACTACGGTTGGGAAATCGACCTAGGCTTTGATTACCGTTGGAATCCGAACGTTACAATCGGTGGTTACTACGGTTACTGGATGGTGGGAGATTACTACGCTTTCACGAACGCTGCTAAAGAACTGTCGCTCTCAAACGTGCACGGTGGCGGTCTAAGAGCGACTCTCGAATTCTAATTTTCTAATCTTATCTGTACATGCTGTACTGATTGTACTGCATGTACGGATTATAGTTCTGATACATCTGCTGCTGAGGATACATCTGATTCCCAGCTCCCCACTGAAAGTTATATCCACCCTGCATTTGATACCCACCATAAGCTTGAGCACCTAGCGGCTGAGAATAATACTGATATGGATTCTGCTGCTGCATGAACATGTTCTGCTGAGCATACGGTGTCTGCGGATACTGATAGTTCTGCGGAGTCATCTGCGCTTGCTGTTGCGGCCATTGGAAATTGTAAACTCCATTCTGACCTTGCTGAGGCTGTTGGGCCTCTGCGGCTCTTGGCTGAGGTCTAGTCGTGTCCTCAGGAAAAGAATCCTGCTTAGGAACTCTCTCTTCAACAACCTCTTCACCATTTTGAGCGGCAATGTAACGACGACCTTGGGCCTCAAGTTCGCCATATGATTTCGCCTTCGCATCGTATTCGGCCGCACGTTCTTCATCAATTTTGTTGTAGTGCTGAAGAAGGGCCGTTAATTCCTGGATACGCTCAACAGTGTCCTGGATACACTTCTGAGCATTACGCCAGTATTTGAAACAATAACCATTTGGTTGTTGAACTCTTTCGTATTCGCTCTGAATTTCAGCGCTGAAGTTCTGACTACGAATTTGAATATTCTGGCGCATGCGTTTTGCCAGTTGCGCGTAGTAATCAGATTTACCAGTCGTTTGACCAGTACGAATTTCATAGTTTTCTCTCTCAGTTTCAAGTTGGGATTTGAATGCCTGACGAGCAGAAGTAACACGAGACGCGGCTACAGATGGAGTGATCACCACGTTTTCTTGCTTAGAACCAAGACGGTGATAGTTATCAAGACTGATCATAATCGAGTTAAGCTTCTCAGCTTCTTCGAAACGACCGTCTTCAATTAACTTTTTCGTTTGAACACCAGTGAAGTAAGGCTTCTGTCTATAAGTCGAAAGTTCAGCAAGAACAACTTTTAATTCTTCTTGTTTGGCCTTCTTCGCGTCACCTTCAAGGTCCACCATTTGCTGATAAAGACTGATGGCCAGGTCAATTTTAGGTTGAACGATGTAGCGCTCAAAATCACCCATGACCTTCAAATCATCTTCAGTGTATTTACCTTTAAGAATGGCCTCTGCTGACTTCTTCGCTGATTCAAGAATCAGACGATCACGAACTTGTCCAAGCTGCGCGCTGTAGTCTTCATACTTTTCAAGGAAGTCGGCCACTTTGTAATATTCATTGATCGGACAATCTTTTAGTTTTGCCGCCTCTGCATCCAGACGCTCTTTTTCTTCATCCGCTAGAGTCAGAAGATTTTTAACTTGTGGATGGGCTTGCTCGTAATAGTCACAACGATCTACTGCTTCAAACGTTCCATACTTCGCCTTCACCATTGGTGATGATGGACCGTGAGAAAGAAACAGAAGTCTTCCTGATTGCTCAATTCCGTTGAATTTTTCATTCGCCTGAGAACTATAAATGGCCTTTGGATCTACCTTGCCATTAACAATCACTCCAGACTTCTGAAGACATTCTTCAAAACCTTTAAGTGTTGGTTTGAAAACCATCTCTTCATATTTTTCGAATTCGCCATTTTTAACTTTCGCAATTTTGTACTTACAGCCTTGATCAGAACATTCGCCAGTACTGTTGAATTTTACTTCAATGGCATAGGCCTTCTTACCCTGAATCTCTGGTTGTTTTAATTTCCAATCAAGCATGCTTGAGCAGTTAGAAATCATGTCAGGAGATTTAACTGTCAGAGTGCCTTGACGAGGATCGTGAACGATATCGAGCTTACCGTCTTTTTCCATGATTAAAGACGTGATATAACTTAAAGGTAATGAGGTTTGATCGTTTTCTTCACACTTATTATTTGTCGTAGAAGAGGCCCCACCACTCGGTTTAACTTCCGGCACTGGCTTCGAGCTACTTCCCACAGTCGTGCTGCTCCCACCTTCACCAGTTCTACTTACATGCTTAGGTTCCAGCGATTCCTGATATGAATTCAAGGAACCCAAAATACCCTGAGCGTAGACTGGCATCGTTGCCATCGAAAGCAGTAGGATCGAAAACTTTTTCATAATGTCCTCAAAACAGAAGTTGAGTTATCTCACCTTCTATTCGGACAGGAGGCCTTGAAACTTAAGCATTTACATGAGGGTATAGGGGTCGATATCGATCTTGTAGCTGACTGAACTCATGGATTTGTAGTTCATCTCGAAGGATTTCAAAAGGTTGTGGAGTTGAGCAAGGTCCCCAGATTTTAGCAAAATTGACCAAGTAAACTGGTTGGCCTTCTTTTCAATGTTCGCCGGACGCGGGCCCAAAACCGAGACTTCTGGAAAGTGCTGGGCCACCAAACCTTTGATCATTGCTCCAGCGTGCTCTGTAACATGGCCAATAAGTTTGTCCTGAAAGCGGGAAGAAAAGTGAATCATCGCCAGACGTTTAAAAGGCGGGCAATCACACAGCTCACGAATTTTTAGTTCGTCCTGATAGAATTGATGAAAGTCGTGGTTCTTCACAATCTGAAACAGTGAGTTCTCTGGATTAAGAGTCTGAATTAGAACTCTTCCATCTTGAGAATAACGACCAGCTCGACCGGCAACTTGAGTGAGTGTTTGATAAACTCTTTCTGAAGAGCGGAAGTCTGGAAAGTTTAATTGGTTATCGATACCTAAAATGAGAACGAGTTTTACCTTCTCAAAGTTGTGACCCTTCGAAAGCATTTGAGTTCCCACCATGAGATCGATCTTTCCAGCGTGGAAATCTCCAAGACGCTCTTCCAACTGTTTAAAGGTTTTGATTTCGTCACGATCAAAACGTTCAATGACTTTCTCTGGAAAAATTCTTTTTAGAACCTCTTCGACTTTCTCAGTTCCAAAGCCCTTATGAGACATCGTCATACATCCACAAGCTGGACATTGAGATGGCATCGGTTCTTTATACTCGCAGTGATGACAAGCAAGTTGGTGCTTACGCTTATAATAGCGAAGAGTAATGGCACAGTTAGGACAATTAAACTGATGTCCACAACCACGGCATTGAATGTAACTAGAAAAGCCAAGACGATTTACGAAAACGAGAACCTGCTCTTTTTTCTCGAGGGCCTCTTTAATCGTTTCAATTGATTTCGGAACCAGTGGCCATATATCATCTTCACTCTTATCCGACTTATCGCGAGCATCAATCAATCTGATTTCAGGAAGGAATGCATTCCCTGCACGCTCTTTCATTTCAAATAGATTCTGCTTGGGTTGGTGAAATGAATTATAGGTCTCAAGACTTGGCGTCGCTGATCCCATGACAACCGGGATATTTAAAAGCTGGGCCTTCTTTGAGGCCACATCCCGAGCATTATAAGGACAACGATCGTCTTGTTTAAAAGACGTATCATGCTCTTCATCAATAATGATGAGTCCTAGATTTGAAACCGGAATAAAAATCGAACTGCGCACGCCCAGGATGAGAGCGCCCTTCTTCATTGCTCGTGCTTCTTTCCAAATCTGATACTTCTGAGAATCAGAAAGTTCTGAGTGATAAGAGAAGATCGGAGCATCTAGATATTTGGCGAAAGTATGAATGAATTGCGGAGTGAGGTTAATTTCCGGAAGAAGAAATAACACACTCTTCCCTGCTTCAATTGTCGACTTAATAAGATCAAGATAAACGACAGTTTTACCACTGCCGGTCACGCCATGGACCAATGTTCTTTTGAAACTGCCCAGACCCTCGCGAATAGATTCAATGATAGATTTCTGAACGGGGTTCGGTACAAACTCCAGAGGTTGGCCCTCACCCAAAGTCTGTTCAAGTTCACGTGGTCGTTTCAGGACATGAGGCAAACAATCAAAGATCAATTGTCCCAAACTGTAATGATAATACTGGGACATCCATTCATAGAGTTGAAGTTCGGCCTCACCGAGTTTCCAATCAGGAACGATGTCTTTAATGGATTTAATTTTATCAACTGGAGTATCAGCGTATTCTTTAGATTTTGATTCATCCACACTGACCACACAACCAAGTTCAGAACGTTTTCCCAGTGGAACTTCTACAACCTGGCCGCGTACGAGGTCCCCTTCATAGTGATAAAGAAGACCTACGTTTTTTTGAGGATAGTTTACGGCAATGCGGGCAACTTTCATTAAAGTAGAAATTCTGGACGAAGCTCAGAAGATTCTTTTCCTTTTAAAATCTGGTCCCAATTATTCAAGCGACGAACTAGATCAGCTTCCTTCTCAACATAGTGACGAAGGTTTGTGATCTCAACTTGATAACTCTGGCCGTTTAAACTCTTAATCAAAATGTATCGAGGCATGGCGTGAGTTCCGTTTGCAAGCCAATAGTCCTTGCAAACCATCTCTAGTTCGCCCGCCTGTGACTTATAACGAATTTTTTGAAGGTCACGCGACTTATACGCGAATACTGCCTCAAACGGGCCAGCATTAACGACCCAGGCAATCTGGCCATCATCACGAGAAAGTTTCACCTGCTTCGTGTCTGTGTACATAGATTCATTCATGATTCGTTCCGCACGCTCACGTGCCTCGCGATCATCCGGACGCATTGGATTTACTTCCGTTTTCTTGGCGTTTCTGTCTTTGGCGATTGTTACGAGGTAACGTTTATAATCCGCCAGGAACTCCACTTTTTCACGGTTGATAAGTTCATTATTCAAACGAACCGGCACACCCAATTGCTTTAAGTAGTTCACCATGTGTGAACCATTATTCAGCGTCAGGCTATTAATCAATGAAAAGAAAAGTCCGCGCTCAAGCTGCTCGATATCCGTCTTCACTGTGTAAGAAGTAAAGTTCGGATAATAGATCTTATGCTCAAGAGACGATTCAGAAAAAGTCGCGTTCTTGTAACGAGTCTGAGCAATTTTCAAACTATCGTTCGGATTATGAGTGATGAAGATCTTATAGAAATCTTCCGGTCTTGAGTCTTGAACAAGTGAAGCGTCCTGGGTTGTGGCAGGAGTTTTTTCTTCACCCATTTTTTTCACTACCATTGTTAGTGAAATTCCGTTTCCAGTTACATCCGGATTAGATCCGTGACGAAACAAAGATTCTACTGTCGGGACATATGCGTGAGCAGCAGAGGCAAGAAACAAAGAAGCGAGGACAATTTTGATCATACTGAAATTCCATGTTTTACAAGTCGGCTCTTCAAAGACGCCAGGAATGTGTCTCTAATCTCAGGGTCTTTAAGTGCAAAATCAATTGTAGCATCAAGGTAGCCATGAACGTTACCAGTGTCATATCTTTCCCCATCAAAGCGATAGGCAAAGACGTCTTGACTCTGACAAAGAACATTAATGGCATCTGTTAACTGATATTCGTTACCGGCACCGCGAGGAATTTTCTCAAGGATTGAAAAGATTTTCGGAGTGAGAATATAGCGGCCAGGTGTCGCAAGATTTGTAGGGGCATCTTCTGGTTTTGGTTTCTCCACCATGCCCGTCATTCGAAGAGTTTTTTCGTCAACGATCTCACCTTTCACAATTCCGTATTTAGGCGTGTCTTGTTTAGGAACTTCCATCACACCAATCACCGGTGCACCGTTATTCACAAGTGATACATCCATAAGTTGCTTGATCGCCGGGTTGTCGTTAATCACAATATCGTCACCCAGAAGAATCGCGAATGGTTCATCACCAATCATGTTCTTGGCACAAAGAACTGCGTGACCAAGACCAAGTTGTTCTTTTTGACGAACGCTAGTCACGTCCACCATTGAACCGATCTTACGAATCAGATCGAGCTCTTTCATTTTATTATTTCTTTCAAGGAACGCTTCTAGTTCCTGGTTACGATCGAAGTAATCTTCCACAGAAAATTTACCCGAAGAAGTTACGAAGATGATTTGTTCAATGCCAGCTTCCACTGCTTCCTGAACAATGTAATGAATCATGGGAACATTAATGATGGGGATGATCTCTTTTGCGATTTGTTTCGTCGCTGGAAGAAATCTAGTTCCTTTACCTGCAATGGGAATGATCGCTTTTCTGATTTTCATAAATGTCCTTGTTTAAGAGAAAATAATTCTCTACATTTTTCTATATGAAGAAAGTAATTATTTTAGCTGCCTTATGTCTCATGGGCCAGTCTGCATGGGCCCAAATTCGTGATTTTCAGACTACTCGCTTAATGTCTACTGCCGGTGCCGGTGTTGCGAGTATATTATCTACCGAAGCCGCCATATTAAATCCAGCCTCGTCGGCGTTTTTTAGTGGTTCGAGTTTTTCCTATCAGGGTTATTCTACGGCGCTGAAGGACGAGAACGAGTTGCGTAAGGCCGCAAATGATGAATTTCCGGGTAACAACCGTTCTCAAGGTGCGTTCTTATCCGATCATTCTGGTGCGGTAAAGGGCGGCGTGGCCTATCTGACTCAGGATGAGAATAACTTCGAACGCGAAAAAATGGTGCTTCATGGCTCGGCTGCAATGGGTCCATCGACTGCTATGGGTGTGAGCTATAACTACGTTCAAGACACTCTTCCAAATTCTTATAAAGATCGCCATCAAACTCACCATCAAATGTCACTTGGTATGACTCATTTTGCTGCCGATGACATGATTCTTGGGATTGTGATTCTAGATCCAACTCGCACCAATTCAGGGGACGAGCGTTTAATTGCTGGTTTCCAATACACCATCACGAACCGTTTTATGTTAATTGGGGACGTGGGTACTCAATACACGAAGGCCTGGTCAGAAAAGTATCTCTGGAGAGCTGCAGTTCAGCTCAACATCTTCAGTGACTTCTTCATTCGTGTTGGTCAGTTCTACGATAATGTTACTGAGTTCAAAGGAACCGGCTGGGGTGTTGCCTGGATGGGTCCTCGCCTTGGACTTGAATTCGCGCAAAAATATTCCGACCAAATTGGTGACGGTAATTACATCTACGAAGGTGAATCACTCGTAGACACCTCACTTTCTGCCATCATAAAGTTCTAATTTTACGGTCATATCCACCGATAAGCTGGGTATGGCCACAACTAAGTCCGCTAAAGAAGTCCGTGAAGAACGGGAGAAGATGCTCGTATTAAAACACAAATACGACAATCGCATTACTATCACTAAATACGGAAAAGAATGTTTGGACGCTGGCGATTACGCCACCGCTCTTCAACGTTTCACCGAGTACATGGACATCATGGCCGAAGTGAAGCACGTGAAGGATTTCTACTCTCTTAAAACCGGACATTTTGATTCAAAGTCCGACATCACAGAAATGCTCATGATGAGTCACGTGTTCTTTGAAATGGCCCGTATCTATGACGCCGTTCCAAAGTTTCAGGAAGACTCACGCCGCTGTCTTGAGCAGTTTGTTGCCTTCTCGGCCAATCAACCTTATCAGGTTGTGAACTCAGAACTGATTCGTAAGCATTTAAAAAAATCAGTTTTCAAAAATCCGGATGCTTTTCGGGACGCTTATCAACAAATCTATGTTCAATCTAAGAAGTGTTATGTCGTGACATTCTGTTATGGTCACGAGCATCCAGTAACAAATGAGTTCCGTGAGTTTAAAGACTGGCTTCTTAATTACAAAACCGGCCAGGAACTAGTGCGTTTATATTATGGCCATTCATCAACCGCCGTTACTCGCTGGGAAAAAAGTCCTGCCATGCACCTCGTGGCGCGATTATTCATTCGCCCGGCCCTGGTTTTGTTTTCAAAAACGATCCTTCGCCTTATACTAACTAAATGATTCTCTCGAACTTAATCATTAAGCAGTGGTTTAAAAGTCTCATCGCGGCCGTGACCGTGTTGTTCCTTTTAATTTCTACGGCGGATTTGATTAACGGCTTCCTTCAAGGGAAAGACGCCATGAGAGTTCTGCTTGAATATTCTCTCAAGATGCCGGACCTTATGGGAAAGATGTTTCCCATCTGTTGTCTCGTGGCCACTCTCTTTTCATTGAATAATCTCAAGGCCCACGCTGAACTTATCGCCATTCTTGCGGCCGGATATTCTTATCGCCGCATTTATTTTTTGGTCGGTGCTTGTGCGCTTACCATGGTTGGCCTTCAGTTTCTTAACCTTGGTTTCGTTGAGCCTTATGCCAATAAAGTAAAACGTCAGGAAATTCAAAAGAGCCGAAAATCCGAAGGTAAGTACCTTACCCGCAGTAGTATTGAAGGTGGAAGATTCTGGTATAAGTCACAAAATTATTTTGCTTCATTTGGTTTCTTCGATCGAAAATCCAATGTGCTTCAAGATGTAGAAATCTATTACTTTACAGAAAATCACACGAGTTCAAAAATCCTAAAGGCCCAAAAGGCCTCTTTCATTTCAGAAGGAAAATGGCTACTCACGAATGTGACGGAACTTTCAGGTCTTAGTACTCCGACCTTTCCGATGCAAACAACCAAGCCAGAGATCACCATGTCACTGAATGAAAATCCAGATGACTTCGGTGAATTTGAAGCGGATCTCACGACTCTGAATTTTTTCAAACTCAATCAATTCATCAAACGCATGTCGAGAACCGGAATCAATATTTCCGAGTACGAAATCATTCTGATGAATAAAGTGTTTTTGAGTTTTGTGTGTCTGGTCTTCGCCCTTATTCCAGTTTCAACTATTTTCAATCCAAACCGTCGTTCTGATTCATTTGGTAAGAATGTCGTTCTGACTTTGTTGGTTACTGTCCTGTTTTGGGTTCTTTACAGTGGCGCCGTAGCTTATGGAAATTCTGGAGCAGTTGCCCCATGGCTTGCGACGGGAATTGTGCCGCTTTTATTCTTCAGTTACGTGCTATTTACCTTCTGGAAACATAGAAAACTCTCGATTTAATTTCACTCTTGTCTGTGCTATAAAAGCCCCTATGAATATCGAAAATTACAAACTTGAGGGAGAGCGTCTCCCTATCGTGACCTATCCTGACCCTGTTCTTTCCACTAAGGCGTTGCCGGTGACTGAATTTACACCTGATCTTCATAACTTAGTGAAGAACATGCTGTTTACGATGTACCACGCCCCTGGAATTGGACTCGCCGCTCCTCAAGTGGGAATTGGCCAGAGAATTTTTGTGCTAGATGTCGGTTATGACCGTGAAGTGGTTACGAACTCTGCTGGGAAAGAAGAAGTCCGCATGTCGAACTTTAATCCCATGGTTCTGATCAATCCGGTGATCACAGGAACTTCTGGAACAACCACTTATGAAGAAGGTTGTTTATCTGTGCCTGGTGTTTACGAAGAAGTTAAGCGCTACGAAAGCATCAAGGTGAAGTACCAGGATCTGAACGGCAAAGAACACGAAATGGAAGCAGATGATCTTCTTTCAATTTGTATTCAGCATGAAAACGATCACCTTGAAGGAATTGTTTTCATCGAGCGTTTAAGTAATCTCAAAAAGAATTTCTATAAAAAGAAAATGGTGAAAGAGAAGGTTAAATGAAAAAGTTTCGTGTTGCCTTCTGTGGGACGCCGGACTTTTCAGTTCCTACTCTCGATTTACTAAGTAACCATCCTCATATTGATCTTCGTTACGTTATTTCTATGCCCGACCGACCATCCGGACGTGGCATGGATTTAAAATCACCTGAGGTGATTGAATTCGCCAAAGCGAAGCGAATTCCATTTTTTCAAACTGAAAACATTAACAAAGAACCAGAGTTCCTGGAAAAGCTTAAAGCGGAAGAACTAGACTTCGTTGTGGTTCTGGCCTTTGCTCAATTCCTCGGCAGCAACATGCTAAACATGGGAAAGCTTGGTTGTTTTAACATCCACACTTCAGTTCTTCCGAAGTATCGTGGGGCCGCTCCGATTCAATACGCACTTCTTAACGGCGACACTGAGACAGGTGTTTCGATTCAGAAGATGGTGAAGAAAATGGATGCTGGTGATCTTGTTCACTTTCACACAGTTCCCATTGCGGAAACTGAAACTGGTGGACAACTTTATACGCGATTGAAGTTCCAAGCAGCTCTAGCGATGAATGATCTCATCACAAAGCTTCTGGAAAACAAAGTTACCTATACAGTTCAAGACGAGAGCAAAGTTTCATTTGCTCCGACTCTTAAAAAAGAAGATGGTCTTCTGAACTTCAAAGAAAAGACCGTCGCTCAAATTCTAAATAACATTCGCGCGCTTGATCCCTGGCCCGGCACTTACTGTTTCTTAAACGGTAAACGTCTTAAAGTTTTGGAAGCACAAAAATATCACAAGAAACTAGCTCCAGGTAAGGCCGAGAACGATCTAGGTTCACTGGTAGTTGGTTGCGTAGATGGAACTCTTCGCCTCACTCAAGTTCAGCTTGAAGGCAAAAAGGCCTGCACGGATCGCGAACTACTAAACGGCATTAAAACTGAAATCATTCTAACTTCTGATAAGGAATAGTATGTCGGTCATCATTTCACCAAGTCTTCTGTCAGTAGATTTTCTGGAACTAAAGACTGAACTAGAGCGTTTAAATGAGATCGATGATCTATGGCTTCACTTAGACGTCATGGACTCGCACTTCGTTCCGAACCTAACCTTCGGTGAACCAGTACTTAACAAAGTTAAAACTGTTTCTAAGCACAAGCTTGATGCTCACTTCATGGTGACGGATCCAGACTTCTTCGTGGAAAACTTCAAGAACGTAGGTCTTCATAACTTCACCTTTCACTGGGAAGCGACGAAGAATCCTGAAGAACTTATTAAAAAAATCAAAGCACTTTATCCTTCTGCCGGAATTTCTCTTAAACCTGGAACTCCCCTATCAGCAATCCCGATGAAAATTTGGGAGATGGTTGATCTCGTCCTCATCATGAGTGTTGAGCCGGGCTTCGGTGGCCAGAAGTTCATGCCAGAATCGATTGATAAAGTGATTGCCCTGGATCTTATTCGTCATGAGAACAAACTCAACTTCCAAATCCAAGTTGATGGCGGAATCAATGGCGAGAATGCCGGGTACCTTATCCAAGCCGGGGCCAACAATCTAGTTGCTGGTTCTTATGTCTTCGGAGCTCCTAATAAAGATTATCTCTCTCGTATTAATAAAATTCGTTAAGGTTCACACATGTTAAATTTCGACAAAGCTAAAGTATTTAAACTAAACGGTACCAATCTTACTCTGGAAGATCTGGCCTTCATCGCTAAAGCAAAGGCCGGCGAAGTAAAACTAGAAATCGAAGCAGCTGCCTGGGACAAAATGCACAAGTCTCGCCAAGTGGTTCTTGATATCGTGAAAAAAGGGAAACCTGTTTACGGTATTAACACTGGTTTCGGAGCTCTTGCCTCAAAACAAATCGCAGTAGAAGACCTTGAGCAACTTCAATACAACTTGATTCGCTCTCACTGTACAGGTGTTGGCCGTCCGTTTAACCGTACGGTTACTCGTGCTATCATGCTTTCACGTGCGAACTGCTTGATCCAGGGTTTCTCTGGTGTAACTCCAGATACGATCGCGCTTCTTTTTGACTTCATTAACTATGACATTAATCCCGTGATTCCTGAAAAAGGTTCAGTGGGTGCTTCAGGAGATCTAGCTCCACTTTCTCACATCGCTCTTGCTCTTATCGGCGAAGGTGAAGTTGAGTACGGCGGCAAGATCGTTAAATCTGATTTCGCCATTCACCAGATTGGTAAAACACCAGCGAAGCTTGGTGCCAAAGATGGTCTAGCACTTATTAACGGAACTTCCGTAATGCTTGCCCTTGGTGCTCTTGCCCTTTGGGACGCTAAAAGAATTGTAAAACAGGCCGATATCATCGCTAGTCTAACTCTTGATGCTGTTCGCGGAACACCTGCAGCTTATGATGCTCGCATCTCAATGCTTAAGCCTCAACCAGGCCAGGTCGATGTTTCTCGTAACATGCTGACACTGATTAAAGGTTCTGAAATTGCCGTTTCTCATAAGGACGATGGTAAGGTTCAAGATCCATATTCACTTCGTTGTATCCCACAAGTTCATGGGGCCTGCAGACAAACTATTCGTCACGCAGAAGAAGTGCTTAACATCGAGCTTAACTCTGTAACTGATAACCCGCTTGTGTTCATCGAAACTGGTGACGTTATCTCTGGTGGTAACTTCCACGGTGAAGCACTTGCTCTTTGTATGGATTATCTGGCGATGGGACTTTCTGAAATCGCCAACATCGCTGAACGCCGTGTGGAAAAGATGATGAACCCAAGCTTCTCTGATCTTCCAGCATTCCTAACGAAGAACTCAGGTCTTAACTCTGGTCTCATGATCGCTCACGTAACAATGGCGGCCCTGGCCTCTGAAAACAAATATCTTTGTCACCCAGCTTCAGTGGATTCAATTCCGACATCAACAGATAAGGAAGACCACGTATCAATGGGTGTGACTGCTGGACGTAAACTTCATGAAGTTGTGTCGAACGTTCAAAACTGTCTGGCGATCGAACTTCTTTGTAACACGCAAGGGATCGAGTTCCTTCGTCCGATGAAGTCTTCAGTTGCTATCGAGAAAGCTTACTCGCTTGTGAGAAAGCACGTTCAACCAATTGGCGAAGATCGTATCTTCCACAAAGACATCGAGAATTTAACTAAACTTGTTCAAAGTGAAGAACTAATTAAGGAAGTGGAAGCCGTAGTTGGCCCACTAGCCTAAGGAGATTTTATGTCAAATATTCCTCTTCCACCGACTGGTGACAAATTAACTTGTAAGGGCTGGCACCAAGAGGCCGCTCTTCGTTGTTTACTCAATAACCTTCACCCTGATGTTGCTGAAGACCGCGAGCAATTAATTGTTTACGGTGGTAACGGCCAGGCTGCAAGAAACCCAAAAGCGCTTAATGATCTCATCAACACGCTTAAGAATCTGGAGAACAACGAAACACTTATCGTTCAATCTGGTAAACCAGTGGCGGTTTTCCCTTCTAACCCTCAAGGTCCTCGCGTCCTAATCGCGAACTCAAACCTTGTTCCTAATTGGGCGAACTGGGATCACTTCAATAAACTAAAAGACGAAGGTCTCATGATGTACGGTCAAATGACTGCTGGATCATGGATCTACATCGGCTCTCAAGGCATCGTTCAAGGTACTTATGAGACTTTCGCAGCTGCTGCTCGCAAGCACTGGGGCGAGAACGCAACTCTTAAAGGTAAACTCGTTCTTACTGCCGGTATCGGCGGTATGGGTGGAGCTCAACCACTCGCTGTAAAAATGGCGGAAGGTGTTTGTCTTTGCTGTGACGTGGATGTAACTCGCATCGAGAAACGTCTTAAATCAAAATACCTCGACGTTCTAGCGAACAACTTCGATGAAGCTCTTCAAATCGCTCTTAAAGCGAAGAACGCTGGTGAAGCACTCACTGTTGGTGTGGTTGGTAACGCTGTTGATTTCTTCGAGTTCGTACTTGATCAAGGCATCGTTCCAGATCTAGTGACTGACCAAACTTCAGCTCACGATCCACTTAACGGTTACGTTCCTGCTGGTATGACTCTGGCAGAAGCTAATGAACTAAGAAAAACCAATCCTCAGAAATACACTGAGTATTCTTACGAAACAATGGGCGCTCACGTTCGCGTGATGATCGCTTTTAAGAAGAAAGGCTCTCACGTATTTGATTACGGTAACAACCTTCGTGCTGGTGCTCAGAAAGTTGGTGTTAAAGACGCTTTCTCTTTCCCGGGTTTCGTTCCAGCTTACATCCGTCCTCTATTCTGTGAAGGATCTGGTCCATTCCGTTGGGTCGCTCTTTCTGGTGATCCAGAAGACATCCGCGTAACAGATGAAGCTCTTAAAGAGCTTTTCCCAGAGAACAAATCGATGATCAACTGGCTTGATAAGGCCGGCAAAATGATTCAGTTCCAAGGCCTTCCTGCTCGTATCTGTTGGTTAAAGTACGGTGACCGTGAAAAAGCGGCCCTTCTATTCAATAAACTTGTTCGTGAGAAGAAAGTTAAAGCTCCAATCGTGATCGGCCGTGACCACTTAGACTGTGGTTCAGTGGCAAGTCCAAACCGTGAAACAGAAGCGATGAAAGACGGTTCAGATGCAGTTTCTGACTGGCCTCTACTAAACGCGATGATCAACATCAATAACGGTGCTAGCTGGATTTCTCTTCACCACGGTGGTGGTGTAGGTATGGGTTATTCTCAGCACTCTGGTATGGTGATCGTTTGTGACGGAACGGCCGAGATGGATGAGCGTCTATCACGCGTTCTAAACTCAGATTCAGGTATGGGCATCGTTCGTCACGCAGACGCGGGCTACGACATCGCTCTTGATATCGCGAAAAAACCAACGACTAAAATTAAGTTCCCATCACTATGAAAACTTACGTTCATCTCAATCAATTAGTAACTCTGGAAGGCGCCCTGAAAAAAGACGGGCGCCGACTTGTTCCCGCTGATTTATCAATCATCGAGGACGGAGCGATTGTATTTGATGATGAACGTATCGTTTGGACTGGAAAGTCTTCAGAACTTCCGGCCGAATATCAAAAAAACTCCATCGATATGAAGGGCCATGTGCTGACACCGGAAATGGTGGATTCACATACTCACATCGTATTCGGTGGAGATCGCGCGCAAGAGTACGCTGATCGTTTAAATGGTGTGAGCTACGAAGAGATCGCCAAGCGTGGCGGTGGAATTCTCCTCACCATGACTCAAACGAATAAGGCAACAACTGAAGAGCTGTTTAATTCAGCTTGTGCTCGCATAGAGCGTCTTCATTCTTATGGAATTGGTACAATTGAAATCAAGTCCGGTTATGGTCTTAATTTTGAGAAAGAATACGAAGTTTCGCTCGTAATTGATCGCCTGAAGAAAAAGTATCAACCCAAGATTCAGATTTTTAATACTTATCTCGCGGCCCATGATGTGCCTCGCACTTTCTCTTCTTCATCTCAGTATTTAAAAGAAGTGGTACTGCCGCTTTTAGAAAAACTGGCACCAATGAAAGTGATTGATGCCGTGGATATCTTCCACGAGAAGAACTATTTCACTGCTGAAGACACGGATTTATTATTCTCCCGTGCCAAGCAACTAGGCATAGCTCGCAAGATCCATGCCGATGAATTAAATGATAATGATGGAGCGAAACTCGCTGTAAAACATGAGGCACTTTCTGCAGATCACCTATTAAAAATTTCAGCTTCTGGAATTGCAGCGCTGGCAAACTCAAAAACAGTTGCGACTCTTCTTCCTGGAACGGCGTTCTTCTTAGGAAAACCTTTGGCCCCTGCGCGTACTATCCTAGATGGTGGAGCGAAGGTCTCAATTGCCTCAGATTACAATCCCGGCTCTTGTCACTGTGATAACCTACTCCTGATTGCTTCCATCGCCTCGGCCCAAATGAAGCTTAACCAAGCAGAACTTTGGACTGGGATTACCCTAAACGCAGCTGCAGCCCTTGCCCTTCCTAATCAAGGTGCCCTGCTGCCTGGTATGCGTCCGCGGTTTTCAATATTTAAGACCGAAAGCTTGTCCCACATTACTTATAATTGGGGCAAAAACTTCGCGGTAACGACCCTATAAAGTGTTCACACTTTAACATTCGTATCTAATTTCATGGCTTAATACTTCAAATCCTCTTGGAGTACCTATGAAAGGTCTATTAGCGCTACTTACGTTCGCAACGACTCTATCCGCATTTGCTGCTTGTCCGAGCATAGAATTGCCAACCCAATTTAAGGCCCGCGAACAATGGGCATCTCTTGGTGTGGACATGGATTTGAGCGCCAATAAAACTCGCCTGGGTGAAATTGAAGAAAGAGTGGTTCGTCTTACTCCTACGTTTGATCTCTACAATATCGATGGGAAGAAAGTGGCCCATGCCCGAAAAAAACTGTTCAGTTGGGGCACTACTATTGAAGTCTCAGACTGTGAGGGCAACCTCATCGGTAAAGTGAAAGAAAATATCCTGCGCTCTATATGGGACTTCTATACTCGTTATGAAATCCTGGATGCTAATGACAATGTCATCGCCGCGACTGAAAAGATGGAATTCTTCAGCACTGAATTCAAGGTCTTCACTCATAAGGACAAAAAGAAAGAAGAGATCATGCGCATGACTCGTCCAATGATTAACGTGCTCGTAGATAACTGGAACATAAAAATTTTGAAAGAAGGCGTGATCGATCCACGTATTCTGGTAATGATTCCTGCCTTTAAAACTTCATCTGATAATGAACAACGTGAAAAAGAAGAGAAGAAAAAATGAAAACACTACTTTCTGCCATCATTCTCCTTTCATCAGTTTCGGCATTTGCTAATTGTCCGGAATTCAAAGTTCCAAAAAAATTTATGGCGCGAGAGAGTCTATTTAGCTCGCGTGCAACCGATATGACTTTCGATGCTGGTGGAAATCGGATCGCCAAAATCGAAGAACGTCTCTTAAGCGCCACCACCACATTTGATCTTTACGATAATAAACGCCAAAAAATTGCGACCGCCCGACAGAGAATGTTCAGTGGCGGTACTGAAATTGAAATCAAAGATTGCGCCGGGAAAATAATAGGGAAAATAAAAGAAAGAGTTTTCCACAACATGTTTGATATCTACTCAAAATACAGCATTCTGGATGCCACTGGAAAAGTGATTGCAGAATCTGAAAAGAAAGAAATATTGGCCCCAAGTTTTTCAGTAACGGGGACCAATGGAAAACAGCTAATGAAAATGCGTTTGTCGACCTTCAGCACTCGCAGCTTAGATGAATGGGTAGTGGAAATTCTCAATGACACTCAGGCCGACCCGAGAATCTTGTTAATGATCCCGGCCTTCAAAACATCGGCCGATAATCGAGAAACTGAAAAGTAATTACTGGCCGAGTTGTTTATCAATCATGTCTAAGAAGTCTTTATCCATAAAATTATGGAGCTTCTTATTCACGTAGATGACTCTGCCCTTGTGATAAACAATCGACACCGGATAGGTGCGAATCTGAAACATCTCCGAGATATGGCTTCTTGGATCTTCTACTGATTCAAAATTCAGATGGTACTTCGACTCAGTTTTACGAATGTGTTCGGCCGAATCAGCGTCGTCACCATTGATCCCAATGACCTTCACTTTCCCCTTATATTTTTCCTGAAATTGCACCAGAGAAGGGAACTCTTTTAGGCAGGGAATACACCAGGATGCCCAGAAATTAAGCAGGATAATTGGCGAAGGATCTTTCTTGAGTTCAATAGTCGTATTCTTAGACGTCGTTAATTTAAGCGTTTGGAAATTGGTCTCATATACGGAGTGTTTTTGTTTGTCCTCTTCCACTAATTCCGCGTTACTATTGAAGTTGTCCCAAAGGATTTGGGTGGAGAGGAAGCCCGTAAAGGCCAGGATAAAGAGCAGAATGGGAATAAGCTTTTTCTTCATTGCAAACGTCCTTATGGATCACAATTGTATCTGAGAAAGAAAGAATTATGAAGCCCTGGAACATATTGATTAACAAGACCCAGAAATTAGGAGAACGCGGCCAATCGATCGTAGAGTTCGTATTGCTTATGTGCGTCCTAATGGGCATTTCCTGGGGTTTTGTTAGCTTCATGAATCATAACCTTTCGCGCTACTGGGAATACTCTGCAAATCTCATCATTAACGATGGACCAAATAAACCGAAAGCGGTTCAATTACGTTAAGCAATTTTTTGAATTAAGGATGGATTCATGAATTATCTATTGGCCATTGATCAAGGCACAACAGGCACAACTGCGCTTGTTATCGACGCCAAAACTCTAAAAGTCCTCGATAAAGAAAAATCTGATTACCGCCAAATTTATCCAAAGCCAGGATGGGTTGAACACGATCTCAATGACATTTGGGAATCAGTTTCCATCGCCGTGGGCTCTGTGCTTAAAAGATCAAAAATTGATCCAAAACAAATCGGCGCCATTGGTATCACCAATCAACGTGAGACCACTTGTGCTTATAATAAAAAAGGTACGCCCCTTCATCACGCCATTGTTTGGCAGGATCGTCGTACCGCCGCTTACTGTGAAGAACATTCAGCAAAGTATATGGAAGTCTGTCGTAAAAAGACCGGTCTTCCACTTGATCCCTATTTCTCGGGCACAAAAATGCGCTGGTTCCTGGATCATGTGCCATCAGTAAAGGTTGCTGCCGATAGAAAAGATCTTTGTCTTTCAACGGTAGATACATTTCTGGTTCATCGCCTGACAGATGGAAGAAGTTATGTGACGGAGGCATCAAACGCTTCACGTACCATGCTCATGAATCTTGAGACCTTCAACTGGGACTCTGAGCTTCTTTCATTCTTTGATATCTCGCGCGAGTTTTTACCAGAGATTCGTGAATCATTCACAAATTTTGGTGAAACAAGAAATTGCGGAATTCTTCCGGATGGCATTCCTATTCTTTCAATCTTGGGTGATCAGCAGGCCGCACTTTTTGGCCAGGCCTGTGTGCGCGTGGGTGACATTAAATCGACTTACGGAACAGGAGCTTTCCTTCTCCTGAACACCGGTGAAAAACTTATTCATTCAACGACTGGGCTTCTCACAACTGCGGCCTATTCATTCCGCGGTCACAAAGTTTATGCCCTCGAAGGTTCTGCTTACATTGCAGGGGCTGCGGTTCAGTGGCTTCGTGATAATTTAAAGAGCATCAAATCTTCTCCTGAAGTTTCGGAGCTTGCTGCGCAAGTCACTGACCTCTCGCAAATGGAACACGTTCTCTTTATGCCGTTCTTTACAGGGATCGGAACTCCGTATTGGAATTCACATGCGAAGGCCGCAATCGTTGGTCTGACCCGTGATACACATAACGGTCACATCGCTCGCGCCTGTCTTGAAGGAATTGCTCTGTCGCTCAATGATTCAGTTTCAAGCTTTAAAAAAGATTTCCCTCAGCTAAATGACATCCGCGTTGATGGTGGCGCTGCTGCTAACGACATCCTGATGCAAATGCAGGCAAACTTCTCTCAGAAAACGATTCTTCGTCCGCAAGTTATCGACACTACGGCATTTGGCGTAGCAGTTGGTTGCTTAGTTGGTCGAGGTGAAGTGAGTATCGAAGATATGGGTCGCTACTGGAAGCTTGAGAAAGAGTTCACGCCAGAGAAGAATCCATATTACGGGAAAAAGAAAACACTCTGGGACGAAACGATTAAGCGTTTATATCTCTAATTATTTAGATTGCGATCTCTTTCGAAAGAAGGAGATCGCACCTGTTGACCAGAGCGCCCACCAAATCAAGAGCGGTTGAAAGAACAATCGAATCAATCTCGCCTCATCCGAATCCAACCCAAAAGCATCAATACGATTAACATACTGAGAAATGTTTCCAGGAAAAATAGCAACAAAGAATGCAGCGGTTATTAAACCTACGTGTGCGGACTTTTTGATGAGTGTTATAAGACCCAGACCTAAAGTAATTTCCACAATTCCTGAAAGTAAAACCACCAAGTCTCCATCAAGTGGAACCCAAGAAGGAACTTGGGCCAGAAACTCAGTTCTTGACCAGGTAAGATGAGAGATTCCAGCAAACATCAGGAACGTTCCCAATAATATTTTAGTCACTATCTGAATATTGGTTAATTTATTCATTTGAATAACAGATTTTTAAGTTCACTCGCCTTACTGATGCCAACGATTTCTAACTTGTATTTACCTTTAAGATCTTCGGCAGCCCGTTTGGAAGTGATCACACGTTTATAATTCATCTGTGCGATTTCTTTTAAGCGCATTTCCATCATCGGCACTGATCGAACTTCGCCAGTAAGTCCCACTTCACCAAGGAATATAGTGTCATTCGGAATCGGGGTTTGATAATAAGAGCTCAGTAACGAAGCGATCACCGAGAGATCGTTTTCACGTGTGGTAAGTTTCATGCCACCCACTACGTTGACATAAATATCGTTATAAGAAAGAGGGATTCCCAGATACTTATCAATTACGGCCACTAAAAGCGCTACACGATTTGAATCCAAGCCTTGAGTTGTTCTACGACCTTGGGAAAATTTATTTTCTACCACGAGGGCCTGAATTTCTACAAAGAGCGAACGACTGCCTTCTAAAATGCAAGTCAACGATCGTCCATATGATCCAGGAATCGATTGTTCCAAGAAATACTGTGATGGGTTTTTGATCTCTCGCAGACCAGTCTCTTGCATCTCAAAAATTCCCACTTCATTAGTATTACCGAAGCGGTTTTTCATCACTCGAAGCATTCGGTACTGCCCAAGTTGGTCACCTTCAAAGTAGATAACGGTGTCCACCATGTGTTCCAAGATTTTTGGCCCGGCGATCTGTCCTTCTTTCGTGACGTGACCAATGAGAAAACAGGTAAGATTATAGGCCTTGGCAAAATTCATGAGCTCATAAGTCACTTCACGAATTTGCGTTAGTGTTCCGGCCGCTGATTCAACCTGATTTGAATGAGTCGTTTGAATAGAATCAAGTACCAAAAATTTCGGTTTTAGTTCTTTAACTTGTTCTAAGACCTTCTGCCAGTTGGTTTCATTAAAAATGTAAAAACCGTTGTTATTCACACCCAAGCGTTTTGAGCGACCAGCAACTTGTGACTCTGATTCTTCACCACTTACATATAAAATGCGCTCATTTCCATATTCATTCAGAAGTTTTCCACAAACTTCCATCAGAAGAGTTGATTTACCAATGCCCGGTTCTCCACCGATGAGAGTAAGAGATCCTACCGTTACTCCGCCACCCATCACGCGATCGAATTCTCCGATCTTTGTTTGATAGCGTTCAACCGTTTCGTGTTCAATTTCATCAATGGTTTTGGGACGAGATTCACGGCCAGTCACGGATTTTGGGGACGCCTTACTAGGCTTAATCGTTTCTTCTTCCGAAAAAGAATTCCACTGATTACAGTCCGGACACTTACCTAGCCACTTCGCTGATTTATATCCGCACTCCTGACACGTAAAAACCGTTTTAATCTTGGCCATCTATCCCTCGAGCATTTTCATGAGTTGATCTTCTTTAATGATCGGAACTTTAAGAGAAGTCGCTTTCACGTACTTACTTGAAGTACTGTCCTCATCATTGGTCACGAGATAACTTAAGTTCTTAGACACCCCAGCAATGATTCCTCCATTTTGTTTAATGAGTTTTTCAATTTGCGGACGCGGCTGACTCAAAGCTCCTGTAAGACAAAAAGAAAGACCTTTAAGTGGACCTTCCCCTGATGAAGTTTCATCGGCCTTCACTACCACGCCCACACTTAGAAGCTCATCAATTAATGGCCTCTTCTTTCTGAGTGAAGCAAGAATGGATTCAGACGACTTCTCAGCAAAGCCTTCGATCTGAAGCATCTTATCTACCGTGAGATCCTGAATTTTTTCGAGAGTATTGTATCCTTGAGCAATTATTTTTTCACTTTTAGCGATCGAAACACCTTCCACTCCAATCGCAGAAATGAATTGCGCGAGACTTTGGTGTTTCGTTTTCTGAATATTATCGAACATCTTAGTCGCGAGCTTATCTTTCACTTTATCGAGTAAAAGAAAGTCATCATGCTTTAAACGATAGAGATCCGGAATACCCGCCACGATGCCTTTATTGATCATCTCATCCAAACGTTTATCAGATACGTCTTCGATATTGGCCTTAAAGATATAATTTAGAATTTCTTCTTTAATCTTTGCTGGGCAAATATCGTTTTCACATTGTAGCCAGATATCTTGAATGACAAGTTTTGAAGCACAGCTTGGGCAATTTGTCGGATGAGTGTATTCACCATTTGAACGTTCAACGACACCTAAAAACTTAGGAATAACTTCACCTGAACGAATGATCTCGATTTTATCTCCTGCTTTTAGCTGGAAGTTTTGAACCATCCCGAAATTGTGTAGAGTCACTCGGCCAATCATGGCCCCAGAGAGTTCCGTTGGCTCAATCAAGGCAACCGGAGTCAGGGTTCCGTTACGAGACACGCCCCACTCGATTTCATTGATCTTGGCGACCTTTGTTTCCCCTGCGAATTTAAAAGCAATTTTATAACGTGGATGGTGACTGGTTTCGCCTAATTCAGCGTGAAGTTTTAAGTCGTCATAAACGACCACCAGACCATCAATCAGATAATCGCCGCTCGACATGAAGGTCTTCGCTTCCGCGATTCTTTCTTTAAGATCCTTTCCGCTTTTATGAATTTCATAGTCAGGTGTAATGAAACCCAGACCCTTAAGGGAATCTAGTTTTTGATGCTCTTTAGAGAACACTTCATCATCGATAATGTCGAACGCCTGAAAACTTAAGTGACGACAAAGCTGAATGTTTTCTTTTCGTCCCAGAAGTCCCGCCACAATATTTCTTTGAGAAGTCGGAGCTTCCAGTCCCATGTCCTGCATTTCTTTGGAGAGCGTGAAGAAGTTTTTTTCAATACAGTAAACTTCGCCACGGACTTCGAAGCGACCTTTATTGCCCACATGCTTAGGAATATCTGGAATGAAGACGGCTTTCTTGGTGATGTTTTCACCAAACTGACCATCACCACGAGTCTTGGCCGTAACGAGATGTCCATTTTCATAAATCAAAGAACAACTCGAGCCATCAATCTTGAACACGCTCACAACTTCGTGTTTACCGATCCATTTAGCGAGATCGGTTTCATCATAGGTCTTATCAAGTGAGAGCATTTTGCGTTGATGCTCTACCTTGGCAGTTGATTCGGCCTGTTTGAAGCCAACCAACTGCAGAACTGGATTCTCGGGATCGAGAGACTTTAGTTCTGATTCAAGCTTGTCGTATTTTTCGTCCGAGATTTCGGCGTGACCAGTGTAATAGAGTTCTTTATGATGGAGGATGAGTTTTTCCAACTCTTGGATGCGTGCTGTCTTCATCCTCTATTTTTAGCATTTTTATTCTAGAAATTAAACGAAACACCAAACTTCAGGAGATTGTCTTTATAAGAAACCTCTTTAAAATCTCCACTAAATTTGGCCTTGCGTGACATCGCTTCGATACTACCGTCGATGGTCATTCTTGGAGTGTATTGATATTTAAGACCGATCTCGAGATCAAGTGCTGAAGCGCTTGAGCTTGAACCGTAAATCTTGTCATCTTCACTAAAGCTTGGGAAAGGCAGGAACTCAGCTTGAGTAAAAAAGCGCCATTCGCGGTTAATCGGAATATTGGCCGCAACCCCTAGTAATAGACCGTAAATGTTGTTTTTTCCAAAGCCATCAGCTGGCGAGTTATCAAGATCAAAACTGTAATTAGCGTAACCACCATAGATATCAATCTGTGGTCCGTAGAAGAAACCAATCGGAAGATACTTATAACCACCGGTGATTTTTAGCGCACCATTGTTGGCACCCACGCTGTCTTTTTGTGGGCTACCCGATTTTTCTTTTAAGCTACCAAGACTTCTCATAAGTTCCAGAGCCGCAAAATACTGACGAGTGATCCAGCCTTCAGCACGGAAATCAATACCGAAGAGATTTCCACTCATGCGGTTTGAACCAGTTGGAGTAGAAGTATCAACACTCGACGATGAACCAAACAGGGCCACAGAAAGAATTCCCAGCGTCCCTAATTTTTCTTCATCTTTTTCTTTTCCAAGATTCGGATCATTGATGACTGATTGTCTGAAAGGTTCAAGACGAACCCAATCACCGGCCTTAAGTTTCTGGTCATTCTTATAGACCTTCACCATACCCAGGGCCTGGTTATCAGAAATATTAAAAACTTTACCTTGAGCTAAAGTTTCAGTGTCCCAATCCACAATTTTTTTTAGAAGCGGGTGTTTCTTCTTGGCAATTGGTCTTTTAACAATGAAGTCTTGCCCTATCTGAATGGGATAACCCTTACCTACATCAAGCGTAATTTGATCACCCAGGATGCCGTTGATCTTGGCATCATAAGGAATGGTCTTCGCATAAATATCAAGCCAGTTCGCAATCGTTTGGCTGATGATTTCAACATCATCACGGTTAAGAACGGTTTTTTCAGAGAAGTATAAATCTTCTCCGTTCTCACCATACACATCCATCTGAACTTCAACTGCATTGAGCTCATTCACGATGGCAACACGAATGAGAGAGCCAACTTTAAGTTTATCCGCCACAGTAGCAAGGACTTCTTTGGTTTTTAGATATTGAGGAAGATTCTCACGGTACTTACTAAAAACTCCGATCATGGAAGAATTAGAAACATAGGTACACCAGTTTCTTTTCTTCAAATTACTTTCCACTTCTTCAAAGACCTTAAATCCAATCGCTCCACCAACACTGTCTGTGATTGGTAAAAGGGTGCATCGTCTCATAGAAGACTGTGCGAAGGCCGAGAACGATAGAATCAGACCAAGAACAAGCAGAGTTAATTTCATAGAATGGGTGGTAATTCCGGTGGAAGTTCCATTGCTGCAGGAGCTGACGCTTTATTCATGCTCTGTTTCTCATAGATTTCAACCAGCATGCGTAGCTCGTTATTCTCTTCGCGCAATTGTCTTATTTGTGTACGAAGTAATTCAGTCTCTAATTTAATTTTTAGGACTTCTTCCTCTTCTCTTAAGCGAAGCTTCTCAGTCGAGGGAACGTAGATAAAATACTTCCCGTTCTCCTCTTTATATTTCAGAATATTATTCTTGATATGTCTTCGAATGGTCGAAATGGAGACATCTTTGTAGCGTGAATAGTCGTTGATGGACAACCACACCCCAGACGATGCGTTCATAGTGCTCCTTTGGCGTTAATCTTAATTTTAAAGAATCCGATAAGAATGTGCAAAAGCAAAAATCATAGAGAAAAGTTGAGTAAAGATGTCGGTTGATTTGAATGAGCTGAAAAATAAAAAAATCGCGCTGGTTTTATCCGGCGGGGTTGTTAAAGCAGCTGCCTGGCACCTGGGAGTAACCCTGGCGTTGGAAGAACTCGGCTTTTCACTTAAGAGTAATAAAAATTCTTCACCCGGACAGGATTTAAACCAAAAAAGTCTCGAGATCGGAACCTATGTTGGTTCTTCTGCTGGAGCAATGATTTGTGTTTACCTCGCTGCCGGATACACTCCACAGGACGTCATCCAGGCAACTCTAGGAATTAAGGGATCTCGTTTAAAGGGCATTACCTATAAAGACATGTTCGCCATCAAGCGGCCGGAACTCAAAGCCCCTAAGAGCGAACTTTATTTTCCACTGGATGGTTTCCCGACTCTTTTAAAAAACATGCTGAAGCCGGTGATCTCACTTCCTGGTTTTTTTACCACGGAAGGCGTTCGTCGCTATTTATTGGATAACGTCATTGAAAATGACCGATTCGAAGATTTCGCTCCGGATTTATTTATCGTGGCGACTCAGCTCGATCACTCACGAAAGGTTATTTTCTCAAAATATAATTATCCGAACCCGTCTCACGACAGTACCTCGGTCTATTATACCGGAACGAATGTTTCATATGCGGCCGCGGCCAGTATGAGCGTTCCACCGTTTTATTGTCCATATCCAATTAAAAACCGTCTCACTAATGGCATTGATTATTATATCGACGGAGAAATCCGCGAAACCCTTTCTACGCACGTTGCGGAAGACAACGGTTGTGAAGTCATCATTAGTTCCTGGACTCATACCCCTTATCACTTTCATGATGAGGTCGGCTCTCTCGTCAATTACGGGCTTCCTCCAATTGCCATTCAATCAATCTATCTCATGATTCAGAAAAAAATCGTGGCCTCTCGAGCTGAGCGGGCCAAGGCGATCGATATCATTGATACCGTTAATGACTATATGAAATCCGAAAAATTTTCTCAGAACCACCGTCGTGAAATTATGGCGATTCTTCAAAGAAAACTGAATATCAATCCGAAGGTAAAACTCATTGATATTTTCCCGGATCATCACGATTACAAATTATTCTTTGCAAACTCTTTCTCTCTTAACTCAAAAGTTTCTGCTCACGCAGTAGAGGCCGGTTATAAGCGAACAATGCAGATTCTGGGCTCTAAATGATCATAAAGTATCTCCTGATTGCCGTTTGTTGTGTGATTCTAGTCACGGCCTCTGACCCTTATTTTGGAACAGAGTTAAGTTGGCGTCCTGTTCCCAAGGAAACTGAGGGAGATGTTCGTGAACAATTATGGATGTCGACTGAGGCATTCCGCGATTATCTGGATGATCACGACGACAGAGTTGCAGACGTCTTCAAGGTAACTGACTATTACTACCCCAACGTTCATTTCTGGTTTTTGATCTACACTCAATTCGAATCGAATCAAGTCGTGATTCACGATAAGAGTAATTTGAATCTTATTTATAAGGTGCTGGATTTCTCAGAACTTCATCGCAAAGATCTTCCTAAAAACACTCTGTATGTGCTTCAGCAAAAAATTTCACAAGAGCGCTTGGATGATCTGGAAAAGGAACTTGAGGATCTCGCCAAAGAACCTTACTCTCTCAGTTCTTCTGCCAAAGATATTTATCGTGTTTTGAAACAAGCAAATGTTGAGCTTCCGATCAAGAAATCGGATCGAAGTATTTTTTTCAATAAGCTTAAACACAATCTCAGAACTCAGACCGGCCAGAAGAACTTTATCCGTGATGGTGTGATGAGGTCTCTTCCTTATCAGCATTTTCTCGGTAAATACTTCACTGATCGCAATCTTCCGAAAGAACTTCTGGCAATTCCATTCCTGGAATCAAGCTTCAATCCGAAAGCTCATTCTAAAGTAAATGCCCTTGGGGTTTGGCAGTTCATGCCACTTATTGCCAGTTACTACGTTCCTAAACGTACCACTCACGGCGACTATCGCTCGAACGTGGGGGTCGCTTCACTCGCGGCCGGACATTTAATGTCCGAAAATTTTAAGATCATGAAATCCTGGGATCTGGCAGTAACGGCCTACAACTCAGGAACTAAACACCTTCTCAAATCAAAACGTGAACTCGCATCTAATGATGTGGACCTGGAAGACATCATTAAGCACAGTGATTCTCAGCATTTTGGATTTGCTTCGAAGAACTTTTACAGTGAGTTCCTGGCCCTGGCCCACACCCTCGCTTACCGAGAAGAACTTTTTAGTGATCTGCATGAGCATGACCGCCCAGACGTAGATGAAGATCTCAACTTCTACATGACCAAATGTTCTTTGAGACTTCCGAAAGAACTAAACGAAAAGATGATGGATGATGTGCATTTTCACAACCAGCACATTACTGAACTTCAAACGAACTTGCCGAAGGGTTACATCATTACGACGAAATCGATCCTGCCTAAGAACAAGTTCTATCAGGTGGCGTATAAGGATTTGTTGAAAATGAAACCAAAAGACTGGGAACGCTTTTTAAGAAATCAAAGCTGCTCTACTAGATAAGTATTTGGCGAACAGTAGCTTCCCAGGAACTCAACAGTTCCATCTTGATAAGTTACTTTCAGATTGATTTTACCATCTTGGCCATACTCTTCTGCACCTTGGTTCTCACCTACAACGATGATTTTGCGGCTCTTATCACCAAGTGAATCGTAGAACTTGCCATCGTTATCAAGGATCTGAGTATAAGTCACAAGTGACATACCAACTGACTCAGCTGCCACGTCTACTTTAAGTGCTTTCTTAGAAAGGTTCACCTGAACTAAACAACGGTTCCCAAGCTTCGCGCCTTCAAAGCGAGAAAGGATATAGCGCATGAAATTCTCAGAAGGAACTTCAACGTTTGTATTTTCTTTCATACCAACAAAAACCGGCTCATCTTGGTGACCAAGTTCCAGATAACGACGAGCACCTAGAAGGGTCTTATCGAAGTCCATCTTATAAGTATGGTCATTTAGTTTCTTAGCAGTCTTATCTGTTGCAAATTGTTTAACCTGCTCAGATGAGATGATAAGTGGTGTCTTCTCCTGGCCAAGTAGATCTTCTTCAAACAGCTTCACTTCTTCATTTTTTACAGTTTCAAAAAAGTTAGCGTCGAAAGTAAGTTCTCTTTCATGGATGTGGATAATTTTCGAAGTCACGTTACCGCGAGCATCTTTATAACTTAGAAGCGCATTTCCGGCCTTAACACCAACGAACAGTTGGTAACGGAAATCCGATTCTTTTGTTTCATTCATTTCGCCATCAAGAGTCATAACCGCTGAGTATGGAACATCAAGGGTAACATCTTCAGTAGAATCATCCAGCTCGATAAGAACTGATCCGATTGGACCGCGTGACTCATATGGAGCAAGTAGCTTATTAAATTTTGATTCTTCAATGACTGGTACTGATACTGCGGCGTCTCCTTCTTCCACAATCAGGTCAGTATTTGTTGGTGTGAATCCACGCTTCAACAATGTTACTGAACGATTCATGCGGGCAGAAGCGAGTTTATTTTGGATAGTCACTTCACCGTGGCCATAATCTTGGATGGCCTCAGATAAATCATCTTGGAATCTTACTTCAAATCCAACTTCTGATTGAGTAGTCACGAAGTCTGTTCCTACTGCCTGGATAGTCAGGCGACTTGCGAGCGTTTTTGGAACAAGAAGTGCGTTCTTTTCAGAACTTGCGATCTCTTCTTGCTTAGGCGCTGGCTTAGCTTTAGTAGAAGATGTTGCTGGAGCTTTGTTACCTTGCACCGGTGTCTCAGATTTTTGAGTAGTCACTGTGCTTACCATTGGCATCGCCTGTGACTTGATATCGGCATTTACTTGTGAGTAATCGAAGGCAACTAAATCATCAACAGATACTTCTTCTGAAACGTTGTCCACATTTTGTGTTTTATCCACATTGTTAACAACTTCATCTTTTGTTGGAATTTCTGGAATTGATGCTGGTTTCTGAGCGGCAACTTTTTCCTCTTCATCGTATTCGAAGAACGTCGGCTCAGCATCGCTTGATTGGATAGTCGAAACTTCATCAGATACTGGAGCGGCAGATTTTGCCACCATCGAAGTTTCAAGATCCTTATAAAGAGCAACCAGGTTCGTTTGAAGTGGTTGGTTCATTACTACTGGGTGAAGTTTAACTGGCTCATAAAAAGGTAGTTCGTTCTTCGCCACTTTCTCTACTTTAAGTTCAGCTGGCTTTTGAACAACTACAACCACCGGCTTCTTAGCAACCGGCTTAACAACAGCAACCACAACTTCTTTCTTCACAACCGGGAACTTAATGTCCGCGAAGTGCATTTCAGGAGCAGCTACATCTACAGTGTCGTTTGATTTAAATGATGTCTCTGAGAAAAGAGCGAGGTAATCGCCAGAGATAGAAACGTCTTTCATTACTGGCATTGCAAAACGCAGGGCCACAGTACCTACGAAGAGGTACGCAGCAAGCGTAAAATAAGCAAACATCCTGTTAAGCATGAACGACATATGTGTTTATTTTATCTGAATTGCAAAATTTTCTCGTCACTCAAAAGTTGCCGGTCGCTATTTTCTGCTTATTCAAGTGCTGGAAATGTTGAGAATTTACTGAGTAGTCATGGGTAGCTGGCCTTGTTTTCCACAAGGCCGTGGATAACTAGAGGGTCTTTGAGAGTTCGATGAAGTAGCAGGCGGTCTTATCACCTTTGATGCAATCCATTTCCAGAACTTCTTTGGTGATGTCCTTGTTCTCTTTCAAAATGCATTCGTGGTCCTCTTCTTTTGGACAACGCTTTTTGATTTCAGCGGCCTGTTTTTCCAACTGCACTTTGCGGGTGGCACTGGGTTCAGGCATTTTGCATTCTTCGCTTGGGTTTTTAACACATTCGATGGTGGCGCAGGCCTCTTCTACCTTTTGATCACAAAACTTCTGATGAACCGCTTTTGCGGCCTCAAGATCAAAGGCAAATGCTGTAGGGGCAAAGACGATTAAGAGGATCAGGAATTTCATAGGGACTCCTTTCATCTCATCATATCGGCAGATTTTGGAAAAATGGCAAAAAAAAACCCGTCCGAAGACGGGTTTTAAAGAATTACTTTAGGTTCGCAAGTCTTAAACGAAGCTCAGCTCTCTCCATCTTTCTGCGGAACTTGATAAGATCCACATCAGTTAGAGTTTCTTTGCCTGATAGACGATCATGGGCCTTGGCCTTTGCAGACTTAGCACGTTCAAGATCGATGTCTTCAGCACGCTCAGAAGTGAACGAAAGAATAGTTACTGTATCTTTTAAAACACGGCAAAGACCTGCAGTCACAGAAAAGTGACGAGTTCCCATTGGTGTTTTAGCAGTCAAAATTCCTGTGCTCAGCTCAGTAAGAATGTGAGTATGTTCAGGGAGAATGTTAATCTCCCCGCGAACTGTTGGAATCGTGATGTCGTTACACTCAAGATCTTTAATCACTACACCCTTAGGCGTGAAAAGATTGAGTTTAAAGGCTGATGCCATAATTACTTCCCTTCAGAAAGTTTCTTAGCTTTTTCGTGTACCATTTCAATTCCACCAACAAGGTAGAAAGCTTGCTCTGGAAGGTGATCAACTTCACCAGCTAGAATTGCTTTGAAACCTTTAATAGTGTCTTCGATTTTCACGAATTGACCCGGAATACCAGTGAACTGCTCAGCAACGAAGAACGGCTGAGAAAGGAACTTCTGGATCTTACGAGCACGTGCCACGAGTTTCTTATCGTCTTCAGAAAGTTCATCCATACCAAGAATGGCGATGATATCTTGAAGTTCTTTATATTTTTGAAGCACTGATTGAACTGCACGAGCAGTTGTATAGTGATCAAGGCCCATGATTTCTTCAGAAAGAATCGTAGATGAAGATGAAAGAGGATCTACCGCAGGGTAAATTCCAAGCTCAGCGATCTGACGAGAAAGTTCTGTAGTTGCATCCAAGTGAGCGAACGTTGTAGCAGGAGCTGGATCGGTATAGTCATCCGCAGGAACGTATACAGCTTGAATAGATGTAATCGAACCGTCTTTTGTAGATGTAATACGCTCTTGCATTGCACCCATTTCAGTACCAAGTGTTGGTTGGTAACCCACAGCTGAAGGAATACGACCTAGAAGGGCAGAAACCTCAGAACCAGCTTGTGTAAAACGGAAGATGTTATCAACGAAGAATAGTACGTCTTGTTTTTCTTCATCACGGAAGTACTCAGCTAGTGAAAGACCAGTTAGAGCAACACGTGCACGTGCTCCAGGTGGCTCGTTCATTTGACCGTAACAAAGAGCAGTTTTTGAAAGAACTCCAGAGTCTTTCATTTCGTGCCAAAGATCGTTACCTTCACGAGTACGCTCACCTACACCAGCGAATACAGAGAAGCCCCCGTGCTGAGTAGCGATGTTGTTAATAAGTTCCATAATTAGAACCGTCTTACCTACACCTGCACCACCGAATAGACCGATCTTACCACCCTTAAGGTATGGAGCTAGAAGGTCGATTACTTTAATACCAGTGAAGAATGGCTCTTTCTTAGTAGATTGATTTGCGAATTTAGGAGCTTCACGGTGAATTGGGTAGCTCTTCTTGTTATTAAGAGGACCAGCTTCATCCACTGCTTCTCCGATAACGTTGATGATACGACCAAGACATTCACGACCTACTGGAGCTTGAATTGGAGCTCCTGTGTCTTTAACTTCTTGTCCGCGAGCAAGACCTTCAGTTGCATCCATAGCGATACAACGAACCATGTTGTTACCTAGGTGAGATGCTACTTCAACCGTTAGGTTGCCTTCTCCGCCCGGCATAGTTTTGTTAGTGATCTTGAGAGCGTTGTAAAGCGCCGGTAGTTTTCCGTTAGAAAACTCAACGTCGATTACTGGTCCCAACACCTGACGAATAACGCCTGTATTTTGTTCCATTTGAATGGCTCCTTAACCGTTTAGAGATTCAGCACCAGATACAACTTCGATTAGTTCGGTTGTAATTCTCGCCTGTCTCATCTTATTCATTTTTAGTGATAACTTTTTAATAACTTCTTTACTGTTCTTCGATGCGTTTTCCATCGCGTTCATACGAGAACCATGCTCAGAGGCAATGGCATCTAGAACACAAGTATAAACCGTAGTGAGATATACTTCTGGAACGAGAGTGTCCAGAATTTGCTCAGCACTTGGCTCATATTTAAAGTCATAAGGGTACTTAGACTTGATAGTTTCTTTATCAGAAGCTGATACCTGCATAGGTAGAAGCTGTCTAACTTTAGAATCGAATGCGATCGCAGAAATGAATGAGTTGTAAGCAACGTAAACCTTGCCTACCTCGCCGTTGATAAACATAGCGCCCAGTTCATCGGCCACTTTACGAACTTCTTCATATGTCGGATCTGCTTTAGCGAAAGTGAACGTCTTTCCAGAGTTCACTTCTTTTTGAATCAGATCACGAACTTTTTTACCAATGAAGAAGAACTTCAGATCTTCGTTTTTAGTTTCGGCAGTAAAGCGTCTGATAGTTTTTGCAAGTGATGAGTTATAACCACCGCAAAGACCTTTATCAGATGAAATTACCAGAACCACAGATTTCGTATTTTCCTTCTGTGTGAAGTACTCATTCGTGTAGTTCGCGGCAAGTGCAGAGACAGTTCTCACTGTCTCTTCCAGCTCGACCGAGTATGGACGAAGACCCAAGATACGGACCTGAGCTTTGTTCAACTTTGCAGCTGATACAAGCTTCATGGCCTTTGTGATCTTAAAAGTACCTTTGGTACTTTTGATCTTTTTCTTGAGTTCTTTAATATTTGCCATGGTCTTTAATCCTTAAAATTAAGCCTTGTAGCTAGCAACGAAGTTCTTAACGATTTCTACAACCTTAGACTCGTTCTCAGCAGACATTTGCTTCTCAGCTCTCATAGCGTTCATAAGATCAGCGTGACGAGAGTTAAGAGTAGCAAGAAGGTCTTTTTCTACCTGTTGAATTTTGTTCACAGGGATTGCATCGAAGAAACCTTTAGTAGCAGCAAAGATAGATACCGATTGATCGATAACATCCATTGGTGAGTACTGACCTTGCTTAAGAAGTTCAACAAGACGAGCACCACGGTTAAGCTGACGTTGAGTCGCTTCATCTAGGTCAGAACCGAACTGAGCGAAGGCCGCAAGTTCACGGTATTGAGCAAGATCAAGACGAAGAGTACCAGCAACTTTTTTCATTGCTTTAATTTGAGCAGAACCACCAACTCGAGAAACCGAAAGACCAACGTTTACCGCTGGACGGATACCAGAGTTGAAAAGATCTGATTCAAGGTAGATCTGACCATCTGTAATCGAAATTACGTTTGTTGGAATGTATGCAGCTACGTCACCTTCTTGAGTTTCGATGATTGGAAGAGCTGTAAGAGATCCAGCACCTAGTTCATCGTTAACTTTACAAGCACGCTCTAGAAGACGTGAGTGAATATAGAATACGTCCCCTGGGAATGCTTCACGTCCTGGCGGACGACGAAGAAGAAGTGAAAGCTGACGGTAAGCTTGTGATTGTTTTGTTAAGTCATCGTACACGATAAGCGCGTGCTTACCTTGGTCACGGTAGTACTCACCCATAGTAGCACCAGTATATGGAGCTAGGTATTGAAGAGGGGCTGAGTGAGAAGCAGTTGCTGAAACGATGATTGTGTACTCAAGAGCACCAGCTTCAAGAAGCTTTTGGTAAACCTGACGTACTGTAGATTGTTTCTGGCCGATAGCTACGTAAACGCAAACTACGCCTTTACCTTTTTGGTTAATGATAGTGTCAACGGCAACTGCTGTTTTACCAGTCTTACGGTCACCAATGATAAGCTCACGCTGACCACGACCGATTGGGATCATGGCGTCGATTGCTTTAATACCAGTCTGCATTGGCTCGTGAACTGATTTACGAGCAATAATTCCTGGAGCTTTAACTTCAACGTTACGGAAGTTAGTAGCTTTAATTTCACCCTGACCATCGATTGGCTCACCGATTGCGTTTACTACGCGACCAAGTAGAGCGTCACCAACTGGAACAGATACGATTTTTTCTGTACGCTTAACTGTTGAGCCTTCTTTAATTGTTTCGTCGTTACCAAGAACCACGATACCAACGTTGTTAGCTTCAAGGTTAAGAACCATTCCTTTAACTCCGCCTTCGAACTCAACAAGCTCGCCGGCCAGAACGTTTTTTAAACCAAATACGCGGGCCACACCGTCACCAATTGTGAGGACTGTCCCAATTTCGTTCATCTGAAGGCGCGATTCAAAGTTTGCAATTCGCTCTTTGATGATGCCTGTGATTTCTTCAGGTCTGATTGATGTACTCATCTAAAATCCCTTCCCTTTTTCTGGGTTAATTATTCGCTAAGAATTGATTGTTTAAATTGTTCTAACTGATTGTCTAAAGAAGCATCTAATTGAAGATCTTCTACAGTCACTTTGTAACCAGCAGATAAATTACTGTTTTGAACGTAATTTAGAGATGGTTCGCGACCAAGTTTATTCTTCAAGAATGATTCGATTTTAGCTTTGAAAGCAGGATCAATCTGAGCATCAGAGCCTTCGATTGTGCCTTTCATGAAACCACGGCGGTCATCGTCCATAACGATCACTTCTTTGATGATCAATGGAAGAATGCCAATACGCTTTTCATCGATCAGGAACTTCACAGTTTCTGTCGTGATTGCAGAAAGAGAAAGCTTCTTCGCAACTTCTACGAATACAGTTTTCTTCTCTTCAAGCGTGAAAAGCTCGAGGAACAATACGTTCTCAAGCTCATTTGATTTGTTAATTACTTCTGTAAGCTTTGTAAGCTCGTCAGCGATGTTAACTTTATTATCATCGCCAAGCTCAAGAAGTGATTTCGCGTAAACGCGAGCTACTGCTTGTTCTTTCATATCTTAGAGCCCTTTCAAAAGTTTCGAAGAAACTTTAGATTGATAGTCTTTATTGGTCTTAATTGTAGATTTTGTTTTAGCGATTACTTCGTTCAGAAGTTCAGCATTAAGCTCGTCCATTGCGGCCTTCTTATCAGCTTGAAGCTTAAGATTTGCATCTGATTTAAGTTTTTGTGTTCTCTCATCAGTTTCACGAGAAAGATTTTTTTCAAAGGCCAGAACTTCGTTCTCAGCTTGAGCGTGAATGGCTTTAACTTCGTTAGCAACGTTGGCCGCTTTTCTCTCTTCAGACTCAAGAAGCATTTTTGCTTCCTTCGACTTAAGATTCACGCGCTCAATTGTGTTAGCGATGTCATCAGATTGTTTGTTGAAGTATGCAGCTAGAGGACCTTTAAGTTTCCAAGCAAGAACACCAAGAAGGATCGCAACGTTTACTGCAGGAGCGATAAGATCTGTAATTGAACTGTGGTGACCTTCACCGTGACCGCCGCCAGCTGCAAGAGCTTTAGTGGCGAAACCAAGAGCGATAAAAGCGTAAGCTGTCCAGAAACGCATATTTTTCCTTATTGAAGAATCTTATTAACGAGTGATTGAGAAAGTGCTTCAGCTTCAGCAAGGTATTGACCTTTGTTGCTAGCAATTTCTTTTGAGAAGTCATTACGAGACTGATCAACGTAAGCGTTAACTTCTTTCTCAGTTTGCTTGTACTGGTCTGTATACTTCTGAGTGATCGATTGTTTTTTCTCGATAGAAGTTTTTAGTGATGAACTATTAGCTTCATTGATTTTCGCCTGATAATCAGACTGCATCTTCTGAACCTTTTCGATAGTTTCATCAGCTACGTTATCAAGCTTCACAGTTTTTTCTTCGCGAGTTGTTAGCACTTCTTGCAACTTTCCTAAGAACAAGAAATGAGCAATCACGAACACAATTGTGATGATAACAAATTGAGGGACAAGAGAAGAATCCACACCTAGTTGTGTGAAGATGGCGGTAAACGTTTCCATAGGTTAAACCTTAAAAATGAAGCGAATTTAATTGAGCAGTAATTTTTTAAGGTATAGGGGCTATTTCGTCAATGGAAATGGGGGGTCTATTTTTTGTCTTTCATCTTAGTAATTCCGTGGAAAATAACCCCTTCTTCCACGATCAAACTTGGACTGGTTACAGTCCCTTCAAATCGTGCTGGGCGTCGAATTTCCACGCGTGAAGAAGCTTTAATCGTGCCCTTCACGGAACCAGAAATGATCACAATATTGGCATTGATATCGGCGTTGATAACGGCGCCTTCGGAAATGATCAGCGTGTCATTTGAAAAGATACTGCCGTTTACGTACCCAGCGATACGGACAGTACCGCTGAATGATAGGTTACCTTCAAATTTGCAACCCTCTTCGATGATGGCGCAAATATCGTTCTTTTTAGCCAAAAAAGTCTCTCCCGACTATTTCATGAGATAAGCAAATATATCATTAAATTCGGCTTCGTTGCTGAATTTAATTGTGATTTCGCCGGCCCCATTCTTTTTTGCTTTCACATCGAAGTGGTAACCAGTTTTTTGCTCAAGCTTATTTCTAAGCTGTGTATATTGCTCAGCTATAAATTTATTATCATCTGACTTCTTCGAAGGTTTCTTCGACTTTTTTGCCAGCTCTTCCAGTTCACGAACTGAAAGGCCCTTAGCGATTACTTCGTTCGCTAAACGCTTCACTGATTCATCGTCACCGATTGAAACCAGGATCTTGGCGTGGCCAAAAGAAAGAAGTTCTTTTTGAAGAGAAACAATCACGTCTTTTGGAAGTTTAAGAATACGAAGGAAGTTAGCAATTGTAGAACGCTCTTTCCCGATCTTCTTTGCCACTTCTTCCTGAGTAAGTTCGAACTCATTCATAAGTTGGAAGTAAGCAAGTGCTTCTTCCACGCAGTTTAGATCTGAACGTTGAACGTTTTCGATGATCGACATCACCAGGATATCTTTCTTCGTCGCGCGTTTCACGATTACAGGGATTTTCGTAAGACCAGCTAGGCGAGAAGCACGGTAACGTCTCTCCCCCGCTACGATCTCAAATGCGCCTTCTTTTTCAACAACGATGATCGGTTGGATTACGCCGTTTTCTTTGATCGATTCAGAAAGCTCAAGAAGATCCTTCTCTTTGAAGATCTTACGGGGCTGAGCTTTGTTAGGAACGATCTTATCAACTTCAACCAGCATAGGTTGAGTTTCAATTTGAATTTCTTTTTTAGGAGCAGCAGCAGGCGCTTGTTGGGCGGCAGCTGGTTCTATAGGGGCGGCTTTTTCAGGAGCATCAGCGTATGCGGCCGGGCTGTTCCCTAGAAGTGCGGCCATTCCTCTTCCGAGTTGTGGTTTATTCTTTTGCATAAATCATCTCCTAAGGTTGAACCTGGTAATCCTCAAATTTTGGGATCTGCTGGTTAAGCGGCATTTTCACCTGATTTGCAACTTCAGGTTTCTTCTCTGACTTCAAAATAATTTCGCGCGCGAGAGATAGATATGCTTCACTTCCCTTTGAAGTAATATCGTAAAGAATGATTGGCTTACCGAATGAAGTACATTCAGAAAGCTTCACGTTTCTCGGAATGATTGATTTAAGAATGTCGTCCTTGAAGTGGGTCATAAGATCATTCGCCACTAGCTTACAAAGATTGTTACGTGAATCGTACATCGTAAGCAGGATACCTTCGAGAGTCAGCTTCGGGTTAAGCGAAGCACGGATAAGTCTCACAGTATTTAAAAGCTGTGAAAGACCTTCCATCGCAAGATATTCTGTCTGCATCGGAACTAGATAAGTGTGAGCAGCAGTGAATGCGTTCACAGTTAATAAGTTAAGTGATGGAGCACAGTCGATGATGATGTAATCGTATTTGCTGTGAAGAGCTTCAAGAGCAACTTTCAACTTTGATTCACGAGCAAACATATGAACTAGTTCTAGCTCAGCACCAACAAGGTCATTGTTAGATGGACAAAGATCTAGAAGTGGAAGTTCAGTTTTATAGATACAGTTATCGAAGCTTTCTTCGTTAATAAGAGCGTGATAAACGTTGGCCTTGGCGAACGTTTCCTTCTCTACACCCAAGCACGAACTTGCGTTTCCTTGCGGATCCAGGTCAATCAGAAGCGTGCGCTTTTCTGCTGCAGCGAGACATGCACTTAAGTTGACTGAAGTAGTCGTCTTTCCGACGCCACCTTTTTGGTTCGCGATTGCAATGATTTTAGCCATTTAGATCCTCACGAGAATTGTTTTTGAACCCTTATTTTTAGAGAAATTCAGAGAGTTTGACAAGCGTTTTAGACGTTCCACGTGGAACATTTTGTGCAGCAAACGAAACCAAGAACCTTTGCTGCGTTCCTGGAACTTTAATCTCTTGATTCTCGAGAAGCTTCCAGTCTTTCTCTAATTTCTTGATCATCGCGCCCTCAAGCTCCACAAAGTTAGGACCTTTATAAAGGAAGACACTTATGTCGGGAGTCGTACGATTAATGATCGGGAGATAGTCCTGAATTGTACCCACGGCCTTGAAAGTGATCGTCGCCGGTTCATCAAACAGGAAGTCCTCAAGACGAGAGTGGACCAGTGTTACGTTGGTAAGACCCAACTTATCCGCAATCAGTTTTACCGCATCGACCTTCTTTCTCTTCGACTCTACTCCCACGAACTGTACATCCGGAAGAAGCTTTGCCAGAGGAAGGATTGGGAAGCCGCCGCCAAAACCCACGTCTACTACAACTCCACTCTTTTTGATCTCTTTCTGGAAGAGTTCCGACTGCAGGTAGGGATTGATCGAGTCGAGGATCTGCTTATGGTAAAATTCGTCCTGATCTAAGATATTAGTGAGGTTAAGCCCAGCTAAGTCTGTTTTAAGTACATTTAAGTATCGAATTGCGAAATCTAACATTAGAGTGCCTTTGCTGCCACAACGGCCAGAGTAGCGGGACGAATTCCCTCGATTAGTTTTAATTGTCCGAAGGTATCTGGCTTGATTCGGGCAATTCTTTGCTTACATTCAAAAGAGATATTGCTGGAAGCAGTGATGGCTTCCCAGTCAATTCTCATATTGTCCATTTTCTTCAATTTGGCGAATTGATCCTCTGAACGTTTGATGTAGCCATCATATTTCTTAGAAATGGCCACAGTTCGGATCAAATCGTAGTCCAACATCAGCCCGTGGTGAGAAAGAATGGTTTCCAGGGTGGTAATTGGATTCAACCACGCCTGACGGAGTATTTCTGAAACACTCATGCGCCTTACGAGTTGTTGTAGCTCACCTTCTCCCGAAAACTGTTTCATCAGGGGAGATTTCTCAGAAATCATAGTTTCGTCACAAAAGTTCATGAGTTCTTCATACTGGGCGATGAAATCGCGCTGATACTTATCAATAGGAAGATTCAGCATAAAGCTGGTCCTATAGGGGCTCATTCTAAGCAAAGAATTGTCTTCTCTAATGAAAAGACGGTTCTCAGAGCGTGCAGTGAACAGTCTATATGGCTCATCTCGTGTATTTGAGGTCAAATCTTCGATCATGACCCCTATATAGGACTCATGCCTACTCAAAATGAGTGGATCAAGTCCTAAAACCGATAAAGCAGCGTTGGCACCTGCGATAAAGCCTTGTCCAGCGGCCTCTTCGTAGCCTGAAGTACCATTTACCTGGCCCGCGAAGTATAAATTCTCTATTTGAACATGCTCAAGTGTGAGTTTTAGATCAGTCGTATCGATAACATCGTACTCTACTGCATATCCATAGACTTTAATTTCTGCTTTTTCTAATCCCTCAATCGAACGAACATACTCTTCTTGAACCTCTTTCGGTAGAGAAGAAGAAATCCCAGACGGATACATCGTATCTAGATCAAGTCCTTCAGGCTCAATGAACACATGGTGAACTTGTTTATCTGGATAGCGATAAGCTTTATCTTCAATTGATGGACAATATCTCGCTCCCACACCTTTAATTTGTCCGTTGAACATCGGACTTTTCTCTTTATTGGCGCGAATAATCTCCATAGTGTTCAGATTTGTACGGGCAAGCCAGCACGAAACCTGGGAAATATGTCGTTCAAACGGTGTATGAAGGCAGTGAAAGTTACGAACTGTCGAATCAGATGGCTGTTCTTCTAGTTTTGAGTAATCAATCGTGTCCTTATCTAGCCTAGGAGGAGTTCCGGTCTTAAATCGCTGTGGTCTAGTTTTAATCTCAGCAAAAAGATCCTGAAGTCCGGCAGATTTATCGCAACCTACTCTACCACCTGCAGTTTGTTCAGAACCCGTATGGAGTTTCCCATTGAGGAAAGTCCCAACTGTCATAATGATCTTCTTAGCAGTGTAAGTGTTCTGGGCTTTGACCGTAAAGACATCAGTCTTCTCGATTGAGACCACTTTCTCTCGAATCACTGTGATGTTAGGAATAGAAGCAATAACCTTCTCGGCCTCCTCGGAATATTTGTCTTTGTCGATCTGTACTCGTGACGACTGAACAGCGAAGCCTTTTGAGTCATTCAGTGTACGGAACTGGATCCCGGCTTTGTCGGCCAGTATTCCCATTAGTCCACCAAGTGCATCGAGCTCGCGAACCACTTGTCCTTTCCCAACTCCACCCACTGAAGGGTTACAAGGAGCCGAGCCAAGTCCGATTCCCGGAATGGTAATGATCGCAACATCTAAGTTAAATTGTGAAGCAATGTAGGCTGCTTCGATACCGGCATGACCGCCGCCGACAACCATAATGTCGAAAGTCTTCATACTGTCCTTGGGAAAAATTTGAAATGTTCCACGTGGAACAATTCTATTTCCCGATACAAAAATTTGAGAAAATAGAGTTCAAGATTTGATCTGGAGAAACTATACCTATGAGTTCTGAAATACAATGCCCTAGGGCATTTAATTCTTGCGACAAGATAGCTACATCCGTTTCTGAACGGCTAACTTGTTGATAATTCGTTAATACCTGATTCGTTTGCAATATCAATTGCTTATGTCGATCCAATAATATTGGTTTACCATCAATTGTGTTTAAATATTTTTCATTTACAAGCGCATGAAGAGTGGCTTCCCATGTAACCGGTAATGACTTGAGATCAATTGCCCCCATAGGACCAAGTTTTGGATGCATTTTTACAACTGCATCGCGGGCCGCCTGGAAACCTGGAAGATCTTCGTGAGTGAATAGCACCAGATCAAAATCATTATTCACAAGTTCATCAAAGCCTTCGATGATCTCAAATGGATTCACGAGGAGAATCGAGAAGAAACTATCTTTTAATTTTTTCTTCGTACGCTTAATCCCCTCTGACTCAATCACATCTTCTGACTCACGAATACCGGCCGTATCAATCAGCTTATATTTCACACCTTCAATTACCATCGTCTCTGCGAGGTAATCTCGAGTGGTTCCGGCAATTGAAGAAACAATCGCTCTCTCCTCTGAGAGAAGATAATTGAAGAGTGAACTCTTTCCAGAGTTCGGAAGTCCAGCGAGAACAATTTCTGGTTGAATGAGATTATGTTCCATCGGACGCACGCGCTTTACCAGTGCTTGAAATTTACGAGCGAATTCCTCGAGTGAATCTGTGTAATACTTATGGGCCGCCTCTTCTCCAATGTCTTCCGCGAAATCAATTGAGAGTTCGAGGGAAGATTTGTGTTTCAAAAAGAGATCATAGAGTTCTTGATAAACTTCCTGGAGATTTCCACTTAAGAGTGAAAGTCCCTGATCAAGAGCGTAGCCAGTATTGGCATTTAAAAAGAGATCCAACCCCTCTACTTGAGATAGGGTCAATTTCTTGTTTTTTAGCGCGCGATAAGTGAACTCCCCTGGGTTCGCCAGGCGACACCCGCCATGGGCCACAAAAAGCTCTAAAATACGCTCAATATTGAGGGTATTACCGTGAACCGAGAGCTCCAGGATGTTTTCCCCGTTGTAGCTCTTAGGACCTTGGAAATAAGTCAGGCAAATATCGTCGATTGTCTGCCCCTGTAGGACCAGTTTCGTGTAATACACACGGCGTGGTTCTATAGGACCAGTCAGATCTTTTTCAAAAAATGGGGCGAATTGTGCGAGGGATTTGAAACCGGAGATCCGGATGACCCCCATCGCTGCGTGCGCGTGCGTACAAGTGCTGCAAGCGATGATTGGATCATCCGAATAAAGAAACTTCATACTACAACAGGTGTGTTCTTCGATTTAGCGTTGAAAACCATAAGCTGTTGAAGAATACCAAACAAAGTTGAAACGAAAATATAGAGAGATAATCCAGATGGAAGATCTTTCATGATAAATCCGAAAACTAGTGGCATGAAAAGCATAATTTTCTTTTGAACTGGATCCTGAATTGTATTCGGAGTTAGTTTCTGCTGGAAGAACATCGCAACAGTCATTAACACTGGAAGTACGAAGTATGGATCTTTGTTTGAAAGATCTTGAATCCATCCGAAGAACGGAGCATCTACTAGTTCTACAGCAGAATAAAGTACTTTATAGAACGCGAAGAACACTGGCATTTGAAGAAGAAGCGGAAGACATCCGCCAATCGGGTTTGCACCAGACTTGCGGAAAAGTTCCATTGATTCTTTCTGCATACGAGCAGGATCGTCTTTAAATTTCTCTCTGATTTTTGTTAGTTCCGGCTGAACCAGTTGAAGTTTTTTCATTGAAACGAAAGACTTGTACTGAAGCGGGAAAGTGATCATTCGAACAACAAGAGTTAGAAGAATGATACAGATACCATAGTTCGGAGTGAAGTTATGGAAGAACTGAAGTCCTTTAAGAATCCAAACAGCGAAGATACCCCACCATCCGAAATCTACTGATTTGTTAAGCTGGTTACCAAGCTCAGTCAGGTAGTTATATTCTTTTTTAACAAACACCATGTGATAGGTCAGAGATAGCTCTGGCTTATTCGAGAACATGCTAAAAGTGTTATCAGTTCCATTCTTGTAAATGAGACTTTGTTCTTTATCAAAATAAGTTCCGAAAAGATGGTAATTGAAATCAATACCGGCCCATTTAATGGCACGGTCACCACTGTCTTCATCACCAGGAAGGTGCTTGTTTAATTTATCAGTGAAGAATGAGAAAAATCGCTCTTGGCCGTTTTCAAGTTTCTTTGCAACCGAGTTGTAAACGAAACGGTACTTGAATGGCTTCGTAGAAGTAAGAGCGAAATTTGCTCTCCCCTTCTCGTCCAGACCAGTAACAAGTGTCACATCATTTTCAGCGCTGAAATACTTGTTAGCTTCAGCAGTTTTAGCAAAACGAATTGGGTGAAAACCGTTACCGAAATCAAACTCAACACGCATTGGCTTTTCTTTACCAACTGTCGCGCCGAAATCAAAAGCAGCCTGTGGGTTTTCAAAGTTTGTAACAGTAAGTGAGTTATCGAAGCTTACAGTCACACCGTTAGCAGAAAGCGAGAACATCTCGTCTGCCACTGGTTCTATAGGACCAGCAGTTGTGCCTTCAGTTGGAGCGGTAGTGCCCGACTGAACAGGTTGAGTTTTAGCAGTTGGTTCTATAGGGGCGGTTGCCGCCGGCTTTGGTGGGGCAAAGAAATATTGCCAGCCAAAAAGAATTGCACCAGAAAGGACTACTGCCATCAAGGCATTACGTTGCTCAGAACCCATTTAAATCTCCAAAGAAAATATCGATCTTTTAGGGTACGGGATCGTACCCACCCGGATGATACGGATGACATTTGCAAATGCGCCGACATGAATACCATAAAGCTTTTTGGAAGGTAAACTTTTGAAAGCACTCACGTGAATATTGTGAACAGCTTGGGTAGAAGCGGCACTTCTGCCCTAGAAGTGGCGAAATAAAATATTGATAAAAGCGAATGAGGAGATCAGCTAGTTTTCTCATGGCTAACGCATAGCCTTTGGGCCACACGAAGAAAAGCATCTTTTAATTGTTGTTCTGAATCTGGAGTTTTGGTGATCACAAAAAGCATATCGAGCGGAAGAGCTTTAAGACCTTCGTGAGCACGATACAATTCCTTCATAATTCGCTTGTAGCGATTACGATCGTGAGCTTTACCAATTTTACGGGAAACACTGAAGCCGATTCTCGAATGAGACAAAGAAAGGCGTGATGGTTTGTAAAAACAAACTAACGGGTGAACAAAGCCACGAGAGCTTTGTTCACGCAAATATTCAAAATCTTTTTTATGTGTAAGTTTGAGAGATTTAGAAAAGCCAAGTGAGGCGGGACTCATCTCAAAAAATTACTTAGATCCTGTAGAAACTGTAAGTTGCTTGCGGCCTTTAGCACGACGACGGCTGATTACTTTTTTACCGCCAGCAGTTGCCATTCTTGCAAGAAACCCGTGATCACGAAGTCTCTTAAGTTTCTTAGGTTGCCAAGTTCTCTTTTGCATACTCATATTGAAATCCTTTAACCATATAACGGATAAATTTTACGGAAGTCCTTTATTACAGGAAAATCCGATCTGGGTCAATATTATTTATTAATCAAAGCGTCACAGTAAGGTCTTGTTAGAGGCCGGCCATTGATTATAATCCCAGGAAGTGTTACCTCTTTCGGACTTTTTTAACCCAAACTCAATCAAATTTATATAAATGACACAAAAGTTTCCTTTTAATCACTTTTTGAAGCTTGATGGCCTATCTGAAGGCCCCGCGGCGAAGAAAGTAGATGTGAATCCAGTTATTGTTGAGCAAGCGATCAAGGCCATGAATGTTTCCGCCGAGCCAAAGGCACCGGCCAGCGAATTTTCCGGTGATGAGTTAAGAACTCTCACAGACGCCCTACTCGATAACATTAAAAATCTCATTAATCCTAATAAGTTCCATGCTTATTTCGCCAATGCCTTCACGGTTTCAGCGATCAAGCACGAGACTGTTGAGATCATGGTGACAACTAGCTTTATTAAAAAGATGGTTGAGACCCATTACCCAGACACTATTAAGCAGGCACTGTTTGAAATTCTGGGCAAAAATTACGGAATCGACATTCAGGTTCTGGGCGCACCAACACAAAGTCTGAGCTCAAATGCAGAAAACATTCTGAACTCTCTTAAGTCTCCAATGCCTTCAAAGAAACCTGAGTCTGTGAAGAACACGACCTTCTTCATTGATGAACTTGAGCCGACGAAAGACGATCTCTTTAAGGCAATTGATTCTCAGGTGATTGAACACCAGACAAACAACAACTCAAATCAGATCGATATTAATAAGACGTTCAATAACTTCATTATTGGACCATCTAACAATATCGCTCACGCACTTTCTCTGGCAGTTGCGAAAGATCCGGGCAAAGCTTATCCGGCCCTCTATATATATGGTAATTCTGGATTGGGTAAAACTCACTTGATCCACGCCATCGCCAACCACATTCAGATGCATAAACCTAGCATGAGAATTTGTATTACTTCTGCTAACCGTTTTATGAATGAAATGGTGGACTCAATTATCAAGAAGAACCAGTCGTACGAATTTAAAAAGAAGTACACTGAGCAAACCGACATTTTAATTATTGATGATATCCACGAGTTGAAGAACAAAACCACAACTCAGGAGATGTTTTTCCACATTTTCAATGAACTGATTGAGCGTGGAAAGCAGTTGGTGTTCACATCAGATAAAACTCCGAAAGAAATCGACGGAATTGAGGACCGTATTCGTACACGTCTCTCTTCTGCCCTACCGGTGGAAATTCAGCAGCCGGATCTGGAAACTCGTATCGCGATTCTTAAAAAGAAAGCGGTAGAGAAAGACGTCTATTTAAGTGATGACGTGGTTAACCTGGTCGCTAAATGCGTAAAGAGTAACATCCGTGAGCTTGAAGGCTGCTTGATTAAACTTGGTGCCGTAACGTCGATCCTTAAAGTGGACATCGATCTGGAAGTGGCAAAAGAGCATCTGAAACTTAACGAAGAGCTCGAAAACCAAAAGAACGTAACAATTGAAACGATCACAAAGACCGTTGCCAATTATTATAAGATCCCGCTTGGGGACATCCGCGGTAAGGCCAAGACGAAAGAAGTGGCCCTGCCTCGCCAGGTTGCTATGTATCTCGTAAGTAAAATGCTTAAACCGACGTTAAAAGATAATGGCCAGTATTTCTCTGGTCGTGATCATTCAACAGTCCTTCACGCAATTAAAACCATTAGCGATCGAATTAAGACTGATGGTTTGTTAGCTCAGCAAGTTCTCGACATCGAGAAACAACTCTAGTTCTCCACAAACAAACATCCACCTTAAGGGCCGATAACTTTTATTGAGTAGTCGGCCCTTTTTTTATGCCCAGTTTGACTACTCGGCCCAACATTCCAACACGTTTTTATGTGGAGGCCTGTTGATCAACGGCCCATTTGTTCACATTGTGGATAAAAATGTGGATAAAATCGGCCCATCCACGGCCTATTGCAGGTGGCTGTGAGACTTAGCGGAAAGTTGTTAAGGTTCTATCAAGGGCCTTGGATAAAATGCACGGCCCATCAACTCATAACTGAATGATATACGCACATGAAAATTTGGATGAACAAAGGTTGCGTTGAAGACTTTAGAAGAAATTGCGGATAAGTAGCTAAAATTAAAAGGCGGCGCCCAATCCATCCACACTATCCCAGATATCATTATATAAGAATAATAATACATATATATATAGGGATAAAAGAAATTGGACCTACAGGGGCAGTCCCCTTGATAAACCCTTCTCTTAAAGTTAAAACCTTTGCATCCAATTAAGGAACGAATATGAAACTAACGATCCAATCACAGATCCTTCGTGATGCCATTAACAAGGTTTTATCTGTAGTAGATAAAAAGAACTCACGTCCAATTCTTACGAACTGCCTGATTAAATCTCAAGGTCAGAAACTAGAATTGATCGCAACTGATTTGGAAGTTTCGGCCAAGATTCTTTTAAACGCTCAAATTGAACAGGAAGGTTCTTTCTGTATCAATTCTAAAAATATCGCAGACATCTTAAGAGAACTTCCTAACGATGATGTGATCATGAGTGTGGATAACAACAATCTTTTAAATCTTACTTGTAAAAACATCAATTATTCACTTTTGGTGACAAGTACTGAGGAATTTCCACAATTAAGTTTTCAAAACTCTAGTTCTGAATTCCGTTTAAAGACAAAACAGATCGCTCAGATCATTAACAAGACTTCTCATGCCATCTCTACCGATGAAACGAGATTGTACCTTAATGGTATTTATCTTCAGATGACTGATTCTAAGCTAAGAGCAGTGGCCATCGACGGTCACCGTCTGGCGTTGTTAGATACTCACGAATTTATCGGCGAAAATAAATTCCTGGTAGATGGTGTAATCGTTCCACGTAAAGGTATCTCTGAACTTAAAAAGATCGCTGATACATATCCTGAAGATGATGTTTCAATCTCTCTAGATGATTCATTCATGTTCGTGAACGCACGAAATGAGTACTATCTTTCAATTCGTTTAATTGCTCGTGAATACCCTAAGTATCAAACAGTAATTCCTTCTAAGACCACTAACCGTTTCCATATCGATAGAAATGCCATCTTAAACGCTGTTAAACGCATTAAGATCCTTTCTAACGAGAAGACCAATGGGGTGAAGCTTAATATTCAGAAAAACGAAATTGTGATCTCTACCAATCACCCGGCCCTAGGTCAGGCGACTGAAACTTTACCTATCACTTACGATGGGAAAGCAACTGAGATTGGTTTCAACGCTAAATATCTTATCGAGAGCCTTTCAGTTCTAAATGAAACTGATGTGACTTTTGAATTTAACAACGAACTAAGCCCGGTTGTGATTAAAGCTGATGATCTTCCAGAGTTCCTGGGAATCATTATGCCGCTTAAGTTGTAATCGCTGTTGATGAATTGTTGGAAAATTAAAAAATTACAGGCGCAAAATTTCCGAAATCTCAAAAATTCTATTTTTGATTTCTCTCCGGGTATTAATTGTATCTTGGGACAAAACGGAAACGGTAAAACCAATCTTCTAGAAGCGGTTTTCCTCATTACGAATAAAAAATCATTTCGTAAAAACACCGATTATGCACAAATGATCAACATTGAGGGCGAAAGTCCTGAGATCATTTTACAGTCAGTGTTTGAGAGTGAAGAAGGACTTCTTCCCTACTCGCTTCGTATGTCTGACGCTTTAGAGGAGAGATTCTTCAATAATAAACCGGAGAAGAGCAAAACTCCTTCGACCTCGGTTTTTATTAATCCATTTGATTCTTATAATTTTCATACCAGCAGTACTTTTCGTCGCCAGTGGGTCGATAGTCATATCTCACTTGGGGACAAAGAGTATCGTCAGGTTTTGACTCGTTTTCAGAAGGCCATGAAGTTCCGAAACTCAGTTCTGGGTTTTGGTGGAAAAAATGCTTCAATGCAGTTACGGGCCATTGATGAACAGGTTTCAGAATATTCGGCATTCATCACTCAAAGGCGTTTTGAGTTTTTGACTGCGCTAAATCAATTTATCACTCCTACCTTTAAGGCGATTTTCTCTGAAGAACACACGCTTCAGCTGGATTTGGACAGTTTATTCGTTCATTGGGACCAAAAACGGATATTTGACTTCTATCGTCACCAGGAAAATGCAGACATAAAAGCGGAAGTTACCCAGGTTGGAGTACATCGCGACGACTTCATTTTCAGTTTCGATGGACTCAACGCGTTTGAGTTCTGTTCCTTAGGCCAGCAGAAAATGGCGTTTCTGAGCCTTATATTTGCCTATATTGAGCTTTTTCGGTATAAATTTACGTCTTATCCTATTGTCCTTATTGACGACGTTTCAGGCGAATTGGATAGCCAGAGATGGAAAAATTTGATCCAATATTTGGAAACCAAAAACTTCCAAGTTTTGATCACGACGGCCAATGAGATCTTCGGAAAAGAATTGGAAAAAATACCAGCTTCCAAAAAGTTTTATATGGAACATGGAACGCTCAAACACCATGGATAGGAGCACTCTGGATGAATCAAACTCCTGATTCGATTGCAAAAGTTAACACCGAATACACCGCTGACAAGATTAAAATTCTTGAAGGCCTTGAGGCCGTTCGTAAGCGTCCTGGTATGTACATTGGGGACACGGGTTTCCGTGGATTCCACCACTGTGTGTACGAAATTGTGGACAACGCTGTCGATGAGGCACTTGCCGGTTATTGTACAGAAATTAAAGTTGTTATCCATGTTGATAACTCTTTAACTGTAATCGATAACGGTCGTGGTATTCCGACTGACATTCACCCTACTGAAGGAATTTCTGCTGCGGAAATCGTGTACACGAAACTTCACGCCGGCGGTAAGTTCAACGAAGACGGTGGTGCTTATAAAGTATCAGGTGGTCTACACGGTGTAGGTGCTTCAGTTGTGAACGCACTTTCAAAGTGGGTACGTCTAGAAATTAAAAAACACGGCAAACTTCACCGTCTTGAATTCAATCATGGTGAAGCGAAAGAACCGCTAAAAGTAATTGGTGACTGTGATCCTAAAGACACAGGTACGATGGTTACATTTAAATCTGACAACGAAATCTTCGAAGTTCACGAGTATAACTACGATACTCTTGCAAACCGCTTCCGTGAGATGGCGTTCCTTAATAAAGGTCTAAAGATCTCTATTCAAGATGAGCGTTCAGACAAGGGCGAGGTTTTCCACTACGAGGGCGGACTTTCTGAGTTCGTTAACTATCTTAACCGTGCAAAAACTCCGATTCATAAAGAGCCAGTTTATTTTTCTCAGTCACGTGAGAACTATGAAGTGGAAGTGGCAATGCAGTGGACGGATGGTTACTCTGAGACCATGACTTCATACGCGAACAACATCAACACTCCAGAGGGTGGTGTTCACGTTTCAGGTTTCAAAACTGCTCTTACACGTGTGCTTAACAACTACGCAAAAGATAATAACCTTCTTAAAAACATCAAAATCGCTCTTACCGGCGATGATATGCGTGAAGGTCTGACTGCGATTGTTTCAGTGAAACTCACAAACCCTCAATTCGAAGGTCAAACCAAGTCAAAACTTGGTAACTCGGAAGTTGAAGGTATCGTGAACTCACTTGTGGGTGATCGTTTCAAAATTTACCTCGAGGAAAATCCAAACGTAGGTAAAACCATCATTAAAAAATCAACTGATGCTGCTGCTGCTCGTGAGGCCGCTCGTAAAGCGCGTGAACTTACTCGTCGTAAAACAGCATTGGATTTCTCTGGTCTCCCAGGGAAAATGGCCGACTGTCAGGAAAAGAACCCTGAGCTTTGTGAAATCTACATCGTAGAGGGTGACTCTGCGGGTGGTTCAGCTAAGCAAGGTCGTGACCGTCGTACTCAAGCGGTTCTTCCACTTAAGGGTAAGATCCTTAACGTTGAAAAGGCCCGCTACGATAAAATGTTATCAAGTGACGAAATTAAATATCTCGTTCAGGCGATCGGTACTTCGATTGGTAAAGATTCTTTCGATATCTCGAAACTTCGTTACTACAAAATCGTGATCATGACCGATGCGGACGTGGATGGATCGCACATTCGTACTCTTCTTCTGACTCTGTTCTATCGTCAGTTCCCGGAGATCATCGAGCGCGGTCACTTGTACATCGCTCAACCTCCTCTTTATAAATATAAGAAAGGTAAAAATGAGCGTTACTTGAAAGATGGCGGCGAACTTGAGTCGTACCTGGTTTCAAGCTCACTTTCTGATTCAGAAATTACAATTGATGGTCAATCAACAGATGTTGATACAGTGAAGTCACTTGTGAATAAGTTCAGAAATTACAACGGCAACCTTGAGTCTTATGACCGTCACTACGACGCTCACTTCTTAAGAATGCTGGTTGAAGATGGAACACTTAAAGTTGATATGATGAAGGACAAGGCAAAACTTACTACGTACGTTGATGCCCTAAATGCCAAGCTAAAAGAAACTGGCCACGTATCACTTAAGAAATACGAACTTAAAATTGAAGACGATATCAAGAACATGGGTTTCCAAATCCGCGTTCAAGTTCAGTCTTCGCTTAAAACTAAGAACTTCAGAATTGGTATGAATTTCGTAGATTCTTCGGAGTTTGCTGATCTTATCAACCAGAATGATGGTCTTAAACGTTACTTGAAATCAGAATTCGTTCTGAAGCATCAAGGAAATCAATCGAAGCACAGTGGGCTTCTTGATTTTGCTACTTTCGTTTCAAACGAAGGCCGCCAAGGTGCTTACATTCAGCGATATAAGGGTCTAGGAGAGATGAACCCAGAGCAACTTTGGGAAACAACTATGAATCCGGCCAACCGTACTCTTCTTCAAGTGAAGATTGAAGATACGATCGATGCGGACCAGGTGTTCTCAGTTCTAATGGGTGACCAGGTAGATCCACGTAGAGAATTTGTGGAAACAAATGCTCTGAATGTTCGTAACCTCGATATTTAATTTTAAGGAAGAAGAAATATGGCTGACGATAATAACAACTCAGAAGTAAATCACGGGAATATCACTCCTCTTTTGATTCAAGATGAGATGAAAAACTGTTACCTCGATTACGCAATGTCGGTAATCGTTGGTCGTGCACTACCAGATGTACGTGATGGTTTTAAGCCGGTTCACCGCCGCGTTCTCTATGCCATGCACATGCTTAACAACTACCACAACCGTCCGTACTTGAAGTCGGCGCGTATCGTGGGTGACGTTATCGGTAAATATCACCCGCACGGTGACTCTGCTGTATACGGCGCTCTTGTTCGTCTTGCTCAGGACTTCTCAATGAGATATCCGATCATCGATGGTCAAGGTAACTTCGGTTCGATCGACGGTGATAACGCCGCGGCCATGCGATACACAGAAGCAAGAATGCAAAAGCTCACCAACGATATGCTTGGTGACATTGATAAAGAAACTGTGGACTGGCAGGACAACTATGATGGTTCATTACAAGAGCCTACAGTTCTTCCAACTAAGATCCCTAACCTACTCATCAACGGATCTGCTGGTATCGCCGTAGGTATGGCGACCAACATTCCTCCGCACAACTTAACAGAAGTGATGAATGGTCTATTGGCCATCATCGATAACTCTGCGGTTACAGTTCATGATCTTATTAAGATCATTCCTGGTCCGGACTTCCCGACTGCGGGTGCAATTCACGGTACTGCTGGTATTCAGCAGGCCTACCACACTGGTAAAGGTGTCATTCAAGTTCGTGCTAAAGCTGATATTGAAGTTAAGAAAAATGATCGCGAGCAAATCGTTATCACTGAACTTCCATACCAGGTGAACAAAGCAAAACTCATCGAGAAAATCGCTGAGCTCGTAACTGAAAAAGCGATCGAAGGTATCTCTGATATCCGCGATGAATCTTCACGTGAAGGTATCCGAGTTGTTATCGATATCAAAAAAGGCGAACAAGGAGCTGTGATCCTTAACCGTCTTTATAAGCAAACTCAGATGCAGGTTTCTTTCGGTATTATCTTCCTGTCGATCTACAACGGTCAGCCGAAGGTAATGGATCTTAAAGAACAACTTCTTTGTTTCATCGAGCACCGTCGTGAAATCGTCATCCGTCGTACAACTTATGAACTCAAAAAAGCAAAAGAGCGCGCTCACATTTTAGAGGGTCTCAAAATTGCGGTTGAGAACATTGATGCGATTGTTGAATTGATCAAAAAAGCCGAGGGTCCTGCCCAAGCTAAAGATCAGTTAATGCATAAATTCACTCTTTCTGCGATTCAGGCACAAGCTGTCTTGGATATGCGTCTACAACGCTTAACGGGTCTAGAGCGTGATAAGATCATCGCTGACTACGAAGCTGTCATGAAAGAGATCGCCCGCTTAGAGGGAATTCTAGGTTCAGAAGATCAAATCCGCGGAATCATCCGTGCTGAGTTTGTTGAAATCCGTGAAAATTACGGTGATGCTCGTCGTACTGAGATCATTGCTCAGGCAGATGAAATTCAGATGGAAGATCTGATTAAGAACGAAGAAGTGATTGTGACGATTACGCAGAAAGGTTACTTGAAGCGTATGGCGACTGACACTTACCGCGCTCAAAAACGTGGTGGTAAAGGTGTGAAAGGTGCAGACCTTGAAGACGATTTCTACACTTCAATCTTCACGGCCGATACTCATGATAACCTCATGATCTTCACAGATAAGGGTACTGTATTCCAGATTAAGGTTTACCACATCCCTGAAGGTCAACGTACATCGAAAGGTCGTAACATCGTTAACATCATTAACGTTCCGGCCGACGAAAAAGTAAAAGAGATCATTACTGTTCCTAAGGACGCAGAAGGCTCGTTCCTGGTATTTGCTACTAAGCATGGTATCGTGAAGAAGTCTGAGCTTTCTGAGTATAAGAACATGAGACAGAACGGTCTTAAGGCGATCAAAGTTGTTGATGGTGACGAAGTTCTTGCCGTAAGAATTACTGATGGTAAGAAAGACGTTCTTCTGGCTTCTTCTGCTGGTAAATCGATCCGCTTCCATGAAGATGATTGCCGTGCTCAGGGACGTGTGTCTCAGGGTGTGAAAGGCATGAGTCTTGATGAGAATGAATCAGTGATCGGTATGGAAATCATTGATGAAACATCTGAGATCCTGACTGTTACTTCACGTGGTTATGGTAAGCGTTCAGCTGCTGAAGAGTACCGTAAGCAGTCTCGTGGCGGTAAAGGTATTCTTGCTATGAAACTCACTGAGAAAACTGGTGATATCATGGCGATCCTACCTGTGACTGATAAAGACGATCTGATGATCATCACTGACAAAGGTCAGGTGATCAGAACGAAAATCTCGGGCATTTCGCTTCTAGGCCGTAACACTCAAGGTGTTCGTCTGATTAACGTTAAACCTGACGAAAAAGTTGTAGCAGTTGAGAAAATTGCTGAATCAGATGATGATGGATCAGATGGTGAAGCAACTGAGACACCTGTACAATAATCTTTTAATTCTTCTATTCATCCTGGGGTTGAGTTCCTGTGACTTTACCCCAGGTCTGAATCGCGACATTCTTAATGCTCAAGAGTATGTAGATAATCAAGATTTCGCCAAAGCGGTGGAACTCTACGAACGCGTTTTAAAAAAGAACCCTTCAAAAGTTATCAAGACCAAGATCAACTACCAGTTGGCCGATATCTATTATCTTTATCTGAATGAACAGGTGAAGGCGCTGAACTACTACCAGTACATCGTGGACAACGAAGAGAACCCTCTCTTCCAGGTGAAGGCGATGGAAAAAATCGCGGACATTAATTTCACCTTCTCTAAAAACTACACTGAGGCGATTCGAGTTTATAAGATTCTGATGAACTTCAAGCCGCGTTTTAAGCAGTATGATTATTATTTTCTGCGCGTGGGTGAGTCCTATTTTGAAATGGGAAAATACGATAAGGCACGGGAGATTTTTACTCAGATCCTGAGTCAGCCTGCCAACCCCTATTACGTCGAGGCCTATAACCAATTGGGCCTTATCGAGTTTTATAATAAGAACTGGGACAAAGCGGTCGAATATTGGATGGAGTATTTAAAGCGGGAACGACGTCGTGATCAGATCATTAATGTAAAATTCCTGATCGCCAATGCCTACGAATCCAATGAGAAGCTGAAAGAGGCCTATAACATCTACTATTCGCTTCTTCCGGTATACCCAAATCCAGATGTGCTCCGCGCTCGTTTGAAGTCAGTTTACGCTCGCAGAGTTGCCAGAAAACGTTAGACCAAAAGTTAACTTTCCTTTATCTTATTTTAAACAATTTTGACTGGCGGTAATCATGTCTAGCTGGCAGAAGGCCCTCGCAATTGCACTTGGTCTCCCTTCAACGATCTTAGGTGTGTTTTTCGGCTTTCAGGCCCTAGTTGAGCACAAAGTCATATCTCAGGGTATGGCCCAAGGCTTTTTGATCGCGGTCGTTGTTATGATGCTAATTAAGATGATCCAGGTCTCATGGAAAAAAAAGAAATAGATAAAAGGTTTTACCTTCTTTCTGCCCTAAATATTATTCCCGCCCTCATTTTGGGTGACGGTTTAACCATAGACTCCCTGGTTTTAATTGGTGGTCTTGTCGTTTTGGTTTTGAACCATACCGTATTGGTTAACATCGTAAAATCAGTAGTGGCCGCAAGTCGGGATGGTGAGGATGCCAAGCGTCACACTTCAAGGATCTTGGTCCTGTTCCTGGTTAAGTTTGGACTTTTATTTAGTCTGATCGCGATCATCTATCTCTATAAAAAAGCTCTGATTACAAAACTTTTTTTGATTATCTTTTTCCAATTGATAATTCAGGTCGTAAGTATTAAAAACAACTATCAAAATAGTTAGGACATACACATGAAACTTTTAGGTCTTCTTGGCTTATTTCTGGCTCAATCTGCCTTCGCTTCAGGCGGCTTCAACTTCTTTAATGAAGCTTCTCACGCATTCCACGTTCCGGCCCACACTCTAGCTCTTGTTGCTGGTTCGTTGATTATGATTGTTGCCGGTGTTCTTTACCGCGCTCAAATCTCTTCAGCTAAGAACGTAATCATTCCTGCGAAAGGAATCAATGTTCGTAACTTGATCGAGGCCCTTGGTCAGGCAATGTACGGAACTGCAAAAACTGTTATGGGTGAAGATGCTACGAAGAAATATTTTTCTTACGTAATCTTCGTTTTCTTCTTTATTCTTATCAACAACTTGATCGGTATTCTTCCTGGTTCAATGTCAGCTAACCAGAACCTGAATACGACTCTTGCTCTTGGTATTTTCACTTTCTTCTATTTTAACTTCCAAGGTATTCGTGCTGTTGGTTTCGTTAACTATATGAAGCACTTTGCTGGTCCAATGCCGGCTCTTGCGCTTCTTATTTTCCCTATCGAAATCATTTCAGTTTCAGTTCGTCCTCTATCACTTGCTCTTCGTCTTCGCGGGAACATGGATGGTGACCACTTGATTCTTGGGATCTTCTCTGAACTAGTTCCTTACATCGTTCCAATCCCATTCTACGCAATGGGTATGTTCGTAGGGTTCCTTCAGGCCTTCGTATTTACACTACTAACAATGATTTATATTGGTATGGCGACTGCTCATCACGATCATGGTGATCACGAGCACCACCACTAAGAATCAAATAACTGTCTAACAAAGGAAAATAAAATGGACGTTAATTCATGGGTTGTTCTTTCTGCTGCTCTAACTTTCGCTGCTGCTGTACTTGGCGGAACATTCGCTCAAGGTAAAGCTGCTTCTGTAGCTCTTGAAGGTATCGCTCGTAACCCAGCTGCTGCTGAAAAACTTCAAACTCCAATGATTCTTGCTCTAGCTCTAGTAGAATCACTAGTTCTTTTCGGTTTCGGTATCGCGTTCCTTATCCTTCAAAAATCAGCTTAATCAATAAGCTTTTAGAAGATAAAAAGAAGGGCTCCGTAAGGGGCCCTTTTTATTTGTAATGATTCTTTTCCTGTTCTGACTGATGATCGGCACCATGAAGGGTCGGCGACATGAGTTTGAAAAAACCACGAGTGTAGTTTGTTGGTTGCTCAATTTTCTCAGAAAGCACCACACTGTCTGCACGGAATCTTAAGTCCTCAATCTTTATCTGCCCACTCTCGCGGGTTAAGACCTCAATGTTTAGCTGATTTCTTCCTAATCTGAATTGTTCATTAAAACCATGGGTAAGCTTCTCGTTTTTCATCATCGTTTCAATGATGGCGTCGGAGCTCTTCTGATCAAGTCCCACTACTCTAAAAACATATTCACCTTTTGCATCAGGTGTAACATTTATGTAGAAACTCGAGTTTGGCTGGGCCTTAAGAACTCGCAAAACTTTACCTAGTTCTATCTTGGTGTGAATGTCGGCCACGTTACCGTCTTTAAGAATTAAATTTCCTTCGGCACTCGGGCGAACCGGACGTTTGATCATTTGCAAAGGTTCACCGCTCGAAACATTAAGTAATGTATGAACATCGTTCTTGGTTAACTTCTGTGGTGAAAGATTTTGCGCCACAATTTTACCAGTGGCGGCAGCACGTGGACCAGTGATGTCCAGGAATCCACCAGTGGCCTCACGCATTTTACGTTTTGAAATAGGAGTCTTGCTCGCCATCCCCATCAGATAGACATCTTCTTTGGTGTCGTTTACTACCAGCTGTTTATTGATTTCATAATCACTCTGAGTTTTAAGACGCTCATAGCGAGTATACTCGTTAGCGCGACCCATGAGTGGTTTGAAGACCACTTCATCGGCGGCTTGATTTCCATTCTTTGCCATGTTGGCAAAAATGGGCGCCGCTGTTGAGTGAGAGTGTGTGTAACCAGTGGCGAAGACGATGTTATCAATCACGACTGGTTCTGAGATTGGTTCACCCTTCTTCGTAGTATAGAAGGCCTTAAATTTTTTCTCACCAGCTTCAGTGATGAATTCTTCCACTCTCTGAAGATAACCATTCACGGTGCTGATGCGACCGTCATCGATTGCTTCACCAATGCGTGAGTAACGGGGAACTTTTGGTTTTTTAAGACTGCTGACAAACTCCTCACCGGTTTTTGCAGGTTGACCCATCCATACAACTTCAACACCAGTGTTGGTCCCTTTAGGATTTAGTTGTTTATTAAGTCCGGCCGCAGTTTCAGCACCAATGCTTCCACCATCTCCGTCCCCTACGAGAAGGATTTTCTTTCCTTCATAACGAGCAACTGCTGCTCTTCCGAGTTTCTGATCTTTCACTGCGGTCTCAATGAATTCTTCAACATCTTGCACTCGTGGTACGTATTTAGGATTTTTTGCGAGATCGATAACTTTCGCCTCTTCCTCATACTTGGTAACAAGCTTAATGGAGTCGGCGTCCTTTAAACGAGTCACTGGTGTACCAAGTCCTTGAGTCACCATCCCGGCGTTGGTGTAAACCACATTACCTTTGTTGGTTTCAATTTTATACTTTGCGGGCCACGCACCTGGAGATGGTTCTTTGGTCCATTTTACGAGAGTGTTATTCACAATGAGATCAACATCTGCGGCCTTCATTGCTCCTTGAGTAACGTGCCCAAGTTCTTCCGCAGTGGCGTAGGAAGCATTGTTAATGTTGAAGTCGCGAAGTTGCACTGGCGAAGATGGAAAGGTATTTCCTGAATCACCAATGAACTCTGCCGAGTTAATATCAAAACCTTTCACCCTATGAAATGTTCCGAGATCATCCGTTGATTCAATCACCAGAACTTTGAGTCCTGGATTTGTTTCTTTGAGGGCGGCCACGGCCACACTAGTATTTGGTCCCGCCCCAATGGCCACAGCATCGTAAACGACTGGTGTAGAGGCTGTTTTAATTGCTCGCTCTGTCTTCGCCGCATCTTCCAGCATCTCATCATAAGAAGCATTCATGTAATCTCGAATAGAGGCCTTACTCATTTCATCTGAGGCAGAAAGGGGCTTGTTGTAATTATCTTGAGCAGCAGTTCTATGAAGAGACTTAACATCCGGATCAAATGGCGACTTATGATCCTTTAAGACCTGCGCTCGCATTTGGTTACCAGTTACGTAGTTCTTATACTGCGACATAAGAGTTTGTTTACGTGGTCCATCTGCCAAGGATGAAATTTGAATATAAAGTTTCTTTTCAACTTCTGCGACCTGTTCGGCCGGAAGCTTCTTGGCGAGTTGGCCATACTGGAGTTCTGGATAGAGATCTTTTACGACTTGAGAAATTTCAGTCCCCTCTTTTGAAAGTGCAATCTTAGCGGCGTCTTCACGAATAGGGGTTACCTTTGCGAGAAGTTCTTCTTCAAGGGCAAGCTTTTTAGATGTGTCTGTCGCTTTTGAAATCTTAGCAAGCGTCGTTTCAACGCTTGGATCTTTCTGAATTATGGCGGCCGCTACAGTGGTCTTTGTAGCAAGCTTAGGTTTACCTAGATTGAAGACCGAATCAAAAGTTTTGTGGCCAGCTTTGTAGGCCATGTTGGTCATTGGATTATCGATTGGGTAAAGAACAGTTTTTGCACCATACTTTAGTGTTGTGCCGGCGAAGACCAAAATCTTTCCGCCGGGAGCTTCAGCAATTGCAACTCCACCTTTCTTTAATCCATCCATCAAAGCAGTATAGGAAACCTTGAGGGCCTTCCTTGAAGGCGAAAGCATATAAGTTTTAATTGCATTGAGGGCAACGGTGATTGAATCCTTGGCTGCCTTTAGACCTTTAGAAACTCTAAGTACTTCATCTGTTTTAGTAGAAGCAGCAACAGCGGCCTGACCAATTTTAGTACTCTTTACTGCTTCAAGACCGGTCTTAGATGCCTTAAATAGAGTCGCAATTTTTGCGGCACCATTTACACCTTGTTTTAGAGCAACTGTGATACCACCAGATAAAAAGGCAGGAACAATTTCAGCCACAAGAGTTCCGGTAATTGAACAAAGACCAGTGGCCATGGTTTTACATGGAAGACAGTCAAAGTTATTCGTTGGCGTAATACATTTACTGGCACGAGGAACTCCCGCCCACTTCTGACAAAAGACATCATTTTTCATCCACTCTTTTAGAGAAGCGACGAAGGCAGAGAAGATTTTTTTCATGGCACCTGGGAAATCTTCAGTGAGTTCTTTGAAGATACTCGGATCCTCAGAGGCCTTGGCCAGTGCCAGTTGTGAAGTTGAAGAATGATCTTCAGCTCCGCTGACCCAGTTCCAAAACTCGCCCATTTTCTTTCCGGCGTATTTTCCGGCCGAAGAAACTATCCACCACATACCTTCAAAGAAGGAAACTGCGGCCTTAATGAAGCTTGAAGCTAGTTGAGTCACACAGCTATCGTTACCAAGATGACAATCTTTTGGTTTGGCCTTTTCGGGCACCAAAATTTCCGCGAGATAACCACCCACTCCCAGAGCAGAAGCGGTCATTACACATGTGAGATCCGAGGTGCAGCTGTTTTTAAGCGCTTGTTTTTTACTTTCATCACAAACCAGACCATCTCCGACTTTAGAGAGGTCTTTTAATTGCGAGTTAATACTCACACTGGCATTGGGCATTTTACAGTCGCCAGTTTCACATCCAAGTCTTCCTTCCAGACGTTCTTTGTGTTTAGCGAGTTCATCTTCCTTTGCTTTTACCTCAGAGAGAATTTTGAAACATTCTTCAGTGATACCGTTCTTTTCCTGATGTTTAGGAATGTCGACGTGCTTTATGTTTTTGGGTAAACATTGGGCCTTGTAGAGTTTTCCGAGGTCTTCTAATTTATCTACGAGTTTTTCGATACACTCGCCGTTCTCACAGGTCTTTTCTTTTGCGATGGCCGATAATGAGGAACTCAATAAGATAAGAACGAGTTTAAGAGAAATGATTTTCTTCATCCTACACTCCTCCGCAATCTACTGAGCTAATAAGATCTGAGAAGTCTTTTTCGTGGGCCTCATTCTCAATTAATCGTAGTGACTTAGAGAAGAGTATTTTTCCACGGCATTCAATGTAATAGGACTTTTCATTATAGGTCTTACCTTCATGCTGATACACGAATCCAATTTTATGGATCTTGTGACCACGAAGATTCACATTAGTTTCATAAGGAAGAAAAGAAACGGGAGTGGCCCCAACTCTTTCGGCCCAGAGTTTTTTATTGGCCTGATATTTAGTTTGGGTGCTTGAGAGGGACTTAACATCTAAATCGAATTCTGCACCGGTGTCTGTAAAGCTGATATTAGATCGTTGCCCATTGGTCTGGGGTGAAAAATAAATGAAGGGCATGCCGAAGAGATCTTTACCTAAGACCCAATTCTCTTTCTCTTCTATGAAGATACTGCGGGAATCTTTCTGAAGTTCCAGATTTTTTGCGTGAGCAGTGAGAGCGATTAAACTCAAGCAAGCGGCCAATCTCCACATATTTTCCCCTTACGGTAAAGGACCTCTCCTTTTCGTAAATTAGGGACAAATACTTTAGTTTAGTGGTCGGCTATGTCAGGATTTCAGTGCTTTAGCAAGGTAACGACCGGTATGGGAAGCTTTCACCTTAGCAACTGTCTCTGGAGTTCCTTCCGCAATAATCTGGCCTCCACCCTTACCACCTTCAGGTCCCAAATCAATTACCCAGTCCGCGGTCTTAATCACATCAAGGTTATGTTCAATGATGAGAAGCGAATGGTTTTGATCAATGAGTTTGTTCAGGGCCTTCAGCAGAATATTAATATCTTCAAAATGCAGGCCGGTGGTCGGTTCATCTAGCACATAAAGACATGAGCCTTTAGTAGATTTAGAAAGCTCGCGAGAAAGTTTCAAACGTTGGGCCTCACCACCAGAAAGTGTGGTGGCCGGTTGACCAAGTTTGATATAACCAAGGCCCACGGCATTCAGTACCTTAAGTGCACGATTGACCTTCGGATGGTTTTCAAAGAAAGGCTCGGCCTCTTCAATACTCATGGCGAGAACATCAGCGATATTCTTTCCACGATAAAGAATAGAAAGGGTCTCATTATTATAACGAGAACCTCGGCATTCAGAACAAGTCACATAAACATCGGGAAGGAAATGCATCTCGATTTTAAGCATTCCGTTTCCTTCACAGGTTTCACAACGCCCACCCTTTACATTGAAGGAAAAGCGTCCTGGCTTATAACCACGAACTTTTGATTCATTGGTTTGCGAGAAGATGTTTCGAATATCGTCAAAGAGACCAGTATAAGTGGCCGGGTTTGAGTGAGGTGTTCTTCCAATTGGAGACTGATCTAGCTCGATCAAACTTTGAATTTTATCAACGCCAGTAATGGACTGATAATTAGCAGAACTTCCGCGACGACCGCGCGAGAGATAATTTTTAACCGCTGGTATTAGCACCTTGTGAACCAGAGTTGATTTTCCTGAACCTGAAACCCCAGTGATACAAGTCATGCCACCGAGGGGAAGTTTTAAAGTCACGTCCTGGAGGTTATGCTCTTTCGCCTTATTTAAAACGATATGATCTTTCAGGTCCCGGCGTTTTTTAGGAACTTCAATCTTGAGATCACCTGAAAGGTATTTGCCCGTGATGGATTTCTTGTTCTTCTTAACTTCTTCCGGAGTTCCCGCCGCTACAATTTCACCACCGTGAATCCCGGCCTGAGGACCCATATCAATTAAGTAGTCAGAAGCGAGCATGGTATCTTCATCATGCTCTACCACCAGAACGGTGTTACCAATGTCTCGAAGATCAATCAGGGTCTTAATGAGTTTTTCATTATCACGTTGGTGAAGACCAATACTTGGTTCATCCAGAACGTAAAGGACACCCGAGAGTGCAGAACCGATTTGAGTCGCAAGACGAATACGTTGTGATTCACCACCTGATAAGGTCATGGCATCACGGTTGAGAGTCAGGTAATTAAGTCCCACGTTGAGGAGAAACTTGATCCTGTCTTTAACTTCTTTCAAAACTTTGTGCGCGATGATTGCCTGGTTGCCAGTGAACTCAAGCGAATCAAAGAAGACCGCTGCTTCATTGATTGAGAGATCACACACATCCATGATGGACTGACCTTTAATCGTCGCCGCCAGGGCGAAAGGACTTAATTTCTTTCCCTTACAGCTTGGGCACTTTTTAATGATCATGTATTCTTCAAGATCCGCGCGGGTCTTTTCAGATTCTGATTCGTTGTATTTTTTTTCTAACCAGGCCACGACTCCCGGGAATTCTTTCTTAAAGTTCCAGGAAGAGTTTTCTGATTCAAACTTGTAGTTATAGACCTTGTCACTTCCGTCATAAAGAATGGTGCGGAATTTTTCTGAAAGCTTATGAAAGGGTTTTTCGATGTCGACTTTCTCGGCCTCTGCCACTGAGCGAACCATCTGCATGAGAAAAGAGTTCTTCTTAACAATCGGCATCGCTCCTTCTTCCAATGAAAGTTTTTCATCAAAAAGAAGTCCATCAATATCAAAGCGTTTTGAAATGCCCAGACCATTACATGTCGGGCAAGCACCTAGTGGTGAGTTAAATGAGAAGAGACGCGGTTCTAGATCCGGATAACTTTTCCCGGATTTGAAAGAGTAGTTTTTCTCTGAGTAGAAGTGTTCCACTTCATCTGCGAGTACAACCAGGTAACCGTCAGAAAGCTTCAGGGCGTTTTCCACTGATTCAGTGAGACGAGGTTTAACTCCCTCTTTAATTACTAAACGATCAACCACGATATCAATGTCATTAAAGCGAGACTTGTTGATTGAGATATTATCTTCCAGATTCATGATCTCGCCATTTAAGCGCACACGAGTAAAACCCATGCTGGTGTATTTAGCGAGTTCTTCCTTATGCTCCCCTTTCTTGGAACGAATGACGGGAGAGAGGATCTGAAGTTTTGTACCGGTCTTAAATTTACAAATTTGTTCTACGATTTGTTGTGGGGATTGTTTCGCCACCTTCTCGCCAGTTTCCGGACAGTGAGCTTCACCTAAGCGGGCGTAGAGCAAACGAAGGTAATCGTAGATTTCAGTAATGGTTCCTACGGTTGAACGAGGATTTTTAGTCGTGGATTTTTGATCAATCGCGATCGCCGGAGATAGCCCGGTGATGCTTTCAACTTCCGGGGCCTCAATCTGTCCAATGAACTGTCGAGCGTAACTTGAAAGAGATTCAATATAGCGACGCTGACCTTCAGCATAGATAGTATCGAACGCGAGCGATGATTTTCCCGAACCAGATGGGCCCGTGATAACTGTTAACGAATGCCTCGGAAGTGAGACATCAATATTTTTAAGATTGTGAACCTTTGCTTTGGTGACTTGAATTTTTTCCATCAGAAATCCTCGTGAGCATTTGCACAGCTTCTTTCAGTGAATAAGCGCAGCCGCGATAGTCTGCCTGATTTTTACTGAACAAACTAAATGATGTTCCGTGATCAGGACTAAAGCGAGGATATGGTAGACCTAGAGTGATGTTTGATCCAATGAAACCTTGAAGGCCCTTGAATACACCCAGACCCTGATCGTGAAAAAGATATACCAGAAGATCCTCTTTCGACTTTTGCTCGAAAAGCATTGTATCACCCGGTAGTGGCCCAAGCACCTCTAATTTTACTTTGGACCTTAGACGTTTAATTGCCTTAGTGATGCGATCATCTTCGTCGCCTATAAGCCCCTGCTCTCCCGCATGGGGATTCATGCCCGATATCAATATTCTTTTAGTCGGCCAGTTCCAGCTATCCAGAGTTTTAACTGCAGATAAAAGGCGCTGATAGATGAGATCTTCAGTCATGAGTTTTGAGAGATCTTTCACTGCCACATGATCTGATAACAACAGCACTTGCAGCCTGGGTGATGAAAAGAACATACCCAGTTCAGGTTTTTTATAAAAGGCGCGGAAATACTCGGTGTGGCCGGCGTATCCTGGAAATTGGTCCTTGGATGTTGGAAGGGTGAATAGCACTCCTCCGCTTTCACATAAGCGCATGCCAAGCTCAATGGCGGTAAAACTCTGGGAATGGTTCACGGCCGATAACCAATAGACTTTAATCTCAATACCAGCGAGGAAAATAGAATCTTCCTGTATATGAAACGGCAGTCTCATGGAAATCAGAGTTTCAATAACTGATTGTTCAAAGGCAATTAAACGGATGAGTTTAAGCTCTTCCTTTGGCATGAGCATCACGGATTTGAAGAAGACCTCGAGTCCAATGCCTTCTTCGTGTCCTTGAGTCACGTAGACTTTCATATTAGAGAAGATTTTTGATGTAATAGTTCGAGTATTCACGGTCAAACCAGTTTGCTGAAACTGATTTACCTTTGTTCATGAAGATTTCATTTTGAATCTGATCTTTGAACTTCAGGAACTCCTGTGATTCAACCAGATCTTTCTTCTGAACGTAGAAAACGTGCAAGTAACCGTTCAGTGAAATGGCCTTCGAGAAAGAGCCTTCCGAAGTGGTCTTTAAAACTTTAGCGAGGTCTTTTGAAAGACCGTCTTCGTTTAGAGCGTCGAGGTTGTTAGATTCAAGATCGCGGTATTCTTCCGGAAGCTTACCAGTAAGTTGGTAATCCTTTAGAACCGCCAGAAACTTACCTTCGTTTTTATCGACCAGCTTCGATTCATCAATATAGAAATCTACCAGGTTATATTTGAACGAAAGAGCATTGTTAGTTGAGTTACGGCGATAGTACTCGTTCTTAATTTCTTGTTCGGTCACAGAAATAAGTGGAGCAATGATTCTTTGAGCGAAGATGTTGTATTCCATCGTTTCGCGGATGATTTCAAAATACTCTTCGTACGTCAGGCTTTTACTTTTTAAGAACTGAAGAAGGTCAGCGCGTTTTAGACCAAGGCGCTCTTCCGTCATTTTAATACGGCCCTCAACGGCGTCATCATTAATCACGTAACCTTGAGCATTGATTTTGTCGCGGATGATGTACGACTTGATCATGATATCCAGGAGCTTTTTCTGATCGTATGACTTCTCTGAATAAATGATGGGTGAAACTTCACGACGTGCTTCAAGGGTCTCGTCCATACGTCTAATTTCAGAAAGTGAAATAACACGTGTGTTAACAACGGCCACAATTTTATCGAGGAGTTTTTCGGAAGATTTTGAATCCTGGGCAAAGGCAGAGCTCATGCCCAGGAGAATTGTAAGAATTAAAAATTTCATGCTTTGGTCCAGTGATAATGCCTTCATGACATCTTAATCACCAACCAAGGATATTATAAAAGATTCGGATTTGTCTTGATATCTGCGCCTTTTGCGAGATTTTTAAAGTAATTCTCGATCATGGCATCTCTTTTCTTGTCGTAGATGATCTTTTTGTAAAGGTTCTTGTCGATCTGGTCAAAAGACTTAACGCCAAGAATCTTAATTACGTGAATACCCATCTGAGTTCTTACTGGCTTAGAGATGAATCCAACTTTCTGGCCCTTAATGGCTTCGAAGTACTCTGGAGCAAGGCGTGTTGGAGGTTGGAAACCTAGATCACCACCTACAGGTGCGGCAGAAGTTTGAGAGTATTTGTTGGCCAGCTTTGCGAAAGAATCTGGATCCTTTTGAAGAGCAGCATAGATCTCGCTACTTTGAAGAAGTGCTTGCTCAACTTCTTTTGGAGTTGGCTCAGCTCTTAAGCGGTAAAGAATGTGAGCAGTACGGTACTCTTGGTTATCATTGTAGTACTTCTTTACGTCTTCATCTGACACAGTGATTTTTTTAAATTCGTTCTCAAGGTCTTTTGAAGTCTGAGCGTGGAAAAGGATATCTTCCTGTTTTGCTACAACCGTTGGATCTTTATCAGTACCCGTCTTCTTGGCCTTCTGAATTCCTAGCTGACGATTGATTAAGTCTTGAAGAGAAACTTCTTTTGTAATTTTTCTCTGACCAACGAATTTTAAATTTTGAAGATGATAATCTTCGAATTGTTTTTTTGTGATTGATTGACCGTTAACAGTCGCAACAACTTGGTTGTCATTCTTCTGCGCTACTGCTGTACCCGCGACCATAAGAGCAATAATTGCTACTGAAAATTGTTTCTTCATACACATCCCTGTGGTTTTTATTGAATCTAATAAAAACGGTATCATACACCCATATTTGCCGCAATATGTTTTGCAAATTCCAAGAGCGTGTTATGACTCACTGTCTCTTTGAAAAGTGCATTCACGGAAGAGTCGGGGTTGATCTTGTAAAGTTTCGGTTTATTCATGAAGAAGTTCAGCATCTTATCTCGTAGCTGATGATTATGGTTAAGTATTTCCTGATCAAAGAAAAGGGCGATTTGTGTGCCACCAACCTTCACTAAACGAAGACCCAGAGGCTGGAAAATAATTCTCGATCGAAGGATTGAATACAGGGCCTCGAGCTCTTTCGGGGTGATTCCGAAAGCATCGGTGAGTTCTGAAATGATATCTTCCAGGCGACCAAGATCCGAACAGTTTGAAAGACGTTTATAGTATTTCAAGCGAAGCGCATGATCTGGAATGTAACCATTAGGAATGTAGGCCGAGAACGGAGCTTGAATTTCGATGTTCTTCACCGAAACTTTTTGCTCACCACGAATTTCCTGAATCGCTTCTTGTAAGAGATCCATATAGAACTCAAGACCAATCGCTTCGATGTGTCCTGATTGTTCACCACCTAAGATGTCCCCTGCTCCACGAATCTCCATGTCGGAAGAAGCGAGTGCAAAACCTGAACCCATCTCCGCATAGGTTTGAAGAGCATGAAGTCTTCTTTGCGCAGTTTCTGAAATGATTCTGTTCTCAGGAACAATAAAGTAAGCGTAGGCCTTACGATCACTTCGGCCAATTCGACCACGAAGCTGATGGAGTTGCGCCAGACCATAAGTGTCGGCACGATCAATGATCATGGTATTGGCATTTGGAATATCAATACCCGATTCAATGATCGTGGTCGCAAGAAGAATATCGGCCTTATGATCATAGAAATCATTAATGCGTTTTTCGAGTTCGCGTTCATTCATCTGTCCATGAGTCACACTGATGCGCGCACTTGGAACAAGTTTTTTAAGATAGATCTCGTGCTCTTCAATATCATGCACGCGATTGTGAACGTAATAAATTTGACCACCACGCGAGAGTTCTTTTTCAATCGCGGATTTTAACGTGAGGTCATCTTCTTTAATAATATAAGTCTTAATCGCCTGACGTCTTGGAGGTGCCGTTTGAATCAATGAAAGATCACGGATACCTAAGAATGAAAGTTGCAGTGTTCGTGGAATCGGAGTGGCCGTCATGGTGAGAACATCCACACCGGTCTTAAGAACTTTTAGTTTCTCTTTATGGGCCACACCAAAACGATGCTCTTCATCGATAATGAGAAGTCCTAAATCATGGAACTCTAATTTGTCAGAAAGAACGGCATGCGTACCAACTAAGATATCGACCTTTCCTTCTGCCACTAGACCCATGGTTTCTGTTTTTTGTTTGGCAGTTTTAAAGCGCGAAATCATATCCACGTTTACCGGGAAATTTTCAAAACGCTTTTTAAATGAGTGATAGTGCTGAAGTGCCAGCACCGTGGTCGGAACCAGAAGCACCACTTGCTTTTTATCCAGCACGGCCTTCATCGCCGCACGCATCGCCACTTCGGTCTTACCAAAGCCCACGTCCCCACATACCAGTCGATCCATGGGATACTGCTGTTGCATATCATCTAAGACGTCTTGAATGGCCTTACTTTGATCAGGCGTTTCTTCAAAAGCAAACGAGAGTTCAAACTCTTTAAATAAGTGATCAGGGGCGGAGAACGGATAACCACCGCGCAGTTTTCTTTCCGCTTGAAGTTTTAATAAATCAAAAGCTAGCTTTTTAACCGATCCACGGGCCTTCGTCTTAAGTTCGGCAAACTTCTTCGATTTTAATGAAGCGACTTTTAGACCGGAAGAAGAGTCAGCGTGCTTCTGAACTAAGTTTAGTTTATAAACCGGAACGTAAACCTTATCGTTGTCCTCGTAGTGAATAACAAGATAGTCGTTTTGTTGATCGCCGGCCTGAATGGTTTCAAGACCTTTATAAACGCCGATCCCGTAATCACGGTGAATAACATAGTCATTGATTTTAAGTGTTGCGATTTGTTCGGCGAACAAATCTTTATTAGTGGCCTTAACTTGCTTGGTCTTTTTCTTTTTGACCGAGAAGAAGTCCCCCTCCGATAGAACAAAGATGTTTTCATTTTTATAATAGAAACCTTCGTCGAGTTTTCCATAAACAAATTGAAGTCTGGTTCCAATTTCAGTCAGCTTATTTTCTTCCAGAAGATACTGAAGTTCCTGGCGCGCATTTTCCGATTTATAGTTCACCACGAGGTGACCATGGACGTTGAGTTCTTTGCGCAGAATTTTTAAACTACCTTTGATGTATTCAAACTTATTGTCAGGTACTGAACCCGACATTTGAAGTTTGGTTTGAAGGTAAGATTTCAGCTTCTCAAAATTTAAATGCAGCTCTTTATCAAAAGGTGTTTCAAGGTTAACTGCGATATCGAGTTGATCCACGAACAGAGTTTTGAATTTGGTCTTCGGAAATTGCGGGAGATAAAAATTTTCAATTCCTGGAATGACGGATGAGCTTTCAACATCTTCTGAGATATCCTCAAAATCTTCTGCCTGGCTGGCGAGGAAGAGTTCAAGATTCTTTTGGCCGTTTTCATTATTTATGAATGTGATTTTCGCATCGGCGGGAAGGTAATCAAGTAATGACTCGGGCTTCTCAAAAAAGAGAGGAATATAAAGTGGATAATTTTCAAATAACTGATTCTCACTTACGCGAGCGAGAAGTTGTTTGCGGGCCTCATACTTATTTTTGAAAGCTGGTTGCGCCTGAGGAATGCGAGAACGCAACATGGTCGCATAAGGATCTTTCGTGAGATAACCCGCACCTGGTACTAGCGCTAATTCAGTATATGTTTTTTCTCGAATCGTTTTCTGGGTCTCTAGATCAATTGAAAAAATTTCTTCGATTAAATCATCAAAGTATTGCAATCGTACCGGTGGATGAGAAATGGGATAGATATCAAAAATTTCTCCACGGCGTGAAAAAGTTCCCGGCTCTTCAATGGTTGAGGCCGGAAAATAACCCATGTCGGTTAATTTTTTTGCGAGATCAAAAGGTGAGATGATGTCGTCTTTTTTGATAGAAAATGAGTTTTTTTGGAAAAAGCTGCGGTCCGGACCCAATAACACACTGGCTTCGTGGGTTGTGACGATAATCTCGGGAGAATTATTTTGTAAGCGCTGGAGCACCGACCAACGGGCAAGCAAAGCGCTTTCGGATGTCATGATGGAACTATAAAGGCTGTGATTGTGCCCTGGATAAAAATGCACGTTCTTCAAATGCTTCAGTGATTCAAAAACTTCTTCGGCCTCATCTTGATCCGAACAAACGATCAGGTGCGTGGAATTAAAGAGTTGCGACGAAAAATAACTCCCCGCAAGAAGACACCACTGGTTTGGTGACACACCCTTAAGAGAAAGTTCTTGCTGATTTTGTAACCAATATTGGATTTTGGTTGCGATGGCACTAAACAAGGTCACGTTAAATCCTGATGAAAAGAGTTTGTTTTCATTCTTAATGATGCATATCAACAATCGATACTTTACACCGTCTGCCTTAAAATAACATCTTTCCTATTTTCAACATCTTTTGTATCTTAAAACTACTTTTTTGCGACTTTTATTGCAGTGGAGATTTCCATGACACCAGCTCAGTTTGATGGCTTGATGCCTATCGTTATCCTTATGGGTATCGCGGTTCTTTTGTTTGTAGGCGGACATTTTGCTTCCGTTCTCCTCGCTCCAAAAAAACCGTCTCACCTAAAGTCCATGCCGTATGAGTGTGGCGAGGAACCAGTAGGTTCAGCTTGGTCCATGTTCAACGTACGTTTCTACGTTGTTGGTCTAATTTTTATCATCTTTGATGTGGAATCGGTACTTATGTTTCCGGTTGTAACAATCTACAGAGAGATGATGGAACGTGGTGATGGCTTCTACATTCTTGATGTTCTACTAAGCTTCATCGCCATTCTTGTAATGGGTATCGCATATTGCTGGAAGAAAGGTGACCTTGATTGGGTTAAGTCTTTCCAAGTTTCTGTTAAAAATAATAAATAAGGCCGCGACCAATGAATCAAACCATCGTTAGCTATCTCTCTCAGTATGAATTCTTTGATTTCCTGGTAAAACTTTTCGGAAATAACCAAGGTCTTCTCGCTTTCACAATCTACCTTCTAGTTGCTCTTGTCATCGTTGTGGTTTGTGCCACGATCGGTGGTTTCGGAACATACGCTGAAAGAAAAATTTCGGCCGATCTACAGCAACGTATTGGTCCTAACCGTGTAGGTCCTTACGGTCTTCTTCAGATCCTTGCTGATGGTGTGAAGATGCTTACTAAAGAAGACATCATGCCTTACACAGCTGATAAATTTCTTTTTTATCTTGCTCCGATGCTGGCCCTTATCGGTGTGTTCTCAACTCTGGCAGTTCTACCTTGGTCATCTGGTTTCATGATGGCAGATCTTAACGTTGGTGTGTTCTACCTTATCGCGATTTCATCTCTTGTGGGTGTTTCGGTGTTCCTTGGTGGTTACGCTTCTAACTCTAAGTGGTCAATGCTTGGTGGTATGCGTGGAGCTTCTCAGATCATCTCTTACGAAATTCCAGTAACGATCTCAATCCTTGCGGTAACACTACTTGCTGGTGGAATGAGCTTCGGAACAATCATCGGTGCTCAAAAAGGTCTTCCGCTAAACTGGTTCATTTTCCATAACCCGTTTGCTTTCATCGCTTTCTTCGTGTTCTTCACAGGTGCTCTTGCTGAAACTAACCGTGCTCCATTCGACTTACCTGAAGCAGAGTCTGAGCTAGTTTCTGGTTACCACACTGAGTACACAGGTATGCGTTTCGGTTTCTTCGCCCTTGCCGAGTACATCGAAGTATTCGTTGTTTGTGGTGTTGCTTCTGCCCTTTTCCTTGGCGGTCCGAACCTTCCAGTAGACGTTAAAATCGACATCATCCCACTTCAACTTGTTCAAGTTGTCGTGTTCATGACGAAAACTCTTCTCCTTTATTATGTAGTTATCTGGATTCGTTGGACTCTTCCGCGTCTTCGCGTAGACCAACTTATGTCAGTTTGTTGGAAATATTTAACTCCGATCGCAATCTTTAACCTAGTTGGCTGTGCCATCTGGTTAGTTGCTTTCCATGGTCAATCGATCGCCCAGCTAGTTCTTGGCGGCGGCCACCATTAATTAAGGATAGAGAATGTTTGCTCAATTTTTATTTATCGCCTCTGCTCTATTAACTGTTGGATCCGCAATCGCAGTAGCAGTTACTAAGAACATCATGCACTCGTGTATTTTCCTTCTTGGTTCGCTACTTGGTATTGCTGGTCTTTACGCCACTCTTGGCGCTGACTTCGTGGCCGTGACTCAGATCATGGTTTATGTAGGTGGTGTCGTTATCCTTATGCTTTTCGCTGTGATGTTAACAGGTGGTAAGGATTTCGTTTCTCGCGCTCAGAACCTTCTTGGTCTAGCTCCGGCAATGGGTAACAAGTTTACTTATGCTGTAGGTATCCTGGTTGCGATCGTTTTCGCGGCAACAAACATCAAAATCCTTATGAATCTTCCTTCTGCTCCTGCTGCTGCAGCGGCAAATAGTGAGGCATTTCCTTCAACGGTAAGAGAAATTGGTTTCTTATTAACTAAGAACCACGTTCTTGCATTTGAACTTTCTTCGGTACTTTTATTGGGTGCTCTTGTTGGTGCGGCGATCATCGCTCGTCCTAAGAAGCATTAATCGGGTAATATATGATGAGTTTAGCGTCTTATTTAATTATCTCTCTTGTTCTTTTCATTGTTGGTCTGACAGTGATGATCGCACGTAAAAACATCGTGGCGATTCTTCTGGGAATTGAATTAGTTCTCAATGCGGCCGCTTTGAACTTCGTTGCTTATTCAAAGTATGTGACAAACAACCTTGATGGGCACGTATTCAGTCTATTCATTATCGTTATTGCTGCTGCTGAAGCTGCTGTAGGTCTCGCTATCGTGATCCGTTTCTTCCAAATCAAAGAAACAATCCATATCGACGAAGCTACGCAGTTAAGAAACTAAGGGTTCACTCATGGAATACACAGTTTGGAATATTGCTCCCATTTTTCTAGCGCCGGTTCTCGCGTTTGTTATCAACGCGTTTTTCGGTAGAAAACTTCCTCGTAACGGGGACTGGTTATCAACACTTAGTATTTTTATCTCTTTTATCTTCTCAGCACGCATTTTCGGAGACTTCGTTTTCGGTAAGTTCGCGACTGACTACTTCATCCATAAAACGTTCACATGGTTCGACCTTTCTTACGGTGCCAACATCTGGAAAGTCGACATGGGTATCTTCATCGACAACATGACGGCAATCATGCTTCTTATGGTGTCTGGAGTAGCGTTCCTGATTCACCTTTTCTCAACTTGGTATATGGACCACGATGAGAAGCATGGTCGTTTCTTCACTTTCCTTCCGCTCTTTACTTCAGCGATGCTTGGAATGGTTCTTTCAGACAACCTTTTCTCTCTCTTTATCTTCTGGGAGATCATGGGTTTCTGTTCGTACTCTCTAATCGGTATCTATGTTAAGAAAGAGAAGGCCGGAGACGCTTCACTTAAAGCATTCATGACCACTCGTGTGGGTGACGTATTCCTTCTATTAGGTATCGTTGCAATCTGGATGGCACTTGGTTCAGTAACTTATGTTGATATCTACGCTGCAATTGCTGAAGGTAAGTTTGCTGGTCAATCAGTAATCGGTATCTCGCTAGCAACTTTCGCGGCCCTTTGTATCTTCCTAGGGGCCATGGGTAAATCAGCTCAGTTCCCTCTTCACGTTTGGCTACCAGACGCGATGATGGGTCCGACTCCCGGTTCTGCCCTGATCCACGCTGCTACCATGGTAACAGCTGGTGTTTGGATCTCTCTTCGTATGTATCCTCTAATGGTTCTTGGTGACATCACTTGGTTTATCGCCGTGATTGGTGCCATTACTGCTTTCGGTGCTGCAACGATTGCGATGGTTCAAACTGATATTAAAGCAGTACTGGCTTATTCAACACTTTCTCAGCTTGGTTACATGATGATTGGTGTTGGTGTTGGTTCATATAACGCCGCTTTCATGCACGTTATTACTCACGCCGTTTTCAAAGCGTGTCTCTTCCTTTCTGCTGGTTCGGTGATCCACTCAGTTCACGAACAAGAAATGCCAAAACTTGGCGGCCTTCGTAAGTACCTTCCATACACGCACTTTGCGATGATGTGTTGTACGCTTGCGATTGCTGGTATCCCGTTCTTCTCTGGATTCGTTTCAAAAGACCGTATCCTTGGAGACGCTCTATTCTATGGTTTCATGTCTGGTCAAAACCCACTTCTAGCGATCGTTCCAATCCTTGGTTTCGCAGGTGCAGGTCTGACAGCGTTCTATATGTTCCGTATGATGTTCTTAACTTTCTACGGCGAGAACAAGCAACACCACGATGATCACGGTCATGGCCACGGTCACGGTGATCATGCTCACGGACACGACATTCACCACGAGCACCTTGATGCTCGTCAGAACGTTCCTCTTCTGATCCTTGCGGTGTTCACCCTTGGTTTCTGGTTCGCTGGTAACCTTACTGGTCAGGATGGAATCGCGGTGTTCGGTAAGAAGAATGAATGGTTCAAGATTCTGGTGGAAGCTCCGAAAGTTGAAAAATTCGTAAACAGCCCACGTCAGCCTTGGTCTTCAGTTGATTCTAAGCCGGAAGCTCACCTTGAGCACGCTCACTATCACCACCAGACTGGTTACGCTGGCCCGAATCCGGATGAGCACAAGCTTCACTCAGCTCACGTAATCGGCGCGATCCTTTCAATCATCATTGCTTTCTCTGGTGTATTGATTGCGTTTCTTATGTACATCAAGAAATCGATTAAGCCACTTGCGTCGAAGTTCCCTGGGTTTACAACTACACTTCAAAACAAGTACTACTTCGATAACTTCTATATCGATGTTCTTATCAAGAAAGGTCTTCTGGCCTTCAACCGTGGTCTTGCATGGTTCGACATGGGGATCTATGACCGTTTTGCGGTCGATGGTTGGGCATGGGTAAACAGACAGCTTTACCGTGCATCTAAATGGTTTGATAACGTTGTTGTTGATGCAATCGGTGTTGATGGAACAGGTGTGGCAGTTAATCTTTTCAACCTTGTTCTTCGTATCGTGCAGTCAGGTAAGATCCAGTTCTACTTCATTATGCTAGTAATGGTTCTTGCTTCTTATATTTGGACATTAAAAGTTTAGTTAGTTTTTTTTATAGAGAGAGGTTCGTTGTGAACGGAATTTTGAATTGGGTTTTATGGTTACCAATCATCGGTGCGGTAGCTGTTCTTCTTGCTCCAAAAGCAAAAGAAAACGTTATCAGAATGATCACTTTAGTGACTACGTCTGTGACACTACTATTAACAGTTCTGTTGTATCTTAAATTTGATACTTCAACTGCGGATATGCAGTTTGTGACAAAGATCCCTTGGATCACACAATTCCATATCAATTACCACCTGGGCATTGATGGTATCACCATGCTCATGACGTTCCTGAACGCTCTCCTTTTCTTCATCTGTACACTTTCATCGTGGACGGTTGAGAAGAACGTTAAGGCCTACTTCGCACTACTACTGATGCTTCAATCAACAGTATTTGGTGTGTTCTTCGCCCTAGACTTCTTCCTATTCTACGTTTACTGGGAAGTTATGCTTATCCCAATGTTCTTCCTCATCGGTATTTGGGGTGGTGAGAACAGAGAGTACGCAGCGATCAAGTTCTTCCTTTATACGTTCTTCGGTGGTGTATTCATGCTTATCGGTATGGTTGCACTTTACTACGCGACTGGAAAAGGTCCTGATTCATTCAGCATTCTTGCACTTCAAGGTGGTCACTTCGTTAAAGAAACGATCACACTTTTTGGCTACACTCTTTCTTTCGAGCATGTGTTCTTCTGGTTCTTGTTCCTTGGTTTCGCGATCAAAGTTCCAGTGTTCCCGTTCCACACTTGGTTACCTCACGCTCACGTACAAGCTCCAACTGCGGTTTCAGTAATCCTGGCCGGTGTTCTTCTTAAGATGGGTACTTACGGTTTCCTAAGAATCGCGTTCCCGATCTTCCCTCAAGCTGCTGTTGATTCTTCAACGATCATCGCGGTTTTGGGTCTTATCTCTGTAATCTACGGTGCGTTCTGTGCGATGGCCCAGGACGACGTTAAGAAACTTGTTGCTTACTCTTCTGTATCCCACATGGGTTTCGTAATGCTTGGTCTTGCCGCTATGACTTCTCAAGGTATGAACGGCGCTGTTCTTCAGATGTTCAACCACGGTACTTCAACTGCGATGATGTTCTTACTTATCGGTATCATCTATGAGCGTTCACACCACCGTTGGATCGTGAAGCCAGATGGTTCTAAAGGTTACGGCGGTCTAGCTTCTCAGCTTCCTAAGTACACAACTGTATTTATCATCGGTATGTTCGCTTCTATGGGTCTTCCAGGTCTTTCTGGATTCATCTCTGAAGCACTTATCTTCTTAGGTATCTACCCAAGATTTACAACTATCACTGTAATCGCTGTTATCGGTCTTCTTATCGGTGCTGCTTACCTTCTTTGGATGTTTAAGCGTATGTTCTTCGGTGAGCCGAACCCTGATAACCACGATTTCGATGATATGAATGCTCGCGAAGTGTTCTACATGATCCCACTTTGTATCTGTGTGGTTGTGTTTGGTATCTTCCCAAGCCCACTACTTAACGTAATGAAAGTGTCTGTAGGACAACTTGTTGATCTGTTAAGTAAGTACTAAGAGAGAGGTTTCTTGTGATTGACCAATTATTTGGTTTTCTAGACAACTATATGCCAGAGGTCATCAGCGTAGTGCTGATGATGTCTCTGCTTGTGGCCGAGTCTGCCGTAAAAGATGAACACGCTCCAAGAGTTAAGATTCATTTCTTCACGCAGGCAGTTTTGGCAGTTGTCCTAATTTGTCTATTCGGTAATCTGGGTGCAAAACCAGTTCACATTTTCCACAACGCTGTAACGATCGATCCTTTCTCAACATTGGTTAAGATCATTATGACGATCGGAACTATGGGTGCGATTTTCATCAGTCAGTCTTCGAAAGACATCTATTCAAATTTAAAATCTGAATTCATGGTGATGTCAGTTGGTGTTCTTATCGGTGGTATGCTTCTAGCTTCTGCCAATAACATGCTGACTCTTTATCTAGGTATTGAAATCCTTTCGATCCTTTCTTACGTGATGAGTTCATTCAAACGTGAAGATTCAACTTCTGCGGAAGCCGGTATGAAGTACGCGCTTTACGGCGGTCTTTCAGCGGGTGTTGCTCTTTTCGGTATTTCTCACATGTACGGTGCTCTAGGTTCTATCCAGTTCCTGGAAATGATGGAGAAGATTCCAACTCTTCAAGGCATGCAACTGACTACAGTAATGATGGGTTCAGTTCTTTTCTTTGTTGGTCTTGGTTATAAAATTTCTGCTTTCCCGTTCCACATGTGGACTCCGGATGTTTATCAAGGTTCTCCGATTCCAGTGACTTCATTCTTTGCCATCGTTCCTAAGATGGCGGGACTTGCGGCCCTAATCAGAGTTTCAAACGTGTTCTTTGCTGATGGTTCAGTTCTTTCAGTATCATGGGTCGGTCTCATGATGGTGATTGCGGCCATGACAATGACAGTTGGTAACGTAACAGCAATCGGTCAGAACTCAGTTAAGCGTCTACTTGCTTTCTCTTCTATCGGTCACGTGGGAATGATGATCCTGGGCGTAGTGGTTGCTAACGAAGTTGGTACTCGTGCCATTCTTTTCTACGGTATCACTTACCTTTTCATGACTCTAATCGCTTTCTACATTACATCTCACCTATCAGATATGTACGGTTCAGATGGTTACGATGTATTCCGCGGTTTGATTTACAAGCACCCTCTAATGGCCGTGATCATGGTGGGAGTACTATTCTCATTAGCTGGTCTGCCTCCATTTAGTGGCTTCGTAGCTAAGTTCAACATCTTCAATATCATTATCGAGAAGAAATATTACGGTATTGCTATTGTTGCAGCGATTAACTCAGTTATTGCTCTTTACTACTACCTGAAACTTGCTAAGACTATGATCTTTGGACAAGCTGACGGCGAAGAAAGAGTGCTGGGCTTCACTCCTGCTAACCAAGCTGTTATCGCGTTCCTATTCATCCCGGTTCTATTCCTTGGAATTTTCTGGGAAAAGGTAATGACGATCGCCGGAAACGCTACGATCTACATCAAGTAATTTCTAAAAGGGAGCTTCGGCTCCCTTTTTTGTTTTCCCCCCAAATATTTAAAATCATTTATAATTAATGCTATGACGAAATACCGAATCCGGCTGACTAGTGGTCGGGTGATTGGTCCTTTTGTTAAAGCGCAGCTTTTTGACTTAAAGGCCAAGGGACATATTCGAGGAAATGAAGAGGCCCAAATTTTTCCAACCGGAAATTGGGGACCCATTACCTCTTTTGATTTTTATCCAGAGTTAATGGATGAAAATAAAACCGTGATGCAAACTGAAAGCACGGATGAAAAAACTTTTGTCATCGATCTCACACAACTTCGAAATCAAAAAAACGAAAAAGAATTAGAGCAGTACGATCACGGCACGATTGTTCCAGTGGAAGCGCTGACAGAAACCATTCGTATGTCTTCTGCTGAACAAAAAGTTCAGCTTTCCCAGGTCGAACCAGCTCCTGCTCCTACGCCAGAACCAGAACCGGAAGAACCAAAAGAACCAACTAGAACCGCAGTCACTGCTTCACAAGAAATCCGTCTCAATCCGGAGGAAGGTGAACGCAATGAGAAGACGCAAATCAATATTGTCGCTCAGGCCGAAATTCAGAATATGAGACGCAAGCAGGCCGCTGCAGAAGCACGGGCCAAGGCAGAGGCCGAAGAAGCAGAACGCCTGAAAGCAGAAGAAGATGCGCGACAACTCGCACTCGCTATTCAGCGCCAAGAAGAGGCCGAGAAGGCCAAGGACGACTCGACCCAAATGATCACATTGGATCTCGTGAAGAGTGATCTTTTGGTGGATGCAGAAGTGAATGAAGCTCATATCGAGAAGGAACGTAAAGTCGTTCAAAAGAAAAAGAAAGCACTTGAAGGTGAAGACGAGGAAGAAGAAAAGCCAGAGGACGATGCCGAGGCGTTAAAGAAGAAGAAAAAGAAAAAAATCATCATGATCGTGGCGGGCGCACTCATTGCTTACGCTCTTTTGTTTCCGGGTGATGAAAAACCGAAGAAGCCACCATTTCAGCATTTGGCCCCGCTGATTGAATTCCCCATCCCATTTGATCAGGCAGAACCTAAACGTTCGCAGGCCGAGTTCAACAAAGGGATGGAGCTTTTTAATCGTGGGAATTACGCCAGCCTCATCCAGGCGGGAGTTAACTTCAAATCAAGTTATGAAAATAATCTTGAAAATAAAGACGCCCTCAATTTTCTAGTTAGAACGTATGCTGAGGAATTAAAGCATTCAAAAAATAAACAAGTCGATGCTCAGACCCTCTTTAAGCTCATTCAAGGTAAGCGTCCATATTTAGTTCAAGACCCGAATGGAGTGATTGGCCTTAACCTCTTTTATATGACCATTGATAAGCCCGGAGCGGCGGTAGATGTTGTTCAAAAGTATCTGAAGCTGAATCCTAAAAATGTCACTCAGGATCTTTTCGCGGTTCACCTCCTGAGCTTGATGAAACTAGGGAAAATTGAATTGTCTCGTCAGTTTTATCAGGCACTGATGAAGGCCCCGGAAAAAAATCGTTATGCCTATGAAGCACTTATTCAATATATGCTGCTCAACCAAGAATCAGCATTGGCGCTTGAGTATGCTGATGAAGCGCTGAAGAAGTTTCCACAAGTGCTGACGTTTTATTTCCTGAAGGCCGAGCTTCTCCTCAAAGAAAAACGTTACAAGGAAATGGTTCCACTCCTGCAAGTTACTGAAGAGAAGGGATTGGATTATAACGATATTAACCGTGCCAAGTTTTTAGAGTTGACCGGTCTCTTACTTGCGGCCCAAGGTAATGTAAAACAGGCCACGATCTTTTTAACGAAATCACTTCAGGTCAAAGATTCCGATGAGCTTCGAGTAAAGCTGGCCGATCTTACAACTGGAGATGGAACTCCGGCAGATACAGATAAACTCATTAATCAAAGTAAGGCGGTTAAACTTTTAATTGAGGCCCGTGATTTCTACGATAAGCGAAACTATGAGCTTGCCATGAGTACAGCGGCAAGAGCAGTAGACGCGTATCCTGGATATATTCCCGCCGAGCTCTTCTTATCAAAAGTTCAATTAAGACTCGGGCTTGCTCGCGAGGGGCTTAAAACAATTGAGGCCCTGGTTCAGAAGTACCCAGAAGATCGGGCGATTAATATTGCTTTAGTTGAGGCCTATACCAATACCTATAAATTTAATGATGCCCGAAATCGCATGACGATTCTTGCCAGCACCCCTCTGAAAGAGAGCTGGGAGTTTGCTTCTTTGAATGCTCGCTTGTTCTTAAAAATGGGCGACTCACTTCAGGCGATGTCTTGGTTAAAGACCTCGGTTGGTAATAATCCACTAAACGATGCCGATATCTTTTCGCTATCGGAAATTCTTTTGAAGCGTGCGAACTTTGATAACGCCCGAATGCTTTTAAATAATGCCATCGAACTTGATCCGATTAACCCGGATTATCGTATTGCTTACGCAAAACTTATCTATGAAACCCAAGATGACCAGGCGGCGATTGGTTACCTTCTAAGCTTACTGGATGAATTTGGTGAGAACGCAAAGATCCTTTCTGAAATTGCGATCTTCTATTACCGCGTTGGTAAAGTGAAAGACTTCCAGGATTACAAAAAGAAAATCGAAGCGCTTCCTTATAAAGATAAGGCACTTTATGAATTCATGATTAAAGCGGCCATGATGGATGAGCGCTATCTGGAAGTGCCTGGACTGGTTGAGCAGCTACTGGCGATAGAACCGGGTGATCTGGACGCCATGATGACTGCCGGTCGCGTGTTGTATGAAGAAGGGAAATTAGTTGAGGCGGCAAAGTGGTTTAAGCGAGTTCAGGAAAAACTAAACTCTTATCCGAAGGTCCTCTACTACATTGCTAAAATCAAGTTCTTAAGTAAGGACTATGATGGTGCGATGGAAGAAATTAAAAAAGACATTAAAGACAATGGTGAGAATGATTTGAGCCTGGTATTCATGGCTGAAATTCAGGCCGAAAAAGGCGAATTCATCGAATCAGAAAACTTATATAAGCGAGCGCAAAAACTTAATCCTCGCTCTTATGAGGCACTCGTTGGTCTCGCCGACCTCAGCACTAAGCGAAATAATTTTGATCTCGCACTGGACTTATACAAGCGCGCAATGAAACAGAAAACGGATGAGCCTATCATTCACAAAAAGATCGGCGACGTCTATCGACTGTTGGGACAAGGGACTCTGGCCATTGAATCCTATAAATTGTATCTTGATATGGAGCCAGAGGCTCGCGAGAAGGCCAATATCGAAGCTTACATCCAACTCATGCAATAGGTGATCCATGTTAGACATTAAGAAGATTGAAAGTGATTTTGAAACCGTTAAGAAGAGTCTTGCCAACAGAAACTTTGATACATCTGTGTTGGATCAGATCGTGTCCCTTAACAAGCAAAGAAAAACTTTAACGACTGCTTCTGAAACAAAGAAAGCAGAAATTAATAAGCTCTCTCGTGAAATCGGCGAACTTAAAAAGAACAAGCAAGATGCTGCCGCTCCAATGGCACAAGTTGCTGCTCTTAAGGCCGACATGGAAAAAGAAGCGACTGAACTAGATGAAGTTCAGGCAAAACAAAATGCGCTTCTTTTAAATATCCCTAACCTTCCGGACGCTTCAGTTCCAGTTGGTAAAGATGAAGAAGAAAACGTTGAAGTAAAACGTTGGGGAACTCCTCGTACATTTGATTTCGCTCCGGTTGATCACGCCGTACTAGGTGAGCAACTTGGAATATTAGATTTCGAAACTGCCGGTAAAATCACTGGTGCTCGTTTCGTTATTTATAAAGGTGCGGCCGCTCGTCTTGAGCGCGCGCTTATTAACTTCATGCTCGATCACCAAGGTTCAAAGGGCTTCACTGAGATGATGACTCCGTTCATCGCTCACGAGCGCTCACTCGTTGGTACTGGTAACCTTCCTAAGTTTGAAGACCAGTTGTTCAAACTAAACTCTGAGCAACCTTGGTATCTGATCCCAACTTCGGAAGTAACTCTTACGAACATCAAACGCGAATCAATCATTGAAGAAAATGAATTCCCGTTCCTATACGCTGCTTATTCTCCGTGCTTCCGTTCTGAAGCTGGTTCTCACGGTAAAGATGTAAAAGGTCTGATCCGTATGCACCAATTCAATAAGGTTGAGATGGTTTCAATCTGTTCACCTGCTCAGTCTGAGGAAGTTCATCAGAAGATGGTGGCAAGTGCGACTGAGATCCTGGAAAAACTGGGTCTACCTTACCGTCAGATCGCGCTTTGTACTGGGGACATGGGTTTCGCGTCGCAAAAGACTTTTGACTTAGAAGTATGGGTTCCGAGCCAGAATAAGTACCGTGAGATCTCTTCGATCTCTAATTGTGGTGAATTCCAGGCCAGACGTGCCAGCATTCGCTTCCGTAATAAGGAAGGGAAGATCGAATTTGCTCATACTTTGAACGGTTCTGGGCTTGCTGTAGGCCGTACAGTGGTGGCAATCCTTGAAAACTACCAGCAGAAGGACGGCTCAGTGCAAATTCCGGAAGCTTTAGTGCCTTATATGGGTGGATTGAAAGAAATTCGTAAATAGATAATTGCCTTTTTTTTTCCGAGCCTTTATATTAGATGACTCAAGACGGAGGACTGGCCGAGTGGTTTAAGGCAACAGTTTTGAAAACTGTCGTGGGTTAACGCCTACCTGGGGTTCGAATCCCTAGTCCTCCGCCACTTTTTGTTGATGAAGCTTTTCAGCTTCAATCACACAAAAAGAGTTTCATTGAAATTCATGTATCGTGTTCTATTAAGCCAATTAGCGGAGACGTGGGTGAGTGGCTTAAACCACACCCTTGCTAAGGGTGCGAAGGGTAATTCCTTCCATGAGTTCAAATCTCATCGTCTCCGCCACTTTCAAAAATTTTTCAAAAGAATAAGCCCGGTGAAAACCGGGCTTTTTTTATGTCTTCAATCGATCGTAGTGAAGAGGAACAACAGCACCCAGCCAGATCGCGGCCTGAGTGTGATCAAGATAATCATCACCTGTTAATTCATGAATAAGGACGTTGAGGTTTTTCCTCTCGTACATTAACCACAAGGTGACTTCCGAAAATAATCGCTTAGGGAAATTGATCTCAAGCATAGGGTGAGTATGGGGACCAATCGCTTCTCCAATAACATCTCCGACAAAGACTTCTTCATCACGAAAGCGTTCGATCGCCTTGGCCCTTAATTCCACCGCAAGGTTGAGATCTTTTAACTCGAAGTAAATGTGAGCATCGAACTGGCGAGGAAAGTTTGCAGGAAGTTGTTTGCTGTTAACTATATAAGGAGGGATGTTCATCTAACATCTATAACATAGACTGCTTCTCTCTGGTAATGGAGCAATGGCATTGTTTTATTTTTTATGATTGATGCTAGAATATTGAGAATAAATGAAACGTTTATTCCTTCGCAACCAGATTGGTAGCTCACTCATTTTCGTCTTCGCCGCTCTTGGCATTCTTGCCTCGATTTCCATTTATGTTTTGAAGGTTAATAAACAGATGTCGGAACAAACATCTGCTTTATGGCAAAGAACCATTGCTGATGAAACTGCACAATCTGCATTTGTGATTATGGAATCTGCGATGGCAAGACGTTTATGGTCTCCCCCGCCTGATAATAATTGCATGATTGATGAAGAGTTTTCAGTCACAGGGACGCTTGATAATGGCGCCACTTATGAAGTGAACGCAAAGTACATCATTGATTCAAAAACTCTTGAGATGGTGGCGACCGGTAAATACAAGGACTACGAGTCAAAGTATCTGAAGAACTTAAAAATTTACGATGTAACTGATTATCTGGTTTTAAGTAAGGCCGCCAAGACCACTACGATTGCGGCCCCTCAATACAGTGCCACTTTACCAGCGAGTATGATTGCTCGTGATCGAAAAGTTTATTTCGAGGGGGGCGTTGCTTTCCAGTCGATTACCGATCGAGCAGGCTCATTTGATTGGGACAAAAACGCGACGGTCCCGATGCGAAATCCTGGTGAGATTAATATCATTCTTCAGGCCGAGCGAATGATTTTTAAAGGCGGGATAATGTATTCCCCGCTCCTATCGCCTAGGCCTGCTCCAGACAATTATCCAAATTTTTATAACGATTTTAAAGATCTTACCTATGATGCTTTCGGACCCAATCCAGGGCCATTATATTACTGGCAATGGGGTGGCGGTGGCTCATTCATGACTGGCGATTATACGCTCGCCAATCAAGTAAACGCCAGTATGCGCTCAGGAACTGCAGTGAGTATGAGTCTGATTCGTAAACACTTTTATCCAATCGCATTTACCACCGGGTCACTTCCACTCAACGCCACTTATGCTTCTGATAATGGAACCTATTTTAATGACCCTAACCGTTGGATTATTGCTTACTATTCCTATGGCCCGAATGGTGTTTCGACTTATGGTCACCGTGCGAATTTTAGCTGTTATACCTTAGCGCAAGGTGCGGACACGAGATATTGTTCTGCCAGTAATCTTTTCCCGAGAGGCTTTGAGGCCTGGCGTTTGAGTGCGGATTTGAAGGGTGTTCTCTTTACTGATGACTTTGAAGAACTTCAGACTCAAACGATCACGTGGGACAACATGGAGGCAATGAAAGACGATGCAAAATCTTGCGGAATTTATGTAAGTCCTACTTCAGGTAAGGCCTCAAGCAGTTATGAAGATTGCGACATGAGCGATTATAACTTTGTGACGAAATATATTTACGGTAATGGAACTTGTAATCGCATTTACCGTTTAGATAGTGAAAGCATTCAAAGCAAACTCGCTAACTTCTCATCAGGGGCCTATTCTGGAACAGCTCCTAAAACTTTAAGAAGAGTTATTTATTCGGAAGTGCCGCTTGAGATCGTGCAAAATCAAGCCGCCGGTCTCGCCACCAATATGAGTGCTGATGTGAGAAAAAATCTCCCACTTTGGGTGGTAAATGAAGATGTGAATATCATTAGGCCACATCAGCCGGATACCACCAGTCCCATTGATGAGAGGCCCCTGGAATTTCGTCAGCTATATTTTAATGGTTCAAGCTCTGGTGCCATGACGTCTTTAAAGCTCGTTTATATCAGTCCAGAGAAGACCATTATTAATTCGCCTTTTCATGTGCCTTTGACACCGGGTGAACTCTCACTCGACTTTCCTGTTGTCGGTGGAAAAATTAGACCAAACTACAGTTCGACCACAGATTGGAAGCACCAGGAAGAAGACGGATTTAAGTATGGTGTACGTATTGTAAATATCAAAAACACCTCATTGATCGATAACACCACCCATTTTAATTACAACGAAGGTTTCAGTTTCCGGGGCCTTTGGAGTGTGGTGAATTCATCTGCCATCCAGGTTCTCAGAAATGGCTGTATGATGAGTCCTTCAGAGAGTGAACCAATTTCAGGAAAGAGACAGGAACCTGCTTACATTAAAGTTACCGGAAGAGAGCCGACACTACCCCCAGGACATCCTGCTCTGGGAAGAACAGTACCGCCTCTTTCCAGTCGTTTTTACGATAAGACTGCAGGAATCAAAATGCCTTTGTATTATCGTCCTTATGTGTTTCAACTTCAAAACAACATTGATGTATATGGCTCAGTCATCAATTTTGAAGGAACACGATTGGGAGTTTATTTTTCGGATGACACCAGCTCGGGAAAAAGAAATCTCAACGTCCCTAAATACAACCGCGTAGACATGTACGCGACAAACCTGATTGATCTATCGAAGCGCTCCTACGTTTGGGACAGTGGTGATTGGTATAACGAAGTGGGAACGGCGACTAGTCCGATTCCTTGTTCAGTTTCTCCTGTCACACGTGGAACCACGGATAGTATTCACCAAATGCATATTCCATTAAATTTATCGGTATTCACTTTTATGCATGTTTCACCGGCAGAAGAATTTAATTCAATCGGTTCCATCATGTCTCTTCCTCTACCAATGATTAAGATGAGAAAATAATGAGAAAGTTTTTAAATCAATCTGGAGTAAACATGGTTGAGTCGATGGTGGCATTTGGCCTCATCGGTATTGTGGCCTATATCTATATGTCTCAGTCTCAGACCATGAACCAATCTGCCAGTCAGCAAAAGCAAGGTGACTTCGTAGAAGATATGGTGATGAAAAATGTTTCTCGCCTGAAATCTGCTAAAAGTGAAACCTTCCCTTCTTATGGCCAGAATCTTCTGAGAGAATATCAATCTAACGGTGAACTTCTTCAAGAAACGTCAGTTGGAAGCTGTGATAATCTCAACATCCGCGCCGGTAACGTTGGAGTTTGCATTAAGTTTCGCAGTGTCGCCGATAGCGAGGCCGAGTTTTCCAACTCAGATGTAATGAAACTACCTAAGCTCGGGCAAAAACTTTATAAACTCGACATCACTGGTGAATCAACTGTGGCCGGAAGAAGGGTCTTCAGAAAACTGGTTATTTTTAAACGATGAAAAATAATAAAGGCTTCACCTTAGTTGAGATGATGATTGCTGCCGGACTTATGGCGGGCGTGGGTCTTATTATCAACGAATTCATTCTGAAATCCAGAAAGCAGTATTCAGATTTCGAAGGCAAGATGTTGGTTACCACTGACGTGAATCAGGCCTTTCATAATATCTCAATTGATTTGGCAAACCTATCACGCTTAACTGATCAAGGAACTGAAGTAGAGTCTTTTAAAGGCACAGATAAGGCCTACCTTGGTGTTTATGGACTTGCTGCTGCCGATGCGGCCAAGTATCCCAATTGTGCTTATGAAGATGTAGTGGGACGCAAAGGCTTTTCGATTATTCGCTACACTACGATCAATCAATTGCGACCGGCCAAGATGATGAAGTTTTGGAGAGAGAACATTTCTCCTCTCCAACCAATCTTTTTAGATCGCAGTGAAACCCTTAGTAACCAGATCTTTAATGAGACGATTAATGGTGGAGATCCGCAGACCAAAGAGATTGTTATTTTAGATGGTGACGGGTTCACTTCTTCAAGATTGATAGTGACGAAGGCCGAGTACGAAGAGACTTCTACTGATCCTTATGACAATGTTGATAAGAGTCCTACTCGTTTTAAGTACTATAAACTGACGGTTAAAAAACCGGGTACCTTTTACGATGCTACTTCACAAGCTCCCCTGGCACATCAATTTATTACCGGTTCCTATGTCGTTGCAGTTGCCACAAAACTTATCTGTGTTTCACAGGATAAAACTCAGCTCCTTTTAATTGATGAGCTGGCCGGAACTGCCCGTGTTTTGCTAAACGTAAAAGCCGAGAAATCAACCATCGCCAGTTTCAGAATTAACTATCTGTCTTCAAGTAATCTTGAGGCCAGTCCCTTAGGTGTATCAACTTTCCCTGTAGTGGAAGGTCCCAACCCTGTTCTCCCTCGACGTTGTATTGATCAATTACTTCTTTCAATGGATGTTCAAAGAGGACAGAAGGTCATGAGTTATGCTCAGAACGTTTTCATTGCAAACTACAATTCTAAGCGGCCCAGTAGCTGTAAGTAGAAATGAAAAGGCCCGATTAATCGGGCCCTAACATTAAGCTTATGGTTTTTTGCATGCCTCTTTAGGCATGTAGATATGACGTTCACCTGGTACTACTTCAGAAGAGTAATACACATCTACTTGAACAATTCCTTCTTTTTCAATTTCTAGTTCTTTATTGCATTTTAGACCGCCTGGCGCCTTGGGATCTACAGAGATATCAGTGCAAGTGTAGAAAGCATATTCGATGTCGTTAATACCTTGCTTTACGCGCATATTGAATAACGTTGGAGCGTAATCAATTGTGAAATTTCCATCTACTTTAAGAAAGCCCTTTTTCTTTTCTTTGGTCGTGCGGTTATAGACCGAGTAGTTCCAGGCATTCTTTCTAAATTCGTAGTTAATGGTTAATTTTTTACTCAGACCATTAAGAGTTTCAAGTTTGCGTGAAGTAATGTTTTGATCACAGTCATAGCGTGAGGTCATTTGTTCTTTACGGTGAAAATTCACAGTTTCACGCTGAGTGACTTCAAGCTGTTTTTCCTCTAACTGACTGCCACTAGTGGTGTTTTTAGATGAAGAAGATTTTTTCCCGCAACCAACAACGCCTAAAATAAGTAATAACGACATGAGTTTTAACATATGTACCTCTTAGTTAAATTGGAATGAGATTAGGCCTGAAATTCAAAAAATGGAGACTTAGAGCTGATAATTTCAGGGTAATGTCTAATTTTTTGACACCCCTACTTTTCATTATTTCAGGGTCATCACCTCTAAAAATTTGGAAGACTACAATGGCCATATGAAAAAACTAATCTTTGCCTTCGCCACCATTATGTCCCTTTCTGCCTCTGCTGATGTCTGGGTCGATAGAGAAACCTGGGACGCCGAGTGGGAGACTAAGTTCTCCGAATGGGTGAAGACCCAAAATGTAAATAAGGACATGTTTGTCTCAGCAACTTCCAAATATAAAGGAGTGGTCGCTGATTGTGCCGACGTTTCATATAATTTCCGAGTGATTTTTGCTTTTGAAAATGGTCTTGCGTTCTCTGCTAAAAACCCAATGGCCACTTCTACGAGCAAAATGAAACATTTCACCAATCGCATGACTATGTTTGATAACATCCAGGACCCTCATAAGCGTCTGGTTGCCTTCATGAATTATCTTGGAAAGAGTTTAGGGACTGAGACCCTGGCCGCATCGGATTCGTATCCAATGAAGCTGAGTGAAATCAAAGCGGGTGACGTTTATCTGTATAAAACAAAAATGGCAGATAAGTTCGTGCGCCATACTTACAACTTTAAGAACATCGATCGCCGTGGAAACTTTGAAGTGATTTATTCCACTCAGGCCATTCGTGATTCGGGCGCGCCGATGAATCAAAAAGTTAAGGCCATGTATAACCCACCGGTCGCTTATAAGTGGGGCTTCCGTCGCTATGATTATGGTGTATCTGCGAAACCGGGCAAGACCACACAGTCACAAGCATATAGTGATGAGCAGTTTCTATTGGCCCAGCAAATGGACAGTAATAAATTCTTCAATCACGTGAAGTCACTTTTAAGACAGGAAATTGAGAGTCCAGAGGACCTGATTAAGAATCAATTGAAAGAACTTTGTAGTCAGGTGAAAGAACGAATTGAAATCGTAAACCGCGCCGTCACTTATAAATCATCAATCGCTAATAAGTGTATGGAGTACGCAGATTTTGATACTCACTCTACTCCATCACGTGATGGTCGCTTAAAAGAAATCATCACAAATCTTGATGCAGACTTCAAAGACATTAATAAAAAAGACCTAACGCTTGAAACATCTGATCTGGTGGAGGCGATCTATAACAGCACTCCTACTCAGTATCAATTAGAGAAACTTCTTACTTTTTGTCCGATTTCTTATAAACCGGGCACAACTGTTTCTCTAAGAGAAATTCGTATCCGCTCGAGTAAGGGTCTTCTATCTTCTCATCCGAATGATTCATTAGAAAATCGTTGGGGCGAAAAGAGCAACGGGAAAACTAAGTGTGAAGCATTCTACTAAAATCATCATTGGAGTTGCTTCGCTGGTATTGCTTTATGCTCTGGTGAAGCAAATTCCCAATACACTCACAATAGAAAACGTCCCCGTTTTAGTTACGGACTCAACGCCCAAGAAAGATTCTGCTTTACCGAATGTGAAAGCAGACGAAAAGGTTTCTCCCCTATCAAAAAGTTATACTTGTGTGAACGATGGACTGGCGGCCGTATCGCAATTAACGAATGAACAATTCAAGGGGTGGATCAAAGGAAAGGCCCATCTAAGAGAGTGGAATTGGGACAATTATCACATCGTTTCTCCCAATGGCGAGAAGCTAGTTATTCACGTGGTAAAAGACCAGGACCAAAATGGAAATGAAATCTTTGTCTTAAAAACTTTTAAGGACACTGATGAAGGCCCGGTGTTGTTGGGAGAAATGAGATTTTATCAGAGGGAAAAATTAGACGCAGCACTAGAGAAAAAACTAGAGAATGCGAACGTTGAAATCCTCCAAACTATTGATTCATTTCAGTTTGATGACGGGTCAGAAATAAAACGCACAGTCGAGAACGGCGAGATCCAAGATTTGCGAATTGCGAGTGAAAAAGGAGTTCTTGACTGTCAAAAATCTGAAGGGATACCATCGTGCGAATGTAAGTAGCAGAGGATGGTTATGTTTAAAGTTTTCATTTGTTTGTGTTTTATTTCTACTGCTTTTGCTCAAAGACTCCCATCTCCTCAGGGTTTCTACAGTAAAGGTACAATTCTATTTGCTCAGCAGCTTCCACTTGAAGGCGAAGGCTTTATGCGTTTGTTCGTTCACCGCGATCGTGGATTTGGAAGCCTTGAAATGCTCAATCTAATCAAACGTGCGGCACTGGAAATGAATCTTCGTTATCCAATGCGCGATCGTATGCAGTTGGGTGATATTGCTCAAATGAAGGGTGGTCAGATCTCTCGTCACAATTCACACCAAAATGGCCTTGATGCCGACATCGCTTATTTCCGTGTAAATGGTATGGAACAACTTCCGGACGTCTTTGACGGCTTTAATGAAGACATGGTGATCAACGGCAAAATCTCAGAAAACTTTGACTTTGAAAGAAACTGGGAACTCATGAAGACCCTTCATCGTTACGGTAAAGTTCAACGTATCTTCGTGGATGAAGTTGTTAAGCGTGAAGTTTGCCATCATGCCATCAGTATTGGTGAACACGATGAACACGTTGAGGTTCTAAGAAGCCTTCGTCCATTTGATAATCATAAGCACCATATGCACGTTCGTATTCGCTGCCCGGACACTGCTAAGAAGTGTGTTGCCCAAGAAGAAACTCCGGCCGGCAGTGGCTGCGAGCTTCTATAACTGACTTTAGTACTTGGAATTGAAGCATCCTTCCCATCTACTCTTTCTTTTGGCATGAGTTAGAATGGAAGGATGCTGAAAGATAGTGAAATTAAAAAAGTTTCTAAAGACGATCATCCTCGTAAAGAGAATGCCTTCTCTCAGCCGTTAAATCATCAGCCGATTTTTAATCAACCCCATGTCATCACTGAATCCTGGTATCCAGTTTGTCCTGCTTCATCTTTAAAAGAGAATGAAACTCGTTCGTTTACAATGCTTCAACATCGCTTCGTTGTTTGGCGTGGGAAAAGCGGAAAGCTGTATGCCATGGATAGTTTCTGTCCCCACATGGGAGCAGATCTAGGTAATGGAAATGTGATTGGTGAGAATCTTCAGTGTTACTTTCATCATTGGATATTTCTTCCTGGCGGAAAATGCGCCAATCATAAAGAGGGAAATCTTGAATCCTATCCAGTGGAAGAAAAGTATGGTTTCATCTGGATCTATCCCGGAAAAAATCCTACGCATTCAGTGCCTCAACCTCCAGGACTTCTTAATCAGGAAGTGGACGCACTTTATCTAAAAAAATTAAAACTCTATGCTCATCATCATGTGATGATGGCGGGTGGAATTGATCTGCAACATTTTAAGAGTGTACATAAGGTTGATATCAAATTTGATTATCAAATCATTGAACACGGTAAACATGTTTATACCTGGGACCTATCGGGCATTCTTCCTTCTGGATCTCTTCTTCTAAATTTCACACGGTGGTTAACTGGTGGTGAATTTAAATATCAGGCCCTCTTTGCAGGTGGCTCGATTGTGAGTCTGACTTATGGAAATGATCTTAGATTTCGTGGTCGGGGGTTTAAACTTCCCAATGTAAGTATACTCTGGGCGGGCAGACCTACTGTAGATGGGGTCAGTGAAGTAGACATCTTTATCATTCGACCAAAGTTCAAAGGACTTCTCGCCCCAATTAAAAAGTTTGCCTCAACTTTATTTTCCATTGTTCTTTTGGCTGCCCTTCGGGATGACGACACCAAGGCATTTCCCCATATGCGGTTTAACGTTGGTCTTACAACTGAGGGTGATAAATCGGTCATGGATTTAGTAAGTCGTATTAATGAAGTTCCAGTTTCACACTGGACCAAGGACTCTCGTGAGAAATGAAGTTAGAAAACCAACTGTTGATGAGTGGTTTCTTGCTCTTCAACTAAAGAGTATTAAGAAGGGATTTCATTTACCTTTATATCTTGAGGCCGACATTACGAGGTTAGTTGAAAAGCTTGATTCACGCGATAAAACACCTTACACCGCGATTCTCATTAAGGCCGCTTCTCATCTTATTTACCAGATGCCGGAAGTGAATAAGGCCACCGTGCATTCAATTTGTGGGGTAAAGATTATTGAGCCCACTTATAACAGCGTGAACCTGCCATTAGAACTTTTGATTGATGGAAAGAAAGTCTTAACCGGCATTACAATTCGAGACGCTTATAAAAGGTCCCTAAAAGAAATTAACGAAGAGATTAAACTCGCCAAAAATAAGACCCTAAATGATTTACCTGTTAACCGCATTGTCCACGGTTCAGGATTTGATTGGGTAAAGAAGTTTAAGCTTCGAATAATTCACTTCATGATGAACAACTTCCCTCGTCTCTATCTTAAAAAGGGCGGAGGTGGAATTTCGGTCAGCTCCCTTATGAATCTCGCTTCCCCCGAGGTAAACGTTCATATGAGCGCTTATGGCATGACTATGATCACGATTAGCTCTTGCTCGGTGGAGAAGCGCGAGGGCCGGGAACTCCTGAAAGTGGGCTTTGCCTTTGATCATTTGGTGGTCCATGGGGCCCAAGGAGTGAAGGCTTCGGTGGAATTAGTGAAGATTCTTCAAAATCCTGCGCTTTTTTAACGCTACAACCCACTGAAATGACACAAAATTGGCCCAGATCGATAACTCTTTAAAAGTTCTCAACTTTCACCTTGAAATCTTTGCGTTCTTGCTTTAAAACTAGGGACTCAAATCAGCGCAGTCGTAGCTTAGTTGGATAGAGCACTTGACTACGAATCAAGAGGTCGCACGTTCGAATCGTGCCGATTGCGCCATTTAAAAAACTACCTCTTCAACTCCCTTAAAAATGTATCAACTTCCAATCTCGATCTGAGATGAACAAACTTTATATGTGAGAGTTTTGGATCCGACATGATCCCAAGATATTTCTTACGATTAGATTTATAGGTCTTTAAAAACCACCACAGAATTGAATCTCTCGAAAACAACATCCGAAATGTTTCTCGATTATTAGTTCCCGGCCACAACTCTTCTTTTGTAACGGCTCGGATAAAAGCTCGCTTTGTGCTTTGATAAAAATTCAACCAAAACGGAAAATCGATCCAGATAACTGTATCAGCATGGGGCCAGGTCAGATGATTGGCACGAGAGTAGTTTCCATCCACAATCCAACGGTCATTTTGAACGGCCGTTTTAATTCTATTAAAAAAAACTTCATCCCCTACTTCAGTCCAATTGGGTCCCCAGTTTAAGACATCTAGTTGTACATGCGGGATTTCTAATATTTGGGAAAGGTTCCTCGCGAGAGTGGATTTTCCACTGGCGGTGGTCCCAACAACAATGATTCTCTTCATAAAATTAAGATAACATAATTTAGACTTTTCTCCAGACTCATGGTGAACTCAAATTTTGGGGTCAAACATGAAACGTATTTTGCTTGGAATTGTTATCATTTCGGTAATGGCAATAGTGTCTTACAAATTATTAGGAACTCCTCAAAAGGCCATTGTCACAAATCCGATCCAAAAAGAAGTCCTGAAAACATCTCCGCGCCTTTCCCTGAAAGATGTGCGCTACTCTGTTTCTAAAACTGAGAAGAAGAAAATATCTTTTCCCATGGAGTGCTACTCACCCCTGGCCGATCTAAGTTCTATGACGATTGCTGAGTACAATGGGATCGCTCAGAGTAAGAAAAGTTTCGAAGATTTCTTTGGCAAAGATTGCACTGATTTGTTGAAGGACAACGCCACCTTCGATTCGTTACTAAAGACATCAGGTTGTAACTTCTCAACTGATAAAAATGGTGCCTGCATTTCTTTAATGCTGATGTTGAAGGCAAACTTTATGGCCGAACTGACTGACAACAAAAGGCCAGAAGAAATGACTTCTGAAGAACTTGCTTCTCATCTAGTACGCATGTTCTTTTCGATGGATAAATTAAAACCAGAAAGTTTTGTGTCGAATCTCAAAATTGCCGATCTTCTTTATTCAAAACACATGAATGACCCTGAGATCATCGAGGCCTACTTGGGCTATTTGATGATTGGTCAAAAGATCACAGGTGTACAATCCGTGAGAGAAAGAATTGATACAATCCTGGCCGAATCTGAAGGCAATTCATTTAAGGTTGATCGCCTATTGGTCATTAAAGAGGCCTTGGCAGAAAATCTGGCCGGGGCCCGTGAAGTCCTTGATGGTTTACAGAGTAAGTATCCCCAAGAGCCAGATCTTCACTATTACTATGCCGCCTATCACTGGAAAACGGGTAATCGAGAACTCGCACTTGCGTCACTTGATCGGGCCATTGCATTTGGGACAAATTGCAGGGAATGCCGGCCTTCAATGTATGAAGAAACCAAAAGAAAGCTCGTGAGTGCTAAAGATAAGGACGATCAACTTTTCTCAATCTCTATAGGATTGAACTTCGATAATCTATAGATCAGGAAACAATCATGAATGCACTTAAAGAGTTTCTTGAAGGTATTGTTTCAGACAAGGCATCATCCCGAACAGTTGTCGGTATTACTGCCTTGATCAACTTAGTGGGCTCTTTGATTTTGATTTATGGATTAATCAATAAACCCTTTTATGAAACAGTTCTTCAGATCCGTATTGTTCATGTTCTCATCACATCGGTTGTTTTAATCCTTTTATTGAAAATCAAGGATGGATGGAATTCTTATCTCGGGGCCATCTCCTATCTCATTTTATACACACCTATATTTTTCACTGGATGGTATAATCATGTGGCAATCGTTGAGGCCCAAATTTTGAGCAAGCCTTATGGTGGATTTCCTGTCGTGTTTATGATGCTCGCTGTTCTGGTACCATACTCTTATTTACTAAATTCGATTTTATTGGCCCTATTTTCCATTGAAACAGTCATCATCTGGTATGCCATGGATTTAGGTTCAAAACCTTTCATTGCCGGCAATGGCGAGCCCTTTTATATCGTGGTCTTCGCGTTTGTTTGTTTCTGCCTACTTTTTCTTCGTTTTCGCATCGATACCAAGGTTCACAAGCTTATGGAGCAAAAGGCACGGTCTGAATTCGTTGAAAACCTGGCGCGCACTTTCCTAAGCATGCGCGATAGGAACAATACTCCGCTGCAGTCTTTGTTAATTCTAAGTAGCTCCTTAAAAAATGATAAACCTATGACCCAGGAACAAATCGACGCATTCAAAAGATCTGTCATGACCCTGATCAGCTCAAATAAAAACTTGGTTCGGTATGAGACTAAGATACAATGGGGAAAACGTGATCTTATGACTGACTCTGAAATTGAGACCTGGTTAAGTAAGATAGAAGATGAAGTTGAAAAGGACAAAAAATGAAATGGATTTTAATTCTTGCCATGGTTGCGGCATGTAGTACAAAGGTAAAAGAAGAAAAGAGGCCCGAGGTGACTAAGGTCATGTCTCCCATTCAGGATGCCGCTTTCTATGACCTAGAAGGCACTTATTCTCTTCCACATGGGAAAAACTGTGAAATTACCTGGAGTATCACTCGTAAAAAAGAAAAGGTTAAAAAGAACATTCTGCTGAGACTTTATCAGAATGAATGTAAAGATAGCTTCACCAAGCTACTTCCTACTCATCGGGCGATCTTAACTAAATTATTCGCGGACTTTCCGGCAGACTCTGTTGTCGGTGTGAGTACTGGCGGTTTTGAGGCGATTAATCCAACCGGTGAATGGAACCTTGATATTGCCAAGGCCTCTTATAATTTTAAATCAAGACGTTCTACAAATTCTCAATTTGTCGACTTTGCTAAACAAACCAATTCTTATCAACCGTTCAAAGATCTATTCAAAGGCTTCGGAATAAATCTCGAACTTGATAAAGTTGAGAAGGTCTTTTTCATGAAAGTTAAAGAAACCAAATTTAAAGATCAGTTTGGTCCTTCACTTCAGAATCAGAATGTAATGACGGACGCTGGTATGATCTGGTGGAAACAATAAAATACCAGCCTCTCACGGCCACTGGAATAATGAACACATCAAACGGGATCCGGAAACGGATCTCGCTCTTGAAAATGTAAACACAAAGAAATAACGATAGAATGGGCAGGACCCAAATCAAAAATTCCTGACCTTTTTTAGCTCGATAAAGATATAAAGCGTATCCAGCAAGACCCGGTAAAACAAAACACGCAAAAACTAGTTCATAAAGTCTAATAAGCCCACGGAACGGTAGTTCACTGGCGGGCCAGAGATAGTTTCCTAAAAACAAAAAGAAAATACCTTCTACCGATTGAATCAACACCAGTGGATTCTCTTTAATACATTTAAACCCCTCATTCATGAAGTAACTAGAGTTATTAAAACTTTCGGGCCAGCGTTTTTCGGTTTTCATGCCGAGTTGGTAATACAGAGGTGAGATCCAAAGAATGCCGCGGTTATCGATGTTTCTTTTACTTGGGCATTTCCCTTCTACAAAGTTTAATCCGCCCGCGGTGGGAGTGAGATGAAATTTTCCAACCTTGTTATATGAGAAGGCGCCGTGTAGCAGAAGACCTGCTCCTACAATGAGCGAGATTGCAAAAATTCCTTTGAATGCCTTTATCTTATAGAAATAGAAAAGACCTAAAAGAAACAACGGACCATAAAAAGCGTGATTACCTTTGATGAGAAATGACAGAAGGAAAGTCATTCCCCAATAGTATCCCCACTTAAGTCCATTACTTTGATCATTGACGAGTCTATATCCAAAATAGAGGAGCAAACTAAGTCCGAAAGTAAAAAGGGACTCGGAAAGACCATAGCCATTATAAACGATCCAAGGAACATGAAGGGTTCCAATTAAGAGTGAAACCTTGGCGACTTTCTCACTCCAGGTCTGATAACTAATTTTCCAGATGATAAATAAAGTTATGGTTGAAGTAATGGCCTGAATAATAGACAGCGGAGTTGCCCATTCACCAAAAAAAGTTTCTAGAAAGTAGATGAGATAAGGAAAGCCAATAGGCTGGAAAAAATGGAAGTCATTCCATTCCCCTCTTCCAATCATTCCTGCGATGCGAACATAGTTTGCGACATCAGACACAACAAATTGTGCGGGCGAATAGACCCATAGAACATAGGCCATTCGCAAAACCATACCAACAACTAGCAGCACAATCACATTCTTATTTCGAGGCATAGGGTAAGTATAAAAGCGAGAGTACTAAAAGATGAACTGATTTAATCCAAATTATGCATGAAGTAACTTTTATGTTGTGCCCTTATCAAAGTTCTTCTTAATAGTGTCCGCTGCGCCAGAGTAGTTCTTATTCTTTAAATCTTCTTTTATTTTTGTTTTATCGGCCTCGGATGTTTTGTCCCACGCCTTTTTAACTGTCCCTTTGATGCCACTAATGTTTCCTTTTAATGCTTCATCCATATATCCCTCCCTGTTGGTTATGAGGGCCTAGGGCTCTCAATAAACAAGCAGCAGCTTTCATGCCATAAGAAGTCATAGAAAACTCTGAAGTTTGGGTCATTTTACCCTTTGGTACTAAACCTTTAACCTATCTAAATTCAAAGGCTTAGGTCTGTATAAAGCTTAGACATTGATATAAAAACTTCAAAATCAGGTATTCATTCCGAATGCCATTATCTTCATCGGTAGAATACAACTATGAATTTCACCAAGCTGTTAGTGCTTCTTGTGCTCTCAACTTTACTCGCTTCCTGCGGGCAAAATTCTAATGGCAAAAAAATCATTAGTTTAAATAGTGAAGAAATGAACAAAATGATGTCAGAGCAAACTTTCGAGTGTGCTTCTGAAAACGGATCCAACTGTCCAGATGGAATTGCCCGTCTCTTCGTAGTGAATGAAGAAGATCCAACCAGGTCATCTGTCTGTTCTGGATTTCTAAACGGTGACAATCGTCTTGTTACCAACAACCACTGTCTCTCAACTCTTTCTCAGTGTAAGGCGACTTATATTTCCATTTACAGCAGCAAAGGCCTTGAGACCGCTCGATGTAAGTCAATTATCCATACAGAAGTTGATGGTAAAACTTTAAACCAGAAGGCCGTCGATTTCACCGTTCTCGAGCTGGATCATAAGATTCAAAATTCAAAACCACTACCAGTCGCAAAGAGGCAGGCCTACCAAGGCGAAAAACTCATCGCATGGGTGGTGGATCAAATCAATAATCGTCAGGCGAGAATTACAGAACTTAATTGTAATCTCAGTCGTAAGGCAAAATCTCTTGAGTTACAAAACTGCCCGGTTATTTCAGGCAACTCTGGTTCACCAGTTTTAAATGAACAAGGTGAACTTTCCGCTCTTATCTGGGGATCGACTGCAGATGAGACAGTCAACGAAGAGACATCGTTGTTTGAACGTCGAAGCCTAAATGAATATGCCTTTGCCACTGACCTCAAACATTTTCTTAAATATCTCATCAAATGAGCCCGGTCATAGCCGATGATTTAAAGATCATCGTTTCCAAGGCAGTCAAGCTTCTGGGGCTTGCTATTAAAGATATCTATGGTGAGACTCACTTTCAGAAAATAGAAGATTTACGTCTGAGAATGAAAGCGGTCCGTGGAAAAGAAGGCCCAATTGTTGAAGAGGCGCTTAAATCCGTCTATGCCGAACTCAGCAAATCCCCGAATGAAGAACTTCATCAAATTGCGAAGGCCTTCTCCCTCTTGCTGGAGCTCATTAATGCCTGTGAGGCCGCTTATCGATCTTATCGTTTGGAAAGTTTTGACGTTAAGAGTGAAGGCAAAAAACCTCATTCCTTAGTTTTTGTTTTTACCAGCCATCCAACCGAGGCGCGCAGTCATAATTTCTTACGACTCATGGACAAGGTAGAAAATCTCCTTATTCTGAGTTTAAATACCACTTTTGAAAGCGTGGAAGAACAGCTTCGGTATTTATTCAGAATCGCCCTTAGGCTCAATCTCGCTAATAACCGTAGACCTCAGGTCAAAGACGAGGCGGAACAAATCTACCACGTCGTTTTAGATCCAAAGATTTTATCCGAACAAATTTATCTTAAGCGAAAAGGCATTAATGTACTTTTTAGGACCTGGGTCGGTGGAGATAAGGATGGGCATCCTAAAGTAGGTCCCCTTACGATGCAGCAGAGCTTGAATCTTTCACGTCGAAAGATTCTTGGTTGTATCAAGTACCGGCTGGATACTTATAAGGAAGAAGTTCTGTGGGCCGATGAAACTCTTCAGAGAGATTTTGTATCTCTCAATGAAGATCTTCGAAAGCTCAATACTGTTGGGACAGCAGATGGAAAGAAGGTTGTTGCCTTCAAAAAAAGATTCGAAGCTTTTTTAGATAAGACTCAGAAGAAAAAATTAAATTCTCCTGCGCTTGAAGACATTAAAGAGCTCATCTGGATTTACCCTGCTTTGGTTTTACCTTTGGAAATCAGAGAGGATCAGGGACTTATTCATGAGGCGCTTAAAAAACCGAAGCTGGCCATTGCCCAGATGTTGTTACTGCTTAAAAAAATCTCAAGTGGATTTGAACCTAAGTGGTATGTTCGCGGCTTCATCATTAGTATGTGCCAAACTCCTGAAGATCTTCTGGCCGCAGTAAAGCTCACTAAAAAGATGACAGGTTCTTATCTTATTCCTGCGGTCCCTTTGTTTGAAAACGAGAAAGGACTGACTCATGCTATTCACATTTTAAGAGAAAGTTTCAAACAAGAAGCACTTGCCCAACACCATATTAAAACCTGGGGCAGTCGCTACGAGGTGATGCTGGGCTACTCCGATTCTAGTAAAGAAAATGGAGTATTACCGGGAAGAATTCTGGTTGAAAAGGCCCTGCTTCTTTTAGAAGAATTTTTGATAAAGCATAAACTTACCCCTGTGTTCTTCCACGGCTCTGGCGGAAGTGTTAGCCGCGGCGGTGGCTCTATTAAAGAGCAAATAGCCTGGTGGCCCCAAACAGCACTTAATATTTATAAAGTCACAGTTCAAGGTGAGACGGTTCAGAGACACTTCCATCAACCACTGATCATGCGCTCACAAGTCGGAAAGATTGTGGAAGAGTTTGCCAACTACCATCCCCGAACGATTGTAAGCTGTGAGGCCATTCCAAAATTCACAGCGGAGATTCAAACCGCTTATCGCGATTTGGTTAATAACCCGGACTTTCAGAATTTGGTCTCTCGGGCGACTCCCTATGACTTCCTGAATCTACTCAAGATTGGATCAAGGCCAACGAAGCGCTCTGGTAAAGGTCAATTCACTATTCGAGCGATTCCCTGGATTCTTTGTTGGACTCAAACACGTTTACTTCTTCCTATTTGGTGGGGGATTGGTCGCTCATGGGCCACACTGACTGATTCGGAGAAAGAAGATCTGAAGGTCTACTTTGCCAAATCCCCTCTTATGCAGACTTATATTAAAAACCTGGGATTTACTTTCGCTAAGATTGAATTGGGTGTTTGGAATTTTCATGTAGAGCATTCGAGTCTCACGAAGGAAGAAAAACTATATTGGCGTACAACCATTGAGGAAGAACTCAAGCGAAGTATTGTTTTCTTCAATGAAATTTCCGGTGAAACAAGCTTCACCTGGTTCCGTCCTCAGTTGGGAGAAAGTATTTATTTTCGTTCCAGTATGATCCATCCCCTGAACGTGATTCAGAAAATTTCACTCGCAAGAAAGGACAACGTTCTCCTGAGAGAAACTGTCACCGGTATAGCAAGTGGAATGCTCACGACAGGTTAGTGACGAGCGTTCTTTTCACTCCGGTCAAAACTTCCAGGTTTAAATGATCCAGGTTGAGGAGTTGAGGAATCCTTGATTTCATCCTCAAAAATTTCCTCGGACTCATCTTGCTTTTTAATGTCCAGTCTTTCTCTGCCAGGATTTGCCCCTGAATAATTTGAATGATGCTGAGGATCTTCAATTTCTTCGTGACTTGCCTGATATGTTTTACTTTCAAACTCACTTCGCTCCTTCGAACGCGTATTGAATTCTTCTACATCATCTTCAAGTTGAGATTGGGCGGAAGTTCGGTCTTCAATCGGACTTCGCTGATAAGATGATCGATCTGGATCAAAATTTTTATCTGAAGGATTATCAAAAGAATCCATCAATTGATCTAGTTTGGATTTAATCTCAGTGCGGGTTTCACCATAACGCTCTTCCACTAAACCACTGACCTTATGAAGATTTCCTTTTAATTGTTCTAATTCATCGTCAGAAATTCTTCCCCATAAATTTCTAATACCACCCTTTATCTCTTTCCATTTTCCTCTAAATTGTTCTTCGCTCAACATAAAACCCTCCTTGGATACTCATACAGTGCAAAGCATATTTGGTGCCAAAAACCGTGGCATAAAATTTGCTCCTGTAATTCCATGACCCATTACAAATAGGAGGATGTATGAGCCGTAAGACTGGTGCAAAAGAAAGAAAAACACACACTGAAAAGGTGCTTAAGAATATGAATAAAAACGCTCAAACGGCCTCTCCGGTTGTGAAGAGTAAGGTTTCTAGCAACGTAGATCCTTCACTTAAAGATCAATACAACGTGATTAGAAAAGACCTATTGAAACTCCGCGAAGACCTTGCAAAGGGTTACGATATGACAAAAAATCTTGTTGAAAAGAAAGGTCTTTGGAAACAAATTTTAAGCGCGAAATAGTTGACCTTTACTCAGAGCGGAAGTCATATTCCGCTCTTCTTTTGTGTCATTCAGTCACATACATTACAAATATTGAGTGGAAGTTTGCCCCTAAAAATTCCCACATTTCTCCCTAACTTAGTAAATTTTAAACGCACATATCTTGGCATGAATCCTGCGATACCCTGAATGCGGGCCGTCTCTCTCAATACAAGGAGATAGTTATGTTAAGAGCAGCAATTGCATTTTTTGTCCTGGGGCTGGTGGCCATTCTCCTAGGCGCCAATAACATTGGTGGGCTATCTGTTGATATCGGTAAAACCCTTCTCTTTATTTTCTTAATTCTTGCCGTCATTAGCTTCATTGCAAGCTTGGTCGTAGGTAAAAAGATCGTTAAATGAATCAGCAGAGAGGTTTTCAAATGGACGTTAAAAACCACTTTTTCCTGACATTCCTGGCGCTGTTTTTCCTGGGAGTGATTGTCACAAAACCAGGTGAAACATTTCAGCCAGCAAAAGAAGAAAGAGATTGTCGATTAGTGAAAGGAAAAATGGCGTGCGTCTATCACTACCATGAAGACAGAATTACCAGCACGATCGGCGAAGTACATTATCAATACAGATAGAAAGGGAGTTTCTCCCTTTCTATTCTAAAAATCTGAATTTTAAATCTTCCAAGTTAAGCTCATTTAGAAGTGATTCCAAACGGCGTCTTGGGTGTTCTTTTGGCAGGTCTTTGAATTGAGCAATGATAAGTTCGTTTTTCATTGAGTGTTCCCACCCGATGAGTTCTGTCACCGTCACTTGATAACCGTGAGCTTCAAGTTCCAAACATCTCAGTACGTTTGTAATCTGACTTCCGAATTCACGAGTATGAATCGGGTGACGCCAAATTTCAGTCAGAACACTTCTTCCAAGATTTTTGCCTTTGTTCTTGCGTAGAACCGAGGCCACCTCTGCCTGACAACAAGGAACTAATACGACAAAACGTGCTTTCTTTTCGAGAGCAAATTTAATGGCGTCATCTGTGGCCGTATCACAAGCATGAAGAGCGGTAACGATATCAACCTGCTCGGGAAGTTTTTGTGAGGTAATTGACTCTTCAACGGAAAGATTCAAGAACTTCATTCTTTCAAAGCGCAGGCGCTTGGCCAGGTCCTCTGATTTTTTAACTAATTCCTCACGAGTTTCAATCCCATAAATTTCTCCACGTTTTAGTGCTTTGAAAAAGAGATCGAAGATAATAAAGCCTAAATACGATTTCCCGGCACCATGATCGACCAGTGAGAAGTTTTTCTCCGGATCTTTCACCACTTCATTCAAGAGTGGCTCAATGAAATTATAAAGGTGATAAACTTGTTTCAGCTTTCGACGTGAATCCTGATTGAGTTTTCCATCACGAGTGAGGATGTGAAGTTCTTTAAGCAGTTCTACAGACTGCCCTGGTCTGATTTCTGGAATGTTTGTTGTCATGAGCGGAGTATAGCACGAATGAGAGGATACCACCTTGGCAAAACCAAGGTGATATATCGGCAATTTATTTGTTCGATGGGAACGCTAACAGATATGTGCAGGATGTGTGTTTTTGCTGCCGATTCTCATGAAACTCTCGTCAGTCCATTCGGACCGTAACGTTGTTAGCAGACTCTACTAAGCATTTCAAATGCCATGGGGAAAGCCACAATATTTCAACATCTTACGATTTAACCAATAATGTTGCGGGGTTTTTTGTCACATTAGGTCGGGGTGTTATTCCCGAAATCGCTTAAGAAATCGAGAAAATAGGCTTAAAATCTACCATTACCGAGGGAGTAGTTATGGAAGTACCTGAAGCTATGCAAACTCGATATGTGGAGAGAAGAAAGCAGGATCTGGAAGTATGCCGGAAGAACCTTGCCTTACAAAAATTCTCCGAACTTGAAAAAGTCGGCCATCAATTAAAAGGCAATGGTGTCACATTTGGTTTTGATGATATTTCCGTGATCGGAAAAAGAATGGAAGTTGCCGCTGCCGAGGCCAATGTTCACGAAATGGAAAAGGCCCTTAAGGACCTTTCCCATTGGGTAAAGCAACATCTTAATTAAGGTTCATCTCTTTTAATTTGCGATAAAGAGTTTTACGATCGATGCCAAGATCTTTGGCCGTTTGCTCTTTGGCACCATCATTCTTATCGAAAATATATTGAATGTATTTCTTTGAAAGCTCATCCAGAGTCACTGGCTTTTCATATTCAAAGCTCACACCAATTTTATTCTCCTGAGGTGTCTCTCCACCCGTTGATGGATAAGCGTCTTCAGTCGGAAGATCTTCCGCTTGAATAAACTCAGATGTCGTAAGCACAACCGCTCTTTCAATCGCGTTTTCAAGCTCACGAACGTTACCTTTCCATTCATGGGCCTCAAGTTTTTGAATGGCGTCTTTATTGAAACCCTTCACATTCACATTGTTCATGACTGCGAATTTTTTCAGGAAGTACTCACTCAAAGGAAGAATATCATCTCTTCTTTCTCTTAGCGGTGGCATATAAATGGGAATTACATTTAAACGGAAGAATAAGTCTTCTCTGAATCTACCTTCCGCCACTTCTTTACGAAGGTCTTTATGGGTAGCACAGATAATTCTCGCGGTGATATCTCGGTATTGGTTCTCACCGATACGCTTAACTTTTCGCTCTTGTAGTACACGCAATAATTTTGCCTGCAGTGGAAGAGTCAGGTCACCAATTTCATCTAAGAACAAGGTACCTTTATTCGCCTCTTCAAAGAGACCAACTTTCTTATCATGAGCACCAGTGAAGGCACCTTTGGCGTGACCGAATAGCTCTGATCCGAGAAGGTTCTCCGGAATGGCCGAACAGTTAATCGCAATGAAAGGTCCGTCGCGCTTATCTCCTAATTCGTGAACAGCTCGAGCAATAACTTCTTTACCTGAACCAGATTCACCTGAGATGAGAACGTTGGCCTGACTACTTGAAACTCTTTTCGCGAGTTCAAGTGCCTTTTTAAATCCTTGCGACTTACCAATGACGCCCTTAAGTCCAAGAAGGTCTTCCTGGAAAAGACTTTTTAAATTTGTGTTCTCTTGTTGAACCTCATTTAAAAAGAGAGCACGTTGAACAGAAATAAGAAGCTGTGGGATATGAAGAGGTTTTAATACGAAATCGTAAGCACCTGCTTCAATCGCTTCAACTGCGGTTTCAACGCTTCCTTCAGAGGTCATGAGAATAATTGGAAGAGACGAGTTTGAACGTCTGATCCTGCGAATAAAATCCATCCCAGACATCACCGGCAGTTTTAAATCCGAGATAACAACATCAGGTTCAACTCGCTTATTTTCAATTTCAATGAGGGCCTCTTCAGCATTGCCGAAGGCAAATACCTTATAACCACGTTGTTTAAAGAAACTTGATAGAAGGTCCAATAGGTCCAGATCGTCGTCGATTAAAGTGATGGTGGCGCTGTTTTTGAGTTTCACGGGGCTAAAATCCTTTGACGGGAATTTTTGCCTAATATAGTGGCAGAAATACCCAGTGGCAAGACCTTGTGAATCTGTAAGTGCTCGATAACACAATAAAAAAAACGTGGCATCTTGACTGCACCTTCCTATCTGGGCCCTTGGGTCTAAGCATTAAGAGGGAAATATTTATGTTAAGAGCAGCAATTGCATTCTTCGTGTTAGGACTTTTGGCCTTCATATTTGGGGCCTATAATATAGCAGGGACATCAATCGAAGTCGGAAAGATCCTGCTGGTGGTTTTTCTGGTCTTTGCATTGATCAGCTTTCTCGGTGGACTTACAACCGGCAGAACGAAGGATAGATTGCCTTGAATTTAGCAGATTCAGTCAAATATGTTCTTAAGCGGAAGAAGCACAATATCTTCACAGAGTTTTGGAGAGATGATTTCAAAGGTCTTCTGAAACAATCTCAAGGGGACGTCTCTCACCTCTTTAAAAGTGGCATTGGCCAATTCAAAAGCGCCAAACAAACAGGATTCAAATTTTCCGTTAAAGACATTTTAGAATCGGGAATGGATGTCCTCACCATTTTCAAAGTCACTCCACGTCGTGTGAAAGATGGATACTTACAATTTAAAGATGATTTTGTGCATGAGCTTGATAAACAACCTGATCAAAAGCAGAAAACTATTTTCATCTTAAAAGTTTTGGGCGCACTTACAAGTTTTGCAGTCGGAACTTTCTATAGCATGAAGAAAGGCGGTACGGACTTTAAGATTCCGGGTCTTAAGGCCAAGAATGCTTTCACTCAATTCCTGCTTACCGAAATTGTTTTCAAATTGTCCCAGGTTTTTATCGTTCGCTTCTTGAACGAAGTTGAACGTCAGATGACAGACACAGATGAACTTTCCAATATCCGCTATTTTAAAGCATTAATCTCTGATCGAACTCAGATTTTGGCAAAAGAAGGCGAAGTTGAGCATCCGCATGAGCCAGATGATCGGGCCATTGAGATTGTGGATGACCTCAAAAATTACATAATGACTGGTAAGCGCCAGTATCACTAACTTACTCATGACAACAAAGTGTAATTCGAGCTATGGTTTTGCCATGGATATAAATGAAACATTGGAAAATTTAAGAGGCACTTACCTGAATGCAATGCTGGATATCAAGGATTGTAATCCTGATCCCGTTTTGCAATTTGATAAATGGCTGGAAGATGCCGTGAATGCAAAGTGCGATGAGCCCAATGCTTTTGTGCTCTCTACGATTAAAGGTGATCGTCCTCGTGGTCGAGTTGTTCTCTTAAAAGGCATCCACGAAAACCAATTCATTTTTTACACCAACTACAATAGTGCCAAGGGTGATGAGATTGCTCTTCACGATAAAGTTTCTCTTACTTTCTTATGGCTTCCCCTGCACCGTCAGGTGCGCATTGAAGGCGTGATCAAAAAAGTAGAACCTAAAATTTCTGATGAGTATTTTCATAAGCGTCCACGCGGATCTCAACTTGGTGCCATTGCCTCACCTCAAAGTCATAAGGTTTCTAGTCGCGAGGAACTTGAAAAGTTTTTTGCTGATGTTGAAAAGAAGTTCGCCGGAACTGAAGTTCTTCCACGACCTGCTCACTGGGGCGGATATGGAATTGAAGCTGATTACATAGAGTTTTGGCAGGGAAGAAACAATCGTATGCACGATCGTATCTGCTATGAGCAGAAAAATGGTAAATGGGAACTTTATCGATTAGCACCTTGATGGTTGCGATAGACCCAGGCAAAGAACGACGCCCAGATTGTACCGATTACGAATCCACCAATAACATCTCCAGGGTAATGAACACCTAAATAAATGCGACTGTAGCTTACAAGCACAGGGGCGATCCAGATGAGATGTTTCCATTTGTGTTTGAAGTTTAAAGTTTTAAAAGAAAACATCACGAGTGCCAAAGAGTTCGCGGCATGTGAAGAAACAAACCCAAATTTTCCTCCACACTTTTGTCCGAATGAATAGATGAGTGGTTTTAAATCGATTTCGCGACAAGGGCGCAGACGATTTACGATGTTCTTTAGAACATACGAAGAAGTCACATCACTTGCAATCAGTGTAAGCACCAGGAAAAGAGCAAAGTAAGCAGTTTCTTTTTTTCCGAAGTGCTTATAGCTATACCAAAAGAAATAACCCAGAAAAGGCACCCAGATTGATTGTCCGGAAAGGACAGTCATCAATCCATTTAGCCATTCAGCGTGATAGGAATTTAACCACAGAAAAAAAGAGCGATCGAGAGCTTGAAGGCCTTCAATCACTGAAGAGTACCTAGCATCTTTTTAAAGCGCAGGCGGAACACATTGATCACCGCTTCTACGATAATTTTGCGGCTCATTTTAGATTTACCAACTGTGCGCTCATAGAACGTAATTGGTACTTCTAAACATGGAAGGCCTTGTGACCAAACTTTATATTTAAGTTCAATCTGGAAAGCGTAACCAATTGAGAAAATCTTATCGAGATTAAGTGACTGAAGGGCCTTACGTGAATAACCGTTGAAGCCTCCAGTTGAATCACTGAATGGAATGCCGGTAATAACACGAGCATAAATAGAGGCAAAGTATGAAAGAAGAAGTCTCTGCATCGGCCAGTTCATGATACGAATTCCGCCAATATAACGAGAGCCTACTGCCAGGTCATACTGACCCAGTTTATTTGTAAATTCAGGAATAGCTTCTGGATCGTGAGAGAAGTCACAGTCCATAGTGATGACTGCTTCGAAGTTTTGTTCCAGGGCCCAACGGAAGCCCCTGATGTAAGCGGTACCTAGACCAAGTTTTCCAGAACGTTCAATTAAATGAAGGTTCGCTTTCTTTTGTTGGAAGTTTTTGATGAGTTTAGCTGTTCCATCCGGAGATCCGTCATCAATAATGAGAACGTTAAGGCTCGGATGTAGACGATCTAGCGTCTCTAACATTTTTTCGATGTTAGCAATTTCATTATAGGTTGGTATGATAACAACTGCTTTATCCAAACTGATCAAAACTGGGCCTTGGCTATAAATTTAAATAAAATATTTGTAGCACATTAAAACCCAAATGGCGACACATGACAAAATCTTTGCGTATTGGTTTATTGATCCTCTTTATCTACCAAGTTCTTATCGCTTGTGGCTTTGAACTTGCCCATGATGAGGCCTATTACTGGTTGTATTCCAAACATTTAGACTGGGGATTTTTTGATCATCCACCATTTGTTGGTGTTGTGATTAAGCTCTTCTCTTTTTTGCCCCATGCTGAAGTTTCAGTACGATTGGGATTTATTGTCCTCCAATTTCTAAGCCTTTACTTAATTTTGGGTCTTACCTCGAGTTCAATCGTGGCCACATTATTGTTTTTTAGTTTTCCACTTGCTTCATTTACGGGTCTTCTGGCATTGCCGGATATTCCCCTGCTCTTTATGACCGCATGTTACTGTGTAGGACTGAAACGTTACCTCGCGAAAGACGATGCCACTAACACCGTACTTTTAGGTTTGATCATCGCTCTCTTGTTCTATGCAAAATATCACGGAGTCCTTTTGGTGTTCTTCACCATTCTTGCGGTTCCAACTCTATTCAAGCGTAAAAGTTTTTATGCAGTTGCCATGGTGGCATTGATTGCCTTTATGCCTCACATGCTTTGGCAGTATCAACATGACTTCTCTACTTTGAGATATCATTTTCTTGAAAGACCAGCGGCCAAGTTCAGCCTGGGAAGAAGTTTAGAGTTCGTGGGACTGCAAATTGTTCTGTCGGGTGTACTTGCGGGCCCAATTGTTTGGTGGATTGCAGTTAAAAATAAAACCACTAATCAATTTGATCGCGCGATGAAATTCATTTCAATTGGCACTGTGATTTTCTTTTTGATTTCTACATTCACAAAACGTGTGGAAGCCAACTGGACCATTTTCCTGGCAATCCCACTAATCTATTTAGTGGCATCTTCGGAAATCTGGAACCGTGTTTGGCCCAAGCGCTTACTGTATGCTTCGTTTGCCATTGTAATGCTGGCACGAATCTTATTCGTATTACCGGCAGATAAGATTTCGATTAAGCGCTTAAAAGAGTTTCACGGTTGGAAGACCTGGGCTTCCGAGGTTAAACAGGCCTGTGGTGAGACGCCGATTCTGGCCAACACCTATCAGATTGCCTCGAAGCTTTCTTATTATCTTAACACTGAGATCAATGCCCTGAACTATCACTCTCGCAAGAATCAGTTTGATTATTGGCGTTTTGATAAACAGATCCCGACCAAAGATGTCTGTTACATTACAGACGGGCAGGAATTTGCAGGCGAGGAAATTCAAACTCCAGAGGGGAAAAATATGAACCTTCTAAAAAATCTGAGCCTTAAAACGCTTTGGGATTTAAAATATGGGGAGGAGAACCGATAACCAAATATGCTGAGTAAGTTAAATCTTCAAAATTCCTACGACAAGGTTAAGTTCCTTACGATCATCCAATTCATTTTGGTGTTGATTGGATTTGTAGCGGAAGCACTGGTGACTCAAAGTGTGCTTAACTTCTCATTCATTTTTCAGTTCATCGTTCTGCTAGTTGCTTACAATTTCTATTATACCGCGCTATCAAATCTTTTTTACTCGTACTGGAACATGTCCCTCATTTTCGGGATCTACTATCTGGTTTCATTGACCAGAAACTTCCTGGTAATTGGTCACCCCATGATCGGGATTCTTTTTTGCTTCAGTTTCGTGTTTCTCGCCATTGCTTGCTATATCGTTTCATCTCCCCTTTATTATCCGCGCTTTCACTGGTGGGAATATGACTTCCGCTTCCGTGCTGACATTCGCTGTTGGGTAGAGGTCGATGGAAAACAATATCGTGGTCGTTTATCAGATTTACGACGAGGTGCTGGATGTCTGGAGCTTTTTAACCAGGTTTCAGTAGGTCAGCCGATTCAAATTAGCCTAGATATTCTGAATCAAAACTTCACTTTGTTTGCAGAGGTCCGTTCTAAGCGGGAGCCGATCATCGGTCGCTCTATTATTTACGGAGTTAAGTTCGTAAATAATGATCTTGAGCAAAGACAGCGCCAAAAGTTTTTGACCAATTACTGGAACGAGAGTAAAAAAATCAAAATTCGTAATAAGTTTGCCGCTGTTCAGAAGTAGTAATAATGAAATTCACCGTCGCCGATCATTTATGGTACATGGGTCTCGCTCTCGAGCAGGCCGAACTCGCTTATAAAGCGCAGGAAGTTCCTGTGGGAGCAGTTCTTGTGTCACCTGAAGGTGATATTCTCTCTAAGCAATTTAATCTCAAAGAATCTCATTTTAACCCAACTGCTCACGCTGAAATCCTGGCGATCACTGAAGGTGCCAAGAAACTTCAGAATTGGCGTCTTTCGGATTGTACTTTGTATGTAACTCTAGAACCTTGCCCTATGTGCTTAACGGCACTGGTGCAATCTCGAGTTAAGCAATGTGTGTTTGGTGCTTATGATGCTAAAGGTGGCGCTCTAAGCCTTGGTTATCATCTTCATCAGGACAAGCGCCTTAATCATCAATTCGCCATTATGGGCGGAGTGAAACACTTTGAGTGTTCAAAGCTTCTCTCGCAATTTTTCAGAGAGCGTCGTTCCGGTTATCGTCCTAAGATCTAGTTGTCTGACTTAATACCCACATGTTAAAACTGTGACCTCAACCGTATATGATTTGGAGATGTGTCCGAGTGGTTGAAGGAGCACGCTTGGAAAGCGTGTAACGGAGAAATCCGTTCGTGGGTTCGAATCCCACCATCTCCGCCATTAAAAATAAATGGCCACCCTTGCGGTGGCTTTTTATTTTTAATCTGGTGAAGTTGGGGCTTGATGAGAATCCTGTTCGACGACGAGGCCATGAAGGCCGAGGCGATCAACTCAGTTGCCCGAAGGGTCACGGAGCAGGATGCGTAGTGAATAATCCCACCATCTCCGCCATTAAAAGAGCTAGTTGTAAGCCTCAAAACTTCTGCTTCGTGCTTAGAATAGTTCAGTCAGTTTTATGGGGCGCCACATTGTGGCCTCTCTTAATCTTAAGTAGATCTACATCGATAACGTGTGAACACTTTTGTGTACACTCCAGAACCATCTGGAGCACATTGAAAATTCTGTCACTCCTCACAACTTTTTCATTCTTGTATCGTCCCTCAACTCGAAATTGCGAGATATAGATAAAAACCTATGTGATTGTTACTGTTGTTAGAATGGTTTGAATCTGTTCTCCGATGATATTTCGAGACCAAACTCTAAAGGAGAAAAAATGAAAAAGTTAATTCTTGCAGCTCTATGCTTAAGCTCAGTGGCAATGGCCTCTGAACTTGAAACAATTCGTTCACAAATGTCAGATGCTTCATTCGGCGAACACATCGTTCCTGCTGAGTTAAAAGGTCATTACGTCGGTACTTGTTTTTCTGGTTCATCAGAAAAAACTGAGGCCCTATTCGTTGACGCTTTTGTTAACGCTAAAGGTATTACTTCGGATCTAGCAATTTCAACTGAGCATCTTTATGGGGGTTCTAAGCTTCCAGCTAGTTATGAATATCTTCTTACTGACGCCATCAATGGCCGCGCTTTTATTTCTAAAATGGTTAACGTTGGCCAATCTGGTACAGATAACAATCTAGGAAAAGTTACTGAAGGTGTAGATTTCAAATTCTTGTATTCGTCAGTAGTGGCCGATAAAACGCTAACTGTTTCTGTTTCTAAATACAGATACTGTAATGATCGTGGATTTTGTAATCCTCCTACAATCGATGCTTGTCGATATGGTTATCAGCGCCAAGGATCATTTGATGTAGAGGTTTTCTCTGGATGTATTCGTCAAGACGATCAGACAGTTTTCAAGAAAGCTGCTGACGGCGTTCTGATTTCACACAGAACTGCTAAGAGTGTTGGCACTCCAGTGAACAACTTCTCGTTCTACCTTCCAGCGATCTCTACTTTCTGTAAGTGGGAAAAGCGTTAATTAATTAATGTGCACCAAGGCCGGGTCTTTGATCCGGCCTTTTTTTATGTATATGATATTTTTCACTGAGTGGAAGTTCTACAATAAACGTCGATCCCTTTCCTAACTCACTTTCAACTGTAATAATTCCACCGTGACTCTCTAAAATCTGCTTAACAATGTAGAGACCGAGACCCAGACCTTGAATGCCTTCGCCTACATTCGCTCTTTCGTATCGATCGAAAATTTTACTTTTAAATTCAGGTGGGATGCCCCGCCCATGATCAATCACAATGATGCGTGCTCGGTGGTCAGTACTTTCCAGAATGAGCTTGATGGGTTTCTTCTCACCGAACTTAATAGCATTCGTAATGAGATTTGTGATTACTTGTTCAATGCGGGACTTGTCCCAATGGGCATGAATAGTGTCTCGCATATCGACTTCAAGTTTTGAGTCAGTCGTTTCAAGTTGTAGAGTCAGGTTCTCTACCAGATTGGTTATTAAGTCATTTACTACGATATCTTCTCGATTAAGTTCAAAGTGACCGGTTTGAATGCGTGTAATATCAAGTAAGCGGTTAATCAAGGTAACGAGTCTGTCTGCATCGTGTTCGAGTTTGCACATGGATCCCCTGAATTTATCCAGAGCGGGATTTGCATCCCGATTTAACTGGCGAAGCATGAGCTGCACTTTCATTTTCAAAGCGGTTATGGGTGACTTTAATTCATGAGAAGCAATTGAAATAAATTCATCTCGGGCAAGAATCGCCTTTTCCGCATCGGTGCGGGCCTTGTGTTCACTATTAAGGAGGGCCCTAATTCTATCTTCCGTCTCTTTTATGTCTGTGATCTCAATGGAGATACCACCATAAGCGTAGATCTCTCCATCAGAGTCGATCACCGGGAACTTAGTCAGTTGAAACGTTCTTGCTCTGCCTTGGCCGTTTTTCCCGTAAGTCACTTCATAACTTACAACCTTCCCTTTTTTGATGACGTCATCGTCACCTTGAATCCATGGTTCGACTGCTTCTGGTGAAAAATAATCCAGGGACGTTTTTCCGCGTAGATCCTCATTCTCCATATTGAAGAACGCTTTAAATACTTTGTTTACTAATAAGTACTTCTTATTCAAATCCTTCAAGTACACTCTTGCAGGTAAGTTATCGAGGATGGCCTGAAGTCTATATTGGCTTTGTTCAGCCTCTTCCTTGGCCCGTTGACGTTCTAATAATCGACCTAGCTGGATTCCAATTTGTGACATTAATTCCATCAAGGCGGGACTTGGATGAATATTGATATCAGAGAAAAACTCCAAGACTCCCGCAACCTCATCTTTAACCAGAACTGGAAAGGCCATTCCACTCTTTATCCCTACCAGAAGTCCCACTTCTGATTTCACTAACCGCTTGTCATGAAAAATATCATTAGACCAAAAAGGCCTGCCGCTACTGACGACTCGACTAATGATGCTCACGTCATGAGCCTTTATCTGGTCGGTTTTATCAACAAAAGGTTTGTAGAATGTCTCATCTTCAAGGCACCATAAATCTGATCTTGGCACCTTATCTTTATGGCCCCTATCTACCATATAGAAGTGTCCGATCTGCCATTTCGTGAGTTTGCAGATCTCAAAAAGACTTATCTTTAGTGCTTCAAACACATTGTCTGATTTGTTGGCCTCACTTGAAATGGTCTGAAGAAGACTTAAGTAAGCAGTTCTTTCTTCGACTCTTTTCTTCAAATCTCTTCGGGATCTTCTAAGTTCCTCTTCATTGGCCTTTCTGGCGGAAATATCATGAATGGCGGCGATGAGATATTTCGGAGCAAGGTCTGTTCCTCTCACCAGGGAAACGGTGAGAAATGCCCACGCCACACTTCCATCTTTTTTAATGTAACGCTTTTCAATATTGTAAGTTGGAATATTTCCCGCAATAAGTTCTTCTAAGAGAGTCATGTCTTTTTCTACATCTTCTGGATGAGTGAATTGCGTGAAATTCATCTTTTGAAGTTCGTCTAAAGAGTAACCAAGAACATGACAGCACTTTTCATTGGCAGTGATGATGGTTCCATCCAGAGAAACCTGGGCCATTCCCATGGCGGTCTGATCGAAGATGGCCCTAAATTTTTGCTCATTTTCTATCAAGGCCTCTTCGGCCTCTTTCCTGCTTGTGATGTCCTGAATCGTAGAAATAAAATAATTGGGATTTCCTTGATCATCACTTAAAAGAGAAACAGTTAAACGGGCCCAAAAAATTGATCCGTCTTTCTTCACATATCTTTTCTCGATCTCACTTTGATTAGTTTTTTGATTGAGCATTTTGTCACGCTCATTCAAACTTTTGTTAATGTCCTCAGGATAAGTGATGTCTGCAAAATTCATTCGTTTTAATTCTTCAATACTGTAGCCAATCATTCTTGCGAATTGTTCATTCACAGTGATGAAATCACCTATGGGTGTAGTTTGAATAATGCCTATTCCTACCTGATCAAAGATGGCCTTAAATTTTCTTTCTCCTTCTTGGCGAGCATCCTCAATAAGTTTTTTTTCAGTAACATCTTTTATTAAGATCGCAATGCCACCGATTTTATGTTCGTCTGCATACCAAGGACGAACTTCCCAATTGATCCAGACTTTTTCCCCGTTCACCAACATGTGAAAATCTTCTTGCTGGCGCAACACTTCTCCCGCCATTCCACGTTTATGGTATTCCTTCCAGGCCTCAGGTATGGATGGAAAAATTTCGTAATGACTTTTACCGATAATGGTTTCGTTTAAATTGAAAGTTTTAAACCAGAGCTCATTAACCTCTATGTATCTCATCTCAGTATTTAAAACTGCCATCGCCGCGGGGGCGTGCTGAAAGAGGGTCTCAAGGTAGGTTTTAGTGCCTCTGTATTCCATTTTTCTCTCTGGCAGGAGGGAGGGCCCCGAGATCAAATCACGGTGAATTATTCTTCTCAAGTCACGGGGAAGCTAACGCAAGTTTTCAGTGATTTAGGCCGCTTCGAATGATACATAAAATTTACAGGTGTTCCCCTTATGGGCCCATTTCTTATTTAGAATATGGGCATAAACTTAGCCCAGGATCCTTATGAAAAACCTTCTTCGCACACTTCCATTATTGGTGTTATCGGCCGTTGCTCATGCTGCCTATGAAGATCATTTTCCGGCCTATTTTGAATATTGCACTGGCACACAGTGGAAGTTGCAGAACGGTGAGAAAGGGGGAATTCCGGGACATGGCTTTACCTACATTCATGGTCTTTGTAAGGATTATCGCTCAACATATCCGCAAGTGATTCCTTGTTCCGAGGTTTCAGCAGAGCTTAAAGAAAAATATCCTCACGAGGGTGTGGGTGTATCGCTGGATAAAAACTTTTCTAACGTAATGTGGGTCGCTATTCCTGGTCGCAACCTGACCCTCTTCGGTGATATAGAACGCAAGGCCATTTCAAATGATGACGTTAAGAACATCATTCAAAAAGTCACTGAACTAAAAGTCTTCCAGGATGTTGTTCATAAAGGTGAGCGAGCTCAGTCACTTCCTTTCAATTCTCAGGAATATTTGGAGGAAGTTGCAGATGCAACTCTAGGAACTGAATATGCAGTTTCATGGGCGCGTGAACTTCACTGCACTAGAATTCCTGCCCCAGTTGAGTCACTTCCGGCCGTGGCAAAATTTCTGAATGAAGCAAATAATCAGTACAAAGATGGCCCAGGTTATGAATGGTCGAAAGTCAGTAACAACTGTGCTCACCTTGCCATCAACACTTCAAACGCCATGGGCATAAATAAATCGATTAAGCTCGATCAAGGTGGAATTAAAAAGTTGTTCAGCATGGCCCTCCCGGCAAATACATTCTTAATGTATGCGGACCAGACAGCTCTTAAGAAAAAACCTTCTCTGCGTAAACTCTCTAAGACACTTAATGAGAAAACGTTTTCGCCAGTGCAAGTTGGTTCATTGATTGCGAACTATCCCGCCTTCCCAAGTGGAGAAAAATTCAATACGGATGATCTCAAAGTGTTAACTGCTCCACGTCCAAAGTCGCCGTTAAAACTTCTCTCAACTCCAGAGAAGTATGAAAAGAAACATATGACTCCGGAAAACTCTGAGCTTAAGGCCAATGCAGAAATGTGGCAGGCGCATTATTTGAAACTCATCAATCAACTCGATATCGATCAGAAAGGCTCAGTGCTTGAGCAGTATTTGCAAGAGCAGTTAGAACTTACGAAGTCGATTATCTTGGCGCCATGAGCAAATTCTTTACATAACTGGTAAAGCCGTTTAGTATCACTCTCGGCAGTCTGACTTAGATGAGCATTTCGCCGTCAACCCCGCCAGGCCAGGAATGGAGCAACGGTAGCGGTTTGGAGTGTTGTGTTTGAGTTCAGGCTGCTGCTATACTCGCCTTCATGAAAATTATTCTTTTCATCATTTTATCCCTCATACTTTCTTGCTCAACAAAACGTGATTTCCCCGGAAAAGACGTTTGCTATTTACTCTATGATGTAAAAACTAAAAGATACGTCGAAGAACATAATAGGGGTCGATGTGAAATGCGTCTGCCGGCTTGTTCAACGTTCAAAGTTCCTCTGGCCGTAATGGCCTATGATTCAGGGATTTTGAAAGACGAGAACCTTCCCGTTTTTAAATGGGACGGTCAGAAGCGGATGATTGATGCCTGGAACCAGAATCAAACTCCGACGATGTGGATGCGCGAATCGGCAGTGTGGGTCTCACAAGAGATCACACCGAAGTTGGGTATCAAAAAGATCGAGCAGTATCTGAAAGATTTTAATTATGGGAACCATGATATGTCGGGCGGTCTTAAATACGCTTGGCTAACACCCGCTCCTTTCATTGCCGACTCTATGGGGAACACTTTAAAAGTTTCTGCCCTTGAGCAGGTGAGCTTTCTAGAAAAGCTATGGCAAGGAGAGTTAAAAGCTTCTAGTCAGTCTCAGATTTTGACGCAAAAAATTATGGCCCAGGATGTTTCTCCGCGTGGATACACGCTGGTTGGAAAAACGGGTTCAGGTTTTTCGGATTCCCATCATGATCTTCGTTTAGGTTGGTACGTTGGACACTTGGAAAAAGGAGATCGCGAGTACATCGTGGTTGTGAATTTTTCCGATAAACAAAAAGTACCTGCTGGAACGTTTGCCGGACGAGAGGCCAAGGAAATGGCGATCAATTTATTAAGTGAAAAGAAGCTCTGGTAAATTGAGGATTTGACTATAAATTTTGTCGATTCTCACAACTTCTTACATCGCTAATTATCGCAGTTTTTTCTAGCAGCTGCGCCATGACTTCGCGTCGTTAAACCCCTATTTTGCAGCTTCTCAAAACCCAAAATTTTTGGAGAGTTATGGCCTACCAAGTACTGGCCAGGAAGTGGCGTCCCAAGCAATTTGAAGAAGTTGTTGGGCAAGGCCATGTGACCCGGACCTTACAAAATGCGATCAAGCAAAACAAGCTTGCGCATGCTTATCTTTTCACCGGAACTCGCGGTGTAGGCAAAACCTCGATCGCTCGTTTGTTTGCCAAGGCCATCCGTTGTGAAAATCGCAAACCTGATTTCAACCCATGCTTAGTCTGTGCTTCTTGTCGTGATATCGATGCGGGTAATTCAATGGATTACACGGAAATCGATGGTGCTTCAAATAACAGCGTAGATGATGTTCGCGCATTGATTGAAAACGTTCAGTACCTTCCGACTCGTGGAACTCACAAGATCTACGTTATCGATGAGGTTCACATGCTTTCAACTTCAGCATTCAATGCTTTGTTGAAGACATTAGAAGAACCACCTCAACACGCGATTTTCATTCTTGCGACCACTGATCCGCAGAAGCTTCTGGGAACTGTGATCTCAAGAACTCAGCGCTATGATTTTAAAAACGTTTCAGTCGAGACTCTTGCTGCTCATGTAGAAGCAATAGCTAAAGCTGAAGGCATTACTTTCTCATCTCCAAAAATTGCAGTGAAGCTGGCCGAACTTGGTAAAGGTTCAGTTCGTGACACTCTTTCAATTTTTGATCAAGTTCTTGGTCTTTCAGGTACCAACAATGTGACTGAGGAATCTCTTTCACAAGCTTTGGGTCTGGCAGGAACAACTGCCATGAGAGATTTCCTGACTGGAATTCTGACTGGTAACGCTAAAACAACTTCGCAAATTTTCCGCAAACTCATTGAAGAGAACATTGATCTTAAAAAACTTTCTGATCAGGTTCTTGATGGTTTCTACCGCATCATCAATTCTATTGATGAACAGAACGTTCTTTATAAAGAAGAAGTGATTGCTCAGGGTGCATTGAAAGACATCACGATCGCAGAACTTTTCTGGATCTACGAAACACTTGTTAAAGATCTTAACTGGGCCTTAACAAGCATGAATCCGGAGAAAGTGGTATTAATTCAGCTTCAAAAAGTTTGTCTTCGTCGCCAGATCTTAACTGGTGAAGGAATGAAACTTGAAGAAGTGGCCCAGGGAGTACCGACTGCGGGAAAGCTTGAGGCCGGAGTTGTTGTAGAGGAGAAGATAGTTCAACCAGTAAAATTGGCCAAAACTTGGAACGATTTTCTGACTTATCTTCGCCAGACTGCTCCGGCAACAGCAGCAAACCTTGAACACGGGAACTTACTTGAGGAAATCGACTTAAATGTTGAGCCTCTCATGATCAAAGTGACCTTCCCGGAAGATGCTGCAGTATTCAAGGATTTCGTAGAAGAAAAAGAAATCTACGCCAGATTGAAAAATCACTTGGCCGATTTCTTCGAAATGGATATTGAGAAGATCAATTTCAAAACTCAGATCATGACCCTGGAAGAGAAGAAAGACAAAAACTTCAAGACCAAGGTTGAGATCGATGAAGAGATTAGAAGCAATATCGTGGAAGAGCGTCGTCAGAAAATTTTGAACGATCCTTTCGTGAAAGAAGCAGAGAAACTATTTAACGCAAAAATCGATAAGATAATTTTAAAGGATTAGGAGTTACTTATGAATATGAACAATCTCATGAAACAAGCACAACAAATGCAAGCTAAGCTTGCGATGCTTCAGAATGAACTTGCTGAGCGCGAAGTGGAAGCTTCTGCGGGCGGCATGGTGAAAGTTCGCGTGAACGGTAAGCAGCAGGTTCTTAGCATCTCCATCAATAAAGAGTGCGTAGATCCTAACGATGTTGCTTCACTTGAAGAGCTAGTACTTACAGCGGTTAACCAAGGTCTTAAGCAATCTCAAGACATGGTTCAACAAGCAATGTCGAAAGTTACTGGCGGCATGAACATCCCAGGACTTTTCTAAGATGATTCAACTTCCTGAAGTTATCAAGAACGCCGTCGATGCGCTTACCAAGCTCCCTGGAGTTGGTGAGAAGACCGCATTCCGTATGGTCATGAGCATGACCAACTGGAAGGCCTCTGAGCTGAAGGTTGTGGGCGACTCTCTGACAAACCTGAAAGATCTGAAACTCTGTCAGGATTGCGGAATGTTTGCTGATGAAGATAAGTGTTCAATTTGCGCTGATGAGGCCCGTGCTTTTTCTCGCACACTTTGTGTGGTTGAAAATGCTTCTGACTTAATGGCGATTGAAAAAAGCGGAAACTTCCGCGGCGTCTATCACATCCTGGGTGGAGTTTTAAATCCGCTTCTTGGTGTTGGTCCGGACGAGCTTCGTATGGATGAACTGCGCGATCGTATCGTGCAAAAAGAAATCGAAGAAGTGATTCTGGCCATCAACCCTTCGGTTGAAGGTGATGCTACTTGTTCTTATTTTAAAACGCTTCTGCCTGAAACAATCAGAGTAGAGCGCATTGGTTTTGGTGTGCCGATCGGCGGAAGTCTGGAGTATCTGGACCCAATGACAATCACTAAAGCATTAGAAAACCGGAAGAGATTCTAATGAAGAACATGAATGTAACGGAAAAGATGAAAGTTATTCTCGAGCCTAAAAAGGCCGGGATTAAAGCTCGTCTGTTTGTCACTCGCGAAGACGGAATCACAATTTATGATTCAGTTCAAAACCAAACAACGACTTCAGTGTCGGCATTGGTGAGCGGTGTATGGCAGGCATCAGAGGCCCTTATGGATTTGGTTCACCCGAACCAGGACGTAATGGAGTTCCGTCTGGGCTTTGATACATCTTCTCAGGGAATTTACCTTTTTCCTTTTTCTCTTCTTGGTAAACGTTACTTTCTTGGGGCCATCTACCACGACTGTGTAAATCCAGGACAATTAAAGCGTCAGATCGCTCTTATTAAAGAAGAGATGGTGCGTTTGTTTCAAGATGAAGCGGCAAAACCGGTGGCGGTAAAACCTAAAACGGCAGTTCGTGATGGTTTTCTTTTCCAGGACATTTCAGATGAAGAGATTGATCGTCTCTTCTCGGCAGGAATTTAAGTATGTCATTTGTTAACTATCATACAAAAGAGATTAACTGTAAGATCGTTTACTACGGTCCGGGTCTGGGCGGTAAAACCACCAACATCCAATACATTTATCAAAAAACCAGCTCTCAAAATAAAGGGCAGATGATCACTCTCAATACTGAGAATGAAAGAACGCTCTTCTTTGATTTCCTTCCACTTGATTTGGGTGAAATCCGCGGTTTTAAAACGCGTTTCCACCTTTATACAGTTCCGGGCCAGGTATTCTACGAGGCAAGCCGTAAGCTTATTCTTCGTGGAGTAGATGGATTGGTATTTGTGGCGGACTCACAAGTTGAAAGAATGGAGGCCAACCTTGAATCATACCAGGGTCTTGAAAGAAACCTGGCCGAGCAAGGCTATGACGTCTCTAAGGTTCCAATGGTTATGCAATGGAACAAGCGTGATCTTCCAAACATCGTTCCGGTTGAAGACCTTCAATATCAACTGAACAAAAGAAAATTTCCGGCGTTTGAGGCGGTGGCCACAAACGGTCAGGGCGTATTTGAAACATTAAAAATGGTCTCTAAATCAGTACTCCTTAATATTAAGGGTGGATTGGAATAGTTAATTTCTCGTAAGGAGTTTTGTCCCATGGCTGAAAAGATTAAGGCACTAACTAAGAAGCAACTTGAGACGCTTAAAAACAAGCTGCTTGAAGAAAAACAAAGCTTAGTTTTCAATGACAAGAACGGTGCTGCAGAACTTGACCTCGCTTTAACTAATGGCGGGGATGATGTTGAGCAATCGATCTCTGACTACAACAATTCTCACCAACTTCGTTTCAGAAACCGTGAAGTTTTCTACGCGAAGAAAATCGACAAGGCCCTGAAGAAATTCGATACAGATGAATACGGTCTATGTTCAGACTGTGGCTGTTGGATCAAGTTTGAGCGCCTTATGGCCCGTCCAACTGCTGAAATGTGTATCGTATGCAAAGAAGAATCTGAAAGAGATGAATCTAACAGCTTCATTGGCAGACAGTCTAAATCTCTGGGTAAAGTCGTAGACCTTACCGGGATGATGGCATAATCGGAGAAATTTATGGCCGATATTAAAGTTGCAATCATTGGCGGAAGTGGCATCTATAAACTGGATGCCATCAAAGTTAAGAACCAAGTTAAAGTAACAACTCCATTTGGTTCTCCAAGTGCCGATATCATGGAGTGTGAAGTTGATGGAAATTCATTCTATTTTCTTCCACGTCACGGACACGGTCACCACTTCACTCCAAGTGAAGTAAACTACCGCGCGAATATTTTTGCTCTGAAAAAACTCGGTGTTAATACAATCGTAAGTATTTCGGCAGTGGGTTCTCTTCAAGAAGAGTACGCTCCTAAGCACTTTGTACTGGTTGATCAATTCATCGACTGGACCAAAGGTCTTCGTAAGCGCACGTTCTTTGATGAAGGAATCGTGGGCCACGTTTCAACTGCTAACCCGGTTGAACTATCTCTTCAAAAGCGTCTTTATGATGCTTGTCAGAGAGCAGGCGTGACTTCTCACCTTGGTGGATCTTATATCTGTATCGAAGGTCCTCAGTTCTCAACTCGTGCGGAGTCAAAAATTTATCGTGGGTTCGGAGCTGCAGTAATCGGTATGACTAACGTACCAGAAGCGTTTCTTGCAAAAGAAGCGGGCATGGCCTACTCGACAGTTGCGATGGTGACTGATTACGACTGCTGGAAAGAAGAGCACTGTACAGTTCAGGAAATCATGGACGTGATGAAGTCTAACTACATCTCGGCCCAGAAGTTTGTTAAAGAAGCGATTCCTGATCTGGTAAAAAATCCAGTGAAGTTTGTTCCTGAAAATGAATACGCGGTCATGACAGATGCTTCTCTTCATAAACCACATCACAAAGAAATTCTTGAGGTCGTTTTAAAAAAATGAGCGAATACCTCGCCCACTACTCAGTTATGTTAAAAGAATGCCTTGATGCTTTGGAACTTGGTTCTAAAGCATCAGGCTCACTTATTTTCGCCGATCTCACGTTTGGGGCCGGTGGACATACCTTCGCGCTGTCGGACCATGTAAGTGGTTCTACGGTTTATTCAACTGACCAGGATCCGGACGCCTTAAAAAATGGTGAAGATAATATTCGTCGTAGGGGCAAAGAAGGTAAGGTGAATCTACTTCCGATGAACTTTCAGGAGTTCCCGGAATGGTGTGAAAAGAATCAAATGCACGGTAAGTTCGCCGGGATTTTAATGGATCTTGGAGTGTCTTCTCACCAGTTTGATAAGATGGAACGAGGCTTTAGTTTTCGTGCCGACGCTCCTCTCGATATGCGCATGAACTACGGCGATAACAACATCCCGACTGCCGCTGATTTACTTAATTCTCTCTCTGAAAAAGAGATCGCCGATATCATTTTTAACTATGGGGAAGAGCGCCTTTCACGAAAGATCGCGGCCCGGATCGTGGAGCTCAGACAGAAAGAAAAAATCGCGACCACCGGTCAGATCGAAGACATCTGTTTCCATGCTTACCCGCCAAAAGATCGTCATGGAAAAACTCATCCAGCGACCAGAACTTTTCAGGCCCTGAGAATTGCTGTTAACGAAGAACTTACTGTCTTAGAAAATACCCTACCAAAATTGTTGCCGTTCTTGGCCGAAGGTGGAGTGCTTGCAGTGATCAGCTTCCATTCTTTGGAAGATAGAATTGTGAAACACACTTTCAAAGAAATAGTGGAGAAAGAAGATTTTCCTGCTACAATTTTGACTAAGAAGCCACTCACAGCCACGGAAGAAGAGCTGTCACAGAACTCACGCTCGCGAAGTGCAAAACTTCGCTTATTACAGCGAGAGTCTCAACTAGGGAGGGTTGATGGCACTAAGAAAAAAAGGCAATTTCAAGTTTAACAATCGCTTGTTGGAGTTTCTCTTCAACCCTAAAGCGTTGCCTTTTACTCTTACCTTCACCACTCTAGCAGTCCTCTTCGTTGGTTTTCGTATGAAGGGCATCGAACAGGCCTACCAGTTAAACACTATCGAACAAGACATTCACAAGGCCACAATCAGAAACAAGGAACTAAAAGCTCAGCGCGCGAGCGAGATGTCGGTTCCGAAACTTCGTGAGTTTGCGGTCAAGTATGATTTGAAAGAACCAGGTCCTGAACAGATTATTCTAATTCCTTAAGGCGACCGGTGAAAAACAGAATTTTTTTTAGCTTCATGGTGTTTTGCTTCCTGTTCGCTGTTGTGGGCAGTAAAGCGTTTTATATTCAAGTGGTGAATAAGGCGAAGCTCATTGCTTACGCAAAATCACAGTTCATCCGTGAAGTGAAAGAATACCCGAATCGCGGAAACATCTTGGATCGTAACGGTAACCCGCTGGCGATTAACGTTCACGTGTATAATCTTTTCACGATTCCTAAAAACAAGAACGCTGAATTCTACGAACAACTAAAGCAGCTTTCTAAAATTGTTCCGGAACTTCCTTATCAAAAACTTCGCTCATTGGTTCAAAACCGCAGCCGTTATACATGGCTCGGTCGTAAGATCAGTTTGAATGAAGATCAATTAAAGAAAATCAAAAAGCTTGAAGGCATTTTCACTGAGGCCCACTCTGAGCGCGTTTATCCAAATCGCGAACTTATGGCCCAAGTGATTGGTTACGTAGGTGTTGATAACACTGGTCTTGCTGGTATTGAAAACAGCATGAACGCAGAACTTAAAGGTAAGCCACAGGTCGTGAAGTATATTCGTGATGCTAAGGGCAGACCTATTAAGTATGAAACGAAGGCCTCTGATCTGGTGGCAACTGATATCAATCTATCTATTGATAAAGATATTCAGGGTGCCCTTGAGAGTTACTTAAAAGAAGCGGTTGAACTTCACAAGGCCTACCGTGGTGGGGCCGGGGTGATGGACGCGGAAACAGGCGAGATCCTGGCGATTGCGAACTACCCGACTTTCGATCCCAACAAAGCGGCGACATTCCCACAAGAACATAGAAAACTTGCATTCGTAACTGATCCATTTGAACCAGGCTCAATCTTTAAAACGATAACGATCGCTTCAGTTCTTGAAAATAAAGTGGCCCAACCTGAAACGAAGTTCTTCTGTGAATACGGAAAAATGAGAGTTCAGAACCACTGGATCTCGGAAGCTGAAACACACGAAAAATTTGAGTGGTTAACAGTTTCGGACATCTTAAAATTCAGTTCAAACGTTGGAACGACTAAGCTCGCCTTCGCTCTCAAATATCCTAAACTTCGTGGCACTCTTGATAATCTTCACTTCGCCCAGAAAACCGGGATTGAAATTAAGGGTGAATCAAAAGGTATTTTAAGTTACAAGGCAGCGGACAAAGTTCGCCCTTTGACTTTAAGTAACATCAGTTTCGGTCAAGGTGTGGCGACAACTGGTATCCAGATGCTTCGCGCTTACGCCGCCATCGCTAACGGTGGTTACTTGGTAAAGCCAACGCTTTTAAAAAATGAAGAAAGCCAACTTAAACCAGAAAATCGTGTCTTCTCTGAAACGACTGCCAACGAAGTAGCAAAAATGCTCGTGGGTGTTGTGAATGAAGGTACCGGTGGTGCGGCCAAAATTCCTCACTATGAGATCGCGGGTAAAACCGGAACTGCCCAAAGAGTTTCTCCCACTGGTGGTTACTCTGGATATATCGCAAGCTTCGCCGGCTTCCCGGTCAACGTAAATAAGAAGTTCGTGGTTCTGGCCTACGTGGATCATCCGACTGAGAACGGTTATTACGGAGGTAAAGTAGCGGGCCCGATCTTTAAGAAGATCACTCAGTACATTCTTTATAAGAAAAAAGACTTCGCTCAGTTTGCTAAGTATGACGAGAAATCAAACAAGGTAAATCTCGACGTCGTTCATAACCAACAGGCAGCAACCACAAAATCATTTGCTCCTGGTTATATGCCAAGTTTCATTGGTCTAGATAAGGCAAGTGCCATCAGCCTTGCGGAAGAAAGAAAAATTCCGGTCTCGATGAATGGGTTCGGAGTTGTGACAAAACAATCGATTGCTCCGGGAACAGTGATTGCCGGAAGCGAAGCAAGCCTTCGACTTCAGTTCGAAGCACCAACATATGCTGAATGAGAAAAAGTTAAGTGAAATTTTGGGAGCGGAAATACCCTCTCTCTCAATTAAAGACATTCATTGGAAAACACAGGACTCCACAAAGGAGTCCGTTCTTTTTTATCGCCTCCCTGACGATGAGAAGTCGCAAAAACTATTTCGTGAACGCATTCAGAATTCTCAGTTTGCCTGGTTAGTTATCAACCGTGATCATGAGAGTCGCCCGCTTAACAGCACAATCGTTCCGGAGAGTGAATGGCCAAGAATACAGAAAGCGATTTTGGACATTCTTTATCCAATGCCGAACCTAAAACTCATGGCCCTCACGGGTACCAATGGGAAAACCACTACTACTGATCTCGTTCTTCAGTTGGGAGAACTGTGCGGCAAGAGAGGCATGAGTATTGGAACACTGGGTGTTCGTGAGAATCATAAAGAGATTCTGGATTTTGGACTTACATCTCCTCCTTTCATTGATCTACGAAAATACTTAAATCAATACGGACAAGATAAAGACTTCTGTGTGCTTGAGGCGAGTTCACACGCACTCATGCAAGAGCGTCTTTATGGACTGCAATTTGATATGGCGGGATGGCTTTCCTTTTCACAAGATCATCTGGATTACCATCAGACGATGGAATCTTATTTTGCTGCAAAGGCCCTCTTGTTCAATTACCTGAAGGCCAGTGCCCGTGTTTATGTGCCAGACAATCAAGAACACCTTTTTGAGAAAATCAAAGGTGTAACAAACAAAGTTTTAAAAGCACCGGTTCGTGAAGAGAAACTCCCGCTTTTTTTTAGCACGAGTTTCAATCGCAACAATCTAGAAGTGGCAATTGCCATTGTAGAGCGAACTTTCAATATTAAAGTTCCCGCTCAGTTTGATAAAATTGTGCCTCCAGATGGACGCTTTTTTATTAAGCCTTACAAGTCTAACTATATCGTGGTGGACTTTGCTCATACGCCAGATGCACTTGAGAATATTTGCCGTGGTATTCGTGAATCGTTTCCAACTCATAAACTTAAAGTACTTTTTGGATGCGGTGGTGATCGCGATCGCACCAAGAGACCTTTAATGGGCCGAATTGCGGAATCATTCGGTTCCCATGTTTACGTTACGAGTGACAATCCACGTACTGAAGATCCGAAACAAATCATTCAAGATATTCTTCAAGGTATGTCATCGAAGAATATTACTCAGATAGTGGAGCGTCCCAAAGCTGTGGAAATTGCGTTCTCGGAGTTAACCGAGAATGAAATCCTGCTCCTCGCCGGAAAAGGTCATGAAGACTATATTTTAATTAATGGTGTGAAACACCCTTATAGCGACATCGCTGAAGTGGAAAAGTTTCTCTCAAGGAAGAGTTTATGATTAACCTGAGTCTCCTAAAACGTTGTCCTTCTTTAAAAGGTGAAGTGTTGACTTCGCACACTCATTTGCCTTTTATCACTGATACCAGAAAGTATCATCACCCTTCAGCGTTTGTGGCGATACCAGGTGTAAAAACTAATCCTTTGGATGTTCTGACTGAACTTTTAGGTAAGGGCTGTCCGCTGGTTATTTTCCAGGACGATGCTACCAACCAAGCAAAAGTAAAAGAGCTGCAAAAGCAATTTCCTAAAACTCAATTCGTTCCTTGTACTGATAGCGTGACCTTTCTTCAGGAAGCGACTCACGAACATATTAAAGAGTGGAAATCTAAATCACCAAAGAACACCGTGTTTGCGATCTCTGGTTCTAACGGCAAGACCACACATAAAGAAATGCTGTCTTTCATTCTTAAAACGGTGATGCCAGGAAAGATTGTTGCGACTGAAAAGAACAACAATAATCACTTGGGTGTGCCACTAACACTTTTAAATGTGACTGATGAAACTGAGATGGTAGTTCTGGAATTAGGGAGTAACCATCCGGGCGAAATTAAAGTTCTATGTGATATCGCTGAACCCAATGCAGGTCTAACAACGAATATCGGTGCTACTCACTTAGAGTTTTTTGGAACAGAAGAAAAAGTATTTGAAGAAGAGGCCTATCTTTATCACGCCGTTAAATCTGTGACGAAAGGCTCGGGCTTTTATCTGATCAATATCGATGACAAGTTTTTAAAGAGTCTTGAACCATTTGCTGGTGCAGTTACTTATGGTGAAAGTAGTTCGGCCATGGCCCGTATTTCATATGTCGAAAACGGAGCTGGCATTCACTTCAAAGGTCAGGAGCTGATGGGCTTCAATTCCCACATCACTGGTAAACACAATAAGCTCAACCTCATCACTTGCTTATTTATTGCCACCCATTTTTATCCATCTTTAAAGCAGAAGTTCATTGAAGCGGCCGCGGAATTTCGCCCAACGAAGAACCGCTCTGAGTGGATCCAGTTCGAGGGTCGCTCGGTTTACCTAGATGCTTATAACGCAAACCCTTCCTCAATGAAGGCCGCGCTTCTTGGATTCAAAGATAGTGTCCTTGAGCAAGGCTTTAAGCTTACTGACGCGTGTGTCGTACTTGGTGATATGAACGAATTAGGGGATTCAACTCCCCAGTATCATAGAGAAGTGGGCCAGTATGTGAAGGAACTTGGATTCACCAATGTGTACTTCGTGGGCCGCTTTGCCTCTCATTATGTAAGTGGGGATCCACAAGGTCAGCCAAAGACTTCGAGTGCGGATTTTAAGAGTGAATATCGAGGGGACTGCTTAAAGAAATTCCCAATTCACTTTATTAAAGGGTCACGCTCTTTACAATTGGAGTCACTATTCGATATAACTTAAGTTTATCTTTTTTAAAGGGATAAACATGCTGTATCATTGGCTTTACCCGCTAAGTCAAAACAATCATTTGCTCAACGTTTTTAAGTACATCACCTTCAGATCATTCCTGGCCTTTATTATCGCCACGGTGGTCTCGATTATTTGGGGTAAGCGCTTTATCGCCTACATGAAACTTCGTCAGTTTGGTCAAATCATCCGTGAAGAAGGTCCTGAATCTCATAAAAAGAAAAAAGGAACTCCAACTTTCGGTGGAGTGTTCATCCTTGGTTCGGCAATGATCGCGTGTTTGGTTTGCGGTAACTTTGTTTCGTTCCCGTTTCTGATCGCTTTATTCGTAACGATTTCTTATTTCTTCCTGGGTGGTCTTGATGACTATCTTAAAGTTTTAAAGAAAAACACTAAGGGTGTTAGTGCTCGCCAAAAGCTTGTGTGGCAGTTCTCAACTGCATTGATTGCAACTTTTGTGATGTGGAAGTTTAACGTAACTGATTCTCAGGTTTATCTTCCGTTCGTTAAAGATCCAGTAATGGACATCGGTTGGTTATATGTTCCGTTTGCTGCCTTCGTTATCGTTGGTTCATCAAACGCTCTTAACCTGACTGACGGACTTGATGGTCTGGCAATTGGCCCAACGATCACGTCTGCTGCGACCCTTGGTTTCCTGGCCTACCTTGCTGGTCACATTGAAATGGCCAACTACCTTCTGATTCCTCACGTTCCAGATGTGGGTGAGTTATTGGTTCTGGTATCTGCCATTATCGGAGCGGGTGTTGGTTTCCTTTGGTACAACGCTTATCCGGCAGAGATTTTCATGGGAGATGTGGGTTCACTTTCTCTTGGTGGATGTCTTGGAACAATCGCAGTGCTTACGAAGAACGAATTCCTATTTGTTCTGATTGGTGGAATTTTTGTAATTGAAGCAGTGTCGGTGATTCTTCAGGTTGCCTCATTTAAGACTCGTGGAAAACGAATCTTTAAGATGGCCCCGATTCACCATCACTTTGAACTTATGGGTTGGCCTGAAACTAAGGTAATCGTGAGATTCTGGATCATCAGTCTGGTGTTTGCGATCCTTGCTCTTGCCACACTCAAACTAAGATAATTTTAAGGAGATCGTTATGATGGAAAAATATAAAGGAAAGAAGGTCCTGATCGTAGGTCTTGGTAAAACAGGATTTGCCCTCATCAACCTTTTCACACAACTTGGCTGCGACCTTAAAGTTACAGATATTAAGCCGATCTTCGACTTAAACAAACAAGTGAAGCGTCTTAAAAAGATCAATCCAACTCCGACAATGACTCTGGGCGAGCACAAGGACGAGGACTTCATTGAAGCGGACATCATCGTTTATTCTTCTTCTGTAGATCCTAATCTTCCACAACTTAAAGTTGCTCGTGAGCACGGCCGTCAGGTTTATTCTGACTTCGCATTTGCTTACGAAAACTGCACAAAGCCAATCGTGGCAGTTTGTGGATCTCATGGCCGTACCATCATTTCTCACATGATTGGTTACACACTTAAGCTTGATAGAAAGAACGTATTTGTGGGCGGAACATCTGATGAGCCATTCATCAATTTCCTTTCTCTACAAAACAAAGAAGAAATTGATTACTGCGTGATTGAAGTTTCTCCTCAGCAGCTTCAAACGGTTGAATCATTCAAGCCGGTTCTTGCAGTTTATCCAAACCTTGAAGAGAAGAACCTTCTTGGTCGCTTTAAAACTTCATCTGAATACCTTGATACTGCCCTTAAAGTTGCTCGCAACTTGGGTCCAGAGAATTACTTGGTGGCAAACTTTGATAAGCTTGCTTCAAACTCAGTTCTTCGCTCATCTCAAGCTCAGACTTTCTGGTACTCTCGTAAGTCTTTCGTAACGATGGGTGTGATTTCAGAAATTCAAGGAACCCACTTCCACGATAAGCGTATTCACTCAAACATTCACTTCCACTCTGAATTTAAAGTTACAGATATGAGAATCGTGGGTGTGAATAACCGTGAGAACCTTATGGCGGCGATCACTGCTTGTAAGGCGCTCAAAGTTTCAGACGCTGCTATTCAACAGTGTATCGAGAAGTTCCCTGGTATTCCTCACCGTCTTGAGTTCGTGGTTGAAAAGAACGGCGTTCGTTTCTACAACGATTCTAAATCTGAGACGATGGATGAACTTAAAGTCTCTCTTGAAGCATTTAAAGATCCCGTCATTCTTATCGCTGGTGGTAAAGAAATCGAAGGCATTCCTTTCGATAAATACGCCAACATCATCCGTGAAAAAGTACGCGTACTAGTTCTGGTTGGTGAAGTAAAAGAAAGCATGAACCGTATTCTTGGTGACGTGACTCAAACTTACCTGGTTGGTTCATTCGATGAATCAGTTCTGCTTGCTTATCAGAAGTCTCGTACTGGTGACACAATCCTACTGTGTCCGGGTAACGAATCAACCGATGTGTTCCGTGATTTCGAAGAGAAAGGGAACTATTACAAAAAGCTTATTTTCCAACTCTAATCAATCCATGAGGGAGGCTTCGGCCTCCCTTTTTTTTTGCCCCTATATCAATTCCAGTCTGAATAAGATTGAGTGTCAAAACAACTCAAGATACATTAGTAGTATCAAATCAAATTACATGGACGTAATTTCTATGAGTGAAAATACCAGACTAGAAAAATTAACTAATTACTTTTTAATCAATGTCTTCTTTTTAATACTATTTGGCGTGATCATGGTGTTCTCGGCGAGCTATATGTACGCCACCGAAAACATGGGTTCAAGTTATCACTTCCTATCAAAGCAGTTGATCTACATCGCGCTTGGTTTAGGCGTGGCCTTAGTATTTTCAAAACTCAAAATTCTTTATCTCTATAAACAAGCTTACAAGATCAATGCCTTCTTTGGTTTCTTAGTTACGTTGACTCTTGTTCCAGGTTTATCAGTAGTGATTAAAGGTTCACGTCGTTGGTTGAATCTTGGTTTTATGAATCTTCAACCGGGTGAGTTTTTAAAATATACATTGATGCTGGCGGCGATTCGTTACTTTGAAAACTTCAATGCCTATACACCGAAGCAACGTGCTCTTTATATGGCGGGTTTAGTATATCCGCTTGGAATTTTTATTCTTCAACCCGATTTCGGTACGTTCTTTATTTCGGCCATGATTATTGGTTTCATCGCTTTCCTAAGTTCATTCCCGAGAAAATATTTTTACTCGGCCCTGGTGTTGGGAATGATTGGTGCTTTCGGAATTTTGATCTCAGCTCCTTATCGTGTGAAGCGACTTCTGACTTTCCTTGATCCATGGAAAGATCCACGCGGGAGTGGTTTTCAGGTGATTCAATCCTTCCTTGCCTTTGCCAATGGTGCGTTCTTTGGACAAGGTCTTGGTAACTCGAATGAAAAACTCTTCTATCTTCCTGAGGCCTACAACGACTTTATCTTTTCAGTAGTAGGTGAAGAACTTGGTTTCGTGGGTGTCATTGTCACGATTCTTATGTTCATCAGTTTTATTTTTATCGGATTAAAAATGGCGATCTCACTTAAATCTCGAGTGGGTTCAATCATGGTGGCAACAATTGTTTTCGCCATCGGTTTCCAGGCCTTTCTTAATATGGGCGTAGTACTTGGAGTTCTTCCGACCAAGGGTCTCAATCTTCCATTCATCAGTTATGGTGGATCTTCGATGGTGGCAAATCTTGGTGCCTTGGGTTTAATCTTTGCTTGTATTAAGATTCAACCAGGCGATGCCAAAGACGTTAAAAATAAGGGAAAGCAGTCACCAATTGGTGCTCTAAAAAGTGCTTTCAATTAATCTATGAAACATGCAGTTCTAGTTGCCGGTGGTACCGGTGGTCACATCAATGCGGCCCTCGCAGTTGGTGAAGCTTTAATGAGTGAAGGTTGGGACATTCAGTATCTAACTGGAAAACGCCCGCTGGATTATAAACTCTTTAAGGGACAGAACGTTCGTCACCTGGATTCAAAGCCACTCAGAACTAATAATCCGATTCAGCTTTTCAAAAACGTCATGATGAACCTCATGAGTTTTTTCATTATCTTTGCTTCCTACTTAAAGAATCGTCCGAAATTTATTGTTGGTGCCGGCGGCTACGTGTGCGGCCCAACGCTACTTGCGGGTCACCTTCTTTTTATTCCGGTTTTTATCATTGAGCAGAATGCGGTGATGGGACTTACCAATCGAATTCTGGGTTGGATTTCGACTCGTATTTTTGTTCATTTCACCAAGACTCGCGGTCTTTCAAATACGCTTTCTAAAAAAGTTCGCGTAGTTGGTAATCCTACTCGTAAGGCCATTCAGCCAGTCTCGGCAAAGAAGTTTGATGGCGAACTAAAAGTTTTGGTGTTTGGCGGAAGCTTAGGTGCGACTCAAATTAATAAAGTGATCTTCGATATTCTTAAGCGGCCAAGTGTAAACAGCATGGCGATTCACCATCAGTTGGGTGGTGATCAGAAAGCTCCAGAAATTCAAACGCTGGTTAAATATCAGCCGATGAATTACATCGATAATATGCAGCAGGAATACGAGTGGGCGGACGTGATTATTTCGCGCTCTGGCGCCAGCACTGTCTCAGAACTAGCGATCATTAAGAAGCCTGTTCTCATTTTCCCTTATCCACAAGCTACTGATAATCATCAGGTCTATAATGCTCAGATTTTCAAGGAAGAGGCCGATTTCACCGTCGAGATCCTCGACCCGAAACTCTCTCATGAAGAGTGCGTTAAACGAACACAGGAATTCCTAGTCAAGGCTTCTCGTGAGGAGTTAAAGTACACTAAAACACCGTCACCAGGTAACCATACCTGTGATGAAATTCTGAGAGAGATCAAAACAAATGTTGGGCTGGCTTAAAGCAACGAAACTTCATTTCATTGGCATTGGTGGAATCGGCATGAGCGGTATCGCTGAGGTTCTTTTGGACCTTGGTTATAAAGTGTCTGGTTCTGATCTCAATGCTTCGGCCGTGACTGAGAATCTTCAGAAGAAAGGTGCCGAAATTTTCATTGGCCATAAGGCCTCCAACGTCGAGGGTTCGACCCTGATCGTTTATAGTTCTGCAATTGATACTAAAAACCCGGAAGTCATTCGCGCCACTGAATTAGAAATTCCGATGATCCGTCGAGCAGAGATGCTGGCAGAACTTATGCGTTTAAAGTTTGGTATTGCAGTAGCGGGTTCTCACGGTAAGACGACGACCACTAGTTTGATTGCGACAATTTTTCAGGAAGCAAAACTAGATGCGACTCACATCATCGGCGGAATTGTTCGTAACCTTGGTGGTAACGCCAAGAAAGGTGATGGTCAGTATTTAATCGCTGAAGCGGATGAATCAGATGGTTCATTCCTGCTCTTGAATCCCATCATGGCGGCAGTGACCAATATTGATAACGATCACCTTGATCACTACGGTACTGAAGATAAAATTGTTGATGCTTTCGTGGAATTTGTGAACAGACTTCCTTTTTACGGAAGAGTTGCTCTGAATGCTAACGATGCCACTTCGCTTTCAATTAAGTCGCGAGTAAAGCGTCCGATTATTTGGTACGGAATTGAGTTAGAAAGAGGCGAAGCGGACTACGTGGCAAAGAACGTAGAACTCTCTGCAGGTGGAACTCAGTTTGATCTTTATTTTAAAGGTGAGAAACTGACTCGTATCCAAACCAATCTCATGGGCATGCATAACGTATCTAATACTCTTGCTGCCATCTCGCTTTCTCATGAAGCGGGTCTAGATATTAAAATGATTCAGCAGGGTCTACTGAGTTTCCAGGGCGTTGGTCGTCGTCTGGAAAAGCTCCATGAGAACAAGGAGTTTGTGGTGATTGATGATTACGGACATCACCCGACTGAAGTTCGTGCCACTATATCAACCTTGAGACGTGTAGATCAACGTCCACTCTGTGTGGTGTTTGAACCTCACCGCTATACCCGCACTCAAAACTTCTGGAAAGAGTTCCAGGATTGTTTTGAAGGTTGCGATGAACTTTACCTCGCTCCCATTTATGCTGCCAGTGAAAAGCCGATAGATGGAATTACCTCTGAGGCGATGGCAAAAGAAATGAAGTCCAAAGGTAAGAATGTGACTTTCATTTCATCACTTGATGAGATGAAGGGGATTTTGGAACACAGAAAGAATCAGAACTGCGTATTCGTAACTTTAGGCGCGGGTGCCATTTCTAAAAAGATCCGTGAACTCGTAAAGAACCTATGAGTTTAGAAACAAAAGTCTCGGCCATTCAGGATTGCTCTTATCTTCCGAACTGTGATCTCACAAGTTACACCACGATGAGACTGTCTTCGAAAGGTAACTTGATTGAAGTTCGTTCGATTGAAGGGCTACAGAAACTTTTGCCACTATTAACGGCTGAGAAGCGCGAGTATCTGGTAGTAGGCTGGGGTGCCAATCAAATTCTTCCTGCGATTTGCGACAAGATTATTATTCATTTAGATTTTCCCTTCGATTCAACTTATCTGGAGGTTGCTCGTGACGAGTACATACTTCCGGCATCTCTTGGAATTAATCACCTCACCTCACATGCGGTGAAGTTTGGTCTAAAGGGTTGGGAAGTTTTCACGGGAATTCCTGCATCACTCGGTGGCGCCATCTATATGAATGCGGGAACGAACTTAGGTGAGATCGGAACATTGGTAAAGTCTGTTCAAGTGGTGACTAGAACCGGCGAGCTTCGCGAAGAGATCATTGATAAGACAAGTTTCTCATATCGCCATAACCACTTTTTAAAAGATGGTGAAGTGATTGTAGGGGCAACGTTAGTTCATCTTGGAATGGATTCTACCATTCCTCAAAAGATAAAAGACTATTTGGAATATCGTAAGAAGACTCAACCACTCGCAACTAAGAACTGTGGATGTGTGTTTAAAAATCCTCACAAGGAACTTCAGGCCGGCAGACTCATTGATCTTATGGGACTCAAGGCCCTCACAGTGGGCGGACTACGAGTTAGTCCAAAGCACGCCAACTTTATTGAGAACGGTGGCGCCTCAAATTGGGATCAATTCAAAGACCTGGTGGACACCATCCGTTTTCAAATGGACCACTTCTACGGAATTGAGTTTGAATTGGAAGTAAAAATCCCCTATCATTAATTAATGATCAGATTATTTTTAGTATCAATGGTGATCCTTCTGTCTATTAATGTTCAGGCAACTGTTCCTGACCGTTTTACTCAGAACAATATTAATTACCGGACTTATTTTGGCGAGTGTCCGTCAAAGTCGTCAGGCATGTTGACCTTGATCTTAATGAAGGAATTCGAAAAGACGGGATCACTGAAAAGTGTGAAAGAAAAAATCCTGGATGAAAAACTCGACGAGAAATACTTCCTATCTGATTACCGCATTTCATACAACCCAGTTATTAAAACATTGAAAATTCAACTCGAGTGTCCTGAGCCCCTTGCAAAAGTGCAGGTTTACAAACCAAACGGCGAAGAACATTACTCTGCGATATTAGGCGACAACGCCAAGATGTATGAGCCTCAGTATGAAAATTTGATGAAGGCCGAGAAACGTCTTAATCACAATTTACCACTACTTGCGATCACGACTGAACAACTCGAGGGAAATGCCCCTACTGATCTGGCGATCTTCATTAAGAAAATGGAGCTTGATCTTCGGAAACAAGTTTCAGAAATTATATTGAGCAAAAACAACGATTTAACAATAATCTTTGCTCTTGGTGGAAAGGCCACTAGCGTTTTTATGGGTGCTGATCTTTGGGAAGAAAAACTTACGAAGCTTACTAAGGTTGTAGGATACGTGAGTAAGAACAAACGTTACCCAAGTAGCATCAACCTGGTAAATTCGAAAAAGGTTGTTGTCAAGTTTTCTGACAAAATCTAAACTTTAACAGAGGCGAGAAACGCCTTAATATTTTTAGTCAGAATGAATCTGCCCTCTTCTTCGGAAGAGTTATTGAGAAGGGAATCTCATGAGCACCAAAAGTGTCATTGTCGCTTTAGACATCGGTACGACGAAAGTCTGCACATTGATCGCGCACAAATCAGCCAAAAATTTAGAAATTTTGGGAGTAGGTTCTCATCCAAGTCACGGCCTTAAAAAAGGCTCAGTGGTTAATATTGAAAAAACTGTCGAGAGTATTCGCACTTCAATCGAAGAAGCAAAACTCATGGCAGGGATCGAGGACTTAGAGTCTGCGACTGTTGGTATCGCAGGTAACCACATTTACTGTTTCAATTCTTCGGGTGTGGTTCCAGTTAAGAACAAAGAAATCAATCAATCTGACGTTGATCGTGTAGTAGAAGCTGCCAAAGCAGTTTTGATTCCATCTGATCGCGAAATCCTTCACGTCATTCCACAAGAGTTTAAAGTCGACAATACAGTTGGAATTAAAAACCCAATTGGTATGTGTGGCTCACGTTTAGAAGTAAACGTTCATATCGTTACAGGTAAGACTCCTCTGATCCATAACCTGGTTAAGTGTGTGGAGCAAGCAGGGCTAAATGCTAACGAAGTCATCCTTCAACCTATCGCCTCTTCTCGTTCAGTTCTTTCTAACGAAGAAAAAGAACTAGGGGTAGTTCTCATCGATATCGGTGGTGGAACAACTGACGTAGCGGTGTGGAAAGACGGAAGCCTACTCCATTCTCAAATTATTCCACTTGGTGGAAATCACTTTACCAATGACTTAGCTGTGGCCTTGAAGATCCCTCACAATGAAGCGGAAAGGATCAAATTGGCCCACGGAACGGTCCTAAAAGCCGCCCAATTAAATGAAACTTATCTCACAGTTCAGGGCCTTTCTGGCACCAGACCGCGTGAGGTTTCTTTGAGTTTTATCGCGGAAGTACTTGGAGCTAGGGCAGAAGAGCTCTTTTCAGTGGTACGTGAACTGATCTTGGAAAAGAATTTGCATGGAGAGATCACTGGAGGCTTCGTGCTTACTGGTGGAGGTGCTCTCATTAAGAATCTTCCTGAGCTGGCCGAGTTTATTTTGGAAAAGCCAGTGAAGATGGGTTATCCAACGGCCTTTGGTGGAATGACTACGGCCATGCAACACCCGAAGTTTTCAACTGTACTTGGTCTTCTTCAAGAGTCTAAACATGCTTCAGTAGCTGTGACACGTGAAGAGAAAGTACAAGACGAAACAGATATGTTTGATAAACTAGGTAAGTCTTTAAAAAACGTTTTCAAAGAGATTTTTTAATTCCCGGAGGAATTCATATGTTCGATATCGCCGACAACGAAAACAATACTATCGGTGCCAAGATTAAAGTCATTGGCGTTGGTGGAGGCGGATGTAACGCTGTTAATACCATGATCCGTTCAGGCCTTAATGGGGTTGAATATATCGTTGCTAACACAGACTCTCAGGCCCTTGCGGCTAACCTTGCTGGAACTAAAATCCAACTTGGTGGTAACGTAACTAAAGGTCTGGGCGCAGGCGCGAACCCGGAAGTTGGTCGTAAAGCTGCGATCGAAGATTATGAAAAACTATCTGAAGTTCTTCACGGTGCTGATATGGTTTTCGTAACTGCCGGTATGGGCGGTGGTACAGGAACTGGTGCTGCTCCAGTAATCGCAAAACTTGCTCGCGAAATGGGTGCTCTTACAGTTGGTGTAGTAACGAAGCCTTTCATGTTTGAAGGTAAGAAGCGTTCTCGCCAAGCTGAAGAAGGTATCCGTTCTCTTGAAGAATCAGTTGATTCCCTCATTTGTATTCCTAACCAGCGTCTTCTCCAACTTGCTGGCGAGAATCTATCTCTAGTAGATACTTTCAAAGCTGCTGATGAAGTTCTTCTGAACGCTGTTCAAGGTATTTCAGACCTGATCAATAACACAGGTCTAATCAACGCTGACTTCGCAGACGTTTCAACTGTGATGACTAATAAGGGTCTATCTCTTATGGGTACAGGTATGGCGTCAGGTGCTGAGCGAGCTCTTAAGGCCGCTAAGCAAGCGATCAGCTCTCCTCTACTAGAAGATGTTTCAATCGACGGTGCTACTGGCATTATCATCAACATCACTGGTAACGGAACTCTTACAACACATGAAACTAACCAGGCTGTTACTCTAATCATGGAAGCTGCTGATGAAGATGCAGAAATCATCTTCGGTACAGTGATCGATGAATCAATGGGTGAAAACGTAAAAGTTACTGTGATCGCAACAGGTCTAGTGACTGCTCGTAAAGAAGCTTCAACTAATGGTTATACAACTGCGCGTCCGGCTCCAGTAATGGCCCAGCCAGTGATGGCACAGCCAACTGTTGCTGCTCAACCGGTTATGTCTCAACCAGCTGTTGAAACTTACCAAGCTCCAGTAGCTCCGGCCGCTCCATCAATGAGAGTTGAAACTCCAGCTCCAAGAATGGAAACAAAAGTTGAAGCGGCTCCAATGAGAACTGAAGCTCCAGTTCAGCGCATGGAAGTTCGTCCAGAGCTACCAACTCAAGCGCCAACGATGAACAAAAATACTGATTACGCCGTTAAGTCAGAAATGACTTTTGACTTCGATGAGCCACAAGCAGTTGAAGCGGCTCCAGTAAGAACTGAAGTTCCTGCTAAGCCGAAAATTAACTGGGCAGAAAAACTTCAGAACGCAGCTTCTAAGTATGAGTCACAGAAAAATTTCGAAACAAATACTGCGGCAGCTCCACAAGTGAAGCCTGCTCAAGTTGCTCCTGAGCGTACTGAGTATCATCACTTTGATGCTACAGAGCCAGTAGCAAATGCATCTAACCAGGCCGCTCAAAACCGCGAGAGCAGAATCAAGTCAATCGCCGAGAAACTTGGTTTCTTCAACTTCGATGAAGATGAATTCGATACTCCATCTTTCATGAAGAAGAATGAGCGCAATCACGACTCACAAATCTAAAAACGAAAGGCCGGGCAACCGGCCTTTTTTTTTGCTTCTTTTCACTACCGATGACAACTCAAAGACCTCACTAAAATTCAACGCTCCAGAAATTGTGTGGATAATCTTAATACCATCTTCTACGCTTCCTAAATGATTACAAAAAATCAGCAAGGAATGGGTCTCATTGAGGCCCTGTTGGCTGTTGGAGTTCTGGGTGGATTGGCCCTGGTGATCAATCAATTTAGTAGAAATGCCGGCAAGGTTGTGACCAACCTTGAAATGAACGACGACATCAAAGTTACTCTGCAACAGATTCAGGCCACACTATCTGACAGTGAAAACTGTACGAATACCTTTATTGGCAAACGTGCCAACAATGCGATCAATGTTGTTCAAGCGCTTAAGAAAAAAACTGCCATTGGCTTTGCTGACACTTTCAAAACAATGACCGCTAGTCCCACAGTTACCTATGGTCAAAAAACGCTCAAAATTAATTCTTACTCTCTCTCCGACGCGGGACCAGATGTTGAAGTTGCTACCTCTGGCACGACTCAACTACTAGTTGATTTTAATCGGGGCGGAAGAGGCGTTCAGGCAAACTCCATCACCAAGAGAATCAATCTTCGTGTGGTTGTTGATGGCGCCGGTAATATTACAAGTTGTGTTGCCTTTGATTCGGTAACGACTGATATTTGGAAATTAGCGACCAATAACTTGGATATCTACTACGACACAGGCCATGTTGCGGTTGGTGTGGTTGCGCCTACTGCAAACCTTACCGTCAAGGCCGCGACCTTTCCTCTGCAACCCGGTATTGCCATTCTAGGAAATGAATCGGGCGTTGCTGGTTGGAATCGCGCAGGTGTTTCATATAGTGATAGTACCAGTCCTGAGAGCTGGAGAGTTGCTGTATTCGGAAATTCTTCCCTCGAAGGAGAAGGGAAATTCGGAATAAATCAAAATGGCATTAATCGTTTCATCATTACTAAAAATGGCAACGTAGGTATTGGGACCACAAGACCCAATTGCGAAGTTACTTCTTGCGAAAACTCGGATAGTGGAAGAGTTCTTCATGTGCATTCTTCTGGCACAGGTTTGGGAGATGGAGCAACTGTCCTGCTTAGTTCTGATTCAATTGGGACAAATAACATTGTTGGAAGTCTGGCCTTCGGAAGTTCAACTCGTCCTGGATCAGATTCCAGAGTGGCGGGAATCACTGGGAACACCATCAGTCCCGCAGGATCTCCACTGGAAGGCAGAATGCTCTTCTGGACCAATACCAGCGGAACGCTTGTCTGGAACATGGTTTTGACTGAAGTAGGGGCCCTTTGGATTAGAGGAACTTTTGCCACCAATAATTTAACTGAACGTTCGGATGTACGTCTTAAGAACAACATTGTCTCGGTTACGCATTCACTAGAAAGGCTTAATAAGCTACAGGGTCAGAGTTATGAGTTTAAAAATAGACCAGGAAAACATCTGGGTTTTATCGCACAAGAAGTTGAAAGAGAATTTCCTGAGATTGTGAAAACCGGTGAGAATGGTTTCAAGAGTCTTGCTTATTCAAGTTTGCTGGCCCCCATTATTAACTCTGTTAAAGAACTCAATGCCTTATGGGAGGCCAAAGAAACAAGACTAAAAAATTTAAAAAAACAAAACAAAGAATTAAAAAATTTTTTGTGTGAGAAAGATCCGAGTGCCCCATTTTGTAAGAGGAACTCAATATGAAGTTAAAGAGTTCTGGAATTGGATTGGTGGAAGTTCTATTGGCGGTAGGAATTCTGGGTGGCTTGACCTTGGTTATTGCTAAATTTAGTAATAATGCGAATAAAGTCACCAACAACGTTGAGACCAATAATGATATTGTTTCTGCTCTTCAACAAATACAGGCAATTCTTACGGATCCTGAAAGTTGTACAAATACTTTCATTGGTAAAAGAGCAAATAATACTCTGAATGCTGTTCAGGCACTTCGTCTAAAAAATAATTCTAGCTTTGTTGATGTGTTTCAGACCAAGACAGTTAATCCCAATATGACCTATGGCCAGAAGTTCCTGAAGATTAATTCTTATACGTTATCTGATGCTGCTGAAGATGTAGATGTGGCAAGTCTCGGAACGACCCATTTGTTGGTTAATTTTGATCGCGGAACAAAAGGTACACAAACCGAAAGTATTTCAAAAAAAATTAATCTTCGGGTGGTGGTGAACGCTGCCGGAGATATCGTCAGTTGCGGAGCTTATAACACCGGCAAGAGTGAGCTCTGGAAGTTTGCTACTAATAACACAGATATATTCTTCTCTGGGGGAAATGTCTCTATAGGAGTACCCACTCCGACTGCAAACCTCACAGTTCGTGCCACCACGATGCCAGTGGCCTCCGGAGTTTCAATCATTGGTAATGAGGCCAGCAGTGCGGGTTGGAATAGATCAAGTATTAGTTTCATTGATCAGAGCAGCACCCACAATTGGCATATAAATATGTTTGGTTCTGCATCAAGTGAAGGCGAAGGAAAATTTGGAATAAACGGTGGACCTCGAGGAGCACCAGCAACGAATCGTTTTATTATTACCAAAGATGGGGATGTCGGAATCGGAACTTTGAATCCTTCTTGCGCATTTGTGGGTTGTCCCAATGGTATTGATTTTCAAGTTCATAATCCATCAACTAATCCCTTAGAGGGCGCCAATCTTATATTGAGTTCAGAATCAGTTCTAACAAATAGCCTCGTTGGGGCCCTTGCCATGGGGACTTTAGGTACTACAGGTGCAGATAAAAGGGCCGCAGTAATAACGGGACAACTTTTTTCTGCCACACCTACCACATCAGGGAGTCTTGTTTTTTGGACCGCTCATAATGGAGTTAATGAGTGGAACATGATTTTGGACCGTGTGGGAAATCTGTGGGTTCGCGGAGACATTGCGGCCATTAGTCTTATTGCTCCTTCAGATCGACGACTTAAAAAAAATATTCGGCCGCTCAAAAATTCATTGAAACAGATATCGAAGTTAAGAGGAGTAAAATTTACCTGGAAAGAATCTGGTAAGAAGGATCTGGGGCTCATCGCTCAAGAAGTTGAAAAGGTCTATCCAGAACTAGTTTTTGAAAATGAACAAGGTCTTAAGTCTGTTTCTTACTATGGTCTTCTGGCGCCGGTTGTTGATGCCATTCAGGAATTTTATAAAAAAATAATGACTCACGAGGATGACTTAACATCTTTAAGGGACGACACCTTGGCGATGAAAACCTATCTGTGTCTTCGGGAATCCCATGCTTCTTTTTGTCAGAAAGGTCATAGATGAAAAGAGATGAAACCGGTATTGGCCTGGTAGAAGTATTGATTGCTATTGGGATGCTAGGAGGACTGGTTCTCCTTATTAGTGGTATTAATCAGAATGCACATAAAGTTGCTGCCAACTTAGAGATTAATACGGATGTGATGCAGACTTTGCAGGAAATCCAGCAGATTCTTGTCATTCCCGAAAATTGCGCCATGACTTTTCAGGGTAAGAATGCGGTTTCCAATCCAAATGTCGTACAAGCAATTAAGCAAAAATTCAAAACGACCTTCGCAGATGTTTACCCAAATAGTGTCTTAAATCCTCAGAAAGTCTATGGCAGCAAAAGAGTTAAAATTGATTCTTACGCTCTTTCAGATACTGCGCCTGAGGTCAGCGCTCTTACTCATGGGACGACTCATTTAGTGATTACTTTCAATCGAGGTAAGACCGGCACTCAAACTGAGACCATCACCAAACGTATTACATTGAATGTGAAGACCGATGGAGCTGGAAACATAACAGGCTGTACTTCAACCAGTTCGTCAAAAAATGAGATATGGAAATTTGCGGCCAATAATTCTGATATCTATTTCAACACCGGAGCGGTGGCGATTGGAACCACCACGCCAACTCATAATTTAACAATCCAAGCTCGAACTCTGCCTGGCACCTCTGGGATTTCTATCATTGGAAACGAAGCCACCACTGCGGGCTGGAATCGAGCGGGAATCATGTTCAATGATCAAAGTAGTAATTACTTCTGGTCACTGGCAATGTTTGGAGTTGCGGCCCATGAAGGAGAAGGTGGATTTGGTATTGGTGGAGGACCCACCACTACGACAGGATTAAATCGCTTTCTCATAACCAAACAAGGGAATGTCGGAATTAATACTAATCTTCAAAAACCTACATGTGGATTGGCGGATTGTTCGACCACTAGGTTTCTACATATTCACAGTAATGCCGCCGGACCAGTTGATGCTTCTCAGTTAGTATTAACGACGGATTCGGCGGCAGATGGCAGTATCGCGGGCGGAGTCGGTTTCTCGGCCGCTAAGAGCGCTGGTCCTGATCGTAGAGTAGGTGTAATCACCGGTCATATCGTTTCTCCGGCGGGTTCAACCCTTAAAGGTAATCTTCTGTTTTGGACCAATAATAATGGCGCAAATAACTTCAATGGTGTTTTGAATTCCGATGCGGACTTTTGGGTACGGGGTAATACAGACACAGTTAAATTCACTGCGACTTCAGATGTAAGATTGAAAAAAAATATCAGACCATTACAAGCTTCGCTGGAAAAGGTCCTTGCCATAAAAGGAGTGAGCTATAATTGGAAGGATTCAAATTATCCTGAAAAGAACTTTGGATTTATTGCTCAAGATGTAGAGAAAGTATTTCCTGAGCTGATTGCGACTGAGAAGGACGGAAAAATGTCCATGTCGTATATTGGTTTAGTGGCACCGGTGGTTGAAGCACTTAAGAGTTTGTTTGCAATAAAAGCTTCTCAAGAAAAACAAATCTCTCAGTTGGAAGCTGAGAACAAGATGATGTTGGAATTTATCTGCAAAAAAGAAAAAGCATCTTTTTGTTATTGAATGAGTTCCTCGACCACTTTGTTGGCATTTGAATTTATTAATTTAGGACAAGCAATCTCAGCAATCTTGGTAAATTCTTTACTCTTGTAATATGGGTTAAAGCCAAGTTCATCTTTCTTGTAGTCCTGGTTTGCATAAGATTTGAATGAAGGTTTGCAGTGGTATTTTTCTGAGATGGCCCGAGAAACTTGGTTTCGAAGAATATGACGATGATTATCTTTTGTCTTATTTAAAGTTTTTGCCATAAATTCATTTGATAGACCAGGATCAAGATTTCTAAACATCGGGTCCATGAATTTAAAGTGTGGATCATCTTTTAAGTTGCTTTTGATAACATTATTAGCGCTGAGTTTGATTGATTCTTTGTAACAATCTTCCATCGTTGGCGAACCTAGTTTTAGTTCTCCATCATTGGCGAACTGAGTAACGGCCTCTTCACTGCAGCGGTCGGCAATTTTTTTAATTTCGTCACTTGATGGTGACCAATTCATTAATTGAGCAGCAGCATTATCTTTTGCCATTTGAGACATCCGATATGGTTCCGCGCAGGCCTTGGTTGAAGTGTACTCCACGCCATCAAAGATGGTGTTTTTAATAAGATAATACTTTTCGGGACTTTTTTCTTTTAGGTGGGCAGGGCTGTATCTATAAGCAACAACACTTTCCGCGAAATCTTCTCGTTCATTTGTCATCCCGTATTTTGATACCGCGGTTTCGGGTCTTGAAGTTTTGGCCTTTATCTCAAGTTTTCCATCCTTCATCTTACCTGCGCTTACCCAACCCCCTTGTTCCATCCATTCAGTACTTTGATCAATTTGAGTCACTCCTCCGATTGCGTGTGCTAGTTCATGAACAATTGTCGAGCGACCTTGTTCTGGTGATTGAGTGTTCCATAAATCAAAAATCATGATGGTGGCGTTGGCCAGTGTGCGGTCACTGTTCATGCCGCGTGGTGCATGGACCAAGGTGCGGCTTTTTTCAAAAGGCATGACCCCTTCAGGAAAATCTGAAATTGCCAGGAGGACCGTATCTAGCTCTTCTTTTTTCCAGGGAGCCGAGTCTTCTCTTACAATATGCGATCCATTCAGACCGAATCTTGCTTGCATAAAGTGAAGTTGAACTCCAATCTCTGGGCCGAAAATTTCTTTCAGAGCACAGTCCACTTTCTTACAAGTGGAGGTACGCATTTTATTTTTTTTAGGATCGGCATTACCTAGGATATCAACGTAAGTTGTTAAATGGTAAAATGCCTCAAGATTCTCCGGCGTTTCATTCTCAAAGTTAATGCCATTGATATTCTTATTTAATCTTGCCTTTGTTTCGTGTGACCTCAACCAATCACTCATTTCACTGACTGAAAAGGGATTTTTTCTTAAACAATTGGCATTTTTGATTTCATTTTGAGTGGCTGATTCCCAGGTGATTTTTCTTTGAAGATTGATGAGATCACTAAGTTCCGAAAATTCAGGTTCTCCACAACTTTCGTGTGCAAAGGATGACATTGATAGTAGCAAAGTGAGAGTAAGGAACAGTATTTTCATGGATGATCACCATCCATGGGCCATATCACCATTGAGCGAAGTGTTTTAGACTCGTTGTTGATAAACTCCAGTTTTAAATTTTCCCCCGGAACTTCCATCGTTATGGTACTACCGGCCGTATGATCAGTTTCACTGAGTGATTTTTGAATCCTGGCCTTCTCCTGTGGATAAAGATTTGAGTAGACTTGGCGAAAGAGACCTTTAGTTTTCTCTTTCATCTCTTGTGTCGCCACGACATATACATAATGAAAGTGGGATTTCTTTATTCCAATGGTGGTTTGATCTTGAAGGTAGATAGCATCTTTATCTTTGGATCTGATTTTCGCTTTAAAGGCCTTTTCAATCTCGCCCTCCGTGCTTTTATTCGTAAGAGCACTTAACTCTGATGGTAAGAGTTTTATCATCTCACCGCGGACGGTGGGCTTCGCATTGATGCTGATTGATAATGTAATTAGACCCACAAGCAAAATGAGCTTCATGGGTATCTTGTCGGAAGGTTGATTAAATTACTTTAGTAAGTTTATTGTAGGTTTTCTCTAACAATTTCAGTGTTTTCCGGAATCGAATAAACCACGAGATAGGTCTCAATGTAATCCTGGTCCACATTAATTTTGTAATGCGTTTCTACGTAAGTCGGAATGTTTTTATCTTCAAAAAGGCGCTTCTTAGCATCGTATAAGCGAACGCCCTCTTCTGGATCATGGGTCGAAGTTTTTAAGGTGAAGACCTCTTCCCAATCGTTTTTCATGATGAGGGGAAGATGCTCTTTACAAAAATGAAGTGTCTTAAATGGACGAATGCAGGCCTTACAAAAAAGTCGATCACAAATGGCACAAGTCGTTTCGCCCGGTTCATCGGGATGATTAGGGCAAAAAAGATCTGAACGTTTAGGCTTAAGCTTTTCCATCTCCTTCATGCGTATCATGATGTCAGGATGGTAATTGGGATCAGCAGTTGTTTCAGGCTGCTTCTGCGTCGGTAACTTCTGTTGGAACAAGCGGTAAATCAAAAAGCCCAGCACTCCCAGAATAATCACCAGGAGAAGATTCATGATCGAAATGAGGACGAGTGCCGTTTGTTCCATTAGTACAAGTGTACTTCCGTTACCGGTTTATAACCCAGAAAATTATTATAAAATTGGCGTGCCGAGATCTTTAACTGATCTTTGATGTAAGTTTCTTCTCTGCCACCTAGATTGTTTTTAATCTGCTCTAGAAGTTTCTTCTTTAAATTATCAATCCATTCCTGAGCAACCAAAGGAAGTCCTACTGTTGTGATTTCCATATGGCCCATCGTACGGTGATAACTTATGAAGACCGCTCCTTGAGTCGCCATCTTTCGACGTTGAGAAATTTGAGTTTTCTCAATCTCCATGGCCTTACCATGAATCAGTCGAGGCTCTTTAGCGTCAAGCTCTTCAATCTTTACTGTTCCTTCGCCCAGGATCACTTCATTATAGTTATAGATCAGATGCGCTGAGATTTTAGGATAGGCAGTATGAATGAACTCATAGTGCTTTTTTAGAAAATAAGATTCGCCGTGAATCGGAAAATAAAATCCAGGAGTAAAGTTCTTCAACAGAATATGAAGATCTTCTTTGCCCGGATGTCCCGAAGCATGAATTAAATGATCGCTGGCAGTGATGATCTCTGCCCCGAATTCTGTGAGCTTATTGTAGATACGATAAATTTTTTTCTCATTTCCAGGAATGACTTTAGAGCTGAAAACCACCAGATCACCGGGGCCTGGTTTAAATGTTCCATCTTCGCCAAAACTAAAACGTCTGAGCGCCGATAAGAAATCTCCCTGACAACCAGAAAGGAAAATAAGCATTCTACCCGTCTCGCCTTTCACTTGATCGGTCATATGGAAATCATCAGGAGAAAGTTCAGAATGTCCGGTTTCGGTGGCCGCTTCCATATAGGTTTTAAGCGAGCGACCCATAATCACGATTTTTCTACCCGCATCTTTCGCCATCTTAGCAATGGCGTTCATACGGTGGACATTAGAAGCAAAAAGGGTAATGAAGACACGAGTCTCTTCCCTTTCCATCAAAGCTTTTAAATCGGTATGAAGATCATTTTCAGAGGTGGTCTTACCATCATTCAGGATGTTGGTAGAATCGATGAAATAGGCGGTCTGAGCGCATTCAGAAAGTTTTTCTTTAATGCGGGCCAGATCAATTGGCTTCTCATGTTTTGAGAAAAGATCCACTTTGAAATCGGAAATATAAAGAGCGCCCCACTTTTTATCATTACTACGAATCACGAGACCGGCAGTCTCTGGGATCGAGTGATTCACATGAATCGGGAAGACCTCAATGTTTTTAAATTGAAGATGAGACGTCTCATGATAGAGCTCATACTTCATCGTGATTTTATGTTCTTCTAATTTCTTCTGAAGCAAATGATGTGTGAAGTTTGTTACATAAACCGTGATATCAGGAAACTCTTTTAAAAGATGTCCCAATCCACCAATATGATCTTCATGTCCGTGCGTAATGATAATGGAAGTTAAACGACTAGCATCGAGAAGTGAAAAGTCCGGAATAAGGTAATTGATGTCGAAGCATTCTTCATAAGGAAAAAGCATCCCGCAATCAATCAGAATATCTTCATCTGGTGTGCGGATGAGGGTCATATTCGAGCCGATCTCTTCGACTCCACCAATAGGAATGATATTAAAATATTTGTTTTTCAAAATAAGTCCTTTTGGAAATTGTAACAGACCATCACCCAAAATGCATGGGCAATGGTCTAGACTTGGACCTATTTAATCAACTTAGATCGCCTCAGTATTTGAGGCCTCGACATGAGAAGATTCAAGAAGTTCACGAATGCGGGCGGCCAAAATTAAGGCGGCCACATCGGTCTCTTCTCCGACTGTGAAGTCTGCGTATTGTTTCTGAGGATCAAGGTACTTCTGATACATTGGTCTCACAGTATCGTAGTACTGAGCGATGACTGATTCAAGTGAACGACCACGCTCTTTCACGTCACGGTGAAGACGACGAGTAAAGCGGATATCTGAATCAACATGCAGGAAACATTTAATATCAAGCATGTCGCGAATTTCTTGATCGTAGAGAGAAAAAATCCCTTCAAACAGAACGACCTTACAAGGACCTACTTGCTCATACTCTTCAGTGCGAGTTGATGTGGCGAAATCATAGATAGGACACTTGATCCCCATGCCTTGCTTCAACTCAGACAGATGATGACGGAGAAGATTCCAGTCAAAAGCATCCGGGTGGTCGAAGTTCGCTTTACCAGTAGTGGTATAGTTCGTTTTAGGTTGAATAGGTAAGTAGTAGGAATCCATGTGGAGAAGTACGGATGCAGAGCTATTGATGCTCTTCATGACTTTTTTGGCAAAAGTCGTTTTTCCAGACCCCGATCCGCCTGCGATTCCGATGAGAAAGATTTTGTTTTGCATATCGGGATGTTTTACTAACAAAGAAAGTGCCATATGCCCAAGAAAACCTTCACAAATGTAATTTTTTTATCCTCACAATGGGCCCTTCTTAGGTTATAAAGCCACTAAATTAAAGGATTTTTATGGACGCATTTTGGGTAGTGACCCTATTTCATTTCCAACCGACTACGGAGCAGTGGTCTCATATTGAGAGCATGGCAATAAACGATTATGGCTCTCTTGGTATTGAAGAGTTTTCTCTCGACGAGCCCGAGGTGGATGCCCTCTTAGGCGAACGATCATATTCGGGTGGTGATTTACCGCAAGATGTTTTGGATGAAGTAGAAAGCCGTGTGCTTGGTCGTCCGAACAATTATCGTTTCTTCTTCGGTGATGAAGAAGGAGCTTCCGAGTTTTATACAAAAGTGGGCCAGGTCTATTTGTGTGAATCACAAATTGAAACTCAGCAAACTGAAGACTGGAACGCTGAATGGAAAAAACACTACGCTCCTATCAAAGTAAATGATTCTTTAGAAATCATTCCTTCTTGGAACAAAGATTATAATAGTACTAGTCGTGAGAAGATCTATATCTATCCAGGCATGGGCTTTGGTACTGGTAGCCACGAGACCACATTTCTTTGTCTAAAACTTTTCACTGAACATCTTTTAAATCAAAAAGTGGAAACGGTTTTAGATTTCGGTTCAGGTTCGGGCATTTTAGGTCTGGCAACATTCAAGTTCTTCCCGGAAGCGAAAGTTGATTTCTACGATATCGATCCAGAGGCCAACAAGAACTGTTATCAAAATGCCGAGACCAACGAATTAGAAAATTTTGCTTTCCGCCTGCTACTTCCGGAAGTGAGAGAGAAACTCATGGAGGAATACGATGTGGTGTTCGCCAATATTCTTGAGAGCATCTTGATGCTCGAGCAAGAAGCATTGATCGCTCATACAAAGAAAGGTGGATCACTGATCCTTTCTGGTCTTTTGAGACACCAGGCCGCAAATATCATCAAACTTTATTCAGATGCGGGTATGAAGCTTATCAGTCATGTTGAAAAAGGTGATTGGGCGGCGATCTTATTTAAAAAGGGCGAGGCATGAGGGCCCACTGGCTTTCTGATTTAACTCTTCTGGACAGCTATGTCCTAAAAGATGAGTCACTTCATCACCTGGTCAATGTGATTCGTATCGAAGTCGGTGAGGAGCTTTTACTGCTAAATGGTAAGGGCCTCCAGATCCTGACTGTGGTTGATGCCATCGCCAAGCGCGAACTGCGTCTGAAATTTAAATCTGAGATTCCTGCGGAAAGAAAATATGTATTTGATCTCGCCCTCGGGATGCCGAAACGAGATGCCTTTGAACTTTGTCTTAAGCAAGCGGCCGAGCTGGGCTTTCGGAAGATCTATCTCATACGTTCAGCTTATTCACAAATGAAGGCCCCGGAAATGGACCGCATGGAGAAACTTCTGGTTTCGGCCTTAGAGCAATCTAACGCTTCATTCATGCCGGAAATCGAAGAGGTGAAGTGGGAATCGATTCCCTGGAGTCACTATCACTCGGCCCTTCTACTAGATTCTCAGACCTCAATTAAAAAACCGGTTTTTGATTCAGCTCCTACAAGTCCTCATCTATTGATCGTAGGACCAGAGGGTGGTTTTTCGCCCGAAGAGCTTAAATACCTTCACTCACAAAATCAGGTAAAAGTCGTCAATTTACCTACTCCGATTTTGCGAACCCCAACTGCCTTGGCCGCAGGTGCAGGGATTATGCTTGAAAGTTTGCTTAAGTGAAGAATGACGGGCTAAAATTAAGAAAAGGACCAAATCATGAATTTAGAAAGCGTTCAGAATAAAAAGAATAACACTCCTGTGAATGATGACTTCATGGAAGAGTTTGATTTTAAGCCGATCACTTCGGGTCTAGGTTTTCATCATCAAAAAGCCACGGAAGTAAAACCGATGTTCACAGAAAGAACTGTGGCAGTAAGTCCTCTTCCGACTTCAGTGCCGACGATGAAAAAAGAGATGAACGTTTATCAAAATGATTTATCTATGTTTTATAATCAGGCCCAGCAAGTACCTCAGGCGCCGGTTGAGCTTGAGCCAATGGTAGAAGAAAAATTCTATCGCATGGCCGGCAAAACCCAGCGTGTGTTTGCATACCTTCTGGATCTTGCTTTCGTTGCGGGTCTTCTGACAGGTGTATTAACTATCATGGCCAAGTCAGTGGACCTGGATCTTATTCAAGTTTGGGAGCAATACCCTCACGAGATCACTCCCCTGGTTGTGACTCTTTTCTGTGGTTTTTATCTGATCTATTTCGCCATCTTTGAAAAGGCGAGTCAGTCTACGCTTGGGAAGAATCTCTTTAACTTAAGAGTGACCAGTATGGACAATGGTTCATTATCTCTTACAACTTTACTCATGCGTTCCATCGTGAGTCTTTTAAACTTTGCGAGTCTTGGTTTATTCTCTTATTTTGATTTGCAGAATAAAGTTACAAACTCAAAAGTAATTCGGATCGACTAATGTTTTCACCATCTCTAGAACACTTTTTAAAACAGAACGAAGGTAAAAGAATAGTTTTTACCAACGGCTGTTTTGATATCCTTCATCGCGGACACGTTACTTATCTTGCTGAAGCAAGAAAGCTTGGTGACCTTTTAGTGGTGGGGGTGAATTCAGACGCGAGCGTGAAGCGTCTTAAAGGACCTGAGCGTCCGATCAATAATGAGAATGATCGCTCGTATGTTCTTTCTCAACTTAAGTCTGTGGACTTCACTGAGATCTTCACCGAGGACACTCCCCTAAATCTCATTCTTAAAGTGCAACCAAAAATTCTTGTGAAAGGTGGCGACTGGAAGATTGATCAGATCGTGGGAGCGAAAGAAGTTCTGGCCAATGGTGGAGATGTTTTCTCTTTGAACTTCGTTGACGGTTACTCAACAACTTCAATCATTCAAAAAATTCAGGCATGATTTTTTCTCTCGGAGACACTGAGAAAAATCTCGTTCTGCCGGAGACAACTGACTTTGATATCATCTGCTTTTTCAGAGTGAATCATGCTATTCATGCTGATGAAAAACTTTGGTGGAAGACACTCACCGGAAGCCTCAGAGGCAAACGATCAGTGCTTATTTTAGAGTCCGAAGTAAGCTCTTTCCCTGCCATGGATAAGACTCAGCGCTGGCAGCTAGGTGATAACTGGTGTTGGCTCACTCCTCGAAGCCTCAGTGTAATTTCCAACGGTTACTCCAATTCATCCATGAATATCCGAGAGTTAAAGTCTTTCTTAACAAATTATAAGCCATAGAATTCTTTAGATTTCCTGATTTTTTTAATCAGTTATGCAAAATAGCCCTCAAATAAGTACTTGAGTCTTTCGATAAGAAAACGAGACTGACCATTGTGGTCGGTTAAATTTTTGGATCTCGATTCTTACAAGGAGTACGTTGATGGGCTTAAGAATCAACACCAACATTGCCTCGCAAGAGGTACAAAAAAACCTGAAGGTCAGTAATGCCCAACAGGAAGCGGAGTTTTCAAAACTCTCGTCTGGTAAACGAATCACGAAATCTGCGGATGATGCCGCCGGTTTGGCGATTGCTAAGAAGTTAGAGGCCGAAACACGAGGTCTGCGTGTTGCTGGTCGAAACGCAAACGATGCTATCTCAATGGTTCAGGTTGCCGAAGGTGGTCTGAACGAAACGAGTAACATCCTTACCCGCTTGCGTGAATTATCCATTCAGGCCGGATCGGACACAGTGGGTGATACTGAAAGAGGTTATCTCTCGCTGGAGTATGAACAACTAGTTCAAGAGGCCGATCGTATTTCAAAAACCACTTCTTTCAACGGCCGACCACTCTTAAAGGGTGAAGGGAACACACTACAGTTCCAAGTCGGTGCGTATGGTGGCGAAGATAACCGAATCGAATTTGATGCCGCATCGACGGATGCTTCATCAGAGTCTTTAGGTATCGGTGGCTCGAATATCCGGGATAAACAAGGTGCCATTGATAACCTAGAGCGAATCGACAACGCCATCAACAAGGTGAGTGCATTCCGCGCTAACTTTGGTTCGATTCAATCGCGTCTACAGTCGACCATCAACAACCTTGATGTTGCCACTGTAAACCAGGAAGCTGCCCGTTCACGTATTGAAGATGTTGATGTGGCAGATTCAACAGCGAAACTTGCATCGTCTCAAATCAGAAATGCTGCAGGTACCGCTACTCTGTCTCAGGCCAACCAATTAGGTAACAGTGCTCTGAGATTGATCGGTTAATCGTACTCTGTATTAGGTGTTCCGTATTACTTAAGCCCAGGACCTCCTGGTTAATCCCAGGAGGTCTTTTTGGAGAAACTAGCTTTGGCAAACGACAACAAACTTAAAAAAGTAAAAGATGAAGCGACAATCTTGAACTTGTTGTCAGGGGCGAAACACGGTAATTCGGAAGTATTTATTTGGAAGCTAATCGGGAGTGAAAAACATCTTGGTCAGGTCAGAATTGAATCGATCAGGAAAACCCGAAAAGATTTTTGTATCATTCCGGCCGAAGGTCAGGATCGTCTTGTTCAGGATTTAATGGGGAGCCACAATCACGTTGATCTCTACATTCCAGAGTCTGCACTTCTTCTCCGTTGTGCAATCAAGCAAACTGATGCTCCTTACCGATACTACCTTCAGCTTCCAAATTTCGTTGCTCAAGTTGAAAGAAGACAAAGCTTTCGTCTGAATGTGCATGGTAGTTCAGAGGTTAAACTGAGCTTCGGAAAATCTGTCACAATTCCTAAACCCATGAGTCAGCATTTTCTAAAAGAATGTTTTGATATCAGTGCCGGTGGTTTTTCTTTCTTCATCTCAAAAATGGAGACCAAGTTCTTTCAAATTGATGACGCCATTCCATTGGTTGAGCTCAAGGCGGGAAATTGGACCACAAAGATCAGTGCCCAGATCGCCACGATTCGTGAGGTAGAACCTGACGAATACAATGGCCTCTCCTATAAGGTCTGGAGAGTAAGCTGTCGCTTCTCACAAATTGATCAGGTCAGTAAGAAGTACTTCGAGAAATTTATTTTTGAGCGGATTAAGGACGAGCTTCATGCTATAAATGATTAGTATGAAAATTGCTGCGATCTCTGATGTCCACGTTAAAACGCCTCACGACGAAGCTGATAAGCTTCTGTCGGCGTTTCTGGATCATCCAGAGGTCCAATCCGCTGATTATGTCCTGCTTCTGGGTGACATCTTCGACCTCATGTGCGGACCGCATGAAGAGTATATTAAACTCTACTCGCATTTATTTGATCGCATGGATGCCCTTCACAAAAAAGGCAAGAAGGTCTTTTTCCTGGAAGGGAATCACGATGTTCATTTGCAAGGCCTCTTCTTAAAACGCTGGCCCAACTTTGAGATTCTCTCAGAGCAAACTCCGGTGATTGAAAAGATCGACGGAAAACTTTATTACTTCTCACACGGTGATGAGCATGAAGTAGATAATGAGGCCTATCAGCGCTACAAAGAAATCATTCACTCCGCTCCACTTCGTTTTGTGGCAAATCAGATCATGCCTTACGCCGTTTTAAATTACGTAGGCGAGAAGGCCTCGAAGATCTCTCGTAAAAAAGGCTCGCGAAAATTCGATGCTGAACTTGTGCGTAATCGTTTCCGCAATGGTGTGCAAACTACCACGAAGGGCGAGTTTGATTTTGTGATCGGTGGCCACAGTCACGTGAAAGATAATTATACGTTACCTGGTTCCAACAGTGTTTATCTCAATAACGGTTACGCTTTAAGAGAGAACACCTTTCTCTTAATTGATAACCACGTTCCAAAGTTCATCACTTTCGCCAGCGGAAGTACTTCCGCTAGTGGCGGCCAAGCTTAAGAAAGCTGCGCCATTGACCGAACTTCTTTCAGAATCATTTTCCCCGAAATCTCTTTCACGGTAGATTCTGTTCTCGCCTCTTTGTCTTGCGACTGAATATCCTTGTTCACAATGATAAGACTTTCAGCAAACTGAGCAATTTGTGGAAGGTGAGTAATGGCAATGACCTGGCCATGGGCCGCCACTTCCGCCAGCGCTTTACCAATGCTATTCGCGGTATCTCCACCAATCCCGGTATCAATCTCATCAAAGAGGAAGATGCTGATGGAATCGTCACTCGCAAGAATCTGGCGAAGACTCAGAAGAATACGAGATAGCTCACCACCAGAAGCGATGTCTTTAATCTTGAAGTAACCTTCGCCTGGATTGGTTTCTGCCAAAAATTGCACACGCGAATATCCCGTCTCAGAAAGCTCTTCTAGAATTTCCAGGTCCAGACGGATAGTGGCCCCGTTCATTTTAAGAAGACGGACTTTCTGAGTGAGTTCTGTACTTAACTTTTTACAAAATTGAGAGCGGGTCTTATGAAGTTTATCTGCCTGGGTCATCAATTTCTTTTGCAGCGATTGAATCTTCCCTTCTAGTTCATCACAGTTAACTTCCAAGCTCTCAAGGGTATTTTTCTCTTTTAGAAATTCCACTTGTGTTTGCAGGATGGTTTCAACATTCCCGCCAAACTTTTTCTTCAACTTCTGATACGAGTCGAGACGATCTAAGACACCTTCCAGATCCGCAGGATCGATTTCCATATTGAGCTTGCGATCTACAATGTCATTTAGGCTATGAATACGATCATCAATCTCTGATAGAAGTTCCATCTGGTCTTGAAAGAGATCCGGGTTTTTAGAGAATAGGGAATTCAAAAATTTTATTTGTCCCAGCATTCCTGGAACGCCATCGTTTCCATCAAAACTTTCTTTTACCTGGTAACAAAGCTTTTGGGTCTTCTCGATATTCATTAATAAATTTTTCTTCTTCAGGAGATCTTCTTCATCCTGGGAGGAGGGATTTAGTTTCTCAATCTCCTGAAGTTGAAAATTTAAATAATCCAATCGCTGTTCCCGATGGGTCTTTGATTGAATCAATTCGGCTTGCTCTTTTTTAAGGGCCTTGAGTTCTCTTAGCTCTTCTTGGTAGGCAGAGAGTTCAGGCAGTTGCTTTGAGTAATGATCCAGCAAGTATAGCTGGTAACTTTCTGAGAGAAGTTTCTGGTTTTCAAACTGTCCCACGAGATCAATGAACTTACGGGCAAAGCTTGCAAGAAACGTCACTGTACAGGTCAAATGATTGATGTAGGTCTTGGTAGTACCGTTCTTATAAATAAGACGTTTGATGACAATTTCATTCCCTTCAATGGGAAAGCCTTCTGATTCCAGAAACGCCTTAACTTTGTCATCGGTGCAGGTGAAAGAAGCTTCAATGAGAGCGCATTCAGTTTCACGGCGCACGACCTTTTTGTCGGCCCTGCCACCGAGAATAAGCTGAAGAGCATCGAGGACAAGACTTTTACCAGAACCGGTTTCACCGATAATGGCATTAAAGCCGGGACGAAAGCGAATGCTTTGGTTTTTGAAGGTTGCGAAATTTTGAATGACTAGATTTTTGAGATGGAATTTGGCGTCCATATTGTCCTCGCTTGAGAACAATACTACGGATGATTTACGTATGGGTCAATACTTTTCCGTATTTTTTACGTAGGACCACTAATCTTTTTTAGAAAAGACAAATTTATCTCTGATAGTTTCAAAATACAGACGTTCAGGGTTCTTAATCAGGGTGATTTTTTTCACCTTTGAACCATTAATAGTCACCACATCCTGATCATCTACATTAATCGCTACTTGCCCATCCAATGTAAGTGTCACGGAATGATGCGGAGGAAGAATTTTTAATTGAATAGGGGCAGTATCTGGTACGACGAAAGGGCGGTGAATAAGTGAATGAGGGCAAATGGGAGTGAGTACCAGGCCCTTCACATCCGGATGCACAATCGGTCCACCGGCCGCCATTGAATAAGCAGTTGAACCCATCGGTGAAGAGATGATGATTCCATCTCCCGCAAGATTATAGATGTGCTCATGGCCCATCTCTGCACGAAGATAAATCATACGAGCAATATCATTCTTCGCCAGAACAGCATCATTAAAGAAGTAATCCGAGAAATGCTCCTCGCCTTTTTTAGAAATGCTTACATGGAAAAGGGGCTTGGTCGTAGTCTCATACTTCCCTTCCATAATATTCGCCAGAAGGTCAAAGTATTCATTCTTGTTGAACTCAGTAATAAAACCCAAACGTCCCAGATTAATTCCGAGAACCGGAATCTTGGTATTGATTCTACGGCAGGCGCCAATCAAAGTACCGTCGCCACCAAGGGAGAACATCATATCTACTTTGTTATGAAAGTTCTTAGAGTTCCAGAACTCAAGACCTTCAGTAGATTTCTGTTTAAAGAATTTATGAACTCGTTCTTTATCTTCTTCACGGAAGACCACTTGTTTTTTACGACGAAGAAGCCAGGCGCAGAGATTCGGTAACAAATTATAAAATTCCGGAGTGGAATTTGGTTTAAGTGTAATACCGATAATTTTGAACGAAGGTTTCTTCATGTTTATTCCGTCATGGTCCGCATGGCCTGTTCGAGATCATCAAACGGCTTATTAAGTAATCGACATTGATAAGCATTGGCACGAGAAAGAACTTGAGGTGAGTTATAAGCAGTCATGATAACGAACTTTTGACTGATCTCTTCCGGGGAGAATTTCTTTTTTGACTCTTCAATGACGTCAAATCCAGAAATGTCCTGAAGCATAAGATCGCAAATGATTCGGTCATAGTGATTATTCAAAATAAGATCGATGGCAATTTTACCACTGGCAGACACGTCCACCTTGAGCCCACGACGCTCAAAAAGCTTCTTAAGAGATTGTTGGATGAGGATCTCGTCCTCAATAATCAAAATGGTATTCATGTTCTAGGTAGTGTGAGGCGGAAGTGAGCGCCTGTACCGTTATTATTAACCAAATATTCTAAATTACCACCCATTTTTACTGCCAGATTTCGAGAGAGCACCAGCCCTAGTCCAGTACCTTGAGATTTAGTCGTAAAAAATGGTTTGAAGAGCTGAGAAGATTTGTCTTCAGGTATACCTGGTCCGTTATCGATAACATCAATAAAGACCGACGTAGCGTCCGAACTCATCGAGAGTTCAATCTGGCGTGTCGTGGTCATGTTTTTCATGGCCTGAGCGGCATTCACGATTAAGTTAAAGAGAATCTGTACGACGAAGATTAAAGGCACATCCAACATAAGGTTTTCAGTGTCATCTTTGTAATTGATGGTCTTTCTGACCTCACGGCCCTCACTCTTGGAAAGGGTGATTGACTCGTCTACAATTTTTTTAATTGAAACTGGCTTGGTTTCAGTCTGAACCTGATAAAGATTTGAGAAGTTCTCAATAATCACCTGACAGCGATTAATGTTCTTCTGAATTTCTGCCATGAGATCTTTACTGTCTGTACTCACATCCATGGTGGCAAAAAGCTGAGAACCCAGTTTAAGCCCAAAGAGTGGATTACTTAATTCGTGGCGAAGAGTATTCAGGAGTTCTCCCAGAAGAGAAATACGCTGAAAGTGGAACAAATCAAAAGCATAGTGGCGAAGTTCATCGCTATCATAAAGATCCAGAGTAAATGGACCTTCAACTTTCTTATTAAAGAAAATGTCTTTCTCTTGAAGCTCGCTGGTGTAGAGGTCATTCATGAAAGATGTTCCCGTCACACCATCACGAATACGCAGTGGAAGTGGAAAGTCTTTCAGGCACACGCGAAGTTCAGAGATTCTTTTGTCTGAGAACTCTTGATCAATTAAACGTTCAAAGTGAGGTTGTAAGAGGTCAATACAGGTTTCAAACAGCTCGATTTCGTCTTTGCTGTAACTTAAAAAGTCATGACGAGAAACCACTGCAACTAATGAATATTTACGAGACATGACCTCTTTAGCAAGAAAGCTTCCATTGAATGGAAGATTCATTTTGGTAAAAGAGTCAGTCGAAAAAGATTTGATTTTTGATTTTTTGATCGAATTAAAGAAAGCGTTAAATTCTTTAACCTCAACCAGACCTTGAGTTTTTTCCCCTCTCCAGATTGTTCCAAGAAGTTCGGCCTTGGTCTGACCTTTGAGGTGGAGAATAATAATGGAACTTTCAAACTTCTGAAGAAACGGAACATCGAGAAGTTTTTCAACCAGGCTTCGAAGACTATGAGACTCATTGGAAATGAGATTCACTTTTTTAATGATCTCATCCCACAGGTCTTTAACGTTTTCACCAGGATTCAGGGAAACACTGGAATAGATTTTCTTCTCAATTCCTTGGGTGGTTTTAATAAAGCTATCAAAAGCATCACTACGCGTAAGAAGTCCCGTCTCGGCGGTCGCCCCATCTAGAGTGCAGGCAATGTTCTTTCGATAGTAGGGAAAATCGCAATGCTCGCCATCGGCGAAGTTCACCCAGAGCCTGTCGCCTTTCTTAAAAAGTGCGATTTGCGCCTCTGCCTCTTCCACCATTTTGAAACGGTCGAGATTCAGATTTTCAAAATCAGAAAGGATAAGGGGATCGATGAATAACTTTACGTATTCAGCAGCTTCTTGGTCTGAGGGATGAGATCTATTTTCCACTGGGTTAAGTTATCTTTTAATTCATACTTAATCAATTCTTCCAGCGCCACCAGGTCTTGCTTTGTTTGCGCCTGGTTCATGGCCTTAAGAATAAACAGTAAGTGGATATGAGATTCTTTGATCCCGGGGATGGTTTGCTGCTTCCGGGACATAATGGTCTTGGATAACAAGGTCGTCAGTTCCACGAACTGGCCAATATCCTGGGTCAGTTTACTGATCTTCCGGTTCCAGAAGAATTCACGTTCTGGACTAAATTCACCAATGGTCTGAATGTCGAGGATAATATCTGATAAAAACTCTAAGGTTAACCCTATAGTGTCAACGAGGAAATCTTGATTATAAGAAGGAGACGTCATCCCTGACATAGGTCCATCCTTGATATTTATAATCAAATGTTAACTTCGTTTCTTTTTAATGTCACAGAAAATAATTCGTGAAGGGCCTCAAGGGCCTGGTGTTCCTCAGAATAGGTCAGAAAACTGTTCTGGGCCTGCTCAAGGAGGGTTTGACCATTATTTTGTCCACGGCGAATGCGATAGAAGTCCAGAAATGGTCTCAACAGAGAATGTGAGGCCGAGATTTGTTCTGCCACCACGTCGATCTCGCGCAGGTTCTTAAGATGACCTTCGATTTTATTCGCGTCCGAGGTCTCGGCCTTAGACTCGTGATAAACGGTATCAATTGAAACCATCGCATAATCATGAAGACGTAAAAACTTTGTCAGAACTTCGTGATGAGTTTTAAGAAGTTCAATCTGTGCCGGAAGACACTTCGTCACTTCAAGATTCACGTCAAAGAGATTAAGAAGAAAATTCCAAAGAACTAGATGTGATTGATAAAACGGATAGTGATCATCAGTACTGTTGTGATTCTTTAAATAGGCCCCGAAAATGTTTTCGTGATCCGTGCTGTAGACGGCATATTCAGAATCAAGGGAGCGTTCTTTATTTTCAATGACCGGTGCCACTAAAGGCAAAAGAGCATGGGCCTTAAAAGTTTTGGTCTTAGAGCTAATGAAGAAATGACCTTCTCCATATGGAACAAGATTGAAGCCCTGAAAGTTTGAAGAAAGGAAAATTCCTCGTCCACCTGCCTCACAAAACTTAATGGCAGATAGAGTGGCCGGACCAATATACAAAGTTTGGGAAACATCCGAGACCAAATCGACTTCAGAAATGTCTTTGACTTGAAGATGAGAATAAGTCTGAGTGAGAAGATTAATGAATTCTTCCTGTTCATTTGAAGGAAATAAACTCGTGCTCGTCATGCCATAAGCAATCTGGCGTATCGAACCCATTCTTTCCTGGCCACGTAGATTTCCACGAAGGCCCAGAATGTTTCGATAAACGTCCTGTAAATGAAACGTTAAAAACGGTGCACGTGCTTTAAGGGTCAGTAAATATGATGACCATAGATCAGGAACAATCAGTTCGCCATTTTTTAAATGAGGACCGATTTTTGAAATAGCATTAACATTCCCATGAACTTCCCAGCTCGTTTCTTTCAGAGAAAGATTTACGCTGATGTCATAGTGAGAGGCCAGGACCTTCTTTGAATCTGTTGTAAATCCGGTAAGGACCGGTGAGGTGCGATCATAAACGATTCCGAATGCCTCTTCATTCACCAGAAGAGTCAGTTCAAAATCTTTTAAATGCGAGTGATATTTCTCGAGGACTTGAATCGTTTCAAATAAAAAATAGGCGTCGTCTTGTTGGATGATTAATAGCTTTTTCACAGCTACTTCACATCATTCAAGTTGTAACCCTTGATGTTCTCGCGGCTGCGTGAAGTCTGATCAATCTCAAGCTTAAGGGTCGCCTGGTATTCTTGAAGTTTTACCAGAAGTTTTTCATCCAGCTTCTTGATGTACTCAATCTGGCGATTAAGATCAGCACGTTTTTCGTCCGTGACTTCATTCCAGTCAATTTGAACCGAGATCTTTTCAATGATTTGGAGCAAGCGCTCACGATTTTCTGTAAAGCTGTCCAGTTGTGTGCCTTGTGAAAAGTCACACTCGAGGATGGCCTCAGTCATCGTGATCGCCTTCATAATAAATTCTTCGAAGAGGAGGGTTAGTTTATCCATTAAGCGCTCTTAACTGGGGTTTGAGTTTTAAGGTTTTTAATCGCCTCAGTCCAACCGTCGTAAAGAGTGTTAAGTACTTTCAGACAACCTTCAAGATGACTTTTCTCAATCTTGATGTTCGCCTGTGTACTTGAATAAAGGATATAGTCGTAAAGTGAAGCAAGTTCTTTTGCCACTTCACCACCAACTTCAAAGTCGAGACTGTTAGACAGTTCAACGATGATGTCTTGCATTTTGCCGATGTACTCGCCTTTCTTAGCAACGTTCTTTTGTTCGATTGCTTCGATGGCCTTCTTACAGTTTTTAATAGCAGCTTGATAAAGCATAAGTAGGATTTGTTCCTTACTTGCTGTCTCTACCGATGTCTTTTTATATGCACCTAAACCGTAGCTCATTTGGACCCTCCTCCAATGTCGCTTACTATTTTATCATAATTGCTGAATGCCCGGTGGGGCGGCAAAACCTGCAAGGCCCGCACCCTGACCTTTGATCTTAGAAATTGTCTCTTCCAGTCGGGCAAACTTCGCCTTCAAAATATCTTCTTTCTGGGCGATCGTGCGCTGACGATTGGCGATCTGACGATCAATCTGATTGATTTGGCTTTGTAGACCACCCTTACGTGTTGGTAACACACCGGTGGGTTGAGAAAGTAGCGTTTGTGCTGTCTCATCCAGGATGTCGATAAAGCCCTTCGACTTTCCATTTTCCAGGGAGTACTTACCAGTCAGGGTTTGTGATACTGACTTGTAATCTTTTGAAAGCGCCTGTTCGAATTTGGCCTGATCAAATTTCAAAAGACCGTCACGTTGGAAAGTCACACCCAGGTCACCCATTCTCATGGGACCTGCGTCAGTCATTACCGATGTGAAGACCGCTGAACGAACCCTGCTTTCAATGGTAGTAAGTGTTGAGTCACCACCCAGTGTACGTTGCGTATCAGTTTTCTCATCGAGTGAGTTTTGCTCTTTAATGAATTTTAAAACGTTGTTGATGTTATCGATGAGGCTGTTGACCTTACCACCGATCTTCTGAACGTCTTCCGTGATTTCAATATTGATCTCTTCACCCGGAAGGGCCTTTTTAAGATCAATCGTCACACCCGGAATAAGATCCGTGACTTTGTTACTTGGAACTTCAATTTCAAATCCATCGAGTTTTACCTTGGCATCTTGAGCTGGTCGCTCTTGCTCAAAGTAAATATCCACTTCGCCGTCTACCAGATAAAGATATGGGAATTCAACGCGGTTCCCATCACCCGTTTCCGTCATTGAGACAATCAAGCGATATGGTTCATCGGAGTCTTTACCATCGTTTACGACGTTCGCCCTGATGCCTAATTCCGAGTCACCGTTAATGAGTTTGGCGATTCCAGAGAGAGTCGCGTGCTTTTCATCCACGTAGATTTCTTTTTCATCTCCGTTAGGAAGATTCACACGGATATATCCAACCCCAACATAGGTCTTATCTTTGTCTTCCACACCATTACTAATGGCCGAAGATTTCTGAGCGAGTTGCACGACTTCAAGTTGATACTTACCAGGATCGGCGATGTTCTTATCTGCCGTAACATTAATGTGTTTGCTGTCACCGGTATTGATTGCTAGTTCGCGGAGTGAACGGGCGTTCTTATTTTTTAGAACTTCACCACGCATGTTTTCCACCAGCGTAGTAAGCTGCTGCACGAGAGATTTTTTGTCGTTGATCTTGCCCTTACGGACTTCCATCTGCTGAATAGGAATTTTTTCAGCTTCAACAATTTGCTGAACAATGTCCTTAGGCAGACCTGAATTGATTGATCCGAACGAAATCCCCAAATCTTTCCTCCATGAAAGTAAGAGACGATTGGAGTCGGTTTCTCATCCTGAGAACCTACTAAAGATTATCATGTGGGTTAGTTGTCGCAAGCGGGAAGAAACTGCTGTAGAATGATATCTACTTGAAAGGAAAAAGAGAGAAGGTGAACAACTCCCTCTCTCTTCTTCAAAATCAGTCTATAGGTCTGGGAGCTTTTTAAAAGTCCCACTGTTCTGATCGGATAATATGGAAAATGCTTTAGCGAAAAACTCAAATATTATATGGGAAAAGTCGAAGTTCTTTATAAATCGACTACTTATCTACTTTTCTTTTTTGCTATTACCGGTCTGGATTCAGAAGACTCTTGAGATCAACATCTTCGTTCAGTCTCTTCTCATGCTCGCATATATCTTATTCATGGCGGGCCAGTGGTATCTATTAGGTAAAGAGATTGATCACCGTTTAAAAATTTACTTCCGCGCCAACTCCAGCATCGACCGCGTCCTTTACCGCGTGTTGATTGGGAATGCGACCATGATGATCATCTTCAACATCATGACATTTATCCCGGAGGGGATTGTTCGCCACTTCTTCTGGGGCTTCTTTGTGGTCCTGGGATTGTTTTACTCATGGCCCACCCGCGGGAAAATTATTGAAGAGTCCGTTTCAACTCAGTTCACGGAATATAAATATCTCGACTCATTTGAGAAGACGGTTTTGTTTCTGACTCTCGCCATGTTTGTGGCCAGTATGCCGAGCTTTCCGTTCTTTAGTAATCTTGAAACTTTTAAACTGATCGTAGATCCGGAAGAGAAAATGCACTCTCAAATCTGGAACTATTTATTCATGAATTTCTATCCATTCCGCAAGATTCCGCACCTGGTGAATCTGGGATGGAGCATGCATTTTTACTTCGTAAACTTTGGGCTTTATCTCCTCGCGTTCTACGGAATAATGCGCTTCTTTATGTCCCGCAGACTTTCGATTCTGGGACTATTCGCTCTGGTTTCTACCTGGTCTTTTTCACTCTTCTTAAAGAAAGATCCTTATATTGGGGCCGCCACATGCTTTTCTGTTTTATGGGTGTGGTCGATTCTTTGGTGTGTGAAAAGTTCAACCTATCGCTCGGGTCTGATGTACGGGCTCCTTTGTTATACCGGGGTCGTGCTGAACTATAACAATATCTTTTTATTTCCAGTGGGACTGGCGCTTCTCTATTTCTTCTTCTTAAAAGAAAGCACGGATTGGTACCGCTCGCAGTTTGTGAAATACACTTCCCTCGGCATGTTCCTGATCCTGATAACCATGATCACTCATATAGATCTCCGGTTCTTTGAAAACGCTTTTACGCTGAAACAATTGGGTGCTTATGTCTCGATTGTCCTAAAGCGTAAGGCCTTCTATGCGTTGTCATTTTTGGGTCTGGTTTCTCTTCTCATTATGAACTTCAAACCAGAACGCAAAACACTTACGGTGTTAACTCTGGATGTAAAACGTCTGCGTGAATTTAGTGTTCTTGTTCTGTGTCTGATTTTGTTGTCCCTCACAGTTGATAAAGATCTTGCTCAGAGTTTTGGTCTTCTGTGGTTTGTCGTGTTCTTGTGCATTCTTCCACTCGAGTGGATTTTCCAATCAATCTCACGTCTTCGTTCGCGGCGAAATTTCATCTACATGATTTATGTGATCCTGTGTCTGCTTGATTCTCACTTCGAGGGACGCATCAGAATCATGTACAATTTCTATGAATCACCACCGGATATAGTTGAGCTAATCAATCGTGAGCCCTAGGTTAAGATCTTAGATTTACTTACTTTTTGAAAATTTCTTTTGCACCGAATTCTGGAGAGTTGTTAGAATATTAGTAAGAACGAGAAGAGAATTAATCTCTTCATCGCGATCAAGGAGGACTTTTGTACAAGGCACCCTTAACCGCTACTGTTTTCAAAGATTTCTCGTCTTGCTATCAACATTTCTCGTCTCAAAAGTCCCGTAACCCCGATCAACCATTTGTCTATGTCGATGCTTCAGGTGTGAAGTTGGTGACAGATGTTGTGGACGCAGAGGCGACTGCAAGTGATGGAGTTTTCGCTCTATCGATGGCCCAGGACGGATATATAGAGATGCTGGCCTTGTATGAAGCGAGTTAATTAATTTTGTGGAAAACTAATTTAGTCAACAAATTGAATTGAAAAAAATGAAAAGGGAGCCGCAGGTTCCCTTTTTTTATGTGCTTGAAATTGCTATAGTACTTCAGTGCATTGTAAGAACAGTTCAGAATTTACAACAAAAACAATTGTGGAAAACTGAGGACTATTTGTGGATAAACAGCATTTTTTGAGAAATTCTTTGGCCAAAATTATGGTTGCAGAATTGTCGGCCATTAATGAACTCGTAAAAAGATATCCCAAAGCGGACATTCAGTTTAAACAAGACGGCTCACCAGTTACTGAACTCGATTTGTTCTTATCATCCCATGTTGAACTTTTGATGGAAGAGCACTTTAAAGGTGTAACGTTTTACTCGGAAGAGAAGTTTTCGGATTGGGGCTTTCCTTTACTAGCACTCGATCCCCTTGATGGAACTCGTGAGTATATTGAAGGTCGTCCCGAATGGGCCCTTTCTATTGGCCTATTCAAAACAGATAAGTTTGAGGGTGAAGGCTGGGTCTATAATCCGGTGACTCAAGAACTCTTCGATGCTCCTGCAAAAATTGAGTTCCCAAAGAAGTCCACTTATCGTGGAGAAGTCTCTCGTTCCGAGTGGAAACAGGGCCTTTTTACAAACAAGTTCACGGAGCGATTTGAACTCCAGGCGGTGGGCAGTATCGCATATAAGCTCGGTCGTCTTGCCTATGGAAAATGTGATTACGTAGTTAGCTTAAGACCCAAAAACATCTGGGACATTGCGGGCGGAACCCTGCTTTGTGAACAAGCGGGATTTAAATTCTACTCTCAAGGAAAAGAAGTCAAAGATGTGAGGAAGCTCTATGAGCCTCCTCTTATTTGGTGCCACGAGAAGCTTTTTTCGGAGCTTTCAAAGATTTACCCGTAGAAGCGCAGACGTCTTTTAAATTACAAAGATCACATTGCGGGCGACGAGCAATACAAGTGCGGCGACCAAGAAAAATCAGAAGGTGTGAAAGCATCGTCCACTGCTCATTGGGAAAGAGCTTCATGAGATCTTGTTCGACCTTTTCTGGTTCTGTTTCTTTAGTCAGTCCCAGAAGGCCAGCGGTTCGTTTAACGTGAGTATCAACCACGATGCCGGTGTTGATATTGAAAGCGTTTCCAAGAACCACATTGGCGGTTTTGCGGCCCACACCCGGAAGCTCACTTAGCTCTTCAACAGTCTTAGGAACCGCACCCTTATGAAGGGCCACCAGGTCCTGAGCACAGCCAATCAGACTCTTACTTTTATTACGAAAGAAGTTTATCGACTTAATCGCCTCTTCCATATCTTCAAGCTTCGCTTTCGCCATTTTTTCGGGAGTTGGGTACTTTTTGAATAAGGCGGGAGTCACCATATTCACGCGTGCATCCGTGCATTGAGCAGAAAGGATGGTCGCCACTAGTAATTCAAATGGATTAGAGTGATTTAATTCACAATGGGCATCAGGATGGACTTTAGAAAGTCGCTCATACACCACAGAGGCAAGTTCAGATTTTTTCATACATCCAAAGTAGCAAAGTTGGCCTAAATCGACAAAGCCTGCTAAGAACAGGGAATGAGTAATTTTAAAGTCAAAGACCACTATTTTAATAAGGCAAAGAACGAAAACTTTCTTGCCCGCTCAGTTTATAAGCTGGAAGAGATCGACGAGAAATACAAGATCTTGAAACCCGGCATGCAAGTGGTTGACTTCGGTTATCATCCTGGATCGTGGATTCAGTACACCAGCCGTGTGATTGGTGATGAAGGTCGCGTGGTAGGAATTGATGTCCGTGAGGTTAATAAAAAATTATCTGGTGTTAAAAACGTACGCGTTTATCAAAAAGACATTTTCGATATTCATGATCTTAGCCAGTTAGAAGTCGACGGACAGTTCGATGTGGTTCTGTCTGACATGGCGCCAAACACAACTGGGATCAAAACTCTGGACCAAGACCGCAGTCTCAATCTGGTTGAATCGGTTTTTGGCCTTCTTCCTCGTTTCTTAAAACCAGGTGGAAACTTCGTCATCAAGGTTTTCGATTCTCAAAGTGCTCAGAATTATCTGAAAGAGCAGAAAAACCTGTTCAAAGAGTTCCATTATCTAAAACCAAAATCTACCCGCAGTATTAGCAAAGAATTTTTTGTCATTGGAAAGAGTTTTAAGGCATAATCTCTTTCATGGTTTTTAAGGATTTAAACCGCAAAGGCAACTTTGCTCTTCTAGGCGTTCTAGGCGTGGTCGCGCTGGCTACTTTCCCTGCTTGGGGAAATCTCAATTTTATTAAGGACAATACACTCTTTGCTCAACCTGCCACTTCGGTGAAACCGGATCCAGTTGCAGACGATTGGAGCAAGATCGTGTCTCGTCACCAAAGTTGGGTTGATCAGATCGATTACGATAGTTCAAAATATCACGTTAAATACACCTTCAATGATGAACTGGAGACATTCATCAAGAAGCAATTGTCCCTTTATAGGCCGGACTACACGTCAGTGGTTGTAATGGACAATGAGACAGGGAAAATTCTCGCAGCGGTGGATTACGCTCGCGCGCAGAATATCTACGGTCGAGACCTCGCGTTTTCTACCACTCACCCTGCTGCCAGTATTTTCAAAGTTATTACTGCCGCCGATCTTTTAGAAAACACTCACATTAAAACTGATACTGAGTTTCACTTCACTGGTCGTTCTACGACTTTATATCGTAGCCAGTTAAAAGAACCAAATGGCCCTCGTCGTTGGGTGAGAACACTTGATTTAGAGAAGGCCTTCGCCACATCTAACAATGTGATCTTCGGACGTACTGCAATTGAAAACCTAACTCCTGCCGGTCTTAAAAAGATGGCGGAAAAGTTTGGATTCAACCGCAGACTGGTTGAAGGTATTAACCTAGCTCCTTCGGTCTTCAACATGGCCCAGGATCAATACAATCTTGCTGAGTTCTCTTCTGGTCTTAACAACAAGACCATGATGAGTCCGGTGCATGGTGCTGTCATTGGTTCAGTGGTCGCTAACGGTGGTCTTCTTCGTTATCCAGTTGTGATTGAGCAACTCGAAGGGATCTCGGATAAGAGAACAATGTTTCCTCCGCTAAAGAAGGACGAGATTGTTTTAACTCCTAAAACTGCTGAAGATTTGAGAACTCTTTTCATGGCCACTATTACTCAAGGTACGGCCCGTTCTTCATTCCGTCGTTCCAAGTATCTTTTGGAGAAACTTGAAATTGGTGGGAAGACCGGAAGTCTTACTGGTGGAGAGCCATACGGAAAACGTGATTGGTTTGTAAGTTATGCCAAGTCACTTGAAGATAAAAATGATAAGGGTATTTCAATTTGTGTCATGATCGTGAACCAGAAGAAGTGGTACATAAAGTCTCCGCTTCTCGCCAAGAACATCATGGAATACTACTACGCGAACCTTTATCCACATAAAAAATAAAAGGTGGACCTAATGGAAGAAAATTCTAACCCTGAAACTGTTACGCCTACACCAGAGGTTGCTGCTGGTGCCGCTCAGCCGCTTATTAACAAGAAGGCGAAGTTCATCAAGGAAGTGAAGTCATTTACCTTGATCATTCTTTCAGTTCTGGTTTTCCGTTCTGTTCTTTTCGAGCCATTCAAGATTCCTTCTGGCTCAATGATCCCAACTCTATTAATTGGTGACTTTATCCTGGTGAATAAGTTCTCTTACGGATTCAAAGTTCCTTTCAGTGACTGGTTCACTGATCCTATTTATCTGACTGGTCCAAGCACTCCAGAGCGTGGTGATGTGATCGTGTTCAAATATCCAAAAGACACGAACCTTAACTACATTAAGCGTGTGATTGGTCTTCCGGGTGACACGATTGAAGTGATCGACAAAGTTGTTTACGTGAACAACAAGCCGATTGAAACAAAAGACGTGGACGGGAAGAAGATCCTGGAAGATATGGATGATCGTTATAAGTCTTATCAGTTCCGTTTCATGGAAACTAAAACTGGTGACAAAACTCACATCACACAAGTTGATATGGGGAATGATTACTTCGCTAACTACTATAAGTTCACTGTTCCGAAGGACAATTTCTTCGTAATGGGTGATAACCGTGACTTCTCAGCAGATTCTCGTCGTTGGGGTACGGTTCCATTCGGCCATATCAAAGGTAAGGCCGTGATGATCTGGTTCTCACTTTCAGTGCCATGGCCATGGAGTGAGGATGAGCAGGAATCGTGGAAATTCCGTCCTTGGAGAATTGGAACAATTATTAAATAAAAAGAAAGGCCCCGTTTGGGGCCTTTTTATTTTAGGACAATCTTTGTTTCACCATCATTCCCAGTTTCTGGAAGCTCGCCCTGAAAATCTCGCGAGCGTTTTAAATAATCTCTCAGCCAATTTTTAAGCACACCATCACCGTGTCCATGGATCACACTGATATATGGCACGTCTCCTGAAAGTAAATCACCTAGCGCCTTCTCAATTAAGTTTTGAAACTCGGAAAGTCGCATCCCACGAACATCAAACTCTAATTGAGAGCTTGAGGTCTTCACGAAACTCACAGACACTTTTGGTTTCAACGGTGCTCGTTTTGAGCGACCAAGGGTGGCCACCGGAACCGTAAGCTTAATCGGGCCTTTGGCAATCGTGACTTCACGACGACGAAGATCCACTCCTTGTACCGTGAATTCTTTTTTCAGAGTATGTGAGTAAACGGTATCGCCGGATTTAACTTCCTCGATGGTTAGATCACCTATCGGAACTTCTTCTTCTACGACTTCAATGCCACGAAGTTTATCAATCTGAGTTTTCAGTTGGTAAGACTTATCATCGATGCGTTTAACTTTTTGAATTTCGTTACGACGAGCTTCCTCTACGAGGGCCCGCGCTTCGTTCAAAATTTTATCCACTTCCTGACGGGCCTTGGCGAGTTCTTCCTTCATGCGAAGATTTAGGATCCCTTCCATGGCACCTTTTTGGTTTTTAAGTTCCACTTCAAGCTGACGATTGGAAGTTAGAATCTGATCGAGCTCAATTTGTTTTTGAGAAACTTTCTGAAGGAGAGTTTCATAACTCACGTTCTTAGCACTCAAATGCGAAAGCGCCTTGGCAGGCACGTCTTTCACCTCATCATGACCTCGTGAAAGAATGCGGAAAATATCAATCGCCATGGAGGCACCTGGGGTCCCCCACTGGATTTTATAAGTGGGTTTCATGTTGGTGGTATCAAAGCCCACGTGACACGAAATGTAGTTTCGATCCTGGTGAATCAGGGTCTTAAACATTTGGTGGTGGGTAGAAACCACAATGTGGCAAACTGCGCGTTTATGAAGTTCATCAAAGTATGAAAGTGAAAGTGCTGAAGCTTCATCAGAGGATGTTGAGTTAAAGATTTCATCGATCAGAATTAAATTCGATGGAAGAATATTTTCCATGAGATCGATATAGTTTTTCACTTCACCTGAGAAGGATGAAAGACCGACTTGCAGGTCTTGAAGGTCATTGCCGAAATAAAACACGCCTTCATAAGGATACATTTCGGCCTCGGCCGCAGGGACGAAGAAGCCGTGATAGAACAATAAGTACGCAAGTGTTACTGATTTAAGAAAGACCGTCTTACCACCAGTGTTCGGGCCAGAGATCACAATTCCGTGATTACTCTGATGGCAATCGGCACTGTTTTTAACTGGGTTCTTAATCAAGGGATGAAAAAGCCCAGTGAATTTAAATCCAGGATTAGATCTGATGGAAGGGCATTCCAGTTGATACTTAGTCGCAAAATCTGTTTTCGCGAGATAGAAATCAATTCTTCGCACGACATATAGGCATTCATTAATCAGATCACCGTGTTCACCCAACAAGCGGGAGAACTTCATGGCGAGTTGATTTATGATTTCATCAATCTTAGCAATTAATTCTAGTCGGCGGTTACAGGCGTCTCTGACTTCAAATGGTTCAACAAAAAGGGTCTGACCAGATTCTGAACGAGAAACAATGAGACCAAGATCCGAACGATAAGAATCTGAACGCACTGGTACTACGAAACGATCATAGTGAACGTCATAACTATTATATTGAAGGACTTTTTGGTTGGCGGCGTTGTTGATCCATTCCTGGACCGTCTTTCTAATTTTGTCTTCCAGTTCACGCAAACGGCGATTCAGATCCGCTAGTTCCGGATGACGTTCAAAGTGAACCTCGCCTGAGCTGTCCACCAGATGGCGAAACTCACGCAGGAACTTCCTTTGAATCGGCATGAAATCCATTTCTGTGATTTTTTGAAATTCAGCGATTTTAAACTTTGGAAAATCTTGTTTTATGAACTGAGCACTTTCAATGAGGAGAACAACTTTATTGAGTTCGCTAAAGTGCAGCACACCTTCTTTCGCCAGATGCAGAATATGACGATCGAGTGATTCGTCTGCGGGAAGTTTTCCAAAAAGTTGACTCACGATCGGTCGGTAGTCATCTTTAAATTCTTGTAAGTAAGTCTGAGTACGAATGAGTTCAGCAGACAGGTCTTCCCAACGATTCGCAAAGAGCTGCGTCACGAGGCCTTTCTTATTCGATTCAAAATAAGCGAATTGAGATATAATGCCTGAAAGGACATCCCATTCGACTTGTGCGTGATGCACGGAGTGTTGAGTAGTGATAAGATTAATCGTCATATGATCCAATACTATCTAGATTTAGAGAAACAAGTTAAAAATATCAAAGAAAAGGCCCTCTCCCAAGGGCAAATCCAGAAGATTTATAGTACGGCCTACTTTATTTCCCTAGCAATTCGCGCGCCTGGAAAAACCTGGCATTTATTCATTGGGCGGGGAGGCGGCCAGGAAGGTTTGTGGTTGCATGATTCGCCTCCTCCCTCTGTGCTGAGACGAAAAGATAACTTTCTGGAATATTTTCGTCGTCACTTAAGTGCCTGCAGTTTCCTCGATGTATCACTCGATAAATACGATCGTATCGCTAAACTTACTTATCAAAAATTTGGTGAAGAACAATCCTTCCTTCTCTTCTGGAAGGGCCGCAAACTTTATTTCCTTCATCATTACCAGGAGCAACCTGAAGCTCCTTTTAAATTGCTATTAAGTTGGCGGGGAAAGGCCTTTATTCCAGGAATTGAGATAACTGATCTCTATGAATATTTTGATGAGATCGGTCGCCATCATGACATGAAACATGACATGGCCTCTCCCGAAATTTATGGAATGGAAAAACTCCTGGAAGATGAGCTTAAGGCCTCCAACCTTAAAGGTATGGGCTCTGCTCCGACTTTTCTTCAGAGGAAAAAAGACAATATCGAAGATGATTTACGTCGTACCAAGCAGTGGGACAAGCTTCAGGCGATCCTTGATAAAGGAGAGTCGCTGGATATGTACGAGCTAAAAGTCGGTGATCATAAGATCAAGTTTGAAGGTGAACTCAATCCTTATGAACGAAGGAACCTTCTCTTTCAAAAGATCAAAAAACTCAAACGCGGCGAAAGCATTCTAAGTGAAAGACTTAAGACTGTAACAGATCAGCTGGCCGGAAAAGAGACAACGGTTGCTGCAACATCAACAATTCCCATCACCAAGCCAATTTGGGGAGAAGAAAAAACTCCAACATTCCAGGCCCCAAAAAATACAGCTGATGAGTATAAAATTCTATCATTAGAAAATTGTCAGATTGGTGTTGGGTTAAATTCCCAAGGAAACGATCAGCTCAGAAATAAATGGGCCAACAAAGAAGACTACTGGATCCATCTTGATGGACAGAAAAGTTCCCATGTCGTGATTAAGCTTCCTACTGGGCAGGCGTTGGACCCACAAACGCTAAACTTAGGGGCCTCAATAGTTGCCCATTTTTCTCACTTTAATGCTGATTGGATTCCCATCATCTATACCCAGGTGAAAAATTTGAAGGGTGTTTCCGGGGCCGCGGGTATGGTAATATACAAAAAGGAAAAACATCTACAATGTCCCAGAGTTAATCTGGATAACGTAATTAAGGACTGACCATGAAGGCCCTACTTTGTTTATTGTTCGTTACTTCTACTGCATTTGCACAAGACGCTGCCACATATTTAAAGAACTTTGATGCCAAAGTTTACTCTCTTAAAACTAAGGGTGTGAAAGATTTTGTGGTTGATATCGAAAGCACAAAATTAACGAAACAAATGAATGATCAGCAGGTCTTCGGGAAAGTTAAAGAAGTCGTTTTCCGTACTTATTGGACCGCGAATCCAGAGCGTTTAGCAATTGAAGTGGAAGGACTTCCTGATGGCTTTAAAGAGATCAAAGAAGAACTTAAACTTTCTCTATTGGGGATGATGGATAACCTTATCCCTCCTACGATGGCCCAACGTTTTAATGGTTATAAGTTTGCAAACGGAAATAAAGCGAAAGAATTTATTGCCCAAGATACAACTGGAGTGGCACCCATTCCAAGTTTCGTATTGAAGTTTGATCAGGAAGACAAATTGGTTGAAGTGGTGGGACAAAAACCAATCGGAACTTTAAATATTGCCCCGGTTTATGCCAAAGAATCATTCTCAGATGGACGCTATGTTCTTAAACAACAGACTACGACCAGTACAGAAGGTAGCCAGACTGTTACAATCAAGAAAGTGTTGGAATATGGCCAATCTCAAGGCATCGGTGTTTTAACAGGCGTAGAAGTGACCACTGAACAAAAAGGTCAGAACGGAAAGGCCGTCTCTGCGACAGATGAACTTACTTTCAAAAACTACAAAATCAATGCCGGTGAAGCCCTGAAATTCTTTCTTGGTGAAGGCACCAAAGAGATCAAAAAGAAATAAACCTGATCAGAATAGTTTATTCGTTTTTAGAGTGCCTTCTTCCTTGAGTGGCGCATGTAAGAGGTTATAATGATTTAATAACTTTCTTAAGGTGTGCACGTGCGTTCAATAGTTCTCTCTAAAAGTGGTATCAATAAAGTTCGAAGTCATTCAACAGAATTAAAAGCTGCAGATTTCGAAGGATCAATTAAATCTGTTCCTCCAGGGGAATGGTGCCAGTTTCAGCTTTCTCCAACTGAATTTTATGTGGGCTTCATCAATCCAATGATTGAAGAGAAGTACACATGTGCTTATCTGGTAGGAAAAGTAACTGCTGAAGAATTAAAAACATTTTCTCCGGATAAATTTGTATCAGCACAAATTAAGAAGGCATTTGATAAGCGTCAGCGCTATGAAACTTATCACTCTGGTGCTCGTCTTTTTTACGGTATGAGTGATGGCCTGCCTGGATTGATTGTCGATAGTTTTGAAAACGCTTCAATCATTCAAATCAATACGGCCGGTGTGGATAAGTTTCGTGATCAGATTAAATCAACTCTAGAAACTCTCACGGGAACGAAGGGATATTTTTTAGATAATCCTAAGTACCGTGAGAAAGAATATCTCCCAACTTTTGAAACAGAAAAATTTCCTGATCTAGATGTCATTGAAAACGGTCTTCGTTACAAGATTCGTTCTGAAGTTCTTCAGAAAGTTGGTTTTTATTACGACCATCGTGAGAATCGTTTTCAACTCATGAGTCTCTTGAAACGTTTAAGTCATAAACCTAAGCGCGGGGTGGATCTTTTTAGTTATGCTGGTGCTTGGGGCATGAGTGCCTTGTCAGGTGGAGTTGAAAGAGTTGAATTCGTTGATCAGGGGGACTTTGCGGTCGAAGTAGCTGAGGCCCTCAAAATTAATGGCTTTGCCGATCGTGGTGCTTTTCATCGTCAGGACGTTTTTAAATATCTTGATGAAATGATCAATAAGCAAACTAAGTTTGATCTTGTCCTTTGTGACCCTCCGGCCTTCGCCAAGAGTGCTTCACAAAAAGATCAGGCCCTAGAAGGCTACAGTAAGCTTCATCGTAAGGTCCTTAAGTGTGCCGCCGCTGGAAGTATTTGTGCTTTCTCATCTTGCACTCATTATGTTGGACATGATGAGTTCCAGAAGAACGTGATGGACGCCGCCAGAAAAGAAGGACGTAAAGTTCAATTGATCTATAGTGGAATGCAAGGGTGGGACCATCCAGTCACTTCTCTTGAAGACAAATCTAATTACATTAAAAGTTATTTTTATTTCGTGGAGTAAAATATGGTTTTACAGGAAAAAGCTCACTCGGTTATTAAGCAGGCCAAAACTATTATCTTCGGACAAGATGAACTTCTTGAATCGATTGTGGCCGCTCTTGTGTGTGAAGGACACTTACTTATTGAAGGTCTTCCTGGTCTAGGTAAGACTCTCAGTGTTTCAGTCATGAGTAAGTTATGTGATTTAAACTTTCAGCGTATTCAATTTACTCCGGATCTTTTACCTTCTGATTTGATCGGTACCATGATGTACAATCAGCAGAAGCAGGAGTTCTCAACTAAGTTTGGTCCAATCTTTACTCAGTTGGTTCTGGCGGATGAGATTAACCGTTCGCCTGCCAAGGTTCAGGCCGCACTTCTTGAGGCAATGGCCGAAAAGCAAGTAACCATTGGTGATAAGACCCATAAACTTCCGACACCGTTTGTGGTGCTTGCAACTCAAAACCCGATCGAGCAAGAAGGTACATATAATCTTCCTGAAGCCCAACTTGACCGTTTCATGATGAAAATCTCGGTAGATTATCCTGATTTTGAGGCCGAGAAAAGTGTGCTTGGTCTTAAACCAGCTCAGTTGGATCTAAAACCGGTCATTAATCAAAATGATTTATTCGAAATGAAAGAGAAAGTAGAACAAGTCTATGTCGATGAGAAAATCAAAGACATGATTATCAGAATTGTTCACGCCACTCGTCCTGGCAGTAAGTTCTTTCTTAAAAAATACGATGGGGCCATCATTGCGGGAGCTTCTCCCCGTGCTTCGATCTGGTTATTTAAAATTGCGAAGTTTAAGGCCTTCATGGAAGGGAAAGATTTCGTTTCTCCAGATCACCTTCTATCAATTGTTCCATCAGTGTTGGGTCACCGTGTGATTCCTTCTTATGAAGCACAAATTGATAAACTTAATACAAGGAATTTAGTGGCGACCATCGCTGCGAACGTAATCTAAGTATGAATTTAAAGGAAATCGAACGCGTCGTCGGGATGATCCAGACGCATATTTTCAGAAATTCCAATGCCTACTCTGCGGGCATGCTGAAATCGCATTTCCGTGGTTCTGGTCTTCAGTTCCGTGAACACCAAATTTATGTTCCGGGAGATGACGTACGTTTTATTGATTGGAAACTATCGGCCAGATCGCAGAACACTTACGTTAAGACCTTTGAGGAAGAGCGTAACGTTGAGATCGTAGTTATGATGGATCTCAGTCAAACTCTTCTGTATGGCTTTGAAGATGTTTCAAAATTACAGGCGATGATTGAAATCATTGGTCTGCTGTATATCCTTGCCGGTGAGACTCATGACTTAGTGAGAGTGGTCATCTGGTCAAACAAGACCATTAATCTTCCTCCAAAAAAAGGCAAGGAAGGTCTGACTCTTTTCATCTCGATGCTCGAACGTCTCGGGCTTATTGATGAAGATGGCAAAGTCATTTTGAAGCAGAAGGGTCCTCTGAATAACCATACTGAAGAAAATAAAATTGCCCAGATTAAGTCTTTCCTCGCTCGCAGAAAAGAAGTGATTTATCTGGGAGATTTGAGCCTCGTTAAGAATAAAGAACTTTGGGGCAAGATACTGGATAAGAAGAACATGCATTGCTTTCGCGTGTTTTCACCAGTTGATAAGAACACGGATCTCCCTTTTCTCTTTAAAGCTAAAAATCCACTCACTAATCGTGGAGTGGTGACTGATTTGAGAAGCAGTGAAAAAGATCCTCTCTTTATGAAGCAGCGTTTTAAAGAGATTGGTGTACATGAACGTTATTTGGAAAAATTTGTAAAAGAGCTAGTGTGATTAAATATATCGCTTTCTTCATCCTACTTATACCTTGTCTGGCCTTTGGAGCTACCGCTCTAAATTTAGATTTTGGTAAAAATGAAATCAAGCAAGGTAGCATTGAAACGGCCAAGATTCTGCTTAAGGCCGATGCGGTTCAAAGAGTTCCTCTTCAAAAGTTAAAGGGCCAGACTCTTGCCGAGACCATTTATTTCTATGACGTGTCTCCTTTGATGAGAAAAGAAGGAAGTGACTTTTTTGAGGCAGAGGCCAAAGTTATTTTTGCTAAGACTCCTGAAACAAACGCCTTAGGGACAAAATTCGGAAATGAAGATCTCCTCGTGACTTGGGGTAATTCTCAAATTTCTCCCACTGAAGCTTCGAAGGGCTTTATTTTTGGAAAGTTTGAAATCCCTTCTCGTCCGAAGATCATTTTGTGGCTATCGATTATTTTAGGTTTAGGCGTTCTTATCTTCTTAGTCATTTGGGGAAGAAAGAAGTACCAAATTAAAACCGCTCGTAAGAAGAAGATGCAAGATCTTAAACGTGAACTTCTGGGTGCAACAAACTACCAGGAAGTCGTCGAGGTTTGGAAGAAGAAGCATAAATTCCTGGATACCTTTCCTCAGATTGAAGAATCATTCAAAGGCTTTGAAACAGTCTTATTTAAATACCAGTTTAAACCTCGCCAAAACGAAACTGAGATGGCCCAAGTGACCGAGGCCTATCGAGATTTCGTTCGTAAGATCGAAGGAGGATTAAATGGAATTTAAAAATCCTCTTCTTCTTTGGGTCGGTGTTGTTGCTGGTGTTCTTTGGGCCATTGATTACTGGAAAATTTTTCAGCGTGCTCAACTCTACTTCCCTTTAAATCAACACAAAGTTTCATGGTGGAAGAACGGCCTGCGTATCATTTTATTTCTGGCGGGCATTATTGGTTGGGGATATCTAAGCTATTCTATGATGCAGCCGCGCAAGGCCCAGAAGTTTTCACCAAGTAGTGTGGAAGTGAACGATATTGTCCTTTGTATCGACGTTTCTCGTTCTATGCTGGCCGAAGACATTAAACCAAATCGTTTGGAAGTTGCTAAAGAACGCATCAGAGAGTTTGCTCGTCTGCGTCCTACGGATCGTATCTCAATTATTATTTTCTCTGAGAAAGTATTCACTCTTCTACCACTGACTACAGATCCTTCTCTGGTGGATAAAGTGTTATCTGAAATTTCAATCGGCTATCTAGGTAGTGGAACAAACATCGGTGACGGTCTCGCCCTAAGTGTTGCTCGTGCCGTAAATAGTGATACTAAAAATAAAGTTATCGTTCTTTTGACTGATGGTGTGGCCAATGTTGGAACCATGACGCCATTGCAGGCAGCTGAAGAAGCTAAACAGTATGGAATCAAGGTTTATACAATTGGCCTAGGTACTGATGAAGACGCAAAAATTCCGGTGGGTAATGGAATCTTCGGAACTCAGTATCAGCTTATTCCGGGTGGATCAATCGACTACAAGGTGCTGAAAGAAATCAGTGATCTGACAGGTGGTAAGTTCTATCCTGCCAAGAGTGAGAAGGCACTGAAAGACATTCTCGATGACATCCAGAAACTTGAAAAAACCGAAATCAAAGTAAACAACCAGATTGTTTACGATGAAAAATATTATTCATATCTCTTAATTGGAGTGGCATTGATCTTCGGAGTGGAAGTTCTTCGCCGTTTACTTCTGAAGGATGTGGTGTGAACTTTAATCAACTTACATTCTGGCCCGCCCTCCTGGTGTGCTTTTTAGTTTTTATTGTCATTGTCGTTTTATTAGAGCGTCGTTTCTTCAAGATAGTGCGCACCTACTGGTTTTATAATCGGAGTTTCTTTAGCTATCTCTCGACACTATGTTTTATCGCGGGCATGGGTGGCCTTTTGTTGAGTCTCTTGGATGCACGTGGACCGGAAGAAAAAATTAAGACCGAAGTTCCTCAAGATCGAACAATCATTCTTATTGATACTTCTGCGAGTATGTTAGCGGAAGACGTTAAGCCTAGTCGCCTCCAGAAGGCCGCACTGATTGCAAAACACTTTGCTCGTAAAGCGGCCGGACAACAACTTTCCATTGTGGCCTTTGCTGAAATTCAAAAGAAGATCGTCCCTTTCACAACCGACATTGATCTTATTGATGCGCGTTTAGATAGTATCAAAACTCTAAGAAACCAATACGGCTCTTCGGCCCTAACTCTGGCGATTCAGGAAAGTATTCAGTACTTCCAGGAAACCGGAAGTGAGGCCCGCGGAAATATTTTGGTGTTAACTGATGGGGAAGAGACCGCTGAAGGTATCAATCTTAAAGTACCTAAAGAAGTTCATGTGGCCCTGGTTGGCGTAGGAACAGAACAAGGCGGAAGAATTCCTTTGGATGATAGTCGTGGTTTCCGTTTTGGTTATAAGAAAGATAAAGGTCGCGACGTTATTACTAAGTTAAACGAAAAATTTTTCGAAAGAGCTGCGGCCGATATGCCTTCAGCAAAATACTGGATCGCCAATAGTTATTCTCTACCTTCTGAGGAAATTATTGAGTTCTTCAAATCTGAGAATGTTAAAGGTGACCAACAACAAGATATGGTGATTAAACCAGTTTTGATGGAATGGATCGTTGTGCCTTCAGTTATTCTTTTAGTACTTTCATTCTTCTTTAAGAATTTAAAAGTTTTTTCTCTCGGCCTTCTTCTTATGATCGCTCCAGTTCGTGCTCAGGAAGAAGCTCCGGCCCCCGAGTTGTCTCCTGAGGCCATTGAGCGCTTAAACCTTCTTCAGAAAGGCGAACTCAACCAACTGGAAAAACTTAAACTTGCGGACGATCTTCAAAAGGGTGGTTCAAAAGAAGAAGGATTAGCTCTCTTTGAGGAAAATTTGCCTGCAAAAATTGATAAAGATCTTCCCCCTGAGGCCTATCTAAATTACGGTACCGCACTTCTTGAGAAGGGTGATATTCAAAAAGGTCTTTCAGTTTACCAAAAGCTTTCAGATTCTTTAAAAGGTGATCCTAAAGCAAATGAATTCAATGAGACGATGAATAAGAACATCGTTTCTTTCTTTAAAAAGCAAGAAGAGCAAAAGAAGAAGCAGGACAAAGAGAACAAAGACAAGAAAGAGAATAAAGACCAGCAGGATCAAAATCAGCAATCTGGAAATAAAGACCAGAAGGACCAAAACGGAAAGTCAGGTCAACAGCAGAAGAAAGAATCTGGCGAAAACCAGGATCAGAAAAAAGAAGATCAAAAGAAAGATCAGTCTGAAGAAAAGAAAGACGAATCTGAAGACCAAGAAAAGAAAGAACAAAAAGATCAGGAGAACCAGGGTGAGAAAAAGCCAATGCCTCCTAAAAAAGTTCCAGCAAAGTTAAAACAACTCATGTCTGATGATCGTCAACTTCAAATGAAGATGATTGAACAAGGCACGAGAGATTTAAATAAGAAGAAATCCAGAAAGAGCAAGGACTGGTAGTATGAAATATATCATTATCATTTTAGCGATGCTTTTAAGTTCAATCGCTTTTGCTGATGAAGTCAAAGTAGAATTAAATCCTCCTCGTCCGGTTATGGGCGAAGTATTCCAGGCCTATTTCAGGGTCTTCACAGATTCTGATGAAGAACCGGTGATTAATTTTAGTCCTGCCGGGATTGAAGTTGTGGGTAAATCTAATCAAGGTGTTTCAACGCGAACGATTTATGCCAATGGAAAGCTGACGGTGACCCGTGAGTTAACAATCGTTTATGATCTCGTGGCCGGAAAGCCTGGAATGAATTCACTAAGGGACATAACAGTTCAACTTGGTAATAAAACTTTGAGACATCCTTCATTGAATGTGACTGTCTTAAAAGAAGCAGAAGTTCTCGCCGATGTTTTCGTCATGGCCGATGTTCCAAAGAAAGAGCTTTATGTGGGTGAAGGATTTGTTGCCCGCTATTTCCTCTACAGCAAAGTTCCTGTGAGCAATTTGGATATTAAGAAGTATCCAAAGCTGGATAATTTTTTGAAACGTTTCTTACAAGAGCCTGAGCGCACTGAAAGAGTTTCGGTTGATGGCCAGCTTTACATGCGTACGCAAATTTACGCCGCCAAGCTCTTCCCAGAAAAGGCAGGCGAATTTAAGGTTGATTCACTTCACCTTTCTGCCACATACCCTACTTCTAGACCTAATGATCCCTTTGGCGCTTTTGGCATGAATCGTGATTATAAAACTCGCACGATGAATAGCGAGACAATTAAGGTGCTAGTTAAACCTCTTCCCGAGCCGGTTCCCCCGCATTTTACTGGCCTAGTGGGCCCGCACCAGTTTGATCTTCAAGTTGGTCAGAATAAGCTCATTGTAAATGAGCCTTTGGAAGTGAAACTCACTGTGACTGGTACTGGTGCCCTTGAAAATTTAGAGGCCCCTGAACTAATCAAGCATCAAGGTCTAGAAGAGTTCGAATCAAATGGTGATCTGAAAATTACCGATTCCGAGCAGGCCACAAAGGTTTTTGATTATACTTTTCTCGCGAAAGAGAATCTTCAAATTCCTCCAAAGACTGTGACTTTAAGTTACCTCGATTCAAATACTGGCCGTTATGTTCCCACTCAACTGAATTTCCCTGAAATCGTTGTTGCTGGTGGTGTAGCTGGAGAGAGAAAAAAAGATTCGACCAAACCTGAGGCCAAGACTGAACCAAAAGAAGAAAAAACTCTTCCCCAAAAGGCCCGTGAATTGGCCGGCCCCATCACTATTGACCAATGGCAATGGAAGACATGGCTTCCCTACATTAACTTAGGTCTTGGTGTGATTGCTTTAATGGTCGTGGCATTTGGACTTCTAAGACAAAAGAACTTTTCCGGTATTCATTTAAAAAGTGATGTTCCAAGAGAGTTAAAATCTGGGCCTTTTAAATTCAATGAATTCGTTAAATGGATGGCCCCGGTAATTCAAGAGACTGGGAAATCTCCCATTATGATCATTCGCGAATCACCTTTGCCTGAAGAGTCAAAACGGTATTTCATTGATTTATTGAGTGCCAATGATTACAAGGATTACTCTGCTAGAAAATCTGAAATGCAGTTTAGTTATCAATCCGCGCATTTTAAAGAGCTGGGTCGATACATAGAGAGTGTTAAAAATGGAAATACTACACAACCTTCTTGATATACCTAAGATCAATGGCAATTATCCTCCAATTGGTCTGACCATCGGTAATTTTGATGGTGTTCATATTGGCCATCGTCAGCTTCTGAAGAAAATTAAGAATGACTGCCTGTCAAAGAACTTGTTGTTTGTGGTTGTGACCTTTGTTCCACATCCTCAAAAGATTCTTCAGCCTGACAAAGAACGTTTTCTCATTAATAGTTATGAACAGCGACGCACTCTATTGAAGAGTCTTGGTGTTGATGTTCTGGTAGAAATGAAATTCACTCGCGACTTCAGCACACTCAAAGGTGAAGATTTCCTTTCACAATATCTTCTGAGCTACCCGAATCTGAAAGACTTCTATCTTGGATATGATTTTGCTTTCGGTGCAAATAAAGAGGGCGATTACGACCTGGTTAAATCGATCTGTAATCCTCGTGGTGTTGAAGTTGAGATCCAGCCTAAGTTTGAATTCCAGGGCCAGGTGGTTTCATCAAGTCTTATTCGTGAGCGCCTTCTTTCTGGAAAAATCGATGAAGTAAAGGACATCCTTGAGCGACCATTTCACCTAGAAGGTGTGGTTGTTAAAGGTGAAGGACGTGGTAAGAAGATTGGATTTCCAACGGCCAATATTCAAGTTTCCCAAGACCTCTTGGTTCCTCAGAAGGGCGTTTACGTCACTCGCACTGTCTATAATGGAATGATGTTTAAGTCGATTACTAATATCGGTAACAATCCTACTTTCAAAGACACTAATATGATTCATATCGAAACTAATCTTTTTGATTTTGATACAGATATCTATGGTGAGCTTTTAGATATTCAGTTCTTACATAAAATCAGAGATGAGAAGAAGTTCCCGACCGTGAATGATCTCATTGGTCAGATCAAATCCGATGTCGAGTTTGCAAAAGAGTATTTGAGGGAGAAATGAAGCTAGGTCTTCTTGGTTACCCCATAACTCACTCGCTTTCACCGAAGCTTTATCAAGAGATTCTGGGTTCTAAACTTTCCTCATACGAACTCTTTTCATACGAGAGGAAAGATTTAGTTCCGGCACTTACTTTTTTTTCCTCTAAGCTAGATGGACTTAACATCACATCTCCCTACAAAACTCATTTTATGAATGAGATTAAAATCGATTCTCCTTTGGTTCAAAAGATCGGCGCAGTTAATACCCTTTCTTTTACACCTGATGGAGTCCAGGGGACGAATACCGATGTAATAGCGGTTCAAGAAATTCTCACAAAGTATCAACAGGACTGGGGACAACTTCATCTTTTAATTCTGGGCTCAGGGGTCATGGCGAAGATGACTGAATTGGTTGCAAATGAACAGAAAATTAGTTGGCAGGAATTTTCTCGTAAATCAAATGGAGATATTTCCCATCTGGATTTAAGACCTCATCTTAAACCCGGTCATCAGAACATTGTCATCAATGCTTGTTCACGAGAATTTGTGTTCCACGGGGAACTTACACAAGAAGAAGTCTTCTGGGACTATAATTACTCTTTTTTACCACATCAAAATACTCTGCCATCTCGAGTGAAAACATACCACGATGGTCAGGAAATGCTCTTTTTGCAGGCAAAGGCCGCAGTCAAATTTTGGTCGCAAACAAACCCTAAACTTAAGTAGTGAATAATCCGAAATAGGTTACATACTATTAAGGGGTTATTTATTTCATGATTCGCAAAGAGTTCATCGACATTGTTACCAATACAGGGATGGCGACCCTAAAAGAGTTGCGTCGTCTCTCTATGGGTAAAGACGATGAAATAAATGAATTTGAACTTTTATCGATGCCATACTTCGATGAAAACAAATTTGCGAAGATCTGTTCAGAGAAATACGGAATCACCTTCATTGATCTTCGTAACGCTAAAGTTCCAACTGATACGCTTTCAACTTTGAAGAAGAGACTTGTTATTAAGTTTCGTGCGATTCCAATTCAGAAGACCGGAACCAAAGTAACTCTTGCGACATTTGATCCAAGTGTTGTGGCAGAAGGTACAAAAGAACTATCAGACGTTTTCAAGAAACAAGTTGAATTCATCCTTACCAATATCTCTTCTTGGAGAAAGTTATACACCGGTATTAAAGACTCGGTGGATGACCTCATCAATAACATCCAGGAAGTTACTGCTAACACCGCTCAACAAGAAGATATCAAAGCAGAAGATATTTCTGATGACGTTGTTACTTTTGTAAACCGTCTTCTGGCCGAGGCCTTTATTAAAAAGGCATCTGATATTCACGTTGAACCATACGAGAAAATTTTCCGCGTGCGTCTGCGTGTGGATGGTAACTTAGTTGAGGTTGCTCAACCTCCCAAGACCATGATGGCCTCAGTTCTTTCACGTTTAAAGATCATGGCCCAAATGGACATCTCTGAGAAACGTAAGCCGCAAGATGGTCGTATTAAACTCATGATCGGTGGTAACCCGATTGATTATCGTGTTTCATCACTTCCGACTTTGTTCGGCGAAAAAATCGTACTGCGACTTCTGGATTCGACAAACCTTCAGTTAGATATGACAAAACTTGGTTTTGAACCAAAGCAGTTAGAAGTATTTAAAGAAGGGATTCATCGTCCATATGGAATGTGTCTTGTAACAGGTCCAACTGGTTCTGGTAAAACTACAACTCTGTATTCAGCGATTGCTGATCTCAATACTCCGGACAACAACATTTCAACTGCGGAAGATCCGGTGGAATTTAACCTGGAAGGTATTAACCAGGTGAACGTAAAAAAAGAAGTAGGTCTAACATTCGCTACTGCGCTTAAAGCATTTCTTCGTCAGGATCCAGACATCATCATGGTGGGTGAGATTCGAGACCTTGAAGTGGGAGAGATTGCAGTTGAGGCCGCTCTGACGGGTCACTTAGTACTTTCAACTCTTCATACCAATGATGCTCCAGCAACAATTACTCGTCTTCTAAACATGGGCATTGAACCGTTCCTGGTGGTGGCCGCGCTTAACGTGATTGTGGCCCAGCGTCTTTGCCGTAAGATTTGTATCAACTGTCGTGAAGAAAGAAAGGCGACACCTGATGAACTTATTGCCTGTGGTTTTGCTCCTGCTTCAGCGGAGAAGATCAAGGTCTATCAAGGTAAGGGTTGTGAGATTTGTAATAACACCGGCTATAAAGGTCGTGTGGCCATTTATGAAGTTCTGTCAGTAACACCAAAAGTAAGAGAACTCATTCTGAGAAATGCTTCCTCAGATGATATTAAGAGACAGGCGATCCGTGATGGGATGAAAACATTGCGAATGTGCGCTTTGACAAAAGTTGCCCAAGGTTTAACGACTTTGGAAGAAGCAGTTTCTAACTCAGCTTCGGATCAATTGTAGGAGTAGATATGTCGTCATCACAAGACCAAACCAGTACTAGCACCAAGACCAGTGTCGAACAGGGCATTGGTAATTTACAGATTCAGCAGCTGTTTAAAGTAATGGTGGATAATGGTGCTTCCGATCTTCACTTAACCGTGGGAACCGCTCCTGGTATGCGTATCAGTGGTGATATCGTACGAGTAAAAGTAGGCAGTCTTACGCCTGAAGATACAAAACGACTTATCTATCAAATTTTGACAGAGAAACAGAAGGCGGAACTCGAAAAAAATCTCGAGCTGGATTTTTCATTCGGGATTAAAGGTCTTGCTCGCTTCCGTGCTAACGTCTTTTATTCCAAAGGTGCTGTGGCGGCAGTTTTTCGTCAGATTCCAAGTTTGATTCCAGACTTTGAGGCCCTTGGTCTTCCACCAGTTCTGATGGAGATGGTGAATGTATCGAGTGGATTGTTTCTGGTAACTGGTCCAACTGGTTCGGGTAAATCAACAACTCTGGCTTCGATTATTGATAAGCTTAACAGTTCTTCTCCGGCACACATTATCACGTTAGAAGATCCGATTGAGTTCGTGCATGCTCACAAACTGTCTCTCGTGAACCAACGTGAAATTGGTGCCGATACTTTGAGTTTCGGTAAAGGGATTAAGTCTCTTTTACGTCAGGATCCGGACATCGTTCTGGTGGGTGAGCTTCGAGATCCAGAAACTATTGAGGCCGCTCTGACGATTGCAGAAACTGGTCACGTGGTGTTTGGAACTCTACACACTAACTCAACTGTTCAGACGATTAACCGTATTATTAACGTTTTCTCTCATGATCAGCAGGAACAAATCCGAACTCTTCTTTCATTCGTTCTTCAAGGAGTGGTCGCTCAGCAACTTCTTCCTCGAATACCGAAAGGTCGAGCTCTTTGTCAGGAAATTCTTCGAATCACTCCTGCGATCAGAAACTTGATCCGTGAAGACAAGGTTCACCAGATTTACTCTCAAATGCAAATTGGTCAGGAAGAGACTGGTATGAACACAATGAATCAACATATTAAAAAGCACTTGGATGCGGGTATTATTTCTCCGGAAACGGCCATGACTTATTCAAACAACCCGGAAGAATTAACCCGGATGCTTGGACTTAACACTAATCCAAGAAAGAAGCCATAATAGAGTATGCCTAAGTATAAGTACGTCGGATTCACAGCAGATGGTAAAAAGGTCGAGAACTCGGTCGAAGCCGAAACTGTGCGTGATGCGAAGAAAATTCTTCGTCGTCAAAACATCCGTCCTACCAAAGTTATTGAACCATCATTTTTTGAAGCTGATCTTGGTCAGTTCATGGTGGATAAAGGTCTCGCAAAACCATTTGGTCGCGCGGACCTCATGCGCTTTACGCGTCAGCTATCAATTCTGATTAATGCCGGTGTTCCCATCCTTGAGTGTCTTGAGATTCTTTACAAGCAGGAACAAAATCCTGTTTTGAAGCGTGTCTTGAAAAACATCTCACTGCAGGTGGAGGAAGGTAAGAGCTTGTACGATGCAATGTCGGGTCAGCAAGGCTTCGATAAACTCTACTGCGCACTTGTTCGCGCTGGTGAATCAGCGGGTATCCTTGATTCAATTCTTGTGAAACTTGCCGAGTTCTTAGAGAAGGCCGAGAAGTTAAAGAAGCAAGTGAAGTCTGCTCTGACATATCCCGTGATCGTAGTGTTCGTAGGTATTGTGGTTATCTTCGGTCTTATGACTTTTGTGGTACCGCAATTCGTGGGTATGTTGAAAGAATCAAACCAAGAGATTCCTTGGGTAACTCAAGTGGTAATCGATACATCAAATTTCTTTCAGAACTATACCCTGCTTCTCATTGCTGGTTTAGTTGCTGCCTTCATGTTGTTCATCAATTTTATTAAAACCAAAGAAGGTAAACAGGCCTGGGATCGCTTCACTATGCGTGCTCCTTTGTTTGGTGGTCTTGTGATCAAAGGGAATCTTGGTGCCTTCACTCGAACGCTTGCCACAATGCTAGCGGCGGGTGTGCCGATTATTGATTCGCTTGAGATTTGTATTGATACTCTAGACAATACTCAAATCGCCAAAGATCTTACGAAGGTAAGAAAAGCAGTGATTGAAGGTAAGTCGATTACTGAGCCTCTCTCTCGAATTCATTATTTTCCACCACTTGTAACTCAGATGATTAAGGTTGGTGAATCTACCGGTAACATCGATCAGATGTTGATTAAAGTTGCTGATGTGTTTGAAGAAGAGGTTGAAGACCTTGTGGCAAACTTAACCAAGATGATTGAACCCCTGATCCTTGTGGTCTTAGGGGGGATTATCGGATTCGTGTTGATTGCCATGTACCTTCCGATCTTTATGTCGGCCGGTGGGGTTACAGAGTAAGCGCCAAAGATTAGAGGCAATAAGGGATTAAAGCCTTATTTCTCCTTTGGTCTGACCGAAGTGATCAGGAATAAGTTGCCGAAAACTTGTAGCGCGGATTTTGAGATATATTAAAATAACGTTAATAGCGATAACGATATTAAACTGAACTGTACTGACTCTAAGGACTTTTTGAATCTTAATTTCAGAGGGAAATTCGGGCCAGTTTATAAACAACTTTCAAGTCTCTTAATGACTTGAAACAAGGAGTAGCAAATGAAAACTTTCTTCAGGTCGTTAAAACGACAAGACGGGTTTACCCTCGTCGAGCTGATGGTAGTGGTAGCGATTATCGGTCTACTATCTGCTGTAGCAATCCCGAACTTCCGTAAGTATCAAGCAAAGGCAAAGATGTCAGAAGCGAAGCTTCAGCTTTCATCTGTTTATACAGCTGAAACTGCTTTCTTCTCTGACTTTAACATCTATCACAACTGTCTGGCTTACATGGGCTATAACCCACATCGAGAAATGCTAAATCGTTATTATGCTGTAGGATTTAAAATTACAGCGGCGATCAATGCCAACGCTCACGCTGCTGCTGTAAACTCGGGTCTTCTAGCAACTTCTTGTCCTGCTAACAACGGTACTGTTCAAGCTCCAGCAGCGGCTAATGATCCAGTTGGGGCGACAGTGACTTGGTATCCAGCCGGAAAAGGTGTCGGTAACTTAATCGCTACTTCTGTAAACCATCTACCTGATACTCCGCTTGGTACTCAAGCAGACCAAGGAACTATGACTTTTACTGCTGGCGCCGGTGGTATTATTGATGGGGATTACACTGCGAATACTAACAATTCTCAACTAACAATTAACGAGCAGAAAGTAATGAGCGTTGTGAGAAACGGCTTCTAATTAACGAACTGTACGAATGATTTTTTCGGAAAGGGGGGACAAGTCCCCCCTTTTTCGTATCCGGTAGAGACTGAATGGTTTTTCTGAATAATAGGTTCCATTCTTTAGAACATAGGGACTGCCAAATTGATCTCTCGTCCCACAGTTCACTCCTTGATGATTTAAACATTTCAAATCAATTTCTGCTTTAATCGCGTATAAATCCTGCTCAAGCTTTGCTTTTAAAGTTGGATCTTCAGTATTTTCATAGTTGTAAGAAACAAGCTGGTAGATGGTGTCTAGATCCTCGCCGGTTTCAAGCTTTAACTTATTAACAATAGAAGAAAAAAAAGAAGGTGCTCTTGGATCATTGATGATTTTCTCAAAATGTAAAATCCCTTTTTGGGCATCACCCATTTCATAGTAATACATCAAAGCGGCGTAATAGTTTAAATCATAATCGTTCGGATATCTCGAAAGGCCTTTTTCGAAAATGACTGCGGCTCCTGGCAAATCATCTTTAATGATCGAAAGAAATTGTCCACCATATAGATAGTTTTGATAGAAGTTAGGATCTAGTTCGCTGATAGATGCGAATCTAAGATACATCCAACTGTTCAGATCTTTTTGCTTATAGTGTTCCTGGTCAGATTCCATTAAGGTTTGCACCCAAATTAAGTCTGAGATCAGCCTCTTGTTACCCAAAGAAAAAAACTTAATGAAGTCGATTTTAAAGTTGACCGCCGATTCCTGTTTCGAAATGAAAACTTTTGGCTTTTGAGTAAGGGAATGAAGGAATAAGGCACAAGTAAAAAGCACGAGTGCCACGAAGATTAATCGGTAGGTCGCCCAATAGAATTTTACTTTGCCAATGTGACTTAAACTCATACACTTGAATTGTATGATAAATTTCAATCAAATTACAAAAATATTCAAATCTGATATTTTAGTAAAACCATTCGTTGCCCTGGATAATGTGAGTTTCGAAATTCCGGAAGGCAGTATGGTCGGATTTCTTGGGGCCAATGGCGCTGGAAAAACAACATCATTGAAAATTATTATGGACTTCATTCGTCCAACTTCTGGTGAAGTTCTTTTTTCTGAGAAACTCGGTAAAACAAATTTTGAAGTTTTTAAAAACATCGGATTTCTTCCAGAGAGACCTTATTTTTATCAAAACCTTAAAGGTGAAGAGTTCTTAAAGTTTTTGGGGAATATTTCGGATGTTCACGCTTCAGATATCCAACAGCGAATTAAGTACTGGGCTCCCCGCTTCAGAATCGATCACGCTTTGAATCGTGAAATTAGAACTTATTCTAAGGGAATGCTTCAACGTATTGGCTTCCTGGCCACAATTATTCATGAGCCCAAGATCATTATTCTTGATGAACCTTTAAGTGGACTTGATCCTATCGGTAGAAAAGAACTTAAAGATGTAATTGTTGAAGTTCACAAACAAGGGAAAACAGTGTTCTTCAGTAGTCATATTGTTCCAGATATCGAAGAAATCTGTGATCGTGTGGTATTCCTGAAAGAAGGAAAGCTCGTTTATGATGGGTCAGTTGACTCCCTCATGCGCCAGGGTCACTCGAGCTTTGAAATAAAGGTCATGGCAACGAGTTTGCCTAAACTGAATGCTCCTATTCAAAATCTTTCTACCTTTGCAGGCAGCATAACTGTGGTTGAGGTCATGCCAGAAAACTTACGAAAGATCATTGAAGAGCTTTACTCACATAATCTCGAGATAGTTGGTGTTGAATCCAAAAAGCCTTCTCTCGAAGAAATATTTTACAACATAAAGGGATAAGTTTTGGGTATCACCAAGAAAATTGGCGTCATCGCCTATTATACAACGAAAGAGATTCTTAAAAGTAAGATCTTAATCAATGTTTTCTTGGTTGGTCTCGCCATGATGGTGATCTCTTATGTGGCTTCTGAGTTCACTTACGGAGTTCCTCAAAAAGTCGCCTTAGATTTTGGGCTTAGTATGTTGTGGTTCTCCTCATGTGGAATTGCTCTTTTCATGGGAGTGGGACTAATTTCGAAGGAAATTGATTCTCGTACCGTATACATGATTATTTCTCGTCCTGTCCCGCGCTATGCTTTTGTCCTGGGAAAGATTGCGGGTCTGATTGCTGTTTTGGTGATTAATATTGCTCTTCTCGCTGGTATGACACTTTTAGCATCTGCTTTTTTGGGTGGAGAAATTAGTGATCTTGTTTATTGGACACTGGGCTTTACGTTACTTGAGGCCATCTTATTATTGTTGGTCGTGATCTTCTTCTCATTAATTGCTAACAATATTCTCGCGATTATCATTTCTTTTTTACTATTAACCGTGGGCCACGCTGTTCAGGAAACCCAAAATTATCTCTTCGTAACAAGTCGCCCGTTACTGAAATCAGTCCTAGAGTTTTATCATTTGATCTTGCCGGCTTTTTATAAGTTCAATTTAAAAGATTTTATGCTTTATAATCAGACACTTCCTTTAGATTATCTTCTGATTAACTTAACCTATGGCGTGATCTATTCATTATTTGTTTTGGTACTCATTATCTTCCTTTTTAACCGGAAAAATCTCGATTAATGGAATACTTATTAGCGGTCTACTTTTTTGTTTTTGGGCTTTTGATCGGAAGTTTTCTGAATGTGGTGATTATACGTCTTCCGCAGAAAATGAATCTAGTGACCAAACGATCGGCCTGTCCAAAGTGCGGCACACAGTTAAAGTGGTACCACAATATTCCCGTTTTTAGCTTTCTGATCCTTCGTGGAAAGTGCGCTTTTTGCGGGACCAGAATTTCTTGGCGCTATCCATTGATTGAGTTATTTACCGGTTTAGTGGCCCTGTGGCTTATGCCTGCAGTGTTTACTCAAATGTCTCTCGGGCTATTCCTTTTTTATTTCACCATTGCCTGCATCTTTATATGCCATTTTATGATCGACCTGGATCATCACCTATTACTTGATTCTCTTAATCTGTATTTATTGGCCTTGTTCATGGCGTTCTCCGTTTTTACTTTTTCATGGGAATACTGGTTGATCGGAGGATTGATCGGCTTTCTCGGACCACTTTTAGTGACATGGCTCTTTTACAAATGGCGCGGGCAAGTTGGTCTTGGTGGTGGGGACATTAAACTATATGGCATTCTTGGAATTTATCTTGGTCCTACGGGGATTATCTTCACGATATTCTTAAGTTGTTTTGTAGGGGCAATTGTTGGTCTTGGTCTCATTGCTGGTAAAAAAATGACCAAGGATAAACCAATGGCCTTTGGACCTTCGATTCTTTTAGTGGCCGCTTTTCAGATATTTTTTCCAGAACATGCTCGCATCGTTCAGTCTTGGTTGTTCTAATGGCATGAGGCACTAAATCCTTGATAACTCATATGTGATTTGCCTATAATTAATTAAGTTTATTTATCCATCTATCAAAGACAGGGACGACTTTGGCAGGACCATCATTAAAAGAACAACTTGATGAGCTTTTAGGGAAACTCAATCCAGGCACGATTGTTGGCGTGGACATTGGTTCTCATAGTATCAAGGTGTGCGAACTTGCCGGCTCCCCGGGAAAATTAAGATTAGAACGCTTTGGTGTGTTCACACTTTCAGAAGCGGCACTCATTGAAGATGAAGTTCAAAAGCCATCGGAAGTTTCGGATGGGATTTTAGAAGCGTTCAATCAAGCGAGAATTAAATCACGCACTGTGTGTTTAGGTTTGTTTGGACCAAACACCATGACGAAACGTCTGAATGTTCCTGAAGGTACAGCAGAAGAAGTTGAAGATCATGTGATGTGGGAAGCGGAACAGTACATCACTTTTGGTGCAGATGATTCGCAAATTGATTTTGATATTGTCGGTGAAAACGAAGGTGGTGGTAAAGACGCCATTGTAGCTGCTGCTAAGAATGATCTTATCGATAGTTTCACCGAGCTATTAAAATCTGCCAAGATTCAGGTTAAAGTGGTTGATCTGAACGTTCTCGCCCTCTCAAATGTTTTTGAGCAAGTGGCGGGGGGTAATATTGAAGAGTACTCTCAAGGGACGCTGCTCTTAGATTTTGGAGCGCAAACCACAAAGATCGTTGTTTTCAAACGTGGCGGACCGATCTTCACAAAAGAAATTCCGGTAGGTGGTGGTCTCATCACCGAAGAGATTCAACGTCAGATGGGTGTGAGTTATGAAGAAGCTGAAGACCTCAAGACGACAACTGATGAAAATGGAAACCTTCCGGAAGAAATTTTAAATATCATTAACATTCAGATTGAAAAACAAATGTCTGATGTTAGAAAAAATATCAATTTCTATATCTCTCAAGGTAGTGCCGAACGAGTAAGTCACTGTTTCGTAACTGGCGGTGGTTCATTACTCCCTGGGCTTCTTGAAAAATTAACCGAGGTATCGGGCCTACCAGTTGAAAGACTGGATGTTTTCTCTGCAGTTAAAGTTGATGAGAAAAAGATAGGTCATAATCTTGAGCAACTAGCAGCCATTTCACCAGTGGTGATTGGACTGGCCATGAGGAAATTTTCATAGCCTATGATTAAGATTAACCTCTCCAATGAAAAAAAACAGGTCGACTTAGCCAACGTAGGTGGCTTTGATTTTTCCAAAGTAAAAATCAAACCACTTCTTTTGGTGATGGTCTTGGTTTATTTACCGGATGTTTTATTGGCGCCGATTCTTGAAGAGCAGAAAGAAGCTGCTAATCAGGAGCTATCAACTAAGCAGGCCAAGTTGAATTCTTTGAAGCGCAAGGTTGCGGCTTCTAAAGATATGGATAAGCAGATCAAGGAACTTAAGGCCCAGGAAGAGAACCTTGGGAAAAAGCTTCTTGCCGTAAAACAAGCCATTTCTGAAAAACGTAATCCGTCAAACATTCTTCTTTATATTGCAAAGAACATTCCAGCTGAACTTTGGATTAAGTCTCTGACCATTGATCAGGATAAAATGACGATTAAAGGTGAGGCCCTGGATTACACGAGTATCGGAAATTTTGTGAATAGCTTGCGCTCATCCATCTTTATTAAGGACGCCAATATTTCTGAAACCAATAGCACGGTAAGGGCAGATAAGCGAAGAATTGAAACTTTCGAGGTCGTTTTCGGAATCGCGAGGTTTGATCAATGAAAGATTTAATCAATAAACTCATCGCGAACATTCATATCGTTCTCTTTCTTTACGGTCTTTATAGCGCCTATGGAATGTATGAAACACATAATCTAGAGGTAACTGAGATTCAAAACCAAAGTTTGGCCCTGGATGGGGACATTGAACAAAACCAGAGAAAAGTTCGCGAGATTCAGGAATTCTCTAAAAAAACTAACGAATATAAAGTTCGCGTAGAAGAAGTGGCCAAAAATATTGAAGCAGTTCAAAAACAACTTCCTGCTGAGACTAACGATTCTCAGATTCTTGGATTTTTTCAAGGTGAAATGAGTTCACTTAACATTAAGGATTCTAACTTTACCCCAGGTAAAGAAGACAAGAGCACATACTACATTACTAAAGAGTATTCTCTTAAGGCGAAAGGCACATTTCTCCAGTTCCTGATTTTCCTAGAAAGAATCGGCACCGCTGATCGTATTTATAATATTAAGACACTAAAGCTTGAAACTTCGGCCACTCCACAAAAGGGTCGCTTTCAGGTTATTTCGGGTGAAGGTGTCATTCAGGCCTTCCGCTTTAATCCCGATTTTAAAGTCGATCGAGGATTTTAAAACATGAACTGGATTCTTTTGTTATTAATGATTTTATCTGTAGGGGCATTCGCTGCCCCTGCGAAAAAAATTGATAAAATGTTCGATAGCAAGACTAAAATCGAAAACCCTTTTGAACTCCGTGATCCTTTCAAGGCCCCTCAGTCCAGTCGAACGGAAAGTGGAAAAGATAAAAAAGAGGGATTTTATGTCTCAGGTAAGGGCCAATATAGTAATATTGGAGATGTGGCACTTGATCAAATCAATGTGGCCGATATCCGTTTAGTGGGTGTTCTGATTGGAAAAGAACGCCGCGCTCTGGTTTCCACTAGTAAAGACGGAAAGGATTCAAAAGGACCAGTCATCATTCTTAAGGAAGGAATGAAGATCGGGCCGGATTCAGCAGAATTGAAAGCGATTCTCCCAGGTGGGATTGTCCTGGTTGAGAAAATAGTCAATGTATACGGTGAGGAAGAATATTTAGAAACGGTTATACCAATTTCGAGATAATCTACTTACACTTTTATACATAGGCTCATCTTAAGGAAGAGAAGCATGAAGAAAGGATTTTTTCTAATTACGCTTATTTTGGGCATTTCCTATAATGTGTCCGCTCAGGAAATCAAAAACGTAAATTTTGTTCAAGAAGGCGAAGTCAGTAAACTTATCATTGAAACTGATAAGGAAAATGTTTTTGCTGAACGCTTCCATGTGACCGAAGATAAGCAGATCATCCTTGATCTTAAAAACGTAAAAGTTTCTCCAAAGCTTCTCCGCGGAATTGATACTTCAGAATTCCCTGGTTCAACTGTTTATATTTCTGGTTACAAAAAACCAGGTACCGCTAATGACGTGCGCTTTGCAGTTCAACTTCGTGATAACGTTCGTTCAATTCTGGAACCTTCTGGTAACAAGATTGTCCTTAATATCGAAAACCGTTTTGGTGTTTTCTCTAAGGGTAAAATCAAAACCAACGATAAGGCCGCTCAAAGTGACCTGGTTGAAGATGTCGTAGGTCTTAACGTTCCCAAATCAAATTCTATTGAAGACATCCTTCATAACCTGACTCTCTCAGGTCCAAAAAAATATATTGGAAAGAGAATCTCAATCAACGTTCGTGATATTCCAGTTCCAGATATTCTAAATATGATTGCTGATACCTCAGGTTTCAACATCATCATTGATCAGGAAGTTGCGAAACTTCCCAATTTGACCCTTACACTTACGAACGTTCCTTGGGACCAGGCACTTGATACGGTTATTAGCCTTTCAAAACTAGTTGCCCAGAAGAACGCCAACATTCTAATTGTGAAGACTCTTGCTTCTGCTACAAAAGAAAAAGAAGAAGAGATGAAACTCGCTGATTTGAAAGACAATCTGGCTCCACTGGTAACGAGAGTATTTTTAATTAACTACGCAACCTTAGTAGACATCGAAAAAATCGTTAAAGACTACATCACAAAAAATGTCGGAACGATTCAGCTGGATGAAAGAACTAACAGCTTGATCGTTATGGACACAATCGATGCGATCGAGAGAATCAAGAAGATCATTGAGACGCTAGATACTCAAACTCCACAAATCATGATTGAGGCCAAAATTGTTGAAGCGGTTGAGAGTTACTCAAAACGTATCGGTCTGACGAAAGGTATCTCTTTCGGTTATGATCCTGTCGGTGCTATCCAAGCTCCGGTTGGACCTGGTTTCTCCTTCAGTTCTGCTCCAAACGTTACAACTCCAACTGCGTTGGGTATGACGATTGGTATCTATAAGAGACTTTTAAACTTGGATTTGAACCTTCAGTTAATGGAATCAGAATCTAAGGGCCGTATCATTTCTACTCCAAAAGTAGTTACTCAGAACAAGAAGGCCGCGACGATTACAAGTTCAGAACAAACCAGCTTCCGTGTTCAACAACCGGCCACAGGTAACCAACCTGCTCTTGCTACGTTCCAGAACATCACAGCGGATCTTAACCTGACAGTTACACCTCAGGTAACGAACGATGGTGCTGTTAATATGCAAATTGCACTTAACAAATCTGCTTTCGGTACAAGACCAACAGTGGACGCCCCACCAAACATTACAAGAAGAAACATTACAACTAACGTTTTAGTTGATAACGGTTCAACTGTTGTAATTGGTGGTTTATACCAAACGACAACACTTGAAACTCGCTCAGGTATTCCATACCTTCGAGATCTTCCTCTTGTTGGATGGCTTTTCAGTACGCCGTACGCTCCTGACACAAGCAAAAACGAACTCATCATTTTCATGACTCCAAGAATTATGAATCAGGATGAGGCCGGAATGGTTGATCGTCAGGCGAAATCAGGTGTAAACAGCACTGAGCTGTAGGTAGGTTGACCCGTGTTTGGGAAAAAGAACCAATCTGCCTTACTGGCAAAATACTTCAACATGTATAAAAAGAATCCGCGCTCGAGAGTGTTCGCACCTCTCGCGGAATCTTTTCGTAAGTTAGGAATGTATGATGACGCCTTCAAAATTCTGAAGGACGGAATTCGTCATCATCCCAATTATACTCTGGGTTACATTGTTCTCGCTCATTGCTATTACGATCAGCAAAAGTATGAGCTGACTTACAATACCCTTCGTCCAATCATCGCGCAGAACGCGGATAATATTTCTCTGCAAAAAATCTTCGCTCAGGCATGTATCCACTTAGGTCATCTAGAAGAAGCACTTGATACGTTCAAGTATCTTCTCTTCATGAATCCAAAAGACCGTTACTTCGCTGAACAAGTAAAACGTCTGGAAGATGATCTCATGGTGGGACACAAGAAATTGAGTCTCGATCAAATCATTAAGGCCCCTGATTTACCGGCACCGAAAGATGCGATTTCTCCTCCTGCTCAAAGTATTGATGATGATTGGGTGCAAGTTGATTTCAATCGTCCTGCCCAGGAAGAAAAGAAACAACCTGAGAAGCCGGCCGCCATTCCTGAACCAGAAGAAGAGAACGAATGGGTGATGAAAAAGCCCGGCCTGGACGAACATCCGATTCTTAAAACGGAAAAAATTCAGGAAAGAGATCTTGAAGATGAGTATTATGCCGACGAGTTTGAAGAAGAATTTGGTGATGCCGAAGAAGTAAATGCTAGCGCCATTACTTCGGACACACCAATTGTCTCGCATACACTAATTGATCTTTACTGTGCTCAACACTATTACGACAAGGCAATTGAACTTCTGGAAAAAATCCTGGAGCTCAACCCTAATGATGTGGCCTCGATCCAGAAGTTGGACAAGGTCCGCGGATTAAAAAATCAAAATGTCGAAACGAAACCTTCTGGCCCTGTCACTGAGCAGGAAGGTCATGACGAACTCATCTCAATCATAGAAACTCAGGTAAAGGTGAAATCACCGAAAGAGATCAAGGTTGAAGAAACATTCAACCGCTTCCTGAATGAATTGAAAGAGAGAGCTCATGAAAAAAATTCTCATTATTAATGGACCAAATTTAAACATGCTGGGAAAACGTGAACCTGAGGTTTACGGAAAAGACAGCCTGGACGATATCCGTGTGTGGACAGATTCAAAAATTAAATCTGAGGCCACCACAGAATGGTATCAATCCAATATTGAGGGCGAAATCGTTGACCGTATTCAGGCCGCTCACTCTCAAGATTTTGACGCTCTAGTGATCAATCCAGGTGCTTACGCCCATACCAGTGTCGCCATTCATGACGCATTAAAAATCCTTAAAATTCCAGTAATTGAAGTTCATTTAAGCCAGGTCTACCGACGCGAGGAGTTCCGACATACTTTGTTGACGGCAAAAGCTGCTTCCGCCATAATGAGCGGGCTCGGAAAACAGAGTTATTACATCGCGATAAAATCGCTGATCGATTAAAGGAACATTTCATGTACCAAACAACTGATTTTAGAAAAGGTCTTAAAATTGAGATCGAGGGAAAACCTTGGATCATCGTTGATTTCCAACACGTAAACCCTGGTAAAGGTTCTGCGTTTGTTAGAACAAGACTTCGCAATCTTGAAACGAACCAAACTTTAGAAAGAACTTTCAAAGCTGGAATCGAGACTGTTGGTAAGCCGGACATGGAAGAAAAAGAAATGGAATATAACTATTCGGACATCGATGGTTATAACTTCATGGACCAATCAACATTTGAAATGGTTCACCTTTCTCACGATCAAGTTGGTGACAACAAGTTCTACCTACAAGAGAACATTAAAGTATTCATTCTATATTTCAACGGTCGTCCGATTTCTATCGAGCTTCCAAACTTCATTAACCTAAAAGTTGTTGAAACAGATCCAGGTATGAAGGGCGATACAGCTACTGGTGGTTCTAAAAAGGCCATCATGGAAACTGGTCTTCAAGTGAACGTTCCACTTTTCATTAAAGAAGGTGAAGTTCTTAAGATCGATACACGTACTGGCGAATATATCGGAAGAGAGAAGGCATAATTTATGAAACTAGATACATTAAGCATTGATTCTCTAAAAGAAATCGTAAAAGTTGCTAAAGAACAAGGTGTTGCTGAACTTCAGGTTGAAGCAAAAGACTTCAAAGTATCAGTAAACTTCGCTACTGCTCCGGCAGCTGTTCACCACGTTCAACCAATCGTTCACCAAGCTCCAGTTGCTATGGCCGCTCCGGCCCCAGTAGCTGCTGCTGCTCCTGCAAAGGCCGCTGCAAACGATGCTGGTCTTCACGTAATCAAATCACCATTCGTTGGTACTTTCTATGCTTCTCCATCTCCTGGGAAACCAGTTTATGCAAAAGTTGGCGACAAAGTGAAAACTGGTCAGCCGCTTTGTGTTCTTGAAGCAATGAAAATCATGAACGAAATCGACTCAGACGTTAATGGTGAAATCGTTGAAATCTGTGTTGATAACGAGTCTCTTGTTGAATACGGTCAGCCGCTATTCAAGATTAGAAAATAAAAAGTAGAGAGTAGTCCCGTGACCACTAAAAAATTCAAAAAAGTACTCATCGCTAACCGTGGTGAGATTGCAATTCGTGTAATCAGAAGCTGTAAAGAATTAGGCATTGAAACAGTGGCAATCCACTCAACTGCCGATGAAGATTCTCTTCACGTAAAGATGGCCGATGAGTCTGTTTGTGTTGGTCCGGCGAAATCAAAAGATTCATATTTAAATGTACCACAAATTCTATCTGCTGCTGAAATCACTGGTGCAGATGCGATCCATCCTGGTTATGGATTCCTTGCTGAGAATGATGAGTTCGCGGCAATGTGTGAAAAGTGGGGAGTAACTTTCATTGGTCCATCTGTTTCTTGTATCCAAGCAATGGGTGATAAAATCGAATCGAAAGTTACTGCAAAAAAAGCAAAAGTTCCGACTCTAGAACCGATCCTGGTTCAAGATACAGACGAAGCATTCATCAAAAAAGAAGTAGAGAAAATGGGCTTCCCAGTTCTTATTAAATCTTCAGCTGGTGGTGGTGGTCGCGGTATGAAGCGAATCGAAAACTTCGAGGAACTTTGGCCGGCACTTATTCGTCTTCACGAAGAAGCAAAAGCTGCTTTCGGGGATGGAACTCTTTTCATTGAAAAATATATTACAAATCCTCGTCACATCGAAGTTCAGATTCTTGCTGATAAACATGGCAATGTAATCCATCTTGGTGAACGTGATTGTACAATTCAAAGACGTTTCCAGAAAGTTCTGGAAGAAGCACCTTCTCCGGTTCTTTCTCAAAAAGTTCGTGAGGAAATCTGTGATTCTGCTGTTCGTCTGGCGAAGTTCGTAAACTACGATTCTGCCGGCACAGTTGAGTTCTTATATGATCTTGATACGGAAAAATTTTACTTCATGGAAATGAACACTCGTATTCAGGTAGAGCACCCGGTGACTGAAGGTCGTACCGGTGTTGACCTTATTTCTGAGATGATTCGTCATGCTCAAGGTGAAGTTTCTCGATTCAAACAGTCAGATATCACTTTTAGAAACCACGTGATGGAATTCCGTATCAACGCTGAAGATCCAAAAACTGGTATGCCATCTCCTGGTCATATCACGCATTATCACAGACCTGGCGGAATTGGCGTAAGAACAGATGACTATATCTATACAGGATATACTGTACCACCACACTACGATTCTATGATTTCGAAGATCATCGTTCAGGCCGATAACCGTGCCAACTGTATCACCCGTGCTAAGCGCGTGTTGAATGAAACAGTGGTAAGCGGAATCAAAACGAACATCGATCTCCACAAGGAAATCTTGAACGATCCTGACTTCGTAGAAAGTAAGTTTTCGACCAATTATTTAGCTAAAAAACTAGTTTAAAAGTATAATAAATCCAAGTGTTTAATATGCCACAGGAAGGGGCATCTTGGATTTTATTATTCAATTTCGGCAGATGATGGCCGAGCAGAATTTTTTTGAAGTTCAGAAGTTGATTGAAGTACAACTTTCGCTTCCTCATACCTCGACTCGCCGAGAGCTTTTGCATTTGTATGAAGAAGCATTAATCGGCCAACAAAAAACTCTTCCATTACATTTTCTTTTAGAACTCTGTGAACTTGAAACTCATGCAGGCAACTTTGAACGAGTTCATGAGTTGCTGGAAAACATCCCAACAGATGTTTCACAAAAATATTTTCTCACAATTCAAAAATTAAAAATTCAAGCGGCCGAACACAAGGGCCAGATGAATGAGTTGTACCAATTGGTGACAACGTTTCTTCTGAGACAGTTTGAAAGACAAATACCCAATGTTCCTCTTTGGCTTGAAAGCATTATTGAAAAGTATTTTAAATTCGACTTTGCTTTACGCCTTCAAAAACTAAGTCTCGCTCTCTTGCTTAACGATGTAAAAGCGGGCGAAGAATTGGTGAGATCATTAATTCTTTCTTGCGTAGAGAAGTCTTCCCCCAAAGGCACTGCTCAGAAGCTTCAGTCTATTGCTGAGATTCTCAAAACCGGTCAGCAGAAAGCACAGCTTGAGATCTATCAGAGCTTCTGCCTTATTTCTTCTCAGGGAATAACTGAGAAGGGAGAGTTGAAGAAACTGGTTGAGATGGTGATCTATTTCGATGATTTTAAGTTTCAGGCCCTCGTGATGAATCTTCTTCATCAGTTGGACATGTTGGATGAAGTTCAGAGTTACTCAAAGGTCGTGAGAAGTAATTCTGATTATGACTTTGTGTACTTTGATAAATATTTCAGTCATCTGAAACCTTACTTTGTTGCTCCTCGAAAAGCGGAAGAGAAGCATGAGGCGAAACTTGAGACTCCGGATTTAAAGCTCGATGGCAAATATAACTCCGAGATTTTTTCAGCACTCCCTGAAAACGAGGAGTCTGAGGAACATAATTATGCCCATTTGTTTAAGCATCAGGACTTTGGCCTAGATCAGCTTTGCGATCTGGCAGTGAGCTTCCTTCAAAGTGAAATGCCAAAGGTCTCCCTCATGGCCGTGAATGAGGCGATGAAGAAAGTTCAATCTGATAAAGACTTTCTGAAAGCGGCCTACTTGAAGTTAACTTGCTTATTACAACTTAAAGACTACCGCGCGGCCCTGGATGTTTGTCTCATGGCCCTTGAGAAGGCAACTTCTCGGGATGATATTTTGTCCTTCATGTATGGGCAGGCGGAGCTTTATATCCGTTTGAATGAAAGAAAACAGGCGAAAATTATTCTATCTAAAATCATTTCGATTGATAGCAAGTATCGCCTGGCCAAGGAAAGGCTAGAAAAACTGAATGAGATTTAAAAGTGTTCTAGGAGCATTCTTATTCATTGTTCTGGCAAGTTTCATTGCCTTTGTGGTCTTTATTCAGACCAAGTCTTTTGGCGGGCTCGTTACAAAAGTTGTCTCAGACCTTTCCATGAGAAAGGCGCAGACCGACGTTAAAATCAAAAACTTCACCATCAGTGTTTTTCCACCGGGGCTTGAACTCAACCGAGTTCGAGTTAAGAAAAAAATCTCGGATGTGGAAAACTTTGAAGCAGAATTGGGAAAGATCGGTTTTTACATTAGTCTAATTGAAGTTGAGGAAAAGAAGTTAACTTTCGGTCAGATTAGAATTGCCGACTCTTCCATTAACTACACGTTCCCCAAAAAAGACGAGGAGCTCAAAGAAATTGATAAAGCCGTCATCGAAAAGATCTTTGATCTTTCTGAGAAGGCCCCGGTTCGAGTTGATACCCTATTAATTGAGAATTCAAGAATTTTTGCCAATCATGATCTTTTAGAAGCTCGTCGATTAAAGGTCTTCAAACGTGGAGACTCATTTACGGCGCGTTTTCATCTCGCCAATATTCAACCGACGCCGGAAGTTGATTTCACTTTGGACGAAGTTTGGGGTGATGCTGAAGTTACTCGTAATGATGTGAACATCTATCGTTTGAAGGTTCAGCACGATGTTCAAACACTACTGCTAAAAGGCAAGGTTAAGAACTATCGCCTTCTAAAGAACAGTGAAGTCGCCTTAAATGGCGAGGCCCAGCTCCATCTGAAGAGTTTCGATCGTGATTTTGAACTACCCGAATTCATCGATGTTAAAAATGGCTTTGCGAAAATCGGTTTCAATGTTCAGTATCTCAATAAAGAACTAAGTGCAAAAAGTGATGTCCTTCTAACAGAATTCAAATCAAATCTTTTCCATGCAGATGAGCTCCGAGCTGGACTTGAATTTCAAGACAACAAAATCACCGTTACCAAGATCGATTTAACAAACAAAAATGAAAAGGTTAAGCTTCTCGCTCCCGTTCTAGTTGCAGACATCACTCGCAAGACCTGGTTAACCAAGCCAGTTTCTGCTTACGTGGAAAACGTATCTCTCAATAACGTTCTACGTTTCTTGGGTCCATCTTTAAAAGTTCTCAAAGGTAACTTAACGGGCCAATTGGTATTTGAAAAACGTGGGACTGATTTTTACTTCACCCCGAAAGATAACTTCCATGTGCAAAACCTGGGACTCGTGGTTGGAGATGCCAAGGACCCATTTACCATTTTAATGGCCAAGACCGTCAGGCTTCAGAAGTCCGAATTTGGAATTGTGAATAATGAATTCCAGATGAGTACCACTGCAGTACTTCCACGCTCAAAATTAGAAGTAGATGGCTTCGTAAATAAACACAGAGTGAAATTCTTTGTGCCGGACTCACAGGTCAATCTGGAAGATCTGGGTAACATTGCCAACCTGGATATCAAAGGCGCAGGTCACCTTTCAGTTGATGTTTCCGGACCGCTTGATAATGTGGTTATTAATCTTAAGGGGAAAACCAAAGGCTTTGAGATTCTGGGTTACCGCCTGGATGAGACGGAAAAGAACTTATCCATTGAGCTGAAAGAAGATCAGGTTCTCATCAACAAGATGGAATCGAAACTTGGGAAGACCCATGTTTCGGGAACGGGTCTCGTGAATTGGGGAAATCGTGATATCGCATTAGGCATTAACTCTAACGATGCTACTTCTACAGACCTAGTAGAGATTCTTCACCCGATTCTTTCAAAAGTTGATTTTTTACCAAGTGATTTAGATTTCAAAGGGAAGGTGGATGTTAACATCTTCGGAAAATATCTTTTGCCTGAGCTTAAGATCAAATCCAAAGTTGATTTCACCGAACTAACTGCTTACGGTGAAAACATCCCGACTGGGCGTTTTGATGTTTCTTTATTCAATGAAGTATTGGCCTTCAGTAACCTTGAAGGTACAAAAGGCCAGGGCCGAATTGATGGGGATTTCTCATTTAATCTAAGTAATAAGATCATGAAGATGAAGTACCGTTGGGACAATCTTCAATTGAATAGTTTCAATGCTGTTAAAAGGCTTGGATTAAATCTTGATTCCAAAATTTCCGGGAAATTTGAGGGTTCAGGAACTCCAACTCATTATCACTTAAAATTAGATTCAAAACTCTTTAATACGAGATCTCAGAACTATACTTTCGAAGACTCTGACATTTCCCTCGATATGTATCCTGATCACATTGCGGGGGACGTTAATCTCTTTGGCGATATCATCAAGTCAGATTTTGATCTGGCGGTCGCTGATCACAGAAAATCAAAATTGAATTTGAAGATTCTCAATACTGATATAAAGCCACTAGCGGTGGGGATTTTCGGCGAACATCTGGAATCAGAAGACATCACCGGAAGAGTCAATCTTGAAGTGGCCTCTTCGTTCGATAAGGGTTTCAATAATCTCAACCTGACGGGAACTTTAAAGCAACTGGTCTTCAACCATCCTGACTTTAATGTGAATTATCAGTCTAAACGACCTGAGTTCGTGGTGAGAAATAGTGAGATTGAGGCCTGGAACCTAAATATCAGGGAGTCAGATCTTTTCCTTGTTACAAAAGGTGAAGGGACCTTTGGAAAGAATGTTTCTTTGATCCATGAATTTCATTTGAATTCTAAGCTTCTCGAGATTCTCATCGCTCCAGTCCTCTCATCAGAGGGATTCATCCGTAATATCGTAAGAGTAGATGGACGGAAAAATAAATATGACTTTTCTATTTCATCTAAGGCAACTGACATGTCAGTCTCGATTGAACAGTTACCTTTCCCAATCAATCATCTGAAGTATGACATAGAGTATGCCGGTAGACGTCTGTTAATTCAGGATCTGATGACTACTCTTGATAGCGGAACTCTTGCCCTTAAAGGTGATGTTTTCTTCGATGAGAATGATCCAGACATTAATCTTAAATATCAGTTTGATCGTGCCGAAATTCCTATCCTTTCGAAATCGGTCATCAACATTTCAGGCGAAGGGATTATTCTAGGAAACAATCCACCATACACTATCGGTGGCGAAATTCTCATCAATAAGGCACAGATCGTTAATGAATTGAACGACTTTTCTTCGAAGTCGGCCTCATTCTCTCAAATTCGTTATCTTCCTAAGAATCAAGAATCTGCAGTTGCAAAAATGTTTGCTCTAAATGTGAATGTTAAGGCGGAGAATCCAGTCCGTGTGACGAACTCTCTGATGGACGTGGCGCTGAGAGGTGAGATTCAGCTTACTGGAAATCCTTCAAGACCTCGTGGAGATGGACGACTCTTTACTCCGGTGAATTCTTCTCGAATTTTCTTTAAGAATAATGAGTATCTGATCACCGCCGCCGATATCAACTTTAGTCCAAAAAAAGAAATTTCTAATCCAGATTTTGATGTTCAGGCCTTGACTCTGATTTCAAACTATAAGGTCTTCCCTAAGGCCTATGGTGATTTAGAACGCTTTAATTTTGATCTGACTTCAGATCCACCACTTCCACGTAACTCTATTCTCTCTTTGATTGCTTTTGGTTATACAGAAGAAAGCCAGAGTAACCTTCAGCAAAAAGACCAGCAGAGTTTAACTCAAGTAGGGGTAGGTTCATTTGTCTTCGACCGCTTCAAGATCAGTGACATTCTAAATAAGCAGTTTGGTCTCCAAGTAAATCTGGGAACAGTGATTGAACAATCAGGCACTGATAGTCTACTCACTGGACGATCACAAGAAGGTCAGTTTGGTCAAGGTGGGGGAGCCCTGGGAAGAACCCGATCCGCCACAAAAATTGAATTAAAGAAACGTCTGGATGAGGCACTTACACTTTCGGTATCGAGTACCATGGGTGGAAGTATCGGTCAGCGCCAGAGTATGAACCTGAACTACGGACTAACCAAGAAAGTACAACTGGAAGGTGTTTACGAATTAAGAACCAATGCTGAAGGTGAAGAAGACATCATTGATAACTCCATCGGGGCCGATGTAAAGTTCAGGTGGACGTTTAAATGAAGTTATTGATCACTCTTTTCCTGATTCTTTTACCTATAATTGCTTTTGCTGAAGGCCTGACTCTGTCACAGGTCAATGTTGAATGTTTAAAGTCCGATAATTGTAACGAAAGAAAAAATCGTTTTGCCACATTGATCGGTGATTACCGAAGTTTAGTCCACATGAAGGACACTCTCAGAGTTCTGGCCTCTGATGGTGGATATCAGAGCTTTACCTATGAACTAGATGAGAATGCTGGAAAATATTCTTTAAATATTCATTTCCAATTAAAGCCCATTATTGAAGAAATCAACATTGGATTTACGGACCGAAACCTCGAGTACGACCCGAATCAACTTCTTAGTATTAAGGAAGGGGACTTCTTTGAGATTCAGCGTTTAAAAGAGAATATGACCTCTCTTCAAAAGCGACTGGAAAGCATGGGTTATCCGAAAAACACTCATACCTATGAGGTTAAGGAGAAGGGCAATAAAGTTGTCGTAAGTGTGGTTGTGACACTTGGTCAGCCCCGGATCTTCAAGAACATTCGCTCAAATTCAAAGTCGAAGTATGTGCAGGATTACCTGGTAAAGAAATTTTATAATCTCTATAACAGGCCTTTCGAGATGACCAAGTTTAAGCTTTATCTGGATGATGCCCAGAAAGAGCTTTTCAATTATGGCTACTTCTTGATCGCCATGGACTTCACTCCGGAGATCAAAGAAAACCGTGTCACTTTAGATATTAAGGTCACAAATGACCAGTTATTTGCTTTTGATTTCAAAAATCTGAAGCAAGAGCACCGAAATGTTATTCACAACATTCTTCTGGATTTATTCCGTAAATATAAAAGACCACTTTCAGATTCTACGATTAAGAGTGCCCTTAGAGAGCACTATCTGAATAAGGCCCGTTTAAACGCGGAAGTAAAAATCGAAAATTCTGAATTCATCAATATGTATGATGAAACGGTCCATCTCTATCGTGTATATCTCGATGAAAAATATAAGACCCGTGTGACATCGGTGAATTTTTCTGGAAACAACTATTTTAGTAATAAGCGTCTCCAGGGGATGTTTGATAAAGAGGCATTTGAACTTGCTTCAATCAATTACTATGACCAGGAATTCTACGAATATTTTGTCGACTATCTTCGTGGCCAATACATCCAACGTGGTTTTGTTCAGGTAAGAATTCCTCGTCCCGTTAGTAACTTTGATGCCGAAAAACGCACGGCCACTGTAGATTATATTATCCAGGAGAACCAGAGAGCTTACGTTCGCAAGATTGAGTTTCAAGGAATTCCTCTTGAATACGAAGATAAACTTCTGACCGTCATGCATAACAAGAGTACGAGGCCTTTTAATCCCATCAAGATGGTGGACGACATTAAAAAGGTCGCTTCAACACTTCAGGAAGAAGGCTACTACTATGCAGAAGTAACCAATGCCAACGATGAAGATTTGGTTCGCTATACCAAGACCGGAGCAGATGTTGATATTCGTTTCAAGATCAATCTGGGTCCAATGGTTAAACTCAATCGCATTATCTTCTTAGGCAATAATAAAACCAGAAAGAAAGTCCTTCTGAAAAAGATTCCCCTTGAGCCAGGTGATACCATCACCCCAATGAGAACCCGTGACATCGAGTCTGCTCTTTCTGCCACCGGTCTCTTTAATACCGTTAACGTTGTTCCTCTAAAACACAACTCCAAGAACGCTTCTACTGACTTATTAGTGAGAGTGGTTGAAAGAGAGTATGGATTAATTGAGGTGGCACCAGGTTATCGTACCGACTTAGGTCTTAAATTAACCGGTACTCTTTCGTACCAAAACATCGCTGGAGAAAACAAATCCATCACCCTTAGAACTCAACTTAACCAACGTCTAAGTTATCAGACACTTGATCCTCAACGTAGAAAGGACGCTGTTCCGATTCTCGAGCACAATACCTCTCTTACTTATACTCAGGGTGATATTTTTGATACCTTGATTGATTTTTCGGCCTCGGGTGCATATCAGTTAAAACGATTCTACTCTTTCGATGCAGAGATTTTGAGAGCGAACACTATCTTCACTCGTGACCTTACTAAACGTATGTCTTCTTCAGTTCGTTACCAATATGAAGATATTCAACAATTCAATGCTACTAACGAGATTGATAACGGAAGTTTCGAGATCGGCGCGATCACACCAAGCTTAACCTACGACCTTCGTAATTCTCAGATTAACCCGGTAAAGGGAGCTTTCTTTAACTTATCGACAGAATGGGCCAACCCATACTTCCTGTCCCAGAAAGAGCCAGACCTGACTATTAACTATTACAAGCTCATTTCGCGAAACCGTTTCTACATCCCGTTCAAAAATGGGACCGTGGCGATTTCGATGGTGGGGGGGATCCAGGAAAACCTTGCCCGGGACAAGGTCGAAATTAATGGTGTGACGCAGACCGCTGGATATATTCCAAACATCAAGGTTTTTCGTTTAACCGGTATGGATATCATCCGGGGGTTCAGTGATGAGGAGGCCAACCGCCTGCCTAACGGGAACGACATTTCGGAAGAAAGGATCGATAACCGTGCCTATCTGGCCAATTTCAAGTTTGAGCCGCGTTACTTTATCAATGATGCCCTGATGGCCGGGGTATTTTATGATGCGGGGCGCGTGTTCGTGAACCGTGTGGATTTAGGAGACTTGAGAGACTCAGTCGGGGTTACATTTAAGATCATCACCCCAGTAGGTACCCTAGACTTTGACTACGGAATAAAACTCTTGAGAGAAAGAAACAAGGATGGTAGTTTAGAGGACCCCGGACGCTTCCACGTGTCAATTGGCTTCTTTTAATCCCCCGAATTTTAGAAGAGCCTGATTTACTCATGCTGACCCTTAGCAAGTTGGCCTAGCGAGTAGTTCTTGACGTGCGGCCGCAAAGTCCAATATAAGGGACAAAAATTTTTATTAATTAATGGAAGGTTGATTATGATTACTCAGAAATCGTATACGATCACTAAAGCCGAAATGGCGAACAAGAAGTGGTACGTAGTAGACGCAACAGATATGGTTGTTGGTCGTCTTGCTTCAGAAATCGCAAGAGTTCTTCGCGGAAAGCATAAGCCACAATTTACAACTCACAACGACGCTGGCGATTACGTTATCGTTGTTAACGCTGAGAAAGTTAAATTCACTGGTAAGAAGTGGGATGATAAAGATTACCACTGGCACACAAACCACATCGGTGGAATCAAGAAACGTACAGCTAAAGAGCAACTTGCTAAGAACCCAACTGCAATCGTAGAAGAAGCAGTTCGCGGTATGCTTGGTAAAAACACTCTTGGCCGCTCTCAGTTTACTAAGCTTAAAGTGTTTGTTGGTCCAACTCACACTCACGAAGCTCAGAAGCCTGAAGCTCTAACTTTCAAATTTTAATTATAAGGTAGAAAGATATGTCTAAAGCAAAATCTTACGATCTTCACACAATTGGCCGTCGTAAAACTTCAGTAGCTCGCGTATACGTTTCTCGTGGTACAGGTAAAATCCTTATCAACGACCGTGACGTTTCAAACTACTTTCCTAAAGCGACAAGCCGTTACATCGTATTCCAACCGCTTAACCTTCTAAAAGTTAACGATAACTACGATTTCAAAATTAACGTAAAAGGCGGCGGTGTTACTGGTCAAGCTGGTGCTATCCGTCTTGGTATCGCTCGTGCACTTCTTAAGCTAGCTCCGAATTCTCGTGGCGAACTTAAAACTGCTGGCTTCCTTACTCGTGACTCACGTAAAGTTGAGCGTAAGAAGTATGGTAAGTCTGGTGCTCGTAAATCGTACCAGTTCTCTAAACGTTAATATCCAACAGATATATATCGTCAGAAAGGGCTCCTTCATGGGGCCCTTTTTTTTTGTCTTTTAGAATCGGTTACTGTCGATATTCCGTTCATTGTCATATTTCTACTTTGGGCGCATATTATTCTTCATGGAAAAGCACGACGTTGAATCGATCGAAATTCGTGGCGCCAGGGTTCATAATCTCAAGAACGTTGACCTCGATATCCCTCTCAGAAAGTTAGTTTGTTTCGCAGGGCCCTCAGGCTCGGGGAAGACCTCTTTGGCCTTCCATACGCTTTTAACGGAGTCGAAACGCCGTTTCGTGAATTCATTTCCAAACTCCATGAAGTTCTTCACCGAACGTCCGGCGGCAGTGGATGTGGATCGGATCTTCCCGGTTCTACCTGTATTTGGACTACCTCAGATCAACCCGGTAGTAGGTTCAAGGACTGTGGTCTCAGATGTAATGAGACTCACGGATAGCTTGCAGAATCTCTTTTTCAGCTTCGCTAAAGAGCTTTGTCCTACTCACGAGATGGAACTAGAAGTTCGTCCAGTAGTGGACCAGTTAAAATCTCAAGCACCTAAAAACATCCAAGGTGTAGGTTATATTCTTCTGACTCCCAATGAGTTTTTGCGTGTATTTGGCGAGGGCTTTTTGCCGGCCAGATCTTATTCGCAGAAACGTAAAACCATTGACGTCTTCAATCAGGAAGATGAGTTGTGGGAAGTTCTGCGATTTAAATGGGACAATCTTGGAAGTATAGAGAAGAAGTGGAAGGAACTGAAGCTCGATCAATACCGATTGAACTATCAGCTTTTCGGTGAAGGTTTTAAGAGGCCTCAGCTTCTTGAATTTCACTTTGAGAAAGTTTGTCCTAAGTGTGACTTTGAATCAATTCCAGCTGTGACTGTGAGTGCTTTCTCACCTTATAGTGCCTTGGGAGCTTGTCCTAAGTGTAATGGTTATGGTGCGATCTTGATCTATGATGAAAAGAAAATCATGGATAAGGACCTCTCAATTCAAGAGGGTGGTTTAAAGCTTTTAAATTATGGCCCTTTTCAAGATGCCTATGAAGAGCTCTTGAAACTTTTGAAGAAACGAAAAATTCCTCTCGATACTCCGATAAAAAAATTACCGAAAGACTTTTTTCAGTTATTGGAAGAAGGACAGGGACAATATCCCGGTTATGGTGAATTGAAGCGTTATCTCGAGAGTAAAAAATACAAACCCTCGGTTCGCATTTACATCAGACAACTGCAACGAGAAGAGCCGTGTCTGGTTTGTCACTCGTCTCGACTGAATAAAAACATTCATCATTACAAAGTAAAACTGAAAGATAAAAACTGGGGACTCGATGAAATCATGAGTCTCACAGTTGAAGAAGCGTATCCGCTTTTCTGTTCGACTCGAGCGCTTGCAACTTCTCATGAAAAACGCCTCTTCACCAGCATCTGCGAAAATCTCAAAATGGCGATGGAGATGGGGCTTAATCACCTTTCACTGTTAAGAAAGGCGAAGACTCTTTCCGCCGGAGAGTATCAGCGATTGTTGCTTATTAAGTATCTTTCGTTTCAAGGCACAGACAGTTTGTTTGTGTTAGATGAACCAAGCTTGGGTCTTGCCGAGAAAGAACTGGAAAAACTTATTCAGGGTCTTCGCAATCTCATTGCTCAAGGAAATACCGTCATCCTGATCGATCACACTGAATATATTCAGAAGCATTCAGATCACTTGATTGTGATGGGGCCTGGTTCTGGAAAAAAAGGTGGGGAGATTCTTTATCAAGGTCTTCCGAATGAGTACTTTAAGAAAAAAGAAGTCGTGACTTGGGAGAAGAAAAAATCCTCAACCAAGTATCCAGAGTATATTGAAGTTTTGTCTCCAGAAATCTATGGCAAAACTTATCATGATTTCAAAATTCCCCTGAATGATATGACCTGGGTGACTGGCCCTTCTGGTACGGGAAAGACCGCCACCGTGATTAAAGTCATGGCCAATACACTCTATAAAAAGATCTATGGAGAGTGGTTTGAGGAAGAAGAATTTTATAGCAAGGGTGTAAAAACCGGAGCGAAGTTTGAAGATGTGATTGTGATTGCTTCTGACTTGAATCGATTTACTTCGCGTTCATCAGTGGGAACCATCACAGAACTTTCAACTGTCATTAGAAAACACTTTCTAAAACTTCCAGTCGCAAAAAGTATGAATCTCAAAGAGGGTCATCTTTCGAGTAACTCAGAATTAGGTATGTGTCCTCGTTGTGAAGGACGTGGTTCGATTACGATTGAGATGCAGTACCTTGAAGACATTGTCCTTGAGTGTGAAGATTGTAAGGGTCTTAAGATCAAACCCCTTTATGCTAATATCTCAGACGGACACATGACGGTGGCGGAGGCCTACAATCTTCCTCTAAGTCAGGTGCTGGAGAGAATCGAACTAACTCCAAAGTTTCGTCGAGTGTGGGACTATCTTAAAATTTTGAATTTGGATTATCTCTCGCTTGATCGAGCTCTTAATTCTTTGTCCGGAGGAGAGAAGCAGCGTATTTTCTTGCTCTCAAAACTCTTGAAGAACATTCAAAATTCTCTTTTAGTATTCGAAAACATCTCCTTTGGTCTTTCGGAAAAAGAGCTCCAGCATCTGGGTACATTCCTGGGTGACTTGATTCAGCTTAAAAACACCATTGTTATCATCGATGCATCCAATTGTTTTAAGCACTTGGCCAACTGGAAGCTTAGTTTTGATACTAAGTCCATTGATCTTATCCCTGTGAAAAAAGACTGATAAATCTATTCAAGTTCTCCTCTGGAAAGACCGACAAGTTAAGTAGGTCAATTCGAGGAGAACTTTGTGTTTGTTCGATTATTTTTCCTGCTTCTTACCTTCCCGGTTTATGCCACGGTTTTTCAACCGCAACCGGTGGTCCAACAAATCAAAGAATCTGACGGCATCATGATTGGCCATTACCTAAAAAGTAAGGCGATTAAGCTTGATGATGGTTCCATCGCCACTCAAATGATTTTCAAAATGAATAAAGAATACGGACTTCAGTCTGATCTTTTTGGGATGGATGAGGTCATTGTTCACTACCCAGGTGGAAAGCTGGATGGGATGGAAGTTCATGTTGATGGAGTTCCAAAGTTTGTCCCAGGTGAACATGTTGTCCTGATGATTAAAAGTAATCAGGACCGTTACTGGGGGATGAATCTTGGTTTTGGCTCTTTCAAAGTCGTAAATTACGGCAATGAAACCATGATTATTAACACCATCTTTCCGAATGATCGCAAAGTAGGGCAGATGAGTCTTTCTGAGTTTGAAAAAAACGTCAGAGTTATCAAGGGCTCAAACCTGAAAGTGGTGATGGCACCTGATTATCCGACTGAAACAGACCAAGGTGCAGATTTGCGCGCTCCTGCCTCTGTGGATGAAGGGAAAAATCGCTCCATTGCTTCAAAAACTGAAGAAGTAGAGAATATTGAAGATCAGCCGCACATTAGTGTGTTTTGGCTGGTGGCCTTTCTGGCAGTTTTAGGCGGCTGTTTTCGCCTGATGAGACAGAAAGAGGCCAAGTAATGTTCCCATTTCCGATGGATTGGAATGAGTTTTCTTTTAGTGGTTTTAACTCTGGTGGCGTCCGCTTGGGCGCATCAGTCGTCATTAACGACGACGGGTAGAGAACTATTCTGGGCCACTCCGACTATTCCCTTAACCATTCGGACAAACACTTCTGATCTTTCCGCTTCTGATGCTCGAACCATCATTTTAAATTCAATGAATCAGTGGAACGCGAGTTCGACTGCGACGGTGACTGAAGCTGCTTCAGTGAATGAAATTCGTTTCGTATCGAACTTTCCTTATGGGTCAGCGGTATTGGGAGTCACTGAGCTTTCTTACAATACAGCTGGGGCGATTCAAAGAGCATCGATTTTGTTAAATGATGATTACTTTTTCCATAACACTCCCGGATTCTACGCTGCTGGACAGGTCTTTCTTGGGGACGTGGTAACTCACGAATTAGGACATTTATTCGGTCTTTCTCACTCGGAAGTTTTAAGTTCGACCATGTTTTATTCTGCCTTCTCAGGCCAGAGCACGGTTTCATTGGATGATCGTTCTGGCATTCGTCAGAAATATGATTCAAGTTATGGCTCGATCACTGGCTATGTTAAGGGTGGAAACCATATTGGCGTTTTAGGTGCTCATATTCAGGCAATTTCTCGCAGAACGGGAGAGTCAAGTGGGGCCATCTCAGATGAGAATGGGGCCTTCACTTTAGGTGGTTTGGATCTGAATGATTCTTACTATCTTTATGTTTCTCCAGTAAAGAACACTGATTCACTTCCAGGTTATTTTGCGAATACACAGAATGAGTTTTGTCCGGGTTCTTATGTTGGTTCATTTTTTTCAGCTTGTGGAAAAGAGAATGAGGGCAAACCTCAGACCATTACATTAACTCCCTCAAACCCTTCGGTGGATGTAGGAGTGGTGTCTATTCATTGTGATCTTAAATCTGATGAGTCTTATAGCGTTCAAAAAGTAGCAACAACTTTTACTCCGATTACCATTTATGATTATGGGTCAGAGAATAGACATGAAAAGGCCTTCGTAGGTTGGTTCAGATCTACTACGTCTTCGTTATGGTCAGGCCATGATTCACTTAACATTGATCTAACAGATTTTATTAACCTTAGTGGAAATCCGAAGTTTTTAAAACTCTCACTAATTTCTTTTCCGTTCGGCACAAGAATGGAATATGAGTGGAGCATTAAAAAGAACGGAGTAACTGATACGACTCTTAATCGTGCCATGTCTTATTCATCGTTGACTGAGACTTATAATACTGACCTTGAGGCCTTTGTTCCTCTCAATGCTTCAACTGCCATGAATAATTTCCAGGTAAACATTCGTGCCAGAAGACTCTCTAACAATTATTCGGCGCAAACTTTTCCTTCCTACATTCAGTTTGCCAGTGACCAGCATTTACCCTATCTCGTTGTCGCGAGTATTTGGGAGCAGTCGGGCCCCCAAATGATACCAATCATTGATACCGGTGCATTATTGTCAGATAATTATGCTTGTTTAGAAGCACCATATACTTACGCTGTGTCTCGCGCTCGAGAGGCCAATGATGAGAATGATCTCTCTAAGACTGCGGGTGCGGCCGCGAGTTGTGGCACCATTGAACCTCCTACCTCTGGACCTGGGTCATCCCTTCCCATCATCACTCTAGGATTTATGCTTGCCCTGCTACCATCTTTGTTTGCCAAATCCCGTAAGAAATTTTTGTCTTAACCCATCCTTTTTATTAAAATAAATAAGTCATTTCATTATCGCGAGGAGTGCTTAAATGAAGTTCGTTTTTATCTGGCTGTGTTTACTCGTAGTGACCCCGGTGCTTGCGCAAAACCTCATGGAAGAGCGCATCTGGAAAGTGGCTCCCCGTAAGAAATCTATTTTCTTAGATTCAGGCGTTTTTCATTACAATTCGAACTTAAAATCTTCCAGCATCATGGGTGTAAGAAACTCAGCGGTGAATGGTCGGGGTTATGAAAGAGTTGTGGTTGATTTTAACACTGCTTCAATTCCTAAGATTTATGGGCACATCACAACTGACAAGAAAGTGTCGATCGATTTTTTCGACACCAACATTCAGACGTCTCAGCCCAACATGAAGAACTCAAAATTTGTAAAATCAGTCGACTTTATTAGTGTTGATGGAAAAACCATGACGATGGAAATGTCTCTTAAGGGCAAATCTAGCTTCGACATTTTCTATCTCGAGAATCCAGGTCGTCTTGTTATTGATATCCGCTAACCTAAGGAAAAAAAATGGCCAAGGATAAAAACGCAAAGGCCAATACTGAATCAAGTATTGTTGCCGAAATTCCATCAGAAGTGGTGATTATTCCCATCGTGAATAGTCCTATTTTCCCAGGAATGATCGCACCGATTATTCTTTCGGAAGATAAATATACTCCAGAGCTAGACTCTTACTTAACGAAGAACAATTATGTGGCCTTGAACCTTGTTAAGTTCAAGGACTTTGGTGAGAACTCAGACGCTGTTCTTCAGGAAATGGATGAAGAGCAAGTTAGTTACGAAGACGATACTGAAAGCTTTCCGGTAACTTCAAGTTCCGATTCACCTAAAGGCATCACTCCAAAAGACATTTATAAAGTGGGTGTTCTTTGTAAGGTGATTAAGAAGCTTAAGCTTCCTGATGGTTCGGTAAACCTTCTGGTTCACGGGATGAAGCGCTACCGCGCAGTTGAGTACATTGCGGACGCTCCACTTCTAGTGGCACGCACTGAAGTATTTAATGATATTCATGAGCCGGATGAAGAGCTGGATGCTTATACTCGTTCAGTAATCAATCAGGTGAAAAAACTTTCTGAGATCAATCCATACTTCAACGAAGAGATGAAGCTTGCGATGCTCAACTCACCATCTCCAGGATCACTGGCAGATTTGGTGGCCTTCGCGCTTTCACTAGATGTTCCTGAAGCTCAGGACTTCCTTGAAACTTTGATCGTTAAGAAGCGTTTCGCCAAGCTTCTGGTTTACCTTAAACGTGAAAAAGACGTGGCGGACATTCAGAAAAAAATCACTGATGAAGTTAACGACAAGGTTAACAAGTATCAACGTGAATACTTCTTGCGTGAGCAACTTAAAGTAATTCGTAATGAACTTGGTCTGGATGAAGATGATAAGGCCAAAGACATTAAGAAAATCAAAGAGACGCTTGAAGCAGGTGGACTTCCAGAAGAGGCGAAGAAAGCCGCTATGGAAGAGCTTGAAAGACTTGAGTCGATTCCTGATTCTTCTCCGGAGTACAACGTTACTCGTACATACTTAAATTGGATGGTTCAACTTCCTTGGAACGCGGCCACTGACGATAAGGTAGATATTGAATCGGCCAAGAAGATGCTTGAAAAAGATCACTATGGTCTTGAGAAGCCAAAAGAAAGAATCATGGAATTCCTGGCGGTGAGAAAACTTAAGCCGGAATACGATGGTACAATTCTTTGTCTAGCGGGTCCTCCTGGCGTAGGTAAAACTTCACTTGGTCACTCAATTGCAAAAGCACTTGGTAGAAAGTTCTATCGTTTCTCACTTGGTGGTATGAAGGACGAGGCGGAAATTAAAGGTCACCGCCGTACATATGTAGGTGCGATGCCTGGTAAAATCATTCAAGCTCTTAAACGAGTTGAAGTGAATAACCCGGTAATCATGCTGGATGAGATCGATAAAATTGGTAAGTCGTATCAAGGTGATCCTGCTTCAGCTCTACTTGAAGTCTTGGATCCTGAACAAAATAAAACGTTCATCGATAACTATCTTGATGTTCCGTTCGATCTTTCAAAAGTTCTCTTCATTGCAACTGCCAACTACGTTGGTGAGATCCCTGAAGCGCTTCTTGATCGTATGGAGTTGATTGATCTATCTGGTTATACGATTGAAGAAAAACTTTCGATTGCTACTAAATGGGTGATCCCTAAGCAGCTTAAGAAGCACGGTCTGGTAAGTAAGGAGTTCTCTCTGGGTGCTCCGGTTCTTAAGGCCCTCGTTTCTGATTATGCTCGTGAACCAGGTGTGCGTGTGATGGAGCAAATGGTGGCAAAACTTTGTCGTCGTGCCGCTCTTGAAAAAGTATCGAATAAGAAATTTAAAAAGTTTGCTCCGGCAGTTGCTGATCTTGAAAAGTATCTTGGACCAAAACGTTTTGAAACAGACATGGCCCAAAAACCACTTCAACCAGGTATCGTGACCGGTCTGGCATGGACTTCGTTTGGTGGAGATATTCTTTTCATTGAAACGATTCCGCTTAAAGGCCGTGGCTTTAAGCTTACAGGTCAACTGGGTGACGTAATGGGTGAGTCTGCGAACCTTGCTTACAGTTACGTGAAGAGCATTCTTCAGGCCCAGATTGAAGAAGAGAAGGCATTAGAAGAGAAGAAAGCTTCTAAGAAGAAAGTATCGAAGAAAAAAATCGATACTCCGGCCACAGTTACTGCACCTGCAGTAGCTGCTCCGAATCCTGAAGAGGCTACTGACTTCCTGGCGAAGCATGAAATTCACCTTCACTTACCAGCTGGTGCGACTCCAAAAGATGGTCCGTCGGCCGGTATTACAATGGCCTTGGCGCTTTACTCGCTTTCAACCAATCAAATGGTTCGTGGTGATATCGCGATGACTGGTGAGCTTAGTCTGACTGGGAAAGTTTTGCCGGTTGGTGGTATTAAGGAGAAGGTTCTTGCAGCAAAACGCGCGGGAATTAAAGAGATCATTCTTCCTTGGCAGAACGAGAAGGACCTTAAGGAAGTTCCAGAACGTCACCGTAAGGGTATGAAATTCTATCCAGTTAAACACTTCGATGAAGTTTTAAAAATCGCTTTAAAGAGTCGTTAATAAGTAAGGGGCCTAAGGGCCCCTTCTTGTTTCAGTCTGCGGCCATTCTTGCCCAGGGTCTGCTTCATTCCTTCAATCAACTATCATGTTATTACGGGGTAATCCCGTGTTGTTACAGGGTAGGATCAATGAAAGTTCTATTTCTCATAATGGGTGTCATGCTCATCCATTCGCCTCTTTGGGCGAAAGGGTTCATTGTTAATTGGTCGTGTCCTGCGGATTCATCCGAAAAAATCTCAGTAGAAGTTTTCTACGATGAAAGTGGTAAGTTAATTTTTGAACCGGAAATTTTTAGCGAGATTAAAAAAGAAAAGAATGTTGATTACTCAAAGTGTATCAATGATTTCCAAAAGAAAATTAGCACTGGCACTAAACTTTATCAGGAAAAGAAGTGTCCTCAGGCGAAGGACAGCTTTTGTGCTTCGGCCGTTCAATATACCAATCTAAAAGTTCTGGAAAAAATTCGCGGCAGTTACTTCATGAAGAAGTTTAGAGATGTGCGCGTGTTGCCGATTGAAGTTGAAAATACTCCTGTTGCAAAGGCGAAAGATCCAACAGTGGAAACTGAGACAAGTCCAGTTTCTTCGGGACCTGATAGTGCGGAAGCGTTTTTAGATTCTATGGTGAGATCAAAGGTGATCAATCCTAAAGAACTTAATCGCATTTTCACCTTTCAGAACAAGTCATATCGAGTGGGTGATTTTGATCAAGTGATCGGAAAGAATATTGATATGATTTTCTCTGGCTCAAGTCCGGAAGAGGGAAAGCAGTTTGCCCAGAACTATATGGTTGCAAAGTCAGAGTACCTTAAAGAGGGAAGTGATCCAGTTAAGAGAAAGGCCGTCCTCGATAACCTAAATCAAATGTTCGGAAAAATTTACGGCAGCCGTGGCCCGGAAGAACTTGCCAAGATGCTTGAGTGCGATCCCGACGATAATCTTACTCCCATTGGAGATATTCTTAATAAGCTTCAATCCACTAGAAAAGTCGAAGGCTGTAAGCAATTGTCCCCTGGAGAGCATAAGGTTTTTGAGAAGGACAATGGTAATTACTATTCAACCGGCGATTATCTTCTTAAGCGAAAGAAGGACGGTAACTACCAGGCCTTCGTGAATGTGAATTTTAAAAGAGGATCTGGATCTGTTTCGCCTGAGGCGATGATGCAAAGATCTAAGGAATGTCTTCAAGAGGCCTCTCCTTATATGAAAGGTCCGGATGGCACTCGCATTGAGATGATGGTGTTTTCTCCGAGTGAATTGGAGAAACTTCCAAAGGAAGAACGTCCGGATAAAAAAGATATTACTATTGAAAGACCAGGAGCACGGGCCAATGCTGGTGCCTACCCGGAAGATATTCCTTGTGCCACTATTGTGCATGAAATGCTTCACTTACTCGGTCTCTGTGATGAGTATGAAGAGAAAAGTGATGATCTGAAGAGAATGTGGAACTGTCGTGTGGTACCGAAGGCCGATTCAATCATGAGAAACAGCTATGACGTGTATCCTAAGGCGGTCGCCCAGGAAGTCTACTGTAAGTGCGATCGTTTTCCTTGTAGTTCAGTTCAAAAAAACGGCGATGAAAACGCCAAGAAAATGCTGTTGAAGGGCAACTTCTACGATGTCTCTGATTATAAATTTCGATCAGACTTTTGTAGGTTCACTGATCTGCCTTACCAAAAGAACATGAAAGATCCTCTCAGTACTGCTTTGGTTCAATCTGAGAGCTCAGACAGTATTGTCATTGAGAACAGAACCTTTTCCGGTGATCAGAGGGCCCCTAATTTTAGAATCAATCGAACACAGATCACTTGTACATGTAATGGGAACAAAACTTGTCTGGCCGAAAAAAGCAAAATTCCTTCTCAGATTGCCAGTATAGGTATTCGTGGCATATGTCCTGGTGGAGCGGACAGAACGGACAAGGCCAATGCCAATTTAGCGAATGTGATTAAATTTAAATCTGAACCAACAATGCCAAGTCTGCTTCAGCCAAATCATTTTAAAAAGATTCTCGCTGGAAATTGTCGTGGAGTCGTGGATGGTTACCTTGAATGCGCAGATTGGGCGTATAAGGGAAGAGATAAGTATTCTTGTAATGCTCCTGCAAAATGTCAGGATGACTCTTACTACCTAGGAACACCACAATGAAATATTTAGGTCTTGTGATCTTATTATCGACTTCAGTGGGAGCAACGACCTTGGGACGTTATTACAGCGCGACTGAGGGCACTTCAGTTCAGAAGTTTGTTCTGACAAATTCTTCTGTCACCTATCAGAAACAATCCAATTTTTTTGATGAAAAAGCAGATAATCGCCTTGGTACATTTGAAAGCTCAGATACTAAGGGCATCAAAGAAGATCTAAAAAAACTTGATACGATCTTGGGAAAGGTCAAACGGGTCGATGAGTTCATGAAAAAGCGAAACGAGAGTTTCAATGATCTCTCATTGAAAACTCCTCACGAAGCTTTTTTTGTTTTGGACGATTATCGTATCTCTCAGGAGTCTGACTTATATCCGGAAGTGAAGGCCATCTATGATCGCCTGGCAGGTAAGAAGTGGAAGCAGAAGAGTGGGATGAAGTTGTCTGACGATATGAAGAAGATCATTCAGATCAAAGACGGCAAAGAAGTGTCCCAGGAAGAATTCAATTTTGCTTTTTATTGCCAGAAGGCTGAACCGCCCAGTGTTTGTAGCTTCAAAGATGCAGGAATTTTATACGTAAAATAAAAAGGCCACCGAAAGGTGGCCTTCTTATTACAACTGTCTTTTTAGAATTAGAATTCGTCTGAGTCGTATTCGCTTTTTAAAGTGTGTTTCACTTTACCAGCAGCGATCTCGCGAAGAGCAGTAACTACTTCTTTGTTTTTGCTCTTAACTTGAGAATCGTCACCTTCACGAAGTTGTTTCACGCGCTTAGCTGTTAGGTGAACTAGCTCATAACGGTTTTCAACATGCTCTAGACAATCTTCGACTGTGACTCGTGCCATACATACCTCTTGGGGAATTTAGAATCTTCATTTTTAAAAGAGAAGGCCTCTTCTGTCAAAGGAGATTATTGATACATTGCTTCAATTGTAGTCTTGTAACGCTCCGAGACAACCTTTCTTTTAATTTTTAACGAAGGAGTCAGGTAATTATCCGTGGTGAATTCCTCGGAAATGATACTGAACTTCTTGATGGTCTCGTACTGGGCCAGATCATGATTAATCTCATCCAGCTCTTTTTGGAGAATTTCCCGTACCTTAGGGCTCTGAGCGAGGTCAATGACGCTGCAGTCACTTGGTAGACCCAGCTCTTCCAGATTCTTCAAAAAGCGCTCTTTTTCAATTCCCACTAAGGCAGTGAGGAAGTTGCGGCGATCCCCGATAACCACTAAATGCGAGATGTGGGGCTTGGTTTTCGCCATATTTTCGATTTTTTGTGGGGCCACGTTCTTGCCCCCACTGGTAACGATCAGGTCTTTTTTACGGTCAGTAATGCGCAGGAACCCGTCCGGAGTGAATTCCCCGATGTCCCCGGTATAAAACCAGCCGTCTTTGAGTGAGTCTTCCGTCGCTTTTGGGTTCTTATAATATTCCTTCATCAGGGCTTCACTCTTAATCAGGATCTCTTTATCCGGACCAAAAGAAATCTGCACGTCACCCATTGGGCGACCCACAGTTCCTGGAACTTGTTTTGCCAAAGGATTTAAGCAGCAAGGAGCGACTGTTTCTGTGGCGCCATAACCTTCAAGAATAGTGAGATTAGCATAACGAAGGAACTTAATGATCTCAGGTGAAAGAGGAGCACCACCGGAAACGAAGTAACGGATGCGTCCACCAAAGCGTTGATAGATTTTAGAGAACACAACTTTCTGAGCAAGTTTGAATTCAAGAATTTCAGTGGCACCTGGTGAAAGGTCGCGATCAATTTTATCAAAGTATTTTTGAGCAACACCAACTGCCCAGGTAAAGGCCTTCTGCTCAAAGACACTTCCGGATTTAATTTTATCCATGATACCGTTGTAGATTTTTTCAAACACACGCGGCACAGAGATCATGATAGTTGGTTTTACTAGTGCGATATTCTCTATCAGCTTCTCCATGGATTCAGCATAAACTCCCTGCCAGCCAAACATGATCGGAAGTAGAGAGTCACAACGACCAAGAACGTGGGAAAGCGGAAGGAAGATAAGCGTTCTATCTGCTGAACTGAAAGCACCTTTAACAGTCGTCTCAACATTCATGAGCATGGTCACGAAAGCATTGTGAGTAACAACAGCACCTTTTGGTTCACCGGTAGTTCCAGAAGTATAAATGATGGATGCGTAATCTTCTGGTAACTGATTATTGATATGATTTTCAAACAGGTCAGGATGAGATTTAAGTTCATCTTTCCCGATGCGCATAAGTTCTTTGTAACTAAAATATGGATAAGAGTTACGGAACTTCTTCAGTGTTTCTTCTGAAAGCTCCTGGATTGAAACCACAATTTTCAGATTGGTCCAGTTCTTAAGTTCCGGAATGACCTTTTCCATCTGCTTATCATTTTCAACAACCAGCACTGAACTGTCGGAGTGAGTGAAAATGAAACTCACCTCGTGAGCAAGATAACTCGGATAAACTGGAACAAGGCAAGCACGTGAACACATGGTCGCCATATCGAGTAGGTGCCACTCTTTACAAGTTTGTGAAAGAAGCGCCACTTTATCACCAACGTTGATTCCGATTTTGTGAAAAGCGCTGATAAGAATTTCGATTTGATTTTTATATTCGAGAAACGTGAGGTTTTTGATTTCGTGATTTTCAATCCAACCAATCGCATTTCGCTCTGGCGTTTTCTGAACTCTAAGTTTTAGTAATCTGCCTAATGTCCGTGGTCCTTGTAACATCCGTGTGGTCCTTTTTTTCCAGCCACGCATTAGACACTGAAGTAATTCAGTGACTTGATGAGTGCAAAAGCTGGTCCGATACTTGCCTTATCGGTCAACATGAAGACTGTCATTATAGTTTCAAAATGTTTACGAGTCACTAAATTCAACTCTGAAGCAAGTTGGTATGAATTCCATTTTAAAGGGGCCTATGCTGGTGAGCGAGTGAAAAAAGTCATGCTCCAAGGAAGTAATCAACCACCGCTTAAAGCGGGTGAAGAATACTTAATCTATGTGCGGCTATTGTCCTGTGTAGAAGGAGTTCTCAGAGGAGAAATTCTGAAATTTAGACCACTGGATGAGTGCTGGGACCGATCTTAGTCGACACTTACAGCAACGTGATCACCAATCATGAATTGGGGGATTTCGAAGATAGGTGTGTTTTCTTTTTCGTACTCATTCACCATGGCAATTGAAGCGTTGTCCATTGAGTGAATGATTTTAAGTTCGCCGATTTTAACTTTGTAATTCACACGTGACTTAGCGTCGTATGGATTCTGGACTGAGATAATCCGGAAGACATCAACCACACTGTCTTTGCGAATTCCCTGACCTGTGCCCATGTTAATGTAGTAGTTCTTACGAACAACTTCATTCTCCACACCCATTGGTAGATCTTGCGCCATACTGAAAATGACAAAAGACTTTGCCCAAAGTGACTGGCACAAAAGTAATGTAGTAAGCAGGGTTAACAGTTTCATTGGATCCTCGCAGGTGTCTCCAATGTACTTATCGACGGATCGTGGGGGAAATTAAGAGGAAGACCATGATACCGAAGCATCATGGTCGGGTAAGGACTATTTGCCCTCTAATCTTAGGTACTTAAAGTTATTATTGATGATATCTGAATAGCGGTAGTTTTTCAGATAGTTGTGAAACAGTACATAGTTTCGCGAATAGTACTGCATGGCCCATGGAAGCTCTTGGTTTACGATTTCTTCCATCTGCTTCATTAAAGCGAATTTTTTCTCACCATCTTCCAGCTCTCTTACTTGCAGGAAAAGCTTATCAAATTCTGGATTAGAGAATTGTGATGAGTTTGGTCCTGGAGGAAGATTCGCTGTCGTTAGGAGCTGAAGCACGTTCTCTGCATCCGGGTAATCCAGGATCCAGCCACCTTGCCAAAACTGAAGTTCACCATTACGTGACTTCTCTAGGAATGCTGGGAAAGTGTTTGTGCGAACTTCAATGTTAATCCCAAGAGGACGAAGTTCTTGCTGGATGAATTCGCCCATCTGACGTTTACGAGAATCAGTTCCACGTACGTCATACTTAAGTGTGGGAAGACCTTTTCCTTCAGGGTAACCCGCTTTCGCTAGATATTCTTTAGCAAGCTTCACATCGTACTTAAAAGGGACTTCCGTCGAAGGAGAGTAACCCGGAACACCCGGAGGATAAATCGAGTTGGCCTTCTGGGCGATGTTGTAAGTGAAAAGTTCAATGAACTTATCGTTATTCACACCGTGAGCGATCGCTTTTCTCAGATTTAGATTCTTACCAATGATTGGATCTTTCATATTGAAAGACAACCACCAGTAAGTCAGAGTCGGAGCAGCGTAGAGTTGAATCTTCTGTTCAGTGATTTCTGGTTTAAGTTTTCCTTCTAAAGTCAAAGCGAGTGGGAAGTGATCTTTCGTGAGGTTAACGATATCGATCTTTTTTCCCATGAAGTTCAACCAATCAGTCTGAGCTTCTTTAATCACTACCAGGCGAACATTTTCAACGAAAGGAAGCTTCTTACCAGCATCTTTCAAAAGACCATTTTCATGGGCATAGCGGTCACCCTGAGCAGGATAAACACTTGTGATGTAGTTAGCGTTCTTTTTTAAAACTACTTCCTGAGCAGAGTTATAGTCTGTGATGTAGTAGGCACCAGTTCCAATGCTCTTAAGTGACAGATCATTGTTTGTGGCGCGAATCGCTTCTTCCGGAACCGGTGAAGTGAAGTTCATGGCCATGGCAAACAAGAGCTGAGGATAAGGACGGATAAGATCCACTACTAACGTGTAATCATCCGGAGCTGTGACCCCAGAGATTTCCGTCTTAAACATCAAGTCCAGATCAGTTCCTACTTTATCGCGGAACTCGTTAATGCCTTTGATCTTATTATCAAAAAGCCACCAACCTTGAGAGCGCGTGCCGTGGAAAGCAAGACGCTTAATCTGGTTTACGATATCACGGGCCTTAACTTCGCGACCTTCTTCCACGAATTCAGACTTGTGATACTTAATGCCTTTTTTAAGTTTGAACGTATAACGAAGACGGTCCTTCGAGACCATCGGCATCCCTTCCGCCAGAAGCGGACGGAGAGTGTAGGGACGCTTATGATATTCATACTCGTACAGCGTTTCATAAACAGGTGTCACTGCCATGTAGCAAACCTGGTCAAAGCAGTTCGCAGGATCGAGAGTCGAGATATCACTTGGGATAGAAATCTCGATACGATCCGACTTGTTCTTGCTTTTGGTACAACCAACAACAGCAAGAGTGAGAGCTAGAAGAAGGAATTTCACTTAAGAGCTCCTTCAACCGCTTTAATAAGTTCCTGAGTTTTTGCAGCATCACCTGAACCTTGTGCATTGTCTGGTTTACCACCGCCACGACCATTCACGATCGGCATGACACCTTTGAGAATGTCGGAACAGTTCACCGAAGAGTTTGCACGGTTAGTTTTCATGATGAATGAAACCTTGTCGCCTTCAATTGCGTAAAGGAACAACACGCCTTGTGGGAACTTTTCAACAAAGATATCACCCAGCTTTCTCATGTTACCCTGATCAGCTGATGCGGCCTTGGCAATAGTAAGAGTCAGTCCACCTTTAATATCTTGTTTGTCTTTAAAGAGGTTCTGAGACTCAAAGCTTTGAACTTTATCGTTCAATGTTTCAATTTGTTTTGATTTATCTTTAACGTCCGCGAATAGAGCAGTTAGTTTCTCCAAAACTCTTTCTTCTTTCACTGCGAAGTTCTTCTCAACTTCGGCAAGAATCTTAGAACGGTTAAGAAGGTAGTTAATCGCCGTGGTTGAAGTGATCGCCTCAATACGACGAACACCTGAAGCAAGAGATGTTTCAACGATGATTTTAAATAGTCCAATCTCACCAGTGTTAGAAACGTGAGTACCTCCACAAAGCTCAACTGAGAAATCACCCATTTCTAGTACGCGAACTTCATCGCCGTATTTTTCACCGAAAAGTGCCATCGCACCTTTCTTCGTCGCTTCGTCTTTCGACATATTGCTGGCAGTAACTTTGAGTGAAGAAGCAACCGCTGAGTTTACAAGTTCTTCAACTTGTAGAAGTTCTTCTGGTTTCACCGCTTCGTTATGAGTGAAGTCAAAACGTAGACGATCCGGACCAACTGAAGAACCCGCTTGTTTCACGTGGTTACCAAGAACTTTAATCAGAGCTGATTGAAGTAAGTGAGTCGCAGAGTGGTTACGTTTCGTAAGCTCGCGCTCCTCGTGATTCACCTTTAAGGTATAGCTTTCACCAACTACTAGCGCATCAGCGTCTGATGAGATGTGGACGTGTAGACCATCAACCGGCTTCTGAGTATCAGTGATGGTAGCAAGTTTTCCTTCTTTCGAATCGATCTCACCTTTATCACCAACCTGACCACCGCCTTCGCCGTAGAAAGGAGTTTTGTCGAACACAAGGTAGAACTGACCATCAACTTCTTCTTTCGCTAGAAGTTTAGCGTTACCAGTAACTTCTTCGTAGCCAGTGAACTTAGTTGCACCAAACTTCTCTTTGATGCCGTAGAAAACTTTTACGTTATCTTCCTGAACTTTGAACTTCGAGTTCTTTTTAGAAAGTTCTTTTTGTTTTGCCATCGCTTCTTCAAAACCTTTGCTGTCTAGCTCAAGGTTCTTCTCACGAAGGATCACTTCAGTCAGATCCAGTGGGAAACCGAAAGTGTCATAAAGCTTGAAAGCAACATCACCCGGAAGCTTTTGACCGGCCTTAAGTTTGCCCAGCTCTTCATTGATAAGAGCAAGACCAGTATCAAGGGTCTTACGGAATTTTTCTTCTTCAAGTTTTAGAAGTTTTTCAGCAAGAGCGGCGTTGTGAGCGTTGTCTGGATATTCTTCGCCCAGAGATTCAACCACTGCAGGCACTAGTTTGTAGAAAGAAATGTCTTTCAATCCAAGAAGTGAAAGGTGACGAACAGCTCGGCGAATAATACGACGTAGAACATAACCACGGCCGTCGTTAGATGGAATCACACCATCAGTGATGAGCATCGTACATGAACGGATGTGATCGGCCACAACGCGGAAAGAAGATTTTACGTCTTCAGATGTTGTTGTGTAGTAATCCTGGCCTGTGAGTTTTCCAATCGCTTTCATGATTGGTTCAAAAATGTCTGTATCGTAGTTAAAGTATTTACCTTGAAGAACAGCGGCCACGCGCTCTAGACCCGCACCTGTATCAACTGATGGTTTCGGAAGAGGCTTGCGCTTAATCTCATTACCATCTTTGTATTTTTCAAATTGCATGAATACCAGGTTCCAGATTTCTACGTAGCGACCTTCATCATCAATTTCCTGATGACCGGCCGGAACACCTGTTGAACGACCAGGACCATGATCATAGAAAATTTCCGTACAAGGACCGCATGGGCCAACGTCACCCATTTCCCAGAAGTTTGATTTATCACCAAGTTTAAAAATGCGCTCACGAGGCACACCCATATCTTTGTGCCAGATCTCAAGCGCTTCATCGTCGGAGTCGTGAACTGTTACAAGAAGTTTGTCTTTAGGAATTTTCAGATCAACTGTGAGAAGTTCCCAAGCAAAACGAATGGCGTCTTTCTTGAAGTAATCACCGAAAGAGAAGTTCCCAAGCATTTCAAAGAATGTATGGTGACGGGCAGTGAAGCCCACGTTTTCTAGATCGTTATGTTTACCACCGGCGCGAACACATTTTTGAATGGTCACAGCACGGCGATGTGAAGGAACAGCTTTGCCGGTGAAGAAATCCTTGAACTGGTTCATTCCCGCGTTGGCGAAAAGAATAGTTGGGTCATTATGGGGAGCAAGGCTCGATGACTTGTGTTTCTCGTGGCCATTCCGGATGAAATAATTTGAAAAAGCATTACGGATTTCTTGGGCGCGCATAGGGTCCTCTTGAGAGTTAAAAAGTGCTCAAAAAGAATATCATGAGTGCGGCGTGCCAAGAGAGGAAAAAAAGGTGCCGATTCTTAGGCCGGCACTCTGGCTTACTTAATGGTCACTTTGAGTGCATTTACGATGGTTGTCGCTGGACGGTAACGGATGTCTTCCACGCAACCTGGACGTGGTTCACCTGATTCTCCCTCTTGGCAAAGGCGAGAGTTACGAACGTCCACCACTTGAATGGTACGGGGCTCTTTCTTGGCAGTTAGCTGAAGATGCTTTTTCACGAAGGCCTTACGGGCTCGAAACTTTCTTCCTGAAAAATCCCAAAGACTAGTGTTCGCGGCAAGTCGTGCGATCTCTGCCTCTGGAAACTTGGCAGTATCCAGATAGAAATATGTCCAAGCGCGACCACGATTTTCGTGATGAGGATTAATACCGTCACGGTATTCCACTTCAACTTTAACTACCGCTTTGCTTTCAAGCACACGAGTCTCAGTACAAACTCGTGAGGCCTCACCATCTTCACGACAGCCGGGAATTCGTACGGTTTCAGTTCTAGTTGGAATCAGCCAATAAGTTGCATCAGAGAGATGAAAATTACTGTGTTCACGAGGAAGATCCTGAGAGTCAGTGTAAGTGATTTGAGCGAAAGCAGATGTGACAGAGAGAGCAAGACCAAAGACCAAAGCGAGAGTTTTCATGAGAGATTCTCCTGTGGGTTACTTCGAGATTGAAGTCGAAACCTTATAGGAGAATCCTGGATTAGTGTAAATCAGTGGAGAGTCAGACTCTTAAAGCTTGAAGCCTTGAGCCTCAGCTGTTTCTTGTTGAAGGGCCGCATCGTAAGCAACTTCTGAAGTTGCTTCACCGAAGTTTCCAACTTCTACGTTGTGATTCTGAGCAAGAGTCTCTTGAGTTTGCTGCTGGTCAACAGAAGGAGTCTCAGTCGAGAAACGTAGACGCGTACCTTCAAGTGGACCGTTAGAAAGAGTAACCATATAAGCGTGCTGGTCAACTTGGTACATCATTCCAGTGAATTTCTCACCGTTCATATCATATTCAAAAACGTTACCTGTCATTTCTGAGAATGAAACCGAAACGCCTTCACCATTTGGTAGTGAAACTGAAAGTGATTCAATCACACCATTATTTGAAGCAAGTGAACCTGAAAATTGAGAAGCATTTAGACCTTTCTCAAATTTCTTAGGGTTAATAACTTCTACAAGTGTAAGAGTTAAATCATCCTGAACTGCGGCCGCTTCTTCAACGATTTGAGCAGCAGTTGGAACCGGAGTATTTTCAATTTTAGGAGCTACAGCAACAGCAGCTTCTACTTGCTTAGGCATTACTTTAGAAGGTGAAAGCTTTTGCCAAGAAGAAGCAATGGCACGGCCTTCAATAGTTACACCATTTCTTTCATCCAAACGCTTAACGAATTTAGCATCTGAACCATTAAGGTGAGATTCTGTGTTGATTACAACAGCGTTGTAACAACCAACTAGAACAAATAGTCCAAAAGCTGCTAGTGCGATTCTTTTATTCTGTTTTGTTAAGTTCATAATCATTCCCCTTGCCCTTAATAAAGCAAGGTGAGTGCCAAAATTTAAGAGGCTAAATAGGGGATTTCTCGAAGGAGAGTGAAGAAAGTACAGACAGTGTCTAAAGTTTAGACACTAGAATTTGTACATCCATCCGCTTAAGTCCCTGTGGCAACTTTTGACACACTTTGTGTCAAAGAGGCTAGGCGGTACAGATACACTTGTTCTAATTTCTTTCTATGAACACGGAACATAATTTTAGAAATGCCCTATGTGATGAATTTTTAAAGCGGACCAAGAAAAATCCTAATTTTTCAATCCGATCTTTTGCCCGGCAATTGGATATTGAGCCTTCCTCCTTGGCCCAACTCCTCTCAGGCAAACGAAAGTTCACAGACAAGATGTGTGTGCGCTTAGGAACGAAATTAGGCTTCAATCCGGCCAAGATTAAAAGTCTCACCAAGACCAAGGTGATGAAGGAGAACTTTAAGTCTTTCGGCCGAATGGAAGCGGATGCCTTCAAAGTTATTTCTGACTGGCATTATTACGCCATTTTGGAACTTACTCAGTGTGATGACTTCAAAGGAAGCCCTTTGTGGATATCACGAGTGCTGGGTCTTTCATTTGCTGAAACTCTGGACGCGATTGAGCGACTTAAGCGTCTCAATTATCTCGAGATAACTCCAGAGGGAAAGTGGATAGATCGCCTGGGTGACTTTAACAATCTAGGAAATGAATTCATGGCCCCGGCCTTTACGGAACACCAGCGACAGGTGGTAAAGAAGGCACTCGAAGCTTTGGATAAAACGTCTTATGAGAAGAGGGTTCAATCATCAATGACTGTGGCAGTTTCTAAAAAGCGAGTGGCAGAGGCGAAATCAATGATTTTGAATTTCATTGAAGAGTTGAATGATCATTTGCGAACCGGTGATTCAAAAGACGAAGTTTATAATATTTCAGTTTCATTATACCCATTAACGACGATTGGAGATTCTCATGAATAAGTTTTTATTAGCATTAGTAATGGTGCCTGCAATTTCATTTGCTGCCATTAAGTCAGATTCAAAAGGCGGCGGCGGCGGAAGTGTGGTTGCTTGTTACACTCCGGATGGTGATCTCAAATCAGTAGAACTTTTAGATGTCTACGAAGGTAAAACGAGAGGCCTAAAATTCCTAAATTTCAGTGGTGATCTCAATCAGGATGTTAGAACAATTGTAGAAAGATTTGATAAATCCGTTTTAGGGAAAGAGTGGCTCATAGAAGATATGGTTCAACTTGAATCAAAGTTTCAAGAGATTCCGAGAGATGCAGAACTAGAATTAATTCAAGATGCTTGGCCGGTTTATCTTCCTCGTGGATGCAAAATTAAACAGCTTGCGAACTATTATAATAAGAATGTGATTTATATTGATGGGAACCTCTACGATAAAATGGATTATTTTAATCGTCTTGCTCTAGTCATTCATGAAGTCATTTACGCCAAAGAGAGATTTGGAAAAGTCACTGACTCTCGTTACGCAAGATGGATCACGGCCCTCGCTCTGAGTGAAAAAAACCTTTTTACGCCCATCAAGGACTATCCTTCGACTCATATTTGCTATTCAGAAGATTCTCGAACAGTCTTTATGGCAATGCCTTTAAATGAGGTCAAGGACAAGTGGCGTTTTAGCTTTATAAACCTGAATGGTCATAAGATTTACTCAGAGAAAACGGTTGATTTGTTTTTAACAAGCTCACCGTTGTCTGATGCGATTTCAGATAGAAACCCATCCTTTGATGGAAAGGCACATGGGACTTTAAGTTCTTTGATTAATCCTGATGAAGACATCACGGTAATTTCTAATCAAACTTCTATGATGCTGTCTTGGACAGGAAGTGATCCAGGTGACTCATTTGAAAAAGTGCCGATGACTTGCAAGGAATTTCAAACTTATCCAGAACGATAATTATTCAAAGTCAGCGGTAGATTGATTACCAAAGAATTGATTGATCGCCTTCTTTGCATCACTAAAATCATGACCCTTCGAGATGAGGAACCTTAAAACCTTGTCTCGAAGTTTTTGTTTCTCGAGTGGGTTTTTAGGAATTTCTTTCGAGCGAAGTTTCTTCGCCACGAGCTTTTCAATCGAATCTTCATCCGTGATGCCCAATTCTTGTTCCACCATACGAAACTCTTCGGCCTCGAAAGTGAGTTTTTCCTGAGAACCTCTACGACGGATTTTGTCCTCAGACTCACCCTTCATCATCCATTTACGAATAAATAAACGGCGGTAGCTTTCTTCCCGAAGTAATCCGCGCTCTTTTAGCTTCGGAATAACTTCATCAATCATATGAGGGAGATTTTGAGGCTTAGAGCGAAGTTTTTGACGAAGCTTGTACTCAGAGTAATCCTGGCGCGCGAGAAGATGTATGCAGTAATTATAAATTCTGCGAGCGTCGCCGGCCTCTTCAGCAAGTACCGAAGTGCCCTTAGCTTGCTTTACTTTTTCTCTGAGTTTTTCTAGTTCTTCATTCATCTTAAGATTGGCCGCCACCAGCGGAAGTAAAAAAAAAGCCGCCCGAAGGCGGCTTAGTTATCAAATTACTGTTTAACAGTCTTTTTGGCCGGAGCTGCTTTCTCTTCTTTGATCTCGCCCGTAGACATATCTACGTTCGCCATCTCAGCAGATTTAATGATTCCGTGCTTAGCAAGAACCTTCTGACGGATTTCGTTCATTAGCTCAACGTTGTTCTTTAAGAACTCTTTTGAAGCTTCACGGCCTTGGCCAAGTTTCGAATTATTGTAAGAGTACCAAGCACCAGCTTTCTCTACGATGCCTTCGTTAGCGGCAACATCAAGAAGATCGCCTTCTTTCGAAATACCCTGACCGTACATGATATCGAATTCAACTTCACGGAAAGGAGGAGCAACTTTGTTCTTAACGATTTTAACTTTAGTACGGTTACCGATAACTTCTTCACCGTCTTTAAGAGCACCAGTACGACGGATATCCATACGAACTGAAGCGTAGAATTTAAGAGCATTACCACCAGTCGTTGTTTCAGGGTTACCGAACATAACACCGATTTTCATACGAAGTTGGTTAATGAAGATAACTGTACAGTTCGAACGAGCGATTGAACCAGTTAGCTTACGAAGAGCTTGAGACATAAGACGAGCTTGTAGACCCATGTGAGAGTCACCCATGTCGCCTTCAAGTTCAGCTTTCGGCGTAAGAGCAGCAACTGAGTCTACGATAAGTAGATTAACTGCGCCCGAACGAACAAGCATATCTGTGATTTCTAGGGCCTGCTCACCAGAATCTGGTTGAGAGATAAGAGTGTTAGGAATATCAACACCAAGCTTAGCAGCGTATACAGTATCAAGCGCGTGCTCAGCATCGATGAAAGCAACTGTTCCACCAGCTTTTTGGCATTCAGCTGCAATGTGAAGAGTCATTGTTGTTTTACCAGAAGATTCAGGTCCGTAGATTTCAATGATACGGCCTTGAGGAATACCACCCACACCTAGGGCAAGGTCAATTCCAAGAGATCCAGTAGAGATCGCAGGAACTTTTTCAGCTGCTTCAGCTGAATCTAGGCGCATGATTGCACCTTTACCGAATTGCTTTTCAATTGTTGAAAGGGCCAGGTCTAGCGCTTTCTTTTTGTTCGCAGCGTCTGCAGTGTTCGCGTGATTCAATGACATGAGATTCTCCCTCTAAATAACAGTTATGAAGGTGTGTGTTATACATTTGAAGCTAACATCGCCCTTCGTTTTCGACAACGTGTTTTCTGCAAATTTTACGGAAAAATTACGGATAACTAAGAATTTGAAATACTTAGATTTTTAACGGCGCGTGTTAAATAAATCTCTGGAGAATAAACGTAAAAATTCCCGCATAAATTCCACTTACAGCATCGTCCATGATGGTTCCAAAACCATGTTCCATGCGATCGAAGTAAGAGGCGGGCCAGAATTTTACAATGTCGAAGAAGCGAAAACTTCCGAAGACGAGAAAGAGAGTAGGAAAGTCCACCGTCATAGCGAATGCCCAAGTGATAAGCATGCCAATCACTTCATCAATCACAATCCACTGTGGATCATGGAGGTGATACTTCTGCTGCACCTTCTCTGTAACCACGACGGCCGCAACAAAAAGTGTAGCAATAAGTGCAATCAAACTATAAATGTTTATTTGAAGGTAATGCAGAAGATAAATCAGGGGAATCGTTGCTAAGCTTCCAATAGTCCCTGGGGCCTTCGGAGATTTTCCGGTGTAAAACCAAGATAAGAAGAGGACTGCGGGAATAGAAGGGCCCTGAATTTTTTGCTCTTTCATAATATTTACGTTAGTTTGCCTTTTCTAAACTTTAAACGCGATTCGAGAGATTGGCAAAATATGACCCAACGTCCAAGCTACCTTTCTGAATATGGATTTAACTGGGAAACATTTGATGTCGTTTGTAGTGGTAAATCATCACTAGATGCCACCAACTACTTCACTGAACTTGGAGACAAAAGCCAAGTTGCTAATTTTTTAAACGGTTATGGATTTGATATTTCAGATCCAGTTGAAAGTGCCGAGCTTTTCGGGATTTTCCAGGAAGCAGTTCAATTCATTAAGCGCTACTTCTTGATTGAAGGAAACCCTGAGGGTTTAGATCTTCGCGTACCGCACTATCTTTTTACCATCACCAATATTTCTGAACTTTTCCTCGCGGCCACTGGTCACTCATCAGTGAAGCTGAAAAAAGAAGAAGAACTTTGGGCCGGTGTGGTTTTGAAGGTCATGCATACTCTTCTTCACACTGATAAAGATCTCCGTTATCGATATTTCTCAACTATTCAGCAGCAGATTTTCGATCGTTTTTATAAGTTCACTCATCGTGATGAGCAGAACCGTTTGTTTTTGAAAAACGACGCTGGAACTTCGATTCCTCTGTACGATTTTCAGACGAAAGCGAAAAAGACCCGTGACTCAATTGTGATTAAACTTCTTCATAAGCAAGAGAACGTTGCCGAAGAGCTGTTTGACAGAATTGGGGTGAGAATCATCACGTACAATAAGCTCGATGCTTTACGAGTGATTAAATTTCTTCACCGTAATCACGTGATCATGATTAACAACATTAAACCAAGTCGTTCTCAGAACACTTTGGTGGATCTTCCTCGTCTTCGCACGCGTATGTTCTCTCTCTATAAAGAGGCGATTCGTAACAATATGCCGGAAGATGTTTTTTATCAGCGCCTAAATGCCCTGATTGATGATTGTCCAACTGGGAAGTCTCATCACGATAATCGTCATACTTCTGATGAGTACCGCGCGATTCACTTCACTGGCCGACAATTAATTAAGTATCGTAACCCGTTTATGTCTTCTTTTAATGAAGTGAGAAAGTTGGCATTGAAGGACCGTGAAAATCCGGTTTCTCAAGCTCTCCTGCATCTTGATACTTCGGCCATTTCTCGAGATGTACGTTTCTTTTATCCATTCGAAGTTCAGGTCACAGATTATGAGAGCCACCTGAAAAATACTCAGGGCGAGGCCTCACATAATGAGTACAAGAAGTCTCAGCTTCGTTCAGCAATGAAGCGTATCTTCCGTCCAATCATTGAATTGAATAACCTTAAAGTCGATTAAGATTCTGCTTGATGAAGAGATCAATGCGCTCGTTTACCATCGCCGGATAATCCGCCTGGGGAACGTGTGAGCCATCCTTCATGAAATAAGTCTCAGCATTTGGCAGGAGAGTCGCGAGAGTTCTCTGAACGTGATTTGGAATCACATTATCTTTATGTCCACCCATTACCAGGGCCGGCATCGACATTTGTTCTAAGCTACCTGTGATGTTCTGACGAGTCATCTCATTGAAGAGTTGGAAGAAGACTTCGGCCCCTAGTTGGCCAACTCGATTGAGGTAAATCTCGATGAACTCTTTTGAAACTTTGCCCTTATTAAATCCTGTGGTGTGAATAATTTCACGCACGATTGGATTCATCCCACCTGAGCTCCAGATCTTATTAAAGACGCCTGGGTACTTTTCCATTCCTAAATTTAAGAACGGAGTGATGAATTCCATAAGGTTTGAATCAAACATCACGTCTTTGACGTTAATAAATGTTCCCGAAATAAGAACCATGCCGCTCACTAAAGACGGATAGTCTTTCGCAAGTTGAAGACAAACGTTCACACCCATACTGTGACCAAGCATCACTGCTTTGTGGATTCCTAAAAATTCACAAAGGTCATGAACATCCTTCGCCATTTGTTGAAAAGTGATCTTTTTTACATCGGCCGCACCAGTGGACTGGAAGTGACCGCGGTAATCGTGAATAAGAATTTGATAACCTAAGTTATCAAAATATTCAGTCTGAAATTTCCAGTGATGATTACTGCACACGAGACCATAGTTGAAAACCAACACCGGTTTAGCTGGATCAATTTTGGTGAAGTTTTTCACGAAGAAGATCTGTTCATGGTCAGATGTGCGAAAAAAGTTGGCGTCACTGTTTTTAAACATACTATTTCATCTTTCTCGTTAGGCCCTCAATCACTGGAAGGCGAGGAGAGTTAGTATCTACGAGCTGAGAAAGCTTTTTATCCAGGATATTTTTTTTGCTATCACGAACGGTGTCTTCAAAGCCCAGGACTTTGAAAGTGGTTTTACCAATCAACACCTGATCATTAGGTTTTAATTTTCGAATGACCGATGCGCGCTTTCCATTGATGAGATAAAACTCAACTCCGCGCTGAGGATGAATCAGAAGTTCATTCCCAATCACTTCCAGCATCACATGAGACGCTGAAAGTTCATTGTCCTTAATCCAAAGGTCGCCAGTACTTGCTCCCAGATAAATCTGGTTCTGATAATACTTAAAAGTCGAAACGACATTTAAGTCCGGGCTTTGGGTGATTTCAATCTGAATCATACCTAGATAGTATCGAGGATTTTCTGATCTTTTGCGAGTCTTTCAAAATGAGGAGCAAGGAGTTCCGGATGGGTCTGTTGCAGACGCTCAACATCGGCCACCACCTTCTCTAAAATAGCGGTATGAGTAAGGAAATTCGCGAGTTTTTTGCTGGTTGTTGTTCCTGATTGATCTACTCCAAAAAGGTCACCTTCACCGCGGAATTTCAAGTCTTCCTCTGCAATGACGAACCCATCCAGATTTTTCTCGATGACTTCAAGGCGTTGATGGGCCTCAGGTGAGACCTCTTTATCTAAAACTAAAAAGCAGAATCCTGGTTTATCACCACGACCCACACGACCTCTTAATTGATGAAGTGAAGAGAGGCCGAAGCGCTCAGGATTATAAATACTCATGATCGTAGCATTCGGAACGTTGATACCGACTTCAATGACGCTGGTAGAAACCAGGATATTCACCTTCTTCTCACGGAAGGCCTGCACCACTTGGTCTTTTTCTTCTGGCTTCATCTGGCCATGAAGCATCTCTACCTTGAAGCCTTTGAAGGTTTCCTGATAGCGCTTAAGACTTTCTTTTACGTTTTGCAGATCTAAAGTTTCTGATTCATCGATGGCGGGGAAAACAAAGTAGGCCTGCTCACCAAGCATCAGGCGACTCTTTACAAATTCCACGTACTTCCCGTAATTCACTTTTTCAGTGATACGAGTCTTAATACCTTTACGGCCCGCTGGCATCATCTTGATAGAAGAAATATCAAGATCGCCATATTGAGCGAGTGAAAGTGTTCTTGGAATCGGAGTGGCAGTCATAATTAAACTATGAGTGCCTTCACCCTTGGCAACTAATCTCAGACGCTGTTCCACGCCGAATTTATGTTGTTCATCAATGATCGCAAGACCCAGTTTTTTAAAAACCACAGAGTCTTGAAAGAGAGCGTGAGTACCAACGACAATTTCCGTCTCGCCGCTGGCAAGTTTCGCTAAAATTGCTTTCTTTTCTTTGGCCTTAGTTGATCCAAGCAGAAGCTCAATATTAAGAGCAGGGTTTAGTTCTTTAAAAGAATTGTAGTGCTGAGTTGCCAATGCTTCGGTTGGACACATCATCCCGACTTGAAATCCACTCTTGTTGGCTACTCTCGCCGCAAGCCACGCCACAATGGTTTTCCCACAACCCACGTCACCTTGAACCATTCTCATCATCGGGTGACCAGACTTAAAGTCCTTCACGATTTCTTCGAACACTTTAAGTTGATCAGTGGTGAGTTCAAATGGCAGATGCTTTACGAGATCATTGACCTTGCTTGGTTCAAGACTGATCACCGGAGCGTCTTTGCGTTTAATGTACTTACGACGAGTCTGAATCTTTAATTGATCGATTAAAAACTCTTCGTAAATAAGACGTTCTTCGGCTGCATCTTTCTTTTTCAGATCAAAACTCGCAGCAGGAATTCTTCCATGGATGACCTTGAAAGCGTCACCCAGACTCATTTTTGAGTCATAACCCAGTTCCGGAAGAGTCTGCGGAATGTTCTGCCAGAGAGTAGGGGGAACAAGATCGAAGACTTTCTTTAAATGATTGCCGGCGATCTTATTTACGGTCGGGTATTCCAGAATGTAATCTGAGTTACCTTCATCGTTCACAATGATTTGTGGATTGATGATTTGTTTCTGGGCCTTATATTCCTGCATTTGTCCCAGGAACGTGATGCTCTCAAGGCCTTCAATCTGTTTTTTCTGATTAGGATAAAGATTAAACCAACGAAGACCCAAGGTTTCTGATGAGTGATGATCTTTTAGGACAACATAACCGTTATACAAAAGAATGTTCCCCCGACCGCGACGACCGAATGCGGGCTTCACTTCAACATGAATGACTTTTCCTGAGCCTTTAAAAAACTGATTCATCACCGCTTCTCGAAACGGTTGAACAGCTGGCATTTTGTGAATTCTTAGAGGAAGGATCCATAACAGATCATGAAGAGTCGAAAGCCCTACTTCTTCCAATTTTTCAATTGTAGGAGAGGGCTTTTTGCCTTTGGCGAGATCGCTTACAGGTGAAAGCCAGCTTAGATTAGCTGTACTTAACGTCTTGGACCTCATAAGTCAGATCACCTTTAGGGGCCTTAACAATTACTTCATCTCCATTCTCTTTGCCGATCAAAGCGCGGCCCAACGGAGAGTTGTATGAAATTTTATTTGGATCAGTCATCGCCTCGTCTTCACCAACGATTTGATAAGTGAAAGTGACTTCTTTTTGATTATCAAAAATAGTCACAGTAGCACCGAATACGATTTTATCAGTATTAAGAGTGGCAACGTCGATTACGCGAGCACGCGCAATTTTACTTTGCACATCTAGGATACGACCTTCAATGATTGATTGACGTTCTTTAGCGGCAGCGTATTCAGCATTTTCTTTTAAGTCACCAAGATCGCGGGCCTCAGAAATTGCTTGTTTAATTTGTTCACGCTCAACTCGGATCAGATGACTTAGTTCATCTTCCAAAAGTTTGCGGCCTTTTAATGTCATTGGACAATCGCTCATACTCTTCCTTCAACTACTTCTTAAACAAAGCCGCGGCCTTTGCCAGGGCATCCTGTCGTTCTTTATCTGGATTACTACCAGGAGAGCCTATCTTAAAATAATCACAAAAGTTAGCCTTCTCTTTATCCTGGACGCGATCAGCAGAGGTTTCCCGGCACTCGTTATAGGCCTTAGGATCATAGAACTGACACATTTTGCAGCAGCGAAGGTCGGTATTGCAAGAAGGACATACATCTCTTCTTCCAACCATGATTTTGTATGTATCTGAAAGCGGTTTCCCACATTTATAGCAAGTTAGTGACACTTAAAACTCCTGGCCCACGCCAACTCCCAGGCCCATTCCATTCTTATCGCCCACAGGGGAGAAATAAATCTTCGGTGTATTACGCTTGTTATATTCTTCAACCGACTTCGAAAGTAAATACTCGTTGTTGTAGGTCTCAGTTTTTGAAACAAGGTAGCTAATGGCAATTAAGCCTGCACCGCCAAAAAGAAGAAAGTTTTTGCTGGTGAAACTTTCGTTCTCGCCATCGTTCGGACGCATAAGACTACCCAGAATCATCACTGTTCCCAGTGTACTCATGGCAGCACTTTTCCAAGATGAGCGGTTGTTGGCCTGATACTCATCAAGGAGACCCTTCGCCACTTCATCTTTTTCCAGATAATAGCGCAGGCCCTCGCCCTTATTATTGCTACTGACATCCACTAAGACCTCTTGGTAATTAATGGTGGCCACTCGACTGCACGTCTCTGCCGCCCAAGCAAGTTGGGTCGTAAGAAGATACGTAATCAAAACAGTCAGCTTTAGCATGGGGTAAATTAGTTCTCTAGTTCTTAACTTTGGTTCTATCGGCATTTTAACTTACCATAAAATAAAAAGCGACCTTGTAATTTATGGACTTAATTAAGACAAGTATAGGAATTTCCAAAACGATCAAAAACGTTTCTCGTTTTAGAGAGATTCTTAATGTCTTGAGTCGCCATGGTTTCTCTGAACTCATCATCAAATCTGGTCTTGATAAAGTCATTCCTGGATTCGTGCTTCCGGCACGAGTTTCAGAATTACGTAGTGAAGACATGTCTAATGAAGAGTGGTGGCAGGTCTTTGGGGAACAGCTTCGAAAAAGTTTTGAAGAACTCGGACCAAGTTTTATTAAGCTCGGCCAGCTTATGGCGACCCGTGAAGACATTCTTGATCCCGCACTTATTCGAGAATTAAAACTCCTCCAAAATAAAGTGAAAGGCATTCCGTTTGAGACCGCTCAAAAAGTCATTGAAGATAACCTCGGAAAGCGCCTAAGTGATATCTTTCTCACAATAGATGAGGAAGCGATTGGGACCGCATCCATTGGTGTTGTGTATAAAGCACAACTTCACAATGGCCAGAAAGTCGTAGTTAAGGTCCGTCGTCCTGGAATTGCCAAACTTATTCATACTGATTTTGAAATTCTTCTTTTCATCGTTCAGAAACTTGAAAAGGTCTCATCTGAGATCAAGTTCCTGGGCATGTCGAAGATGATTTCTGATTTTTTCAAAAGCACTCAAAACGAACTCAATTTCATGATTGAGGCACAGAACTGTGATCGCCTTCGAAAAAATCTGGAATTGATTGATAAAGATCAGTATCTGGTTGTGCCGAAAGTTTACCGAGAATTTACGACGGAAGAAGTTTTGGTGCTTGAGTATCTGGATGGGCGACCATTCAATGAGTTCAGATCGATGGAAGAGCTTGGCTCTGACATGGTAGTGAAGCTAGAGAAGAGTATTGAGCTATTCACACACACTCTACTAGCGGATGGATTCTTCCATGCCGATCTTCATGGCGGGAATTTCTTCGTTCTCGAGAACCGTAAAATCGGAATCATTGATTTTGGTTTGATGGGAACCCTCTCAAAGAAGAACCGCGCCAATCTCATTTCTATTCTCTACGCCGTTATCACTTATAATTTTGATAATCTAGTTTATGAGTTTTTGGATGTGGCCGAGTATGAATCAGTACCTGATCACGAAGAGTTAATCCGTGACATTAAGGATTCCATCTCTCCTTATATTGGTCTCAGTGTAAAAGAAACCAATATGACGGAACTGGTGCGAAATCTTATTCGCACGTTGAGTAAGCACGAACTTTATCTTCCACGCGAGTGGTTTATCATTTTCCGTGCTCTCATGACATTGGATGGAGTCGGTAAGTCGATTGGAATGGATTTAAACATCTTCAAGGTGCTGGAGAAGGATCTTCCAAATCTAGTATCAGAACTTCTATCAAGAAAGAATGCTCAAGAAGAACTTATGTGGGTGGCGAAGGACGTAGTGACGTCGCTTCGAATTGTTCCAAAACATCTAAAGTGGTTCCTGAAAGAGATCTCGCAGAATAATTATTCTCTTGAGCTTAGAATCCGCGATCTGGATAAATTATCCAAAGGTCTCAATCGCTCTTTATATTCTCTGGGCCTTTCTCTTATGGCCTGTATTTTTATTCTCTGCGGCGCTATCTTCGTGAGGAACGTCAATGTCCTCAGTTTTTATGACATTCCTCTCTTAACTTGGATCTTTTGGGCCTTTGGTGGTTACCTTATGATCCGGATTGCGATGCTCCGGAAGTTCTAGACAGCAGCTAATTCTTACATTTACTAATCTTGTATTTTCACTGCGGACTCTCATTGGTATGACTTCTTATAAGACCTATCAACGAGGAAAATTTAATGAAATTCGTAATGATGATTGCTGTTCTACTTTCGGGCCTGTCAGCTTTCGCGCAAACAGATGCTCTTTCTCAATGTCGTGCTCAAAACGACAGACTTCAATTCCAACTTAGAGACCTAACTGCACGTTTAAGAACGTGTGAGCAAGGTACTGGTGGTGGTTATGGAGAAGTTGAATACCTTCGCCAGGAAAACTACCGTCTAACTGAACAAAACCGTCAGCTTCAGTTCCGTATCGATGAGCTTGAAGGTCGTGGTTATCAGCAATTTTACTGTGTAGCTGGTTGTTACGATGTGAATAGCCGTATCGACACTCGTTATATGGAAGCTGCTTCAGCTCCAACTCAACTTGAAGCTGAAATGTTGGCCAAGCAACTTACTCACAAGACCTACTCTTGTAACTTCGGTGTGAAGACTTATAAGTGTGAAGCGATGAGAGGGGAAGCTCAAATGAACTACTGTACAGTGGCTTGTTCAGACGTGAACGGCCGCGCAGACGAGAGATTCTCTGCAGGCGCTCGCGGTCGCAATACAGTGGAAGCAGAAATGCTTGCCATCAAGGAACTTAAAAAGACCTACGCTTGTAATTTCGGTATTAAAGTTACAGCTTGTAACTAAGAGATAGGGCCCTCTTCGGAGGGCCTTTTTATTTCAAATACTATCTAATCCAGATAGAAAAATCGTCGGCATATCAATCTCTTCAAAAGTCCCTGGTCCAAACAGCCCTCTCAAGAACTCATCCAGATCAAGCCCCAGAAGTTCCTCATTATAATCAAAGTACACTTCTTGCTTCATAGGATTGATATTACGAATGCTGACCTTATTATCTGTGAAGGCGAGAGTGAATTCAGTGAAGAGTCTTAAATCACCAGGAGTCATGAAGAACTGATACTGAAGGCTCTCAGTCTCAACCAGAGGTTTCCCCATCCAGACCTTACCAAAAGCTCCGATCTCTTTAATAAAGGCATTCATATCTTCTTTAGTGCCGTATTCGTAGATGATCTCAGGTAGGTCCTGACCCTTATTCATGAAGTAATAATGAGAGATTCTCCCATTATGCTTCTTAATAAAGAGATCAGCAGACGAAATCTTCTCAATTAACTTCCAGTCTGCGTCTTTACGATTCAGAGTCAGATATGTTTTTGCGAATGATTCTTTATAGAGCGCTTGAATTTCTTTTTGTTCTGTTTCAGAGAGATCTTTGTATTTCGTTTTAATGAAATGACTCTCTTCTCGCTCTGAAGAATACTCAAATTGATTCCCACAAAGATGAAACCCAAATTTGTTATAGAGTTTTTCCATGTCACTCCAGAGTAGAAAGAGAGTGGTATCACTTCTTTTCTCTGCCAGAACATCTTGCAGGAGAGTTTGAAAATGTCCTTCTCCTCTGCGAGCTTCATCAACTGCAATTCCACCTAACATCGTAATGGGAAATTGCTTGTTTCCTAGAGTGAGAAACTGATCTTTCGCACCAATATGAGCGAGCACATTTTCATTCTCATCTAGCATGATGAAACAATTCTTGTGATTACTCTTATCAATAAGAGGAGCGAAGTCGATTTCGAAGGAATTTGGCCTCTTATAGTGGAACGACTTCTCAATTAACTTAACTGTGGCCTCAAAACATGAGGGCTTATCACTTAAGGGGAAAATCTTGCCCATACTTAAAACTCCATGATTTCAATAATTTAACCCCGTTTTTCAAAAATTGTCGAATTTTTTTACATTCATTCTCAAGTCTTTTGCTGCGATGTCGAAAAGTTTTGCATGAGAGACACAAATGTCTTTCATCACTCCTCTCAAGGATCGAGAACGAGTGAAGCCCAATCAAGGAGGATTTATGGGTTTAAGGATTAACACTAACGTTTCGTCGCTAAACGCGCAAAGAAACTTAGGTCAAACACGTGGTGCTCAACAGAAAGTGTTAGAGCAACTATCTTCTGGTCAGCGTATTAACCGTGCTGGTGACGATGCTGCAGGTCTAGCAATCTCTGAAAACTTAAAAGCGCAAATCCGCGGTCTAGGCCAAGCGGAAAGAAACGCTCAAGACGGTGTGTCTCTAGTACAAATCGCTGAAGGTGCTTTAGCGGAAGTAGGGAACATCATGATTCGTCTTCGCGAACTAGCAGTACAGGCCGCTTCTGATACTATCGGGCCAACAGAACGTAAGTTCCTTAACGTTGAATTCGAGCAATTGATGTCAGAGGTTGACCGTATCGCAAACTCAACTGAGTTTAACCGCGTTCCACTTCTAAACGGTACAGGATCTGTATTTGATATCCAGATCGGTACACGAAATGACCCTTTATCTGACCGTTTGACGTTCGATGCTTCATCAGCAGACGTTAACGTAGCAGCTCTTGGTCTTAACCTTGCTTCTGTTTCTGACAAAATTTCTGCTCAGAACTCACTAGCAGCGATCGACCAAGCTATTCAAAGTGTTTCTGGTATCCGTGCTGACTTCGGTGCTCTTCAGAACCGTCTTCAGTCGACCATTAACAACATCCAGATCTCGAATGAAAACTTGTCAGCTGCGAATTCTCGAATCCGTGATGCAGACATTGCTTCAGCGACTTCTGAATTAACTAGAACGAACATCTTGATGCAAGCAGGTACTTCAGTATTGGCACAAGCGAACCAGTCTACGACGAACGCTCTCAGCCTTATTAATGCCGCTTCTCAGGGTTAATCCCTGAGAACGGCCGAATAGGCCGACACCAACAACTGACGTAAAACGAAATCCTGCAAAACCTTGCAGTGAGTGTGTAGAGAAGTAATCAGTTTTTAAGGTTGATTTTTTTACTCAAAAAATAACAACCAATTTGAGCATGAAGCTCATAAACGAACATGGAGGTTCACTATGACAACGAAGGACTAAATTATGGGAATGAGAATTAATACAAATATCTCGAGCATTGCAGCTCAGCGTGCTCTAGGAATTACGAAGAATAATCTGGACAACAACCTTAGGAAGATGTCCAGCGGTGAAAGGATAACTCGCGCGTCGGATGATGCTGCTGGATTGGCGATTAGTGAAAAACTAAAAGCTCATATCAGAGGACTCAGACAAGCGAAAAGGAACTCAGATGACGGCGTATCACTCATTCAGACAGCAGAAGGCGCAATCAATGAGATTTCTAACATTATCATTCGCCTCAGAGAGCTTTCTATCCAAGCAGCCTCTGATACTGTTGGCGACACTGAAAGAGGGTTTTCAAACATTGAATTCCAGAATCTTCTCGAAGAGATTCAACGTATCTCAAAAGGTACAGAATTCAACGGCAGAAAGCTTCTTGATGGAACAGGTGGCATGGTTGAAATCCAAGTTGGGATTCACAACGATCCGATGCAAGATCGAATCAAGTATGACTCAACCGACACGGACACAACTGTTGAAAGCCTGGCACTTACTGGCGAAGGTATCGCAAGTAAAGAGAGCGCACAGTTATCACTCGCTAAGCTGGACGATGCATTGGTGCGAATTAACGGGACTCGCGCTAATCTTGGTGCCCTACAGAACCGTCTGCAATCAGCAAGTAACACAATTGCAATTGCAGAAGAGAACTTTAGTGCCGCCAACTCTCGAATTCGCGATGTGGATGTAGCGGCAGAAACAGCGGACATGGCCAAGAATAACATTCTTACTCAGGCCGGTGTTTCAGTCCTAGCACAAGCGAACCAGGCCCCGAACGCAGCTTTAAAGCTGATTGGCTAATCACACACTCACTACACCTTCCCCCGAATGGGGGAAGGTTTTTCTTTTTGTCTAAAACCAAATCTCCGCTAGAATTTACCTTATGAAGAAAACCATCCTGATCTTTGGAGTGTCCTCTTTCGTTGGCTCAAATTTACTAGAGTCACTGAAGGACGAGTTTCGTATAATCGGGACCTACCATACTACTCCAGTCAGTATTCCAGGAGTTACTTGTCTACCTTGTGATGTTCTCAGAAAAGACTACGTTTCAAATCTCACCGCTATTTTTCGGCCTGATATAACAATTTACGCCGCTGGTATGAGTTCCTTGAAGGAATGTCAGTTGTATCCTAAGCAATCAGACGCTTTGAATTCTGCAGGTGCCGTAAACTGTTGTGTAGCGGCCGAAAGATATGGCTCGAAATTCATTTACCTCTCATCTGGTTTCGTCCTGGGTGGAGAGGACACACTCTATCGTGAGGGGGACACGCCGTTTCCTGCCACCAGCTACGGTAATTCACTTTCAACGACCGAATTTTATATTCAGCGATCATGTTTGAATTATTTGATCTTCAGATGCGCGCCTCTTTATGGCAGAAGCTTCAATCCAACTCACGCTAATTGGTTTGAGACATTGCAAACGGCATTTGCCAAAGGTGAACCAGTGTATGCGGATGATACAGTGACAACTGGATTTTTAGATATTCAGTTATTAGGCAAAGTAATCAAGGCCACACTTGCAAAAGGTGTGACGAATCGCTTGTTGCAAATCACTACGAAAGACACCATGACTCGCTATGAGTTTGCTAAACTCTATGCCAAAATTTTCAAAAAAGATGAAGGCCTCATTCAGAAGACAACCGGTCTCTTCCCGGCAGAGTCTCCAAAGAACAATAACAAGAATCAAACTTCTCACCATTTCCGTATGGACACTTCAAATATCGAAGAGATTTTGGGCGTACAGATGCCAAAGATCGAAGAGTCTTTGATGCTCACTTATAAGAGATTAAACGCTTAAATTAACGAGACGATTGTTTTACGAACTCAGTGAGGTAGTACTTCACCAGAGCTTCCACTTCAACCGGTTCACCTTGGAATCTCCAAGAGATGGTGTTGAATGGACCAACATGAGCTTTGATCTCATGAATGGCGTGAATCGATTGATTTTCATTCGCAAGACGAGCAGAAAATAATCCACCGTTATTTGCCAGGAAACCAATGCTCACAACATCCGGAGCACGACGAGCAACAATCAGCTTCAGAGAGTTTCTGAAGAGAATGAAGTCATTCACAGTGTTTGAAATGCGGAAGATTTTGATTGAGCGAGATGTGTCTCGGTTACTGCGATACTGATTAAACAGGGCCACGTAAAACTCAAAACGATCTTTCAGCTTATTCACGAAATTCAGTGAAGATTCTTCAAGAAGTTGTTGGGTATTCAGGTGATCATTGAAACGGATGATTCCGGACTCCTCCATATTCACTTCTTCAAGTGCTAGAGATTCGATCCATGAGACATTTTGGTAATCATTGACGTTAATAGTATCCATTCTTTAATTGTTTGGTTTTAGGCCAGTCTCGTCAAGGATAAATGAATGAAAGTACGAGAGGAAAGTAAGAAAGGTCTGGGGGAAGGCTTAATACGGTTTCGCGCCCCTAGAAAACTAGGTGGGCGCAATTAGTAATCACTTTAGGCTTCTCACATTCTGGCACAATACTGAGCCAGGCAAGCATGCACACCATGATCAGGGACCGCTCCCGAAAATAAAATCGTAGGGGCGAAACTTTATGGCTTCGTCCCAGACCCACATCCATCATATCTCATTTTTGGTGGTATCAGGAGAGGCAAAGTTAGCAAAATTTATTCTAAAAGAGCTAAAAAAGGCTAATAAAATCGTTGACTTGTAAAAGTAAACGGAAAAAAGCCAGTTTTACGACAATGGGTGTTATAATTAGTTTGTGAATTACCAAAAGGTACTAAAGTTTTTAAGGACTAAGGTCGATAAGACTTAAGTATCCTTTAAGGGGGATTTATGAAAGACAAGCTTATCGCTTATCTTAAAGACGAAACGGGGCAGACATCTACAGAGTACATTCTACTCGTAGCTGTAGTTGCAACGATCGTTATTAAGTTTAAAGGCGCGATTGTTAAGAAGCTCTTTGGTGAGGGCGGAGACGGTAACGGGGGTATCCTCGGTACAGTTCTAAATGAAAGCAACTTCTCAGATTTCGCTAACCCGTAGGCTTCTAGTCAGTTTCTAGAAGCTTTACGGTTATCCGGCCCTTCGCTATCATAATCTGATGGTAGCGCTCAAAAGCTGTGGTCAAGCCACAGTCGAATACATTTTCATTCTTGCTTTCGCAGTCATGTTGGGATTCCAATTTGTAAACCGATTTACTGAGTTTTTCCGCGATTCATTGGGAAGCGTTGGTCACGTGCTATCGACTCATCTCACAACCGGAATGTGTAAGCAGGACTGTTGGTATGAAGGCTATAAGAACTCCTTCGTAGGTGAGGGTCCATGACCCCCATTATTTTTGGCCTTATCCTCATTCAACTCCTGGCAGTTGCCTGGATTGATTTAAAGACCCATAAAATTTCTAATCGTTGGGCCATGCTGAATGTATTGCTTTCAGTAGTACTGCATTTATTTTTTCGCTCTCATTATCCATTAGACTGGGAAGTTCTGCTTTTTCCGGTTGGTTTCATTGTGATTGGTTTCTTCTTATTTTTGGTCAACATCATGGGAGCAGGGGATTCTAAATACCTCGCTTCACTTTTTCTGATTGTGCCAGTTGAACTTCACTTAGGATTCTTTGAACGCCTCATTCTAAGCACCATGCTTGTGGGTGCTTTCTTATTAAGTGCCAAGGTCATCAAAAACTTTGCGCAACTCAGGGCCTACTTCATTGGACACTATTGGAGCGGGATAAAAGGAATAATTAAGTCTCGTTTTAGTTATGCACCGGTTATTCTGATTGCATGGATTATTCTGGGAGTTAATCAATGGAGATAAAAAATCAACGTGGTCAAACCATGGTTGAATATATTCTCCTCTTGGCAGTGGTGGTTTCACTGGTTCTGACTTTTTATAATAGTGAGGCCTACAGAAGACTATTTGGAAGTCAGGGAAAATTTGGAACTAAGATTAAACAGGACAGTGAGTTTGCTTACCGTCATGCTTATCTTTCTAAAAACCAAGATGGCTCAATTGATCCGGATGTTTCGATTGGCGAGAAGGACATAACGGCGCATCCTTCCTATTATGACATTAAAAATAGCGGGACTAGATTTTTTGGTCCAAAAGATCCTTACGGTCAATGAAAGCAAATAATCAAACCGGACAATCTACCATTGAGTTCATCTTCACCTTCGTATTTGGGGTGAGCATGATTCTAATGATTTTTAATTCTTCGATGAATTATATTTCTGGTTATCTTGCCCATTATGCGACCTTCATGGCGAGTCGAGTTTATCTGACTGCTGATTCTCATCTCGTGACTCCTGAAGGTTCTTTGAATGGAGCGGAGGAGAGGGCCCGTCAAACCTTCAACAATTACGCGCTTGGAATTTTTAAAATTCCGGAGGGCAGTTTTAAGATTAATCCTGCCGGTCAAACGACTCCTCAAACTTACTTAACAGTGGGTGCATACACGGCCTTTAGTTTAAGTATTGATGTCATGGGTAAAATCGCAGGTCAAAGTAAGCTCGACTATGTTTCAGAGTCTTTTCTAGGAAAAGAACCAACACGCGCTGAATGTTTTATTCGAACCTGTAAGGCCATTACGGGAAGAGATAATTGTACAATTAATGACGATATAACTGTTTTCGATGATGGTTGCTAAATGAAAGATCAAGACCAGGAATCAGGCCAGGCCCTGATTGAGCTCATTATCTTTTTGCCACTTCTTTTCACCCTCTATACGGTGATCAGTGGTTTTGCGAACGCTATTAACGGTTCTATCAATCAACAGAAAGTCACCCGCGCGTATTTTTATTATAGAGTACAGAATAACTCGACTATTCCTAAACCGGATCCATCACCGGCCCCTTATGAAAGCTGGAGTCGATTTGGGATGTTCTTCATTGGTTGGAAATTAGAGTTCCAAAATGGCGAGCAACCGGTAATGCCTTGTTACCGGATCAGTATTCCCCTGGCCTCGGCCCCCACCGATAAGTGTGAAGACCAATACACCGATACAAATACTCTCTTCATCCGGGTGGGAACTGTATACGGAATGTGTGGCGCCACCTTCGTCAACCTCAATCGATCTACCTATTTCGCACCAGATGCAACTGGCATGTCTTTTAGAGAAGTAGTTGATCCTGGCAGTTGCTTAATCCAGTAGGTAAAAAACGTCATTTTCCTCTACGCTTGGGAAAATCTGATATCATTAAGTCATCGAAACTCCATTCAAAGTTTAGGATGAACAATGAATAGCCGGGCATTTACTACCAGTCTAATTTTAGCAGCAGTCGCTGTGTTGATGATCTATTCATATATCTCAAGCCGTGAAACAGAACTTCAAAGTGAATACGGACAACAAACACCGGTTGTTGTGGCGAAAGAAGACATCAAAGAACTTGAAATCATCGATGATAGAAAAGTTCAATTGATCAACGTTCCTTCAAAGTTTCAGATGCCTGGTAACTTCAAGCGAGTGGAAGATCTTTATAACACGATTGCGGCCGTTCCTATTAAGAAAGGTGAACAAATCACTGCTCCCAGAGTGACTTATCCAGGTGCTCAATCAGGTCTATCAAGACAAATTTCAATTGGTAAACGTGCGCTTTCAATTCGTGTGACAGAGGACTCTGCTGTCAGCCGTCTACTAAAACCAGGCGATCGTGTTGATGTACTTGCTCTGGTTGACTATGCCTCAGGTAAGAAAGAAAGACTGAAAGTTAAAACGGTTCTTCAAGACGTTCTGGTTTTATCAACAGGTCTGTTTGTTACGAACTCAGTTCCACTGGTTAACTTGAAGAGTGATAATGACACTCGTCAGATGAAACTTAACAGCTACACAAACTACAATACTGTGACGCTGGAACTAACTCCTTTTGAAGTACAAAAAATGGTGTTTCTTGTTTCTGCCGGAAACGGAATCAGCCTTTCTCTTAGAAATAACGACGATAAGTCCATCGAGCGTATCAGTGCCACTCGTCTCTATGACGTATTAGGGGAAGATGCGGCCGAAGCGAAAACTTATTTCGCTGAACAGATGGCCAAAGAAACGAAAAGGACCGGACCGGGTGGCCGTTAGATTTCTCTCTCTCTTATTACTCCTGACATTATCAAGTATGGCCTTAGGCCAGGATTCTTCAACTGCGCCTGCGACCACAACCACGGGTGGGGCATCGACCTCTGGACCGGTTGCTGAGAAAGAACTCGAAGTAGCGATGGGGATTGATGCCATCGAGAAATTGGATTTCGACTACAGCACCAAGATGACCATTGGTAACGACCAGCTTCTGAAACTGGTTCTGGTTCCGCAAAAGAAAGAAGTAATTTTTAAAGGTCTTAAACCGGGAAGAACTACGGTCCTTATCCGGGATAACTTAGGAGACATTCGTCTTCGTTATACCGTAGTGGTGACTGCCACCGGTAAATCCAATACTGTTTCTGAACTTCGCGAACTGATTGGTGACGTTGAAGGTCTAGAGATCGGTATTAAAGGTGGAAAGGTCTTCGTTGGCGGTGAAATTGTGGTACCGGATGATATCGGGAGAGTTTCACAAGTTCTTGCCAACTATCAGGATGTTCTGACTTTGATTGAACTTTCTCCGCAAACTCAGCGAGTGATCGCTCGTAAGATGAGTGATGAACTGGCAAAAAACAACTTAAAAGACGTTTCAGTTCGAGTGGTGAATAAGGTCTATTGGCTTGAAGGTGTCGTGAGTAGTGGTGATAAGAAGAAGCTCGCGGTAACAATCGCAAAAGCTTATCTTCCGCCAAAAATTATAAACCTTTCGGCCAACAGTAATCGCTATGCGACTCCGCAATCCGAAGACATCATCGATTTCATTGCGGTAAACGAAAAGAAAGACCCACAACCAGCACCGAAGATGGTGAAGATCACTTCACAATTTGTTGAATTGTCGAAAAGTTACAATAAAATTTTCGCCTTTAAATGGGCCCCCTTAATGGGTGAAGATGGTTCACAGATTTCTTTCGGTCAGACTGAATCTGGTAACGTGACTTCAACTTCATCGGGAACATTGAGTGCCACGATTTCCAATCTCTTCCCGAAACTGAACTCTGCGAAGAGTGCCGGTTATGCTCGCGTGATTCAATCCGGTATGGTGATTGTACGTGACGGTTTCGAGCAAGGTGGAGATATCAACAAGCAAACAACCATTCCATTCGCTGTTGGTACCGGAGACTTTACTAAGGCAACGGAGGCCAAGGTCGGTCTTTCAATGAACGTGAAACCAAAAGTTCTTGAGCAGGAAAAAATTGAGCTTGGGATTAACATGAGTGTAAACACTCAGGTGAGTGGTGGTAGTGCGCCTATCGTAACTTCTAACAGTGTGAACACCAACTTGATCTTAAAATCAAAAGAATCTGCCGCCATCGGTGGTGTGGTTCAAAGTCAATCAGTCACTGATTATGACAACACCGGAAACGATCCGGCCCCTCAACAGTCATCCACAGGTGGAGCAGGAGCAGGTTCTCCATTGTTCCGTCTATATAGAGCAAAAAGTTATACGACTAACAAAAGTCAGTACGTGATTTTTGTGACTCCTGAAATTATTGAATCGGCCTCAGCAGGTTCAGAAGAAATCAGGAAGAAATTTAGAAGAAGAGAGTAGAGATGCCAGGACATATTATTACAGTCATCGGTGGTAAGGGAGGCGTGGGGAAATCTCAGGTCGCGGCCAACCTCGCCCTTGCCTATGCGGGAGAAATTCGCGCAAAAACCTTGCTTTTGGATTTTGACCAGAAAGCATGTGGTGATCAGAATATTATTACTGGTCTGAAATCAAAAAAAAACGTGAAGGAACTGGCGGACTTCTCAGGTGCCATTGATCCACGTTCAATTCAGCTTTTCACGGCCGATCATAAGGCAGGAATTTCTTTTATCGGTATGCCGACTGAGCCTATTGCTGCTAACCAGATCAATGAAGAGGGTCTCGGGAAAGCACTTAAGGCAATGGTAAATATCTATCCATTAATTGTGATCGATGCCGGAAGTGAGATCAGTCCTCTTGCACTAAAAGCAATGGAATTTTCTACCCTCATTTTCATCGTGGCCTCACCGGATCTTCTGGCAGTGAACCAGTGTAAGCGTATGTACACTGATCTCATCACGATGCTTTTTCCAAAAGACATGATTCAAATTCTCGTTAACCAAGCAGTTAACGGTCACCCGGTAAGTCCGGACGTGATTGGGAAGCAGATTGGTAAACCTGTTTTTCATGCCATCCCTCGTGACGATGCCAGTTGTATTGCTGCCCTTTCTCGCTCGACACCTGTGGTAGTGGGCGCCAAAAACTCGCCATTTGGAACAGGTGTTGTAGATTGTGCACGAAAACTTATTCAGAAAAACGTTCTAAAGACCTTAGAGAAGCTGACGAAACCACAGGACGCTGGAGCAAAAGCGGCCAACGGTAATTCTACCAATGGTGAAGGTGGGGCCTCAGATGAGAAGAAACGTGATCATTGGACGGATTTAAAAAGCCGTATTCACAAATCTCTTGTGGAAGAGATGGATCTTAAGAAACAAGACGATAGTGATCCAAAGGCAAAGATTATTCTTCGTGAGCAAACGAAGAAGATGGTCGTAGAACTTCTCGGGAAAGAGGACACAAAAAATATTCTTCCCACTCGTGATGATATGAACCGCATCGTGAAAGAAATTCTCGATGAGGCCCTGGGGCTTGGACCTCTGGAAGATATGCTTGCGGACAAATCCATCTCCGAGATCATGGTGGTGGGCCCGAAGAAAATTTATTATGAACAAAAAGGGAAAGTGAAGAAATCCGAAATCACTTTCACCAATGACCGTCAGGTAATGAACGTTATTGAACGTATCGTGGCCCCGATTGGTCGCCGTATTGATGAAAAAACTCCTTACGTAGATGCTCGTCTAGCAGATGGTTCCCGTGTACACGCGATCATTCCACCCTGTGCGATTGATGGTTGTTGTATCACCATTCGTAAGTTCCCGGACAAACGCCTCACGTATAAAGATCTTGTGAACTTTGGTGCCATGACTGAAGAGATGGCGGATTTCTTGCGTATCTCGGTTGAAGCTCACCGAAACATCGTTGTTTCCGGTGGTACCGGTTCCGGTAAAACAACACTCATTAACATGCTCGGCGGATTCATTCAGTCGAACGAACGTATTATTACCTGCGAGGACTCGGCGGAATTGAACTTCCCACAAGACCACGTGGTACGTCTTGAAACACGTCCTCCTTCGCTTGAAGGTGATGGTGAAATTGATATTCGTTGTCTTGTAAAGCAGACCCTTCGTATGCGTCCTGACCGAATTGTGGTGGGTGAGTGTCGAGGCGGTGAAACTCTCGATATGTTACAAGCAATGAACACTGGTCACGATGGTTCGATGACGACAGTTCACTCAAATACTCCGCGTGATGCGATTTCTCGTCTGGAAACTCTGGTTCAGTACGCTGGTGCCGGTCTTCCTCAAAAGGCGATTAAAGAAATGATCGCTTCTGCTGTTCACATGATTATTCAGCAATCTCGTCTTGATGATGGTTCACGTAAGTGTCTTTACATCACTGAGATCGGCGGTATCCAAGGTGAAGTGGTGACTCTTCAGGACATCTTTGTCTTTAAACAAGAAGGGATGAATAAAGAAGGGAAGATCGTAGGGAAATTCATGGCCACCGGATTCATTCCGAAGTTCATCGAGACCCTGGAGAAAAAAGGCTACAAAGTTCCGAGAGGATTATTCATTAACAAATGAGAAAGCATTTTGTTTCACTCATTCTTCTTTTGGCCAGCATCCAGGTCTATGCTCAGGATGTGGCACCGAAACGCCAGGTTGATTTCTGGTTGGATGTGCTCGGTCTAAAAGGTGTGTTGTTTGGAATTGGTCTGGCGGTATTTGCTTACGCTTATGTAAATAGTGTGAAGCTCTTTGCTTGGATTGATGATCAGACCTACGGGACCCGAGATTACATTCTAAAGAAATTCGAAATCATGTTTATCGAAGTCGACCCGAATAAGATCACTATTGGTCTTCTTATCATGTCATTCGGTATGGGAATTTTAGTTTTCTGTATTCTGGCCTTCATTGGAAAACTTCTACTCGGAACAATTGCAGGCATCGCAGTTCTTATTGCTGGTTGGAAATCACCTCGTCCCATTGTTGATTATTTTGAGGCCCGTCGTAAGAAGAAATATCAGATGCAGATGGTGGATGCGCTTAACCTTCTGGCCAACGGTCTCAGAGCTGGTTTGACCATGCCTCAGGCGATCGGGATGGTGGTGGATGAGCTTCCGGCACCTGTGAGCCAGGAATTCAATCTGGTTCTTCAACAAGCAAAGATCGGTGTTCCTCTGGATGAGGCCCTCGAGAACCTAAAGAAAAGAGTTTATACAGAAGACAACGAGATGTTCGTCACAAGTGTCAACATTTTGCGCGAAACCGGGGGTAATCTTGCCGAAGTTTTCGACACTATTGTGCTTGTGATTCGTGAACGTGTTCGTCTTCAACTGAAAATCGATACATATGTGGCCTCCGGTAAGATCCAGGCCTACATCATCGGGGCCATGCCGTTTGCCATGATCTTGATGTTTGGTAGTGGTGATCCGGACTACTTTCCTCTTCTGTTTGGTACCGTTTTAGGAGTGATCGCTTTGATCGTGATTTGCGGGATGGTAGCTCTGGGAATGTGGATTATTATGAAGATTATTAATATTAAAGTTTAGTGGTAAATATACCGATACTTATAACGGATGTAACTGTCTGGAAAAAGGTGGAAATATGATGTTTATGAAACGACTCGCTCTGGCCCTCGTTGCGCTCATGATTGCAACGTTTGCTCATGCCGGAGTGAATTTAAAGAATGGAAACTTTTACATTTCATACACGGACATTGTGGTTCCGGGCGGTGGTAAAAAATTGGAAATCACCCGTACCTACAACTCTAAATCAACAGAAGTCGGCTGGTTCGGTTTCGGTTGGGGTAGTGAATATGAAACTCGTCTTGAAGTTTCGGCCGATGGTTCAATCATTGTGCATGAACACGGATCAGGTGCGAAAACACGCTTTACTCCAAAGACAGAAGTTGATGCTGTAGCGGCCTCTACAAAAATCGTAAATGAGATGAAAAAGAAAACGGCCCTAACTGAAAAGGCGGCGGCCGATCTGGTTCAAAAACTTGCAACAAACGCTGAACTTCGTCACACATACGCAATGAACTTTGGTGTTCAGGCAGCTGTGGCCCCAGGAACAGTTCTTTATTCAAATGACCGTGGTCCTCAAGAGCTTTCTGTAACGAAAGAAGGTTACCGTCGTTCTCACAGTGATGGTAAGCAAGACTTCTTCAATAACGAAGGTCAACTAGTGAAGATGGCGGACAAGTCTGGCTACTTCATTTCTTTCGCTTATAAGAACGGTAATCTTGATTCAATTAAAGATTCACAAGCTAAGCAAATTTTCTTCTCTTGGTACCCGGATGGAATGGTAAAAGAAATCTGGTCTGCTGGTGACAAGAAAACTCTTTATAAGTATCAGGACTCAGATCTTGTTTACTCAAAAGACATTGGTGAAAACGTTTATGAGTTTGGTTATGACAAGTCTCACAACCTTTCTTCAATCAGCTATGCTGATAAAACAAAACTTTCTATCGGTTATGACCAGAAGACTTTCTTCGTAACAAGCGTAACTGATCGTAACGGTGAAAATACAAAGTACCAGTATGGTTCTGATCCTAAGAGACCAGATGATCACTACTGGACTGTAGTAACTAAGCCAGGCTTCGATGGTAAGCCAGTTGCTAACCGTTATGAATATGAAATTAAGGCGAAGACAGATGGCTCTCGTTATACATACCGTATTCTGACTGAGATCAACGGTATCAAGACTGACACTATCTATGGTGACAACTCACTTCCAATCAAAATTGCTCGTGGTAATCACGTAACAAATTTTGAATACAATGCTCAAGGTCTTCTTACAAAGAAATCTTCTACAAAAGGTGACTTTGTTAACATCGAATACGATGACAAGATCAACAAGATCAAAAAAGTTGTGAACAACGAAGGTACGACTGATTTCGAATACGATCCAAAAGGGAACCTTGTTAAAGCTGCCAATAACCAAGGTAAGACTGTGTTCCTTATTTACGATACGAAAGGCAAGATCTCTAAGATGGTTGATCAAGAGTCTGCAAGCTCACGTCGCGTACTTGCTTTCAAGTACAATGCTCTTGGTAAGCCGGTAGAAATCGAAATGGAAAAAGTCGGTAAAATCAATGTTGCTTACGATAACTATGGTGAGATCAAGAAAGTTGAATCGAGTGCCGGTCACAAGATGGCCCTTCAGGTAACTCAGGCTTTCCAAAACTTACTAACTATCGTTAAGCCTGCTGGCGTAAATCTAAACATGTAAGGAGATCTTTATGAAAATACTTTTCGCATTAATGATTGCCGTTTCTGCCTCTGCTTTCGCTAACAATGAGAAGGCCATGGTTGGTGAGAATGCCAGCCCTGAATATAAAAACTGTCTTGGCGAAGACAAGTGTCCATCTCAGATGTGTCAGAACTCTTGTGCCATGATCAACCGTGCCCAGTTTAAAGAAGACAGAAGCACGGCAAGCTCTCAGCCTAAAAGGGGCGGTAAGAGCAAAGCTTCAGCCCAATAATCTCGTTTAAAATCGATTTTGATAGGAAGGCCCCTCTTGAAGGGGCCTTTTTATTTCTGTTCAAATAGACCAGCAAATCGAACAATCTGACTATTTCTTAGACACTTTTTCGGCCCTGTCTGAACTTTTAACACCCTTTGAACACATTTCAGTGACTTGGCCCTATTAGGTGTTGGCACGCTGATTGCTTCACTAGTTGGTACATAGATTCATTTCCTAGGGGGAAGTATATGAAACATCTATTAGCATTCGCACTGGTATTTACATTCTTAACTAGCCTCAGCTTCGCTAATGAAGAACAAAGCGAACTAGGTGAAACAGCAACAGACTGCCCGATGATGGCAGAACGTAACGAGAGAAGTAATCCGAAAGCAAATACCGGCTCTCAAGAAGTTAAGGTTCAAACTAAATCTTCAGCTACAGCTCAGTAATCTTTTTATTTCCAGGGTGTCTACTTGTTAGACACCCTGAAAATCTTTACACAATCACCCTTCCAGAAATCACACATTTATCACTCTTAAAACTGGCACGAGACTTGGATATTAAATTACAAATATCAAAACTCGAGGGGGTTTTATGAAAGCACTTATTTTTATCGTTTGTATGTGTATCGTTTCAGTATCAATGGCAGCAGAAACAGAAACAGAATGTCCGGCGATGAATGAGAGCCGTGAGAAAATCGTTAAAACAGAAAAACCGAAGACCACTCAAAGCCGAAGCAAAGCATCAGCTCAGTAAAATAAGAAAGGCCCCGATTAATTGGGGCCTTTTTTAATGGTTCTTGATGAGAGCATCGAGCTCTTTCTTTTCTTGTTCAGTAATTCTCTCGGCCGGCTCTTCAATGAGGATCTTCTTCTGGGCCGCTAATTTTGACTTCACAGAATCCTTAACTTTTGGAACTGAATTATCAAAAAGCTTCTTAGAATAAGTTTCGGTTTTGTTCACTGAGCGAGAGAAAAAATCTTCCGTAGTGTTCTGAGCATATTGAGTTGCCGGTGAGATGACCCCGTAGATGTGGGCGAAAATCGGTTTATCTTTAATTTCAATCGATAGGAAAAGTAGGAATCCAAAAAGAAGACCTGTGATCTTCAGAGCAGTTTTCATTTAATACCTTTAGTTCAGTGCCGTGAGATTATATTCAATCAGAACGTTAAAAATTTGTTCTTCTAGTTCCAGGTCATACTTCTGAGTCAGAGCGCGAAGGGATGTATTGATCTCTTTAGCAATCATACTTAGCTTAGGCGACGATAGGTTTAGTTTGAAGTTACTTAGTTCGTCATCCAGAGTGATCTGGCGACCAATCAGGATGTTCATTGATTCCACAAACAAAGGAAGAATGTAGTTTCTTTCTGCTTGAGTCAGCTCATGTCCATCCAGGCAAAGGTAACATGTGATGCCACCACGGATTTCTCCGCTGATGTCAAACTGCACTCTTAAATTGTCTTTTGAGTAAATAGGGTTCAGATCCAGTTTATGGATCAGCCTTACGTTATGAAGGATCTTAATTTCTGAAATTCTTGCGAGCTCAATCGGTTTAGAAACGTCCATGTTTTCCGCCAATGTTTTTTAATCTTGCGTAATAATTTTTTCCAGTGAGTCTATGAGTTGCTGCTTTTGAATAGGTTTTGCAATGAAGTCACTTGCCCCGGCACCGATCGCCTCAAGCACAATGTGCTCTTGAGATAGCGAAGAAACCACAATCACTGAAATGTCTTCATAACTCTTAGTGATTCTTTCAGTGAGTTCAATGCCACTTACTTCCGGCATCACGATATCAGTAATAACGATGTTTGGCTTCTTGCTCTTGATGACTTGCAGTGCCGCTTCGGCGCCATTGGCCTCACCCACAATTTCAATTCCTTCCTCGATAAGCATTCTTCTAATAATGCTGCGGGAGAAATCTGAATCATCAACGATAACTACTTTAATATCTGCTTTGTCACTCATGCAGATTAGGATATCAAATTTAAGGAAGTTGAAAAGAAAAAGGGCCCTCAGAAGAGGGCCCTTATTTTTATGCGGCGACTTGGTCGTTTTTAGTACGGGGTTTGGTGGTCTTCTCGTCCTTACGTTTCGTCTGGTCAAGGTCTAGTTGACGATTCCAGTCTACTAAGGCGATCTCGAGCACTTCTTGAATGTTCTTCACCGGAATAAAGTTAAGCTTCTTGCGGTATGCGGCCGGGATCTCCAGTACATCTTTTTGGTTTTTCCAAGGGATGATTACTGTTTCAATTCCCGCTCTCATGGCCGCAAGAGCTTTCTCTTTAATACCACCTACTGGAAGTACCTTACCAGTAAGAGTGATTTCACCAGTCATCGCAATATCCTTACTGATGTAAGTGTTCGTGATAAGCGATGTGATTACTGTTGCTAATGTAATACCTGCTGAAGGACCGTCTTTAGGGATGGCACCTGCTGGCAAGTGGATATGAATTTCGTTCTCTTCAAAGAACTTATCTTCAATTCCCAGTTCAGCTGCGTGGCTACGGATGAAACCCATTGCTGCGTGCGCTGATTCTTTCATGACGTCACCAAGTTGACCTGTCAGCGTGATACCGCGACCTTTCATCTTAGTTGCTTCGATGTGAAGAATTTCACCACCACCGGCCGTCCAGGCAAGACCTGTAGCAACACCCACTTCATCGTACTCGTTTGAGTCTTCGTGAGAGTAGATTGCCGGTCCAAGTAGTTCTTCAACCGTAGCAGAAAGAATGTGCGTTTTGTCGCCATGGCCAGAAGCGATCTTCTTTGCCACTTTTCTACAAAGAGCACCTACTTGTCTCTCTAGGTTACGAAGGCCCGCTTCACGAGTGTAACCTGAGATGACAAATTCAACACCTTCATCATGGAACTCAATGTGTTCGTCAGTGATTCCATGCTCATCCATTTGTTTTGGAATGAGGTATTTTTTAGAAATTTGTACTTTTTCTTCCTGACTGTAACCAGCAAGGTTAATCACTTCCATACGGTCACGAAGTGGACCTGGGATTTGATCAAGCATGTTGGCAGTTGCAATGAACATGATCTTAGAAAGGTCATAGTTCATGTTCAGGTAGTTATCTCTGAACGTAAAGTTCTGCTCTGGATCCAATACTTCAAGTAGTGCTGAAGATGGATCACCTTTGAAATCAGAACCAAGCTTATCGATCTCATCGAGAAGGATAATAGGGTTTGTTGTTTTACATTGCTTCATGGCCTGGATGAAACGACCTGGCATTGCACCTACGTATGTACGACGGTGACCACGGATTTCTGATTCATCTTTTACACCACCAAGAGCGATTCTTACGAACTCACGTCCTGTTGCTTTGGCAATTGATTTACCAAGAGAAGTTTTACCAACACCTGGAGGACCAGAGAAACAAAGGATAGGTCCTTTGGCCTTGGCTCCTTTAAGTGAACGAACTGCAAGGTATTCAAGAATACGTTCTTTAACTTTTTCCAGATCAAAGTGATCTTCATCGAGTACGTCTTTTGCGTATTGAAGATCTGTCACTTCTTTTGATTCTTCAGACCATGGAATATCGCATACCCATTCAAGGTAAGAGCGAAGAATACTTGCCTCAGAAGAATCCGGGTGCATTCTTTCTAAGCGACCAAGTTGCTTAAGCGCTTCTTTCTCAGCATCTGCTGGAAGTGCTTTTGCCGTAAGTTTTTCGCGGATCTCCGCAAACTCATCGTTCTTATCGCCGTTCTCATCATTAAGTTCTTGTTTCATGGCCTTGATCTGCTCGCGTAGGAAGAACTCTTTTTGGTTCTTGGCAAGATCATCTTTATTATTGGCCTTAAGCTTCGCTTGTTGAACCAGAACATCCAGTTCGTTTACCAGAACTTGATTGATGTGGCCCAAACGCTCAACCGGATCAAGGATCTCTAAAACTTTTTGAGCTTCAGATACTTTTAGATTTAGGTTAGAAGCGACCAGATCAGCAAGGCGGCCTGGATCCTGGATATCTTCAAGCACCATCAGAATGTCTGGTGAAAGAACTTTTCCAAGAGAAATAACTTTTTCCAGATTTTCTTTTACTGTACGAGCAAGAGCTTCAATCGTCGCCGGTGCAGCAGTTACTTGTTGAGTTTCTACTTTCTCAACTTTCACTTGATAGAAAGGTTCTGTGCCAACGAACTCTTTGATACGAGCTTTTGCCAGACCCTGAATTAAGATTTTAATTCTACCATCGGGTAGTTTGCGCATACGCATGATCATCGCCACTGTTCCCATCTCATAAATCTCAGATGGTGAAGGTGTCTCGGCAGTGATGTCTTTCTGAGAAGAAAGTAGGATCAGCCTGTCTGTGTTATTCAGAGATTCTTCTACTGCTTTAATAGAAGTCTCACGACCCACAAACAAAGGCAGGATCATAAAAGGGTATACCACAAGATCGCGAACCGGCAGGAGAGGGAGCGTTTCCTTGAATTCAATTGCTTCGCCCTCATAATTCGTTACCATACATTGTCTCCTCTAGCGTATGTCTCTTCCGTGAACATTTACAAAAGCCAAATCGGGATAATTAAAGGGGCGCTTTAAAGAAATTTGCGCTAAAATGAAGAAATATTTATAAAGAAAATTCAAATGTTACGGCTTAAATTACTAAGGTTCTCATAGCTAATTCGTTTAAATTTTCATGATATTCATTACTTATTTTTTTTGATCAAAAAGGTATGTTTTTATGAGCGACTCAATCGGTATAGTAATCCTTGCAGCTGGTAAGGGTACCAGGATGAAAATTGAGACCCCAAAGGCCCTGGCAAAAACTGCGGGTAGGCCCCTTTTGGAATATGTGGTCGATGCTGCTCTTAATTTTGCCTCTCATTCCTCTCTGAAAGCAGAGATTGGATTGGTAGTAGGTCACAAGAAAGAATTACTAGAGGAATGGCTAAGTACTCACAGTCAAAAACAATTTCTAAAAACCGCCTGGCAGAAAGAGCAAAACGGAACTGCTGACGCTCTGAAATCTTGCTTCCACGATCAACCTCATTTTTGGGACTACACTTACACATTAGTTGCATGTGCAGATACTCCGCTCTTAGAAGAAGCAGAATTCAACAAACTTTTTGAAGTACTAAAGGCCGATCCAAAATTAGTAGGAGTGGCCGCTACATTCGAGGCACATGATCCAACCGGTCTCGGAAGAATTGTTCACGGCAAGAATGGCTTTCAGATCGTTGAAGAGAAAGATGCCTCTCCTGAACAAAGAAAAATCACAGAGGTAAATTCTGGTGTTTATATTCTTAAAACGTCACACGTTAAAGAAGTGCTAGGAACAATTTCGAATAACAATAAATCTGGTGAATTCTATCTCACTGATTTATTCCAAGATAAATATTCTGTGAAGCCCGTGAAGTTTCCCTCGGAAGTTCCATTTTTGGGAATCAATACGCTTGAACAGCTTGCCGAAGTAACGAAACTTTTCAGAGCTAAAAAGCTTAAAAAGCTTTTTACGGAGGGGGTTGAGTTTTTGAATCCCGATTCAGTTCATATCGATGATGCCGTCACGATTGGTGTTGGCTCGATTATTTATCCAGGAGTGACTCTTCTGGGGAATACTAAAATTGGTAATGGGGTAGTGGTTGAAACTGGCTCATTTATCCGAGACAGTATTGTTCACGATGGGGCAGAAATTCTTGCTCATAGCTATCTCGAGGGCGCTTTGGTACACAAAGATGCAACCATTGGTCCTATGGCCCGTCTTCGCCAAGGTGCTGACATTGGTCCAGAGGCCAAGATAGGAAACTTCGTTGAAGTTAAAAAATCAAAACTTGATAAAGGTGTGAAGGTCTCTCACTTAAGTTACGTGGGCGATGCTGAGATTGGCGAGAACACAAACATTGGTTGTGGTTTCATCAGCTGTAACTATGATGGGGCCAATAAGCACAAGACTAAAATCGGTAAGAATTCATTCATCGGCTCTGATGTTCAGATGATTGCTCCGATTGAAATCGGCAATGACGCATTCGTAGCAGCAGGGTCAACTATCAGTAAAAGTGTCCCTGACGGCGCCTTTGCTATAACCCGAGCACAACAGGTCACTAAAGAAGGGGCCGCCAAGCGATTCATCAAGACGAAAAAGTCCTAAGGAACCACGCGTTAAACTAGTAAGATCCCCTCTGAAATGTTAGATTGTAGCCCTTAAGTTTCACTCTAATATTTCGGAGATTTTATGTGCGGAATCGTAGGCTATTCCGGACCACAAAATTCTGTGGGTCCTATCATTGAAGGTTTATCGCGTCTTGAATATCGCGGATACGATTCGGCCGGGATCTGTCTCAAGATCAACAACGAACTTCAAATCGTTAAAAAAGAAGGTAAGCTCGATAATTTAAAAGCACTTTTAAATGAGAGTAAGCCTTTTTCAAATACAGGTATCGGTCACACTCGTTGGGCCACCCACGGTGCAGTTACCACTGACAACGCTCACCCACACGGAAATGAGATCTTCGCAGTTGTTCACAACGGTATTATCGAAAACGCTCCATCACTTAAAAAAGATCTTATTGCTGAAGGTTTTCAGTTTAAATCTCAAACCGATTCAGAAGTGTTCTTAGTTTTGTTAACAAAATTTTACAAACAAACCGGAAACACTCTTCAATCAATTTCAAAAGCTTTCAACCTCATCACTGGTAACTCAGCTTTCGTAATCACAGAGAAGGCAAGTGATAAACTTTACGCCATCAAGCGTTCAGCTCCACTGGTAGTGGGAGAGAACAAAGACAATCGTGAAGCATTCGTATCTTCGGATCCTTTCGCACTGGTTGGCTTTGCTCCAAGAATTTATTTCCCCCAAGACGGCGTGATCTGTGAAGGTGTTGTTACTGCAAATGATGTAACAATCAATTTCTATGAACTAGATCTTACTCCATCAAGCCGTTATAAGTTTCAAGCAAACTCAATGTCGATGGACACAACAACAAAAGGTCCATACGAGCACTACATGCTTAAAGAAATCCATGAGCAACCAGCTCTTGTGGATAAGCTTGCTGCTTTCTACATCAAGAACGAAGGTAGAAAAGAGCTTGATTCACTTAAAGGTTTCAAGGCCCCGGCATGGCACTTAACTGCTTGTGGTACTGCTTGGCACGCGGGTCTTGTGATTAAGAACTACTTTGAACAAATCAACCGTCAGCGCGCTGATGTGGATATTGCTTCTGAGTTCCGTTACCGCGAACCCATTCTTAACAAAGGTGAAGTAGGTCTTTTCATTTCTCAATCAGGTGAAACTGCCGACACGCTTGCTTGTCAGGAACTTTGTAAAGAAAAAGGTATCGAGACTTTCTCAATCGTGAACACTGAAGGTTCTACTCTTTTCAGAAACTCAGATAAAAACTTCCTGATCCACGCTGGTGTAGAAATCGGTGTTGCTTCTACGAAGGCCTTCACGCTTCAGGCTCTGACTGGTTATCTTATGAGCCGTGCGATGGAAGGAACTCTTGATGATCCAAAACTGTTCTCTGAGATCCAGCTTCTTTCAAACCGCATTGGCGAACTTTGTGCTCAATCGGATTCACTAAAAGAAGTGGCAGAGAAAATTTATACGAAGAAAGGCTTCATCTTCACTGGCCGTGGGAAGTATTTCCCAATCGCTCTTGAAGGTGCACTTAAACTTAAAGAGATCGCTTACGTTCATGCTGAAGGCTATGCGGCCGGTGAACTTAAACACGGTCCGATCGCCCTGATCGATGAGAACATCGTAAACATCGCAGTGGTCGGTCCTGAGCTTCTTGAGAAGACAGTATCAAACGTTGAAGAAGTTAAAGCTCGTCGCGGAATCATGGTTGTTGTTGGTCCTAAGAATTCACCAGAGATTGAGCACCTTGCTGATGCTTATATCCCGCTTGATTTCAACGGCCTTCCAAACCTAAGCCCGTTATACGTGAACGTGGCGTTGCAGTTCCTTGCTTATCACATTGCCAAACTTAAAGGCACAGACATTGATAAACCAAGAAACCTCGCGAAGTCAGTTACGGTAGAATAATGAATTTAGATTTTCTGAACGAATCTCAAAGACAAGCAGTACTCATGACCGATGGACCGGTCATGATACTTGCTGGTGCAGGTTCTGGTAAAACCAGAACGCTGGTAGCACGAATTCAGTACTTACTGGAAGAGAAGCGTGTCAGCCCATATCAAATCCTGGCAGTAACGTTTTCGAACAAGGCCGCTCGTGAAATGCGTGAGCGTCTGGCGGTCAATACTTCGGTGAATGTTGGAACTCTACAGGTAACGACCTTCCACGCTTTTTGTGCGAAGGTTCTCCGCATGGAAGCGACCTACTTAGGTCTAAGTAAAAACTTCACCATCTACGATGACGGTGAGTCTCAATCCATTATCAAAGCAATTCTCACTAAGCGTGGGATCAATCAAAAAGAGCTTTCACCGTATACGGTGGCGGCCTTCATTGATGGTCTAAAGAATCTTGGTTACTACATGGGCCTTGCCCGCAATGCAGATGTTGAGAAATATGCTGAAGACAAGCGTCTCTTTGATATTTTCATGGAGTACGAAGCTGAGCTTCATCGTTCAAATGCCGTGGACTTTGGTGGACTAATTACTGGTGTTTTAAATCTGTTCCGTTCTTATCCTGAAGTACTACAAAAGTATCAACAGAAGTTTAAATACGTTCTGGTGGATGAGTATCAAGATACTAACCGGGCCCAGTTTGATCTGATTCTTCAATTAAGCCAAACTCACCGCAATCTGTGCGTAGTAGGTGATGAAGATCAGTCCATCTATTCTTGGCGTGGAGCTGATATTAGAAATATCCTGGATTACGAATCAGTTTTCCCGGAAGCAAAACTCATTAAGCTTGAGCAAAACTACCGTTCTTCGAAAAAGATCATTGAGGCCGCATCAGAAGTTATTTCCCGAAACCTTGCCCGTAAAGGTAAGCAGATGTGGACAGACAATGATGAAGGTGAAGAGATCCGTATCGTTGAATGTCGTGATGATAAAGCGGAAGCGGACTTTGTGGGTCAGCAAATCAGGCATTTGGTTCAAGAAGGCGTTTCATTAAAAGATATTGCTGTCTTCTACCGAAACAACGCTCACTCGAGAACCATCGAGGACGCTTTAAGAAAAGAAAAGTTTCCATACAGAGTTGTGGCAGGGATCAAGTTCTACGACCGTAAAGAGATCAAAGATATGATTTCTTATATGCGTGTAGTGGTGAACAAAAAAGACTCCCTGGCGCTCACTCGTATTATCAATACTCCTGCTCGTGGGGTAGGTGCTACATCACTTCGAAAACTTGAAGACGAGGCCGTTCGCCTTCAGCTTTCATTATTTGAACTTTTAGAAAAGATCGTGGAGTCTCCTGCGGAGTTCAAACATCTTTCTCTTTCTGGAAAAGTTCAAAGTGCAGTTTATCAACTCGTTCATTTAATTCAAGAGGTTCAGGTCCTTGAGACCCAGAACCATTCTCCAAGCTTTAGCTATGAGAAACTCTTAAATGAATCAGGTTATTATGAAGTTCTTCGCGCGGACAAAAGTTACGAGGGTGCAGCTCGCTTAGAGAACTTAGAAGAACTTATGAGTGCCATTAAGCAGTTTGAGGACTCGGAGAATGAACCAAATATGGTGAAGTTCCTTGAGACCATCACGCTTGATACCACTGTTTCAGAAGATGGTTCAACTGATCAAGTATCACTCATGACCGTTCACGGCTCTAAAGGTCTTGAATATCCCTACGTATTCTTAATTGGAATTGAAGAAAATATTTTTCCTTCTTATAAGAGTTTAGAAGTGGGTCCAGTCGCACTTGAAGAAGAGCGTCGTCTTTTCTACGTGGCGATGACCCGAGCGATGAAACAATTAACAATTACCTTCGCCCAAAGCAGACTTTTGTGGGGAAGTATCAAATTTAATGGCCCAAGCCAGTTCTTACATGAGATTCCGGCGCAGTACTACAGATGGGACTTCTTTCAAACTGGTTCCAAGAAGGCCCAATTCGATAATTACTCTCAATCATATGATGATTGGGACCAATCTAATCATTCTTCTGATGATCAGGTCTTCTACAAAGAGAAAGTCTATCAGACGAAGAAGGCGGTCGCGAATCTCTCAAACTATCCGTCAGGTTCTAAAATTGTTCACGCCCTCTATGGGGAAGGAACCGTTTTAGATACTGAAGGACTGGGACAAGATGAAAAAGTCACCATTCTTTTCCGTGATGGAGTACGAAAGAAATTCATGGTGAAATTTGCTCCACTTCAAAAGGCATAAATGAGAATCTCTTTAAAGTTTTTGGCGATTGCGTGGTTAGTTCTTCTCATGATTGTAGGAGGACTTCTCTATAACGCTTATTCAAAGCTCAAACCTGAAACTTTCATTGCGATTATAACTGAGCAAGTTCAGAAAAATTATCCAAACACGAAACTGGAAGTTGGAACCATAGATTATGGTTTCTCTTTGGATTTTAATCTAACTCTTAAAAACATTCAGTTAAGAAGATCGGGCAAACTATTAGGCAGTATTGGGGAAGTAGAATTGAAAGTTCCTTGGTGGCTCATTTTTATGAATCGCGGGAACGCTCAGATCAATCTTTCAAAGCTAGACATCTTCATCGATCACCATGAGACTCACGAGATGAAGGGTGTAAGTGATGGTGCGTCTCACGCCAAACATATGATCTCGGTGAATCTTCCAAGTTACCTGACTGAAGCAAGATACACCTTAAGGGCCAAAGAAATTTCGATTAAAGATATTCATAATGAACGTCGTTATTTCCGAGTTTCTAAATTACTTGTTCGTGAGTTTCAATACGGTAAGAATTCTGCTTTTGAGATTAATATCCCAATCGAAATCACTCATGGTAGCAACGCCTTCCGTTCTGATCTTTGGCTTTTTGGAGATGTAACTCCTGATCCTGCCTCGTGGAAGCTCAACTACCGTGGTGAGTTCCGTACCATTGATAATAACGACAAGTTTCAAATTGAAGATCTTGTTATCAACGGTAAAGCAAGTTTCAAACCGAGCAACCTGGACATCAATTCCAAGGTAGAACTTTTCATTGAGAAGGATATGATCGGTGAAGGTGGCCTTGATGCCACCCAGGATTCTTTGAAGCTGGGAATGAATTTTACCAAGCTTCCAATGAGCTACTTCAATTTTATGTATGATCAAATCAAGAACCCGTATCTGGCCAAACTTGAAGGTGAGGCACAGGGTAAAATTGATTTTCAAAAGCAATTTGATATAGAGCAAGCGAGCATCAAAGGGAAACTCACTTTCGAAGGTCCGTTTCAATTTTCTCCTGAATTAAAACTAGATGGTAAATGGCAAATTGGATTAGATGACTCTCGTTGGGAGACTTCTTTTATTACCCCAAAAGGCGAGGCCAGCTTCTTCCGTCGTTCCGTGGTGGACATGAAGAAAAACATCATTACTCAGTATACGGAAGAGCTGGGTTTCTCAGGACTTGATTTGACTCATGCCCTGGCCCCGGTAAAATCTCTCTCCGCCTTGGTTAACGAACCAGATGGACCTTTTTACACGACAAATATTTCCTATAAAAAAGCTCTCCTTGGGGAAAAAGTCATTGATGGTCAATTCCAGTTCGGCCGCTCACCTGATCATAAATTTTATCAGGCCCGTCTGATTGATCAAACCAATACCTTTGATATGAATTACTCTAACAAGGGTGTTCAGAATGCTCTGGATATTCATTTTGCTAAATTCCCATGGGCAGCTCAGTATAAATTCCTGGCGCCATTTTTTAGCGCTCAAACGGCAATCATCAATGGAAAAGTTGAAGGTCGCTGGCTAAGTGGCGAATGGGAAGCGGGCCAATGGCTAATGCAGTTAAACGCTTCAGATGTGGCCGAAATTCAAGGCACAGTACCTGACTTTGTTCAGCAAACTGCAGCTTTATTCGAAATCGACAGTAGAACTGCTAAACAACAAACAATCAATGTTTCCAACAAGAATAACGTCATCACGTTGAATTCTTTAATGTTAGAAACAAATGAATCTGCTAACATCACGGGTTCTTTAAGTTCACAACCAAAACATAAGTCTTATGTTACTCTGGCCTATCCAAAAAACAAAAAGTGGAAGCCCGTACGTAAAGAAGTTTTGGCACCTTATTGGAAGAAGGAAGAGAAATGAGCCAATCATACCGTCCGATTATCTGGAAAGACGACACACTATTACTTTTAGACCAGCGCCTTTTACCACAAACGGAAACGTTTGTTGAAGTGAAGGACCTGAAAGGCTGTGCTCTTGCCATCAAAGACATGATTGTTCGTGGTGCTCCTTGTATTGGTTTCACAGCTATTTACGGCATGGCCCTGTGGGTGAAGGCCCAGTCATCTCTAACAGTTGCTTCTTGTAGAAATGCCTGTGATGAAATGATTAGTGCTCGTCCAACTGCTGTAAACCTTTCGTTTGAAGTGAACCGTTGTTTTGAAATCATGAAAAACGGCCTTGCTGAGAATCAAAGCAAGGAAGATCTTTATAAGAAGCTTGTTGCCTTCGGTGACCTTCAAATTAAAGAGAGTCATGAGAAAAATACCGCCATGGCGAAAATTGGTTTTGAAGAACTGAAAAAGAAAGTCGGAGATAAAAAATGGCGTCTAATGACTCATTGTAATACTGGCTTCCTTGCATGCGGCAGTCTTGGTACTGCCCTTGGTGTAATTTCTTACGCCAATTCTCAAGGCCAGGTTGAATACGTTTACGCAGATGAGACTCGTCCTTATATGCAAGGGACTCGTTTGACTGCATTTGAACTAAGTAAAGAAAATATCCCATATAGCATTGTAGTTGAAGGTGCGGCCTCGTATCTTCTTTCTCATAATAAAGTCGACGCAATTTTCGTGGGTGCAGATCGTATTGCTGCTAATGGTGATACGGCCAACAAGGTTGGTACATCAACTCTTGCCATCGTAGCTAAGCACTACAACATTCCTTTTTATGTTGTGGCCCCGGTGAGTTCATTCGATGTGACCATCCCTGACGGCTCACATATTGAAATTGAAATGCGTCCTATTAATGAAATTACCGAACTAAAAGGTATTAAACTTGCTCCGGAAGGAGCGAATGCTGTGAACCCAAGTTTTGATGTTACTGATCATCAGTTCATCACAGGGATCATCTGCGAAAAAGGTTTCATTAATCCTAAAAATCCCGGTGAATTAGTAAGAGTGGTGCAATCATGATGAGCGACATTCGTGCCTCAATCGATATTGGTTCTAACAGCGTTCTCCTTTTAGTTGCTGACGTTTCTAATGGAAAGCTAAAAGAGATTTCTAAGCGAAGCGAGATCACGCAACTTGGTAAAGACCTGGACAAGAACAAGGCCTTCCATGCGGATTCGATGAAGGCAACTTATGAGGCGATTAAGTCTTATGCGGAAGACTGTGATAAGCACGGGGTTCCAAGAGAGAAGATCATTGCCACTGCAACTGAAGCGGCACGTGTGGCCGGTAATGCAGCAGAGTTTTTCCAGAAAATCGAAGATGAATTAAAAGTTCATATCAATATTATTACTGCCGAAGCAGAGGCCTATTTCTCAACAAAAGGGATTCTCTTTGACTCGAAATTTGATTCAGAAATCATCACCATTATGGACATTGGTGGTGCTTCAACTGAGCTTATCAAAGTTAACACTAAAAATTTCCAGATTCTGGAAACAATTAGTATGCCAATCGGTGCCGTGAGATCTACTCAGTGGCTTCATGATGATTTGTTTGTTCAGAACCTTCAGAAGGTATTCCTGGATTTCCGTACTTCAATTGATAAGTTCCAAACGAAAGAACTTTTCTGTGTAGCGGGGACCGTGACTTCTCTCGGTAATATGCATCTTCAAAGAAAAGAGTTCGAAGAGGACGAGGTTCACGGTCTAAAGCTTAAAGTTGAAGACATTGATAATCTCTTCAAGAAATACTCAAACTCAAACCCTGAGCAGTTTTTAGAGCAGTTCCCGTTCTTACAAAAACGTTCTCAAAGTATCCGCGGCGGCCTGCACCTGGTTTATCACCTGGCCCACCGTCTTTTGGTCAAAGAAATTACTATTTCCACATATGGACTCCGTTTTGGTACGCTTTTAGAAGGCAAAATCAAAAAGGAATTCCTGAATGGAAAATAACAGCGTTCTTGGACCTCATTCCGTTGTCTTTAAAGAGGGCACACCTGCCTCTAAGCTTTACCTGGTTAAGAACGGTGAAGTCCTCTGTTTAAAGGCCTCTAAAGATCGTTTGATTCCAGTTTTTATGGCCAAGGAAGGGGACATTATTGGGGAAAGTGCCATTATTCAGGATCTGAATCACACTTACTCCGCTGTTGTACCTCAATACGCCCATTTGATTGAAATACCGGCGGATAATTTACAGATTGTCATGGAGAAGGGCCCGGATTGGCTAACGGAACTTGCGACGACGATGATCTTGCGTTTTCAGAATACATCAAACTTGATAGCCGAAAACCGAGTCATTCATCCGTCAATTATTGATGAAGATCAGTTCACTTCGGCCATCGAAGTTGAATTCAAGAAATTATTATCTTAGTAAAATTGAATTATGCGGTTACGGTGAAGGTTCAGAGCTAGCTCCAGTACCTTCTGCTGAGCACGGAAACACTCATTGCGGTTTCCTGTCAGATCTTTTTGCATAATATCGAATGCCTTCAATGCCATCTCACGTGAAATAAGTGATAGGGCACGACGCTGATTCTTTACATGAACTAAACTAAGAGCAAGTCCTAGGATAGCAGGTTGAACCTGAGACACTACGGTCTTTAAGCATGAATCGTCCAAGTCCCAGATGCTTTCAAATGAAATACAAGACTCAGTAAGTTCTTTTGCTAGAGCAGGGTTACGAGTGCGGAGATTTTTTAGAAGGCGCGCTTTATCGGCAGAATCCATCTTTTGAAGAAGCTCGATCACTTGTCTCTTGCCGTTAATATAAACACCATTTTCTGAATTCTTCTGACTCATCTATTCTCCTTCCTGGATTGAGATGTCGGGGACCAAAATATCTAACTTACGCTTCTTCTAGCTTGGCTTTTTCTTGTTCAAATTTCTGACGAGCTTTCTCTAGGTACTCGCGGTGTTTTGTTTCCTGATTTGCAATCTGTTGCTCGTTACCCATCTGTTGTTCAGAAATACGATCAGATTGTGATTGTTTTAAATCGGCCATCAGTTTTTCAAATCGCTGAGTTTCTTCTTCGATTCTCTTTGAATATTGATTTCTTACTTTCGTAAGTTTTACTTCAGCATCGGTCTTTTCTTTATTGAGTTGGACCTCGTAGTCTTTTTTGACCTTGGCCACTTCCTTCTCATTCTTTTCTTGAACTTCTTTTAGCTCTTTCTCATAGTTGTCGCCCAACTTTCGTAATTCGAAAGTTTGACGTTTATGCATCATCTCTTTAGTCGATGCGGCCTTGGCCTGTGCTACTCCATCTGACATAGACAACTTTTCCTTGTTATGAAAGCTAATGCCTTTCATGGCATTATTCATTATCATACTGGTATAAGCTCCCTCACAAGGCAGGCAAAAAATGATGGGTAACCATCCAGGGAAAGTTTTCATAGTTCAGGGAAAACGAACTCCATTTGGGAAGTTCGGCGGCTCCTTGAGCAATGTAACTCCGGTGGAACTAGCAGTAATTGCTACAATGGCCCTGCTTGAAGAGACCAAACTTTCACCTGAGTCTCTTGATCAAGTAATCTTTGCCAATGTGATCCCTTCAACTCCAGACACCTTATATGCCGGTCGCCACTTGGGTCTTAAAAGCGGGATGAAGGTTGAATCTCCGGGTATTGTGATCAACCGTTTATGTGGTTCAGGCATTCAAAGCTTAATCGATGCTTCTCGTTTAATCAGAACTCAAGAGGCCAATGCCGTTTTAGTGGCCGGGGCTGAAAATATGAGTATGGTTCCTCATCTTACTTATGGAGCTCGTTTCGGAACGAAGTATGGTGGACTTGGAAGTAAGGACCTCCTTCTTGATACGCTCTATGATAAGCACGCCAATATGCCGATGGGTCAGACCGCAGAAAATCTTGCTCACGAATATACCGTTACGAAAGAAGAGTCTGATGCCTATGCTTTCGAATCACATCAAAAGGCCAACCAGGCATACGCAGCGGGTTTAATTCAACCGGAATTGGCCCCCGTTAAATTTGATCGTGTGGATTGCTCAAAAGATGAGCATCTGCGTGAAGATGTATTACTGGGTGAAATGCAGAAGTTAAAACCAACTTTCAAAAAGGACGGAACTGTTACAGCAGGCTCGGCCTCAGGAATTGTTGATGGTGCTTGCGCCATGATTGTGGCGAGTGAAGAGTATGTAAAAAAACATAATCTAAAACCCATCGCTGAAATTATCGCCGGTGAAGTCGTCGGGGTAGATCCGTCTAAGATGGGCATTGGCCCGGTACCTGCGATTCAAAATCTTCTTAAAAAACAAAATTTGAAAATCACTGATATTGATCTTTTTGAAATCAACGAGGCCTTTGCTCCTCAGGTGATTGCTTGCCGTAAGGCACTTGAGATCTCTCCTGATAAACTTAATATTTGGGGAGGAGCGGTCGCTCTTGGACATCCATTGGGTGCCACTGGATTAAAAATTACTCTGACTCTGGCGCGCCAGCTCCAGCATCTTCACAAAAACTATGGTATTTCTTCTGCATGCATTGGTGGCGGGCAGGGAATTGCTCTACTTATTAAAAGAATATGACATTAGTACGAACTGATTTTGAACATTTTAAGAACTGGTTAGACCTCGATATCAACTCTATCGCTTGGGAAGGCCGTTACGCGGATTCTTTTAGTGGTTTCTGGGACTCTTTCTTTAAAGATAAGATTGAGCCTTTAGAGCTGGCGGACAGATTTAATTACGCCAAAAGAATCGCTAAATCGGGCCCTTTGATTTCATGGTTAAACTGGCTGTTTGAAAAATTCGTGGTCTTTTCTTTTATTCACCAAGGTCGCTCAGTTCGTGAAATCGCATTTCAATTCGATCTTCAAGAAAAATATATCTCTACTGTTCTTCGTGATCACCTGATCAAGGTTTATCCCGCGTTTGAAGATTACATCAACGAGAACTTCCAAATTAGTAACGTTAGTTCAAAAAACCTCTTTTTAAAGTTCGAAGATCTGGAACCAGTATTAGGTGCTGAGGCAAGGAATAAAGGAACTTTTGAAGACGATATCCTGGCCCATATGGAAGTCACTCTTTATCCAGATTGGCCAAATCTCGTGAAAGAGCTTCGTAAGGACATGCTGTCGCTTAAAGTTGACTTCGAAAACTTCAAAAAGAAGACCGCTTTCCGAAAGCAACTTCGCTTCTTCCAGGAAGTGATCATCCTGCTTTTGATTTTAAGTGTGATCGTTTTCGCTCTTAAGAATTTCAACAAATGGTATGAAAATAATCTTGTGAACAAGATCACGCTTTTTGAGCCAAACTTCTTCTGGCTCGATAAAACGCTTTCCTACCAGGAACAAGATCTTCTGGCGAAACAGCAGATCGATCTTTCAAATAAAGAACTAGAAGAACTCGAAAGAATCGAGGCCCAACAAGTATTCACAGATGAACGTCTTGGTTCTCGTTATGATCCAGAGTCAGATGTGGTAGTTCTAGATTCTGTGGAAAATGTTCCCAAGAGTTTTGGTGAAGCCGAAACCGAGCAGTCTGAATACGAAGAGAAGTCAAAGGGTGGCTACCGCGACAGCGCATACGCCGCTTCAAATAAGAAGGCCTATCGAATCCTGATGGCCTCAGTTGAACCAGCAGCCATCAGAAACAAGATTTTACCTTTAATGAAGAAATTCGGCATTGCTCAAGTGGATAACGTAAGACCCGGGATGCAGATTCCTGGCGGGCTTTATTTCAACCTTATGGTGCCTTCGAATAACCTCAAAGATTTCATGACAAAAGTATCCACACTTGGTGAGGCCACGATCTTTGAAAGTCGCTCACAAGGAGGAGATCAGGCCGGTAAGAACCGAGTTTTTATTTGGGTGAAGTCGATCTAGTTTCCGGATTTCCCTAAAATATTGTCGAGGATCACAGCATCTTCAAACAATCCACCTTTTACAGTTGATTCGCCATCTACGCTGGTCTTGAGATTTTCAAATAGAGAACTGTCGACATTGGCAGTTTCTAAACCTTGAGTTTCTTTTTTAAGCACGTTGATGTTTCGTCCGAGAGTTTCGCCTTTCTTATTCGATAGTCCGATGTAACCCGTAATGATGTTATTAAACATGACGACTTGAGCGAGGCGAGTGCGTTCTTCTTTTGATTCTTGAACGTTGGCCTTGATGGCATCTGCTTTTTTATTTCCTTCTTTTGCCTGGTCCGCAGTCATCTGGCGGCTACCCATTTTATTTTTAAGCTCTGCCAGAGCGGCCTCTCGGCGTGCCTCGTAGACGTTCCCAATCTCTTTTTCAATATTCAGATTTGGGTCCTTCTTTAATTTCTCTAATAGATCCAAATATCCATTTTCAGTGAGGTATTCTTCGAGTTTCTTTTTATCGTCCGCGACTAGTGCTTTCACGCGGGCGATCTCGACTTCTTTTTTCATTCGAAGATCCATGTCCATCGTATGTTCTACTTTTGCCAATGAATCATCCACTACAATGAAATCTTCGCAACCAGAGTTTTCTGGATTTTGAGCACACTCATCTTGTTTCTTAGTTAATTGAGAATCTTTCGGAGAGCCATCGCCTACGAAATCAGCCGAAGTATAGTTTGTAAGGCTGTCGATAGAGTTCTCTCCTTCGGCAGTTGGATCATAGAAAGTAACATCCGCAACTTTCATCCCCGAACTACTTCCGTCCATATTTTTTTCCATGCCTTCAATGATTTTTTTAGCATCAGCAATGGCCTTACGGTATTTTTGAGTTTTGTCTTTCGCCAGACAGGCATTAGCACCGGTCTTTTCGTTTTTAGGATCTGCTTCAAATATTTTACAAAGCGGAACAATCTGCATGGCACAGTTCATGAAGAAAGTCTCAACGATTTTGAACTTGTCGGGCTGGTTTACATCCAGACTTTGAAAAATATTCTGGTAGATGGCCTCTTTAGAGCCAGTATCAGAAAAAGTTCCAAAACCCTTTGAGCCAGTGTCTGTGAATAGTTTAGCGTAAGCGGCTTTGTCAGTTTCAGATGCACTCTGGTCAGGAGCGGGATGTTTATTGAAAAATCCAATCCAGTATTCCCCAAAGCTCTTCCCAGTAGAACTAACTTCTTTACCCTCAGTATCGGCCTGACGAAAGTTCTCAAAACAAAAACGCGAAACTTCAAACATACTGTTCTTCATCAACTGTGTTCGATAAAGCTGAATGAAAACTTTCTGATCCACCATCTTGCGATTTTTGAACTTCATCGCTTCGGCCATTTTCTTATAATCTTTTTCGTCGCGATCTACACCCGTCAGCGCCTTGTACATCTTGTTACCAAAGTACTCAGTGATGTCTTTGGTAGATTTTGAACCAACAAGTCCATAGGACTGCAGTCCAAGCGCATCTGAGAGTTTTGCCAACTCATCAGCATTTTTTTTCTTTGAGAGTTTTTCTTTAATACAATCAACTGCCTTTTGAGCATTTGATTCTTTTTGTGTGGGGCTTAGAGATGCATCGAACTTATTTTGTTCCTTACAATCTTTGAACTCAGCAGAGCCTTCAAGAGCACCTTCAACTTCGAAGTCTTTAATCGTTGAGATAAGTTTCTTGTTTAATTCATCATCGCTGATTTCTTTGATTTCATCAGCAGACCAGGCATGAGTGGAGAGTAGGAGGAGAGTTAAAATAAGCTTTTTCATATGCTTATTTTATCGGAAGAATAGGGGGCGAGGCTTACATCTATATATGGCCCCCTAATAATCTTGAAAAATCAATTACATAGCGTCGCGAGAGATACCGAAAAGGGCCTTCATTTCGCCCAACAATTTATGGCTTTTACCTAAGTAGATCCACTGGCGAACAAACCCAATCAACATGGCGGCAATAAAGCCATAGGCAACACCAGAGTGTACGACCTTCGTCACAAGACCAGTATCGTGTGCTCCACCAAGAAGAAATGCAATTGTTCCAAGGATCAGCATTAACATGGTCCAAGGAATAGTTTGTCGCTTACAAAGTTGTGACTCATGAACATAACGGGCCACTTTCTTTTTATAAGGCTCAAGATCCATTGGTGGTTCATCAAATAATTCTGAGAGATTGGCCTCACTGTTTAAGGCGTTCCAAACATTCTCAACTAATCTGGCCACTCCAATGAAATAGAACATCACGAAAGCTTGAATAAAAATCACATACATGAAGGTTGGAATGGCCAATTGAATATGACCAAAATCAATATTGATCCAACCCAGGGCCACACTCGCAGTGAGGGCAATCCCGAGAACCATAATCACTAATAAAAAACGCAGAAGATAGGCCATTAGACTTCCAATTTGAGCTTCATTTTGTTAATTTCCCCCGTACATTTACCGCCTTTTTCGTCATAAGGAAATCAAATGTCCGAACAAAATCAGGGCAACCAAGCTCCTGCAAAAAAAATGCTCGAGAGTTCGCCTCTTTCGGGTATCGCTGTACCTATCGCCATCGTTCTTGTTGGTGCGCTAATTATTTTTGGCGTGACCAAGATGCTTTCTACTGGAAAGAACCACCGAGACCTTGTTGAAGAGATGAACTCTAAGACGTTTGGTAACCGTTGGGTTGCTGCCTATGAGTTGTCGAAGTTTTTGGCCTCTCAGAAAATCCCGGCCGAAGATATGCCTTGGGTGATTGAAAACCTTGGTCGCGTGTATAAAGAGTCGGTTGATGCTCGTACAAGAAATTTTGTTGTGCTGGCACTCGGCAGTCTAAACAATCCTCTTTCATTAAATGTTTTAAATGCTGCGTTATCTGATCCTGATCCTCAGGTTCGCTTTAACGCGGTTGTGTCCGTTGGGAATATGTCTCAAGGCTCGGCGATCGAGTGGGACAAAGTTGAAGCATTGTTCAATGAAAACGAAGATGCCGGTATGAAGCAAGTGGCCTTGTTGACGATGGCGGCGCACAATCGCCCAACCACGCAAGAAAAGGCGCTTTCGCTAATCAATTCTGCTGAAAAAACACTTCGATACTCAGCAGCAATTGTTTTGATCCAGTACAAATCAGCGGACGCAATCCCGGTGTTAGAAGAGATCCTTAACTTAAGATATGACGTGGCGCAGGCCGGGGAACTAAACGGTGCCCAAGTTGAAGGTCTGAAAGTAAACGTTTTGGAAAATTTGGAAAAATCCAAATGGAATGAATTGTCGAAACTGGTTGAAAAAGTCGAACAAGACGACACAAACGTGAAGGTCACGACAAAAGCAAAACAGGTTCTAAAAGTATTGAAAAATTAGAAGTTTACACCCATAATGGGTGAAAACAAATAGCCCCCATTTCTAGCGCCAAATTTTTGGCCTAGATTTTTTTATTTCCGGAGAATCTCTCATGAGTGAAGAGACCAAAACCAGTCTTAACCGCCGCGAGTTCTTCAGCTTCTTAGCTGTTGGATGGATCACATTCGGTGCTGCTACCGCAGGTATGGCGAGTTTAATCTTTAGATTTCTTTATCCAAACGTTGTGTTTGAACCCGCGATGGATTTCATTGCTGGTTTCCCTGATGATTACGCTGAAGGTGTAGACGAGCGTTGGAAAAACGGATTCGGTGTTTGGATCTATAAAAAAGATGGTCGCCTCGTAGCGATGTCGAACATCTGTACTCACCTTGGTTGTATTCCAACTTGGCTTCCAGCTGAATCAAAATTCAAATGTCCATGTCACGGATCTGGTTACTACCCGAATGGTATTAACTTCGAAGGTCCGGCCCCACGTCCGCTAGAGCGTTTTAAAATTCTTCGCAATCCTGAAGGGAAAATCATCGTCGATAAGACAAAAGTTTTCCGTTACGAGAAAGGCGAATGGAACAACGACGGCGCTTACATTGATGTCTAATTAGTAGAGGATATATATGTCTGAAGGTTTTGCTAAAAAAGTTGCTAATACCCAAGTCTGGAAAGCGATTTTCCGTCACGGTCCACCAAACAACGCTCGTAACAGAGCCGCTGTTGTTGCTGGTAACGTGTTCCTACATCTTCACCCAATCAAGTTGAAAAAATCAGGCGTTCAGCTTGGTTACACTTGGTGTATGGGTGGTCTTACATTTTTCGTGTTCCTGGCACTAACAGTGACTGGTGTACTTCTTATGTTCTATTACCGTCCAACTGCTGAATACGCATTCACAGATATCATCGGTCTTCGCGAACACGTACCTCTAGGGATCATGCGTGAGCTTCACCGTTGGGGCGCCCACTTAATGGTAATTACTGTTTGGATTCACATGTTCCGTGTATTCATGACTGGTTCATACAAACCACCTCGCGAGTTCAACTGGGGTGTGGGTGTAGTTCTTCTTATTCTTACAATGCTTCTGTCGTTCACAGGATACCTTCTTCCTTGGGATCAGCTTGCTATTTGGGCGATTACCGTAGGTTCGAACATGGCGAAAGCAACTCCGTTCGCAGGTCACGGTGGTCCAGGTGCCGCCCTTGCTAAGATCGGTGACTTCGTTATGGTTTCTGATAAAAACGACGTTCGTTTCCAACTTCTTGGTGGTCGTTTCGTAGGTGAAGCAGCATTGCTTCGTTTCTACATTCTCCACTGCGTATTCATTCCACTAGTTGTTGCAATCCTGATTGCAGTCCACTTCTGGCGCGTACGTAAAGACGGCGGAATTTCAGCTCCACTATAAAGAAAGAATAGGAAATATATGATTAAGGCAGCGATTAACTACCTTTCCGATCCTCTTTACTCGTTTACTTTGTTTATCATTCTTTTCGTTCTTGCAATGAAGAGAATGGATATCGTTGGGACGAAGAAGTTCGGACTTGCTCTACTTATCGGCGTACTGGCCATCTTCGGATGGATGGTAACAGATCCGGTATTCTTCTCAGTAATTTCACTTCCAGATAACATTCCTATCATTATCCTGAATGGTCTGGTTTTCTGGTCTACCTGGTATGCATTATATAGAGGTCACCAAAACGATCTACGAATCGCTGCCGGTGAACAACCGATTGAAGGTACTCCTGAGAACCGTGAAAAAGTTTGGGCATGGCCTAACCTTGTTTATACAGAACTTTTCTGCGGTATCCTTTGTACGATCTTCCTCATTGTGTGGGCGATTTTCTTCAAAGCTCCTCTAGAAGAACCGGCCAACCCAACTTGGGCACCAAACCCAGCGAAAGCTCCTTGGTACTTCCTTGGTCTACAAGAAATGCTTGTATACTTCGATCCATGGATGGCCGGTGTGGTACTTCCTGGTTTCATTATCGTTGGTCTAATCGCAATTCCTTTCATCGATATCAACCCGAAAGGAAACGGTTACTACACTTTTAAAGAGAGAAAATTCGCCATCGCGGGCTTCCTTTTTGGATGGCTTGCTCTTTGGGTTTACCTCATTCAAGTAGGTACGTTCCTTCGTGGTCCAAACTGGACGTTCTATGGTCCGTTTGAGTACTGGGACTTCCACAAAGTTGTGGCCGAAAACAACGTTAACTTATCTGAATACTTCTGGATCAAGATGCTTAACGTTGGTCTCCCTAAGAACATCTTCCTTCGCGAAATCGTAGGGATCATCTTCATGGGACTATATTGCGTGGCCTCGGTTCCATTTATCACTAAGAAGTGGGGATACAAGTACCTGCCTCGTATGGGTGCTATCCGTTACTACTTAATGGTGTTCTTACTTCTTGGTATGGCCCTACTTCCACTGAAAATGTACCTTCGTTGGTTCTTTACTCTGAAGTACATCGTGGCAATGCCAGAATTTGAATTAAACCTCTAATCGTTATTATATAAGGTAGCTCTAAATGAAACGTGAACCTGGAATGGCATATGACACTAAAGTCCTGAATAAGGTCTTTGCTGTTGTTTCCGTAGTTTTCCTCTTAGTTGTGATTTGGATGGTTTTTGATGACTACATCCGTCCATGGAAAGCTGTACAAGTTAAAGCTCTTGATATCGAAAAACAAAAGATTCAGGAAAAAATCAAAGAGATCGATGGATCTATTGATGGCAATAAGCTGAAAGAAATTAAGGCGAAAATTGCTGAAGCTGAAAAAGGTGTTGCTTCTCACGAAGAGCAAATCTCTAAGATTAACGAAAAGATCACTGGAATCCAGCGCGAAATCTACGTTCAAAACATGGTAAACGGTGTGAACGGATCAAAAGCTGCTGAGCTTCAGTTTAAGTATGAACACGCGATGATGGAGAACCATCCAGAAGACGCGAAGAAACTTAAAGTTAAATTCGACGATTCGAAGAAAAAAGAAATTGAAGGGAAAGACCACCTTAAAGCTCTTCAAGCTCAAGAAGCTGCTGCTAACGATGAACTTAAAGCTATTATGGCCAACAAAACTGCGGCCGAGAAAGAACTTAAGAACATGGTTGGTGATAAAGAAAGAATGCTTCAGGCAATGGCATCTACGGAAAAGAATCCAATTTGGGCCCTTCGTAACGCTCCTTTCATCGATTACCTAGATCCAACTATTAAAATTCGTCAGTTCGTAATTCAAAAAGCGACTAACGATTTCTATTTCCAACAAGTTCCTAAGATCGACCGTTGTACTACTTGTCACGTATTCATTGATAAGCCAGGTTACGAAGATCAAGCGAACCCATATAAGACTCACCCGAAAGTTGATTCACTTGCTGTTGGCGTAAGCTCTGCTCACCCAATCAAGGACTTCGGTTGTACTTCTTGTCACGGTGGTGTTGGTGACCGTGTAAACGATTTCAATTCTCCTGCTCACATCCCTCAGAACGCTGAACAAGCTAAAGAGTGGAAAGAGAAATACCACTGGCATGAACCACACAAGATTCCGCAGCCGATGGTTCCACTTCAATACGCAGAAGGTATGTGTATGAAGTGTCACAAAGAACAAGAACGTATTCCAATGGCAGACAAACTGAACCACGGTCGTCAGCTTGTTGAGAACTACGGATGTTACGCTTGTCACAAAATCGAAGGATGGCAGCACCTGAAAAAACCAGGTCCTTCTCTTCAAAAGGTTTCTGGCAAACTTTCGAAAGAATTCATTAAGAACTGGATCTGGTCTCCAAAGACTTTCAATCCTAAGTCGAAAATGCCTTCTTTCTTCAACCAGGAAAACAACTCAACTCCTGAGTTCAGAAATAAGAACATGGCCGAAGTTAATGCTATGGCCGAATACATTTACCAAACTTCTCGCGACTACAAGCCGTTCCAGAAATTCTCGGCCGGTAACGCTGAAAAAGGTAAAGAGCTTATCGAAACTATCGGTTGCGTAGGCTGTCACATGGTTGAAGGCATCGACGATAAGTGGAACGCAGTAGGCGCCAAGAAAGGAACTTACCTAACTGGTGTAGGTTCTAAAGTAGATGGCGACTGGCTAGTTTCATGGTTGAAGAAGCCATCCCACTACCAAGAAGACACGGCAATGCCTTCATTCCGTCTAACTGACGGTGAAGCAAATGATATTGCTACTTACTTAATGAGCCTTAAGAATCAACGTTTTGCTGATCTTCAGTTCCCTGAAATCAACAAAGCTGTTCGTGATGAAATCCTGGTTGATTACTTCTCAGCTTTCGAAACTGTTAAAGCTGCGAAAGGCAAACTAGAGAAGCTATCTGATGCTGAAAGAACAATGGAGCTTGGCCGCCGTTCAATTAACAAGTACGGCTGTTACTCTTGTCACAACATCAATGGATTCGAAGGTGACCTTCCTCAGATCGGTCCAGAACTTACAAAAGAAGGTTCTAAACCAATCGAGCAGTTCGGTTTCGGTCAGCAGAAACAAGTTCCTCATACACGTCAGGGCTGGATTACTCAGCACTTAAAAACACCGCGTATCTGGGATGTTGGTGTACCTAAGCCGTTTAAAGACCTTAACCGTATGCCTAACTTCTACTTAACTGATGAAGAAGTTGAGTCGATGGTTGGTGTGATCCTTGGTCTTGTATCTGATAAAGTTCCTCTTGCTGGTATGAAACGTCTATCAGCTGGTGAGAAGCAGTACTACGAAGGTATGAAAGTTGCTAACCAGTACAACTGTTACGGTTGTCACAAAATCGATGGTATCGGCGGTAAATTGTCTGAAGCTTTCGACGATCAGAACTATGGTCCTCCTTACTTAACGAAAGAAGGTCTACGTGTTCAAACTGATTGGTTGTATGACTTCCTTCAGAACGTTCACCCAATTCGTCCATACGTGAAAGTAAGAATGCCAACATTCAACTTCAAGCATGACGAACTTAATAAACTTGTAACTGGCTTCCAGGGTGGTTCTGACCAGCCTACATTTGAAGCTCCACAAACAGTTGAATGGGAACCAGGCGAGAAAGAGGCCGCTCAGAAAATCTGGAACGAGCTAGCATGTACAACATGCCACACTCTAGGTTTCAACAGCGATGCTCCTCAGGCTCCGAACCTTCACTATGCGAAGAAACGTCTACGTCCAGCTTTCATGGATGCTTGGATCACAAATCCTCAGTCGTTCCTTCCATACACATCAATGCCAGCATTCTGGGATGATGGAAGTGGTAACCTGATCCCTGCAGTAGACGGCGTTCTTGATAACGATCCGAAACGTCAGATCCGTGCAGTTAGAAAACTGGTTCAAGAGTTCGGCTACAACACAAGCCCAGCTCCTTTCCCAAAGAACAACTAATTCTCTAGGTGCGGGGTAGGAGTAATCCTACTTCGCACTCTTTTCAAACCAATCCAATAAATTTTTAAATCCGCTACAACTGGTCGATTCAAAATCGTTGATGGGTTTTAAGTGTTCGCTAAGGCAATGTCCCAGGAAGCGACATTCTTGGCAGTGAGGATCTATGGTGTAGGTCGCTTTCTCATTTTTTGCCCAGGACTGATATTCATTCAAATCCTGTAAATGTAAGAAGTATTCACGTCCCTGTTGATCAAAGTCCAGTACGGCCCATCTATTGGCTGGGGTCAGATATATGTGATTATCACTCCAGCTGCGGCGATTTTTTTCAATCGCATTTTGCAGTTCGTGAAGATTAGTGAAGCTGAAGTTCCAGCTACGAGACCGATAAATTTCCACATAACTTTGAATGAGCTTTTCATAGGCGCGGTGAGAAATTTTTAAGGCATTACCCTGATTCTGGTTATAGGGCTTAATCTCAAAGGCACTGAGAAAGGGGAGCTGATTCAAAATCTTCAGTATTTCGAGAGGAGAAAAAGTCATAAACTCCGGAGATGCAAGTGAGAGGACAGTGAAGTCCCTGCTCAAGGTTTTCATCTTTTCATAGATAGCCTCATGTCCCTGCCGGGCCCTATAATCCCAACTAACTGAAAGAGTAAAATCGTTCCCCCGATGGTGTATAAATGGCGAATTTACATTGGATAAATTGGTCACCAGATTAAGAGAACAACTGAGGCCCGCGAGATATCCCAGTAATTCGTACTGATAATCAATTGGGAGAATGGTGATTTCCCCTCCGTAGAGATCGATATGTTCCAGTTGGGCTTGTTGCTCTAGCTCCGTAACTCTGGCAGATATGTCCTTTACGTCCAAAATTTTTGGATCACTCAACTGAGAACTCGTGAGGTAGCAGGTCTCAGCACATTTGCCGTTCCTAAAATTACAATAATAGGTCGGGTTGAGGCTGAGAATCATGGCTTAGTTTAGATCTTTAAACTTACGAGGGAATAAACAGTTCTTAATTCCCTTGTTTTGCATGTAGTTTAAGACCTTTCTTCCTACGCAGGCAGTGAGGTACTGACAATCTGAGCATTCAGTAGTTTTGTCAGCATAAGCAAAGCCCTTCGTTTGAAGTTCAATGTGCTGATTCATGATGGAATGAGCATCCATCGCCTCAAGTTTAAATACATTATGAGTATCGATGATCTGCTCATAAATGAACGGACTGAAATAAACATCATTTTCAATGAGATTTAAGCAGATGGTATTGCTGGTATTGTGGTGCTTATCAATGTTGGTGAGATAGATATTACGATAATCGTTCTTCTCCAGAATATCCTGCAAGAACCCTTTCCAGTAAGAAAGATTCTTATCAATTAAGGTATTGTTCTGACTGCGGAAGAACCCAGGATTAAATTCCAGAATGGTGTTGAATTCACTCTTAATAGTTTCAATCACTTCCATATAGTTTTCTTTCAGAAGTTCATTGTTGTGAATATTCACTACATAAGACCAATCGATGATTTTAGGAGAGTGGTTTTTGAAGTAGTCCAACGCCCACTTGTTGTCCTCCATATATTTGGTCTCTTTAGCGAGCATCTTTTTTGTGTTAAGCGGGACGAGAAATTCCAAAATCATTTTTTCCCGGAAGAGCTCATTGTTATCCAGAATGCTAAACAGCTCCTTAAAGTGTTCGCGATTGAGATTATCAAACACACAAGCGGCCGTGATACGCGTCTTCTCGTTTAGCTGCAGGAGTTTTTGAAATGTCGGATGAAGCAGCACTTCTTTTGTATTGTGAGCACTAAAGAACTCAGTGGGGGCAAGAATGATTTCGCGAAAGCGAAGCCCTTCGCCGGCCAGGCCTTTAGCAATGGTATAAGCTCTCTCCAGGGCCTCTTCCCAATTATTTACATCTCGAACCTTCCGGACATAACAGCCTTCACAGGAATGGATACAGCCATTCAGGATATCCAGACTCAGTACAAAATCCATGTTCTCAATATTATCAAGATTGGTTTTGGACATTTTTTCCAGGAAGTTGGTTTCAATTGTCATATCAGTACTCCACTGTTTTATACGAAGATCGATAAAGCTTTTTAGGTACCACACAACTCGTGATCTGATTCATTTTCATGAATTGAATATGGTTCCGGGAAACACAATTCGGTAGAAACGGACAGCCCGCGCACTCAGGAAGGTCTTCGGCGTGAGCATATTGCTGAATAGTCAATTCTTCACGTTTCGCAAAGACATCACCCATATAAAAGCGACCATCTTCACGTGCTCTGATTTCCAGTTCCGGCTTTTTCAGGGCCACGAATTCATAAAAGTACGGGGCTATAAAAAGACGCCCATCGGTGTAAGAGAGAGGGTGGAAAGTGTCCCCACCGAAATAAATATCAATCATGTTCATGAAAACATTTCGGATTTTGCTGTCATCAATCTGATTTTCAAGAAGATGGCTCAATGTTTTTGACTGCTTTTCAATTAAAGCTGCATTTTTGGCACGAGCAAAAGAAGGATTGATTTTAAATTTAGTACCGTAATCGGAGCGTATCCGGGCATTAAGCTCAGTGATACTGATATTGTCGAACATCTCTGGATAGAAATTTGCGATGAAAAAGATGTTTACCTGCTTCTTCAAGCGGCCATCAATATCAGCGATGACTTTCAGGTTTCGATCAAATTGTTCCAGATATTCTTTGTCGCCTGCGTGATACTTTTCAATATCCAGAATCACGAACAACTCGAATCTCTTTCCGTATGGGGCCATGATATTGGAGAGTTTCTTTACCCGACGCTTTAATTCCTCATGTTCGGTCAACATGGTTGAAGTGAAAGTCAGGGCGGCATACTGCTCTACCAGGCGGTCAAATAGAGGAGCATCGACTAATTGATCGAAGTTACCGGCCTCAAAAATGTCAGTCGGGCCCAAAAAAAGTTCATTGGCATCAATTCCTTGATTCAAAAACTCCTGAGTCAATATATGGATGTTTTCCAAATCCCGTGTGGTGAATTTGTTCTTTCTTTCCACAAAACATCCCGGACATTTCATGTCACATCCGTCCAGGACATCAAAAATGATATCTAGTTCCACGGTTGGAGTGTATTTCAGTGGCTTCGTTCCGCTAATGTGCTTTCGATAAGCATCAAACAGCACGGCCATGGGCCTCTCCATTTCCTAACCCCAAAAAGCAGTCTTTGATTTCGTTTGCTTCCATATAGGTCAGGACGTTTTTATAAGTGCAGGACACCAGATATTCACAGCCTTCACAGTGATTCGTTTTGGATGAATAGTTCATTTGTTTAACAAATGAGTTCTCCTTAGATTCTAAAAGATCAGACAATGTGTATTCCGATTGCTGCTTTTGAATTAAAAAGGAGTCTTCATAGGAAAAGACGTTTTCGTAGATGAAGGGACACAGATAGAAATTCCCTTCCCTAAAATTCACCACCAGATTATTCATACCGCTATGGCTTTTATTCACCATGGTGTAGGTGAAGTTATTAGCATTCTTAAGGCTGTTTTCCCGAATGGTTCTCATCCAGAATTTCAGGTTATCTTTTTGTTTTTGATGCTTAATTCGAAGGATCGAAGGGTTGAACTCTAAAATGGTGTCGAATTCGGCCTTAATCTCCTGGGCCAGTCTCGTTAAGTTATCCGGATTGTATTTAATGAGATTTGCCGGATGAATATTGATCTGAAAGGCGGGATCAAATTCTAAGGATGACTCCTTCAGAATCTGCCATTTGCTCTTCATTTCCTGAAGGTACTGTTTATTGGTTAAGAATTCATCAATATCAGTGGCGATCAATAGATCAATATCCAGGTGACCGACACTTTCCTCCAGCACCTTGAGCTTTTGGCGAATTTCTTCACCGCTGGCCTTAAGTGTAGAGGTCATTACGAATTTAGTGTCTTCGTTTTTAAAAAGGCGTTTAAAGGCCGGATGAGTGATGACTTCCAGGGTGTTTTTAGCGCTAAAAAAATCCGTAGGTCCCAGGGCTATTTCTTCCAAATGCAGATTACTGGCATTCACTTCATCTGCCAGGCGAGCAATGGTTTCCAGATCGCGATTAAGATCATAGGAATTAATGCCTTTATTAACAAAGCATCCGGCACAGGTTTGTCCGCACCCATTTAAAAGATCGACATTCATGAAGACATAGAAATTGCTGGAGCGTTGAAGCTCCACATTTACATGTCCTGCAATGTTCATTCTCTCAAACAGGTTTTTTCTGATCATCAGTTTCCACCATTGGAATCTTACCGTTTTTAATCTGAAGCATGATTCCCATCGAGAAATAGGCGAAGTGACTCAAATGTTTCTCTGTTGCAAGAAAGTTAATGAGTTTTTCACCGCCGTAAATGTATTCATCGAAGTAGTAAGGAAAGTATGGATGCTGAAGTAGAGTCTTCATCTCGGTCGGATCAAAAAAGAGGCTCAGGAAATCAGGCAGGGCCAGCAGTTGACTGATGTTCACACCAATATTTGGAATTTTACCTTCCACTTTCGGATGATCCAGTTTCCATTGTTTGATTTCATCTTCACTATGGATCTTATTGGTCGACATGATGAGGTAAAGCGGAATTGAATTAATAAGTCCGCACCACTGCTGGATCATTTCTTCATGGTTCACGATAAAGTTGGCATAGTTTTCTAATGAGAAGTGACTCTCAACATCTACATAAGGCATTCTTTGATATTTATAACCAAGAATAATATTGGCAATTATTTGCGGAAGATTAGTGGTTTCAATCACAAAATTGGCCGTCATGTACTCTTCCAGAACCGCAGGAGTGATGTTCCCAATTTCCGCCTTGATTCTCATATTACTCAGAGTCATGAAGCATTGTTTAGGTGTGATTCGGCTATTGGCCATATCAATACGGAACAGGATGCTCTTATCTTTGAAGTATTCAATCTGGTTTTGCGGTGACAAGGGAAGTGTCACATCTAATATGCGCTGATTAGTCATTTAAAACCACCTGGTCTTTGCGCGCTAATTTAACTGATACATAGTGAATTAACGTCGTATTCATCTTATTGGTGTATTCTTTGAAAAAATCGAGTTCATGGAGATTGGGTCCGGCACCACTCAAGATTTCATCCAGCGCCTTATCCTGATTTGGACCGTAGTAGACTTCCTGAATCTTTTTAAACTCATCATAACTTGGAAATGGATCATGAGAGTCCAGATCATAGGCCTTAAGAAGGGACATAAGAAATTTAATTTCTTCCAGGCGTTCTTCCACCCAAGTCACATCCTTTGTACTGATGCGCTTTATGAAAAGACCATTTAATAGTTCGTCTTCTTCTAAAATGGGAACAATATCGTCGTAGGCCTCAATATCTATACCTTTAAAGTCCTTGAGGACTCTTGCATCGTTCAAAAGTGTTTCCAGACCGCTTTTAACCACCTGAATAAGGGACATGCCTACCATGTAGGATTTCAGGCTTTGAAACTTTGCCTTAAGTTCCTGTTTGGATATCTTTCCATGAGCATAAAACAAAAATACATATTCAAAAGGTAGGCTCACAATAGTTTTATCTTTGAACAGGAGATCACACTCTGGAATTTCTCCAATATCATCTTTAAAGGCCCTGTACAATTCTACGCTTAGATTCAAACGCTTATTGTCCCAAATCCAAAACCGCTCATTGGTTTTCTTGATAATACTTCGGAGAATTTCATGGCTGAGACCAAAGGTCTGATCAATTTGAACCAGAGAATATAGGAAAAAGGGGACCATCGTGTCGTAGCCGACATAGATTTTAATCGCGTTGTCTTTTTCTGAATGGAGAAGATTTGCCAGTCCTCCGTATTCTCTTTGCGCATGCTTAATAAATTCAAAAAAGTCTCCGGCGTTAAAGAGCGGAGCGAAATGGGAAAAGGTAATGTCTTTCCAGTACTCGCCAATATAAATACTGGCGCTTGTTGGATGGGGATCAATGTGTGCTCTTGCACGTGAGACACAGATATAGTGTTTATCCAAAATATTTAGATAAAGCATGGCATGGTTATAGCCATGAACCGGCAGTAGCTCTACGGCTGGTTTATCTTCACTCACTATCTTCTTCCTCTCGAAGCGTGACAAGGAGGTGGTGTAGGAACATTGGTATGACAGTAATTAAAAGTACCATCCAGACGGTTAGAAAAGTGTTCCACAATTTTTGCCCACACTTCCGAGTCTGCCACTGAAGTTATAAAGTTATCATCACCGATTCTCACTCCTGGTGCCCCGTTAAAATTAAGAATGTAGTTAATTTCATCTGGATTTGCGATGTATGAGGTCCTTGAAATATCTGCCCAATAGGCCTTAACGGTTTTTGAAGAAGGAGGGGCACCTTCAAACACAATGTTGAAAGTTCTTAGAACAGCATAAGTTCTAACCAGCGTGTGAATATAGGCCCTGACCGCGCCTGAGTTATTGATACTTCCAACTGGAAAAGGGTTTGCGGGTTGAGTCGGATAGTATGCCGTGGTGATTTGCCAAACTCCGCCAAAATAATAACCGGAGTTTTGAGCATCGATGAAATCGGCGGTCACCATCCCGTTGGCACGGGCCACAGTGTAGTTATGGTCAAACCTAAGTTTGGTCAAAAGAGAAGCATAGTTAAAACGTTCACCTGCCATAAATTCCTCGCATGACTAAATTATATTGCCTATTTTGCGAGAGAGTCAAAAAACCGCTTATTAACACAACCTTTAGATCGCACTCTGTCCTTCCATGACCAGGAAACTGGGCATCTTAAGGGACAGCTTTGATAGTACTCGCAACTTAAACATTGATTTTCTTCGATAAAGCGATAGAGCATGTTGGAATTGTCCTGATAATTTACCTCTGTGACAAAGCTCTCTGGGGGGTGTCTTTCCCATAAATAGTTGGTGACCTTATTATTGGGAAGAATGTTGCATTTATTGAATGTCGTGAATTGGATTTCGTTCGGAGACTGGGTCAACACTTTTGAAATCGCCTCACCAAATGGCAGGAGTTTTGGATATTTTTTGACAACTAACTCCAAATACTCCAGATACTCTTCATCACTTGGAATCATGCGACTGGTTTCTACATCTGGTAAAAAGTCGTCCATGAATATGGGAAATTCCTGGTAGAGCCGGTCAAATTGCTCATTTCCCTTTTTAAGTTCCCGAATGGCCTCTTTTGTTACGACCACATTGATATTTGAAATGAATTGCCGAAAGATTTTAAGGTTTAAGAAGTACTGCTTAGTTAAGGGGCGTCCAAAAGGATCAAAGGAAGCAATTAATCGTACGAACACCGTTTCGTTAAGTTTTTCGAGCCACTTGATGACCACATCTGACTTGGTGGTAAGCATGTTACTCACCAGGATTATTCTGGGTTCAATCTGACGTCTTTCACAGATTCGTTGATACTCAGAAATCAAAAGTTCATAGCGAGCGAGGAAATCATCAACTCCATCAATAAGTCGGTCCTGTAAAAGTTCTCCTCCTACCAGGTGGAGGTTCACCATTTCGACATCCGAATCAATTTCATCCAAAAAGTTTTCAATTAAAGGAATTTTAGACAGCATCTCCTCAGTTTTCATCCCGATGACCGAGCTTTTCTCATGGGCGCAAAACGTGCAATTCACATCGCAGTTTTCGAACAAAGTGAGTTCGATTTCCGCCACGCGGGGCTTTTTGTTACCCAAAACTGTTTTTAGATATCCTAAGGTATCCATGTGTTCCTTGGGAGAGTTTGCAGCCCCTCTGGATCTAACATGTATTCCTGACGAATAAGCCGATGAGTGATCGCCATTCGCGGACTTTCCCAAACAATCTTTTCTCGAGGCACAAGCTTCAGGATTTCATCATAAGTACTTTTGTCTTCCTGATAGGTCTTGAAGAAGGGATCATTTCCATGCATGAGTTCTGGATTGTTTAGAACGGAGAAGAAGTCTTCATTGAACTCTCGGGCAATGAAATCGGCCACCGCAATGGCCACTGCTCGGGCGGCCCCGGGAAATTTTAAATAGGAACTCCCGTCCAGGAGGTATGTTACAGCATCTTTAACGACAGAGGACTCGTGTATGCCATAGTCAAAGTTCTTGTGCTCGTCTTCAAAAGACTCATGTCCGTGCATCTGATAAAAAACCGTCCGGCGGTATTCAAATTCTTTCATACCTTACCGCCCGTTTTTTCATAGTAATCATCGTTCATGATTTCAATGTTCGGTTCCTCATAATTGATACGAAGAATATCGGAGGCAATGGCCTTCATATTGGAACAATGCTCTTCCGCCATTCCAGAGGTCTTCATGTCTTTAACGTGTTTTCGGCAGCCGTTACAAATTTGGAACATTTCACATGAGTAGCATTCCATTTTAATGGCATCGATTTGGATATCATCCTGAAGGGGAGTGAAAAATTTGTTCTTTCTGACTTCTTGGTCAAAATCAATTTCATATTCCCTATCATCACCAAAGGACCCACAGCTGAAATATTTCCCGTCCGGTTGAAGTAATCTGATGCCTTCATCGCAACTGCGGTGAAGTGGACAAATCGTTAACCGGGTCTTAGTCAGTCGATTGGCCATCTGGCGGGTGTTCCACTCATGTTGAGCAAGTCCCTCATTCCAGATTTGAATATAAATTTGGTAAACATAGGCGAGGGGTAGGGGCTCTTTACACTCACCACTCATATTGGCGTAGTTAATTTTGCAATCAACTCCCAGGCGTTTTGCCAGGCGGACCGTATCCAGAGCGGTGTGAAGATTGTTTTTTTCAATGACCGCGATAAAAGAGGGGCGATAGCCCACTTTCTCCAGCATTAAATCCGAAATTTTAATGAAATCTTCTTCAGAAAAAACTCGGCCCGGTCGAATGAGTCTTCCTTCCCCGTATTGAAAGGAAGTCCCCACTCTCACGATTGGGTGTCTGAAGAGTTTGGTCCAGGCCTTTTCCGGTAAATCATTCTCCCACTCAAGCCAAAACTTCCAGAGATTAGTCGTGATAGAAATGATGGTAGGGTAGTTATTTTTCTCAATGTGTTCAATCAGCTGCCAATAGTAGTTAACTGGCATCATGGTGGGATCCCCACCGTTCACAATGATAGTTTGCGTATTGGGAAAGCGCTGGAGGAACTCATAAATGGTTTCAAGATGGAGAGTCAGTTTTTTATCATCCACCAGATGAGTAGAACTACAAAAAGTGCAGGCGAAGTTACAGGCCTCCGTGGGCTTGATAATCAAGTCCATAGTTCTCGGATCCTGTTGAATAACTTCACTCGTTTTCATAGCTTTAAGTCTATTGGTAAATCGAAAATCTCATATTGTTTTGAAATCGTAAGATCCTGAGGCCACACCCCAAACCCCAAATGAACTGATGCCTTTTCGCCTGCTTTTGCGCGATGGCGGGCCCCATAGGGAATATAGAGAATCGTGCCTTCTTTTAATAAATGGCCACTGATACTCTGATCTGGTTCTTCAACTTCAAAATACTTCTCACCTTTTTGCATTATCACGTACACGTCACGGTCGTCCGTGTGCCATCCAAAACCTGAAGCATGAGGAGGAGAAAGATAGAGGTGCACATTGGTAGGAAGCTTAAAACCAGCACATTTTTTTATAATGGCTTCATTCCAGTTTTCCACCTCTTTAATGACAATAGTGTTTCCTTTCTTATAGGCCTCTTCCAGTAATTTAATTCTTTCCGGTACGATGCCGTAATTAAAGGTGCGGGTATCATCATAAGTGCCTTCAGCGCTCACAATGAAATGAGAGTGTTGATCATGTAGATATTCATTGCGAAGCATGTTTAAAACGTCTGCCTCATCAATAAGGCGAGTTTCTTCAGTCTTCGCTTCGATTAATTTGGAGAAGACCTGAAAATTTTTAAATTCCATGGGGTCCGTCTCCTTTGGCGCCGACAATGAGCTTTTTATAAGATGGAATATCGTTATCTCTTATCATCTGCTGCCAGATTTTTTTAGGAGCTGAACAGTAATTGGTTTCTTTGTCCCAGGGAAGTTTATTGCAATCACTGTTACAGTACTCAAAGGCCTCGCACTTATAACATTCTTCCGGTCGATCCAGGCTTTCGCATGCGATTGCTTTAATTCTCTTTTCTGCCTTCAGGCTTTGAAGCACCGGCCATTCGATGTGACCCCAATGTTCAGAAGGTGCTGTATTAGGGCAGCCCCCAATGGTTCCATCAGCATTAATCGTAATGAGACTCTGCTCACACATTCTACAGCGATTAGCAGTGTGTTCATGATTAACATAGGCCCGGGCAAGCTCTGACATCAACATATTGCCGATGTATTCATATGTTTTGTATTCAAGGCTCTGGTTGAACATGCGATGCAGCCATTCGTCCTGCTTTTGATTAGAAGGAAGAATACTTTCATTGGTTTTGGCATTTCCGTCAGATGTGATCCTTTCAAAGAGGATATTCTGAAAACCAAGGCCTTTGGCATATTCGATGATTTCAATAGGTTCTTTTTCTTCAATGAGGTTCTTGGTAATCGAAACAATCATCGTGATGTAGTGCCCATCACGAATCAGGGTTTTGACGTTATTTTCCCAAAGTTCTTTTTGAGATTCAGAGGTAAATCTGATGTCATAGTCCCAGGAAGTACCGAAGCCTTCAGTCAAAAACACTTCTTTAATAAAGTTTCTTCTCTCCGGAGTGAGATGATAGGCAAGATTGGTTTGAAGAGAGAACTGGGTTTCCGGGAAAATATTCTTCAGACCGTGATAGGCCTCGTACAGGTCCTCCATCGGGGCCAGAAGTGGCTCGCCTCCATGGAACATGTAGCGGATGCTTTTGATCCAACCGCATTCTTGTTTTAGTCTTTCAAAAAAAGAGATGGTTTTTTTTGGTGAGAAAAAGATTTTTTTGCCATTGGTACCGCTCGTAAAACAATGCTTACAATTTAAATTACAAGTCTCAGTTGTTTTTAAATAGACGCTTACGTTTGCGGCAAGAATCATTAGAGTTTTCTCTCCATCTCAGCCGCCTTCTTTGCCTCATATAGATCATCAATGAATTTTCTCACTTCTTTTGCCTTTGCCGGGCTGCCTTTTTCGTACTCAGCTTCGTTTCTTAAATACTGGTCACTTTGTTGGACCAGATGATCAAACTGATCCTGCGAATATTTCGCCAAAAGGCGGTTCTTTAATAGTGGAGCGTAGTCATGAAGGTCATCAAGCTTATCTTCTAGAATGACCGGTCTTGGAGATTGTTCCGGAATTTTCGCCCATTCAGGAGTCGGAGGAGCAACCGATGGAGTCGCTTGAGTAGTTTGTTCAGTACTAGGGCGGACAACCGGCTCTGCTGGTACTTCTGCGGGTGTCCCCGGCGTTGTTTCTGTTACCGCTATCGGCGCTGTTGGTTCCACTGGTTTTACGACCTCAGGTTGAGGATTCGTATTTTTAGGAATGACGTAGGGCTTGGGCTGTTCTTTGCTTTGTGCCTGCGGTTTCGGTCTGAAGAACCAGAACAATCCACCCATAACGATAAAAAACAAAATTAAGCGAAGATGCATATTCACACTCTCAATTTCAAAGGTCATATGATCGCTACCGATGTTTAAATTATAAATTCAAAACAATGTAATGTTTAGCTTAGGTGCCAATTATTAGAGTCAGAATTATAGGTAAGCTTAATTATTGCTAAGGTATCAAGCCTAAGTGGCTCAGGTTTCCCGAGGATGCAATTTTCATAGTACTCTATTACCGAAGAGTTTCTCACAATGATATGGACGTGATCATTATCCTTTGGCCGAAATGGAAGTTCGATTAGAGTGTCTTCTTCCGTTGAATAGACCTCCCCATTTCGTAGTGTTTTTATCTTCTTTTTCCTTCGAAACTTTTTAACAGGGACAATCTGATCGATGTTTGAGTTAAAAGCTTGAGTATTCGGCATTACGCTGATTACTGCGACTGCGATGATCGAATATAAGAGCTCTCTTCTATTCATACCTGATCTTATCGGCATAATTGTTCATAAAGTTTTAATACTTTTTAATTTCTCACTTATAATAGTTTATAACTGATATAAATCAAGGGTACGTACTTATGTGGTCTAATAAACAAAGTGGGTTCTCGCTTCTTGAAATTATGGTGGCTTCAGCTTTACTAGGGGGACTTGCCCTTGCCGGTGCCAAATTAATGGAAAACCAAACCAAAAATATGAAGACAGTTGAAGTACGTGGTGAGTACCAGGCCGTACTGACTGATATTCGAAGTATTCTTGCAGTCGCTGAAAATTGTCGATCTACCTTTAATGGAATCAACTTATCCACGCCCTCGATCGCGGCCCCTGCCTCTCAACGAATTATTTCTCTTGCGCCTGACAACTCCCCTCAACCTAGATATCAGGCCAACTCCAACTGGCGCTTGGCCCAAGCATACGGGAACGGGCAAGTCAGAATTCTCTCCTATCGAATTACAACATCCCCAGATCCCTCTGATCCTGAAATTGGAATTCCCGCTGCTGCTCCTGCACCTCCGGCAACGACTAAATTAGGTGCAGTCAATCTACATGTTACTTTTCACTTCGGTGAAGGCCGAACTGTAGGTGCAGAAACGATCGAAAGAAAAATCCGCTTAAATGTAGAAGTAAATGCTGCGAACACTTTAGTTGGATGTACTTCAACTGGAGGACTTGGATGGGACGCTAGATACATTTGGCGAGTAGGAGGAACGGCCGGAGTGATGACAGGTAATCTTACCATGTCGAATAATGCATTAATTATTCTCCAGGCCGGATCTTCTTTGGTTGCTCAAAATGGAACTTCAATCGTTATGCAAGATTCATCCGTCATCGATTTTACCTCTGACCAAAAATTCAAATACGATGTACGTGATCTAAATGGACTTTTACCTAAGATCAGAGAAACCAGACCCGTAAGATATAAATGGAAATCAAACAATAAAGAAGCTTACGGTGTTATCGCTCAAGAGTTACAGGAAATTTTCCCTGAACTCGTGAGAAGAAAGGGTCCCAACAATTCACTTACTGTAGATTATATTCAGTTGACCCCTCTCTTGCTTCAGGGTCTGAAAGAAATGGATATCGAAAACAAAGTACTAAAAAGCACAATTAAAGAACTCAAAAATGAGCAGGTCAGAATGCAAGGTGATCTGGAGAATTTGAAAAAGATGATCTGTAAAAACAATCAATCAAAAGAATGCTTTAATCAGTGAGGTGAAATATGGGACGCTTATCAAATCGACTTTATAAAATTGAATTTGGTGGAGTCGGGGCCAGTGGACTTCAAATAACGAGAGCCACCTGGGGGGGAGGCGTCTCTGTACCGGCAGAAGATCCGAACGGAGGTTATCTTTATTCCAATGTTGATTTCATCGCTCCGAGAGTCTGGAACGCAGTCTGGAACGACATCGCTGACTATCAACTTCTCTGCGACAAATTAGAGTATGGAAAATGCTACTTCGATACCAAAGATGGGGCGAAGATTTGTAATGAACGCTGCCAGATGAGTGTGATAGGTATTGCTTCTGATACTTTTGGGTATGGTGTAGGTCGAGGTGGAAATAATTCTGAAGTTCCTATTGGTGTAGCAGGATGGGTTCTCGCTTACGTAGATCAAGAGTATGAATGTGGCACTCCTCTCACAAATGATGAGTTCGGGAACCTCACCGCCATGACGAAACAAGAGAAAATGGAATACCCGGAACGCATTGTTGGTATCTACAAGCGCAAAGAAATGGAAAATTTCTGGGGACCTGAAGGTCAAAAGATTGAAGTTAAAGGCCGACATTGGGTGAAAATAAAGTAGTGTTTTTCACTCTCAAAACCGCCCAAAAAACGACAAAATTAATACTGGGCGTTATTTGGTCCTCAAAAAAATATTTTAAATTAAACGCAATTTTCTCTTGACGAATTTCGACCAAATCCACTAAATTGGCGTCTCGCGATTTTATTGAAACTGGGGGTGTAGCTCAGTTGGGAGAGCGCCAGCTTTGCAAGCTGGATGTCGCAAGTTCGATCCTTGTCATCTCCACCAAGTTTCTAAAATTTTTCTAAAGATTTTTGAAAAAAAAGCTTGCAGAAGAAAAAATGAACTGATAAAACGCTAAGCTCTTTGACAACTTAATAACGAATAAATTTTTTGAAACCTTCGGGTTTCAAGATGAGATGAGAATGGAACCCGTTCAATTGCCTAGTCTTCCGTAAGTTTTAGTACTTCGGTACAGGAAGACGGCTAAGAGACGAAAGTCTTTTATGTTG